>ERZ869936.1-NODE-1-length-927059-cov-9.153519_pt1 | contig 927059 bp, 767 predicted proteins | sample MGYA00520876_ERZ869936 | MGnify/ENA primary metagenome ERZ869936 (study PRJEB32218, sample SAMN09650985) | biofilter metagenome | isolation source: enrty point of leading RO module | place: Saudi Arabia: Thuwal, RO plant located on Red Sea | collected 2016-02-17 ...
TTCTTTTTGGTCTTGAAGAGTAATAGTGTAGGGAGGTTACGGTTGGGGTTTATTCATTGATAATGTCTCAAAATGCAGGTCAGGAGGACCAAGTACTTTTTTTTTTAATGATACGGCGACCACCGAGACAGCTTCATCGGTATCTATCGACCATTGAGCCGTTAAACTTTGCCCAAGCTAGCGAGCCGGGTCGTCCCCGACCCCGACCGTGACGAAATTGGGGTCGGGGACGACCCGGCTTGCTGTCGGTGGAAGCTCAATTTGCCAGCGCCTATAATGCTTCATACCTTCCGCTAGCACTCACCTAACAACCATAATTCTGATGACTGTCACGCTGGATACTCCCCAATTCGATTTGAAACCCTACAAATCGCTTGCGAACGAAGCGCTTGAGGATCGCATCCAGAAGGTGCGTTTCGAGCTGGGATCGAAGCTGTTGATCCTGGGCCATCACTATCAGCAGGACGAAGTGATCGCCCTGGCGGACCTTACCGGAGACAGCTACCAGCTGAGTCAGATGGCCGCCAACTCCACGGACTGTCGGGTGATTGCATTCTGTGGCGTGCATTTCATGGCCGAAACCGCTGACATCCTCGCCAACCGCCCCGAGAAGCTTGCCGAGCGCGGCGGTGAGCGGGTCCGTGTGATTCTGCCCGATATGGCTGCCGGTTGCTCGATGGCCGACATGGCAGCGATTGATCAGATAGAAGATGCCTGGGACCAGCTGAGCGAGGTACTCGACACGGCGGACATCACACCGGTCACGTACATCAATTCAGCGGCGAGCCTCAAGGCGTTCGTAGGCAGACACGGGGGCATCGTCTGCACTTCGTCCAATGCCCAGGCGGCGATTCAATGGGCCTTTGCCCGCACGAGTCGCGTGATGTTCTTCCCCGACCAGCACTTGGGCCGCAACACCGCCATGGGAATGGGGATTCCCCTTGAGCAAATGCCGGTGTGGGATCCCTATGCCGAAGAATTTGGCGGCAGCACCCCTGAAGCCTTGCAGCGAAGCAAGGTCATTCTCTGGAAGGGGCATTGCAGTGTGCATCAAATGTTTCGCCCCGAGCACGTGGCCATGTTCCGCGAGAAGCACCCGGGGATCAAGATTCTGGTGCACCCGGAGTGCCCGCGTGAAGTGTTTGAGATTGCCGACGAGTTTGGTTCGACTGGCAAGATCATCCGCACAGTACAGGCCGCACCACCTGGGGCGAAGTGGGCCATCGGCACGGAACTGCACCTTGTGAATCGGCTGAAGCAGGAGCATCCCGAGCAGGAAATTCACTTCCTTTCGCCGGTTGTCTGCATGTGCGCGACGATGTATCGCATCGATCTGGCGCACCTCTGTTGGAGTCTTGAGAACCTGGTGGCAGGCACACCAGTGAACATTATCGAAGTCGACGAAGAAACGGCCCGCTGGTCACTAGTGGCACTCGAGCGGATGCTGGAGGTGAATTGAGACTCCCGGCGAGTCGTAGACTCGCGGCTAGCGAGAATATGTACTGTTCGTAGCCGCGAGTCTACGACTCGCAGGTCTTCTCCGTGAAAGAAGCGCCCCGATGATTTGGAAGATAAACCTCAATCAAGTGATTGAAATGCGCCATATCTCTGACTTGTTTATGGCTGGACCCTTTGGAGAACCACTGTCTATGTCCGAATCGTTTATTCAAACGACGCGAGAGGCTTGACTTGATTGCACGACTTACGCTCAAGAGCTTCCTGTCCGTTTTCCAACTGGCGAGGATATGTAGGTGGGAGCGATCAGTTGCAATACAGTGACAACGTACTTCAATCATTTCACACGCAGCTCGGATCCCATCGATGAGTATGGACTGCAAGGTTAAGTCGAATTCAACAGTAGGCTGCTGTTGATTTCTGCGATAGTTTGCTGCCATTTCAAGGTTTTGTGGTTGAATCCCTGCCTTACGCTTAACGTAGCCTCGTGTGCGATCGGGCATCCACGTGCCGTGGCCATGGTAGGTGAACAGATAACATGGCATGAGGATTCTTCCGGCGAGTCGTAGACTCGCGGCTAGAAATAAGTGTTCATATGTATACTATTCATGAGTATAGCGAGATTAGTACACAACTCAAGAAGAAAAAAAGAAAAATAGCCGTGATGCAACGCATCGCCGGTCTTACCCCACGTCGTGCTCGCGGCAATAAGCGACCATTTCTGCGATGCTCATCTTTGACTTATCGACTTTGACAATCTCGCCAGATGGGGGAGCCGCTTCGGCAGCCTGTGGTTCTGGTGGCGGACTTTCTGGTTCTGGCTCGGCCTCTGGTGCGGATTCGACGGCCGCTGAAGCGGCCTCGCCTTTGGGGGCTCCGCCACGGGCGGCGGCGAGCATGTCGGCGACCGACATTTTGCTGCGATCCAGTTTTCCGCCTTCGGCGGGCTTGGCGGCGGGTTTGGGTTTCGGTTTCTCTGCCGGGGCAGCGGCACCGCTTGCAGCAGGTTTGGCGGCACCGCCGCTTTTCAGTTTGGCCAGGATGTCGGCCGTGGAGGGTTTGCCTGCTGGTTTCGCAGCAGGTTTCGCAGCTGCTGGAGCGGCATCGCCTGCTGGTTTCTTAGCGGCCGGTTTCTTCGGCTCCGCTTTTTTCTCTTTGGGCAGCGGTTTGTCGACCACTTTCAAGTAGTCCAGGTCGATGTCGTACCAGCCAATGTTCAGGTGATAATCCTGAAATTCGACCAGGGCCCGGCCGTTCATATTCACGGTCTTCACCTGGCCCACGACATCGGCGAATCGAGCGAGTTCCGGTAGACGGGCATCGACGACAACGTATTTGTCCGTGTATTCCTGCTTTATCTTCTCAATATTCGCGATAACCATTTCGCCTGGGTCCCTGGAGGAATGAAAATTGAACCTGAGATTCTCGCCCAAAACAGGGGCCGTGGCAAGTATTCCTTGCGGTTTGGCCCGCGTTATTCGATAATTGCCAACATTTCACTTCTTCACAAAACTTCGGGGAGAACTTCGATGGTTTTCAGCGTCTTGGGCAGAATAGCGGTGATCGGGGCACTCTGTGTCAGCTACGGTTTGGGAGTCGTGCCCCTCAAGGCTCAAAGCGTCGAATACCTTCCCGGCATCAAGTGGCCTGAGCCACCCGTGGTGACCCCCGGCGAGAAAGATTCCGATCCTCCCTCGGATGCGATCGTGCTGTTTGATGGCAAAGACCTCTCGGGATGGGAGGGGGCTGAAAGCTGGCGAGTCGAAAATGGTGAAATGGTGGTGGGCAGCGGTGGTATCCGCACCAAGCAGAAATTCGGCGACTGCCAACTGCACATTGAATGGTCGGCTCCCATCCCTGGCAAGGGAGAAGGGCAGAACCGCGGCAACAGTGGCGTCTATCTGATGGGCACCTACGAACTGCAAGTTCTTGATTCCTACCAGAACAAAACCTATCACGATGGTCAGGCTGGCGCGATCTACAAACAGACGCCGCCGATGGTCAACGCCATGCGCCCGCCGGGCGAGTGGAACGTATACGACATCATCTGGACGGCCCCGGTATTCACTGACGAAGGTGCGCTAGAGTCGCCCGCCTATCTTACGGCTTTGCAAAACGGCGTGTTGATTCACAATCATTACGAATTGGCCGGCGGAACCTACTGGGACGAACCCGCCACCTACAAGCCACACGCGGCAAAGCTCCCCATCATGCTCCAGGATCACGGCCACCCAGTGCGGTTCCGCAATATCTGGGTTCGAAATTTCGAAGAGATCAAGGGGACCCAGGAGAAGATGCCGTCGTTTGTGGATCATTCCACGGGCAAGCGCTGGAACGTGGATGAACTGCCGCCGGAAGGGAATTGATCGCGGATCCCCTAGCTGGAGGACCACCTAGTTTGATTCCTTGGCCGCAGGCACACCTGCCTCCGGGAACCCGGACCAAGGTGTTGGTCCGGCTAAGGGCGTTGATCTGGCTAATGTAGAACGTAATCCCATTGGACGGTGGCTGGAAAAAGCTTGGGGAGTTTAGCCGCCGGAGATATGTGGATTTGTTCTGCACATTTCTGGACGCTCGGTTGGGTTTGGAATAATTCTTGTGCTGAAGGTTCGAGGACTTTGTACTTGCTTCCCAGCCAGGGGGCCTCGGTCTTGAGCCGACAAGCGACTTGAAAAACCAGCCTGGATGGTTGCATTGCCTGAAGACTCAAGGACCAATGGCACGTGGAAGTCGCGCCGGTCAGAAAAAAAACTTGCTGCTGTCGATGTAGTTCGACTAGGCAGGGGCTGGGTGGAAACATTTCCTCCTCAACGCCTTCACACGACCAGAGCAGAGGGATCACCTCCTCACCGGCGACCCGGTAGATCGTATGGGTGTATCGGTCTTTGTGCCAGTGAAACTCGACTCGCAAACCGTGGTGATCGTTGTCGAGTGATTCCAGGGAGACCATCGGCGGGGGACCGGCCACTAATCATCATCTCCATCTTCCACCGGATGCCCGGCACGCCAGCGGAGCACTGAGTCCAGAAAGCCCTGGATTTCGCCGTCCATCACGGCGTGAAAATTGCCCATCTGGTATTTGGTGCGGGCGTCTTTCACTCGTTGGTCGGGATGCAGGAAATAGTTGCGAATCTGCGAACCAAAGCCGGTTTTCGCCTGCTGCTGGTATTTGATGGCTTCCTCGGCCTCGCGTTTTTCTTCCTCGATGCGGGCCATCCTCGCCCGCAGCATCTTCCAGGCGGTGGCCCGGTTTTTGTGCTGGCTGCGTTCGTTCTGGCATTGAACGACGATGTTGGTGGGGATGTGCGTCAGACGAATCGCACTGGAGGTCTTGTTCACGTGCTGCCCGCCGGCACCGCTGGCGCGGAACGTGTCCTCGCGGACATCGGCCTCGTCGATCTCGATATCGACCGCGTCGGAGATCTCGGGCGACACGTCCACGGCGGCGAAACTGGTCTGGCGTTTTCCTTCGCTATTGAACGGGCTGATCCTCACGAGCCGGTGCATGCCGGTTTCGCCCCGCAGATAGCCGTAGGCCATCGGACCACGGATGGTGATCGTGGCATTATTGATCCCCGCTTCTTCGTTGTCCTGGCGATCGACCAGTTCGACGCTGTAGTCGTTTTTCTGAGCCCACTGCATGTACATCCGCAAGAGCATCTCGGCCCAGTCGTTGGCATCGGTGCCTCCGTCGCGGGCATTGATGGTGAGAATCGCCCCGGCGGCATCGTGCGTGCCGTTCAATAGCGCTTGGAGTTTGAGTTGTTCGACGACAGTTTCGAGCCGCTCGACCTCGGCTGGAACCTCGGCCGCGAAAGAATCGTCTTCTTCAGCCATTTCCAGCATGGCCGCGAGATCGTCACTCGCAGCTAGCGCTTCGGTGAGTGGTTTGACAATCGAGTCGAGCGATTTGCGTTCGGCGACCGTTTGTTGGGCTGCTTCCTGGGAGTCCCAGAATCCGGGAGCCGCCATCTCGGCGTCGATCTCTGCGATGCGCGCCTGCTTGGCAGCGCAGTCAAAGAGAGTCCCGCAACTGGAGAATCGCCGTGCGAATTGTTTCGGCGCGGTCGTACCATTCTTTTTCCAGTGCCATCAGTGGGACTCCATTTGTCAGAAAGGGAAGGGAAGTGGAGCATTATAGGCGCTGCCATGTGGGGTTGCTAGGTGGCGTGAAGGGCAATGTCCAATTACCAATGTGCAATGACCAATGAATTTGCTACTCTCATTGGTCATTTCTTTAGGCGGTAGCCCTTGGTTTGCGACTCCCGTAAACTGAAGCGTATGGCACGAGTAGTCCTGGCAATGTCTGGTGGGGTCGATTCCAGCGTCGCGGCGCATCTGCTTACTGCAGAGGGTCACGAGGTGATCGGCGTCTTTATGCGCCACGGACAGCAGTCCCCGGTCGCCTGTGGCTCCGGGGGCGGGGACGCCCCGGCTCGCGATGCTCACTTACCGATCATTAATCGCCTCGACCACAAACAAGGCTGTTGCACCGCTGCCGATGCCGAAGATGCCCGCCGGGTCGCCGACCGCTTGCAGATCCCCTTTTACGCCCTGAATCTTGAAGCGGAATTCGGTCGGATCATCGACTATTTCGTCGATGAATACTCGACAGGCCGCACCCCCAATCCGTGTGTGCAGTGCAACAACTGGATCAAGTTCGGCAAACTGTTCGACTATGCCAAAAGCGTCGATGCCGAGTTTGTGGCGACGGGGCACTATGCCCGGCTTGAGTCGACCCTTTCCGGATTGCCGGCGCTGCTGCGTGGGGTAGATAGCGGGAAGGACCAATCCTATGTCCTTTTCGGCATCGAGCGCGGCTATTTGCGGCGGATGATGTTGCCTGTGGGCGAGTATGAAAAACCCGCGATTCGTCGGATCGCGGCTGAGTTGGGATTGAATGTTGCCGAAAAGAAAGACAGCCAGGAAATTTGCTTCGTCACTCAGGGGCGCTACGACCAGTTTGTGCGTGATCGCCGGGAGCCGCTGGATACTTCGGGTGAGTTCGTCACAACCGACGGAAAAGTGGTCGGTAATCACTCAGGCATCGAAGGGTTCACAGTCGGACAGCGCAAAGGGCTTGGTGTCGCTTTCGGCGAGCCGAAGTTTGTCGTGCGGATCGAACCGGAGACACGCCGCGTTGTGTTGGGGGATCGCCAGGAACTTGCTCGCGAGTCACTTACTGCGGCGGGGACGAATTGGCTGGTCCCCGCCGAGGATATTCCCGGCCGCTGTCAGGTGCAGATTCGCTACAACACAGTTCCGGTCGAGGCAGATATACAGCTTCTGCCGGACAGGCGTTTGGCTGTGAAGTTCGTCGAACCTCAATGCGGTGTCGCACCAGGGCAAGCGGTCGTGTGCTACGACGGTGAGCGAACATTAGGGGGTGGCTGGATCGAGTCGTAGCTAATTGTGGTTTCTCACTGTGCTGCTGCGAAATCAATCCACGCGAGCGTTAGCACAGCTCCTAGCAATATCATACACACCGCAGAACGCAAAATTACACTCCATTTCTGTTCTGCAAAGAACCATCCTCCTGCCACGCCAAGTGCCAAAGCTAACAGCGCAGCATAGAGCAACTTCAACTCTGCAAAGAAATGCGCAAGTACCAGCACGCCGGCGAATGCCATAAGAATCGGCCCCGCTGCGGCGTCGGGGCCTCGCTCCAGTTTCCCGAAAGCCGATGCGATTGTGCTGCCCGCCAAAGTGGCCGTCAGCACGCCCATAAGTTGGCCATAGGTGATCGAACCCGAGAGGGTCAATGTCACTGCCGCGGCGAAGGCTACCATCGCCGTGAGGGCAGATCGCAATCGAGGTGCGTGATCACGCGCGGCGATGAAGATTGCCCAGAGGCCGATCAATACAATCGCAATGCCACCCAACCAGTAGATCGCTTCAGCTGTTGACCAGGCACTGGTGTTAAATGGGTTGGGAACTGCCGTTGCCTTGGGCAAGTAGATACTCCCTGCCAACAACCGCCACGGGAGAAACAGGCAAAGGCCGATTCGCAAGAGCCAAGCGATGATTCTCCCTTGCTTGCCGTAGGAGGCCAGGGCGTCAGGAAAAACTCCTAAAATCACGAGTAGGGTGAGAAAGTCCTTGGCCTCCTGGATTCGCAGTGCCTTCGCAATCGCAGCAAGCACACCGACACCTATCGCATCGAGGGCCCACATGCCTACCAGAAAACTTGCGACGACTGCGGTCCGCCAACTGCTGGCGGCGTTGTGGGTGAGCTTCCAGACGCTCATCAGGGTGCCTATCGCCAACACTCCTGGCAGTACTCCTCCCCACAAGATGCCGCTAAGTGTGATCATGGGGAGAATACCACACCCTTCCGGGGGTGGCTGTGATGGAGGATTAGATACGATGCACTCTCTGATTCACTAACTCACTCTTTCACCCCTTCAAAGCTGATCGTGACGGCGATCTCGTCACCGACAGCGGGCACCATGTTTGTCATACCATATTCGGTGCGCATGAGATGCTTTTCACAGAGGAATCCTGTTCGGGTTTCTCCTTGCATGCCTTCTCCTGTTTTTAGCAGTCGAAGCGAAATGGGCACTGAGCGAGTGACGCCGTGAATCGTCAAATCACCGGTAACTTCGTAGACTGTTTCCCCCGCTTCGTTCTTGCTGGCTGATACTTGTTTGCTTTGAAATGTGATCAAAGGGAACTGTTTCACATTGAAAAAATCGGGGCCGCGCAAGTGTTCGTCGCGTTTCTCATTGCCCGTGTCAATACTGCCGGCATTGATGGTGAGCTGAAACTGGCTATTAGCCGGATTCTCCTGGTCGAGGATGTAATTGCCGGCGACCTCGTTAAATCGTCCATAGGTATAACTGAAGCCCATATGGCTCACGCCGAAGATCACCGAGGTATGAGCAGGGTCTAATTTGTAATTGTCTGCGGCATGGGCGATCGGCGAACTGGCAAGTATCAGGCACACGAGGACAATTGAGTGGAGGAACAATGCTTTCATGGCAGGGGGCTCCTGGATTGAGATGGGGGTGATTCTGGCCATTATTCCCATCCGTCAGGGTGCAGACAACCGGACCCAATAGCTGCCGGCCCTGAAAGTTGTGGAAATCGCTTCAATTGGCGATTCGTTTGCGGTACCATGACGGTCAACAGGCTTACCAATACAACTCCTAGAGCACTGAATGTTATGTCCCCTCAACAAATGCTCATCATGGCCGGTATCGCGGTCGTTGCGCTGATCGTCCTCGTCCTAGTATTTGCCATCATCAAATATTTCAAGATTTGGCTCCAGGCTTACATGTCTAATGCCAAAGTGAGTTTATGGAGTCTCATCGGTATGGGCCTGCGACAGGTCAACTCGCGTGTGATCGTCGAAGGCAAAATCATGGCGATGCAGGCGGGAGTGGGTACCGACCCCACGACCGGCATTACTACGCGAAGACTCGAGGCCCATTATCTTGCCGGGGGCGACGTGCCGCGGGTCATCAATGCCATTATCGCGGCGCAGCGGGCTGACATTGATCTTGATTTCGATCGCGCTGCCGCCATCGATCTTGCGGGTCGGGATGTGCTCGATGCAGTTCGTACAAGCGTTCATCCAAAAGTCATCGACTGTCCCGACCCAGAGAAATCCCCCAAAACAACTTTGAGTGCGGTAGCTAAGAATGGGGTGGAGCTCAAGATACGAGCCCTTGTTACCGTGCGAACTAATCTCGCGCAACTTATCGGAGGGGCGACCGAAGATACGATTATTGCCCGCGTGGGCGAAGGCATCATCACTTCCATCGGTTCAGCGGCTGATCATCTGGAAGTCATGGAGAATCCCGACAGAATCTCCAAAGCAGTTCTCAAGCGAGGCCTCGACGCTCATACTGCATTCGAAATTGTGTCGATCGATATTGCTGACATCGACGTGGGCGAAAACATTGGCGCACGTCTGCAAGCCGATCAAGCGGAAGCCGACACCCGAAAGGCGCAGGCCCTGGCGGAACAACGCCGCGCCGATGCCATCGCTCGTGAGCAGGAAATGAAGGCCCGGGTAGCTGAAAATCGTGCTGCCGTGGTACTCGCTCAGGCGGAAGTGCCTAAGGCGATGGCGGAGGCTTTTCGCCAGGGTAACCTGGAACGCTGGACAAAGAATGGCGCTGAGTAGTCGAGGAGGGAAATCTCAATCAGTACTCAGCCGCGTCACTTGACGTAAAAATTGCTAGGTAGCGTAATCCCCTTGTTGAAGGGCATAGTCAAACCACAACTGAATATGTTCTTCTTCAGCCTGGTTTAACTGCTTCCACTTGCCATCGATATATTCCAATTGGAATTCTTCCTTGAGTTCAATCTCTTGGGGAGGAATCGTGGGCTCGATGATCTCGGCTGGCGTTTGTTCGACCTTCTCCAGTGCGTCGTCAATGGTACTCGTGCCTGTGATGGGCTCTTCTCCGGGCAAGGCAAAAGGATCACGAGTTGCTTTTTGACTGGCGGTCTCTTTATTCTCCTGTTCTTGTTTTTTCTTGCGCTTTTCGCTGGGCAAAGGGGGTTTGCTAGGCTTAAAGACGGTCTTGGTCGTAATGGTAACGTGTGCCGTGTAATTTTTTTGTTCAGCGTCTGGAGGTATTAGCTCGTAGTCCAAATCTCGAGTTACATGAATGCCCAGATTGCTGGGGGGCTGGAACATTTCGATCGCATGACGCAGGCGCTCCATGGCCCAATCGAAATCGGCTTCAGCAGGAATCGAGGAACGCTCGGCAGGTGGCCTAGGCATTTCCTCAGTGCAACCCGAGAAAGCTCCCACGAGGCACAGCACAACCAGCGATCGTCCCAAGCTTGCCCAAGCATTCAACATCCGAGCCGCCCCTGAAGATAAAGGAAGTGAGTAATACAAAACTTGGCGACCGGAACTGAGCCGGAACTCCTTTCACGCGTGATTCTAAAATCCACCGAAGGGATCGTCTACATCGGTACTCGGTTCCGGAGATTCTTCGTCAGACTTCTCTTCTTCCGGCGCATCTTCAGCGGGAGAATCTTCAGACGAAGAGTCTTCGCTCTCCGGCGTACTATCGGCAGTTTCTTCGTCCATCGGCTGTTCCTCTGCAGCGGTCTCATCCACGGATTCAGCAAATGGATCATCCGAGGCCGGTTCGCCTTCCAGTGAACCGGTAACTTCGGCGGCTTCGCCGGCCTCCATGTCTTCAGCCGCTTCAGCGTCTTCTTCATGAGCGACATCCTCTTCCAAAGTTTCCTCGTCAGCAGATTGCTCTGTAGCAGGTTCGCCAAAGGGGTCATCGGCTGTGCTCTCCGCTTCATCCTCGGGAATGCCGAAACCGAATGGATCATCCTCAGAAGGTGCAGGTGCCTCGTCAGCTGGGGCAGGGGAGGGCTCACTTTGGGGAGCATCTTCGGTGGTGCTAGATCCGGCTTCGCTTGGGGATTCGACCGGCGCCCCAAAAGGATCGTCCTCAGCAGCTTCTGCAGCCGCAGGCGCTGGCTTCGGTTCGACAGCAGGCTCGGTGCTGAATAAATCATCCTCGGCTACAGGCTCTTTAGCGGCCGGGGCGGACTCGACTTTAGCAGGTGCCGGGTCTGCAGTTGCAGGAGCACCGAATGGATCGTCGTCAGCAGGAGTCTCTTCAGCGGGAGCTGGAGCTGGAGCAGGAGTTGATGGAGCTTTGCTGTCGGGCGCATCAGAAGTTGAGCCAAACGGGTCGTTGCTCTCTGGTTCGTCGGCCGGGACCGGTTTTGCTTCGGTCTTCGCAGGCTCTCCAAAAGGATCCTCTTCAACCACGGGTGGTTTTTCCGCAGGTGCGCTACCAAAAGGATCTTCCGTGGTCGTTTCTGCTGGTTGGGCAGGCGGAGCGACCGCTTGCTCGCGCGGTTTCGGCGTTTCTGCTGCGCTTACGGCAGGTGTTGGTTGAGTTTTCTCAATTTGACCAGTATTGCTACTCTCGGTACTGGGGATAGTCGGCTTGTCGATCGACGGGGTAACAAGATCTTCCATCGGAACCGAGGCGTCCTTATGCAGAACGTGCGATTCTCGGCTGCGTAGTTGCTCATAGCGTTGTTGGTTCAGTCCTCGGCGTCCTTGATAATCGAGCAGACGTCCTTCACGGCGAAAGCGCTCCAGAGTCTGCCGATCAGTGCCTTGTATTCTTTGTAGGGCTGTACCAATGGCATGACGACGTCCGGGATCACGAGCCTCCAACGCCGCACCCATCCGCAGATCTGCTTCGGCTTCGTATTGTCTTCCTTGCCGAAGGCGGGTGATGCCCCTGAAATAGTAAACGCGGGGATCCTGCAATCCGGAATTGATGGCTTCCGTAAACAGTTCATCAGCACGGTTTGTATCGGAAGCGAAAAATGCATGAACGCCCCTGCCATAGACGATCGCCAACTCTGGGGCCCCTTGAGCAAAGAGAGAATCGGCAGAGCCAGAGGCCAAGCCAAGAGTGATGCAGATGAACATCCTCAATGTTCGAGTGGAAATTGCTGAGTATTGAGAAAGCAAATTCATTTGGAGAGTACCCTTCGGAAGGTGAGTAACAGTGTTTTGGTTAAATCAAAATACCTACTCCAAGCAAGCTGCCATTGCTTCTTCGACTGACTTGCTGGTGCTTCCTGCGGATCAGGAGCGGCTTGGGCTATCCCACTATATTAAGCATGATATCTGACGAGAACAAGAATTAGTGATGAATTGAGGGATGAGAATACCAGGGATTCCGCGATCACAAACGCGCAATCAAGTACGACCGTTAGAGGTTGGCATTCTGGTTCCGTAATCCCTCGATTTCGCCCTTGATTCGATCAAATTCCGATTGCTCCATGATGGGTAGTTTTTCCTTCTCAATGCCAAGTTCCAGGGCACGATCCCACGCCTTCAGGGCCACTTGACTATTCCCAGCCAGCATGTTTGCCCATGCGCTGTGGTAGAACTTGATGGGGTCACGACTGAGCGCGGTTGCAAGTTCAAAATCTTCGACGGCTCCATCGTAGTTTTTGCCAGCAATCCGCACGACGCCTCGAGTATCAAGGATATCTTCCGAGGGTCCATAAACCTCGGCTGCCTGGCTGATCATGGTTTGTGCTTCATCGACGCGCTGGCCAGTTAAACCGAGAAGAAAACCTAAGTTATTCCTGCAAGTCGCTCGTAGCATTCTGGGGAGATCATCTCGTTTCAAAATACGCTCATACGCTGCAATGCTCTCATCATATTTTCCCTGTATCTCCAAGGCTTCCGCTTGAATAATGAGTCGTGCCGCAGATTCCGGGTCATCACGAAGTGCTGAAGCGAGCATTTCGTTGACTTCATCATCATATTGGTCGCCGATCTCTGGTCGCCGCTGACGTAGCATGGCAACGGCTATTTGCAGTGTAGAATCCATCTGCTTAGGAAATAGCTGCTTTAGTATTTCCATGGCCTGAGAAGGATCGCCATGCTTCGCGAGAAAGTTAGCATACTCCAAAGCAGCTCTGGAAGTCCCTACGCGTTGGACATAGAGAGGATAGAGTTGGGCTGCTATTTCGGGTTGACCATTCTGCGAAGCCAATCGGGCTACGGCAGCAATGTTGTCAAGTTGTTGTTGATTCAGGGCACCTTGAAGGTCATTAGGAAGCATGCTCTTGAGGAGACGCTGGAGTTTAGTCTGGTCTCCGCTCTTAGCAGCAAGCTCGATGCTAAGGGGTATAAGTTGTGGATTGGAAGAATTGATATCCTTGAGTTTGTCCAGACGATTGCTGGCCATAATAAATTCTTCATTGTCGATCAAAAGATCGACGAACGTGGCGGATACTTGCTCGTCATCGCCATATTTGGCTAACGTGTTGAGCATAAGTTGCCGTCCTCGATCCCAATCTCCCGCCTTGCCGAGCAAATCGGCAAGTGCCACGACCCCTTCTTTGCTGATGGTGCCATTGCGTTCCATTTCAGAGAGTATGTCCATCGCCCGAAGCTGAAGTTCTGGTTCAGGTCGTGAGGCGAGGATCTGAGCAAGTAGCGATTTGTCAGCCAGAGAGAGTTTGCTGACATCTCCGGTTGGGTCAAGAAGCTTTTGAGCCTTGAGAGTTTGCTGGTAGTCACCCGAAGCGGCTAGCAAACGAGCTGCCCGATCTCGTGCCCAGGCAACGATAGGATTGTCAGATTCAACAGTGCCTTCATTGGAAAGCTGCAAAATCTTATTGATATATGGATAGCCCATTTGTGCAGGGAGTTTGCCCGTTTTCGACCAGAGAAAATAAAATTCCGCCAATTGCTTCAAAATGGGCAATTCGTCCATGCGGTTTGCAAAGTTGGCCAGGTAGACTTTTTCGGCGGCAGACCAGTCACCCGTTAATTCATGTTTCTTGGCGATCAGCAGCGGGAGAAAATCGGCATCAATTGATAATTGAGCTTGCCGCAAGGCATCTTCGATTTCTTGATTCTTTTTCTGTTGAGCATAGGTGGAGACAAGTTGCATCCATACATCCGCATCCGAAGGAGTTAGCTCGGTTGCACGAAGTAGTGCCTCCTCAGCTTCAGCGAAATGCTCGGTGGACTGGGCGATGCGAGAGAACCACACCTGTGTGGATGCGTTACTTGTCTCATTCTCTGCCAATTCTTGGGCCACCTCAAATGCTTTCTCGGGGTCACCGGTTTGCAGGAAAATCTCTGCCTGGTTGCGACCCAGTGTCTGCATGCGCAGATTCTCGGGGATCAACTCCATTTTCTCGCGAGCTTCCTCGAAGTTGCCGCGTTGGCCAAGCAATTTCACCTGCAAAGAAAGCGCATTTGCATTGGGGGGGCCATATTTCAATGCATCATTTAAGTGCTGCAAAGCCAACTCGGTATCTTCTTCCATCACCAAAAGAAGCTGGCTGTAGAGAATGTGAAGTTCGTGCCACTCGGGTCGACGTTTAAGCACGCTGTCAAGCCTCTTTCGAGCCGCAACCATTTCTTCACGAGTCGCTTCTCCCATGGAATACGCCAAGAGTTTGCGGCGCACCTGGCAAAGGGTATAGTTGCCATCGTTCTCGTCTTGCACCAGATCAAGGATTACCTTTTCGGCGGCAATCATTTCAGCAATATTGCGTTCCTGAAAAGCGATTTCAAACAAGTGAAGTCGCATTGGCAAACTATCAGGCGCTAACTCAATAGCCTTTTTCCAATGCTCCCGTGCCTTTTCGATATTGCCAAGGAGTTCAAACTGGTAGCCGATATCTGCTTCTATTTGCGCCTGTTTGGATTCCGGAAATTGATCGATGCCAACGGCAAGAGCATCTAATTTTTCAGTGACATCAGGCTCGTTCAGTGCTTTAAGGATAATAGCTCGAGTCGAGCGAGCCTGAGGTGAATCTCCAAAGCGCTCCTGCAGTTTATCCAATAGACTGAGTGCATTTTTGGGGCCCGAGTCAGGTTCTTCCAATAGCAAAGCAATGGCTGTGTAACGAACTCGAATATCATCTGGATCTAAAAGAGCAGCCTGGCGAATCAGGTTTCTTGCTTCCTCAAAGTTGCCACGCTTCATCAAGATCTGCGCTCTTAATAATGCAACGCCCGCATCTGAGATGTTGTGGTCTTTAGCAACCGTATCCAGCAAAGTTTCGATCTCAGTCCAGTTTTGCAATTCAGCGGGTTTCGCCGCCTCCTCTTTAATTTTCTGATCGAAGTTGAAAACATTTGGATCCTTCTGAGGGTTGAGCCTGTTTTGCGCAGAGGCCAGCCCCCGCTTGGCGGCTTCATAATCAGGGAATTTGTCCAGAACTTCGGCATAGACTTCCCGAGCGAGATCTATTTTTCCTACCTGCTCGTAACAGCTAGCCAGCAATGCACCCGCCATCGCCTGTTCCTGGGGGAAGTCGATCAAGCGCGATCGGACGTTCCGCAGTTGGCGGGCGGCATCCATCCATTTTTGCTTCTGCCACGTGATGCGAGCCTTGGTGAAGTCAATATATGGAGTCAAATTTGGATTCTGTGTGCGTTCGAGCTTCAGAATTTCTTGGTTGATCGCGTCGAAGTCGGATTGTTGAAATAGAATGTTCAACTTCAATTGAGAAAAACCAAGCGAGTTTGTTTCGCCAAGCTTGGCGGAACCTTGGTCGAGGACTTCCAGAGCCTCATCGAGCTTTTCTTCTTGCACTAACGTTCTAGCCAAAAGATCGTAGAGGATCACGTCGTCAGGATGCTCTTCCAGGGCGGCAGCAAAGATCTTCTCTGCCATCTCGTACTCTTTATCTTCAAAAGCGACGGCACCTTTCTGTCTGGCAACGTCTACGCTCTCTGGTTCAAGTTCGTAGGCCTTGTCCAAGGCAGCCAATGCTTCCTCATCCTCTCCTAGCGACCGCAGAAGAATCGATCGCTTGAGATAAGCGTCAGCAGATTCAGGGTTCTCCTCGACCAACTGGTCAAGGACTCGTTTGGCCAACTCCTTATCCTGATCTCTCTCTAGTATGATGGCAGCCAGTAAGGCATAGACTTCGGGTCGGTCCTTGGCCGTGGCTTTCGCTGAGTCGAATGAATCAGATGCTTTGTCATAGCCAACTAAACGAAAACAAAGTTCCATCGCTGGTTTGCTCCCCTTCACCTTGTAGACGGCTTGGGATTGCATTGCCAGCAATTCAGAATCATTAGGAGTTTCGAGTAGTAACTCTTCGAGATGCGCTAGAGCATCTTGAGGGCGTTGATTGATGATCAACTTGGTGAGTTCCTTGCGAAGCTCAGGATCGCCAGTCCGCGCGACTGACTCATTCAAAACAGCGAAGGATTGAAGAATCTTTTCTTGAGGAGCTTTCTGGTCTTCAATTATCTTCAGACCGATCTTGGCAAGCTCGATACGGGGTTCTTCTTCATCTTGGCGCAGCTTGACATAATTCATGAGCATGTCGAAAGCTTCTTCCGGCTTGCCTTGTTCCATAGCAGCGCGCGCACTTTCACGGTACCAGGACGCATTGCGATTCACTTGCCAGGATTGCAAGAAGAAGGTGGCCACCATCACTACGAGGACACCTACGAAGAGGCTGATCAACAGACGATAATTAACGCGATACCTTTGCATGTTGGATTACAACCGAACCTTTATGAAAGTGGCTTGCAGAATTTCAGCCCATTGCGAGGGTCGAAAGATTAAACTTAGAACAATAGTATGGAAACGTTTCCATGGCCAGGAGAACTCCTGTCCACCCTGATTTTCTCGTCCCCAGAGAGCAATTCAGCATTCATCCTATACCCGAGAATTTACCTGTCAACGATTCCCCGAACCAGCGTTCGTCCCCCAAGCCCTACAGTCCCCACGTTCCCTACGCCCCCGGTTAGTTTATGCAGCCAATTCCGGCCAAAGGGTGCCTGTGGATGATGGCGCTTACCGGCGGAAATCGCCGTGGTTTTTGGTAGATCGACTTGGACTTATAGTACACAATGGTGTCGTTCCAATCGGTCCTGACGCCTGTTTCGTTTGCCGAGTGGTTCAGCCTGGAGTTAGTCGATATGCCCGCTATCATTGATCCCCAAGCTCGCATTCTTGTCACCGGGCATCGTGGACTGGTGGGGTCCCACGTTCTCCAACACTTGCGAAACGCAGGACTTACGAACTTACTTACCGCAAGTCATGAGGAACTCGACTTACGAGACCCGGCGCGCGTCGAGCGCTGGTTTGCCGATGCACTGCCAGACTATGTAATCCATACGGCGGGAAAGGTGGGAGGGATCGGTGCCAACATCGCCCAGCCAGTCGATTTCTGTTACGACAATCTCCTGATCCAAGCTACGGTCCTGCGAGCCGCCTGGAAATCGCGCGTCAAGAAGCTCCTCTATCTGGCCAGTTCCTGCGTCTATCCCCGAGATTGCCCCCAACCGATGCGAGAGGAGCACTTACTCACGGGTCCTTTGGAAACGACGAACGAAGGTTACGCCTTAGCCAAAATTACCGGTTTGAAATCGTGCCAATACTATCGTCGCCAGTATGGGTGTAATTTTATCTCTGCCTTGCCGACGAATCTGTACGGACCTGGTGACAAATTCGATCCCATATCTTCGCACGTCATCCCTTCGTTGATAATCAAGTTTCATCAAGCCAAAGTTGGTGGCCAGCGACAGGTAAGCATATGGGGTTCAGGTACACCTTGTCGTGAGTTTCTGCATGTCGCCGATCTAGCCGATGCCTGCTTGTTTCTCTTGCAGCACTACGATCAAGAAGAGCCAATCAACATAGGAACAGGCAGCGAAGTCACCATCGCCTCGCTGGCCTCGATCATCCGTAACGTTATCTATCCTGAGGCTGAGCTAGTCTTTGATAGCAGCAAACCCGATGGCACCCCCCGCAAATTGCTAGACGTTTCTCGCATGCGGCAATTGGGTTGGCAGCCTAAGCGTGACCTAATAACTGGAATTGCTGAAACGTATGCATGGTATTTGCAGCATGGTAATTCTCAGGAATCCGGTTAAAATCCAACGGTCATTCCGTGGTAGCCGTTGTCCCAAGGCGATGGCTCTTGACTCGTGATTGAATCAAATTCTATGAAGCCTTTCCCTCCCCGTAACGATCGGCGTGCTTTGATCACCGGAATCACCGGTCAGGACGGTTCGTATCTGGCAGAACTCTTGATCGGCAAGGGATATGAAGTATGGGGTATGATTCGCCGTAGTTCATCGTTCAATACCAATCGCATTGATCACATCTATCAAGACCCCCATGAAAGCGACGTGCGATTGAGACTGTGCTACGGCGATCTGAATGATGCCTCGAGCATCAACCATATACTTCGCACGGTCGAGCCTGACGAAATCTACAATCTGGGAGCTCAGTCCCACGTGAAGGTTTCATTCGAGATTCCTGAGTACACCACGGAAGTGACAGGGATCGGTGTAATTCGCTTGTTGGAGGCGATGCGGGAAGAGGGAATTCGAGCCAAATTCTATCAGGCGTCATCGAGCGAGCAGTTCGGCAAAGTCTGCCAGTCGCCGCAAACGGAGGAAACGCCGTTTGATCCTCAGAGCCCCTACGCAGCTGCCAAGGTGCTGGCTTACCATGCGACGCGCAACTACCGCCAGTCCTACGGTATGTTCGCTGTGAATGGGATTATGTTTAACCATGAATCACCTCGGCGTGGTGAGACATTTGTCACGCGTAAGATCAGCCGTGCCGTGGCACGCATTGCCAGTGGCTTACAGGCTTGTCTTTTCCTGGGAAATCTCGAGGCGAAGCGCGACTGGGGTTTTGCCGGGGATTATGTCGAGGCCATGTGGCTTATGCTCCAGCAAGAGAAACCAACCGATTATGTCATCGCCACAGGCGAAGCCCATTCGGTGCGCGAGTTTTGCGAGCTTTGTTTCACTGAGGTAGATCTGCCGCTCACCTGGGAAGGTGAGGGATTGAATGAAACGGGGATTGGACCTGATGGGCGTGTGCTGGTGCGAGTCGATCCACATTACTTCCGGCCGAGCGAAGTGGATCACCTGGTAGGAGACTCCAGCAAAGCCCGCCGGGAATTGGGTTGGCAACCGACGGTGAGTTTCACGCAGCTCGCAAAGATGATGGTCGCCGCCGACTTGGAACTAGTGCGCGGCGAATCGTAAGCTCTCTCATGTAAGCTTCACAGCCGTCGGCGCAAGACCAAAGGTGCATTCATCCGCGGCCCAATTCCTACTCATCCCGCCGCGGATCGATATATACATGGTGACTCTGCTGATTGACAAACCAGCGTCGCCAGGCGGTGGGATTGAAACCGTGGTCCTGCGATCCTGAAAGCTTTACCAAAGCACGGCGAACTTCGACATTTTGCATGTCCAGTTGAACAATCTTCGGTCCCCCGCCTGCACTGAATCCCGCGCCACCGCTTCCGTCGGGTGAAAAAGATGCCTGCATATCGCCTTGCTGGGCATTGGGGTTGTGGAATTTGTGGGTGGTGATCAGGGCGTCAATCAGCGGACTGATCGCGTCCCGGTTGCCGATCATGCCCAACGCTTCGGCGGCAATGTTGACCGTTTCGTTGTCGCGGCTTTTAAGTGCCTTTACATACGGAGTGATATCAATCGTACGGCGAGCCCGCAGCAGATAGTCGAGACACTGCAAACGAGTTTCGCGATCAGGCTCGTCGAGCGAAAGATCGATCAATTTCCCCACCGCAGCAGGATGGTCGATTTGGGCAAGAATCTCCATCCATAAAGCGCGGACATCAAGATCACGCTCATTCTTGAGTAACTTCACGACCGAAGTAGCTGCTTCGGGATCGGTGACGGCACGGAGGTTTAGCAGCGCTTCGTCGGCACGCTCCGCACGTCGAGAGTCGAGCCAGTCTCGCCAGAGCCGAAGCTGATTAAACCATTCGGCTGAACTTGTTTCTCTCACTTTGGCTCGTTCACGGAGGGCAATTGCCTGTGCCGTACGATAGGACCCTTCGTAAAAAGTCATGCCGCGCTCTGCCATGATCTCGTCACGCGTGAGCCATTTCCCCTTGTGGCGACGATAGCCCAAGCTGGAGCGCGCTTGCACGTCGTCAGGATCCAGTTCAATAATTCGTTGCAGGTGGTGATCGGCCAAATCGGAGAGTGAATGCTGTTTGCACCAATCGGTCATAGCGCGATGGGCGGCGACTGTGTCGGGAAGTGCGCGGCTGCGCTCGTCATAAGCTTGCTGATGTTCGCTTTGTCTTTCGACGTCGGCAACTTGCTCGCTGGAGAGAGTGACGGTAGCCCCTAGTTCGGTTTTCACCTGGTAGTCACCGTTTTCTCCGCGCTCGACAAGAGTGCCGGCCACTTTCCCCCCATCTGCCAGATGAAACACATCGGCGCGTACGCCCGCAACCGAGACACTCATGGCAATCAATAAGACGTAATGCACTTGCATGGAAGCTTGACAGGCAGGTGTCATTTCTGACGAAACCGGTTATCCTTAAATTATAGTCTGATATACGTTAGTAGCCATGGGCGCCAGACCCATGGTTGTCCCGGTGAAAACCATCGGCTTCCGCCGGCGGCTACTAAGTTAAGTATAGAAGGTTCCTCGCGATTTATGGGAAATTCTTATGACTGAGCGCTATTGCAGCCCATCAGCCTCAGAACACCGACAATCGGCACCGTCCGCAGTCCGCTGCGCGGTGGTGACCGTCAGCGATACCCGAACGCTGGCCAACGACTCCAGTGGAGAGCTTATCGGTGAGGGGCTTCAAGGGGCCGGGCATATGGTGATTGAACGTGTTCTGGTACCAGACGAGCCGGCCGCCATTGCCGAGTGCGTTGCTCTGCTGGCAGCCCGCGAAGACATCGACGCCGTGTTGCTGACCGGGGGGACGGGGATCGCCGCCCGCGATCAGACACCCGAAGCAATTTCCCCGCTTCTTACCAAAACCCTTCCCGGCTACGGTGAACTGCTCCGCTCGCTCAGTTATGAAGAGATCGGCCCTGCTGCGATGCTCAGCCGTGCCTGTGGTGGACTGATCGAGGACACAGTGGTGCTGACAATGCCCGGTTCTTCGGCAGCGGTCCGGCTCGCGATGGACAAGCTGATCCTTCCAGAGCTGGGTCATCTGGTGAAGCACGCCCGACGCTAGCGTGAGAAGATATTGGCTCCGTGCTAGCACGTCGCTAGCGACAGGAAAAAAGTGCACGGTCTTTTCAGACACGAAAAACTCTCTGGCGGTGATAGCGAGTTTTCGCTAATCTTCGCCCGCTTTTCTCGCGGTTCGTGCTGCGCATTTCGTTGGCTCTTGTTGTTCGTCGCCCAAGGAGGGGTTGATGCAACGGATACTTTCACTTGGAACGCTCGCCGTCATTGGCTGGCTTGGCTGGATGTTTCTCCAGGGAGGCTCACTCGATCAAATCGCCGGACGACCGGGCGCGAATCAACCGAACCCTTCTCAAGCTCCCAATACCCAATATCGTAGCCCCGGCAACTGGAACGCCTCGACAAATCCGTCCTATCAATCCACGACGACAGGCAACAACATCCAACCACCAGGGCAACCCAACAGCGGCCCTGTCATTCGGATAGCGTCTTTCAATGTCGAATCCCTGGGCAATGCGAAGGCTGCTAAGCAGTACGTCATGGTTCGCCTGGCCGACATTGTGCGCAAGTTCGATGTCGTGGCCCTCCAGGAAATCCGCTCGACGAACGACTATCTGATTCCCGATTTTCTCCAACTGGTGAACAACCCTGGAGGCAACCTCCCGCAGCGCCGCTATGACCACGTGATCGGCCCACGAGTGGGTCGCACCACAAACCAGGAGCAATTCTTGTATCTGTTCGATACAGATCGAATTGTGGTGGATCGGCAGAGTGTCTACACAATCAGCGATCCTGACGATCTCCTGTTTGCCGAGCCACTGGTGGCAACCTTCACCACGCGAGAAGTGAACCCCGACGAGGCCTTCACCTTCACCGTGGTGAACAATCGCACCGATCCGATGCGCGTAAAGGAAGAACTCGATGCCTTGGCTGAGGTTTATCGCGTGGTGCGACGATCGGCCCGCCAGGAAGACGACGTGATCCTGGTGGGAGATTTTCACGCAGACGATCGGCATCTCTCCCGATTGGGACAACTGCCCGGCATCTTTCCGACGATTGCCGGCGTGTGGACCAACACGCGGCAGGACAATCAATATGACAACGTCCTCATCCACCAACCCTCGACCACCGAGTACACGGGCCGCTCGGGCGTGTTCGACGTGATGCGCAACTACAATCTCACCGAGCAACAAGCGCTGGAGATTTCGGACCACTTCCCCGTGTGGGCAGAGTTCAGCATCTACGAGCGCGACTACGCCGGCCGCGTCGCGAATCGACGGAATATGAATCGCTAGTTGAGAGTTTCGAGGCGCGAGTCAGTCGTAGCCGTCGGCGTCAGGCCGATGGTTCGCCGCGTCTGAATATTCACTTGAGAGCGTACTTTGAAGATTTCTAAGACGTCGACTATAATGCTTGGTGTGGTTCAAGTGACTTCCACGTCTGTGAAAAGTTGGGCTAAGTCTATGAGCGAGAACTTAATCGAGTGTAAACCGGAAGTATTGATGGGTCGACCAGTCATCGCTGGCACACGCATTACGGTCGAGCTTATCCTGGAAAAGCTTGCCAGTGGAGAAACGATTGAGCAAATTCTGGCAGCACATCCCCGCTTGACCAAACCGGCAATTCTGGCGGCTATTGATTTTGCGGCCCAGGTTCTTCGTGCAGACATCGTCTACCCACTTGCCGGGCAATTGAAATGATCTTGCTAGCAGATGAAAGCGTGGATGCACAGATCGTTGAACGACTGCGGGAAGATGGGCTTCAAGTTATTTCAGTGGCAGAAATCTCTCCTAGTGTTTCCGATAGCGAGGTCCTCGAACAGGCGAATCAAGATGAAGCCTTGCTTGTAACTGCTGACAAAGATTTCGGGGAATTGGTTTATCAGCAAGGCCGGATTCACAACGGTGTCATATTGCTCCGACTGGCTGGTTTAACAGCTACCGAGAAGGCAAACATTGTTTCAGAGGTGATTGGAAAACATGGCAACGAGTTGCCTGGAGCATTTGCCGTAATCTCACCAGGAATGGTCCGGCTCAGGCGAGGGTTTTGAATCTGCTGTGAATGGATCGGTTTCGGCAATAAACGACTCATGCAAAACGAACTCTTCTCAGTCTGTTGTCAGCGAAACCCGAATCCGGCAGAACAGCGTAAGCGGACCATCGAGCTGGTTGAAGGCGGCATCGACATCCACGCCACGGATAAGAATGGCGTCACCGCGCTGCATCATGCCGTGTAAATTTTTATTGGCCTATTTTGCTTTGATTATGTTCGCGATGTATCCAGGTCGAGAAGTAATGATTGGCGACTAGCAATTACTTCGTTCCCTCTGTTTCTTCTGTTGAATCTCCCTGCGATTCGTTGAATCGCGGCTAATTTCTCGCGCCTCGAAACTCACTACACGCAACTTCTCCAAACTTTTTTGTAGAAATTGTGCCACCCGTTTTGCTATGCTGCGGGGGTTAATGAGGTATTGAATGTAAGCCCTTTGGGTATTTCACGAGCCCGTCACTGGAAACCTGTTTTCCGGTGGCGGGCTTTTTTTGTTGCCGTAGGCCGGAACAAGCGGTAGCGCAGTTCCGGCAGGGCGCAACGTGTGACGATGGCTTGCCGGAACTGCGCGGAGCTTGTTCCGGCCTACTTTGATGGAAAACATTTGTGACACAGCGAAAGCGAAAACTGGTGCGTCTCTTGGATAACGTGTCGCAGATCTGGAATGGCGATCTGCTCTTGTTTCGCGGTGCTGGCCTCATCGCAAGGCTGATTGGCACAGCGGGGCGCTCGCATTACACTCATGCCGCGCGGGCCGTCTGGTGGGGCGATACGCTCTTCTGCTGCGAAGTGCGCGAGCTGAAAGGGGGCAGGGCGGTGACGCTCGCAAGTCAGGTCCGCAAGTTCCCCGAGCGGATCGACGTGTTTGCCACCAACCCCGACAACCGCTGGTCTGAGTACGACCGCCATGGGGCGAATCAATTCATGTTGCAATTGGCCGGCTGCGACTATGGCTATTGCGGTCTGGCGGCGGCACTATTGCATGTGCCGCTGTGGCGGGTGTTCGTTCCGCCCGCGACGGACGATGCAGAGGTTACGCGACGACCGCCGTTTTGCTCCGAGGCGTGTGCGATGGCCGATCGCATTGGCGGAGGGGTCGATCCCGTGCCGCACCTGGCCGACCGCATCACCGAGCCGGGTGATCTGGCCCGCAGCCCATTCTATCGCTACCGCTTCACATTGGAGGGCGTGTGAAATGTGCGAACACACTCAATTGCGGTCTTCACTCGTCGCTACAACTATTAATTGTCTCTCGCGAAGGCGCAAAGGCGCTAAGAAGATATGTCGAGACAAAGATATACCATTGCGCCTTCGCGCCTTTGCGAGAAACCAAACTTGCCTGAGGATAATCGTACTGCTCGCCGTAATGGTGGCGTGCAGCCGCTGCTATGGCAATGCGGTTCCACATGAGGCCGTGTGCCGAGTGACAAATAAGTTCGGTGGCATGACCAGTGTTGGCAGCGGGACGCTCATCGACAAGAGCGGCTCGCTAGGGTTGGTTCTCACTTGTGCCCATCTGTTCGACGACGGTGTGGGCGAAATCATTGTGGAGTTTCCTGGAGCGAAGTCGCATGGTGCTCGACTGGTCGACCTGGACCGAGAAGCCGATCTGGCAGCCCTGGTGATTGCCAACCCGGCAAGCACTCGTGTGGCTGTCGACTTCGAACTGCAACCGAGCGACCACTTGAGCGCCTGTGGCTTCGGTCCTCACGGTGAATACCGTTGTGCGACTGGAAGAATCGTGGGTGAGGCTAATTCCGCAGGCCAGCGAAGCATCTTGATTGGCGACGCGGTTCGCTCCGGAGATTCCGGCGGCGGGGTCTTCGATAGTCGAGGGAACCTGGTCGCCGTGGTGTGGGGCGAAACTGCCGGGATTACGTATGCAAGTTCTGGGCCACCACTGCGGCGGTTCTTGGATCGGGTGTTGGGGCGCCGCACGGCGACGGTCTATGCCTGCCCGAACGGAACATGCCCGCGACCGCCCTTGTGGAAGCCGCCGGTGGTTTCGCAAGAACCACGGCAACCGCCGTTGCCAAGTGTTGCCGAGCAGTTTGACGTGCTCTCACAGCGGATAGACCGCTTGGAAGCGGAGGGAAACAATCGCCATGCGTCGCTGTTAGGAAAGATTAACCAACTCGCCAAGGCTCCGCGCTCCGGCATTGCAGACACCGTCGGCGGTTTGGGAATCGGTGGACCGCTGGTTTGGGCCTTCCTTGCGGCAGGAAGTGTCGGCGGCTGGCTCATCGGACAACTTTGTAAACGACGCGGCGCCGGGGGTCGCCGCGCTGAACCCTTTCGCAAAAAGTGAGGAGGAGACCGCCACAGCGGACGATACGTTTCGCGCTGAGTTTCAACCCATTGAGCGTGATGAGCGTGAGACTCGAGAACTTTTACAACTTTCGCAACTTGAGGGACGTGACCCGTTACAAGATGCGGTTGCAGGACGCCTTGCACTCGACCGGCTCGACGCGACTGCCGAGAGTGACGCTGATCCGGCACGCGCCACCTGGGCCGACGAACTGCGACGCGAACTAAGGGAGCGCTTCAACGACATTGCACCGACGAAATTTACTTTCGGCGAGCCAGAAGCGTAAGCGCCTGGAGCTGTGAGCGGCGCGTAAGTGTAAAGACTCCAGGCGCTAACGCTTCTGGCTCGCCACACACCACTAACCACAAGGAACCCAAATCATGCCCGCTGGAGACCCTGGAAAAGAACAATTTCGTCGCGCGATTACCGAGTTTCGCAACCTGCATATCGTGGCGGCACTCGGTCCGTTGATGGACTTTCGGAGCGAGATCGTTTCGAACGATGAGTTCGGCGTCCGTGGTGGCTTGGACGAGACGACCAAGAACCACTACATCGAGCACCTCTTGGCCTGCGACCGCATGCGGCGGCGGGTGACGTACAACCCCGCAAAGCCGCCACTCGGCCAGCTGACCCTGACCGCCACCGACTCCAACCGGCCGTTGCTGGGTTCGACCAACCCGTTCGGCGGCGACGAAGTGCAGGAGGCCCCCGGTGGGTTGATCGCACTCCCCTGGGCGCTCGACGGTTCCGACCCCAACATCCCGCTGGCGAGCCAGTTGAACTTTCGCAGTCAGAACGCGCTCATTTTGCTGGGTGCAGTGGATCGTGCCGTGGTGAACTGGAGCCGACTGGAGAGCCGCTTCCGCAGCACGTTTATCTATGTGAAGGATTCCATGCGGATGTACGGCAGCTACGTGCAGATCCTGGAATATTTGAATGCCTTTGCTGGCGACGTGAATCGTGTGGACATGGCCGCCGGCGTGCGACCGACAGAGGAACCACTCGGTCCGACTGATTCGCCCAACCTACGGAGTGAAACCGCGGGTGGTGTAGCGAAGTAAAGCACAATGTCATTCCGTTGGATCCCTTCATGTCATCCCGATGGAGTAACACGACAGAGGGATCTGGGTGGCAGCACGAACCAGCGTAGATTGCGATTGAAAATGTCCACCCAGATTCCTCGAGTCGTGAAACTACTGTCGGGATGACATGCAGCATGGGAATTCATGAAAATATTATGAACAACTACACTCGCAAACAACTCGGCTGGCCGGCGGCGGCGACCTTGATAGCGGCGCTTGTGGGCGTGGTATCGGCTACGCTGGCGTTGACACCGGCGCAACCCGGCGAGGAACCAGCCACTGCGCATCGCTATGCCTCGGCCCGCGAGATTGGCGAAGTGAAAGCGAGTCTCGCTGCGCTCGAACGATCGACCGATCAACTTCGCACCGAGCTCCGCAGCGATATCCGTGAACTCCGCGAGATTGTGTTGGCCGCCACTCGCAATCACGACCCTTAGCCGCGACACGTCTGCGTGGGTCTGCCACGCGGAACGGATCGTGAGAATCGAGAAATCACCCCGTGCAAATCCGCGACCGCATCAAAGAACTTCGCCGTGTGCGTGCCAGCGAACTCGCGCCGAACCCGCGCAACTGGCGGACCCATCCGGTCGCACAGCGGAACGCGTTGCGAGGCATCCTGGCCGAGGTGGGTTACGCCGATGCGCTGCTGGCTCGCGAGTTAGCTGATGGGCAGTTGGAACTCATCGACGGCCATCTCCGCGCAGAGACCACGCCCGATGCTTTGGTTCCCGTGCTGGTGCTCGACGTGGATGAAGCGGAAGCCGCGAAAATCCTGTTGACGCATGATCCGCTCACGTCGCTGGCCGAGATCGACCAGGAGCAACTGCACGACTTGATCGAGTCGTGTGAAATTACCAATCCGCAACTCGCCGAGATGGTCGCCCAAATCGAAGCCGAATTGCAACAGATCGCCCACCAGTTCGACTCCCCCAACGAGCGCCCTGAGCCAACTATTGGCACGGCTTACCAGGTAATTGTCGAGTGCGACAGCGAAGCACAGCAGCAGGAAGTGTATGAACAGATGCAAGCGGAAGGTTTTCGCTGCAGGGTAGTAACGTTGTAGGAAGGTGCGAGTTTCGAGTTGCGAGGCGCGAGCAATTGAACTCAAAACTCGTAACTCGTAACGAAGCGAACATGACCAAACACACCATTTCCGTTGCCTGTCCCGTGCCAGAATCTTTCCGCGTGCAGCAAGTGGCCGGCATGTTTGATGTGCCATTGGAGAAGAAGTGCACGGAGCGATTTTCCGTGGAACTGCCGGGTCGGGACGAAGCCTGGGACGTGGGGCTGATCGTGGGTCCCTCGGGCAGTGGCAAGAGCAGCGTCGCCCGGGAATGTTTTGGCGACGTGCTGGCCGGCATTGCCGATTGGCCTGAAGACAAAGCCGTGGTTGATTGCTTTGGCGAATTGCCGATGCGGCAAGTCGTGGAACTCTTAACGGCCGTCGGTTTCAGTTCACCGCCCTCATGGGTGAAGCCGTATCACGTGCTCAGCACGGGGCAGCGTTTTCGGTGTGATCTAGCCAGAGCACTCTCGAATGCGGAATTCGGATTGCGGAATGCGGAATTGAAGAGATCAAGTGAACCACATTCCGCAATCCGCATTCCCAATTCCGAATTTCCCCTTGTTGCTTTCGACGAATTCACCAGCGTCGTGGATCGCACGGTGGCGAAGGCCTGTTCAACGGCAATTGCTAAGGGGATTCGCCGTCGGTCGATCCCCTGCCGCTTTGTAGCGGTCACTTGTCACTACGACGTGGCCGAGTGGCTCGAAGCGGATTGGGTGTTGGACATGGCCACCGGTCGGCTGGATCGGAGGCGTCTTCGGCGACCGACGATCCAGCTGGAACTCTATCGCTGCCAGGTGGCTGCTTGGAAATTGTTTGCAAGACATCATTATTTGAGCGGCTCGATCGCGCGGGGAGCCCGTTGTTATCTGGCCCTGTGGAATGGCCAACCCGTCACGTTTTGTGCCACGCTGCCAATCGTCGCTCAGAAAAACCACCGCCGCTTCACACGGATTGTTACACTCCCCGATTTTCAAGGCATGGGTATCGGCATGCGCGTGGTCGCCGCCGTGGCCCAGTTGCATCGCCAGGAGGGCATGCGAATCAACGTCACCAGTAGCCACCCCGCGTTGATCCGCCACTGTAAGCATTCGCCCGAGTGGAAAACCGTAAGCGTGCGCAAGGCCGGTGCGCGCTCGCGTCGTTCAACACATTTTGCTGGCTACCGCGCCGCCACCGGTCGCGCGGTGGTCTCATTTGAATATGGAGGGAAGGAGCAGACGTAGGCCGGAACGAGCGGTAGCGCTGTTCCGGCAGGACATCATTGCACGCTACGCAATGCCGGAACTGCGCACGGCTTGTTCCGGCCTACGAGAAAAGCCATGGACGAACCACTCATTACCGATACCGAGCGGCGAAACCTGCAGGGGATGCTCGCCATGGGTTGCGAGCGCGAGACGGCGGCCAAAACATTGGGCTGGAGTCGAGAACGTCTCGAAGAGGTGCTCAAGTCGGATGCCGAACTTGCTGGTGATATGTTGCAAGCTGAAGGCAAGGCCGAGCTGTATTACATGCGAAACTTGCATTTAGCGGCACAGGATGAGAAGCATTGGCGGGCTTCCACATGGTGGTTCGACCGCAAAACGAAAAAAGAGGACAGCCGCACTTCACTCCTGCGTAAGTTTGCTTCCCTCTTGGAAAGTTTCATCGAACGACTCATCCGGATTGTGCAAGTTGAAGTCAAGCAGAATGACGACAGACAACGGCTCCTGGACCGTTTTCGCGAGTTGTCGCGAGAAGTGATGCCCACAGATGAGCCGCCTGCTTCGCAGAGTGAAGAAGTGGCAGAGGAACTTGAATCGCTTTCTAGATTCCCCAAGACAGAGGCATCCGATTCCCTCCCCGGCCGCGACCGCGTCCGACCCTCCCAAAGGGAGGGTATTGATTAACACCCTCCCTTTGGGATGGTCGGCCTTTCAGGGCCGGGGAGGGAATGAGGATTGGCCAAGTGTTGATAGACCATGATCATGCGACAGATCAGCTCCGTTAAAACCTGGGAAGAATTCTTTCGACTCATCGAGGAAAGACTCTTCGAGTTGCTGTGTCATCCTCTGCAAGTGGGATGGCAACGACAGCGGCTTGCCGCCGAGTTACCACTCTTGGCCTGGGGTCGGCGATATCTTCCGCAGCACTTCGCATCGCCTCCCTCGACGATGCATTGTTGGCTCGCGGCGCAGCTCGACGCGCTGCACGAAAAACGCGGTACGAAGCTCAACGTGATCGGGCCGCGCGGCGGGGCGAAGTCGACGCTTGCCTCGCTCTGCTACGTGCTCCGCGTTGCGCTCCAGGGCTGGGAACCTTACATCTGGATCATCTCCGACACCGAGTCGCAGGCCAAACAGCATTTGAATAATGTGAAGAAAGAACTGCTGGAAAACCACCACATTGCCACCGATTATGCTGCCGCTTTGGGGGAGGGTTGCAGCTTTGCCGGAGGAAGAATTCGTCTCGCCCACGGCACGGTGATCGAAGCCTACGGCACGGGGCAGCGGCTGCGGGGTCGCCGACTGGGTGCCCATCGACCGACGTTGATCGTCTGCGACGATTTGCAGAACGACGCCCACATGCAGTCGGCCTACCTGCGGGAAAAAAGCAGTGGCTGGTTTCATGGTTCGCTGTTGAAAGCGGGTGATCGGCGGACGAACATACTCAACCTGGCCACCGCCTTGCATCGCGACGCACTGGCGATGCAACTCGACCGCACGCCGGGATGGGTTTCCAAGAAGTTTCGCGCCATCGAGCGCTGGCCACGCAACATGGAGCTGTGGGCCGAGTGGGAACGCATTTATTCCGATGTCGCGCGCAGCGATGCCAAACTTGACGCTTGGAATTTGTTCCAGAAGAATTGCTCCGCCATGGAAGAAGGCGCAGAGCTATTGTGGCCGGAACGCGAGGGGCTCTACATGCTGATGAAAATGCGGGCCGAGGAGGGCCAGGCAACCTTCGAGCGCGAGAAGCAAAGCTCGCCCATTGATCCCGCACGCTGCGAATGGCCAGAAACGTACTTCGCCGAACAGTTGTGGTTTCGCGAGTGGCCTGCAGACTTACAGTTCAAGACGATTGCCGTCGACCCGAGCAAGGGCCGTGAATCGCGTCACGGGGATTACTCGGCCCTGGTCGTACTGGGCATCGATCGGCGAGGCGTGTTGTACGTCGAGTCCGACCTCGCTCGGCGGCCGACGACCGACATCGTCTCTCGCGGCGTGGCGCTCTGCTGGGAGCATCACGCGGATGCCTTCGGCGTGGAAGCGAATCAATTTCAAGAATTGCTGTGCGATGAGTTTGTGCGGGAGTTCGCTCGGATAGGAATCGATTGGTGTACACCCGCCGCGATCCACAACCATGTGAGCAAGCCAGTGCGGATTCGCCGCCTGGGGCCGTATCTCGCGCAGCGAAGATTGCGGTTCAGGGAGCGCAGCCCCGGCACGCAATTGCTGGTGGATCAACTCCGCGATTTTCCGCTCGGCTCACATGATGACGGGCCCGACGCACTGGAGATGGCACTGCGTCTGGCGGAGGAACATTTTCACGCCGGCCAGCGCGACGACGGATTGGGCAGCCGCCTGCAAATAGAAACGTAGGCCGGAACAAGCGGTAGCGCAGTTCCGGCATGGAGTACCAGAGAAATCACTACCACCTAAGGAGATATATAATGTCAAACACATGCACCACCACCCGCCTCGAACGCCGACTCACCGAAGCCTGCGACGCACTGTGGGACCTGTTCGTCGATCCCCGCGATGCTTACCTCGATGACGCCGGCCAGTGGTGGGGCAGCGTGGCCACAAACGGACAACCAGGGCAGGGCGTCAGCGTACCGTTTGCCACCGAGGAGCAACACGCCGACATCCGCAATCAGGTCCGTCATCTCGCGGCCACCAACGAGTTCGCCATCAACGGCATTGAAAACCGTATCAGTTATCTCGTCGGCGTGGGACACGTGTATCGGGCCTGCGTGCGTAAAGGAACTCACGCCAGCGGTGATTTGGAAATGGAAACGCAAGCTGTCATCGACGAGTTTCTCGAAGTGAACCATTGGCAAACCCGTCAGCAGGAAATCGTCCGGCGGCTCGACCGCGATGGCGAAGTCTTCTTGCGGTATTTCGTCGATGGGCACGGAGTGACTCGGGTGCGATTTGTTGAACCGGATCAGGTCGCCACCCCGCGCGAACTCTCCAATGTCTCAGAAGCGAGCTTCGGCATCCACACCGAGCCGCACGACGTGGAGTCGGTGCTCGGCTACTACATCGACGGCCAACCGGTCGATGCCGCTGCGATTCAACACCGCAAGGCGAACGTCGATGCGAATGTCAAGCGGGGCCTGCCGCTCTATTACCCCGTGCGGAAGAATCTGCGGCGGATCGACAAGCTGCTGCGGAACATGAGCGTGGTGGCCGAGATCCAGTCGGCGATCGCGCTGATTCGCAAACATCGCGGAGCGTCACGTAGCGGCGTTGAGCAGTTCGTGGCCGATCAGAGTCAAACGTCCACCACCGGCGGCCGCACCCATCAGCTTTCTTACTACGCACCGGGGACGATCCTCGACGCACCGGCGGGTTTGGACTACGACTTCCCCGCCGCCGGGATTGATGCGAGCAACTTCGTCGCCGTGTTGCAGGCCGAGCTGCGCGCGGTCGCCGCGCGGCTGGTGATGCCGGAGTTCATGTTCACCTCCGACGCTTCGAATTCCAACTACGCTTCGACGCTCGTAGCTGAAGGCCCCGCGGTGCGAATGTTCCAGCGTATGCAAGCCAATCTGGAAACCAACGACCGCGACGTGATGTGGCGCGCGGTCGACAACGCGGCTCTGGCAGGCCGTTTACCCCAAGACATCCGCCGCCTGGTCGACATCCAGATCACACCGCCATCGTTGGAGGTCCGCAACCATCTGCAGCACTGCCAGGTAGAGCGAATCGCCTTCGAACACGGCATCCTCTCCCCGCAGACGTGGAGTTTGAAGCTGGGACTTGATTACGACCAGGAACAAAAGAATCTGGCGATGCATGGGGGGGGTGGTTAGTGGCTTGTGGTGGGTGGTTTGCAGCGGGACTATGCACCGCTTGTTCCGGCATCCGACTCATGCGAAAATGTTTTCATGGCCGACCAATATCCTGAATCGTTTCCAATTGAGATCGAGCGCGACAAGTTGTGCTTCTTTTATCGTCTGCAATCTTTTTTTGCTTGCTCTTTTTTGCCCGTATTCTTTGGAGTTCTATTCGGAGCGGCAGGCACAAGGGGAGAAAGACAGCGTGATTTTGATAACGCGGAACAGGTCTGGAGCGAGTTCTTTCGCGGCGCGCTAATGGGATGTGCGATAGGATTGTTGATTGGGTTGATACTCTATCTGGTGTTCGGGTATTTTACATCACGCAGAAGTGCAAATGAGCTCGAAGTGTCGGTTGAAGGTCCATTTTTGAGAATCAAGACTGGACCATTTATTGTTCAAGACCGCAAATTGCATTTTCGGGCAGTTGTCGATTACGCAACATTTCAAAACCCTCTCATGCGTTTCTGCGGCATCGAGGGGATTTTGATGACGACGATGTCAGGCGGACAACATTCCACGGTTAGGGTGCACGGCATCAAAAACGCCCTCGAAGTTCGCGACATGCTCAGCGATATTGATCGCTTGCGAGAGGATGCATAACAAGCGTTGGCCGCACGATTGCACCTAATCCGCGCGTCGATTCTAATAGGAGTCTCTTAACCCCCATCGACTCTTACCCAGGCGGCATGTCATGCTTTTTCGATCGATTGCTCTTCTTCTTTGTCTAGCGGTTCCTTTCTCCACCGATATCTCGCTGGCCGAGCCCCTTCCCACCGCCGCGCCCGAAGAGGTTGGCATGTCGAGCGAGAAGCTGGCCGAGATTGAACGGGTGATGCAGGGGCGGGTTGCTAACGGGGAAATTTACGGCGGGTCGGTGCTCGTGTCGCGGCGGGGGAAGGTGGTCTATTTCGTTCAGTATGGCATGATGGATGCCGCCGCGGAGAAGCCCTGGCAGGCGGATACCATCGCGCGGATCTATTCGATGACCAAGGGCATCACCACGGCCGCGGCGTTGATGCTCGTAGATGAGGGGAAGCTCGCGCTCGACGATCCGGTGGAGAAATATCTCCCCGAGTTCGCCGATCGCACGGTGTACGATCCGGCAGGGAACCGGCCGGCGAAGTCGCCGATGACTGTTCAGCAATTGATGCTGCACACTTCGGGGCTGGTCTACGGGAACGCCGAAGGATCGCCCATCGAAAAGCAATACGCGGTGATCGATGCCTTGGATTACCAGGGAACGCTCCAGGATCTGATCGACAAACTCGCCGGGCTGCCACTCGCGTTTGATCCCGGCACCGATTGGCATTACGGACTATCGACCGACGTATTGGGTGCCGTGGTCGAACGCGCGTCGGGGCAGCTGCTGGATGAATTCCTCGCGGAACGAATCTTCGCGCCGCTGGGGATGGTCGACACGGCGTTCCAGGTTCCACCCGAAAAACTGGATCGCCTGGCCGTCTGTTACGAAACGAAGGACGACGAGTTGATCGTCGAGGACGAACCCGCCACGAGTCGCTTCGGCCGGCCCGCCACTTTTCATTCAGGAGGTGGGGGGCTCGTCTCCACGGCGGCCGACTACTGGCGGTTCTTGCAGATGATTGCTGAGGGTGGCAAGGCTGGAGGAAAACAACTACTGGAGCCGGAGACCGTCGCCCTGATGACGCACAATCAACTCGATGACACGAGCGGCTGGGTCGCGGACCCCGGCTCGGGTTTTGGGCTGGGGTTTCGTGTCACCTGCGAGCCGATACCCGATGAGGATCGGCATCTGCTGGGGGAATACGGCTGGGGCGGCCGGGCGAGTACGCACTATTGGACACACCCCGGCGAAGAAATCACCGTGGTCACTCTCGAACAGACCGTGCCTTACACCGACAAGACTTTCGTCGCCGTTCATCCACTGGTGTACGCGGCAATCATGGAAGACGAGAAATAGGATTTAGCCACGGATTCACACGGATGGAACACGGATGATTCAATAGTCTGGTTCTTATCTGTGTTCAATCCGTGTCCATCCGTGGCTATTAAGATTGTAGGTCGGAACATGCACTGCACAGTTCCGGCATCGCGGATGGGAAGGCGTAGCGTGCCCTTTCTTCGTGCCGGAACTGCGCACGGCTTGTTCCGGCCTACGGGTGTGTTACAACTGAGGCATGGGCAAGAAACACAGCGCTAGTGCCAAACGCGAATCTAATGGGGCTAGCGGTCTCTATACGATTCATCTGATCTCTGGTTCCACAGGCGACCTTTTGTTTCGCCTGGCCACTGTTGCATCCACGCAATTTTCGGGGATCGATTTCGAAATTGTCTCGCATCCCCTGGCCGATAGTCCCGAGAAGCTCGAGCGCGTACTCGCTGGAATCACCGGCCCGCGGGCGATTGTGATTCACGGCCTGCCCGATACCAGTAGCAAGCAATTCGTCCGCTCGTATTGTGTGCGACAGAAGTTGCCGCATTTCGATGCGACGGGGCCCTTGTTCGATTTTCTGGCCGACTGCGTGGGGCAGTTGGCGGATAATGATCTGACGCAATTGCATCGCGTGGATGCCGCGTATCAAAAGCGGATCGAGGCGATGGAGTTTGCTATGGAGCACGACGATGGCCTGGGAGCCTCCACGCTCGAGGATGCCGACATTGTCATCGTGGGGCTGAGCCGCGTGAGCAAAAGCCCCACCACACTCTACCTGGGTTCGCGTGGCTACAAAGTGGCCAACGTGTCGATTGCTCCCGAGACGGGATTTCCCGAAGAGCTCTCCAAGATCAAGAAGAAGAGAATTGTCGCTTTCACCATGCAACCGAAGCGACTCCAGGAGATTCGCGCCGAGCGGATGCAACACGCCGGAGCGAGCGGCACAGATTACGACAACTTGCAGAGTGTGATTCGCGAGGTTGTGGAGTTTGAAGCAGAGGCTCAGCAACGCGGCTACCCAATTATCGACGTAACGAATCTCACCATCGAGCAGACAGCCGTGAAAGTGCTGGAGGGGCTGCGGTTGACTTGACGGTGCCATTGTAGGCCGGAACAAGCGGTAGCGCAATTCCGGCATCGCGGATGGGAAGGCGTCGCGTGTTCTTGCTCATGCCGGAACTGCGCACGGCTTGTTCCGGCCTACGACATTCGTGTTACAATGGTTCGCATCAGGCATTCTTGCGAGGGCGACTTCTAATGATGTTTCACCGATGCTTTGCGGCGATTTTGTGGCTGGTCCTTTGCCAATCGGCATGGGGAGCAACCACACAGGTCGTGCTGTTCACCGGGTTTCTCTCAGGTGCCGGCCCAAATACCGGGATGGGGATCCTCAACTCGACCCTCTCCCAATTGGGACTGCCTGGTTACACAGGGATGGTATTCGAATGGAATAACAAACAAGGGGCATTCGATTGGTTGCAGCAGACCGGCAACCGCACCACGCTGGTCATCATCGGCCACAGCTTTGGTGGCAACAGCACGTTGCAGTTGGCTAACGACTGGCTCAAACCGGTGGGGATCACGGTGGATCTCACCGTGCAGATTGATCCGGTGAAAAACTTCGACTCTGGTGCAAACGACGTGCTGCCGACGAATGTCGACGTGGGGTACAACTATTGGCAAGAATCTACAGGTTTTTTTGAACCGCAGGGCGAAGACTTTGTCGCTGGAGCCACGAACATCCAGGCCGAGGTGTTTTTCAATGACAATTCCATCACGCACAACTCACTGGACGACGACCCTCGCCTGCACGCGGTCATCGGCCAGCATATCTTCGACAATCTCAATCCCGAGTCGGCTGATTTTGATTTCGACGGCGACGTAGACGGCAGAGACTTTCTCGTCTGGCAGCGCGATCCCAATGTCGGCAGCCTCGGTGATTGGCAACAGCAATACGGCACGAACCCCTCGCTTGCGGCTTCGCGAGCAGTACCGGAGCCTGCGGGATTGGTGTTGTTATGTTGCCTGGCGTTGCTTGCACCTTCTCTGAGGCCAGGTCGCATCCCGCCATTCTGGGGGCTGGTCTAAAAAAAGATTTTTTGCGAGAAGACCTTAAGGGTAATTGAAATAGGCACTTAGGGTGTTTCTGTCTCCTGGTCCCCCGCCAGAAAAAAAGTGGCGATATCCCCATCTCTGATTATATTGGGGATTGGAATTGGAAGGGGGCTTGTGCTCAGTTTCTTTCTAATTCTCTCTGTCCTGTGAGGTGTATGGTGGCATACCTTCGACTGGTGGTTTGCTCTCTTTTCTTCTTTTTTACCTCAGCCGTTTCTGGCCAAGATGAATGGGTCCTCGGTGGCAGTGGTGTGTTCAGCGACGACAACAATTGGTTGGACGGAACCGCGCCACAAACAGATGAATCGGTGTTATTCGACGTCGCAGGAACTTACGTCGTTACGTTTACGGGTGGTGCCACGACACCAGGATTTGTGGTCGACCAAGGCAATGTGAGCTTTCAAAGCAGTGGAGGCGTGCATACCTACACAGCTCAATCCTTCTTACCAGGTTTTGGGGGACCAACAGGAACGCTCACCATGAACGGTGGAATGCTCACCTTGGGTACTTCTGGCAATCCGTTTAATGTCGTCAGTGGTCCCGTGACGTTGGCGAGTAGTGCTGTTCTGAATATTACCAACGGCAGTGTCCTGACTTTCAACAGGAATTTTGGTGCTAGCGGCCAGGATATCGGACCAGGAGATCTCACCATCGATGGGACGCTTCTGGTAGATGGTGCAGGTTCAACACTGACGGAAGGGTTTGTCATAGGAACATTCTTGAACGGCAACGATCATAATGCGAACTATTTCATCGATGGCAGTCTAACTTTTCAGAACAATGCAACCGGTTTTCTGGAAGACGGTAGTACTTCAGTCACTGGCACTCTCAATGTACTATCAGGCGCTGGTGTGCAGGCATCACAAGTATTAGTGAATGGTGGTAATGTAATCGTTGACGGAGCTGGAACGATTTTGGATGTCACTCTTTTATCCTCTGGAAAATTCAGCAACGGTTCACCCTTTGCGGAGGGTACGATAAATGTCTCCTCAGGAAATCTAGATGTCAGCAACGGCGCTGCATTGCTAGCAAACGAAGTATTCATTTTTTCAACTGGAGTCATCAATGTGGGGGTGGTTGGCACAGGAGGCCTGACAGTGGGACTTGGTGAACTCGAAGTTTTCGGCACGCTCAACGTCGGATCAGGCGGTGCTTTGAGTCTGGGAGGGCTGCTAGATATTCGTTCCGGAGGCCTTGTCTCTTTCGCAAAGAGCTACGCGACCACCAACAACGTTCAAATCGGCGGAACCTTGGAAACAACGGCGGGCAGTTCGTTGACTTTGAGTAACGCGGTGACTATGACCGGCGGCAGTGTGCTGGATGTATCAGGCAACTTGAATGTCGCAACCCTCACCGCCACATCTGCCCAACTGAACTCGTTCGGCGGAATGATTGACGTGGACGGAAATACCAGTGTCGGTGCCAATGGCAGTCAGGGCTCGATTTCTCTCAACGGGGGAAGCGCTCAATTGGGTGCGATCAACATCGCCTTAGCAGGTGGCTCTGGAGAGATCATAGTTGATGGCGCAAACGTTCAGGCCGAATCAATCGATGTTGGAACCGACGACAGCAGTTTTGCCTCCGGCACAATGTCAATTATTCACGCTCAGGTTTCAGTGACAGGTGTTGGCGCAATCACCGTGGGCGGTATGACGGACAGTTCCGGTGTGGTCAATATTACTTCGGGTGGTCTTACTGCGGGCGCGGGAGGAACTGTGCTCAACGAAGAGGGTCGCATCGTCATCAATCAGGGCTTTGTCGAGCTAGGCCAGTTGACATTTAACGGCGGGCAGATTGATTTCTTTTCTGGAGACTTGAGCCTTATAGGCGACATCGTTATTAGTGAGTCGGGAGTGTTTGGCGAAGACATTCTCGAACTCGATGACCATGAACTCTTGGTGGAGGGAACGACTACTGTCGATACCTTTGCCGCGATGGTCGTGAATGGAGCCTTCATTGAAACCTCGGGGTTGGTCATCAATGGCGCTGTCTATATGAATGAAGGGTTGCTCAAGGTAACCGACCTGGCCGGTTTGACGGTTGGAGGTCAGGGACTTTCATCCTTATTGCAGATTGGTGCTAACCGGCCCTCCGTGGTGAGTGTGGCAGAAACTGCCTTTGTCGGTACAGGCAGTGCAATTGTGGTCCAAGGAGGGCGGCTGGATGCGGGTAGTATGCAGATCTTTGGAGTGACTTCCATTTCGGGCGGGGCTGTGAATGTTCTCAACACGGCTCTAGTGAATCCTGGCGGTTCGCTAACTCTTTCTAACGGAATTTTCACATCAAATAGCCTCGAGAATTCTGGTTTGGTCTCCCTGGCGGGTTCCACCATGATTGTGGCCAGTGGACTCATCAATCAGACCGGTGCCACATTCGTCGTCGGTCCGGCTGGCGTCACGGCCATCAACGGAATTAGTTCCAACGCAGGTGACATTCTGCTCACGGGAGGTTCAGCACGCTTGAGCGGTAGTGATCCACTGACAAATAATGGTCTCTTGCGTGGTGATGGCACGATCTCCAAGCCCGTCATCAACGCTGCCAGCGGAGAAATTCGAGCCGCCTCTGGTCAGAACTTACGTTTCGAAGACGCTGGCGGAGCCAATGCGGGACGCATCAATCTTCAAGGTGGCACCATCGAGTTTCTGCAACCATTGACAAATAGTGCCACGGGTCTCATCACGGGTCGTGGAACGCTCAACACTGGGGGTGTCGGCTTGACGAATCAAGGTTCCATGGCGTTCTCTGCTGGAATCAGTGACGTGTTCGGGGATGTGGATAATACGACGGGGGCGAGGATCATTATCTCTGGCGGAGCAACTGTTAATTTTTGGGATGATGTGATTCACAACGGCACAGAAATCAAAGTCGCTCAGGGAGCATCTGCTGTGTTCTTTGGTTCCACCTCTGGAGCTGGACCGTTTACAGGTACAGGACAAGTTTTCATGGAGGGAGATCTTTCACCAGGAAATAGTCCGGCAGCGGTGAACTTCGGAGGGGATCTGCATTTCGGCGCGTTGGCCAGTTTGCAATCGGAGGTCGGTGGGATGCTTGCCGGCAGTCAATACGATCAAGTGCTGGTTCAAGGAACTGCCACCCTGGACGGGACGCTCAATGTGTTGCTGACTAATGGTTTTGTTCCAGCGCCGGGTGATACGTTTGAAATCTTCAGTGCTGCGAGCATAGTCGGCACTTTTTCGTCGGCGTCTCTACCAAACTTACCAGGGTCACTTGAATGGGTCCTCAACTACACGCCAACATCCGTCGAACTGATCTCCACTTTCGCGGGAGACTTTGATCTCGACGGCGACGTTGACGGCAGAGACTTTCTCGTCTGGCAGCGCAATCCCAATGTCGGTAGCCTGACATCATGGCAGCAGCAATACGGCACGAACCCCGCGCTTGCGGCTTCGCGAGCAGTACCAGAGCCTGCGGGATTGGTATCAATTCTTTTGTTAACCATCTCGATTAAACTTAGCCGGAGGCACACCTGCCTCTGGGTCCCCAGCACTGCGTAGCAGGGCAGCTAGATTACTCGCGCCTCGCCACGCGCGACTCACAACTTCTTTCAAACTGGCACAAAAATAATTGCTGAAATCGCGCCGTGAATCTGCTAGATTCACACGCATGACAAGAACAAACACCCTCTCCAAATGCGACCGTCGGCAGCAAGCGCAAGCCGAGTTTCAGAAGCTCGTCGAAAACGCCTGCGTCGCCGGGTTCCACGGCTCAGCCAGCGTAACCATCACCGTGCAGGATGGTCATATCCAGTACTCCCGGCTGACTGTGGAGAGGATGGTGAAGTGAGGCGCTAGACGCTAGGAGTTAAGCGCTAGTCAGAAACGAACAAACACTATCGACTAGCGCCTAGCAACCAGCGCCTAGCGCCTCTCACGGGTATTTGACAGAGCCACCTCCGCGCAGGTGGTATCGCGTTCCAGCCCCGATTGCGACACACGAGTGTGTCGCGGTCGGGGCTTTTTTTGTGCAATCACGGAGACTGTATTTATGCCAACTACGATCGAGAAGCAGCTTGAATCGCTGCAAGAGTTTACCGATTCGCGCGGTGTTGCCCTGAGGGTGGATCGCCACGGCGGAGTGCTCTCCGGCGTGAAGCTCATCGGGCTCCATTCACGCAATGGCCGGGAGTATCGCGAAGCGGCCCTCCAGCAAGCCGTGCCACTCTACGAACAGGCCCGGGTGAATGTGAATCATCCCAAGGAGGGTCCGCTCGCGCCTCGCGATTATCAGGACCGCATCGGCACGATTCGCAGCGTGGAGTTTCGCCCCGGCGAAGGATTGTTCGGGAATCTGCATTTCAATCCGCGTCATGCTTTGGCCGAGCAACTGGTGTGGGACGCCGAGCACAACCCGCGCAACGTGGGTTTCTCACACAATGTGCAGGCCCGCGTCACTCGAACCGATGAAGGATTGATTGTTGAAGAGATCACCCGCGTGCAAAGCGTTGACCTGGTAGCCGACCCCGCAACGACCGAAGGACTGTTCGAGCAGGCGGAGGGCGAAGGCAAACCTGACATTGTTGCGGCCAACATGACCAAGTTGACCAACATGACCAACATGGCCAAGAACCACTGGGACGCGCTCACGCTCGAAACGTTGCGGCTGCATCGACCGGACCTGCTGGCGGAAATCGAAACGTCGCCCGGTGACGCAACCACGGCAGGTGAGGACGAACTCACCCCACGAATTGCAGCGCTCGAACGCCGCCTGGACCAACTCACCGGACCAAGGTCGCGCGAGCAGTTCGCAGTCATCGAGTCGCAGCAGTACACGCAGAACCCGCGCGATTTTGCGCGAGCACTGAAAATGGTAGGCCGGAACGAGCGGTAGCGCTGTTCCGGCAATGCATCTGAGTTGGAATTTCATGCCGGAACTGCGCAAGGCTTGTTTCGGCCTACATCAGCGTTTATTTCACACAGGAGAAACCAAAATGGCGAATACGATGCGTTGGCGTTACGGGGATACCAATCCAATCATGCTCCCTGTGGGGAGCGCGGAGGCAATTGAGATTGGCGACTTGTTATATCTGAGCGGCGGCGAGGTGATGTCCGCAAGCTCGCTGGCAGATCAGGGAACCTTGGCCGCCACCCAAGAGGCTTTTCACGATGCGTTTCTCGGCATCGCAATGCAGTGTTCCCCGGTCGGATCCACCGAGGCAATCCGAATTGCGACCTCCGGTGTGTTCGAATTTGATTGCGCGTCGGCCTCCTTCGAGGTGGGCGATCTGGTGGGCGGCAACGATTCTGGCGACGGCACACTCAATGCACAAGTCGTCGACGCGGTCGCAACCGCCAATCTGGCCATCGGACGTTGCATGAAACGTGTCTCACCGGCAGCGACGAAAGTGCTGATCGACGTTGTGAGTACCGTAACCAAAGGGGGCCCGCAAGTAGCGGCGTAGGTGTAGGGTGGGCACCGCCCACCAAGCAATTATCGGCGACGCAGTTCTAGTGGTGGGCGGTGCCCACCCTACATTTCACACAGGAGAAATAAATCGTGTCACTCAATTATCAAGAACTCAAACGACGTTACGAATTGGACGGAGCGGATCGAACGGTCGATCATCTGTCAGAAGCTTTGCGGGAGCGTCACTTAACCGCGGAAGACTTTTCGCTCCGCGATCTGGCCGAGGCACTCGTCCCCGATGGAAGACAATGGCTTAGAATGCTCGATCCGCGAGCCGGCTCTGAGGTGAGTGTGATGGAGGCCTCAGACGGTGTAGACGTGACCGCATTTCTGAATGTCACGGGACAGGTGGTTTATTCCAAGATTCTCGATGCATATACGCAAGAGGCATTCGTGGCCTCGAAACTTGTGCAGACCATTCCGACACGGCTTGATGGAGAAAAGATTCCCGGTGCCACCAGAGTTGCCGATAATATCGACGAGGTCGGACCAGGGATGCCCTACCCGAGTCTCGGCTTCGGCGAAGACTACATCGAGACCCCTGCCACGGCCAAGCGAGGATTCATTGTGCCCGTGACCAAGGAGGCGATTTTTTTCGACCGCACCCACCTGGTGCTGAGTCGGGCGGCAGAGGTCGGCGAAATCTTGGGACTGAACAAGGAAAAGCGGCTCCTTGATCTCGTGATCGGAGCGACCAACAACTACAAGTCCAACGGCACGACTTACAACACGTATCAAACCAGTAGCCCGTGGGTCAACGAACTCTCCGGTAATGAGCTTGTGGATTGGACCAACGTGGATGCAGCCGAGCAGTTGTTTGCCGAGATACTTGATCCGCATACCGGCGAACCGGTACTGGTGCGTGGAACGACCGTGCTGGTGATGCCGGCCTACCGACACGCGGCCCATCGTGTGTTCAAGGCGGCGGAGATCGAATACACCGCCAGTGGCAGCGAAACGAGTACCCGGGCGCGCAACCCGCTGGGCAACTATCGCGTGGAGGAAAGTCGCCTGGCCTATCGCCGCGTGATTGCCTCGGGCGTGGCGGCTGCGGATGCGCGTAAGTATTGGTTTATCGGCGATTTCCGCAAGGCGTTTGCCTACATGGAAAACTGGCCGATCACCGTCACCCAGGCTCCCGTGAACAGTGAGGCGGATTTCAACAACGACATCCTCCTGCGATTCAAAGCGAGCGAACGCGGAGCAGCCGCCGTGTTGAATCCCCGCTATGTGGTGAAGTGCACGGGCTAGTTTGTGAAATCTGATAACAGCCCCCGCCGGAAGGCGGGGGGTTCTACCAGCTTCAACCATCGCCCTCCGACGACGAGTGTAAGAAACATAACTGAACGGAAAGTTATCATGGCCAGCACAGACACCCTTCTCAGCTTCCAGCCCCTTGCCAACCACCCGCCGAGCTCCAACTACGCCACGATGGACATGCGAGGGGATTTCCCCCTGCTGGACTTCGACGACAGCACGAACGAAGCCGCTCAGTTTCTCGCCCATGTGCCGAGCCACTACAACAGCGGAAACCTGACCGCCACGCTGTTGTGGGCAGCGACTTCCGCCACCAGCGGAAACATGAAATTCCGCGTCGAGTTGACCCGCATCACCGACGGGAGCAACCTGGACAGCTTGCCGAGCGTCGGCGACAGCGACGACGTCACCGCCGCCGCCCCCGGCACCAGTGGCGACATCGAGAGCAGCACCACCGCCGAAATGACCGTTGCCAGCTTGGCCGCCGGCGACTTGCTGCTTGTCGAGGTAACCCGCTTGGCATCGGATGTCGCCGACACGATGACCGGCGACATGGAACTTGTCGGCTTATCACTCGCCGAAGTATGACAATAGGACAAAGTCTTAATACCGCAATCCGCAATCCGAATTCCGAACTAAAATGGCTTTCTCCGTAGGCTCCTCCAACTTGATCGATCTCGGCAGCCCAGGAATCAGCAGCTACCCATTCAGCATGGTCGGCTGGTTCCGCGTGCCCGATGTCAACGCGTTGCTGGAACTGATGGAATTATCAGACAGTGGCTCGAACGATCATCACCGTTTGCAATGGAATGGCCACTTGGCCAACGATTATGCCGCTGCCCGATCGGACGATCACAACGGCGGAGCCGTCGCCACGAGCTCGATCACAATGACCCCGAACGTCTGGCACCATGTGGCAGGAGTTTGGGTATCGAGCACCAAACGAACCGTTTACCTCGACGGCGGGAACTCGGGCACCAGCACCGTCAACCGCGTCTTCGGCAGCATGGACACGCTGACCGTCGGCGAATCCTCAGGCAGCGACGACATCGATATCGCGGAAATTGGTGTATTCGATGATGAACTCACCACGACCGAGATCGCACTACTGGCCCAGGGCCTGCCCGTGCTCTGTTTGGAGCGAACCAATCTGGTGAAACATCTTTCTTGCATTCGCCAGCTGAATCATCCCGCGTGGAAAGCAGCCGCGAGCCATAGCGGCAGCTTGAGCGTTGTCAATCATCCGCCGATCCAATACGCCCAGCCAGGCAGATCACAGATCATGCCGCACCGCTTGCCGGGCCCGTGGCGGATCGAGGATCAAGAATTGCATGCGCGCATTGCCCAGCAAGGAGAATTGCTCATCGGTGGTGCGGGCGGCGCCACTGCTGAGCTTTTTATTACTGGAGTGGTTGCAGATGACTCAACTTACGGGGAGGTAGTTGCCTGATGGCCAGCGCACAAGATATTCAAGGCACCGTTTTTCGTCACGGCTCTGCCGTGTTTTTTGCCAGGGTTGTGAACAACGAGGCCCAGGCGATCAATCAGACCTCGATTCAGTCGGCCAGTTACACGATTTTCGCCCTTGCGCCACATGAGCCGAATTCACTCAGCGCAGTAGCGGGGCATGAGGACGTGGCGCTCACGATTGCCGACGTGGTGTTCGACACCTTGCAAGACGACGATGCCTGGACCGTCGACAGCGTGGGCTACAATTTTCGCCACGAGTTAGACGTGTCCAGTGATGAGGCGTTTAGTGAAGCGGGCCGGATGTATCAGGTTCGGTATGAGCTGCTTCCCGTCACGGGGCAGAAAATCATATTCCGCTTTCAAGTGAGGTGTATTTAATCATGGCCAATGACATTGAGCAGATCGAAACGATTCGCACCCTTACGCTCGCTCAGTTGGCCCAGATGCGCGCCGATCCCAGTGCGGGCTATCAATTCGGCAACGAGGAGATTTCGTGGGGCGAACTGGTGAGCCGGCTCGAGCAAACCATCGACTGGTGCGATGCCAAGCTCGCCGACTATCAGCCGTTCGAAGTGCGCTCGGAGGGGAGAACTTAGAAGTGTGTGGTTGGTGGTTCGTGGTTGGTGGTTAGGAGTTTAACTTTCGGCGGAGTGAACGTCGTAGTCCTCCGAGCAGTCGGCCACAAGGCTCAAGTTGCCTTTCTATTGTTTGCATCGATTCTGGAGTAACGAACCGGCGTCTTTCGATAATGGTCAGAAAGGTTGAAAGTTCGGCGAGGGATCCACGAGAGATAGCAACATGTCTGAGAATTCTTTTGTGGAATCACGTCCGCATCCTTCAGCAAGATTAGCTGGGATCAATACGGCACATCTTTGCATTTGGGGGACGATGCCAAATCGTTCGTCAGACGGCAAAAGTTTGCACATATCATAAACACAGTCAACGAGTTGAATTGATTGCTTCCAAGCATCTAGCTGTTTATAGTCACTCATTTCAATCATTATCTCCCATTCTCCAACCACTTACCACAAACCACCCACCACTCACCCCACCTCCGTCACCCTCCTAAACAGCATCTCCACAAACTCGCGCAGCAGATCGGCTTCACGGGTCTCCATAATCACCGAGACTTGATATTGCAACTCGCGACGGGCATTCATCGCCATGGCTGCGGCGAGGGTCCCTTCCTCGGTCAACTCACCGCCGACTCCCATGCGGCTAAAGAGTTCGTCGAAATCTGCATTCTGCCAGTCGGCGAATATCTCAGGATTTTCGTCGATGACTTCCGCCACGAGTGGGTTGGTCGCGCGATCAAAAGCAGCTTGGCCGTTCAAACCACCGCTGAAAGGATCTTGAAACAATTCGTCGGTGGCCACGCCCAGGCCGTGTGCCAGTTTATGCAGCGTGCGGGCATGAGGCCGTGTGGTTCCGTGCATCATGCTCCGCAGAGTCCGCTCGTCGAGTCCCGTGGCAGCGACGACGTCTTGCAGTGTCATGTCCAGCCGAGCCATCAGCCGGCGGATATTGGCCCCCGGCAAAAGCCGCAGCCCTCGCAATGAAGAATCGATTTGTGTAGCCTGCATGACCAGGTCCCCCAGAAAATGTACAAAGACCGCCCCTTGACAGATGTAAACATATGTACACTAATTGGTGTACGAGGTCAAGGGGGTGTGCAAGAGTCGAGGGCTGAGAGTCTAGAGCCAGAAGGGGGGAGTCTGGCTCTCGACTCTTGTTCCATCTTAGAATCATGCGGCGGCGGGGCAGGGCTCGCTTTCTGGCTTGTGCAAGCTCACCACCGTGAGCACGGCGGCCCCGTTGGCCCAATAGTACCAGGCGTCCAGGCCGGTAAAGCCGAACAGGATTGGGGCAACCAAGAACACCACACCAACCACAAAATCAACGAGCAAATGTACAGAATACGGCAGCACGCGAAGCACGCCGAGTTGGTGATCGGTCAACAAAGTCAGCAGAAATGCTGCGACGCCCGTTCCAACTGCGAGCCACCGTGCCAGCGGGTGGGAACCGCCCAAATGCAACAAGAACGGGGCAATCATCAAGCTCAAGGCGACGGGGTAATCCAAATAAGCATGCATAGTTTTGGTAACGAAACGGGGGTCCATGGCGAGATCTCCTGCAGAAATGTGAAACGGGAAAGTCAGTGTTCTCTTCTGACAATTACCCTTTGGATGCTTTCGCGGCGGAGTCTCTTACCAGGCCCTGGCTGGAAATCTGCATTGCATCGCTGAGGAGATGGTTCGGCTATCACAGACTGTCTATCAATCGATCGTATTCAGCATGCGAACCGATCCAATACCAGATCATCAGGTCCCCTTGACGCACACCAACAGCTCGATAACTGATTCCGACTCGCACCGAATAAGTTGGTGGTTGATCGTGAATCTATTTGAAACGCAGTCCAGGGTGCTGAGGATTCTCTCGAAAAAGGCGATAGGACTGGCGTGCTTGACGCTGGATCCGTGCCGGCAAGGAAGCGAATAGCTCGCGAAAGTTCCGAGTGGTACGCGAGTTCATAATTGATCCGGATCAAGCTCTTCAGTTTGTCCTGAGTGATATTCTGAGAGCGCTTGTTCGGAGAGTTGAGACAATTTCTGCGCAGTTCGAGAAATGGCTTGATCAAACTCGTCTTCCGCAGCCATTTCGGCGAGTAACCGCGAGGCTAGGAGTTCCTGCTCAGCCTCAGATAGTTTGGCTGCTTGCTCAAAAGCTTGTTGCAAAAGTGTGGTCATGAGGATCTCCCTTTCAGCAATTATACCACGATACGCGCATTGAGATAATAGCAACGAAACAAGCATCAATCGTCTTCCGGCAGTCTGGCGAAGATGGTGACGCCTCTTCCCGCTGGGTCGATGTAGAAGCGGTCGGCGACGTATTCATCCGTGCTGCGCACTTGGAAGGGCTCGCCGTCGTGGGCCATGTGCTGGGCGACTTCCTCGGGCAAGTCGGGGATCGTCTGATCGGCGTGAGCCATCTGCACACCCTGCTCGGGTTTCACTGATGCCCAGAGATTACCGGAACCGTCGGCGAGATAGATTTCGCAGTCCACTTTGCCCAGACCCTGTAACACTTCTTTGATACGCTGCGTCAGGTCGGTCTCGATCACTGTCATGCCAAATACCTCACCTGACGTATCTCCGTATACTGGCGTCGCGGCGAAAAAGCGATTCACCATCGCGGAGTCCTTCGCGTGGTGCGAACGTATGTCAAGAGAAAGTTTCACGTCCCCGGGGTCGAGGTTGGCCACCACATTCATCAACGCATCTTCATCAGACGACTTGCGACGACTTTCAGGCAGAATACGAATCAACGAGGGATCAGCCGGGCTGCGCTCAACCCGCACAATGTCTGTCACGCCATCGCCCTTTTTGCCTTCGTAGGAAAGTGCGAGATAGTCTTCGTTCAGGCCGAGCATTCCAGAAAAGATGGTTTCCAGTCGCGTTCGCCACACCTCTTCGCTCTCCCCCTCTGCACCGTTGGCCGCCTCAATAAGACCTTGAATCGGTGGTAGTGACGAGAGGAAGCGAACGTCCTCGGACATCTCCTTTGCAATGGATTCGAGATGGAGTGTTACTTCGCGGACATCGACTTCCATCTGCGAAAATCGATTGTGCAAGTCAGCCAGATGATTCTGTCGAGCCGCCATTGCAAGGGTCGTTAATACGACCAATACAACCATGGCTCCCCCGATCAGCAATTGCGAAATGCGCTGGTGCTGAGAAATCCAGCGATTCACTCGCTGCCAATGGGTTTCCTGATAGGCGGTCACGGGCTCGCCTGCCATCCAGCGTTGTACGTCCTCGGCCAGATCCGTTGCGCTCTGATAACGGGCATATCTGCGGCGCGCCATTGCCTTGCAGCAGATTGCTTCCAGGGCGGGATCTGCGTTGGCATGAACCTCGCGTGCCTTGGGGGTCACTCCACTGGCGATCACACTGATCATCCCCCGCGCACCAACGCCCGAGTCGATTGAATCCTTTTGTGTCTTTTCATGGGGGGCATAACCAGTGACGATCGTGAAGAGAATCGAGCCCAAACCATAAATGTCGGTGCGGTGGTCGAGTTCATCCAGTCGCCCGGCTGCCTGCTCTGGTGCCATATAGAGTGGTGTTCCCAGAACCTGGCCTTCGCTCGTGCGTTCCGCGCTTCCGACTGACACAGAATCCATGAGGCTTTCGACTGACGCATCGTCAATCACCTTCGCCAATCCCCAATCGATGACGATAACTTGTCCAAAGTTGTCGATCACGACGTTCTCGGGCTTGAGATCGCGGTGAATGACTTTGCGCGAATGGGCATGGCCAATCGCATGACACACGTTCACGAATGCGCCCAGGAGGCGGCGCAGGAGCATGGGATCTTCGTCCCCTTCTTCACGGCGTTCGTGATACTCGGAGATCGAGTCCTGTAAGGTTGTCCTGCCGAGGAAACGCATGGCGTAGAACATGCGACCCGTGTCCAGGTCTTCGCCGAGTTGATAGATGGGGACAATACTCGGATGATCCAGCCGACCCGTGATCTCTGCTTCATGCTTGAAGCGTTCGATGACTGTTTCGGACGCCGTCGCCGCATGGCTGATTTCCTTGAGTGCTACATGGCGGTTGAGATTCACATCGCGCGCGAGCCATACGCGCCCCAAACCCCCCTGGCCGAGCTTGCGAATGATTTCGTAGCGCCCCTTCATGACGCGGGCGTCGTTCTCGCCCGCACGCGCGGCGACCGTCACGCCCAGCAGTTTTGCCACCCGGCCCGAGCCGTCGAGTCGCTCAAGCGTAGCCAGCAACATACTCTCGCCAGCCGACGGTGCTTCGGAACCCCCGGCAATACTTTGCCGCGCGCGGTCCACTCTAGAAGCGGCGCGCTCTTTGAGTTGCTCGAGTTGCTCGCTAGACAAGAGCTGCCGATTCTTCAGATGCTCGGCGAGTGAGAGACTGCCGTGCATCGACCAATCCGACACAGCCGCCGAGATCTCACGGTCGTTCACGAATCCCGAGTTGATCACTTCGGCGGCTAGTGCGATGTCTTGTTCCTGCCGCGAGATGCCGTCATTAGGTTGAAACAACAGTGTCGCCGCGTAGCGGTCATCTTTTGTCTGGATCGATTCGAGCGGAGGTTTCTTGGTTTCTTCGGACATCAAGAGATTCTTTGGCAGGGCGTTTCGTGATGGTTCTAGCCTCTCCTTATCTTAGCATCGCGAAAACGAAATGGGACAAAATGAGGACAATTGCCGGAAATATCTACAGGTTCAAAGAGCCGTAGGCCGGAACGAGCGGTAGCGCTGTTCCGGCGGACTCCGGCAATGTGGGTTGGTTGGCGGGGCGATGCGAGTTCCTTCCTCATGCCGGAACTGCGCGGTGCTTGTTCCGGCCTACGATCTGCGGCTAACCAACCCCACCGCGGCCAGCAGCAACAACACCAGACCACTCGGTTCCGGCACGGTGGCATTCGCACTCAATGAACCCGCCCAACTCGTGCCATAGGTGGCTTGCCAGATGGCGAGGTCTTTGCCGTCGATGTAGCGGTCGGCGTTGGTGTTGCCGAACGAGTCTGGGGCCACGTTGCCTTCCCCGGCGTCGAAACCGAAGTTGCGTTGCCACACCAAAAAATCGCGGCCGTCGACATCGTCGTCGCCGTCGAAGTCGCCGTTGCCGAGGGTGAGCTTCGCGGCGTATTGCTCGAAAGGAAAGTTGTGTTGAGAAACGAGATACCCAGGCCGGTCCAGCGGATTGGTATCGTACTGCTGATACAAATCCTCAAAACCCGTCGCTCGTGAAGCGATAACGCGAAACGAAATACCTCTGTCGATTGGCCCCAGGTCTGGGTCGATGACAGCCGCCACATATTGCTGACCGCTTTGCAGTGCAATGCCGAAACTCGACAGGTCGATGGTCACCAGAAACGTTTTGAACATTGTGGGGTTGATAGGCGGACCGGTAGCACCCCACTCCTCAACTGAGATGACGCTTGCTGATGTTGAGTTGATTGACACGTTCACATGATTGCCAACGGCGTTGCCAATCGCATTGTCAAAGAAGGAATCAGGTCCACCCTGAATACCGTCGCTCCACACATGAAAATCCATACTGTAGTCGTAAATGTCTAGCAGGTCGTTTTCTGGGTTGTTGTCGAGGTCCCTCCCAAAGACCACGACTCTTGCTCCCGACAAAACACCAGCCTCAGCCACATCAAGCACGAAGGCGGAAGTGAACCAAAGGGCACCAAAATGCAACGTCGACCCGCCCGTCAGACCATCGGTGAGGGTGGTATCCGGGCCGATGCTGTCGCGAAGGATAACGGATGCGGCGTGCGAGTGACCGGTGAAAAAGACCAGAAGAATTACCGCAGAGGTCGCAGAGAGCGCAGAGGATGTATGATTTATGATTGCTGATTTATGAATTCTGAAACGATTGTTCATGACTTTGTCCCCTCATCAATCATCATTCCTAAATCATATATCTTCCCTCTGCGAACTCTGCGTTCTCCGCGGTTCAATACTCTCAACGCCCCCGCCCGACTCGTCACCACTCTCTACTAGTTTTCCTGAATCCGAGCGAATCCACAAGAAATTTTTGGGGAGTATTGGCAATTATCTATCAATTTTTCGTCCCAAGGCCTCGCAATAGTAGGCCGGAACGAGCGGTAGGATGGGTGGTTCTGCTGGCCGGTGTCATAGCTGAACCTTTCTCAATTCGTAGGATGGGTGACGCGCACCCATCGTTCCCTTTCATTGATGGGCGCAAGCACCTATCCTACAATCTATCCGTGTTTCATCCGTGTCCATCCGTGGCTAAACCTGATTATTCCCCGTCAACAATCGCCGCATACACCAATAGTGCTCGCCCACATCGTCACGTCTGATTCTACCGGCGGCGAGCAGCGACCAAGCACACCGCGATCCCAGCGATCAAGATCAAGCTCGCGGGTTCCGGAATTGCTCCGGTCGTAGCACTCCCGCTCGCTGACAAGGCAGCATCGAGCATGGCGTCGAATTCTGCGATCGTGGGTGCAGTCTCGCCAAAGGTGCGCTGCCAGGTGATGAAGTCGCGTCCGGTGAGCGGATTGCCGGAGATGTCGTGCCCCGTATGCCACATGGCCAGGTCAGTGGAACCGACTTTACCATCGCCATCGAAGTCTCCATGAGGAATCTGCCGTGAGATGGCTTTGATATCGTACTGAAAAAAGTCACAACACGGAGGCTGCGTTCCGCCGCGCATGAACAACCAGCGGCCGAGCGTGGCGACGTGCAGGTTTACCTCGGCGGCAAATTCGCCGCTGCCATCGTCACCACTGAATTTGTAAACCGTCAGGCCATGCGGACCGTGATGGATTGGTTTGCCATCCAGGCCGGAGAGGTTCAGAACCTCGTCAATATCAATAGCCGGTAGAATTGAAGCCGAAGCAGGATGCCCAGCTTTCGCTTCCACATTGGCGAATTGGGCATAAGGATCAAGCGTAGGAATCGGGCCGTCCCCACCGCGGAAACCGGTGATGAAATCATAAGTCCCGTGAATTGGTAAGCGGCGATCAAATCCGGCAAAGCCTCCCGTTTGATGCAAAGTGCTCAACCGCGGAATGAAGCGATAAGAGCGGAGTATGTCTGGCGGTTGAGCAACGACCGCTTGCAGACAGAACGTGACTAAGGCAAGTGATGCCAACAAGCCGAGAGAAAAGATTCCGCGACGCATGATACACCTCCTTCAAGAGCGGGCCCGCGATGCGGGTTCCATTCTAGCAAATCCGGATAGTCGATTTCAAGCATTTTTTTGCTTTCTAAAGCGCAAATCTCGGACCGGGCGCTTTTTGTAAGCCACGGATTAACACGGACGAAACACAGATGAATCGTTTCTTGTCTGTGTTTCTTCCGTGGTAATCCGTGGCTAATAACTTCTACCCTTGTTTTTGGCTGAATTGCTCCACGTAATTACTCCTGCTTGGTGTTACTGCGCACTATACTACTCTCGTGTGGATCGCGCCGGACGTCTATCCAATCGTCATAATCCAACCAGCCGCGAATGCCCGAGAGATCCGGGCAGCGGGGAGTTCAAAGATGCATTTCTCAATCGGTGCTCAGGCCTCTTTCAGTGGAATCCTGTCGATCTACTCGTTGCTCATGGGGCTTCTGTTCATTGGGGGATGCGACACAGGCAAGAATACTTACGTTGCACCACCTCCTCCACAGGTAACGGTTGCACATCCAATTGAAAAGGAGATCGTCGAGACCCGTGACTTCACTGGCACGACCAAGGCTTTTGAATCCGTTGAGATTCTGGCGCGAGTAGAAGGCTTTCTAGAAGCAATAGAGTTTGAAGATGGTGCTGATGTCAAAGCAGGCCAGTTGTTGGCACGCATAGACCCCAAGCCATTCGAGGCCGCACTCGCCCAAGCCAAGGCAAGTCTGGCGCTGGCAAAAGCACGTCGCCAAAGTTCCGAGGCCGAGCTTACTCGAGCAAGTGCCGAGCTAGCCAACATGAGAACTCAACTTGCACGAGTCGAGGCTGCCCAAGCCCGCTCGCCCGGGGCAGTGACCGAATCAGAAATCGAACTTCGCCAGACGGCAGTGATGACTTCAGAAGCGGCAGTCGAAGCAGCCAAAGCAGCCATCGCATCTTCAGAGGCCGAAATCTCCGCTGGCGAAGCGGAGGTGACCAAAGCCGAACTCAACTTGAGCTACACCGAAGTCCATTCGCCCATTGATGGTCGTGTCGGCAGAAAAAATTTCGATGTTGGCAGCTTGGTTGGTACTCCAGGGGCCACACTTCTGACAACAGTGGTTCGCTACAATCCAATTTATGCCTACTTCACGGTGAGTGAGCAGGACTTTTTGCGCTTTAATCGTGAACGCATTGCAGAAGATCGTAAGCTCCCCAGTTCTGCATCGGAGCAGCAAAAACGAACCCTCCTTTTGGGATTGGGAGATGAAGAGGGTTATCCCCATCAAGGAAGAGTCGACTTTGCCGACCTGGCACTTGACGAAAGCACCGGCACTTATCTCGTGCGGGGTGTATTCGACAACCCCGATCAGTTAATACCCCCTGGGGCGTTTGTACGCATACGCGTTCCGATGGAGAAGAAGCCTGCCCTGCTGGTTGACGAGACTGCCATCGGCCGCGATCAGGGGGGAGCCTATGTCTTGGTGGTTAACGATAAGAACGTCGTTGAAATGAAGCGTGTCACTTTGGGAGGGAAGCATGATCGCATGCAAATCGTCAGCGGTGGCGAGCTGACACCTTCGGACCGCGTAGTCGTCGCAGGGATCCAGATGTCCCGCCCCGGCGCGTCGGTCACACCGGTCGAGCAGTCGGTGAAGGGGGCAGCCGAGAGCCCATGATTTCGCGCTTCTTCATCCACCGTCCGATTTTTGCCAGCGTGATCTCGATCGTGATCATGATCGCGGGTGCCGTTGCGCAGCGCGGGTTGCCAATTGCCAAATTCCCCGAAATCACGCCGCCGACGGTGCAGGTGACTTGCTTCTATCCAGGGGCCAATGCCAAGGTGGTGGCCGATACGGTGGCTTCTCCCATCGAGCAGGAAGTGAACGGGGTCGAGGGGATGATCTACATGTCGTCCAACTCGGCGGACGATGGTTCTTACACGCTGAATGTGACGTTTGAAATCGGCACCGACATGGACATGGCCACTGTGCTGGTGCAGAACCGAGTGGCAATCGCTACCCCCAAACTTCCGGAAGAAGTGCGCCGTCAGGGAGTCACAACCCAAAAGCAATCCACCAGCATCTTGCAATTCATCGCTTTATACTCAAAGGATCCACGGATCGATGCGCTGTACTTGAGCAACTATGCGATGATCAACCTCAAGGACGAGCTGAGCCGAATTCGTGGTGTAGGATCGGTGACGATTTTCGGGGCCGAAGAATATAGCATGCGGATCTGGCTCGATCCGGAACGCCTCAAGGCGCGACAACTCACTACCGAAGATGTGGTCCGTGCAGTACAAGAACAGAACGTGCAAGTTGCTGCAGGTCGCATTGGGGAACCGCCAGCACCGGACGAGGTCGCCTTTCAATTGGCGGTTAACACCAAAGGACGTTTGACTGAAATCGCAGAGTTTGAAGATCTGATCGTCAAGGCCGAACCAGGCGGGAGAATCATTCGAGTCCGCGACGTGGCCCGGGTCGAGCGGGGAGCCAAGAGCTACAATCGGCAATCAAGTTTCAACGGTCAGCCCTGTGCGACGATTGCCGTCTATCAACTCCCGGGGGCTAATGGTCTTGACGTGGCTCAGCAGGTTGAAGCGACGATGAAGAGGCTGAGCCTCGCCTTTCCGGCAGGGATCGAGTATTTCGTGCCATTCGATACGACACGGTTTGTCGAGGCTTCGATTGCCGAAGTTTACGAAACTCTGGCGATTGCCGTTGTGCTGGTCGTGCTGGTGATCTTCATTTTCCTACAGGACTGGCGGGCGACGCTGATTCCCTGTGCTGCGATTCCTGTCTCACTGATCGGTGCGTTTGCCTTCATGGCAGCTTTGGGTTTTTCGATCAACATGCTCACGCTGTTTGGCATCGTGCTGGCAATTGGGATTGTGGTTGATGATGCCATCGTGGTGGTCGAAAGCACCGCTGCGAATCTCGACAAAGGGATGAAACCCAAAGAAGCTGCCGAAGCGGCGATGGCCGAAATCACCGGCCCGGTTATCGCCACCACTCTGGTGTTGCTGGCGGTGTTCGTTCCTACGGCGTTCCTGGGAGGCATCACTGGCCAGCTCTACCGCCAATTTGCCCTCACGATCTCTGCGGCAGTGGTGATCAGCTCGATCAACGCGTTGACGCTCAGTCCTGCTTTATGCGGAATCCTGATGCGACCTTCGCCTGAAAAGCGCAACGTGTTTTTCCGAGCGTTCAACAACGTATTCGACAGAGTTGCCAGCACGTATGGAAAAATCGTCGCTGCTTTTGTTCGGCGGACGGTCGTCGTGCTCATGGTGTTCTTCGCGTTGGTCGTGCTCACCGGTTGGGGTTTCATGCGCCTCCCCACGGGATTTCTCCCCACCGAGGATCAGGGCTATGCCTTTGTGAATGTGCAGCTACCGGACTCGGCATCCATCGGACGCACCGAAAAGGTGATGAATCGCATCGACGGAATTGTTAAGGAGACACCCGGCGTCGCCAATTGGGTGACGATCACAGGGTTCTCAATTCTCAGCGCTACCAATGCCTCGAACAGTGGCATGGTGGCAGTCGTCTACGAACCTTGGGATGAACGTACGACTTCTGCTCTCAGTCAGGACGGAATTGTCAACCATCTGCGACGTGAGTTCAGTAAAATCCGCGACGCGTATGTCATCGCTTTTGTCCCGCCGGCAATCGATGGCCTTGGAAATGCTGGAGGCTTTCAGTTGCAGCTCCAGGATCGTGGCAACGCGGGCCTCGAGCAACTTCAGGTTGTGGCTCGAGAAATCGTTGAAGCCGGCAACGGCCAGACGGGGCTGCAATCAATGAACACCACCTTCCGAGCGTCCGTGCCGCAACTTTACGTCGACATCGACCGTACGAAGGTAAAAACGCTGGGAGTGCCGCTCACCTCGGTATTCGACACTTTGCAAGCGTATCTTGGCTCGGCCTACGTGAATGATTTCAATCAGTTTGGTCGCACCTATCAGGTTCGCGTCCAGGCAGATCACAAGTTTCGTCTCGAGCCGGATGCAATCAAGCGACTCGACGTGCGAAATCAGAATGGGGATATGCTTCCGCTGGGAACATTTGTGAAAGTCGAGGAGTCACTCGGGCCACAGGTGATTCAGCGATACAATCTCTATCCTAGTGCCCAGATCAATGGAGAAGCCGCGCCGGGGTTCAGCTCGGGTCAGGCCCTCCAATTGGTCGAACAGATGGCCGACAAGACTTTGCCTCCCTCGATGGGTTATGAGTGGACCGGCATGTCTTACCAGGAAAGGCAACTTGGCAACGAGCAGTATTTTATTTTCGCGCTGGCGGTGGTGTTTGTATTCCTGGTTCTCGCGGCCCAATATGAAAGCTGGACCAGCCCCGCTGCAGTGATTTCGGTGGTCCCTCTGGCAGCGCTGGGAGTGGTGATTGCACTCTTGATTCGCCATGCAGATAACAATGTCTACACGCAAATCGGTGTCGTCTTGTTGGTCGCGCTGGCCAGCAAGAACGCGATCTTAATCGTCGAGTTTGGAAATCAACTACGTAAAGAGGGGAGATCGATTCGTGAGGGAGCCGTCGATGCGGCAAGACTCCGCTTTCGCGCGATTCTCATGACCGCGTTTTCGTCAATCCTCGGATTCTTGCCGCTGTTGGTTTCAAGTGGTGCAGGGGCTGCCAGCCGCCAGGCAGTCGGCAACGCCGTGGTCGGCGGCATGATCGCGGCGACGTTTTTCTCACTTCTGTTTGTACCGACCTTCTTCGTCGTCTTCCGCACATTGAGCGAGCGGTCGGCAAGAAAGCCAGAGGCAAGCCGGGTTGCGTAAGCACAACAGAGTCACTTTGCCTCAATATTATTCACGGCCCGAGAACTCAGGACTTTTTCAGAGCTACTGCTTCGTTTTCTTAATTTCAGGCACTTGATATTGCTCTCTGAGCCGAGCAAGTTTCTGCTTCATGTCGGCCACCACATCCGCATAATCGCCTTCGTCGTAGACGCTTTGCATTTCATGGGGATCCTCCTGTAGATCGAAGAGTTCCCAGGCCTGCTTGGGGAAATAATAGTTGATCAGTTTGAATCGCTTGTCGCTGACGCCCTCGAAGCGGGGCAGGTTATATGAGCCGTCTTCGTAATAATGGTAGTACAGAGCATCGCGCCAATCTTTGGGAGTCTCTCCCGCGAGTAGCGGCATAAGCGACGTGCCGTCGAGGTCGTCGGGGATTGTTGCCCCGGCCATCTCCAAAAAAGTCGGCGCGTAATCGATGTTCTGGATCAACTCTGTACACTTCTGACCAGGAGATACTTTTGCCGGCCAGCGGAGCATGAAAGGCATGGCGAAGGACTCTTCATACATCCACCGTTTGTCATTCCAGCCATGCTCGCCTGTGTAGAAACCTTGGTCAGAGCTGTAGATCACCACGGTATTGTCGGCAAGCCCCTGGGCATCTAAGTAGTCGAGTATGCGTCCCACATTGTCGTCGATTGCCGCCACGCACCCGAGGTAATCTTTGAGGAAGCGTTGATACTTGTATTTCTCTAATTCCCGGCTGTCGTCTTTCAGTTTGCCCTCAGCTCGCAGTCGGCGGTACTCAGCGTTGTCTGGGTCGTAGGCTTCGTGGTAGGCGCGCCGTTGTTCGGGAGTCATCCGGGAGAGGTAGTCGTACTCGTGCCTGGAGGTATCGAATGACTTGTCCCCGAAGGGAGGAACAATATTCAAAATGTGTTCTCCCATCGCTTTAAACTCCATATAGGTATCGGCAGCGTAGGGAGAGCGTCCCCGGTAGTCATCGAACATATTGACCGGCTCGGGAATCTCGACATTGTCATATTTATTCATATGTCGTGGCGGAGGAACACGATGGATGTGGGGCGACTTGTACTGGCACATCAAGAGAAATGGCTTGTCAGGATCTCGCCGCGACTCCAGCCACGCGAGGGCTTGGTCAGTAATGACATCGGTAGAATAACCCGTCACCTGGGTCCTTTTACCACCCTGACCGAAGAAATCCGGATTGTAGTAGTCTCCTTGTCCTCCACCTCCGCTCAAGATGTTCCAATGCTCAAAGGCATCTCCCGGATCTCCTTGATCCCCCTTCATCATGTGCCACTTGCCAATCAAGGCCGTATCGTACCCAGCCTCACTGAGAGCTCTTGAAAATACAAATTGATTTCCATTCCAGACCTCGGCGTTGGTGAGTATGCCATTCTTATGGCTATGCTTTCCGGTGAGTATGCTTGCGCGGGAAGGGCAGCAGATGGAATTGGTGCAATAGCTGCGCTCGAAAAGAACTCCTTCTTTGGCAATGCGATCGATATTCGGGGTCTCGTTCACACCGGAGCCATATGCACTGATTGTACGTAGGGCGTGGTCGTCGCTGAAGATGAAAATGATGTTGGGACGACTTGCTGAAGAACCCTTGTCATCCGCTGCCCTTACGTGGTCAATAGCAAAGGAGAGTTGCGACAAGACCGACAGAAATAAGGCAGTTAGGTATGCCCGACGAATAGGTTTGGCACACACAGTTGATTTCACAGTAACACTCCGAGCAGGTTGTTGAAGAGCAGTTCACAGATTATCTCATGATGCATCGAGATAAGCACGCCAGGGAGTCCAGTAGTATTTCTCCCACCCTTGACAGACGCCCGCAAAATCTTCATCGGGCACATTGGCGTGGACTAGTTCAATCTGCCCTCCTTCTTCGTGAGGCAGAAATTCGAGTATGAGTATCGAGTCGTGTGCTTCGGCCGGCCAATTCTTGGATCGCCAGGTCTGCACGACCAGTCGCTTAGGTTCGACGTGCAAGATCGAACCGGAGAGCATCCCATCAAAGGCAGTGAAGGAACTGCCGGGACTCGACCCAATCGAAACCGGTGCTCCCGTGAAGGCGGCATGTTCCTTGGGGTCGAGATACATGTCATACAGCCTATCAGGCATGGTCGGAAACGACGCGGCGAGAATGACGTTGCGTGGCATAATGAGGCCTTTAAAAAGAGATAGATAAGCTCAGCCATCTTGTGGCTTTATTCAGCCTATCATTAGACTGCGGTGACGTCGATCCTGCCGAGAATTACTTGGATTGAGCGCCACTAATATCTGATCTTCCGCGATCCAACAGATTCGCAAGTGCTTCAGTTAAGCGAGAGAATCGGAATTCGAATCCCTCTTCTGTCAGTCGTTTAGAGATGACGTACCGACCATAGAGCGCCAAATCAGGGTCAGTACGCAACAACCAGCGGGCAGCAAACCGCACCATCCAAGGAAAAGCTGGTAGTCCGACGGGCATCCCCACCGCCTGGCGCAACTCGAGCATGAATTCTGCCTGGGAAACTGGATAGGGAGATGACGCTATGTAGGTTCCTTGCATGGCGGTGTCAGTCAAAGCCCGTTCGAACAGGCGGTTCATATCCGCTTCATGAATCCAACTCATTCCCTGAGTTCCCGCGCCGACTTTGCCTCCCAAACCCAGTCGTGCCAGCATGCTAAGCGTTGCCAGAGCTCCGCCACCTGCACCGCGATCACGGCCCAAGACAAAGCTGGTTCTAAATACAACTCCCCGTTGTGAAGGAAGGAGACTCGCTTGAAATGCTTCTTCCCATGCCTTTCCCACGAACGGAGCCAGGCCAAAGCCCGTGGCGGAATCTTCAGAGCAAACTGCTTCGGGAGGATCGCCATAGATGTGAGCAGTACTCATCTGCACCCACACCGCTGGAAGAGAATCACACGCTCTGAGTGCTTCGCCGAGGACGCGGGTGGTATCTACCCGCGAGCGAAGGATTTCGTCCTGATGATCGGGGGTCTTGATGCAGTTGACATTGCGGCCAGCCAGGTTGATCAAACCTGAAGCGCCATCAAGCTCTTTTTGCCAAGCACCTGGATTTCGCGCATTCCATTTTACGTTCCGCCACGGACCGGCCACCCTGGGTGGACTCCGTGAGAGAATCACCACGGCCGCACCTTGCTGAGCAAGATGATGAGCGAGCGAAACTCCGAGAAAGCCGCTGCCGCCAGCAATGATGTATTTCTTGTTTTCAAAGGAAAGGGACATTGCTTGCAATCTGAAAGAGTTATGTTTAACTAACCGTTGCAATCCTCTCTGGTTAACTCAGATTCAGCGAAGCCAAGCTACGAATTCACCCGTTTCCCGCGGCTCTCTCGCTATTCTTAGGCATTGTGAGAACGCCCCGTTCAGGTAAACTGGGGGTTTCTCTGCCGCACTGAGGGCAGGTCCTATTGAACCGGGGAAAAGCAGTTTGATGCACTCGCAAGTTGTCGTATTAGGGGGAGGTCCTGGGGGGTATGCTGCGGCGTTCATGGCCGCTGACCTCGGGATGCAGGTTACAATCGTTGAAGCGGATCCCCGGCTGGGTGGCACTTGTCTCTTGCGCGGTTGCATTCCGTCCAAAGCATTACTGCACGTGGCGAAGGTGATTAGCGAAACCCGCGACATGAGCGAGTGGGGCGTCAGCTTCGGCAGGATGAAGCTCGACATCGATGCGATGCGTGCCCGCAAGGAAAAGGTGATCGATACGCTTACCGGTGGATTGGCCCAATTGGCCAAACGACGAAGCGTGAAGGTCGTGAATGCCCGTGGTATCTTCGTCGATTCACAGACACTCCAACTCGAAGGGGGAGACCCAGCAACCTACGAGAACGAACGACTCACGTTTGATCATTGCATTCTGGCAACCGGTTCTGTACCAGCGATGCCAAAGATGTTTAACCTCGGTTCGCCGCGAGTGATGGATTCGACCGGAGCGCTCAAGCTGGAAGAAGTTCCCAAATCACTACTGGTGATCGGTGGCGGATACATTGGCTTGGAGATGGGCACTGTCTATGCCGAGCTGGGAAGCAAGGTCACCGTGGTGGAGCTATTGGATGGTCTGCTGCCGGGTGCAGATCGCGACCTGGTGAAACCGCTCCACAAGCGCCTGGAAAAGCTTTTCCACAAAATCTACCTGGGCACCAAAGTGCTTGGACTCGAAGACACCGGCAAACAAGTCGATGTACAAGTCGAAGGGGAAGAAGGGAAGCAGACGCTCACGTTCGATCGCGTGCTGGTTTCTGTCGGTCGCCGACCCGTCTCGTCGGGCATCGGCCTGGAGAATACCAAGGTGACCGTCAACAAGCGGGGCTTTGTCGAAGTCAACGAGCGACAGGAAACGTCCGATCCCCACATCCTGGCCATCGGCGATGTGGCTGGCGATCCGATGCTCGCGCACAAGGCATCGCACGAAGGGAAAGTCGCCGCCGAGGTGCTTGCTGGCGAACCCGCCGCGTTTGATAAGGCGGCGATCCCTGCGGTAGTGTTCACCGAGCCGGAAATTGCCTGGGCTGGCCTCACGGCCGACGAAGCCAAGCGCGAAGGAATTAACGTAGAGATCGCCCAATACCCTTGGCAAGCCAGCGGTCGTGCCATCGCCATCGGCAAGACTGAGGGAATGACAAAATGGCTGGTCGATCCCGAAACCGACCGAGTCCTAGGCTGTGGAATCGTTGGTAGCGGTGCTGGCGAACTAATCGCCGAGGCAGTCGTTGCGATTGAGATGGGTTGCACAATGCGCGACGTGGCCGACTCAATTCATCCCCATCCAACCTTGAGCGAAACCGTGGCATTTGCAGGAGAAGTCTACCTGGGCACAGCCACGGAAGTTTATCGACCGAAGAGAAAGAAAACTGAAGAATCATGAAGAAATTAAACGCTGATGAACGCAGATTCGATGGATAGGCGCAGATCATAATTTTCTTGAGGATTACTAGCGATACAATATATGCTGGATGTTTATTGAGGCGAAAATACATCTATTGTTTAACTGACTTAAATCCGCGGTTATCCGCTCGATCCGCTTCAATCCGTGTCTACTTTCTGGAGTCAGACGCGTGGTGAACAAAAACCGTTAGGAACCTGTTCCATGGCCAATACGAAAACCGAGATGATCAAGTCTCCGATTCCCAATGATAGCGATCCTGCCGAGACCGCTGAGTGGCTTGAGTCACTTGACTATGTGCTGGAAAGCAAAGGACCAGAGCGTCTGCAGCAATTGATCTCTGCGCTTGAAGAAACGGCCAACCTGCATGGTGTTGATCTTCCGTTTACAGCGACGACTCCATACTACAACACAATCTCGCGTGAAGAGCAGCCTCCTTATCCCGGCAATCGCGAGATGGAGCGGCGCATCAAGAGTTTTATCCGCTGGAATGCCATGGCAATGGTTACGCGTGCGAATCGCGACCCGGCTTCCCCTGGTGGGCACATTTCTACTTACGCCTCGTCCGCCACACTTTATGAGGTGGCCCTCAACCACTTCATTCGCGGACGCGGAGAAGACGGCTTCGACGGAGACCAGGTTTACTTTCAGGGACATGCTGCCCCGGGAATGTATGCCCGAGCATTTCTGGAAGGAAGACTCACCGAACAGAACCTCGTTAATTTTCGTCGTGAGTTGAGCGAGGGGGGTGGGCTTTCTTCGTATCCCCACCCCTGGCTGATGCCCGATTTCTGGGAATTTCCCACCGTGTCGATGGGTTTGGGTCCGATCATGGCGATCTACCAGGCGCGTTTCAATGAATACTTGACCGACCGGGGAATTAAAGATTGCTCGCAAAAACGTGTCTGGGCGTTTCTTGGCGACGGTGAATGTGACGAACCGGAATCCCTGGGGGCACTCACACTCGCTGCGCGTGAACACCTGGACGGTCTGATCTTCGTCATCAACTGCAATCTGCAACGACTTGATGGACCAGTCCGTGGCAATGGCAAAGTCATTCAAGAGCTCGAAGGGGCTTTTCGAGGTGCCGGCTGGAACGTCATCAAGGTAATCTGGGGAGGTGACTGGGATCCCCTATTGGAAAGCGACGAAACGGGCCTCCTGGCCCAACGTATGATGGAGGTCGTCGACGGCCAATACCAGAAGTATGTCGTCTCACCGGGCGATTTCATCCGCAAGGATTTCTTCGGCAAGTATCCAGAGCTGTTGGAGTTGGTGAAGAATTATTCCGACGAGAAGCTCAGCAAAATGCGTCGCGGAGGGCACGATCCTGAAAAGGTCTTTGCTGCTTACCAATTGGCGTGCCAGCGGAACGGTAAGCCGACCGTGGTGATCGCCAAGACGATCAAGGGCTATGGCCTGGGTGAAGGGGGCGAAGGCCGCAACATCACCCACAACCAGAAGAAACTCAACGAAGAAGAGCTTCGAGAATTTCGCACCCGTTTTGGAATTCCCATTTCCGATGAACGGGTTGCCGAGGCCCCATTCTACAAACCTCCTGTAGATTCTCCGGAGATGAAGTATCTGCGAAAGCGGCGGGAAGAACTGGGCGGGTTCATGCCCACTCGAAGTACCGAGCCGATTACGATGAAGGTGCCGCGCCTGACTGATTATGAAAAAACGATGGCGAAGCTGGTCAGCAAAGGCCCCGGTAAGGAAATGTCGACCACGATGGGTTTTGTGCGACTGCTTGGTGATCTCTTGCGGGATAAACAGATCGGTAAGAATATCGTCCCGATCGTCCCCGACGAATCACGCACCTTCGGTATGGAAGGTTTGTTCCGTCAGGTAGGAATCTATTCCCACCTGGGACAGCTATACGATCCGGTCGATTCAGATCAGATAGCGTATTACAAAGAGGCCAAAGATGGTCAGCTTCTCGAAGAAGGGATTACCGAAGCGGGCAGTATGTCGTCGTTCAATGCCGCCGGCACAGCTTATGCTACGCACGGTGTGAACATGATTCCCATGTTCATCTACTATTCGATGTTTGGTTTTCAGCGGATAGGGGACCTCATCTGGGCCGCGGCCGACATGCGCGCGAAAGGATTTTTGCTTGGTGGAACCGCAGGTCGCACCACCCTTAATGGTGAAGGCCTTCAGCATCAGGATGGTCACAGCCTGGTCAACGCCATGGCGTTCCCCACGGTCAGGGCCTACGACCCAGCGTATGCCTATGAAACTGCAGTGATCATCTTCGATGGTCTTAAACGCATGTTCGAGGACAATGAACAGGCGATTTATTACATCACGTTAGAAAACGAAAACTACCTGATGCCTGAGATGCCCGACGGCTGCGAAGAGGGCATCATCCGCGGTATGTATCGATGCGCCAGTTATGAAGCAGAAGGAAAAGGGAAAGAAGCCAAGGTTCAACTGTTCGGCAGTGGACCAATCCTCAACGAGACGTTGCGAGCAGCCGGCATTCTTGCTGAGAAATATGGTGTGTCGAGCGACGTCTGGAGCGTGACCAGCTACACGCAACTGCGGCGTGACGCCCAGGAGTGCCAACGTTGGAATATGCTCAATCCCGGGAAGAAACCACGATTGTCCTACTTGGAAGAGCAACTTGCCGAAGTGGAAGGGCCTGTGATCGCTGCCAGTGATTACATGCGGATTTTGGCCGAGCAATTGAACCCTTGGATTCCCGGTGGTCTCTTTGCCTTAGGAACCGACGGCATGGGCCGGAGTGAATCCCGTGAGGCCTTACGGCGTCATTTCGAGGTCGACGCCGAGTTCATCACCCTGGCGGCACTTACACAATTAAGCAAGCGCTGCCAATTCGACAAGAAAAAGCTCGCCGGAGTCGTGAAGGAGTTGGAAATCGACCCCGAAAAACCTTCGGCATTGTACGCGTAAATACAAGAATTACTGAACCATTACCACCACGACTAATAGCTTACAACTAACGCCTAACAGCTATCACTATGGCAACACAAATTAAACTGCCCCACTTGGGTGAAAAAATTGAATCTGGCGATGTGCTCTCGATCTTGGTGGCCGAGGGGGACACGATTTCGGTCGACCAAGATTTGATCGAAGTGGAGACTGACAAGGCGACGATGCCGATCCCCAGTCCTGAAGCGGGCAAGGTGACCAAGCTGTTGATTTCCGAAGGTGATACGATTGAAGTAGGTGCCCCAATTCTTGAAATTGAGGCAGACTCTTCTGGGGGATCGAATAAGGTTGAGGAGAAACCTCAAGAGAAGAAACCGGAAGAAACCAAAGCGAAACAAGAAGCCCCCAAACCACAAGCAGAATCGAAGCCACCTTCCAAACCACCTTCAGATGAAGCAGACATTCCTCCCGCACCAGAGACGGATGTCCCTGCTGTTGTCGAGCCTGAGCCAGCAGCCAAAACCGCGGTCAAATCCGCACCTATCATCAAAGAAATACCGGCTACCGCTGGTGATGGGCATGCCCCAGCCGCGGCAGGACCGGCAGTGCGACGTTTGGCACGTGAGTTAGGGGTTGATCTACGGCGCGTGCGACCTGCCAGCGGGGGGCGACTTACTGAGGAAGACGTTCGCGCTTATGTCCGCGCCAGCAATGCCCAGGCGGCCTCGGCCGTTTCTCAGGGTGTGACTCCTCCAGGCACACTCGATAGCGATGCCCACGGTGCCGTGCGACGGGAGAAGATGTCGCGATTGCGACAGACGATTGCTCGCAACATGCTGGCCTCCTACACGACGATTCCGCAGCTCACGAATTTCGACGACGTCGACGTGACCGAACTCGAGCGAATTCGCAAAGACAGCAAGGACGATTACGCCTCGCAGGGGGTCAAGCTCACGTCCATGCCTTTCCTGGTAAAGGCAGTGGCAACAGCTTTGCGACAACACCCGATCGTCAATGCGTCGGTGAGCGAATCGGGCGATGAAATCATTTATAAGGAATACGTGAATATCGGCATCGCTGTCGATACCGAGAAAGGACTCATCGTTCCCGTCCTGCGCGACGCCGACCGCAAGAGTATTCCCAACATTGCTCGTGAGATGGCTGCCATGGCCGAATCGGCGCGCGAGGGGAATTTTGCTATCGAAGATCTGCGTGGTGGCACGTTTACGATCAGCAACCTGGGTGCCGTCGGTGGCACCTATTCGACGCCGATCATCAATCCCCCTGAGGTCGCGATTCTGCTGGTGGGTCGCAGTCGTACGCTGCCGATGTATGTCAAAGAGCATCTCGAACCACGCTTGATGATGCCGTTGTCGCTAACCTACGATCATCGTGTGGTTGACGGTGCTGCCGCGGCCAGGTTCATGAACGATGTGAAGCGCTACCTGGCCAACCCGGGTCGATTGTTGTTGGCACCGTAGCGCCTCTACCTGTTAGCTTCGATGCGGAGCCCGCGCGCATCGGCGTGTTTGGGCGTTTGGCTCGTCATTCATTCAGGTACACCACAGTGGATCGTTGACTTTGGAGCGAAACATTCGTCTTTTCATCAAGGATTTACGTTAAACCGATGAGTTTCTTTGCGGGATACTTCGCAATTAGTCTGAGTGTTTCATCCATCTGGGCGGGAGTCTCAGCGCCAACCGTCATGGCGTCTAGCAAGCCGTTTTCTTGGGCGAACTGAATGCATTCTTCCTTTTTATCTGCCAATGTTCCTTCGCCGTAGATCTTCATGCCCAAGATCGCTTTGCCGTTCTGACGGGCCTTGGTCAATACCGGCACCACTTCTTCAAGCTTGCCATCCATCTTGGCGCCATACGGATTAATTCTCGCCAAAATCACGTCGACCCAGGGAGAACTGGCAGCCGTCACTACTGCCTGGAGATTGTGACACGAGACCCCAACCGCCCGAACTTGTCCCTGCTTTTTTGCTTCGTCGAGCGCTTCCATGTACGGGGACAACTGATCGGGCCAATTCGGTTCCATCATGCAATGCAAGAGGACAATGTCCAAATGATCGGTGGCAATTTCATGGCAGAAGCGGTCAAGCGTCGTTTTGGCGATCTGCTTGCAGTAATCGGGCGCGTCGGGTGTGCAGGCGCCGTCATATCGTGTCCAGATCTTTGTGAGTATCGAAACCTTGTCGCGGGGAATTGTCTTCAACGCTTCGCGGAAGTAGATATGAGAGCCATACAAATCGGCAAGGTCGAAAAAGGTAACTCCGCGGTCGTAAGCGTGTTGCATGAGGGCTACGAAACTCTCGAATCCTTTACGGGTATGATCCGATTGTCGATTACCACCGTGCATGCCGGTTCCCTGGCCGACGCGAGACATGACGATACCGGTATTCCCGATCGGCACCTCTGGTGGCGGCGGTATCGCGGAGTCATCGGCATGGGCCATCTGGGGTGCTAAAGTGGTTGCCAAAGTGGCCGCACCTGCAGATGCCGCTAGAAAGTGTCGTCGATCAAGTTCTGACATGCTTCCGCCTCCCCAGTTAATGAACGATGAAAAAGCATGTGTCTCGGGAGGTAGCCAGCCAACCCTCGCCGATAATATTAATAACTGTACGATACTACTTTGGCGTTAAATAAGCCAGACCGCAGATGAAATCGCCCCTCTCATGCGATGAATTATCAAGCAAATTGCATGCTAGACCGAGCGGAGCGACGATCTCCGATTGGTCACGCCCAGTGCCTGCCCTCTTTTTTCGTCAACCTGGAAACTCGCGAAGAGCAACATCGCGCCGTAGTTCGCTTTTCTTTTGGCAAGGTTTCCGACATCGAGATTGGGTTGCCAGACGAGAAAGTAACGGTGGCTCTGGTGGCGTGTAACAACCGGGTGAATCCTTCGCTTGACTGCTCGACGGGAACCGATTGAGTTCCCCAAAGTTCAACAACTCAAGTATAAGGATCCATTCGATGTCCAAGTTCAAGAAAAATCATCAGTTCCACATGGAACGCTTGGAAGACCGTCGCTTAATGGCAGGCGATATTGAAGCGTTCTTCGGGGCGCCCGGCACGCTATTTATCAGGGAGGCCGCCGGCCACGTGGGGGGCGAGCAGAGCGTTCAGGTCTCCTTGTTGGAAAACGGCAAAGTCCGTGTGCAGGGTGTCACGACGCCCAGCAATCCCCAGGGAAGCAAAGTCAACGGTTCCCACGATCCCGTCGAATTCCAAGTCAGTGGTTTTATGAATCTCGACGTGAATCTTGGCAGCGGCAGGGACCTGGTCCACGTCATTGGTTTGGGCTCGCAACAACAAAACTTTTCACGCGTAGGAAATCTCAAGATCGATGTCGCGAGTCCAACGGACAATCCCAATGACGCCGATCTGGTGCTTGTTGATAAGGCGACTGTACTGGGCAAGCTCGACGTCATTACGGGCTCTGGCCGGGACATCGTGCGCGTGGATAACTCCTTCGTCGGCAACGAAATGACAATCCGCGCTGGCACGGCGAATTCAGCGACTACTGACGTGGACGACGTTCTCGTCAACGGAGTGCGCGTGGACAGAAGCCTCTTGATTACCACCGGCGAGAACAACGACGTGGTAAGCGTCAAGAACATGAACCTGCCCCGCGGCGATCAGGGGGGTCACATTACAATTGACACGGGCAATGGGGCGGACGTGATTAACGTCGGATCGGTGCCCGTCGTTGTGCCCGTCGGCGTCCAGCCTCCGGTTTTTGGTCCCGTGACCGCTGCCGGTGGACTCCACGTCAAAGCCGGCACGGACGCCCAAAACGACATCGACAACGTTCGCATTGCAGATGCCTTCTTCGATCAACATATTGTCGTGGAGTTGGGTAATGGCAACGACAACCTCGAAATGGTCAACGCCTTCGCTAAGAAGTCCATCTCCCTGGCCGGCCAAAGTGGCGACGACACCATGAATGTGAGAGAGGTCGAGGCGCTAGATGGTTTCTTCGCGTCCATGGGCGCGGGGAATGATCTCTTAAACATGACCTTCGTAAAGTCTCAACGGATGACCCTCGACGGCGGCGCTGGTACCAACGACCGCTTGAGCCGCGGCCAGAATCCTGGAATCCCGAGCGAGACCATCACCGGCTGGGAGACGATCAACGGCATGCCCGTGCTGCAGCCGAAGCAAATCTCGCCGAAGATCAATGTCAACGGGCTGCCGACGCTCCAACCACGATAACTGGCTTCGACATTCGCGTTATTTTCAGCTCACGTCCCTTTGCCCAACGGTAAGGGGACGCTTTTTTGCTGGGTAACGACCACTGAGTAAAGCCATAATGGAAGGCATCAGTAAAATCGCCCTCGGTTCCGGAACAGTTGTCGCAGTAGCCGCGAGCGGCAAACCATAGTTTGCTTGCCAGGCAGCCAGATCCGTGCTCGATAGCGGCGTGGACGATCCACCGCGTTGCCAGATAAGAAAATCCCGTCCATCCACGTCGCCGTCGAAGTCAAAGTCTCCGGCTATCCCAGCCACGACTTTCAACATCACGTTGGTGGGGTTATAGATAATGTCCCAGCGCTGACCCTGAGGAAGTGGCGGAAGGATTGCGGAGTTGAAATTACCCATCACGCTGCCTGCCGTGAGAATCTGAAACATGTCGTTGAGTTGTGGCTGCGACATGTCCGAAATGGTGAACTCCAATTTCCCCCCAAGTCGGGCGGTACCCGTGATCGAAAACTGACCATTCTTTTCGAGCTCGAGCGTTCCCCCCGGCCACATCTTCAAATCGGTCCCTACGGTGACGGAATTGAAGGGTCCAATGGCAAGCCGTCCGGTTCCACCCGCCATGCTTTGGTCGCCCCCCAGTGCAAGCCCAGCGGACACATTCCAGGTGCTCCCCGTCGGCGTGAGTCCTATGACGGCGAATCCGGCGACGTTCACTTCTCCGCTGCTGCCCGGTTGGGCTCCCAGGTTTGCCGACGCACTTGTGAGGGATCCCACGGAACTGACATTGGTGCCGTTGGGTGCGATCAATTGCGTTCCCAGTACGTTTACTTCAGCCGAACCTTGGTCGCCGACGATCAGGTCTCCCGTGATCCAATTGCCGAAGACATCCGCGCTGGCGTTGGCCTGACTATTTTCGGCCATCACAACCCCGGCATGATTTGCAAGCCCTTGTCTGGGTGCGGTGACACAAAAAATGAAGCAGCTTGTCCCAAAAGAGGCCTGAATCGTGAAGAAGGTATCACCGGAAACTCCCAAATCCAGCGGCCCACTGCCGGTCCACTGACTGTTGGGTCCCACGGTCACCTCACTCGTGGTGGCATTTCCTGCCCCCACTTGGGCAGCTTGAGTATTGAGAACCGCATTGGTGAGGACAAGTCTTGCAGTCCCGTCGGAAAATTCACCTCCCACGGTCGTCGTACCACTGACGCGTACATCGCCGTTAGTTAGTGCGAGTTGTACGGTTCCCCCTCCGGTTGGATCCACATTCAAAGATCCGGTGTTATAGATCTTGCGGGGGGTGAAATTGCCTGGTGGATCGAAGAGCATAGTGACATTTCCCTGTTGTCGGGCTGCCAGACCACCGACCGTGTAGTCAGCACTCACTTGCACACTATAAGTCGCGTTGATTTGGAAGCGGGCGATTTCGCTGGTGTTGTCGGGAATTCCTCCCGAGATCGAACTCCAATTGAATTGGTTTGAATAGGCACCACCACTAGGGTTGTTCCAATCGAAGAGAAAAGCGAATTGGGCAGTACAAGGAGAGAGCGGTAGCGCTAGGCAAGAAACGAGAAAAGTTGTCAGGTATTGAATCGTTTTCATCAGGATTACCTCAGCTAAAGCTTTGTGAATGTGTGAGCAGGCACTTCGAACCTTTGAGCAGGATCAAGCTTCCTGAAAACTCTGGCACTGTTGAGGCGACAGCGTTGAGTAGCGCACCATAATTGGTCGGCCATGCAACCAAATCCGTACGAGAAAACGGCGTGGGTGAACCACCCATCCAGATGTCGGCGGTGTCACAACTCGTCCAGAATACGGTGGTACGCAGCTTGTTGCTGACGAGGAAAGAAGCCACCGCTGCATATATGGTTTGCTGTGCTCCAGGATGTAAGCCGCGCATCAGGATGCCATTCATGATCTTGAATTGGCGCAGCCGGAGCCACGCTTCTGGATAGAGATTGATACTCCTGCCGCGGCAGAGTGCCGTCGCAAATCAGATCAGCAGGACAACGAAAGAATCGCCCTCGCGCTCACCCAGTCCTTCCGCGAGCGATTCACGAATCGCTCACGCCGACAAAGGAGGCCATGAGCGCCCTTGATTATCCGACCAAAAAAGGGCGGCGTCAATTAAATTCTCTGGCACGCCGTGGTAAACAACCGAGGATCATAATTGCCGCGGATAATAGCATGAGAGCCTCCGGCTCGGGAATGGCCCTGGATACGGCAGCCAGCATGGCCCCATAGTTGTTTTGCCAGGCGGCCAGATCGGCAGCACCGAGCGGAGTAGGTGATCCACCCCGCTGCCAGACGAGAAAATCGCGACCATCGACGTCGCCGTCGAGATCGAAATCGCCAGGAAGGCCAGCACCAACCACGCTCAAAACGCCCGTGTTGTAAAGCTGAGAAGTGTTCCAGGCTAAGCCGGGTGAAAGCGAAGGGAGATTCAGCGTATTGAATGTGCCGACAAGTGTGCCCCATTCCAAGAGATCGAACGCATTGCCCGCAGTGGGTGTAAAGCCAGGTATGAGCACGACGTCGAGGGTACCACCCAAAGAAAGTTGACCAGATACCTGCAGCTGGTCGTAAGTCGTCCCCACGGTCGTTCCCGCCAATTCCATAACCAAGCGTGGTGCTCCACTGGCAAAGGGACTATTGTCCAGGGTGAGGCTGCTGGCCATGGTAATGCCGGGACTGGTGCCCGGGGCAAACTGACCTCCTTCATTCACGTTGACCACGTCATAAGTGCCGGTCCCCTTGGCGAGCGAGCCATAGTTGACGTTCACGGTGCCGGTCATCGTGCCGTTGTTGACCAGCAGCGCCCCATTGAGCTCCATCGTGGTGGAGCCCAGGATGTTCAGCGTGCCACCGGCTGCCACCGTCGTCCGACTGCCGCCGCCGGCAGTGAGGTTGGTGACGAAGTTGTTAAGCGAGGCTGCATTATTGACCGTTATGATGCCATCGTGAGAGAAATCTTGAATGTTCATGTCGCTGTTGACTTCAATTTGGCCGCTCGAGGCATTCCAGAAACCATCTACATTCGTGACATGATTACTCTGCAGATATCCTCGGTTCACGAATAACTCGAAGTTGGTTGGCCCGTCCTGAATCATCGAGAAGCTGGGCAGCGTCTCGATGTCCGAAAAGCTGCTCGCGCCATTGTTGACCACATAGTGCAACCCCGGCCCGCGCAACAAGGCTTCCCCCAATTCGACGTTTTCATATTCCATGGCCCCCCCGGACACGCGAATCTCCTCGCCTCGCAGGTCGAGCACACTTCCGGTAATTCGCAGGGCACCATTGTTGACCTGAATGCTCCCTGAGAAACCGTTCGCATTAAACAGGTTGGTCAGACCGGATCCGTCTTGAAGTAATTCCCCTGTTCCATAGATAGGCAGGGAATAATTCGTCGTGGGCGTAGAGCTATTGAATTGCAATACGCCGTTGTTCTCAAGTTCACTGGCCAATAACAGCCCGGGCATTCCTCCGGTTCCCAGCCGAAGGATTCCCTGGCCGCCAATTGTAATCTTCTGCGGAGTAGCAACCTCATCGGAAGCCACTAGGGAACCGGCATCCAGAGTGACTTCGCCGCTGCCTCCATTGCCAATGACCAAAGGTCCGCGGATGGTCCACGAACCTTGTACCGTGGCTGTTCCGTTGCTGCCCATCAGATTGCCGAGTGTTGTTCCCGCCGAGATCGCCAAAGCCCCATTTTCCAAATTGAGAATTCCCGTCCCAGCGTCGCCGATAATAAAAGTGGTGCTGGGCATCAAAGTACCATCTGTAACAGTAATTGTCCCGACGCCGGTTGCATCGACACCTAAGGAAGTCCAGAACGAAGACCTTAACTCCCCCCCGCCTGAAATCGTGATCTGGCCTACGCCCGCAAGACCCACGAAAGTTCTATTGGGGAATAACAACCCCGATTCGATGGGCCCTTGTTCTATCGAGACGTAGCCAGAATCCCCCAAATTCTTACCAAGAGAGAGGTCATCTGGATCATTGAAAGCAAGGTCATTTACGATCGCGGTGCCGCCATTGTTGATCTGACCGCTATCGAAAGGCTTGCGCGGTGGGGATGTAAAATTCCAATTCCCTTCGCCTTCCCAGGTCCCCGTCCCTGGATTGATCCAGGTTTTGATAACTCCTGCGGCGTGATCAGATGTTGCTATCAGAATCGTGACAGAAAGCAACGTGATTTGCGAAAGCCTGGACAACATTTTCGTCTCCATTTCTTCAAAGAGGTTCATTAGCTGTTGTAACGATACCAGAGTATTCCAAGCCACCAGCGACCATCTTCAGCGAGGCTTCAACGATTGCCCCTGATTCAGGGGCGATGCCGACATTTCCCCATTCGGTGCTTGGGGTGATGATGCCTCTCGGCATCGAACCACCCTCGACCGATAAGAAGCCGGACTTTCCTGCCACTTGGCCCAGGCTCAACGATAAAGCGATGTTTAAGGAGCCAGGTACAGCCCTTGCCGTGCCGCCGTTGTTAATGAAAGCATGGTCAGCAGAACTTGGAGTTGCTCCTAAATCCCAATTTCCTGAATTGTCCCACAAAGCTGTACCCGGATTGGTCCAGGTCTTGATTGCAGCATGCGAGGTAGCAATAGACAAACACAACAGAATCAAAAGCGGCGTAACTCGAAGCGTTCGTAAAAAGACCATGTTTTCCACCCTTTAATAGCAAGACATGAATTCACGCTGGAACTCGCTGCAGTGGCAGAATAGTCTGCTTACGCCAGCAGAACCCAGCGTCGAAGAAGACGAAATGGATTTCATCCTGTGGCTGTGAACCAACAGAACATCCATTCAATAGAGAAGTAACAGGCCCTCAGCTCACCCGGTCCTTCCGCAAGCGATTCACTACTCACTCACGCAGACGAAGGAGGCCATGAGTGGATTCATTATCAGGTGGCTTCTGGGGCGTGTCAACTATTTTTCCAGACTAGCACATGGGCGAATATACACCATGTTTACCACCAGGACTAAAGGGATTTTGATAGAAAGAGTTAAGCCGCTGAAGCGGAACTCAATTCACTCAGCAGCGCTTCCAGACATCGCGTACTCTTGCCCCAGTCGAATATCTGCCCGGGGATTTCAGTTTTCGCCTCGACCTGGGTGCCTCCGGGTGTGCGACCGATGCTGATAATCAGATCGCCTTCGAGCGCGAACATGTCGGAAGGAAGCGAAGCGACAATCACGCAACCGTCCGTGAGTTGATGCACGACGCGCAGAGTACGGCCAGTACGTGCCAGGTAACAAAGCAACGAGACCATGACTTTGCCCGCTGATTGAGGGACAAACCGGGATAGCGACTTGCCTGTTTTGACTCCAAGCTTTGCATAGGTCGATTGAGCAAACTGTGCCAGACTCGACATTGGCAGTGAAATCGGCAGTCCTGCGAGTTTACCCAGAGCATTTCCATATTTGTCGAGAAACTCCTCGCCCGTCATTCCCTTTTTCGAGAGAGCAGCACTGTGGGCAATTCGCTTCCTCACCTCAGGGATGCGGAGTAGTGCCTCGTAGTCGATCATATCAGACCAGTCGATGGTCAGTTCAACCGTCTTGCTGGCTTGTAAGTCCAGCACTTCCAGCTTCGCCCCACAGGTTGAACAAAACTTCCCTGCAGCTTTCGAGCCACACTCTGCACAAAACATCGTAGATAACCCCGGTTGCCGTAATTCGCCTGCTAGCATAAATCACAGTTGCATTCGCTTCGCTAATCATCGTCATTCAGAAGTGAGGTTCCTCAGAAATTTATTCATCGGAATTGAAGTTGTAATCGAGTCGCAACATAGCCACGGATGGGCACGGATCTAACACGGATGAGTAATGGGTTTGTTCCCGTTCTGTGTTTGATCTGTGTCTATTTGTGGCATAATTAGAAAGTTAAATGCGTAACGTGATTCTATATCTCACTTAGTGACATGAACGCAACATTCGGATTTTGCGTTTCAGACTTCGAGCAAGTGTAAGAACCATTCAATATGTATTAGTGATCATTGCTGTATCATTTCAAAGAGTATCCTCTTAGCCACACCGAGTAGTTTACAGAAATACGATGTGGTACTACGATAAATTATCTTCTGACTTAGCCCCTCAAAAAGGATTCTCATGATCCATTCGCATCACTGGCTCGACCGTTTGTTGCTCATCCTGTTAATTTTTGGCTTGCAAGTGCTTTCATGTGGTGCCGACTCGACAACCGTGAGCGAGGAAGAGGTTTACCAGATTGGCATCGAGGCCTATATCTACCTCTATCCACTGGTCATGATGGATGTAACTCGAAAGGTTTCAACCAATTACCCTCCGGACACGAAACCGGGGATGGGACCGATGAATATGTTTCATCATATGCGGGCTTTTCCGCCAGCAGACTTTCGCGAGGTCGTTCGTCCAAATTTCGACACACTCTATTCCAGTGCCTGGCTGGATCTTTCCGAAGAACCACTTATCGTCTCCGCCCCTGATACCCATGGGCGTTACTATCTCTTGCCGATGCTTGATATGTGGACGGATGTCTTTGCCGTGCCCGGTAAACGCACCAGCGGCACTGCCGCGCAAGATTTCGCAGTGGTCCCACCGGGTTGGAAAGGTGAACTGCCAGGAGGGGTCCGGAGGATCGATGCACCGACGCCTTATGTCTGGATCATAGGTAGGACCCAAACGAATGGTCCGCAGGATTACCCTGCCGTTCACAAGATTCAGGACGGTTACAAGATCACGCCACTTTCGCGTTGGCAAAGCCCCCAAGTACCCGTGAAAGCAACGATCGATTCCAAAGTGGATATGAAAACTCCACCATTGAGACAAGTCAACGGCATGTCGGCCGCTGACTATTTCGCTTATGGCGCGGAACTTTTGAAGACGCAGGCCCCACACATCACAGATTGGTCAATCCTCGCTCGCATGAAACGCATTGGTCTGGAGCCTGGCAAATCGTTCAGCCTGGCAGAGAGCAAACCGGCAGTACGCACTGCCCTGGAAAGAGCAGCCAAGGACGCCCTAGCCGAGATGCAAGAGAAAGTCCCGACTCTCGCTCCGGTTGTCAACGGTTGGCAGATGAATATCCATACGATGGGTGTCTACGGAAACTATTATTTGAAACGGGCAATTGTTGCCATGATAGGGCTGGGGGCCAATCAGCCAGAGGATGCGATCTATCCAATGTGTGTTGCCGATGCCGAGGGCAACCCCTTGGATGGTAAGAACAATTATGTGCTGCACTTCGCAAAGGAAAAGCTGCCACCGGTGAATGCGTTCTGGTCACTTACGATGTACGATGCCGAAGGGTTTCAGGTCGCCAACCCCTTAAATCGATTCGCACTTGGTGATCGTGATGCACTGAAGTTCAACCCGGATGGATCCCTGGATATTTATATCCAACCTCAAAGTCCAGGAAAGGAGAAAGAAGCCAACTGGCTTCCAGCCCCCAACCAGGGTCCTATGAGTCCCACCATGCGACTCTATGCACCCAAGGCAGAAGTCATCAATGGCCGCTGGAATCCACCCCCGATGCAGCTGGCCGATTAATGTAGGACTTCATCGAACACTCCAAAGGATGTCCAAATGAAAAATCGTTGTCAGATGCCTTGTCCTGCTCTGCGAATCTGCATTATTGGATCTTTGTTTTTGATCGTCACATTTGTGGTGTCGAGTTGTTGCGCGCAGGATAAGCCTTCAGAAAAGCAGCCTCGAATTGTACCTGAGTACCCGATTCGATTCGGTGATCGGACCGTGGAAGGTACCGTGCGTACGGACGAGCGTTACGGCCGCGATGGTTTGTTCCAGGGTCCCAGGGGTTGGTGTTACTGGAATTTTCTTGAAAACCCCCAGCCTATTCAGAATTCGAATCTATGGCCGGATATGCGGTCCACTTACTTCTTGGGACGATTCGCCATGCCTGCTGGAAGTTCAATGACACTGCGCGGTGAATTCCCTCAGGTGAGATTCTTCCAATTTGCTCTCTACAAGTGGGAGAGAAACACGTTTGTTGCCATCGGAGAGTCACTCAAGGGTAATGAGATCGAACCAGACTCGGGATCAACGAATCCCTTTCGGGTGGGTGCCGATCGATTGGCAAAGCAGCGGTCGTTTACCATACGAATACTTGCCGAGGATCCTCCCAAAGAAGCGAGTCAGCGAGAACAGAATACCCTTTATGTGGGTCGAGAAGGAAAAGATATTCAAGCGGTCATTCGCATCTACTTGGCGGATGAAGGGCGCGACGGAGCCGGCTGGGGTCCCGCAAGTTCGCCTTTTGGCAAAAGGGGACTACCCACCTACGAGGCAACACTTGCTGACGGTACAAAGCTCACAGCCGAGCAGGTGGTGCAACATTTCGCGAAGCCGTTCACAGGTGAGACCGAGAAGCCCATGACAACAGATCAGTGGGTTCAACTCGTTCAGGCAAAAGACAACGATCCAAGTTTAGACCCTCAGACCGTTCCGGCATGGAATCCACCGCAGTGGGAGAAGTTCTGGACCATTGCCTATTCGGTTGTCGGAGTTTTCAAGTCACCTGAGGCCCGTGCGAAGATACCCTACGAAGGTGCGATGGAAGGTGGTGGCGAAGGGCCTTACCTAGTTACTTATCTTTCGCGTAAATACGGACCGGTATATGTGATGCAGGGAAAAATGCCCACGTTCCCCGATACCTATGCGGGCAAGAATGGCAAAGGAGCTGCCACGATGCCGGACGGCCAGACCCAATACTGGTCATTGGTCAGTTGCGAGTCCGTTCCCAGCGGCCAGGTTGTGGATGGATTAAGTGATTTTCAGATTCCCTTGGACGAGAATCGAAACTACACAATTGTTGTCAGTCGCCCTGAGGATCGTCCGAAGAATGCAACTCTTGAGAACGGTGTGGCGTGGGTTAAATGGAGCCCTCGAGGCGAAGGGCTCGATGACCCACGAAATCGCCCGGACTTCGGTATGCTGATTTTGAGAATCATGGCCAATGACCCCGACTGGCAGCAACGTCCCGACAACATCTTGAAGCCAGGAACAGGCGAAGCAGTCATGGGGCCATATTTTCCCAAGGGCTATTACACGACCAAAGACGAATTCGAGGCCAATGGAGCTAGAAAGCGATGAACCAATCCATAAAACAATACCCAATCGCGGCGTTCTTTTTTTGTCTGATTGGAGTTTATGCAAATGGCTCTATGGCGGCCGAGTCGCCTAAAGTTACGATGACCACTGGAGAAGGCAAGACGATGGCTCTCACGTTGCAGACTTTGCCCAACTCTCGTGGCTACCAGTATTGTGAACTCGTTTTCAATTACGGCGAAAAGGGTAATGACATCTATAGCACGTCCCCGTTGGCCGAGGCCAAACTCGACTGGTGGGATAAACTTGACGTCGAAGCCCTTGCCAAAGAGTTTGGTGCCGAATCGGTCTATAAGAACGGTCCTCAATGGTGGTCGATGGACGAAGTCGGCGTGATGGCATCCGAACCGGTGTCGGTAGCAGGAGTCGATATGGTGTTTGGCGCTCACCTTCCGGCAGGTACATTGAAGATTCCCAAATACACGGTATTCAACCCCGCTAAATTTCAGAATCTCGTATGGAAAAAGGGCAAGCCCGTGTATCAACTCGTTGACCCGGACGGGAATGTTTATGTCTTGCAGGGGCACAAGGTGCCGACAGATGGCCTCGCCACTTTGGGAAAGCGATTCAAACAGCTCCCCGAAGGCTGGGAATATCGTGTAGAAGTTCCAGCCGCAGACCTCGTTATGAATCTCACACCCGACAAACCGATCCCATCCGTCCAAGATGAGTTCAACCAGATTTACATCCGTATTCCGCAGTAGGGTGTGAGAATTTTTTTACCGCTACGGCTTGGTCAGAAACTCTTCGATCGTTGCTTGCGCATGTAGCTTACCGCGCTCGGCATCATAGTTCTCTGCAGCTTCGATCTCGGCGGCGTAGCCCAGGTGCTCCTCGTAGAGTCGTTTGCCATCGGCTTGCTTTTTCAGTTGGAACCGATCCCGCGACTGAAAGACGTCTTCCCATTTGTCGCGGACCGCCTTCCAGTAATCGCCGGTCTTAGCCCAATAGTTGTCGGCCGGCTCAGCGACTTTCGGGTCCTCGATTCTCTCATAGCGATTGATTCCAATCTCACAGGCAACACAGAGCGGGTCGGAATCGCCGTTGACCTGCAGCTTGCAGTTGTCCTGAAAATGCACCCAGCCGGTGGGTGTGATCGTAATCGTCTGCGTTCCACCCAAGACATTATAGTCGTCGCGTACTGAGAATTCGCGCCTTGGCAGCGGTCGCCAGGCGTCGTTGCTTGTCCAGCGAGAAAAACCATTTCCGTGTTCCCAGCGGCCGAATGCTTCGTAGCGGGGTGAATCGTCCACTTGAAACACGGCCTGGGACCATCCGCCGGTGGCCTCTTCTTCGGTCAGCTGCGATCGCTCCCAAATAGAATTGCCGCGGTAAAGATACAAGTCACGGTCTTCGTAGGTCCAATCTTGCCGCCAGTGTTTGGTTACCATCGGTCCTCCCATTTCTTCATCTGCGAAATACATGACCAGTGTATGTTGCAAACTTACGAAAGTTGGCATATCGGCCAGCACGCGGACATGTTCTGTCGCCCAGGAAAAGTAGGGGCGGCTTGGCGAGTAGTTGTCAGTGAAGCCCATCGATTCGATGAACTGAAAGCTCACGCGGTACGAACCCGCCATCGCCAGGATGGCCAGTCGATCTCGCTGTTGTTTCGAAAGATCGGGTCGCTGAAGTTTTTGCCAGGCTTCGCTCGGCTGCTGAGCCAGTGTCACTTCGCTCCCTCGTGTGGTGCCACCTTGGGGTTTCATCATAGCGGGATCGAGAAAAGGCCAACCGAAGGCCATGCTGACCACGGATTCTGAGGACTCTTGAGATGGGGAAGTTTCCTCTGCTCGAACAACGCCGGGAATGGCTAAGAGGAATCCACAGAGTACGAGACGAAAACGAAAAAAATGCACGGTAAAAGAACTCCATCTTAGTATGGGGGAGACAAAATGTCTGAGACATTCAAAAAGCATTGTATCGCATGCTGATTCCCTAAGGGTAGGGAAGGAATTACCCAATTGGCTTGTGCCCCCAACTAGAGCTTAATTCAATTTAGCCACGGATTGACCCAGATCAGCACGGATGATGTTTCTTTTCGTAGCTCAATTATCCTTTGATTCCATATTTCATCCGTGAAAATCTCTGGCTATTAGTTTTGTTCAAGCTGCAAATAACATGAATCCTCCGTAGCACGATGACAGCAGTGTGCGAACTTGGTATTCTCTGCGTCTTGACGTCTCTGAAAGAAACTCTCTTGGCCAACGGAGGGAAAATGATGAACCGACCACTCACTGGCAAACGCATCCTGGCTTTCGTGGGTGACATCTACGAAGACCTTGAATTGTGGTACCCCAAACTGCGCATGATTGAAGCAGGGGCCGAGGTCGTGGTTGCGGGGCCCGATGCCGGCGCTCACTATCAAGGAAAGAATGGTTACCCCTGCACGGCGGATGCCGCGATTGCCGATATGCAAGCCGACCAGTTCGACGGACTGTTGGTGCCGGGGGGATTCATGCCTGATAAGCTGCGTCGTGACGGCAAAGTGCTCGAGTTGGTCCGCGAGTTCGACGCGGCTGGCAAATTGATCGCCGCTATCTGCCACGGCGGCTGGATTCCGATCTCAGCCGGCGTGTACCGCGGAGTGCGGGTGACCGGTTCACTCGGTATCAAGGACGACCTGGTCAATGCCGGCGCGATATGGGAAGACGCAGCCGTGGTAGTCGATCGCCACTTCGTCTCTAGCCGTAAGCCCGACGACCTGCCTGAGTTTTGCCGTGGAATGCTGGAGGTGCTGACGAAGAGCACCGCACAAAATGAACGTTAGTGAGGGGAGTTAAGCAGCAACTAAAAGAAGTTCTGCCGACTTTCCATCCATAGCTATGTCCCAATCCTCGCGGTACAATGAGCGAGGCGTGTTTTTCTTCCTTTCTTTTTGTAATGTGAGGTTGATAATGGCCCACAAAAAATCTTGGCGTGAAAAACTTGCTGATGACAAAGGACTCCCCAAGGTAGTGAAGATCACCGGTAAGATGTCACAGCGCCTCGGAACGGGAACAGTCGTTGTGCCGGCACCAGCTGAGGTCGATGCGGCCATGAAAACGATTCGGCGCGGCAAGTTGACGACGATCGATCTGATTCGCAACTCCCTGGCTAAAAAGCATCGTGCTTCGGTTGCTTGCCCGATGACGACGGGCATCTTCGCCTGGATCGCTTCGCATGCGGCCAACGAGTCGGAAGAGGAGGGTCGAAAACGAATCACACCCTACTGGAGAACGCTTAAGAAGAATGGCGAACTCAATCTAAAATATCCAGGCGGCATCACGAATTTGAAACGACGACTCGCGGCCGAAGGGCATACCATCGTCCAGCGGGGCAAACGCTACTTCGTCCAGGATTACGACAAGACTGCCGTAGCACCGAAAATGGATCAATCTTGAAGCTAAATAGCATTATGAGATTTCGAGACGCTTTTTTGAGAAACACCCTCACGCTTGCGGGAGGGTCAGACGCGGTAGCGGCCGGGGAGGGTAAAAGGGGAATTGGTTCGCGCTCTTATGTATTCGCAGTCACCCCCTCCCCGCTCGATAGCTCGCGACCCTCCCAAGGGAGGGTGACTAATTAAGATCGCTACATTAATCGTGCCTTATATCTCGAACACAAATGTAGGAGCAATCGATGACTAAACCCTCACAGAAAACACGGCGTGATTTTATTCTGGATACTGCCACCACCCTCGCAGCTACTTCTTTGACGGCGGGTGCTGCCGTGGCCGAGTCTGCCACCAATAAGCCACCTGTGGGTGCCAACGATCGCATCCGCTACGGCGTGATCGGCTACGGACCTCGTTGTACCTATGTGCTTTCTTCGATGCTCGGCCATAAGGATGCGCAGTGCGTTGCCCTGGCTGACGTGTGGAACCAGCATCGTGACGCAGGAAAGCAGGCTGTCGACAAGCACTACGGCAATTCCGAGTGTCAGACCTACAGCGACTTCCGCAAGATGCTCGAGCGATCGGACATCGATGCCGTGCTTATCGCCACGGGTGATCGCTGGCACGCCACGGCCTCGATGCTCGCTGCCGAGGCGGGCAAGGATGTTTATTGCGAAAAGCCCTGCGGGCTGACGATTGCCTTATGCCAACAACTCGACGATACCATTCGCGCGAACAAACGGGTTTTCCAGGCGGGAACCCAGCGCCGCAGCGTGCCGAATTTTCAAGCCGTCGTGGATTTTGCACGGAACGGAAAACTTGGCAAGCTCCATACTCTCCACGCTTCGGTATATGAACCGACACTGAAAAATAGCTGGCTGCCCCGAGAAGAATTCGATTCCGAGTCGCTGGACTGGAATCTCTGGCTCGGCCCCGCACCGTGGCGCCCGTACAACGCCGAGTATGTCAACGGTAAGTGGCGCAAGGAGTGGGATTTTGATTCGGGAGGATCGCTGCTCGATTGGGCCGCTCACACCTTGGACCTGTGCCAGTGGGCCAACGACAGCGACGGTTCGACACCCATCGAATTCGAACCGTTGCCGGACAAAATAATCTGCCGCTATGCCAACGGTGTGGAAGCATCCCTCGACTTTCTGCCAGTACCTTTCGGTAACCGCGAACCCCACTTCATCACACGACTGGGCACCTGCCCGGTGCGCTTTGAAGGGGAACTCGGCTCAGTGGAGACGGGTGACGAGGGAGAAATCGTCGCTTCCAGCGAAGCCTTGCAAATGGAACTCCCGCCTACTCAGAAACGCATTCGGGGTATCGATGCCACGCTGCACACGCGCAACTTTCTCGACTGCATGCGCTCACGCAAAGAACCGAACGCCAGTAGCCAGATCATGCGCAAATCTCATATAGCATCCCATGCCGCCGCGATCGCCTGGGTGCTCCAGCGCAAGCTCAAGTTCGATCCCCAGTCGGAGACGTTCCCCGACGATGCCGACGCGAATCGCCTCAGTGATCGGCCCTTGCGTGAGTGGGAGGTTTAAATTCGACACTCACTCATCCACCTCCACATCAAAGCTGTCCAAATCGATCCCTATGCGCTGCATGCGTTCGCGCCATTTTTGGCGGGCCAGGCGGCGCATGTCGTCGATTTGGTCGGCCTCGTCGACGATCTCCATGCCGATGAGGGTCTCGACGACGTCTTCGAGGGTGACGATCCCGTCCAAACCCCCGTGTTCGTCGACGACCAATAGAATGTGCTCGCGCGAGGTGAGCATCCTATCCAAGGTCACATTCAAGGGCATATCCTCCGGCACGCTGCTGATGCCCCGCTTCAAATCGCGAAGCTGGGCAGCCCCCTCTCCGTTGACCATGTTGGCGTATAGATCACTCTTGAGAACGAATCCTGTTACTTCGTCGCTATGAGCCGCGTAAATGGGTATCCGTGAGAAAATCATCGCAGGGTGCGCTGCGATCGCTTCACTCGCCGTGAGGTCTTGTTGCAACGCAAAAACCACCGTCCGCGGCGTCATGATGTCAGAGACTTGTAGCCCCGGCAGGCGAAAGACGTTTTTCAAGATTCGCGATTCGCTCTCGTCCAATTGCCCAGCGGCCATGCCCAGCTCGGCCATGGCTGCGATTTCGTCACGGCTGATCGCATGCACTGATTTGCCGCGGGTGATAAGTTTAGTCAACAAATCGGAGATCAACAGAAGCGGATAGAGAATCCAAATCAGCAGTTGCACAAAGCGGGCCGTCGGCGGCGCAAGGCCGCGCCAATAAAGGGCACCGATGGTTTTGGGAATGATCTCCGACACAAACAGGATCAGCAGAGTAAGCACGGCCATGGCCACGCCGACGTACTTTGCCCCGAAGTAGGCAGCCGCCTCGGCCCCGGCACCTCCGGCACCGACGGTATGGGCAATCGTGTTGAGTGTAAGAATCGCCGCGAGTGATCGGTCGATGTCTTGCTTCACCTTGCCGAGCCGACCGGCAGTGCCAGGCGAGGTTGTATGGAGATTCGCTATGTACGAAGGGGTCACGCTCAGCAGAACCGCTTCGGCCACAGAGCAGAGGGAGGAGAACAACAAGGCGACTGTTGCGTAGACGATCATCAACACCAGATGCTCTGTTGGATCACCGGGGCCATCAGCCACAGTTTTAGGAATGATCCCTGCGGCATAGGCAGTGGCGGCTGTGACGCACAATGCGACGCCAATCAAAATCGCTGTGTTGAAAACTCGCATTGAACTCAGGGGAAATGATATTTTAGCGATGGATTAAATACGCCGCAGAAGCACAGCCAATGTCACTTCGCGTCGGGGCTGACCATTCTAGGGTCTATGTTGAGAAGTTAAAAGCCAATAGGATAGATGCCTGGTGCGGGTATTCTGCAAATGGTTAAAGAATTTACAGGGTAACTCTAATCAATGTCACTGAGAATTCTCCTGTGCTCACTTGCACTTTTAGGGATTGGTTCCAAGGCACTTGCTGACGGGATCACGCGTTTGCAGCTTGAAAATGGGAAGACTACAGTCGAGGTCCCTGCAGATGGCATCATTCACTTTCTCAAATTCGGCGAGAACTCCTTTGCACCGGATCATGTCACCGATGATACGGGATCAGACGTAGACTTCACTGTGGAGTCAGAAACGTTGATCGCTCCTTTTGAGGATTTGCAGACGGTTGCCTACAAATTTCCTGCCAAATACCGCGGCAAGACTGTCAGCCTTACTATCGAGTCAAGGCGTGATTCGTTTTGGGATCAAATTCTGGTCGTCAATCAATCGTTCCTTCCAGAGACGCCGCCGGACCGGATCGAAGAAACGGGTAAGTTTGCAGAGAGCTTGCCGAATGAGATTTCACTCAGCCCGGCTGAAATTGCCACCCAGCAAGAGAGTCTCAGCGATCCGATCATCCCAGGCGATCTCTCACACGAGTTTGCTTGGGACCAACTTGCTGCCGCCGCCTGGCCGCTTGACTTTCAGAAAGTGCTGCTCGCCTCTCCTCACGATGCGAGTCCCGCGTTCGCCTACCAGAACGGCCAATGGTTGACCACTTGGGCCAGGCGCGATCTTGCCGAAGGTGGCAAGGAGGATCACTGGTTTGCGCCAGCGCTCATGCGTGGCGATCGCTTATTTCGTCCCGCACCCTTGTCTGCCCGAACTAGTTTTTCGAAATCATCCACTGGCAAGCTTCTTCCCCAATGGAATCTGGAGTGGACGCACGATGGGGCGACCGTTCGGCAGTCGATGTTTTCTTATCAACCAGCAGGTGCTGCAAGTTCGAGTCTGTTCGTCCGCTTCCAACTCGAACAAACCTCCCCCGGTACCCTAGTAGCCATCGGAGTAGGACGGCGTCCGAATGCGCATTACTGGGACGATAAATCCCGCGAGCGAACGCCTATTCCCTTCTTCACGTTGCAGCCAGGCTATCGCCAGCAAGGCCGGCAGCTACTTGATGCTGGGGATCGAGTCGTGCTTGAATCGCGACAAGATTTCTCACTTGAGAAGTGTGGGCCATTGGAGATGATGCTGTTGTTTACACCAGACGAGCGGGGGTGCGTTGAGCTGGCTACTCCGCAAGTGGGAATGCCGTATGATCAAGATTCTCCTCGCCTTCCCGCTTTTGCGAGTGCAGAAGTTGAGTTTCGACAGCAGTGGGAGCGAATCATGTCGCTCGGTGCCCAGGTGAAACTTCCTTCGCCCGAGTGGCAGGATCGCGTTGATGCCTGGAGACAGCAGGTCGAAGCGATCACACGGGTGAACTATCAGGGGCGCGAGCGGCTCAGCTACGGCGCTTATTTCTATCAGTATTACTTTGGCATCGAAGAGGCCTGGCCCGTCGTTGCACTTGCCTACTGGGGACGCGCTGAGGAAGCTCAGCGCCAAGCCGCAATCATGCTCGAGCCAGAGAATCTTGATAAGTCCAATGTTCACCACCAGTCGCGCAATGGAGCCGCGCCGTGGGCCGCGGCGGTCGTGGCTCGGCTCACGAACGATCCGCAGTGGCTGGCCTCGGTCGCGCCAGCGATGATCGAGTGCGCGGAATGGACAATCAGAGTTTGCCAGGAAAACCAGGAAGCAAGATCTCCGCTGACACGTGGACTACTCCCTCCACACATTTATGGGGGCGACATTCGCGATCCCGCGACGAGTCTTTATGCGACTGCCATCTGCTGGAAAGGAATGGTTGAAACGGCGGAAGTATTGAACCAACTTGGCGGCGAACAGTATCAAAAAGTTGCTAAGCGATTGCGCGATGAGGCGACGAATCTTCGCCACAGAATCGACGAGGTCATGCGCGAGGTTGCAGTAGCAGATGATATGGAATTGTTCCTCCCCTTGGCCCTCGAACTCCCTTCCTTGGGTGGAAAACATGAAGGACCCTATGAGGCCCTCACGGACACTCGGCTGGGAAACTATTGGAATCTCTTCGCCCCATCATTGCTCCAATTGCAGATGTGTGGTTCTGATCCCCAAGCGTTTCCCGATCGTGCCGTGTTTCAATACATGCAACAACACGGGGGGCTCTGGGCAGGACTGCCACGATTTTACAACGGTCTCGACGCCGCCTACGCCGGGGGAATTATCGGTTATCTCCTGAACGCCTCGGCTCGCGACCCGAGTTACCGACCGCAGGCGCTGGCCGCCCTGGAGGCTTATTTCCACCACGCTGCTAGTCGCAATGGATATACCATCCCGGAAGTCGCCGGGCTGTTTCCCGATCGTCTCGACCGAACCCACTACGAACGACTTGTGCGGGAGTCCCCCTGGAGCTTCGGCATGTACGATGCCCAGCGGTATCTCGAAGGGCATATCTCTTTCACGGAACCACTCGGTGCTGGGGCAGGCCAGGCCTTGTGGCTGATCCGAGACGCTCTCGTGACGGAAACGCGCACCGACGGAGGCCTTCCCGACGGCGGGCTCGTCATCTTACCAACCGTACCAAGTGCTTGGTTTGCTGAGGGTAAGCAGATCGAACTAAACAATTTGCCCACCGCCTATGGCGTGCTCTCAGCACGCATTGAATCGCAGATCGATACGCATCGAGAAATCAAAATAACGTATTCGTTCAAGAAGTTCGAAAACGGCCAAGACTATGCCGCCAAGAAATTCCGGGTCCGCTTTGCTCCTCCTGGGGAGAAGGTCGTCGAATTGGAATTCGCGCCACAGAACACCGATGAACTGACTGTGAAGTTTTGACCGTCGTAGGACTCATAGCTATCCACTACTAACACTCTTCCTGATTACTCATTGAGTGTAAATGCTTGCTCGACTGACTTCTCGAAGGTTCGGGCGATTCGCGGTGCCAAGGTGAGTGACGGGATATAGGTCGCGGACACGATTCGACAATTGAGATTCGGACTTACGCGGCATGCCGCCGACCTCGATAGGATTTGACCGAGACATATCCTTTGATGGCAAAACATAATGTGAATTGATTACAGATGAGGTAGTTGAGGATACCAAGAGAAAACTTAGTTCTAACCGACTCAAGCATGGGTAAAATTGACGACCGACTGAAGTAATTCGTTTGAGTCAATTGGTTTACTTAGATAAGCATTGCAACCACTCACAATGCATCGCTCGATTTCTCCCTGCATGACCTCGGCAGTCAGGGCAATGATCGGATTATTGAAGCCTAATTCGCGTAATCTTGCGGTTGCCTCATAGCCGTCCATGAACGGCATCTGCATATCCATCAAGACAATGTCCGGAAGGGAACACATTTCAAATGACTTCGTGACTAATTCGATTGCTTCGAGACCATTTTCGGCGTATTGCACTTCGGCCCCAGAGTGTTCGAGTATTTTCCCTGCCAGGAAGCGAATATCCCGCCTGTCATCAACAATTAAGATTCGGCACGAAAGAGCAGGAGAGCCTATATTGGTTTTAGACAATGGTTGGGCGTTTTCAGGTTTGGTTTTACGTCTAGCCTTTGCTTCAATTAGTGGAAGAGTGCAGCAGAAAGTACTTCCCTTTTGATACTCACTAGAAACTGAAATTTCTCCTCCCAATAAACCTGCCAATCGCTGACTGATGGCGAGTCCTAGCCCTGTTCCTCCAAAACGCCGATTAACCGAAGCATCTCCCTGTTGAAAAGATTGAAAGAGCTGGCGTATCTGTTCTTTAGTCATTCCAATGCCCGTGTCTTGTACCTCAAAGCAGATGTTGGCGCCTTTTCGATAAATAGATAAACGAACGCTTCCCTTCTCTGTAAATTTGATTGCGTTACCTACCAGATTGAATAGAATCTGACGAAGCCTTTTGGCGTCGCTAAGCATTCTCTTTGGAATCGTTTCGGCAATCGTCACTTGAAGATCGATCTGCTTGTCTGCAGCACGCACTTGCATGATAGACTCGACCTCGTTTATCAAATCTTGAATAGGTACTGGTTCCTCACTAATAATCAGCTTTCCTGCTTCAATCTTGGAAAGATCTAAAATGTCGTTGATGATTTCCAGCAAGAAGTTCCCATTGCGATTGATAATCTTCAGAAATTCAAGCTTTTCTGCATCGTTTTCCTTCCTGGCCAGCAGCTCGGCGTAGCCCAGTACGGCCGTCATCGGCGTTCTGATTTCATGACTCATATTGGCAATGAATTCATTCTTGACCACATTCGCATGGGACGCAGCCTCGAGCGCCTCGTTCAACTGCTTTTGAATATCTTTTTGCTGTTGGATGTCGGTACAAGTGCCAAACCAGCGGACAATTTCCCCGTTCTCGGTTTTTACCGGCAAGGCCCTGCCGAGATGCCAATAGTAATTCCCGGTAGCAGCTTCACGAAGGCGGAATTCGATTTGAAACGGCTTTCCGCCAGCTATAGCAGCCTGCCATCTCGAGTCCGTGCGGTCGGCGTCGTCGCTGTGAACAGCTGATGACCATCGAAACGGAAAAGAACTCACCTTACTACCTAGAAAGTCGAGGGCCCGGGCGTTGAAATAATCAATGCCTCCCTTCGCATTAGCCGCAAATACCATTTGAGGCATGGCATCGGCGAGAAGACGAATCTGTCGGCCGCTCTCGTCGAGGGAGTTCAGTAGATTCCGCACCGTGTACTGGCGTCTTCGATCACTCAAGCGAGATCGAACCAAACTCAAAAATGATTGAATGCGAACGGGTCGACCGATCAAGGTGACATTGCTCATGCAATGCCATTCGTCCAAGAGTTGTGAACTCTTCTCCCCGGGCAAAGTGAGAACGATCAGAGGCAGATCGGACCAGAGCGGCTGGTTGTTTAACCAAAGAGCTAAAGGCTCCCCGCGGCGGTTGAGCAGATGCTCTTCGGCAACCAATGCCAATCCCACACCCTTGCTTGCTTCCTGGCAGAGCTGGGACATATCACTGCAGATGAAGGTCTCAATCTGTTGGTCATGTAAAATGTTCTGAGTGATGGTCGCATCGCGAGGAGTAGGCGTTAATAGGAGCACCCGCTGAGAATCTTGAAGGACTTCAGTTGTCGTCATTTTTCTGGTGCTTCCGAATCAACTTGTCTTGGCTACCCGTGAAGATGGGCGTACCTGCCAGAATTCCATGGAATTGCTGCAAGGGTTTGCCGACTACAATCTCGCCATGTTGCATGCGGAATTCCCGAATAGTCCGCTCATGGATGCCATCACGCTTTTTGACAACCGAGATCGCCTGTCTGATTTCACCTTCCGATTCAAAATATCGAAATAGCAGTACCGTGTCGGCAAGATAACTGGTATCCACGGGTGACTTCATGGCAGCCCCCAACATACCGTGTTGGGCAACAAGCAAAAAAGTAGCGATTCCACACCCGGATAGATATGTCAACAATTCATGCATCTGCACCTGAAGAAATCGTTCTTCGGGCATCGCACTGAGATAACCATTCAAGCTGTCAATAATCACTACGGTAACCCTTTTATTATCCGATCGTGGGGCAACCGACTGTCTGACCATGTGAGCAAATTGTCCCGGTGATATTTCTCCTGGATTCACTGGGCAGATCTCGAGCAGACCAGACTTTTCATAGCTTTCCAGATCCATCCCTAATCCGGCTGAGCGTACTAAAAGTGTTTGGCGACTTTCATCGAAAGCAAACAGCACAGCGCATTCACCCCGCTCACATGCTGCTGCAGCATAAAGCGTGGCACACGAAGATTTTCCCACGCCCGCCGGCCCCATAATGAGAGTACTTGTGCCAGGCTCGATCCCGGTACCGAGTAAGGTATCGAGTGACAAATTGCCGCTGGAGAGAGCAGTGCGGCTGGCGGGCCCATGCTCGGAAAAACTAGCTGCAATTCTTGGATAAATTGCAAGCCCTCCTCGCTTGATCTCGAAATCGTGCCAACCACCTATAAAATGTCGCCCTCGAAATTTCACCACCCGGAGTCTACGTCGTTCTATTCCAAATTCAACGGGAACCCGTTCTAAACTAATCACACCATGGGCAATACTTTGCAACTGAAGGTCGTTATCAGGGGTTGTCTTATCGTCAAGAAACAGAACCGTGCACTTACGCGATACAAAGAATTGCTTGAGGGCCAAGATCTGCCGACGGTAACGCAATGAATTTTGTGAGAGTAACCGTAATTCAGATAACGAATCCAGCACGACTCTCTGTGGATTCAACTCTTGCACTCGCTTGAGCATGGCGAGGGTAGTTTCGCCCAATTCGACTTCCGATGGCTGAAACATGGTATATTGGCTCTCAGCCTGCAATCCGGCAGTGGGATCGACCAATTCATGAATATCAATTCCTTCCAAAGTCCAACCATGGGAATCCGCCACAGCCAATAGCTCTTCTCGAGTTTCAGAGAGAGACACATAAAGTCCTTTTTCTCCACAACGCGCCCCTTCAAGTAAAAATTGCATCGCAAGAGTCGTCTTGCCAGTTCCTGGATGGCCATCGATCAAATAAACCCTATCCGCTGTAAACCCCCCATTAAGAATGCAATCTAATGCCGGATTGCCTGAAGCGATGCTTTGGGATTCGCTGGTCACGCGGATAGACCTCACTATCACTGATTTAAGGGATTGCGTGTAAGGAGGACTCGATAGTCGTTTCCAGAAGCAAGTTCTTCAAGAAAAGAGCTGCTATCACGTCAGTGCCTACTGTGAAATGGAAGTAATCATCTCGTAAGCTATTAATCTAAACGCATGGTTGAGTTGCCTGCAAGCTGTACGCAGGTGAAAATCATTTTCTCTGCTGTTGCGTGCTAATAATCTATTCAATTAATTCAATAGGTATCCAATCATTAGAGAGATAATTGTTCGGGCGAAATGCTGACTTGAAACGACTTAAAAGATTGCCAACGAGATAGACCACTTGGCCAGGGTGTGTGACTAGCTTTGTGGCTCGCATGACCAGTAGAACGTGAATCTGAATCAAACTCTCCACCAGAACAGAAAATGAACCTTAATTGCGAAAAGACGTTCCGTTGATAAACATGGTGCAGTTGCCATGTGCAAGTACGTTCACTGTTGCTCAAGTATTCGTCCCAGTAGAAAGAACTTCCGATCGGGGTACCAAAGTATGGTTTTGCCATGGCGGGCCGTCAGGCTGGCGTAGAGTGCCAGGTCGAGTCGTCCTCGGCTTTCAGGGGGACCCAGACTTGTGCCTGAATGGTCCATAAAGAACCTTGGCTCGTCGAAACAGACCGGTTGCTCGGCCTCTGGGTCGAAGTGTCCGCGCACCAGGTAAACCGGCCGACGATGGAAGTGTGTGTCAGTCGGTCCATAATTTTTATAGTTCCCGTCGTGGTTGTGGATGAACAAGGCATAACTCCCGCTGCCGGCCGTATTGCCACCGACGTCGTAGATCGGGCATGGGGAGAGCGGATGGAGCAATGGTGGTCCGCCATCATGACGAAGCAGTCGTTGGGGGGCCGTCCAGGTTTCACCCGAATCGTTACTCAACGACCAGAACGGACTACCTGCGGCCGTCCGCATCACACAGAACAGTCGACCGTCGGGCAACTTGACAATCGCTGGTTCCTGGCAGGCGCTCACTTCGTCATGACCTGGAAACGGAACGCTGAGCGCATCGTCGTTTGTGGCGAACCAACTGATCTGCATTTCGGAGACTCGAGGATCGTCATCCAGATTGTCAAATCGCATAAACTCCACACGGGAGTCGTGCGAAATCCACGATGGGGTCGGATTCTTGTGCAAGGCCTTACTCGTCCAGCGCGTGAAACTAGCCAAATAGCGATCGTCGCTAGCAAGTCGCAATGGCTTTTGCCAACAAATCCAATTTGCCGGATAGCTCTCGTCGGGATTGTCGCGGTTGCTGCGCGGCATGGCGATCGTCTCTGGCTCGGACCAGGTTTTGCCGTGGTCGTCGCTGAAGATGCCATCCATTCTCCCCGTGGTGTGCGGGAAGGTATCAATTTTTCCGACGTGTTGGCTGTAGAGCACGTAAATCCGCCCCGAACGGCTGACCATTGGAAACGCCCAACTGGCCATGGGACCTTGACCTGCTTTGGTGGGGCCGGCGATGGTTTTTGGCGTCGACCACGTCTCGCCTTCGTCCAGACTTTCCGAGAAGACGATGTGCTGATCGGGCTTACCTTCCGACGTGCTTTGGGTCCATACTGCCATCAGCGCATCCCCGGGGCCGTCAAAGACCAGGAAATGTTCATTTCCCGTGTCGCTGACTTCGTCGTTAGTGACTTGAGGAACGAAAACCACATAGTCGGGACGCGTTGCTTGAATTTCCTTGCTGAGCAACTCCTTGAGTTCGGCTGCGGAAGGCACAGTGAGAGAAGCAGGCTTTTCTTCAGCTGGAACGTCTTGGCAAGGATTGTTGACGCAAACAAACATTGTCAGCAATACAAAGACACGCCATATCGAACGTTTTCCTGTCATCGCGCCACTGGTCAGCCCTTGTAACCACCATGGTTTTGAAAACTGAACAGAGAGGAAGGCGATAAGTGCGAGATCAACGTTCATTGCCTTGACTGACCTTAAGAAACAATTGCGAGGGGGATAATGCGTCATATCGATTCCTCTTGGGGTGATGCGAAGGTATCGATTTTAGCAATTAGCTTTCTGCTAATGAACATCCGAATTCCCGCTTCCCCTGCATTTGATCGATGTGATCGAAGTGGAAAGTTCACCCTGCGGGAAATAAGCCGCGATTGCTTTCTATTGCCGAAAGCCTTCGAGCGGGAAGCAGATCAGGGGGATTATCAGCGAGGCAATACCGATGGCCCAGCGTACGGGGCCCAAGGGGACGTTGTCGTTGGCCGTGGGTGGGTGATGGATGCCCATGAAGATCACCAACACGAGCATGGGAGTCCACATCACGGCGTGATTGAGATTCGAGACGACATAGAAAATTGCCAACGAGATAAACCACTTGGCCAGGGTGTGCGCCTTTTCCAAAAACAGGGCGTAGATCGTGTGCCCACCGTCGAGTTGGCTGATGGGCATCATGTTCAGGCCTGTGATTAACATTCCTACCCAGCCGGCCATGAAGTAGGGATTGAGTTGCGAGATGGCGACCCACTCGCGACCCGCCCACTCGGGATGCGCACGTTCCAACATCCATTGGGCGACCCAGGGAAGATAGAGTTGAAACTCCCCATGCTGAGGCACGAGCGAGAGATCCAAGTCCGTGATGCCCCACCACAACACAGGGATCGCCACCACGAGCCCCGCTAATGGTCCAGCGATGCCGATGTCGAAAATCTGCCGGCGGTCGGCGCGCATGCCATCCATGCCGATCACGGCGCCCATCGTGCCGATCGCGTTGAAAGGGATTGGGATGCAAAGGGGATAGCTGGCCGCGATGCGATACTTGACCGTCTGCAGAAAGTGTCCCATCTCGTGGGTGAGCAGAATGGCCAGCACGGCCACCATGTATTGCATGCCCATGACCCAATTGGATCGGATGATCTCTGCCATGTGGGCGTAAGTGGCGATGTAGCGGGGTTCGAGGGGTTCCCAATGGGTGACTCCCACCCAGAAGGTCGAAGCACAAGTCGCCAGGAACAACACGATCGGCAAAAGCACGCGCCGTTGCGGTCGAAAATGCAGGTCCGAGACTTTCAGCTCCGGCAGATGAGCCACGGCCGGGTCATGAAACGGATCATCTTCTTTCAGGCTCTTTTTCTGTTCTCCCTTAGCCGGTCCACCACGTGGTCCGGGAGTGTCAGAAGTCTTGTGGTCTGAATCAGCGGTCTGGGAATCAGTCGGCGACTCCACTGGCTGCTGGGGAGGGGGGGATCCGGGGGTGGGGGCCTCGCTCTTCATCGGGGAATCTTACACCCTCTGGAGTCCTGGGGCAAAGCCCTTCTTGGATACTCTACTAATTATTCCACTTTCCCGCTCAATAGATTTCCAGGCTTTTCACCGAGCTAATCCCACTGTTGCGGGTTGCTGAGAGACAGCGATCTGCCGTCTGCAGGAGTCTTGAGGACTCAAAATTCCTCGAAGGCAAGGCAACGCTGGCAACCCCCAACCGTACCAGGATTCGCTGCTCTTGGGTGTGGGGCGATTGCCGCTGAAATGAAGTTTCAATGGAGGAAATCGCCCCGCGGGCCATACGGACTGCATCGTGGCGGTCGCATCCTGAGAGGATCAAAGTGCGACGAGTTAAATTGTGTATTTCCAGATCCATGGGGGATGTGAAAACTTCTCTGCAAGCCGTGTCCAAGAGTTTGTTGAGAAGAGGTTCCTTTTCGCCATGGGATGAATTTTCAAGCGCAACTTCTAACATCACAATGCTCAGAGGTATCCTCTCGGAGCGACAATTTCCTACCGCAAACACCAAGCGCTGCTCAAAAGAGTTGTCGAACACAAAAGAGGGTTTCGACAAGCTTCGTTCCAAGGCGACATCCTGCGGCGCTGGGGCCACTGCCCCCACTTCGTCACACTTTGTTGTTGGTTCTAGAGCTTTGGGAGTTGCACCTCTGAGAAAAGAATTGACAGCAAACCGGAGTCGGGTGGCTTCTTTTAACACCAGGGATTCGATTTTTGCCTCTTCCGGAATACTCTGATGTGTAGATGCTTTCTCCTCATTTTCGAGCGCCAACATTTGATCATGCGCTGCGCTGAGAATATCAGTGTACATTCGATCGCCGGGCAGTTCGAGCGAGAGAACTTCTGCTAATTGCTCAACTTTTGGTTGGAGTTCGGCTACCATTTGGCTCAAGTGAGGTTTGTCGAGATCGCAATAGACCTCTCCAAGTTCCAGCAATTCGGGTAAGACGCACAAGCGATTCCGCCCCACCAATTCCCCAAACAGGTTCGCCAGTTGCAACACCCGCGTGAGATGGTCCGTCGACGTCTCTCCACCAGCGTGAATCTCTCGCTTCCGCACATTGGAAATTGCTTTTTGCAGTGGGACTGGCATGCGCCACTGCTTCAAAAGACTAATGCTTAGGGCAAGATGGTCAAAACCGAGTGCTTCGGTTTCAAGCTGTGAGAGATCCGTTTCGTTTTCCATCGCACCGGAAAGGAATCGGGAGTAGGACCCGCGAAGCTGCCCCAGCAGCACCAAGATACCGATGTCTTGGAGCAGACCAGCCAGGAAAGCCTCGTCGCCTGGCTGCTTAAAGAATTGTTCGCTGATTTCCCGTGCAGCGACCGCTCGGACCAAGGTTGTCGACCAATACCACTGGAGTTGTTCGCGAGCCAAATCAGCGAACAAGCGCTCCGGCAGGCTAAATCCCAGCACCAGCAGTTTGAGTGGTTTGATGCCCAGCATCGTGATCGCTTGGCTCAGATTACCAACGGGATGACTCAACCCAAACAGAGAGCTGTTCACGACCCGGAGGATGCGAACCGTCAAGGCCGGGTCGCGCTCGATGCACTCCTTGAGTGCCCGCGTGTCGATCTGGGGATGGGAAGTTAGCTCCAGCACCTCTACCGCCACGGCAGGAAGGCTGTAGAGCGACTTCACCCGGGAAACAAACTTGTCCATTGCCGGTGTGGCCAAATCATCCAGCGGCGGTGCAGAAAGAGATTGAGTCGTGTCCATGGTATCCATACGTTGACTGCATGCACTGAGAATAGGAGCATGTGTGTGTCCGATGCTCGCTTAACAGTGAAAATATAGGTCAAAAAATGCCATGAAGGCGGCAGTCGGCACATCCCGCACGAAGCGTTGAATCGTCAATTCTTCAGGGCCAACGTTGCGCTAGGCCAACATGAAGATTTCGTTAAAATTGGTATGAAACACAATCCACTCTTTGGTCGTTATTAGGAATTTGAACAGGAGGGAACGGAGGCAACAGAGTCAGTCACGCCAACTTCAATCTGTTTTCACTGTTATCTACTGTTCAGTACTTCTTCCGAAGGCGCTTTGAGAATAATGCTATTGAACGCGTGGCACAGGACGCCCATGATTCGCAACACTCTTTTCTTATTCTGCGTGTTGTTCATTCAGATTCGTGAATGCAACGTGAAAGCAGATGAGTCTTTCCCTCCGGCAATAACCCCTGGATCTCAGAATTCCACTCTCGCGGCTCTGGTCGATGATGCCTCGTTGTGCGACGTCCATTTTGTGGATGCCGACTATGGCTGGGTTGTCGGTGCCCATGGTTGTATTTGGCACACGAAGGATGGCGGAAGCCATTGGCACCAACAGAAATCAAATGTCGATGTGCGTTTGGGGGGCGTGTGGTTTCAGGATCGGCAAATCGGCTGGGCCGTCGGAGGCGCAACGCAGCCGTATCTCTGGACCAGCCAAGGGATCGTGCTGCGTACGACTGATGGGGGACAAACCTGGGAGCAGCAGTTGGTATTTGTTCCTGCTTTGGAGGAGGTCAAATTTTTCGATCCTGCGCACGGCGTGGCTTGGGGGCGCGGTTCGGGTGGTGAACCGGCAGGCGTGTTCGCTTCGGACGATGGGGGGCGAAACTGGCGACCTCTGGGGGTCGGAGCACCCGCCTTCTGGTGGGGAGGTGATTTCAGTAACTCTCGCCAAGGAATAATCGTCGGACCCCGATCTCAGATGGCGCGACTCGTGGCTGGCGATCTCGTGCCGATTGCCCCCGTGCAACAATCCTCGCTGAATGCCAAGGCTGTGAAACTCACAAATGATGGCACCGGCTGGATCGTCGGTCAGCGGGGGATGATTCAATCGACAACCGATGGCGGTGCTCAGCTTGAATCAATCAAAATCCTGCCCGAGGAGATTTCCTCACATATCGAGTGGCGCGCGATCACAAGTGTTGGCGAAAACATCTGGATCGCGGGCTCTCCAGGTTCGGTCGTGTTGCATTCGCCAGACGCCGGCAACTCGTGGCAAGGGTATACCACAGGCAGCACCACACCGCTCAATCAACTGACGTTCGTGGACGAGGCGCACGGCTGGGCCGTCGGTGAGTTTGGAACGATCATGCACACAACCGATGGCGGACAATCGTGGCAGATGCAGCGTGCTGCCGGAGCGCGAGCCGCCGTGTTAGTGATCCTGGAGGATGAACGACAGTTGCCGCTCACGGCCATTGCCAAACTTGCCAGGTGCGACGGCTATCGGACGGTGGTTCATTTGCTCGCTCCGCAAAAGGATGCATCTGCATTCAATCAACTCACCTCTCAGGCCCGAACTGCCGAAGCGGTTCAATTTCTCGGTGGCAGTACAGTCACCCACGCCTGGCAGTTTCAGGGCGACGAAACGGATGATCTCACCGACCGCCTCGTTGCCGAGATCGTGCGGCAACTCCGCGTCTGGCGACCAGCCGTGTTGATTGTTCCCGACTCGCATGATGCTAGTTCTCCACTGAGCAAACAAATTGCTGTTGCAGCCGAAACTGCCGTCGCTCAGGCTGCCGACCCGTCGCAGTTCACAGTACTCAGCGAGCAACTGGCTCTCTCTCCTTGGCAAGTGAGTCGTGTCTATGCGCTGCTCCCCTCAGGCGAGCGGGGCACTCATCGAGTGCTCTCGGACCAGATTGTGGCCGGCATGAGTTTGGCTGACTCCAGCACGGCGGCGTTGAGTTTACTGCGCCGCGAGTTTACTCATCCATCAATCGCCGACGAGTTTCGACTCGTGGAAAGTCTTGCCGGGGAACCGTCCGCTCAGGTCGACGATCTTGTAGCGGGACTCGGTGCGATGCCTGGCACCGCAATGCGACGTGAACAGGTTGCCATCGGTGATCCTCTCGCTGCGCAATCCCAACAGCGTGTTGCTGAGAAGCGCCGCAACTTGCGAAACATCTTTCGCGCTAGCGGGGGCAACCCAGCCCTCTTGGCTCAGGTCGGACAAATGCTCGTTGATCTCGATCCGACTGCGGCTGCGGCATTGCTGTATGAACTCTCCTCTCACTTTGAAAAAGCAGGTCAACTCGACCTGAAGGCCGCGACGTTGGAACTTTTGGCACGACGCTATCCCAGCGATCCACTGGTTGACGCGGGGTTGGTTTGGCTGGTGCAGTACTATGCCAGCGGCGAGGCTGCCCACGCCTACAAGCAGGTTACACCCGCGGTTGCCCAAGCGATTGCCGTGGAAGCTACCAGTGAAAACACCTCCGGGACAGATGGCACTGTTGAGCCTGCGGCCTACGAACAAAGTATTGATTTCCAGCGATTCACCCGAGCAGTGCAAATCACCCAGCACATCGCCCACACACGACCAGTGCTGTATGCCGAGCCCCAGGTACGCGTTCCCTGGGCAGTTGCCGAACGCAGTCGCGATGTTTCTGGGGGGCCCGAAAAATACCTGGAAGCGTTAGCTCTCCGCTCAACCGGAGAAGCCTGGCAATTATGTGGCAGTGTCGAACGCTGGCTTGCTGACCCCGAACGACCGAAGCCGCGCGTTTCCCTGGTCGATTGTCGATTCACTGCCGAAAGACCTCACCTTGACGGCATATTCGACGAACAGATATGGGAACATGAGTTCGTCAAGCTTGACCCTCCGCATTCCGAATTCGAAATCGCTCGCGATGATGAATATCTCTATCTCGCCATTCGCTGTGAGAAATTGCCTGCGCTCAGCTATTCCACCGACGATCGGCCGCGCACGTACGACGCTGATTTGTCGGCTCACGATCGAATTCAATTTCTCCTGGACGTGGATCGCGACTACATTACCTACTTCGCTTTGACCGTTGATCACCGCGGTTGGACTAATGATGCCTGCTGGCAGGATCACTCCTGGAACCCGCAGTGGTTCGTGGCAGCGGGGGGCGATGAAAAATCGTGGACCATCGAAGCCGCCATACCCTGGCGTGCGCTCGCAGCCAATGAGCCAGAGATCGGTGACACTTGGGCAATCGGTGTCGAGAGGTTCATTCCTGAACAAGGGTCCCAGAGTCTCGCTACCCCGTTGGCGGGTGAGGCCGATCCCACGAATTTTGGGTTATTGCGGTTTAAATAGGACCCTGCGATGCGTTGCATCGCGGCTAAAATTATTCTCTGAGGCTCCATAGCCGAGATGCAACGCATCGCAGGAAACGCTATACTCTCCCGCATGGCATGGCTCATCGGCATCGACGAAGCAGGTTATGGACCAAATCTAGGGCCGCTGGTTGTCGCCGCAAGTGCGTGGTGGATCGAGGATGAGTTACGAGTGGTGAGTGGCGAGTGGCGAGGGAAGAATGCTGTAACTGCTTCAACAGCCCTTGCTGGAAGGCGGAGGGTGATCTGCGACCTCTACAGCCGCTTGGCAGAAATTGTTTCCCCCACTCCATCAACCACCCAGCTGGCCATTGCCGACTCGAAAACGCTTTACAAACCCGGCACAGGATTGCTGCAATTGGAGCGAGGTGTGTTGGTAGGGTTGAAGAACGGTCACGGGAGCGTACCGGCTCGCTGGAGAACTCTAATTCATCATCACACTCCCGCGGTGCCCTGGTACACGGACTACGATTGCGAGCTTCCCCTCCACGCTACCTTGGATGAAATCAACGAACTCTCTCCGCGCTTCACCTCCGCTTGTAGCTTCGCGGGGATCAAGCTCACCGACCTTCGCGTACGCATGGTATTCCCCCGCGAGTTCAACGAACTAACAGCACACTTCGGCACCAAAGGCGCCGCCCTATCACATGTGTCAATTGGGCTGGTCCGTGAAGTGATCGACTACATTTCCAACCACCAACCACCAGCCACCAACCACTTCTTCATCACCTGCGACAAGCATGGCGGGCGCAATCGCTATCTTGCTCTGCTGCAGCATTACTTTCCCGAGGGATGGATCGACACGCTTACCGAGAGTGGTCCCATGAGCCACTATGCCTGGGAGACGAGCGACTTGCGGACGGAAATCCAGTTTCGCACCAAAGGCGAAGCTGAACTCCCCGTGGCGCTTGCTTCGATGACGGCCAAATACTACCGCGAATTGGCCATGCGGGCGTTTAACGACTATTGGTGCCGTGAGGTACCGGGCCTGAAGCCAACGGCAGGTTACCCCACCGATGCCAGGCGTTTCAAAGCTGCCATTGCAAAACGACAAGCAGAGCTTCAAATATCAGATGCCAATTTGTGGCGAGAACGATAATCGCGCGTTAATCAATCTCCAGGCGCTTACGCTTCTGGCTCGCCATTAACCACTAATCACGAACCACCCATGAACATTTACATCGCACGACATGCCTGGGCTTATGAGCATGGTGATCCCCGCTGGCCGGATGATTCCCAGCGCGAGCTTGAACCGGAGGGTGCCGAGCGCTATCTGCATGTCGTCCAGGCGCTGGCGGAAAGAGGATTTACTCCGGATCTGATTGCCACGAGTCCTTACACGCGATGTGTACAAACTGCGGAGATCATCAGTAAGCACACGCCTCGCGGACCTTGTGTCGTTCAAGTCAGTGCCTTGGAGCCAGGCAGCGATCTTGCGGCGCTCTTGCAATGGACCCGGCAGGCCAAGCGGGAGTCGATCTGCTGGGTCGGCCATGCCCCCGATGTCGGCTTGCTGGCTGCAGAACTCGTGGGAGACAGTTGCGCGCACATCCGCTTTGCCAAGGGAAGCATCGCGGCAATCCGCATGGAGGGCGCAATTGCCCAGGGACAGGGAGAACTCAAGTGGCTCGCCACGGCCAAAATGCTGGGACTATAGTCAGGAAGCTCGACTCTTGACTCTCCCGCTATCTGACAGAAATCGATACAATGCTGGATTGCATTTTACCAACTGGCTCAGAATGGATTCACCATGGCCAAGCACGGCAAATATGACTGCATTATTATTGGCGGGGGACATAATGGACTGGTCGCAGCAGCGTATCTTGCCAAGGCGGGTCGCAAGGTGTGTGTCCTGGAGCGTCGGCACGTGCTGGGGGGCTGTGCTTCGACTGAAGAATTGTGGCCGGGCTACAAGGTTTCGACTGCCGCCTACGTCATCAGCCTGTTTCAAACGCAAATCCTGCGCGAGCTGCGGCTTAAGGAATATGGTCTCACGATTCTGCCCCGGTCTCCCTCATCGTTTACTCCACTGCCCGATGGCCGCAGCCTGTTGATGGGGCCGGACGCGGCACTGAACCAGCGTGAGATCGGCAAGTTCAGCATGCGCGACGCGGCGGCCTATCCGCGCTATGAGGCACTGTTAGAGCGCATCGCCGCCACTCTGGAACCGGTGCTCGGCGAGGCAGCCCCTGATCCGCTGCCGTTGCCAAAATCTTGGCGAAAGATCGGCCTCGCCAAACGCCTGCGCGACGGAAAAAAGCTTCTCAACATGTACAGTGCAATGAAGTCGCTCGGTGCTGATATGCCCGAGGCAGTGGAACTACTCACCGGAGCCGCGCGGCCGATTCTCGAGCGTTGGTTTGAGAGTGACGTACTACGGGCGACATTAGCCACGGATGCCATTATCGGGGCATTCACTTCGATCAGCTCCCCCGGAAGTGCCTATGTGCTTCTGCACCATGTAATGGGGGAAGCAGGCGGAGCGCGCGGAGTGTGGGGCTACGTACAGGGGGGGATGGGGGCGTTATCCGACGCACTGGCCGCAGCTTGCATGGATCTCGGCGTCGAGATTCGCCGCGAGGCTCCCGTGCATGCGATTCATACCGACAAACATGGCGCCTGCGGCGTGGGACTCCAAGATGGTTCGCAACTCATGGCGCGCGTGGTGGCATCGAGTGTCGATGCCCATCTCACCTTCGAGCGATTGCTCGCTCCCGACGTGCTGCCAGAGGAGTTTCGCGAGGCAGTCGCCCGGATCGATTATTCCTCGGCCTCGGCCAAGGTGAATCTTGCGCTGAGCGAGCCGCCGCGGTTTAGTTGTATCCCCGGTGAGGGTGTCGGTCCGCATCATCACGGCACGATGCACATCGGCCCATCGCTCGATTACATCGAACGGGCCTACGACGATGCCAAGTACGGTCGGCCCAGCGAAAAGCCCATACTTGAATGCACGATGGCCACCAGCGTTGATTCTTCGATTGCTCCGCCGGGAAAACACATCCTCTCGATGTTCGTGCAGTTTGCGCCTTACAAACTCGCCGAGGGAAATTGGGACAACATCCGCGAGTCATTCGGTGACCGCTGTGTCGAGACACTTGCCGAGTATGCCCCCAATGTGCCCGCTGCGATCGAACATCGCCAGGTACTCACGCCGCTCGATTTGGAACGCACCTTCGGCATCACCGGCGGGAACATCATGCAGGGGGCCATGCCGCTGCATCAGCTCTATTGCTTTCGACCTGTGGCCGGCTGGGCCGATCATCGCACCCCCGTGCCGGGTCTGTATCTTTGTGGCGCCGCCAGCCACCCCGGCGGCGGCGTCATGGGCGCCTGCGGCAAGAACGCTGCCACTGAGATCCTGCGTGACAGACCGTGGTAGTCTGTAAGTACATTGCAGAGTCGTTTTTGGCATGATTTAGGCGAAGAGAATCTCGCAAAGTCGCCAAGGCGCAAAGAATGACGATTAGAGCTCTAACTTGAAGTCTGCGCCTTGGCGCCTTTGCGAGAGTATATTTGTTTAATTGAGAAAAGAGGGAATCGCGATTCTTTAATAACTGCGAGGGGCTAGAAGTTCGATGTTAGATGTGAGAAGGTATATGATAAGAGTATTCCGAAATAAGCAATCAGACATTTGACATCCCACATCCTCCCCCATGCCCAGCGAAGAAGAACTTTACCAGGATCATATCCTCGATCACTACGAAGACCCGTTTCATCGCGGTTCGCTCCCCACGGCCACGCATGCCCACGAGGACAAGAACCCCTTGTGTGGCGACGTGGTGCGGATCGAGTTGCAGCTCGACGACGGGGGCAAGATCGTCGATGCGTTTTTCAATGGCGAAGGTTGCGTAATCAGCCAGGCCTCGGCCTCGATGCTCCTGGAAAAGTTGCAGGGCAAATCGATTGAGGACGTCAAGCAGTTTTCCGCTGAGGACATGCTCGAACTCTACGGCCCGCGGCTTACGCCGAATCGACAGAAGTGCTGTCTGCTCTCGTGGAAGGTGATGCAATCGGCAGTGCATTCTCCCTTGGAAAGGTCGGGCCAGTCATGAGCATCCTCACTACCATCGATCAGGTCGTGCTCTTGCCCGAGGCGCTCCGCCGGGATTTTCCAATCCTCTCGGAGAATGTCCTCGACGGGCACCCACTGGTGTTTCTCGACAATGCCGCCAGCACGCAACGTCCCCGGCAGGTGATTGATGCAATTGCCCGCGTCTATGAACGCGACTACGCCAACGTGCATCGCGGGATCCACACCCTCAGCGAGCGCAGCACCGAGCAATACGAACTGGCCCGCGAAAAGGCCGCCCGGTTCATCGGTGCCACCCATGCACACGAGATCATTTTCACGCAGGGAACCACTGGTTCAATCAACTTGGTGGCCCGCAGTTGGGGTGAAACGAATCTGCGCCCGGGCGACGAAATCCTCACCACTGTGATGGAGCACCACTCGAACCTGGTCCCCTGGCAACAGGTCGCCGCCAAGATGGGCGCCACTTTGCGGCATGTGCCGATCACTGATGATGGCCGGCTCGACATGGATACATTTGCCATGCTGCTGAGTGAACGAACCAAACTGGTGGCCGTGACGAGTATGTCGAATACCCTGGGGACTGTGAATCCAATCGCCGAGATAATTGCGCAGGCTCATGCCGTCGGCGCACTCGTCTTGGTCGATGCCGCGCAGAGCGTGCCCCACATGACTACCGACGTGCAGGCGTGGGACTGCGACTTCCTTGCATTCAGTGGTCACAAAATGTGTGGCCCTTCGGGAGTTGGCATTCTTTACGGCAAGGAATCACTCCTCGACTCTATGCCCCCGTTTTTGGGTGGCGGGAGCATGATCAATGAGGTGCGGCTCGATGGATTTACCCCAGCCGAGCTGCCGGCCAAATTCGAAGCGGGCACGCCGCCGATCGTACCAGCCATCGCCATGTCGGCAGCGATCGACTATCTGCAAAAGATTGGACTCGACGCTATCCATCGCCACGAACAGGCACTCGTACAGTACGCGTACGAAGGATTGAGCCAGATCGAGGGACTGCGGATCCTCGGCCCCGCTCCCGAGCATCGCAGCAGCCTGGTGAGTTTCGCCTTCGAGCGAATCCATGCTCACGAGTTCGCCCAGGTGCTCAACGACCGCTTTGGTGTAGCCGTGCGCGCCGGACACCATTGCACGCAGCCGCTTCACAAACTATTGGGCCTCTCGGCCAGCACCCGGGCAAGTTTCTATCTCTACAACCGCCCCGAGGAAGTAGACCGCCTGCTGGAAGGAATCGCCGCCGTGCAGAAGATGTTTGCCCCTCAGGGCCGGAAGCGGCGGGCGCAATAAACGAGTGATCGCCCAGGGATTTAAATCCCTGGGCGTTTCCTACAAGAAAATCCCGGGAACTCTTTCCCCTCGGCCTGCGTCGAACTAATTAGCCGAGCTGTGTCGGCTGACTTTTCCTTCGATTTTCCAGAGAAAAGGAGACCCGTCATGTCCGTTTCCCGCGTATTTTGTGCTGCGCTGGCCTTGCTAGCGGTTGCCAGTTCGATTCATTCGCTTCACGCCAAGCCGGCTAGCGACGACCCCGCCGCCGCGGCGACCAAGCAGGTGGTCGAACAGATTGTCAAAGAGAACGAGCCGAAACCTGAACCACAACCGATAACTCCTGGCAATCTTCCCAACTTTTTACAAAAGGGGATCGCCTGGCTGATTGCGGCCCAGCATAACGATGGTGGCTGGGGCGGAGGTTCCCACGCCCAGCAGAGTGTTCGCGATCCACATGCCGTCCAGACCGATCCTGCGACCACTGCCTTTACGCTACTCTCGCTGATGCGTGCTGGGCATACACCGGTCGAGGGTCTGTACCAGTCGCAAGCGAAACGAGGGCTCGAGTATTTGCTGACGGCCGTCGAGAAATCAAAAGTCGAAGGTCCGCTGATCACCGACGTCGAAGGAACCCAACCGCAGATCAAACTCGGTCGCTACGTCGACACAGCGATGACATCGCAGTATCTCTCCCGCGTGTTGCCGCTAGTAGAAAAGGACGAAGCGCTGCACAAGCGTGTCGATGCAGCGCTGGACAAGTGTCTTGCCAAGTTGCAGGTCTCGCAGCAGGCCGACGGCAGTTGGGGACAGGGGGGTGGTTGGGCGCCCGTGTTGCAATCGTCGCTCTCCTGCTCGGCATTGGAAATCGCGGCGGCCAATGGCAAACAGATCGACAAAGACGTGCTCGAAAAGGCGCGCAATTATCAAAAAGGAAACTTCAGCGTCGCCACGGGCAAAGCAGATGCATCGGCCGCGGCGGGCGTGGAACTCTACGCATTCAATGGTGCCCTGCGCGCCAATGCGGCTGATGCTCAGGAAGCACAGTCAAGAGTCGAAAAAGCCAAAGCCGAAGGCAAATTGGAGGCCAATGCTGTGGTGAGTGAAGAATCTCTCCGGGTGTCAGGCTTGGAACCAGTCGCCGCTCGCAAGTTGGCTCAGGCGGCCGTGCAGAATGAGGCCCAGATCGACCGCCTGGGAGATGAGCAACTGCTCAAGGGTTTCGGCAACAACGGCGGCGAAGAGTACCTCAGCTATCTGATGACTAGCGAATCGCTCGTGATCGCCGGCGGCGACAAATTTCAGAACTGGAATGGCAAGATGGCCGAGCGACTGGAAAAAGTGCAGAATGGCGACGGCTCGTGGAGCGGCCACCATTGCATCACCAGTCCTGTGTTCTGCACGGCAGCCGTTGTGCAGTGTCTCACCACGGAGAACGACGCCGAGTTCCTCAGTGAAATGGCCAAGCGCACCAACAGCCACCAGATGGCTGATGCAGGAATGTAATGCGAGCATTTAGATTCTTTTTTCCTAGCCGGAGGGCCACCGCCCTCCGGGGACATTAATTTTAGACCCCGGAGGCAAGTGTGCATCCGGCTAGGGAGAGACTGGCGCGGGGAAGAATAATTATGCGAAGATTACTTTGTGTTGTCGGATTGCTACTCGCAATTTCACTTCATTCGCACGCCGCGGAAGAAACCACGCCCGAGCAATCCCTTGCTCGTGCTGTGGACTATCTCTGGAGCCAGCAGCAAGACGACGGCTCCTGGCGGAGTGAGCAGTATGCGGTGTTGCGCTCCGGGCAGGCACTCACGCCATTTCTGCTGCATACGTTGCTGCAAAGCAGCGACACGCTTTCAAGTCACGACGTCGAGAGGGCTATGCGAGCCGTGCAGTTTATTGTCAAACATCTCGATGCCGACGGTGCGATCGGTCGCAGCGATCCAGATATTCTCGAGTACCCGGTCTACAGCACGGCTTATGCACTCATGGCCATTGAGAAACTTCAACGTCATGGCAATCTTCTCAGAAAGCAAGGAGATCTCGCCTCGTGGAAGATGCAGGAATTCTTAGCGAAGGCGCAATTCAATGAAGACGATGGATTTAAACCTGAAATGCCTGCTTACGGAGGGTGGGGATTCGATCAGGCGCAAAGTCCGGGCGATTCGGGCCACATGGATCTTGCCCATACTCGGCGCGTATTAGAAGCACTAGCAGTCGCCAACCGCCGTTTGCCAGCTTTTGCTGATTTCCATTGTAATCTGGCCAATCGGGCTCAGTGTTTCTTGCGTGTTGTGCAAAAGCATCCTTCTGCTTTGGCCGGGCAACCGATGCCTGACGGTGCGGCACGACCAAACGAAATCCCTTTCGACGGCGGATTCTATTTCTCCCCCGTTGTGTTGGCTGCCAACAAGGGCCGCATGAATGAAGACGGCAATTGCTGGCAAAGTTACGCCACGGCAACCTGCGACGGCATCCTCGCACTGTTGGCTTCAGGAGTTCCCAGAGACGATCAGCGAATTATCGCCGCAGTCGATTGGCTCAAGAAACATACAAATCTCGACTATCCTCAAGGAGTGCCAACCGATCATCCCGAGCCCTGGGGCGAGGCGATTCAGTTTTATCACTACGCGACGCGGGCAGAAGTGTTTCGCGCTCTCGATTTTCCTGTTGAAGAACGGGCCAAGTTGGCAGCGGCTGTTGCCAGGCACCAACGCGAGGTCGGCAGCTTTGTGAACACCGTGAGTCCTTTGATGAAGGAAGACGAACCTCTGCTAGCCACCGCACTAGCTGTGGTGGCGCTCTCGCACTGCCGGTAACAACTTGCTAGCCGGAGGCACACCTGCCTCCGGGCGCTGACTCTTGGACGTTGGCCTGGACTGCGTGGCAGTCCGGCTTGGTTTTCGTACGACTTTTCTTCCGCGCAGATCATGCTATAGTGAACGCTCGTCAACTACGGGCTCCCTGAGGAAACTGCCATGCCGCGCTCCGCACCTTTGCGTTTTCCTTTTCCGCAACGGCAACGCCGCGCTCGCGCTTATGGAGCGGGACGCCGACCGATGTTTGGTCGTTCGGGAACCGGCAGCAGTTTCAAAATCAGGCTGTTGATTGCCTTAGCCATCGCAGCGTTTGCCTTCTTGAGCTATTACACAAAACCGGGTGATCTCAATGAGGTAACCGGTGAGGTAGAGCGGGTGGCCCTCGCAGATGAAACCGACGAGATCCAACTCGGCCTGCAGGCCAAGCCGGAGTTGATCAATATGCATGGCGGTCCTTCGCGCAATCTGGCCGCCCAGCAGCAAGTGCAGCAGGTTGGATTGCGCCTGCTCGAAGCCCTGGATCGTCAACTTGACGAGTACAATCAACAAAATCCCGGTGCCAATCGCCACAACCCTTACGAGCGGGCGTTTCAGTTCACGTTGCTTGCTGACCCGCAGACGGTCAACGCTTTTGCGCTACCCGGTGGTCAGGTTTTTATCACCGAGGCGCTGTATAGAGCACTTGAGACCGAGGGTCAGCTTGCTGGCGTGTTGGGCCACGAAATCGGGCATGTCATCGCACGGCATGGGAACAAACAGATGGCTCGCCAGGGATTGTTCCAAGGTCTCGCAGGCGCGATCGGCGTGTTGGGCGGAACCCAGGAGAGCGCGCAGATGGCCCAGATGATTTCCTCAGCTATCAGCATGAAGTACGGCCGCGAGGCGGAGATCGAATCCGACGACTGGGGAGTGCGGCTCACCTATCAGGCCGGCTACGATCCTCGCGCGATGAAAGGGGTGATGAAGGTGCTCGAAGAGGCTGCCGGTGGACAGGGGCCGCCGGAATTCTTGAGCACGCATCCTAAGCCAGCCAATCGTGTTGCCTACATCGACGAGGCGATTCAAAGACATTTTCCTGATGGCATCCCTGAGGGACTGCGACCGTAACATGGGCTTACCACTGACAATTGTTTCGGGTGGACAGACGGGTGCTGACCGCGCTGCGCTCGACTTTGCGATCCACATGGGGATCGAACACGACGGGTGGTGTCCCCGGGGCCGACGCGCTGAAGATGGCCCACTCGATGAGCAGTATCTGTTACGGGAAACGACAAGTGCGAAATACGATCAACGAACTCGTTGGAACGTGCGCGACTCGGATGCAACGTTGGTCATCACCACTCAAGCGGAAGTTACCGGAGGGTCAGCGTTGACCCTGGCCGTTGCCGAGCGTGAGGGGAAACCCTGTTTGCACATCGCACAACAAACGACGCCTTCGGTTATCGAGGCAGGTGAGAGAATTGCAGATTTCATTCGCGCGCATCAAGTCGAGCGTTTGAATGTCGCCGGTCCCCGCGCGTCGCAGGAACCGGAGATCGGTTCCTACGTCTCAGCAGTTCTTACCGCGGCACTCTGCTCACCACAATTGGAGAGCGCATAATACCTAGGGATTGCAATCCCGGGGCGTGAAGTCACCTAAAAGAGTGACATCTGACCCGCCGTTGATCGCGGTGGATGAAACTGCGAGCAGTCCAACGGGGGCAGTTTTCCCAAGAGCCCGTATTTCGCCGCGAATACGCGAAATGTCTGGCCGATCTGCTCGGCAATCTTCCCCGCGCCTCGCATCCGCTCGCCGAATTGTGCGCTGTTGTCTCGGCCGTGGCGCGTATCACGAATTCGGTTTTTGATCTTCTCCGCCTGATCGGGGATCTGCCGTTCGAGCCAGTCGAAGAAAATCGGCCGCACGGTTGTAGGCAACCGCAGCAGCACGTAAGCCGCTCCTTGGGCTCCAGCCTCGCTGGCCGCTCGTAAAATGCTTGGCACTTCATTGTCGTTCAGCCCGGGAATGATCGGGGCGGTCATCACAAAAGTGGAAACTCCCGCGGCGGAGAGTTTTTCTAATGAAGCTAGCCGCGCCGCCGGACTGCTGGTGCGGGGTTCCAGCACCCGCGTGAGTTCTTGATGCAAGCTGGTGATGCTGATTGCTACGCGCACAAGATGCTTCTCAGCCAGTTCGATTAGCAGATCCAGGTCCCGCAGCACCAGAGCGTTTTTGGTAATCAAATTCACGGGTTGTCGAGCTTCGAGTGCCACTTCCAGACAGGAACGAGTCAAGCGGAATTCACGCTCGGCGGGTTGATAGCAATCGGTCACTCCTGAAAACGTAATTGGTTCGGGTTTCCAACCAGGCCGAGCGAGCCAATCCCGAAGAAGCTCTCCGGCGCGATGTTTGACCATCACCTTGGTTTCAAAATCGATCCCCGCCGAAAGGCCCAGGTACTCGTGCGTAGGTCGGGCATAGCAATAACTACAGCCATGAGCACAACCCCGATAGGGATTCACACTGTAACGAAACGGAATGTCGGGACTGTCGTTCTCGGCGACAATCGATTGAGAGGCGTCCGGCAGGTACACCGTGCGTGGCTGCCCCAATTCGGCCAGATAGTCTTCGTCTTCGACAACGTGTTCCCAGTCCGCCTCTTGGGAAACCGAGAGATAGGGATTCGCCGGCTGAATGCCAGCGCCTCGGCCGCGGACTGTGAAAGGTTGATGTGGTTCGGTCGACATGCCATATAGTATACATGCGAACACATTGGCTATGTCAAGGTAGATTTGATGATTCTATCCGGGTCCTGTCACACACTTAGCTCGGTCGACACCCTTACGCAGCTTTCTGCGAATCTACTGAGGCGAGATTTGAATCAGGTCTTCTGCCATTGGCATTGGCACGCTCATAGAGTTGATCCTGCAACCCGATCTGCCACGTTCCTTTTTTGCGCATGATGGGTCGTTGGAAGAAGGTATTGTTCGGCACTTGCAGGAGCATGCCATCCTCGGTTTCCAAGGTGGTAAAGATCATATTGAAATTCACTACCTTGCCACGATAAGCATCCGGAGGAAAGCCAATCGTATCGCCAACCCGGAAGGGGCGAATAATCATCAGGATCAGTGAGCACAAGGTATTGCTCAAGACGCTCCATACAGCGACAAACCCGATGGCAACGAGGGCAAAGACTCCGGATACCGCAGTAACGACACTGTGCAGCACGCCAATCGATTGGAGAAAGAGAAGCGTCGAAGCTGCTAAGATCAACCAGAAGCTTGAGCGTCGTAAGGTGCCAATCAAGCGCGCAGGAAGTTGGCTGCGGTACTCCAAAGTTTTCAGACCTCGATGTAAACCTAAGTAAGCCATCACGGCCCCAGCGAGGATCACCAGGCCGGTGCCGGAGGATCGGGCGAGGTTGGCCAGAAGCGCCTCAAATTCAGCAAAATAACTCATTCAATTTTCTCCCGTGAAGCGTTATCAACGTCTTATTCATGTTTTCTGCGCCGCAGACTAACAACTGAGGCCTGGGGTGTCACGGTGGTTTTTCTGCGGTACGTGACTGCCATGCTAGCCCATTACCCGCCGAAACTAGTGCAAGATGGCGATCGTGGAGCAGGAGATCGAGATTAAGGGGGCTACTACATCGACGCTCAACCCCCTACGATTGAGATACTATGCTTCAACTATTGCTGCTATTCACGCTCTTGCCGCTCACCGAGCTCTGGCTCTTGGTGAAATTGAGCGGTATTTTCGGTTTCTGGACCACCATCGCAGTCGTCCTGGCCACGGGAATCGCTGGAGCCGCATTGGCTCGTTGGCAAGGATTTCAAGCGCTCAATCGCATGCAGAGCGAAATGCGGCAAGGAATGCTGCCCGCCAAAGCGTTGGGTGACGGAGCGTTGATTCTGGTGGCAGGACTCTTACTGATCACGCCCGGCGTGCTCACCGACATCTTTGGATTGTCGCTCTTGATACCGCCGTTCCGAACGCTGGTGATGAAGGGTGTACGTCTCTGGATAGCGAAGAATGTCCGCGTGCAGTCGGTTAACTTTTGGGATGGCTCAGGCGAAGACACGGTGCGAGGCAATTCGACCGTGGTCGATGCACGGGTGATCAACGCGCACGTGGTTGAGGAAGGAGAAGCAAAGAAATAGGAGGAACGGAAGGATTGAGGGAATAGAAGAATTCCCCAATTCCTACCATTCCCGAATTCCCCCATGAATTATTTGGGAAGTCGGCCAGTTTCCACAGGGGGCAGCGAACCGGTGAGTCCCTCTTTCATGAATGCCACCAGATCGGCCTTGTCCTGGTCGGTGAGGTCAAGCTTCTTGACCTTTTCGCTCAAGTGGGGATTCGGATGTCCTCCCTTCACGTACCAGTCGACAACTTCTTCGAGTGTCTCCTGCGAACCATCGTGCATGTAGGGCCCCGTCTGGGCGATGTTGCGAACTGTGGGGGTCTTGAACGCGCCGCGGTCGACATCTTCCTTGGTCACTTCATACCTACCCAAGTCGGGTTCATCAGCGTCCATCCCCACGCCGAGGTTGTGATACTTCTCGTCAGTAAAATTAGCTCCCACGTGGCAAGCGGTGCAACCAGCTTTGTCACTGAAGAAGAGTTTGCCGCCCCGAACAGCCGACTCGCTGATGGGATTGGCCTCACTTGCCTTTTTGAGCTGCATGTAATCGTTGTAGAGTTCTTCGTCTTCCTCTTGGAGGGCTTCCAAGTCCTCGATGTCGGCGGCATAGGCGCGTTCAAAATTCTTCAGTTCCAGATGATGGTCCCAGGGCGCAGGACCAGTGACCAGCGTTCGTTCAAAACTGGCAATCGCCTTGCCTGCGTTTTCAATCGTCGCGCCATCTTCAAAAATGGCCTCGAACTGTTTTTGATAGCCGGGGATTTCGGAGATGGTCTTCACCACGACTTCATGGGTGTTGCCCATCTCGATGGGATTGGCCATCGGTCCGATGGCCTGATCTTCTAGCGAGGCAGCACGCCCATCCCAGAACTGTGCCCCACTGAGGATGCGATTAAAAGCCACGGGTGAATTGCGATTTCCCTCTTGTTTCTCCACACCCACGCCGAAACGAGTGTTCTTCGCATAGCCAAACTCAGGATCATGGCAGCTTGCACAACTAATCGAATCGTCTATGGACAGTCGCGTATCGAAGTAGAGTTGGCGACCGAGTTCGATCTTAGCGCGAGTCAGTGGGTTTTCTTCAATCCCGGTGATCGCCCCCGCACCGGCAGCCAGGCCCAGGGGAAGTTCAGGCTGCAGCACAATGTGATTCTTAGGATCGGCGAGCCAGGTATCGATTTGCTCCAAAGTGAGGTCTCCCTCACCGGGGATTCCACCCAAGAGAGTGCCATTGCCGAGTTTCACGGTCTCTGGTTCGGCAGCGGGTTCCGATTCAGCATCACTCTTGGTGGGAGACGGGGACGCGGAAACGGTCTCTGCCGAGGGTTTCTCTAGTTCAGTCGTTGCGGCAACCTCTGCCGGCGGGGAGACGGGTTTAACCTCGTCCCCTGGGTTTTCCTTCTTCTGCCAACGGTTGATCAGCAGCGCGACAATGACCAGAACAATCACGATTGTCAGAAATCTACCCATCGGTTGTGTCCATCAGAGTTAAGCTAAGAGAATAAACCAGCCGGAGGGTCACACCCTCCGGCTGGGTTTCTTAAGAAGAAGCCGAATTACGCTGCCTGCAACTGTCCCTGCAGGGCTTCCAAAGCAGCATCGTAGTTGGGTTCGCTGGTGACCTCGGGGACATATTCAGCGTAAACCACGTTTCCGTCGGCATCGAGTACGAACGCTGCTCGGCAAAGAATCTTCAACTCTTCGATGAGAGTTCCCCAATTGTTGCCGAAGCTGCGATCCTGGTAGTCGCTTGCTGCGCGGATGTTGGTGATGTTCTCGGCACCACAAAAGCGATTCATTGCGAAAGGCAGGTCGAGACTCACCGTGACGGCGTTGACCCGATCGCCGAGTTCGCCAAGAGATTCATTGAATTTTTTGGTTTGAGTCTGGCAAACGGGTGTATCGAGCGAAGGGACCACGCTCAGAATGGTGGGCTTACCTTTCAGGTCGGACAGAGTGAGTTGCTGCATCCCGTCCTTGAAGAAGTGTAGCTTGAAATCGGGGGCCGGTTTGCCGGTCTGGACAGCATCGCCAGCCAGAGTCATGGGATTGCCTTTGAATGTGACTGCTCCGGAACGTGACATGATTGAGCCTTTCATAGGATAAATTGGGGGGCGATATTCGATTGAACCAACCCTCAGTATCGACTTTTGGGGGCCAGTTTCAAGGGCCTCGTCAGTTGGGGAGAATCCTTCGGCTATTTCCCGACAGCCGCGGCGTAACAGAAATCGAACAACAACTGCCATTCCAGTTGTTGCTGCGCAAGCAACACGGCAACTTCATCTTGCTTGCCACTGCGAACTCCCTGCTCACAAGCATCCACGAAGTGAAAGGGATCCCATCCGGGTTCTCTCTCAGCCATGGCGTCCAGCACGGGATGATCGCCCACGCGCCGCATCCAGTATTTCGAATTGGAATAATCCCCTTCGCGGCGATGCATGATGCCATGCCAATAACTTCCCGACGGAGTAGAAATTCCCTGGCTGATCGTGTGAGACTCGTCCAAGAAATTGTGCAAGAGCCACAATCCCGACAGGCAACAACGGGCCATCTGGAAATCAGTTACTGTGGCGTGTGAAAATGCATAATCGACAGATAATTCTGCAAGCGCAGATTTTGCATCGAGAGTCGGTTTACCTGCATCAAGCGGCATGGGGCTAGCGGATGCAATCAAGTCGGCGAGCGCGGAGCCATATTTGGAAGGATCAAAGTCGGACATGCCTCCAGGATATAACAGCTGTTGGCGGAAGCCAATGGTTTAATCTGCAGAGAACCCTGGGTCATGTGCCCTCGGCTATCAAACCTATTTCCGCGAGCTGTCAAATCCCAGTCCGCCAGTAATTTTACGTGCAAGTTGCTGATAGCGGCTGGCTGGTTCTTCCTTGCCTAGAGCCTGATACATGGCCGAGAGGTTTTCGTAAGGTATAGCCAGGGACTTCGAGCCCAAAAGTCCGGCATCGACGGCCTGCTCGATTAGTTCCACTCCGGCAAGCGTCAACTCCACGGCACGGTCCCGTTGGTCAATCCGCCAGTAAGAGACACCCATGCTCACCAACGCGTCACCATGCTGTTGAGGCACAGCCAGAGTGGTGACAGGCACGGGGTTGAGCAACAATTCGGCAGCCTGGTTGTACCACTCGCAGGCCGCTTCGTGGTCTTCCTCGTGGATCGCATAGACAGCACCGATCTGGAAATAGAGTCGGCCCATGGTGTAGCCCGTGTCGGGCAACTCGTCGCGCTGGCGGGAGAGTTCGCTGAGCTTCTCCTCGGCTAACTCGCCAAAGTGTTTGGCCGAAGCAGCCTGGCTGCGGACATGCTCGATGTCGGCAGCGTGCAGATACGCTAATCCAAGTTGCCAGTCGAACTGGCTGCAAGTGAGTCGATCGCTGATCTCGGATTCGAGGAAACGAACCGTTTCTTCGGCTTCTTCGATCCACAGCTTGGGGTTGATCGGTTTGTCGAGATTCGTAGCGGCTGCCAGTGCACTCACCGAGACTTGCAACCGACGAGGAAGATATGCTGAGTCTTCGTCGATCAACGCTTCAGCCAGACCGGATGCCCGCTCGATCCACTCCGGAACGGCCCGATTCTTATCCTGGAAGTTTCCAGTGGCAATTAGTTTTGCGATGGCCAAATGGGCATCGACCAACAAACATTGTGCCGCGTGGCGCAGTTCGATGTTATCGCTGTTGGCCAACTTGTCTGCAATTTCGATCGCCTTGGTATGCAGGGGGATTGCCCTTTGGGATACCTCGCCCGAACCGAGCGCGGCCAACTGGGCCATTTCTTCCAGGGCTCGTGCCTTCTCCAGGGGTTCGACATCCTTGGCTTCGAGCACGTGTTTCACTTGTGCCACTGCTTTGTCATAACGAGCCAGATGGCTCAGACACTTGGCCCATTGAAGTCGATTCGTGTGATTATCGGGTTCGATGTCAACTGCTTCAGCGGCGTATCGTTCGGCCGTGATAGCTTTACCGACAGAAAGGTAGTAGTCAGACAACTTGCGTCGCGCTTCTGCAGAGCGGCGGTCCATCGTAGCAACCTGCTCGAGGTCGGCGATGCTCTGCGACAAGTTTCCGCGTGCTGTTTCTTTCGCTCGCAGCATGAAGGCTGACGGGTTAATTGTTTCCAGGAGCACGTCGCTGATTTGCTCTTCGAGCGAATCGGCTTCATCCGAGGCGACGGCCATTCCGGCAGTGCTCGAAACGGTGAGCACCACACCACGCTCAGGAAACACATGAGCAAATTGCGAGTTCTTCGCGTCGCTCACGATCACTGGGCGACACCCCTCCAACTGCAAGCTTGCAATCATCTCAGTAGTCGATAGTGGCTTCTCGAGAGTGATGGCAATTGACTTCAGGCGATCTTTAACAAAGGTAACATCAACCGAGCGGAGGCCCTCAAACTCATAATGGAGCGTAGGTGCCTGGGTATCACCCGTTTCAGGGTCCCCCCAGTCCGCAAGCACTTCGCTGCGCAAGGAAACACCTGGAGTGATCCCATGAAAAGTCACCGCCTCGAGCCCCACTAATTCCTCAAGGGAAAGGTCCTCGTCGGATTCCTCGAGCGATGACTCAGCAGTTGGGTCTTGCGTAGAATCGGAGATGATCGAGGTACCGAGCTTTGCTGGAAGAGAAATGCGCTCGGGAGTCAGGTCCTCGTCGACGACAGTCGGAACTTGTGGCTCGGCCAGATCCGGTTCGTATTCCGATACATTGGCAATTGGCTCGAGGCGTCGTCGGCTGCGTTTCTTCTTGGGGGGAGGATCAGACTCCGACTCAGTGATTGCTCCTTTAGCGACCAGGATTGATTTTTCGACTACCTGTCGTTCGGCTATTTGCTCATAGTCTGGGCCTGATTGATCGGCAGTAGCACTTGCCGCCCACAACATCGCCAGCGATAGCCCGGCCATTTGAGTTGCCCCAGTGGCAAACCTCTTAATCGAATTCCCCCCTCGCATGGAACGCTCCTCCTCAGCGTGTAACCCTTCGCTGGCAGCTTCATGCCGCGCGGGTTTTGTTCAGCCAATCTCCGTTGGTCGTATAGGTCAACAACCGAGCGCAACTCCGCCTAGCGCGCAGCTCCGCTTCCTCCCTTATCGACCTTGCGGATAATGGCGCCTGCAAGAAATATCGCGAATACAGAAAAAAGTCTGTCCGGAAGTGAGAATTGCTATCAAAGCAGGCAGTGAATGGGAGCGCACGGCAAGGGAGGTTTCAGCCTGAGCCGGAGAAATACCTCCCCTCCGGAATCCCCGGACCGCGTGGCGTTCCGGCTAGGCATGAAATGAAACCGCCCTGCTACGCACAAGTATCAGCTCGCCAGTGCTTCCGAAGACTGGGGCAGATCAGTCGAAGGATTCTGTTTGGGATTCCCTGCGCGCAGGTGACGCACAAATACTACCAGCACACAGAAAGCAGCGAGCACGTAGGCCACACCAGCACTACCAACCACCACCATCGAGTACATCTGTCGGTCCAGATACACCAACGTCAACGACGTCGAGATCGCAAAAAAGCAGAAAAACAACACGCTAAATCCAATCACGAATGCGTGATCGACTTCGCGGAATTCCACATGTCGCTCTAACCAATGCTCCCAGCAATTGAGATCTTTGATCTTTGGCTCAACTTGTTCGCGCAAATATCGCCCTGCGCGGGATATGTTGTTGTCCTCTGCAATGAACGACATCATCAGACCCAGCAACAAGAAGGGGATCGCGGCATTGGCAAACGCTGATGGATGCTCAGCGGCCAAATAACCTGATATAAGAACCAGTGCTACTCCAATGATCACGAGCCAGAAGATGCGTGATTTGGATTCGCTGATTTCAGCACGCAACGTGAGATACTGATGTTTCAAGAATTCGTCGGTAGACATGGCACGACTCCCCTGGAAAAAAGATGTTGAGAGTTGAAAAGTAAAACGAACGCCACTCGCACGGCTGCGGGCCGCAAGCATTGGCAATGGAAAAGACCCAACAGCGACATGTCCTCTTATGTTAGCTTTCCGTGAAAGCGGTTACAAGAACCATTCGCATGTTGAAAGTTTTTTATGCTTCGAACCATGGTTCTTAACCATTGGTCATTATCGCAATGTCTCGCATTCACTTTTGCAACAGATGTCGCAACGCTGGTTCCAGTTGCGGATAGTGAAAGCCGAAGTTTGCTGACGCCAATCGCTCTGGTACGACACGCGTACTGGAAAGCAGCAGTGCGTCAGCCATTTCACCGAAGGCCAACCGGGCGGCAAATGCCGGCATGGGCAAAATCGTGGGTCGGCCCAATACCTTACCGAGAGTTTTGGTGAACTCGCGATTACTGACCGGCTGAGGAGATACCAGATTCACCGGTCCAGAAAGAGAATCCTCAGCAAGTAGAAACTTTATGGCTGCAACGACGTCGTCCAACGCGATCCAGCTCATGATCTGCTTGCCATCGCCTATCACCCCGCCGACTCCCATCTTGAATGGGAACAACATCGACTTCAACGCGCCACCTTTGGGGCTCAACACCACACCGAAGCGGGTGTTGACAGTGCGAATTCCTGCCTCCTTGGCGGGAAGACAAGCACGTTCCCATTGTAAACAGACTTCAGCCAGAAAATCCTCACCTGGCGCACTCGACTCATCCAGCTCGGCTGTGCCACGGTCACCGTAATAGCCGATTGCCGAAGCGCAGATAAATGCACGGGGCTTGCGCTCCATCTTGGCTATCGCCTCACTGATGAGTCGTGTCCCCTTGGTACGGCTTTCCAGGATTTGTTTTTTATACGACTCGGTCCAACGCTTGCCGGCGATACTCGCACCCGCCAGGTGGACGACTGCATCTATTCCTTCGAGCGATTGCTGGTCAATTTCGTTTTGCGCTACGGACCAACGGATTTCTTGTTCGGGGTTCTTAACCTGATCGCGAACCGCTTGCACCACTTTGTGGCCGTCGGCTTGAAATGCGCTGGTTAATGCCGAGCCGATCAGGCCTGAGGCACCGGTGATAAGAATTGATTGATTTTTTGACATAATTAAATCCCTATCGGAGCATTACCGTGGTGTAGAGCATCAATTAACCAGACTCTACTGATAATAGCCATCGCTTTGCAGCGATAGCCATTATCTCCCATCGCGAGCGCAGCGGAAACCGACGAAATCATTGGTCGTTCCCGGAGGAGCATGGTCTCGGTCCCCGACGCGAAGTCCCTCTCCTTTGCCGCTCTGAGAGATCCAACTTCCTCCGCGGACCACTCGCTCGGAACCGGTCTCAGGACCCAGGCCAGAACTCGCGCGACTACTTCCGTAGGAATCGGCTGCGTACCAATCTGCACACCAGCAGGCCACATTTCCTGCCATGTCAAACAATCCATACGCGTTGGCGGGGAAGGATTTTGTGGGTGCCACGCCGAAGAAGCCATCCTGTTTCAGATTCGTTAGGGGAAATTTGCCTTGCCAATAGTTGGCTTGCATTTGATTGCCGGGGGTAAGTTCCCTACCCCACGGAAAAGCGGCATCGCTGAGTCCACTGCGGGCAGCGAATTCATATTCTGCCTCGGTGGGAAGTCGCTTCTTTGCCCATGCGGCGTAGGCCATCGCGTCAAACCAACTGACGTGCACGACGGGGTACTCATCTTTACCTATGAGCGAACTGTTTGCTCCGGTTGGATGGCGCCAGCAAACCCCAGCAGACTCTTCCCATCTGCCACTCTTCCGATCGAACAAAAGCGACCAGCCGCGTTTCTCAGCCGTCGTTTCATGGCCAGTTTGATTGACAAACTTTTCGAATTCACGATTAGTAACAGGGGTCGTGTCGAGCCGGAATGAGTGCAAGCGGACGCGATGGACGGGCCGCTGGTCCTGCGGGCCAGGACGGGGAGTACCCATCAGAAAGACTCCTCCCTGCAGGAAAACCATTTCGGCCTCAATCGCCGTGGAAGGGTCTGGCGAGGAAGAAGCAGGTTGCTGACTCGCAGCTTGTTCCATGGGGCGAAGCGTGTAGGCCAGTGGCAACGGCAAGAGACTTGCCAGCAGCAAAAGTATTGTTTTCCGCTGTCGAGCCATTACAATGCGAATCCTTTCGCTCGAGTATTTTGCTCAAAGATTTCGACGGTTTTGGTACTCCCGGCTGGCTTTCTCCAGAATTCTCCGCTCACGCCAGGTGAGACTTGCCTGTCCTTGCTCTTGGATCTTGCGCAAGACTCGGTCGACCTCCACTTCGGTTGCCTCTTCTTCATCGGGTTCGTGGACCCGTAGCGAGGGCTTCTTCACCTTGGGCAATCCGCCAAATAAGGGACCTAGCCAGGAACCGAGTGTCCAGCCAGTGAGATAGAAAAACCAACCGTAGATGGCTCCACCCAGGTGGGCCGTGAAGGCAATTTGCCCTGCCCGCGAAACAGCGCCTTGCAGGTCCAATAGCACCAAGCCAACAGCCAGAATCCACATGGGGATTGGAATCGGAATCGGAAAGATCATTCCCTTCGCATGGGGAAACTTTAGTGCGAACAAAATCACAACGGCCACCACTCCACCGGAGGCCCCCAGGACGACCCCTTGGGCCCTTGCCATTGTCGCCTCGGAAAGCGACCAGATGATTCCCGAGATAATAATTGCTGTCAGATAGAGCCAGCAAAAGCGTTCGCGGCCATAAACCCGCTCAACTTGATTGCCAAAGCTCCATAACGCCAGCATATTGAACGCGATGTGCCAGATCGAATTAGGATCGTGCAGAAAACCGTAGGTCAGCAGCCGATAGGCGTTCCAAGGTTGGTTGTACCAGTGGGAATACAACACAAATTTTTCGGTAAACGGCAGTCCCAGGAACCATTGCAGCACATAACATCCCACCGTCAACAGGATAATCCTGTTGGTGATGGAATAGGGCAAACTGAGCTGCACTCCTTGCGGAGGTTCGTGAGCATAATCGCGGTCGTAGAGTCCCATGGTGATAATCGTAGCTTACAGCAAGCTCTGCGACTACGCCAAGAAAGTAGTTCCCTCAATTTCAGCCGAGGACGGAAGCCCACGGTCCCAATCCATTGCTAGCGACACTAAGGAAGCCCAATCGCCGCCGTGGGAGGGGCATTGTGATCGATTAACTCGATCAGCTCGCGGACACGTGCAGTGAGTCGATCGGCAAGCGAACTATTTTCAGCCAACAGACTGTCGATCAATCCCCTGGCGTTTTTCAGAGAAAGATTCACCGCTGCGAGATGCTTTTCAATCGCCTCGTGGTCGCGTTTCATGCCTGCCAAATCCGCTTCCAGGAGTTTGATTTCTTGCTCACGAAACTTCGTGAGCTTTTCAGCACTCGCCAGCACAGACTCCCATTTCGCATTGTCTTCAATAAGAGCGTCCCGCTTGGCAAGCATGACTGCTTTTCGCCGAGCTAATTCGGCGAAGAGATACGAATAGTCTCGCAATGGCCTGTTGAAGACTTTCTTCACTGCCTTACCCATATCATTGGGGCCAAGCCGCACGTCGTTCTCATCGAAACCAATGACGTTGCTTGGATCATCATCGGCCGTGGCCTCTTGGCCATGTCGTAGATACTCTTCGACAATCGACGCTGGAAGCCGTTTGCGAAGTTCTGCCTCGTCCATGCCGGCAAAGGTTTCGTAGCGATCAGATGGCATCGATTCATAAAGGCTCCACGGTCCTTCACTGCGGGCCAGTCGCTCCCCCGTTCGTTGGTCCAGGAGCTGCGTTGGTTCTAAGAGGACACCCGATTCACGTGACTCGATCACTTTGAATTCGCCCAGATACTGTCGCCCTTCAACTGGGTTGTTGGGATTTCCATTACCCATCTCGAACAGATAGACGATCGTATTGGCATCCAATCCATGGGGTTTGGGGTTGGCAATCGCGACTTCGATTTGTCCCTTTTCATTCAAGCCACCAGCAGGAGCAACTTGTCGCCACGCCCGACCACGTTCGCGCGTGAGCATTTGCAGACGATGCTCAAGTTGGACGATACCCGCTTCATTTTCCACGCCGCGCAGCAAGGCCTCATTTTGTTGCTCGAGTCTGGCTAGCTGTTCTTCCATCTGGGGAATCTTGGCGCGCAGGCCGCGATGGATGCGCATGGTTTCGGCAGCGAGGATCAAGAAACCCACCGAAGTGAGCATAATAAACAAGACCAACACGAACTGACTCCAGTGCCAGTTCTTGGCACTCAAGAACACCGCCACGAAGCCCATCAAGAGGACGATGGCCAAGATGATTTGCAGAATGAGTGCCAACAGAGTCTCCTCAGGAAGCGCCGGAACCAGTCGGTGTCGTACCAAGTCACGCGGGGAGCATAAAAATCCCCTAATCTCGATCCTAAGTACCCAGATACCCAGCGTCAAGTTTTTACACCGGGGCGAGTTACGTCAATTCGGCATATTCCGAACAACCGGCGCGATTCAGCCCACTTGAGGCACCCCCAGCCGGACCGCCACGCGGTCCGGGGATACGCCAGTACCCCGAAGACGTGGTCTACCGGCTGAGGGCAATACCGATTTGCGTGAAATAGCTATCTTCTATGTCCATTGGTATGCTGTCGGTATTCTATAATCCCTTTCATTGTTAGATGGATATGAAACTCCCCAACGCTGAGAAAGCGATCATCCCCTCAGACAAGCTCACCAGCTATTTGCTGAATCTCGATCATCGTCGGGGTGGCAGCAAAGCAAAGTTGCTTGTTTTGCTGGGCTATAAAGCATCCAGTTGGGATGTTCTGGCGGAAGATATTCGTCGGGAGCATCTCAGTTCGGATGTAGTTGAGGAACATGATAGCGAGTGGGGAAAGCGCTACGAAATCGTCGCTCCGTTGACGGGTCCTTTGGAAGATACCGTCCTATTTCGTAGCATCTGGCAAATGATCTTGGCACAGATTGCCCAAGATTGATTACAATGTACCCGGAGTAACTGATGCCTGATTTTGAACTTTACAGAGATGCAATTCTTACCGTGGACCTGCCCGGTGACGGCTTGCGCGCAGGGGACGTGGGAACCATTGTTGAGCGGCATCAGGTTCCTGGCGTTGATCAGATAGGATACAGCCTGGAATTCTTCGATATGACTGGACGCACTGTGGCCGTGGTCACCGTGCCAGCGAGCAAACTCCGCATGCCAACTTCTGCTGAGCTGCCGAGCGTGCGCAAAATTACTAGCGCATCGGATTGAGTTGCTACCGAGCAGTGCTCTTGTTGGTTTAGCGACTGATGGAACAGGTTTTACGCGAAGGCTCAAAGGACGTCGGCGTTTCACTTCAGCACGACGCAATTAAATGAAGATACTACGGGATCGATGTGAATTCCCACACTAAACAGGTGGGAAATTTTTTAAGTTGAATGACCATCTTTAGCCGCTAAAATATCTGAAGTTTTACTTTGAGGGCACCAGGCCGAATATTCGATCTATGCAGTTTCGAATCAAGCTTTTAATTCTAAACTTCCAATCAATAAAAAGCTTGCGAGAAGCTTCATTTTCCAACTTGCATACGAAACAGGTCCAATCGCTTGACCCCACCAACCAAGCAAGGGCTTTGTTTCGCGGAGGAAGTTTTTGCTGTTTTGTAAGGAGATCTAGAGCTTCAATCAGTCGGTCATTCATGGCATCAGAAATAAGACCAAACTTTTTTTCGCCAACGTTGACCAGCAAAGCCTCATAACTAGGAGAACGAGAAAGTTCTCCAGATTCTCTAACTAATTCGTCAGTGAACCAAAGCAAGTGACCGCAATGAGGGCATGGAGCATCCTTAGTCGGCACAGTAGACGGTTCAATCTGCGAATTCTTACCGCAAACGGGACAAACATTTGGGTCTCCTTCTGGAGTTCGCGAAGAGATAGGCTTCGTCATCTCAACAATCGCCTAAAATTAGGAACCTCTAGAACAATAATACATAAGGGACCAGAATTTATCATACTTCGATTACTTCAACACTAGTCGGCTCATTGAGATCAAACATTTCCGCGAATTCAATAACTTCAGCAAGGGTTTCATTTGGGTGAGAAGTTGTATTCACGTGCCACTCATAATCACGCTTTGGACCAACAACAAGTTCATCCATCACATCCTCCCAAATTTCGCAGTCCTTCCCCACAGCACAAAAGAGACCTATTCTCCGATTGATGAGGCTTTGTAGGAGGGTGTCATGTGATTCATGATATCCCCCCTGCGAAAACAGCACAACTTTCTTGGCAGTTGTCATATCAAGTAGTTCGAGCACATTAGTAGATTGAATTATCACTAAAGAGTAAGATTATAGCTCTTCCTCTTTCAAACGAAAAAACTACCAAACTCTTATGTATAGCTAACTGCTGGTTTTGTGACACACCTCCCAGAGCTAAATATTAGCGAATCCTACAATACCTTAATTTTTCGACGCGGTTTTGGATTCTGTGGTTTTCGATTCAATTAGGGAAAACTGACCCAGCGCCGCCACCAGCCGCTCCACCATTTCTTCGGTATGCCCCGCCGTGAACCCTAGCCGAAGGAGCGACTCTCCCGCCGGTACCGAGGGAGGGCGGATCCCGGGGGCCCAGATTCCTTGTTCCCGCAGCTTGGCGGATATTTGCATCGTTCGCTCTGGTGAACCAAGAATCACCGGGATGATCTGGCTCGTGCTGCGGCCCGTGTTCCATCCCTCGGCGGTAAGCCGCTCCCGCAATGTGGCAGCGCGCTCCAGCAATCCCTGACGGCGCTCAGGTTCAGCATCCACCAGTTCGAGCGCCACCAGGGCGGCGGCACTCACCGCGGCGGGGTGGGCCGTTGAAAACACATAAGTTCGCGCGACGTTTGCCAGCCACTTGATGAGCGCCGAAGAGCCGCAGACAAAACCACCGGCCGCGCCCAAGGCTTTGCCAAAAGAGCCAACACGAATGTGTACGTTGGCCGGCAATTCGGGATGCTCCTCGGCAAAGTGTTCGACCACTCCACGACCTTTCGCGCCGAACACGCCCACAGCATGCGCTTCGTCCACCATCAGCATCGCATCATATTGGCGGGCGAGTGCGGCGATCTCGGGCAAGGGAGCCAGGTCGCCATCCATGCTGAAGAGCGTATCCGTCACGATCAGCTTGCGCCGATATGCTTTCCCGGCAGCAAGCAGTGTTTCCAGATGTTGCATATTCGCATGGGAATAAATATGTCGTTGGGCGCGCGTGAGGCGGCAACCGTCGATGATGCTGGCGTGGTTTTTTTCATCGCCATAGATCGCGTCTCCTTCACCCGCCAGTGCTGGGATGATCCCGGCGTTGGCTGCGAAGCTGGTTGGAAACAGGAGGGCGGCCTCGGTAGAAAAAAACTCAGCGAGGCGCTTTTCGAGTCGCGCGTGAACCACCGAGCGACCACTCACCAGCGGACTTGCTCCGCGACCTACACCTTGCGCGGCGAAGCTCGCGATGGCCGCCTCGGAGAGTCGCCGGTCGGCGGCGAGTCCCAGGTAATCGTTCGATGCAAAATTAATGAGCGATTTTCCTGCGACCTCTACGACCGCCCCCGCCGTATTGAGGGGAGGGGGGAGTGTGCGCAGCAGCCCCTCCCGCTGCCTCCTGTCGAGCTCTTCATCTATCCACTGAAGCGGTTCCATGCTTCAATGGTAGCAGATTTCCCGCCGAGCGAGACCAATGGCGGAACTTAAAGCCACTTCCAAACGTCCAAAACTGTAGACGAGTACGAGTGTGAACCAGGATCGACCCAGCGATGCCGAATTGGTGGCCGCCACCCAAGCGGGCGATCCCCAGGCATTTGGCATGCTGGTCGAGCGGCACCAGGAGCGGTTGTTCAACATTTTGCTGCGGGTGCTGGGCAACGCCGACGATGCCAGCGACGTGTTGCAGGATGCGTTCGTCAAAGCCTATACCAAATTGGACTCGTTCCGGGGATCGTCCAAGTTTTTTACCTGGATGTATCGCGTCGCATTGAACCTGGCCTGTTCCCATCATCGGAAGACCAGGCGCCGGCGCACGGAAACGTCCATAGATGCCATGAAATCGAACGTGGGACAAGAACCGATCGACCTCGATGGATCGCCAGATGAGCGGATGCTCCAGGCCGAGCAGGCGGAAGCAGTGCAGGTGGCACTGTTGCAGCTCAGCGATGAGCATCGCCAGATTCTGGTGCTGCGCGAAATGGAAGATTGCTCCTATGAAACCATTGCAGAAATCCTCGAGGTCCCCGTGGGCACCGTCCGCAGTCGCCTGTACCGCGCGCGGTTGCAGATGAAGGATTTACTCGCAAGTCCGGCGCTTAGCCAAATAGAGCAGAACAATTAGTAGCCACAGAGATCACAGAGTTCACGGAGAATTTGAAATAAAGCGATGACAGATGGTTTGACCGAAAAGATTATCGGGGCAGCAATCGAGGTGCATCGAATACTTGGCCCCGGACTCTTAGAGTCGATTTATGAAGAAGCATTGTGCCATGAACTACATTTACAAGGTCTGAATTGTGAGAGACAAGTTGCCATCGATGTTCAATATATATAAGGAGATCTCGATCAAAGGACAGCGACTTGATTTACTTGTGGAGAAGGAGGTTGTTTTGGAAGTTAAGTCACTGTCCCAACTACCGGAAGTTGCCATGGCACAAGTTCTGTCCTATTTAAAAGTTACGGGATTGAAGCGAGGGTTGCTGATCAACTTTGGCGAAAAGCGATTGATAGATGGAGTAAAGCGAATCTCTCTGTAAACTCTGTGTTCTCTGTGGCACTTTACTTATGTCAGAGCAAAACAACCAACGCGAATTCGACGACTCTTTGCTGAGCGCCTATGTAGATGGCGAACTCACTGCCGACGAGCGCGCTGCGGTTGAGGCCCGGTTGGCCGAGGATCCGCAAGCAAGGCAGTTGGTCGCAGATCTGGAGACGGTTTCTGCGCGGGTCCGCTCGCTTCCCCGTGCTGAGGTGGCTGGAGATATCCGCGCGGCTGTGATGGATCAGATTGCTGAATCGACATCTGCTCTACCTCCCAGTAACCTGAGCATGCCCCGACGTCTCCTGTGGCCGCTATTGGCTACGGCGGCGCTGGTGATGTTGATGATTTACCAGACAGAGGTGAAAGAAGACGAGATTGAAGTTGCTCAGAATGACCGGCTTGAACTCGCAAACGGTCGTGAGGAAGCGAAGGAGGATTCTTTTGAGAGGGCAATACCGGAAGTCAAGGCGTTCGATGAAAGTGCCGAATCCGTTGCTTCCAGCCCGCCCGCTGTGCGAGACGGAGCATCTGCCGAAAGGCTTGCCGGAGCTCCGAGTGAAGAACGCTTAGGTTTGGAGCAAGAAGTGGCTGCCGATGCGGCTGTTCCAATGACTGCCGGTGCCGTCGGTGGAGCCGTAGCTATGGAGTCGAATGTAGGGCTCGTGCATATCACGCTCACAGACCTGCGAACCGGTGCGGATCATTTCGAGCGTCTGCTAGTGTCCAACGGCATCCAAATAGTCGACGAACAAGAAGAATCGGAGAACAGCCCTCTGGCATCCTCCGAAAGCACTACGGCACGGCGTGATTCGAATCTGTTTGCCGATTCGCGTGCAGGCGGATTCGGGGGAACAAGCACCAGCGATTTGGGCGAAGCAGATTCAGCGTCTGATTCGAATGCAGATAAAACTGCGCGACCCGAACCAGAGATGGTCCTCGTCGAGGCACCTGCCGAGCAACTCGGGAAACTTCTCTTGGCCTGCAACCAGGATACCGAGGCGATCGAGTCAGTCACGATCGATGAACCGACTGATGCATCCGGCGGCAAGCGGCCAGAGCCTCTCCAGCAATATCGGCAATACGAAAAGTCCTCTCGCGACCAACAAGCGAAGCAGAAGATGGCGATTACCCCAGAGCAACAGGGTGTGATCGCCGTGCTGAATTCTCTCAATTTTGAGCAAGACTCGCCATCGTCAGGCACTGATTCTGCAGGGCCGGAACAATCCCAAGCCTGGGCCACGAAGCTTCGTAGTGGACAATCTCCCGACGAAATCAGGCAGCTTGAAGGCCAGGTTCAATCACGACTTAATCAGGCCTATGCTTTCAAGCAAAGGAAGCTGGCGAAGGAAGAGTCTGCTCCGCCTCAGCAAATGCGAGTGCTTTTCTTCTTGCATCCAAGTACACCTGTAGAGAAGTAATAGCCACGGGCTTCCGCCCACGGTTATTATGCATCTGTGAGCACTACACGAATTACCAATTCTCGTGTACCTTAGAGCTACAGATCGCTGAACCTCTAAAACTCAAGAGAGTATTGAAAAATGTCCGAAGTCAAGATTCGCATGCGGCCCAATGGTCCCTTTGTGGTTGAGGGGCCTTTCGAATTGTTCGATTCCCAAGGAAATCCCTTTACGCTCAACCCCGACAAGCCCGCTATTGCGCTCTGTCGCTGCGGCCACTCGGCAAACAAACCATTCTGTGACGGGGCACATAAGAACTGCGATTTCCAATCCGACGAACGACCACCGACGGTCTAAACCTTTGCCGACAGGTTTTCCCCAACGTACGTTGATTGCGATTGTTCTATTTGAATGCTTTGCAAGAGACCCGTTGTGGTAATTTTTGCTAGGCGTAGCGATTGCGCGGCAATGATGTCTCGAGAGCCGTGAAATTCTTGTCTGAGATGGGGTCCTGGGTGGTGGTGAACTCATCGCTGCCCATGCTAGAATCCGCCCCCCGGGGAACGCCAAAAGTTCTTCGTGCGACTCACACTTCGAAAGGAATCACTTTCTCATGGCAGCAGACAACGAGAATACTTCAATAGAAACAACGACCGCAGCGATCTCTCAGGAGGCGGGCCAACTCGCTGAAGAATTTGTAGGTCAGTGGAATCGCCTAGTCAGCACGACTAACTGGGAAAAGGGTCGTATCATTTGCCAATGGCGCGAAGCCCTGATGACCGAGGGAGCGTCCGTCACCGACTATTCCGACGAAGCTTGGGCTCAACTTGTGGGTGGTGTCACAAGCCAGCACGTTGGTCGTCTGCGACGCGTTTACCAGCGATTTGGAGACCAGTGGCAAGAGTACCCTGGCTTGTACTGGAGTCATTTTCAAGCGGCCCTCGACTGGGATGACGCACCTATGTGGCTTGAAGGGGCGATTCAAAACGAGTGGTCTGTCTCACAGATGCGCGGCAAGCGCTGGGAAACTCTAGGAACCCCCGAATCCGAACAACAAGCTGAGCTCGAGCAATCGCCCGAATTCGATGCACCAATGGCGAGCCCCACTTCAACAGGCCAGCAAGCCGTTGAACAACCAGCCGCGAAATCTACCAGCATCAAAGCTCTCACGAAGCCTGACTCAACGGACGAAAAATCTGTCTCAGAAGAATCCTTTTCGGAAGATGATGACGAACCGACACCTGCTAAGCCCCAAGCGAAGCGGACTCGTTTGAATATCGACGTGGAACTTTTGCCCGACGATCTAGCCGATGCTTTCGAGCAATTCAAGCTGGCGATCATTGCCCAGCGCCGCGAAGGTTGGCGCGACACGACACCTGAAACCGTGTGCGAATGTCTCGATGCCTTGCGCGAACTCGCGCTGGCTGAGGCTTAGATTTGGGTTGCTCTGGAGGCGAATCCTCAGTCGGTGACTATTTTCGCGTCATCTCACCAGTCATGAAGGTGAGCCATTCTCCGTCGGCATCCATTACCTCTGAGGTTGCAATGATAACGTCAGGAGATTTGAATTCATAACTGTCGCGGTATTTCGTGAGTTTTCCGGTCCCCATCATGTCGGGCCCTTCGGCAACCAGAGAGAGCTTCTTGCCGGACTCATCCACTGTGCCCTCGTAAATCCAGAGATGGTCGGTCATGGAATCCGTCCAAGTGCCGATGTACTTTTTCTTCTCCGGATCGTAGCCGAGAGTCTGCAAGCCGGTGAAAGAGACCTCGCCGATGTCGCCTTGCAATTCGTTGACCACCCAGAAGCCACCGATCTGTCTTGATTCCATGGAGCCGGAGCACTCCATCTCAGGCATCTCAGGCATCTCAGGGGTGCCGACCGACTTGGATTCAGTTGTCCAATGGCCTGTGAATTGCTTGAGCCATTCATGCTCCGGCAACGGGTTGGGAAACTCCGGTTGTTGAGCGTAAAGAGCGGAAGTAACCAACAAAGAAATGACAAAGGCACCTGCGGAAAGTGATTGACGACAGATCATGGTAAGCTCCTTTGATAGCCTGAGAATGACACGAATTTTATGTGATTTCTAACAAAGCATTGAATAGGTATTCACACGGCAACAAATTGGAAGACTCACACCCCCGCATATTGCTCTGCGTACTCCAGCACCCAGTGCTCAATGAGTTGGCGAAAACTGTCCAGATCAACGTCTTTGAGGAGTTGATAATGACTGCGGGTAAAGCTTTCCTTGTTGCGAATCGCTCCGCGGGCTTCGATCGAGAGGACGTGGTACTGATTGTGGGGCGCGACGGTGATCGTGAGTCTGCTAAAGAGATTTTCGCGTTTACCACTACCCAGCGACAAATCATCCCGAGTAAGCACTGCGCCCCAGCCCTTTTCGTCGGCAACAGGGGAGAAACTAAATCCAGGAAACTGGTCGGCCAGCTGCTTCAGGCAGCTCTCGATGTGGTCGGTAAGTTCCAGGCGATAGCCGCTGTGCATGCGACGACATTCTTCCTCGCTCATGGCCTTGGCCGCCTCGGCCCGAGCTTTCTCGTCGCGGGCCTGCCGACCTCGCTCGGTAGCTTTCTGCAGTCGTTGTTTAAAATCCATAGATCACTTTGCGGTTGCCCGTTGCTAGCATTGCTGGTGTGGCGAGTTCTTAAAACGCCGATCTTCGCCCCGATTTGCATGAATAGCAACCCCTACGGAGCGAAGCCATGCAGGCTGTCCCATGTGCCGGCAATCTTTTCGCAGGCGTTGCTAGCAGTCCCAGCCGAAAAATCGTTGTTTTCTTCAAAATGATTCCAAGTCGATCCACCCCTACCGCCGATACTTCGAGTACGGATCGGGGGGCGCCACTGAGATTGTGCGCAGCAGGACGGCTGCGCTCACCATTTTGCCCTCATGCGCTGGGAAGGAACCCTCGTTATGCATACGCATTTGAAGATCTATCGCGGTCCTGTAGAAGATGAAACGCCGGTCGTCACCAAGAACGAATCTGGCGAAGACTGTGTCACCGTTTCCTTTGGCGAAGTCTTGCCTTTGATTGTTGATGCCGTGACAAGCGAGCGCACCTGGCTCAATGACTTCGAGCTGGACGACATCACCATCTCACGCGATTTGTACGAGGTCCTCTCCGCATATCAATATTTCCGTCGACCTGGTGCGTAAGCCAAGAGTCGATATTGCTAAGCTTTCCGACAGCCTGCTGCATTCTTGTAGCAGGCTGTTTTTACGCGCGGATTGCAGTGTTCTGAGCAAAGTGGATAATAGAGTGACAGGCCTTACTCGCTTTCACATATTGAGATCACCATTATGGCACGCGACCGCATCCAAAAGGCAATCGAGCGAATTGAGTTTTCTCGTGCTTATACCAAACAGTTTCTATCGGACCTTACCGACGAGGAATGGTTCTGGACACCGCCGGGATTTGTTACGCATATCGCCTGGCAAGTGGCACACGTGGCCGCTTCGCAGTATAGTCTTTGCCTCCTGCGGGTGCGGGGCCATTGGGAGAGCGACGATGCCATCATTCCTCCCGAGTTCTTTGAGAACTTCCGCATTGGTTCGACCCCCCAAGCCGGCGCTGAGAATAATCCTCCTTTGAAGGAAATTCACAGAATATTCGACGGTGTTCAAGCTCAGGTGCTTAAAGAAATTGCCGACAAGTCGGACGAGCAACTGAATGTCCCGGTAGATAAACCTCATCCCGCTTTCGATACCTTGCTTGGTGCGGTCGAGTACAGTCCGCAGCACGAACTTGTTCATGCCGGCCAAATCGCACTGTTGCGCCGGCTGATGGGAAAGAAATTCAAAAGGTGAACCCGCCGAGGGGTCTGTTTGTCATCCTGTTAGTTTCGCGAGCCGGGACATCCCCGCCCCCGATTTAAAGCCTAAACAGGAATATCACATCATGCATCAAACCCTGCATCCCACGCTCGGTGAATTGGAGTCGCAACTCGACTACATCCGTTTGTCTCCTGCCGACGAGGGTGTGCTGGAGATGATCGTTTGTCGTCCTGATGTTGACCAGCGGCAAATGCTGTTCGAAGCGGAAGTAGACCCCGTGCAGGGATTGCATGGAGATAGCTGGCTCGCGCGGGGTGATCATCGGGGAGGTCAGGCGAATGTCGATTCACAGATCAATATTATGAATAGCCGCGTCATTTCGCTGCTGGCCCAGGATCGCGACCGCTGGCAACTCGCCGGTGATCAGTTGTACGTCGATCTCGACCTGAGCGACAAGAACCTTCCTGTGGGGTCGCAGCTTGCCATCGGTACGGCAGTGCTGGAAGTGACGGCCGAACCGCACACGGGCTGCAAAAAATTCGCCCAGCGCTTTGGCCCCGATGCGACCAGGTTCGTCAATTCCCCTGAAGGGAAACAATTGCACCTCCGCGGCATCAATGCCCGCGTCGTGAAGGGGGGCACCTTGCGAACCGGAGATCGTATTAAGATTGTGAACAGCAATGGCTGATTGCCTTTCCCAAGTTCGAGAAGGATACGATCGCTGGGCTACGGTCTACGACTCTGATGCGAATCCACTTGTTGCTCTGGAACAACCCCTGGTTCAGCAAGCTTTGGACAAGGTCAGCAACCAAGAGGTGCTTGACCTTGGCTGTGGGACGGGAAGGCACGCTTTGTGGTTGGCAGAAAATGGTGCGCGAGTTACGGCTGTAGATTTTTCTGAAGGCATGCTAGACCTGGCACGCAAAAAGCCGTTGGCACAGAGAGTTTGCTTTCTCTCCCACGATCTCCATCTCGAATTGCCATTTGAGAAGGAACGCTTCGACACCGTTGTCAGCGGGTTGGTGCTTGAGCATCTCCAGGACATCAAGAAGTTCTTTTCCGAAGTTAATCGCGTATTGAATTGCGGTGGGCGCGCCGTTGTCTCGGCGATGCATCCGGCAATGTTTCTGCGCGGCAGTCAGGCTCGCTTCACCGATCCGGAGTCTGGAGCGATTATCCAGCCAGGGAGTATTGCCCATTCGGTAAGTGATTTCGTGATGGCCGCACTGGAAGCGGGATTTCTAATCCACCACATCGGAGAGTACTCCCCAGATGCGCGGTTCGCAGTGCAATATCCACGGGCGGAGAAATATGTTGACTGGCCGATGCTGGTCGTGTTGCAGTTAAGGAAGAAGTCAGCCCAGAACGAAGAATAACCGGTGCTACACTTCCTTGACGGCAAACTCTCCTCGGCCCATGGTTTGCAGGAACTGATTGGCCAACTCGGCATTGGCACCCGTGAACCGCTCTTGCTCTCCATCAAACGTGAGCACTGGTCCCAGGTTGAGTTCGATTGTGCTCTGCGCTTCATTGGCAGAAGCCACTTCAGCGAGTTCATTTAAGATTTTGGTCGCTGAGGTGGTGAGGCCTGCCCCCGCACCCATCTGGCCGAATGACTGGGCGGGATGAGTTGGTCCGCTTCCGGCAGATACCTGGGCAGCCCGGTAGGCGTAATTCGCCATGTTGCACCAGGCGGTCGAGTGGTGGCCGACTTCGACGGGGGCCTTGAGCATTCCAGGCGATTGATCGCGAACCGCCTCAATGAAATTCGCTTGATGCAAATGCATTCCATCTGCACCGCCAAGCTTTTTGATTAGTTTCCCATCGGCGTCAAATACCTCAGCCTGCCCCCGCTGGCCTTCCAGTCGCCCCCCTTCACAGTAGACGATGTAGCCATTTCCGGGCCCCGGGCATTTTGGCGGAGCCTCGCCCCCAAGCTTTTCCGGCAGATTCGTGAGTGCAATCACTACGGGGATTGTCCCCGTGTCGAGTAGTGCGAAATGCACGTTCGGTGTGTTGCCGGCATCATGCCAGCCGAAACGTCCTCCGGCTGCCACAACCCGCTGGGGAAACGCGATGCTGTCTCTAAACACATTGTTGCGGACGTCATCCAAGAGGTGAACACCCCAGTTACCCATCTCGCCAGCACCGGTGTTCCAGTCCCAGTGCCAGTCGTAGTGCCACTTGTCACGATAAATCGGCTGATCTTCAGCAGGACCAAGCCACAGGTTGTAGTCGAGCGTCGCCGGGGGAGCGAGCGGAGTATCGCGTTTACCAATCGAACCACGCACTCCGTAACGATTTACGCGGACCCACTCGATCGGTCCCAGAGTTTTCTCGTCGTGCAGGATGCGCTGGATCTCGGGTTGCATTGGTGCGGATCGCTGTTGCGTGCCGATTTGGCAAATCTTCTGATATCGATCTGCCGCTTTGACGACCTGCACACCTTCCCAATGGGCATTGCACAAAGGTTTCTCGACATAGACATGCTTGCCCGCCTCCAGTGCCCACATCGCGGCCAGACAGTGCCAGTGGTTGCAAGTTGCAATCACCACGGCATCAATTTCGGCCAGGTCGAGCAAGCTACGCAAATCTGAGAACGTCTGGGCATCGGGCACCTTCGCGGACCACTGGTCGATTAACGCACTATCGGGATCACAAATCGCCGCGATCTTCACTCCGGGAACTTTGCCAAATGCTTCAATGAGTTGCCCCCCGCGCCAACCGAGTCCAATCACTCCAAGGTTGACTCGTTCATTGGCGCCTACTGCACCAATAGCCTGGGGACCCAATGCCAGTGCGCCTCCGACGAGAGCACCTTGCTTCAAGAAATGTCGACGTGTGGTGATTGGCATCGATTTAATTCCTTGGATAGAAGTGAATAAATTTCTATGGCATTTGAATAAAAACATCTTACACCTTTTCTGAGACTTGCGCAATCCTTACAATAAAAGAAGTTCCTGGCAAAGGCTGTGAGGGGGGTGGTTGGCCGAGACAGGAGACGCTTCGATGAGCGCGTATCGTTATTTGCTGTTTCCGCATGGACATCAGCCCACCATGGGTGAAGTGGGCGAACTGGAAAGTTTCGCGGACGCTCTGCCTGACCGCTTTGCCTATGGCAAGGATCGCAAATCTGGCAATCTTGCCATCGCCTTCCCAGCCGAGGCCTTTGAACAGGCGCTCGAGAATCATATAGGCTTCAAAGCCCTTATTCATACCTGGCAACGCCACGGTGCGACGGTCGTCGAGCACTTGGGTTTTGTCAAAGATACCAAGGCACTGCACCCGGTTTCCACTAACCCTTATGCACCCACCTCTCAGCACTTAGACCTTCCTTCGCAACATCATGCTCACGTCACCACGCATGACAAACTAGTCGCAGCCAAAGAGCTGGCCGCCCGGGAAGCCCTGGGTCGCGCTCGGCTCGGCTTGCAACAGACCGTGCAGCGTCACCAAGTCCTGCATTTCTTTGCCGGTTGGGTGCCCTATCTGTTGATCGCAGGAGGAACTCTGTTGACGATCCTTGCAGGCACCTACACCTACCAGCGACTCTCCGATTCAGGCGTCGAGAGCCGCAAAGAAACCATCGAGCGCATCGCCGATGATGCGGTGCAAGAACCTTCAGGCGAGTTGCCCGTTAGCATTGACGAGGAGCCTGTCCCGTAAGAATGGCCACAAAAAAGCACAAGAAGTCACAAAAAGGAAAAACGCATTCCCCGACTAACCTCAATTGTTCTTGTGGTTTCTTGTGTTTCTCGTGGCAATTCATCCTGTTTTCATCCAGCCCGTGCTGCAACTCGGCATATACGGACAACGTCACTCCTGTGCCAAGTACTGATCCTTGAGCCGCACATAGTTTGCCGGTGAGTAGGTAAAAAACTCCCGCTCCGCATCCGTCACGGGTCGCAGTTGTTTGCAGGGATTGCCCACGTACACGAATCCGCTCTCCAGCCGTTTGCCCGGCGGCACCAGGCATCCGGCGCCCACGATCACTTCGTCTTCGACCACTGCGGCGTCGTTCACGATTGCGCCAATCCCAATCAGCACGCGATCCCCCACGGTGCAACCATGCAGCACAGCCCGATGGCCAATGACCACGTCGTTGCCAATCACCAGGGGCCAGCCGTTGGGGTTGAACTTGCTCTTGTGCGTGGTATGCAACACCGCATTGTCCTGCACATTTGAGCGAGCGCCGATCGTGATGGGCAATAAATCCCCCCGCACCACGGCCCCCGGCCACACACTCACATCCTCGCCGATGGTCACATCGCCGATCACGGTGGCCGCCGGGTCAATATAAACCCTCGCGCCGAGTTGGGGTGAAGTATTTTGAAAAGATCGAATCGTCACTGCGTGTACTCTCCAAGGCCCATGCTGGTCCCGTCAGACTCTTCACGATACCATAAGTAGGAGAGTACCATTATCCTGAGCCCACTGTAAACTCACGACTGACACAGGGGGTTTCGAAGCAATTTATTTAGCCACGGATAAACACGGATAAGAATTGCACTCGAAGTCTTATCCGTGTTTCATCCGTGCCAATCCGTGGCTAACAGATTATTATGATTGCATAGCCACCACGAACCGTTTCAGAACATCAGAATGAATCGAATGTCAAAGATTATCCGACTACTCGTCGTTATCGTTTCACTGCTTTCCCCGGTTGGCGAGCAAGCCTCTGCAACATTGACGCAAGAACAAACCGCCGCCTGCGAGCAACTCAGCCTGGATGCCGATCAGATTGCTGAGTTGCAGGACAAGCCGCTCTATAAGTTCACCGAGACAGAGGTTGATCTCTACCTAAGATTCTTGAGCGCGACCGAACCGGACCTGCGGCAGCGGATTCTGCACCTGGCGCGGAAGAACATCGGACAGCCGTACGAAATCTATCTGCTGGGTGAAATGCCCTTCGAACCGTACGACCCGCAGCCGATCTATTGCCTGGACAAGAGCGATTGCGTGGTCTTCGCCGAGCACACCTATGCGATGGCCTTGTCGCAGAACTGGCCCAGCTTCATGAAGATGCTCCAGCGGATTCGCTACCGCGATGGCCACTTGGGAGTCACTACTCGCAACCATTACACCGAGGCCGACTGGAACAAGTCCAACCGCTGGCTTGTTGAGGACATTACGGCGGAACTCGCAGGGGACAAGGCTGTAAAGTTCAGTGAGACCATCGATCGATCCAAATTCTTCAAGAATCGCTACCAGTTGCAGGTGGATGTCCCGGTCGAAAAATTTGACGATATCTATTTACCCTATGCCGACATCGAGAAGGCGAAACCACACCTTGAAGACGGCGACTTTGTGAACATTGTGCGGGGGACCGTGAAGCCCGACGCCCCGCCGAACGAAACCTTTGGCGGCAGCGCGTTCGTAGGCCACGTGGGTTTGATCGCGCACGGCCCTAATGGAGAAGTACACTTGATCCATTCCACCCAGCCACGTGTTCGCGAGGAACCGATCGAAGAGTACATCGCCCGCTCGACCAAGGAAAACGCCGCCAACGACGCCGCCGGCAAGCCGCGCCTGGTGGGGTTCAAGTTTCTGCGCTTGCGAGAAGAGCCGCTTCAGAACCTTCGGCAGATCGACGGCCCCGATGCCCCCCGCGTCACACTCCCCTCCGGCGACGAAGCGAAGTTTTAAGCGGTGCGAAAGATACGCTGCGCTCTTGTGAATGCACGCTCAGCGTGCGGTCAGCAGGGCACCTGTGCAAACCGACACCTTCGCCACGCGATGCCCGACAAGCTTGCCAACAGAATCGCTAGAACCGAATGGGGCTCCGGCACGGTCGTGGCCGCTACGGCTAGTGGGGCCGTTGTGCCGTAGTTGGTCTGCCAGTCGGTAAGCAAGCCGACGTTCGGATCGCGTTGCCATACGAGGAAGTCCGCCCCATCGACGTCGCCATCGTTGTCGAAGTCTCCCGGCAATCCCGCGGTGAACAGTGCGACGTCGTTGCCGTCGCCACCGTCGTAGTCGATAAATAGATCGGTTCCTCCGAAGTTCCCGACCAGTGCGCCGTCTGCAAGTCCAGCAAAAGTACCCGTCAAGGTGCCGTCGATCTCGGCAATGACAAACTCCATGCTCGTGCCGAGGGTGAATCCACCGAGCAGGCTGACTATCAGGTCGCCGCCGAGGTTCAGGTCCCCCGCGATTGAGAGTTGATCGAACTCGCTCCCGGCGGTGAGGCCGGCGATTTCGATCGCCAGCGTGGACGTTGGTTCCAGTGTCACGTCGCCAGCGAAGTTAATCCTGGCCAGGCTATCACCGGGGGCAAGCTCCGCGGCAAACACGGCCGTGCCACTGCCGGTGAAATCTCCACTACCAGTAACATCCCCAGCAAACGTGCCGAGCCCCGCCACGGCAACAGTGGCACTGTTGCTCACGCTGCCGTTCACGGTGGTGTTGATCAAGTTCAGTTGGCCGTTGTTTGTCAGTCCCGCTGGGAAGTTAAGCACCGAATCGATGGCATTAATATCGCCGCTGTTGGTGGCCGTGCCGGCGAAGGTCGCGATGCCTTCGATCACGTCGAGATCCCCCGAGTTGTTCAGGCTTGTGCCTGATGCGCCGTTGCTGGCGACCTCACCGCTGGCAATAACCAGGCGATTTCCGGCGGTGATTTCAATCGACTCGTCAACTGTCATCGTTACGGCGTCACCAATCGTAAACACAGGGCCGGCCCCTCCAGCGGTGACTAAAAAATCATCGGCCGTCAAATGAAAGTTACCCGATCGCAGATCAAGGTTCTCGTAGTTCGAAAGGAACCCGGTGCGGAATGTACCACCGTCGACGATCAGAAACCGATCGAGAGTCGTCGTGCCAGCCACCTCCAGCACGTCGCCCGCGGCAATGGTGGGCTCCGTTCCATAGAGGGCGCGCATAAAACCGGTCGAGTTGTTCACGACCGTCAGGTTATCGAACTGCATGGGCGTGGTTAAGATCACCGTGGCGGCGGGGTCGACCGTGTGGGTGCTATCGTCGGCGAGTGAGAGCGTTCCGCCCGTCCAGTCGTAGGTGCCCGGAGTGCCTAAGTTGATGATCGCCCCAGCTTCTGCCCGCAGGCGGCCATCGAGGTCGAGGGTTGTCGCGCTGATCGAGAGCAGGGAGGTTGGCTGCATGATAAGTTCCCCCGTCGGCAGGATCTGCAGCCCCAGGATGCCGACCCCACCAGCCGCATCCACGGTTCCATCCAGGGTCGACGATCCGAGAAAATTCGTGCCACCACTGCCACCAACGGCATTGGTATCGATCGAGCCATCGACCAGGTCGACGTTCTCCAGATCGACCCCACCGCCGATCAACGCGGTCGGTCCCATCACCAGTTGCATGTCACGGAGTGTGAGTCGGTTGGAAACAGGCGAACCAAGTAAGCGATTATCGATGTTGTTCACCACGGCGACTGTATTACCGGTGAGTGCGGCATTGCTACCTACGGTCAGGTCGCCGCCCCCGCTGAGGGACAACCCCGTAGCGGGCACGTTGATCGTCGAACTTGCTAGAGAAATGGTGTTCTGGTTATCGATCGCGCCGGAGAGCATGTCGGCTGTGGGGAGATTCAGTTGAATGAGGCCGGTATTGGTAATCGAGCCGCCCGCATCAACGATCAAGCTATCAGGGCGCAAGGTACCGGCGTTGCTCGCGGTGCCGCCATTCTCCACGAGCAGCGTGCCATCGAAATCGGCAAGCCCCCCATTGATTTGCAGGTTGCCTCCGTTGGCGACGGTCGCGCCTGTGGTACTCAGGTATTGGCCGCTAAGGATGCGTAGTTCTCCGCCTGTGAGAATATTGGTTGCATCGTTGGCATTGAATGTTGCGCCATTCACTTCCAACGTGCCAGAGATTTCGGCCGTGCCGTGATTGGTGACAATCTGCCCAGCGCCAAACGATGGCGTAGTTCCCAGCAGGCCTCCCGCTCCCACGGTAAGTGCGTTGGCATTGAGAATCAGTCCACCACTGAGATAGTTCAGGTTCGTTGCGACGTTGGTTCCCGATGTGAGACTAAGCGTTCCCCCGTCGAGTGTGTAGATGGCTGAAAGATTCAACGCATTGACCACCACCCGGCCACTGTCGTGTTGCAGTGCCGCATTGACGTTGAGCGTGGTGGCGGTCACGCCTTCGGAGTTTATTGAAACCGTATCGACGGTGAATGGTGCGTTCATGGTCAACGCATCGACGACGGAAATGAGCCCTTCGTTAAACGTACCACTCACGCCTTCAATCGCGGTGGCGAGGCTGGCATCGAAGGTCATGCTGCCGGTGAAATGCAATTCGCCCCCCGTGAAGTCGATCGTGCCCCCTTGCACTTCGAGGTTGCTGAGTTCGATTCGACCATTATTCAGGTTGACAGTGCCCCCGGCATAGATGCGCATCAGGTCGGGAACTACCACCAACCCGCCTGCATTCACATTCAACTCGGCTGTGCCGCCGGCTGTGGTGCTCCCGCCACCAACCCAGACATCATCGCCCGATTGCAATGTGGCTCCAAACGAACTGCAAGCCGGTTGGAGAACTCCGCCGCAGCCGGAACCATTGCCGATGGTTATCGTGGCATTGCCGGTCGCTTGCGAGGCAAGAAACACATCGCCCGCACCCTGCACGAGTCCACCGTCTACAATGTCGAGAGTTCCCGTACTCGCCTGGCCGATGCTGATCGACGCACCCGATCCTCCAATGGTGACGTCGACTGTCGATCGCGTGCCGCCTGTCTCACCTTTCACCAGAGCTGTGCCGTTGGATCCAGCGCTGTTGGCAATAATAAAGTCGTCGCGAAAGCTGACGAATCCGCCGTCGGTCACTTCCAACTCTCCGTCGCCCGAGCCGCCGACGATCAAATCTGCCCCGCCACCCCCGCCGGTGCCGACCAGGGAACTCCCGACACCGTCCACTTCGAGCCGCCCGAATGTGCCAGCACTGTTGCCGATGCGCGTGGCAAATTGCACCTGGGCATTGTTGCCGTTGTGGATGATCAACTGCGCTCGTTCAAGTGCGCTCGGTCCTCCGTAATTCAACGAGGTTTCCAGGACGGCGAGTCCCCCCTGCACGCGGACCGTGCCACCGTTGAAGGCAAAGACCCCGCCGGGGGTAATCGCGTTCATGCCGTTGTTGATCACCAACTCACCACCGGTCATGTCGAGTCGGCCCCCTTGGAAATCGAGAAAACCGTCGGCTTGCAGCGTTCCACCCGAGAGATTGATATCGCCGGTGCTATTGATCGTCACGTTGCCGGTGCCTGTATCCAGCAGTGCGTTGTCCTGAATGTTTATCACGCCAGCGCCTGCTGTTCCACCTACTGAGAGGGTCGACGCGCCTGCCTGGATGAGCTGGGCGTTGTTCGACAAGTTGATCGTCGCGTCTGCTCCCGCCACGGTCCCTCCCATCACCAGGTTGCCCAGACTCAAGAGTGCAGAATTTGAGACGGTTACGAATGCCTTCGTCGTGGAGTTTGCGGAGAGTGCCAATCGCATATCGCCTGCAAAGCTTGCGCTCCCGCCGGTCATTGTCAACAGACCCGTTGCCCCGTTGAGCCCGATCGAGTTTGCGATCCCTGACAAGCTGTTGGTAAAACTACCCCCTGTGATCATTAATTCACCGGTTGTCCCGGCACCCGTAGTCGCCAGGGAGAGCCCTGGCGTACTGACCTGCGCCGTGCCAGAAACCTGCAGGACGCCATCGTCGACAACCGCAGGGTTGCCCATCGTGACTCTCAAGTTGTGATTGGGTGAATCATCAAAGATCAGGTGACCGCCGTTGACTTCCACACGTGCCAGGCCCGTCTGCAGATTGATAAAGGTATTCTTACCAAACGGATTTCCACCTGCGCCATCGATCGTAACGAGTCCTCCTGTGGTCAGAATGCGATCGAGGTCCCAAGTCGCCGGAGAGTTGAAAAAGTCGAAGTCGACGAGATACACGTTGGGGATATCGAACTGGGCCGTGTCGCCAATACCAGGTGGCGCAGTTCCCGCACCCGAGGTGAGCGTCCAGTTTGCGGCGTCATCCCAATCGCCGCCAGTGGGGTCGTTCCATTCAAACGTTGCCGCAAGAAGCGGCGAGGCAGATGAGGCCACTAGGAAAAGCAGCAACGTCTGCAAAGCTGAGAGCCGTGCAGCGTTGTGTGTCATAGATATATCCCCCACACTCAAGTCGCAGGCCAGTAGAAGTGAAACCATTATACATCGACATCACGTGACACACAAATTTTCAGCGAATCGTCTTCTATATCGATGTAAATCCTTTTCGCGCAGCAACATGGGAATTGGGAGAGTCGAGAGATCAATGCAAACATGATGGCCATAAAAGTAGTAGGCTTACTCCGTGAGCCGTAACATGTGACTGCGGCACAGCGGAGGCCACGGCACGGCGGACGTGCCTGCTGCGGTTTTGAAACCGGTTCTCAAGAATTGCCCCGCAACTACGAAGCCGGACAAAATGACCATGCTTAGATCCACAGGCTTGTTCCCAAACGAAGAAGAGTGATTGACAATCATACCAGTGTGTTGCGGCGAGATGTTTACCCAATCAAGGCGGCACTGAATTTGCTCAAACATTCGTTGCTTGCGAAGCTGGTCAGAAGGATAGCGAGATTCAGGTTAGTTGTGGTTCTCTGCTAGCCATCTTGGTCTGTTGGCGATCACAATAGCCAGCGTTTTCTTCTCAAGGGGGCGTCATCACGACTTGAACGCAAACATAATAGGAGCAGCGAAGATGAATGACCAATGGGGACTATGCAAAGAATGCAAATGGTGGCAGATCGAGCCGGACGCCAACGTGGAAGCACAATCGGCCGGGCTCTGTATCGAGGAAAAACTTCAGCCGTTTCAGTTGCGGATTACCGGCAACGGTGGTTGCAACCGTTTCACCGAGGGCAAGCCTGCTCGGGCCAAAGGTTCAAGCGAAAAGCCTCCCTCGGCGAAACCACAACGTTGACGAACCGTTTCAAATAATTGTTCTGCATGAATCAAAAATCCTTGGTCTGTGAGGAACAACGATGCAATACCCGGTCACTCCCGATGGTCGCTATTTTCTTGTGAAGGGTCGTCTTTGGCGGTGCACCAACCCAGCACTTCATGCAACCACCCGAGAAAAACTGGTGAAACAGTTGATGGCCGCTCGCAGGGCGCTCAAAACGGTTGCGAGAGACAAAAAGTCACTCAAAGAGGCCCGCAGTGTGGTGCATCAAGTCAAAGAAGCCTTAGGAGAGCGCGGGCCCGTGTGGTGGAATGACGGGGCTCCTGACTACAGTCGCAAGCTCGCCAAGAATACCCCCTACGCAGCTTGGGCACGCGTAGCCTCCCACTCGCCCAACTAAACCGAGTGGCGGATTCCGCCTGTAGTAGCTCGTGTTGATCGCGATAGAGTTTTTCCAGTCAAATACACCGCGATCCTTGTATAATGGCCCTGAAATAGAGCGATCTTATTGACTCGTGTCGCTGCAGCATCGTGCTGCAAGTGTTGAGTTAATGTGCGACACCGTTTTCGACCGCTACGTATATCATTCGGCCGAAGTCCGCTGGAATTCGACCTCGTACCTATACACGCCAGTAGATCGCAGCTTGGAAGATGAGACCGTTGAGATTCTGCCGGCATATCTCCTCACCAGTGTGGCCCAAAAAAACATGTAGAATTTGTGTCACCCTCTCTGGGATAATAAACTCAAGAGTTTTTGCGTGGTCCACTCCAAGTCATGCCGAGTTGCCTTGTCTTTCCGAACGATTGTGCTCAAGCGTCATGGTGCTCATAATAAACCCCGCTATTCCCCGCCGAGCTTTCTCAGTTTGCCCTGCCAGGAGTTCTGCCTTGAAATCCCTCGTCATATTTAACTGCTTTCTTATCGCGTCTTGCTTTGGTGCCCTTTTCATTGATGCCATTGCCGCTGACGCTCATGAGCCAGTCGTTGAGGTCGATAACGATGCCATGCGTCAGGCGGTTTTAGCGTGGCGGACTAACCTGGGGCCAGAGTTGACTAAGAAAGCAAGCTTTAAGTTTGCGGGACCGGAGCGGACCGATTGGCATTTTGTTCCCAAGGAGCGGGTAGGTGTGAATTGGCACGACATGAATCTCGAGCAGCGCCGGGCGGCACACAACCTGTTGCGAATTGCGCTCAGTAGCCAGGGTTATTTCAAAGCACTCACTATCATGTCTTTGGAGCAAGAACTCCGTCGGTTGGAAGCCAGTCGCCCCAATGTCCAAAATGTTCGTGATCCCGAGCGCTATTGGTTCGCCTTGTTCGGTGATCCTACTTCCGACGAGCCGTGGGGCTGGCGGGTGGAAGGGCACCATTTGTCGCTCAACTTTTCGTCCGTCACGGGGCAAGTTGTCTCGATAACTCCTGCCTTCTTTGGCACGAACCCGGCAGAGCTGCGCGATGGACCCCGTGCGGGGCTCCGTGTGTTGGGCACCGAAGAGGATCTGGCCCGTGAACTGATCACCCGTTGCACTCCCGCACAATACAAAACGGCAATGATCGCCGAGACGGCTCCGGAGGACGTGCTTGCGCTGCCCGGACTCGAGATTAATTTTGGCGAACCCGAAGGACTCAGTGCCCAGCAGATGACCGACGCGCAGCGAGCTCTACTGCGGAAACTTATCGAGGAGATTGTCGGCAACTTCAATGAAGAATTAAGAGAACGCGCGCTGGTTGAACTGGAGGACGCCGGCTTTGACAAGTTGCACTTCGCCTGGGCGGGGAGCGTGGAAGTGGGAAAGGGTCATTATTTTCGCATTCACGGTCCGACCTTGGTCATTGAATATGACAACACCCAAAACAACGCCAATCACGCTCACCTTGTGTGGCATTCGGCAGACAACAATTTCGCCGCCGACTATTTAGGTCGGCACTATGCCGAAAGCCCGCACCATCAGTCCGCAAAGTGACGGTATTAAGCTTCTAGTAATTATGTCACCTTGATTCTGTAGTCTTGAGATGACTCTCGAAACGGCGCAAAGGATATACAGACACCTTGATTCATGCCTTTGTGTCTTAGCGCCTTTGCGAGAAACCGATTCCCAAGTCACCCAACGGACAGCCTTCGCCAGAATAATCCCCACCGCCCAAGCACGAATTGTACTGACTTCAAACCTCGTCCTTTTTCAACTCCTTCGCGTCCTCTGTGCCAAATATATTTTCAAGCCATCTAGCCTTCAGATCAAAGTCTTGAGTTGATATACTGATATCAATCATTCCACCAGCCCCGGGAACAATTTAAGCATTTCGGGATCAATCTCAACCGTCTGCGTGGTCGATGTAGGACAAGGCGATGTTATTAGCCCATCACGAAATTCGAGTGGATCGTAAATAAGCAAGGCTCCGAATCGATTGTCGCCACCCTTTATATAGGCATGACAGGAAGTCCAAAATCTTCCATCAGGTCCTTTGAAAACCTGGTTGTGACCCACTTCTCGGTAAGGGTGACTGACGTGATAAATGGCTTTTCCATTTCTAACCAGGGCACCATCGTGTTGTGCCCCAAACAACGGATTATTTTTGGCGCGGGTATAAGGGCCGTAGACATTGTCTGCAGTCGCATAGCCAACAGCATATCCGCCTTCCGAACCTGAATAGAAAAGGTAATAAGTCCCGCCTGTTTTCACTACGTGCGCCCCTTCGACTAGCTGTGCCTCAAATCCTTCCCGCTGGGTCAATAGCTTGCGTGGTTCCTCTTTCAATACCCCCTTGTTCAGGTCAAGTTCTGCTACAAATATGCTGTGTTTTAATTCAGGATGCTTCTTTCTATTGAAGTGACCATTATTGAAGAACGCGTACACTTTACCATCTTCGTCCTGAAACAGTGTCAGGTCATTATGTGGCCATGGAGCAAGCGGTTTATTGGATAGCGCTCTGTAGGGACCTGTAATCTTGTCAGCCACTGAAATGCCAGAACCATGAGGAGACCCATACAAGTCCATGTCTATCTGCTGAGTACCATCGCAATTATAGGTGAAATACCACCTGCCATTGATTTTGTGAATTTCGGGTGCCCAGAATACATGTTGGTACCACGCCTCTGACGGGATTTCGGATTGCTTCATAATCCACGGCCCCGGCTCCCAGTCTTTCAGATTGTCCGATACATACAAACGGAATCCGGCATTTCCATCTGGACCTTTATATCCCCAGAAAAGCGTTCCGACGGCATAGAATTTACCGTCATCGGGATTCGGGATGATATGAATGTCACGCATTTGCAGCTGTTCATTCGGATTACAGTAGGTGAACTCCTCTGCTTTCACGTAGCAATATGTATTAATGAGACCAACAAGAAGAAATAACGAGAAATGTTTCATGTTTTTTTCTGAATGGAGCAAAAGGTGTAAGAAAGCAATTCCGTATGAATTACCTCTTTCATATCTAGTGGGCATCATCACTAGAGTTTAAGGCAGCTAGTAAATGGCACTCGAGTAATACTCCGATAGTGTTCGCCGTCAGCCCTCGTCTGTTTCGGTTGAGCACCTCCAGTGATGATCGTATCGTATCCTTCTACGATTAAAGAGTTCCTGCTGGCAACTACCAAGCAGTTAGTTGGCGCCCAGATTTAACTCTCTTAATCGCGGCATAATTGTTCTCAATTCGACGTTTGACCTCATTGACTTTTTCAGTGAGTTCTTGGCGGACTTCTTTGTCGTTTAAAGGGGCCCTCTGTGCTTCAAGTTGTTTAAGTAAGTCTTTGTCGCGTGAAATGCGGTTGTTCAGCCACGTCACTCGATCCCTGCGGAGTTCTTCCAAATCCTCGACTTGAACATCGGCAAGATACGCATTCATAGTGGCGTGCATCTCGTGAACAAGTTCAGGATACTCTTCTGATAAATCAAGCGACTCCCCCATGTCGTCTACTAGATTGAAGAGTCGTGTCTGATTTGTGTTCAGATCTTTCACCAATTTGTAGTCGCCTTGGCGGATTGCTGACATGGGTACGCTGTCGTACCAAGGATAGTAAAAAATAAGGGGCTGTACTTTTCGCTCAACAGCCCCTCGGTTCCCATTTTCGAAGAGTGGGCGCAGGCTGCCACCATCTAACTCTTCAGGTAGGGGTTTGTCGCCGCCGGCAAGATCGTAAGCCGTTGGCAAGAGATCCCACCCTGCGATTGGAATGTCACAATAGGTCTTGGCTGGCACGTTTGGTCCTCGGACTACTGTGGGGACGCGAATGCCGCCTTCCCACAACGAAGCTTTACCACCACGCAAGGGCCCGTTGTTGCGGTAACCTCCGCCATTGTCCGACGTAAATATGACGTAGGTGTCGTCAGAAATAGCCAAGGCATCGAGCTTGTCGAGCACCGAGCCCAGAGCGGAGTCTAGATTCTCGATCATTGCGGCGTAGACTGCGGTCGGCTCATCTAGACCAGCCGAGAGATATTTATCAATCGTCTTTTGTTGAGCAGCGTGATTAACATGCACTGCATAGTGTGAGATTCGCATATAGAACGGCTTGCCCGCTGCGGCTTGCTTAGCAATGAACGCGTTGGCCTTCTCAGTGACACTTTGCATACGTTTGGGGTTATCGGCAGGAAGTGGCGTCCTGATGCCATCGACGCTCCGCCAATCTCCATGCCAATTGTCTGTGTCCCCGTCACTCTCATCGAATCCTGCCTCTTCTGGCGTGTTCGGCGTGCATGCCCATTTGCCAAAGTGTGCCGTGATATAATCCGAATCGGCCTGCTTAATCGCTCGCGGCGTGGTGATTGCATCGCGACTACGATTCGCCTTGCCAATCAGAACGGAATGATGCAAACGTGCTGGCGTCATTCCATAAAGAATGCTATCGCGCGAGGGACTGCATACCGGTGATGAGGAATAGGCGTTAGAGAAAACCATTCCCTCGTCCGCCAAACGCTCAAGATGAGGAGTGTTGTAAATGTTGCTCCGTGAATCAGGCCGACCAGACAGCATTTCAACCGAAGTGTCGGCCCACCCTTGATCGTCAGTGTAGAACACAATGATGTTCGGTTTAGCGGCAGGCGATTTCGTGATCCCCGGACCACAGAACGCTACAAGAGTTGCCATTGCCAACAAGGCATTGCGGGCACAACTCCAACCGTTGGTTATTATTTTCATTCAAATTCCTGCTTCACTAGTTTGAAATCCGTTAATTCTACATTGACATTGCCTGGTGCGCAGGTGCGTCCATCAACTGTTACAACAGAAACGATTAATGCAGAACGGTAGTTCATGGTGAATGGGAGTAATAGGGTGCGATTTTGACACGCTTGGCCCAGGAGAGCCATTCCTGCTCAAGCTCTTTAAACAGTTCGGGGTGTTGTTTTATGAGGTTCTTTGTCTCGCAGCGGTCGTGGGCGATGTTATAGAGTTCCCATTGGCGGTCATTGAGCCTTTCGTTGCAACGCACGAGCTTCCAGTCGCCATTGCGGACGGCACTGGAACCAAAATGATCGAAGTAAAGGGATCGTTGGGCAAGTTTGTCAGTCCCAGAAAAGATAGACGATAGGCTGACGCCTTCGTAGGGAGGTATACTACGTCCATCTACTTCAGTAGGGTAGTGGGCGCCTGCGATATCGAGGAAGGTTGGCATAAAGTCGATGACATGGACCGGAGTACGAACCCAGCGGTTTGCATTTCTGATCCCTTCTGGCCAATGAGCAATTAGCGGGCTGCAATTGCCTCCTTCATGATTGTAGTGCTTGTACAGTCTGAAGGGTGTATTGCTAAGGTTTGCCCAGCCGCTCCCAACAGAATGGTATGAACCATGTAATCCCATCTTTTGCAGAAAACGTGCTTCATGCAGAACTGAACCCACGACATGATTGTGCAGATCAAAGCCGAATGGCCCCCATTCATAACAGGCGCCGTTGTCACTCGTGATCATGATAAGTGTATTCTCGAGCTCACCTTGTGCCTCCAGTGTATGGATAATTTGACCGATGCCCTTATCCACGTGTTCAATCATGGCGGCGTAAATGGCCATTCGGTGTGCTAGGTCTTCACGACGGACGTCTGTCAAATCCGCCCAATGCGGGTTCTGCTCTCCCCCGTACCCATTGGTAGGTTCTTTGGGATCAATGGGTACATCGGACAGTTCAGTTAGCGTCCACGAGTCTTCGGCCAATCCGAGTTCTTTCTGCCGATCGAAGCGCTGCTTTCGCAATACATCCCAACCGCGACGATACGTTTCAATATATTTGTCGCGAGTTTTCGCGGGTGCGTGTAACGGAAAGTGTGGCGATGAATGTGCAAGATACAGAAAGAAGGGCCCATCGATTCTAGACGATTGCTTGATGAACTCTACGGCATAGTCGTTGAACACATCGGTGGCGTAAAAGTCTTTTGGTTCGTATTTCAGTTCTGATGTTTGGCCTATAGGAAGGCGCTCATAAAGTTTCGAATTCCATTGCGATTGGCTGTGGCCGTGAATGTAGCCATAGAAGTCGTCGAATCCTCTGTCGATAGGATTGACAGCTTTGTGTAAATGCCACTTTCCGACGAGGTAGGTATGATAGCCGGCATCTTTCAAGACGCGCGCAAGCGTCACACAGTTTTTACCGAGCCGGTTTTGATAAGCGGGCCCTAGTTCTCCGGAACGGTCAGGTCCAGTGAAATCGGCTAAACCTGCCTGGTGAGAATAAAGGCCAGTCATCAGAGCTACACGTGAAGGGCAGCAGCGTGCACAGTTGTAGGCCTGGGTGAATCGCAAACCGTTTGCGGCCAACTGATCGATGTAGGGTGTATCAATTTCGCCGCCGTAAGCACCGATGTCAGAGTAGCCGAGATCATCGAGCAGGATGACGATAATGTTTGGTTTTAAAGAGAGTTCGGATGAGAAGACTGGATGAAAAGAGCAGGCCACAAGAGTTAGGATTAGGACGAGACGCATTTTTGGCTGGATTTGGATGCAGTGTTTATAGGACAAGGTTAAAACTACTTAGATAGACCTCTAGTTAGATAACTACTACCTCGATGCAGAATTGGACAGGAAAACTACAAGAAACTAGAGAGTCTGTGCCGAGTGCGCAATGTGGAGTAATCGGAGTTTGTAGGAGGTGGATAAGCAGAAACACTGATTATTAAGAACGCCTGGTCTCGGTATCCGGAGGAAGAGAGATAGCTAGAACTCCGTGCTTCTTTTTCTCATGGGTCCTAATCAGAACATTCTGAGACTTAACCGTCTATTCACTATGAGAGTCAGGACTTAGAAAGCAGAGGGCTCAGCCACAGAAATTGCTTCAGTTGAGCGCTCCTGAGCATAATTCACAGTTCGGCGCTACAGATTACGGTGAAGGTGATAAAATCATCGAAGCTTACTCCACAATTAATACTTGCGCCTCGAATGGACCCGGGTCACAGCCGGATACGCCTTCCTCCCAACAGCAAGAGTTACCGGCTGGGGCTCATGAGCGGTGATATGCAAACGCCACTTCTCCTCCTCGTTGTTTCAACCAACAAAAGTTCCGAGTCGGTCAAAGTTGACAGCTAACAAAGCCAAACCGCTATTGCACTGGATGGCAAGTAACCATGGGTATTTCACGGGAGTTCGCTCACTTGGCAGAATACTATAATAAACTAGTAGAAATTGTGCCACTCGATTTGCTATGATGATGAGCGATTTGCTTTTTGCGGTCAGCTAGTTAGAAAGATTCTGGCTAAGAGCTAATACCTAACGGCTAATAGCTATTCGCAATCCCAAAAGTGGGCCAAACCCATGAAAGTGCACAACGCGCGGCCAACATGACCCAAGTTGACCAACATGAATCATTCGCGAGGATGCTGCGCAGTTGTTGGTGAGTGGTCATTAGTGATTAGTGATTGGACATTAAGAATTTTTCTTTACATCATCAATCATAAATCATACTTCATCCATCCCCACCCGCCACCATCCACACCTCGAGATGCCCGACAAACCTTCCTTCACCACCACCAGCATACGCATCGTTGCCGAGGACAAGATCAAGTCGGCCATCGCCCAGGGGGAATTCGACAATCTGCCGGGAATGGGCGAGCCTTGCCCGCTGATCGATCAGCCCTATCACCCCCTCTGGTGGGTCATGCGAAAGTTGCAACGAGAAAACCTGCTTCCGAAAATAAAATGACCAATGCCCAATGTCCAACCACCCGCCACTCGCCACCAACCACTCACCACCCAACACCCTTAGCCTGCTCGAACTCATCGCATGGCTTGGCATCCTCGCATTCTCGTTCTGCATGGAGTCCGCCAGGGGCACAACCCCCGCGAGCGAACAAGAATCTTTTCCCCAGGTGAGTTCCAAGAAAGGCCTTTTGGTCGAGGATCTGCAGGACTTTGCCCACCTGGGCATCAAACATGCCACAGTCAATGTGAATCTCGCCAGTCTGATCGATCCCCACCCGACTGGCGAAAAGGCTGCGCAGCCTCAGTGGAATTATCGTGGCCAAGCTTATTTCTTCCATGAAAGTGCCGTGCAGCAATTGGATCATCGCATCAAGTTGCTCTCCGACGCGGGGGCCCTGGTTTACTTGATTCTGTTGGCCTACGAGTCGGGCAATGCCGAGACGAACCGTATTCTCCTGCATCCCGATTACGATCCCGCCTGCCCGAACCACCTCGGCGCCTTCAATTCGGTAACCCCGGCAGGCAGGGATTGGTTGGCGGCGACAATTGAGTTTCTGGCTGCTCGCTGGTCGCGACCGGATCAACCGTACGGTCGGGTCGTCGGCTACATCGTCGGCAACGAGGTCAATAGCCATTGGTGGTGGAGCAACTGTGGGCATACGACGATGCAGCAGTTTGCTGATCATTACTTTGCTGCCCTGCGAATCATTTACGACGCGGTCAGAAGTCAAACATCTGGGTCGCGCGTGTATGTTTCGCTCGAGCACCACTGGAGCATTCGTTACCCGGCCGGTGACGAGTCGCAAGCATTCCCGGGCAAAGATTTTCTCGAGCATCTCGCTAAACTGTCTCAGACAGATAAGCGAGGCGACTTTCCTTGGAACATCGCTTACCATCCCTATCCGGAGAATTTATTCGATCCGAGATTCTGGATCGACGAGACGGCTGTAGATTCACCCGACTCGCCTCGCATCACATTCAAGAACCTGCAAGTACTAACCGAGTTCTTAAAGCGGCCAGAAATGTTGTACGACGGCCATCCGCGTCGTGTGATCCTCAGCGAACAAGGATTTCATGCGCCCGATGGTCACGAGGGCGAACAGTTGCAAGCCGCAGCTTATTGTTACGCTTATCGCAAGGTGGCAGCCACCGACGGGATCGATGCCTTTATCTACCACCGCCATCTTGACCATCCCGACGAAGGGGGCCTGCGGCTGGGTCTACGAACTCGCAATCCTGCGGATCACTCACCTGGAGAGAAACGAAAAATCTACAAGTGCTTTCGCGCGGCCGACACACCCCAGTGGCGAGAGGCATTCGAGTTTGCCCTACCCATCGTAGGGCTGGAGAGTTGGCCAGAGCAGTAAGTGCCTAATAGAAAGTTCAGCCGCGTCGAGCAAATGTCCAATGTCCAACCACCCGCCTCAAACCACCCACCACCAATCCCTGATCCCCGTCCCCTGTCCCCGCCGCTTCTTCCGACCTATAATAGAATCTTGCGTCATTTTTCTCGGGGGCGAACAGGGTTCGACCGGGTAGATGAAGCGTAAGTCGCGTGTCGTGGTTGATCAGTGGGCCACGTAAAAAGCTGATCACAATGTCAATTGCCAACGGCAATTACGCTTTGGCTGCCTAATTAAAGGCAACCCGGACTAAGGGCTGAAGTCGGATTGGCCCGGACGTCCGTCACTAAATCCGAACCGCCGCAGGTCACTGCCGGGTACGCCTGCGGTTAAACAAGTTCTTGGCTAGTCTCGTTCTAACCTGGTCGACTGGGTGATTGCGAGGCGAAATTAAACCAGCCGACTACACACGTAGAAGCTTGCGTGGAGCTACGTCGGGACGCGGGTTCGATTCCCGCCGCCTCCACTTGTTGCCACCCATTATCTGATGAAGCGTTTTAATAATACTTCGAGTTGGCTACATATGAACAGCAGGTCTTAAGTTCACATCTAGCCTTTTCTGACGCAATGAATCATATTCGTTGACTCGTCGAAGTCTGGCCGCTGCTTTCGCTGCCATGACCGGGAGCCAGTTGGACTCCTACCAAACGCGGCCATTCTGTGCCAAGCGCAAGGTGGGATTTAATGACACCCACCGCTTCAACCGTAGACATGGCATTACGCGAGCAATGTCAAATGTCTTGCTAAGCGGTATGCAAAGATTCGACCAATGAATGTGTTGCCCCCGGGTGCAACGTGTGGACTGTGCGCCTGGGTCAGCTGCAGTCGTTGGTTGGTCCGATCTCGCCGCGCCTTCGGAACAGCAGCCAAAATCCGCCAGCCGCCAGCAACAAGGCGCTCGCCGGCTCGGGAACGATGCCCGTCACACGAACGTTGTCGATTCCGGCTCCTCCTTCAGGGGGTATGAAGCTGCCAGGATTAAGGGCTAGATTAAACTTAATGGTGCGGGTGCCTGGTAGAAGGGCAGCAGTTACCCCACGGCCACCGAACTGGTCGTTCGCAGCTACAATGACCGAATTGTCGAGAAAGACAGCAAAAGTGTCTGGGTAGACTCCGGAAAGCCATCCATCGTAATCGAAACTGAGTGTTCCTCCCGCAGGACCGATCTTGACAATGAGCGTCAGTAGCGAATCGTCTATACCCTGAAAAATCGTCCAGTAAGGATCACCCGCCTGCCAGAATTCGTCACCTGGTAGGAAGATCCCGGGGCTGGTCCCAGGTCCCCAGGGGACCAAACCGTCTTCCCAGATGACGGTCGAGCCATTATGAGTATGAATGAACCCGCCATCAAAGGTCTCAAGAATGTCGAGACCGGCTGCTGATGTCGCAAGCATGCCAGTTGTGAAAAGAGCGCCGAGCGCGCGGGCCGTAATCCTCGGGGTAACGATCGACGCAGCAGCCATTAAAGAATGCACAACTGTAAAGCAGTGAGCCATTAGTACACCTTTCCGATTAGATAAATCGCCTTCGCCAATACAAGACCGCACCCCGACATCTACATGATTGCAACCTAACATCGATGCTATGTTGCCTGTCGGAACAAAGTGGCGGGATTAAATTTACAATTAGCTATCCGAAAGTAAAAAGTCAACTAGCCGCATTGCCGGGCGGTCCAATGCAGTCAACGGCAGAAAACCGCCTTGTGCCATTGTCCCGGTCGTAGTCCAGGAAACTCAAGCAACAGGTCGCCTGGCGGAAAGGGTGGCTGCATGCCGAGGGGTCGCGCGGGTCTGGCCGGGTTGATGTGTGGACCGGCAAACACACATGCTGTGCCCCTGGCTACTCGACGCCGGCAATATCTGCAAACGTTTTCAAGGGACGATTCTTGCTCACAACCTCTGCCGTCGGCAGAGGTTGCGTCGTTTAGAGACAGCGGACCTCTAGTTGGATTGCTTTAGAAGTGAGATGGTTCCGTTGAGTCCTGATCGACCCCACTCTAATTCGGACGGCCAATCGTTCTACCAAAGGCTGAAGGAATTTTGTCAATCTCTCGATATCGACTCAACCATTGAATTTTGAATCTATAGATTTAATGTTCTACAGGTGCGTTTTAACCTTCCAATGAAAGCGTTCTCAAATCAAGTCTCCAAGTGGTTTTGAAAGTCGCCAAAAGGTATTGTGCCAACCAAACCGTTTCTCGTAGAGCGAGATTGTGACACGAACTTTTCTAACACCCCTTTTGGCAACTACTTAGGATACGATCGATTGCATGGTTGCTGTCAGAAAGTTGTAGGTATTGTGATAGTTTATTGGTGTATTTTGCAAAAATTCAGAACCCATGTGAAATACCCATGGTTACTTGCAATCCAGTGTAATAGCCGTTAGGCTTTGTTGACTAGCAAGTTTGACCGACTCGGAGCCGTTGTTGGTTGAAACAACGACGCAACAAAGATTGACTACTCGGCAGGCTTTAATTGACAGAAGAAGTGGCGTTTACATGGCACCGCTGGAACAGAGCACACTTATGCAACTTAAAGCAGGCGAATCGCCGGACTGTGATTTCCCTGTTTTTTCCATGCATAAGAGTGACCAGCTATCGATGGAATGAAACTGCGTGATGGATATGCGCTCTCTCAGAGCAGAATAGCAATCTAATGGGATGAGACTTGCCGTTCTGCAGGGAACTTTCAGCCAAGTGATTATCAGAGCCCAGTTGTCCTCGTTGGAACGAACCATTCATCGAGAAAGAGACCCGCTTAACAGTGCCCTCGTAATGCTATTTCGGGCCTATCAGTATGCGGTAGACACGAAAGCAAACCGTTGGCAGTTTGCCATTGAAATGGAGGAATTTCGCAACGCGGGAATTACCGTGAGTGAACTGCGTTGGCTTGTTGCGAAGGGTCTCGCGCTACAAGCTAAGGAGATATTCGATACAAATTGTGAGACTCGGAAGTTCGTTGCCTTGAAGACGACCGCCATGTCTTCCGGTACTTGCTTTGTCTTAACCGATTATGGAGTTAGCTTTCTGGAGAAAGCTATTCATGCTTTCCATCAATCGCATCCAGGGAATAGCGGCCAAACGGGTCTCCCCCCAGAATTCCTGAATGGTAACAATGCTGGCCTGGATCAAGTGAGTGTGGTAAGCGAGGTTCCGGTGTGGAACCCTCTTCGACGAGAACTCCGTTTCAAGGGCATGATCGTCAAGAATCTATCTTTGTCGGCCTGCAATCAGGAGGCGATCGTGGTCGCGTTTGAGGAAGAACATTGGGTGGAGAGAATCGATGATCCGTTACCTCCCATCGCTGGACAGGATCCGCGAAGGCGTCTCAACGAAACGATTAAGCAGTTGAATCGAAAACATCGCAATTCACTTATTCGCTTCCGTAGTGATGGTTCTGGAACGGGAGTTCAGTGGGAAGTTGTATGAAAGCCTCTAATTGAGCTTACCTATTGGGCCGAAGAGAAGTGCTACTCGAAGTCGGCTGAAATAATTCAAGTTTTTTCGACCCTGGGGAGATTATCTCCCCTATTCTGTTGCGACCACGTGACCTCCTAAAACCCGTACTGGTTAAAGCATTTGGGTCATGGATTTGCCTCTAATGTGAAATCGGGAGGGAGATAATCTCCCCCTGACCTCCCATAGTCAGTAGGTGTGAGTGCCTCGACAATCAACGCCAGCGATTGAAGGCACTTCTCGTTCGATTCTCTATTTCCTCCTCACGAGTTCGTGCACAGAGTCGCTTTCGACTGCCGTGCAAACTTTGAATCGGATCTACCCAAAGGCTACTGAGATGAAAAGCTTCCCCTCTTGCTGGAATAATGTGCTCACTCAACTTGGTTTTCGTCGAAACAGGCGAAAGAGCGTTTCGAAAAGGGGTATCGGTCGACGGCCACAGTTCGAGAATCTCGAATCACGGGAGATGTTGGCGGCAGACGTTATCGTTTCCAATGCGTCAGATGAGGTTAATGGCTCGACAACCTCCATTGCCGATTTGATTGCTAACCCTGGTTATGATGGCATCTCGCTGCGTGAAGCGATAACTGCTGCAAATGCAAATCCTGATGCCAACGTTATCGAGTTCGCTCCTGGCATCGACAAAATTCTGGTCACTAGCGAATTAGAGATTAGCAGCAGCGTAACGATTGAGGGCCCCGGCGCAGATCTACTCTCCATCGATGGCCAAGGCCAAACGCGTGTGTTTCACGTTACCAGCGGAGGGTCGGCGACCCTCCGAGGTCTGACGATAAGCGGTGGGAATGTCACAGGCAACGGGGGTGGCCTGCTGGCCGAGAATGCCAATGTGGAAATCAATGACAGTGCTTTTGATAACAACCAGGCAACTGCCAAAGGGGGAGGACTTTATTTCACGACGACTCAGGGATCTACCCTCCTCGTCTCAGGGAGTACGTTTTCTAGAAATCGGTCCTCAGGAAACCGGGGTACTGGTTTGGGGATTGATTCGTATGGTGTTTCCACAACTGCTCAAATTGTGAACACCACGATCTCCAACAACACCGGGGACGTGGCAGGTGGTGCCGTGTATGTTACTGGCGATGCCGACCTGGACATCGAGATTATCAACTCGACGATTGCCAAGAATCATAGCGGGTCTGATGGCCATCCTGGTGGGCTGTGGATTACTTCCAGCGGAGAGACCACGCTCACAAATACGATCCTGGTCGGCAACACGAAACCCACGCAAGGCGCACTGCTAGATTTCTATCAGGCCTCGGGCACGATCACAGGGATCCATAATCTGCTGAATGCAACGGGGGGATCATTCGCAAATTCTCTCTCCAACGATTCCACAAACCAGATTTTACCCACGTATGACGAGGCCAAACTCGCACCCCTCGGCTATTATGGTGGGTCGACCCAGACGCACGCCTTGTTGCCGGAAAGTCCCGCAATTGACAATGGTGATTTGACAACCCTCATTCTTGATCAACGGGGCTTTAAGCGTCTGGCTGATATTGCAACCGACATTGGTGCGTTCGAGTTATCATACCTTCGGTCGCACGGGAAGGATTACGATGGAGATCAACGTGAGGACCTAATAGCTGTCGACGAAACCACGGGTACATTGTCGGTGGTTACTTATCCAGCGGGACAAGCCACTTACTCCAATTGGCTCGAAGTGGGTGGGTTTACCCTGGCTGGTTTAGTCTCTGGCGACTTTGACGGGGATGGCCGTGATGATGTTGCCTTCAAACCTGCTGGCGATAACTGGCAGTTTGGATTTTCCGATGGAACAGCCTTCTTTACGGTTGCATCAGATGTTTCTGAACCCTTTTCGAGCAACAAGGCTGGAGATTTTGACAACGATGGGCGCGACGAAATAGTTTATCGCGATTCGTCAAGCGGCACTTGGAAAGTGATGCAGGTCGACGCGCTGGGTAATATCACCCTGGAAGATTGGGGAGCAGGCCTTCTGCCCTCATACTTAGAATTGTTTGTGGGCGATGCCAACCGCGATGGCCGCGACGACCTGATCTTCCTCAAGACCGACAACCAGTGGGAAGTCAGCCTTTCAGAAAGCTCCCATACCTTCAGCACAGCACCAGACACTGCTTGGGCAGATTGGTTCGATGGATATTTAACTACCGAAGGTCTCGATGCCGAGGGGCCTTATCAAGAGGTCCTCGACATTTTCTCCAAGGTATACAACGAAGTCGAATTGGAGCTTTACCCCGGTTTGATGAAGGGCATCCAGGCCACCGAAGACACTAAGGCTGGCAATCCCTGGGATCAGGCGGCGCTGTTGGTGGATGAACTGGAGCCGGTTCTCGGGCAGCCGAATGCCGAAATTGCTTCTGGCAAGGTCCGGGTTGCTGTCGAGGAACTTCAGAAGTGGTTAGGGGTAGAGACACCTGTGGCCGCTTACCGCGTGATCAAATCCTCCCTCGACGGATTCGTGAAGTCGCTCAATGCTTCGAGCCAAGAAATAATCTATGTGGGCACAATTGACGAGGTTGCTTTCAATACCAATATCAAATTCTTGGAATTCACCCACGCTTGGGTTCGCGCGAAGGTTCCCACCGCCACCGGTTTCGACTTCATCGATCTTGACCCCTCCTTGAAATTCAAAGATCGGCAAGAGGGTATCGACCTGCAAGCCCTCGTCTTCAACGCCACCAATCCGCAAGGATTATTTGACGAATACGAGTACCTTTCGCTCGATCCGAGCATTGATCGCCGCTTGCCGCTTGAGTTTTTTGAAGATGAGCTGATGGACTACCTCGTCCAGTACAGACCGGGAATGTCGCTGGCCGACGTCCCGCGCGACGGGCCAATTATCACGCAGACATTTGAGCGCCTGCCGGAGGGCTGGGAGACGGGGGTGGAGATCGTTGACGCGGGTTCGCCTGGATTGGCGGATGATGTGCAGGAGTACGACAACCTACAAGCGATCTTCGACAACGAAGATTGGAAGATGGAGTTGACGCATCGGGTAGAGTTGAGTGTGGATCGGGAAGCTGGCACGACAGCGCAAACGACCGATATCAATTTTTCTTCGGACCCGCTTTTCTCCTATGGAAACTGGAATTCAAACAGTACTCCTTCTGAGCCTCATAAGAGCATTTCAATTAGTGTCAGTACTCTTACTGATCTGGTGTTGTATGAGGGTGCTGATCCTAATGCTCCGGTTAGACCAGGAGACGAATATATAATCGATCTTAGTGATAAAACACTTGAGTCTTACAGCCCACTTGAATTCATCGAAATCGAACGTCACGATTTCTTAAATCCAGACGTCGACTATAGTATTCTAAATGAACTCCATGTCGGTTCTACAAATCCTGGCGATTTCTTTCAAATTCAAGGAACGGCAAATGATTCAGAGCTTGTCCTTACGTCATCTACGACAACAAAGGCCATCGCTCTGGCTACTTCTATTCCTGATGGGTACACCATTACAGAAAATACCCACTTGAGCTTCGATGTTGATATTTCTAATCCCCAAGGAACGTTGCACGGCATAGGATGGATATTTGATGGTGCTGCATCTCAGTCTGAACAGGAGCAGCAGTACTTTCGGTTCACGAGTGTAGGTGGCGGAACTTCAACTATTCTAAATAACGCGCCGGCCGGCAGTTTTGATGCCGTGTCGATTAATAACACAAACGCAAATGCGAGTGTCAGCTTTTTAGGACAAGATACTCTAGGATTCAAGCGTTACCACTATGAAATCGAACTTGGGCATGCTGAATTCAATTTCACGCCAGGGCAAACTCAATCTTTCAGTCATCTGGTTTTCTTTACAGAAAGCGATGACGAGGGTAGTTCGACCCAAATAGCACAAACGAAATTCAGCAATGTAACGCTTTATGAGAAACCAATAGGCTCCACAGGAACCATAACATTGCCCACCAATGCTAAAGAGATTGGTTTCAACAGCTTTTCAACTTCATTTGGTACAGGCATAGATTTCAAGACATTGAGACTTCAAGCTGCAGATGGCTCTGATGATCCATACGAACTTACCGCGCAAACAATATTAGAGTTTGATGTCAAATCAAATATAGGACAAAACAATTTTGGCGATAGCGTGGCAATCGGCTGGGACACGGATGGCGTATGGGATGGCGATAATTCCAGGGTATTCATGTTGGCAGGAAATGATATAGCCGGCGCAAATAATTTCTACAAAACTTACAGTTCGCCAGATCCAGTCAATCCCATTACGCAGACCTTCCGAATTCCAATTGGAGAGACGTCTGGTCTAATAAATTCAAATACACTCGACTTAACTCATTTAGTCTTTGAGTCAGCCGGATATAACGGAGCCCAAACACCGGCTGTCTCCACGGAAACAGTTTTCAGTAACATCCGTTTATATGAGCCGGATGTCCTTCCTCCTTCAATCGTTATCGACGAAGCTGACAACGATGCCCTTAAGCTGACGGGAACCTCTTACCAAACATTGGCAGTTCCCGGGGGATACGAAATTCAACAAGACTCCGTGCTTTACTTTCGCTTCAGTAGTGACTCCCAAGGATTAGATCATTACATAGGGTGGGACACGGATAGTGAATACGGCAATGGCCTCCCAACCTCCTCAATGCATGCTTTAGAGCAACTCATCAAGATATACGGTACATCGTCAGATCCAACTCTGCCGGACGCAAGATACACGAGCGGAGGAAGTGATCAGCTCATGGCCATACCGATAGGCGAATTACAGGACGCGTTTGGCCATTCGTTTGTGGGCAAGACGATTTCTCGTCTCGTATTCGGCGTCAATGGAGGTACGAATGAAAACGCGGAAAGTATTTTTAGCGAGGTTGGGCTCTGGAGCCCATCTGGAGCAATCAACATCAATTCTAATGGAGTTTTGTCACTTTTCGACACTGCTTATAGGTCCGTCTCATTAAATCATAGGATAACTTCGGCGACCAAGTTGAGCTTTGAGGTCAAGACTACAGGTATAGGAAGGTTGCATGGAATTGGTTTAGATACAGACGACTCATACACGAATGGTGTGCTTGAGTTTTATCAACTTTTCGGAACAGACACAGAATACAATCAGTCCGCCAACAAAGGAACAGATACCTTCTCAGGTCAATTTCAAACTATTGAGATTTTCTTACCAAACTCACTGGATGGAATTAATCTTAAAAAATTGGTCTTCTTTACCGATAGCGGTCCGTTTGTTACGGATGCTGTCACCACATTTCGGAATGTCAAAGTATCTGATGAACTTCCTTCAACCGATCAGCTCTGGCAACACACCCTCTTAGTGCCTGAGGTGAGCCAGGAGAGTATCCAGTTTGCGATGATCGAGGGGTCGTCAAATAAGTATCGCTCTGAACTTTATGTCGGGGGAGCCCCAGTTCCTGGTGCTTTTAGTGGCGACGACATCTGGGATGACCTCGGTGACACCGCCCTGATCACGGTCAACCATCTCTCCCCCAGCAAGTTCGGCATCCCCGGACCTGGAAAGAGTTTTTCTTACGAGCAGGAAGTCGATGAAGTAATCACACTCGGTCTCGATGCTAATCAGCATTCGCGTAAGAGTTTAGCCGATTTGCAGAGTGAACTCCTTGCCACGCTTGATGGCAACGTGAGTGAGCAGGACTACTTCGAGGACCTTGACGAACTCTTGTCCTATACGACGGCAAAATACTGGTATGACTTTAATCAAAGTAATGAGGTTATTGCCGGACTCACCGGAACTGTTAGCACGCAAAACTACGTCGGTTCCGGAATTGCCAAGGCCAGGAAAAATCTGCTTCGAGAATCCCCAAGCGATCCAAATGATTTTATTATCGAACACCTCCCTTATCTGATCGCACCGCTCGACATGGGAGTGGACCTGCCAAATTCCAATCACAATACCTTAGATCAGAATACTGGTCTGCGCAATCAAGATGCCTGGCAATTGGTAGGCTACAACGCGTCTGCATTGGAGCACAATGCTGTTGAAGAACAGATCAATAGCGAGAGTGTCTCAACGATGAAAGGCTTGCAATTGGCAATGAATGATGCCAATGCTCAGGTTTATGTGCTCGAAAGTCGAGTTGTGAATGGCAGTCGTGTGATTGAACATGTTGAAACACTTGATCTCGACTCCGAGGGAGCTCTTTCAATACTGCAAGTAAATCATAATTTCACCACAAATGCCTCCTATCTTTCAGACTCCTCGGACGGTTTACTCAAGGACTACCTCCCTGGCCAAGCGTCCTTTGTGAACTCATTCTTCAACTCCAATTTGGCTGTTAGCACCACAGAAGGGGATATCCGTGTCTTATTGCCGAGTGATCCAACTGTCTTGGAGCTTTGGGGTGGAGCTGTCTACACTTCGGAGAAACAAAACTCACTTGGTTTTCAGATAAAGAAGACCAATAGTGCTCCAACAAGCGGGGGCGACAGTGTCAACAAGTTTGTTGAACTGAATACGAATCTTCCTAAATCAATCTTCCCTTATGCCTCCTTCGCCGGGGATCCGGTCAACACGGCCAATGGCAACATGTTCCGCGACGACGTGGACATTGTCTTTCCCAACCTGGGTGTGCCGCTGGATTTCACGCGACATTATGATTCGAAGAACAAGGACGACATCGGCCTGGGAGTCGGCTGGACCTACAGCTTTGGCGACGTGCTGGTAGAAGATGAAGATGATGCCAACTATTTGGTGTGGATAACTTCCTCTGGCCAGCGGCATAAATTCCAGGCGAACGGTAGTAGCTACGATGTCCCTGCCGAGCTCCACGGAACGTTCACGAAGTTGGGTTCGACTAGTTACATTTACAAAGATAAGAGTGGTATGGAGTACCACTTCGACCAGAAATCCAGCAGCGAGAACGGACTGCAGGTGCGGGGCCGACTTACGAAGCAGGTCGATAACATCGGCAACGGTGTCAATGTGGTTTACGATCATGCCACGTTGCGAGGCATTAAAGAGGTGCAGGATGTGCACGATCCGGCTCGCAGGCTCGAATTTGATTACAACGCCAGCGGTGTGATCAGCCAGATACGTAAGGTGCACAACGGCAATACGGTCGGCACCTGGGATTTCACCTATTTAACGCCAACTATCGACTCGCAGAATCATCTGAAGGCGGTCCAGGCACCCCAGGTCGATTTTATCAACGATATGGGCGAGCCAGATAATAAGGGTCCTACAGTCGAGTACGCCTATTATGCTTCAGGATCCAGCAAAGGTCTCATGGAACGGATCACCGAGCCAGACGGATCTTCCCATGACTACGAATATTACCCCAATGGCCGGGTCTTTCGGGTGAAGGATAGCCTGGGCCATGTTGAAACGTACAGTTACAACCTCCTCCGCGGACTGGCCGAATTCACCGACGAGAACGGCAACACGGAGATCTACATCCACCAGGAAAACGGCCTGCTCGAGAAGCAAATCCATCAAGACCGCACCCGTCAGGAGTTCACCTGGGGACGGGACGGCACGCCCGCTGAATTCTTAATGGCCAGCTCCACCGATGAAGTGGGTGCCGTCGAAAAGTTTACCTACTACGTGGACGACGTAAATTGGTTTAAGGACCCATCCCACGGCTTCGACGTGTCTGCCACCGACTTCCGCAACCGCGAATTGTATGAAGCTACCGAGAAACAATTCCCTGGCCAGCCGACACTTACCACCCGCTTTGACTACTCATCACCGGGCGGTGAAAAGTCGCACATGATCAATCTTAAAGAGGTCGTTGTGAATCCGGGAGGAGAGGATCTCACGACCACCAATATCTACGATAGCTTGGGACGTCTGACGAAAACGACCGACGCGGGCGGCAATGTGACGACGCGCAGCTATTACGCTGAAGACGGGTCGCCCGAAGGTGGACTATTAAAGACAGTAACCAACCCGCGCGGCAACGACACGGGTGTCACCGGCAGCGACAATCTGGAATTTGTCACCTGGGAACCTCTTGCTGAGTCAGTCTCTGTCACTTCAGGCATCCTATCAATTCGGGTCACTGCTCCTGGTGGTACAGGCGGCTCCAATAATATTTCGATAGACGCGATCCGTATCGATCGCACTGATGGAGCTTATCCGTTAACCCGTATCATCGATGAGGACAACGATGGCATCGATAATGAATTTCACACCATCGGTGGCAGCTACAGTGGTGGTTTCAACGCCTTCCACGGCGGCGATCGGATTCTTTTCAATGCCGCCGGTCAACAAGCCGTGTGGACCTTTAAGAATCTTGAGCCAGGCACCTACAAGGTTTCTGCCACGTGGGTTGGCTCAAGCAGTCGTTCGTCCAACGTGCCTTATGAGATCTTCGATGGTTTGCCGACAGCGGAACCCATCGCTACGATTACGAAAGACCAAAAGAATGTCCCGGTCGGATTTGATCCCGGTTTCGTCACCACGTTCACCTACGATGCAGCTGGCAATGTCATCGAAGCCAAGACCGATGGAATTTCAACCACAATCACGACATACGATCACCACGGCAATGTGCTCAGCTTGGAAGATCCGCAAGGGGTTCGCCAGGAATTCGTCTACGATGCTCTAGGAAGACAATCGCTGGCCCAGACGAGGCCTACAGACACTGCGCCCCTGTTGACCAGCCTGTTCCAAAATGACTTGCTTGGCCGCACTCGGATCACTACCGACCCGCGTGGCAACGTCACCGAGTTCGTCTACGACGAGCGAGGCTATCTTGAGAAGCAGATTTTCGCCGACGGCAACGAGAGTTCCTTCGAATACGACGGCAACGGCAATCGCATAAGCGAAACCGACGCCCTGGGAAGGATCGCCCAGTTCAAGTACGACTCCCGTGATCGGCTCATCGAAACGATTTATCCCGATGGCACGAGCGCGTCGATTCGCTACAACGGCGTCGGGCAGATCGCAGCCACGATCGACGAGTTGGGTCGGGAGACAAAGTTTACCTATGATGCGGCTGGCCGATTAAAAACGACTACCAACGCGGCTGGCAAGCTGGCCACGAATCAATATAACAGCCTTGGCCAAATCTTTTGGCAACAAGATTTCAACCAGCAGTTGACCTATTTCTTCTACGATGATCTGGGTCGACTCGATCAGACGCTGGTTTCTGAGTCGGGTTCTTATCTTTTATGGACCAGCAACGATTACGATGCGACCGGTAATCTCATTCGGTCTGCCATCTACGATACAGAGAAGCTGTTGGGAGCGGGCGTAACCCTTGATGTGAACGCGATCAAGGACACCATCAATACGCATCCACAATTTGTGCAGGTGACCCAATTCAAGTACGACGCCCTCAACCGACTGATTGAGACGATTCATGCCGACGGCACGAGCACCCACACTGTGTACGACAACGTCGGACGCGTGAAGTATCAATATGACGAACTGACGCGTAAGACGGAACTTAAATACGACAATTACGGTCGCCTTGCGGAGACCATCGCCCCCGATCCTGATGGACCCCAGAACCCAGCCACCAGTCCCAAGACACGTTACCATTACGATGCCGCCGGCAATCAAACCAAAGTCATTGATCCGCGAGGCAATGCCACTGAATATCTGTACGACAAGCTCAACCGCCTGGTCACCGTTAAGGATGCCCTGGCAAGCGAGTCACACACACTTTACGACAAGGCGGGCCAGCTCGTGGCCACCGTAGACGCCCTCGGTCGGGCGACCTACAGCCTCCGCGACAAGCGCGGCAGAGTCATCCTCAGCCGCGAGGCAGACCCCGACGGCAATGATCCGCTCACTGCGCCTCAGACTCGCCGCGAATACGATGCAGTTGGCAATTTGATCCGCCTTACCGACCCCCTGGGCAATGTCACGCAGTACGAGTACGACGAACTCAATCGGCTCTTGGAAAAGAAGCTGCATCTGTCCCCAGAGGTGCTGATTATTGATGATGGAGATCCGGCGTATCGTGTCGAGCGAAGTTTAGAAAATGAAGTAGGAATTACAATTGATGGCTTTGGTGGGGATGCCCGATTGTTAGCCCCAGTGAGTGGCAGCAATGCGATCGCTGAATATTCGTTCACGAACCTCGAGCCGGGCGACTATCGTGTCTTTGCGACATGGGAAGGAAACCCACAGGCAACTAGCGGTATGTCCGTTGTCCTGCGAAATGTAGTAACCAATGGGTTGACCAATCTAACCAATTATGGAGATCTATTTGAATCAGGGAATCATCGCATTCTGTTCGGAATCGACCAGACTGTGAGCCCCACCGATGAATTACGTTACGACGAGGGGACGCCGCGCATTTGGAATGAAGTCTTTGCGAATGTGACTGTCCTTGCGGGAGGAACTAGGGAGATAGTGCTGTGGTTGCGGAGTGGGACAGATGAAAAACTCATCGCCGACGCGGTGCGTTTGGAGCGGATCCTTGAGCCTGTCACCCGCACTTACACCTACGACGATAACGGCAATCTTATGACCGAGACCGACACGCTCGATCGCACCACTACCTACGAATACGACGCCCTCAACCGCGTTACCAAGGTGACCTTGCCGGACCCCGACGGGACCGGCACCGGCAATGATCTGCCTGCGCCCGTTACTGAGACAAACTACGACGGCTATGGCAACGTCCTCACCACCATCGAGAATCGGGGAGGTGGCACTCACCAACGCACCACCGCCTACTCTTATGACCAGCGCAATCGCGTACTGACCGAGACGTTGGATGCAGGAGGCGTTGACGAAGTTGTCACGCAGTTTGGTTACGACGCGGTAGGGAACCTCATCTCCCAGGTCGACGCCTTCGGGACCATCGACGCACGGACGGACTATGAGTACGACAATCTCGATCGGCTGACAGCGGAGTTGCGCTATCGCAACGACTCCGATCCATTCCCGCTCACCACGCGTTTCCAATACGATGCCGCGGGAAATCTGACGCGGCAATCGGAAATTACAACGCAGACTATCAACGGCACAGACCGTAGCCACCAGTCGGCCACCCGCTTCACCTACGACGCGCTGAACCGCCTTGCCAGCACCACCCGCGAGGATGGGATCGTGTGGGAGGTGCTCCATGAGAATTTCGAGGTCGACACGCAAGAGCTGAACGTACGGCTCAATATGACTGAAACGAACAAGTTCGTCGCGGCCGATGCCGTGCGGATCGACCGGCTTGGTCCCAACGGCGCACTCCTCGACACGCGAATCATCGATAATGACCCCAGTGGAGACGACCCACGATTTACGCTTACTACTTCTGCAGTCTACGAAGCCACCAACAACACGATTGCCGAGTTCTGGGGCGACACTACCGTCCTTGCTGATTTTGGAGCCGCTGTATGGAACTTCACCGGCCTTGAAAATGGCACTTACCGGGTATCCACCCTGTGGGTTTCTGACCCCAATTCCCGCGATGACACGGCTCTCTATGAAATCTTCAACGGTCCGGTGGACACCTCGGCAGACGCGACGGCGACCCCCGATCAACAGGCAGCCCCCGTCGGCTTCACCGGTGCGACGACCAATTTCGCGTACGATGCCGTGGGGAATCTCACGCATACGACCGACCCCAACGGCCACACCAGCTCGAGCACCTACGACCGGCTCAACCGGCTCATCAAAACGACCGCCCCCGATCCCGATGGCAATCCCGCCACCAACAACACACCACTTACCACTTACACCTACGACGCGATCGGGCAGCTCGTTGAAGAGAAAAACGGCGAAGGGGAATCACGCAGATACGCCTACGACACCTTCGGCAACCAGATCCGCGACACCGATGGCGAAAACCACTCGACCCACAGCCGCTTCGACAGCGAGGGGAACCTGCTTTCCTTCACCGACCGAGCAGGCAACACCACCACGTACACCTACGATGCGCTGAACCGGATCAAGACCGACACCATCACGCTCTCGACCGGCGACGCCGTTCGCACTTACACCTACAACGCCCAAGGAAATCTGCAGGAGACCATCGACCGTGAGGGGTGGCAGACGATTTATGATTACGATCGCCTGGATCGGAAATTAGTGGAACAATTCCTCGACGCGACGGGCCAAATCGTCGAGGAACTAACGTGGCAGTTTGATGATTTAGGAAGAGTGACTCATACGGAAGATGGTGAAATTGGTCGTACGTTTGTTTATGACGATATAGGCCGCGTTCTCTTGCAACGCGATGATCTGCCGACAAGTAGCTATCCGAACTATGTCTTTGAACATCGTTTTGTTTATGACGTGCTTGACACTGCCGATTGGAATCAGTTCGTCCGTACTGTGGTGACTCAGCATTTCCTGAACGGAGAAGGTTCCGATAACCTAAAAGGTCTCACAACGTACTTTACAGACCGCAGAGGTCATTTGGCGAAGATTCATGACTCTCTCAGCGACGAAAAGATTATTGAATTCATTTATGACGATGCCGACCACCTCATGGATGTGGCCCGCACGGCGACGGACGGATTTTTCTTCTTCGAGACGCGATACAATTACGACAACGCCGGGCGAGTCACCGGTATCGAGCACACGCGTGACGGCGACGATACACCCTTTACGGAGTATGGCTACCAATACGATCAGGCGGATCAAATTACCAGTCTCTTGACTGAGCATGACCCCACTCTCGCCGCCTTCCCAGATCCAACCGAGTTAGAGGTATTCACGTTTGACCAATCTGGCCAACTCACGGATGTGTTTAATGTCGGTCCCGCCGCCGAGGAGAATTTTGTCTATGATGAAAATGGTAACCGCACTACCAGCAGTGCCAACGGGACAACGGTTGTCGGTGAGTACAATCGAATACTGGAAGATGCGGATTATACCTACCAATATGACAAGGAAGGCAATCAAACTCACCGCACCAATAAGAGCGATGGCACTTATCTACAATACACCTGGGATCACCGCAACCGCTTAACCCGCGTGCGAAACTATGACATCAACGACACACCCGTGTTGGGATATGTCACCTACAAATACGACACAGACGACCAACAATTTGAAAGACTCTGGTTTACGCAAATCGATTCACAGTCTTCTTTAGCCATTGGAGGTGAACGCTTCATCTACAATGGCGACCAGTTGTCGATTACCACGGGACCCTCCGTGACCCAGTTAAGTCGACGTACACTCTGGGGGCCGGGGGTTGATCAGTTATTGGTGGATGAAGTGTTCCAAAATGGTGGCTTGAATCCCCACGGATTATGGGCAGCGAATGATCATCTTGGCACAGTGCATGATCTCCTAGCAGACAATAGTTATTCAGGGGTGGAGGAACACCGGAAATATGACGCCTTCGGTGCCATCGATGCCGTCTTCGACGAAGCAGGCCAAGCCATTAGTTCCGCCGAAATGCAGAGCGATTTCGGCTTCGCCGGCCGGATTTGGGATAACAATGCTGAGTTGTATTACAACAAGGCCCGCTGGTACGACCCACACTCGGGCCGCTTCCTCTCGGAAGACCCGATCCAGGAAGGCGCCAACTGGTACCGCTACGCGGGGAACGACCCGATCAATTTTAGAGATCCCACCGGGCTGAGCCAGGCGGGGAATCCGCTGAATAATCTGTTCAATGGCGGTTTCGGCGGAAACGTGGTGCGGCAGGAGAATACTTCCCTGCGGAATCTGAATACGAATCTGCTCGCCTCGCCGACGCTGAATTACAACTCGTTTGCCGGGCCGGTGCGAAATACAGTGAGCCGATCCACGCCAGTTTCCACCAGTTCGCTGAGCACCTCAAACCTCTTGAATCAACTCTCCACGCCAAGTTACGTGCCAACTGCGCGAGAGCTGACGAATTTTGGGCCAGCACAATCCTTCCGCTCGATTGCAACCAGCAATCCATATGCTACTTCTAAACTGCCACGTACGGTTGAACAATTCAATCGTTACGACCAAGCGACGGTCACCGATAGTGGCGGTCGCACACGAACCGTAGTGGACTTTGGTGGGAAGCTCTTGGCCTTTGACCCGAAGACGGGCTATGAGACCGGCGAATTGCTGAACACGATACAAGGAGAATCAGGAGGCACCTATCAAACGTTTGCGACACCGAGCGTTGCCCAGAATCTGAAAATCCTTGAGAACCCGAGCACACTGACTCTGGGACTGCAGGGTGCCGGTGGTGCGGGACTAGTGGCGAGTAAGACCCTAGGTCAGGCAGCCTTGATTGCGGGGAGGGAGTTTGCTGAAAACGCGATCGATCTGGCTGCCGAGCAACTGCTGGGCACGAGTATTCCTGTGTTCAATCCCACCAGGTTGCGCGGCGGGACTCCTTCGGTTACATTGGGAGCTGCTAAACCGGGAAGGCCTGGGAATCCGGATCACGTTGCGGACGTGCTGCTGAACAATCAGGGTCAGCGACCTCAATTGCGACCGGGAAAAATTGGTAATCGAGTCCCCGATGGAATCGGAAAACCTGGTCAAATAGTCACAATCCGTGGCCAAAGGATCGATCCTGGCAGAGGTCGTGTCATAATTATCGAGTCTGAACGCTTCAATCAAAATGGTCAGCTAGTAAGTGCCGGTAGAAGACAGATTCGGGACATTCGTGCTGCAGAACCAAACTCCACCATAGTCGTGACCGATCCGGCTAACATTAATCGACAGCCTGTGATCTATCGACCGGGTCATCAGCCACCTCAAGGAGGACATTTGCCAAGCGGCACACCTATAGTAGTTCCGTTTCCGTAATTTAAAAGAGTGAATCAATGCCCGCCGTATGTACTTTTTGGCAAATGCCAAGTGAGGAAGCCAAGTTCCTCCAATATCTAGAGTCTACAGGAAGAGTAGTCGCCATTGAGGATACTTGGTATGAAACTCCAGAGGATGCTGTTGCAGTGGACTTGAATTCGTTTAGAGCTAAGTCTGCAAGTCAGGTCATGTTAGGCCTTTCACAACTTGTCGATTTCAAACCGATATTTATCGATAATGGACTGGATAGAGGATATGTGGGACCGAGTTATTTGCAAAATAACGTACTTTGCTACAGTCGCGGAATGATTCGCGATAGTAATTATCTAACTCAAGCGAATCTATGTGGCGAATGGACTTATCTTGATGAGGAGAAACAAGTGATTCTTGATAAGGATCCGGAATTCGTTCAGTGGGGCAAGAAAGTGCTTGCTTGGCTGCGAAGACATGCTTCAGAATGGGTAGAATACAATGGTTATAAATATCGCGCCACCAAGGCGGTCAAAAAAGCGGTCGAAGTAGGTGAGATCGTAGCTGTCCCATATTGATGAAGTTGGCATTGCTTTTTTCGATACCATTTCCTCTCGGAAGACCCGATCCAGGAGGGCGCGAACTGGTACCGCTACGTGGGGAACGATCCCATCAACTTCCGCGACCCCACGGGCCTCAGTCAGTCAGGCAACCCGCTGAACAATCTGTTCAACGGCGGTTTCGGCGGAAACGTGGTGCGGCAGGAGAATACCGCCCTGCGGAATCTGAATACAAATCTGCTCGCCTCGCCGAATTTGAATTACAACTCGTTGAACTCCCCAATTACCAGCGGCCCAGTGCGGTCGACAAACACGCTCAGGGGTTTGGGCAATGTCGCTAGCTCGGTGGCTAGTTCTACTTTGCGAACTTTCAATCCCGTTGCTAACACTGTGGTGAGTGCGGGCTTGGGTCTGGGAGCTGCAACACTCAAGGCGCTGCCTCCTGTGCAACCGAAGCGCGCTCCTATAAACGACGCCCCTCAACTAGTCCATCAAATAACGCCGGGAGTCCCAATCGCACCTCGGGATGTGCGAGATCTGCCGGGGATTCGGCCAGTGATCGACAATCCTCAACGATTTGTGGCGGCCAATCATTCGAATCAGGGCCATTTTGTTGTGGACACGAAAGACCTCAGTGTTCGCTTCGTGACTGGGGAAGCCTACCTGCCAATTGACGAACGAATACGGCGTTCGCAAATCGAGGGCCGTACAGCCGCTGGGCAAGCGCAATTTTTGACTGTAGTCCAGGAGGGACTTGTTACGTTCAGCCCATTTCATGAAACCGGGCGGGATTTAAGTATTTTGCTTACTGGCAAAGATTACCTGGTGGATCCAAGTGTCAGGTATACCACAGATGATCGATTCAATGCAGGAAAGATGTTGCTCTTGCCTGCTGCCAATTCAGGTCAGATTCGGTATGCTGATGAAGTTCTGGATGGGCTACAAGTCCGAGGCCGCACCTTGGGTCAGCAGCAGGGACGAGAGTTCAGGGTTGATCAGCTACAACTCTACGAATTTGATGCTAATCAGCCGAAACATGTACGTGGGTTTCTACAGAATGAACGTAGGAGGCTTGAAGGAAGTGGTGGAGGACTGTCGGAGACGGCAACTCCTCCAGGATATGTACAGGCTCACGGTCGTGCGACACCGGCCCGTGAAGGATATGATTACTCGAATTCCAGCCTTCAAGGCATAGATCTCAACAAGTTGGAAGAGCGTATACGCCGTAGAACTGGCAAGCAGTAACGGCTGAATTTATGATCAGGTGACAAAATGCGAGACTCACTCGACGATCTACTGAAGGAGGCAGAGAGAGATCTATTCACTGCTACGAAGCTGTCTCGGCAGCGTTCTTATCATCGCCGCGCGCCGTCACCAGAAAGTCTACCTCATTTCAGCGAGGCTCGCAGAGCTTTGCTACAGATCTTGAAAACAGACGCAACAAATCGAAAGGCCTTGCTAATGATGGCTCAAGTTTGCGAAGGTCTTATGAATTTTAAGGGAGCTATTGAATTTCTGAATAAGGCCTTTGCCGCTGGCGAGCCACGTACCAAAAAACATCTAAAAAAACTCGCTTTAATGCGAGAGAATGCCGAGGAATGGCACGATTTAGTGCTTTCACCGGAGGAACTTCGAGAACTAGGGGAGTATCTTCTGGAGATGAAGGTTGGAAGTGCAAATCGATCTTTTGATATCACAAAGGAGTGGTTGGAAACTCAATCGACGCATGATGTAAACGAAGTCATCGAGAGTCTTGAGCGTCGAGGAGCATTTTCTGACTTCCAAGTACTTGCAAATGTAGTTTACGGGTGAGGTGCGGACCTCTATTACAACTACGCCCGCTGGTACGACCCACACTCGGGCCGCTTCCTCTCGGAAGACCCGATCCAGGAGGGCGCCAACTGGTACCGCTACGCGGGGAACGATCCCATCAACTTCCGCGACCCCACGGGTCTCAGCCAGGCGGGGAATCCGCTGAATAATTTGTTCAACTCACCAACGGAGCGGAATTTGGTGAGCCGGCCAAGTGGTTCGCTTAGCACCGCTAACTTGTTGAATCAACTCTCGACGCCAAGTTTCGTGCCTTCGGCACGGGAGTTGAGCAACTTTGGCCCGCTCAGCTCCAGCTTCAACTCGTTCCAGAGTGTAGCGAGTCGTCCACTTCAAACCCGTGGTCTCTCGTCAACGACCGTACCTACGACTTCGGCTCCATCCTTCTTGGACCGCGTGGGCTCTGCGATCAACACGGCTACGACATTCGCCCAGGAGTTCGGGCGAACTTATGTTGACTATGTTGGGACCGGTCTCAGTACTGCAGGAACTACGTTCAACAACAACGTCCGTAATATTGGAACCACCGTTGGCGATATTGCTTCGGGTCTCTACTACGATCCAGCCGGAAAGTCCCGCGAGATCCGCACCTCGCTTTACGATGCGGGGGTCGGCCTCAAGAATGCCGCTGTATATGCCTATAACAATCCCGATGCTACCGTCTCCGGCTTAGCCAGCAGCGCGGGCAATTACCTCGATCGACTCACGAGCGATCCGAGAGTCAGCGGAGAGCTGCTCGGCAACTACGGGACAACCGTGGTATCGGGAGGCGTCACTGCGGCTGGGAAGCAGGTAGTGGGGAGAGGGCTCAGTGCTCTAAATTCGCTTTTTGGTCCCAAACTCAGAGCACCGATTCAAGTGGAATTAGAATTGGCCACAGAATTCGAAAAGCGAGCAGCACAATATGCCGCTAACGAATTGGGCGAAACGGTGATACAATCGCAGATAAGGCAAGGGGCCGTAAACAAGGGGTTTGATTTTATTTCCTTTACGGGCACTGGGAAGAATAGCCGCTTGTTTATCAATGAAGTGAAGAATGTTACTGGAAAAGTTGCGTCTAGCAGCTTCTCAGTGTTTGGTTTGGGAAAGAGTCAACTTAAGTCCTTTGATAATGCTCTTAGTCTTGCCAGAACCGCGATATATGATGCAGGACTAGATAAAAGAACTCGAGATGCATTAATTGATCAATTGCTTCCCGGTGGAGGAGCTGCAATTCGCTTGATTGGCAGTCAGTCAAAGGGAACAGTATTTAATCCTTATGTAAATGATCTTATTGGCAAGACCACTGGGTTCATCACCGGCGAAGGATTTCATTTGAAATGATTGCTATGGACAATAAACTCAAGTGGAGAGAGCAGTTTGAAACGGAGCGTGAGTATTTCTTTGCGCCTCCGGAACCTTTTAAGAATTGGGAGCGAAATAGTAAGCCAGAATGGATTGCGGAGAGGTATTTTGTGAACGCTCTAGAAGTGCTTTATGCAAGTGTTGAACGTGAATTGCCACGTATTTTCCTGAGTGCTACTGTCGAATTACTCGACCGTGCCTTCGACGAAGATCGATTCCATGCCCAATATGCTGAATATGGTCTCCCGAAGAATATCGGGGAAGCCTTGCGAGTTCGCACATATACAAAAGCCTTGATGGGTGAACCACTGGCTGTGGATGACTTGAAGCAAGGTTCCGAGCACTACATTGAATGGTGCAGCGGCTGGAAGGGCGCAGATTGGGACTCTCAAGCTCAATCGGACTATCTCACGGCGGTACGCATTGCCTTAATTGCAGGTGATCTGAATTACGCCAAGGAACTGCTTGCTACGAAGCGGAAATTCAAATGGCATGCCGAGGAACACCAATTACTTTTGGAAATAGCTCATGAAGCCGAAGAAGGCATTCCAATCAACAACCTGGATTTAAGAGACCGCGTTGATCGATTCTTTGATCTCATCCGTGACCCCGACTTCAAGCCCGATGTATTTTTTCCGACTGATATGGGTCGATTTGAATGGGGGGTTCTCGTTTACAAATATTTTGTCGGTAGAAATAGAATCGACTGGCCGGCTGTGATTAATCTGATTTCTCGGTAGTGTAGTGGTCCAGGGAATTCCATAGTGAACGGCTGTGCGGTAGCTTTCTGAGTTTCTTCGAGAACGGACATCGCATGTCTGTTCGCGGAGTGTCTCGAAGCCAATTCGTCCGCACTGAGTATTCACAACATTCGTTCGATGGCACCGATTACACCCTCATCGGCACCACGATCACCTCCACCGACCGGCGGGGTCGCACGGCCCGGATTGAGGATACGGTGGCCGGGGACCCGATCAAGACCGTTGAGTTCACCTACGACGATGCCAATCAGCTCGTTGACCTGGCCCGCAAAGCGGACCAGGGTTTCTTCTTCAATACTGAGTACGCCTACGACAATGCAGGCCGGGTGACGGGGATCGAGCATTTTCGTGGCGGCGACGCGATAGCGTTCACCGAGTACAGCTACGGCTACGACAAGGCGGATCGGATTACCGTCCAGACCACGAAACACGATACGAACATTGCCGCTTTTGCGAACTTGGAGGAGTATCGGATCGAGAATTTCTACTACGACGAGACCGGCCAACTCAAATCGGTCGGCGGTATCAACGCCAATCCGGAATCCTTCACTTACGACGAAAACGGCAACCGCACGCACAGCAGCGCAAATGGCACGACAGTCCTGGGCGAACATAACCGCTTAGAAGAAGATGCTGATTGGGCGTATCAATACGACAACGAAGGCAACCTCATTCGCAAAACGGCTAAAGTGGGAGGCGAGTACACCACTTACACCTGGGATCACCGCAATCGGCTGATTCGGATCGAAGATTTTGACTCTGACGACGTCCAGCATCGGGTCATCGAGTACCGCTACGATGCCGAGGATCGTCTGGTTTCCAGGATGCGGAAACTTTTCTGGACGGAAGTCGGTCCGGTTGCTCCCGGGTACGAAGACCCGGTCTTTGAAAACTACCTCAATAACGGTGCCGACCGCGTCCTTATGTTCAACACCGAAAATGATCTGGAGCGGCGGTATGTGCATGGCCCGGTCAGCGACGAACTGATTTTCGACGAGGTTTTTGATTCGCTCGGTCAGGAAACCGACTTCTTTGCCCCGGCTGCCGACCACTTGAGTTCGGTACGTGCCGTACTCAATATCCAGGAAACCGTGTATCAAGCAATCGACTACAATGCGTTTGGCCAGGTGACGGAGATTCGCGATGCGGCCGGAAATTTGGTAGCGAACTATGTCTTGGGAGGCCCGCCGGAAGGGAGTCCCAATCTGGCAGCCCTGGACACGGTCTTCAGTATTGTCGGCAGACCCCTGGACACCGACACCAGCCTCTCACAAAACGCCGCCCGCTGGTACGACCCACACTCGGGGCGATTTATTAGCGAAGACCCGATCCAAGAGGGCGCCAACTGGTATCGCTACGCGGGGAATGATCCCATCAACTTCCGCGACCCCACGGGACTCTCGCAGGCAGGCAACCCGCTGAACAATCTGTTCAACGGCGGCTTCGGCGGGAATGTGGTTCGGCAGGAGAATACCTCGCTACGGAATCTGAATACGAGTCTGCTCGCCTCGCCGACACTGAATTACAACTCGTATGCTGGGCCAGTGCGAGATACAGTGAGACGATCCACGCCAGTTTTCACAAATTCACTGAGCACCTCAAACCTCTTGAATCAACTCTCCACGCCTAGCTATGTGCCAACTGCGCGAGAACTGACGAATTTTGGGCCAGCACAATCGTTCCGCTCGATTGCAACCAGCAATCCATATGCTACTTCTAAACTGCCACGTACGGTTGAACAATTCAATCGTTACGACCAAGCGACGGTCACCGATAGTGGCGGTCGCACACGAACCGTAGTGGACTTTGGTGGGAAGCTCTTGGCCTTTGACCCGAAGACGGGCTATGAGACCGGCGAATTGCTGAACACGATACAAGGAGAATCAGGAGGCACCTATCAAACGTTTGCGACACCGAGCGTTGCCCAGAATCTGAAAATCCTTGAGAACCCGAGCACACTGACTCTGGGACTGCAGGGTGCCGGTGGTGCGGGACTAGTGGCGAGTAAGACCCTAGGTCAGGCAGCCTTGATTGCGGGGAGGGAGTTTGCTGAAAACGCGATCGATCTGGCTGCCGAGCAACTGCTTGGCACGAGTGTTCCTCTGTTCAATCCCACCAGGTTGCGCGGCGGGACTCCTTCGGTTACACTGGGAGCTGCGCATTCAGCCAAGAGCAATATCGACGACGTGGTTGGATCGATCCATCACAATGCTGATGTAGCCACAGAGCTGACACGCCGTGCAATGGCTCGTGGTCGAATTACAAATAGCCCACAAGCATTTGGCTCGCGGTCCCACTTGTATTTCGAACGTCTTAACGAACGCTTGAATCGACGCTTGGCGGATAAAGGAAGTTCCTTTCGAGTGTTTGCAGAAGAATTCCGCGACGCTAGTGGAGATTTAACTCTCCGGCGGGCTAAAGGTTCAATCGGTGTTGATGTGATCGTTCGGAATTTGAAAGACACAAAAGTTAACACAATATTCGATCTAAAAACATATAATGTTAATCAGATTCCAGTTTCAACAGGTCGACAGGGACAATTCAATGCCCGTTTTGGCGCCTTTGCAGAGGAGCTATACAGACTAAGATGACACCCAAACTGTTTGACAAAACTGTGCGAGAGTTCTTTAGACCGGTGCTTCAGGAACACGGATTCACGACGGATCGCTCTCAGCATTGCACTTTTCATCGTAAAGCAAGTGACCAGATTTATCATTTTATTGTTCCCGATCTTGGCAGTCGTGGAGCATGGTACGATATTAAAGTATTCCCTTCTTCGCCTTTGATTGACCCTTTTTTTGTTGAACGTTTCCCTGATGATATGGGTATTCCTAGTGATAGCTGGTCTTATCTTAGTGAACGTGGAGTTGGAATGGATCAAGGTCAGTTCAATTGCAAGTCAGAAGAGAATTTCGTTCAAAGGTTCGAGAAGACAGTCCGTGAGCTTTTGATCAATTCGGCAATTCCCTATCTGAACCAGTTTCAAACAATAGAGAATCTAATACCCGTTATCAGACGACCAGGATTCATGGGTCTCGCATTGCATCACGTAGGTCGAGTTGCCGAGGCGATACCAATGCTGGAACAAGAGCGTGATCGCCTAGTAGCAATGGGCTCTTCAGATCGATTAGTGACGGCAAACATTGAACGAATAAATGAATTACTGCATTTGAAATAGATCGCTCTTTAATCTAGCGAATTCCACATCGTACGTTTATCGAGCTTTCAGTCGTTCTGTAATGTGAAAGCGTTTGTCGATCCGCCAACTGGTACCGCTACGCGGGGAACGACCCGATCAACTTCCGCGATCCCACGGGTCTCAGTCAGGCGGGGAATCCGCTGAATAATTTGCTCAAACCGAATTTAGAGTTGCTACATTAAATGGGAAGAAATCCAATCGTTTTATAGATGCAGTAGCTATTGACCCCGTGACACAACGGGTTGTGGAGGCACATCAAGTGGGAAGAACATTGATTAGGAATCCGAAAATACCAGTTGCCCGCGAGAGAGCGGCATTTCGTGATGTCCGATATTCGCCAGTGCTCAATGGAGCTGCGAGGATATTTTACTCATTTTAGAGGTGCTTTGCGGTGGGTAAACAGGTCAATTTTTACATGAGTGCACAGGATGAAAATGAATTCCTGCAATTCCTTCGATCTGATCCGAACTCTGTGATCTTTCTCTGGAGACTTTATGAAAATGCGATCGAAGATATATCACATTTGCCGACTCCGGATGAACCCGGGTGGTTCACTGTAAATATTTGGCATAGAGAGTTGAACTATCCACTACTCAAATACATCGAGAAGCAGGGATACTATATTCCTGATAAGGAGAAATCTGAGATAATAGAGTTTACTAGATCGACAAGGGATTCAGAGAATTTGGTCCCCGGAAGGATTTGGGCCGAAATGCAATACTGGACTTGTAATAATCCGCCGCAGATTGTGGAGAAAAGCAAACGATTCGTCTCTTGGTACGAAAGTTTGGTTAAATGGATTAAGAAACGTTCTATACGGGAATCAAATGGATGTTACTTACTTCCGGGTGCATCCAGATTTTATGAAGAAGGCGGAAAGCTTGCTAAGGGCGTTACCGGACGTGCTGAATCTCTCTAGCAATATCAGTTCAATCGATTAGAAAGTCGCTCGGTCTAAACGGACTCAGTCCTATAAGCTAAGGACTTACCAAGGGTCGATGGCTGTACTGCTCCAGAAAATTCCGTTGTGAGGAGATGAGGGGTAGGTTTTCGAGATTCCTGGGAGTGACAATGCGTAGTTCTCCAACGCATTCGCTTACGATCCCAATGGGAACTTGACCTCGGCCGACTATTTGACGGTGCTCACCGGTGCGCACAATCGCACCAGTGACGACGGCACTTATCTCTATACCTACGACGACGAAGGCAATCTCATCCGGCGGGCTCTGAAGGCCACCCCAGCGTTGGCGATGGAGTATGCCTACGACCATCGCAATCGACTCATCCAGGTGACCTCCAAAAATGGCTCAGCGATCCTGGAGCAAGTCAACTACGGCTACGATGCCAACAATCGACGGGTCACCAGGACACACGATGCCGACGGCAGTGGAGCGCAGGCTTCCACACAAGAGTATTTTGTTTACGACGGGAGCGACCTGGTGTTGGCACTCGACGGTGCGGCCCAGATTGAGCATCGCTATCTACATGGTCCCCTGGTGGATCAGGTGTTCGCCGATGAGGCCTTCTCCGGTGGTAGCCTGGCTGAAACACTCTGGCTGGCGGCAGACCAACAGGGGACGATTCGCGACGTCATCGACGCTGGCGGTGTGCTGCGTAAACATATCGGCTACGACGTCCAAGGCAAGGTGATTGACCAGTCCTGGTACGATGCCAGCGGTACGGCAATCAGTTCGAATCATTCGGAGGCCGTCGATCAACTGTTCTATTACACCGGTCTGATGCAAGACGACATGACCGGTTTCCTGCGTGCCGACAATCGAGACTACGACCCCGAACTGGGCCGCTGGCTCAGCGAAGATGTGATCCCCGCCTCCAATCTCTATACCTACGCCAACAACTCCTGGCCAAATTTTGTGGACCCGAGCGGTCTTACCCCAGCAGGCAACCCGCTGAATAATTTGTTTAATGGCGGTTTTGGCGGAAACGTGGTGCGGCAGGAAAATACCTCCCTGCGGAATATCTATCAAACTTCGTTTGCAGAGGTGTGCCATATCTTTGGGATGATGTCGCACGTGTGGCTGATATAATGGCGGCATGCCAGTTGATAAGCCTTTTCGTCCTGGTTTTGCCAACCCCCATGCTTTTGCGACAACACAGTGGAGCATGGTACTTGCCGCCGGTCGGGGGGATGATCGTGATGCGCAGGCAGCACTCAGTCAATTGTGTGAGTCATACTGGTACCCTTTGTACGCCTATGTGCGACGGCGGGTGAAGAATGTTGACAATGCGCAAGACCTGACTCAATCTTTCTTCACTCACCTATTGGAACAAGGAGTGGTAGCTCGAGCGGATCGATCACGCGGGCGTTTCCGTGCCTTTCTGCTAACGTCCCTTAAGAACTTCCTCGCCAACGAGTGGCAGAAGGAACAGACGCAAAAACGGGGCGGGCAGAGATTGACTCTTTCACTCGATTTCGACGCGGGTGAGTCAAAATTCCGACTTGAGCCAGCCCACGAGTTGACCCCTGAGAAACTTTTTGAACGACAGTGGGTGATGACGCTGCTGGACTGCGTGCTGGAAAGGCTTCGGGCCGAACTGGTTGCCGCTGGAAAGCGTGAGCACTTCGATCATCTCAAGGCGGGACTGGTGAGCGACTCTGAGCCGGCTGACTATAAGCAGGCGGCTGAAGCGTTGGGGATGACACTGGCGGCAGCCAAGCAGGCAGCATATCGGTTGCGGAAGCGTTATCGTCAGTTGTTTCGTGAAGAAGTATCCCGCACAGTTGCGGATGAAAAGGAAGTGGACGAGGAAATTGGCCAGTTGTTGGCTACCTTGGGAGATTAAAATGACAACCGATGTTACGCCCGGTGAAGAATCCTGTACTGAAAGTTAGAGCACCTCTTTCAGTTGGAGAATGGTAATGAGTGTCCCGCAAGCGTGCCCAAAATGTGGCAGCAAACTTCCGGAAGACGCCCCGGCAGATCTTTGCCCCAAATGTCTGGTGGTGGCGGGATATAAGAGTGAAGCGAGCGGGCGAACCGGCCAACCGAAATCGAATCCCGTTGCGACGACGGTCGACAGACCGTCACCCGGCAGTGGTTTTCAACCGCCAACGCCCGCGGAACTGGCCGATAAGTTTCCGCAGCTCGAAATCATCGAGCTACTCGGACACGGGGGGATGGGAGCTGTTTACAAGGCTCGGCAGACCAATCTGGACCGCATGGTGGCGCTCAAGATCATCCACCCAGAGGCGACCCACGATCCAGCCTTTGCTGAGCGTTTCAATCGCGAGGCCAAAACGCTCGCTCGGCTCGGTCATCAGCACATCGTCGCTGTCCACGATTTCGGTGAGATTGTCTTCAGTGAGGTGGAGGATCAGCCTAGCCGGCCCCTCTATTACTTCTTGATGGAATATGTCGACGGCGCCAACCTGCGACAACTGATGCGAGGCAGTGAGCTAACGCCAGAACAGGCCCTGGCTATCGTTCCGCAGATCTGCGACGCCCTGCAGTACGCTCATGACGAAGGTGTGGTGCATCGCGACATCAAGCCGGAAAACATCCTGCTCAATAAGCGCGGCCGCGTGAAGATCGCTGACTTCGGGCTGGCGAAGCTGGCAACACGTTCTGAATCAGACTTCACGCTTACCGCCTCGCGCCAGGTGATCGGCACGCTGCGGTACATGGCACCCGAGCAGATGGAGGGCTCGCACGGTGTCGATCACAGGGCCGACATCTACTCCCTGGGAGTCGTGTTTTACGAAATGCTTACCGGCGAAGCACCCATGGGCCACTTTGATCCACCATCGAAGAAAGTGCAGGTCGATGTTCGGCTCGACGAAGTGGTGCTGCGAACACTCGCGCGACAGCCCGAACGTCGATATCAGCATGCCAGCGAAGTGAAGACAGATGTCGAGTCGATATCCAGCGGTCAGCGATCACATGCGCCGCAGCATACGCAGAGACTTCCAACAAAACAGGCAATTCCGCCTGGCTTGGGACCTCGCTTACTGCTGGTCAGTGGCATGTTGATACTCAGCGGTTTGACCATTGCAGCAGGGATTGCGTTATTGGCCCTGGCGTTTGTAAGAGAAACGCCTGGCAACCAGGCATTCTGGGGTTGGATGGGGGGCGCTTTAGGGTGCATTTTGGGGGGGGTGGGATCGCTGGCCGGGACTTGGAATAGCTATCGCAAAATCGAGGGTGCTCCCGATTTGTGGGACGTTCCGTACTGGACCATTCTGGACCGAGCCATTCTGGTCTACACAGCCGCTGGAGTGGTGGCGATGGGGTTCGCCTGGATACTCTCTTCACATATGCCCTGGTATCCCGCCCGCTATAGTCTCACGATGATTGGCTTAATCGTTGTGTGTCAGGGAGTTCTGTTCACAGTAATTCGCGGGTTATTGCGCAAGGCGGCTCAACAGGAAGCTGCTGCCTACGAAGTCTCCGTATTACCTGAGAAGCTCTCGGACGAAGAGCAACAACGAGCCGCCGAACTTGCCGAGATTGCTCCCGACTGGTTCTGTTATCTGATTATGGGGCAGTTCGCTGCCGGCTGGGTGGTATTCGGTCTGCTCTGGAATTTCGGCTGGCCGGGATTGTGGGTCTCGATCGTCGCGATGGCGGCCATTACTTACTACGTGGTGCAGTTAAAACTCCGCTACCTGCCCAAACTGCGCAGCGAACTGGAACGCGAATCGCGCTGGTCGCGCAGCATCACCGTTGCCACTTCCTCGGTGGTTTTTATACTGGGCATGCTAAGTGCGGTTGGGTTTCAAGCAACATTGGGAGACATTCTTTCAGACTCACAGTTGTTCGGCGGACCCAGCGATTTCTGGAAAATGTCAGAAGAAGAGCAGCACACCGTTGTTGAATCGTCGAACCTCGACAGGTTGAAGGACGCCGAAATCTCACCCGCCGGCTTTGAAATCTCGTTCTTGACAGTCGAGCTTCTACAGAAGGGGCTCTGGGCCCCACTATTGCTGTTTAGCGCGGTGGCGTCGCTAATCCACACGCGAAGGTTTCGGTACACGTGGAAACATTGGTGGGCACCTTCGCTCTCGATCACGTTCTATCTGCTCGGAATGCTGATCGTGGTCCATATCGCGCATTTGCTGATGGTCGGTCATACGGACGGAAGGCTCGCCGACCGAGAAATTCGCTTGGCTGCTCAATGGGATGACGTGAATGCTGCCCTGAACACCTGGCAAGAGCAAAGCGGGTATGCTGAAAAGGGATACCGCATTTACTGGCTCAAGAAGAAGGAGGCCGAAGTGGGAGCTATGTATGGGCGGCATCTGCTGGCTCGCTCTTGGTTCGATGGTTACCAATCGAGTTGGCCGTACATTGTCGTACGTCCCCGCCCGCCACTTTACCTGACAATCGTGAGCCAGAAAGAACCCGCACAGGTTTACATCCGCGTGCAGTTCCCGCATCCAACGAAAGGCTCGCCAGAAGTGGGGCTGTGGACGGAGATGGTCGACGATCTAGAAAACGCCATCCTGGCAACAGCCAACGGAAGCAACGCCCTGGACAGCAAATCGAACGAAGAAACGGAATCCCAGCAAGTCGACAAGTCAGCAAGCGGCACAGGTCAAGAGGATATCAATGAAGATGAGCTTGGAGATCGAGGAGAAAATGACCGCGTTGGTGGCGTGGTTTAACAGTTCACTTCACGACGCGCGATCATGCCAACTATGCCTAGGAGCAACCCCAGTGCCAGGGTCCCCGGTTCGGGGATCTGGGTCGCGGTTGTCACCGCTGCAGACACCGGAATGCCGCTGCCGAATTGGCGTTGCCACTCGATGAAATCACTGCCGTCACTCAGGCCGTCGCCATTGGCGTCTGCGTTGGCATTGACGCCATACGCGGCTTGCCACTCGGTGAGGTCGTCTCCATCGACGTCGCCGTCATTGTCGAAATCGGCGGTAAAGAGTGGTGCGCTCACGATCTTTAACTGCACATTCGTCGGATTGTAGACCACGTCCCAGGCGAGTCCCGCGCCAAGTGGTGCGGCGGTGAAATCAATCACGTCAAATTCGTTAATCACACTGCCCGCGGCACTGAGAATCGTAAACACGTCGTTCAACTGGGGATCGAAGCCACCGATTAGCGACACGGTTACCTCTCCCGAAAGTTGGGCGAGTCCCGTGAGTGACATGCGATCGAAATCGTTCAGGCCAGTTCCTTCGAGTTCGATTTCGAGCGACCCTGCTGAGGTCTGTTGAAAGTCCTGTCCGGTAACCTGCCCGGGCGATGCACCGAGGAGGAGTTTTCCACGATTCTCAAGAAGGACATCCACGTCTGCACCATCGAGCAGCGTGAGCGTGCTGCCAGTATCAATGATTAAGGTTCCACCGCCGTTGAAAATGGCACCAGATGCGATCTCACTCAATCCGACAAGTCGCAGATCCCCGTTGAGCGTTGTGGTGCTGGTAGAGAGAAACTCGGCGCGGAGAGGATTGGAAATCACCCCCTCGGTTCCAGTCACCGCGAGAATCGAACCGCCAAACTGGCTAACTCGATTGGAGCGAAAAGTACCGCCGGTCAATTCAAGCACCGAACCAGGCTGGAAGTTCCAGAGAGTGCTATCTCCGAACACTTCCTGGCCGGTGTCGACCTCGACCCGACCGTTGTAGTCGACCGTTGTGTTGAACGCGTATTGGACGACCAGGTTGCCCGTTCGTGCGCGGAGCAGACCTCCATCGGTCGCCCCGTCGAGCAGACCAGGACTTTGATTGAAGAGCGTGAGCGTGCCGTTATCGGCAGTGACGTGACTATTATTTTCAATTGGTGCCGAGATGACGCCGAAACCGGTGATGCCTGCTGCGCCGTCGTTGGTCGCCAAGGCGCCGGTGAGCCGGCCATTGTTGAGTCGCACGCCATTAATTGCGGCACTGGTGTTCCAGGCATTGGTCACGTTCAACACGGCGTCGGAGCCGAACGTTCCAAGTAGCCCGATGTCGACGATGCTGCCGCCGAGCGTCAGAATGCCCCCTTCGGCAATGATGTCGGCCGAACCATTGTCGTCGATGACGGCATTGATTACCCCATTGCCGCGGAGTGCCGTGTTGTTATCGAGTTGCAGCACGCCGGGCCCATTGATTGTGGTTCCTTCCATCGTATTAGTGTTGCCCGGTGTGCGACTACCACCAGAGAGTCGCAAGCGTTCTCCTAAGTCGTTGATATTGACGGTGGCGTTGACCAAATCGAGTCGGGTCATAATTTGTCCGTCGCCATTGACATTCATAGTCGCACGAAACTCCATCGGCGAATTGCTTGCGCCAATGAATGGATTGATCGTTGTATCGCCATTGTAATTGAGGGTGCCGGTATCCCAGATAAAAGGAACGTTACCAGTGAGTTGAACTGTCAATTGGCCTTCGTCGACGATCGTGATGTTGTCGTTGAACATATTGTCGTTGGGATCGATTGAATCGGCGTTGATGGTCAAGGTCGATCGATCGTTGATGAATTTTTCCCCGCCGTCGTCCAGATCGACGATAGCAACGTTCCAGACTACGTTGGCAAAGTCCGTTTCGTCCACGCCGATCGTGAAGGTGCCCGGGTCGAAAGTGCCGAGGCCGGTTATGCTGAAGCTTGAGTTCTCATACCGGGCAAGCGTGTTCACATTGAGGTTTCCACCCGCGGCGACGTTGATCGTGGCATTCTCAAACAGAACGTCGGCTGTGTTGATACTGAGTGTCGAGTTGTTGTCGATATTGACCGTGCCGAAGATTGTCAAGTTGTCACCATCCAGGGTCGACGCGGCACCGCCCCCGGCGTTGATCACGCCGCTGGAGAAGATAGCCCAGGGCGTAGTTGTAGCCGAGTTAACCACATCGAGTTCACCTCCGTTGAGATTGATGGTATGGCCATAGGAATCGTCGGCTGCAGCTGCCGCGAGATTGATGTCCAGCAGAGCGCCTAGTCCGATGGTCGTAATGTTCCCAGCACCCTCTGTACCATCGAGGTTGAAGTCTGCATCGTTGATCGTCACGATTGCCCCATCAGCAACTGTCAACTTGGAGTCGCCGCCGAGCATTTGGAAGTCAGTGCCCGCGCCGATGGTCGTCGTGTTGTTGAAGATCACCGTTCCCGTGTTGGCAATGGTGCCTCCCGTCGTCGTCATTGCTGAGTCAAACTGCAGTGAATCCCACCGGTCGTCGATATTGATGTTCCCGCCACTCATCGTCCAACTGGCGCCCGCGATGTGGGCGGCTGGGCCGGGGAGAGGGTCATTGGGCGGGATGATCAGACCGAACGCTGGCGTGTTGGCATTGATCGTGCCGGAGTCAAGCGTCCAAGCGTTGGCGATGTCGATGTTCGAGCCAGTTCCCAGATTCATCGTTCCGCTGAATGCGTCATTTCCTGGATTGACGTCGATATCGAGAGTCTGATTGCCATTGGCTTGCAACACCCCGGCGCCAGTTCCATCCCAGTCAAAGCGGGCGTCAACGTCGTTGGCAGTGATTTGCAGTGTTCCGGCGGCAGGAGCAAGTCCGAAAAATGCTGGCGCGGTGTTAGCAATGATCGAACCACTGTTGCTCATCACCACAGTTGCCGAGGCCAGGGACGACTCAAGATCAATACGCCCGGTTCCGGTTAGTGTTCCACCTGCCAGCATATCGAAATCGGCCGCTCCCGTGCCGCCATCAACTTCCACCACCGCGGTCCCTTGACTGGTGTGCGAGTTCAAGATCACACTGCCCCCGCTGCCGATTTCGAGCGTGTTGGTATCGAGTCCATCGGGATCGCCGCCAAAAAGAATAATTGAGCTACCGGTGCCACTCACACTGGTGTGGCCGTTGACAATGAGTTCAAAGTCATTCGTGGCACCGTTGTCGGTGCTGTTGACGACGTCGGCACCATTGGTGATGGTAAGTGAGTTGATCGAGTAGAAGCGATCGATCAGTGTGGTGTCGTTAGCGGCAGTCGGCAGGTCACCAATGAAGACATCCTGATTGTCAGGGTCGCCGTCAGGATTCCAGTTGCCGTTGTCGTCCCATAATTTGCTGGCACTATTTCCAGCATCGTCCCAAGAGATAGCGGCGGCCTCATTAGCGATCGAGGTAGCGATTACCAATGCTGCCACTAAGCTGTGGAGTGGAAACTTCTTCATCGCAGCCTCCTTCACGAGTGAATTGACCGATTGACTCGAGAGCTGCGTCGCGAGATCCTTGGCGACGCACCCCCCGTCCAATTAGCCGTCGTTACAGAAACCCATTTCCAGATAAGTGATTTCATATTATCAGAACTGAGCAAGCCGTACAACTTTTTCCATTGTTTACACGAACCATCATCTGGTCGCGGAACAGAAATCAATTATTTCCCATTAAATCCGACTATTCCACCGGGCAGGGTGGGTAACTCGGTTGTCTTTCCGCTTTCAGATCCAAAATGCACTGGATGAGAACACAGGGCAGTAGCCTGGAATATTTGCTTTTGCGGAAGCTCGCTTTCTAGTGGGAGGAGGGCCGCCGCTGGCAGAGAAAAAAACCAAGCAGCCAACAGATCGCTACAGATGATGGCTCGGGAACGACAGCGAGCGTCGTTGTCAGGCTTGTTCCCAGCCCATAGTTGTCTTGCCAATCTTGTAAATCAGCCACACTCAGCGGTCGAGGCGATCTACCACGTTGCCAGAGCAAGAAATCGCGACCATCAACATCACCATCGAAGTCAAAATCACCAGGAAGACCTGAGAGCAAAGCGACGATATCCACCGGACCATCGATACCGCTGGCAAACAATACCACTTCTCCCATGTCCAGGGCATCATGGTCCCGCGTAATATCGCGGACCCATTTGATTTGGTCGTTGAGGGAATCGACCAACAAGAAACCGCCAGCATGGTAGGAAACCATACCTCTAGGGCCATTCAGCAGGCCAAATACGGTATCGGCATAACTGAGCACTTCAGCAACATCCAACATATCGCCGTCGCCATTGCGGTCGGAGGCGTGGTAAACAGTATCCTCTGATAACGATGAAAAGTAGAATCCTCCCGAACCGTCGTCGAGCAATCCCAGGATGTTGGTGAAGGATGGCGTGATGACTTGAATCTCGCCTATATCCAGGGCATCTCCATCACTGTTGAGGTCCACCAGGCGATGCACCTGGCCGTTTACTCCACTAGAGGGTACCAGCAGAGAGTTGCCTTGGACAAGCAGGGCAAATGGATCGCTGATTCCTGAGCCGAATAGAGTTATTTCGCCGATGTCCAGCGCGTCGCCGTCATTATTCTGGTCCAGCAACTGCCAGACCTGGTGATTAACAAAGTCGGAAACAAACCAGTTGCCGGCCTCAGCGCGTACGACATCTCCGGCGGCTGCGAGCCCTTCCGCCCAAATGCTCCACTCGCCTTCATCCAGCGCGTCACCATCCCGATTGGCGTCGATAAGTCGCACCACCCGTGCATCGCCGCCGGGTAGTCCGTTCTCGGTTACATAGACGGCACCGACCGTCGTTTCCATTCCCAGGAGGTTTCCGACGAAGTTATCTGCCCACAAAGTTTGTTCACCCGCGTCGAGTGCATCGCCGTCGCCGTTGAGGTCCTCAATCCGCCAGAGCCGTCGTCCAAACTCTTCGGAAACTAAATAAGCCTGACTTGCACAAACGCATTCTGACGGCACCGCCACTGTGACCAGAATCATGGCCCAGACCTTAGCATTGTTTACAGATGTGCGAATGTTCATACGATGAATAGAAGATTAAAAAAGTTTTATGTTAGTTTTGAACTCTGAAGCTGTGACACCCTCATGAAATCAATAGGGTTTGTCGGCAGACGCGACGCGAACGTATATTGCCTCCAAGTGCGACAATTGCCAATGGGATCAGCACAAAAGTGCTGGGTTCAGGCACTGCGATGGGGGGATCGACAACAAACCTCAATTGCCCAGTCCCAGCTCCTGAATTGGTGATATACGCGATTGCGGGAAATCCATGTCCATACTCGTTGAAGGCCAGTGACGTGCGGGGTGCGAAGGCCGTACTGGTATTGGTCACGACTTGCGTCATCCAGCTTGTTCCATTAAACCAGGCGAAATTGACATTACCGGTTTTGTCGCCATATGAGATCGCCGGCCGCCCGTCACCGGGATCGAACGCCAGCGATTCGCTCCCCATCTCGCTGGTAGGGTTATTGGTGACGAGGGTTAGATCCCACTGACTTTGAAGTTGATTCCATTTGCCATACCATAATTGGGAGTTGTTCGCGGAGATAACATGCGTCCATGCTACAGCCGGAAGCCCGTCGGTCGGGTCAATCGCGATTGATCCTGTAACGGCATCCGGAGTTCCTTCCTCGGCATTGGTTGAGACAACGCTCAAACCCCAACCGGTGAAAGGATCCTTCATCCACACGTCGAGGTCGCCAAAAATGCCTTGAGATAAGTAGCGAGGGGCAATGATGGGCCGATTTTGTCGGTCGAAGGTCAAAGAGGGAAATGATTCGGGATCAGTGGTGACCGACTCGAGTAGATCTGCCGAACTGAGCACCCCGTCGCGATTCGTATCAGAAATGTAAAACAGATCGCCGAAATTCCCATCATTTCTCGTAGCTGCCATGGCGGGTCGTCCATACAAGTCAAAGGCGACCGCTGTTCCCAATGTCCATTGGCGCCCGGTTACGGCAGTATTGTCGACGAGATTGGTCAGGAAGGTTCCTGTTGTTGTGGAGAAGTAGGAATAATTCAAACCATTGTCGGCTCCAAAGGAAATGCCAGGCAATTCACGGCGGTCGAAAGCGAGCGACGCATGTTTCGCATTCACCCCACCAATCGTCCTGTTTTTCCACCCAACGCCATCCACCTGCCTGGCAAAACTCACAGCTCCGGTGGTAGTAATAGTCACAACGCTGGGCACTCCATAGTGGTCGAATGCCAAAAATCGATCGCCCCGCTGGTTATCATAGGAGGAGTTCATGATCAACTCTGAAGGCTTCCAAGCGGGTGTTGTGCTTACGGCGTTTACGTATTCACACCAAGGTAAGTTGGCTATCAAAAAACCCAAGATGCCCAAGCCCAATAATTTCATTACGTATTTTCTTAATAAACTTTTCATGCTTTGACCTCTTACAAAAAGAGTAGAAATATGCGCATCAGTAGTGACGTATTTTTCTCGTTGATAAACTCAAAAGAGCGAAAACGGCCAAAGAACTTGCCTCTGTGCCCTCCTCGGCAAGCGATTCAAGGATGCTCAAATCTTGGAAAAAACCGGAAGGAATGCCACCTGCTTAGTGCTTTGTGCTCGGCCGAGAATGCCGAACGGCAAAGTCTGTGAGAGAATTGGCAGCCATGCTCTATGGTAATCGGGATTTCATTTTTGCGAAATAGATTTTTGCCCCTTAAGTACCGGATTTTGCTGCCCCCAAAAGTTCCCCCCATGGTGACCATCGGCTGGCACGACTACCCGGCAAGGAGCGCGGTCGTCAATAATCCCGCGAGCCGCCTGCTCCACCTACAACACACAGTGAGGATTCTCAGTTTACCGCAAAGGAACCTCCGGAATTGCATGTTGGCAGTCTTTCGATCACTGTGTATAAGTGTGCCAAGACCTCTCATTAAGTCTGTAAACGTAAGTGATGGAAAGTTTGCTTTTCACCGTCCCGGTTTTAGTTGTTAGCATTTTGATTGTGATCTGGGTCTCCGGAGCACTGTTTCTTGACGTTGGTCGTGCTTCTCTTCTAGGAGGGTTGCTCGCAGTATCCTGGCTGTTGTTAGCGTCAGGTGCTCTCGTTTTCTGGCATCCTCTCTGGAAGCCTTTTTTGACTCTACTGATTCTAACCGGAGTTTTTCTCTGGTGGTGGTTTTCTCAACAACCGTCGAATGACAGAAACTGGGCATCTGGTTACTCGGTGCTTCCCCGTGTGAACCTCAAGGGTGACATTCTTACCTTAAAAAACGTCCGCAACACCGAGTACCGTACGCCAGATGACTTCACGCCACGTTATGAGACTCGCTCTGTGCGTTTGTCAAAGCTATGTGGAGTGGATGCGGTGATTGCTTTCTGGGGTTCAGATCGAATGTGCCATCCGATGTTTGTCTTTGATTTTGGCAGCGATGGTCGAATCTGCATCTCGATCGAAGTACGCTATCGCGTGGGGCAGGTGTACAACTTTTGGCGTAGTCTTTACCGACAGCAAGAAATCATCTACGTGGTCTGCGATGAACGTGATGCAATCTTGCTCCGCACAAAGTACCGGCGAGGGGAAGATCTTTATCTTTACAGGCTGGACGTAGATGCCCTCAATGTGCGATGTTTTTTCTTTGAATACGCCAGCAGTATTAATGCACTGTGTGACCGCGCTCGGTGGTATCATGGGCTGACGTCGAATTGCACTACCAGTATCTATGGCCAGGGCCGTGGGCGACTGCAGTGGGACTGGCGAGTACTTTTTAACGGTACTCTTGACCGGCTGATGTACGAGCGCGGGTTCTTGAACCAGCAGCCACCGTTTGAAACCCTAAAGCAGCGGAGCTGGATCAATGAAATCGCCAATCGCGCACCTGAAGAAGGCTTTGGCGATTTTATTCGGCAGGAATTGCCAGGTTATCAAGTGCGAGTCGGATGTGATTCCCAAGAATTTGACATGTGCGAGGGACGCCAGGCGTGAATAATTTCGGCGAAAAGATTCAAGTGCTCTATGGTGCATCCCTGCTTTCTAGGGCTGAGCGGTAATGCTTTGCGGGTACAGGCGCTGGCGTTTAGTAAGGATCAATTTTATTTCGAGGGAGCTGCCACGACCTGGTTAGCACATTCTCCTCGGGTTTCAATGTCCAGAATATTCTGCATTGTGGTCTCTGCAATTGATTCGAGTGCATCACGAGTGAAAAACGCTTGATGACCTGTGATCACCACGTTGGGGAAAGTCAATAATCGAGATAAGGTGTCATCCGGAATTACTACATTGGAAAGATCTTCGAAGAAAACATCTGCCTCTTCTTCGTAGACATCCAAACCCAGATGGCCAATCTTTCCGCTTTTTAATCCTGCTATTACTGCCTGGGTGTCGATGACAGCGCCTCGGCTCGTGTTGATGATCATGACGCCGTCTTTCATCTGAGCGATCGATTCTCGATTGATCAGGTGGTGTGTTTCCGGAGTTAAGGGGCAATGGAGTGATATAACATCGGACTCGGAAAATAATTGCCGTAGATCGACGTATTCTACTCCAAGTTGTTGGCATTCATCTTTTGGACAGGTGTCGTTACCAAGCAATCGACAGCCAAAGCCAGACATGATCTTTGCAAACACAGTTCCAATCTGGCCTGTTCCGACAATGCCGACTGTCCGTTTGTGAATGTCGAAGCCGAGCAAACCGCCAAGCGTAAAATTTCCATCCCGAACGCGGTTATAAGCTCGGTGTATGTTGCGATTCAAAGTCAGAATCAGACCTGCGGTGTGTTCGGCAACAGCATAAGGAGAGTAGGCAGGCACACGAACTACTTTGATATTGTTGGCTTCCGCTGCTTTTAGATCGACATTGTTGTATCCGGCACAACGTAGAGCAATAAGGTGAATGCCGTCGGACGCGAATTGCCGTACGACTTGTGAGTCAAGTTGGTCATTAACAAAAACACAGACAGCGTCAAACCCACGTGCCAACCTTGCTGTTGCGAGCGTTAACCGTGTCTCGAGGAAGGTCAATTCATGCGGAAAACGAGATCCCACTGCTTCGAGGAATTCTCTATCGTAAGGCTTCGTGTTATAGACTAATACCTTCATCTAGCTTCCTTAGGAGTATGGGAAAAATATGCATGCGGTAAGATTCAAAGTTCAAAGATAATGGAATAAAATCATAATTGAAAGAATTCGCTAAATCAGATGAAAGTGAACAATGAGTCGTTTTTTTAAAGCTGTGGTGTGATTTCATTTTCTTTGTCGAAGTGCCCAACTCAGTTTATGCAGTTCCATGGCAGGAAAAATGGAAAGCGCCAAGAGAAGCAGGATCCCCCAGTTTTTCAAGGAGATGGGTTCGGTCCCAAGAATCATCTGCCCCCATGGTGTGTAGATGGCCGCCAGATGTACAAGAAAAGCGGTGATCGTGCCTGCCAGCAATATCGGACTGCGCAGTGGCGACAGAACTAATGCCGACTTGGTTTCCGAACGACAATTGCCGATGTGAATGTTTTCAAACAACACCATCAGTAGCAGGAGTGCATTGCGCGCTGAGGTGACTTCGCTGTCACTCGTGCCATCGGCCAAAAACCAGCGGAATGTGAAAAAGCCAATCACACCCATCACAACTGCTGCGATGACTGTGCGCTCTATCATCAATTGATCAAAGATTCTTTCTCTTGGAGAACGTGGTTGGCGATCTAAGATGCCACCCTCATTGGGCTCGAAAGCCAACGCCACGTCTTGAATGCCATTGGTCACCAGGTTCAACCACAGGATTTGTACTGGCAGAAGTGGAAGATAGGGTGAACCCGTGGCAATTGCCAAAGCCATTAGCACCAACTCGGCAGCACCCGTAGAAATCAAGAGATAGATCACCTTTCGGATATTGTCATAAGCTATTCGTCCTTCCTCGATTCCGCCAACGATCGTTGCAAAATTGTCATCAGCAATCACGAGTTCAGCTGCCTCGCGAGCCACATCTGTGCCGCTTCTCCCCATCGCCACACCAATATTGGCCACCCGAAGCGCGGGTGCGTCGTTCACGCCATCACCAGTCACAGCCACAAAATGGCCAGCTTTCTTAGCAGCTTCAACGATTTGCAGTTTTTGATGGGGTGCGACACGGGCAAATACACGGATGCGACTCACAATTAAACTGAGTTCGTCCGGAGTTGTTTCCAGGAGCTCAGCCCCCGTCATCACCTGGCTAATGTCATCGGTTAACCCAAGGTCGCGCGCGATGGAAAATGCAGTCACCCGATGGTCACCCGTAATCATCGTTACTGAAATGCCAGCCTTCGCACAAGATCGCACAGCTTCTTTTGCGCCGGGCCGCAAAGGGTCGATCATCCCCACTAATCCGAGAAATCGCAGATTGTTGGGAACTGGGGGAGCTTCGTCGGGGTGAAGCGGTTCTGAGATAATGCCGTCGGCCAATGCGAGGACTCGATATCCCTGTTCAGCCAAACGAATTGCAGCAGCTTCTTGTGTATCCCTTTCAAACTCTGAATCAATCGACTCATTGCACATGGAAAGAACACGCTCAAATGCTCCTTTGACGAATACAGCAGTGGTGTTGTTGAGCGAATTGTAAGTAGCAGCATATTGGTGTTCCGGTTCAAACGGAATCTGAGTGACTTGGGGAAAATCAGCTCGAGAAGTTTGAATGTCGTGGCCCAGTTTACTGGCGAACGATAATAACGCGAGATCTACTGCATCTCCGCGCCATACCCATTCATCTGCGTGACGGTGAAGATCGGCTTCATTACAAAGGATGCTTGCACGGGCTAGCCACATCAAAGGTTCGTAGTTACTTGGCTCGATCGAGCCGTTGTTGGAGAGTACCTCGCCATTGGGCACAAAACCTTCACCAGTTGTTTGAAAACGTTCGCCATTTGGCAACAGAATTTCACGCAAAGTCAGTTCGTTGCAAGTTAAAGTACCCGTCTTGTCCGTAGCAATTAAAGTGCAACTCCCCAGTCCTTCAACCGCGGTCAGCCTGCGAACGATTAAGCCGCGTCGGGCCATACGTGTCGTGGCAATGGCTAAAGCCACGGTCATAGCCACAGGCAACCCTTCGGGAATTGCCGAGACAGCAACAGCGACAGAAAACATGAACATTTCCGAAACGGAATACCCGCCGAGGGTCGCGCCGAGAAGACCTATCACCAATGCGGCCGTCAGCACAGATATGGCAATCACACGCGTGAACCGTTCCATCCGCATCAATAGCGGTGGTTTCCCACTCTCCTCATCCAGTACATCCAACGCCAACTGACCGACACTAGTTGCCGTACCTGTTGCCACCACGAGTCCCTTTCCCCTGCCGCGGGAAACCACCGAACCGGCGAATACCATATTTAGCCGATCAGAGACTTGGGTCGCTTCGGCGCCGCTCCAAGCAGGGTCTTTGAGTACCGGCAGAGATTCTCCCGATAGCAATGACTCATCAATCTCTAAGGCGTGCGTGGATAAAAGACGAATGTCTGCAGGGACACGATTTCCCGACTCGATGACCACTAAATCGCCTGGCACGATTTCCTCCGCACCCACTTCTTCGATCTCTCCATCCCGATAAACCGACGCACGTATCTGGAGCAGCTTCCGCAACGCACTGCTGCTCTGTTCGGCTTTCCATTCTTGATAAGCTCCGATAAGTGCATTCAGCACGAGCACCGCGGCAATAAATGCAGCATCCTTCACATCACCAGTTGCCAAGGACACGATAGCCGCCAACGCGAGCACGTAGATCAACGGGCTCTGAAACTGCCGCAGTACAATCGTCCAAAGAGGAACGGGAGGTTTCTGCGGAAGTTGATTCGGCCCATACTCAACTAGCCTCTTTGCAGACTCCTCTTTGCTTAATCCTTTCTCGGTGGACCCCAAATTGAGTTTCAAATCATTCAGTGCTAAGAAGTGCCAGGGAGCCTGTGTTTGTATGTGATAAGACATTTCGGCAGGTCTCCGACGTAGTGCACTACTTGAGTATGGATTCGCACTTCGTAGTTTCAAGTGCTCCTTAGGACCTGTGAGAATTACAATGTCACAGGTGAAACAAAATCAATGGGTTTGACGGCTAGAACCGAACAAGGAATATTGGGCAGCAATCTCTCGGCAGTGTTGCCGGTAATGAAACCGGCGATTCCCGTACGGGCAATGGTTCCCATCGTCAGCAATTGAATGTCGTATTCGGCTATGTGTTCCATCACCGCAAGATCGGCTGCTCCAGTCACAAGATAAATCTTAGGCGGTTTGGAAAAGTGATAGTCTTGAAGTTGTGCGTTGATGTGACTTTGGGCCGTTTCTCGGTATGTTGCCATTGTGTCGGAAGATACGTGTTGTTGAAACACATTGTCGTACTCTGGGAACTCAATTGAGTGAAGGACGTGCAACTGAGCGCCATGGAGTTCGGCCATCGAGCATCCTAATTCCATCGCCTGATCACCTACCGGCCTGAGGTCATGCGCCACAAGGACAGACTTGATCAATTCACCATTATTGGGCTGCGTGATCCAGACCGGGCAGGGGCACTTTCTCAGCAACTTGATGCCTGTACTTCCCAATATGGCGCTCCAAGTCGAACTGAGATGGCGTGTTCCGACTACGACAAGATCGTGTTTCTCGCGAAGTACTTGCCGAATAATTTCCAGCCAACTCTTCCCAAATTTAATTGCGACGTCGGCCGAGACTCCGTCGGCTTCGGCTTCCGCTGCCAAACCCTGGAGAACACTTCTCGCCTCCTGAACCACGGAGGGTTCCTCTTCGGTGTTTTCCTCGACCATTCGCTGCGCGGCAGCAGAAATATCGATTGCAGTAAAAAAGGTAATCCGTGCAGAATTCAACTTTGCTAGCCAGCGCGCACGGAGAATCGCCTCTGCAGTCGGTGGAGGTATTAAATCAGAAACGATTCGGTCTCCTTGGGATAGGTCAACTCCCACCAAGATGTTCCTAAAGTTTTTCATCAACATACCCCTTTATTAGAGAAGAGCTAATCTAATCAGAAGTGATTACTCGCAGATCGTGTGCCAGTTGGTGGCTGAAGGGATTCTGTTGAAGGTACTTCGAAAATCAGCGAAATATGTTTCCTTTCCAAGTACAATCGCAAAATATGGCGTGCAATAGTGTGCGAATCCGCACATATTAGAAAAAGGCGTCATCAGCCACGATTATGCTCCTAAAAATAGGAACGCATTTACCCATGTCGACACCAACTCGATCGCCCAAAGATGCCACAGGGCTCGTCTACGGATTGGAGCACCGCCCCGACTTTGCCGCCTGCCTCGTTGGTGCGATCCAGCACGTGTTGGCAAGCGTCGTAGCCATCGTCATGCCAACGCTGGTCATCGGTCAGGCGCTTGAACTGGGGGATCACATTCCCTATTTGATCAGCATGTCGCTGATTGTCTCTGGTATAGGGACCTTCATTCAGTCACATCGTATTGGGCCTGTCGGTTCGGGGCTGCTCAGTCTGCAAGGAACCAGTTTCTCCTTCGTGGGACCCATTATCGCTGCCGGTCTGGCCTACAAGGCTTCGGGTCACTCGTCGGAGCAAATCCTTGCAATTGTCTTTGGACTCTGCCTCGCTGGCTGCCTGGTCGAGATCGGCATCAGCCAGTTTATTACCTCACTCAGCCGGATCATCACTCCGGCTGTCACGGGCAGCGTGATTACGGTGATCGGTCTGTCGCTGATCAAGATTTCTTTTACAGACTTGATCGGCGAGGAAGAATCTACATCGACCAGCGGCCTGATAAACCTGGCCGTCGGTCTGTTGGTCGTGATCGTCATAGTAGGATTGAGCGTCCTGGAGAACTTCTGGTTGCGAATCATGGGGGTGATGGTAGGTGTGATCGTTGGTTTCGCAGTGAGCTGGCTGGTAGGAATGGTCGACTTCACTCAACTAAAACTAAATAGCGAAACATGGTTAGCTGTGCCGCAGCCGTTGAAATATGGACTCAATTTCGATTGGGTCTATTTCGTGCCGATCGCGCTGGTATATCTGATTACAACAATCGAAACAACCGGCGACCTGACGGCAAACTCTGTGATCTCCGGCGAGCCGGTCGCGGGAGACATCTATCTGGCACGCATCAAAGGGGGGGTACTCGGTGACGGCATCAACTCCGGACTGGCTGCACTGTTGAACACGTTTCCTAACACCACGTTTTCGCAGAACAACGGTGTGATTCAGGTGACCGGCATCGCCAGCCGGCATCTGTCCGGCTACATTGCAGTGATCTTGATCACGCTGGGAATGTTCCCCGTGCTCGGAAGCGCGCTGCGTTTGATCCCCAGGCCGGTGCTGGGTGGTGCGACTCTCGTTCTGTTTGGCTCAATTGCTGTGGCGGGAATTCGCATCCTGGCTTCACGGCCATTTACGCGCAAACAGATTTTCGTGGTGGCACTCTCGATAGGATGTGGCCTGGGGGTGGCGATGGTACCCGACGTTCTCCAGCCACTCCCCACGGCGCTAGCCAACGTCTTTGAGTCGCCAATCACCACCAGCGGGGTCATCGCCATCCTGGCAACCCTGCTCTTGCCCGGCGATCATTAGGTAAATCCTTAGCCACAATTCTACTTTCTCGTGCCTTCTTGTGGTTTTCGTGGCTAATTCCTGGTGGCTCGCACCGATCCACACCCCGTGCGATCAGGAAACCGCAAGCAAGATTTTCCTGATTAGACGGCCACCTCTGTCCGTCGAACCCTGCACTGGTTTTCTTGCCTCTGTAACACTCGCCCCGGCTGTTCGCTTCACATGGTAGTGTTCGGCTTAGTTCTGCCGAATCCTCCGGTTCACTCCTTGTGAGAGACGGGTCATGTGGCAGCTCTTGGTTGTGGTCGTGATGGCGGTAGTCTACTTCGGGCTTCAAGAAGTCGTGTCCCGCTCAAGGCTCCCTGTGCTGTGGGCAATCTTTCTGGTGACGCCGCTTGTACTAACTACTTATTGGCTCAAAACCAATAGCTTTGACTTTTTCGTATGGATCAAGATCTATAGCGTGATGTTGGGTGTAAGCTGGGCCGGTTGGCTGCGTTTCACTACGATGGGAGACAAACCCTGGCTGCGCCGCTCGATTGCCTGGCTCCTGGCGGCAAACATCGCCGAGGCCACGATCCTGGACCTTCTGGTCAGCGGGATCACCCACCAATTCAATGCCTTGGCTGGCATACTCTTAGTCGCGACCATACCATTTTCCTTTCAAAGCACACGCATAGATCGCGCGGATCGTCATCAAACCCTGCGATTTGATGTGCCATTGGCGTGGATATGCGGATACACATTTTGGAATTGGAGCTTTGTGTATTTGAATTACCCCGCCTACGTCGGCCATCATACCGCGATCCTGTCTGCCGCCTTGATGGTTGGCATTCTCGACCCCCAGCGCTGGCTGCAGGCAAGGGCGGCCACGCTGGGGATGAACCTCATATGGATGGCCACGAGCAACACTGGGCTGTTAGCCGTGAGCAATACACCTAGTTGGTTCAGCGAATCCATCGCGACCGTCGCCGCCTCGTTCGCGCTCTCCTGGATGCTGGTTCACACCGCTTCAAAACTCTGGACGCATTTTGCAAGTGAAAAAACTTTGGCGATCTCGCAAACAGTACGACAACAACTGGAGCGTGTCACCACCGAGTGGAAAGACACAGAGTCGGCGGTGATTTCGTGGTGTGTGAATTGACATGCAATTTCACGGAGTGGGTTGCATGTCCAGGTAAAGATACCCTCTACGTCCCGACAAATCGCAATTGCTTAAGGATTCTCTGAGGTCACCAGGAAGTTGTCAAACAAAGCATAGACGGTTGTTGGGTTGCCCTGCTTGTCGATTGGTGTCCACTTGGAGGTGTTCCCCCCATGGAAAGTGCTGAATAAGAAATTCTGAATTAAAGTGTCAGTCCCACCTTCACCTCTAAAGCAGACGTCTTCCGTCGAGAGTACTTCTTGATCGTCAATCAAGATCCGCGCCAAGCCGTCGTGCTGGCCAGGATTATTGAGCCAAACTTGCAGGCAGACATGGTGCCAGGTTCCTGTCATGAAGACTGGTCTGTCGGTCGTCTGCCCCATCCCGTACTTGAGTTCCAGGTTTTGATCATAGAGGTAAGTGGAACATCTGCCGTCTTTTTTGAAGACGATGCGTGCACTCCAACCGTCAGGCCTTCGAATTTTACCTCCGCTGACGGGAAGTTTGGGTCCCAGGCCATGTAGTTTGCCCCCATGGGTCCATTGAAAATCCTTCTCGAAGCAGACATCGAAAGTAAGCGAAGCCTGAGCTACTTTCCTGCGAAGCGGATAACGCACACCAACCCGTTCACTTCCCTTATCAAATCCTACATACGCCACGCGGATAGCATCCGAGCCATCTGGACCAGAACCATTTGCCAGTTCTTTTCGGGGATGAGCGAGTAGCTTGCGCGCCAATTCTCCGTCGGCACCACGTTCAAAATCTTCCTTGAGCAAGATGGAATGTTTCTGAAGATCCACGGCCAACGCAGGTTGAAGGGCAAGTGGAGCCAACCAGATAGCCAGAGCGAACAGTGGAGAGGTACTTGTGCATTGCATCAGTGTGGCACAAGTGGACCATGCAAACTTTAAACACGTCATCGAAGAAAACTTGCACTGGGAGAGCATATTAAATATCGCTTGTGTCCTGTAATTATTACGATCGCGAGTAGTATACACTAACAACCGATCTGCTTGGCTACCATGCTTATCCAGCATTCAGCAACTCCTCCGCCAACAGAATCCCTGAACCTGGGTACGCTCCTCCTCCTGGCCAGGTGGATGCCCCACACACGTGCAGTCCCGGCAGGGGTGTGCGCACTGCTCCCTGGAAGGGGCGCTGGCCGTAGAACTGAGAGAGTTGCATGCTCCCGGCATTGAGATCGCCACCCACGAGGTTCGGATTTAGCTGCTCAAGGTCTGTAGGTGAAATGATTTTCTGACCGAGGATCGATTTCCGCAAACCTGGGGCGTGTTCTTCGATCACTCGCAACACGCGATCCGCAAAGGTTGCCTTGACTTCGTCGGTCCAATCGGGTCCTTGAATTTCGCCGAGTGAATCACCGTGAATCACTGCCGGTACTGCGCGAACCATGACCCAGAGCACGTGCTTTCCGGCGGGCGCCCGAGAGGGATCGTAGACTGTTGGTTGACCCACGACACAAAAGGGATTAGCAGTGAGGACGCCGGCCATCCCTTCCTGATAGGCCGCGGCTAAGTAATCAAGCGTGGGGGCTAGATGCACATAGAAACTCTTGCGAGCATTTTCTCCCGCCTTCCAGTTTGGCAGATCCTCGAGTGCCAGATGGATCACCATGGTCCCTGGACCATAGGTCCACTTCCGCGCTTGAGCAGTTGTGGTTGGCAAAAGGTGACCATCGGCCAATTTCAGTAGCGCTGTGGGAGTGACACTCGCGACTACCGCTTTGGAACAGCGGATCGAATCTCCATTGGCCAACTGCACACCCACGGCACGATTCTTGTCGAAGAGAATTTTCTCGACCGTCTGTTCGGTCCGCACTTCGCCGCCCGCTTCTCGCACCATTTCACAGAGGGCACGAATCACATTGCCCGAGCCGCCTTTCACCAACGAGATTCCCTGCTGCTCATCGACATTCGTTTCCAGAAACGGCATCCAGCAGCCTCCAGTGATGTCGGGGGCGTAATCAAGATGCAAACCCCAGGCGGCGATCATCGCCTGCACAACGTCGCTTTCGAAGCGAGTCGTCAAATTGTGCCGCAGCGAGTCGAGCAGAATCCCTCGGAGTGCCTGGCGAGATGCTTCTGGCACCTCGCCATTGCCGAAGAGATATTCCAACGGCCCGCCCGCCACCGCGGGTGAGCTGAGGATGCGAAACAGGATGGGAGCACAGGCCTCAAAGTCTGCGTTCCAAGTCTGCCAGGCATCGGCATCTGCCTGTGAGAACTGGGTGATCGCGTTAAGATTCGCAGCGCGATCCGTTGTGATCCCCAGAAAGCGACCGTCACTGGCAATCGATCCAAAGCACTGATCTGCTTTGATAAATTCGACACCATGATTAGCAAGCGCAGTCTCGTGCTCGGTAAAGAACGGAGAATTCGCCAGCAATGAGAGATTCATCGCCCCAATGTCGTGCTTGAAGCCGGGTAACGTGAGTTCCAAGGTGCGGACCGCTCCTCCAGGCACCTCGTTGCGATCCAGCACCAGCACCCGCCAACCTGACTTGCCCAGCAGATAAGCTGCGCCGAGTGAATTGATGCCTGCTCCAATAAAAATTACGTGGGGCGTATGCATCGATCTCTCCCTTGGTTGTTCGGCTTCCAAGATCTGCGCGCCTGTCGCGGCGACAGCTGCAGCGCCGAGCAACTCTCGTCGATTTAGTTTGCTGGCCATCAGTTACCGCTGCAGGTCGAGAAGAAAGCGAGAGGAGAACCGAAAAGGTCCTCGCTTCAGTAGTCTGCGTTTTTCAAGCGCGACTATAACTGGCGTCAATGCTACGCTCAACCCCTGGGGTGTTTTGAGACAACCGCTCGTGCAAAGATCGGGCTTAAGGACAAGACGGATCGCGCATCTATTCAAACTGCCCCACGTACGTTCATTGTGGTCGATCAGGACGAAACCGATAGACATTCTGGCATCTTCCGCAGGGCAATTGTTCAAATTCTAGCCAGATTGGCTTCTAGACAGACATCAAGAATTCTTATCCAAAAAAACTTGCCCTGACTCAGAGGCACATTTTCCGATTGTCACGACTCAAATGCATCGATTGAGCGGCATCGAGGTCACTGGCACGTTTTGTGCTCCAATTTAACGTAGGAGCTTATTTTCTATATTTTCACCAGACATAGCGGAGGCGGAGAAGCTTCTTAATGTTTTGTGAGTACCCCAAAAGCGTTAAGCATCACATCAATATCGATACAGCTCCCGCATTCTGCGCCGATTGAGTGATGACTGAACTTTCAGAGTGTCCTTCAAAAGAGTGTATTGGTGTCATGATTTCCGAGCAATTATTCGATCAGTATGTGGTCAATTCGGCCCCGAATCCCCTTGAAACTCCTATTGCAGTCGACCAGACCAAGTTAGGTGCTGGGATCTCCATGCACGGCATAGAGCTCAATACGGCTGAAAAAGCGACATCTAAGGAGTTCAGCATTGACGAACTGCGTGAAATTGCACGGCAATTTGGCGTTCCAGATCGTGCCAGCATTACCGAACGGGAACGCCTGGTCGAAGCTATTCGTCGCAGGATTTGATGAATTCGAAGTTCACTTTAGGAGAAATCTATATGTTGAAAGTTGAATGTGGCTATAAACCCTGTCAGTGCACACTTTTGGATGATGAAGGAGTGACTGTTAATGAAGTTCGCTATTGTTCCGATGGATGTGCCGAGGGCGAGGGTTGTACTTGTACGAATTGCAATTGCGCGGAAGAAATTCGTCAAGAAGTCACGCCCCCTCAGGCGGGCATGTAACCAGTTGGGGAAGGAGCACGGATCCTACCTCAGGCCTGAAATGACAAAGATGAGCGTCAGTTGAGTCAGATCAACACAATGCACCCGACGCGGGCGCGGTGAATCGCAAGATCAAGCGCAAGCACACCGCTGGGACCTCTAAAGTCCGGGCGGCGTATTTTTATGCTCCCTTGACGTTCTACTCTTGCGCTTCCGCAATCGCCTTTTGTGCCAGGCGAGTTACCATCACCAGCAGCAAAAGACACGCGACGAGTCCCGCACCAATTAAAAAGGTCTGCACTGAGGAGTGTCCGTCAGGAGTGCCGGCGACCTTGATCATGTGTTTGGCCGTGTAGCCGCAGTACACCTGAACAAACAATCCAGGAATCAGACCAAGGCATGCCAACAAGAATACTCCAAAGCGGGTACCGGTCGTGGCCACCACGTAACTGACCAGCACGGGATTGATTGGCACGAGCCGTAGCAGCAGTTGCAGGCGGAATCCATGTTGATTAGCGGCACGCTGGATGGCAGCCAGCTTGGGTCGGTTGACAATGAGGTCTTGTACCCGGCGGAGAAAAAAATGTCGGGAAAGACCGAAGGCGATACTCTGCACGACGATTGCTCCCAAGAGTACCACGGCCAGCCCTAGCCCCGGGCCGAACAAAAGCCCCGCGGTGGCACTCAGCACAGAGTCTGGGAAGAACACGGAGGTTAATAGGACAAAAAGCGCGAGAAACGCCAAAGGTCCCCAGATCCCGAGCCCCGCGATCCAATTCTCGATCTCAACGATCTTGCTATGGAGCTCTGACCCGTAATGTACGCCGAGCGCAATCACGAACATCACAAGCAGAATGCCAGCAATCAGTTTTCCTCGTTCCATAACTTTGCGCAGAGACCCAAAGGAAGAAAGGAGATTATTTTAGCCACAGATTTTCACGGATGAAACACGGATAAGAAATTATTAGTCAAGCATGTGTGCTTTAGCCGTGCTCCGTGCGAATCGCGGTTACGCAGCTTGCATTAATGTATCGAACAGGAGAGAACGGAGAAAACAGAGGAATTATTGATCAGGACAAAACAGAATTCTTCAGGGGATCTTCAGGCAAACCGGTTCTAGCAATCAGCATACTGAACTGCAATCGCTGAATTTCAAACTCTGCTTTGGCGACATCGAATCGCACAATAGCCTCCATCGAGTGTTTCGACTATACTGGGTCCTCGTACCCAGTGGTTCTCAGCCACGCTCTCAAACCAACTTAAATTCAGTAAGAAAGCGGTCCACCTCATCATGTATGCCGCGGCGCGTGTCGTTTGTTTCCTTGTCTTCCTGCTGGCAATTCTGTGTGTGGTGTTGGGTGTCCGCGTCTCGCCGTACTACTATTGGGGGCTGGTGGTGTTTGCTCCCCTTTCGGTCCTCGCAATTTGGGACTTGGTGCAAAAGCGACATAGCATCTGTCGCAACTATCCCTTGTTGGGGCGGCTGCGGTTCTTGCAGGAGGCGATTCGGCCCGAGTGGCATCAGTATTTCATCGAGAGTGATATCGACGGTCGGCCGTACAGTCGGGTTCAGCGGACCTTGATCTACGAGCGGGCGAAGAACATCGACGGCCTCCAGCCGTTTGGTACGGAGCTGGACGTTTACGGTGACGAATATGAATGGCTCACCCATTCGATCGCCCCCCATGCCAAGAGCGAGGAACATTTCCGCACGAGCGTCGGCGGGCCGGACTGCAAGAAACCCTACGCCTGTTCGCTGATCAACATCTCGGCGATGAGCTTCGGGGCGATCAGTCCCAATGCCATTCGGGCGCTCAATAAAGGAGCCAAGCTGGGTGGTTTTTATCATACCACCGGCGAAGGGGGGTTGAGCTCCTACCATAAAGAATACGGTGGGGATCTTGTCTGGCAGATCGGCACGGGCTATTTCGGTTGCCGCAACGACGACGGTACTTTTAACTCGGACATGTTCGCCGAGCAGGCGGTGATCGACTCGGTGAAGATGATCGAGATCAAAATCTCACAAGGGGCAAAGCCGGGGCATGGTGGAGTGCTGCCTGCACCGAAGGTCACTGAGGAAATCTCCAAGGTTCGCCGGGTCCCCATGGGGCAGGACTGCATCTCGCCACCGGGGCACAGCGCCTTTCGCACGCCCATCGAGATGTGTCATTATATTCAATCCCTGCGGGAACTCTCCGGCGGCAAGCCCGTGGGATTCAAGCTCTGCATTGGCCGACCGCATGAATTCATGGCGATCTGCAAGGCGATGCTCTCGACGGGTATCCTGGCCGACTTCATCACGGTCGACGGAGCAGAAGGAGGAACGGGTGCCGCCCCGCCGGAGTTTTCCGACAGCCTGGGAACTCCCTTGCGCGAGGGATTGATTTTTGTGCAGAATTGTCTTGTCGGTAGTGGCCTGCGTGACCGAATTCGGATCGCCAGTTCCGGCAAGGTGGCCTCGGCGTTTCATGTCGCACGCAACCTGGCGCTGGGTGCCGACTGGTGCAACATCGCGCGGGGATTCATGATGGCGGTCGGTTGTATCCAGGCGCAGTCCTGCCACACGAACCGGTGTCCCGTCGGAGTAGCGACGCAAGACCGGCGGCTGCAACGTGCCCTCGATGTCGGCGACAAGAGTCAACGCGCATTTCATTTCCATCACAATATGATGGCAACCTTGTCGGAGATTGTAGCCGCCGCCGGCCTGGACCATCCTCAAGAGTTCCAGCCAGCCCACTTCTGCAAGCGCTTGGGTCCGACGAAGATTCTCAACTTCGCACACGCCTACGATTTTCTGGAGAAAGATGAACTGCTCGAGGGAAGTGACAATCCCCACTATCGCGAGTGGTGGCAAGCAGCCTCGCCGGATACGTTCAATCCACAACTGGCAGCAGCGAACATCGATTAGTTTAGCCACGCAACGACACCGGATGAAACACGGATTATGTTGATAGGTTCAAGCAAATCAGTGTTTCATCCGTGAGAAACCATTACTAAAACTTTGATTTCGATTGGGTGATTAAAGAGTTGACCTATGCTCCTCTGCGGTTTATCCTCAGAAAGCATCATCGCTGTCTGCACAACATGATCTCTTGAATGAGGAGATTCCGATGAGTTTCGATCTGATGACCTACCAGCACGTAGGCGACAAAAAGAACTCTGATTTCTTCGAAGAGTATCGTGTGAAAATCTATGAGCGCCGTCAGCAGAGCGGGCTCGATCAGCTTCTGGGAAAAATGCGAGGCGTGGTGATCCAGGTAGAAACGGGCGAAGCACTCGCATATCTGGAAGAACTCTACCTGATGACCCCCTATCGGTTCGAAGCCGCCTATCGCAGCGAAACGCACAATATTTTTGTGTTGAAGTCGGAAGCCAGATTTCCCCGAGTGTTTGTCATCGAGCCACTCGACAAAAACTTTGAAGATGATGTGAAGCGGCTCAACATGATCTACCCGCTGGCCCGTGCGAAACCCAATGCACGATACATTGGTGAGATTTTTCACACCAAAGATAAGGCTGAGACCTGCAAAGTTCTGGAATCCCACAATGTGCGGTTCTCCTATCCGGGCGACGAGGAAAACCTGCTTTATACCAACAAGCCGATCGCATTCACTGTGCCCTCGGATTTCACTTACAACCGGATTGGGTACACGGAATCGGACCTGGAGGATTACGGCGAACTGGAACTTGGCCGTCCGTTTGAACTCACTGCCGAGCAACTCGCGCGCCTGCAGCAGCAGGTGGAACTTGGCAAGAAGGCCGGCATCCACGAGCTGCTCACAGGCATCGACCACATGGCCACCCGCATCCTGGCTGGGGAGCGCGAAGATGCGATCCTCGAATTCCTCACAATGTCGAATTATTATTTCTGGGGAGCGTACAACATCCACGAGATGAATTCTTCGACCAATGTGAATCGAAATCACAACGTTGAGGATGACAAAGAATCGCCCGCCAAGGTCTTTACGGCGAACAACACGCCCTCGTTTGTGAATTCTTTTGAAGACCTGCCCATGCCGACTGAGGATTTTGTAAGAAACTATGGTCGGCGGATGCATCACATCGCCTACGAAGTGATCGATGGGGACCATCCGAGCGGGGTAAAGAATGTCGACTACGTCGTTGGCAAACTAGGGACGCTTGGCGTGCCGTTTTTGGCCCACGTCGTCGGTGAATGCAAGGACTCACCCGATTTGAAGCAGATATTCTCCAAGCATTCCAAGTATTCGATTTTGATTACGGAATACGTCGAACGCTGTCACAAATTCAAAGGCTTTTTCACCAAGCAAAACGTAGCCTCGCTCACCGAAGCCGCCGGCAAAGACGAGCGCTACGATCATGGACATGTATTTGATTAGGGCAGTTAGGATATTTGAACAGGAGAAAACGGAGGTAACGGAACACATTGAATACATTGAATACAACCATCGCCATGTTTTTAGCCACAGATTAACACGGATGAAACACGGATTTGACTCAGCTACTAGTCTTGTCCGTGTTTCATCCGTGTCTATCCGTGGCCTATTCTTACTTTCCTCGTAGAGTAGCATTAGGAACCTGAAAGACAGACATTATGTTTCCTGTATTTCAGCCAGAATCTCCCGAAGCACAGGCAATCTACGATCTCTTTCTCCTGGTGCTCGGCATTAGCGCCGTCATCTTTATTATTGTGGCGGGGTTGATCGGAATTGCCCTCTGGCGAGGCCGTAACCGTGAGGCGATGCCCAAGCAGGATTTCGGGAGCGAGAAAAGGGAAATCTACTGGATGGTCGGACCGATCCTGGTCATCCTCTGGATCACTGCCATCAGCGCCAAGTTGATCCTCACGGCCAACGCAATCCCCAAGATCCATCCCTCGAACGGGGAGTCGGAAGCTGCGGACCTTACCGTCACGGGTCACCAATGGTGGTGGGAGATCGAGCACAATGATTCAGGCATCGTCGAAGCCAATGAGATTTACATCCCCACGGGCAAGAAATTGCGTGTCAAACTTCAATCGGCCGACGTGATCCATTGTTTCTGGGTTCCGCAGCTCGCCAGGAAGATGGACGTCATCCCGGGTAGAGAGAACTACATCTGGCTCGAAGCTGCCAAGCCCGGCACTTACCAGGGACGTTGTGCGGAATATTGTGGCAATCAACATGCCTGGATGAATTTTAAGGTCTACGCTTTAACTCCCGACGAGTTTGCCAAATGGGAAGAAGGGAGACACGAACCCCCCAGCTCACCAGCTGAGTCGGACGCGGTTGAGGGGGAAAAAATATTTTTTGCCCACACCTGTTTGAATTGTCACACGGTCGAGGGAACCATCGCCAAGGCAACCATCGGGCCAAACCTGACCCGGATCGCGTCTCGCAAGGAACTCGCCGGTGGTGCCATCGAAAACTCGAGCGAGAACCTGGCACTTTGGCTCAAAAATCCTCAGGCGATCAAGCCGGGTTGCAAAATGCCCGATTTCAAACTTACCGATGAGGAAGCTCGTAAAGTTGCCGCTTATCTGGAGTCGCTGGATTGAGTACCGAAGTCGCCACACCTTACGAACCAGTCGCAGTAGACTCCACCACGGGTTTGCTCTCCTGGGTTTCCACGGTCGACCACAAACGGGTCGGTATTCTTTATATTCTTTTGGCGGTGTTCTTCCTACTTGTGGGCGGTGTCGAAGCGGTGCTAATCCGCACTCAGTTGGCGATTCCCAACAACACCTTTCTTTCCCCTGAGGTGTTCAACCAACTATTCACCATGCACGGCACCACCATGGTATTTTTGGTGGGGATGCCGTTTTTCACGGGGTTTTCCAATTACCTGGTTCCCCTGATGATTGGAGCCAAGGACGTGGCCTTTCCCAGGCTCAATGCAATGAGTTTCTGGATGCTGCCGTTCGGTGCGTTCTTGTTGTACTTCAGCTTTTTTACTGGGGCGGCACCCAACGCGGGCTGGTTTTCCTATGCGCCTCTCTCGACAAAGCCCTATAGCTTGGGGCCTGGGATCGACTACTGGATTGTGGGCCTGGTGGTGATGGGCGTGGGTTCGATTGCCGGGGCAATCAATATCGTGGCAACCGTGCTGTGCATGCGTGCCCCGGGGATGAGTTTGCAACGCGTGCCTCTGTTTGTATGGATCATGCTGATGCAGGCGATGCTGATCGTCGTCACGATCCCTCCGCTCAACTCCGCCTTGGCTCTATTGTCTGTCGATCGCTGGTTGGAAGCAGCGTTCTTTGAGCCGGTGCGCGGTGGTTCAGTGCTGTTGTGGCAACATTTCTTCTGGATCTTCGGTCATCCCGAAGTCTATGTTTTTGCCTTGCCGGCGTTTGCCATGGTCTCGGAAGTCATCCCCGTCTTTTCTCGTAAGCCGATCTACGGCTACGCCTTTGTGGCGGGCTCTTCGACGATCATCCTTCTGTTGAGCTACAGTGTGTGGGCACACCACATGTTCGCCGTCGGATTGGGGACGAGTGCGAATATTTTCTTTTCTGCGATGACGATGCTCATTGCCTTGCCGACTGGCGTGAAAATCTTCAACTGGACGGCCACCATGTGGGGCGGTTCGATTCGATTCACGACTTCCATGCTGTTTGCCATCGCGTTTCTAATCCAGTTTGTGATCGGCGGATTGACGGGCGTCATGTTTGCTGCTGTGCCGATCGATTGGCAGATGACGGATACCTATTTCGTGGTAGCCCATTTTCATTATGTGCTCATTGGTGGGGTGGTCTTTGCCATTTTCGCGGCGACCTATTATTGGTTTCCCAAGATGACCGGACGTATGCTCGACGAGAAGTTGGGTAAATGGCAGTTCTGGCTGTGGCTGGTCGGCTTCAATGGCACGTTCATGGTGCAACATTTCCTGGGGGCGATGGGAATGCCGCGTCGCGTTTACACCTACGCCGATAATCCCGGCTGGGCGCTCTTGAATGGCATTTCTTCCGCATCGGTGCTGTTCATGGTGGCCGGCACGCTCGTGCTCATTTGGAATATCGTGAGCAGTTTGCGGCATGGCCAAGTGGCCGGCAATAATCCGTGGGATGGCTTCACGCTGGAATGGGCCACGACGTCTCCGCCGCCGGAAACCAATTTCGACAAACTTCCCGAGATTAAAAGCCGACGACCTGTATGGGATCAGCAGCACCCAGACCTCGCCGACTGGAAGTTTGCCAAGACACCCGCTGACAGCGGTAGTCGCCCCGATCGCGCTAAGGTGTGTGCCTGGGCGTTTGTGATTTCCGAGGCCGTTTTTTTCGTGCTGTTGTTGGTCACGTATGTCGTCTTTAACTCCCAAGCCACTGGCGACGGACCTACGGCTGAATCCGCGCTCGACGTGCGACGCACCGGTATCTTCAGCCTGTTCCTGTTGGCAAGCAGCCTGACCTTTTTCTTCTCCGAGTGGTGCCTGCGAACCAGCCGCCGAGGGGCCTTCCTGTTTTGGCTTGCGACGACGATTCTCCTGGGAATCACCTTCCTCTGCGGACAAGGTTGGGAATACTACGGGCTGATTGCTAACGACGTCACGATCGACCGCAATCTGTTTGCCTCGACTTTTTTCACGGTGACAGGATTTCATGGCTTGCATGTTACGGCGGGATTAATCGCGCTGGCGATTATGTTCACCCTCGGCCGGCAGAACCATCTCACCCAAGAGCACGCCAAACCCTATGGAGCGATCGGCGTGTACTGGCATTTTGTGGATGTGGTGTGGATCCTGGTCTTCTCGATCATCTACCTGGGAGTCTTCCAATCATGAGCAGTGATCAGTTATGGAATTGGACTTCACCAGTATGGCTGGTGGTTGCCGTGCTCTCGATCGGCTATCTGAGATTAGCGCATGGTCGCAACAGAGCGCAGTTGGCATCCTTTCTGTTTGGACTCTCTGCATTAGCATTCGCTTTCGTTTCACCCGTTGGTGTACTCTCCGACGGCTATTTGTTCAGTGCCCACATGGTGCAGCATCTAGTGCTGCTGCTTGTCGTGCCGCTTTGCATATTACTGGGACTGCCGCGCGAGCAGTCAGAGAGGTGGTTTCAAAACGCTCGACTCAATCGCGTGGGGCGAATTCTTGCCATCGCATCAATCGGCTGGATTTGCGGAGTGGGGGCGATGTGGTTCTGGCACGTTCCCACTCTGTGCAGCACTGCTGCTCAAGAGCCAATACTTGGATTCGCGCGCGATTTCTCGCTTGTTGCGGCGGGGCTCGCGTTTTGGTGGCCGATCTACGCGCCGGCAAGTCGCTATCGGCTTGATCCCTTGCGTGGCATTGCCTATTTGTTTTCGGCCTGCCTAGGTTGCACGTTGCTGGGAATTTATATCACTTTTGCCCCGATTTCAGTTTGCCCCGTGTTCGCGAACCCCGTCGATCGCATCGGCATCTTGAACGCGCTCTATGATGCTGGACTCACACCAGGGATCGATCAACATATCGGAGGTTTGATGATGTGGGTCCCGCCGTGTGTGCTCTATGTCGGAGCAATCACGAGCCTGTTGTGTCGTTGGTATTCAGACATAGAACCAGAAACGCGAATCCGCAAAGATTATGTCGAACCTCGTGGAGCTTCGATATGACACAGATTGAACAGACAACATTTGGCTAATTATTTCACACCTGTTTAAATATTTACTTCAATGCCAAAACCTCAAAACGAAAAAAACGAAGATCAGGTTCCGCGTCCTACTTACGCCCCTATCGCGCTGGCGATGGGGATCGCGATGAGTACCTGGGGACTCATGGCACTGAGCCTCAACATTGACGCGGTCTGGTTTATGTCTCTGTTTGGAGTCGGGCTGTCCGCATGGGCCATCAAGAGTTGGATTGGCGAGATCGTTGAGCAATGGGAATCGAATCGATGAATCAAACACCCAGTGACAAGCAGTGTTGTAAAGAGACGGAAGACCGCCGCTCGTTCCAGGTTCGACTGTCGATGTTTCTCTCTGGCGTGATCGGAGCCTTGATCGTGCTGCCGGGAGTCGGTTTTGTGCTTGCACCGATTTTCAAGAAGACAAAACAAAAGTGGCGTACCTTGGGCAGAGTAGATGACTATCAGGAAGGTGCGACGGTGTTGGTTAGTTTTGAAGACCCTTCGCCCGAGAAATGGGCCGGTGTCACGGCTAAGACCGCTGCCTGGCTTCGCCGAGTCGACAAAGAGAAGTTCATTGCGTTTTCAATCAATTGCCGGCACCTGGGCTGTCCTGTCCGCTGGGTGGAAGGCCCTGAATTGTTCATGTGCCCGTGCCATGGGGGAGTTTACTACAAGGACGGCACTGTCGCGGGGGGGCCACCCCCAGAACCCCTCGACCGCTACCAGGTGCGCGTGCGCGACGGCAACGTCGAAATCCATACCGCCGCAGTCCCTCTGACAACCACCCTGACCTTTGACGAGTCCTGACATTGGACATGAAGAAACGACGCTTAAAAGCTGCCTGGGACTGGTTCGATGATCGCATCGGGTTTTCCGAATGCATGATGCCTTACATTGCGCACACGGTTCCCCGCGATGCGAGGTGGTGGTATGTCTTTGGTAGTGCCACCTTGACCGCCTTCATCGTGCAAGTTGCCACAGGCATCTGCCTCGCCATGGCGTATGTGCCCGGAGGAGATGAGGCCTACGAGAGTTTGCGCTACATCACCGAGGAGGCTCAGTTTGGATCCCTGGTCCGAGGCATGCACGCCTACGGCGCCTCGGCCATGGTCACGCTGGTGGTAATTCACCTTATGCAGGTCTATCTGCATGCCACGTACAAGTATCCGCGAGAGTTGAACTGGATGACCGGCGTGGTGCTGTTTTTTGTTGTGTTGGGCATGGCCTTCACGGGGCAATTGTTGCGTTGGGATGCCAACGGAGTATGGTCGGTATTTGTCGCGACGGAGATGGCATCCCGAACTCCTTACATTGGTCCCATGATTTCCCACTTCCTGTTGGGAGGCGAGACGGTTGGTGGTTCTACACTTACCCGCTTCTTTGCCTATCATGTTTTTATCATGCCGGGGATCATCTTTGCGGGGGTCGGCTTGCATCTGTTCCTGCTGTTCAGGCATGGTGTGTCGGAAATGCCCGACCCCAATCAGCCAGTGGACCCGGCGACCTACAAAGAGCAGTACGAAAAGCGGCTCAAGGAAACGGGGGTCCCCTTTTGGCCCAATGCCATGTGGCGCGACGTGGTTTTCTCCACCTTGGTCGTGGGAATCATCGTTGGGTGTGCGGCCATCTTTGGCCCCCCCGCGTTGGATGCGTCTCCCGACCCTGCGAGCATCCATGCCGACCCGATGCCCGACTGGTATTTCTGGTGGTACTTCGCCGTCTTGTCGCTGTTGCCGCCGTCTTATGAATTGTGGTTTATTCTTGGCGTTCCAATTTTCGGGTTTCTGGTGCTCTTTTGCTTGCCACTCTTTTCCAACAAAGGCCACCGGGCACCGAGCAAGCGACCTTGGGCCGTTGGAATAATCGTTGCCGCGCTCGCCAGTTTTGTGGTGCTGACAATTTATGGATACCGCGAGCCCTGGTCGCCCGACTTTGGTGTCGAGGAGTTGCCGACTAACGTGATCGGAGCAGAGGAAGGCCCAGTCTTCGAGGGAGGGAAGTTAGTCCATTCCAAAGGCTGCATGTATTGTCACGACATCAATGGCTACGGGGGGCATCGTGGACCCGACCTCTCGAACATCGGCCAGCAACTCACCCGTGAAGACTTGATAATTCGCATCAACAACGGCGGCTACAACATGCCATCCTTCGCCAGCAGCTTGAATTCGGAAGAACTCTCGAAGATTGTCGACTTCCTGATGACAAGAATCGAAGACAAAGGTGGATCAAGTAAGAATTGAACAGGAGTAAATGTAAGATACAGGCGTATTCCAAAGTCAATACAAAATAGTCTCTCGCAGAGGCGCAAAGGCGCAGAGAATACCGATTTGATTTTCTGCGCCTTTGCGCCTCTGCGAGAAACCACTGTTTGTTGCATCCAGAGACCGCGTAAAACCCAAGGTTTGGTTTAGTCGCGGCAAAATTCTGAAAAGGTTAACGAGCATGACTTCATCAACCTCTATGAACAACGTAAAAACCGGTATCGATCGTATCGAGGATCCGCTGCTCAATAAGGGTACGGCGTTTACTCCCGAAGAGCGGCAAGAATATCGGCTGCTCGGCCTCTTGCCTCCGCATGTTGATACACTCAAGGAACAAGTGGTGCGGGCCTACGACGCCTTTGTCGCCGAGCCGGATGTTTTGGGCAAGCACATTTTCTTGCGCGAATTGCAGGACGAGAACGAAACGCTCTTCTATCGACTGCTGCTCGAGCACGTGGCAGAAATGATGCCTATCGTCTATACTCCTGTCGTTGGCAAAGCCTGTGAGGAGTTCAGCCATATCTACCGCCGGGCGCGGGGTGTGTTTGTCTCGTATCCCGATCGCCATCTGATCGACAACATACTCTCGCACGTCGATCGAGAAATCGATGTGATCGTCGTCACCGATGGCGAGCGCATCCTGGGGCTTGGCGACCAGGGTGCCGGCGGCATGGGAATCCCCATCGGCAAGCTCTCGCTCTATTCACTCTGCGGCGGAATTCATCCGTCTCGGACCCTGCCGATGCTCTTGGATCTGGGAACCAACAACGCCGAGCGGATCAATGACCCGCGCTACATCGGCTGGCGGCATGAGCGGATCAAGGGCGAGGAGTACGACAACTTTATTGAGCAATTTGTCGAAGCCGTCATCAAGCGGTTCCCCAATGTGCTGCTGCAATGGGAAGACTTTGCCTCGGTCGATGCCGAACGGATCCTCAAAAAATATCGCGATCGGCTCTGCACATTCAACGACGACATCCAAGGCACGGCAGCGGTCACCTCGGGAACGATCCTGGCCGCTATTGAGTCGGCTGGTGGCAAGCTCGCTGAACAACGATTTGTGATGCTCGGTGCCGGGTCGGCAGGTGTGGGGATCACCGGGCAGTTGATTGGCTCGATTGTCGCCTCTGGCAAGAGTGAAGCCGAGGCGCGTAAGATGTTCTACGTGATCGATCGCGACGGCCTCTTGCACGATGGGCGAAAAGACCTCGACGACGTGTTGAAGCCACTGGCTCAGAAACAAGCTGACCTCACCAGTTGGGATTGCGACACCAAAGGTTCAATTGCTTTTGCCGATGTGGTCCGTAATGCCAAACCGACCGTGCTCGTTGGCGCCACGGGCCAGCAAGGCGCCTTCACTGAAGCCATCATTCGTGAAATGGCCAGCCACACCCCGCGGCCGATCATCTTTCCACTCTCGAATCCTACTTCCCACGCCGAGGCAGTCCCCGCGGATCTGTTGAAGTGGACCGACGGCAAGGCACGCATCGCTACCGGCAGTCCGTTCGATCCGGTTGACTACAACGGCAAAACGCACGTCATTTCGCAATGCAACAACAGCTACATTTTCCCCGCGATGGGGCTTGGCATCCTCGCAGCAAAAGCAACTCGCGTCACGGACGGCATGTTCACCGCCGCTGCCGAAGCGCTCAAAGAGTGCTCGCCAGCGCTGGCCGATCCCGATGCCCCACTCCTTCCACCGCTTCACAAAATACGCGAATGCGCCCGCCACATCGGCGTCGCCGTCGCCCGCCAGGCCCAACAAGACGGTGTCGCGGAGTCAACCTCCGCCGAGGAATTACAAAACCGCATCGATCAAACGATGTGGACGCCGGAGTATTAAACGTTGTGTCATCCCGAGGGAGTTTCACGACCGAGGGATCTGGGAAGACTTCGATTTTCAACCGTTTAACCGCAAACCGAAGGGGAACGCTGGAGTATTTCGAAATCAATAGCCCCGAAGTGGGCGGCGCTATGACAGCCCAGGGCAAGTTCTGAAGAGTGACAGCGAATTTCGAACGCAGCCCTGGGTTACCGATCCAAACAATTAGCGGCCGAGCGTTAAACGTTGCCTTCGTTCGAAACATTGCCGAGGCCGCAATTAACCGCGGCCAACCCAAGCCTATTTCGTCCTCGGCTACGCTTCGTCGGTACACCCAGTCATCCGCTCGGACGACGTGAGGTTCTTGCACCGATACCCTGGGCGACGCGAAGGTTCGTGAAACTCACCTTCGCTTGCCCAGGGCTATCACAGCGCCGCCCGCTTCGGGGCTTTTCGTCGTCGGGCCGTCATCTTAACGGAAAATTTGCCTTGAACTCTTCGCGCCAACCCTTCCACTGGGCATGTTCCCCTTTGAGCCCCAGCATCGCTTCCTTGGCTTTCGAAATCCCAAAGCCCCAGGCTTCTTCGAAGGTGATCGTCGGAGGCATCGTCAATTCGCCAGGGCTCACGACCGCATCGATGATGAACGGCTTGTCTGAGCCGAGTGCCTGTTCAATGGCCGGCACGATGTCTTTTGCGTGTTCGACGCGCACTCCCTCGCCGCCGCAAGCACGGGCATACTCGGCAAAGTTCGGATTCACCAATCCCGTCGCGGCCGGGTAGAGTGGCAGGCCGGCTACTTCCATTTCCATTTTCACGAATCCCAACTCGCTGTTGTTGAACACGATCGTCTTGAGAGGCAATTCAAAACGGACCGCCGTCACGAAATCCTGCATCGCCATGCCGAAGCCACCATCGCCACAGAGTGCCCACACCTGCCGCTTAGGGTCGAGGGCCGCCGCGCCGAGGGCAATCGGGAAGCCGGCACCCAGAGAACCATGGTTGAAGGAACCCACAAGGCGACGTTTCCCCTTCAAGCGAACCTGCCGGGCCGTCCACACGGTGCATTCACCCACGTCGACACAGAAGACTGCATCATCGGGGGCCCGATCGCTGATCGCCTTGGCGAACAACTGCGGGTGGAGTGGCTCATCGGTTCTCGAGAGAGCGGCCTGCTCGTCCATTTGCTTGAGCCACTTGTCACGCATCTTTTCCAGGTGATGCAGAAACTTGTCAGAAGTTTTTTCCTTGAGCTGCGGTGTGAGCGCTGCCACGGTCTCTTTGATTGTGCCGATCAATCCCAAGCTGACCGGTGCCCGGCGGCCGATGTTTTCGACCTTGAGATCCACCTGCACAATCTTGATGCCGTCGGGAATGAAACCGTCGTAAGGGAAATTGGTGCCCAGCATCAAGAGCACGTCGCAGTCCCACACGGCGTGGTAGCCCGAAGGATTTCCGATCAACCCTGTCAGCCCCACAACATTGCCGTCGCCATAGTCAAAAATATCTTTGGCCCGCAAGGTATGGACAATTGGTGCCTTGAGCTTTTCGGCAAGCGAGAGCACTTCTGCTTTCGCTTCACGGCAGCCAACTCCGCAGAAGAGCGCCACTCGACTTCCTTCATTAATAATGTCTGCCGCCTTGGCGAGCTCGGCTTCCGGTGGCAAGACGCTTGGCCTGCTCGTCACCAGGGGATGCATGAAGTGTTGGCTCTTGACCTCTGCAGTCGTTATGTCGATAGGCAGTTCAATGCGAGTAGCAGTCCGCTCGATGAGTGCCTTTTGGACCGCAATCTCCGCCAGTCGCGGCATTTGCGAAGGGGAGTCAATCACCGCTTGATAGGCACAAATGTCAGCGAACATTTTTGACAGGTCGACTTCCTGGAAGTAATTCGTGCCCCGCTCTTTGTGTGGCACCTGGCCAGTGATGGCCAGCACTCCGGCGCCTTCCTTCTTGGCGTTGTAGAGACCATTGATCAAGTGTAATGCCCCCGGTCCCACCGTACCGGCACAGACGCCGATCCCTCCGGTGAGTTCCGCTTGAGCGTAGGCCGCATACGCCGCGTTCTCTTCGTGCCGCACCCCGATCCAGCGAAAGCGTTTGTCCTTACGAATCGCTTCGAGAAACGCATTCAGCGCATCGCCCGTCACCCCAAAAATATCACGAACGCCAACCCCAGCCAGCACATCGAGCAGATTTTCACAAACGTTTTGGCTCATGTTGATTTCCTATTCCGTGGCGAAAAATTTTACCCATGGTCTTCATGGTCTTCATCACTCAGGATGATTCGCTTGCCCCGCTTGTGGGTCAGCAGGTTCCAGCCCCAGTCGACGAAGACGCTGGTTTTCTCCTCTGCGCAGCTCAATAAATGCAGATGGATGCCCAACCAGGCCAACCAGGCAACCCGGCCGGTTAGGGTTCCCCCTTTAGGCAACTCGACTACCGCCGCCCCGCGACCGACTTGGGCCATGGTTCCCTTGTCGTGGTATTGGAACGGTTTTACGGGTTTACCCTCAACGAGCTGGATAATGGTTTTCCCGACGTAGTGCCCCGCCTGCAAAGCAACTGCCGCCAGACCCGGTAGTGGCTTGCCCGATTTGGGTTCTATCGTTGAAGCAATGTCGCCGATCGCAAACACACCGGGGTGATCCTTGATCCGTAGATCAGGCCCCACGGGAATGTGCCCCCCCGGCGCGAGTTCGATTCCCAATGACGCCGCGAGCGGATTCGCCTGCAATCCTGCAGCCCAGACGAGGGTGTGCGTTTTCACCTTTTCGCCACTGGCAAGCGTGATTTCACGAGGTCCGACTTGCGCCACCCCGCATTGTGTCTGCACCTCAACGCCCCTTTCTTCCAGCGCGCGTTGGGCATAGTCGCGCAGCTTCGGTTTGAATGGTGCCAATAGATGCGGAGAATGCTCGTAGACGATGACTCGCGCCTTGTCGATCGGCAGATTGGGGTAATCTGCCTTGAGCTCGGTGTGCAATAAGTCAGCCATTGCCCCGGCTAGTTCGGTCCCGGTCGGCCCGCCGCCGATGATACAGAAATTAAGGGCCCCATCTTCGATCAGCGCCGGATCCTTGTCGACTGCCTCGAGTGTTTTGAGAATGTGATCGTGCAGGCGAATCGCATCGTTCATCGTGTAGAGTGGTAAGGCATGCTCCGTAGCACCGGGAGTGCCGTGGTAATTGACAATTGCTCCCAGAGCGATCACCAGGTAGTCGTACTCGAGCGGCTCCATGCCATCAACCACAACGAGTTTCTTCGCGAGATCGATGCTTTGCACCTCACATTTGTGAAACACGACATTGTTATGTCGATGCAGTATTTCACGGACCGGATATCCGACTTCGGTCGGATCGAGTTCCAAGGTTGCCACCTGATACAGCAGCGGCTGAAAGGTGTGATAGTCGTGCTTGTCGAGAATGGTAATTCGCACTGGCGCATCACGCAATTTGAGTGCAGCTCCTACACCGCCGAATCCAGCACCCAAAATAACGACATGCGGGTTTTCAGCCATGACGCGTGATTTCTCCCTTGCGAATCAAGTTGAAGATGAGTGGCTCAAGAGCATTCTGCTGACAAACATCGTTGACCGAAAGTCGCCTGCTGTCAACTTGTGAAACAGGGAGATTTTTTAATATCCCACTTTATTCCACGAACCTGATTAGGCGTTTGGCAGTGAATGTATCGCGGTCGATTTCTATCTCATTCGCCTCTTTAAGCTCTGCCTCGCCGTGCTTGATAAACGGAACTCCCTGAAAGCCAAAGCAAGGCGCTCTACTGCCCAGGAGCATTGTGGAAATCAAAAGCAGATGGAAGGGGCGTAGAACTATCATTAGTTAAAGGATTAACTATCGAATGCGGAGAGATGGTGTCTGATGTATTCTTCGTCATCGGAGGCATAAGTGATCGACTTTAAAAAATCGCGCAGAACGAAGAGACTCATGACAAACGGAACGTTCTCTTCCCATACACGATAGGGGCAATCTTCCTCTTCCTGTGCAGCATACCCGCTCGATCCTTCAGTAGAGTGCCAATCTTAATCAGGCTTCAAAGTCATCTGTTCATAGAGAGCAGCAAAGTGTTTGAGGCAAGCAAGAGCAGAAAACTTGCCAGGACAAATTGTCTCATGGCATCGAATTTGCATTCGTGTGTATCTGGAATGAGCTTGCGATGAGGCATTAAGACTCTAATTCAGCTACCGGAGGGAACTAAATTTATTCTAGCGGGAGACATACGGCTGGAATACGGTCTGAAACTTTAGGCAAGGGATCGAATTATGACCAACCTGCTCGCCAAGAAATCATGGTCGCCATATCTTGTGGGATTGCTTATAGGTATTCTGAGTTGGTTTGCGTTCGCTACGGTAGATCGACCTTTAGGCATAACTACTGCTTTTGAGCACACCGCAGCGTTAAGCGCCAAGACAGCAAATCCAGCTTTCGAAGATCAATCGAAATATTTTGCTGCAAAGCGAGAAAAAGGCGAAAAACCGATAATTGGTTGGGAATGGATGCTCGTCATCGGAGTCTTCATTGGTGCGTATACGAGTTCCATTATGTCCGGCGACCGCGACAAAATTTCTATACCACCTTTGTGGCAGAAACGATTTGGTCCAAGCATAGCAAAACGTTGGACGGCTGCCTTTCTTAGCGCAGCTCTAATGATGTTTGGTGCACGACTAGCGCAAGGCTGTACCAGCGGACATGGGATCAGTGGAACTTTGCAGCTAGCCGTCTCCAGCTGGATCTTCATCTCACTCGCCTTCGCTGTAGCGATCGCTACAGCCTTCTTAATGTATGGCCGGGAAGGAGTAAGGCATGTTTGATTCACTCGACAAACTTGCTTTGGGATTTATTACTGGCGTCATTTTCGGATTTCTGCTTCAAAAGGGAAGGGCAGCAAAATTTGAAGTCATCGTCAATCAATTTCTATTTCGCGATTGGACCGTCGTTAAGATTATGGGCACCGCTGTAGTCATTGGCTCAATTGGTGTCTACGCACTTATAGAAGCCCAATTCGCTACGTTTCATGTCAAACCGTTACTCTGGGGAGGTATCTTGGCTGGTGCCATCTGTTTCGGAATCGGTATGGCGGTGTTCGGCTATTGTCCAGGCACGAGCGTCGCCGCCTGTGGTGAAGGCCGGCGAGATGCCATGATAGGTGTATTAGGCATGCTGATGGGTGCCTCTGTGTATGTTTTCACGTTCTCTTATTTAGAACCTCTCATTAATGGACTTGGAGATTGGGGCAAGGTGACATTGCCCGAAGTGACGAAGACGTCTCCGTGGTGGTGGATCGGAACGCTCACTGTGGGTGGAGCAATGTTTTGGCTTTACGATTGGTTGCGATCAAAGCGGTCTGCTCTTCCAAGTCAACACGACCACTCGGCGGTGTTGCACCCCCGACCATAAGTGAGTATAGGCTTTCCTTCCTCTCTTTGTGATTTTGGAAGGGCTAGAAACAAGCAAATCGTGTCAACTCATGGAGATAGAGGCACGCCAGTTTTTAAGGAGAAGTTGCGATGAAATTTGCATGCCTGCATGTAGTCGTATTAATTTCCGTGGCCGTAATCGCAAATGCTGACCCTCCACAGCAGATCGAGAAGATTCCGATGCTTGAAGCAGTTTTCCATGTAAATTTTGGCGATGCTTCTCGACAAGAAAGTGCTTTAGGCAACATCGAGAATATTTTAAAGGAAGTTCCCGAAGCGAAGATTGAAGTGGTCTGCCATGGGGAGGGTATCCATCTTTTAGAAAAATTACAGAGTAAACATTCCGCTAAGGTGAAGTCGCTTGCAAGTGAAGGTATTCGCTTTGTGGCTTGCGAAAACACAATGGAAAAGAAATCGATCGATAAATCGGAATTATTGCCTGTTGCGTCGACAGTCGCATCAGGTGCAGTTGAGATCATCAAGAAGCAGCATGATGGCTATAGCTATTTTCGCCCTTGAGAAGTTGACGACATCCAATATCTACCGAAAACTCTTCTACTTGGTCTCCTAACATTAGTTCCGTCATAACTGCATTGACCTTCATTTCAATACAATGCTGAAGTAGCGCTATGTGGCAGATATAGCTGTACGAGACAAACCCACTCGCTATTATGCGCGTTCAGCGACTTCACAAAACTTAGATTCATGTAAGAATAGATGCCTGCTAATCATCGATTCTGCCTGCGTATTCGCAGACATAGTTTTATCTCAACCAGAATCGGTCATCTGCAGAAAAATGTGGCTTACTTGCCGCGAGTCGTTTACACACAACAGCGGGACCGGTTTGGAGGATCGAAAGCAAGCATCTCAATCAAATGGAGGCTCTAATGGCAATCGACCAAAAAGCGACGTCAAAACAACTTCTCGAATTATGGGGCGACAACGCGGTTCACAAAGCTACCGACTATATTTCGGCCGGTTATGTCAATCATCAGATGCCCGATGCAGCAGGGGGGACTTCCAGTAAATCCTTAAACGATTGGAAGACCTTGGTCGACAATTTTCATCAAGGTTTCTCCGATGTGAAGATGGAAGTCCTCCAGCAAGTGGAAGAGGATAACATCGTTTGTTCCCGATGGCGAATGACGGGTAAACATACCGGAGCGTTTGAAAATCTAAAAGCAACCGGCAAATCGACCACTTGGACGGGTGTCCACACGGATCGCTACGAAGGAGGAAAACTCGTTGAGAGTTGGGTCGACTGGGATAAATACAGCTTCCTCGAAGGCTTGGGACTGGTCAGCTGATGGAAGCTCAACCTGACCCCATCGCAGATTACTGATCAACACGTTCTAAAATGCGGACGACCTGCTGAGTTGCATCCACTTCTACCAGGTCTCCATCGTGAATTACAGAGGTTGCCCGGCCGGTGCCGATGATGGTTGGAATCTTCAGTTCCCGACAGATGATGCCGGCATGGCAGGCAACACCACCGTCGTCTGTCACGATCGCGCCAGCATGGCGCAAAAGTGGCATGAGATTGGGATTTGACTGGATCGAGACAAGCACATCACCGTCATTCATCTTGATCCCTTCAGGTTCAGAAGTCAGCACTACCCGTGCCCGGCCACGATGAACGCCCGGCCAGGCCGCCTGTCCAGAGATTCTGTTTGGATCATTAGGTGGTACGATTTGTCGCTTTCCCATCTCGCGCATGAGGAGATAACCGGTTTCGGTGACAAAGTGGAGACGTTCTTCGTCTCCCAGTATTTGATGGACAAAACGGTGACCGGCACAGACTTTCTCCAGACGAGCTTCGAGAGTCTCGCGATCGATACGGTTTTGATGTAATTCTTGCCAGGTGACCAGCTCAGGAGCGCGGTCAGGTTCTGAAAAACCGAGTCGATGTACCATTTCCTGCACGATTGGTTCGATCAGCTTACTTATGTAGCGGGGATATAATGAGTGGGAACGAAGCTCTTCAGCAAGTTTGCGAACCTCTAGATCGTCAATATGTCCTTGCTCCAGAGCGTTTAAAGTGGCGGCTGGGAAGCTGGTGGTGTATAGCCCAATCTCAATGAAGTTTTCTACCGCTTCATCCAGATCTTTAAAATGTTCCCCTCGCTCGATTTGTTCGAAACCACGTTCGTAGATCTCTTTTCCACGTTGCAGATGTGCTATCAACCGTGCTCGATCATTGCGATCGAGATACTGAATATGACCGAGTACCGCATCGTATCCTGTTTTCGTCGGAAACATCGTGGTCATGTCGGCCGAGTCTTGAATCGCTAGAAATCGGTCGCAATGAAAGCCAAAGTCTTCGCCAGCATGGCGACTGTCGAGCCAATGGCCAATGATCGTCGCCTCAAGTAGCGAGAGTGGTCGCCGTACCAAAGGAGTCCAAGGTTCGGCATGGTCGACAATTTCATCACGATACTCTGCGGCAAGTGTGGTGATCGGTCGTGCCTGCAAGAGGTGAAACTCTTCGCCCACAAGTGCCCACTCGGTATCCATGGGTTGACCGTAATGATCTTCGATGTGGTCCAGCAGTTGTGCATACTCGAGTACCTGATTGTCAGTCAACTTAGGCTCTGCACCACGATCACCTAGCTTGCGCCATTGCGGCTCTGGTTGACCAGGTTCAAGGAATAAGCCTTCGCGTTGTTGGCCGGTCGTGAACTCAACGATCTCCTTTGCACCTCGGCGTACTACAAACTGGTCGGGTACGATTCTGCCCGAGACAATCGCTTCGCCCTGTCCAAAACAGGCTTCTATGAGTCGGAGGTCGGGTTCTTGTGTGACAGGATGCACCGTAAAGCCAATGCCGGAGATTTCACTTGGGATCATGGTTTGCACTACGACTGCCACAGCGAATTCACCGGCACCATACCCATGGGCTGCCCCATAGGCCAACGCCGGTGCACGAAAGATAGAAAGCCAACAATCTCTTACTCTGGATACAACCTCTGTGGGGTCGACATTCAGGAAGGTGTCGAGTTGTCCCGCCCAGGCATTAGTCGAGCCGTCCTCGCAAGTTGCACTCGAACGAACCGAGACACTTTCCACACCAAGTTGCTCGGCGCTCGCCTCAATTGCTGAGCAGACTTCATCGGGAATCGGCGATATTGAGAGCTGCGACTGGATCGCTCTCGCCGCTTCGGCTACGGTGGCATCTCCGGCTTTGATTCTTCTTAGCCAATCGTCGGCATGATTGTCAAGGTCAGCCGCTGACATGAAGGCATCGAAAGCTTGTCGCATCACGACAAACGCATCCGGAACGCGCACGCCCACATGAACCAATTCACCCAGCGAAGCACCTTTCCCTCCACACGATGCTACCTTAGTGCCATCGATTTCATCGAGTCGGAGTGTATAGGAGTTCTTCATAAAATCCGTAGCAGTCGGCCAGATGAGCGCAGTTTTCAAACACGGCATGACTTGATGTATGGTATCCAACGAAGGACGACAGACACAACCACTTTTCTGAAAACGAGTTAAAGTTTCACCGCGCGTAACCGCAGCGCATTGCCAATCACCGAGACACTGCTGAGACTCATCGCGGCGGCGGCAATCATGGGACTCAGCAACCAGCCGAACGCGGGGTAAAGCACCCCGGCGGCAATCGGGATGCCGATTGCGTTGTAGCCGAAAGCGAAGAATAGATTCTGGCGAATGTTGCTCATGGTCGCTCTGCTCAGTGCGGCTCCCTTCACGACACCCACTAGATCACCACCGACGAGCGTCATCCCGGCAGACTCGATCGCGATGTCGCTACCAGTTCCCATGGCGATTCCCACGTCGGCGGCAGCCAGGGCAGGGGCGTCGTTGATGCCATCCCCGGCCATGGCCACAATGCTTCCTTGTTGACGGAGCTGCTGGACGTAGTTGTGCTTGTCTTCGGGCGAAACCCCCGCTTTGAAGTCGTCGATGCCGAGTTCCTTGGCAACCGCTTCGGCCGTGGCCTGGGCATCTCCGGTGAGCATCACCAGTTTCAATCCAAGTTCGTGCAGGCGGCGGATCGTCTCAGGCGTCGACTTCTTGATCGGGTCAGCAATGGCAATCACGCTAAGCAGTTCATTATCGGCTGCCACAAAAACTACCGTGCGGCCCTGAGACTGCAATTCATGACTCGTGTCCGTGAGCGACTGCGGAATTGGTATGCCCGAGCTAGCGATAAAATCTTGTTTGCCAACCATCACCTGGCGGCCACCTACTTGTGCCTTGATGCCTCCACCAGTCGTACTTTGAAAATTCGTGGCGTCTTCAATCGCGAGATTGCGTTCTTTCGCAGCATCCACAATCGCGCGGGCCAAGGGGTGCTCGCTTGCACTTTCCGCAGCAGCGGCAAGTGCGAGTAATGTGTCTTGGTGGGATTCCTGCTTCGCGACGACGTCGACCACGCGTGGCCGACCTTCGGTGAGCGTGCCCGTCTTGTCGACGAGAATCGTGTCGACTTTTTCCATCGTTTCGAGCACTTGGGCGTTCTTGACCAGGACCCCTTCGCGCGCCCCTCGACCGATGCCCACCATGATCGACATCGGCGTTGCCAGGCCCAGCGCGCAGGGACAGGCAATGATTAACACCGATACGGCAGCCAACAACGCATGTGCAAGTCGGGGTTCGGGTCCAATCGTGGCCCAGAAACCAAAGGCAATGAGCGCCGCCACAATCACCGCCGGCACAAACCAGGCTGCCACCACGTCGACCAAACGCTGAATGGGTGCACGACTCCGCTGTGCTGCCGCGACCAGGTCCACGATTCGCCCCAACACGGTCCCGGCACCCACCTCTTGGGCTTCAATGACGAGTGAGCCTGTCTGATTGAGCGTACCGGCAGAAACTTTATCTCCCGCGTGCTTTTCCACGGGTAACGGCTCACCCGTGAGCATCGCCTCGTCGACGTTACTTTCCCCCTCGCGAACAACGCCATCCACGGGCATCTTCTCTCCCGGGCGGACGCGCAATCGGTCGCCGACTTGAACCTGATCGAGAGGCACATCTACCTCACGACCATCGGTGATGCGGTGAGCCGTATCCGGCGCAAGCTGCATGAGTTCTCGAATCGCCCCGCTGGTGCGCTTGCGCGCCCGCAGTTCGAGCACTTGTCCCAACAATACCAGAGTAATAATGACGGCCGCCGCTTCAAAGTAGAGCGGCGGTCGGTCATGCTCATAAAACGCTGCCGGGATTAACTGAGGAAACAACACGGCTACCAGGCTGAATGCAAACGCCGTGAGCGTGCCGATCGCGATCAGCGTAAACATGTTGGGACTCAGATGCAGAATCGATTGCCAACCTCGCACCAAGAGCGGCCATCCAGACCACAGCACCACCGGTGTCGAGAGCAGCAGTTGCAACCAACCGTTAGTTGTTTCAGACAGCAGGTGATCGACGCCGAGCCCCACCATCGGTCCCATCGTGAGAATCAACAGCGGCACGCTCAGCACTACGCCGACCCAGAATCGCCGCGTCATGTCGGCTTCCGCGCCATCGTCTTCTTCCTCAGCCGAGACCGTCTTGGGCTCCAGATCCATCCCACACTTGGGGCAACTCCCCGGCCCAACCTTCTCGATCTCGGGATGCATTGGGCAAGTGTAGATTCGCCCGTCGTCACGCTGAGGGGTAGCCTTTGGTTGCTTGGGTTTTTCATGGCAGCAGGAATGCTCAACCACCGGCGCTTCCGCAGATGTTTTGGCAAATCGATCGCGACAACCAGCGCTGCAGAAATAATGCGTCGTACCATCCACGTTCAGCGAGAGCGCTTTTTCAGTATCGACCTGCATTCCACAAATCGGGTCGGTTGCCTGGGGCATGGGCTTTTTGCTCCAAAATTCGGGGAGAAAGGTCCTTAACAACCGTCGCCGGAAGGCGATGGTTCTGCATGCATCGAGTATCCAGAGCCTTCCGGTGACGGCTATTAATAAGAATAAAGGAAATGCCAACCATGGAGAACCAGCGGCTGCGACGCTGGATTTGTGCCGCTAGCACGCACAATCTCGACCGCAAAGTCGGAATAATCCTCAATCTCGCCTGCTTCGAAGTCCGATCAAAAGGAGAAGGGAATCGCGATATTCTCGACTCATCACGTCAACTGCGGACAAGCAACCCATGTTGGTCATCATCAGTGATCTGCACCTGACCGATGGCACGAGTGGCTCCACCATCTCGGCGGGGGCGTTTCGTTTGCTCGCAGAAAGGCTCTCCGATCTCGCACTCAGTGCTTCCCAGCGCCGCGATGGTCACTACCAGCCCATCTCTCAGATCGACCTGGTGTTGCTGGGCGACGTGCTCGATGTCATCCGCTCGACCCAGTGGCTCGCCCGGCCGGTGCGTCCCTGGGACGATTCGCGGTCGCCTCAACTGTTTGAGGTGGTCGCTAAGATCACAGGCGATATTCTGCGGCACAATGCCGATTCGCTGAGTGTTTTCCGTCAACTAGCGGAAGAGGGTGTGGCGGTTCCTTGTGCGCTGGCCAATGGTCGGCCTTCAGCAGAAGAGTTCGAGTCGGTGCCCGTGCGGATTCACTACATGGTCGGCAACCACGACTGGCCGTACCACCTTTCAGGCGAAAATTACAACCAACTCCGCCGTGCAGTGGCGGCCCACATGGGATTAGCCACCTACGCCGAGGCACCGTTTCCGCACGAGATCTGGGAAAGCAACGAACTGGTGCAAGTCATGCGGCGCCACAAAGTATTCGCCCGGCACGGCGACGTGTACGATCCGTTCAATTTCGAAGGGGATCGCGACGCGAGCAGTCTGGGCGATGTAATCGTGCTCGAGTTACTCAATCGGTTCGGCAAGCAGGTTGAGCAGGAATTAAAAAACGACTTGCCAGAAACCGCGCTCCTGGGACTGCGCGAGATCGACAACATCCGTCCCTTGTTGCTGGTGCCGGTCTGGATCGAGGGACTGCTCGAGCGAAGCTGCCCGCAACCGAATTATCGTAAGGAAGTCAAACGTATCTGGGACACGCTGGCCGACGAATTTTTGGAGCATCCCTTTGTCCGCCAGCGCGATAGTTGGAGTCCCGTTGACATCGTGGACAAGTTGGAGAAAGCATTAAAATTCAGTCGGCGACTCTCGGTGAGCTGGGCCAGTTGGATCGCCCAGGTGGTTGCCGAACTGAGCGGTTCGAACACCACTTCCTATTATCCTCATGCCCTCGCGGAACAGGACTTTCGCAATCGGCGGGCTCGGCACATCGTCTACGGTCACACACACACGGCGGAAGTCGTGCCGTTGGATGCGAGTTTTGCCGACGGGTATGTGCTGCACCAAACGTATTTCAACGCCGGTACCTGGCGGCGGGTGTATAGCCAAACGCAATTCGCCCCCCGCGAACACGAGTTCATGGCTGCCGACACGATGAGCTATCTGGCATTCTTCCAGGACGACGAGCGTAGCGGCCGGCCTTATGAGACCTGGACCGGCTCGCTGGGAATTCATCCCCAGGCACCCAGCACCCTGCGCTTCGATCCGGGGCCCGATCCGATTGCTGCTGGAGAACCGATCTCAACGCCCCGGGTGCCCATCCGCGCCCCGCACTTTGCCGTGCCCTTCGCGCCGAGTCCTCTGACACGCATGCGCGAAGCAGGGTAGGATTGTCAATTCTGCCCAGACAACGTGAAAACCTCAGAGCGAATCGTCGTTTCTGGCACCCAGGCTGGACCAGACCAATGGATCGACGTCGAAGTCCCAGGTATCGACCGAGCCATCGCATTTCGCGAGATTAACGCCTGCCGAATGGGCGCTGCCAAAACGTTCCTTAAAATGAGATCCCTTTTTGTCCTGCTGGCCATTCTTCAGATCGTATTCCGTATCGCGCTTCGGTAGGGAATTCGTGTTAGCGATACGTACACTGTCGTAATCGAAGCCGGTGTACATCGAACCATCGTCCCCTGGGTTGTCAGCGGCCATATTGTTGGTTGCATTATCGACATCAGTGTCCACGCTTACGATTTCGTAATACAGCTCATACACCCATTTTTCTCCAGTTAAGAAGGTCGTGGATGAGCCATCTGTGATCTGGCTTGCTTTGGCACCAGTGTGGTCGCCAACGATCCCGTTCCAATATCTTTCCATCCAGTATTGTTTGTTCATCCAATTGCAGTTGGGATACTTCTCACGGCAATTCGAAGTCACAATGGGGAGCTCGGGTGTTGGCCATGAAACACGGTTGATATAGATGTTATTACCCCCATTGGCACCGTAGTCACTCTTAGCAGCTTCCTTGAGAGCCACGAAATTCCACGCCCTCATGTCCAAGGCGGGATAAAGCTTCACTGCCCGTCGGCTTGGGCATTGAAACAGGGGGGTCACCGACTTACCGATTTCCGTGAGGGCTGTCACCAGTTCGGGCCCTTGCATGCCAAGGCCCTTATCAGCAATCGATTGCTGCTCAAGAAAAGGGAGCGTCTGGTAGATCCACCCTCCTGGCTGTCTTGATCCACTCCCTGCATTGGGATCACCCATCCACGCGGCACTCCACCCTCCGGCGGGAAAGGTTCGCAGCGCAGTCTCATGATTCAGCATCGCCACGGCAATCTGGCGGAGGTTGTTCTTGCACTGAATCATACGCGCCGTCTCACGCGATGCCTGGATCGCCGGCAGCAATAAAGCGATCAATATACCGATGATCGCAATCACGACCAGCAGTTCCACGAGCGTAAACGCGCGCTGCGGTTTCACAGAGATGCTTTCAGAATTGTCCACGGAACGATGCACCGATGGTAATATGAGAAGGTACCAACCGAGTCGAACGATGCCGTGGATTCTAGCAGTATGAGCCAATTAAGAGGGGACAAGAGGCAGTTCCCAGCAAGAGGTCGGATGCTTTTTGCAAGAATCCAGCCAAATCATTCTTGCAAAGTTCAAAGTGGAGTGTCTCGACAGGTTTGGCTCACTCGATAAGTCCCCGGCTATGTAGCCAGTTATCTAATAAGTTCGGCCACTCGACGACCGGCTTTTCTTTCTGCCGCATGCCGAAGCCGTGTCCACCTTCGGCGAAGACATGCAATTCCGCAGGCACCTTATACTCGACCAGGGCCTGATAAAATCGCAGGCTATTCTCCACCGGAACGCCTTCGTCATCGGCTGCATGCACGAGAAACGTCGGCGGGGTGTCGGCAGTCACTTGCAGTTCGTTGGACATGAGCACAACGAGTTCGTCATCTGGTTGCTCGCCGAGCAGGTTCTGCCGCGAGCCTGCGTGGGTGATCGTGGCATCCATCGAAATGACGGGATAGATCAGCATGAGAAAGTCGGGGCGACAAGATTGCCTGTCCAGGAAATCCGCTGCCGAGGGGTCACCCTCGTCATAGTGGGTGCCAACGGAAGAGGCGAGATGTCCCCCCGCCGAGAACCCCAGCACGCCGACGCGGCCCGGTTCGTATCCAAAATCGCTCGCGGTCTGGCGCACCATCCGCACCGCACGCTGAATGTCTTTCAAAGGAACCGGATGCTGATGTGGCCCACCCCCGTGGCGATACTTTAAGACGAACGCGGTCACGCCGCGATCCGCAAACCACTGCGCCATCTCAATGCCTTCCTTATCAAATGCGAGTCCGCCGTATCCCCCGCCGGGACACACGATGACGGCTGTTTTGGAAAACTCCTCCTTGTTGGCAGGAAACACCGTCAGCGTGGGCTGTTTGACACCGGTCACCCACCGGTTGGCAACGCCTGCTTCACCACGTTCTTCGCTTGTTTCAATCCCTGTGAAGTCCTCCGAACCTGGTGCAACGCCGTTCCATAATTCAATCACCTGTTGCGAGACGGCTTCCTGACCAAACGCAAATTGTGAAGACAGAGATAACAAGAGAATAGGACAGAGAAATAATGACAAACGAATCATAACGAATCCTTTAAGGAGCTACCAATCTTACTTACGCCAGATTCCAACAACGGCCGGCGGATATTGCCGCACCAGCCAACTTCCTTCCTCGCGACTCTCGGTGACCCCGCCGGGCAACAAATTGAAATCAAACTTTGTGTCCGCTTCCACCACCAGGATACTCCCAGTTGGAGCAGGGTCGAGTCCCATCTAAATGGGGCCAAGCATTTCTTCTTGCTGCTCCGTAAAAAAAGAGTAGGGGGGGCTGAAGAAGACGAGCCAGGGAAGGGGGAACAGGGGACGGGGGACAGGGGACGGGGAAGAGTTCTCTAAATCCGCATTCCGCAATCCGAATTCCGCATTCACCATGTCTCGCTTGGCCCATAGGAATGCACTGGTCACCAGCAACTCCGCCCGATCTGTTAGGCCAAGGTCGGCGATGTTCTGCTCGATAGTGCGGGCAGTGGGAACATGGCGTTCAATGAAAGTTGCATGGATTGCACCACGGCTGAGTGCCTCCAAGCCGAGTGCGCCGGTGCCTGCGAAGAGGTCGATCACGTGTTTGCCAACTGAATCGGTGCTGATCAGGTTAAAGATCGCCTCGCGCACCCGGTGCTTCATCGGACGCGTGACCGCGTCGTCTCCTTGCTTGAAATGTTCATAGCGCAGTTTGCTCCCCCGGAGTGTGCCCCCAATAATCCGTAGCTCCGTGCTATCAGCAGGATCTGACGGGCTCTTGCGTTTTTTTCTTGTCTGTTTAGCCACTAAGCTGCCCTAAAAGTTGCGGGTGCCCCAGGAGTCGGTATTTTGATACAAAGAGATTCTCTCGCAGAGCCACAGAGAGCGCAAAGAAATAATTAACTCTGCGTCTCAGCAGTTCTGCGAGGAACACTTTTGATTGCGGGAGTTGACCCAACCGAGGTGCTGCCTGCAACTATTGTGCATTGAATTTCAAGAGGTACTATGCCCATGCGACATTTCTTCAAGTTTTTTTCCTGCTTCGTTCTCATATATATAGTTGCAGACAGCGTATGCTTAACCACTGCTCAGGATGCGTCAGTGCAGAATCCAGCATCTCAGACTTCGCTGGATGCCCTGCTTGCCAGCTTCAATCAGGCACGTGATGAGTGGGTTGCTCTCTACGGAAAAATCCAAGCCAAACAGCAGGAGAAAGCAGGCCAGTCGGGCGATCAACTCCGCCAGATCGAGCAAGAGATTGCCCAGCTTCGTGAGCAGGCGACCGCACAGCTCGACAAACTCATTGAAGCGGGTATGGCTGTTTACGAAGCCGATCCCCAGGGATCGCCCGAGGTGAAGGAAACCCTCATCTCGATGGCAACGTTTCACGTGTTGGGAGACCCCCAGGGCAACGGTGGAGACCAGTACGAACGGGCCTTGCCGCTGATCCAGGATCTCTTGGCAGCAGGGGCAGGAAAAGACCAGCCACAGTTGTGGTTGAGCGGTGCTGTGAGCGCAACTTGCTTGAACGATTTCAAGCTGGCCAAGGAGTACTTTGCCAAGGCCCAGGAGGCGGGAGCGTTCGATGCGTCTCCCCGAGGGCCCGCGGAATCGCGCCTCTTCCAATTGGCCCAGAGTCTGCAAACGAGTTTGCCGGAGCTCGAAAAGAACTGGCTCATGGAGCAAAGAATCCGCGAGGCGGAAACCCTTGCCGATGACTTGCCGCGAGTGCAATTCACCACCAAAGATGGCGACATCGTAATCGAACTGTTTGAGAACGAGGCCCCCCAGGCGGTGGCAAACTTTCTCAGCCTCGTGAAAAAAGGCTTTTACGACGGCGTGCCTTTCCATCGCGTGTTGCCCGGCTTCATGGCCCAGGGGGGTGATCCCACTGGCACGGGCAGCGGCGGGCCAGGCTACAACATCCGCTGCGAATGCTACGGCAGCGACTACCGCAAACATTTTCGCGGCAGCCTCAGCATGGCCCATGCGGGTCGCAACACCGGTGGGTCGCAATTTTTCCTCACGTTCGTTCCCACCAGCTACCTCGACGGCCGTCACACCGTATTCGGTCGCGTGGTAGAGGGCATGGACGTTGCCGCCTCGATCAAACGCCGCGACCCCGACGATCCCCGCGCACTAAACCCAGACAAGATCATCAAGGCAAAAGTCTTACGCGACCGTGGGCATGAGTACAAGTTTGAGAAACTGCCGGGCAGATAGGTTTGTTCTCTTCGACCATGGCTTAACCCTCCAACACATCTTTTTGTTTTGAGTGAACCGCACGACACACCTCGACAACTCACCCTGCGAGCTCTGGCCACTGGGGCAGTCTTGGGTGCCCTTCTCGTGCCGTGTAATGTCTACTCAGGACTCAAGATCGGCTGGTCGTTCAATATGTCGATCGCCGCGGCGCTATTGAGCTGTGGCTTCTGGGGCGTGGCTCGCCGTGGACTGGGCACGCGGCGTATCACCAACTGGGGGCTCCTGGAAAACAACATCAATCAAACGAGCGCCTCCTCGGCTGCTTCTATTATCTCCGCCGGCCTGGTCGCACCCATCCCGGCACTCACCATCCTCACCGGCAAGACGATGAGCTGGCCGGTGATGTCAGTCTGGCTTTTCACGGTGAGTTGCATCGGCGTGCTCGTAGGGCTCGCGCTGCGCAGGCAGATGCTGATCGTGCAGAACTTGCCGTTCCCCTCGGGGATCGCGACTGCCGAAACCGTGCGCGAGATTTACGCCGAAGGACGCGAGGCAACTCTCCGCGTGCGCTATCTGGTGGGCGGCGGACTGCTGGCCGGCTTGACCAAGTTGTTCACCGAGTTCGTTTATCAGCTCCCCCAGTTCGGACCTGCCCTGGTGATGGCCTCGACGCGACTGCCGACGATCACCACGCGGAGTCTCGGCTTTGTGCTCGACCCCTCGTTCTTGATGATTGGCTTCGGGGCGATTGTCGGCTTGAGGGTGGGGCTGTCCCTGCTCTTGGGTGCGGTCTTTGCCTGGGGAGTTGTCGCTCCCTGGTTGTTTGCCACGGGGCGCGTTCCTCTGCCTGGCGAAGGTCAAACCGTTTACGGCAACGCCGTCGAGTTCCTGCTTTGGCCGGGGGTGGCGATGATGGTTACGTCGGCGCTGGTTTCTTTTTCGTTCTCCCTGCCGGGAGTGCTGCGTGGCCTGCTGAGTAGCACCGACTCGTATACGGAAATGGAAGCTGCCGCAGGCCAGCGCGGGGTGCCCAAGAGGTTGCTGATTATCGGATTTTTCTTGGCAACCGTGGCCACGACCCTCGCCCAGGTGTTCATCTTTGATATCGCCCCCCACATGGGACTGCTGGCGGTGCTCTTGACTTTTGTGTTGGCGGTCGTAGCGGCGCGAGTTTCCGGCGAGACGGGTATTCCCCCCATCGGAGCGCTGGGCAAAGTCACGCAGTTGACCTTCGGCTTTTTGAATCCCACGAACGTCACCGAGAACCTCATGACCGCCAACGTCACCGGCGGAGCAGCCGGTCAGTGTTCCGACTTGCTGCACGACCTCAAGGCGGGTTTGCTGCTGGGGGCCTCGGCGCGTGCTCAAGCCGTGGCCCAGTTTTTGGGGGTGCTCGTGGGTTCGCTCGCCGGGAGCGCCGCCTACCTGGTACTCATCCCCGACCCCGCCGCGATGCTGCTCACCAAAGAGTGGCCCGCCCCGGCCGTGGCCACCTGGAAGGCGGTCGCCGAACTGTTTCGCGATGGCATCGAGGCCGCCCCGACCGGTGCGCTCGCTGCTTCGATCATCGGCGCGCTGGTGGGAGCAGCGCTGGCGATTCTGCAAACGAAGCTGCCAGCGGAGCGTGCCCGTTGGTGCCCCAGCCCGGTGAGTCTCGGTCTGGCGTTTGTGATCCCCGCCTTCAACAGCATTTCGCTCTGTCTCGGCGCGGCAGCGGCGGCGCTTGCCACGCACGTCGCCCCCGAGTGGTCGCGCCGCTTCATTCTCCTGATTGCCGCAGGCCTTGTCGCCGGCGAAAGCCTCGCAGGCGTGGCCAACGCGCTGGTGACGTTGCTCTTTTGATTTTTTGCGGTCAGCAATTCAGCCGAGGTTTTTTAGCCACGGATGGACACGGATCGACACGGACGATTCTTGGAAGAGGTTTACGATTGTTGTTCGTGCCGAGGAAGATGGATGGTGTGGGGTCTGTGTGCCACTGCTGACTTGCCCAGCAGTGTTTTGGAACTGGGTTAGATTCGGGTCATTTTTTTCTGTGGGGTTGTGGTGATATCGTACTAGCTTTCAATGAGCAGCAATATAGTTCCTGGATTAACCAAACCGGCGAGTGTAAATTCTCATAGTAAATTGGAGCTGAGCTTATGGGTGGTGAAGACACTGCGCTGATTAGCAGTAGCGATGAACGGTAGTTCCCACTATTAGTAACATTTCATTCCGCTAGAATTCAAACTTACTCCATCCTTTAGAACACCCATGCCACGTTCCCACCGCAGAAACATTCTCGACGATCTATTCGACTTTTTTGTCGAACTGCCGGTTTGGGCGGGACCGCTTCTGATTGCGGGGGTCTATGCCACGTTTCACTGGTTGTTCCCCTGGCTCTTGGAGTCGATTGGCTCGTCGAATGAGGTGAGCAAGCTCTCGACTCCGATCTTTGCGAGCGCTGCACGCAAGCTATCGCCGTATGTTGCTGGCTTGGCGGCGATCATGTGGATCGTGTCCATCGTGAAGAAGCCTCGAAAGGAACCCGGGCAGGAGAAAAAGTAACAGGCACGCTCCGCCGTGCCGACCCCTCATTACGGATGACGGTATTCGCTGTTTTAACTTGTTACGGCTGCCGGAGACTGCCTTTGCTTCTACGGCTCACGGAGTGAGCCTATTACTTTGGTCGCTTCCAGTAGAGGTATTCTCCCGACCTAAGACCCGCCTTTATGGGATTGTCGGCTATATAGCGCTCAAGATGTTCGAACTGCTCCGGGCTACGTACTAGATGGTCGAAACTCTCTTCTTGCCAGAAGCGACCTCTCAGATTCAAGCAGCGATTGATTTGACCGGCAGTGTATTTTTTCCAGGAATAACACTGGCCTTCAATGGTCGTATCGCCAAGCAGACACACTAGCAAGTGAACGTGATTGGGCATAATCACGAAATCCCCCAGCTGATATTTCTCACCATCAAAGTGCTTCAAGCTCTTCGCCAAGATTTCGGCGATAGCTGGTTCGCGCAGTCGACAATCACCCAAGCCGCGATCCAGATATTCCATGAATGCCTGAGTAAAACGAGTGTGATATTTTTGGCTTATGTCGTGATTCACTGTTAACAGCGATTTCCAATTCGGTTGACTAGGTTCAATGCCCTGATCACGAAGCCATTGATCGCGATCCACATGCCAAGCCTTGGCAAGGGATTGTGGAACGGAGTCAGCGGTGCGAAATGTAACGAAATAGGTAACACCTGGCTGATACCAATGAGGCAACTTACCTTCACGGATTTGTACTTCCTGCTTTGGGTCAAAGAGCTCAAACATGGAGATTCTGTGTCGTATACAAAGTAGCAGGCACGCTCCGTCGTGCCGTCTGCTGGTTTCGTGTAAATCTTAGCAGACTTTATCGTTGTGCTGATGCCATAATTTCACCTAAATACGGCTCACGGAGTGAGCCTATTACTTTAGCGGGCACAGTCCTTGTGACTCTTTCTGAACTATTTCGGCAAACGGAGTATGCCTATAGCTGTGTGATGCCACTTGCTGGTGAGACAAGAGGTCCGAAGCCTCATGCAGATAAGACTTTTCTCCTCTGACGCCTTATATCCTGCATGCAGTCCCCTTATCTCAGCGGGTTGAAAAAATCGCGGATTATGCGACACTATACCCTTCTAATAGATTCCGAGAGGCGGAGGAAGAACAGGAGCGGATGCGGACTATTCGGCAGCCAGAAGACGCTTACGTGTACACACTCAGCGCTCTGCATCCGCCTATTGCTACGGTTGCTTGCAACGAAACCGTTTCGATCGAAACCATTGATGCCTTTGCCGGTAAGTTGAAATCAGCAGACGACCGGTACTCGCAAAATTGCCCCGGTCCTCCCCGGGCGAATCCGCAGACGGGGCCCATCCTGGTCGAAGGCGCTGAGCCGGGCGATACTCTGGTGGTACAGATCCACCACATCGAGCCCGCCGAGTCGTTTGCCGTCACCGCTTTGATCCCCGAGTTCGGTGGACTGACCGGGACGAGTCACACCGCCACGCTGGACGCGCCGCTGCCCGAAAGCACTCGGATACTCCCAATCGAGGATGGCTACTTGCGATTCAACGAAAAGATATCGCTTCCTCTGGAACCATTCCTGGGGACCATGGGAACGGCTCCCGACCTGGAGGCCATTTCCAGCCTGGTGCCGGGCTATTGGGGGGGCAACATGGACTGCGTGGAAACCGGCGCGGGGAGCAGTGTGTGGTTGCCGGTGCATAATGAGGGGGCGTATTTCTTTGTGGGGGATGCCCATGCCCTGCAAGGAGACGGCGAAGTGACCGGCGTGGCTGCCGAGATGTCTGCCCGCATCACGTTGAGTTTCGCGCTATTAAAAGGCCGCGCGATCCGTTGGCCGCGGATCGAGACGGCCGACTTCTTGATGGCGGTCGGCAGTGCGCGACCGTTGGAGGATGCAGCGCGGATCGCGTGGAAGGAATTGATCACGTGGCTCGCCGACGACTACCAGTTCGATGTGCTCGAAGCGTATCAGTTGCTCGGCCTGGTGGGCAAGATGCGGCTGGGCAACATGGTGGATCCCAATTACTCGATGGTGGCGAAGATCGCGAAGCGGTGGGTGGGGAGTCGTTAGTGGTTAGTGGTTGGTGGTTAGTGGTGAATGCTCCAAACACCCTCCCGCAAGCTGGAGGGAGTTTTTGGAGAGCGTTTCGTATTCGCGAGCTGATTTAATTCGATTGGAGATTGCAGAATAGTGTGTGGGATTTGTGGTGAGATTCGTTTTGATAATACGGCGGCCGACGTGGGTGCGGTGGCGCGGATGGCCGATTCTATGGTCCGGCGGGGGCCCGATGCCGAGGGGATCGTGTCACGCGGTCGCGTGGCCTTAGGACATCGGCGACTGAAGATCATCGACCTCTCGCCCAGCTCCCAACAACCGATGGTCGATGCGGATCTGGGTCTCACGATTGTCTTCAACGGTGCGATTTACAATTATCCCGAGCTCCGTAAGCAACTCGAAGAGAAAGGCTATAAGTTCTTCAGCCACGGCGATACCGAGGTGATTCTCAAGGCCTATCACGCCTGGGGAACCGAGTGCGTGGAGCGCTTCAACGGAATGTTTGCCTTTGCGATCTACGAGCGCGACACCGAGAGGGTCATCCTCGCGCGGGATCGCCTGGGGATCAAGCCGCTCTATTATGCAGAAACATCCGGGCGACTTCGTTTTGCTTCGTCACTTCCCGCACTGCTCGCGGCGGGAGAAGTCGATACGCGGATCGATCCGATCGCGCTGAATTTCTACATGTCCTTCCACTCGGTGGTCCCGCCGCCGCGCACCATTCTGACGGGCGTCCGTAAGCTGCCTCCCGCCACGATCTGTGTGGTCGAGCCCAATGGCGCAATGAAAACACACCACTATTGGGATCTGCAGTTCGGTCAACGGGCCGACCAGAAAGCGTACAAGTTTGAAGACTGGTGTGACGAAACCTTGGAGGTGATGCGTCGAGCCGTGAAGCGGCGGATGGTGGCAGACGTGCCCGTGGGTGTGTTGCTCTCCGGCGGACTCGACTCGAGCCTGGTGGTCGGCCTGCTGTGCGAAAATGGTGGCAGCGATCTCGAGACGTTTTCCATCGGCTTTGATTCCGTGGGCGGCGAAGAAGGGAATGAATTCAAATACTCCGATATCATCGTCGACCGCTACCAAACCAAGCATCATAAGATGTTCATCGACGCCAGGCGGACCTTGCCTGCGTTGCGGGAATGTATCGGCCAGATGTCCGAACCGATGGTGAGCCACGACAATGTCGGGTTCTTTCTGCTTTCGCAGGAGGTCGCCAAGTCGCTCAAGGTGGTCCAGAGTGGTCAGGGTGCGGACGAAATCTTTGCCGGCTACCATTGGTATCCGCCGATGCTCGAAACGGACGACGCACTGGCAACCTATGAGAAGTATTTCTTCGATCTTGATTTCGAGAAATATAAAGAAGTCGTTCAGGAACAATTCGTGAGTGAAGACGCTGCCAGGGCATTCGCTTCGCAGCACTTCGACAAACCGGGGGCTGATTTGCCGATCGACAAGGCGTTGCGACTCGATACGCAGGTGATGTTGATTGATGATCCGGTCAAGCGGGTGGACAACCATACGATGGCTGCGGGGTTGGAGGCGCGCGTGCCGTTTCTGGACCATGAAGTCGTCGAGTTCGCCGCGACGGTTCCAGCCGAGTTGAAGGTTAAAGAGGGGGGGAAGTATGTCCTTAAGGAGGCGGCCCGCCGCGTGATTCCAGCCGAGGTGATCGATCGCCCCAAGGGATATTTTCCCGTGCCGGCGCTGAAATACTTGCGCGGGGAGTTTTTGGAGATGACGCGGGATGCCCTTGCCGCATCTGCTGCTCGCCAGCGCGGCATATTCAAGCAGGACTACATCGATTTGCTGCTGGCTGATCCCGAGGCCCACATTACGCCACTGCGCGGATCGAAACTCTGGCAAATCGCATTATTGGAACTCTGGCTACAGGAGCACTTGCCGAAGGGATGATGGAGAAAACGGAAGCTTATTATCATGAATAATACAGAAACCAGTGTTGGCTCGTTTGTTAATGTCGGGTGGGGTCGCCTGATATTCTCGCACACTTTTCCTAACCCGGAGTCTCTGGCGGAAGTGCTGCTGCAGGAGCAGTACAATCAAAGAGACATTGCCTTCTACGTCAACGACCCCCAGTTGGTGCTGAAAGTCGCACCGCAGGATCTGTTTCTCGATCCGTCGACGACCTATCGACTGGACTTGATGAAATGGCAGCGCCAGGACAATTTTGACTCGCCCGTGCGAGTGACCGGTATCGAAGCCAAAAGCGATATCGACGAAATCAATCGAGTTTACAGCGCCAATAACATGGTTCCGGTCGATCCCGACACGGTTTGGGAGGGCCGCTTTGAAGAAGGTTACCAGTACTTTCTTGCGCGGCCTCATGACTCCGACGAGATCATTGGAGTCAGTCTGGGCGTCGATCACACCTGCTGGTTTGACGACCTGTTCAACAGCAGCAGCCTGTGGGCTCTGGCGGTCGACCCGCAGTCGAAGTATCCCGGTGTGGGTACCGAGTTGGTCAGCCACCTGGCAGATTTCTTTGCTCAACGCGGGCGCGACCTTATGGATCTCTCCGTGTTGGAAGAGAGTGAAGCGGCGATTCGTTTGTATGAAGGACTCGGGTTCGAGCGCGTCCCCGTGTTTACGATCAAGCGCCGCAATCATATCAACGAACCTCTCTTCGTTGCTCAGGATGTTCATCAGGGGTACAACCCTTATGCGACCATTATCATCAACGAGGCACTGCGACGTGGGATTAGTGTGGAGCCGATCGATCCGCCGCGTGGGTATTTCCGGCTCGGCCATGGCAACCGCCGCATTACCTGCCGCGAATCGTTGAGCGATCTTACCTCGTCGATTTCCATGTGCCGCTGTGCGGATAAACAACTCACGGCAGAACTGCTCTCGAGTGCTGGGCTTAGTGTGCCGGATCAGGTTATTTATGCCAGCGATGATCAGGCCAGTGAATTTCTGAAGAAGCATGGTCGCGTGGTGGTTAAACCTGTCGAGGGAGAGCAGGGGGCTGGAGTGGCAGTCGATCTGCGAACATTGGAAGAAGTTCTGGCGGCTGTTAAAGTGGCTAGCCAACATGCCGACTCGGTGCTCTTAGAACAGTTCGTTGAAGGTGACGATCTGCGAATTATCGTGATCAACATGGAAGTGGTCGCTGCCGCGGTTCGCAAGCCCGCTGAGATTTTGGGCACAGGACGACACACTGTGGGGGAACTACTGGAGAAAGTGAGCCGCCGCCGTAAAGCTGCCACGGGAGGCGAAAGTCAAATTCCTCTCGACGAGGAGACGCTTCGCTGTATCCGCGCTGCAGGCTATGAACTTGAGGATGTCTTAGCTGAAGGGCAGCATCTGCAAGTTCGCCGCACTGCCAATCTCCACACAGGCGGGACGATCCATGATGTGACTCCTAGATTGAATGAAACCCTACGCGAAGCGGCCGTGCGCGCGGCGATGACCTTGGAGATACCTGTTGTGGGGTTTGACTTTCTGGTCCCCTCGATTGAGGGTGAAGAGTACTATATCATCGAGGCAAACGAACGGCCCGGGCTGGCGAATCACGAGCCGCAACCGACGGCCGAACGATTTATCGACATGTTGTTTCCTTATACGATGAATGAACCCAATTGAATTTCTCCCGACGGATACCTGCCAGTAATGACACAATCCCCACTCGACGATCAATACCTTCTTTCCAAGTTGCTTGCGTTGCTGGGAATTCATAGTCCCACGGGCTACACGGACCCCATTGTCCGCAGCGTCTGCCAAATGCTAAAGGAGCTGAATATTGAATTCGAGTTGACCCGTCGCGGTGCGATTCGTGCCACTTTAAAAGGGAACTTGGAGAGCCCCGACCGAGCAGTGGTCACACACCTTGACACGATCGGTGCTATGGTGAGGGAATTGAAGGACAATGGTCGCTTGGGCTTGGTCCCTGTCGGTACCTGGAGTGCTCGATTTGCTGAAGGTGGACGGGTCTCCATCTTTACCGACGATCATATCTATCGCGGTCAGGTACTTCCGCTGAAGGCATCCGGTCACACCTTTGATCGCGACGTGGATACGCAGCCCGTCGGTTGGGATCACGTTGAGCTTCGCGTGGACGAAAGAGCCTGCAACAAAGAGCAACTATTAAACCTGGGGATCAACGTTGGAGATTTTGTAGGCTTTGATAGTTGTACCGAGGAATTCCCGAACGGGTATATTTGTGCACGCCATCTCGACAACAAGGCAGGGGTCGCTTCGGTACTGACCGCAGCCAAGTATCTCCTCGACAACCAGATTGAGCTGCCCGTAGATTTGCACCTGTTGTTTACTATTTCCGAGGAGGTCGGCTCCGGCGCGTCAGCGGTACTTCATGGCGACGTGGCAGAAATGATCACGGTCGACAATGGCACCACGGCACCTGGGCAAAGTGCGAGCGAATACGGTGTGACGATCGCCATGGCAGACTCAACGGGCCCGTTTGACTATCATCTGACGCATCACCTCATTCAGCTTTGTCAGGCGAATGAGATACCATTCAGAAGAGACATTCTGCGATATTATCGGTGCGATAGCGCGTCGGCCCTGGAGGCGGGCAACGATATTCGCACCGCGCTGGTGACCTTTGGTGTCGACGGATCTCATGGCTACGAGCGAACCAATATCGACTCGTTGATGAGTATTGCCAATCTGATTGTGGCCTATGCAACCCAGCGCCCGCTCCACGCTTCGCAACGAGATCCTCTCTCGACACTCGAGGATTTCCCCAAGACGCGCGACACCGACGTGGAAGGTATCAAATTCCTTCCTCCGAACCCTATACAGCAAGTACCAGAAAACATTGCTGACTAGGGTTGCTTGATATTGATTGCTTCACTGCAATCCACTGCTTCTCACACCACAATGGCTTGATTACAATGCATGGATGATAAGCCCTGCGAACCACGCTCTGTTCCTCGACTCGTTGGTTGAGTCTCTCGGCAGCGTTGACCATGATTTGTGCCCATGAAATTCCCGCGCGGAATGACACTGTTGGTGATCGTGTATCTCGCCATCGCGGGGTATGTGCTCGTTGCTTGGCTCCCTGGAATCGTCGACGGATATCAAACGATTTCAGAATCTTATCCCGTGCTGGGATACGTTTATTTGGCAGTGGTATCGCTTGGCGGGGTGATATTGCTCGGAGCCTCGGTCTATATCTTCGTGAAACTGTGGCGCAATACCCGTAAAAAGCACCGCACACGCGAACGGCGGCAGCAGAATCCCAGCGCGCTCAACACTTCGCAGCAACAGGCCGAACTGCGTGAGAACATCAGCACCAGCCAGAATTTTGCCCTCGACGAAGGGGTCTCTGCGGAATTGCGGGCCGAAATCGAACGCTCTCTGGATGCGATTGAAAAGAAACACGCCGAGTGCCGTTTGGAGATCGTCGCCTTCGGTACCATCTCCAGCGGCAAGTCAACGCTGCTTAATGCCCTTGCGGGCCGACAGGTGTTTGCCTCGGACATCATCGGAGGCACGACCAGCGTGCGGAGCGAAGTTCCCTGGCCGGGTAGCGAACAGGTGGTCCTGGTCGATACGCCCGGGTTGGCCGAAGTACGCGGAGAAGAACGGGCTGCGATCGCCGCGACGGCTGCCAAGAATGCCGACCTGGTTCTGCTGGTCGTCGATGGGCCGCTCAAGTCCTACGAGGTGAATCTGGTGAAACATCTCCATGAGATGGAAAAGCGGATTGTGGTTTGCCTCAACAAAGAAGATTGGTACGACACGGACGACGAAGTGCATCTTGCTTTGCAGATTTCTCAGCAGTTGCCGGGGATCGCACCTGCGGATGTCGTGGCGGTGCGGGCGGCTAACGTCATGCGCGAGCGGATCCGCGTTACCTCGACCGGTGAAGAAATCACCGAAGAAGTCGAGATGCCACCCAATGTTGCTCCCCTGGCCGAACGGTTGCTGCAAATCGTTCAGCAAGATGGTCGGCAGTTGTTGCTGGCCAATCTGCTTCTGCAATCGCGGGGAATTGTGGACGAATCGAAAGAGCGTGTGCGGGCGGTTCTCGACAAGCGGGCCAACGAGATCATCAATCGCTACATGTGGGCCGCTGGTGGGGCGGCGGGAATTAATCCCTTCCCTCTCTTGGATCTCGCTGGAGGAAGTGCGATCACGATCAAGATGGTGATTGAGTTGGCACACGTCTACAAGCAGCCCATCGATACCGACGGGGTGGTGAAGATGCTTGAGCAATTGGGAAAAAACCTTGTTGCGATGGTGGGGGCCACCGCCGCTTCACCTGCCGTCGCGGCTGCCATTGGGTCCGCTCTGAAAACCGTTCCCGGCATCGGCACCATTGCGGGGGGGCTTGTCCAGGGAATCGTGCAGGCTTTGGTTACGCGGTGGATCGGCAACGTCTTTGTGGAATACTATCGCCGCGATATGCAGGCGCCTCCGGGTGGGATTGCCGAACTTGCGCGGGATCAATGGCAGATGCTCACACGTCCCGAGAGCTTGCGTAAACTCATCCAGCTCGGTCGCAGCGAGCTTTCCAAGTCCTTCAGCGGCGAGAACGATCATGAGTGACTCGCCCGAATCACAAAAAAGTTCCGTGGGAACGTCATCCGACGTCGATTACAAGGCGGCAGTGACTGCGGTGCGACGCGCGATCGAGAAATATCAAGGTTGCTCCGAAGGAGAACGCCGTGTGCTCGCACGCGACTTCGATGAGCTGCAGCAAATGGCTGCGAAGCTTGAAGAGGGCCGAGTGGATATTGTCGTCTTCGGCGAAATCAGCACAGGCAAATCTGCGCTGATCAATGCCCTGGTGGGAGACAATCTTACCCAGGTGAATGTGCAAGGTGGCTGGACCAAGGATGTCTGGCATGTCCCCTGGGACGGCATTGGATACTGTGTCCCTGGATTGGCCAATTCGCAGGTTGTGTTGGTCGATACGCCAGGACTCAATGAAGTGGATGGCCGCGAACGTTCGGAGATCGCGCGCTCGGCAGCCGCCAGGGCGGACCTGGTGCTGTTCGTCACCGATTCTGATCTCAACGAAACGGAGTACTCCGCCCTGTTGGAGCTTGCAGCCAGCCACAAACCGATCATCCTGGTATTGAACAAGGCGGATCTCTACACAAGGCACGACCTTCAGGAACTTGTCGATCTGTTTCGTGGTCGGCGGTTGGTGAACATTGTCGATCCGGCAAACGTCGTTGTCACCAAGGCCGATCCCCGCGAGATGGAATACGTCATCGAAGCTGCTGACGGCAGCACGCGCACCGAATGGCGAAAGCCCCAGCCTCAGGTTGATGAACTCAAGCATCGGATTCTGAAAGTCCTGAATGCCGAGGGCAAAGCACTGATCGCCCTGAATGCCGCCATGTTTGCCGCCGACAAGGGAGACCGCATGGGGGCGCTTCGCATCCGCTTGCGTGAGGCGGAAGCTGCGAAAGTGATTTGGAGCTTCGCCGTGACCAAGTCCTTGGCGGTTGCCTTGAACCCCGTGCCAGCCGTCGACATCCTCGGAGGCACGGCCGTCGATGCCACGATGGTGGTTACCTTGGGAAAAATCTATGGCATGAACATCACCACCTCGAATGCCCGGGCGCTGGTCACTTCGATCCTCAAAGCGGCCGGTTGGGTGATGCTCAGCGAAGCAGTGGTGAGTTACGCTTCGAGTGTGTTCAAGGCACTCACTGTTGGTTACGGCACTGTCGCGACAGCACTCCCCCAAGGTGCGGCGGCAGGCTACGGGTCGTACATTGTCGGCCAGGCAGCCCGCTACTATTTCCAACACGGCGCTAGTTGGGGCGACGAGTCACCCAAACAGGTGATCACGCAAATTCTGGCCAACACAGACAAAGAATCGGTCCTCGAGCGCTTGAAAACAGAAATCGGCAAAAAGATCTCGTTGAATCCGTACGCGAAGGAGGAGTGAGAACAGAACTCAGCCACCACAGGGACCCTATTCCGTCTGCCTTGGCTATAGAGAATTTCATCTTAGCCTATTACACAACTAAATTGCGACAACTCACTTAGGCCGATAAACTGCATCTCATGCTCACCACTACCCAAGCCAGTCTCTACGATTTCCCCAAGTACTACGACCTGGTCTATGGATCGGATTGGAAAGCTGAATTTGATTTTCTGCTTGCCTGTTTCGAGCGGCATGCTGTGGGGAAAGTGAAGCGTGTCTTTGAGCCAGCCTGTGGTACGGGGCGATTGCTTGTGAAGCTGGCTCAAGCTGGCTACGAGGTGGCCGGTGTTGATCTCAATCGGGCGGCGGTGGATTTTTGTAACGATCGGCTCGAACGGTTTGGGTACCCTCGCTCGGCCTTTGTGGGCGACATGTGCGATTTCACGGTCTCCCGGCCACTCGATGCCGCATTCAATCCGATCAACAGTTTTCGGCATCTCAGCACGCAAGCTCAGGCCGAGCAGCATCTGCACACAGTAGCCGCGGCGCTGCGTCCCGGCGGAATCTATGTTTTAGGTTTGCATCTCACGCCAGAGAGTGTTGAGCCGATGCAGGAAGAGAGCTGGTCGGCACGTCGCGGCAATCTTGCTGTCTTGTCTCGATTGTGGGTCACCGATTGCGATCGCCGCCGGCGTCGTGAAGAGGTCGGCATGAGTTTCGACATTTACACCCCGACCAGGCAATTTCGTATCGAAGACCAGGTGGTCTTCCGCACTTACTCGGCCCGCCAGATGGAGAGCCTGCTGGCGAGTATCCCCGAATTTGAGTTAACTCAAGTCTACGACTTTGGTTACGACATCGATTCGCCCATCACCATTGGCCCCGAGACCGAAGATGTGGTGTATATTTTAAGGAAGAAGTCCGCGTAATTGCACTTCGCACGGGTGCCAATTCCGGCAAGAATCAGGAATTGGCCGCTCTCGCTTGTTATTCCTTTGCTTTTTCAATCAACCATCTGGCAGTGACAACTTCCATATCTCCCCCGGATAAGACCGTCGTACCCGATTCCGCGCACCGCGAGAGTGTTGCGTCGTTCCGCCAATGGGTCACTACTCAGCTCGAGGCTCTTGAAAACGAGCCGGGTTCGGAGAATGACGTCTCCACTCAAGACCCGTTGGAAAGATTGTCTGAAATTGGCCCGGTGATTCATACCCGGCCGCGCGAACAGCCGCTCTCTGTGAATGAAATCACTAAGCGGTTGTTCTCCGCGTATCAAGTCGACGGGGGCAATATCCATTTGGGTGGCTGCCAATTGACAGACTTCCCTTTTCTGCGACTCACCTTTGCAGCAGCCGACGATTCCTCGCAAGTGGTTCACCTGTTTGTGGCCCATGATGGTTCTTCGATATCCGATGAGTTGGCGGTTGCGTTGGGACTGCTGGAGTTGGAGCCGGCAACCAAACCTTACCCCCGTATCGAATCATTAGCTCTCAACGCACTAATCGCGTCCGGGCGCCGCGTGGCCGCCAAAACAACCAGTTCGCGCGATCCGCAGGCTGTGAGCAGCGAACCTTTGGCTACAGCACTAGTGTGGGTCAAGCAGGCCAATGGCAAGTTGCACTTCACCATTGGAGAGACTACGGCGACGCTTCCGTTTTCGGGTTGGGCCAAGTTGATTCAACCGAAGCCCTTCGTCGCCGAACACTCCGGTGCTGCGACTTTTCATCTGGCCGCCACCGACGACGGTCGCATTGATGCCTTTGAGCAGATCACCGCCTGCGAGATCACCGGTGAACGACTTCTTAAGGATGAGTTGGTGACTTGCAGTGTTACGGGCAAACTGGTCAAGAGGTCACTCACAGAACCATGCCCCGTCACAGGAAAGCCTACCCTTACAGAGGAATTTGACACTTGCCCCGTCTGCCAGCAAAGAGTGAGCAAATCCGCAATTACCCATGAGGCATGCGCTGCCTGCCAAAGCTTGCACAAGATTAAGAAGGATGATCCCCGCCTGGTGTGGATCATGGGCGAACATGCGCACCTGGATCGTTGGAACCATTGGCAATTAGCCGAGACGCTCGAAGTCTACATCGCTGAGGCGACGAGCTTGTTCAAACGACTCTTAGTAGTCGTCGACAAGGAAACCCTGGTGGTGCGTCACCTGGCCACTGCCGGCCGCTTCGCCAAGGGGTGGACACCTGTCCTCGAAGAACACCGTAGCGAACTGCTGGGCTAACGCGACATCAACGTTCGCTTCTCAAACCCAGCCGGACCGCTTCGCGCGGTCCGGGATACCCGGAGGTCCGCCACGGCGGATGCCACCTGCTAAGGTTTGAACCATCTAACGCTGTGTTGGATACCAGGGAGCCCTTACATAATACACGCCGAATTGGTGTGTGTTGCTTGGCCAGGGTGGCGTGTTGCGAAAGCCTGCTCCAAAGGGACCGGGACCTGGATAATTGCGGCCAAACTGGTGATCGATCCGCGAGATGCTCATGCTCGGGGCACCCCAGCTCCAGGTGGTTTGCAACTGGGCCGTCGGAGGAACTACCAGCGCCACCGGATAGCCATACGCCGAGTGGGCATAGTTGGCGTGCCAATTGGTCATCTCGGCCCGCCGCAATGGTCTTAGATAGGGGGCTTCGGCCACGGCCGTCGGTGCCAGCAATGAGGATAACAGCAGCACAAAGGCAAACTTATAGATGGTTGTATGTGACACGATAATTTCCAATTAGGTGAGTAAGTTAGTAGGTGATTAAGTTAGTAAGGTCAGTAGGTGAGTAAGGGAGTCAGTTTAGTAAGTGATGAGAAAGCAAGAGGCCGCTACGTCTGTACCTACTCACTTAGTCACCTTTCTACCTACTCACCTATACCTCAATACTTGTTGCTCCAAGTGTGGAAGATGTCCTGAATCCGAAGTCCGTACGTGTTGTAGCGAATCTTGGCTCGTGACCAGCCTGCACCTGGGGTATGAGCGTAGTGCGAGCGGCAATGCTTGTACATGAACTCATGGGGCATCAGCGGCTGGTAGGTTACATAGGTATGCCCCACGTGCGCCGGTACCGGCAAGGGTGAGACATACATCTGTGCTGCCGTGCCGCTTGGACAGGGGCCTTCGTAGAAGTTGTAGAATAAGTCGTTTTTGTCCTGGTAACTGATACACCGCTTGTAGCGTCCTTCAACGTCTGCCGAAGCGCTCGTGCCATCAAAGAGCAAGCCGACGAAGCACGCCAAGGTGCCAACGGCAAGAATACGCATAGCCATGAATCGCCTCCCTGCGATCACAGGCTCAAGCACGGACGATGGGCAGCGGTTCTCAGATTTTCACTCACGAAATTGAGAATTGATGTGCGCTAGTCCGGCGAGAGTCTGATGGGGTTTTGGGGAGCCCCGTCGAGGTTGGCGGTCACTTCCGACCGGTGACGGGACTGTTGGGGTGGGGACGACTGTCTCTCAGCTTGGGTCTTGCTGAGAGGGAGTCATCCTAGAAATTGGTTTCGGCCAGTTCGGGTCCTAACGATGAGAATTTGTTTTCCGCAAGTAACGGCATTTCCTGGTATTCGCAAAATGAGGGGCTACCTGCCCTGGGTAGAGGGCCAAAATATCGCTATAATCCCCAAAATCCGCAAAGTTTAACGTAACTGGCCGGACAAACAGCTGGTCCAGATGTCCCGGAGCCAGGTGTGGCTCCGGCTAGGGATTCCCTTGCTAAGAGCTTTGCGATGTTCTGGTTAAAAACTCTTTGATGTTTTTCTGGGAGAAGACGGTTTGGCGACGGCAAAGAAGAAGACGGTCAAGAAAAAAGTACGTGCGGCAAAGCCCGCCACGCGCTCGGTAAAGAAAAAGAAGGTAAAAAAAAAGGTCCGCAAGAAGTCTTCGGCGCCGACGACTGCTGCTGCCGAACCGGCCAATTCTCATGCCACCACCAACGGTCAGGCTCCCCCCCAGCGTCGGACCACGGCCAAGGCAATGGCGGCCACTCAGCGGGATATTTCCGTCAGCGAATTCTTCGCCAAAAACCGGCATCTTTTAGGTTTCGACAATCCCCGCAAGGCACTTTTGACTACCGTGAAGGAAGCGGTCGACAATTCGCTCGACGCCTGCGAGGAGGCGGGCATCTTGCCCGAGATCTGGGTCCATATTCAACAGACAGCCGCCGATCGCTACAAGGTCGGCATCCAGGACAACGGCCCCGGCATCCTCAAGAAGCAGATTCCGCTGATCTTCGGCAAGCTGCTCTATGGCTCCAAGTTCCACCGACTTCGCCAGAGCCGTGGGCAACAAGGCATCGGTATCAGTGCGGCAGGCATGTATGGTGTGCAGACTACGGGCAAGCCGGTGAAGATCATCTCGAAAGTGGGTGCCAAGAAACCGGCACACTACTACGAGATTCAGATCGATACCAAGAAAAACGAACCGCGGATTCTCAACGGCAAGGGGGACGGAGTCGACATTCCAGCCGGCGACAAGGGAAAAGACTACATCGAAAAACACGGCATCGAGTGGGTCGAACAGCCGCATGGCACGCGCGTGACGATCGAACTCGAGGCCAAGTTTATTCGGGGTCGGGGCAGTGTAGGGGAATACCTCGAACAAACGGCCATCGCCAATCCCCATATCACGCTTCACTACGAAGACCCTGACGATTTCATCTACACGTATGAGCGATCCACCAAGACGCTTCCGCCTGAGCCGAAGGAAATCAAACCACATCCGTACGGTGTCGAGTTGGGCCGCCTCGCCGCGATGCTGGAGGAAGGCACGGGGTCGACGCTTTCGGAGTTCCTCACCTCGCGATTTTCTCGGGTGAATTCGGCCCTCGCGCGCCGGATTTGCCAAACTGCTGGAGTTGGCACACGCACGAACACCCGCAAAGTCGGTCGAAAAGAAGCCGAACTCTTGTTTCAAGCCATTCAGAAAACGAAAATCTCTGCCCCGGCAACCGATTGCATCTGCCCCATTGGTGAAGATCTCATCCTCAAAGGCATGCATAAAGTGGTGCCAGGTGAGTTTTATGCGGCTGCTACGCGTCCACCAGCTGTGTATCGGGGAAATCCCTTCCAGATTGAAGTGGGTCTCACTTATGGGGGATCGGCTCCTACGCAGAACATCACCAAGGATCTGCTGCTGGAACTTCTGGAAGAAACTGATGCCCGTACCGTGCGGCAGTTCTTGGTGCACACCTTCAACGGCCTCGGCGGCGAAGGGGCCGACAAAATCATCAAGACGGCCAGCATCGGCACGCGCCAGACACCTAGCAAGCTCAAGCCGAAGGAAATCGAAGCCCTCTTCTCGGCCATGCAGAACGTGAACATCGCCGAGGGCCAGTCGATGGAGGTGCTCCGCTACGCCAACCGGGTGCCATTGCAGTTCCAGCAGGCTGCCTGTGCGATCACGCAGACTATCTTGAACACCAACTGGCGAAGCTATGGCCTGAGCCAGTCGCGGGGTGGACTTCCCAAGGGACCGGTGAGTTTGATGGTCCACATCGCCAGTGTGTGGGTTCCATTCACCAGCGAATCAAAAGAAGCGATTGCCAACTACCCCGAGATTCAAAAGGAAATCCGCCTTGGCTTGCAGGCCGTCGGTCGCAAGCTGGGAATGTTCCTCCGCCGCCGTCTGAGAGTGAAGCAACAATCCGACCGTCGCGAGGTTTTCCTCCGCTATCTCAAAGAAGTTTCTACTGCCGTGAGCGAGATCAACGGCGTGAAACAGCCTGAGCTTTATGAACAACTTGTAAAAGTCGCCAAGCGCCGCACGTCCGACGCCGACATGAAGCTTGACGAGCGCGGCAAAAAAATCGTGGAAGACCCCACACAACTCGACCTGGGTGAGAACGTGTTGATCGTCGACCCGGCACAACACGAAGCGGCGATCAACCGAGTGGAGACCGAGGAAGAACCCCAAGAAGAATAACCCACAACCATAATCCCTAGCCGGACCGCCATGCGGTCCGGGAAGCATTGATTAACGACCCGGAGGACATGGTCCTCCGGCTAGGTACAGCATAGAGAAACATCCATGGCCAAAAGACGCGTCATCAAGAAGAAAGTTGCTGCCCGCTCGGCAGCAGCAAAACTCACCCCCCGCGATAAGAAAACCATGTCGAGCCTTACTGGTCTGGCTGACCGAGTGGTGAGTGCTGCCAAGACGCGCAAGGATCCGTACGTCGACATCCCCTCGCGCACGCTCTCGAACGTCCGTTTCAGTCCTCGCAAGGGGATATTGGAGATGGGCAATAGCAAAAACCGCCGCCAGTTGTTCGATCTCTCCCAAGCAAAAGCCTACATGCGCACGATGCTGGTCGCCAGCGGATGCAAGCGTCTCTTGGACCAAGGCAAGTCGACCAGCCTTCGAGGTCTGTTCTACATGCTCAAGCACACCATCGAAGGGGCCAAGGAAAATACATTCGATGATCAGAACGAATGTGACACAATCATCGAAGATGTCGAAGTGCTGCTGAATTCCATCCGCGAGGAACTTCATCTCTATGCCGAAAATCGCGGGGCCATGGTGGGGAACATCACCATAACCGACAAGGGAGACACCATCGACTGTTCCAGGATGGGATCGGGTGGCTATGCAATCCCTTCAATCGTCGAGCCGGAAATCATCGAACTCAATCCCAAAAAGTGCAGCGCGAAGTTTATCCTCCATGTCGAAAAAGGTACGGTCTGGCAACGCTTCAACGAAGACAAGTTTTGGCAAAAACACAATTGCATTCTCACCCACGGTAGCGGACAACCTCCACGTGGTGTCCGCCGAATGTTGTACCGCTTGCACAATGAGTTGAAGCTCCCGGTGTACTGTGTGCTCGATAACGACCCGTGGGGATACTACATTTACAGTGTGATCAAGCAAGGCTCGATCAACCTGGCATTTGAGTCGCAACGCATGGCGATCCCTGCGGCCAAATACCTTGGACTACGCAGTATCGATCTCGAGCGATGCCAGCTTTCCGACAGCGTGAAGATCGCGTTGAACGAATCCGATCGCAAACGAGCCAAACAGATCGCCAAGTATCCGTGGTTCGAAAAGAAACGACGCTGGCAGGCAGAGATCCAGCGGATGCTCAAGAACGATTTCAAGCTCGAAGTCGAATCTCTTATCTCGAAAGACATCAGCTATGTGACCGAAGTCTATGTCCCCGAGCGACTCGCCGAGCAAGACTGGTTGGATTGAGGCCTCTTTCGTTATAGCTCTGAGATTGAGCCCCCCCAGACGGAGGCACACTTGCCTCCAGGCCCAGATAGACCTCCCAGCCCGGAGCGTGTGACGCTCCGGCTAGGTGCCTAGTTTCTCGCTCTTTTTTTCCTGTAATATCTTCAGATGGCCCAGCGTATTACAGCATAGCGGGTCTCTGATTTCCTGCTTCAAATCAAAGCATTTTGCCTTAGGAGCATCCCCATGAAAGCCTTTCACTTTTCACTCTGTGTTCTCTTAGCCTCGATCACCCTGCCTACCTGGGCTGAGAGTGACACGAATCCTACGGTCGAGAATATTACAGCCGGTGCCCTGTGGCGAGTTCAAGTCAGTCCTCAGCGACTTTTCTCCAGCAACTTTGGAAGAGTGATCGAAGACATTGTCTCTGCCGAAAATCCTGGTGCACTGGATAAGCTCGACAAATTCTCCGATGCCTTGGGGTTTAATCCACTTACCGACGTACAAGAAGTCTTGCTTTTTGGCGACGAGTTTGGTGACGACTCTGCTAATGTGATCGCACGGCTCGGTGCGACAAGTGGCAACCTCGCAGGTTGGTTTCTTGCCGCCCCCGGTTACAAATCTGAGGAACTCGACAAGAACACAATTCTCCATTCCTTCATCGTAGAAAAGAAGAAAGGCGATCCGCGGCTCTGGTGTACGATTCCGTATGACCAAACCGACAAAACTTACATATTGGTAGCCACTTTCGACCACGATGAGACGGTGAACCTCACGAACAAGATCATCGGACAAGGATCCGCCTGGTTAAGCTCTCCCAGCTCGGAGGGTACATTCCTGACGCTCCGAGTCGCCGATTTATCCAAAGCACCGTTGAAAATCGACAGTAAGGATCCCGGTGCCGCGGTTGTGAAGACCATTAGCGCGGTCAGTCTGGAAGCTTCCGCTGAGGCCGACACACTGAGCGCCCACGGCGAATTTACCGCTGATAGCCCAGCCCGTGCTGAGCAACTCCAGCAACTTATCACCGGTCTGCGGGCCATGGTCCAATTGGCAGCGATGGAGGAAAAGCAAGATGCTTATAAAGAAGGATGGAAAGCTGCCAAACACGATCATGAGGGAGCCAAAAAGGCTGCCGAGCTATTGAATAATCTTACATTGGATCATCAGACTGGCAGTTCCACGCTCACTGCAAACTTCAAAATAAGTTATGATGCACTGGTGGCGTTGAAAAACGAAATCGACAAATAATCATCGCTCCCAGCCGCGGCCTTCCGGCGGCGGCTGATAAGGGCAACGTGAACTTGCGGATGACTGTCTCCACAGCTACGCCCGAATCGCTTTCGCATCTGAGCGACTCAGAGCTTGCGCGACAATTGCAATCGGGTTGCGAACAGGGGTTCACGGAGTTGGATCGACGTTATCGGCCACGACTGCTTTACGCACTTACACGGCGGCTTCCGCGTCGAGAAGACGCGGAGGACGTCGTTCAACAAACCATGCTTCGCGTGTTTCAGAAGATCCACCAATTTGACACAAACCGTCGCTTCAGTCCGTGGGTGTTTACCATCGCGATGCGGCTTTCGGTTGAGCACGGCCGTCGCAAGCAACTTCCCGTCTCGCCAGAATCAACGTCCCCATTGGAAATCGCCGACAAGTCAGCTTCTCCCGATGGGCGACTCTGCGAAACGGAAGAACGCGATAGTCTGTGGGCCCTGGCAGACCGCGTACTCAAGCCCGACCAGTGGACAGCGCTTTGGCTCCACTACGGCGAAGAACTCTCGATTAGCGAGGTCGCTCAGACGCTTGGCAAAACCAAGACCACAGTAAGCGTGCAGCTATTCCGCGCCCGCAAAACGCTCCTTCCCCATCTCCAAGAAAAAAGGGGTCGGGAGTCTTTTTCAGAAAAGAGTCCCGACCCCTTGGATGCACCTGCCCTTGTGGAGGCAAACTCATGATCCGCACTTTTCTGGAATTTCAGATCCAACGCGCGCTGGACGAGTCGTCCACGCTACCTGCCTGGCTTCGAGTTCTGCTGCGTTATGACCCGCGCTTGCGGCATTTCGCCGACCAATCTCAGCAACTTGACGAGCGGCTCCGCGCTGGTGCCCGTACTCGGCACGAAAGTCTTTTTGAAACGACAAGCGAACGCTCACAGGTTGAGTTGTCACCGCGGCCAGATTTCCCTCGTCACCGCACACTAATAGTGCGACTCACCACTGCTGCACTCGCGGCTTCCCTGGCCGTTGGCTTCTTCGTGCATCGCACTTCAGAGAGGCAAGCAAACGCCGAGCACGCGCGTTTTCTCTCCCAACAATTGACGACCGTCCCGGAGGAGATGGCTACCATGCTGACGCTGGCCGTGAACCGTTCGCAAGCCGAGTTGCCACGCTACAATCCTCTGGCGCAACTCAAGCTTCCCGAAACCAACTTGCTTGCAGATCTCTCGTTACGGACTCAAGCGAGACTTGAATCTCAAGTCGAATCGATCATATCCCCCTGGCAGTCTATGGGTTCGCAACTCGTTAGCCAGTGGAACCGGATCCCCTCGGCCAAACCCGACTAGCTCAAGGGTTTCGCAAGCTTTCACCAGCAGCGGCTAGCATGGGAAATGCCATTCTCCCCAGATTTTTAAGCCAAAGACACCTGTCATGCAAAACGGCCATGAAGTGTTAATCTTTGCACCTTGCACAAAGTGATGGACAGACAATTGGCAGGGTCTATACTGAGTTTAAGTGGTTGAGCAATTCAATATTGGCCTTCACGCCTGCCTAGGCCTTAGGTTTTGTTGAGTTGTTCATGGCGGACACCACACTTTTCAGGTCGATTCTACGAACATTGAAGGAGGTTGTACTAAGGTCACCAGTGACAAGTTTGTCTGTCAGTCGCTGGCTCTGTGGCCCATATGTCAGAAACTTGACCACCAGACCAGCTTCACCTTTTGATATCTAGGTATTTTTTAAAGTGGAGGAGATCTAATGAAGACACAACGAGTCTTGTTCACTGCCTTCGTGGCAGTAATCTGCGGCAGCGCTGCTTCGCTGTCGCTCGCGCAATCGCCCAGTGTGCTCTATACCTGGGACAACACTGGAAACGCAGTTCCCAATATCGAGGGATGGGTTAAGGGTTTTGGCCCTAATACGGTTCTCCTAGACAACAATATTGCTGGCGAACTTCGAATTATTGAAGTGGGTGGCGCCGGAGCGAGTGTCGCTATCAGCGACGGATTCAATCGCGTGCGAGAGTCTTCAACGGCGTCAAGCGGCGGGCTCGATCTCACCGGTCTCGACTTTCTTGAGTTCGATCTCGGACACAACGGTGCAGGAAACATCAATGTTCAGTTCTATGTGCAAGCTTCGCCAGCTTCCAGTTTCGTTGCCTTGGGGCCCGATCTGGCAGTCACTCCCGGTGTGAATACTTATCAGGTCCCGTTAACTGGGTTAACTGCAAATCAGGCTGTTTACATCCGCACGATGGGTTTCAATGCTCGGGACCATGCGGCATTGGGTGACGTAGTCTGGACACTGCGAGAGTTACGCTCTGGAGGTATACCGCTCACCCTGAGAGATTTGATAACTCACGACACGGGAACCCCCGAAGGAGGGCTTCAAGGAGCCATCGTAAACTTCGACAACGCTGCCGTTGCAGGGAACAACGGCGGGCAGAATCAAACTGGACTTTCCCACAATGCCAGCGGATCAGGTTCGCTCCAATGGACCGATCTAGGAGGGTCCAACGGTGCAGCCATCACCTGGGGCAACGGTACTGCCTGGAATGGAAACACCTTTAACAACCGTACGACCGATCTCTCTAACTACAAACGGATGATCGTAACCATCTCAGCAACCGATCCAGCCGATGGTGGTGGCGAGGTCGGATTGGGAGCCTTTTTCCAGAAAAACAACTTTTCATTCCAATCGGCAGAGGGAGGTGCTGGAAGAAACCTGCCGATCGATGGCCAATTCCACGATTTGACCTGGTCTTTGGACGGCCTAACCAATATGAACGTCGTGGACACGACTGGCATCAACTTGTTCAGTCATCCGCAAGACCTAATAATCAATGTGGACAATATCCGTTTCGTTGTTCCCGAACCGACAACGGTCGCTTTGTTGGCTTTATCACTGGCAGGCTGCTGGAGCTTCGAGCGACGACGAACTAACTAACGCTTTTTAGATCCTCATTACACTTAAAGCACCCACCCCAGTGCACAGCCGGGGTGGGTTTACTTTTTGTTTGAACCTCTAACACCAATTCGTCAATTCATTCGAGCCCTTCCAGATCCGCGATCACTGAGTGGTCTTGCTTGCATCGGGATTATCAATTCGCACCAACAGCCATTGCTGTGTGGTGCCATCCTCAAAGTGCACCAATATGCTCGCCTCGTTCTGTGTGAGGTTGGAAATCCCCGTCTCCAGGATCGGCGTTTTCTTGTTTCCGATCACCCAGGCCGCCCGCTGAGTTTCCTTATCCACCATCCCATCCACCGGCTGTGTTTGGCCGGTAGTTTTGTTTTGGTAAGTGCCTGCGATAATCCCTTCCTTGCTGACGGCCAGTTGAATGAACATGTTCGGAACCGCATTCGGATCCTGATCTTTTGTCATGGCAAAAACGCCCAGGGGAAGCCATTCCATGTCATCAGGATCCTCAACCTCTGGTGCGGAAGTGGCAATTTGCTCAGCCTGTTGGGCGTATTCATCGGCAGGAACCGCATCACCATTGACATACACCGTATCACCCTCGTAGTAGATGTTGCCGCCGGTCCCATAGTCGTATGGGACAGCAACTCCCCAATTCCAGGGCATGAAAGCAGAGAGGGTGGCATACGTTGCCCAGCTCCAGAAGATGGGATTCTGGTGAAACCGGTAGTGGGCTCGCGGATTGTTCGCCCAGAAATCGTCGAACAAGTGATCGTGATCGTAATGGTCGTGCAGCTCGTCCCTGATGTGGTCTGCGCGATCGCCGAGCTGCTGTTGCCTGGTAGTCCTCCGTTCACCGCGATTGTCAGCAAGACTGGAACGCAAATCGCCTCGGTTATCCACGCGCACGGCCTGTCGATCCCCTCGGTCGGAAACGCGATCCTGGCGATTTTCTGAGGCGAAGTCACGATTCTCGCCACGACTATCTCGCAGATCAGAACGTGCATCAGTTCGCTGGCCAATGCGGTCAGAGCGGTCGCCCGCAACACTTCCGGCGGAACCGAGTGAATTCGGTGAATGACTTAAAAAGTCCTCCACTGCTGAGTTTCCACCGGCGGGGAGATTGCCTGACCTTGCTCCGATGCGATCACTTGCACCAGCCCGATTGCCCGCTTGCCCGCCGTTCCCGGGAAGATCTAAGAAGTTCTGTAATTGGGACTGGCTTGGTCGACCACCTTGGCTGAGCCCAGTTCCGGGTCGATTAGCGCCACCAAGTTGTCCTCCCCGCCCTCCCGCGGCACCTGGTCCACCTGGATCTCCGAAGTTCCCTCTTCCTCCAGAAGTTGAGGGACGATTACCGAAACCTTGTCCAGAGCCAGATGATCTGGAAAAAGAAGAATTAGATCTCGAAGGTTGGCTCATGGTAGGAGACCGACTGGGGGTAGGTCTGCTCATCCCCCCTCCAGAAAATGAGCGCCCGCCACCACCACCGGAGAATGAGCGCCCGCCCCCTCCGCCACGGCCACCACCTCCACGACCACCGCGAGCCAGGACGTCATTCATAGGAAGAGCAACCATAGCCCAACCAACAATCATAATCTTTAGGGCTTTATTCATCTTTCTCTCCGATCTCCGTCGAGCTTGATTCTTGTGAGTCACGCACGTCTTGAATTCAGACTATTTACTTTTCAGTGTTTCTTCCGTGCCTAGCTGTGGTTAGGAAGACGGGTCATTCAGGGATTGCTACCCGCGTGATTTTCACTTCATCGAGATTTGGCAAGATCTTGCCATCAACTTCCCGGCCGGTGACTTGCCAGCCCACGGTATTGTCGTCGATTTTGGTGATGATATTTATCGATGAAGCCTTCTGACCGTCTGGAAGCGTAGCATTGGTATCCACCCTCCAGCTATCTCCCTTGTTGGTCCAAAGCCCTTCTGCGAAACCACCATCGGAATCAAAGGCCCATGAACGTACTTTTCCTTGTGCCGGATCCCAGCCAATGAGTTGCATTCCCGAGGTGTCGATCTCATCACCCACCGTCACCTTAAACGCTCGCAAAATGTAATTCTGATTCTTCGTCCATTGGCAGGTGGTCTCGATCTCGGCCTCGTCGCTGGCATCGAGCCAGGTGCCGATCATCCACTCCAAGTCTTTGAGTTGCTCGTAATGTGAAGGTGATGATGCAAGTTCTTCTTCGCTTACTCGATCTAGCAACCACTTACCACCCTGTTTCACATGGACCGCCTGGTAACTTGTAACGTCAGCAACTCCGTCGGGCCCCGTTACCTTGGCGACTCCGTTTTCGACCGCCACGTTGGGAGAAACGAAATCGATCGATTCCACATCGACTTCCAGCTTGAGATCTTTCGCGTCAGCCAGCAGAGCGTCAAACTCTTGCTTGATAGCCTCCAAACCCACGACCTGATCTCCAGTGCGAGGATTGGTGTAAACCGCCTCTGGCGACCAATGCGAGGCCAATGCGGCTGAGTCATGGTCATTGAATGCAGCGACATAAGACTGAATCGATTTTTCGATCGCAACCTTGTCTGATGCAACATCTGCTGCCACCGAATCGATCGGTAAGAGCAGCCAGGCAATGAGAATCAGGCATTTCCACAGAGTCCACTTCATTCCAGGTTACTCCCAAACAAACGACAAGTGAAAACAAATCTTCACAAGATAGAAGATAGAGTAGAGTCGAGATGAAACTGATCCTACCTCGATAACCAAAAGCGGTCAATTATTGAAGCACGATTTTGTCGACTGAAAGGTAATACAACCCAACAAATCATTCATCACCGCAAGTCCTATCTCGCCTACCAACTATCTTTGTTGTATAGACGCTACTAAAATGATGTAGCCTAAGAGTCTTCTGAATTCCTTAATACGTCATTTAAGAAATTGCATGTGCCACAAGATTTCTAGTTCTTTTCTCAGCTGTTTCTTTACAGTAGCTTGGTCCTCGTTGCTGATCGGCTTGTTAACGCCTGTTCGTGCTGCGCCACAACCGAACTTTGTTGTCTTTCTTGCGGACGATCTTGGTTGGAAAGATCTGCGATGCTATGGAAGTTCTTTCTATGAAACACGTCACCTCGATGCGTTGGCCACAGAGTCGGTCTTATTTACAAACGGCTATGCAGCTTGTCCGGTTTGCTCTCCCACTCGTGTAAGTATCCAGACCGGCAAGAACCCTGCGCGACTTCGTACTACCGAGTGGTTTGGTGGTCCCCAACCGGATGATGTGCTGCGTAATCCATTAGCAGAAAGATTTCGTCACCGCCCCTTATTGCCCGCGAGCTATTTGGAACAATTACCGCTCGAAGAAGAAACCATTGCAGAGGCTCTCCGAACGCTCGGTTATCGAACATTCTTCGCCGGTAAGTGGCACTTAGGCTCCGTCGAGCATTACCCCGAAAATCAGGGTTACGATTTTAATCTGGGCGGCCACGAGAAAGGCTCGCCCCCAGGGGGGTACTTTTCCCCCTACAGGAATCCCAAGCTCGCTGATGGTCCGACGGGAGAACATCTTCCCGATCGCCTAGCAACCGAGTCGGTGCGGTTCCTGCAGGACTACAAGGAGAGTCCCTTCCTCCTCTTCTTGTCCTTCTATTCGGTACACAACCCTCAGCAAGGGCGACCGGACTTGATTGAGAAATATCAGCCCCTGGCAGCTTCCCAAAAACTGACTGAAGCCGAATTCACTCCCGAAGGTACCATGAAGAATCGCGAGATTCAGAATCAACCCGTTTATGCAGCCATGGTAGAAGCCATGGATCAAGCCGTTGGCAAGGTCTTAAACGCCCTCACGGAGCTTGGTCTCGAGGATAACACAGTCGTTCTTTTTACCTCGGACAACGGTGGGCTTAGCACGGCAGAAGGATGGCCCACCAGCAACCGTCCTCTACGCGCTGGCAAGGGTTGGCTTTATGAAGGAGGCATTCGTGTACCATGGCTTATCAAATGGCCAGGGAAAACCAAATTCGGTTCACGATGTGATGTTCCCATTATCAGCCACGATTTATTTCCAACATTCTTAGAGATTGCAGGTGTCGACTCAAGTGAAATCCCTCATACTGACGGGTTGAGTCTGGTGCCACTGCTGCAGGGTAAGTCTTTCACAGACGAACGCTCCTTATATTGGCACTATCCCCATTACGGCAATCAGGGTGGTCGGCCTGGTGGAGCGATTCGTAGCGGAAATTGGAAATTAATCGAGTGGTATGCAGGCAATGCCCTTGAACTCTACGATCTTTCTGCCGATATCAGCGAGCGACACAACCTTGCAAAGAACCATCCTGAGTTGACTCAAAGACTGCACGCACAACTTGTCAATTGGAGAGAATCGGTTGACGCCAACATGCCGACACGCAATCCCCAGTTCGTCCCCGAAGACGATCAGCGCTAGACCAATCCCGTCGCAACCAATTCTCAGACTTTATCTTCCCTGAGAAAGCTCATTGTTTCCGACCACATAAATAGTGCTTCCATGCTTGAAGCTATCGGGGTATATGGTGCCTCGCACTTGTTCAATGAAAGGCATTGAAAACCGAGGTGTATAGCCATGTCCCAATTTCAAGTCACGTACCATGTCCTCGATCAAATCCCCCAAGAGGCCTCTGAGCAGATTGGCGAGGGTCTCGATGCGGCAAATGCCCGTGCCGCACCGCTCGACGAAGTCTGTCCACTCGCGTGCCTGGCGCGACTCCCCACGAATGAAATCATCGGAGGTGCCATCGGCCGCACCTGGGGGCTTTGTTGCGAGGTTCAGCAGGTTTGGGTGCAGCATCGCTATCGGCGACAAGGAATCGGAAAACAGCTTCTCAGAGAATTGCATCGCCAAGCTGAAGAGCGCGGCTGCCGCACGTTTTTCCTGGAGACTTTCAGCTTTCAGGCGCCTCGATTGTACGAATCACTTGGTTATGAAGCTCGATTAGAGCTCAAAGGATTCACCAACGGGGTTTCCAAATTCTTCATGGTGCGTGAGCTAACGAGCGAGTGAATGGCGGCTGGCTCTTTGCACAACTTGCTCCGGTCACTAACGTTTCCGGCTCGCCTTTTCTGAAAACACAAAAAGCCAGTCGCCCTAGTTGCATCCTTGCAAGGGCGACTGGCTGCGAGTGCGTGTTTCCCTCCACGCTCGGAGTTTTTCCCAGCGATCTCAATACGGCCCGATCGAGGGCGGGTTGTTCTGCAGGAAATCGCGTGGGCCACGAACCGTGTAGTACGGGTAAGCGGTTTGCCCTACAGGTGGTCCTGGGGTGAAGCTGGTAGCCTCTGGATATCCACCGGCATGGGGGCAAAACCCGCTAGCTAATGCTCCACAAAAGCTGCCGGGGCAACCATTGCAGCAACCGGTACCGCCGCAGGCATTGCACCCACGACCACCACAGGCTCCACAGATATTCCCCATTCCGTCACCGCCGTTTCCTCTTCCACCGAACAGGCCACCGCCATTTCGACAGCCAGATCCATTAGAGCATCCATCGTTGCAGCCATATGGATCGCAGCACATGTCGCAGCCATCGCAGCAAACGTCGCAACATACATCACCGCCGCAACAGGTGTCGCAGCACTGCTTTCCGCCGCCGAGCATTCGATTTCCGGCACAGCCGATGGTCGCCAAACTGAGCATGGCAACGCAGACCAAGATATGTTTCATCAGAATCCCCCCTGATTGCAAAACCGGAGTTGCTCGAAAATCGTTGATTGGCAAGCGCGAATCCAATCCTTCGCACTGCTGCTCCGACGCGCTACGGGGCGTGCCGGGAGAGAGCAATCTCGTAAAATTGGTATCGGCGGAAGAACCGGTAGAATCCAACAAATCGATAGAGTTGCCAGCGACCGTGCTAGCACGTAGGTGTGGGTGAATAGGATAGTAAGTGAGCAGGTGAGTGGGTAAGTAAGCGCAGTCGTGTTGATTGAAAGCGAGAATATCCTGTACCTAATCACCTATCTCACTTACTCTCCAGAACCATGCCAGCACTTCGCACGGCTGGCCTGTCACACAGGTTTCCACACAGCAACCCATATCAAGGCTTCCGATCTTGGTTCTCAGCAGCGAATCTGGTAGAAAACCGCCTGCTGCCTGTCTCTCCTAGCAGCAACTTCCCGCGGTCAAGGACGATCCATGAACAATTTTGTGCGCGTGGCCCGCATAGCCCTTCGATATCGGCTGACGGTGATAGCGTCGGTCTTCTGTTCGCTGGGGATTGCCGTACTCTGGGCGGCCAATTTTTCGGCACTCATGCCAGTGGTCGATGGAGTGATGCATGGTAAGGCGATCCCGCAGCTCATTGAGGAGTGGATTGCAGATGCCCGTGCTCATCAGGCTGGATTGGAGAAGCAAATCGCCGCCTGCCAACAGCACTTGGCGGTTGTCGATTCCCCTGCCACTCGCGCGCAATTAGCAACTTTGGAGCATGATAAGTATTCGAATCAGCAATGGCTGGCGACCTACGAAAAAATTCTGCCGGTTGCCCGTAAGCAACTTCCCAGTACCCCATTCGGCACACTGATGGCAATCTGCGGATTGGTGGTCATCAGCACAGTCCTAAAAGGTTGGCTGCGGATCATTAACAGTTTGCTGGTGGCAAAGCTGGGGCATCTCACCCTCTTGGAGCTTCGCAAGCAGTTTTATCGCAGGACCTTGCGGCTCGATCTCGGTACACTCCGCCAGACTTCAAACGGCGATCTTATGACCCGTTTCACGTCTGACATGGAATGGATTTGCCTGGGAACCCAAGCGCTCTATGGCATGGCGATCCGTGAGCCGCTCAAGATGATCGCCTGCCTGATCGGTGCGGCCATGATTAGTTGGCAGCTTCTACTGATCACCGCAATCTTTGCTCCCCCGGCGATCTACGCCATCCGATGGCTGGCCAAGTCGCTCAAACGGGCGAATCGCCGGGCCATGCAAGAACTCTCCAGCGTTTACGAACACCTCGAGGAAACCTTCGACGGCATCAAAGTCATCAAGGCCTTCACCATGGAATCCCACGAGCGGAGTCGCTTCCATCGCATCTCGCGGCAATACTACCGCCGGTCGATGAGAATCGCGTTCTACGATTCCCTGGTGAGCCCCACCACTGAGTTTATCGGCTTGATGATCATTGTGGGGGTCGTCGCAGCCGGTGGGTATCTAGTGCTGAATCAAGAGATTCACCTCTTTGGGATCCGCGTCAGCGACCACCCGCTTTCCCATGGCATGCTCACGGCCTTTTATGCGATGTTGGCGGGGATCATCGAGCCGACCCGCCGCCTTTCGAGTGTGTTCAACTACCTGCAGCGTGCAAGCGCAGCCAGCGATCGCATCTATGAACTTCTGGATCGCGAGACGAAACTTAAGCACCCAGCCCAGCCCGTCAAACTTCCTGCAAAGTTGGGGCCGATCCATTTCAACGCAGTTTCTTTCTCCTATCAGGCAAATGACCTGGTCCTCGACCACGTGACACTCAAAGTCGAACCAGGAGAAACTATCGCCATCGTCGGACCCAACGGCTGTGGAAAAACGACCCTCATGAATCTCCTGCCGCGGTTCCACGATCCGACCGAGGGGAGCGTGACGATCGGCGACATCGATCTGCGCGACATGCGTTTCTCCAAATTGCGCGAGCGGATCGGGGTGGTCACCCAGGAAACCCTGCTGTTCGACGATACCGTGGCGAACAACATTCGCTATGGCTCACCGGGTGCTACGATGGACCAGGTCATCGAAGCTGCCCAACAGGCACATGCTCATCGGTTTGTGACGGGCGTGTTGGCTGACGGTTATCAAACGCTCTGCGGTCCCAGTGGCAATCGCCTCTCTGGTGGGCAGCGCCAGCGAATCGCTTTGGCCAGAGCCATCCTGCGCAATCCTGAGATTCTCATTCTCGACGAGGCCACCAGCCAGATCGACGTAGAAAGCGAACGACTCATTCATGAAGTGCTCGAGCGGTTTATCCAAGACCGCACGGCCTTCATGATCACCCATCGACCGAACACGCTCACCCTGGCAGATCGCATTGTGGTGATGGACGCCGGCCGCATCATCGATGCGGGTAGATTCGACGAACTCGCAGACCGCTGCGATCTCTTCCGCCGCCTGGCTCACCTCCAGGTTCGGGCCAGTGCCTAGTGGGTTCAGCTTGCCGAGCGGGCAACTTCTAAAACCCTCCCTTTGGGAGGGTCGGACGCGGTAACGGCCGGATGAGGGCAAGCTTGAAAACGGTTGAATTGCCACACAACCCCTCCCCGCTCGATAGCTCGCGACCCTCCCAGAGGGAGGGTGTTTGATTTGGTGGTGCCGTCTGAAACTTGATTCATGACCCCGTGTTTGGGCAGATTCATGTTTCTCAAGTGTCTCAGAAGCACCTCTGCAGCATAGCTGAGGTAGAATTCTGCGCATTCGCGAGAAATAAATGCGCACAAAAAACTGTCTTTATTGCACTCCCCCATTATAATCGAGGATGGAGGGTGTATAGCCTTCTATGCGCGGTAGCCACCTGCGTCTTGTCCGACTAAGGGGCGAGTTTTACTTGCCAGCACTTCGTCCACCCTGATCTACATTTTGCTTCTGAGGGATTTCTAATGATTCAACGATTTGTTCTAACCGCTTTGCTTTGTGCTTCGATGTCGACCGTGGCTTTCGCCGACACGGTCATTATTAACGAAGATTTCGAATCTTATGCAGATAGTGCTGCACTTTTGGCGGCCTGGCCATCGAGTGATCCGGCAAGACCCGACAACGCCACTAGGTTGATTCCGGGAGATACCGCGCCGTTTTACGGTGGAACCAATCTGACGAATTTTGCTCAGTTCTGTGGTTCAGCAAATACGCCTGGTGGAGTTGCGAATTGTGATTTAGCTGGCTCTTCTGGAGTAGCGGGTGGTGGCACGGTGAATCAAATGACCTTCCCGTCGATTGCTCCTTCGGCGACACAGAATATTGAATTGTCATTTGACTTGGGCGACGATGCGCTCTCTGCCAATATGAGAATGACCGTGGGACTTCGTGGTGTCTCAGGAACAGTGACAGAAAACATTATCGAGATGGGCTTATACAATGGTCCTGTGGGTTATGCTTATCGTGCGGTGCTGTTTCCGGGTACTAGCCCCAACTGGGTAGGCTATGCGGATGCAGTGAACATGGATATGCCCTTGGCCACTAACCTCGACGCACAATCAGAGGTCGGTGCAGGGTTCCATAAGTATAAGGCAGTGATCAGTGTCGATAAGATTGTCTTTACGCTTGACCTCTTTGGTGATGGCGTGACCAATGCAACCAACACGCCTGGTGACGGTGTTCCCGGTGTGGATGCCATGGACACGGTGTTTGTCAGCACCTCTGCGCTAGGATATACCCATCTTCGCTTTGGACCACCTTCCGCCCTCCCTTCGTCGGGTGGCGAAAACATCAACGCTGCCTTCGCTGGGTTTGACAATATCTTGCTCAAACTGGTCGATATTGCCGGCCCCACCGAAAATGCCGACTTCGACGGCGATGGGGACGTGGATGGCAAAGACTTTATTGCCTGGCAGCGCGGCTTTGGCATCAATGACGGCTCTGCCCAACCCGCCGATGGCGATGCCAACGGAGATGGTAATGTCAATGGTGATGACCTCGCCATCTGGCAGAATCAATACACCGTTCCTCCACTCACGGCCAACGTAGCCGCCGTGCCTGAGCCAGCCTCGGCTGTGTTGTTGCTATTGGCAATGGCAGGATTTGCAGGCAGAAGCCGCAGATCTGCCAGCTAATTAGACCTTAGGCCGCGTCGTGGTGCTGGGGCAGCCCACGGCGCGGTTTTTTTTTATTGGCTGTGTAGGCCGGAACGAGCGGTAGCGCTGTTCCGGCAATCCATCTGGTTCGGCGAAATGGAGCTTACCGGCGCTTGCTGCCGGAACTGCGCACGGCTTGTTCCGGCCTTCGTCTTCCCTTGTACCCCCTCGACGGAACAAATCATGATGAGCCTCCCGCTCCGGATGGTTGCCATCCCTCTCATAACACTGGGCATCACTGGTTCTCCGCTCTTTGCTCAGTTCACGGCTCGCTCGGTCATCAATGTCACGGGCTCCGGCAACGTAGCGACTGAGACAGACTATGTGCCGAATGTCTGCAACTGCGAGAATGGGGCGGCCAGCTTCGAGGCCTTGAAGGCGCAGGCGGTGGCAGCGCGCACCTTTGCCTACTACAAAATGAATCTGCAGGGATTCATCAACGACGGCACGAGCGACCAGGTTTATTCCTGTGCGGGTAGCGCGGGCCCGCTGCATCATGCTGCCGCTGCGGCCACTGAAAGAGAGATTCTCTATGTCTTTGACAATCTTCCGCCAACCGGCGACGTACTGATCGCCTCTTTTTACGTCGCAGGTGCAAAACCCTCTGGCCCGTTTAATCCTGCGAATCCCGGGATCATCGTCGAACCCGGCGACAGCGATCCAACCAATACCGAGAAGTGGGTCACCTACACCTACGCCAATGGATTGATAGGCGGCAACAACACGGGCACCCCGTTGGGTTTTCAGGGGAATCCTAGGAATCCCAATTGGCCGAATCGCGGGGCCAAAAGTCAAAACGGTGCCGACTACCTCTCAGACAACAGCATCCATTATCTCGACATCCTCAAGTACTACTACGGTGCGGATATTCAACTGCGTACCGCGACGACCGCTGGCACTGGCATCAATTTCGGTACCAAGACCCTGGTGAACTTCGATAATTACGGTGATCGCTCGGGAAACACCTTTGCAGGCAATGAAGGAACCTTTGGCTGGTCACCCACCTTTTCGGGAAGCACCACGCCCAACGTGTCTGGCTCGACAGCCGCGCGGTCGAATCTTGCGGCCCACTCGGGAGGGCATTCCCAACTGATAGACATCACCTACGACGAGGCCTCGGGCACCGATTTTTTGCTGCGACATCTCTCGGGGGCTCAGTACAGTGACTTTGGCGGCAGCACCAATGTCGCTTCGCGGATTGCCAACTTGCAGTTCGAGTCGATCGGCTCGGTAGGCTTCTGGCTTAAGACCGACGACCCCGGGCTGCAGGTCAGCATTGCCATCGACGACCCCACGACGGCCGATCGGGGGATCAAACGCTCTGTGATTGCCGATAACACCTGGCACAAATACGAATGGTTTCTGGATGAACCCAGCGAGTGGGAGGCATGGATCGCGGGAGGAAACGGCCAGATTGATGGGCTGAATGTCACTATCGATTCCATCCAGTTCTTCGGTTCCAGCGATGCCCAAATTTTTCTCGACGACGTTTTTTGGAATCCCCAGGCCGTGTTCGTTCCGCCGTTGCCGGGGGACTTTAACAGCGATGGAAGTGTCAATGGCCTCGACCTTGGCCTTTGGCAGACCGGTTACGGCATGTCCAGTGGTGCGACTCTCCTGGATGGCGATGCTGACGGCGACGGCGACGTCGATGGCAGGGACTACCTCGTTTGGCAGCGCAACTTCACTCAAGGCTCATCTTTGGCCAGCGTCCCTGAGCCGACGGCTCTTATCTCACTATCGATTGGATTGACCTTACTGGTAGCGAGGGGCAGAACCGCGCGAGTTTTACGAGTTGCGGCAAGTAAGTCGGGCGCAATAGTTTTTGTCTCACCAGGGATCCTAAGTAGTCGATAAGTTACGAGACCTGGGGCACAAATCTCCGAGAAAATGGGCGTTTATGCGCAATGTCGAGAAAGATTTGCGCTTCATAATCTTGGTGAGGTTGGATGAACGGCCTAAAATGAAGCTAGGTCGCAGTGTGTCTTATCACGCAATGGTTCGATCAATACCCGGCGATTTGTAGCTCTGAGACTTCCTCTAAAGGATCCTTCTATGTCTTTAGGCAACTTTTCCAAAAACTTTGTTTCCCGTACCACCCGAGGATTTACCCTCGTGGAACTTTTGGTGGTGATTGCGATCATCGGGGTGTTGGTCGCACTGCTACTGCCCGCGATCCAGGCAGCACGAGAGGCCTCCCGTCGTATGAGTTGCCAGAACCATCTCAAACAGATTGGCCTGGCGATTTTGAACTACGAATCGTCCCACAAGGTACTTCCGCCGGCAGTGGTCGCCAACCAACCTCCCTCTGTGAATGGGCTTTCTTGGTTGGTAGAGACACTTCCCTATGCCGAGTTTAGCTCGCTGGGGTCGCAAATCTCAGATCGAATGAAGGAAAATACAAGGTTGGTTTCTGGTGGTCGAGGAGCACCACGAATGGAGGCTCCTGATGTTTATGCACTAGATAATTCTCAATACCGCAGGCCCGGAGAGACTGAGTTTAGCAAGACCCATATCGATGTGTATAAGTGCCCCAGTGATTCTATCCGCTACGATGATCTTGCCAAAACGCTCTGGGGAGAGTTTTGGGAATCCACCAATTACGCTGGAGTCGCCGGTTCGGCCAACGCCCGTGGGGATACCGACCAGGTATTGAGTGTCAGCGGCTTTGTCGGCGCAGTAAATACCGACGGATGCATGTACTTTGATAGCAAAGTCAAGATGAAAGACATCACCGATGGAACCAGCAATACGTTCCTGGCTGGAGAGCGCTGGTACCAGACGCGCTCCTGGCTCACGGGGGGCCGTGCCGACACCTCAACCAGCCCGCTGCTCTACTCAGCCAAGAACATCGATGAAGTGAGGCCGCCAAACAGCGAGTTCTCAACGGGCTACTATGTGAGTCACGTGCAATATGGAAACGAGCCTCCACTGCCCACCGGTGGACAGCAGATTGTCGGCCTGAACGATTTGTATTGGGGCAGTTTTCATCCCGGTGGTATCAACTTCCTCTATGCCGACGGCAGCTTGCATTTCATCGCCGACAGCATCAACGGGAGGACCTGGGAAGCCTTCGGCTCACGCAATGGGGCAGAAACGGGTTTTGAACAACCATGAGATTGCCAAGTGGTCTGCTGGTCGGTTGCCTTGCTCTAGGGCTGTTTGCTGGTTGCGAGCAACAACCGGTCACTCAGCAGGTGCAGGGTACCGTAAAATTTCAGGGCAAACCGCTTGACCACGGCATGGTGAGTTTTCTGGCTCCGGGCGCCCGCCCGATTGGTGCGCCCATCGCAACCGACGGCACCTATCAGGTGCAGCTTCCTCCTGGGGATTATGATGTGGTGGTGATTTCCCCGCCGAAACTACCTGAAGGGTTCAAGGAGGGCGACCCGCTCCCACAACCCCTCCCTGAAGGACTTCCTGCGAAGTTTTCGAGGAAGGAATCATCTGGACTGTCCGCTTCCATAGAATTGCAGGAATCGCCGCAGAAGGTCGATTTTGAACTCAAATAAACCCCATTAGATGCTGGGAATCGAACTCAGCACCCTTTTCGACTCATCAACGCAGCTTCAATCGAGCTGCTAGTTTTTGTTATAATAAACAACTGGAACCGAAGTCTTCGTTACAGGGGTTCAGAAATGCATGCTCTTGCTTCCTATCAAAAATTGAGTCGTCGTGTCAAAAGGGGCTTTACCCTTGTGGAGCTTTTGGTGGTAATCGCCATCATCGGCGTGCTGGTCGCACTGCTACTGCCCGCGATTCAGGCGGCTCGAGAATCCTCCCGCCGAATGAGTTGCACGAACAATCTCAAGAATATCGCCCTCTCGTGCTTGAACTACGAATCGGCTCGCGACACCCTACCACCGGCAGGGCTGAATTCGACTAAAGACACGCAAAGCGGCCTCGGCTGGCCCGTGCTCATCTTGCCCTACGTAGAACAAGCGGCAGTGAGCCAGGATGCCATTGCGAGATATACAAATCCTTCGAACACAAGAGCCGACGACGCCTATGGCTCGCACATGGACGACCTGAACAAGCTGCTGCTTCCCATGTATCTCTGTCCCAGCGATCCGGAACTCGCTCAACAAGAAGAAAAGTTTGGCAATATCGAGCGTAAAGGGATGAGTTACGCCGGCGTGGCTGGCACTTACTATGCCCGAACAGGAAGATGTCCGAGCAATCGCGATGGCGAGGACTTCTGCATCACGAACAGTCCCACGGGTCTTTTTGGCCCCAACAATTTCGATGGATTGTTGATTCAGGACTGGGCTGTCGCCTTGCGGGAAGTCACCGACGGAACGAGCAACACCCTGTTGATGGGCGAGCGCACCTATCAAATCCGCGCGTGGATGATCGGTGCCTACTGGACGGGCTCAACCGTTCCACCCTTTATTCCGGCTAGCCGAGGTCAATCGAGAACCGGTCCACCTGAAGGCCCACAACCTTCGACTGCATTATTTTCGACGAAGAATTTGACTCATCTGTATGCACTCAATCACGATCCCCACACGGCCTGTTACCAGCTCCACAACAATGATCTGGGTGATCGGCCTAAGGTTTCTGACAACACGCCGAAGGTGATCTCGGTGAACGATCTCCCCTTCGGCAGCCGCCATCCTGGGGGGGTCAATTTTGCCCGCGGCGATGGCAGTGTCAGCTTCCTGCAGGAGTCCCTGGATCCGGTCGTCTATTTGGCTCTCGGCTCCCGCAACGGTGGTGAAGTGGTCAATGAGTAGCACCGCTACCAACTGGTAGATAGCGGCGTCGCCTGCCGATTGATCAGGAGGGGGGCGCTATCCAAGTCGAGTCCCGGGGGCGGGTGACCATTCTGCCTGGAAATAGCCACTTTTATGCGCAAAGAAGAGGAAACTCTGCGCATAATTTCTTGATATTTTTAGCATGTTTGATTATTCTGAAGGCAGTACGGGCGCATTGCCCAGACTAAGTTCGAACAACTACTTTTCGTTTTCCTTTCCGTTTTGTTCTGGTTTTATGTCGCAATGAGATGCGACGAGGGAGTGTTCTAATGAAGCTAAAAAACATTTCTGCAGCACTAGTTGCTGTCTTTCTCACAGCGAGCTACAGCACGCTGAGCTTGGGCGCGACGATTTTTAGTGATAACTTTGAATCGTATGCCAACACCGCGGCGATGCAGGCCGTCTGGGGTGCTGCCGGACTTGGTACTCTTGACACTGCCTTCGGAAATCCGGGTCAATCGATGCGTCATCCCGGTGGCACTGACAACATCGTCACGGTTCCCGTCCAACAAGCCTCGGCATCAACTCCACTTGTCTACACTGCCGACATCTACGACGACGGAACATCTGCCAATAAGCGGCTTACCGCTGGCTTGCGTTTCTCAGGCGTGGCGAACCTAATCGAAATGGGTATGTACAATTCACCCAATCATTATGCCGTTCGCGCGGTACTTCCGGGGCCTAGTTGGGTAGCCTTCGCAGGCATGACGGATGATGCCGGAAATCCCATTAACAATGCTCCTGTAGTAGGTTGGCATCGTTACCAGGTTACACTGGACGGCTCGAACGCTACCTTCACCATCGATCTTGGCAGCACTGGGATCATTAACGGTACTGCAGTTCTGGCAGCCGCTTGGAATCCCGCCGGCGTGGACCAGATCCGCCTTGGTGGACCCTCGAATCTGAGTTCTGCCGGTGGTGGCGGCAACTTTGACAATGTGAGTCTCGTATCGATCCCCGAACCAGCCAGCTTCATGCTGATGGGCGTGGCATTTGTCGGCTTGGGATTGATGAGAAACCGAAGCTAACGTTTGATTGAATGTTATTGGATAACCAGAACCGCTCCGAACCCCCGGGTTCGGAGCGGTTTTTTTTGTGGTGATGTGGCGAGTTGAGGGGAGGGTGGGATCCATAAATACGAAAAGCCCCAACGGGGCGGCTCCAATACTCTTCGGCCGACAAGTCCTTTAAAACTTGACCCGTGGCTGCGCGAAGATTTGTAGGACTCATCTTATTCCACCATGAGCTATTGCACCGCTCATACAGTGCGCGCCCCAGAATACGCCGATCCAGGTGCCTTTGGCAGTCTTCAGGTCGGTACGACCGCGCTATGATAGCCCAGGACGTAGTCCTGGGAACAAAGCGTCATTAACTCTGTTAGCCCTGTAAGGGCGCGCTTATCTTTAATCCCAAACATACCTCTCGTCGATAGGAACAAGATATTTTTCGCAAATGCGGCGGAATTCATCTTGAAATGATAACTGGCGATGATGTTCACGTTGATTTTCTAGATAACTACGCAAGTCTTCGAGTTGCGATTGACCAATGGAAAATGCTCCGAAACCATTTTGCCAGGCAAAGTCTCGATATTGCTTTCCGTTGGTCTTCATCCACTTAGAAGAGTCTTGTTTGAGTTCCTGAATCAATTTGCTCACAGAGATTGTTCTTGCCAATGAACACGCAACGTGAATATGGTCGTCATTGCAGCCTATCGAATGAGTGGGACACTTCAATGTCTGACAAATGGTGGCGAGATAGGCTTTCAATTCAGATTCAATGTCTTTGTTTATCCAGGGTTTGCGATGCTTGGTACTAAAAACGAGGTGCAATAGGATGTTTGATAATGACTGAGCCATGGAGTTTCCTCGTGCACGGATAAGTATTAAGGTGAGCTCTACCTATAGCAGGTATTATAACGTCAGCTGTGAGTAGTATCCTGTAGCTGGCGGAACGGCCAAGCAAAGCGCGCTCTTTCAGAGCTAAGATGATAGAAAGGATGGAATCCCAGGGCGGCGTTCCGATTCTCGCTGTCGCTCGTCGAAACTTGCCCTGGGCTATCGCAGCGCGCTCCTGCGGAGCTAACTTGCCCTAGATATGGATTAGGCGGAATGGGCGATGCGATAATCCAGAAAGAAATTCTGGGTGGAACTGGAAATAGGATTAATATTCCTGAAAGGGACGCACGTCACCTACCGCCGCACCATTCCCACCAACACCAATGACAACCCCAGTAGACTAATTGCACCGGGTTCCGGCACTGCCGTCGCTGTGGCGGAAAGACTCGCGCCGGTGAAGTTGCGCTGCCAGATAAGAAAATCGCTGCCGTCGGTGTCGCCGTCATCGTCGGCGTCGCCGGCGGCTGTGTTGTTGTAGGCACCCTGCCAAGCAGAGAGGTCGTCGCCGTCGACGTCCCCGTCACCATCGAAATCGCCTGGGATATCTGGGGCGGTGAGATTTTTTATCAATCCATCGGGATTGTGCGTGACCGAGTCGAGATAGATCGTGGCATTGCCATCCCCTTTGAAAAAGATGGAATCAATCGTGACCGTAGCTCCATCAATGCTGCCATTGCCGCCAGCCCAGCCATCCCATTGGCGCGCGTCTTCGAGATTCCATTGATAGAGATGCCACTGATTGTCGGCCCTGATTTCCTGCAGGAAGCCAAGTTCCCCCGTGCCGGGGTCGTCGATCGAGATTTGCACCGTGAGGCCAGGGTTCGCCGTCTTGAGCCAAAACCCGACATAGCCAGTCGCTGGCAGAGGGACATTGCTTCCTGCGGCTGCGGCTGTGCCAATTCCAGAATTGTGGCGCAATTGCCACGTTCCCGCTCCACTGTCGACCAGATTCAACTCTTGCGATCCACTACCGGCCTGAGCTTCAGAGGTCACTTGTTCGATGGTCGTTGCCGGGCTGAGTCCGAAGGTCTGGGACGATGGGGAGTGGTTATAGGGCCAGGGGAAATGGCCTTCATCGACTTCGAAGTCGTCGATGATATTACCCGGCGTGGCGGCTGCGATCTTCGCGAAATAATCGTGCACGGCCGCTCTACGCTGTGCTGAAAGACTCTCATTAAACATGGCTGTGTAGCCGTAGAAACTGATCCCATCGGTACCGGCAAGGTAAGCCCGATCGAGCTGGCTCTTCGTCAGGTCGATGCCCCCTCCGGTGGAACTGTGCAGATAAACGCCCAGGGTGGGAGCAACCCGGCTACCCGTGGGCACGCGCAAAGTGTTCAAGAGATTGTCATTGAAATAGAGGCCATCATTCGATGCGCTCAGGTAGATCATCGGCATGGCGACATCCAAGAGATCCTGCTCCAACCAGGTACGATAATCCTGCATGTAGTCGTTCTCACCGACATCAGGATCGCGCCAGACTGAAGCCGTGAGTTCCATCGTGCGACCGGTACTCACTTCAGCCGTGTCCACGGTTTGCTTGATTGAGGCAACCAGGTCAGTAATCCGCCCTTTCACATAGTTGCGATAAGCCGTGGTATTGGCTGAATTCGATCCATCCAGGCCCGTCGCGTTGAAAAACATTTGATGTGAGAGGGCATCGTGAGGTAATCTCGAAAAACTGTTTCCAGGGATATACCGTATGTAGTCGAGATGGATGCCATCGACGTCGTAGTTTGTGGAGATATCATTCACCACGTTGTTGATGTGCGTATGCACCTCGGGCAGAACGGGATTCACGCTTGAATAGTTGCTCCAACCATCCTGCGGCTCGACATTGCCATTGATATCTGTAAGCCGAAAACTTGGACTGGAGTTGTGATAAACATGCGGTATCGGAGAAGTGGGAGGGTTTATGGCGGTGGTGTTCCACATTGGAGTTGCGTTGAGCCAGGCATGAAGTTTGATGCCGCGCGAATGGGCTGCATCAATGGCCGTCTGAAGAGGATCAAATGAAGTCGAAAGCCCATTCGCCCGCGGCTCGAAATTGCTATCGTAAAAAGCATCGGCCCGGCCACGGACCTGAAACATCACGTCGGTGATGCCCAGATCGGCTGCATTCTGAAAGATGGTATTGATGCTGCTCGCATTGTAGGAATACTCGAAGCGATTCACGAACAAGGCCCGATAGTCGCCAAATTCGGCCTGGGCAACTTGCATTCCTACGAGCAGACACAACAAAACAGCTTGCCAAAAGTTACGCTGCGTCATTTATCACCCTCACAAAAACACCAAGTAAAAACTGTAGGTCCTCGTGAGAATCGGATACGCTCACGGGGTACCAGCCGAAAACCTGTTCGATGCGCGTTTACCGAGGCCAATAGCTACCAAGGCGCTAAGGAGCATTGCCAAGGAGTTGGGTTCGGGCACTGCGGCGGCAGCGGCTAGCGGATTCGCGCCTGTGAAGTTGCGTTGCCAGGTGAGAAAATCGCGGCCATCGGTGTCACCATCATCGTCGGCGTCCCCACCGGCTGTGTTGTTGTAGGCGGCTTGCCATTCGGAGAGGTCATCGCCATCGACGTCGCCATCGCCGTCGAAATCGCCTGGGGTGGCGGTCGAGGTCACCTGCAACAAGCCGGTACCGGTGATCAGTGGTGAAGTGAATTGGGCTCCCGAACCAACGCTTCCCCAAATGCCGATGGGCAGCATTGATCCGTCGATAGAGAGCGAATTGATCACATCGGGTGCCCCAGTGAAATCTAGATTCAAGATTCCACCGGTCGACAGCAATACATTGAAATGATCAGGGAGCATTGGGTCGTTAATGCTCAAAATTCCCTCCTGTACCACGGAATCGCCATTGAAGCTGTTGTTGCCATAAAGGGCGAGTGTTCCGGGGCCGGTCTTGGTCAATGAGCCGTTGGAAATAGGTACCTCAATTGCCAAATCAACGTTGGCTGCCCCATCAGCAACGTTGAAAACCCGATTCGCTCCGCCCAAATCGATGTGCCCAGAATTTCCGGTTCCCGCGCCATTGGCAATCGTGCCAGTGCCGCCCGCAAAGGGGCTGAAATTCAAATCCCCCTCCAGATCGATCGATGCCGGATTGATACCGTGCGGCATGAGATTGATCGTATCGAAGGAAAGCGTGGCCCCGTTCACCGTGAGAGTTCGAAACGAATCGACCTGAAGCGTATGAACACTCAAACTGGCAGTCCCGCTGAGCGAAGTATTAGCAGAAATCTGGGCCGCAATGGGCGTGGAGTCTGCCGAGGGGACATAACCTATGTTCAGTGTTCCACCGGTCATGTTGAAAGATTCCCGCACGTACAACTTGCGGATATTATGCGTGCCGGAACTCAAGGTAATTGTGATATTCGAGAGAGGTCGGTCAAGAATGACCGTGTCATTGACTCCAGGCAAACGCTCCACGGGGAGCGTCAACGGCCCCACACGAGGAACCTGGCCTGGGCCTTGCACCGGAGCAACCGGTGTTTGGCCACTGTTCCAGTTGCTGAGTGTGGTCCATTCGCCGTTTGAGTCATTCATCCAGAGGGCGGGGACCAGTTTATCCTTAACGAATTCAATTCCTCCCTTGGCCACATTAAAATCGAGATTGCTGCCGCCGTTGTTAAAGCTGTTCAGTCGGCCGGTGCTTGCATATTGCCAGAATGACCAAGGCTGTGGATTGCCGAAGTTATCCCACGGGCCATAGAGCCAGGAGAGGGAGTCATTGGGATTGCCCGTTTGTACTGGGATAGCGTCTGGATTGCTCTGATTTGGCCAACGAGCAATCCAGAGGTCAGGATAGACACTGACGATGGAAGATTGCATCTGACTCGCGTAGTTGCCATTGATATAGATGATGGGGCGGACGCCAGTCACCTGGTGAATGCGATCAGAAAAATCAATTGCAAACTGTGTGAGCTGCGCATCGGTGCGCTGCAACTCGCCTGCCTCAAGATCGAAGACTGGCAGTAAGTAGCCGGGGCGCATCCAGGCGCCAGCCATCTCAAGCATATGGTTGGCCTCGTCGGTGCCGGTATTTGCGATGCCGCCCGAATTCTGGGTGCTCGCAACGATGTCTGGACGACCAAAGTGATAGGGTCCTGCAAACAACCCAGCTGCGGTCGCGCGAGTGATGTTCTGCACGAAATAGGGGTCGTCGTACCGTTGAGAAAGTGTGTTTTGATTGTTGTTGTTGTTGGGGTCACTTTGATTGTAAAAACCGGTTGTTCCTCCACGACTGGATCGCAAGAAAACGAACTCTCGGTTTTCGACGTTTAAGAAATTACTCCAGGTTGTTGATGAGATGTTTCCCTGCCATGCCGAGATATCGAGTCCCAGGGAACGTGGTTGAGCATTCGCCTCAAAGCAAGGGATAAACGTGCTGCAGCAGACGGCCGCTACAAAAGCAATACCATTAAAAAAATGTCTATAAGTGTGAGTCAAGTCAAACACTAAACCAAGCCTCAAGAGGGTTTCAAAAAATGAATTCCTGTTTGCAATTAGATTCTGCAAATGGACAAAAAGAAGTTGAATCTCAAGCAAAGATGTTCCAGCCCTAATTATAAATGCTGGCACCTTTTCGACAACTTGGGTGAAGGCAAATAGGGATCGTAATAGCGAGAATTACGCAAAAACGCATTGCTCATGCGCAAAAAAAGAGACCCCTTTTAAAAGCCGCAATTAATTGCTGGGGAATCGCCCTTTAATTGGCCACACAAGCATCTGCCGTCACTGTTTGGGTGCGAGTGCCTCGGGCAGTTCTGGTAGATCATCCGGTGGTGGCAGTAGTTCCAATAGAGGCTCGGGCTCGACAAGATCCACCGGTTCGTCCACTGGGTGGAACTCGACAATGGCCTCACCCAAGAAGGGCGAAGGCCAGCCCCCACCCAGTGCGCGATAGATGGCAATCAAGCTCTGCGCTACGTCTCCCTTGGCAACGGCAGCGGCACTTTCTTGTTGCGTCTTGAAGTTCTGGACATTAAACACACGGTTGAAGTCGGCCTCTCCCTCCTCGAGTTGCAACGTGATCAAATCGTTCGTCTTGTCGGCAGCTTCGGCAGCTTCAAGTTGCCATTTGAGTTGCTCTTGCGATTTGAGGAAGTCGACGATGGCGTTTTCCGCCTCGAGGTTTGCCACGAGCACCGTTTGGCGATAGAAGGCGAGCAACTGGCGGAAGCGAGCCTCCTGCACACGGACATTTCCCAATATCCGCCCGTAGTTGAGGATGTTCCAGCGGAAGAGAGGACCCACTGAGCCAAACGATGAACCATTGCGGAACAGGTCGCCGAATTGGTTGGCGGTTACACCCACATTTCCTGTGAGCGTGATGTGGGGATAAAGTTCCGATTCGGCAATTCCGATCAGCGCACTCTGGGCAGCCAAGTCCCGCTCGGCACGGCGAACGTCGGGCCGACGGAGCAATGTTGAAGCAGGGATGCCCAGCGCGATGTGGGCTTCCACGTCGGGGATCTTCCCGTCCCCGAGTCGATTTGCAATGTCTTCCGGCGGCATGCCGAGCAAGACGCAAAGCTGGTTCTGGGCCTGCCGGATTGCCACTTCGAGTTGAGGAACGAATCCTTCCGTCTGCGCGAGACTCGACTTGACCTGCTGCACGTCGATCTCGCTGGTAGCTCCTTCACGGAAACGGGTTTCCGTCAACTCGTAGGTATCTCGCTGGATCTCCACATTGCGTTTGGTAAGTTCCAGACGGGCTTGCAATGTGCGAATCTCTACATAGGTTGCGGCAACGTCTGCAACCAACGTCACGACGACGTCGCCATAGTCAAAGACCGTCGCATCGAGGTTTGCGTCGGCAGCTTCAACGGCGCGGCGAAAGCGGCCCCAGAAATCGACTTCCCAAGCGAGATTGAACTGACCGGTCCAAACGCTGAAGTGGCGATCGAACCCCGTGCCACTGGCCAGGTTGTGGGTGTACCGCGCTGAAACGTCCTGTTGCTGGGGAAAGACGGTCCCGATGGCGATCGCTCTGAGGGCACGCGCTTCCATGATCCGCGCCCCCGCTTCCCTGAGTGTGAGGTTTTGTCGGTAGGCTTCGGCCACCAATTGGTTCAAGATCGGGTCGTTGAACGTAGCCCACCATGCCGCGTGATCGACAGGGTCGTGAATGACCCGCTTGTCGTTGGCATCGATCCAGTCGCGAGATATTTTCACACTCGGAGTGCAATACTCGGGGCCTACTTTGAATCCATTGGCAATCCAGTCTCGAGTGCTGGTGCAGCCGGCGAGAATGAGCACCACAAGGGCCATCGGCCCACACAGGCCAGGGCAACTTGGGCGGTTCCGCCTAGTCGAAACTATCTCTGTGTCGCTTAGCATGTGCCCGTGCGCATAGGCGCACCGCTACCCTTCAAAATCGGAATGGTCCTCAACTTCAGATTCTTCGTTAATTCCGGTACTAGCGGTACAGCTTGGTTGCGAGGGGCGGCATAGCTTACCGCCAGGGTCAAAAACGCAATCAAATTGCCGTCATAATTGTTAAAGTCAACCAAGATCCTGGCGTAGATAGCTTTCCGCGAGTGGAGGCAGTGAATTTGTCTACCGCTCCTGATGGAGCTTTTCTAGGACGGACTTTTCATAGGAAACCGACCATTCCGAGCGATTTTGTTCAGAGATATTGCATTTGCCACCAAAAAGGGTCTCTACATGGGCAGTAAGGAGTCCCAAGACTGGCTATAATCGATAGTCCAACTGGTCATCTGACTAATGACTGGCTTACCTGAGCATCCCCACCTGGCTCGATCGAATCATTCATATTTCCTATGGCGACATCCAGCGGAACAATGCGTCAATCTGGCGGTCTGCTCCTGCGCGCTGCCTTGCCTTTTGCTATTCTTCTGGCTGGTTGGATCGGGTACTTGAAACTCTCGGAGCAGGTTGGCGAAGAACCAGCTCCTGCGGCAGAGGAACGAACCCTCCGTACTAAAGTGGAAGAACTCGAGGTGATCGACTACCCAGTCGTCATCAAGACTCACGGAGTCGTGCAGGCCCATAATCGAGTTACCTTGGCTGCCGAAATTGCTGGTGTCGTAACCAAGGTGAGCCCTTCATTCGAAGCGGGAGCCTATTTCTCCCAAGGAGAAGTATTGCTTGAAATCGATGATCGTAACTATGCAAATGCCCTTGCCATTGCCGAGTCGCGATTATTGGCTGCTAAGTCGGCGTTGAAACTGGCCAGCTTGAATGAAGAACGCAAACTCAGGCTTATCAAATCGAATGCCGTTTCTCAGGCGGAGGTCGAAGCAGCATCGGCTACGCGAGAACAAGCCGAGGCAGATGCCGACCTGGCTGCCACAGAACTGAAGCGAGCAAAGCTCGATCTGAAGCGAACCAAAGTGTTAGCACCTTTCGACGGTCGAGTACTTACCAAGTTGATTGGTTTGGGACAGATGACGAGCCCCAATTCGCCATTAGGTGAAATCTTTGCGGTAGACTTTGCCGAGGTGCGTCTGCCGATAGCCGGTCGTCAGCGAAAGTATCTTGAGTTGCCCGAATTCGCTGATGATCCCGCTGTCGAAGTGGTGCTGAAGGACGCACTCAACGAAGGTTCGGATACCAGCTGGCCAGCAAAAATAGTTCGCACCGAAGGAGTTCTCGATGAAAACTCGCGTGAACTGTTTGCCATTGCGCGTATCGACGATCCCTTTGGAAGGAAATCTGACGCTCCTCCATTGCGAATTGGCCAGCCGGTCGTTGCTGAGATTGAAGGGGTTATTCTGAGGGATGTGATCGCATTGCCACGAGCTGCGGTTCGTCAGCTGGACAAGATTGTTCTGGTGGACAGCAATGAGAAGACACTCTTGCCGCTCTCGGTCGAATCGATTTGGTCGGATGCCGAACACGTCATCGTGCCCAGTTCTGCGATCCCCACAGGCAAGTGGCTGGCAACCACCGCGATGGTCTTTACGCCCGAAGGCGCAAAGGTGGAAATAATCCCCGACTCCACGTCGACCGAAACGATTGCCGAATCCACTTCGGGAGACGGCACCGAAAGCGCCGCCAATTAGTGCACTCTCATGATTCGCTGGTTCACCATCAATGGCATTGCTGCGAATTTCTTGATGCTCGCAATCTTGCTGGCCGGCATCTACACGGCCATGTTTCGGATTCCTCTGGAAGTATCCCCGGAGCGCAGCTTCGAGATGATTATGGTCGATATGACCTATCGTGGAGCAACGGCCAAAGATGTCGAACAAGCGATCTTGATTCCCATCGAAGAGGCACTCGAAGGAGTTCAGGGTATCAAGGAACTCAATAGCCAGGCGTGGCGCGGGGAAGCGCGCTTTTTTCTTAATGCGGAACCGGGAACCGATTTGCGGGCCCTGATGGATGACGTGTCGGCACGGATCGATACAATCACCACCTTTCCAGACGAAACGGAACGTCCCCGCATTTCTATTCCCGATTCTTCCAATTGGTGGGAAGTTCTGAGCATTGCAGTCACGGGTAAGCTGAGTCCCCATGAGTTACGTGAAGTTGCCAGACGAGTCCAGGAAGATGTGCTGGGGCTGCCGGGTGTGAGTCGCGCCCAAGTTCAGGGTGATCGCCGCTACGAAATATCCGTGGAAGTCGATACCAAGCAATTGCTTTCCTATGGGTTGAGTTTTCAGGACCTCGCCGATGCGATTCGTCAATTCTCAATCGATCTGCCAGCCGGGGCGATCGACAGCGCCAGCGGTACGTTCATCATTCGAACTCGGGGTCAGGCCTATTCCGAGCGAGAATTCAGGGAAGTACCGATTCGCGCTGCCAATGGAGCGGATGTCTTGCTGGGCGAGATCGCTACGATCAACGACGGATTTGAAGAAGGAGAGAAAACCGTCACCTTCAACGGGAAGCCTGCCCTGTTCGTCGAGGTATTACGAACTGGTAAAGAAAGTGCGATCGACATTTCCAACAAAGTTCACGAGTATGTTCGCACCTCTCGCACGAGATTCCCAGAAGGAATCGAACTCTTTGTGTGGGACGACGAGTCGACGGCTATCCGCGGTCGGCTGAGCACGTTGGTGCAATCGCTGCTTCAAGGCAGCGTGCTTGTGATGCTGCTGCTGGGATTGTTTCTCCGTCCCTCATTGGCATTTTGGATCGTCATCGGTATTCCGGTCGGTTTTGCCGGCGGAGTCATGTTGATGCCGTGGTTTGGTATCACGGCAAACGTGATGAGCTTGTTCGGTTTCATCATCGTCGTCGGTATTGTGGTTGACGATGCGATTGTCACGGGTGAGAACATTTATCTGAAATTAAAAAGTGGCGTTCCCCCACTCGAAGCCGCAATTGAGGGAACCCATGAGGTCGCGACCCCCGTGACGTTTGGTGCCCTCACAACGATGGTGGCATTTCTTCCACTGATGTTCTTCGAGGGGACGTGGGGAGATTTTGCCAGCCAGGTGCCTCCCATCGTCGCACCTGTGTTGTTCTTTTCACTACTCGAATCAAAGCTCATTTTGCCGGCCCATTTGAAACACCTGCGACCTGTGCCTCGACAAAACTTTTTCACTCGTTTTCAGACGTCGATCGCCAATGGTCTGGAGTACTTCATCGAATACTGCTATCAACCTGCACTCGATATTGCTGTCCGCTACCGCGCTTCGGTGTTGGCAGGGTTCATTGCTGCAGGGATGCTGATGGCGGGATACTGCGTAAGCGGGCGGATGAAGTTCATTGCATTTCCATCAGTGGATCGTCAGCGAATCTCAGCACATCTCGACATGCCGGATGACACCCCTCTAGAAGTAACGGCACGATATATGGACAAGATCGAAAATGCGTTGCTTCAGCTTCAAGCCGAATACGTTGACCCAGGAAGCGGCAAATCCCTTGTGGAAAATATTTCAAAAATTGTCGGTGCGGAGAGAATTCATCGAGATTTTGACAAGTCGTGTGGAGCCATTGCCTTCGAGGTAATGGCCCCTTCCGAGAGGAGTGAGCCGGGGCCGAAGAATAGCGAGCTTGTCACCCGGCTGACGGAGCTTGTTGGTCCGATTTCCGAGGCGTCGGAATTTCGTGTACGTGCAGATTCCGGCATGAGCAATGATCGCGGTTTTGATAATGAGAACCTGAATATTGAGTTGCGCGGCCCCATGTCTCCGGAAAAGGCAGAGGTCGCGCGTGCAATCCGAGACATATTGGATGAATATGAAGGATTTAGTTCCACCTGGGCGAACGTCAACTACGGACAGGATGAATTGGAACTAACTATGAAGCCCTTGGCTGCTGAGTTGGGCCTCACTCAACAACTGTTGGCACAGCAGATTCGACAGGCGTTCTTTGGTGAGGAAGCTCAGCGAGTACAACGGGGAGTGGATGACATTCGCGTTATGGTCCGCTTGCCGCGGGAGCAACGTGAGTCGTTGCATACTCTTGACCGTTTGCGAATCCGTACACCGCGCGGCGCCAACGTGCCGCTTTCCACGGTTGCAAAAATAGCTTTTACCAAGGCCCCTTCATCAGTGCAGCGCAGGGACGGTGCCGAGATACTCCGCTGTGGTGCTCAGCCTGTGGACGATACCGTCGACGTGTTGGGGATCGCCGAGGAGATCACCCCCCGGATCGAGGCGTTGTGCCGACCTCATAATCTTTCGTTCCAATTTATTGGCTACGTGGCGGAGGCCGAAGACACCCGCAAGCAAACCATCATAGGATCACTGCTGTTGGCATTTACACTTTATGGCTTGTTGTCGATTGCACTGAAGTCGCTAGGGCAGCCATTCTTCGTGATGCTAGCGGTCCCTTTCGCAATTATCGGCGCGCTATTGGGACACATCATTTTAGACATCACGCCCTCCTACTTGTCAGTTTTTGGCATGCTGGCCCTCGCAGGTGTCTCGGTTAACGATACTTTGGTGATGGTCGACTATGTCAATCAACGTCTGCGGAAAGGGTCCACCCTCCGAGAGGCAGCACTGGAAGCAGGTGCCAGACGTTTTCGACCAATCATGCTAACTTCCATCACGACCTTTGCTGGGCTGATGCCCCTCCTGATGGATAAATCACTACAGGCCCAGTTCTTGATTCCTATGGCGGTCTCTCTCGCATTCGGTGTCATGTTTGCCACGACGGTGACGTTGTTCCTCATTCCCTGCTCTCTGCTCATTGCAGAAGACTGGAAGCAGGTCTTGATCCAGTTTAAAGAATGGTACTTTCGTCCGCTCCAACAGCGATCTTCTCACTCGTCTGCTGATCCTCGCTAAGCTCGTTCGATTGGGCATGGCAATTCGGCACTGCACAGGGAGTCGCTCGCGACGTATCATGGAACTATGGCCACTCACCAACTCCACACTCTGCATGACCGGTCGTTTGAACACTATCGGTTCGTCTATCCGGTGCTGAGCAGACGGTCGCACGGGATTTCAGTGGGAGTGAATCTCAATCCAGATAAAGTATGCAATTTTGATTGCATTTACTGCCAGGTCGATCGCACTTCGCAGAGTGAAACCCAGTTTGTCGAACTGGATTCTTTAGTCACCGAATTGCGAGAAGTGCTGGAAATAGTCCGCTCTGGTGGAATTTATGAGTCGAGCAGATTTCGCAATACGCCGGTCGAACTACGCAGACTCAACGACATCGCGTTCTCCGGGGATGGTGAGCCGACGACTTACCGCAATTTCGATACGATCATTTCCACCTGTGCCGACCTCAAACGCGAGCTAGGTCTCGACGAGGTGAAAATGGTGCTCATTACCAATGCGAGCATGTTCCATCGGCCGCACGTGCAGCGAGGATTGGAGATTCTCGATGCCAATCAGGGAGAGATCTGGGCCAAACTGGATGCCGGCACGGCAGAGTATTATCACCTGATTGAGCGGACGTCGATCCCTTTCGAGCGGATTCTGCAGAACATCACCGCTGCTGCCCGAGTGAGGCCCTTGGTGATTCAATCCCTTTTTATGTGCGTGGCAGGAGAAGGTCCCCGCCAGGAGGAACTGGTTGCCTATTGTGACAGAATCAAGGAGATCGTAGCGGCTGGGGGAGCGATCAGCCTGGTACAGGTCTACACTGTCGCCCGCAAACCGGCTGAGAGCATCGTCACACCACTTTCCGATAGCGAGGTCGATGCTATCGCTGAGATGGTGCAGGAGCGAACAGGGCTCCCCGCAGCGGCATTCTACGGCACCAGTTCCGTGTGATTTTTGGGAAGTATGTTTTCTTAGACCCCCCCAGCAACTATGCTGGATAGATTCGGTTTTGCCGTCGCTGCCGTATAGGCGGGGAGCAAGTTATGGTAAAGACTCTTAATTCCCGCCCCCACGGGCATGACATGAAGTAGAAACAACTATGGAAATTGCAGTCATAGGCACTGGTTATGTAGGTCTCGTCTCGGGGGCCTGCTTTGCGGATAGTGGCAATCGAGTAACCTGCGTCGACATCGACGTAGCCAAAGTCGAGATGCTCCGACGTGGGGAAGTCCCCATTTATGAGCCAGGCTTGGAAGAAATGGTCAAGCACAATTTATCTGCTCACAGGTTGATATTTACTACCGATCTGGCCGAGGCTGTAAAGTCTGCTGAAGTAGTCTATCTGGCTGTCGGTACTCCTCAAGGTGATGATGGCTCGGCTGATCTGACCTCGTTGTGGAAGGTGATCGCAGAGATCGCGCCGCATCTGCAGGAAGATGCAGTCCTGGTGACCAAAAGCACCGTGCCGGTGGGAACTAATGCCCGCATCTATGCGATGCTCAAAGAACTTACCGATCGAGAGTGCGAAGTCGCCAGCAACCCCGAGTTTCTCAAAGAAGGTGCCGCGATTGACGATTTTGTGAAGCCCGACCGTGTCGTGGTGGGAGTGCGTAGCGAACGCGCTGCCGAAGTGCTACGCCAACTCTATGAACCCTTTCTGCGAACTGAGCATCCCTTCCTGGTGATGACTCCTGAAAGCGCCGAAATGACTAAGTACGTCGCCAATGCACTATTGGCCACAAAGATCAGTTTCATCAACGAGATGGCCAATCTATGCGAGCGGATGGGTGGTGATATCAACGACGTGCGGCGGGGCATCGGCCACGATAGCCGCATCGGCTTTGCTTTTCTCTTTCCTGGAGTTGGTTACGGGGGAAGCTGTTTTCCCAAGGACGTGCGAGCGCTCTCTGCCATGGCCGAGGAGTTGGGGGTCAAACCGCGAATCTTACGCGCCGTCGATGAGGTCAACAATTGCCAGAAGCAGGTTATGATCGAGAAGATCGACAATCATTTTGGCGGCAGTCTTAAAGGCAAAACCATTGCCGTTTGGGGTCTGGCCTTCAAGCCTCGTACCGACGATATCCGCGAGGCTTCGGCATTGGTGCTGATTGATCATCTTCTTCAGGCCGGAGCCAAAGTACAGGCACATGACCCTGAGGCGATGGATAATGTTCGGAAAGTCTACGGCGAAAAAATCAAGTTCTGTGAGCTCGAAATGGACGCTCTGAGTGGGGCTGACGCGCTCTGCATCATGACCGAGTGGAACGACTATAAACGTCCTGACTGGGACGAGATGCAGAAGTTGCTGCGTGCGCCGACAATCTTCGACGGTCGCAATCTTTATGAGCCAGAACGTATGCAGGCCCAGGGATTCACCTACTACAGCGTCGGTCGACCTGCGGTCTGATGGCTTTCTCTTGGCGATGAAAGCTAAATGAACTTAGCCGGAGGCAGGTGTGCCACCGGGATTCCCGGATCGCGTGGTGATCCTTCTGGGTTCTGCAAATCGGCATGCGCATTTTTGTCAACTAGCGTATAAATCCCGCTTTTCACCGCTGCTGGCGCAACTCTAGTTAATTTCTTTTCCTCTTTTCGTTGCAAAACGTATAATTGGGAGCGAATACAGTTAGTTCCCTAGGCACCATCACGAGCAGAGCATGACACCCAAACGATTGTCCGACTCGCCCGTGCGAAATCTGGACACCAAGAAATATTTGCTGCGACACCATGCAATCCTATGGTTTTTCGCATGGCTTTCTTGTTTCTCACCAGCGTCATGGGGAGCCGTTGATCCTGCAGGCCCGCCCCCTGAACAGAACGACCAACTGGCTGGCCTGGTGCGGGTTTACTTGCCCCTCTCTGGCAGTGCCGATCAGTCGTTGCAAAGCACGATTCGTCGCCTACGTAATCGACTGCTCACCCAAGCAAAGGAGCAAAAGGATTCTCGGCGTCCACTGCTTGTTCTGCAACTCGACACGCAACAAGTTGCCGAAGAGGGAAGCGGAAGTCGATTCGAGCGAGCGTTTTCTTTGGCACGGTTTCTCTGCAGTCGGGAAATGGCGGGGGTCAAGACAGTGGCGTATGTCCCTCAATCCTTGCGAGGTCACGGGGTGTTGTTAGCGCTGGCCTGCGAAGAGATTGTTATGGCTGGGGAGGCAACTATCGGAGCAGCCGGGGTTGATGAAGTTGACGAGGGGACTATTCAGCAGACCCTTGTGGCTGCTTACCGCGAAATCGCCGAGACTCAGCGGACGATTCCAGTCGCACTTTCCGTTGGAATGATTGATCCGCAGGTGGAAGTTCTGCAAGTTGAAGCCGAAGATGGCACGCACTTCTTGCTCCAGACTGATCTCGATGAGTTTGCCGCCAATCATGAGATTATCAATCAGAAGGTATTGGTGCCGGCGGGAACTTTGGCTGAGTTCGATGGACGAGAAGGGCGCCAATTCGGATTCGTGAAGTATTTAGCTTCCTCCCGGCAAGCACTCGCCACAGCCTTAGGTGTATCACCCGAATTACTTGCCGAAGACGAAAGTCTCGCCGAAGAGTGGCGCCCGGTGGTGATTGACGTCTCCGGCGAGATAACAGCTCAAACGGCCAGTCGCGTGGAAACTCTCCTGGGTGTTGCCATCGAACAACAGGATGCCAATTGGATTTGTGTGCGAATCGACAGCGCCGGCGGAGATGTCGTAGCGGGATTACGAATTGCTTCAGCATTGGCAAGGCTCGACGCCAACTCTGTGCGGACCGTGGCCTATGTCCCGACCGAGGCGACAGGCGCCGCAGCCCTGGTGGCGCTTTCCTGCGACCACCTCGCGATGGCACCTTCGGCAAAGCTCTCTTCGATTTTGCTCAAACCACAGCAGCCCAAAAACGTGGGCCCGCGAGAAGCTGCAGCGGCACAACAGTCGATTCGACAATCGCTCTCCTTACGGACCGACCATTCCTGGTCGCTACTGGCAGCAATGATTGACCCCACCATCGAACTTGCCGAATATCAAAACAAGAACTCCGGCGACACAAGACTATTGTCTCCCACCGAGTTGCAGGAATTGCCAGATGCTGCTGCCTGGCAACTTCGCGACGCCATCGAGCCCGACAAAGGGAGATTGAACTTCACGGGTCAGCAAGCCGTGGATCGTGGCATCGCCTGGAGGACCGTGGACACCTTCGACGAGTTGAAGCAACCCTTTGGCTTGCAGGGAGAAATACCTAATCCAAAACCGAATCTGGCGTTGGAGTTTGTCGAAGCATTGGCAACTCCTGAACTGGCCATCATCCTGCTGATGGTCGGCTTTGCCGGAATCTACATTGAACTACGTACCCCGGGGGTTGGTTTCGGGGCATTCGTCGGTGCCGTGGCGTTGCTACTCTTCTTTTGGAGTAAATACCTCAACGGCACGGCGGGCTGGCTCGAAGTGTTGCTCTTTGGAGCAGGGTTCTGTTTCATCCTACTTGAGTTCTTCGTGATTCCAGGTTTCGGGATTTTTGGCCTTGGCGGAGGAGCGATGATGCTCGCTTCACTCGTACTGGCGAGTCTCACGTTTGTGCGTCCGCACAGTGAGGCCGAGGTGGAAGAGCTTTCGCGTTCAGTGGGTACGGTCGCACTGGCGGGGCTGGGAATGATGGCCATTGTGCTCGTCTCGCGCCGCTATCTTCCCCAGGCGCCGCTGTTTCGGCAGATTGTGTTGGAACCTCCGCACGACGAGGAACTGGATGACCTGGTTCACCGCGAATCACTGGTCGATTATTCTGCCTTGATCGGGCTCCAAGGAACCGCTGCGACCGATCTGCGGCCCGCAGGCAAGGCACGTATTAACCACGAGCTAATCAATGTCATCGCTGAGGCTGAGCCGCTGGACAATGGCACGCCGATCGTGGTCGTTGAAGCGCGGGGTGCCCGAGTGGTCGTGCGGGCCGCAGAGCCGTCCTGAGTGAGAGTTCTTTCCTGCTGTCTTCTTATCTTCAAGGCAGCGCAATGCCTGAGTCGGAGGCAAACTTGCCTCTGGGAAGCCCGGATCACGTGGCGATCTCTGGCTGGGGCAACCAAAAAAACTTAGGTTTTGCCCCCCAGCCACATTTTCGGATAGAATGACGCGAGTATATTTCTTCGTGACCTCGGAGACTCAAAAGCGCATGACCGGATTGGATCCACTTACCTGGGCCGTCATAATGTTACTTTTGGGTTGCGCGCTGGTTGTGCTTGAAGTGTTTATCCCCTCAGGAGGCATTTTAGGTCTGCTCTCTGGTTTTGCGATCTTGGCCAGTATTGTGTTTGCATTTCGCAGTGATACGACCTCGGGACTCTTGTTCATACTTTGTGCATTGATCGCGGTGCCTGCTATGCTGGGATTGGCGTTCAAAGTCTGGCCCCACACTCCAATGGGACGAGCTTTTTTGGGCGATCTCCCTAGTGAAGAACAAGTCAAACCAATCGATCTCCGCAAGCAACTCGTAGGGCGCACTGGAGTAGCAAAGTCGCTTATGCTCCCTTCGGGAGTTATTCTCGTCGATGGCCAACGAATCGATGCCGTTTCCCAGGGAGACGCGATCGAAGCTGGTGAGCCGGTCATCGTAGTTGAAGTTCGCGGTAATCGCGTGGTCGTCCGCCGCGCCGACCCCGATGAAGCTTCCGATGCTTCCCAGGATCACCCAGACGTTTTATCACGACCGCTGGATGAATTAGGGCTTGAAGAGTTCGATGAGCCTTTGGGGTGAAAATCTGAAGAACTCCCGCGATACAGGCCAATTGATGCTTCCCGCCGACTTGCATTTACCCCCCCCGCGGAGTACAAAGCGGGCAGAGATATTGATTGCCCAAGTTTAAAAATCCCGTAAGCACCTACTCACCCAGACACTTTCATGCAGTGCGTTTGGCTTAGTAGGTACAAAAAATAAGGCGCTTTTCATGACAGTCCTCCAACCCTTATTTGCACTTTCGGCCACGGCCTGGCTCATCATCGGCTTCATCGGGCTGATTGTGTTCCTTGTCTTGTTTGCTATCTTCGCCCGTTATGCGCGTCTGTGGATTCAGTCGGTCAGTACCGGGGCCCGGGTCGGTATCTTTGACCTGTTGCGGATGACGTTTCGCAAAGTGAATCCGACGGTCATCTTGCGCAGCAAAATCATGGCTACCCAGGCTGGAATCACGGAAGAAGATGGGGTCACCACCAAAGCACTTGAATCGCATTATCTTTCTGGTGGAAACGTTCCTCTGGTGATCCGGGCAATGATCGCCGCACGCAAGGCGAAGATTATTGACCTCGACTTCCGACGCGCCACGGCTATCGACCTGGCTGGCCGCAATATTCTCGAGGCAGTCCAAACGAGCGTCTATCCCCGCGTGATCGACTGTCCATCGCGGCAGTCTAAGCGTCCCACGCTCGACGCCGTTGCGAAAAACGGTATCCAACTCAAGGTAAAGGCCCGCGTCACGGTGCGGGCTAATCTTGATCAGTTGATTGGCGGTGCCGGTGAAGAAACAATTGTGGCACGCGTTGGTGAAGGAATCGTCAGCGCGATCGGCTCAGCCACCACACATGCCGACGTGTTGGAAAATCCGGACCGCATTTCCAAGGCTGTGCTTGCGCGTAAGCTCGATTCACAAACTGCTTTCGAAATTGTGTCTATCGATATTGCCGACATCGACGTGGGAGACAACATTGGTGCCCGCCTTCAAGCGGATCAGGCCGAGGCCGACACGCGAGTGGCTCGCGCTGCGGCCGAAGGTCGCCGGGCAATGGCTGTTTCGCAAGAGCAGGAAAACATCGCTATGATCGAAGAGAACCGGGCTCAACTGGTCGAGTCCGAAGCCGAGGTCCCCAAAGCAATGGCCGAGGCGTTTCGCAATGGCCGCTTGGGAATTCTCGACTATTACAAACTGAAGAATGTCCAGGCCGACACCGAGATGCGAGAATCCATCGCCGGCGTAGGCTCCTCCCGACGAGAATAACATGAAGAGTCCGTTGCCGGTGGTTCGCGGTCAGTTGCAATGTCTTCCACGACAAAGAACCACGCATCACTCACCACTCGCCACTCACCACTGACCATGCCTCATTTCAATCCACTACTGGCTGCCGGTTGGGGCGAACTCGTCGTCGTGTTGATCTTCTTTATGATCTCGGCCCTGGGGCAACTTCTTTCTGCTAAGAACAAGCCTGCCCGTCCTCGACCACCGCGCCCGCAGGGAGGCGACGCCCCTAACAAAGGTCAGGAACTGGCTGACAAGCTGCGCGGCGAGGTCGACGATTTCTTGCGAGAGATGCAGGGTAAACCCCCCAAACGCAAAAAGCCGCCAAAAAAACCCGAGCCAGTAATCGTCACCGTCGAGAAAACTGCCCCGGTCGTGAAGTCCTCAGACTTGCGGCGCGAAAGTGTGCAGGAGCATGTTTCCCGGCACATCAGTGCGGTAGAAATTGCCCGGCACACTTCCAAACTGGGTGAGGAAGTTGGCCTGGCTGACGAACGATTAGAATCTCATCTGCAGGAAAAATTTGCTCACAAACTGGGGTCTCTCGAGCATCGTGAGCAATCAACCGCGGCAAAAGCCCCAGCCATTCGCCCCAGCGCCATCGCCGAACTTCTCCGCAGCCCCGCCGGCATGCGTCAAGCAATCATTGCCAGTGAAATTCTGCGTCGTCCTGAGATATGAACTAATCCCAACCGTTTCAGCGGCGGATGGGTGGGCGAGGAAAAACTCTGCACGAATTAAAACACTCAAAATAGTGTAAAAAGATTTCTCAGAAAGATTTGATCAGAATTCCTTTGACTTGTGTTTGGCCGGGTGTATAACCGCAATTGAGGGGGAAGTCTGTGCAGCGATGCGATTGTCTTGGCATTTTCTATGCAAACGATCGTTTCTGGCACGATGGGGACGACGCTTGTGGCAGATTGTCCTCTTATCTAATCCTGTTACGGTTTGGATTCACTAGCTGTGGATAACATTTGATCTATTGGAGGAAGGCCTATGAATTGACCATTCGCTAAGAATGGAGCGAAGAAGAGTCTCAGCGAACCTTTCTCATTCAAGACGGTTTTCCATCAAAGAACCGTAAACTGCGAAATTAAGAAAGAGGGGTGATCTAATGGAACTTCGACATTCGAATTTCATTCTGTTCCTGGCAACATTCTCCATCTTTTGGGCCAATTCTGTCTTTGCTCAAACTCTTCCAGACGAGAGAGATTCTCAGCCGCCCACAGGCCCGATGCCGTTTGTGCAATCTATCGAACTGCTGGATGTCTCAGGCGAATTTGTTGACGCCAGTTTCGAATTCTTTCCTGTAGGCAGCTCCGGCGCTCATCTGAGCTTAGCCACCGGCCAGATTGATGAGATCGTCCGCGATCCTCGTGATCCACAGCCTCCAATGACCGGGAAACCCAATCAGATTCTGTGGTGGGACTTGGATCTGAAAGTCACCGTCTCACCCAACGATATTGATACCGCAACTGGCCGGCCACGTGAGCCGGTGATGCTGGCGATAGATAAAGACGTGATCAATCAAACCCGTTTCCACTGGACCGACTTCCACATGACCTTGGGAATGCGGCGACCTGATGGGTCTTTCATGGAATCGGATGAGTTCGACTTCTTGTTCTTCAAGGATGATCCCCCACCGATGGAAAAGCAGGGGTTGTTCGAAAATCCTCCCATGAAGGACGAGCCGGTGGCTCCCGACAATCTGTGGTGGTTTTGGAATCCAGGAAAAGGCTTTCCCGGTGTAAAGCCTGGGGACCTGGCTATTTTTTGGATGGGGATTCAAATTCCTCCCCATAAATTCGAGAACGGCATGGCCCGGTTCGTATTACGCGAGCATGCCTCGATTCCTGAGCCAGCCACGTTGGCTCTGCTCGCCTCGAGCGGAATTGCTCTGTTGCTCCGCCGCAGGCTGGTTTAGCAAGGGCCGCTGACTGGCATCAAGTAAATTGAAATAGTCTAGAAAGCCGGGCAACCGAGGAGGGTTGCCCGGCTTTGTCATTCAATAGGAAGTAGGAAGGATAGGCAGAACCACAGTAAGAAATTAGACGCAGATGAACACTGATAGTGCGGATTAACGCGGATTTCGTAAGAAAAGTATATTCCTGTGATGATCCAGATAAATCCGCTGCATCTGCGTTTATCTGCGTCTAATTTCCCCCTTTGGATCATACTGATTTATTTCGCTGGCTGCGAAAACTTGAATCGTTAGTAGCACGGAGGACCTCGGGACGTTCTCCTGCTCAAGGCGATGAGACTACCTACAAGCATCAGGATCATACCGGAGGGCTCCGGCACTGCGCCTAAGCTGGATGCAACGGGCGGCTGTAAGTCTTGCCAGCTCGCGCCCAGATTCCGCTGCCACTTGAGAAAGTCTGCTCCACCATACTGCCCAGTGGCGTAACCCGCTTGCCACACGGCGAGATCCGCCGTATCCACCAAGCCGCTGCCGTCGAAATCTCCAGCGAGTTCGACGAATGGATTGGAGAACAAATCGGAGGTCAGAAACGTGTTGTCGGTTAAGGTTCTGAGAAAAGCGAGCAGGGCGGCCTTTTGCGCGGCAGAGAAGTTGAACCCGCCGACCGGCAGGCCGGGACCAAGGCCCGGGTTATTCTGAATGCCGCTGGAATAGAATTCGATCACTTCTTCGAGAGTCTGAAAACGTCCGTCATGCATGAAGCGCCCCCGCACGTCGATGTTTCGCAAGGACGGGGTTTTGAACCGTCCGTTGCCGGCGCCCGCGTCGGTGATCGTGGCGTCCAGGCCCGTATTGAAGGTGTTGTTAGCGACCTGGACATCGGTCCGATGACAGCCGGCACAGGTCGCTCCGAAAATCCCGTGGCCCTGCGCTGCCAGGGCCGGATTGGCGATCTCCGGAACTGCCGCAAAGTTGGGGTTCCCATTGATTCCCGCCGCCAAAGCACGATCGTAAGGGGACTGGTAGCTGACCATCGAGCGCACGAACTGGGCCAGCGCCCGACTCATCCGATCACTCGTCACGTCGGAATCGCCAAAGGCCCGCTCGAACAGCACCGGGTAGAACATGGTCGCACCAAGTTCCGCGACGAGTTCTGTGAGGTCGGAGCCCATCTCGACCGCGTCCTGAATCGGTGCAAGCACCTGATCCTCTAGCGTGGCGGCCCGCTCGTCCCAGAAGAAGCGACCACTCGCGTACCAGCGGGCATTCGCCAGCGCCATCGAGTGCCGCCCGGTGAGGCCTCCCTCAAAACCAGTGCTCAATTGATCCGGATCGGTAAAGCCTGTCTCTTGCGTGTGGCAACTAGCGCACGAAGTGCCGTTGTTGTGGCTCAGCCGCGTATCGTAGAACAGCACCCGGCCCAATTCGGCACCGGCGTCGGTGATGGCGTTGTCGGCGGGTGTGTTGTCGAACAGATTATTGAGCGCCGGCGTGGTGAAGTGGCGCGGCAAATCATTCTCAGCATATTGAACGTATGCCGCCGCAATGCTATCGAGTGCCGGAACGCCGGGTGTGGATGTCTGAGCGACTCCCGGCGACGCCATCAACAGGCTGCCGACGAGCACAAGCGCATATCTTCCCCGCATTCGGTGAGCCATCGCCTCTTCCTCCGTTCACCGTGATTAATCTTCTCTAGATTTCTGCCCTCCGAGAAAGGAGAGCTGCGTGAGAATACAACCCCGCCGTCGAGCAAAGGTTCTGCGCCTGGTTGCTGAAAAACAAAAAATGAGCCATGCTGGTTTCAGCCTCGGCAGCCACCTTCGAATTTGTTCTTGTAGGCCGGAACGAGCGGTAGCGCTGTTCCGGCATTGCCGAGGGGATGGCGTAGCGTAATCCAGCTCATGCCGGAACTGCGCACGGCTTGTTCCGGCCTACTTGACTCCGCCTGGGAACAAGAGCGGTGGGCCTCCATGGAGCAAAAAAACCCTAATTATTTACTGGCATGATAGCGTGAGTTAGGGGATAATAGGAACGCGCGTCTGGGCATCCCCCTTCGACTACCGAGGGCACCTGAAGTGACCCGTCTGCTTGCCGTTCTTCTACTTTTCTTTCTCTCTCTCGCGTGTCCTCCCACCCACGCCGCCTCACACGTCCTCCGCGACAGCATCGGCCAGAATAACAGCCTCACCAATGGCCTTGGCGGCGGGTCGACATTACACGAAGGTCCTAGTTGGGCAACTTCCGCTTTTGTCGTTGATGTCCCCGTTACCCAATCGGGCATCTTGACCGAGGCACAGATCGTCATCTTTGCCAGAGACCTTGACTTAAATCCTGAGAACGACCTGGAAGACATCTACGACTTTAGCATGGATTTTCATGTGTGGTCTGATGGCGTTCAGAGCGGTCCCGATTCCTTCTTCGACAACGCGATTGGCAATCTGGTCGCGGGGCATCTGGCGGTTTCCGTCAACAGCACTAGTTCAAGTGTCATCAACGTCGAAGAGTGGGGCACGACGGGACCGGGTAGTAACCCCACGATGTTCAAAACGTACCGGGTGACCATCGACCTGGCGAGTTTCGGCATCGCACTGCAAAGTGGCGAGCAGTATGTCGCGGCGGTGATTGACCCTTATCTAGGACCCATCGGTCGAGGAACTCTTTTTCGTGTGATCGGTTCGCGGGCTACCGGCTTTGAAGATTTGTTTCAGCAGTTTGACACGCCACTGGTAGACCGCCCCGGTTTCCTCGCTTCTCAACACAACAATCCCTTCCAGCAATACGCCGCCAAGCTCACCCTCGGCAACGGCGACTTCGACGGGGACGACGATGTCGATGGCCGCGATTTTCTGGTGTGGCAACGCAACTTCGGCGGCAGTGTCACCCCCGACCAAGACGCCAACGGCGATGGCATCGCCGACGGCAAAGACTTGGCCATCTGGCAGAGCTTGTACGGCCAAACCTGGGCGGGCACATTGAGTGCGAATGTCACCGTGCCGGAACCGAGCGGAGTCACGCTCTTGCTGCTGGCTACGTTTGGTTTGATTCACCGCAGAGAACGCAGAGTTCGCAGAGGATGTATGATTTATGATTGCTGAACTATGATTTCTGGTACAAGGGCTCATGGTTTTTCCCTCATCAATCATCATTCCTAAATCATAAATCTTATCTCTGCGCTCTCTGTGACCTCTGCGGTAATTCTTCTTCTCTTGTTGAGCGGTTCCTACTCGCCAGATCGCTATTCCTCCCGCCAGCATCGGCGAAAGCTCAAGTCTGGCCGACGATTTTTGTGCCGTATTGGCGAAACATCCTGGCAATTCCCGGAATACCCCCCGCAGTTTCCACCTGCTTGACGCCGCTAACCTGGCGGGCTAATCTAGTATCTTGATTTTAGATTCTGGCGATGGTCGGTATTTGTAACTCTGATAGTCTTGGGCTGCAAGCTCCGGTTATCCCAGGACAACGATTGAGGCGGAACTTTTCGTAGTTCGACGATTGCTCTGAGAGAGGCAACAGTTGCGATTCGCTGCTGGGCAAGCAGCTTACGTTTCGCGCCGAAGGCAAAACCTGGCAAACACCATGCACATCAAGTCCTTAAAAATATACTGTGATATCGTCGAACGGCGGAGCTTCTCGCGGGCTGCCGACGACAATGGCATCTCCCAATCCAATGCCAGCCAGGTGGTCCATCAGCTGGAGGAGCGTCTGGGGACCAAGCTCTTGGACCGCTCCAAGCGTCCCTTTGTGTTGACCCCCGAAGGAGAGCGCTACTTCGAGGGGTGCCGCCAAATTGTTCGCGACTACGACGAACTGGAGATCGAGGTCCGCACCCTGCGCGACGCCTCGGCGGGTCGGTTGTTGGTGGCGTCGATCTACTCGGTGGGCCTCGCGCATATGAGCTTGTTCATGCGGCAGTTCTCGGCCAAGTATCCCAGTGCCCAGGTGCGGCTGGAGTATCTGCACCCCGACCGGGTGCTGGAGGTCGTCGAAGAGGGGGACGTCGACCTGGGACTGGTGAGCTATCCCGAGGAGACGCGAACCCTGGCAGCGATCCCCTGGCGGGAGGAGTCTCTCGTGTTGGTTTGCCATCCCAATCATCGGTTTGCCACGAAATCGTCAGTGAGTTTTGACGAACTGTCGGGTGAAGCCCTGGTCGCCTTCGAGGCGGGTCTCAGGATTCGCGCGGAAATCGATCGCCTGCTCATGATCCACTCGGTCGACGCCAACATTGCTTTTGAATTCGACAACATCGAGACCATGAAGCGGGCCATCGAGATCAACGAGGGGATCAGCCTGTTGCCCGAGCCCACGGTCGCCAAGGAGATAGCCTCCGGCACGCTGGTGAAGGTGCCCCTTGAAGGGGATAAACCGGCGCGCCCGTTGGGGATCGTGCATCGCCGCGATCGTCAATTGAGTGAACTGGCGCGGAATTTTATCGAACTTTTACGCTCCGATCCTGAGTTTGCCGACGAGCCATCATCCTATTCCAATTCTCATCAGGCGGCGTCAACAACCAATGGGGCCCAGCATTGGCACTAGCCACTGCGAGCCAGAGGGACTTTTTTAGGGACGTTCATTATGCAGAACACACAGAAATTTTCTCCCTTCCCAGCCAGGCAAGGACTCTATGATCCGGCGAACGAGCACGATTCGTGTGGCGTGGGTTTTGTCGCGCACATCAAGGGGGAACGGAGCCACCAGATCGTGCTGGACGCTGAGGAAGTTCTGCGAAACATGGATCACCGAGGTGCCTGTGGTTGTGAGGCCAACACGGGCGATGGCGCGGGAATTCTGACAGCCCTGCCGTATGAATTCCTGCAGAAGGTGGTCAAGCAGGACTTGGGTGCGGACTTGCCGGAGCCAGGGAAGTTCACCGCGGGAAATGTGTTCCTCCCTAAGAAAGCCGAGGAGCGGGCCGCTTGCAAAGCGGTGGTCGAAGAACTCATCAAAGCCCACGGCCAACAATTGGTCGGCTGGCGCAAGGTCCCGACCGACGTGAAGCGCGCCGATATCGGCCCGACTGCCTTGGCTGGGGAGCCGGAGATCGAGCAATTGATTATCGCCGCCGGAAAGAATTTCTCCGGTGATGCCTTCGAGCGCCAACTCTACCTGATCCGCAAGCGGGCCAGCAATCGCCTGCGTGGGGACACTTCGCTCACCCAGGCCAAGATGTTTTACATCTGTTCGTTGTCGAGCAAGGTGATCATCTACAAAGGGATGCTCACGACCGAGCAATTGTTCCAGTACTATCCCGACCTCAACGACGAAACTTTCACCAGCCATCTGGCGATGGTCCACTCGCGGTTTTCGACCAATACGTTCCCCTCCTGGGATCGTGCCCAGCCCTGCCGTTTCATGAGCCACAACGGTGAGATCAACACCCTGCGCGGCAACAAGAACTGGATGCATGCCCGTGAAGGAGTGATCGAGAGTGAACTGTTCGGCAGCGACCTCAAGAAGTTGTTCCCAGTCTGCGAACCCGATTGCAGCGACTCGGGCACGTTCGACAATGTCCTGGAGTTCCTGCTGATGAACGGCCGCACCTTGCAGGAATCGGTCATGATGATGATCCCCGAGGCCTGGCAGAATCATCAAACGATGTCCGAGGAAAAGCGGGCATTCTACGAATTCAATTCCGCCCTGATGGAGCCCTGGGACGGTCCCGCCTCGATTGTGTTTACCGACGGCAAAGTGATCGGTGCCGTATTGGACCGCAACGGTCTGCGTCCTTCGCGTTACTATTTGACCCACGACGACCGCGTCATCATGGCGAGCGAAGTCGGTGTCTTGCGCTCGGTTGAACCGAAAAACGTCAAGGCCAAGGGCCGCCTGCAACCGGGCCGCATGTTCCTGATCGATTTCGAACAAGGCCGCCTGATCCCCGATGAAGAACTCAAGAGCGATTTTGCCTCGCGGCTTCCTTACAAGACCTGGCTCAACAATCAACGGATCGATCTGAACGAACTCGAACCGAACAAGGAGCCGCATGGTTTCGACAGTTCCACACTCCTGGAGCGGATGCAGGCATTTGGGTTCACCATCGAATCGATGAGCTTTCTGTTGCTGCCACTTATCGTGGCCGAGAAAGACCCCATCGGTTCTATGGGGAACGATTCCTGCCTGGCATGTCTCTCAGACAAACCTCGGTTAGTCTACGATTATTTCAAGCAGCTGTTTGCTCAGGTCACCAATCCGGCAATCGACTCGATTCGCGAAGAAGTGATCATGTCGCTGGAGTGCTACATCGGCCCCGAAGAAAATCTGCTGGAAACTACCAAGGAGCACGCCCACCGGTTGCGACTTCCCCATCCGATTCTCTCCAACGAACAGATGGCGGCGCTCAAGCATATTGACCATCGTGGGTGGAAAGCCAAAGTGATTGACATCACCTGGCCCAAGAGCGAGGGAAAATCCGGCATGGTGGCGGCACTGGACCGCATCTGTGCCGAGGCCGAAGCTGCCGTCGACGAGGGTTATTCCCTCGTCGTCCTCTCCGATCGTGAGATCAGCGCGAGCCGGGTGCCACTCAGTTCGCTGCTGGCCACGGGGGCAGTGCATCACCACCTCGTCAAACAGACCAAGCGGACCCGGATCGGCCTGGTAGTCGAGTCGGGCGAAGCCCGCGAGGTCCATCATCATTGCCTTTTGATCGGTTATGGGGCCGATGCGATCAATCCTTATCTCGCTTTCGAAGCCCTGTGGCAAGCTCGCCGCGATGGTCTCTTGGAATCGGGCGAACCGACGGTCAGCGACGAGGAAGCGGGCGAAGGCCATGCCCATCCAGTCATCAATGCAGGTTCCAATGGAGAACTGTACGACCCGGTCACGAAGGAAGACCACGACCTGGTGAGAAAGTATCGCAAAGGGGTCGCCAAAGGAATGCTCAAGGTGATGGCCAAGATCGGCATCTCAACCCTGCAGAGTTACAAGGGAGCCCAGATTTTCGAAGCGGTCGGGCTCAAAGACTGTGTGATCGAGCGCTCGTTTGTGGGAACCGCCAGCAGAATTCAGGGAGTCGATTTCGACATCCTGGCTGAAGAAGCCCTCCGCCGCCACAATCTGGGCTATCCCGAAATGAAATCCTTGCGACTCCCGGCGCTGCCGAATCCGGGCGAGTTTCACTGGCGTGCTGAAGGGGAACGCCACATGTGGGATCCCCAGGCCATCGCCGATATTCAAGTCGCGGCCCGCGCTGGCGATCAAGATGCCTATCGCCGGTTTGCCGAGCACACGAATCACGATGCCGCCACACGCTGTCAGCTTCGCGGGCTGTTGAAGTTCAAGTCGGCAGCCAAGCCGATTCCGCTCGACGAGGTGATGTCGGCCAAGGAGATCGTGAAGCGGTTCTGCACCGGGGCGATGTCGTTCGGCTCGATCTCCGCCGAGGCCCACGAGAGTCTAGCGATCGCCATGAATCGCCTGGGAGGCAAGAGCAACACGGGCGAAGGGGGCGAAGACCCCGTCCGCTTTCAACCCATGCCTAACGGAGATTCCAAACGTTCGGCAATCAAGCAGGTCGCCTCGGGCCGATTTGGCGTGACGATCAATTATCTCACCAATGCCGATGAGTTGCAGATCAAGATTTCGCAGGGTGCGAAGCCAGGCGAGGGGGGTGAGCTTCCCGGTCGCAAGGTCGATGCCACGATTGCGCGGATCCGCTATTCGACTCCCGGAGTGGGTCTCATCAGTCCCCCGCCGCATCACGACATTTATTCGATCGAGGACCTCAAGCAACTGATCCACGATCTGAAGAATGCCAACCGGGCGGCACGGGTGAGCGTGAAACTTGTTTCCGAGGTTGGCGTCGGCACGATCGCCGCCGGGGTGGCCAAGGGTTTTGCCGATCACATCCTCATTTCGGGCGACGGCGGTGGTACTGGAGCCTCGCCGCTCACAAGTATCAAGTATGCCGGCCTCCCCTGGGAATTGGGCATCGCCGAGACCCATCAAACCTTGGTGCTCAACGATCTGCGTAGCCGGGTCGTGCTCCAGACCGACGGCGGACTGAAGACGGGCCGCGACGTCGTCATCGCGGCACTGTTGGGTGCCGAGGAATTCGGCTTTGCTACCGCACCACTGATCACACTTGGTTGCATCATGATGCGCAAGTGCCATCTGAATACGTGCCCAGTGGGCATCGCCACGCAAGACCCCGAGTTGCGCGCCAAGTTCTCTGGCAAGCCAGAGTACGTGGTGAATTACCTGTTCATGGTGGCCGAGGAGGCCCGCCAGATCATGGCTGAACTCGGTTTCCGCACCATCGACGAAATGGTGGGGCGCGTCGACTGCCTGGAAACCGACGCGGCAATCAAGCACTGGAAAGCGGACGGCTTGGATCTGACGGCCCTGCTGTCGCCCATCAAGAAACCGCGTCCCGATGTCGGCACCTACTGCACCCAGGCGCAGGACCATGGCTTGGAGCAATCGCTCGACATGACCAGACTGCTGGACCTGGCAAAGCCTGCTTTGGAAAGTGGAGACAAAGTTCGCGAAGAGCTTGCCATCGTCAACACCGATCGCACGGTTGGCACCATTCTTTCGAACGAAATCTGCAAGAAATGGGGCGAAGCATTGCTTCCTGATGACACCGTGCATTTCAAATTCCACGGCTCAGCAGGACAAAGTTTCGGCGCGTTCCTGGCCAAGGGAGTCACGTTGGAACTCGAAGGAGACGCAAACGATTACGTTGGCAAGGGCCTTTCGGGTGGGCGTATCGTGCTTTATCCATCCAAGGATGCCACTTTCGCTGCAGAAGAAAACATCATCGTGGGGAATGTCTGCTTGTATGGTGCCACGGGCGGACTGGCGTTTTTCCGCGGTCGCGCGGCGGAGCGGTTCGCCGTCCGCAACAGTGGTGCCCATACGGTGATTGAAGGGGTAGGGGACCATGGCTGCGAGTACATGACCGGGGGACGCGTGGTGATTCTCGGTCCCACAGGCCGCAACTTTGCGGCGGGGATGAGTGGCGGAGTCGCTTACGTGTGGGATCCACAGAATGTCTTTCTTGCCAATTGCAACCTCGGCATGGTCGAGCTGGAGAAAGTTGACGAAGAGGAAGACATTGAAGAACTCCGCGAGCTGATAGAAATGCACCAGAACTACACTGGTTCCACAGTGGCAGTCGACGTGCTCGACCGCTGGGACGAGTGCCTGCCACAATTCGTAAAAGTCATGCCAACCGATTACAAACGAGTCCTACAGGAGCAAAAAAAGATCAAAGAACCGGCAGTGGTGTAGAAAATGACCAATTTCCAATGAGCAATGACCAATGATCGATAGTATTGAAGAACGTAAGTCCGAGGGATTCGATCTTGCTGAAAGGACGGCCATTTATAGCGAATCAATCATTGAGTTCCTATTAAAGATTAGACGAAATGAAGTTAACGGGCCTTTAATCAGGCAGCTTGTTCGGTCGGCAACAAGCATTGGTGCCAATTATCTTGAGGCTGACGAAGCAGGCTCAAGAAAAGAGTTTATTTATCGAATTTCAGTTTGTTGTCGGGAGGCACGTGAAACACAGTACTGGCTCCGCCTTGTTGCGAAAGCTGCTCCAGCTTTCAAGGAAGAGGCCAGAAAGCATTGGCAAGAAGCAAAAGAATTAACATTGATATTTGCCACTATATACAGGAAATCTAAGAGCTCTAAGAAAAAGTGACTAGAGTGTTCGGCCATTGCTTATTGAACATTAAACATGATGAAAAGTTATTAGAATCTGGTCATTGGACATTGTTCATTGGTCATTGGAAATTGAGCTTGTTATGGGAAAACCTACTGGATTTAAAGAATTTCAGCGTGAAGCTGTTCCTTATCGCGACCCTGTCGAACGCGCCGGGGATTTCTTGGAGATCTTCACCGAGCCCGTCGTGGAGCAACTGCGTACCCAGGGTGCGCGCTGCATGGATTGCGGTGTGCCATTCTGCCAATCGAATCATGGCTGTCCGATAGACAACCTCATTCCCGAGTGGAACGACCTGGTCTATCAAAACCGCTGGCGCGATGCGCTCGAACGCCTGCACAAGACAAACAATTTCCCCGAGTTCACGGGCCGAACTTGTCCCGCGCCCTGCGAGGGAGCCTGCGTGCTGGGGATCACCGACCCACCGGTCACGATCAAGAACATTGAAAACGCCATCATCGATCGTGGGTTTGAAGAAGGTTGGGTCGTCGCCCAGCCTCCCAGCGAACGCACCGGCCTGCGGGTGGCCGTCGTCGGCAGCGGCCCGGCCGGGTTGGCTGCCGCTGCGCAGCTCAACAAAGCAGGCCACTCGGTGACCGTTTACGAGCGGGCCGATCGCATCGGCGGCTTGCTGATGTATGGCATACCCAACATGAAACTCGACAAAAGGGTCGTCGAAAGACGTGTGAATCTCTTGCGCGAAGAAGGGGTCGAGTTTGTCACCTGTGCCCACGTGGGGCGTGAAGAGGACTTTCCCTCTGGGCACATGACCCAGATCATGCAAGAGCGAGGGTGTGAGATCCAGTTTATCGATCCCCAGGAACTTATCGACGAGTTCGATGCGGTGCTATTGGCAACCGGGGCGACCAAGTCGTTTGACCCCACCAGTCGCTGCCCTGGGCGCGATCTGAAGGGAATTCATCTGGCGATGGACTTTCTCACCCGCAACACAAAGAGTCTGCTCGACTCTGAACTGGCCGACGGCAAGTACCTCTCTGCCAGAGACAAGAACGTGATCGTCATTGGCGGTGGTGATACGGGGGCCGACTGCATCGGCACGTCGCTTCGCCATGGTGCGAAGAGTATCGTCAATTTCGAACTTTTGGACATACCTCCCGCTGAGCGTGCCCCGAATAACCCCTGGCCTCAATGGCCTCGGGTTTACCGAGTCGACTATTCGCATGCCGAAACGAAGGCTCGCCTGGGTGAAGATCCCCGCCAGTTCAACGTTCTCACTAAGGAATTTGTCGACGATGGTAAGGGTCACATCCATGGAGTGAAGACCGTCAAGGTCGATTGGTCGAAGCCGGGCGAGAAAGCCCCGTTCAGTGAAGTACCTGGCAGCGAAAAGGTCTGGCCGGCCGATTTGGTCTTTCTGGCCACGGGATTTGTGGGGCCCGAACTCGAGGTCGGCGAGGTGCTCGGCATCGAAGCTCAAAACCCGCGCGGCAATTGGCAAACCTTTGCCGCCGAACATGGTTCGTTCGCCACGAATGTGGAAAAAGTCTTCGCCGCCGGCGACTGTCGCCGTGGTCAAAGCCTCGTTGTATGGGCAATCAACGAAGGCCGAGGCGCAGCCCGCGCGATAGATGAATTCCTCAACGGCAAAACTGTGCTATCGGCTCCTGGCCTGAATCTGCCCCAGCAAGTGGTGTAGCTGGCCTTTCTTTATTTATTGATTATTGTTCATTGGGCATTGGTCATTAGTTCATCTTTGGTTCTCAAGAAAGAAGTCTCGCCGTGTCCCGGACTGCCGTAATCTTCGATGTCGATGGAGTGCTCATCGATTCCTATCAGGCACACTACAAGAGCTGGCTGGCGATGTTCGCTGAGAAGGGAATCTCGTTCACCGAAGAGGAGTTTCGCGCGACTTTCGGTCGCACCAGCCACGACATCATCGCGGCATTATATGGTGCAGATCTCTCCGACGACGAGATTCGCGCCTGGGACGACCGCAAGGAAGCTCTCTATCGAGACATCATACGAGAAGATTTTCCCGCCATGGACGGGGCCGTCGAACTGATTGATGCACTCTGTGAAGCTGGATTCAAACTCGCAGTCGGTTCGTCGGGGCCTCCGGAAAACATCGACCTGACACTCGAGTGTCTCGGCCGCGCAGATCGATTTTCAGCCAAGGTGACGCGCGTGGACGTGACACGTGGCAAGCCCGACCCACAGGTGTTTCAGATCGCCGCTGACCGGCTGGGTGCTAAGCTGAGCGAGTGCATCGTGGTCGAAGACGCCCCCGCAGGCATCGAGGCCGCCAACCGTGCAGCGATGGCCAGCGTCGCCCTCACCGGCACAGCCACTCACGAGGAACTCTCCCACGCGCAGTTGATTGTCAGCAGCCTCAACGAACTCACCCCCGCAAAGTTGCGCAAATTATAGCCTGCACTCATCGCCCCCCGCTTGCGGTTTCGCGGTGAAAGCGTGAACCACTTTATCGCTAAACCCTCGACTGCCTCCGACGGCTGCTACCGAGGATCATCAGCGCGGTGAGCAACAATGAAACACTACTCGGTTCCGGCACCACCGTGAATCCCATATCGCGCAGGGATTGAATCGTGGTCATGCTTAAGAAGGGCTCCCCATAGTCTGGATCCAGTGCCCCCGTCATCAGCTCCAGGGCAAAGTCGCGCCCTTGCGCGTCTGTGATTCCCGTCAGGGGGGATAGATTCCAAGGATCGCTGGGGTTTCCCTCCTGAACGCTACTTCGCATGAGCTGATTCCAGTGGTTATCCGGCGTGCCAGAGCCACCCGCTTGTTCGACTGGTACAAAAGTGGCCAACGGATCGAATTCCTTCTGATAAGCGTGCACTCCAAAGATGCCCGTATACTGACCGGTGCCTGGCGTCGAGACGCCGTTGCTCGTCCAGAGTGTTCCAATGCCGATTGCATGGCCAATCTCGTGGGCCAGGATGTCGTCAAGGTAATTGAGACCAAGGAAGTTGGGATTCGGATTGGGTGGTCCTACGCCGTTCCAACTGAAGTAGGCATCAATCACTGCCGGATTCACAAACAGTCTGCCACTCGTAGAAAGATGGAATCCCCCTTGAGTAGTGGTGGTTCCCACACTAGCTGCTGCGAATGCCGAGCCTGCTTGGACTGTAATAGGAACCCCGCTGATGCTGATTCCTGGTTGGTAGCCCGTGATCACCTTTTCCCAGCGCGCCTTTGCCAGATCGAGCGAGATATTGAGGGCCGTTAATTGGGAAGCCGTGAAGTTAGTTTGGTTGACTGAAAACGACAAGCTGAATGCCGCGCTAACAGGCGCCTCGCCGATAAGGCATGCCAGCAGGCCGAAGAGTATTTTGTAGCGGTTCAACATAAGTTCTCCTAAAGAGACATTCTCGAATCGGTCATAAGAGACGATTCGCGAAATCAAGCTCAGCAAAAAGGGTTCACAACGGAGAGAGCCAATTGTGTGCGCATCAGAGCGATCAATGAGCAATGCTCCAACTGATCAACAGCGCGATAAATCCACGAGCAACAACCTGCAAGTCAGCGGTTCAGATAGGATTGAAAATTGAGTACGGGACTTTAAATCCCGTTCTTTCCATTGTAGTCTGGAATTGGAAGAGAGCAACGATTTGGCAAGATTACCGCAGGAAACCGCCCTTTTCGGTTCCTTCTAGCCATTGGCAGCAAGCCTATGGTCTACTACCACTACAATCGTTGTATCAGGGCGCGGACGGGCCGCGGAGCTGGACACGGCACGTGTTTTCCCTCACACGGCTCGCGGCCGCACCCCGGAACGAATCCCATCTCACTTAACGAAATCAGAAACCTGCAGCTTAATCCTTTTGACGATCTCCTTGGCAGGACGATCCTTATTCGACTCCCACCACTTGGCATATCCTTCCAGGTCATTAGCGTAATTCGGCAGTCCCTGCATCTCCAAATAAGTCGCAGCGAATTCACGCACTTTATGCTCGGGATCGGACATCCCCAGATTCATCACGTTGAAGAACTGTGAGTTCATCTTTTTGTTTCCCATCATCCCCGGAGAAAAGCCCTTGAGAATCTGTGGACGTACACTGTCGGCAATCTCCGACCAACAAGGCTGGAGAATCTGGTACGCCTCATCGCCAGGCAACGCTGAGAGGGTCTTGCCGAAGTTCGCCCCAACATACCAACGCGAGTCTTCGCCAGCGGACGTGAGTTGCTCGCGCCACTCGGAGAATTCATCCTGGGGAAGCGAGCTCAACTCCTTCTCGTCGGCCGAGGTTTGTTCTGATTCCGTTTTGGCTTCATCTACTTCACCTTCTTTGGCGTCGGCTGGCTTTCCCGCAGGTTGGAGCATGATCTTTAAGTCTTCGGGAAGCTTCTCGTTCTTGACGGCTTCGAGCATCCGCTGCGCCTCGGCGTTGTTGGGGTCTTCAGCCAATCGCTCCACCCATGGCTTAGCCTTCTTGAAATCCCCCTGAATGAGATAGAGCCGTGCCAGGCCATACCAGGCAGCCGGGGCATTAGGAGCCGCCTTCTTGAGATACTTTTCTGCAGGGCCAAGTTCCCCCCACATCAGATAGATTTGTCCCAAGCCGTTGAGTCCCGCCGGGTGTTTCGGCGAGAGTTTCACGCACTTTTCGAACGAATTCACCGCTGCCGCGCTCCGTCCTCCATTGAATTGTGCCCAGCCGAGCCCGTTCCAAGCGTCGGCATCTTTGGGATTGAGTTTGACTGACTTGGAGAATTTCTCTTCCGCGTTGGCAAACTCTCGCTGCTGCCAAAGTTGCCAGCCTTCTCGACTTAGATCTAGAGCCTCCGTGGCGTCGGCACGAGTCACGCTCGTCGCCGACAGCCCCATCATCAAAAACCACACTAACGTTGCCATGGCTACTCCTCCTATCAAAAGTGTTGACAACCAGATGATCCGCTTGCGGCGGCGTTGCTGATCGTCGCGAAGTGATCGGGCCAACAGTTGGTCCGATTCCAGGAGTGCCGTGTCCAGGATTTGTTGTTCGTCGGGAGGGAGCATCGCTTTGAGTTCCTCCTCTCGTGTTGGTAGAGTGTGTGCCATTGTGTGGTGGGTGGCGAGTGGTGAGTGGTATGTTGTCTTCCAACCACCAACTACTAACTACTAACGACTAATCCCTCCTTCTAAATCGCCTTGATCAATTGTGCCGCGGTTTCGGCCGAAAGTTTTCCCGCACTCACCGCGTCGAGGATCGACCCCTTTGTTTTTTGTGTGCGACCAATTTCTTCGCGGAGTGCTGCTATCACCTTGTCCAACCGCGACCGAACCGTCGGATAACTGACCCCCGTCTGCTCGGCAATTTCCTTGAGACTGCCGCTGGCCAGTACGAATATTTCGATAAACCGTTGATGTTCCACTGGCAAGTTGGCCAGCCGAGCCGTGGGAAATGTCGCCTCAACTGCCACCTGACAGGAGTGACACGTCATGCGACTGACGGTCATCGCCTGCTGGCAATAGGGGCATTCAGCGTTGGGAGATTTCAAGTCCATGCTTTAGTTTTATGTATTGTGCTTTCTTTTAAAATCAATAAAATTTAGTTCTATGTCAATTGGTTTTCACTAAATTTATTTCAGAAAGTTATGCCAACTCACCGTACGCGACTGGCTCCCTCTCCTACGGGTGCCTTGCACTTAGGGAACGCGCGGACCTTTCTGGTGAACTGGGCACTCGCTCGCCAACGAGGCTGGCAGATTGTCTTGAGAATCGAGGACCTCGATGGACCCCGCGTGAAGCGGGGAGCGGCTGAGGAAGCAATTGATATTCTCACCTGGCTGGGGCTGGATTGGGACGAAGGCCCCACTTATCAGCTGGCAGATTTATCGCCCTACATATCGGCACTGGAACGACTCGGTTCGCAAGCCGACATCTATCCTTGTACCTGTACCCGCAAACAGATCGAAGAAGCCGCGCTCTCTGCTCCACATGGAGATGAACATGAGCTGCGTTACCCGGGGACCTGCAGGCCAGACAGATTGGTTCCCATTTCCGCCTCCCAAAGTCACTTAGAGGACTTCGCGCTTCGGCTGCACGTTCCTGCAGGAAGCAGGCAGTTTGTTGACCAGTTCTCCGGAGCACACGCCATCGACGTAGGCGAAACGGTAGGGGATTTTCTGGTCCGTACCAAGGCAGGGCTTCCCAGCTATCAGTTGGCAGTCGTTGTGGACGACGCGCGGCAGGAAATTGATCAGATCATTCGAGGAGACGATCTGTTGAGTTCTACGCCGCGACAGACGTTGCTCTACGAGAAACTCGGACTGTTGCCGCAGCCTGAGTACACCCACCTGCCTCTGGTCGTGGGCGAGGATGGCCGCCGCCTGGCTAAGCGTCACGGTGATAGCCGTCTATCCCATTTCCGCGAGCAAGGTGTCGCTCCCGAGAGGATCATCGGCTTATTGAGCGAGTGGTGTGGACTGGGTGAACGAAGTGAGTTGTCAGCGGAACAGTTTGTCACTCGTTTTGATCTGGAACGCATGCCAAGAGAACAGATCATTTACAGGCAAAGCGACGAAACCTGGTTGTTGGCAATGTCCAAGCCGTAGAGTCTGGCTCGTTGCCTCCGTTCTCCCCGGGTTGTCATGACTCGGCTCAGGTTGGTAGAACCAATTCCAATCACGCCAGGAGTGTTGTGCCTGGTCCCTCCCAATATTCTGTAAGAAAGCTTTTAGTTCCATGCAAAAGGTTGTCCTCATCACAGGCGGGAGTCGTGGAATCGGTGCGGCGACCGCCCGGCTCGCAGCTGAGCGCGGTTACCACGTCGCGGTTAACTATCGCCAGAATCAATCCGCCGCCGAGGAAGTTGTCGCTGACATTATCAGTCGAGGTGGAAATGCAAGGGCGATTCAGGCCGACGTCTCCCTTGAGGAGGATGTCGTGCGACTGTTCCACACCATCGATGGCGAACTGGGGCTGCTGACGGCGTTGGTCAACAATGCAGGCATGCTGGAGAAACAGATGCGTGTTGAAGCAATGGACGCCGCGCGAATCAATCGTGTCCTCACCACAAATGTAACAAGTTGTTTTCTCTGCGCCCGGGAAGCCATCCGCCGGATGTCAACCAAACATGGTGGCCAGGGGGGTACGATTGTCAATGTGTCGTCGATGGCGGCGAAACTAGGGTCGCCCAACGAATACGTCGACTATGCCGCTTCCAAGGCGGCGATTGATGCTTTGACCATTGGCTTGGCACACGAAGTCGCCGCAGAGAACATCCGCGTCAATGCCGTCCGACCGGGCGTCATCTACACGGATATTCATGCCCAGGGCGGTGAGCCCGATCGCATCGAGCGAGTACGGCACAGCCTCCCCATGAAGCGGGGGGGACAGCCAGAGGAGGTGGCGCATGCCATCCTCTGGCTGTTGTCCAATGAGTCGAGCTATTCTACGGGAAGTTTTATTGACGTCGCCGGAGGGCGTTAGTACTCGTTACGATTCTATACCTAGGCGAATGCCTGTCGCCGAATGGTAGTCACCGCCAGAAGACTCGCAAGCCCGAGTATCAAGGTAGTTGGCTCAGGTATAACGAAGTCAGGATTAATCTCGATAACAGGTCTTATTGAAAAGCCCTTTTTGGCAATGAAGGCAATTGAATTAGCCTCGCTGGTGGCTAGAAGTTGATTGTCGATTACGATGTTCGCTTTGGTGACGCCAAACTTAAAAGGGATCTGGTTTTGTGCCAAAACAGATCCTAAGGAAACTCCCGAAGAAATTGCCCATGGTGCAAGAACAGTGGGGCCACTGGACGTTAAGCTATTTGAAAAGGAAGCATTGGAGGACACATTGATTGGCACGATGGGGTTTCCATCAACTTCCAAAATTTCGACATGGAGAGAGACGCCAGCCGCTACGTTAGTTAATGTAGTACCAGTACCAAATAGGGTGTAATCTCCTCTCTCAGTAACACTCAATGAAGTGAGCCCGCCTGCAACGACATTGTTTATTTCCAATACCATCACTTGCGTGTTGAGTTGACCGTCAGTGATATCATTCGCCCCAGAAGTCGCAAATGCTGCAAATGCCTTCGGCAAGAAAGCTAAATTGTTGCCCGTTATACTAGGAGGGCCAAAGAGCGGAAGTGGGTCGGTGGCCGAAGACTCTGTCACATCCAGATACATCACCGAGCCGGGCGGAATGTCGCTGAAGTCACCGTAATTAATCGGTGCGGCGAAAGTCTGAGAAATGGGTAGTGCAAGGATAGCGACAATCAGAAATAAAGTTTTGTAAGTGCGTGCCATAAGTTCCTCTCCAAAGTGGATTCCGTCTTAGTTGAGATGAAAGGGTTCGTTTGATTCGTGTGAAATACTGTTTCGGTGTTGCAGAATTGTGAGCCCATAAAAAAACGATTCACAAAAACTTCCCAGGCACGAAGCTCAGCCAAGCCGAGCTTTCGAAGGGGAGATTTTGTGAATCGTCTAATTAATTAGCGTTTTCCGGGGTTTCGCTTCGTTGTATGAGCGGGTTGGCTACCAGCCGTGGTTATTTAGGTTTCATTCCACCCACAAAAAAAGCGACACCCGAATACCTCTGGCACATCAGCCAAATAAAATGGCAGATGGAAGAAGGATTGGGGAGTCGCTCGTAGAATTAGCGGTATCCTGGGGATAAACTAAGATGTTTTGCGGTCTACAGTATTAGGTCAAACTCGCGTTTCAAACGTAAAATGTGCGTGGTAAGGTCCCACATCAAGCTCCATAGTATCCCTGCTACTCTAGTTTGTCAACGAAATTCTCAAAGTTTTCCTCACCGGTTCTGGGCTCCCGTCAGGCCAAGCCGCGTAGGTGTTTTCCGTATCTTCCAGGCTATATTGTCCTAGTGAATCCCTCTCCAGTGAGAAATTCCCAGACTACTGAAGCCCGTCTTCAGCTCGTGCAAGGGTTTGGCAGCTTTACGCAGGCCTATTCCACCGCCGTCCAGCCAGGACTTGAGTATTTTTGGCACGGAGAGGCCTACCTCGCGTATCGCAGGAAGTGGGGGATTGCCTGCGTCTTGGCAGATCCGGTGGGCGTCCCCGCGTTGCACGGTCCCTTGCTGGCAGCTTTCAGCATGCAGCATCCCAAGAATTGCTTCTGGCAGATTTCTCGCACGACGGCCCAACTGCTCCAAGAGCAAGGATATTGGATCAACGAAATGGGCTACGACACACGATTAGACCTGGCCGCTTATGACTTCACTGGCAAACAAAAGGAGCGTCTTCGTCATGCGACTAATTGGCTTGCCAAGCACAATTACACGGTTCGTGAAGGGAGCTTTGCCGACGACATTTCCGAAAAAGAAATTCGCCAACTCTCGGACAAATGGCAAGCCGATCGCCGGACAACTCGAGATGTCTATTTCTTCAATCGCCCGATCGTCTATGACGACGAAGTAGACGTGCGAAAGTTCTTTCTTTTTTCGCCTATGGGAGCAGTCGAGGCTTTCATTTTCTTCGACCCCATCTATCGCTCAGGACAGGTCGTAGGCTACTCACCAGCAATCAAACGTCGCCTTCCCGATGCACCGTTGCGCGCCGAAGAGGGAATCATGAAACTGGCCATCGAGCAGTTTCAACGCGAAGGGGTCGAACGCATCATGCTCGGCCTTTCGCCGATGGCTGGGATCACGGACAAGGAATTTCGCGCCAATCCACTGATCCATTTCAGTTGGAGCCGCGCACTCAATGCCTGGTGGATCAACCGTTATTTTTACAACCTGGCTGGCCATGCGGACTTCAAACGCCGCTTCGCTGGTCACGAAGAGCAGACCTACTATGCATCGAAATGCCTGTTCAATGATATCCGGATCGTCGCCTCATTGAAGCTTGCCGGGGCACTGTGAAAGCTGGTGTATTAATGAGGCAGGGCCCCACCGATGAGATTGCCAGCCAGATAGGCCAGTGCCGCTGCAGTTCCCCCCACCGCCATGGTGATCAACCCTTCGCGGTACCAGGGCCGCTGGATAAACCAGGATTTGGCAGCGCCCACACCAAAAAACGCCGCACTAGTGAGCAAAGTACTCCACAGATAGGGACTCTCCACAGTGCCGGGCAAAAACCACTGCCAGACAAAGACCAAGAGGGGGATGAAACCGACCGTGATAAATGCCACAAACGTTGTCAAAGCGGCCAACCGCGGGTCTGGGCCGTCGAGCGCCAGACCATGCTCGTCGGTTACCATCGTGTCGACCCATTGATTCACATCCGAAGTGATAATCTCTACCGCTCGATCCAAGTCGGCACCGCTGAAACCCTTTTGGCGAAAGATCTCACGGATCTCGGCCCGCTCCCCTTCGGGATACCGCTCAATGTGCTGCTTCTCGGTACGGCGAATTCGCTCTTGTAACTCGCGTTCGGCGCGGATTCCCAGATAGTTGCTGGCTGCCATGCTGAACCCATCGCCGATCAGGTTGGCTATGCCCAGGATGATGATAACGCTCGAACTAAGTCCGGCGCCGGCCACACCAGAAACCACGGCAAAGGTTGTCACGGCGCCATCGATCGCACCGTAAATAAAATCTCGGAGATAACTCGGTCGAGATTTTTCGTTGAGCCGCCGACGGATCGCTGCTGGCAGGTGAGAAGCGACGTGTTGCTGCAAAGGGGGTTGCTTCATGCGATTCGAATTCTACACACTAACACGTCAAATCTCTCCAGTTCGGCGAGAGGCTTCCACCTATCTTCGGCGAAACCATGACCGGGTGGAGCGGAATCGGTAAGTCGATTGACTACGATTTGTGCGTTCCCACTGCATCGATCCATAGTTGATGCCGCTAATGTTGTAGCTGCGATAGGGATTCCTCTGACTAATAACGCGAGCCGAGGAAGAACTTGCCGTAAACAATTCCAGAAAGACCAACACCGCCGCCGCGACAAATGCTTTGCGAAACATGATACACCTATTTTTCATTCGAGATTCGCAGGCAACACAATTCAGCATACCACCTGGACTACGCGTGCGATAGCATGTGCTATCGGAAATTCTAAGTCGCTTTACTGGGGAACACACATCGCCCGGAATCGCTTGCATTTCTAAGCATCCCGCACTTGCGCTTGATAAGATCTCCCGACTGCCCTCGCTTCATCCTACCCGCACCACTAGAATTCACTACGCAGTCATATCTGGCTTGGTCATTCGTCAATGTAAATTGGTCATTCTTCCGCTCCCATGTGTTCCGAACTCTTACGCATTCCCATTGAGATCTCTGGTGTGCCACTGTTCGGCGTGGGTGTGCTGCTTGCGTTGTGGATTATCGGTGGCATTGTTGCCATGGTGATTTACACCAGCAAAACTCGCCAACACAGCTGGAAAGAGTTTCTCCCCGGCTGGGTGATCGGTGCCCTGGCCATCGCGCTTCTACCGCGCTTTTTCCCCGAGGGCTTGCCCCTGCGCGGCTACGGACTGATGGTCCTGCTGGGCTCCGTCGCAGGCCTCGCGATGGCTATCCATCGCGGCAAACAAATGGGCATCCATCCCGACAAAATACTCTCCTTGGCATTCGGCATGTTCCTCTGCGGCATAGTCGGGGCCCGCTTGTTCTATGTGATCGAATATTGGAATACTCGCTTTCAATTCGACGACTGGCAGTCTACGCTCCTGGCCATCATTAAATTCACAGAAGGGGGGCTGGTGGTTTATGGTGCCTTGATCGGCGCAAGTGTGGCGTTTCTTGTTTTCACTTATCGCAACAAGATGCCGGCCCTCGCGCTGGCCGATTTGATTGCTCCCAGTCTGCTCATTGGGCTCGCCTTTGGGCGGATCGGTTGTCTCTTGAATGGCTGCTGCTATGGTGGTGAGACCGATTTGCCTTGGGGAGTCACCTTCCCCCGCGAGAGTCTGCCCTACATGGAGCAACTGGAAAGCGGACGGCTTGTGGGTGAGAATCCGCCGCTCGACGCTGCCACAGGGTTGCCCCTCAATCTGCCGCCGAGGAGTCTGCCCGTCCATCCGACACAAATTTACAGCTCGATCGACGCGGCCCTGTTGTGTTGGTTTTTGTGGAGCTACTACCCCTTCCGCCGCCGCGATGGTGAGGTCACGGCCCTGATGCTCACGATCCACCCCATCTCAAGATTCTTGCTGGAAATAATCCGCATCGACGAATCGGCCGTCTTCGGCACTGGGCTGAGTATTTCGCAGAATATCAGCATTCTACTGCTCGCGGCGACTGCCGTCGGCTGGGTTTTCCTCCTACGCCAGACCCCTCACCGGGCTTCGTTCGTATAAAAAAAGTTGGAAGAAAGAAATTTGCCACGGAAGAACGCGAATCCAGCAGAATTTCGCAGATTAAACGAAAAGGCTGACTAAAAAGACCTGCGAAAATCCGAAAAAATCAGCGTTTTTCTGCGTTCTATTTCTTTGATCAAAATTTCTCGCCATTTTTTCCGCAAGATATCCCCGCCAGCGGTAACTACCTCTTTGGAAGCAAAAACCCCCGATGAACCAAACCATGGACTGGCCGCGCGTGCTCGGCGAACATCGTCGCTGGTTGGCGACCGTGTTGCGGGCTCGCGGTGTGGAGTTTGGTGCCGTTGAGGAAGTGATGCAGGAGGTGCAAGCCGAGGCATTGCGGAGCGTCGATCGACTTCGCGATGCGGATAAAGTTGCCCCCTGGCTGTACCGTATTGCTGTGACCTGTGCGTTGCAGTATCGGCGACGCCTGGGTCGCACTCGACGACTGATGGAGCGGTATGCCCGCGAGGCTGAAGTGCCATCGAGTTCCTCGGAACCGGACCCGCTCGACTGGCTACTGGCTGAAGAGCAGCAGCGCATCGTGCGTGACGCTTTGACCGGATTGCCTTCGCGCGATGCGGAGATGATGTTACTCAAGTACACCGAAGATTGGAGTTATCGCCAATTGGCCGAGCATCTGGGTTTGACCACCAGCGCCGTCGAATCCCGCTTGCACCGAGCCCGCGAGAAAATGCGTCGCTCACTGGCACAGTTGGCTCCCGAAATTGTTCCGCAATGATTGTCATTCCGAAAGGAGCTCCGCGACTTGAGGAATCTGTGTAGCACCACCAACACACATTGCGTCCCGAGCACGAGTATAAACCAGATTCTTCAGTCGCTGAGGCTCCCTCAGAATGACAGTATTGAATGAAGGCCCCTCAGAATGACTTCAATACCATGAAATCAACACCGCAAAACGACAATGCATTATTCGACCGCCTGGCGGATGGAGAATTAACTCCTGAAGAGCGCCGCGAATTATTGGCATCGCTCGATGGTCGACCCGACGGTTGGCGGCAATGTGCTCTGGCACTGTTGGAGGCGCAAGTTTGGCGCGAGCAGTTGAAATCATATGTGCGCACGGAGGCCCCTCCCACGACCGTGCAGGTTGAAGCAGCAACGCCCTCGCAGCTCCCTGCGCGGTCAGTGAGGGTGTGGGCATTGGCTGCCAGCACATTGATCGCTTTCGCCTTGGGTTGGAGCCTCCAACCTCAAAACAAAGTCGCACCCTCTCCGAACGAACTCGCGTCGAACGAGGTGCCAGTCGTCGAGCAACTCCAGCCCGAGGTAAATGCACCAGTCAAGAGATTAACCGATTCAAGTGATGCTGTCACCCTGGTGGTGCGCGACGTCGAGGGTCGCAACCAGCGCGTGAGCCTCCCCCTGGTAGATGCCGAAACGCTCGGCGGCCAGTGGGCTCAGGCATCCTCCTCGGTACCTGCCGAACTGCGTGCGGGCTTGCAAAACCGGGGACTCGATCTCCGCAGCAAACGGCGCTACGCACCCTTGTTTTTCGAACAGGACCAGGGGCTGGTTCCCATGGTCGTGCCCGTGGATGACACCTATGTGGTGCCTGTTAATCGACCGGTGTATTAGTTGTTGAGTAGGTGAGTCGTAATTGTGTCATTCCGCCAATTTGGCGATTATTATTAATTCACACTTTTTACAGGAGAACACAAAATGAAACGCAACCATTGGATCTGGGACGCCTTGATTATTGTCGGGCTCACGGCGATCGCGGCCCTTATTTCGCAGTCGATTCAAGTTGCACATGCACAAGCCGAAGAGCTTGAAGGAAACATCGTGCAGATCGGCCCGGCGGGTGCCGATGAACCAGACCTTCCCCTCGCCGCCGAAGAAACACCACAGGAACCAAGCTATTGGATAGGTCTGCGGGGACGCAATGTCGATGATCCCGTGCTACGCACCCAGTTGCAGCTTGCCGAGGAGATGGGAGTCGTGATCGAGGATGTTGTCTCCGACAGCCCGGCCGAAAAAGCAGGCTTGCGCAAACACGATATCATCCTGCGGGCCAATGGCAATGCCGTTGACTCCATGCTTGTCCTCCAAAATGAAGTTTTAAACAACAAGGAGAAACCACTCGAGTTGTTGCTCCTTCGCCTGGGCAAAGAGATGACCATCTCCGTCACGCCCGAAGAGCGACCTGCCAACGTGGAGCAGCTATCGGGTGGTGACATGACCGCACCACTGGGAGGTGCCGATCAGGCGCTCCAGCGACTTTTGGAACAATTCAATGCGGGTGGTGGTTTTCCTGGTGGCATTGGTGGCCGACGCATCATCGGCCCCGGGCTGGCTTTCAACCACAATCGCATCGACCTCAACGCGATGCCCAACGGCATGTCGGTCTCCGTAATGCGCGAGAACGATGGGCCAGCCAAGATCACCGTCCAAAAGGGTGACCAGACGTGGAGCTTCGATAGCAGCGACGCCAAGGCGCTGGCCGAATTGCCCCAGGATGTTCGCCAGTACGTCGAAGGGATGCTGCAGGGCCAAGGAGGCGGCTTCGATATCAAGAAGGAACTAGGCAATCTCGACTGGAAAGCCGAACTTCAGCACATGCTCCCCAATAACCTGGGCATCATGCCCGGCATCCAACAGCATGAGGACGAAGTCCTCCAGCGGATGCAGAAGATGGAAGAGCAGCTCAAGCAGCTTCAACAACAACTTGAGCAGCAAGGCGGCAAGCCTATGAGAACTAGTGGGAATAAGTGATTCCCACTCAAAACCAAGGGTCTCCCCCCGATAGCCGGTCGAGTTAGCTGCGTTCTGCGGCGACTCGGCTGGCTTGTTTTTTTGATCTCCTCTCTAATAGCCGTTGGAGTTAGCCAATGATTATAGTGAGCAAACCATCGGCTTGACGTCGACGGCTGGAAAAGAAGGGAGTCCCGTTCATGGCAACAACAACTTCTGAGTCCAAAAGTTGGCTAAGCCGCTTCAATGCCACTCCGCTGTATGTCCGCATCCTGATCGCAATGATGCTGGGGCTCGTCACAGGGCTTTTGCTTGGCGAGCATGCGTCTTTCTTGGAGGTGCCCAGCAGGGTGATTCTTCAATTGCTGGCCGCCTTGGCGCCCCCGCTGATTTTAATCGCGGTCGTGCACGTACTCATGACCACGCAGATTTCCGGCAGAACCGCGGGACGGTTGGCTGGCTTGCTGCTGCTCAACACCACGGTTGCAATTGCGATTGGTCTCACGGTGGCGAATGTGATGAAACCAGGAACCTGGTCGAAGCTTGAGAGACCCGAAGCGCCAGCATCGAAGGAGTCAACCACTGTCTCACCGGTCGATCTGCTCATTCAAAATGTCCCGAAAAGCATCCTGGGACCGCTGAGCGATAAGCAGAATATTATCGGTGTGATCTTCATAGCGGTGGCATTTGGAATCGCGCTGCGTGGGGTGAAGTCTAAACCGGTCAACAATGTGCAAGACTTTGTCGAGATCGGCTACCAGGTCGTTCTCACTATGCTGCATTGGATTATCCAAGTGGTGCCCATCGGGGTGTTCGCCATCGTCGCCAAAGTGGTCGGTACGGAAGGGTTCTCCCCGTTCAAGGCTATGGGAGCGTTTGTCTTGGCGGTTTTGATTGCCTTGTCACTGCAAACCGGTTGGTATCTGCTGAGAATCCGTCTATTTTCGTGGGCGAGGCCCATGGATGTGTTGCGTGGTATGCGCGACGCACTTGCGATGGCGTTTTCAACCGACAGTTCCACGGCGACGATGCCGGTCACGTACGAATGCCTCACCCAGAAAGTCGGCATCCGCGAACAATCCGCCAGCATGGGAGCCCTCGTGGGGGCAAACTTCAACAACGACGGCACCGCGCTCTACGAGGCCATGTCCGCCCTGTTCGTCGCCCAACTGCTCGGCCAGCATCTTACGATCACCCAGCAATTGATTGTCGTCGTGACTTCCATCATTGCTTCGGTCGGTGCCGCTGGAATCCCCGAAGCGGGCTTGGTAACGATGACCCTGGTATTCACGGCAGTCGGTCTCCCCGTGGAATACATCGCCCTCTTGCTCACGGTCGACTGGTTCCTGGACCGCTGCCGCACAACGATCAACGTACTGGGCGACGTCAATGTGAGTTGCTTGTTGGATGGGAAGATCAAACCTGTGGTGATCGGCGTCTCAGCCACATCTTAGGACTTAACTGTCTCCTACCCCAACTCCACCAATTGCGACCTTCTTAACTGCCCACACGCAGCGTCGATCTTGTCTCCCTTGCGATGCCGAAACCGAACGCGCACGCCGGCCGCTTCCAGAATGCGGCGAAACTGTTGCTGTCTTTCCACGCTAGGGGTGCGATACGGCAAGCCGGCGACCGGGTTGTAGGGGATTACGTTTAATAGCGCTTCACGACCGGAGAGCAACCTGCCCAGTTCGCGCGCATGCTCCACCGCATCGTTCACTTCGGCCAGCAGCACGTACTCAAACGTGAGCCGCCGCCCCGAGACGGCGAAAAAACTCTCCGCTGCTGCCATAATTGCGGACAAACCAATCTTCTCATTCACCGGCACGAGCTTGTTTCGCAATTCATCGTTGGGCGCATGCAGCGATATCGCCAGCCGATAGCTTGCTTGTTCGCGGGCCAACCGTTCGATTGCCTGGGGGAGCCCCACGGTGGAAATCGTGATCCGTCGGGCGCTGATATCGAGCCCCTCAGGTCGATGCGCTTCTGCCAGCGCAGGGAGCAAACCATCGAGATTCGCCAGCGGCTCACCCATTCCCATCACCACAATGTGGCTGAGTCGCTCCTCGGGTCCCAGGAGCAACTGCAAGCGTAGCATCTGCTCAACGATTTCGCCGGTTGTGAGATTGCGTTCTACGCCATCCAGCCCGCTCGCGCAGAACACACAGCCCATCCCGCAGCCTACCTGGGTGCTGATGCAAATCGTGCGGCGGACCGAATCGCGCAAGAGCACACATTCGATCTGCCCACCGTCGGCCAGTTTCAAGAGCAGCTTCTCCGTGCCATCCTCCGCCTGGGTGTGGCGGATGATTTCACTGGTCCACAATTGCCAGTCGCTTGCCAATTGAGCACGCAATGCCTTGGGGAGATCAGTCATTTCCTCCCAGTCACGTGCGCGCCGTTTGAAGAGCCAGTTGCGAATCTGCGCAGCCCGAAACCGCGGCAGGCTGTTCTCCTTGAGCCAGGTCTCTAGGGGCTCGCCGAGCGAGTTCAATAGATGCGGTGAGAGAGTGCTTGTCATTCCGATAGGAGTTCCGACTATTATGTCATCCCGATGGGAGCTCCGCGACCAGAGGGATCTGGTCTCTCCTTTTACGCGGGTCACAATTCGTATTCGTAATTTATAATGCTGTCCAGATCCCTCAGTCGCGAAACTCCTTCGGGATGACAGTTTGTCACCGCGCCGCGCCCTCCAACCAACCCGGCAACCACGTACACAGGTAATACGCCCGGGGTGCCGAAAGATCCAGCAGCGCCTGCAAGTTACTCAAGACACTCGGCGGTTCGCTCGCTTTTACACTCATTAGCGCGTCCAACGGAGTAACCGGTTCCTGATACTTGATGCAGCGCAGATCGTCGGGGTCCCGTTTGGCCAACTTGGCGGCCCGCTCAATCGCGGCTTCTACAAAACCGATCTGGTCCACCAGACCCAGCTCAAGTGCCTGGCTGGCCGTAAAAATCTGGCCATTGGTGACCTTCTTGAAGGCATCCTCGTCTTCTCGGTACTTGGGTCGACCTCTGAGCACGATTTCCTTGAACCGGTCGAAACTATTATCCACCAACTCTTGAAACAGCTTGCGTTCTTCGGCTCGCTCGGCGGGGCTCAGCTCGCGCGTCGGGCTTCCCATTAGTTTGAATTTGTCGCTCGCGATCGAGTCGTCTTTCACATGAAAGCTGGCCAGCATCCCGGAGAGATCGTAGTGGGGAATCACGACGCCGATCGATCCGGTCCAGGTGGTCGGTTCGGCAAAGAGAGTATCCTCCACTTCGCCAACAGCCATGGCGATGTAATACCCGCCGCTCGCGCAGATGCCTCCCATACTCACCACAACGGGGAGCTTGCGATCCTTGGCGAGTTCCACCACATGATGATAGAGAAAGTCGCTGGCAGTGACGGTTCCCCCGGGAGAATCGATCCGCAGCACGAGCGCGACCACGTCGTCGTCCTTGCGCACCCGGTCGAGTTGCTGCTTCACAAATCCATCCGTGTCCAGGATGGTGTCTGAAATATCAATGATGGCAATTTTCTTGTCGGCCGTCTTGCTGAGCGAGTGATACTTCTCCTGCGGCGCGCCCGGCTCGCTGAAATAACTTTGATAGCTGGCAGACATGCCGATGAGCGACATCACAGCCAGGACCAATAAGACAATCAAAAACTTGCCGTAGCGTCCGAAGGCCGAGGGAGGCTGTTGCTGGAGAATCACCTGAGGTGGTGGAGGTGGGGAACCATAATTCGGGGTAGGGGAGGGCGTGTCAGACATCGAAAGATCTCGTGGGTCGAAAGGGTATTTGAGGATTCAAGTTCGCTTGCAAAACCTCCATCACGTTCGCACAGCGTAGGCAGATTCCCTATTCTACTGCTACCGCCCCGTGGGACAACGAGGTGAGGAAATTACCAGAAAGCAATGACCAATTTCCAATGAACATTGCCCCCTGAAACGCGAACCACAGCGTCGATTTGGACATTGGTCATTGGACATTGGTCATTTAATGTTGCCAGTTGGCCCTGCTTGCCGTTACAGTACCAGTACGAATCGGCGAGAATTTTCCCACAGTACACTTCGATAGGAGTTGGCGGCTTGATAGTTTGTGCTGCAGCAGAGTGTTTCCCTGAGATTCCTCAGTCGGATGTCCTCCCAATGTTGGTCGACTTGGAATTCTCCTCGGTCGAACTTCCCCTTCACGAAGAAGGCCTCACTTGGGGAAAACCTTCCGCCGTGCTAGCAGATTTCGACAGGTCCGTCGAAGCAGTCCGCGATACGAGTCGACTGGCCATCTCTGCCTTCTCGGTCGATCCTGGTCCCTGGGGCGGCGACTACTACGACCGCTTCAACGCCTGCTGCAAGCTGGCCAAGTCACAACGGGTCGTTCCCCTTGTTGTGCCCGCAGCCGAATTAGGCACGCCCTTCAACGAAGAAATCGAACGTCTTCGCGAACTCGTACGCATCGCCTCGCTCGAAGGCTGCCTGGTCGCACTGAAAACCGAAATCGGCACGATGACCGAGGATCCCGACACGGCGGTCGTCCTCTGCGACAACGTGAAAGGCCTGGGCTTGGCGCTCGATCCCTCGCACTACATCGCCGGCCCACGCCAGGGCCGCGACTATTCGAAGGTGATGCCCTATGTGTACCACGTTCACCTGCGCGATTCGACCAAGAGCCAACTCCACGTCCGCGTCGGCCAGGGCGAACTGGATTACGGCAAGCTGATCAGCCAACTGCAAAACGCTGGCTACGATCGTGCCCTCTCGATCCACATGCCCCCGCTGGAAGGCCAAGACCACCGCGCCGAAATGCGCAAGATGCGGCTGCTGTTGGATAGTTTGCTTTAGGATCTATTCAAAGAATTTAGCAATACTCAACCTGATTTTGCATGTCTTTGGATTCCAGAATCTCGGCGAGAAATTTGAGGAATTGAATAATTTCCCCTGATGTGCGTTTGCCTTGTTTTGAATAGACAATACCAGAATGTCTTATTCCCGTGTTGTGCATTCGCAGGAAGTCGTCATCTTGAGTGAAGATTACATATCCTTCTGTAAGCGCATATTCCACGATTAGTTCATCATCTACTGACCGCAGATCAGCTTCGGCGGCTGTAGTGACTACCACGTCACGTTGCCGGAGGCCATGCGCGATGGCGTAAGGAACATTCTCATCAAGTAGGTAGCGAATCACTGCCTGCATCCATATTGGCAAGCTTTGTCGCCAGCGGTCCGGGGCCTGTTGCCTGTTTTATCTGCTCAACATACTCGTCTGCCTCTTTCATCTGCTGGTCGATCATCTGGCGATTATCCCAATAGTAAGCCAGGGCAGCGTGAACGTCGGCCAAACTAATCGATGGATATTGAGCCGTAATTTGGTCGGGACTTTCGCCTCGAATTTCACTTGCAACGTAAATATCCCAGACACGAATGCGGGTGCCCTTGATGCAAGGTTTGCCGCCACATTTACCCGGTACAGATTCAATATGTTGCAGTGTTACTGGTTCCATAGTTCCAGATTACCATAGATTGCCACTTGATACCAAGAGAAAACGACTTTATCCCTAATGAAAGCATTCTTGGCATCGAGCTATGGCCAGCTGAGCCATTCTTTACTTGCGATTGTGCAAAGTGTACCTTCAATCTAAGAAGCTTGCATCAGCCGTGCCGCAACGCGGCACACGGCAATGCCGGTAATCAAACTTTCCCACTGCTCATCGCGCTGCGTTTTCTCTAGCTAGAGGATGCTTGTATGTGATTTGCATACGTTTCTCACTTTCAGCAAAGTGAAGGGGTACTCATGTTTGCTCTGTCGCATTGCATCATATTTTCCCTACGAAGGTTTGCAGCAGTCTCTTTTCTGGCACTCAGCTTTCTTCCGATGGCGGCCGTCACCAGCGCGACCAGCGAAGCGGCCGACCCACCCAAAGCGCTTCCCGCATGGGTCGTGTCCACAACTCCCGCGATCGGCGCCACGGAGGTCGACCCCAAGACTTCTGAGATCACGATCACTTTCGACCGCGACATGCAGTCGGGCATGAGCTGGACCGGCGGCCCGCCACTGTTCCCGGAGGTTCCGCAGGATGCAAAAGCAAACTGGCGGGACAAGCGAACCTGCGTGCTGCCGGTGAAGCTCAAAGCGGGCGAGTACTACCGTGTGGGAATCAACTCCACGAGCTTTCAAAACTTCCGCAGTGCGACTGGTCAACCGGCCCCCTGCACGGCCATCTATTTTGCGACCAACAGGGCCAGCAAAGCCGTAGAGAGTCGCGTGCGCGTTCCACAGATCACAAAGATGGTCCCCGAGAATGGTGAGTCGGCGGTCGATCCCCAGACCAAGGTCCTGCGCGTCACGTTTAATGTGCCCATGGGGGAAGGCATGAGCTGGACCGGAGGTGGCGAGGCATTTCCTGCTCCGCGCGATGGCGAAGAAGCCAAGTGGTCGTCTGATGGGAAAACTTGTCTCTTGCCAGTGACCCTCAAACCCAGTCACGAGTACCAGTTAGGCATCAACAGCTTGTCGCACATCAACTTCCAATCCAAATGGGGCGTACCCGCGGAGCCGGTGGTGTATCGGTTCAAGACGGGTAGAAAGGAATAGGCGGCAATAATCTCTCACTAGCGGGAAACCTGCTTGCCTGCGAAACCTTTCCAATCTAGAGGGGTTTCATCTGAGGATTGCCAACTTAATTCCTCCCAATCCACAACTTGCTGCAATACAATAACGGGAAATTAGCAAGCCACCCGCGGAGTCGCATTTTGTCCACCAGTCAGTCCACCGCAGCACGATACACTGCCGGGGATCCCGACGTGCGGCTGATGCTGCGGGTACAGCAGGACGATGCAGAGGCCTTTGAGGAGTTGATGCTGCGCTATCAGGATCGGGTGGTGTCGCTGATGACCCATCTGGTCGGAAAGCGTGATCTGGCTGAGGACCTCGCTCAGGATATTTTTTTGCGAGTCTACCGTTCAAGAAAAAAGTATGTGCCGGGGGCCAAGTTTTCCACTTGGCTCTACACAATTGCGAACAACGTGGCGTCGAACTCACGGCGTGGACTTGCCAGACGACGCGAGGTGAATCTCGTCGCCCACGAGTCGGGAGAGTTCACCGGCAACCCGCTCGATCAGGCCGCCCTCGCAGCAAGCGGATTGATGCCCACCCGCCAGTTGGACAAAGCCGAGTTGAGCCAGGTCGTACAAATGGCCGTCGCGGCGCTCAACGAACGCCAACGGATGGCCGTGTTGCTGAACAAGTTCGAACACCTGGGCTACGAAGAAATCGCCCAGGTAATGGAACTGACTCCCGCGGCGGTGAAGTCATTGCTCTCCCGCGCGCGGGCCAACCTGCGCGAGGTTTTGGAACCGTACTTAGAGCAGGGAACGAAGATTGATACACCGGAGAAATAGTGAGTAGTATTTTTTTCAGGAGTGGCGATGTTTGTCATCCCCATGGGAGCTTCACGACCAGAGGGATCTGGGTGACGCCAAAGGTACGTATTGAGAACGTGCAATGGGTCTACCCAGATTCCTCGGTCGCCTAGGCTCCCCCGGAATGAAAAATAGCGATCTTAGAACGACAAATGAACAACTCCCCCACCAATCACGACCCGCAGCGTCTGGAGCAGATCGTCGCCTTTCTCGACGGTGAGCTTTCCAGCGTGGACGAAGCGCTCATGCGCCGGCAGCTTGCCGAGGATGCCGATTTACGGCATGAACTGCAGAGCATGGATCGTGCCTGGTCGGCGCTGGACGCCTTGCCGGGTGTGACGGTAGACGACAAGTTCTCACAGACCACGATGGAACTGGTAGTCGACGCCGCTCAAAATGAATTGGTGGCTAAGACGATGGCCATTCCAGTGCGGCGTCGGAAACAGTGGTTTGCGAAGTTGCTCCTCACGGCGGCTGCCGCTGCCTTGGGTTGGCTGGTGGTGCAGTTGGTCGAGGAAAATCCCAACCGGATGTTGCTCAGCGATTTGCCCGAGATTGAATACATCGACATCTATTCGCAATTCCAGGACGTCAGTTTTTTGCGCGACTTGCAAAACCAATTGGGAGACACCCCCTGGGCAACCGACCTTTCAGTGACTGATCTTGAAGACCGGGTTCATGAGTTTAACGAGATCGCTACGCCTTCGGGTCGCCAGGAGTGGCTTGCTGGCTTGGAAGACGAAGGGCGAGTAGCTCTGCGAGGCAAATACAACCGTTTTCTGGCAGTTTCCCAGAAAGAACAATCACGCTTGCGCGACTTGCACGAGACGGTCATCAATGCCCCAGACAGAGATCAACTTGTCGAGACGATGCTTGATTATCAGTCGTGGCTCAACACGCTTCCCGCCAGTCAGCAGTTCGAACTGCGAGAATTGCCGGCCGACAAACGGGTACGCGAGATTGTCAATTTTCAACGACGCGAAGCAGCGGGCGACTGGATCGAGCTTTCTGCCGAGGAGGTTCGGCAGCTTCGTCGGGCGCTCTTTGAAACCCGCCAGCGACTCATAGCGCAGATGACCCCTCAGCAACGTGAGCGCTTCGAAAATGCTGGCATGGGAGGACGCTGGATTGCGCTTACTCGCCAGTTCCCCGAACTGCGAGATCAGTGGCGCACGGTTGCAATTAAATCCCTGTCAGAAGAGAAACGCGCACAATTTGCTGCACTCGACGAGGTCCAGCAAGAACGGCAGCTTGCCCGCTGGATGCGAGACATTGCCATGCGCGAACCCCGTGAGCGTATCCCTGGCACTCGCCAACGATTCAATGAGGTGTCCCAGGTAGAACTGGAGCGGTTTTTTGCCGAGGAGCTCGACGCCACGACCCGAGAGCAGTTGCTGGCGCAGCCACGAGATCGCATGGAGCAGCAACTCAGAAGTTTGTATCTTCGCGGTGAACAACCCTGGGGCGATGGCACTTTAGACCGTGACCGCTTTGGTCCAGCAAACCTCTCCCCGCTGGAGCCCCTTGACCACATTCGCCGAGGATCGGGACCACCACGCGAAGGGGAGCGGGAAGGATTCGGCCCACCCGGCCGCCGTGGCCCACCCGAAGACCGCCCCGGATTTGGTCGTCCTCTGCGCACCCGTGAAGGCGAGCGCCCCAGAGATCTCCCTCCGCGACCAGAGGAGGGATTTTGAGCGAGCGAAGGGGAGCGACCTATGAACCAGGATTATTATGGTCGAGAGTGCTTCGGGGTAGAGTCACTTGCGAAATTTGGTGGCTCGTACCAACCGGAAGATGATCCAAGCCATGGGGAAAGCTCTGATATCCATCTCGACAACGGATGCAATCAAGTGGATTAGCCATGCCGGTTACCGGAACACTCATGTAGGGACTGCTCTAGAAGCCAGTCGCAAGCTGTTCAGATCTGCAGTCAACGCAAAGCATCGTTACCCGAAATCCCTAGTCGCTTTTTAGGTAGCACACGCGAAATGGCTGACACAATTTTGGGTTGGCTTCGGATTCGTCTGGCCCTAATGGATCCAACGTTAAAGCACACCAGTAATTCTGCGTATCACTGTAGTGTAGTAGGCCAGGCCGCTCGTCGGGGCGATAGGTCATACTTTTGCAGCGGAGCTGCGAACAGCAACTCTGGGGCGGCAATGATGATAGGTTCAACGACGTTGAGTTTGGATCTTTCAATTCCACGAAGGCACCTCCAATCCGGCGGCAGCCATCAAGGCACGTCTGACGGCCACTTTGACCAATTGAACCTTGTACTCATTTTCTTCAAGCGGGTCTGCATCGATTGCGGCCGCCTCACCTGCAACTGTGGCTAATTCCAACGTAATTTCCTTGTTTCCCAACACGTCCATGGCAGATTGGCTGATCCACGGAATTGGCGCTACAGCTCCCAGGCAGACATGCCAGCCCTTTTTCAAGCGGGCAACGCTAGCCAATACGAGGGGCCAATCGAAGCTTTGCTTTTCACGCAATTCAATCGTTGCGCTCCGCAAAGGTGCCATTGGGAAAGAAATTTCTAGAATGATCTCGCCTTCCTTTAGAATGTTCTCTGCATATAAAGAATCTTCTGGGAGCACAAAAAAATCTTCTGCTTTCACCTCTCGATTTCCAGACTCAACCGAAGCAATGGTGATCGATCCATCGAGTGCAATAAGCGCCGGAGCGATGTTTGATGGGTGTACGATGTAACAAGGTCCGCCGCCGAAGATTGCGTGATACCTGTTTTCTCCTTCTACTGCAAAACAGGTTGCACCACCTTTCTTCAAACAGTGTAATTCGCGATTTCGAAAGAACCAGCACCGCGGGCGTTGACAGAGATTTCCGCCGACGGTTGCGCGCTCTCGAATTTGAGGCGTGGCTGCATGCGCTGCTGCAGAGTGAAATGCGTTGAACTTCCTTGCTAATAATTCGCTGCGACCAATATCGGCCAGCGTCGTCAGGCTTCCAATGCGCACCGCTTCCTGCTCTTCTCGAATGTAGCGGAGCTGATCGAGACGATCTATTGATAGCACTACTTCGGGTTCAATTAGACGTTCTTTTATTAGATCCAATACGTCCATTCCGCCCGCCTTCAGCGTAGCTTGCCCAGCCCCATATTCTGCTAAGGCTGCACTCAGTTCTTCAGCCACATGATAATCAAACGAGTTCAAGATTTTGCCTCCTTCTCGGAGAGTGCCGTGAGAATCTTTCTTGGAGTGAGGGGCATCGATCGAACTTGAACACCAATTGCGTTGGCAACTGCTGTCGCAATCGCCCCCGGCACAGGTACTACCGGTGGCTCACCCAGGCTATTAACGGCTACTTCGCGCTGCTCTCGCCAGATGATCGGTACGATCTCAGGTACGTCGACTGGACCTGCGATTTTGTACATGTCCATGTTGGCATTCACCATAGTTCCAGTTTGATTGTTGAGAACGCGTTCTTCAAACAAACAGAAGCTCAAACCCTGAATCACAGCCCCGCAAATTTGATTCTCGATTGTATTCCGGTTTACGGGCAGTCCAACATTCTGCAGGGCTACGATTTTCTTGACGTGGATAATACCCGTTTCCACATCAACGGCAACCTCGGCAAACTGTACTGCTTCACTTCCGGTAGGGTCTTTCCCAAATGCGCCATCTTCGTCAGAGAGAATGGCTATGCGATCTCCAGTCATCAACTGGCATGCGTCCTTCCACTGGATTGACTGATCTTGCCCAATGATTCGACCATCTTCTAGGTTTAGTCCGCTGGCGTCGTTTAATTTCCACTCCTTTGCAACCAATTCCAGAATCCTATTGCGGGCCTTTTCTGCAGCCAGGAATGCCTTGGGGGCAGTGAAGCGACTGGTGACCGATCCGCCACTGGCAGGCCCGGGTGGCAAGTCGCTACTCCCGACTTTGACAACCAGAGCATTACGTGGTAATCCCATGTAGGTGCGCACGACATCTCCGATCATCGTCCTGTAGCCTGTCCCAATATCTTGTGCACCACTGAGAACTTCGACAGTGCCGTTACGGTACACATTGACACCTATGGCAGCTGTTCCAGGTCTGTTTCCCCAATCAGCAACACCTATGCCAAAACCACGTTTTATCGGACCAGGTGAAAGGCCATTGGGCTGACGCTCGGACCACCCTATCTGTTCTGCTCCGACGCGGAGCATCTCCTTCCTGAGTTCACTCGTTTCGTTCAACTGGCGGAATTCTAGCGGATCCATATTAACCTCGACCGCCATCTGGTCCATCATGAGTTCGATCGCGAACATCGCTTGGGGATGTCCCGGAGCTCTCATTGCACGAGGAAAGCCTCCATCGATATGGACGTCCTGATGTACTTTGGCAATCGTGCCGAAGTCGTATCGTGAAGGGTTACTGACGCCACCACCTCCCCCCGTGGGGCCAACTGAGCCCCAAGTTGCGATCTTACCGCCCCTAATTTTACCGTCGCGCGTCAATCCGATCCTCATGTGCTGAAGACTGCCTGGCCGATTCCCTGTATCAAGCATTTCTTCTTTGCGATTGCACACTACGCGACATGGGCGTTGGTACTTTTTACTGATTTGAGCGGCCAATCTGCCCTCGTTATCCATGCCAAATTTGCTTCCAAACCCTCCCCCCACGTGCTCACAGTGAAACTCCACTTGGTCGGGTCTTAGCCCGAGTTCGCGTGCTAGGTCATCGCGAAACGCCACGTTACTTTGAGTAGATCCGTACGCGACAGCGGAATCGCCTCGAAAATGGACGACGCAACTATGAGGTTCCAAACAGCAATGGGTTTGTACCTGTGTTTGAAACTCCCCTTGGACAACCAGGTCACAGGTATCAATCACGTTTTCTGCTTGAACATCATTCTCGGCTGGTTCAAGGTCTTCCAGCGCGGTGCGTTCCTCTTCCAGCATTGTGCGCGGCCAGCTTGCTGCAAACTTCATTTTGAGAGCTGCGATTGCCTGTTCAAGCGCTTGTCGAGACTCCGCACAAATGTACCCAATTCGATCACCATGGTAACGAGCAGACTTCTTTTCGAGCTCGACTTCCAGGACGTCGTGGATTGATCGAGCGGATTCGACGTCTGCGCTGCGAAGTCGGGCATCACCAAAGTCACATCGGATATAGCAGGCCCATAGCATGTTTGGCAGGTAATAGTCGGTAGTGTATTTTGCGGAACCAGTGACCTTTTCACGAATTTCCAAACGCGGCTCGTCGTTCTCCAGTGCAACTCGATTGTCATTTCGATAGCTCATGATTGCTCCCTCGTTGCCGCAGCCGTCACTGCGTCCAAGATTCGCACATAAGCCGCGCAACGGCAAATGTTGCCGCACAGACCCTGCTTAACTTGTTCACGAGTGAGATGGGGTGTTTCATCAAGTAATGCACGTGATCGCACAGCGAATCCCGGTATGCAGTAACCACATTGACAGGCATCATGTTCTATAAAGGCTTCCTGAACCGGATCGAGCTGTCCACTGGCACCCAAACCCTCGATGGATACTATTTCATGTCCTAGCGCGTCGATGGCCAGCATCATACAGCTGTTGACACTTCGACCATCGACTAGAACAGTGCAAGCTCCGCACGCGCCTCGATCGCACACTTCTTTTGTCCCGGTCAATCCTAGTGATTCACGGAGAGCAACCAGAAGTGTAGTGTCAGGTGAGATATGAACAGACGAAGTCGTACCGTTGACTTGTAACTCGATTTTTAAGCCTTCCGCTGGGTACCGCGTGATCCCGCTACGCGTGGCCGGCGCTGACGTCTCATTGCTATTGGCAGTTGGCGTTAAGCCGACAAATGCTGAACCGGCCACAGCTCCGCCTCCGGCACCTTGTAGAAACCGTCTTCTGGAAATGCCGTCCATAGGTCTGTTTGTTTGATTCATCTCAGCCCCATATGAAAGTAAGGATCTTCAACTCGAAGTCGAAGAAGCATTATAACCGATGAGTCCTTGCACAGAAATTCTCCAGATTTACAATAGACGCAAAAATGGTCTTTAGTTCGATTCGCGATCGCCACCAAGTGGTCGACTTGTTTCTCTGGGAAACACTCGTTACGAGTTCGCTGAGACTTTAACGCTACTGCCAGCGGAAACTGCCACTCGGCCGCTAGACGACCGCCCACGATTTGCTCGCCTCCCACGCCCCGGGGAAGGCAAGAGCCCCAGAGATCTCCCTCCGCGACCGGAGGAGGGATTTTGAGTGGATGCAAGGCATGGGAAATGTTCGGTGTGGCGACCAAGGAAGGAATCCTGTACTCTGAGCCACAATGGTGCTTGCGAATCCCAAAGATTCTGGACTCATCGAGTGAATTAGGAACTCGGACTGTCCACGCGGCGTTCGATTTCCCATAAATGCGGCGAGGAACCGAGCAATGTTTTCGAGGAACTGAGATGACATGTTCCTAAACCAAATTCAATTCTAAGCAAAGTTTCTTTTGAACTCTCATTACCTCCATGAATCCTAACAAGAAAACACTACTGCTTCCGATTCTACTGATCACACTGGGTGCCGGATGGTTGCTCACAACGCTCGGAGTTGCTCCGGGTATTGATTGGGCTTGGACACTTGGTCTCGCTGCTGTTGGGTTGTTGACATTATTCGTGAGTGGAATCGATAAAGTCACCGTGGTTGTTGGTCCGTTCCTCATCCTGGGAAGCTGCCTGTCTATACTCCGACAGACAGATCGACTGCATATTGATACAGAGATGCCCATTCTGGTAATGATTGCGGGCGTGCTGCTTCTGGTTGCGCGGAACCCAGCAATCCCAGCCCCAAAATGGATCATTCCAGACCCACAGGCAAGCGGGCAAGACTCCAAGAAATGAAATGGGGCATAACACTCTGCACATGGAGACGCCGGCAGCAAGTGTTTTGAATGGAACAATTACTTCGGCACACTGTTAGCCATTGTTGGTACAACTGTTTGCCATCACGCTTTCCGCTGCGAGTTCGAAGTGCCTTGAAGCGACAGCCGGCTAGACTATTGTAACACACTTTAGTAACTCGCAGTGATGCAGTCCTCAATCAGGTCGAGGAGAGACTGTGACCAACCCCCCACGAGTAGTATGCGCAGCGAAAGTTCCACGAATAATGGGCATGAAGCATTTTTTATTGAGCCGCTATGCACGCAACTCCCCCATGGATCACCCTGTAGAAAACCACGACTTGCTAGACAAGGGGGTGCATGGTTGTTAGGATGTCTTCCCTCTTATCGCCAGGATTGGTTCCCCGCTGATCCATCTGGGGAATCCCAGTCTAAGGAGAAGTATCGTCTGAAACCTGAACTAAGGGGGTGATCTAATGCGCGAAACTCTGCGTGTGCAACTCCGATTGGGGCTCACTGGGCTGGCAGCCGTAGCGTGTGTTGGGATGACGTCGGTCCCATGCGTTGCCCAGTTTCTTCCAGCCATGTCCGCTTCGGCCTCGGCCCAGGCCAGTTTTGCGGCAGACACTGTTGGGCCGTTTCAGACAACCCTACCCTCGAACGGTTTCGTGACGGAAATCGCAAGCGCAGGAGGGACCAGTCCGTTCGGTTCCGCGTTTACAGTCGCGCAGAGTTCGGGCAATCTAGCGTTGCGCTCCCGCAGTCGCTGGACATCTTCGGGCGGTCCTATCACGGTCTTCGATCCTAAGAACGCCAGTGGATTTGCCCGCGCGTCGAATGTGTCGCACTGGGTGGCCGACGGTCCTCCGGGAACGACACATTTCGATCTGGACGTGCACCTCAGCTACTCTGGATATTTTGATGTCGGAGCGTCCAACCTGGAGGATTCCCAAGGATTCGTCTCGTTTGGCACGGGCGTGTTGGCCGATTTTGACGTGTTTCCTAATGCGGTCGGGTTGCCTGCCACGCTGGCCCTGTTTCGTGGACGGGCTGGCCTCAGCGCGGGGATCGGGTTAGATCAGAATTCTGATTTTGTGATCAATTCCGTGTTGAGCACGACGAGTGGTTGGTCGCAAAGCGATTTTAGCGTTACAGATGGTTCTATCCAGCCGGGAGGATTCGACGCAGGGGTTCATGCGTTGCTGATGTATTCCCAAGCGTTTCCGTCCGTTGTGTCGATTCCCATCGGCACGACGTTCGCCGTGAGGTCGATTCTGCAGACTTCAGTTGGCGATGGATTCGGTAGGATTCCTGCCGGTGCAACAGCCAATTTCTTTGACACCGGCACCTTCATGCTCACCTCGTCAACACCAGGTGTGACGATCGTGCTCATTCCTGAGCCATCGTCGCTGGTGCTTGCAATGATCATTGCTGTCGGCGTGGGATTTCGAAAGAGATAATAAAACCGGCTACCCACTGTCGTGTTCCAGTGGTTGTACCGCGTCGATGCGACTCCGCATTAGCTGCACGTCGCAGCTGAGTGTGGGATGAGTGAGACCGCTGCATCCTGCCCCGTGGCAACTCCTGCTTCCAAGCATGAATTGATGCGGTTTCCAAGATTCCGGTGCCCGTCTTTTCTCGTTTCACACGATCAATATGAAACTATCAGCGAACCGGCAGAACTTCAATTGCTATCAATACCCCACACAGCAGAGCAGCGAATCCTGCGACCGTCACGGTTCGATGGGCTGGTAGATAATCGTGTAAGGTAATCTTCCCGCGATCGCCAATGGGATCGATGTTACGACTGATCCAGCCAGATAGTTCGGCAAAGAGATAGGAACCGGCGATCATACCCACCATCATTGCTATCGCGTCATAATTCCCTTGGCCAAGTGCAGCGGCGCCAGTACCTGGACAATAAGCCGACAAAGCAAAGCCGATACCGAATAGTAGTCCACCAATCAAATTGGAAGCGTATCGTGTCGGTTTGATGTGAAGTTCGACAAGACCTGCTTTGTGCATCAAATGAATGCCCAACGCACCTGTGACCACCGCTGACAACATGACTTTAACGACGGTAAAATCAACGAGCAGGAGTTGTCCCATGAGCACATGGTATTTTGCTACGCCGCCCTTCTGCAGGAGGAATCCAAAAATCATGCCAAAAACCAGGCCCTGAAGCAGTGATCCTTCAGACGCCACTTGTGGCCTCGCTTCAGTGCTCGCGCCAGAGTTTGAATGGTCATTCGTTGTGGACATCTTCTTACCTCACAAGACAAACGTGCAGAATCACAAGGCATACATCATCTTGGCGACCACAACCCCACCAACGAAAAAGCAGATCGCCGAAAGCCAGGAACCCACCGCGAGTTGTAAAGTGCCACTGATTCCGTGTCCGCTCGTGCAACCACCTGCCATGCGCGCCCCAGACGCCATGAGCAGTCCCCCGGCGAAAGCAACCAAAGTCCGCAGTACATAGCTATCGGAACCAAAGCGTTCCTGCCACATGGCTGGCAAGTACTGCCCGGTTATTTCTCCCCCAGACCATGCTGCTAGAAAAGACCCTGCGACGACGGCAATGACCAGCATCAGTTCCCAACCGACTTTCGGGGGATTGTCTTTAAAGTATTTCAGCGAGCGAGTGTGTTTTGGAGCCAGCAGCAGGCCAATGATTCCCGCAATGCGTGCGTAAGCCGTCGATGCTCCCAATGGCTTATTGGAAAAGTAAAAAGTCACCATCGAAAGCACGCCAATCAATACACCGACAAGATATGGCGACCACGCGGGGCCGGCATATTTGAGCGGATCTATTTCTGCGAACACGATTGTGGGTTGCGAAAGCTCACTCATACTGATCGACCCTACGCAGCTGATTCCACCGGATATCCGGCAGCTGTCCACGCGCCCCAACTACCAGGAACATTCGATACGTGCTGGAAACCTCGCGACTTCATCAAACTGGAGGCAATGCTTGCTCGATATCCACTTCCGCAATAGGTGGCATAATGCTTATCCTTGTCGAGGCCGGTGATGCGATCTCGCATGTCTCCGATGAAATGGTGTTGTGCTCCAGGTATATGCCCCGATTCCCATTCATCCGGTGAACGCACATCGAGGATCACGAGACGGGATCTGCCCAGTTGGTAGTCGCGAAGTTCATGAACAGTCATTTGTTCCAGATGTTCAAGAGGTAGTCCGGCTATCTCCCAGGCCTTCATTCCTCCAGCGAGATACCCTGCAAACTCGGTGTGTCCAGTACGAACGATCAAACGTTGAACCCGCTCGACGTCTTCATCGTTGTCGACGATCAGCAGAAGCCGCTGATCCAAGTCGAACATCTGACCTACCCATGCCGACATTTCAGAGCGATCAGGAATGTTGACCGCCCCAGGAACGTGACCCCCTCCAAACGCCGTAATGGAGCGTGTGTCGATTATCGAGACACCTGCCTCGCGAGAAACTTTACGGAATTGCTGCGGAGGCAAAGCGGGAATGGTCGGCAAACGATCCAGTATGTCCGGACCAGCTGCGTTCACTTTCTTCAGTTCTGGATAATGCCACGGCACCGGTGGAGCATCATCTATAATAAATTCTCGAAATGCTTCAGAGTTGGGAAACGACAAGAATTTATTGGTGCGTCGTTCGTAGCCGATCGTGCTATTGAGCCGATCTCCTATGTTCGCACCGCAAGCTGATCCGGCTCCATGACCGGGGAAGATGGTGACGAAATCTTCAAGTTTTAGGTAGAAGTCATACAAAGTCTCGTAAAGCGCTTGGGCTAACTCTTCTGTCTGGCTCGTTCCCAGCAAATCTGGACGACCGGCTGATCCCACGAACAGCGAGTCTCCGGTAAAAACTGCCCATGGCTGTTCTGGATGCTTCGACTCACTAAGCAGAAAAGAAATATGCTCTGGCGTATGCCCCGGGGTATGTCGGCCAGTGAGGATGAACGAACCGAAATCAAACTGATCTCCGTCTCGAACGCTTTCCCCGTCAAAATCGTATTTGGCCTGCACGCCGCTGAGATAGATGTTCGCCGTTCCCACTCGCTCGGCTAACGACCTGCTGCCTGAGACAAAGTCCGCGTGAATATGGGTCTCAAAAATGTGAGTAATCGAAACCCCGTGCTTGCGTGCTAACTCTTCGTATATTTCCACGTCGGTCCGAGGATCGATGACGGCTGCAGTGCCCGAGGAAGTGTCAGCGAGCAGGTACGACAATTGAGCAATACCTTCGGTGAGAACGGTCTCCTGGACGAACATAGAATCATCTCCTCGATCTCGCAACTTACAGTCGGTTAACAGCAATGGCACGACAAGTGCAAACGTCATACCAGCACGATTACACGGCCGTTTTAGACTCGCCGTTACGAGATTTTAGAGAAGATCAGCGCCCATTTTGGTCCCCCAGAAGCCAAAGCGGTCGTTCCCCTTCCAGCATCTTTGACAGATTTCGTCTTAATCGACATTAGACATGGTCCACTGCGCAGCGATGAAGAGAAGAGACCATGCCCCTTTTCCTTCCAGATACTTCCAGATAGCCGACGACAGATGGACTCCCCTCCACAGCATGGAGGGGAGTCTGAAACTCAGGCTGAATCTACAGCGAAGCCACTGGGTCTCGGCCGTCGATCCAGGGTCCTTCCAGGTGCTGATAATCGGGTTCGACTAGGGTGCTCCCTTTGTCGCCTGCGTTCCAGCCGGCGATGTGGTGTGGCTTGCCCCGCTCGTGGGAGATCTTCTCCCACTTCTTGGCCCAATCGGCATTGCCTTCGCTGACCGTGTTTGTTTCTGGATCAAAGTGGAACACTTTGCCTTCACGATAGCTGCGCGCCCCCAGGGAGACCGTCACGATCGCGGCGGCACCCAGTTCGGGCGAGCAATTTACTTTGTCTGGTGTCTCCGCCTGGCAGCACTCGACGAAGTTCTTCTGATGCTCATATGTGGAGTCAGCCACCTTGCCGATTTCAAATCGTTTGTTTTTGATACTGCTGTCGTGGGTCACCTGCGGACGCTCCGCCTCGAAATCGAAGCCTGCGAATTCTTCACCCGTACCGAACACAAGTGAACCAAAATGACCACGAATCAATTGTTTAATAGGAGTATCAGCACAACTCATTGTCGCGGTGATCAGACCCTGCACACCTTCATCGTAGTCGGCCACTACGGTAGCGACATCGGGCACGTCGCGACCATCGTACTCCAGATAGATCCCGCCGGCACCAACCACTCTGCGGGGGAATCGCAGGCCGGTCGCCTTGAGCATCGAGGTCGTGCGATGGACAAATAAATCGGTGTACATGCCCGAACCAAAAGGCCAGAACCGACGCCATTGGGCATAAATCGCCCGATCAAACGGCATGTCAGGAGCCAAACCTTCGTCTGAGCCCAACCAGGACTTCCAGTTGATCGTCTGGGGAGTCATCTCTTTGGTCAGGGGATAATAGCGCCACTGTCCCATGTCAGAATTGCGGAAGAATTCGGTTTGGAACATCAGCACTTTGCCCAGGAGACCGTCGCGCATCAGTTCATTGGCTGCGAGCCAAACGGGAAGCGAGGTCGATTGCACACCCACTTGCATCACTTTGCCTGAATCTTTCCAGGCGCGCACCACTTCGAAGGCTTCTTCGATGGTATGAGTCATCGGCTTCTCGCAATAAACATGCTTGCCTGCCTTGAGAGCATCAATCGTCTGCTTCGCATGCCAGTGATCTGGCGTGCCAATGCAGACGGCATCGATGTCTTTATCATTTAAGAGATCGCGGTAGTCGTCGTAACGCTTGGGGGCAGTACCAGTTTCTTTCTTGATGGCATTGGCTACTTTTTCTGACTGAATCGTATAAACGTCGTTCACGGCAACCAGGTCGATTGCCGCGCCATCTTTGCGCAATTTGGCCAGAGGGAGGACGTGACCACCCAAGCCGCGACCCCCAGGACCAATAAACCCAATTCTCAGCCGCTCGTTCGCTCCGGCAGCACGAGCCCGTGAAGAGGCCGCCAGTGTGCCAGCAGCAGCACTTAGTACTGCAGCACTGGAAGCGCTTTTGTGCATGAAATCACGTCGAGTTACATCGTTCTCTGTAGACATAGGATGGGGTCTCTCTTTACGAGTAGCTGGAGGTTCAATTGCTTTGAAAGCTGGCCAAGGTTGCCAGGCCGGAAAGACGAAGGGAGCTGGGCCGATGATTCCTCAGGCCAAGGGGATACCAAAGGCTTTCACATGATTTTATGACCCAACTAAGGGGAGATAAAGCCTGTCGCGGTAAAAAGACGGAATTTCAAGCGAATTTATGGTTTCGCATGACAATTCTTGTACTGAGCCTGTTAATCCTTAACGGCTAGTTTTGCCCTGAGACATAACAACTCAGAAAAGAGAGTCAGTAGTTAGAGAAAGTAAAGCTGTAGAATCCTACAGATTTTACTGGATCTCCCTCGATCATCTCATTGACCGTACTGGCAATCTGTTCCCGGAGCGACGCCAGCGATGGCTCGGCGATCTCGGTCATTTTCATTTGACGAACTGCCAGCAACAATCGATGGCGCAGATCGGGGGCAAACTTTTCGAGCGATTTTTTCGTATCATCGTAGTCTTTGTGGGAAACCTGTCCGAAAACATGGAAATTCACCTCGGCTCGTTCCAACTCCGTAAATGGTCTGGGTAGGGTCACTCGATATTCCCCCAGATCAACTTCGACCAACCGTGCACGAACGGCAATCGCCCGCCGAGATTCGATCAGGGCCTTCGCATCATAACAACCCACTAATGTGGAGAGTGTGGCCAAAGCGAGCAGCTTCGTGATAGCAATGCATCGGAGCGTTTTTCGAGTTTTCAGCATCATCCCAATCCCAAACTAGCGATCAAGCACTGACAGTGATCCACCCATTACATTTGCACTAATCGTCAGAATCGATTCCAGCAGAAACAGTCTTCTCGATTAACTCCACAACAAGTATAGGACGCAATATAGCTGGCGCGAGTGTCCTATGCTTAGAGAGAGACGGCATTCACAGTCATTCCGAGGTAACCAACTCGATTGCCTCACCAGAAACAGTTCGCTGCATTAAAAGATCTCGATTACCATGATCAGCAAAACTCTGACAATCGATTCTTTCAACTTCGGCAAATTGTTGCTAACTACCATCATGCTGATGGTGTGTCTCGTGGTCGCAGGATGTTCGAGCAAGAACAAAACGCAGCTCGACGTATATCTTGATGAGCTAGAGGTTGAACGCACTCTCGAATCGGTGAGAGAAGTTTCGCTAGGCAGGTATGGCATTGCCAGCGCGTTGCCTCTCAATGGCACCACGCGCACCGAGGAGAATATTCTTTGGGTCCACCTGAATTTCGAGTTGGTTGCAATTGTCGATCCGTCAGATGAGAAGGCAGTACTTTCAGCAGCCAAGCGACATAAAGGCATGTTGGACGATACCATCATTAGTGTCTGTCGCAAAGCGACCAAAGAAGAATTGGAAGATAGCCGCTGGTCTACCCTCAAGTCGCGGATGATCGATGCCATTCGACCTATCCTGGGAGACGACCGGATCCGGCAACTCACATTTGTCGACTTCAATTGGCAGCCTATCTAAATTACAGAGCGAACCAAAATTCAGACGCACTATGAACAATTCATCATTTATGTGCCTCATGAAAGTCATATTTCCCGTCGTGGCATTTTTGCTGTTCTCTGCGCCAAGCAAATTGGCTACAGCGCAAGAATCCTCGACCAATGAGCAGCCGAAAGACTCGGTCCAGGAAAACGCTGCAGATACCGTGGCGTTGCCCAAGCTCGACTTGGGAACACTGGAAATTAAGAATCTCGAGCCGACACGTAATCAAACGACTAAAGTGAATTTTGGCATGCACTTGACGTTTCCACCTGATACGGATCCCGCCACGATCAAGGCCCTTTCGCACTGGCAACACCGCATACGCGACCAGGTCATTGTTGCCATTCGCATCGCAGAACTAGGGGACTATATCGATCCCAAATTAAGCCGCTTGCGCAAGCATATTTTGTATCGCATCAACCGGCTCCTCAAAGAAACCCCAGCCGACGATGTCTTACTGGCCGATTTCACCTTCTCAACCGAATAGCACTAATCGCTCTCACGGATCTTTTGGCCAGAGGTACACCAGCCTCCGGGGGCACTCTTCCCGCTTTTGCCCTTGAATTAGTTTTGGTGCGGCATAGGCAATCTCGATGCTTGTAACGATTTCCGAGCGCCAACGCTTTTCTAATTAGCAGATTTTCGGCCACCTGCTATGGTGCACTTGCACCGCAGAAGATGGTGAGCCGACCACCAGTCGAATCTGCGTTTTTTACAAGGGTCCAGAAATGGGTTTTTCTCATAACAATCGATCAAGCCGTCGTAAGATTCACCGACAATTCGAAGCACTAGAACCACGGCAGATGATGTCTGCCACGCCCCTGCTAGAAGGCATCTCCTCTGCTGGCAAAGGGATTAATTATGACTTCGGAAATGTAGTAGCAGTAAGCACGCCTTCAATTCCTGCACTCAGCAGCCTGCCGGGAGCGGCCAAGTCAATTTTTCTGGACTTCGACGGAGACTTCCAGGCTGTTTGGAATCGTACCGATAGCGGGCAGACTTACCGAAATGTCAATGCCCAGGCTTCTAATCTGAGCGAAGCCGATATTCGCAAGGTTTGGGAAACCGTGGCGGAGGACTTTGCTCCGTTCAATGTCAATGTTACCACTGTCCAGCCAGCTTCCTTTGCCGACAACGTCGCATTGCGGGTCGTCATTGCCGGGGATATGACCGCACAGCTTGTGACCGGTCCCAACTCAACCGTCGCACTTTCGGGAGATCGCTTCATCACCAATGACAGCGGCAGAACGTTGCTGGATACCTCAGGTTACGCTGCCATCGACTCGTTCACCAACAGTGAACCCAACGTAGTCTACGTTTTTGGCAAGTACATGAGCACCTGGGGAACCACGTCGCCAGAAGGACATGCCCGTAGTCTCGCCGCACTAGTGGCCAACACTGCTTCGCACGAAGCGGGACATGCCTTTGGATTGGTGCATCACGAAGGAGTCAATGCGTCTGGCAATGCGTCGAACTATCATGTCGGCTCGTCGGTGACGACTCCGATTATGGGGGACAATACAGCAGGAGACCGCACACTCTGGTCGGTTTATACCGAAGGCTCGACCACTTACGATTCCATCCAACGATTGACGAGCACTCTGGGGGCACGACCGGATGACCACCCTAGCGGCACGTGGTTCGCGCGCCCGTTGTCATTCACAAGCACCTCCAAGTTTTCGAGCCAGTCCACCATCGCAGGTATCATCGAGAAAACGAGCGATCAGGATTGGTTCAGGTTTTCCACTTCTGGAGCGAGCGTAAGCATCAATTTGAAAACGGTGGAGTTTGCCAATCTCGATGCACGCCTGGAAGTATACAAGGTGGTTCCGACCTGGTTCGGTTCTTCCACCTCATTGATCGCTTCGGTAGATGGACCGATCCTGTTCGGCGCCCCATTCTCCGGTTTGGGAGCTAGCTACAATGCGAGCCTGGCAGCCGGGGATTACATGGTGGCCATCAAGAGCCATGGCGGTTACGGCGACCTGGGTAACTACACGCTGACAGTCGGTCAAAACACCCTGTATGCGGGAGGCAGTGTTATTGGCGTCAAACAGCTTTCCACTGCCAGCACAACCTCCACTTCCTCAACTACGAGCAGCACGACATTGGCTACCAGCTCGATGTCCGGCGGCCAGGGACAGGGGATGACTTCTGATCCGCAGAGGATCTCTGCAGTGGATGCGGTCTTCGATGCCCTGGGCCGGACCACTCGAATGGAGCAATTGAGTTGGATGCCAACCGCTAAGAAGCGCGACGTAGCTCCAGCAATCGGCTGGACAAACTTTGGCTCGAGTAACAGCCCGCTCTCGGCTCGAATCGTCGATCGTGCCTTCAGTATGTAGACACCGGTCGCAGAGTAGTTGGGTTCGCAAGTTTGATATGTAACAACTAAATTCTTGCGAATCCAGCTATGTCTGTCTTACAGCGAGGACTGCTGCAAGTATGGGAAACATTGCCGATCAAAGAAGGTAAAAGGACATTCCCAAAAGAAGCGCACTTGTGATGCCGGCAGTCGCAATTGATTGAGCTGAATTGATCTATAGTGACGCACGACGCAAAAGAGCCATTTCCAGGAAAATACCAGTTCGTTCCCTTCCGAAGCCTCAGAAGAACAACCGGCTCTTGAGTGTGCGGTCTGTAGGGTTTGTGCAGTTTGGATGGTTCGTGCTGAGCATAAGCTGCCGGACTTGCCGATATCGACAATGTCCCCACTCTTATATTCTGAACCGACTTGCATCGCATTGCTATTAGTTCCTTGCTTGTAAAGTCGAAACTTGCATTTCTCATTGGGTGGACGTGATTGCCAGGAAAGTAGACTGCCCAATGAGATGCCCCGCACTTGCCTGTTGCCTGGTTCAAGTCGTCTTGGGGCTTGCAGCGCATGTCGCGCTCCAGGAGGCTTGTTCAGCGAACGAGTTCTGTCTTATTGACGATGACCAGCTAGCCGTCGCTCTGCGGGCTGAACTGATTCGATCGGCTCAATGCGAGATCAGCGTTGCCTATTACGCGATTGATTCGGGTGAGGTCCCACTTGGACTATTGGCACTGTTGCGCGAGGCGGCTCAGCGAGGCGTGGTCGTGCGTGTCTTGGTAGACGGCCTGCAGTCTCGACTGCCCTCCGGTCTCGAATTGATGTTGGTACGGGGAGGAATTCAGATTCGCAAGTACCACCCGCCGCACAAAGGACACCCCGCGTGGCTCAATCGTCGCATGCACACGAAGTTGCTGGTCGTTGATCGGCAGGCAATGATCATTGGCAGTCGTAATTTGCAAGACCACCATTTCGGGCGGGAATGTACCAACTATGTCGATAGCGATGTCTATCTCTCTGGCGAGATATGCGTGAATGCCGCAGCGTATTTCGAATGGCTTTGGCACGAAAAAGGGGTCTATCCTGCGAGGCGTTCCAATCCTTTCGGGCTCGATCTGGTCCAGAACTTGAAGCTGGACGTTTCCCCCATATCGCTTCGTTGTTGTCAACGTGAAGCCGAATATCAACGTGCCCTGGCTTGTGGATTAGCATCCATCAATCGTATTGTGTGTCACTCTTACGATAGTAGGTTTGAAGAAACGCCATGTTTATCTGGTGTAAACGCATGTTTGCTGCACGATGGCTTCGCCCCCAAAACGCAGCGAAGTTTGCAGGAGTGTATCGTCAATCTCTTGGACCATGCCCGCGTCTCGATTCACCTGGAAACCGCCTATCCGGTATTTAGTCGCCCAGTTTTCGCCGCTTTCCGCCGAGCGGCGTGCCGTGGCGTTACGATCAGCATGCTCACCAATTCTCTCGAAAGCGCCGACTATGTTTCAACCTATGCGGCGTATCAAAACCAAAAAGCTGAACTCTTGCGGATGGGAGTAAAACTTTATGAGATCTGTGGCCGCGATCACCTGCATGTAAAAACCATGATTATCGACCGACAACTCACGATGGTGGGGAGTTACAACTTCGACGTTCGCTCGGATCGGCTCAATCTGGAACTGAATGTCGTCTTGCAAGATCCGCGGGTCGCGCAGTTGGTGATGCAAGCGAGTCAAAAACGCATCTGCCGATCGCAAAGAATTTCTTCCCAAGCCTGCTGTCCGGAGGTGGGCGGCGAACCTCCTCTATTGAAACAAGTACGAATGAGGGCAAGCCAGGCCGTAGTACCTCTCTATCGTCGGTCACTCTGAAACTAGAGAGGCGGCCGAGCAACTGACGCTCCGCCAGAAATATTGGTCCAACTCAATGAGTCGGCTATTAAATTCACCTCGCTGCATTTCGCAGAAGGCTCGTTCCGGCGACCATCCCAGGTAGCGGTATCGATACAGCGCGGCAATCAGTCCTGTCCGGTCGCGCCCTAGTGAACAATGGACGTAGATGGTGCCGCACGGTCGCTTGACCATTCGCTCAATTGTTTTCTCCAGATTGCAATCCGGAAAACAGGGCCTCGTACTGATTGGCCAAGAGCGATAAACAATTCCACAGTCTCGTGCCCAGCGTGCTTCACGGTTGGATGCCAGTCGACGCATGGTGCGGTTGTCGATGATCTCTCGCACGCCGAGGCGTTTTAGGAGTGCGATGTCGGCTGCCGACTCGGGAGCAGGACCTACATACACACCGGCATCAAGCAGCCGAGGACAAAACCCCTGGTGTCCTCCGGCCTGACACACAGAACCAGCGGCAAACAGGGCCAAAACGACAAGCGACGAAATCCATTCGTTTGCAACCATAGAAGCGGCATCCTCTTTTAGCCAAAATGCTCTCGGTCCGAATTAAAGTGTGCCATCTTCTATGAATTTCTGCGCCGCGGCAAGATGGCTGGGGGACCTTATCAGTAGGGTGGCGGCCGAACCAATTGGCAATCGGTTTCTGCCACGAGTGATGAGAAAAGTCAGCCCGATTCCCTTTCCAATTAGCGACGGGACGATCTGCAGGGTACTAGGCATGGGAAGACACTAGCAGATCCATTAGCACCCTGACTCATTGCCGACTCTCACCACCAGCCCGCTGTGCCAGACTCGCATCGCCTGCCGATTCGAGATACGCGAACAGCTGCCCCACCTGCTCTAGGCTCAGGCGATTCAAAAGCCCGCTCGGCATCGCCGAGGTGGGACTGGGGCGGATATCATCGATATCGCTTTGGGGGATGTCTACTTTCTCTCCATCCGCCATGAGCACGGTCACTCCATCACTCCCGCGCGGGACGACTAGCCCGGCGAACGTCCTGCCGTGCGACATCACGACTCGGCTGGCGTATTGGTCGGAGATGTTGTGCGACGGATACACTATTGCTTCCAGAATTTCCTGGCGTTGGAAGCGGCGCGAGACGCTTGTCAGGTCGGGCCCCAATGTCTCGCCCACGCCGTTACACCGATGGCATTTCGCGCATTGGGCCAATTCGAATGCCTCACGTCCCCGTTCGGCGTCTGCAGATCGAGCTGCGTCACTTGTGAGATAATTCAAGAGTTCGTTGTAGCTCCATTTGTCGCTGGTCGAGTCGACCGGCAATTCGGCAGGGGGCGCTGCAGGAAAATTCGTCGCATACCATTGTTGCCACGCGACAAGCCGAGCGCTCCAGTCGGGATAGCTCGATGCAGCCGTCTGGCCAGCCCAGTGGTCCAATAGCGTCAAGGCCAGCGACGCTCCCTCGTCACCCAGTCGCAAACCTTGCAGGATCACTTGTCGATAGGGTTCAGGTTCTTGCGGCCGTTGCGGCACCGTGGCCAGCGCCCGCAAGATTTCCTGCGCGACGCGACCGTCTACTGTTTTGAGCGAATCCACCAGGTAAGGCCAGTTCTCTCCCTCGGGATGTTGAGTGAGACTCATGGCCACGGTATGGCGATCTTCTGGCGAGGTGCTGTAAACCTGCCGTAGATAGGCCGCACTTGCCGGATCACTGCTGCGGCCCAGCACCGCGAAGATTCCCACACGCAAACGGCGGAAGGCATCACTCTCTGCACACAAAGGCTGCACCTTGCCGTCGAGAGTGCGCAGCTCAGCCAACAATTCCGCCGGCGGATCAGCGGGCAGTTTTGCCAATACCGACAGCGACGAAGTCGGCCATCGCTCACCGGCGGCCAGCACTTGTTGGCGCTCGGCGAGGGAAAACTTCGTGAAGAAATCTCGCGAGAAATTTTCCACGTAGGCGCTTACACTGTAGCCTCCCTCATTGCCACGAACTTCCTCAAAGAACTTCATCAGTGCCAGCTTCGTGTTGATCGTCCAGCCCGTTTCCAGGAGACTGGCATACGCGGCGACGTGAAGCTTATCGGATTGCTCCAGCTCACTGGAAAGCTGTGCGGCAAATTTGTCCGCCGCCCCAGGAACCTGCAAAAACACCAACAACCGCACGAGTTCGCGGTCCACGGCAAGATTGCCGGTGGGATACTTGCCGAGCAACACGTCGCCCAAGGAGGGAGCTTGTCCCGGAGCAAGCTGTCCCAATGCGAGCGCCAATTGCGAGATGCGTAATACATTCAACAACTGCGAGTCAGACTCGGTAGGTTTCTGCAGGATCGCCTGGCAGCGAGTCAACACGACTTGGGCCACTGCCGGGTCGCGATTCTCCGAGAGCAAGGCCACCGCACCCTGGCAGAAGACTTCCGATTGTTCGCTCTCCACTACCTGCCGCGCCCAACTTGACTGTGGTTGTTGCTGCAGCGCACGCTGGGCAGCAAACGCCACGAAGCGATCTTCATCTCCCAGTAGTGGCACTAATTTGTCAGCAGAAAGCGGAGTCCCTAGTCGAGTGATTGATTCACAAGCAGCACGCCGCACCAGCGGATCGCTGTCAGCCAGGAGCATTGCTAGGCGCTCTGCACTTGCAGTGGCCGTGCCAGAACTCATCAACCGCGCCGCCTGGGCGCGAATCTCGGCAGCGGTGTCACTTGTGAGCTGGAGCAGTAACTGATCGCTGGGGCGGGGGCCAAAATACACCATCAAGTTTACGGCCCGCTGTCGCTCGACCAGCGAGCGGTTCACATCAAGCGCTACTTGTTCCAGTTCTGGTCCCCATTGTTCGCCCAGCGCAGCTTTCGTCTTGGCAATTGCCGCTCGGGCCCAGTCGGCATCGAGTTGAGGCTGTTGCAGCGCTGAGGCGATGGTGCCGATTGCTTCGTTGGTTGCCAGGGGAGTTGCCCCGGTCCAGCGTACGCGATAAACACCGCCGTCGGTGCCGCGACCTCCCGTGCAGAAATAGAGTGCTCCATCGGGCCCCACGGCGAGGTCGGTGGCATTGAGGGGTCGCCCGGCGAGAAAAACTTCGCTCGCTGCTTTGTAAGTCGCTCCACTGCGCTCGAGTTTCACCGCGTGGATCAAGCCACTCGCCCAGTCGCAGGCAAACATGGCCCCGTGATACTGTTCGGGGAAGATATTGTGATCGTAGAACTCGACGCCCGTCGGAGAACCCGCGCCCATGTGGATCGCAGCGGGGAGACTGTCGAGAAAATAACTTGGCCATTTCGCCCAGCCGCTTCGCCAACCGAGTTCGGCCCCGGCGGTGACGTGGTTGATACGTGTCGGTCGATACCAGGGGGCACCCATGTCCCATTCCATGTCGGCATCGTAGGAGAACAGTTCCCCCTGGGGGCTGAAGGCGAAGTCATAAGAGTTGCGCAGTCCCCCGGCAACGAGCTCGACAAAGGTTGCGTCAGCATCGGTGCGAAAGACGGTTCCCCCAGGTGCAGGGATGCCGACGGCATGGCCCCGCGGATCTTCATACCGCGGCTGAATTAAATCACCCTCATAAGCACTGCGGAACGGGCTGCGTGGACCAGGCTTCACACCCGCCCGGGCGTGATTTCCCACGATCACATAAATCAGCCCATCCGGACCCAGACGCACGGCGTGGGCACCATGCTCCCCGCGCGAGCCACGGATCGGTACGAGCGCTTGAATTTCTTCCGCCGTTCCATCGCGATCCGCATCGCGGAGCCGATAGAGCGCCACTCCCTCGGGTCCATCGCCGATGGCAAACACGCGCGTTCCCAGCGGCAGAATGCCCTGCACGTTCTTGATCTTGTCGCAGAACATCCCCACGGAATCGGGCGTGCCGTTGTCGTCGCTGTCCGAAAGCAGCAGCAGATTGCCCCCTTCGCGGGAAGCAAGAATATCACCCTGAGAATCAAACGCCATGGCGATCAACGAACCAACTTCCTCGTCACGCATCAGCCTTTCGATCACAAAATCCTTGGCAATGTTGAAGCGGGCACCCACTCCGGCGACCACCACTTCGTTACCCCAGGGGAGTGCATTCCCCAATATGCCGTAGCTAGTTGCCTTCACCCATTCAGCGTCGTTGAAGTTCGTAGCCGACCACTCGTTGTAATTCCGCACACTTGTTCGCCAGGATGCGTTAGTGGGGTAATCCGCATAGGTTCCCCCTTTCTCTTTCACGAGGACCCGGCCCACGACACCGGCGGCACCTTCGTCGATGTTCGTCACTCGAATCGCCACACTGTTTCGACCTGCGACCAACAGCTTGGTGATATCGAACACTTCCAATTTTCTCCAGTCAGCACCAGTGCCGACTCGCTGTCCGTTGACGAACAACTCAAACTCATTGTCAGCGGTGACTTGCACTTCGCCGAATTCAGGTTCACCTAGCTCGAACGACTTGCGAAAGTAGCAGACACTCTTCGGCACTTCGTCGCGCGTGTGTGCCGGAGACCAAATCCACTCGGCGCTACCGAGTTGGTTCGTCACATTTTCCGCGAGGTCGGCACCGGCAGAAAAGCTAGAGAGCAAGGCGGCAGAGAAGCATACCGCTAGACACACTGATTTCTTCGTCACCTTTTTCATGGCGATCTCTCAATCCTTTGAGGTAGAAAACACGCGGGGGTCCGCTTCTCCGAAGCGGACAATCAGAAACAGGCGTAGAAAAATCTACCCTCAATCGCCATCCACAGGCAACACGAGCTTCGCCGGTTGTGCTAGCATATGTAGGTTGTCATTCCGAGGTACTCCGAGGAATCTGGGTAGCCTTTTTCTCGGAAAAGAGAATTCCAGTCACGCGACTATTGAATAAGCCAGCCCTCGGCCAAATCTAACCAGCATGGATTCTGTTCTTCTATTAACGAGATTTTCTTGGAACGCCGCCAGCCCTTAATCTTTTTTTCGCATTCGATTGCCTGGTTAATATCGCTAAACCTGTCATACCAAACGAGAATTGTGATGTTGTATTTTTTTGTGAATCCTTTGATCAGTTTTTTCTTGTGTTGGAAAACCCTCTGTTCAAGATCGCTGGTGACGCCTGTGTAGAGTGTGCGTGATTGGTTAGACATGATGTACACATAGTATTCCTGCATGGGGGTTATTCTACATCGAGTCGAGTTGAAGATACTATGCGAATGCCTAGGCAACCCAGATCCCTCTGGTCGTGGAACTCCCATCGGGATGACAACTAGACAGGAACTCCCTCAGGATGACAAGCAAGTATGACTAACACTCTCGCCGTCGAAAACCTGCGCACTTACTTTCACACCGAGGACGGCGTCGTCCGCGCGGTGGATGGGGTCACGTTTCAAATCCCAGTCGGCCACACGCTGGGGATTGTCGGCGAGAGTGGCTCGGGGAAAAGCGTCACGTCGCTGTCAATCATGCGACTCTTGGCGGCGTCGGCACAGATCGAGTCGGGCAAGATTGTCCTCTTAGGCCGCGACCTGGTGAAACTGCCCGAACCCGCGATGCGATCCCTCCGCGGGAAAGACGTCAGCATGATCTTTCAGGAGCCGATGACCTCGCTCAATCCTGTTTACACGGTCGGCAGCCAGGTCGCCGAGGCGATTATTGTGCATCAACGCGCCAGCTACCGGGAAGCACGCGAACGCACCATCGCACTTTTTCGCGAAGTGGGCATTCCCAACCCCCAGCAGCGAGTCGATTCCTACCCCCATCAGATGTCCGGCGGACAGAAGCAGCGAGTGATGATCGCCATGGCGCTGTCGTGCAATCCGCAACTCTTGATCGCCGACGAGCCGACCACCGCATTGGATGTCACCATCCAGGCACAAATCTTGAAACTCCTGCGACAGCTTCGCGACCAAAGGGGGATGTCGATTCTCTTCATCACGCACGACCTGGGTGTGATCGCTGAAATTGCCGACGAGGTGCTCGTGATGTATCGGGGCGAAATGGTCGAGCAGGGGCCCGTGCTCGATATCTTTGCCAACCCTCAACATCCTTACACCAAAGGGCTTCTTGCCTGTCGCCCCCGGCTCGACTCCAAGTTTCGCCGCTTGCCTACCGTCGAGGATTTCATGGAGGTGAAAACAATCAACGGCGAGATCGAGATCCGTGAGAAGCAGATGAGCGACGAGCGCTATCGAGAACTCACGGCCGAAGGTCGTGGAGCCGTGTTGCATCCTAAGTCGGAGCTGGCCGCCATGGAGCACCCGTGGGAGGAGACTCCCCGAGCGGCAGATACGACCGCCGTCGCCGAAGGGACACGGCCACTGTTGGAAGTGGTGGACCTCGCCGTGCATTTCCCAGTGAAGAAAGGGATCTTTTCACGCGCACAAGACCCCATCCGCGCCGTCGATGGCGTGAGCTTTCGCATTTATCGCGGGCAGACGCTCGGCCTGGTCGGTGAGAGTGGCTGCGGAAAAACAACCACGGGCCGCGCAATTCTGCGGCTCATCGAACCGACTGCCGGCAAGATTCTACTCGACGACATTGATGTCTGCTCCTTAAGCGGGAGAGAACTTCGCCGACTGCGCAGCCGCATGCAAATCGTGTTTCAGGATCCCTTCGGCTCGCTCGACCCCCGCATGACGATCGAGTCGGCCGTTACTGAGCCAATGGCGATCCAAGGTCTCTACGGTTCGCGACGTGAAAGGCGCGATCGAGCCGCCTCGCTTTTGGAAGAAGTTGGCATGTCGCCGAATCACTTGCGTCGCTACCCACATGAATTCTCCGGCGGACAGCGTCAGCGCATCTGCATCGCCCGCGCTTTGGCTGTCGAACCGGAGCTTTTGATTTGCGACGAATCCGTATCCGCGCTGGACGTCTCGGTGCAGGCCCAGGTCCTGAATCTGCTCAACGACCTGCAGCACAGCAGAGGCCTGACTTACCTCTTTATCAGCCACGACCTGAGTGTCGTTAAATTCATGGCCGACATGATGGCGGTGATGAACCAAGGCAAGATCGTCGAGTTCGGCCCGTCGCAGGCAATCTATGCGGCTCCCCGCGAAGAGTACACCCGCCGCCTGATCGATGCCACGCCACAAGATGATTTAGAGCACATTCGCCAGTTGGTCGCGGAGAGAAAGCGAACAAGTTCTGCTTCTTAAATCCCCATGCCGAGTGCGATGTCTGGGTAGTCCTAGGGTTGCATCACTGGTGCGAGAGTGGATTGGAAACACTGGACGGTGAGGCCAACCTTTAAGTGCTATTTACTTATTTGCACTTCCCTTTGTCTCGTGCGCGATGCGAACCAAACGGAATTGTTTCCCTTGGTTTTCCAGAGTGTCGATCCAATGGGTGTCTTGCCAATGGTAGCGGATTTGGACGCGGGAGATTGTATTGCTCAAGAGTGCATCCCGCGCAGCGTTGAGTTGTTCAGTAGTGGCGGTGCCAGCGGTTGCCCGATTAGCCCGCGGCGAGCGCTGCATGAGCAGGATGTCACTTGCCAGGGCATTGATGTCGTCGAACAGTTGTTGTACTTCGCTCGTGCTGAGTGTGGCTTCGCGCATCGGAGGTAACTCAGCCATATCCATGCCGTCGTAATTGACGGGGTGCGCAATCGGCTCGAGGCCAACCGGCTGGTTGCCGACGGAGGGACGTGAGGGGCTCGAATTGGCTGGAATTGCTGCGGGTGGTTTCGCCAAGCGGAACCAGGCGCGGCGGGAGATTTTGTTCTGGTCGGTCATCGGTGCACTGTTATTTGTTTACGTTGGGTGGGGAAAGGAAATGCGGCTCAGAGGCGAGCAGCGTTTGCTCCAGTGTTGCTGAGGGGGCATGGCACTGTTGGCAGTTCTGCCGCCAGGGATGGGTCGTGCGGATGCCTTGCAGGCCAGCGTAGCCATGGCAACTCATGCAGTCGGAGCGCATCCAGGTGGAGTGTGGAATCTGGGGTGGGGCGCCGGCGAAGCTGCGTGGGCCCTCGTCTGGGGCCGGGAGTCCGGCGAAGCTGTTTTCGCGAAACTGCACAGCGGTCATATGCTGAGGTGCGCTCTCTACATGGCATTGAGTGCAATTAGTCAGAAAGTTGTGCGACATCTGAGGGATACGCAGCGAGGCGAGTTTGATGCCTTGCGTGTGGCAGGCAACACAGGAGGCGTCGGAGAGTTGCTCGATGGGATGGGGGATCGTGGGAGGGGCTCCATTGAAAGCCCGATTCCGGCTGCGCATAGCCAGGGCGGCGGCTTTTTCACCGGGCTCGATTTTGACTTCGGTCAAAAGATCGAAGTCAGACTTGAGGCCATCGAGTCTCGTGTGCGGTACGCTGGTAGCGGTCAAAACCGCCATGTCGCTGTAGGAAGTGGCAGCAGGAATGCCGCTGGAATGTGACTCTTCGACATGACCAACGTGTTCAGAAAGCGTGCTGGGTGACATCTCCTCGGAGGGATTCATGGGAGACTGGAGTCCCGTGAAATAACCAACAACTGCCAGGGACATCACGATAAAGGCGACCAAGGGAGTCAGCTTGGGTCGGTCGTCGCTCATCGGTCATGCCTTCCTGATACGAACCGCCGTCTTTTTGTAGTCCGGCTGCTTGGAGAACGGGTCAAAGGCGTCGAGTGTGAGATCGTTAACCAGGAGAGTCTCATCGAAGAATGGAATGAATACCGTGCCTCGAGGCGGTCGGCCACGGCCATCGATCCAAACCGGGATAACCAACGAACCTCGCCGGGATTCGACCAATACCTCATCGCCGTTGCGGAGGTCGTAAACAGTGGCGTCTTCAGCGCTGATCTCCAAGTAGCCGCCAGGCATGGCACGACTGAGTTCGGGGATACGACGGGTCATCGATCCGCTGTGCCAGTGTTCAAGCACTCGTCCCGTGGTAAGCATCAAGGGATAGTCTTCGTCAGGAGTCTCTGCAGGGGCGATCCAGGGGTGGTACCAGATCTGAGCGCGATCGTCGCCAGTGGTGGAATGATAGAACTGGATTTCGCTGCCGGGCTCGACGTAGGGATCGTACCCTTCTGAGAATCTCAGATGCGTCTCCTTCCACTGGCCGTCTTTCTCTACCACAGGCCAACGGAGTCCCCGTGCCTGTACGTACTGGTCGTACGGTGCAAGATCCTTGTGTTTGAGACGGCTGAACTGGCGGTACTCCTCGAACAAATGCTTGTCGACATTGACATCGTAGTAGTGGTTCCAATCCCAGATGGCGACAGATTGCTGGTTCTCGTCTTTGATTTCAAAAATAAACTGGCCATCGCGATCGCGCATTCCTTGGTTGCCACGATCGAAGAGTTCTCGAGCCACGGCGATGGTCTGCCAGCAATCGTCGCGGGCCTCGCCGGGAGGGTCGACCATCTTGAACCACTGCTGAGTGCGACGTTCGGAGTTACCTACCACGCCATTCTTCTCAACCCACATGGCGGAAGGAAGAATCAGATCGGCAAGTTTTGTCGTGGCCGTTGGGTAGACATCGCTGACGATAAGAAACTTGTCTTCCAGTCCTGCTTTGTTATCGCCTTTGGGGTTGAACAGTTTGTTCAGATTGGGCAGAGTTTGTCCAGGATTGGTAACTTGTACCCAGATAGTGCCAATCGTGCCGCCCTGGTCTGTAGGTGTGCAGAAGCTTTGCCACATCTCAACAGTGTGGAATCCGGGCTGAGGGTTGATTCGGCCGACCGGCAAGTTCCAAAATTCTTCGGCTTGTTGGCGATGCACCTCATTGGCGACAACCCGCCCTCCCGGCAGGGCATGGGCCAGCGTGCCGACTTCGCGGACCGTACCGCAGGCTGAGGGTTGCCCGGTTAGGCTAGTGGGGGCATCGCCGGGAGTGCCGAAATGGCCACTGAGCAGATGGATTCCGTGAATGAGAGCATTCATCGCCGTGCCGCGCGTATGCTGATTGACTCCCATGCACCACAGCGAGGTGATTTTTAGCTCTGGTTTGCCGAACAAGTCTGCAAGCATGCGAATCTTATCGGCCGGAACTCCGGAAAGCTTTTCGACATATTCGGGAGTATATGGTGCGAGCGCCTGCTTATAGTCTTCAAACGAGATGCTCTTGCCATTGAGATTGGGATTCTCGTCGTCAGGGGCCTTAAAGTTGCAAAAAGATTCAACAAACTTTCGATTGTAGGTGCCGTTTTTAATGAGCAGGTGGGCGATTCCATTGGCGATAGCCAGATCGCCGTGACCTTTCATCTCGAGGTAGTGCTGACACGCCTCCGTTGTGCGGGTGCGGCGGGTGCTAATATCAATTAGCATGATTTCTTCACCACGACTGCGACGATCGACAACACGAGAAAACAACACGGGGTGCATTTCAGCAGGGTTGTTGCCCCACATGATCAATACGTCGCAGGCGTCAAGGTCGTCGTAGCAACCGGCGGGCTCGTCAACGCCATAGGTTGCCAAAAAGCCAGTAACGGCCGACGCCATGCAGAGGCGTGCGTTGGGGTCGATGTGGTTGTTGGAGAGGCCGCCCTTCATGAATTTTTGTGCGGCATATCCCTCGGGAATGGTCCATTGGCCCGAGCCATAAAATGCAAATCGCTCGGGGGCCGCTTCGATGCGATCGGCAATCGTCTGGATTGCCTGGTCCCAGGAGATTTCGCGGTAACCTTCACCGTCGCGAAGGAGCGGCTTCGTGAGCCGGTCTTTGCCGTAGAGGGCAGAGCCCACGTGGTAGCCCTTCACGCAGAGAAGGCCCTTGTTGACTTCAGCATTCATGTCCCCAGCGACGGCGACAACTTTTCCTTTGCTGACGCCAACTTGAACATGGCAGCCTGTTCCACAAAACCGGCAGGGGGCCTTGTCCCATTGGATTTTTTCATTGGGTTCTGCGGCGAGGATGGGCAACGAGTAAGTCGACCCGCTGGCGACTGCCGCAGCGGCGGCCATGGCCGAAGCCTTAATGAAGTCGCGACGTGCGACTCCTGCTGCGAGTTCATGATTGCAGTTGCTCATCCGGTATGACTTTCTTGCTGGACTGATCTAACTAGTCCTGGTGATTCATCCTCAAAGTGCACAAAAACAACATCAACAAAAGCCACGCCAGGACATTGCTGCAGTTTGAGAGTGGTTTCTTCCAGAGCGTTCGGGTCGTGCGAATCGATAGTGATAGGGATACGTCGCGGAGACTGTGTAAAGTCACCAATCTCGGCGCCAGGTATTTGGGTAATATCCTCCAGTACAGCTCGAGGCGAACAATCTGGCTCCAGAATGGCAACGACACTGGCAATCATGAAACGGTCTTCTCATGGGAGGAGCAATTCAAATCGACGAATAGCAAATTTAGGTGACTATGGATTGCTAAACTAGACATAAAAGTCTACATTATGTACGATGATTTCGTCAACAGCCAAGTACGCGCTTCGAGCCGTTGTCTACATGGCAGGCAAGCCAGGCTGCTACGTTAATCGGGCGGAGATATCCGAGGCGACCCAAGTGCCACACGACTATCTTCTCAAAGTGCTGCACCAATTGGATGAGGCCGGGTTAGTATATTCGCGACGGGGACCGACTGGTGGCTATCAACTGCGGAAGCCTGCCGACAAGATGTCTGTGCTCGAAGTAGTGTTGGCGGTAGATAAAATCACTCGAATTACAGAATGCCCGCTCGGGATTGAGGAACACAAACAGTTGTGCCCCTTGCATCAACTTCTTGACGATGCTGGTCGACTAGTTGAAGAAGCGTTTGTAAAAACCAGGATAATTGATTTGATACCTCGAAAGCGATCTCGAAAGTGCGAGTTCCCCATAAAAAATCCGAAAGGCTGATAGCCACAGCCAGCAAGACGTGGAGGTGGTGTATTGCCGTCGGGCTCGTGCTTGCTACGATACTCGCCCTGCACAATGCCTCGACGAAGAACGCCATGGCCGAGGACGGCGATACGCATGAGAAGAAGTTTGCCGTCACGATTCGCAGGCCTGCGGGCCCTCCTCGTGTTGATACTGGTTTGACTGATTTGCAGGGAAATCGGGTGACTGTTGCCTGCAGTACATGCCATTCGACGCGTAAACCTGATTTTGAGAACAAGTCCCCCGCAGATTTGAAGGAGTTCCACAGCGAGTTGAAGTTTTCCCACGGAAATGTCAGTTGTTTGTCGTGTCACAACGACAAGAACTACGACAGTTTGAAGCTAGCCGACGGACGCCAAATAGAGTTTACAGAAGTGATGACGCTTTGCGCTCAATGCCACGGACCACAAAAGGTCGCTTACGACCATGGAGCACATGGTGGAATGGCGGGGCACTGGGATCTGACACGTGGCGAGCGAATCAGAAACAACTGTGTCGATTGCCACCAGGCGCACGCGCCTCAATTTCCACTGATGCGTCCAACCTTCAAACCGAAGGATCGTTTTCTCGAACCCTCGAGGACAGACCATTGAACGCCGACGAACTACCCCCAAAACAAAAGGGGTCGGGAGCAGGTTTGCTGCCGATTTTAAACCAACCAGGCTCTCGCCGCACGGCGATGAAGGCCGCCGGAGTGGCGCTGGGGCTGACTGCCTTCGGCAAAGCGATTTCTCCCTTGTGGAGCATTCCAGAGAACGTCTCTGTGGATGAATTTCTGCAGCAGCATTACAAGGAATTGAGCGACGACGACAAAAAGAAAATCTTCGCGCGACTAGAATCTGAGACGAAGGAAGAACTGGGAGTTGACGTCACGATCTCCGATCCTCCGCCGATTCCCGGAGTCCATTTCGGCTATGCGATCAATTTAAGTAAATGCAACGGCAACGGGAAGTGCATGGAGGCCTGTAACAAGGAGAACAATCACGACCGCGGAACTGATCAGTCGTATATTCGTGTGTTGGAAATGTCCAAAGGTTCCATGGACATGGAAGAGGGAAACACCACCTACGATCACACGGTTCCCCAAGACGATAAGTTTTACATGCCAGTGCAGTGTCAGCAGTGTGATAATCCACCTTGTGTGACCGTTTGCCCTGTGGAAGCTACCTGGAAGGAAGCGGATGGCATCGTGGTGGTGGACTACAACTGGTGCATTGGTTGCCGCTATTGTGAGGCCGCCTGTCCCTATCATGCGCGGCGCTTCAATTGGCAGGCGCCCGAGATTCCCCCACAAGAGGTCAATCCCAACCAAGGTTACCTTTCGAATCGCATTCGCCCCCAAGGGACGATGGAGAAATGCCACTTTTGCCTTCATCGAACTCGCGAAGGCCGATTGCCGGCTTGCCTGGAAGCCTGCCCCACAGGAGCCCGAGTGTTCGGCGATTTAAACGACCCCGATTCAGACATCAACTGGGTCTTGAAGAACAAGAGAGTCTACGTGCTGAAAGAAGAACTGGGCACGCGACCAAGCTTTTTTTACTTCTTCGATTCCTAAACTTATGTCGATAGCAAGTACTCACAATGTGACACGAGAAGAAGCTGCTCATCCGGTGCGGTCGTATCCAAAATTTCTTTGGTGGGCACTCGACGAGGCAACCAACGGCAGCGTCTTGTTCTACGTCTGGATGTTCGTGCTGACGGCTGTAGCCCTGGTTGGTGCCAACGCCTGGGCTGTGCAGGTGGCAAGAGGAATGATTGTTACCAACATGACCGACCATGTCAGTTGGGGGCTCTACATCGCCAACTTTACGTTCATGGTAGGTGTTGCGGCAGGTGGGGTGATGATGGTGATCCCGGCCTACGCCTATCACGACAAGAAGATGCACGATGTTGTGATTATAGGCGAACTACTAGCGATTGCCGCGATCGTGATGTGTTTGCTATTTGTCGTTGCAGATTTGGGGCGTCCCGAGCGGTTCTGGCACCTGATCCCGGGTATCGGACGGTTCAATTGGCCGATGTCGATGTTGACCTGGGATGTGATCGTGCTGAACGGCTATCTGCTGTTAAACTTGCATATCTGCGGCTATCTGCTCTACATGCGCTTCCTAGGTCGCGTACCGGACCGCCGATGGTACTTGCCCTTTGTATGGATCTCGATCTTCTGGGCTATCTCGATTCACACTGTAACAGCGTTCTTGTATTGTGGTTTGGGGGGCCGACCATTTTGGAATACGGCGCTATTGGCCCCGCGGTTTCTTGCCAGTGCTTTTGTGGCAGGTCCTGCTTTTATCTTAATTTTGTTCCACATTATCGGTCGGGTGAGCGACGTACAAATCGACGAAGCCCCGAAGCGACTGCTGATCAATATTGTGCGGGTGACAGTGCTGGTGAATCTATTGATGGTGCTGTCGGAGGTTTTCACCGAATTTTACACCGGCGGAGCACACACAGCGTCGGCGCGTTATCTGTACTTAGGCCTTCACGGAAACGATGCTCTGGTTCCTTGGATTTGGACGGCAGTGGCATTCAACCTGGTGGCAGCGGCACTGTTGCTATCGCCCGCTGTGTTTCGCAGTTCGTTTGCGTTGGTGCTGGCTTGTGTGTTGGCGTTTATTGGAGCCTGGATTGAAAAGGGGATGGGACTTATCGTTCCTGGTTTCATACCCAGCACACTGCACGAGATTGTGGAGTACACCCCCAGCCTGACTGAATGGAAAGTCAGCGCGGGGATCTGGGCTCTTGGCCTGATGGTGTTGACGGTCGGTTTGAAGATGTCGATCGTGGTGTTCACCTCCAAGAGGAGTAAACCCTAGGATACCACGGTGGACTCCATACACCCGCCGCCTGATCGATGCCACTCCACAAGATGATTTAGAGCACATTCGCCAGTTGGTCGCGGAGAGAAAGCGATGAAAGGAAGATTGCCAATCTTTTTGATTCGCCCACTGAACAACAAGACCGCGCGAAAAAGCCTGGAGGGAGGCTCTTTCACGCGGTCAGGTGTGTGGGAGGGATGTGCCAAAACCATAAAGCACATGCGGTGCCAATTGCGAAAACTAGGGAAAATCGGCTGGTTGTCGATTTGAGCTATGGCGAAACATCAACTAAACGTTGAGTTCCTTCAACGCTTCAGCGCGTCGACTTCTCGCCAACTTGCAACACAGGCGTCGCCTCGCTCGGAGCCAGCACGATGTCGCTCGCGCGGCAGCCAGCAGCCGGCTCGCCGTCGTCGTTTAGATACCAATGGTCTTTCTGGCTTTGAGTCCGGATGCACTGAATGTAGCGACAACTCAGATCCTGAAACAACACGTTCTGTCCACAACCTCCGTGATTCGCACTCTGATAGCCCGCGATCGCCAGGCTCGGAGCGTCCGACAATAGAGGGACTTCAGAACTCCCCACAAAGCGAATCTGCTGGATGTTCCCCAACTTATCGCGATAGCCAAGATTGTAGGCGTAGTCGCCTGCCATGAGTTTGCGAAGCAGGTTGCCGGCAGCCCCGTCGGTTGCCAAGTACTCCTGGCGATTAGGAATGTAAATGCGAATGTGCCCACTGGCAATTTTCTCGGCGAGCGGAGTAGCAGGACAAACTACCAACTCGGCCAGTTCTTCGCGCGAAAGAATGCCACTCTCAAACAACTCTACGACAAAAAACCCAGCGTTCTGTTCGGGTTTGATCTGTGGGAGTCCGCGTTGAAACCGTTCATTATACTGCGTCAGTGCCTCTCCCAGCCGGAACAGATTCTCCTGACACTTCTGCTGTCTGGCCGCCTCGCGGCTTTCGCCCAAGGCAGGTAGCAACAGCGCACCAATTGCCAGCAGGATGCAGGCCCCAACGATCAGGTCGGCAAAGGACCATTTGCTACGTGCTGTGCAGCCGTCGCGTGATTCACTCAACCCCACTTCTGCGGAAGAAGGTTGACATAGCGACTTGGACTTTGCGATGGCATGTTCCACAAACGAACACGTTCGTGAGGCAAGCTTCGACGGTGGGGGCACCACCTCTTCGGTTTCTTCGCAGCCCGCCTCCAGACACTCGCGAAGATGTTCCAGCTCCTTAGCCAAAGCGGGATCGCGGGAGAGCGCTTCTTCAACGGCTTGGCGCTCCTCAGCGTTCAGGTCGTTCAGCAGATAAGCCAGCAGTTGTTCTCTCATCGGACCTGAAATTCCGCCCTCTCACGACAAAAAACGAGCCCAGGGCTAATGGCCCCAGGCTCGTTGGAAAAAGTCATTATCAGGCGGTTACAAACTTCTCGAAGGATTGCATCCCAACCAAAAACTGCCCTAGCGATGATTGGCGATTTGCAAATCACGCCATGACTCACCCAGTCGTTTGATCGCCGAGTGGAGTCGACTTTTGACGGTGCCCACAGGAATTGACATAAGCTTGGCAGCATCACGGTATTTCATCCCCTTGAAATAGACCAACTGGACCGCACTTTGTAACGGTTCTGGCAAGGTGGCCACTTCATTGCGGATCCACTCGGCCTGTTCACCACTCTCCACGGAGTCATAAGGGTCGGCAGTCCCGGTTGCCACAACTTCCATCAGCGTGCCAACTTCTTCACCACTGGCACTGTGCGAGCGATCCAAACTCAAGCGACGATGGCGGCGATTGCGGCGCTGGGCATCAATGGCTTGATTCGTAGCTATCGTGTAGAGCCAGGGGCGAAATGTACGACCCAGCTCAAATCGGTCACACTTCAAATGCACCTGTAGGAAGGTTGTTTGGAACACATCTTCGGCCAACGACCCGTCGCCGAGATAACGCTTCAGGTAATTGTACAACTCGCGCTCGTAGCGTGAGACTAACTCAGCAAAAACCGAGGCATCTTCCGCTTCCTGGTACGAGGCGATCAGCTGCTCATCACTGAGATCGGCTACTTCGCTCGTCACACGGTTTTTCTTCAAATGTTCCTTAGTATGCCTTACCATCTTTACGAACTCCTCACTGCGAGAGTTCGACGCTAATCAGGAGAAAATCCATTCTCCCTGCCGTCCAAATAGGAATCCGCGTACCCTCGCAACATACATGTGCGATTCCATGGGTGGCGGAACGCCGGGCTCTGCCGGCGGCTACTGTCAAACTCAGGTCTCCATTGTAACCGCTTTTGTTAGTCTCAACTGTTGTGCGGCACACTTTTGGGGGATAGACCTTTGCTGGACAGTTGCGTAGTAAATAACCGCAACTCCCGTGCCGCCCATAGGGATTTCGGAGGAGTTGAAACCGCTAGCATTTCCCCAAACCCTATGAGACCAGCCTTTTACGTAAATCGTGCCTCTCAGGTTCGTTCCTATCATTTCGCTGCCAGTCTGCCAATCTTGCAGATATTGCCAAGCTTTTGGCAGAATTTTCCCATCTTTGACGCATGACAATGTGTCTGATTTTGCTCCAATGGTCAAAAATCATGCACACAGGTGGACAATTGAGCGGAATCTGAAGACAAGAACAAGCTCAGTGCAGTTCCGGGCAGAGTGCCTATAGCCTCACAACTCTGTTGCCACTTGCCTTACGGACCAGGCCGCGCATCTCCAGCACACTCACTGTCGCCAGCACCCGTTGGACGGGGAGCTCTGTGTTGACCGTGATCTCGTCGACAAGCGAGCCGCTTGTCTCGATCGCCTGCAGGACCTGCGTCTCGATTTCATTAAGCGCCAACTCTGCTGGCGAGCGGATTGTGGTGCCATCCTCTCGCCTTGTTGTCTGAGCCAAGGGGCCCAATTCTTCGACCACATCCTCCACCGAAGTCACCAGCCGGGCCCCGTCGCGAATCAACCGGTTCGTGCCGCTGGCCGACCGATTATCCACCTGTCCCGGCACGGCAAACACCTGGCGATTCTGCTCCCCCGCATGTCGGGCTGTAATGAGCGCTCCCGACCGGTCGGCTGCTTCCACCACAATTGTCCCCAGAGTCATCCCACTAATGATTCGATTCCGCTGCGGGAACATTCCGCTGATGGGAGGCATGGTCGGCGGTGCTTCGCTCACCACGCACCCGCACTCAGCAATCTCGTCGGCGAGGTTTTTATTCTCGGGAGGGTAGGGGGCCAATACCCCACTTGCCAGCACGGCAATTGTCCGCCCGTTTTCCTGAAGTGCCCCACGATGTGCCGCCGTGTCGATCCCTCGCGCCATGCCGCTCACCACCGTGAATCCCGCGCGGGCCAGGCTTCCACCCAGCGTCTCGGCTTGTTTAAGCCCATAGCGACTGGCATGCCGTGTTCCTACGATCGCCACGGCCAGGCCGTCGATTTCCTTGAGTTCTCCCCGGATAAAAAGCACCCCCGGCGGGTCGGGGATTTCCTTCAACAGGGTTGGATAGTTCGCGCTTGCAGGCGTCAGAATCGCGATGTTGTTTTCGCTGGCGATACGAAGTTGCGCATCGACGTCGATCTCACCCCGTGCCACGGCAATCCGCTTGGCGAGCGTAGGCCCAACGCCGGGCACACAGGTCAACTCCCCCACAGATGCAGTGAGTGCTGCCCCAGCTGAGCCAAAGTGCGATAGCAGCCGCTGGATCATCAACGGCCCCACCCCCGAAACCATCGAGAGACAGAGTTGATCACGAACATGAGGATCGGTGGTTTCCACCCCCTCAATCGTACCGAGAAGCAACATGCGCCGTAACCCACCGCCTGAGCCGAGGGGTTTACCCCCTCGGTCTTCCAGGGTTTACCCCCTCGGTCTTCCAAGCAGGGGCATTGACAAATACTATACAAATGTATATATCAATGCGAGACAACCCATTCCACTCCAAGCATGTCACTACCCACCTTCGCACTACTCGAGTCCTGGACTTGTTACGGCCAGTGGCTTCCAGGTGATAAGCGTGGTTACGTGTCGAACACGTTCGATAAACTAGGTTATCGCCCCAAGCGCAACCAGCCGGGCACTCCTTGCGACTGCGCCGACACTGCCACTTACCAGCGTGCCCGACAACTACAAAAGCATCCGACGGTGAGGCTAACGCCAGAGCAGACGCGAGTTGCCGCTGGGGCCATGATCAATGCTGCCCAGGAACGTGGCTGGTTAATTCTGCAAGGGGCGTTGATGGCTAATCATGTGCATATCGTTATTTGCAGATGTCCCGACGATGGTCCCGCCGTCCGCCGGGTGCTCAAAGGGACAAGTCAGGCAGCCCTGTCACGCACTGCCGGAACGCCGCGCAAGTGGTGGACCACCGGTGGCAGCGATCGTTATAAGCACGGCATGAATGCTGTCAGAAATGCGGTGGATTACGTCGCCAATCAGAAATTCATGCTCGTGAAGATCGTGAACAATGAAATCGTACAAGTAAAATGAAAGCGTAGAAGTAAAATGAAAGCGAGCCGAGGGGTTTACCCCCTCGGTATCAAAGCCCAGGGGGACAAGCCCCCTGGCTCGCGCGCCCCCGGCAAAGGGGCTCAGAGAGACTGCTTGATCTCGACGAGTTGCTCTCGCTCGGGAAGGCGTTTGTAGTAGTCGTCCAACGGGTAGCAGCCGCTCACCAGGCCGTGGCGGGGGGCCGTCGTGCAATCGCTGAAGGTACGGCAGATGAGTTTTCTGGTGAGTTTCCCCTCAGTCAGTACGTCGTGCGGCAGCTCGGGATAGCTGAGCACCATTCGGCCCAGGCCCACCAGATCGACCCAGCCCGCGCGGACCACGGCCTGGGCGACGTGTGGCAGATAGTCCTGCAGATAGGAATACCCCGAGCCGACCAGCGGTACGTCGGGCACTGCAGCTTTGCATTGCCGCACTACGTCGATCTGCCGCCACACGCCACAGAGCGGATCTTCGGGCGGAAGATAGCCGTCGCTAGGGGGAAAGATTGCCGGCCGCTGAATGTGGGGATTGTAATAGGGGCTACCGCAACTGATGTTGATGGTCGCCACACCTGCATCAACCAGCATCCGCATCAGCTTGATCGGCTCGGTTAGATCGTAGGCCAGCGGGTCTAGGGGATCGGTGCCGAACCCGCAGTCGTAGGGGAGGATTTTCGAATAGTCCATCGGCTGGCCCACTTCTCGGCTCGTGCGATAAGGGACAAAGTCAAAGATGCTAAGTCTCACACCGATCATCAAATCGGGCATTTCGCTCCGGACCCGGCCGATAATCTCCATCAGCATGCGGCTGCGGCCGGTCAGATCGCCGCCGAATCTCCCCGGTCTCCGTCGGGCGCTGAGGAATTCGTGTAGCAAATAGCCGTGGCAGGCCTTGATATCGACAAACTGGTAGCCGACTTCCTGGGCCAGCCGGGCGGATGCGACGTAGCTGTCGATGAGCCGCTGGAGATCGTCGTCCTGCCAGACGATCGAAGTGTCATGAGAGTCGATGCCGAATTTCTCGTCCAGCAGGGGATGATGGTAGGCGATCCGGGGTTCGAACCGCTGCTTATCGTGTGGCTTGCAAAATCGGCCCGAGTGGGTGAGTTGCAATCCGACCACCAGTCCGTCGAGCGAACCGGTGCTTTCCTTGTGACCCGCCTGCAACTCATCGAGCAGCGCCCGTAGGCCGGCGCGATTGCTTTCAGTGGCCAGGGTTTGATTGGGGTTGGCCCGGCCATCGGGCTGCACGGCGGCAGCTTCGCCCCCCCAAATGAGCTTGGCCCCGCTCAGCCCGAACCGCCGCCAGCGGCGGAGCGTGTATGCACTCGGAGTGCCATCGGGATTGGCATCCCAGCCCTCCATGGGATGGATGCACCAGCGATTTCCCACATCGAAATTACCGACCCGGATTGGCTCTGCCAGAGGAGAACCCGAGCTTGCCGTCAGGCATTCATCGTCCACCGGGAGGTCGAGGTTCAATTGAGCCAGCCGCTCCCGGAACTGCGCTACGGTGCGTAACTGGGCGACTTTAGGCGAGGAGGATTCTTCCATGGATTTGGTTCTCAATGGCGTGGCGTGGCGAACACTGATTCTAGGTTGAGATCAGCGGGGGTTCTATCGTGGATTGAGAAAGAAATGGCGTAACATTTGAGAATCGGCTTTTTTTGGCACACTCATTGCACTATGAAAAGCCTCGACCGCTGAGCGGGCAACCTGGAAGTGCTTGGAACACACTCTCGGGGCCGGAACAGAGAAGAGTAATGCTTGCCGGGGTCGGTTGAGAAAAGGCAAACGATTAAGGGCCTTAACTAGAGATAGGACAACAACTTTCGACTGGCATGTACCTCCCCAATCGCCATCGATAGGACTTGTCAAAGGTCCAATCAAGATAGCGGGTCAGAATTTCGCTGAGCGGATTTCTGGCCCGCTTGTTTTATTCTATGTGTATGATAATTAAACACATGTCTAATTGTAATACACAGATCTAAGGCGGTTTGCTGTCCGCTTTACTCTTCACCAACCGCTTTTTCTTCAGTCGGTTCAGACGTGATTTCAGGAGACTCTACCGTATCTTCGACGACGACTTCTTCAGATGCCGATTGCGAGCCCTTGGGGAAAAGCGCTTCGTTGATCTTGGGGAGCATGAGTTCGGCAAATTCGGCGGCGACATTTTCATCCGCGGTATCTTCTCCCACCATTACGTCGCTTGTGAAATAGACTTTGTAGAGCGCCCGCGAAAGGCCGTAGTGGACGCGAGGGTAATCAGGAGCATCCCAATGGTTCATATCGGGGTGGTTCCAGGCCCAGAAGACCCGCTCCACGCGCCTTCCCATCACGTCGTCTTTGATAAACTTCCCTGTGAAGAATTCTGCAGTTTCTTCGCCAGGCAGATCCATATGGTATTTGATCTGGATCCCATCCTGGCGAAACCCCGAGGCGGGATAACAGATGTTAGGAGTATGGCGACAGATATCGCGCGAATGGCCCACGATGAGCCACAATGTGACCGTACGACCAGTTTGCTCGTTCTGATAACGGCGGGAAACATAGTTCACCGCCCCGGCAGTGTTCTTGACGATTTCGTCGACCGGGAGATCTTCTCCGACCCAATCGCCGATCTTTTTAGGAACCTGTGCAAACCGCTTCCCCAACTCGGCCGCTTCGGCACCAGGTTCTCCCCAATAATCCTTCACATAGACTTGCTCGTAGATGCAGAGCGAGATAATGAAAACTCCGCCCAACAGGGCAGGCAACAGGAGATTACGGTCCATAGATAACTCGTGCAGGAGAGGGGTCAGAACGCCACTACTGCTACCGTATGCATCTATGGAGGGCCTGTCAAGAATTGCCTGCCCTGCGGATCAAATCGCCAGGATTTGGTAAGACATGCAACCTCCAAAGTCGGAACAACCTGCACAGCCCTAATTGGCTTCAGGCGTCACATCGCTGGATTCAATGTAGATTGCCTGGTGCAGTTCCTCGTCCGTCGGCTTGTAGATGTTCCGGCCTGCAGGATTTTGGAGCTGGATGTTGCTCAAAGGTTGGCTCTCCGCTGCAGCAGGTAAGACGAACCCAGTCTCGATGGAATTGTCGACTTTAGCAGGGATAAAAACAGCTCGACTCTGATTGGCTACAGCAGTTGGCCCGGATGTGGGTTGCTTCTGTAAATTCTGCTGAATGGGAGTGACCGCAAGTGACGCACTAAGCCCCAGTGGTAAGGCTGGTGGCCCATCCTCGAGTGGGGGGAGCTGCTGTGGGTTTTCCGGAGGGAAATAGCCTTGGGGGTCGAATCCAGGCAAACCTGGTAAACCGGGCAGATCAATTTCCTTTTCTGCAGGTTTCGCTTCATTAGCCGCAGGAGCATCCTGAGGTGCTGCAGTAGTCGTTGACGAAGCACCTCCGCTTTGAGACTTGCTTCCTTTGGCAGGACCGCGAAGTTCCTCTTGCTCAGGGCGAGGAGGCTGATAGTTTGGCAAACGCTCGCGAAGGTTACTTTCTTGTTCCTCGGCCTGCGTTGGTGTCAAACCTACTTGTTCGCCGGGCCAAGGACGCCAATGCGTCTGGTAATTACCCCAAGTGTCTCGCTTGGGAAGGCACTTTCCATCTGCGGCACAGGGACATGGAGTTGGTGGCAGGCACTCGCTGGCTTGAATTGACCTGGCGCCATCCAACTCCAGGACCAACACGGTAGCGAGGCTCCAGCCCATTAAACCCATACCGATTTTCGACAAGCGCGACATGTTATGCCCTTTACCCATGCTGAAATGCTGTTTGCTTCTAAACAAGTCGTTTGTTTGGATTGTCCACTGCTTATGACCATCAAGTCATAGCTACATATTTCTCGGTCATCCGGGGATTAGAACGTGTTCCCCAAGCCGAATCGGACGATACGGTTGAGAGCCGAGGTACTAAGCGACACGAACCCGAAGATCGACTCGAAAGGACGCAGCAACTTGGCGACGACGGCCGTGCCGTATGAGTAGCGGTCCTGAGCGATGTACAGTCGATCTCCTGGCATGAGTTGATAGTTTGTGGCCGTAGCGGCACCTTTGCTGATGTCGTCCCAGTTCACAGGCAGAATTTGCTCGCATCCCACCCCATTGGGGGCAGGCCTTGCGATCCACATCCGCGAGGAAGACACCTGTGAGATACCACCGATTGAGGCGACTGCATCAAGCACAGTTTCGTTGCCTGTGATCGGCAGTCGGCTGACATCATCGCCAAAGCCGCCTCCCTGGGTGATGACGTAGTAGAGCTTGCTGTTGTACGCCAGAACATCTACGAAGACCTCTGGATTCTCAAGTTTCAAACTCAACTGTTCTTCAATCACCGCGCGGGCTTCTTCAATGGTCTTTCCGGCTACGAATGCCGAACCGTAAGTTCCCAAATTGACTCGGCCATCTGGTCCCACCAAGTGTTGGCCAGTAACAGCTTGGGCGCCTGCAGACTGCAGCAGTGAGATCGACACATCGACATCCGTGAGTATTTGGGAAAGTTGCCGACGAACTTCATCTTCGGCTTCTTCCAACGTCAGGCCGGTTACCTTGATTCGACCATACGTTGGACCGAGGTTGATGCTACCATCAGCGTCGACGGAGTAGGCATCGTCGATGGGTTTATCAGGGAATGCTCCGGAAACACGGACCAATAATGCGTCAAAAGTTTCAATTTTGTGCGGCGATTTTGGGACCAGCTTGACCCCTTCGATAAGCAAAATATCCGGTGGCTCGATTACGTACCGAGGGAGCGTCACTTTTTCCAGCTCACGAGGTACCGAACTTTCAAAAGGTGGCTCGGGTGGAGTGGCAGGGAAGGGATCGCGCGGGGCGAGAAACGCCGTACATCCTGAATTTCCCAGCAACACTGCGAATATGGCAAGTGTCCTAACTACTGCGGATTGTCGTAAGTTGCTGAGCTTCATTTGAGACTCTCACTTCTAGCGCGGAATGTTCACGGTGAATAAGGGCATCGCAATGCTATTGGACCCTCCAACCGGTAGCTGTTTCCTAACAGCTACAATGCCTATAATCGGTAAGCTTTAACACCGACTTGCATCCGAGTTGCAAAAACCGCCGAAAAACGAGACAAGTTCAGCTAGCAGCACCAAGTTCTCTTGATAGCAAAGCGTCTCGCCAACTCTCCTGACGCTCGCAATGGGCTGGTAGCCAGAGTCCAGGTCGCTAGAACCCGCAGAACTGCTATCAATTACTTAACTCTAGAGATATTAGGAAGTTCTGACGGTCAGTAGAGCGAGCAGGCGTTTGACAGTATTGGGGTTCGCGCTTATTCTCAAGTTCTAGGGTACCTTGCGCGGCTTGGCTGCCGAGGACTGCCGTTCTGGCGTTTTAGGGGCATGCTGCCCTACCTCACCACCGAGGGAACGGGGAAGAAAGATTCTGACTCAACCAGGGCAAATCCGATAGCTTTCGTGTTGTGAGAGATATTTCGCTGGTGAAGTCCTGCTAAGGCATAAACTGCCCACTTGTGGAAATACTTCGTTTCACATCACACAACTACCCATCGCACCTTTTGTCATTTTCAATCGCGGATAACCTAAATGGCCAGTCAGATACATCCTTTCACCACGTTTGAGAGTGAAGATCACTCCTTGCATCTTAGCCATTCGCAAGAACAGGCTGCGTGGATCTGTTTTGGTGTCTTGGTGTTCCTTTTGACTCTGGGCTACGTGAATATGCTGGCATTCACCGCGCATTCGTGGTCGGATGGCCTGTATTCCCATGGTTACATTATCCCAGTATTTGCAGCTGGTTTGTTCTGGATGCGTCGTAGAAAACTGACCGCTGTCCCTAATTTGGAGCGGTGGATCGGCGTGGCTGTGCTGCTGGTGAGTCTATTAATACGGCTATACGCATCATCGATCGACATGAATCCCCTGGATCGCTTGAGTTATATCTCTGCACTGCTGGGGATTTGTTTGATCGTAGGCGGCTACGATATGTTGCGATGGGCTGGCCCCCCCGTGGCCTTCTTGGTCTTTATGTATCCCTTGCCGTCTGCCTTAGAAAACACGGTTTTGTTGAAGCTGCAAACCCTAGCTGCCATGTGCAGCACTTGGACTTTGCAGTTGTTGGGTGTCCCAGCGCTTCGAGACGGGAGCCATATCGTCATCGAGAAACTTCCCTTGGAAGTAGCCGATGCTTGCAGTGGGTTGCGAATGGGAACTATCTTTGGTGCGATGTCTGTGGCATTGGCGATGGTCATCGATCGCCCTTGGTGGGATCGACTGACGATTCTTGTTTTCGCGATCCCCGTTGCTTTGGCCACGAATATCATCCGAATTACCTTGACTGCCTTGCTTTACTTGGCTTTCCCAGACAACGAAGCCGTCCACCACTACATCCATAACTGGGCAGGTCTGGCGATGATGCCCATCGCGCTCGGGTTTTTATGGATCGAGTTGACCTTATTATCCAAATTGACGGTTCCCATTGAAACCGACGATTATGCGACATTTGGTGCAGTACATAGCTAGGCGAGGCTCAAAACCGTCAAAAGCCCCATATTGGGGATGTTGCCCGCAAGCTACGTGACGGTGAGAATGATAAACATAGACCAAGGGCCCTCACGGCATTTCAAGCATTAGCGTGGGGGTTTGGTGGCCTGGCCCAGGAATTGGCCCGGTAGTTGCGAGCATTGAGGCTCGAAAGAGTCTGGTATGTCCTTCTGGAGAGGAATTACCGGACATGGGAACTCCGGGTGTGGTATTGCCAGCTACTTTTCTCAATTTCCCCCCCCGGTTTTCGTTTACGGAACCAGCCTACGTTTTAAATCTAATTCAGTAAGCGTTATCAAGATTTGTGAACAGATTGCCGTTGGTGGCACTCGCGTGATCGAGCGATTTTTTAGAGAGGTGATCGATGATGAAACAAGATTCTGGAATCAGCGATTCTGAGGTCATGTATCCCCCCATGACGGTCAATCATGGCCCCGTGCAGCCGATGGTGCCTGCCAATGCGCCCTATGCAGCTCCGGGAGCGTTTCCTGCAGCGCAACCTCGGGGACCTGAGATCCTGACCGGTCCGCTTAACCAAACCTGGATCATGAATTGCCTGCGGCGTCGCTGGTTGTCAGCGCTGTTGCTAGGAAGTTTGGGTGCCATCCTGGCCGCCTTGCTGCTGATGTGGCTATTTCCTTTATCCTCACAAGTCGTTTCCTACTTGCAGGTGGAAGATCAAGAAGCGGAGGACATATTCAATGACAGACCTCGGGCAGTGAATCCGAAAGAATTTGAAATTTTCCAGCAGACGCAACTTACCTTGCTCAAAAGTCAGTTTGTCTTGATGGCTGCCCTTCAACGGGGAGATATCAGAGAACTCAATGCAGTCGTCTCTAATCGACCGGATGAATTGACCTGGTTGAACGACGAAATCCGCGTGTCGTTCCCTGGCGAGAGTAAGATTCTCATGATTAGCTACGAAGGGGATGAAGATCCTGAAGAAATGAAGAAAATCATCGACGCAATCGTCGATGCTTACAAACAGGAAGTGGTCGCCGCGGCGCAGATCAGCAAGACAGAAACGCACCGCAGCATGGAGGCCCTTCACAAGCAGCTGCTTGTCGAGCTCAAGGGTAAGATTGAGAAAATGCAAGTCTTGCAGAAGGAGCTCGGCGGTGTGAATTCACCCAATGCTTCCGCAGAACTTAATATGTTGATCCGCGATGTCGGCACTCTGCAACAGCGTATCTTTGAAGCAAAAGAAGAATTAGTCGAATTGGAAGTGAATCGCGAACTACAAACACGGACCGCTCAGAGTCCTACGGCGATGAAGCAGGCGATTGACGCTGAGATAGCCGCCGATCCAACTCTGCAGAGCTATCAACAGGAGCAATACGCATTAACCCAGCAAATCCGCCAACTGCAATCCATCAGCAAACGGCCTTCTTCGCCTGAGATCAAGCGATTGCAGGATAGTGTCCGAAGTGTCAATGCCGCGATGCAGCAGTATGAGGCTGAGATGCGAAACGAGCTCAGCAATAAGCTCAAGAATGCTCCCAATGACACGTTGCAATTGATCATGACGGAATATCTGATGCGACGAAACGCTCTCAATCAGACGCTGGCCGATCTGCAGAACGATCTTGATCTCAAGAAGGAAGAAATCGAGTCGCTTGGGCAGGAGAATAGCGAATTGGCACTGCTTCAAGCCGAAGTTGAATCGCTCCAGGAAATTGAGCGGCAAATGGATTGGAAACTGCGTAGTTGGAAAGTACAAGAGGTTTCCGGTGAACGGATCAAGGTTATGCAAAAGGCTTTCTCCACAGAGAAGATCAATGTTTACCAACGCTATGCGATTGCTTCGATTGGCGGACTTGCGGCGTTCTGCTTGACCTGCTACGGAGTTGCGTTGCTGGAATTTCGCCGACGAAAATTGAATTCTCCAGAAGATGTAGACGATGGTCTGGGAATTCGCGTGCTCGGGGTTCTGCCGTCTGTTGCATCACGCAAATCAATGATGCCTGGCAGCACGACTGCCGCACAGCTTTCGGAGTCGATCGACAATGTGCGAGCAACCTTAATGCATGACTCCACGTCGCGACCTCGACAGATCGTGTTGGTAGCCAGCCCCTCTTCGATGGAAGGATCGACGACCGTGGCCAGCCACTTGGCTTTGAGTTTGACTCGGGCTGGGCGACGTACCCTGCTGATCGACGGCGATCTCCGAGATCCATCTCTGCACAAGTTGTTCGGCATGCCGTTGGATGATGGTGTCAGTGAACTCTTGCGATCCGAGATTGAAATCGCTGATGCCGTGAGACCGACGAGCACGGAAGGATTATGGCTGATGACCGCCGGGCAATGCGACATGGACGCTATTCACGCATTGGCCACCGATCAACTTCAACCCATTTTTGATAAACTTCGAGGTGAGTTTGATTTCGTTATCATCGATGGTGCCCCGATCTTGGGACTCTCTGATTCCCTCTCAATCGGGCAGTACATCGATGGAGCGATTCTCACGGTCTTGCGTGATCATAGCGGCGTAAAGAGCATCTATCAGGCTTCTGAATTGCTCAAGAGCCTTGGTATTCGACTGATAGGCTGTGTGGTCAACGGCATGCCATTCAAGGCGGATCGTCGTATCACGCGAATTCAGAAAGGTCCGAGTAAGACCAAACGGATTTCTGCGACATCAGAAGAATAGAGAATCGCAGATTATCTTGAAATCTGACGCGGCGTCGAACCAGTCATAAGGTTCGACGCCGTTTTTTTTGGGTGATTCCGTCAACACGAAAAAAGCTCTCCATAGATGTCCCCAAGAATCGAATTCCATAGATTCCCATATGTGCCAAGTCTCGCGGTCTTGCCAGGGACTGTGCTATGCTCTGCAGAAGCAAAAACTCACGCGTCCTAATACGGACACTTGATCGATTAAATGCCAGTCACCATCTATGGATATTCAACAGCGATTTGCAATCTTGGGGCGTCTCATTTTTGACCATCGCTGGTGGTTCATTGCTGCTTGGATCCTGTTGGTATGCGTGTTGCGGGTGATTTCGCCTGAGTGGGCATCCGTTGCACAAGATGGCGACCTGGAACAGCTCCCTCCTCATACAGCCACCGCCCAGGGTGAAAAGCTCAATCTGGCTGCATTCCCCTCGGACGTCTCTAAAAGTCAGATCGTATTGGTGGTGGCCCGCCCTGATGGGGTTTTAACGCTCGAAGACCGAGAGTTTGCCATCATATTAGGCAGCAAAATTGGGCAGGCGCTGAGCGAGAATCTTGTGGACATATGGAATGAGAAGACACCTGCGATCGGGTCTTCGCTTCGCAGTAAATCGGGGCAGGCCGTCAGGGTAGTGGTGCGCCTCACTAATGAGTTCATGGCCACTCAGAATATTGAGTTGCTTCGGCGAACGAAGCAAGTATTGGAAGACGCCGAGAACGTAATCCCCAATGGACTTGAAATTGGCATTACTGGTTCCGCAGCGATCGGTGGGGATATGCTCAGTGCGGCGGCAGAAAGCGTTCAGAATACTCATGTGACTACCATCACACTGGTGGCAGTGGCACTGTTGCTGATCTATCGCTCACCTTGGCTTGTGCTCGTGCCAATGTTGGCGATTGGCGTCGCCACGACAGTTTCCATCGATTTGCTCGGCATCCTTGCTGCCTGGAGCCAGCACCATCCTGACGCTTGGCCTCAAGTACAAGTATTTACCACCACTAAGATCTTTGTGATTGTAATCCTTTTTGGGTCGGGTACCGATTATTGCCTTTTTCTGACGTCCCGATTTCGAGAGCATCGCACAGCGGGACTTTCGTTACGCGAATCGCTCATTGGTGCAATGCAACACGTGGGTACTGCTTTGGTGGCCAGCGCTCTTACCACAATCGTCGGTCTGGCGATGATGGGTTTCGCACAGTTTGGCAAATTTGCTTATAGTGGCCCAACGATAGCGATTTGTTTGGCTGTAACCTTGGTGGCCTGTCTGACGCTCGTACCGGCTCTATTATCTACCCGCTTGGGTAGAGTCATTGAGCGAGGCGAGAATGTGCCAGGGAATGATAATTATTGGCAAACTTTCTGGGAGCGATTGACTGACACCATCTTGCGCCGCCCAGCTACTGTTCTTGCTGCGAGTCTTCTTGTCGGATTGCCGTTTGCCTGGTTTGGCTGGAATGTAAATGTCACATACGACCTGCTAGGCGAACTGGCTGAGAATCGTGTGTCGCGGCATGGAACCGAAATGTTGCGCCACTATTTTCCACCCGGCGAAATCGGACCTCTGGTCGTATTGGCCGAGTTGCCCTCAGGTAATCTTGATGCCGTGGAGGGTCAACTTAAAATTGCAGAGCTGGCAAAGCCTCTCGACGACTTGCCTGGTGTAGAACAAGTCCGCAGTTTATATCAACCTTTGGGGGACCCACCGGGGAGCGTGAGTTTATTCTCCGGCGAGGGACTGATGGCCTTGGCTACCAAGGGGAGTCCGCTCACCCAAGCAGTGTTTGTTTCGCAAGCCGAGGGACTGGCAGGGAAGGTTACCAGGCTGTTTCTGATTCTTGGTGCTCAGCCCTTTTCCCAAGAAGCCGTCACGATTTGCACTTCTGTGGAGAATGAATTGCAAGAAATCCGTGCCGACAAGAATTCACCTTGGCACGAAGCACGATTTGCCATGACTGGGCCAACGGTTGGAATCCGCGATCTGGAGAGAATTACCCTCCGCGATCGTCTTCTGATCCAATGTTTAGTGATTATCGCTGTACTGTTGGTTTTAATCATCCTGCTTCGTCAAGTAGTCGTCTCATGCTTCTTAATAGTCACGGTGGTTTATAGCTATCTAGTCACGATCGGTATCAGCAATTTGGTGTTCTATTTGATTCGGGGTGATAGTTATGTTGGGCTGGATTGGAAGGTTCCACTCTTTCTTTTTGTTTTGCTAGTTGCCGTGGGACAGGACTACAACATTTATCTGGTCAGCCGCGTGATCGAAGAACAGCGGGGCGGCCAGCTTCGGGCAGGGTTGAAACGGGCAGTCGTACAAACAGGGGGTATCATCACTAGCTGTGGTATTATCATGGCAGGCACCTTTGTCTCTATGACGACCAGTGAACTTAATGGCATCATCGAGCTTGGTTTCGCACTCACGCTGGGAATCTTATTAGACACGTTTGTCGTTCGCTCGATTGTGGTCCCGGCTTTTTTAGGACTGTCTGTTCGGCACTGATTTCAGATTAGTCCTCGTAGTTTTCGTTCTGGGAGAACCCGCGAGCCTCGCACGTCATACTTTTTGCGAGAAAATCGCTCTAACTTCTTACCCCGTAACACGATCAGGCATTGCATGCAGGTTTTACCGGATCAGAAATGTTCCCCTAATCTGCGAGGAGAAGTGCAGGTGAGAATTGAGTCTTTGTCAAGTTTTTTGCGAAAAAACCCCTAGACTATTGGGTGAACACGATTACAATTATAAAGTTGAAAACGAGACGTCCTCCCCCTTCCCTCAAATACTCCCCGTAGTTAACGCGCACGCAAAGTAAGACTGCATACCTCAGAGCAACGATCCGGCACTCTCTTTTACGGTATGGGAGTGTGTTTCCGCTCCGGTAGCCTTACGCCATTATGGCAAATCTTCGCTTGCACAGCCATGAACGGCTGGGGAATGTCTGAGATGAGGTCCTGAGGACAAGGGCAGTAAATCCTATCCGGTGCAAGCGCGTGCGATTTCTCGCCAGAAACCAGTTTTGGTGTCGGGCAAATTGGCTTGCTCCGAGGCGTTTGTTGTTTTTTCCGGTAATAAGTTTCCCATGATAGGGAAGCTTCCCGTTATAGAAGGACTTTCTTGATTAGCATGGGGCATGCTCAGTCGGTCCAGTCCAGCTTACAGCGAGCATCGAGATTCTTTAGGCCTCGGTTTCCCTGAAACCTCGGTTCTTAGAGAATTTGATCAGGCAGTTTGGCGTGCGAATTTGATTGAGATTGCTCATTTCTAGCTGAGAGACAGTTCGCCTGAAGGAAGCCTGACCTATCGACAGTATGAGCTTGGTTGGTCGCTTTAGGCAATTTGAATCGTGTAGTTTGAATTTCAGTTGCCTGCCCTAGTTTTCTCAAACGTAATTTTTTTCCAAATTTTGGAACCCGTCAGCCATGGTAAGCGTTGGTGTTAGAATTGGTAGTCTAGCCGTTGCTTATCAGGGGGAATTCTTGCTGATTCTTGAACAATTATTGTCTCGACCAGCCTCTGTCTCGCGCGAGTCGTTGCGAGCAATAGTGGATTGCTGGAGACAGTTTTTTCCGTTTATCGCGCAGCCCATCCTTGCACTGGGCCCTGTGTATTGCGCTTCCCATCGTATTTCATCAAGATCATCTATGTGCTGAATAATTCTTATATGAAGGAGTAATAAACTTGTACGACGCGATCATGGATCACGATTTGGAGGATGACTCGAACGTCTCCGAAGTAGACAAAGATTTTGACACAAAAGATTTGGATGATGATTCCGACGGAGATGACGATCTCTCTCTAGAACTGGGAGATGACGACAACTCCAAGGATTCAGCCAACGATAGTGAAAACGAGTTCGACGACGAAGTAGTCGACTTGGAATCCTGGTCAGACGACCCGGTGCGCATGTATTTGACTCAGATGGGCGAGATCCCTCTGTTGACTCGTCAGCAGGAGATCAGTCTTGCTCGGCGGATTGAGCATACTCGCACTGCATTTCGCCGTCGCCTGCTCGCCTGCGATTATGTAATTCGCGTGGCGTATAAAGTGCTTAGTCGTGTTCATCGGGGAGAATTGCCCTTTGATCGCACTGTGCAAGTTTCGGTCACAGACCGATTGGAAAAGGAACAGATCCTAGGTCGCCTTCCGCACAACTTGCGTACGATCGAAATCCTGCTGCAGCGGAATGAGGAAGATTACACCCTGGCCACCAGCAAGAGTGCCAAGCCCGCCCTGCGGAAGGCTGCCTGGCAGCGACTCGCTGGACGGCGTCGACGGGCAGTGATGCTGATCGAAGAACTTGGTTTGCGGACTCAGCGAATCGAATCAATGATCGCTCCACTTGAGGAGTTCAATCGCCGCGTTTGTGAACTCAAGCAGCAACTCGATCAGATGAAGAAAGATCGCAGACCACTAGCCGAGCAGAAGCCATTGCTCATCGAGTATCGCAATATCTTGCGTATGACGCAGGAAACACCTACAAGCCTTCGCAATCGGGTGCAGTATCTGCGAGAAGTTTTCTCGAAATATCAGCAGGCCAAGCGAGGTCTCTCGGAAGGCAATCTCCGCCTCGTCGTTTCAATTGCCAAGAAGTATCGCAATCGAGGATTGAGCTTCTTGGATTTGATCCAAGAAGGCAATGCTGGTCTCATGCGTGCAGTGGATAAGTTTGAATATCGTCGCGGTTTTAAGTTTTGCACTTACGCAACATGGTGGATTCGCCAGGCGATTACCCGTGCCGTAGCGGATCAAAGCCGTACGATCCGTATCCCGGTTCACATGGTCGAAACGATGAGTCGAGTCCGCAATGTATCGCGGGCACTGCTCCAGCGGCTCGGACGTGAGCCGACGATTGAAGAAACCGCCCGGGCGGCTGAATGCACCGTGGACGAAGCAAGGCGTGTCTTGGCGATGAGCCGTTATCCAATCAGCCTCGATCGTCCTGTTGGTAATAGTGAAGACAGCCACTTCGGTGATTTGCTTCCGGACTCGGGCGCAGAAAGTCCCCACATTGGCGCTGGCCAGGAGATGCTTCGTACGCGGATCACTAAGGTGCTCAAAACGCTCAGCTATCGCGAGCGCGAGATCATCAAGCTCCGTTATGGCCTGGGTGATGGTTACAGTTATACGCTTGAGGAAGTTGGCCACATCTTCAAGGTGACCCGTGAGCGTATTCGCCAAATCGAAGCCAAAGCGGTTCGCAAGCTACAGCAACCTAGCCGCAGCCAAGAGCTATCAGGGTTTTTGGATTGACCGCAGTCACTGCTAATAGCAGTAACAGACAAGTCGAGCAGATTGAAATCGACCCTCTCTCAGAAAGTCTGAGAGAGGGTCGTTGTCTAAATGTACTTGGGTCTACAGGATCGTATCCAGTTCATCCACCAGAGATTCAAATCGTTCCAGGGCAGTGTTGACTGGTGTGGGCTGCTCCATATCTACCCCCGCTGCTCGCAATAAATCTAGCGGGAACTTTGAACAACCTCCTTTGAGAAAGGAGAGATAATCGCTAAGTTCCTGCTTGCCACCTTTGAGAACTCGCTCGCTTAGTGCGATGGCTGCCGAGAGCCCCGTTGCATACTTGTAAACATAGAAAGCCCGGTAGAAATGGGGGATCCGCAGACACTCGAGTTTTAGTTGGGGATCAATGGTGAAGTCGGGGCCAAAATAAGTCTCGAGCAGCTTGTTGTACTCGCTCTTGAGGCAATCGATTGTGAGTGGCTCACCGGACTCAACGAGGGAGTGCGTAATTTTTTCGAATTCTGCAAACATGGTCTGACGGATGATCGTTCCGCGGATCGCATCAATGTCACGATTGATGAGGTATGCACGCTCTTCGGTTGTACTGGCCTGGGCCAACAGATGCCGACTCAACAGCTGCTCATTAAAAGTGCTGGCCACTTCTGCGACGAAGATAACATAGTTGTAGTATTGGAAGGGCTGGTTTTTTGAAGAGTAATAACTGTGCATGGAGTGGCCAGCCTCATGTGTCAATGTGAACACATGATCCAGAACTGTGGGTTGATAGTTCATCATGATGTAGGGTGAGCCATCAAAAGTTCCACAGCTAAATGCCCCGCTTTGCTTGCCCCGATTCGGATAGCGGTCACACCAGCGATCCGTAGTCAGACCGCGCTCCAGGATTCCTACATACTCGCTTCCCAATGGAGCAAGTGAATCAACCACCGTACTGACGGCTTGCTGCCAGGTGCGTTTCTGATCGAGATCGCTCAGGATCGGCACGTAGGTATCATAGTGGTGAATGTCTTTGAGTCGCATCTTCCGACGTCGAAGATCGTAATACCTATAAAGCGAGGGGAGTTTGGCACGAACAGCAGAGATTAAATTGTCATAAACGCTGAGCGGCACGTTGTCATGAAACAAAGCGGACGCCATAGCGCTTTTGTACCCACGCGCTTTAGCGTAGTAGACATCCCTTTCGACAGATCCATTTAAAGTGGCAGCCAAGACATTCTCGTGGCCAGCAAATACTTCGTAGAATTGGTGAAACGCAGTCGAACGGACCGATCTTTTCGGTGAATGTAAGAGGGCCGAGAAGGATGAGTGTGAGAGCTCTATTGTCTCCCCCTTTTCATCTTTGATCATGCCAAACTTGAAATCTGCATCGGTCAGCTGCCGGAAGGCGTGGTTTGCCGTGTCGGCCATCTGGCTCTGCATGGCCAGGAGTTTCTCCTCAGCGTTTGAGAGAGTGTGTGGCCTATAACGGACTATTCGTTCAATCAGGAGCCGAAACGGGGCTAGCGACTTCTCCTGAAGAAACAGGCTCAGCTTTTTGGCAGGGATTGACAGAATTTCGGGGCGAATAAAGCTGGCGGCCTGTCCCGCAGTGCTGGCAACATGTTGATAGCGCCCGATCATCCGCTGGTAAGTGCTATTCGACGTATCTTCGGTCGTCTTGAGAAACGCGTAGGAACTAAGCCGCTCAGCTTGCCGATCAAACTTACAGTCGAATTTAAGACAATTGGCAAGTGCATCGGCACTGGAACCAAGCGTCCCTTCAAAGTTTTTGTAGCGTTTGATTTGCTTTTCCCAAGCCGAAAAGTCCTTCTCCCAAGCCGCGTCGCTCTCATAAAGGGAGGCCAAGTCCCAGGTGTCCCCAGGCTTCACCTGGTTGCGTGGAAGGAGTGGTGAAGTTTTGGGTTTCTTCTCGGTAGTCGGCATTGGTGAATCCGTTTCAAAGCAAGAAGGCTAGTAGCTGCTACCAGCATAGGGCCATGGTTCCCCACGTGAGGCCGCCGCCGAAGCCACACATAAGCAGGTTCTGTCCGCGGTGGATGTTTCCTGCTCGATATGTCTCATCTAGGGCAATCGGGATGCTCCCGGCACTTGTATTACCGTAACGATCCAGATGCATGACGACTCGATTGCGGTCGATTTCGAGCTCATCAGCAGCGGCATCCAGAATGCGGACATTCGCCTGATGGAACAGCCACCAATCGATATCGGACAACTTGAGTCCGGCCGCTTCGACAATCTGACGAGAGCTTTCATCGACGAGCCGTACGGCCCACTTGAAAATCGGGCGACCGTCCATGGTGACAAACCAATCACGCTGGTCGACTTTCGCGGGGTCGAACGGTTTGGCCGCTCCACCTGAGTTACGACATAAGAGATCGGCCCCCGACCCATCCGAACCAAGCGTATAGCATAGTGCTCCCTGTTCAGGAGATCCTGGCGCCAAGAGTGCTGCTCCTGCTCCATCCCCAAAGAGTGGGTAGGTTTTCTTATCGGTTGTGTCAAGCACGCGTGAGTTGGCGTCTGCCCCGATCACCAGCACTCGCTTGCATGAGCCTGAAGCAATAAACTGCATTCCTGTGGCCAGGGCATAAACGAAACCGGTGCAAGCCGCTGCAAGATCCATCGCGCCGCAACTTAAACCAAGACGATCTTGGATAATAGGAGCGGTTGCCGGAAACAAGCGGTCTGATGTGAAAGTTGCCAAGAGCAGAAGATCGACCTCAGATGGTTCAACGCCGGCCGATTCGAGGCACCTCTTAGCAGCCTCAGTAGCCATGTCGCCGGTAGACATTCCCACGGGAACATGTCGCCGCTCGCGAATTCCGGTGCGCTGAAGGATCCAATCCGCATCGCAACCAAGCGACATCAGGTCCTCGTTAGTCACAACATTGTCGGGTACAAAACTTCCGGTTCCCACAATCTGCACTCCCATGAGCTTGCTCAGGGGTGTTTTTCGCAACCGGGTCGCAGGTTCACTCATCAAGGCAGCCTTATTCGATTCGGCCGCCGAGTTTTAACGAGGGCCGTTTGATGGGACAATATTTAGAGGGAAACATGAATCTTAACAGATTTGGACTTTGCAAACAGCACCGTTAGCAGGAGTTCTCAGGCTGCCGAACGTCGCGGCAGTCGATAAAGAAGCGCATTTCCATCCTTGCCAACCAAGCGAATACAGCCGGTTTCTCGCAGACAGTAGGCAATCCGCTGGGCGTCACTGCGGCAGATTCGCATCTGGGTTGCCAAGTGCCCCGTATGGAAGGTCTCCGGCAGGGATGCAGGCAACAAGCTCCGCAGATCGGCATGGGTGCGAAAAACTCTCGTTTCAATAACACCCAGAAGGCGTTGGTCGGCAATCTGAAAGTCCCGCTCTCTCCGGCGTCGCCGCCTTCCATGGCCTGGATAGCGATATTCCTCAATGTCTACCAAAGCCACTTCCAGAGCGAGCCGCTTGTGCGGAAACACCCGCGTGAAGTAGACCAATTCGTCAAACAGGTCCAAGATCTTCCCACGTTTAGGACTTAGACGGCGACCTAGTTCGGGACCATTCTTCTTAGCCAGGCTTACAAGCTGTTTGGTGACAATGATCGGTTTGACAACGGTCACACGATGTTCGACCAAAAGCTCCGCAATCTTATCTCGAATTGCTGCCAGCGAACCGTGTTGAATTTCAATCAATCGGCCACGTCGAATAGCGTCAATTCGATATCCCGCACATGCCACCTCTTGTTGGGAACTATTCCCTGCATAGTACTCTTTCAATTGACGATGCAGTGATGTTTCCATGGATCGAATGCAGATTGCGAATTGCGGAATGCAGCATGAAATGGAATCGCGACTGCCATTCCGCAATCCGCAATCCCAATTCCGAATTCAAGTGATTCCAAAGTCTTTGATCGTAAACAGCGTCGTCAGTTCGTAGCCGCGCTGGGCAAAGGCCTCGTGACCTCCTTCCATGCGGTCGATGATTGCCAGTACACGTTGGATTTTAAGTCCGACCGCTTCGCAATGTTCGATTGCCTTGAGCGACGAACCACCAGTGGTAACGACATCCTCGACAATCACAAGGCTTTCACCCGACTCGTACGGACCCTCGACATGTTTGCCAAGGCCGTGTCCCTTTGGTTCTTTGCGGACCATCACGCCTCGCAGTGAAATACCCCGAGTGCCGGCCTCTGTGAGAATCGCGGCGGTGATTGGGTCGGCTCCTATGGCCATCCCGCCTACCAATTGTGGCAAATCGTCCTCAAGCAATTCGAGCATTCCCGCGCCAATAAGTTTGGCACCCCGCGAATCGAGGGTAACCTGGCGGCAATCGAGGTAGTAGCTGGCCTTTTTGCCAGAAGCGAGGGTGAAGTCGCCAAATTTCAACGCCTTTTGGCGAATCAGTTCTAAAAGTGCTTGTTGGTCGTACATACTATGGTCCGAGTAGTCGTGTCACTGAACTCAGAACCTATGGTAGCCCGATGCGGTAGCGGGGGAAATGCTGATAGAAAATTCCTTCGCTTCCGCGTCGAGCTACCAGGTGAATCCGAGTCAGAGCCAACGTACCCTATCGACGGATAATCACCTGCGAACCCAACGAAAGAATATCGTACACATCCTCGACGTCTGCATTTTTGAGCTGAATCACACGGCCAGCCATATCAGAGGAGCCTGTCGCCGGAGATGTTCCTCGCAAAATAGTGACTTGATTGACACCAGATTCGGAACTTTTCAACAGGATGCTCTTTTCTTCGGTAGCGGCACCCGCTGTTCCAGCGATTCCAGCATTGCCCGGAGTCAGTAGTTTTTGGTCCACGACCCAATAACCTGCCTCAACAGAGGTCGAAGGAGACAAGTCAAGCTCGAACTTACCCGCATACCGACGCTCCAACATTAAAACCAGAGTGTGGGTACTCAATTCGATCCGCGCCGTGAAGGGACCCCTCACCACCTTCAGTTGCTGTCCGGGTTGCAATTGATCAGGATCGGCGATGCCATTGATCTTAGCCAAGAGTTGCCAAGGGACATTAAATTTCTGGGCGATGTCCTCAAGCTTTTCTCCTGCCTGAGCGAGATAAGGTGATTCAAGGCGATGCTCTGTCGAATAGATAACACTGCCCGCAAGCTGACTCAGCAGTTCTTGGACCTCGGCGGCCTCGCTTTCTGAGAGGGATGGATCGCCGTACCAATCCGAAAGCAGCAGCAAGGCCTGCGAAAGCTCTCCACGATCGAGGGCTGCCTGGACAGTCAGACGAGCAGTAGAAAAAAGAGACGCCTGATTGGTTGTCGGTGCCTCAGCGGGGGGAAATGTCTCGGTTGGAGTAACGGGTGACTGCGTCGTAAAGTCAGGTGTCGTTGTTGCATTGGCGGCGTCTGTCGAAACAGTGCTCTGAGATCCAACGTTTGCGGTTTTCGTGGCCGACGACTCTGCTGGAGGAGTTGGTTCGCTCGAGCCCGTCGCAGTAAGGTCGTCAGTTGTTTCATAACGATTGGCATTAGCCGGTAGTTCTGGCAGCGGAGGTAATGGTGGCGTGGCGCTACCGGCAGTAGTTTTGGCTTCCTGCTCTGACTCGTTTTGGGCTACTTTCGTCTCTACCTTCGCATTTGGTGATTCAAATTCTGGAAGTGCCGCGTTGGGATCGAATGCAGGTGGCGCCTCGTTCTTCACATTCGAGTTAAACGGGGGAGCCGATTCAAAGCTGGGTGCTGTATCAAAGGCAGGGGCGGTCGTAGTAGGTGCTGTTGAGGAACTCTGTGCTATGATTTGTGGCTCGTATTGAGCTAAGCCTCCACCAGCAGCGCCACCGATTTCAATACTCTCTGAGAGGTTCCATTCCATGGCACCTTCTGGAATGACGGGTTCGGTTTCATTGATCTTCATATATAAGAAGAGACCAATGATGGCCAAAAAGCCAACAGTGATAAGGGGGCGAAGTGAATTCACGGCTTGTTCTCCATAACAAGCGGTTAGGTTGGTAAGAATCCAACTGGAGCGAAGCTCGTCGCAAATTGCAAATCCTTGCACCGAAGCCAGCCCAGCAAGCGACAGGATGATAGGTAATCTGAGTTGGCCCGGCTATATCAGTCTGGGGCTGTATTTGCCTTGAACAGAGACATCGACCACATCATGCTAGCATGCACATTTCTCAAGTATGACCCCACCCTCAGGCAGAAGTTGCTGCAATGGACAACCATCGCAGAGTGGTGTTCTACGACAGTAAATTTTTCCTAGCTGCACTATCAGAGCGTGAAACTCGTTGTAGATGGTTGCGTCTACCGGCAACTCTCCCTCAATATGTCCTTTGAGAGCTTGATACGACGAGCCATGAGGGATCCATCCATGACGCGCAAAAAGGCGTTGTGTATAGGCATCGACTACCAGCGCCGGTTTTCCGACAGCATAGAGTAATATTGAGTCAGCCGTTTCGGGGCCGATGCCATGTACTGAGAGCAGACGCTGGCGGAGTTCGTCATGGGATGTCGCTTGCATCGCACTAATCTCCCCATTGAACTCATCGACAAAGAAACTCACCAGGGAACGCAACCGTTGGGCTTTGACGCGAAAATACCCGGCCGGGCGAATCAATTCCTGTAGCTCTTCGAGTGGAATACCCAATAATTTGTGAGGCACAAGTGCCCCGGCAGACTTAAGGTTCTGGATCGCACGCTCCACATTCTTCCAATTCGTGTTTTGGACGAGAACAGCCCCGACCATCACCTCAAAAGGCGAGTCTGCAGGCCACCAATGTTGAGGGCCCCAGGCCTTGAATAGTCGCCGATATACTTCTAGAGAAATGGATTGCATTACTTGGAACTGCTAGCAATTTGAATGCATATTGGAACTCCACTGAGACTTACTCACTGGAAGTTTGTCAATACTGAATTCGGGGTATCTTTTCCATCAAAAAAATTCCCTTTGAGGTAGTCACATACGATAACTATAATCAAGGAATCATTTGCAACAATTTATCCCTCTCGTAGTGAGTATATATCGTGTTATCTGTTCGACCTAAAGTTGCCGAGCTTGTTTGCCAGTTGTTCGGCAGATCGTTGCACCCTGAACTGTTTGACATCCATCAATCGCAGTCCTATCAGCGGGGACAATACAAGGCAACGGTGAGAATCACCAGCACAGGGCACCTGGTTACCTGGCAAGTGGGCGATTTATTGCTTACAGAAGTGACTACCTCGGCCCATGCAGAACTCCCTGAAAAACGACGGTTGATGTCGAACCGCATACGTGCGTCCCGTGAAGATTATCTTCAATGCAATGGTGGGATCCGTTATGACTTGTCGTTTTCTCTCGAGCCAACCAGCGCCGAAAAGATGCGGCAATATCAAAACGAGCTTTCTCTCCAGGCCACCCGTCAGGGAATCCTGCATCGCTTCGACACAAGTGGCCGATTCGAAGCGGGTGCCCTCAGCTACATCAACGTTGAGGCCCGCGACAAACTCTTTCGCGTCCAAGCATTTCATACTTTCCCAGATGATTCCGCCGTGGTCCGGATCCAGTCAAAGTTTCAATTGCCTTAAGGATGCCGGATGCAGATTAGCTTCCGGCTAAGGCTTTTACCCGCCAGTGATTTCTTCGAGGAAGCGCAACATTGCCTCTGAGACAGCGCCTGGGTTTTCCAGCGTGGTCATATGTCCCGCTTCTGGAATTTCTACGAACTGCACATTCGGAATCAACTCTGCCATGCCTCGCATCTCCGCCGGAGGGCTGATGGCATCTTCTGCCCCCACGATGATAAGTGCCGGTTGTGTGATCTGCGAAAGTTGTGAAGTCACATCATCGCGTTGTGCCATCCCTCGCAGGGCAGCAGCAACCGCTGAGGGTTCACAAGCCCGCATGATCTGAGTTACCTGTGTGACCACTTCCGGCCGTTGAGAGAGAGTTCCCTTGCTCAGAAGCTTGGGAAGCATGGATTCGATGAGTGGTTTAGTGCCCGATTTCAGGACTTCATCCGCCGTCTTGAGTCTCCCCTGGCGGGCCTCAGCTGAATCGGCTGCAGCACGAGTATCGCACAACACGATAGCCTTGACTCGCTGTGGATAGCGGAGTGCGAACTGCCACAAGACGTATCCCCCCATCGAAAATCCACACAATATTACGGGTTCTTTCACGCCAATCTTATCCAATAAGGAAGCAACATCAGCGGCATATTGATGCATTTCGACGCCATTCTTGGCATCATCATGTGTGAGCGTCGACTGCCCAAAACCCCTGAGGTCGGGAGCGATGACTCGCGCGGTCTCGCTCAGCGCCGAGATTTGTGGGGTCCACATTGCGTGGTCCAGGGGAAAACCGTGCAGCAACACTACAGGTTGTCCACTACCAACATCGGTGTAGTTGATTTGAATCGTGTCGATTTGAACAGACTTAATCACGGAGTCCCCTTGGATTTTTGTGTTCTGGAAAGTGCCTCTTCAAACGTCGCAAGTTGCCGACGCATTACTTGCACTTGTGGATGTTTTTCAACTGCCTGGCGTTGGTACTTAATGGCATTCTCCAGATCACCGGTGGCATAGTAGCAACGACCCAGAGTATCCAAGTAACTGGGGGTATCAGGAGACAATTCGAGTGATCGATGCGAGTAGCGAACTGCCTTGGCATAGTCCCCCTCTGTATTGCTTACCAGCCATGCCCAATGGTTGTACCAGAGGGCCTCGTTTGGATATCGTTCGATCAATTGATCCACGTCATTGGCGGCTTGTCGAATTCTTTCTTGCACCTTGGCACGGTAGGCCTCGTCCTGATCGGGTAATCGATACATGGCAATCAGGATGTCGGGGTCCTGCATGTCGGTTTGGTAGGCGTAAGCCAAGTCCAAATGTTTTCGCTGAGCGGCATAATTGCCTTGCTGTTCCAAAGCACAAGCTGTGAAGAACTCTCGGCTCTTGCGAATGTCACTCACCAGATATCGCAGCTCATTATCCTGCAGGATACTCTGTTTGAGTTGAGGATCGCCATCGACCACCTCACAAACTTCCGCTAATAAGTCTGCCGCCGCCTGATCCTCTCCCCGATCGTGTAGACACCAACTGGCCAACGAACGGCGAGCTTCCATCGATTCCTTGCTTACTATCTCGGCTTGGTCGATCACGTGGCGCCATTCCTGTTCTGCCCAGTCGTGATGCCCATATTCGGCTATGATATCGGCAATATTTGTTCTCTCGAGGGAATCATTACCTGCTAAAGCAAATGCTCGATTAGCCATTTCTTCAGCATCGGCATCCTCACCTCTACTAGATAGTCCTATGGCTACTAGATATAAGAGCAATCGATCTTGTTTGATCTGTTCACTATAATGCGATTCAACCTCATTCAGGGCGCCCCATTCTTCCTGCTTCATTGTCCAGATCAACGTCTTCGCCAAGATGTCGCGAAGTCGCTTCTCTTGCTTGGCTCCAGGCTGATCCTCGTGTTCGACCATGAACTCGATTCTCCGGCGGAGCGATTCAAAAAGTTCCCTGGGATGCTGTTTGTCTGCACATAAATTGACGTGAAACTGCATGAGTTGTGCGACGATATCCAGGCTAGTCCCTTCAGGTTCGGCAGTGAGTTGTGAAACCTCTGCATCAATCAATGACGACCAATCCGGAGAAATTATTGTCGGTTCTTGCAATTGGTTGGCGTATGTGCGTAGCCACACAGCAGCCTCCCGCGGGCTGTCACCAATTTCCAGACGAATACTCGCCGCGATGTTGTCGGCAACATCCTGGCGCTTTTGACTTGCTGTCAGCACAGCCAAGGATGCATACTTGGCAAGTCGAGGAGACAATTCAAAATGGGCGATTCGGCTGAGAGCCGCTGTTCCCACTCCCTCCTTAAGTGCCGATAACTGTCCAATAATCTCACGCTGTTGTGCTGGCGAAGTTTCTGCATAGGCGGACATCAACTCCCGGACTTCAGCAGGATCGTCTGGCCGTGTCCAATAATCCACGGTAATACGGTGCAAAAGGTATTCTGCCTGGGTAGCAATTTCCAGGTCAGCATCTTTCTGTGCCTCTTGCAGGTGGTCGAATGCTGCAGCACCCAAAGCGAGGAGTTGAGATTCAGCCTCGCGACGGCTGAGAAAATCTTCGCTCCCCAACTGGGAAATCAGCCGCTTGATCCGACTCGCATCCGTACCACTCGTTTCGGCTGAGCTTTGCTTACCAGGACGAACCGTGAGATTCTCATCGCTGGCATCAATGTCATCGCAAAACCCGAGAAGGCTTCCGCAAAACACAAGGATCCAAACTATGCAGCCGACTCGCATGGCAATCGCTATCAATACGAAATGAGGAAAGACTCTTGAAACAGCTTCCTCTATATCATACCCATTCCAACCAGCGCAAACCATGGCTGAATGTAACCAAGCAGGGATCGCCGCTATAGCCGGGAGAAGAGACTAGTGGCACGTTATGTCGAAGCTATAGCGTAAATTCAATTTCTAGCTTTAGTCATGCGACACACAAGCTAGCTGCCCTCTTCCATCTCTTCGATGTAACGTCGCAGGCGTTCCAATTCGTCGCTCATGCTGCGATGTTTGAGCATTAACTCGACCCGTTTCACGAGTTCCAGCTTATTGACCGGTTTGGAAAGAAAATCATCAGTCCCCGCCTCAACTGCCCGTTCGATGTCGCCTAGTTCGTTCAGCGCCGTGACCATTAGAATCATGATGCCACTGGTTGCAGGATCTGTTTTTAGGCGCTGGCATACCTCAAACCCGCTCAGCTTCGGCATCATGATGTCCAGCAGAATCAAGTCGGGGTTAAACGAGGCGACCTTATCGAGGGTATCTTGCCCATCAATGGCGATGGCGGTTTCCACATCCAACCCTGCCAGATAGGCTTCGAGCAGTTCGACATTGGCATCATTGTCGTCGGCAATCAATACACGATGTTTGGATTCAGCCATACAAAATCACTTTCATTCTTTCAGGTGGTGCCCGCAAGCAGTTCTTCGCATAGTGCCGCGGCTGGAACGGGGAACTGCTGGCACAGGCTGCTGACTTCGCCGCGTATCCGCTCGTGGGTGGCCGAGTTCTCCGGCTCGCGGAGGGCCTCCAAAATCCAGCGGCCCACGGCGCGCATTTCCTCTGCCCCCATTCCCCGTGAGGAAAGAGCCGGTGTTCCCATGCGGATGCCCGAGGGATCCATTGGTTTTCGCTCGTCGAAGGGGATCATGTTCTTATTCACCGTAATGCCACAAGCATCGAGTACCGATTCAGCGAGCTTGCCGCCAATTTTCATGGGGGTTACGTCGACCAGCATCAAGTGGTTGTCGGTACCGCCGCTTACGAGCCGTAGGCCCCCTGCCGCCAGCGTCTCGGCGAGCACCTTGGCGTTGTCGACCACTTGCTGCATGTATTCTCTAAACTCACCCTTAAGCGCTTCGCCAAAACAAACCGCCTTGCCAGCGATTACATGCATCAACGGGCCACCCTGGATACCAGGGAAAACGCGACTATTAATAGTCTTGGCATACTCAGCCTTTGCCAGACATAGCCCACCGCGAGGACCACGTAACGTTTTGTGAGTCGTGGAAGTGACAAAATCGGCCAGTGGGACAGGACTGTTGTGCAAGCCCGCCGCGACCAGCCCAGCATAATGAGCCATGTCGACCATGAGCTTAGCGCCCGAACTCTCCGCAATCTCGGCAAATTTGTCGTGAGGAATCTCACGCGGATAGGCACTCGCCCCCGCGACGATCAATTTAGGTTTGTGTTGGCGGGCCAATTCGGCGACCTGGTCGAAATCGATCCGGTGGTCCTCCTTCCGCACCCCGTAACTCACAAAGTTGTAGAGCATCCCCGAAATGTTGAGCTTCATGCCGTGTGTGAGATGCCCACCATGCGCGAGGTCCAGCCCCAGCACCGTGTCTCCCGGTTCCAGGGCGGCCAGGTAGATCGCCGTATTGGCCTGAGAACCTGAGTGGGGTTGGACATTTGCGTACTCCGCTCCAAACAGCTCCTTGGCACGCTCGATAGCCAGGTTCTCGACGACATCGACAAACTCGCAGCCGCCATAATATCGGCGACCAGGATATCCCTCGGCATATTTGTTGGTAAGAACGCTTCCCGCTGCCTGCATCACAGCCGGGCTCGTGTAATTCTCGCTGGCAATTAATTCTAAGCCGTTTTCCTGACGAGTCATCTCGTCAGCAACGGCATTCCACACTTCAGGATCATTCTCAGCAAGAAAGTTAGTCATTTGCAGGCGCGAGTTGTTAGGCGCTAGGCGCGAGTCAGAAATCAATGATAGCCGCGATCTGACAGATCGCCGATCCAGTCCTATTGTTGAGACACCCCCCAAAAGTGTCAATCGCCGCCCACAGCAGACTCCAACCTGTCGATTTTTACTCGTATAGTCCCACCATTATCAGACAGTTCAGCAGGAGAATCGTTCACTCGCAGGTACAAAACTGCATCAAAAGGGACATTGATCGTTTTCTCCACTCCAATCACTAGTGGATGAGCGAAGTCCGTCGACCCGTCACGTCGTGTTTTCACAGGTCGCAATACTCCGAGCAAGATCCCCAGGGGTTCTCCTTCGTGATAACGGATCGTCACGCCTCCGGACTCGCACGGCCATGGTTGGCCGTCGTTGGCGATTCTGTATCTGCCAGATGCGGTGATCTGATATTGATGTCCTCCCTTTAAGAGCCAGGGCAACGCCTGCCAACCTTGGTCCGTCTGTATCGTGGTGCTGGCAGTATCTTCCACCGTGCTTGCCGTGCTATGCTCCATGGCCATTCGCTCGGTATCGTAACCATAGTCGAGAGCAGCCACAAAAGCCGGCCATTCGACGTTCAAGTCGTCCCACTCCTGGTGGAACAACTTGCGAAATCGCGAGTTGAAGTCCGGCCGCTGCACCAGTCGCGATAGCTTGCGAAACTGCTTGCCATAGTCGGGATGCGAATCGAGAAACTTACACAATGCCCAGGTCCAAGCGTAAGCATCCGTCGTGAGGGCCTGGCGATTATCAATTGAGAGAACCTGTCCAAGTGATAAAGCAGAGCCGGCAGCATTTGCTTCACGAATCAACTTGATCCGACCCCACTGCGGCACCTCGTCGCGGTTAGCGGGAAAGATGTTCAACTCCAACTCATCTTCTGCCCAACGATGGGTTCCCATTAGTTCTGCAACGCCTTCCATGTACCAGCCAGGTCCAGCACTCCCTAAGAACGCAAGCATGAAGCTATGTGTCCCTTCATGCAGCAACAAATGCCGCAGATAATATTCACTCGGCTGCTCGTCGAGCCAGAGCTCATTTCCCAGGGCATAGCCATTGAGGAAATCGTGATGCCCTACAGGCAGCAAGCCTAGTGCTTCAAACTTGGACCGCTCTCGAATCAAGAAAGCCTGCACCTGCCAATCCACGGTTAGCCCGGGACGAACGCCAAAATATTGAGCCCACTGCTCTACGGCGGCATCGAACACTTGAGGAAGTTCATCGACAGCAGCACTCGACGGCACGTCAGTCCACAGCTTCAGGTGCTTACCGGTGATTTGGCGAATGCCGACTGATACGCTACGGGCAGGGTCGACATTTCGGGGTGGGGGCCAATCGGCGGGAGATTGAGCGTGGCTGCTCACTGTTGTGAACGAAAGTGCTGAGAGCAATAAAAATGATTTTAGCAATCGCATTATTCCATGTTACCCCAAACGATGGTGGGCCGCTTCCCCGGAATTTTTGATTGAAAATCCGTGATTTCTAAAACTATTGACCAGCGTTTTTCTTGATGCTAATCGTAAATAATAGGTGCCACGGGCAACTGCTATTTTACCTTGTCGACTTATCATTGTGGTCTTAATTGGATTCATTGTGAATTTGAGGCACAGTTCAATGAAACAAGAAAGAGATAGAAGCAAACTCGGTCTGGAATTCTCTCTTCAGCGGCCGCAGCAGCACGAAATTGATCGCATCCCTGATTCCCGTGACCAGCACGGGAATGTGATTTATCCGGAGATCGACGCAGATGGGGATCATGTCCATTTTGAAATGGTCCCCATGGGTGGCGACGCCATCTTATGGTTAACCGTGCGACGGGGAATTACACCTGAGCTGGCCTCTACTTCCCTCCGAAAGCTAGCCAACCTGATTGATCGCCATGGCCAGGTTATCCTTAACCTCCTCGAGGGAAATGAAGGCTCTTTTGATGATTCAGGAGAACTCGTCCATGGTCCCCTCAAACTCGAGTACGACCAGCATGGGGATCTTATTTTCCCCGATCAGGGTGTGAATAACGTAGCAGATCAAATCTCAGAAAACGCTTAGGCAAAATCTGGTTGTCAAGCGTGCCTCATTTCTGCCTGAACAGTTTCTCAAGCTGCCGGTTGATTTCACCACCGATGGCCTGACGCGCGGTGTCACGGATGAGTTGTCTGGTCAGGTTCGCAACGGCCTGCTGATCGACGCGTGGTTTTTCGAAGGTCCCATAGATAGGGACTTGTAGGCTTTGGCCGGCGAGAAAAGATAGTGCCTCTTCGCCGTCGATCCAGCGGTCCTGAATCGGGATATCAATCATCAGGGCCAGGCTTTGATCAAAACCTACTGATCCCTGAGATCGAACTGGCACGTCGTCGATCGTGAACACCAAATTCCGGTGATAGACTCGACCTTCAACAACTTGAAAATCGATCTGCTGGTTCTGCATCGTAAGTAGGCGTGCCGGTTTCGGAGCGATGCCACCTTGCAAGAGGTCTTTGCCTTTTTGGAGTGCCTGAAGTTGCTGAATTGTGCTGGCCAGGTCGGCAACTAACGGGCCGGGAAGAACCGTGAGTTCATGAACTGCTAGTCTCCCCGCCGTGTTCGACAGACGTGGGTTCTCCAAGGGAATCTTGCTGTCGGCGATTTGCACCGAGAATTTTCCGTCAACACGGGTCGCTCCTGCCAAAACGGGAGCCACATATTTGAGCATCTGCTCGCTCACCGCTGGTGAGATTTGCACGTCGGTAATCATGGGCCCTGCTGAAAGCAAGAGTTGCTGCGGGGCCGGATCGAACACGACTCGGGGGCTCGCGGTAAATCTACCCTGACCAACAGCCACATCCAACGGTGCTATTCTCAGTTGCCCTTGTGCGAGTGAGCCACTCAGCTTCCCCGCTGAGATGGGTAAGCCAAACACCGAGGCGCTCGTCCATCCGCTCTCAGCAGTAGCTTGCCACAATTGCGACCAATGTGCCGAGTTGTTTTGGGGCATTCTTCCCCGTGCTTCAAAGCGAACGACCCGATCACCTGAGATCCGCACTGCTGGACCGGTATAACTGGCAATCAATTGATCGAGCGCAGCAGGGTCATACTGTGCACGTCCCTGGACCACGATCTCTCCATCGTCTGCCGGCTTGTCCCATGTCGCCTTGCCCGCAACTTGAACCGTCTGCCCATCGATGTTGAAGTTTTCCAAAGCCAATTGTTCTGAGGCGATAAGATAAATCGCCTTGCCCGCAGCACGAAGTTTGGGCTCCGACCACACAATGCTCGGCGCCTGGGTGGTCGAACTCTTATTGGGAGCCGCATGGACCAATTGCAACGCTTCGACATCCACGGAATATTCCGCCAGAATTTGTTCAGAGTTGGTTGCCAATCGCAGAATGCCCGCTGCCGAGCCGCGCGGCCAGGTCGCATTGTGCACACCGGCTATTCCCAAAGCTGCCGAGAGTCGTTCCAGATCCGTGCGATAGGCGATCTCACCTGTCACAACGGGTAACGTCTTGGCTGCGAAGTCGATACGAACATCGCGTGAGCGAAATGCCACGATGCTCCCTGCCAATTGAAAATCTCTCGATTCCAATCGACTCTCACTCAAGTTCCAGCGACAATCGCCCGAGAAGTCAACCCGCGGATCGTCCACGGCCATGCTCCCCTTGCGAATCTGCAAGCCTTCTAAATTTCCTGCCAGATCACTGATTGCCCATTCTTCATCGGCGATTGAAACACGCGCTTGGAGTTTGGCCTTGCCCGCTATCTCGTCGGGAATCTGCTGCATCCAAGGCCGCAAACGGCCTGCCCAGGAATCTACCGGGCCACGACCATCGAGCTTCACCTGCCAATGGGCACTGGGTGAGAGTTCGACTGCATCCAGCAGGGTCACCTCCAATTCGTCTCGATCACCGCGGAGTGTCATGGAGCTAGTGGACAAGGATTTCGGTACTAGGTGTTCCGCTCGCCCGGCAGCCCGCCAATCCACGACCAACTGCGGCTCCTCCCACAAGAGGCGCGCTCCACGCATCACGACCAGTTCGCTCAACTTGACATCCGCACGCGCCTCAAACTGCGCGCTGTCGGTGGTCGTGTATTGAATGTTTCCTCGCGCAAACCCTCGGCACTCCACATCATGCATGTCGATAAACTGGCCCAGCTTCTCAGTCAACTCAGAGAGGTTGACCTGAAAATCTCCATGCATGCGATCTTCGGTCGTCACCACGGTGGCTTCTGCCGAAGGGGCCGCGAGTGTGAAGCGATCCAAGCGAGGGCCCACCGGAGAATCCTTCCACTGGGCAGCAACCTTCACAGGCTCTCCCCAACGAATCACGCGCGTTCCATCCTGTCCCGCGAGATCGGCCAGCGCAACCTCAGCAGACCAGGTGAATGCACCATCACGAAGACCGCTGTTGGCATTCCATGTGACCTCGCCTGCATCAACACGAACCCCTTCGCGTATTTGCATCATGCTCGGCAGCATCTGAGCCAGCCGCGATAGCGACACTTTGCCGGAGAGCCGGAAATCTCGTCGTGGCAGATTCGCAGGGCTCAGATTACGGATTTCTTCCAAAGCAAGCGCGCCTTGGGCAGCGACCTCGGCCCAGTCGCACTTGAGCTTCAATTCACTGATGTCAATGGCGCCCTGAGCGAGACTCGCTTTCCAGGGAATCTCCAGTCGCACACATTCCAGCCGATCCCCCTGGAGCGCTGCGCCTGAGAACTCCAGCTTGTCGCACGAGGCATGTCCCCAGGTGGTGAGCTTCAAGGGCCCCTCTTGCCGAGGATCCCAGAGGGCGTGTGCCTCGACCGCCGTGACCCCTGAGAGTTGGCATTCCCCCAGGCTGCGAGCCAGCAGCGGCCTCAACGGCTCAAGCAATAAACCTTCGACCAACAAATCCAGTTGCTGCTGCTCATCGTTAGCATCTTCAACACGAAATTTGACCCGGCCTGTTTGGTTCTCAGCATACCGCACAATCGCCGACCCATTTGCGGCAGTGAGCCTCTTGGATTCTGCAACCACAGCACTCAGAGAGGCCTCTTCGACCTGCCAGGCAGTCTTCGTGACCGAGTCGAACCCTTGGACATTTCCATTTTCGACCACCAGTTGAACCGCGGTTCCTTCGGATGATTTGCCTGGGTCGCTTGCTTTTCCTGAGAGAGCTGCCTGGCGTTTGCTGATGGCCGAGAGGAAATCCTCCACGTTGCTCCCCTCCTCGCGGGTCGTCACATACGCCACCGGGCGCACGACCTCGACCGTACCCAGATCGCGCGGCTGGATGGCCAGCCTCAAGAGTGAGCGCTCAAGTGTGAGATTTTCGACCGTGAGCAGCGGCTCCCCCTCGGGGGAAATAATCGCCAGGTTCGAAAGCGTTTGCCCGCCGATCCAGGAGAGCGAGCCTGCATCGCTTTGCACGCGCCACCCACCCGGCGGCATCTGCCAATTCAAGAGCGTATCCCGCAGCGGCGAATGCCCGACGATCGTCGGAGCGGCAGCCACCGTGCCGATCGCGAGCAACAGCAACACAACGAGGCGGCGTTTGAACCGACTTCGACGACGAGGCCGCTGGTCCCGAGAATTACGTCGCTTGCTCATAGCGTAGTCCATCGCAGACAAGGCGCGCGAGCCATACCGCGCACGGATCCATCAAGAGAAACTATATTCCGACGGCCCATTCTAGGACCCTGCGGGAATCGAGCCTAGAGCGAGTCCCATAGTAGCGCTGCTAGCAAAATGCCTACGCAGCAAGATAAGCCTATCTTCTTCCCCCTCATAATTCATAATTCATCACTCATCATTCATCAATCAGAATTCATCCCCTCCCCGCTCGATTCCTCGCGACCCTTCCCAAGGGAGGGTGTTTGACCTGTGCAGATTGAGTTGTGATTGGTCATTCTTTCTCCGTTCCCTCTCCAGTCACTTACGTTCGCGGCTAGCCAAATGGCGCTGCGCGGCTGTTTCCACTTGCTCCCGTCTGACTAGCGCCTACTAACTAGCGCCTAGCGCCTCAAAAAGTGGCCCAAAAATTCTTGTAGCGAGGAGCCACTCAAATCGCGATAATGACCTTCGCACGGCACAGGTTTTCTCCTGGCTCTTGGGCCGAGAAGTTCGTACCGGTCTTGTTAAGCGGACCAATCGACGGCTGAGGAAAGTGGCCAGGGGACTATTCTGCGCTACGCGAGACGGTTTGACTGCATGCACTGTCGAACTCCGGGGCGCCTCGGTTTTTAGTTGTTAGTTGTTAGTTGTTAGTAGTTAGTCGTTAGTCGTTAGTGGTCAGTGGTTCGTGTTTTCCCTGTCTCCTGTTCCCCTTTCAGCGCTTCATCAATCTTTCCCCTCGCCATGAGCCCCCTGAGAACCTCAGGCTGGGCCTTAGGGTGGTTGGGGACTGCGAATTTATGAATGATGATTTATGACTAGCCACTCGCCACTAACCACTCGCCACTAACCGACTTTTGTAAACAAAAGTCTTCGACAGACTCTATAAAATAAGGGGTAAAACGAGTTTAGTTTTGTAAAAAATTTTTTGAGAAAAAGTCCGGGACGCAATTCAAAGGGCATATTGAACAGAAGGACGCAGAGATAAGGGAGAAAGAGATTTAAAAATTCGGATCTTTACGAATCTACGCTAATCCAATGAGTGTAGCATAGCGGGAATTAGTTTCTAACTTTTAGTATCAGACGATAACTCCGTTGCCTCAGTTACCTTATGTTCAAAAAGGGGCTTTGATTTTAGTTAAGGCCTGCGGCGCGCTGGGGATGATTAGTGTTTGAGCAACGTCTCAAGCAACTCGAGAGCTTGTTCACCGTTGTCCTGATTGACCGATTCCCCAGCCGCTTGCAGCAATTCTGCCTGCCGCGTGGTGAAGGGGACCGCGGCACCAGCCTCGGGAGCCGTGGGAACACACTGCAGGGAGATTGCAGCTAAGAGCTGCTCGATTCCCTGGCCCGTGAGGGCACTGGTGGCGAGGGTGGAATCAGTTGCTGCGTGTGTCGCCAGGTCGATTTTGTTGAGAACCACCAGTTGTCGGGGAGGCAAAACCAGATTCAGCTCCGTCGCTCGCTGATGGAGAAGCTCGGTTCGTTCGGTCAAGAAGTTAGGGTCTGTCGTCGTCGCGTCCTCCACCCAGACAACCAGGTCGGACTCAGCCAGCAGGGCGCGGGCCTGTTCGATGCCGGCGGATTCCAAGGCGTCGGTCGTAACATGCAGACCAGCCGTATCGCTCAGTCGCACGGGCCAACCATCAATCACCGTCGTAGAACTGACCACGTCGCGGGTGGTTCCCGGCTGGTCGAACACAATCGCCCGGCGATAGCCGACCAAAGCATTGATGAGGCTGCTCTTGCCAACGTTGGGCCTGCCAGCGATCACCACTTGCCAGGGTTCGGTGAGATGCAGCCCGCAGGGAACCCACGCTATCAGGGCTTCGAGATGTGAAGTGGCATCCTTCAATTGGTTGTTCAGCAGAGCCGAGCGAATCGCTTCAACCTCCCGGCGGAGCGCTCCGTGGAACTGATCCAACAAGATCGTGGCGGTGCGAGCTGTCGCCGCATCGGCCAGGGCAATCTGGGCAGCCGCTTGGATTGGGCAGGCTTGAGACCTTTTTACCCATTCCTGCCAGGAGATTTCACGACAGCCCGCCTCGACGAGTTGACCGACCACGGTGGCAACCGATTGGGCCCCCCCATGGCAGTTCACTTCAACAAGCGCATCACTCCTGCGGCAAACCACGAGGTCTTCACCGACTTCACTTTGCCAGTGACCATAGACAATGCGTCCCAATGGTTGCCGATCAAGGGGATGGCCGTTCTTCGCCACAAAGCATTGATCGACCGCTCGGACAGCACCGGTTCCTGCCACTGCGACGACGGCTACGGCGCCACGCCCGGTGGGAGTCAATACACAGACGATTGTCTGTTCATCACCGGCAGGGGGAGTCACGGTCGTTCCTCGCATGCAATCGCGATCCCGGCCAGCACCAGATGAGACACATGCCGAACCGCCCTGAGGCTTTCGTTGAGCGCGTCCAAGATCAGCGGAGCATCGCCACCCGTAATGAACAGTTGTGGCCGAGCATCCGTGAGGTCCGCATACTTCTTGACCAGATTTTCTAGAGCACCGACGAGTCCCCAGGTGATTCCCGCTGCGATGGCCTCGGTCGTACATTTTCCCAGTCCGCTGGCGGGAAGCGGCATGTCTTCCGAGGTCAGCAGTGGCAGTGAACTGGTCCCTCCATGCAGTGCCTTGGCCGAGAGGGCCCAGCCCGGCAGGATCGCCCCTCCCAGGAACTCTCCCTGAGGGCCAACAAGATCGACGGTCACCGCCGTGCCCAAGTCCATCACGATAGCCGGCTGCCCGGCGCTGCGAATCCGGTTGACGGCCACGGCATTCAGCAGCCGATCAATGCCAACCCGCCCTGGTTTTTTGACCTGCACGCTGAGCGGCAAGTGGCTACCGACAATTTCTCGCACCTCAGGAAATCCGAGTTGCGAACAGAGCTTCACCACGAAAGACGCCATCTCGGGACTCACCGAAGCCAAGGCAACTTGGGTTCGGCTTCCGTCGAACTGCGAGAGCCAACCGGTGAGCTGTGCTGTGAGTTCGTCCAAGGGAACCTCCCGATGTCGGCAGGCGAACGTCTCGGCAGGTTCGGGTAATTGTCCAGCGGTAATCGGCAGCAGGCTTGCGGCCGGCTTGGTTTCACAGGCGACGTGGGCAGGAAAGAAGCCGAGCTTCACGCGGCTGGTGCCGACATCCACTGCCAAGAGATCAACCGCTATGTTCATGTGGTTTGCCGGTTTTCACTGAGAACAGAGTAGGCCTGTCGGACCAGTTCGTTGAGTCCCTCGCCCGTTACCGAGGAGAAAAGCAGTACGGGTTTGCCGATTGCCTGCTCCAGTTCATCACGAACCTGATCAGCCCCAGGGAGTTCCGCCTTACTGACGGCGACTATCTCCGGGCGGTTGGCCAGATCGACGTCGTACTGTTCGACCTCAGCACGAATGGCATGGTAGTTCTCGATCGGGTTACTTCCATCCATGGGCATTGGTTCCACGAGATGCACGAGCACGCGAGTCCGCTCGACGTGGCGCAAGAATTCATGCCCCAGGCCAGCACCAGAGTGCGCACCCTCAATCAGCCCGGGAATGTCTGCCATCACCAGGGCGTGGTCGAAATCGACCTGAACAATGCCAAGGTTCGGAATCTTCGTCGTGAACGGATAGTCGGCTATCTCGGGTCGGGCACGCGAAACTCGGCTCAGCAGCGTGCTCTTGCCGGCGTTGGGTTTTCCCAGCAGTCCGACGTCGGCAATCATCTTGAGTTCGAAGGTGATGCGGCGGCTTTCTCCCTCGCCACCTCGCGTGTGTTGCCGGGGGACCTGATTGGTGGCCGACTTGAATCGTGTGTTACCCTTTCCCCCCTGTCCACCACGGGCAGCGATCACCTGATCACCGGCGACTTCCAGGTCTTTGAGCACAAAGTCATGGTCGGCATCGATCACCACCGTTCCGGGAGGAACCAGGATCGTCAGATCCTCGGCATTGGCACCGTGACACTTGCTTCCGCCACCGGGGGCACCGTTTCGAGCCCGCCAATGCTTGCGATGAACCAGCATTTGGAGGCTATCGACACCCGGCTCGGCGACCACGATCACGCTACCACCACGACCACCGTCTCCCCCGTCGGGACCACCCCGGGGAACATACTTCTCACGCCGAAAGCTGACGCAACCGTCGCCGCCCTTGCCGGCCTCAACTTCGACGGTGACACGATCGACAAACATGGGTGGGTAGGGGGTGGGTGACCGCGTGCTTAGAGATTGGCAAAACAAAAAAAGGGATGCACTCTGGGGCGCATCCCTTGCTGAAAGCTGATTGGCAGGAAAGACTGCTACGCAACGGGCAAGACATTGATTCGACGGCCCTCGCGGTCGAACATCACTTCGCCATCGACTAAAGCAAACAGGGTGTAGTCTTTTCCCTGGCCAACGCCTTTACCAGGATGGAACTTGTTGCCCAGTTGACGCACCAGAATGTTGCCGGCAATGACCTTCTCACCGCCGTAACGCTTCACTCCGCGGCGCTGTCCGTTGGAATCTCGACCGTTGCGGCTGGAGCCTTGTCCTTTTTTATGAGCCATGGCACTATTGTGGGTTCAATGAATATGAAAGGGTAAATCGCGGGGGATCAAGTTAGTTTCTCACTAACTTGTAGCACGTAGCCCATCGATTCTACCGGTAAACCCACTCATAGGCAACGCCTGCTGGCGTGCCGTAATACTCGGAAAAGCCAGGGGCCGATCCGAAGCGGATTTCGGTCTCATTCTCGGCGTAAGAGTCGCCTGGACGCCAGAAATTGAGCTGAAGAAACTTCCGCTCAAAGACTCGCCCTGTGCCGGGAGCAGCCCCGAGGGTGAAGTCGGCCGCATCTTCCCAGCGGTAGGCATTGGTGAGTCCACCCACATAGATGGCCAGAAAATCGATCTCGGGATCCACATCCTCCCAGGTTGCCACTCCCCACAGACCCCCCACGGCGCGTCCTTCCTCAGGCTCCAGGAGTTGCTCAGAAATCTCGACGTTGTTCAAGAGTTCGCCCCGAGGCATCTCACGACCGGCAATGGCTGCGACTGCGGATGGGAGAATCCGGTCGAGGTAGGACTTGCGAACGGGTTCACCATCACGGTCGCGGTCCAGGCTTGTCAGGAAAAACTGAGGGATAAACCGCTGAGGCCCCAGAGATTTTCTGACCGTCTTGAATGTGCCATTTGGCTCGCGCTCCGGCACGAGCCCCGCTCCCGTGTTGCGTACGCGGTAGACCATGTACCAAATCAGCTTGCGTTGCATTTTCAGGTTCGGCTGCGGCACATCAACCCACATCATGCGAAGGGGCTTGAATGAGAATTCCAGGCACCAAATGCTTTGACGAAACTCAGCGTCTTTAGCCAACTCGTAGAGCGTGCGGCTCTCAGAAAGCAAATTAGGAGTACGCTGGAGCGATTTGTCGGCGCGAATCTCCACCATGTCGTGAACATTGACCGTATCGGCCGGTTCCAGATCGGGCTCAATCGTCGTTAACACTCCAGGAGCAAACTGAGGCCCGGCAGCGTTTTCGTCGGCCTCCTGGGCGAAGAGAGCGTCGCCGAAGCTGAAAGCAGCCAATAGAGCGGTAGCTGTGGCCGCTAAGCGCAAACCGGTGAACCATCGGGAATTCGGAAACGCACCAAGCATAGATTCTCTGTTCGTCGAAGACTGATTCGCCGGTAGGGAAATGTCGAAATAGACTATCTCTAAGTATAATTGCCACCCCCCAGAGCAGCAAATAATCCCAAGAATTAAGCGTTTCCTTGGGCAGGGCTGATTCACCTGGCCCGATTAAGCGGGGTTTTCCGTCTCCCTACTAATCGAGTTGCCGCCGAACTAGAATGACGTTTTCCGGCAAAAGACCAACCGCACCTTTCTAGAGAGAATCAGCATGTCTCGTCCAACAGTCGCTATTATCGGTGCCAGCGCCGACCGCAGCAAGTACGGCAACAAGTCGGTTCGTGCCCACTTGGCCCAAGGATACGAAGTGTATCCCATTAATCCCAAAGGGGGTGAAATTGAGGGGCTCATGGCCTATGCTTCACTGGCGGACGTCCCCGGCGGACGGCTTGATCGGGTAAGCCTCTATGTGCCCCCAGCCGTCGGCATCAAGCTACTGCCGGAGATTGCGGCCAAGGGATGTGATGAATTGTGGCTCAATCCAGGGAGCGAGAGCGACGAAATGTATGACAAGGCGCGAGAGCTTGGATTGGAACCAATCATGGCATGCAGCATCGTCGACCTAGGTGTCAGTCCCCAGTCGCTTTAGAAATCAACTCATGGCGGCTAACTATTGCTATAGGTAAGCGACCTGCTCGCTCCTGATCTACCACTGTCCACCGACGACTGATCGAGCCTAACGTGAGAGTCGCCAGAAGGGGACGACGAGAAAACTGTGGAAACAAGTGTGGCAGCGACCTCGGCAGGCAAACATCAGCCGATAAATCGCCCGATCGCGACTTTGACTGCGAAACACCCGACTCGACCCGCAGCAGGGGCAAGAGGTGGCCGGGTTGTAATCAGTCTCGTGCATGGGAAAAACATCGACCTCTGCTAGCGAAGACATTCATGTTCGCCCGCATCATCTTCTCAAAACCCCTGACCGGGGGATGCCAATCTATCAATTGTGCAGGTTGTGACGGGCAAGTAGTGAGTTTAGGGTCGAGAGGCTGGCGTTTGGAGAGAAGCCGCCGCGCAGCGCTGCATCTTTTCGGCGAAGTCGCTTAGGAAATCTTCTCGCCAGCGGTTTACCGTTTTGGCGCCGCGGTCTTTGCCTTCAGCTGAGCTTGGTGCAGGATCGTCGGTCCACCAGTTTGTTAGTCGCGGCGATGGCAGATTTGCGACTTGAACTGGGGGAGTGTAGGCGGTGATGCCGCCCGATTTTCCATCCAACTCAAGTACATTGCTGCGGATCTCGAAACGATAGAACTTCGCTTCCTTAGGACTGAATCGGAAACGCATTGTACCGTCGCCGGGCGCATGGCCGGGTAGCGATTGGTTTTCCACAAGTAGCGTTGCCTCTGGTAGCGCTGGCACGTTGCTACCCAAAGGGAGCGCGAGCTCAAGGATACCGAAGACTTCTATCTGGTCTTGCTTTGTGGGAAGTCGGTCGAAGCGACGGTGAGGCCGTTGCCAGGCGCGGACGAATTGTCCGCCCCAGCCGGGTTGGGAAGGGTCGTCGGGTGTGCCTTTGAGCAGCCAGCCCACCGACGGTGAATCTCCCATCTTGATGACGCCTCCAAGTTGTGAGGCGAAAAAGTTGCCGAGTGCTCCTTGGTCGGCGACAAACTTCTCGGCAAAACTTGAGTTGCTCCATGTTCCTGATTGATTGCCCCCCACGAACCAGCCACGGTACGTGGAGTTGGCCTCGATAATCCACAGGTCAGGGTGGTTGTCAACGACGTATTGGTAGGCATCGGGGCTCCACTTTTTATTCGGCCCACCGATCCAATAGACGCGCAGCTTTGGCACGATATCGGGTGCGTCGTGCAGTGCCTGGGCGAGGTCCTCAATACCGCCCCAGACCAACACATGAAGTGGACGCGAATCATCGCGTCGCGCGCATTCGATTATCCAGTCGGAACCTGCGGTGGATCGTCGCACGCCGGCGTAGGGTGCCCGCTCGGTTTCGCCTTGCTTGGTGATCGCCCGCAAAGAGTCCGGGGTGGGATACACGCCAGAGTAAGATTTGAGGTTGTCGTAGTCGTGCTGGTAGCAATCGATGACCCTGAGAATGTCCTCCTTACGCCCGGGCCCATAGGGAGAGGAGATCAGCCCTTCGATGGCGAGCACGTCGGAGTTCAAGAGGAGATGGACCATCGATTGAAAATCATCGGGATCGGTGCCACCGATGTCCGTGGAGATCAGGACACGGTGACGGCGATCGATCGATGCGGAATCATCACCAGCGGCTGTCGTAAACGGAGCTGCGACAGTGAATACGCAGAGCGTGCTGAGGAGACCGTTTCTGAGCAAGTTCATCATGTTGGTAGTTTACATAATGTTCCTCGAACAGGGGGTGACGGCTCATTGCAATTCATTTCCCTTTCTTGAAACTGATCAATTCAGAGTCGACGTGAGCTTCTGCCATGAATTCTGCAAGTTTCTTGGCGATATCGGGATTGTCATAGGCAACATTCGTGGTCTCCGCCAGATCGGTTTCGAGATGGTAGACTTCCAGAGGGCCATCGGGATGTTTGCCTACGTTGAGACGGATGCCTTTCCACTTACCCCAACGGACCGCTTGTTTGCCTCCGCGTTCGTAGAACTCCCAGTAGAGATATTCGTGTTCATCCTGCGGTTTGCCCAATAGAGTCGGCAGGAAGCTGATGCCGTCCAGGCCAGGAGGGATCGGGACGTTTGCCACTTCGCACGCAGTGGGTAAGAAGTCCCAAAAAGCTGAGACATGGTCTGATACGGTGTCGGCTTGGATCTTTCCCGGCCACCAAGCGATGGTGGGGACTCTGATGCCCCCCTCATAGAGATCGCGCTTGCCACCGCGCAGCGGGCCATCGGAATCAAAATAGTTTTTGTGCCAACCCCCTTCGCTCATCGGGCCATTATCGCTGGAGAAAATCACAAGCGTGTTGCGGTCGAGATTAAGTTCTCTCAACTTGGCGATCACTTGTCCTACGGAGTGATCCAAGAAGGTCACCATGCCGGCAAAGGTTGCCTTGGGGTGTGGCTCAGCACGATAGTGATTGCCTTCGTAGGGGACTTCGTCATACTTGCCGAGGAATGGTTCCTTCCACTTTTCGGGCACACACAGGTCGGCATGTGGCTGTTGCAAAGAGAGGTGGAGATAGAACGGGCCGTCGCGATGTTGGTCGATGAAATCAATCGCCTCGGTCAGGAACAAATCCCCCGAGTACTTTTTTCCTTCCTTGCCGCGGTTCGTGGGATAAGTGACTTTCTCGCCATTTCGCCATAGCCACTTGGGGTAGTAGCGATGGGCAGCAGAATGGCTGGTGTAGCCAAAGAAATGGTCGAAACCTTTTTCATTCGGATGATTGCCATTGTCGGTGCTGCCGGACAGCCCACTCTTGCCGATCAAGGCCGTGTGGTAGCCGGCAGACTTCAGCAGGCGAGCGACGGTGACGTCTTGAGGATCGGGGCGCAACTGAATGTTTCCATTGAAACGCTGATAGCTGTGTCCCGTGTGCAGGCCGGTATGCAAACATCCACGAGAAGGAGCGCAGACCGTACACCCGGCATAATGGTTTGTGAGCCGCATCCCCTCTCGGGCTAGTTGGTCCAAATGAGGCGTCTCGAAATGCCTTTGCCCGAAGCAGCTCAAATCGCCGTATCCCAAGTCATCTGCCAGAATGAAGATGATATTAGGAGGCTCGAATGCAATCACGGGACAGGAGGTGACCAGAATCAGGAGGAGAAGTAAAGAAGAATATTTCACTGGGAATTCCTCGTTAGTTTGCGAGTATCGGTATATCACGGAGACTTGGTCGAGGGCTTTTTTGTTATTTCAGGCAGGCCAGCTTCGCTTTGATAAACGTGATGTGATGGGGTACGTGGTCAGCAATACGTTCGAGCAATGTCTCTAGTGTTACCGGGCCGTCCAGCGAGTGTGTGCCGGTTCGCTGGAAGTCACTTTCAGCGCAAGATTTTAGGATTGGGAGCATGTGAGCGCGGACTACTTCGATGACGTTCATTTCCACGTCCAGTGGTCGCTCGGAACAGTGGAGTGCGGGAACAAACAAGAGGGGGTTGGCATCGAAAAACGTGGGATTGTCTTCGGCGAGGACACGTTTCATGCGATCCGCATAGACGATTTCTGCATCGGCAAGGTGACAGACAACCTCCCGCACCGACCATTTTCCCGCGATAGGTCTTGCATCAATATCGACAGTGGCTGCAGGCTCTAAAGTTGCGCGGAGCAGTTGAGGGCCATCGGAGTAGGCTTGGATGAGGGCCGAGATGCTGGGCATGACTATTGGATGGCTAGTAGAAATTGGCTAGGTAGCAGCGAGCTTGTGGTAGTGTACTCTGCTTCACGGCTGAATCTTTTGAGATAAACGATTGCAAAACATTGCGATTTGTGTCGGTGCTAGCGACTAGGTGAACTCTATCTCCTTGTCTTGTAAAGAGATGCGGTATTTTGATGCGTGGTAGTTTTGACAACCATTGTATTCATTTCGAAGGCAAAGTGTCTCAACCTGGTATGGGTGTAATTGTAGCGGCAAACGGCGCAATATGCTTAACCGCAATGATATACGCCACGGATTCAGTATTTGGCACATCAAGTGCCAATAGTTGTAATCATCAATCTGAATGCGTTCATAGAGATCGCATGCAGACTAAGCTGATAATCCAATAGCTGACAGAGTCGGCGAATCCCCCCAGTGTGATAGGAGAAGAATTATGATTCGGAAAATTGTTTTGAGCGTGGCGGCACTAGTCACCTTAGCGCTTGTTGGCATTTCGAATGCCGAAGCGGGTGGCTGTTACCGAGGTGGGTATGGCGGATACTATGGCGGACCTGGATGGTATGGCGGTCCACCGGTCTATCGCAGTGCCCGTTATTATGGTGGCCCTGGTTGGTATGGCGGCCCCGGATACTATGGAGGCAGCGGAGTGTCTTACTATCGCGGCTACGGTGGGTATGGTCGTTCTTACAGCGGGTTTGGCGTATCGATTGGTTTCTGACGAACCAGCCCATTTGCATCTGGGGCAGGGATTCGCCCAATTCCATTATTTGGACAGGCCATCGGCAAAGGTTTGCCGGTGGCCTGTTTCTCATCAGCATTGCAAAAACCGCTCAGAAATCAGTATCTAGCTGCTTTAATGCCATCAATTAAGCAACCACTTTGAGACGCAAGTGTTGCGGAAACGATGACATGTCTGCCTGGTCGTGGGGCATCTGAACCGCAGTTTCGTGTCGCAAGTCATTTTGCTGCTTGATCTTATGATAAAACTTGGGTGGAATGGTATGGCAGGTGCATAAGGAGTCATGTAACGCGGCCCACTTACAAGTCCTACCTCACTGGCCGCTGGGGGAAATCGCAGGAGAAGAACAATGTATAAGAAAATCATAATCATGTTGGCAGTTGTTGCTGGTTTGGCTGTTGCGGATGCCCCTGCCGCCAACGCTTGGGGCTATCGCCGAATCGCCCCTGTACGTCGGGTTTTGGCGCCTCCGTATCCAGTTGCCCGCCGGGTTATTGCCGGTCCTGTCTATCGCCGACCGGTAGTGTATGGCTATCGAGCTCCAGTAGTGTACGGTCCTGGCGTGTACGTTGGTGTTGGATTCTAGAAAAGCTTGAATGCAACTCCCCCTCATCGGCTATGGTGTCAACTTCTAGCCGGTGGGGGGTTTTATATTGCTGCAATCAGAGTCCAAGTCGCCTTTTTGGGAAACCTTTCGGATTAAGTAAATCTCTCTGAAAATTCTCATCATATTGGCGAGACGATTTGATCTGAAATTGTGGAATCTGGGAGCCGAATTCCAATTGAGAGAAGTCATAGTGCCGAGGAAGGCACTTCATCGACTATTGGTCAGCGGCATGAGGCCTCTGTCCCATTAAATACAGGAAAGGATTTCCCATGCGATTTTCTCTCAGGCGGCTGATTATCGCTTCAGTTGCGATCTCTGTTTTGCAGAGCGGTGTGGCGCAGGCTTATCGGGGTTGGTATTCCGGCGTAGATCTTTTGTTCTTGTCCCCGAAGCTCAATGCGGTCGGCTTCAACAACATTTTCTATCACGGCAGCGACTACTCGCAGCCAAGTGATGGTACGACGAATTCGAACTTGAATTTCGCCCAGCGCGTTTACATTGGCTACGAAGGGGAAAATCTCGGTGGGGTGCAGGTTCGCTGGTTCACTTACGATCAAGAAACGAATTACATCGGAAGCGGAGCAGACTCCGGCGGATTGAATCCAATCGATGGTAATTTGAATTTTGATGTCGATTACATTGATGCCGAGTTGACCCAAACAGGCCAATTTCGCGTCTGGGATTGGCGAGCGACGGCTGGCGTTCGCTATGCACGGGTTGATGTCCGTGAAGACGGTAGCAACGAGTTCGAGTGGGAAGATTTCGACGACGCTGTGTGGTTTGGACTGGCTGGTGTCAATTTCGAAGGAGCTGGCCCGACTCTTTCCGTGCGTGGTTCTCGCGAAGTGATCTGGGAGGGCTTCTCGCTCTTCGGTAGCGCCCGTACTTCTATCTTGTTTGGAGACACAGAACTATCCAGCATCTATGAAATCGGTGGCGGGCCGATCTTGATTGAGAATGATTGTGCACAGGTCTGGGAATTGCAATTCGGCTTCCAGCACGTTCACCAATTCGATGCCTGTGATCTGGTAAGCGGCTTCTTCTGGGAAGCCCAACGTTGGGATAGCGACTCGAGATTGCTCGGCGGCTTTGCCCTTCATGGCTTCGGTGTGCAAACGGGCGTCCAATACTAACAACACCTCTGCCTTAGTATCCACCAACGATGTCATAGGCGAGACCGCTAGCGACGGCTAGTGGTCTCGCTTTCTTTCGTGCAAGAGTGGAAGAGGAGAACTATTGGCGTCCTTTCATATTCCCTTGTCGACGGCTTGAGAATTCTTCAGACTTCTTTAGTGGCACCACAATGTTCGCAGGCCGGCAGAAGTCCATGCCGGATGGATCCACATTGTCCACACTTTTCGAAGAGAACTGTTGAGCAAGCAGGGCAGGTGTACGGCTCGTCGGCCACATTGGCAATTGGTTGCGATCGCTTGCGGAGACTTCTCGGTGACCAGGACATGAACTTGAGGGGTCCGCGCCTAATTGGGAATTGACACACAGGACAAGAGAACGATTCGTAGGCTTCCCTTGCCTGCTTGAGCCGCGCATCGCGACTAGGCTCCGCCACCATTTTTAGTAGTCGTGCGAGCAAGAAACCGATTACTACCAGTGAAGATACAATGAGTACATACTTGAAATACTCCGCCGGAAAGTATTCATGCATCACCAAAAAGACTTTTGCCAGCAAGGCAATATCCAGCGCGCAGATCATCGCCACGTATTTGCCGTTGCGATATCTGGCATAAAGAATTCCTCCAATAATCAATAGCGGCGTCAAGACACCGATCTTGATAGCCGCTAGACGCCAATCGTGCTTCCGTTGGAGTTGACGGAATTCTTCCTTCAATGGCTGCAAGGCATCATCGAGTTGCTCTCGATGGAGTCGCCGCTGCTCCTCGAGGTCTGCCAATTGCTCCTGCAAGTTTGAAAGAGATTCGTTGAAAGACTGGTCCTGCTTTTGATTATCCAGAAACAGTTGCTGACTCTCTGCGAGAGCACGCTGCTGCTCTTCCGGGAGATCCGTCTTCTGTTCGATGCTGAATCGCAACAACTCAAGCAATTGGTTCAAAGTTTTTTGCGAACTAGCGGTACTGTCCCGCAAGAGGCTTTGGCGCCGCTGAACATTCTCAATCTGGTGTTTCACTTCGGTGATCGAAGCCTCGATTTCTTCCTCAGCGGTTCGCAGACTTGGATCCAAATGGGTCTCCTCAAAATCTTGCCAGATGGGCCCCGGCAATCGGTCGATGTCACGCAGCACAAAGCCCAGGAGCCAATAGATAAGCAGCGTAAGCAGAACACTAAATGCCCCGATCAGCACCCGCTGCCACCAGGTTCCGCGGCGCTCGGTGTCTTTTGCTGTGGTTGGTACCATTTGAGTAGCCCCGCCTGGCATTGATATGAAGCGATTGGGTAAATGTCACTCTCTTTTCAAGTAACATCGACCGTCTGCAATGTCCTCCCACTAGCTTGAATTGTCAACATAGCAGGACAATTCCCGGCCGCGACCGCGTCTGACACTCCAGTGAGATGGTCGGCCTCTCTGAGCTGGCCGGTGTGGGATGATACCAAGCAATTGCCGGTGATGAAGCTTCCGCTAGTGTCGAAAATGGCGTTTGCCGGTAAAGATCATCGGCAGGCCGCGATTGTTACAGGCGGCGATGACTTCAGCGTCGTTGCGTGAACCTCCAGGTTGAATGATGGCTGCAATGCCTGCGTCGGCGGCTTGATGGATGGAATCCTCGAAAGGGAAAAAGGCGTCGGAGGCGAGCACGCTCCCCGTCGTACGTTCTCCTGCTTTGCGAATCGCTATCTCGACCGAATCGACGCGGCTCATCTGGCCAGCTCCTGCTCCCACTAACATTTGTTCTTTAACGAGCACGATGGCATTGGATTTGACGAACCGACAAACTGCCCAGGCAAACGCAAGATCGGATTGCAATAAATCCGATGGCTGAGCTTCGGTCACTACCTGCCAGTCAGAGGTATTGTCAGACAGGTCATCGGCGGTTTGGCAAAGGAGGCCGCCGTCGATTTGGCGAAAGACTTGAGCCCCTTGTCCTGCAGGGAAGGGGCCGGTGCGTAGCAATCTTACATTAGCTTTCCATTTTGGTTTGGTGGTGAGAACATCTAGAGCTTCAGGAGTAAAATCGGGGGCAACGATTGCTTCAACAAAGCGGCCCGGCTCGGCTAGGAATTCTGCCATGGGACCATCGACGGGTACATTCACACCTAGGACCGATCCAAACGCGCTCAAAGGGTCGCCCTCCCAGGCCTTTCGTGCGGCTTCGACAAGTGTCTCAGCCGTTGCCGCTCCGCAGGGATTGTTGTGTTTCAGAACAGCAACGCCGGGCGAGGGGAGTGACCGGGCAATTGCCAGGGCAGCGTCCAAATCAAGCAGATTGTTGTAGGAAAGTTCCTTGCCATTAAGCTGCTCGGCATTAACGAGACTCTCAGCAGATGCTGCAGGGAAGGCATACAACGCAGCCGACTGATGGGGATTCTCACCATAGCGCAGGGTGCCGCGCCGCTTAAGGGTGAGCTGGATATGCGATGGATAGTTGTCGACTGCGGCATTGACTTTTGCGAAATAGTCTGCGATTGCTGCGTCGTACTCGGAGGTTTGAGCAAAGGCGGCACAGGCCAGTTGTCGACGCGTCTCCAGGGTGGTGGCACCTGAATCGCGAATTTCTGCAAGGATCGTTTCGTATTGGTCCGGGCTGGTGGCGATCGTTACGAAGGTATGGTTTTTGGCTGCGGAGCGGACCATGGAAGGGCCGCCGATGTCGATCTGCTCGATGGCTTCGGCGATCGTTACTCCTGCGCGGGCAACTGTTTCCGCGAAAGGGTAAAGATTCACGACCACGAGTTCGAAAGTTACGATTTTATGCTCGGCGAGTGATTGCATGTCGCCAGGGTTGTCGTGTCGACAAAGCAAGCCCCCATGCACCTTGGGATGCAAAGTTTTGACACGGCCATCCATCATTTCAGGAAAGCCAGTGTATTCGGCGACGTCGCGTACGGGGATACCGGCGGCCTCCAGGTGTTTGCGAGTACCCCCTGTGCTGAAGATTTCAATATTATTGGCCACTAACGCACTGACGAATTCGCTCAAACCGCGTTTGTCGCTGACACTGACGAGAGCACGTTGGATGGGGGGAGACTTGGGCATGGCAGGGTATGGCTCGCGGAGTACGAGGCTTCGATTGTGAGATGGCGGATGGTAGCTAATACTTAGTGGGGAAGCTACGATAGCACTTCTTGACGGGGCTTTCAATGAACCATGGGTAAGCACATCGCGTAGAGAGTTTTAATTGCAGCTGGTTGCAGGATTAGCCGGCGATTTGATGGCAGGATGCTCTTTTCAACCACGTCCACAGTGCCAAAGTTTCCCCCTTACAGATGGTAGAGTCGTTTGATTCGCTATTCTGAGATCAAACGAATCTGCCGGATTTTTAGCTCCAAACGGAAGTCCAAAGTTCCTTCCGCGACGGCTGTAAGGGTCGCAGGGGGGAACAGATGAAAAGTGTGCAGAAACACGACAGCCATTTTTTGACTAGCGTAATTAAGTGGCCTATATTCACTTAGGCGGCAAGTTTTGACCGAATCTGCTGCCGGTGCGCTTTCACCATACACCCCCAGCATTGGTGGATCAGTCAGGGATCGCTGAGCACATTTGCCGCACAAACGACGCTTTCCCCGTAGACAGATTCGAGCAACCCATGCAGATTCGCCCGCAATTTGAGGCCGCATTCATTGAATGTCGTCGCTGGTCGCGTTTTCAGGCTGCCTTTTTGGTCGCCCTGTTTTTCGCTGGTTCGTTATTCTCAAGTGCCACGTTTGCTCAAGCTCCACGTGGCGGCGAACCGGTTACCATTGTTCCACAAGCGCTCCCTGCCAAATCTATTAGTGCTGTACTCGACCGTGGTCGGCAGCTGGAAATTAACCGTCGATGGGGTGAGGCCCTTACCCATTATGAAGAAGCGCTACGCGAACATCGGGGCAATGAAACCCTCCAGCAGCACCATGATTTGGCCAAGCTGCACTACAGCGTCGAACGGCGTTACCACGACCAAAGTTTCCTCGATTCCATCTCGGCGCTAAATCGAGAACAAGCTCTATCGCTCTTTGCGGAACTCTTGCAAAAAACCAATACACACTATGTCTCCACCCCCCCGTGGCGCAAGCTTTGTGTTCGGGGTGCCGCGGCTATTGATCTGGCGTTAACCGATCCTGGATTTATTGCGGCAAACAAATTGCAGCTTTCCTCCGATCAATTGGCTCAGCTTCGCAAAGAAATCTACCAGTTGCTCGGCCAGCGAACGCTTCAGAGTTCACGAGATCTGGTCAATTTTGCGTCGGATGTCGCACGACTGACAGAAGTGCGGGCCGGACTCAAGCCTACGGCAGCGGTGTTAGAATTTGTCACCGCTGCGGCAGAAGGTTTGGATGACTACTCCTCATTCCTGACTGCCGACCAACTTCGCGAGACATACTCGCAGATCGAAGGCAATTTCGTCGGATTGGGTGTCGAGCTCAAAGCAGAGAACGGAGCTCTGTTAATTGTTCGCGTGATTCCCGGCAGCCCCGCCGAACGTGCTGGTATTCAAGACCAAGACCGCATTGTTGCGGTCGATGGGAAATCGACAGCTGAACTTTCCACGGATGAAGCCGCATCGATGCTAACCGGCTTGGAAGGAACCTATGTTAGGGTGACGGTCTACTCTCCGAATGCCGAGCCACGCGTTTTGAATATTCGCCGCGAGCATGTGAATGTTCCCAGCCTTGAGAATCCAAAAATTGTCGATAGCGACTTTGGCATTGCCTATGTTCGTATCCCGGCGTTCCAAAAGACAACTAGCCGCGATCTGGAAACTGCCCTTTGGGATCTTCACCGTCAAGGCATGCGTTCGCTGATACTCGACCTTCGAGGGAATCCGGGTGGCCTGCTGACCGCTTCGGTCGAACTGGCCGACAAGTTTCTTACAGAAGGGAATATTGTCTCCACACGAGGTCGTAGCCCACAAGAAGACTTCAACTACACTGCCCACTACGGTGGAACCTGGCGGGTTCCACTGGTGGTGTTGATCGATGGCGACAGTGCAAGTGCGAGCGAGATTTTTGCCGGTGCTATAAAGGACAACAATCGCGGGACAATCGTCGGCAGCACTTCGTTTGGCAAGGGTTCCGTGCAAGGAATCTTTCCTCTAGGGTATGCTGGTGCAGGTGTCCGGCTTACCACCGCCAAGTTTTATTCGCCCAGTGGTACCCCGATCAGTTATCGGGGGGTAGAACCTCATGAGAAGGTGCAAGTGGTGGCCAAGCCCGTTCTGGAGAAAATCGACCTGGCAAGCCAGGAAAAAAGCGATCTAGTGCTCCAGGCAGGCATTCAGGCAGCCCGTAGCCGACTGGCGGCTCCCGTTGGCCGACCTTCGAACGTCCGGTAGCAGTTGACGATTGGCGGCAATTGTCGAATACTGACTGTTTCTTTAACCACTGTTTGGCACACGAGCCGCTGCTTGTGTTCGGCCAGGCGCTTCCTTTAAGGCCGATACTGCAATCCTATGCCCTACAAAAAAGAAGACGACGACGACCTGTTTGAAGACGAATTCGAATTCGTAGACGAAGATGATTCAGAACTAGAGGAGGAAGACGTCGAGGAAGAGGATTCGGATCTCGAAGATTCCGACGAAGAAGAGGAAGCTCCTGCCAAACCGGCCAGGAAAGGTCGTTCTCGCAGTCGCAAGCCGGCAGCTCCAAAGGCCAGCTCGAAGACCCCTCGTAAGCGGGGCAAGAAGGCAGCCGAGGAAGACGAATCCCTCGCCGAGGGAGACGAGGAACAAAACGGGCAGGAAGACGAAGAAGATGTAGCTGAAGAGCCCGTAGGTCCTCCCTCGGATCATGTCATCCACTTATACGAATTTCGCAAATTCAAGAGAACCATTCAACGGGAGTTCACTAGCGACGAGGCAGATGCTTTTGCCAAGGAATACAACCGTACCTCGAGCAATCATAGCCGCTGGGCAGTATCGAGTGGCAAAGATTCCAAGCCGACGCCGACTATTTAGTCTTCCTAGTCTTCTATCCTTACGGTAGCCCCTGGCAGCCCTCCGGCGTAGAATTCCACGCGAACCATTTTCACCCTTTCGAGGCAAGGTTCCTAGCCGTTGCATTCGGTAGCGTCGCGCCAATCGGAACGATGGGGTCGACAAAAAGGTGGCGACTATTCTTGTTTCCGCCATGCATGCGCACGGGGCGCAAGGTACGTTAAGGTGGGTCGCTATTTGGAGGCCTTGAGTGTGTATTTATAGGCCACTGCTTCTATCCCTACTTTGAAAACAAACTTCTAAGAACCGAGGAAGAGATCGCATGAGTGCATTGAAACTTACCGTAAATGTGGTTGTCTTGGTGGCATTGGCGACCTTATTTGCCCCAACGGCGAATTCCCAGGAATTGGGGACGAGAAATCCCGAGGCAACAGCCGCTTATGAAGAAGGCATGAAACTGCTTGAAGAGGAAAAATGGGATGATGCCATCGCGGCATTTACGAATGCAATAAATATCGACAACACCTATGCCGAGGCTTTTTTTGGCCGCGGGGAAGCGCTTCGTCAATTGGAGGACTATCAAGCTGCATTGGACAGTTACAAGTCTGCCACCAATATCGACCCCAAGTTGGCCAAGGCATTCAACGGTCAGGCGATCTGCGAGAGAGAGTTGGGGCTTTACGATCTCGCTTTCAATGATTTCAACAATGCGATTGAACTAGATCGCCGGGATCCAGAGATTGCGGCTAACCTAGGTGATTTGCTGGTCAATTTTCGCCAAGATCCCACGAGCGCATTGCGCGTGTTGGACAAGGCGGTGGAACTCGACCCTGAGAATGCAGAAGCGTACCGTAATCGGGGCCTCGCCCATGCCCAATTGCGTCGGTTCGAAGAAGCCGAGGCCGACCTCGCCAAGGCGATTGAGTTGAAAGATGACGATGAAGAATCCTACTCGATGCTTGCCACTATCTACTTGTTTCAAGATGACAAGGAAAAGCTTCCCCTGGCCGTTGAAGCGTTGACCAATGCCATAAAGTACTACGAACCCGAAGAGAGCTCCGACCCCAAGACCGCCGTGCAGAGTTATTTACTGCGCAGTGATGCTCGACTCAAAATGGCGTCAGACGAGGAAACCCCGGCTGAGGAGCGTGAAAAGCTTTACCAGCAGGTAGCTGAAGATGCCGATGCTGTGCTTGAGGAAATGCCAGATACTTTCCCTTTCTCTGGTCAGGCTTTGTATCGCAAGGGGGTTGCCTTACGTATGCAGGGCAATTACGCAGAGGCGGTTAAGGCTTTCACTGACGCACTGCAACTGATTCCCGCTGGTGAGACGGCTCCATATAACACAAATGCCCTTCTCAAGCGGGGCATCTGTTGGTTCCTGCAAGGTGAGAATCGGCTCGCACGTGGCGACTTTTTGCTTGCCGCCGCGTCCGACTACACCGATCCCTTGCCCCACTTGTGGACCGGCTTTACCTTCGCTGAAGAAGAAGATTACCGCTCGGCTATCGATAGCTATGGGGAGGCGATCAATAAGAATCCCAATTTTGCACTCCCTTATATCAACCGGGGACTGGCCTATGCGGCACTCGAGGAATATCAGCGGGCAGCCGACAACTTCAACGAAGCGATCCGGGTCGAGCCTACAACTTCCGAACATTTTGCTAAGCGAGGATATGCCTACATGCTGATGGAAGATTATGACAAGGCATTTGACTCGTTTACACTGGCTTCTTTATACGATGATGAGAATGCGGAGGTTTTTGAAGCCGCAGCCGAGACGCTTCGTTCCCTGGGACGCAGTGGATTGGCGGAGAAATATGAGCAGAAGGCTCAAGAATTAAAAGAGAAGAAAAACTAGAGTTTTGATATATGCTCGATAGAGGTTAGTCACTGCAATAGTAAGATTTTCTGGTTTAGTCAAGCTTCAGGCCGGTGAACGAAAGGTTCTTCACTGGCCTGTTTCTTTTAGGTAGCGAACTACCGGTGGCTAGCAACAGGCCGTCTATAAATCGAATCTGAAACCTATGGAATTACTGTATGTTTTAGATATTTAAGGAAGTTGTTGATGGCAAATTCTCTCAACCTATCGCCAACAGATGAACTCCGGGCATCTATAAGCGACACGTGAAGACGTCTTCTCAACCTGTATGTGGCTGGTCGTGGCGTAAAAAGGCTTGTCTTGCTGTGTTAGCTAGGTGTCCCCTCTGTTCGCTTGGTGCTCACTTCGCTGAGAGTAGATGCCGCCTTCATTCCGAATAATCGTTTCGAAGTGCGGGATCGCTAGACAAGTATTCCACGAATTCCCACTCAAGATCGTCCGCGTCATGAAAATAGCGACGTTTGCGATGGGGGTGCGGCGGAGCTACAAAACCTTCGCGGTAGCCAGCAGCTTTCATTCGAGATGCCAACGAATCGACGTCGTCAACGGCAAATCCCAAGTGATTCAGAGTACCGGAACCGATGTCACTCTCGTCAGTCTCATTCAGAGCTATGTAAGTGTCGTCGGTCCCGATATGCACCCAACGCGTGCCATTGTTTACGCCACTCCCTCGGACTCGGAACTCCGGAAACGCCGTTGCCAGAAACCGACTCATGTCGTCGATGCTGCGGACGTTGAGATTAGCATGTTCAAGTAACACGGCATTGCTACTACGACCAAAAGTTATACAAAACTGTGTGGCCTTATGAGGTGCTGTCTGTTCGTCTTGGATGTTCGAGCTACGTAGTCTCCCATACTACATATCGTAGTAGAGGCAAAACTCGTAAGGATGTGGCCGCAGGGCCAGGGCTTCGACTTCGTTCTTTTGCTTGTAGGTGATCCACGTGTTGATCACATCTTGAGTGAACACGTCGCCACGGAGAAGAAATTCGTGATCCTTGGAGAGCGCCGCCAGGGCATCGCCCAGGGAGCCGGGGGTGCTGGGGACTTTGGCCAGTTCTTCCGGTTCCAGGTCGTAGATGTCTTTATCGAGCGGTTCGCCGGGATGGATCTTGTTTTGGATTCCATCGATGACTGCCATCATTAACGCCGAGAAGGCCAGATAGGGATTGGAACTCGGATCGGGACAGCGGAACTCAATTCGCTTGGCCTTGGGGCTGGGGCTGTACATGGGGATGCGGCAGGCAGCCGAACGGTTGCGCTGAGAATAGGCCAGATTCACCGGGGCCTCGTAGCCGGGGACCAGACGCTTGTAGCTGTTGGTCGTCGGGTTGGTGAACGCCAGAATCGAAGGGGCGTGTGCGAGTATCCCGCCGATGGCGTAGATCGCTTCGTCGCTCAGGCCGGCGTAACCCCCTCCTGCGAACAGCGGTTGATCTCCTTTCCAGAGCGAAATGTGGGTGTGCATGCCGGAGCCGTTATCGCCATAGAGGGGCTTGGGCATGAACGTGACCGACTTGTTGTGCTTCCAGGCGACGTTTTTGATGATGTACTTGTAGAGGCACATGTTGTCGGCCATTTGCACTAGATCGCAGAATTTCAGATCAATTTCCGATTGCCCGGCAGTAGCCACTTCATGGTGCTGGGCTTCGACGTCTAAGCCACATTCGATCATCGTCATCATCATCTCATTGCGGAGATTCATGAGTTGATCTGCAGGGGGTACCGGAAAGTATCCTTCCTTGTGGCGGAGCTTGTAGCCTAGATTAGGCCCATCTCCGGCGCGCTTCATGTCGGTGCCCCGGTTCCATTGGGCCTCGTTGCTATCGATGAAGAAATAGCTGTGCTGGGGGGCCTGATCATAGCGGATGTCGTCAAACACAAAAAACTCGGCTTCGGGGCCTATGTAACAGGTGTCGGCGATGCCGGTGCTTTTCAGATAGTTCACCGCCTTGCGGGCCACATTGCGGGGATCACGGGTATAATCCTCGCGGGTGATGGGGTCTTGGATATTGCAGATCATGCACACGGTTGCAATCTCGGTGAATGGATCGACGAACGCTGTTTCGGCTTGCGGCACGAGCAGCATATCGCTCTCGTTAATCGCTTGCCAACCGCGAATGCTCGAACCATCGAACCCTAAACCGTCTTCGAAGACATCTTCTTCAAGCTTCTGGATGGGGATCGTAAAATGTTGCCACAGGCCAGGAAAATCCATGAACCGCAGATCGACTGCACGTACACCACGTTCGCGGCACAGAGCCAACACATCTTGAGGCGTCATCACGTGAACCCCCTTTGCTTTAAGCGAGAAGAACTGAGTTGGTTCCCACCTACGAACCAAACTACCTGCCCCTAACAATACAATAGAAAACCCCTCCTGGCCAGCGGTGACCATGAGGGGTTTTGAATAACCAAAAAAGCCTAAAGCGGCTGCTTAGGAACGTAGGGTCGCTAGGATTTCGCGAACCACTTTGTAGGGGTCAGCATTTGAAGCCGGACGACGATCTTCCAAGTAACCCTTCCAACCATTCTGGACGGTGCCCACGGGAATGCGAATCGAAGAACCTCGATCGCTGACCCCGTAGGAGAACTTGTCAATCGACTGGGTTTCGTGCAGACCAGTCAAGCGTTGGTCGTTGTCCGAACCGTAAGAAGCAATATGCTCCTTATGTCGCTTGCTGAATTTTTCGCAGATCCCTTTGATAAAGTCCTCGCCACCTTTGTCTCGAATCTGAGTCGTGGAGAAATTGGTATGCATGCCGCTGCCATTCCAGTCCCCTTTGATGGGCTTGGGATGGAGTTCGATATTCACACGATGCTTCTCGGCGGCTCGATGGAGAAGGAAACGGCTGAGCCACAGATCGTCGCAAGCCTGCTTGGCACCTTTACCAAAAAGCTGATACTCCCACTGACCCTTCATCACTTCGGCATTGATACCAGTGACGGAGAGACCGGCGTCGAGGCATGCGTCGAGATGATCCTCAACAATTTCGCGGCCTACACAGTTTTTAATACCAACCGAGCAGTAGTAGGGACCTTGTGGGCCTGGGTAACCATCGACCGGGAAGCCAAGGGGCTTACCGTCTTTCATGATGGTATATTCTTGCTCAAAACCAAGCCACAGATCGGGGTCATCCTCAAAGGTACCACGACCATTGGAGGGATGGACCGATCCATCAGCATTAAGCACTTCGCACATCACCAAAGAGGCATTCTTTCGAACTGGATCGTCGATAATGCGAACAGGCTTCAACAAACAATCGGAGCTATGCCCCTCGGCTTGTTGAGTGCTACTGCCGTCGAACGACCATCCCGGGCACTCCTCAGGTGATTTTGGTTTACTGTCGACAATCTTGGTTTTGCTACGAATGTTTGGCTCAGGTTTGTAGCCGTCCAACCAGATGTACTCTAACTTGTAACTCATCTTAGAAAACGCTCCTCAAATTTGTATTGGAAACAACCAATTGACCTATCTTCCTTGAAGAAGTGTGTTGTCGTTCCTTGGTCGCCCCTAGCCAAACGTGAAACTGAATTCCAGGCGCTTGGCCGACAACAGGTCGATATCGCTTCGATAGGGAGTGCATCAACACACCCGTATCGTCAAATGGGAATTGCCGGTTCCAGTGCATCCCGGGGTTCGATGGACAAGCCCATATAGTAGAAAGTTTGGTGCCTGACCGCTAGACGCCGGTATCTCGTGCTTGAACCGAGCTTGGAACCAAGCTAGGGCCAAACTCCTTTCGCTGGAGGAGTGCTAGCCACATAACTAAGAATTCCGCCTTTTTAACCTGCCTCCGTTTCGAAAATGATTCGAAGCAGTGAGGCAGTCGGTCTCTGTTAGAGCAACCTTGGTGCCAAAAATGCCCGGATACCAACGGTATTTTCCGTAAGCAGTTACATGGCCTATACTTAAATCCCAATGTCCCTGTAAAGAATACGCCTGATACGTTCCTAGCTGCACGGCCAAGTTGCAGCGGATGCCTTGTCGCTAGGCACTACGAACGGGCTGAGACGATGTGTATAGTCTTTGCGTAAGAGTCCCATAGAAGCAGCCCATCTAGGTCGCTATCCCCTTTTTTGGGCGATAGAATCCCCTTGCTACCTACCGCTAACCTACCGAAACTTTCCCAGTCGAATCTGGTCCTGTCATAACCACATGCCCGATCTTCCAGAAATACCTCGACGCAAATTGAAGTTTTTGCCGACTTCGGCCAACTTCAAGTTGTTGGAGCCCTTAGGAGTCGGAACTGTTGGTGTGGTATACCGTGCCGAAAGTCCGGATATCAGTGAACCGGTAGCAGTTAAATTGCTGCATCCGACAATCGCACATGATGAAAATATCGTGGACCGCTTTCAGCGGGAGATTGTCATCATGGAGCGGCTCAACCATCCGCATATCGTTCGTAACTACGGCGGCGGGATTATGGATGGTCAGTACTTTTACGCCATGCAGCTCTTGGATCGCGGAACGCTCAAAGACCGTATCAAGAAATATGGCCCACTCTCTTGGCAACAGACAGCGGCATTCTCCGCACAGATTGCCTCAGCACTCCAACATGCCCACAACCACGGCATCATCCATCGCGACCTTAAGACGAGTAATCTATTCTTTGACAAAGATGGCAAACTATTGCTGGGCGATTTTGGCATCGCACGTGATACGCACGACGCCGATATCACTGGAGCCGGTATTACGGTAGGGACGTATGCCTATATGTCACCCGAGCAAATCTGCGGTGATAAAGAAATCACGGGCAAGGCGGACCTCTATTCGCTGGGCTGTGTGATGATGGAGATGCTCACAGGAAGGCCCCCTTTCACGGGATCCAATTTTGCTCAAGTCTGGGGACAGCATCTCAATGACAAACCAAGTGGCATCCGGGAGCAAGGTATTGATTGTCCTGAGTGGCTAGAGAAGATCACCTTGCAGCTTTTAGAAAAGGATCCTGAGCGACGTCCCTTCAATGCCCGAGCAGTGCAAGGATATTTGAAGGATCATTTGATCGAGGACTTTGGCCCTGATCTCTCATTCCTCACACAGGATTTGCCCCCATTGGAAGAGGAAGTAACTCGGGTGGGGCCTTCTAACAAACGCGTCGCTATCGTGCTGCTGCTGTTGGCGGCGTTAATTGCCGCAGCAGTGTTTTTAGGGAAATAGGCAATAGAATGCTCGAAGGTCGCGGCAGAATTGCTGCTATCGTAGGCAATCTAGAGGTTTTAGGTTTATTTCGCAGGTGCATACGGGTCGCGGCAAGCTAGGGGGATGGTTGGTGGAGAATCACTTGGCACACTTGTGAACCAGTCTCTGAGGGGATTTCGCTTGAATCGGCTGGGAAATCGTCGTATCTACGGTCGGCATGGGAAGTGCATCATTCTTGGTCGGAACACATCGGTGTCATCTCAACTGACATCAACAGGAAGGGCGAAACCATGTTCTTGGCATTTCATTGGAAGTGGAGGCACCCATGCCTAAGTCGTGGACTAAAAAGGACGAGCGACAATACGAACACGTTAAGGAAAGTGAGCGGCAACAAGGACGCTCAAAAGAACGTGCCGAGGAGATCGCCGCGCGAACAGTAAAACAGTAAATAAGCAGCGCAAGAAAGAAGGAAGAACGAGAAAAGGTAAGTAGCATCGAGTATGCGAAGCTACCTTTAGGTACGCGGCGAGGAAGACTGCACGAAGATCAGATGCGTCAGGTTGTTGTGGATTGTCGTAACCTCTGGACGGCTCAATTTTCGCATCTTCTTGAGACCCGAGGGGACGCCCGCTCGCAGACAGCGGGTCGATGACGCAACATAAGCAAGTTTTCCTCGTCGCATTTAAATTTATTCCAAGGGGAGTTCGGAGTGTGACAGACAGGATCTGGGGAAAAACTCCAACAAAGCTCAAAAAGCAACATACTGCATCGCAGGGACACAACTCTAGGACACAGCGACTGCGTTTCTTTCGGCGTTTTGCCTGGCTTTTTGTACTGGTGGGACTAGCGGGTAACTTACTATTTTTTGTGGGTAGTATCTGTTTTTTGTTTCAAACTTACAAAGAGTTTGGGATTTGGCTCTTTATCACGGGGTCGTGTCTTATGCTGGTCAGTTCATCGGCTGGTGCCTTGGACGAATATTCTCAAAGCGAATCCAAGTGCTAGCATAAGCTGGTTCGATCTTGCGGCTGCGGCGGGATTTGGGGAACATTCGCCGCATTTGTCCCCAGTCTGTAATCAGTTTTCTGTTGATGGATTACCTATCTCAAATCAGAGCACTTCTACGCCCATGGATTGCAATCCAGGGGCTTTGGTGCGCTATGATATTAATGGGGTGCCATCATTCTCAGCCAGCAGTGGGACCGGTCCCTCCGGTCGCGGGACCCACCTTCGTCGCACCGGGAGGTACGAACTCGCTCTTTCAGCCTCCCCAGGTCGCCCAGACTCCCGGCAGTGTTCCCGTCTCACAGGGTGTACTCGTTCCCGTGGTAAATGAAGACTTCGCCTGGGAGCAGATTGTAGACGTCGTGGACGACTACTTTCGCATTGATCAGGAGAACCGAGTGCAGCTGGTGGGCAACGTGGTTACTGAGGGACGCATCGATTCGTTTCCCCAGGTGGGCTCAACTATCTTGGAACCACAACGGCTTGATTCTGTGGGACGATATAACTTGTTCGAGAGTACATTTCAAAGCATACGCCGAACGGCAGAAATCCGTGTGATTCCTCAACAGGGGGGCTGGTACGTCGAGGCGATTGTTCAAAAAGAAATCGAAGATTTACCCCGACCTGAAAATTCGACTGCGGGGGCGGCTTCATTTCGCACGGACAATTCACTCCAGAGCCGCCTTGGCGAGCAGGTCAGTCGCACAAGGTTGAGCGATTATTGGATTCCCTTGGGGCGGGACTGCGAGGTGGAATTGCAGATTCTTGATGACATCCAAGCGAGGTTTAAGAATCCGACGCCGCACTAAGGGACGTTTCACCTGTAGGTACGCCTAGCTTTGGCAACGGCAGAGAAGTCTCTGGTCGATCTTGGTAGACTGGCAGGGCAATCGTGAAAGCGGTGCCTCGACCGACGGTGCTCTGCACGCGGATGCGTCCCTGATGAGCTTCAATAATGTCCTTGCACGTAGCCAATCCCACACCGGTGCCTCCCTTGCCAGTTTCGTCAGGGCCAGATTTGGTGGAATAATAGCGATCAAATATCTTGGGCAATTGCTCTCGCGGAATGCCGCTGCCGGTGTCACGGATTGTGAGATCAACCGCTTTGGCCGCAGGATCATGAGCGAGTTGGATTATAAGTTCTCCCCCCGATGGCATCGCCTGGCGGGCGTTGGTCATCAGGTTTAAGAGTACCTGTTGGATTTGATTGCCAATGGCACGAACGCAAGGAACTTCGGCGAACTCACAGCGGACGTTCACACGGTATTTGGCCATCTCTCGCTCCAGTAGAACGAGCGATTCGTTAATGAGTTGAGACAACTGGGTGGGAGCAAATTCCTCCTGACGATTACGCGCAAGGCCCAGAACGCTGTTAGTGATTTTCTCTGCGCGCTGGGCAGCTGCCAGAATCTTGGAAAGGGCCTTGTCTCGAGTTGCGTCGTCCTTATGTCGCAGCCCGAGCTTGGCATAGTTGAGGATTGTCATCAGTACGTTGTTGAATTCGTGCGTGGTAGTTCCGGCTAGTTCGCCGAGCGCCGCCATCCGTTGAGCCTGGGCGAGCTGACGCTTCAGAAGTTCGATTTCCTGTTCGGGAGTAAGCTTTTCGCCAGACATGCGTGCTCCATCAATCTTAGCTAGACCACCAAGTGGTCTGGGATAATCCCGGAGGCAGGGGTGCCTCTTTTAGGGGGATGGCTAATTGTCAAACGCGACTCAGCTTGCCAGGTTTCACTGATGCGAATGATTTAACTTGTTGTGTGGTTGAGACTTAGCTCGAATGCTCTGTCTTTAGTGTCTATCGACGGATTCGCCTGGGCGACTCAAACCGAAGACGCTACAATCTCGCACCCACGCATGAGGAAACTAGAAAGTGGAAAGGCAAAGGAAACTATGCATAACGCGAAATTGCTATCACTGGCTCTTGAGGCAGCACGAAGTGCGGGTTACGAAGTTCGCGAAGAGATACTCGACGGTGCCGGTGGGGGACACTGCACAATCCGCGGCAAGAAATGCCTACTCTTGGATATGACACAATCACACCGCGAACAACTTAGCGACACGTTGGATGCGCTGCGGGCAGAGCCAGCTTTGAATCTGGGTACTCTGCACCCACTTTTGCTAGCGAACTTGCAGGAATCGCTTTCCAAAGTCGCATAGCATCGCGGCGAGTCGAAAAGGTGATCGTCTGGAGGATAAAACTTTTGAACTAGGGTCGCTGAAGCTCACGGCTCTAGTAGCTTGCAGTTTGATACAGACCATGCTCGTCGATGTACTCGGCAACGGCGTGGGGGACTTGCGACTGCCATTCTTTGCCTAAGGCGATAGCTTCTCGTATAGAGGTACTGCTGATCGCCATGGGAGGCATTTTCACTTCGAGGGATTCTATCTGAGCTAGCCTCGATGGGGAGACAATTTCGCTCAGATGTCCGAAATTGGGTGCGGGTTCACCTGCGCGATTGACCACCAGTGGCGTGGCTAGCCGACAGATGTCTGCCGGTCGACGCCAAAAGGGAAAGTCGGCCAACGAGTCGGCACCCATCAACAGAAACCACTCGGTGTCAGGATTTGACTCCGTGAGGTGGGTGAGCGTGTCGACCGTGTAGCTCATGCCGCCTCGGTCAATTTCGTCCGTACGGATTTCACAGCCAGCTTGGTCGGCGAGTGCCAGTTTGAGCATTGCCAGTCGATCGGCATTCGAAGCAAATGGTCCGCCCGGCTTGAAAGGCTGGTGGGCCGTAGGGAGGAACCACACCTGATCAAGCTCAGCCTGAGAACGGCAGCACTCGGCCAACACAAGGTGTGCCCGATGAACAGGGTCGAAGCTACCGCCGAAAAGACCGATTCTCATAAGGGGATAGGAGTTAGGGGCCAGGGACTTGGGAAACGAGACGGTGTGTTTTTGGGTTATCACAATGTACCATAACGAATTCTTCCCCCAGCCCCCAGTCCCCAACCCCGATCCTCCATGTCCAAGCAACAGAGTTTGTTTGATGAACAAATTGCACAGTGGGAGCTTGATGCCCAGTCGCATCGATTGGTAGCAACTGTAGTGCTGGGAGAGGGAGCCACCGGAGAGTATGACTATCTGGTCCCTGATTTCTTGTGTGACAAGGATCGTAATGACTACTTTCTCGAGGTGGGCCGCCGGGTGCGAGTGCCCTTTGGCCGCTCCAACCGCAAGGTCGTGGGGTATTGTGTGGCTCTTGAGACCAGGCTGGTCGACGCAGCTCGGCTCAAATCGGTTGCCGAGGTGATCGATGCACGCGCTTTGTTGTCGCCAGCGATGTTGCGACTCACCCGTTGGATGGCGGACTACTATCTCTGCAAATGGGGTGAGGTACTCGAAGCAGTGGTTCCCGCCGGGGTTCGGCTATTGGCGGGAACGCGAAAAGTAACGCTCTTATCGGTTCCCGAGGATGTTCGCAACTTGCTTGAGCAGGTGAAGCTCGGTTCACCACAGCAGCGTAAGGCGTTGGCCTATTTAGCTGAAAGTGGTGAATCCCTGACAGTTGCCCAACTGGCAGCGGCGGTCGGCTGCACCGCCTCTCCTATCAAACAGCTTCTGAAACGCGGCTTGATCGAAGCCCGTGAGAAGCGTGTCAAGTCGAGTGAAGTTGACAAGGTCCCTGTTGAGCGCGAGTCGCCGTTATTGCTCAATGAGGATCAACAGCGCGCACTCGACGCGATCGTCGCTGCACTCGAAGCGGCCGAGGCACATGGGATGGTCCTGTTTGGCGTGACGGGGAGTGGCAAAACCGAAGTCTACTTACAGGCGATTGAGCGGGTTGTGAGCTTCGGTCGCCAAGCGATTGTGCTGGTACCGGAGATCAGTTTGACTCCGCAAACTGTGCGAAGGTTTCGAGCGCGTTTTGATGGGGTTGCGGTTCTCCACAGTCACCAGTCGCATGTCGAGCGGCATCACGAGTGGCAACGGATCGCCCGCGGTGAGGTGCAGGTGGTCGTCGGTGCACGGAGTGCAGTGTTTGCCCCGACCCCGCACCTGGGGTTGATCGTCATGGATGAGGAACATGAATCTTCGTTCAAGCAGGATAGCTCGCCCCGGTATCATGCTCGAGATGTAGCCTGGCAGCGCGCCCTGGCCGAGAGAATTCCGCTCGTGTTGGGAAGCGCGACGCCATCCCTGGAGTCATGGCAGAAGACGGAGCAAAGGGAATTCACGCGGCTTGATCTGCCACGACGGGTATCGAATCGACCCTTGCCAGATGTGCTGACGGTCGACCTACGCGACCCGGCACAAACACGATTCAGTCGAGGCGCTATTAGCCGGCCCTTGCATCAGGCAATGGTGGCCGCGCTGCGGAACAAGGGACAGGTAATCTTGCTTTTGAACCGACGAGGATTTTCTACGCACGTGCAGTGCCCGGCGTGTGGCTATGTTGCCGAGTGTCCGGCTTGTGATTTGTCACTTACATTTCATCGGCAGGAGTCTATCCTTCGTTGTCATTATTGCGACTATCATGAGCCCCCTCCCGCGTGTTGCCCGGATTGCAAGTCGCCAGCGATTCAATACGGAGGAATCGGAACACAGAAACTCGAAGCGGAAGTGAGGCTGCGATTTCCTGAACACACCTGCGAACGGATGGATACCGACAGCATGCGTAAGATGGGTAGTCACCAACGTGTTCTCGAGAGATTCCGCCATGGTGAGATTGACATCCTGTTGGGTACGCAGATGATCGCGAAGGGGTTGGACTTTCCGAATGTGACCTTAGTCGGAGTGATCAACGCTGATACGGCACTTCACTTGCCAGATTTTCGCGCAGGTGAGCGCACCTTTCAACTCGTTGCCCAGGTGGCGGGTCGAACAGGCCGGGGTGAAAAAGGCGGGCGAGTGTTGGTGCAGACTTTGAGCCCCGAGCACATGGCTATCCGCGCAGCGGTGCGCCACGATTTCGAGATGTTTGCCGAGGAAGATCTCGCCACGCGGCGGCAGCTTGGCTATCCACCTTTTGGTTCGATGATCCGGTTGTTGGTGCGAGGTCCAACGGAAGAAACCACTCGAGCCGCTGCCGAGGGACTCGCCGAAAGATTGAAGCAAGTGGTTAGTGGTGAGGAAGGGGTTCGAATCATGGGTCCCGCGGCGGCAGCGATTCCCAAGCTTCGTGATCATTATCGCTTCCAGATTCAATTGCAAGCACCGACGCTTGATCCCCTGCGAATTGCGGTGTTGGAGGCAACATCTCGCTGGAAAGCACCAGACGGGATGTTTCTCGCAGTCGATGTGGATCCGTGGGATATGATGTAGGGTGGTGTGTGGTTTTTCGTTCGTGAGTGGTATTTGTTTACACGAAACGTATTTTAGCCGCGACTCAACGAGTCGCCGGTTTTCGGCAACTCCTACTACCCCTTTCGCTTGCACTTGGACGCATTTGCCTTCGTGCCCTAGAATGGGAATGTCCATTGAAACCTGCAGGTGCTGACGCTTCTGGTTCGCCAGTCAATCACTAACGTCTAACGACTAAAACCTTCTTCATGAGTTATCGCGGCTTCAAACGTGCAATTGGCGAAAGCAGCTTGGAACGCAAGTGCAGGTTGCTCTTTGGCACCTGCTTGTTGCCGCTGATCGCAGGGAGCTTCTGGTGGTATGGAAATCTCATGAATAAGCTAGTTGAGGAACGCACCAGATTTACAGGGGATGCACTAGCCAAAGCAGTTTTAGTGGAGGCACACTTTAAAAAGCAAGAAGCTGATGAAGTCATGCAAAGGGCTGATGAACGAATCGCCGATATGTTGCGAAGCCCCAATATTAAATGGCAAGTGTTGCATCCTAAAAACGAACAAGGGCTGGGGAGTCCAGAAGAAGAGTTTGAATTCAAGTTAATGGAGCGTTGGGAAGCACTCGGCAAGACCCTTACGAGTGATGAAAAAATTAAAGAACTTGAGCCACAATGGTATCAGCAGCTTGTGAAGGCCAAGGACCAAAGCGCGGTCGTAGTTGAGCAGGATGGAAATCAGCCAGGAATCGAAAATCAAGAACGTTGGATTTATCAATATTACGAACCTGTTTATGCGCAGTCAGGCTGTATCGACTGTCACAATCAGCCAATAATGCCCGTCTACTGGCCTCACTTAGAAATCGGTGATTTGCTAGCCGTGGTAAGAATTGAGACAGACGCGGCAGAGATTAAAAAAGCGCAACAAACGAACATCGCCTGGTTGATCGTGGCCGCCATCGCCACGGTATTTCTCTCAATGATGGCCCTTTATGCGATCGTCCGCTACATCATCGTCAAACCCTTGCGGCATCTCCGCGATGTGAGCGATGCGGTCCGGGGCGGCGATATCGACCAGAGGGCGGTCATTCACACCGGAGACGAATTTGAAGAACTGGGAGCGGCCTTCAATCGGATGCTGCGACAATTGCTCAGGCAGCAGGACGAGCTGCGCGAAGTAAACACCGAGCTGGACGAGAAGATTGACGAAATGGCCGAAGCCAACATGCGGCTCTTTGAGATGAATCAGGTGAAAAGCGATTTTCTGGCAACTGTGAGCCATGAACTGCGCACCCCGCTCAACAGCATCATTGGTTTTAGTGATTTGCTGGTGTCGCTCGATAAGCTCGAAGAGAAGGAAAAGCGCTATGCCAACAATATTCAGCGTTCGGGTCGCCAGCTGTTGGAGATGATTAACGATATTCTTGATCTGGCGAAAATCGAAAGCGGTAAGATGGAGATTCGGCCTAGCGAATTCAGCATCGGCTCGATTGTGGCGAATCAGTGCGACATGGCCCGGCCACTCTCCGAACGCAAGCACCTCGAACTCGATTGCCAAGTCGAGCCCGCTTTGCCTTTAATGCGGCAGGACTCTAGCAAAGTCGAGCAGATTATCAACAACCTTCTATCCAATGCGATCAAGTTCACTCCCGACGGTGGGCGGATCACCGTGAGTGTCAAACGGGATAGGCGGGGAGAACTGCGGTTGAGTGTGGCCGACACCGGAGTCGGCATCAGTGACTCGGAGCAGACCGTGATCTTCGAAAAATTTCGTCAGGGATCCAACGTGCTTGCCGGTGGCACGGCAATGACCCGCGAGTACTCGGGCACAGGGTTGGGTCTGTCGATCGTCCGAGAGCTGTGTCGATTGCTGGGGGGGGAGATTACGGTGGAAAGTGAGTTGGGCAAAGGGAGTGAATTCACAGTGGTCTTGCCGTGGTACATCAACGAGGAGCCACAAGGCATTTCTTCGATAACAGAAGAACTGAAGGAACTGGCCAGACCCCGTGTGGAAACTGTGGTGAAATAGTAGCATGGCCCAACTCCCTCAAGTTCAATTATTCACCGATGGCGGCTGTAGCGGGAATCCTGGCCCCGGAGGGTGGGCATTCATCTTGCGTCATCCTGCCTCAGGCAAGGAAATGGAGCGCAGCGGTGGTGAGCGCGAGACCACCAACAATCGCATGGAACTCACGGCGGTGGTTGAAGGTTTGTCTACTCTGAAGAAATCGTCCTCCGTCGAACTGTTCACCGACAGTGTGTACGTCGGCAAGGGAATGAGCGAGTGGCTGAGCAAGTGGAAGACCAACGGCTGGCGACGCAAAGAGGGCAAACGGCTTGTGCCCGTCAAAAATGAAGATCTCTGGCGTCGGCTCGACGAACAGCTGTCCCGGCATGAAGTACGCTATACTCGCGTGGCAGGGCACAGCGGTCACGCAGAGAACGACCGCGTCGATGAATTGGCCGTCGCGGCTTATCAGAAGTATCTGTGAGTGGTTAGCAGCGACGTGGGCGACTGGCAAGGATCGAAGATCGGCGACTCGTCGAGTCGCCGTTATTGTTTTACAATTTGGTCATGAACGACGCCGTCCTCGAGAAATTGTTGGCACCCGTCGAACGGCTTCGCCACGTAGGGGCTGAACGAGCTCGGCTTCTGGCGCGGATGGGAATTCGCACAGCTGCCGACCTGCTCTTTGATTTTCCACGTGACTATCAGGACCTCTCCGACGAGCGCTCCATTGCTGAACTTGATGAAGATCAATTGCAGAGTGTTCGAGGAGTAGTGACCGAGATCGCAGTTGCCAGCTCGGGCTTTGGCAAGAGCCGCGTTTCCATCCTCGTACAAGATGCAAGTGGGCATCTGCGGGCAACCTGGTTCAATCAGCCGTTCATGCGCGGCAAGTTTCACGAAGGGCAACAACTTTTGCTCACTGCTAAGCCAAAGATGCGGGGGATGATGTGGGAGATGTCGCATCCGCAAATCACCTGGCTGGCGGATGAGGAAGACCCGCTCGCCGGTCGGAAGCTCCTGCCCGTCTATTCTCTGACAGAAGGCATTTCACAATTTCATATGCGGCGAATGGTCTGGTCGGCCGTGGAAGAACTGGCTGACGTGCCCGAGGAGGTTTTTCCAGAGGGACTTATGCGGCGTTACCAACTTGTGCCGCTGGCCGAGGCGATTCGAGGGATTCATCAGCCGCCAGATGTCGAAACGCTAGAACAAGCCCGGCGGAGATTTATCTTTCAGGAATTATTTGTGTTGCAGTTGGCCGTTTCGACCCGACGGGCCCAACAGCGCTCGTTGCCCGCACCTCCCTTGCCCGCGACCACTAAGATCGATGCTCGCATCCGCCGTTTGTTGCCGTTTGAACTTACTGAAAGCCAGAACCGGGCGATTGCCGAGATAAGTGCCGACATGACGCTCGATCGTCCGATGAATCGACTGCTACAAGGAGACGTGGGGAGTGGGAAAACCCTGGTCGCCTTGTACGCGATGCTGGTGGCGGTCGCGCATGGGAAGCAGGCCGTGTTGATGGCTCCGACGGAAATACTCGCGCGCCAACATGCCGACACACTCGCAGGGATGTTGGAAGCCAGCCGGGTCAAGTATGCGGTGCTGGCTGGGGGGACGGCCAAGAACGATCGGGAGCAGATACTCTCTGATATTGGTGCGGGGGAAATCAACGTGGTCCTCGGTACGCATGCCGTGATTCAGGACGCGGTGAAATTTAAAGAGTTGGGGTTGGTAGTCATTGACGAGCAACACAAATTTGGAGTGCGTCAACGCGCGGCGTTAAGACAGAGCGATCAGTCTCCGCACTATCTGGTGATGACTGCCACGCCAATCCCGCGCACGGTGACAATGACGCTGTTTGGCGATCTGGATATTTCGACGCTTACCGAACTTCCTGGTGGCCGCCAGCCGAGCAACACCTATCTCGTTGAACCGGACCAGCAGACCCGCTGGTGGCAGTTTGTGCGTGATCGTTTGCGGGAAGGGCGACAGGCTTATGTAGTGGCTCCGCTGGTGGATGAATCGGAAACCGTGTCTTCGCCGAGTGTCGCCGCAGCGTTTGAACAGCTTACCAACGGTGAACTCGAGGCGTTTCGCATGGCTCTTTTACATGGCCGGATGAGTGCGGCCGACAAGCAGGAAACGATGAACCAGTTCCGAGACGGCGAAACACAAGTGTTGGTGAGTACCTCGGTGATCGAAGTGGGAGTCGACGTGCCCAATGCCACGGTGATGACTGTTGCCGGGGCGGAACGGTTTGGCCTGGCGCAACTTCACCAGCTTCGCGGCCGGGTGGGGCGCGGCAATCACGCGGGCTTCTGCGGCGTATTGGTCAGCGAAGACTTAAGCGACGAAGGCCGTGAACGGCTTACTGCGTTTTCCAAATCGACCGATGGATTCGCTCTGGCTGAAATGGATTTCACGATGCGAGGACCGGGAGATCTCTTTGGCACGCAACAGCATGGCCTCCCACCACTTCGCCTGGCTGACCTGCAACGCGATCGCGAAATCCTGGAAGAGGCCCGCCGCGAAGCACAAATCTTGGTTAGCGAAGATCCCGGGCTGAAACACGCAGAGCACCAGCGGCTACGAGAACAGATGGTCAAACGTTACGGCGAGGCACTCGAAATCAGCGACGTGGGATGAGTTGTCGACTGCCAGACTTAGCCGCGATGCAACGCATCGCAGGGGGGGTGGCCGTGTGAGGCGTTGCCTCAGGGCTATTGTTGTAATTCTTTGCCGATTCGCACCAGGTCAAGAAACCCGGCACGGTAGCCGTGAGGGTCGCGGCTGCAGGCGCTGCTGATGGTTTCCAGGACAGTGTTATATGTGGCGTTGCCGCAATACTCAGAGTTGCGGATTGCGTAGTGCGGAATGAGCAAAAAACTCCTCACTATTCCGCAATCCGCAATCCGAACTCCGCACTCGAATCATTCTGCAAGCATTTCGTGCAACCGGCTCAGGGCTCGGGAGATCATCACGCGGGTTGCTCCGTCGGTCTTGCCGATCTTCTTGGCAATTTCTTTCGAGGAGAGGCCGACCAGGTAACGTAGTCGCAGGGCTTCGCGCTGGTCTTCGGGGAGCGTGTCGAGTGCAGCGAGCATAGCGAGTTGGCGTTGGTCGCGGGAGAAGGCGGCGCTGGGAGTGGTCATGCTGGCAGCCAGAAGATTCGCCAAGCCCGCCGCCTCGCTGCCGTCAGGAATGGCGGCCTCGCGGTTGGCATCGCGTTTTTGGCTGGCAAAAAATTTGCGATGTGAGTCGATAATCTTCCGCTCACAAATCTGGAACAACCAATTGAGCGGATCCCAGGTCGTGAGATCAGTGGTTGGCAAAATGCGAATCGCCTCCATGCTGGCCTCCTGGAGTACATCCTCAGGCTCAATTTTTTTCTGTAACTTGGAGCCGATGCGGCTGCGAATAAACGCCAGGAGCGACGCTTCATTGATTTTCAAAAACTCCACAAGCGCAGCCTCATCACCTGTTCGCAACTTTGCCAGAATTTGGGTATCATGATCGTTCATGTGAGGAAATGATCCATGAGTAATTCCCAATCACCAAGGTCAAAAAAGTTTGGTCATTGGTCCGTGGTCATTCTGTAGCGAGTAATTTTCTTATTAACCTAGCCAGTCATGACCACGCATCATTCTAGCTTATCGCCACCGGCCGCCCAGAGTGATGAGCAGCTCTGGGAGCGAGTAGCCCGCGCGATCGATGGCCTGTCTGCGGCGTGGCAGGACCATTTCTCTGGTGGTACGGAAGAACCGAGTTTAAAAGATTTTCTCCCTCGTGAGGATGCGAATTTCGTAAAACTTGCACTGCCCGAGTTGGTAAAGCTTGATTTGGAGTACCGGTGGCAGTATCACCGTAACCCGCGACGAGTAGAAGACTACGCAGCCGAGTTTCCCGCTTTGGGTCCGGCGGCTCAGTTGCCGGTTGACTTGATCCACGAGGAATTGCAAGTGCGGATGCAGGCCGGGGATCGGGTGACTGAGGAAGAAATCCGGGAGCGATTTCCCCAGCAGGCGACTTCATTGTGTGCATTGGTGGGAGGAATGGCGGTGACAGGTTCGCCGACATGCACTTACTACGGCTCAACCGTTCGCAGTGATGCTCTTAAAGATCGGGGGGGGAGCCCCAATAAGATCGAAGAGATTCCACTCAATTTCGAAGCCGGTCAAACTGTCGATGATTTTCAGCTCCTTACCGAATTGGGAAGTGGCGCGTTTGCCCAAGTCTTCCTCGCCCGTCAACTTTCGATGGAGCGACTGGTTGCTCTGAAAATCTCTAAGCACACCGGCAGCGAGCCGCAGACCCTCGCACAACTCGATCATCCCCACGTGGTGCGGGTGTTTGACCAGCGAGTGACTACCACACCGCCGGCAAGGCTCCTCTACATGGAGGTGATTCCAGGCGGAACGGTTTTCGATGTCGTACGCCGCGTACGTGCCACACCCCATAAACAGCGTACGGGCCAACTGCTACTAGACGTAGTGGACGAGCATCTCGGGTCGAGTGGCACAGCGCGCCCCCTGGAATCATCTAATCGACACTGGCTTGCCGAGACAGCTTGGCCGCTCGTTGTCTGTCGGCTAGGGGCTCAATTGGCCGAAGGGCTGGCCTACGCGCATTCACGAGGAGTGCTTCATCGAGACATCAAGCCGGCCAATGTGTTATTGTCTCCAGAAGGGCTGCCCAAGTTGGCCGACTTCAACGTGAGCTACAACGGCGGGCGGGCCGACGAAGACCCGGCTGAGGCTTTTGGCGGATCCCTGGCATACATGTCTCCCGAGCAATTGCAGGCCTGCCACCCGGTTCTAGGTGGTTCTCCCCAGCTTGTGCGCGGGCAGAGCGACGTCTATTCGCTCGGAGTGATGCTCTGGGAATTGTTGGTCGGCACGCGGCCTTTCGACGATGGTCCTTCCGACGGTGGTTCGCTGGCACACATACAGCGGATGATCGATCGGCGGCATTATGCCGATTTCAATGAATTGTGTAAGGCATTGCCGTGTGATTGCCCCGAGTCGCTGCGTAGAGTTCTTATGAAGTGTCTTGCCTCGCGCAAGGAAGAACGTTATCAAACGGCCGACGAAGTTGCCCGTGAGCTGCGGCTTTGTCTCGAACCACGCTGCTGGAAACTCTTGCAAGAGCCACGAAGTGTCATAACAAAAATGATGCTCGCCCTTCCGATACCTACCGTAGTAATAGCCGGATTGTTGCCCAATGCCCTGGCGGGGGTTTTCAATCTGACCTACAACCGGAACCGTATCACGGAACATTCGACCGAGTTACTCCCTTGGTTCAATACCGTGCAATTGTGGGTTAACTCGATTGCTTTTCCCGCCGGAGTCCTGGTAGGAGTCTGGATGGTCCGCAAAATCGCAAAGTTACTGGATCGCAATAATCCCCAGGTTACCGCCAAAGGAGGAAAACAGGTTTTGTTCTTCGGCTGGTTTGTGTCGTTGCTAACTTTGGGGATGTGGAGTTTTTCAGGACTTCTATTTCCTGTCGTGATGAATCTGAAGGGGCCCATCGAAGGAGTGGTCGGCTTCTATTCCCACTTTTTTATGTCGCTGGCATTGTGCGGCATCGCTGCGGCTGTGTTTCCTTACTTTCTCCTGACGGCCCTGGCTGTGCGAGTCTACTTTCCGGCACTGGTGCGCAACCGCCTTTTGCCCGGCCCTCGCTGGCATGATCTGCAGAAGCTCAAGAAACTTAATCTGTTGCATCTTGCACTTTCGGCGCTTGTGCCCATGCTCGGTATTCTACTCGTGACACTCTCGAGTACTGAACAGCAGTGGGCTCTAGTGGTGGTATGCATCGTAGGGATCGTCGGCTTCGTGGCCATGCTTATTTTGGAACGGTACATCCATTCGAATCTCGAGGCGTTGGAGAAAATCGCGATCGAAACCCCGCGGGGAGTCTAGGCGAGCCAGAAGCGTAAGCGCCTGGAGCTTGCAGCGCAACATACTCCAGACGCTCACGCCTCTGGATCGCTTGTCTGCAGGCGTGGCTCTTCGATCCCGCGTAGAAAAGTCACTTCAAAAACTTCTCTCCCGCCTTCGACGAACTCGAGGAGCCCATCTTGCTTGCCGGTTGTTAGATTCACAAGCGCGACGCCGGCCTTCAGTTCACCATGTCGAGCACGAACTGGGGGGGCATCGAGGATGTGTTCAGGGCGGATTTTGGAGAGACCGACCAAGGCATATTTGCCCACGAAGCATAATCCACGCGTAAAACCTGGGAGGGCACAGAATTCAAGGCATTCTCCGCTCGCTGGGTCGAACTGAGAAAGCGAGCCGTGACCTGAGTTGCAGAGCCACCACCGGCCTCGATGGCGACGGGGCGAGTGAGGCATGTTCAAATCGCGAGCTACGATTTCGTTGCGAGCTACATCGATGAGCACTCCCGAGGTAAAGCGGTCTTCTTTGCGCCAGTCGTTCTTCTCGTCGGTCTCACAGAATGCGGTGACCATGGCTGGTTGGCCATTCTGCATTCCCAGGCCGTTGAGATGGCAGCGGTCCTGAGCGACCATTGTCGAAATGAACGGCGGCATCCAGCATTGCACGAATTGTTTGCGATCGGAGACCCGTGCAAGGCAATTGAACCGCGTATTCGCGAAATAGAGACCGCGCCGACCAAAGGCCACGTCGTGAGCATTTACTTTGCCCGTGTCGTAGGTACGCTCGGGGAAACACACCCCATTTTCTTGCAGGCGAAATGTGAGCATCTGCTCGCGGACCGCGAGGGCGAGTCGATTCCCATTGCGAGCCATCCCCATCGGACGCGCAAATTTGTGGGCATGGATCGAGAGTTTTGCCCCCGTGCTACCGACCAGCACAAGTTTGCCGGAGGTGTAGGTAGTAATGGCGAGGCTCCCCCCCGAGCGGTCTAGCCAGGAGGCGAAGTTGCCGTGGGCAAGACACTTCAGTGGGCGCTGAGGGATTTTTTCTTCGGTAGTTTGATCGGTTTTCTCAGTCATGAAACTCGTCTAAGATGTTCGCAAAGTGATTTGTTGTTATACGCTCTTAATGGCCTCGACTGGAAGGTCGGGGTTTTGCATGCTAAGCCGCAAGCGGAGGGAAGATGAGAGTTTTGTTGTGTGGGGGAGCCGGGTATGTAGGGTCACACGCTGCCAAGTTACTCCTCGGCGAGGGGCACGACGTGTGGGTCTACGATAACCTTTCCGAAGGCCACCGGGCGGCAGTCCCAGAGGGGCGGCTGATCGAGGGAGATCTCCACGACCGGACTGCTCTGGAAAATGCTTTGGAAGAGAAACAGATCGAGGCAGTGATGCACTTTGCCGCCTCGTGCTATGTCGGGGTGTCGGTCACGAACCCTGCAGAGTATTACCACAACAACGTGGTGGGGACCTTATCGCTTTTGGAGGCAATGCGGGCCGTTGGGGTCAAGCGGATTGTCTTCTCCAGCACATGCGCGACTTATGGCATTCCGGAGATTGTTCCGATCACCGAGGCTGAGAAGCAAGCGCCGATAAATCCTTATGGTTTTACCAAGCTGGTGATCGAACGTGCCCTCGCCGATTACTCGCATGCTTATGGTTGGGGCTACGCAGCGCTACGCTATTTCAATGCCTCAGGAGCAGCGTCGGATGGTGCCATTGGCGAAGATCACGATCCTGAGACACATCTCATCCCGCTGGTATTGGAGGTGGCTCTAGGGAAGCGGAAGAACGTGAAGATATTTGGCAATGACTATCCGACTCCCGATGGAACGTGCATTCGCGACTATATCCACGTCGACGATCTAGCCTCCGCGCATCTCGCAGCGCTTGAGCAGCTAGATGATGGTACCGAATTCAAGCTAAATCTCGGCACGGGAAGTGGCGCGAGTGTCCTGGAAGTGATCGATGCCTGCCGCCGCGTGACAGGGCATCCGATTCCGGCTGAAGTAGCTCCCCGGCGGGAAGGGGACCCACCAACACTGGTAGCTGATGCCAGCGAGGCAAACCGCTTGCTCAATTGGCAGCCATTGTATCAAGAGATCGGTTCGATCGTAGAGAGCGCCTGGAGGTGGCACAAGAAGCATCCCGAGGGATATGGTGATTGAGCTTTGCCTTGGCAGTAACAGATCGATCGGGATGTTAGCCTTTGTTATAGATCACAGGCATCTGGCCTTTCCACTTGCTCCACGTGTCGTCGTTGGAAATCAGCTCGGCCATAAAATGGCCAACATTGATTCGACTTGTCTTTCCTGGGTTGAAGATCGCACTTCTCGTTGGTGAGGCGTGAATTTCGTACTCAGTGACTTCGGTTTGATCGATCAGGCTATCTGGGCGAACTACTGCCCATTCAATAGCAGCATCATTTTGGCCAACCTGAGTTCGTAGGTAGTCTGCAGCTTGCTCGTTATCGGCATGAGGAGGCAACAAGAGGCGAATTAAGCCTATGACGCACTTCTGGGCGAATGAGATCGGCTCGTGAAGATCGCGATTGCTGTTACCAGCGGTGTTCATGAGAACAAACTTGGTAGGTTCCGCTGAATTATTTGCCTTCAAGGCAAGGCATAAGCGGCGAGTGGCATCGGTCACAAGTCGGCGAGGCTGGCCGAAGACACCTTTCAGAGTCAAGTTGTGACCCAGGCATGAGGCAACTGCGTCACACTCTTCGACATGATGGATCAACTTGCTGTCGCTAACTTCGAGAACACTGGCGGAGATCAGTTCCAGATTCTCATGGCTGGACACTATTTTGGGTAGTTTGTCCGGAGATCGCACAATTAGCTTCACACGATGTCCGCGTTCGAGAAGTTGCGCGACGAGCAGTCGGCCGGTTGCACCGGTAGCTCCAAGTAATAAAGTCGTCATCGCTTTCTTCACACCGACACACCCTCTTCTATCAACTGTGCTGTCTCTGGGCATGCTTCCGGCACGGCCAATTCACAGTTTTCGGGTTGAGGATGATGAATTTGCTCGATCACGCGCATCGAGCGCCACTTGCCACCGAGGAATCGCGTTAAGTAAGTCACCGCCAGGATGATGAGCCAGAAGACGATGATTATCCAGCAGGCGTAGACATCCAGATGCATCACCTCGACAGCCAGATAGGTCAGCCCAGCGAGTGCGACGGCCATAATGAGACTTACTAGCATGATAAAGCGAGTGTCGCCGGAACCCTTGAGGGCAGAAACGAAAATGATTTGTGTAGAGTCAAAGGCGTTGTACGCAGCCACGAAGTAAAGCAGGATAAGTGCCATTTTGTACAATTCGGTCTTTGAATCTGTTTCGATAAACGAGGACAAAAACAGGTCGGGCAGCGCAACGTACAACACGGTCAACAATGCCATGTAGGCCATGCCAATCTGATAGGTCGTCCAAGTAGCACGCGCAGCGAGGTCGTCGCGATTTTCTCCCAGGCGTTGGCCGACAAGAATGCCTGCACTCATCCCCAGGCCCCAGACGGGCATGAACGAGACCGTGTTAATGCTGAAGGCCATACTGGAGGCCATCGCCGGCATTTCGCCAAGTCGCCCAACGAGGATGATGAAAATTGTGAATCCGGTAACATCGAGCAACATCTGCATCCCACCAGGGCCACCGTAATAAACCAGACGGCGCAGGAGCGGCATTTCGAGACGCCAACTATTGGTGTGAAACATGGTCCGGTTTGCTGGCTTCAACATTAGGGCCAAGAAAATAAAAGGTTTCACCCAGATGCCAATATTGGTCGCCCACGCGGCACCAGCGATTCCCATTTCGGGGAAACCGCCGTAGCCAAAAATTAACAAGTAGTCGAGAACCAGATTCACCGCTGTACCAAAAAGGTCGATCAGCATCGTGACCCAAGTAATCCCGCGGCCACTGTAAAAGCAAGAAAACGACGTAGCCAGCACCATCCCCGGTCCGCCGAGACAGAGAATCTTAAAATAGCGGACTTCCTGTTCCGTGACTTCGGGGCGATGTTTGGCAAAGTCAAAAATCCACGTTGCAAGAGGTACCGCTGCCAACGCCAGCGGTACCGACATCAGGGCCAGCCAATTACCTTGCCAGACTACGGGCCCTATCCGTTCGGGCTGCTCGTCACCATAGTACTGGGAAACGAATGTACTGACGTAGCTACAGATTCCCAGGAAGACACAGAAAAGCGCGAACCACAGGATTCCAGCAGAGAAAGCGGCTGTCATAGCAATCGGAGAGTAATGAGCAAGCATCGCCCGATCGACGTATGTCATCACGGTCCACGACATCGTAGATATGACAAGGGGGAGCGCTACCTGGAGAACTTCTCGTCCCCCACACTGTCGCGACCACCAATGGTGGAACCAGGATGGAGAAATGGTTGACATGGGTGGGGCCTATCACTGTTCGCGGGATAATCTCTCTAAATCATTAGCCCGATTTGCGAGGCCATTGATTGACTCGGAGGGAACCATCGACCGTCGCCGACGGCTATTAAGGAGGTGTTCTTCGCGACACGGGTTCGCGCTATTTATAAATGCTAGTTGAGAATCATCTTGGTGCCGTTTATGATAATGTGCACTTCGCACTTGTCATCACCAAAACTTCTGCACATACGCTTAGAATCTATGTCCGTTGCCACTGTCAAGCCACCATCCGTCAGCAACTCCGTCCACAGGGCCCTCGATGAAAGAGTACGAGATTATCTGGCGGAACTTGGCAAACGAACTGGGGGCGATATCCGTTCCGATAGCTTTAGTAGGGTGCTCTACAGCACGGATGCCAGCATCTATCAGGTCATGCCCTTGGCGGTGGTGTTCCCCAAGGACATCGACGAATTGCAGGCAGGTGTCGAATTGGCAGCCAAATATGGTGTGCCAATCTTGCCACGCACCGGGGGTAGCAGTCTGGCTGGGCAGGCTGTGAACGAAGCGGTAGTGTTCGATCTTACGCGACACTTAAACCACATTCTGGAAGTGAATGAAGAAGAACAATGGGTGCGCGTCGAGCCTGGCATCGTGTTGGACGTTCTCAATGGACAACTCAAGCAGCGTGGCCTGCAGTTCGGTCCAGACCCCGCAAGCAGTAATCGCGCTGCGATGGGGGGGATCATTGCCAACAATAGCACGGGGAGCCATTCGATTGTATACGGCATGGCGGCGGATCACGTGTTGGAGACGCGTGTTTTCCTAAGCGATGGTAGCTGCGTGCATTTCGGCCCTTTAGAAAATGGAACTCTTACGGCAAAGACGCAGCTAGGTGGATTTGAGGGAAAGATCTATCGTGAATTGGCCGCACTGGTCGAATCGCCCAAGAATCGTGCCGTGATTCGCGACAACACCCCCAAGCATTGGCGGCGTTGTGGTGGATACAATCTAGACCGACTCGTGCCTGGATCGGCCAGTTATCGCCAGCCTCAGGACCCGAGATTCAATGTTGCCAAACTTCTCTGCGGTAGCGAAGGAACACTCGGGGTAATGCATGAGATCAAGGTGAATCTCGTGAAGGTACCGGAGCAAGCCACGATAGCCGTCATCCATTTTGATGCGTTGTATGCCGCACTCTCTGCCGTACCGACGATTCTCGAGACCGAGCCAACTGCCGTTGAGTTGCTCGACCAGATGGCAATCAACCTCTGCCGACAAGTTCGCGAGTTCGCTGCGTCGCTGTGTAACTTTGTAGAAGGGACTCCTAATTGTGTGTTGATGACCGAGTTCACTGGTACAAGTGAAGCAGAGCTTTCGGAAAAAGTAGCACGGCTTAAACAGCATTTGAAGTCGCAAGGAGTACCGGCCACAGCGGTGACTGAAGCCAAGACACTTGCTCAGCAGGCCGATGTGTGGACAGTTCGCAAAGCAGGACTGGGACTGCTGATGAGCATGAAAGGGGACTTCAAACCACTCCCGTTTATCGAAGATGCTGCCGTGCCGGTGGAACATCTGGCCGACTATGTGACACAGATTGAAGAATTCTGTCAGGGCCTGGGGAGCCAGGTGGCTTACTACGCCCATGCCAGTGCGGGTTGCCTCCATATCCGACCTCTGTTGAATGTAAAGCTGGCTGCCGAAGTGGCGAAGTTGCCGACCATCAGTGATTTCTCCGTGAAGCTCTTGCAAGGATATGGAGGGGCGCTATCGAGCGAACATGGGGACGGACGGTCGCGAAGTTGGCAGAACGAGAAATTCTTTGGTCCTGAACTTTACAGGCTCTACCGACGCGTGAAGCAGATTTTCGATCCGCAAAATCTGCTTAACCCGGGAGACATCGTTGATGCTCCCCCGATGACTGAGCATCTGCGCTACGGAGCGGAGTATCACGTTGCTGAAGAACCAGACCATATCGACTTCTCGGCGGACCAAGGTTTTCATCGCGCCGTGGAAATGTGTAACGGTGCAGGCATTTGCCGTAAGACGACCGGCGGGACGATGTGTCCCAGCTTTATGGTAACTCAGGAAGAAGAACACAGTACACGAGGTCGGTCGAATCTGCTGCGTGCTGGATTGTCGGGTCTTTTGCCGACAGAGTCACTCACTAGCGAACGGATGTATGAAGCATTAGATCTTTGCATCGAGTGCAAGGCATGCAAAAGTGAATGTCCTTCATCGGTCGATATGGCGAAGATCAAATTCGAGTTTCTCGCGCGCTATTATGAAAAAAACGGCGTTCCCCTCAGGGCTCGAATGATGGCGGGGATAGCACGGGCAAGTCGCATCTTCTCGGGACCGCTTTCGCCACTCGCCAATGGCATATCGAGCAATCGATTGGTGAGAATTCTTTTGGAGAAGACACTGGGAATCGCTCGCTCTCGGCAATTGCCACAGTTTGCTTCCGAGCCGTTTACCAATTGGTTCAAAAATCGCACTCCACGGCCAGCCACAGGCAATCAGGTCGTGCTGTTTAATGATACCTGGAACACCTACAACTACCCCGAAGTGAGCATCGCCGCTACCGAAGTGCTCGAAGCAGCAGGCTTCGACGTGCTCCTGCCGGGGCATTTCTGCTGCGGCCGACCCATGATTTCCAAGGGACTGGTCAAGCAGGCCCGCAACGCAGTCCGCGATTGCGTCGATAAGCTCTCTCTGTATGCGGAACGTGGAATTCCAATAGTCGGACTTGAGCCAAGTTGCTTACTCACGCTCCGGGATGAGGCATTTGAGCTATTGCCTGGCGACCCGCGGACCAAAGTAATTGCCGAGCACTCGTTCCTATTCGAGGAATTCATCGGCAACCTGGCAGCAAAAGGATCCTTGAACCTCCCACTTCAACAGCCCTTGGGTAAAGTGCTATTACACGGCCACTGTCATCAAAAGGCACTCGTGGGTACAGGGCCATCGAAACAAACTTTGGCCGCCGCAGGTGGCGAGGTCGCCGAGGTGGATTCTGGGTGCTGCGGGATGGCAGGGTCATTTGGCTATGAAGCGGAACATTACGACATTTCACTAGCCATGGGGGAAAGGCGCTTGCTGCCAGCGGTTCGGGCAACCGACGAAGACACGACGATCGTTGCTGCCGGAGTGAGCTGCCGCCAGCAGATCAAGCATGGCACGGGCAGGCGGGCGCTTCATCCGGCCGAGGCCGTTCGTAGGGCGATGTCGCCGACTCACTGATCAAAGCTGTCAAGAAAGCCAAAATTCTCCTGGCTAAAGCATTGCAACTCAGTCATTTTATAGCAATAATAATCTCTATTGAAACCGCTTTCATTGCTCTTATGATAGTTCCAATCACTTATCAACGGTCCATAGCAGAGCGGCCAAACTGAGTATCACTTCTTTAGATGAAAGGTTGGGTAGTTTAATGAGAACACACTTAATGATTGCTATGGCTGTTTGCCTGGCATTCTCCTCGGTGGCATCTGCGGCCACTCTGTTTTTTGATTTCGGAGACAGTGGTCAGACGACCGTATCTCCACCTGCGGCAAATGTCTATAACAACATCATTGTGAATCCTCCTGGGGTGCTTTCTATTGCCGATACTGTAAATTCGACCGGTGCCAATACCGGAATTTCAATAAATGTAAGTGGTTTCTTTAATGGCTCGAATCAGTCAGGCCCTACTTCTCCCAGTGGCAACGCGGGAGCAATCTTTGATGGTCAAGCGACCCGAGATAATGCGTTTGGCCATGCCGGAACCTTTGGCACCAATCCACTTACGCCACAAGCTACCATTGCATTATCCGGTTTGGATGGCTCAGGCTTGACGACCTATGACTTCACGTTTTTCGGTTCTCGCCAAGGTGCAACTGACAACCGTGAGACGAAATACGATGTGACGGGTGCCAACAATGGTTTCGCTCTGCTCAACACAACGGCGAACGTGAGTGAAGTGGTCTCGGTCACGGGCATTACCCCAACGGCCGGGGGCAATATCACTCTGCTGGTTTCTCCCGGACCAAATAACAATAACTCGAGTCTCTTTTATTACTTGGGTGCAATGCGGATTGTGAGCACTACAATTCCAGAACCGGCGACTTTCGGATTGTTCGCTCTTGCCGGTATTGCCTGCGTGGTTTCAAGAAGAGCCTGTCGATAGAAGATTTCCCTCTTTATTAGTTTGTTGACCAGCAAATGGCATACTCCATGTACTAGTTGGGGTATGCCAAGCTGGTCATAGTCGATCCATTTTTTCCTGTTCATAAGAGTTGATTACACACATGCCTCGGCTATGTTCTCGATGCTTTTTGCTAGTATTATTCTTCCTCCCGACGAATCTCATACTCTTAAGCAAAGCTCGTGCAGTAGACCCCAAATACCTGCTCTTTTATGGCAATAGCTTTACGAACGCATGTTGCGGTGCCACGGGCAGTCTCCGTCCAATGCCGACAGTGGTAGCCGAAATTGCACAAGCAGCTGGTCATCCGAAGCCATATGTAAAGAATGCTGCTGTCAATGGCCAAAGTATGCAGTGGCATGTGGATAATAACACATTTGCTATCACCTCAGGTATTCCAGGGCAGCACTGGAGCAACGTCGTCTTACAGGATTTTTCCACTCAACCCACACACATTGGCAACTTGGCTTTACACCTTTCGAGTACCACAGCGATGTACAACCTCGTAGCGGCCCATAGCCCGAATGTCGTCCCAGTTCTGTTTGAAACTTGGGCGCGTGGACCGGGGCACTCGTTTTACACTGGAGTTAACCCCAGTTTTCCTGGTGGTCCTGTACAGATGCAGCAAGAGCTACGGGATGGATACCATATGGCCGTGGATAACATCAATTCGATGGTGGGATCAAATCTAGCCAAATACGCTCCTGCAGGAGACGCATGGGAAAACGCAGGTTTCCCGCTAAACTTTTACGCCAGTGATATTTATCACGCTAATAATCGTGGTATGTTGCTCAATGCTCTGATCATGTACGGAACGATCTACGATGATCGCACAACCAGCGACATCAATTTGAGTGCCATTCTTGCGACGTTGAATGTTTCGGCGGCTGATGGGCAGTTTCTGCAGTCGTTAGCAGATGCTACACTGGTACCTGAGCCGACCACACTAGCTATGGTTGGTTTCGGTGTATTGCTCATGACCAGAAGACGAAGACGATTAGATTGACGCGATAATGCACTATCGCACTTTAGGGAAAACTGGGTTCCGTGTTTCTGAGATCGGCCTCGGTTGTTGGCAATTGGGGGGCGACTTTGGCGCGATGGAAGATGCGCGTGCTGAAGCGATTCTTGATGAGGCGGCTCGAGAGGGGATCGATTTCTGGGATACCGCCGACGTCTATGGGGCGGGGCTTAGTGAAAGTCGCATCGGCCAATGGTGCCGTGAGCATTGCGACCAAGTGGGAAAAAACCGCCCCATCATCGTCACGAAGGTCGGCAGAAGTGACGAACTCTTTCCCAACAACTACACCAGAGAGCGCGTTCGGGCGAGCTTGTTGGGTTCCCTCAAGCGAATAGGGGGCGACACGCTGGACCTGGTGCAGCTGCACTGCGTACCGATCGAAATCATAAAGCAAGGCGACATACTCGCTTGGATGGATGATTTTCAACGGGAAGGGTTGATTCGATACTACGGTGCGAGTGTCGAAACGATCGAGGAGGCACTGTTTTGCCTCACCCAGCCTGGAATCGCCACACTGCAAATCATCTTCAGCTTGTTTCGCCAGGACGCGGCAGATGAGTTGTTTGCTGCTTCGCAGGCAGCCAATGTCGGAATTATCGTGAGGCTGCCTCTGGCAAGTGGCCTTTTGGCTGGCAGGATGCTGGCGAGCCACCAATTTGCCTCTGAAGATCATCGCAATTACAATCGCGACGGTAAGCACTTCAACGTAGGTGAAACTTTCGCTGGGCTGCCTTTTGAAAAAGGGGTCGAGCTGGTCGATGAACTTAGAAAGCTAGCACCGAGCGACATGCCGTTGGGGCGTTTTGCCTTGCGCTGGATTCTCGACTATCCAGCGGTCAGCACCATTATAGCAGGGGCGAGTCGTCCAACTCAGGTGGCTGAAAACTCGCAGGCCAGCGACGAGTCGCCACTGAGAAGCGACTCGCACAAGAGGCTCGTGTCGTTTTATCGGGAGCGTGTAAAGCCGCATGTGCGTGGCTCGGTTTGAGCAGCTGGATCGTAAAATCGTGACTTGGCAGAAAGTCGTATTGCATCATTTTGCCAGGGCTCGCTACAATCCGCGCGAAGTCGTGACAATAGAGTGTCAGGAATTGTTATCCAGGCAGTCACGACTCGCCCCCGTTTCTTCAAAGGAGAAACTTTAGATGGCTACAAAGCAACCTCAGAAGGGCAGCGCCAAACCCGCCGCCAAACCAGCTCCATCCCGCAAGCCAGCCGCCAAGTCGGCCAAAAAGGGCAAGTAAGCGGCTGGTCGCAGTGACTCTCACTGCGATAGTTCGAATGACAACGGCCTCGCCTTCGGTACTAACCGGGCGAGGCCGCTAGCATTTATTGGGCAGTGTTTAGTCTCTTCATTCGGTCTGCCAATGTAATGCACGGATTTAGTTAGCAGGTCATGGACCCCGCGACTTTTCGAAATGGATAACAAGCCCGCCAACCATTCCCGCGAGACTTCCACTCACGATTATGGTGACAGCACTCCAAATCCACATTCCCTCGGGAGCTTTTGGTGAACCCGATGCGATGACGGACAGACCTAGAGGAAAACTCAACGCAGCTCCCACGCAGAAACCGAGCAGAGCTGCTCTGGGCAGCGAGCGACGAGAGGCTGCCGGCGAAGCCGAGAGGTAGGCACTGATCCAGCCCACGATCCCGCCCCACTGGGCAGCGCCCAGGGGCAGAAATCCCTCGGCCCCTTCCCACGAAAAGACTTTGGGGTCCACGAAGCGGACCACTGCTTGCACAATGAGGATGCTGGAACCAAGAGCGACGAGCAAAGTGGGAAAGGCTGCCAGGAAGATCACGAAAAAAGTTCGCATGGGATTCTCTCCAATAGCATTGAGATTACTAATCAAGCACTCTCAGGTAATGCGTTTGGTGCAGGGGCATAGCTTTGAGGGTCACTGGTGGCTCTATCCCTACAAATTGTACTCTTGTGCGTCTTCATTTGACACCGATCTGACGATTGTCATTCGCCGTTCACAGGGAAAATGCATAAAGTCCCGCGAGGGCTGCCACGAAGGTAACCAGGGGCCAAAGTAGTTGCCGATTCCATCTCTTTGCCAAAAACTCTGGCGAATCCGTTAGAGAGTAGACGACTCGATTTCATCGGAAGAAGTCATTGTTACGAGGGATCCGCCATGCACCTGGGCAATGAAGTATGCATCGGGCCAGTTGATAACACGTTGAATCCCCCCAAAGATAGCATCTATGAGACCCTGAATAACTTCATACCAATGTCCATTCCCACCATCGGCAACTTCCCAACGTACGCTTTGGGCACTTACAGTATTGAGCTGCACACCAATCAGAACCACGCAACATAGTAAGTGTTTTGTAGACATGGCATCGGCCCCCTCAAATTCTGGTAGGACGCCAATATCAGTTATTTGTCGCTCTGGTTTATTGGCGGCACCATGGTGTGCGATATAAAGAAATGTGCTCCATCGCACATTGCAATCACGCTTTTACACCACTAAGACCTCCAATTTAGACCTGATGGAATTCCAACTGCCTCATCGTGCAATTGTTGTGCCGACACGCCGCTAGGTCAGTGGTTTCACTCCGAGGATTGTCAGCGCTGCATTGACAATTCCCATCAAGCCTTCACCAGCGATGAGTCCTGCTGCAACAGCATAACTGAGCTTTTCGACGGCAGCCGGGTTGATCCACCGCCAGATGTACCACGCCACGAGGCCGTAGAACATCACCAACGAATAATACGGCGGGATAATGAATGCGATTCCTAATGCCAGCCCGTTGGGAATGTAGGGGCGAAGCGTTGGGGATCGTCTTAGTAGAGGTAAAACTGCCCCGATACAGGCGGCGATCAACAGTGCTTGGGGAGCCATTTGCGGAAGTGCTTCAAATCCTTCCGCCAGGAGTTCCGCCATGGCTTTCCAGGCTTGGGCAGCGGGTGCAGGGAGATCGGTTCCACCCAATTCATATCCGCTTGTGATAAGCATGTAAGCTGGTACTGCGAATAGTACGCCCGCACAATTACCGACGAGTTGGGCAACTAATTGTTTCCGTGGAGATGCACCCAACAGATGTCCCGTCTTCAGGTCCTGCATCATATCGGCTGCCTGGCTGGCACCGCCTCCGGTGATGGCGGCAGCCATCAGGTTGGTGCTCATCTGGCCCGGTGCGAGTCCACCGAAAACCAACTGCGTTACTTTGCCAACCCCTCCCACAGGATTTATGTCGGTTTCGCCGAGGGAGCGAACTGCCACGGATGCCAAGACCGCTGACAATGGAATGGCAACAAGTGTGAGATACCAAGGAATACTGAATGTGTAATCGGCCAAAATAATGGTGACGACGGAGCCTGCGATTAAACCCCCGATCCACCAACTATTGGGAATCGCTTCAGGATTGCTGTGCGCTTCGCCCAGGGTCGTTGTAGTAGTGAAGGTTCTCAGGAAAGTTCGCCAGGAGAGGGCCAAGGCCATGAGCGATTCGCACACCATGATTGAGACGCCAGGCCAGAGGATCCACCCCCGGGGCCCGTCTCCATAACTCATGATTTCTCCCGGAGCCCAGCCGCGGCTCTGGGCGAGCGGCCCAAGAATGGCCCATCCTAGAATAGCTCCTCCGACGAGGGACCACACGACTCGGGGGCCAATTAAGAGCCCCGCTCCAAAAAGAGAGGGGCCCAGATAGATTTTGAATCCCCAAGCAGCCGCCGTCAAAAGTACTCCCCATCCCAACCATTCTTCGATAGGGGGCTCTTCCAATTGGGGTACAAACTTGTAAGCCAATGTGAAGAGCCCTGCTCCTAAGGCACACCACAGTAAGACCCGGGCCTTCAACACGGCATCACCGGCTTCGCTATACATGGCCAGAATGGTTTCGGCAGCCGCAGTGCCCGTTGGGAATCGTAGCCGTTCGACTTCCACATATTGGCGGCGCAAGGGAACCGCGAAGAAAACCCCCAGGAATGCAACTGCCACAGCCCATAAGAACAGCGAAGGAAACGACACTTCGTATCCGAGCATGATCATCGCCGGGATAGGTGCCACCAACCCAGCTGCCGTGGACATGTAGCCCGCCGCGGAGCCGGCCGTCTGTGCAATATTGGTTTCCATTACGGAAAGTTTGTTGTTGAACCAGGCGAAGATCGAATAGCTCAGAACAGCGGTGATGATCGAAGCGCCAAACGACCAACCAATTTTAAGTGCGATGTAGATGTTCGTGCAGGAAACTACGCTCCCCACGAGACATCCTGCAATCAAGGCGCGAAGCGTGAGCTGGCGCTCACCCGGTTGGGGAGTATACTTGACGTCGTTGTCTGGCAAGGGTGTCGGTTCGTTTTGAGGCATGGTTAGAGTTTTACAGTTAAGTGTTGGTGTTTAGCCGGAACCTGAAGAGAAACTAGTCCTGCGCACGGCTATATTATTTACTTGCTAGCACAATTTACCCTGCATTCTGATTGCAAGCGAGACGAATCTTGAGAGGCTGCACTTGACCCCTCTAGAAGAAGTGGATATCCCACATGCTTTGACAGCAGTCTCGCTTTCCACATCACCGTTGCGAGTCAATAAGACGACTTTCGCAATTCGACTTTTCCCGCATCACATTTAACCAGGCAGGTCAGGCATGGATGCCACTGCGACCGAGTATCGGCCCAGCATTTCGCTTGTGTTGCCGGCATACAACGAGGCTGCCACAATTCGGCAAGCGGTAGAAGAAGCCGTCGCTGCACTATCCGAGCTGACCGGCGATTATGAAGTGCTAGTCGTCGATGATGGCAGTACGGATGCCACCGCCGAGCTTGTGAGACAAGTGGCTAGCAACCGGCCAGCTGTTCGTTTGCTCCAACAACCACAGAATCTGGGATATGGAGCTGCCTTGCGACGTGGGTTTGCTGAAGCTAGTAAAAATCTGGTTGGTTTTACGGATTCAGACTGCCAGTTCGATCTGACCGAACTGGATCGACTGGTGATGCTCTCGCGTGATTACCAGATCGTGACCGGTTATCGAATTGACCGCCAGGACCCCTGGCTTCGCCGGATGTATTCAGCAGGGTACAACGCGCTGGTGCGAAATCTCTTGGGAACCCGTGTACGCGATTGTGATTGCGCGCTCAAGCTATTTCACCGCGAAGTAATTGCCCAACTCCCCATCACAACAGATGGGTTTCTGATCAACGCCGAAATGCTTTCGCGCGCCCGGCAGCTTGATCTGTCGATTGTGGAAGTGGGTGTGTCGCACCGGCCGCGCGCGGGTGGCGAGAGCAAAGTCTCAGTCTTCGAAATCCCGGTGGTGTTTGCCTCACTTACGAGACATTGGTGGAACAAGGTGATGTTCCCTGCTACTGTCCGAGAACAACATGACGCAACAACTGCCTGGTCCCGAAGTATGACAACCGCCATGACTCTGCTCCTGGTAGCGATCGCTGGGATTCTCCTGCTCACGAACCTAAAATACGCACTGATCGAACCTGATGAGACTCGCTACGCACAGATTGCCCTGGAGATGGTACACACTGGCGATTGGCTAGTTCCTCGGTTGCAAGGCGAGCCATACCTCGATAAACCGCCGATGCTGTATTGGCTGACGGCTGGGTGTTACCAGCTATTTGGAGAAAATCAGCGGAGTGCGCGACTGCCGTGCACTTTGGCTGCGCTTCTGACAGTGTTGGTGACTTTTGGCATTGGTCGACAATTGGTCGGTGACCGGGCAGCGTGGATTGGGGCTTTTATGCTGAGCCTGACTGGCGGGTTTATCCTCGCCGGCCGCTTTCTGCTAATGGATAGCGTACTTGCCTTATTTACCACGGTAAGTTTGCTCTGCGCGTTGCGAGCGATGCAGGAGCCTCGCCGGGTACTTATTTGGTGGCTGGCGGCGGGTGTCGCCTGTGGATTGGGAGTGATGACCAAGGGACCGGTTGCCCCGGTACTTTGCTTTCCGCCAATTGTTGCACTCGCGTGGCTTACGAGAAACTACTCAGCTTTTCACTGGCGTAACTTGCTGGCCGTGCTCGTGCCCACCTTACTGATTCCCCTGCCGTGGTTTTGGCAAGTGGCGGCGAGTCAATCAGAGTTTGTCGGCTACTTTTTTTGGAAGCATAATTTCCAAAGATTTGTCAATGGACTCAATCACGTACAGCCTTGGTGGTTCTATCTGCCTGTGATGGCACTAGGTATGCTGCCCGGTACTTTTTTGGCGCCTGCCATGGCCATCTATCTGGGGCGTAAGTGTGATAATGCCTGCCAGATGCGCACTCAGGAACTAGGCGCGCTGTTGCTCTCGAGTGTGTGGATCGTAGGATTTTTCTCTCTCTCCACGTGCAAACTTCCCACCTACATTCTCCCTGCGATTCCCTTGTTGACCCTCGCCTTGGGAAAAATGCTGGCGGATTGCCAATGGCGAGAGATTCCTATAGCTGCACAGGCGAGCTCGCTCGTGGAATATTATTCGTCCCGCGCTGCCTGGCAGTTATTGCTTGGATCATCTGTGCTGGCATTTGTGGCATTGATCGGTCAGATCGTCCTTACTCCTGGTAGGGTCTGGTTGCTGATGCTGTTTGTAATGGTGTTTCTTGTGGGCATTACTCTACTGTGGAGCAAACAACTTGGCTCTCACCGTCGTTTGTTCACCGCAGCTGTTGGGATGAGTGGAGTAGTGACCCTACTGGTTTTCGGCTCGGTCGTTCCCCAGTTTGCGGAATGGAGATCGGTGTCTCGCTCGGCAGCCAGGATGCGCTCTGAGCTGGGAGGCTCAACGCCAATCGTGTTCTTCGGCCGTGCGCCGGAAGCGACGTCCTTTGCGATTCATTCCAATGTTGTCGAGTTCTCGGCGGATCAATCTGAAGAGTTCAAGGAGTTTGTCACCGAGAATCGAGAAGCAGTGGTGGTTGTGAATCGCTCAGCACTTCAAGTCCTCCAGAATACCTGCGGCGAAGAGATCGAACTTGTCGGTCCTCAGGCACGGGGGCGGGTTTTTGTGGCTAGCCGCGGGATTGCGGAACCACGTGTGGCAGAAAAATCTTCTAATGATCTCAAGTAAGTTCGTTAATGCTTCTAGTGCGAATTTTAGACAAGTGTGGTGAGCACTATTCCCAGCAATACACTGATTCCCAGTGTCCGGATCATGCCAATGTGCAGTTGAAACATCAGCACGAAAGCGATCATCGTGATAAAAAGCGATTGTAATTCAATCGTGTCCCATACGGGGAGCAGCCAGTGAAAGTAGCCCCACGATTCTTCCTGGACTTCTTGAAAAAGTACGTGCAGTGCAAACCAGATGGAGAGATTAAGGATCACTCCGACAACCGCGGCAGTGATTGTAGACAGTGCCGCATTGAGAGCCTTTTTCGCCCGAAAATGTTCGATGTAGGGCGCGCCTAAAAAGATCCACAGAAAGCAGGGAGCGTAAGTAACCCAGGTTGTAAGAATGGAGCCTATAACACCGGCCCAAAGAGGATGTAATCCCTCAGGATTATTATAAGCGCCCATAAATCCGACAAACTGCACGACCTGGATCAAGGGGCCTGGTGTGGTTTCGGCCATGCCAAGACCATCGAGCATCTGCGTCGGCGAGAGCCAGTTGTAAGTCTTAACACATTCCTCTGCTATGTAAGCCAGTACCGAGTATGCACCCCCAAAAGTGACCATAGCGGCTTTACTAAAGAACAGAACTTCAGTAGTGAATACGTTGTCGGGGCCTAAAAGTTTGTAGCAGATGGCTATCGGCAGGAGCCAGATAATCAGCCAAGTTGCGGCTATTCGTAGCGAGCGGATTAATCTGGGCTGTTGGGTACCGGCGTTCTGATCGCCAACGCAATCTTCAATATCATCGGTGACCTTACTGGTGTGTCCTTGAAGGACGGCAAAAAGGTTGGGAGCGATCTTTCCACCTACCAGGCCAGACATTCCTGCTAAAAGTATGACTACGGGGAAGGGGATTTGGAACAGAAATAGAGCCATGAAAGCTAACAGGGCCATGAGGCGCATCGCGTTATTCTTTAACACTCGTCTGCCAATTCGAAAGATGGCTTCAACGACGATGGCAACGACCGCCGGCTTAAGGCCAAAAAAAATGCCTTGCACCAGTGTCAAGTCATGGTAGGTGACATAGAGAATGCTGAGTACCATGATGCTTAAGAAACCTGGCAGTACAAACAGCAGGCCGGCAACTAGTCCTCCCAGTGACTTATGTAAGAGCCAGCCGATGTAAGTTGCCAGTTGTTGTGCCTCGGGTCCGGGTAGCAACATACAGTAGTTGAGTGCGTGTAGAAAGCGAGACTCGCTGATCCATTTTTTTTCATCCACCAATATCCGATGCATGACGGCAATCTGCCCCGCTGGCCCGCCGAAGCTAAGTACTGCAACGCGGCACCAAACCAAGAATGCTTCTCGAAATGTAGGAGGGGTTGTTGGTGCTAACCGAAGAGTTGGTTCGGGTATAATCGTCTTTTGCATAGAAGCCCTGAGGGCTATTAGTCTGGGCTAGAATTTAGAATCCCAGTTAGACCACATTCAAGTGTTTTTGTATATGCCACGCGGTTAAATGAATATGCGACAGATTCACACTGATGAAAACAATCGAGACTTCCAATGTCAGGAGATCTAAAATTCGTCTCGCGAGCAGATAGCAATTTCGACAATGAAGATACTATATTTCACAGGTTCCAGAGGAAGGTAATAGAAAAGTGCCTGGGGCACACTCTACGATTCCTTGCCACTCACCTCTAACGGGGATTCTTGATTCAAGCCACTTGATGTCCAAGTCGCTCAGAGTTTGAGTTTATATCAGATTTAAGCGTTTGCAGTTGATGACATCTATTCAGATAGACTGATCACGCATATCTATCTCAACATTGTCCGCAAAAGCGGTGAGGGCATAGCGACCAAACTGTTGAAACTGAACCGCATGAATGTAATTCAGAATTGCAGCCCCTACGTCAACTGAAGCGAGTATTTCAATGCGAACCAACTCGCTGCTGCTGAACGGTTCGCCAGTGATTGCATGAGTACCGCGCCCTTCGCAATCGACGACATTGTAACCTCGAGCGCCCAATTCGATAAACTTTTCTAGCAATAGATCTTTGAGAGAGGAGTCGACAATTACGACGACTCGCCGGACATTTCTTGTTTCGAACATAATTGTATATTCACTTGAAAGTTTAGGTTTGATTTAGAGAGTTAATTGGTTGTCGTATTCCTTTGCCGACGTTGAGACTAAGCGGACCAACATAAACCCGTGACGAATCAAACTGGCATTGTTGTAGTGATTGCTTTAGCAATTTCGATATAAATTGGAATCCCCATCGTAACGTTCCATGTGAAAGTTAAACCTAAAGATGCCGCCAGGGGCAATGTGGGGCTCGCCTCGGGGATCGCGAGTCTTTGTACGGCAGGAACTGCGATGTAAGAAGCAGCTCCACACAAAACAGCGAACAATGCGTAAGTTCCCAAAAAGAAGGCATGTCCAATGGCAATGCTATAGACATGAAGGTTTAGCATTCCGATGATTGCAAACAGATTCGGTGCTAGTAGGCCAAATGCGATGAATCCCCAACCAGCAGTCTTCAAGTCACTCAAGCGACGACATGCTGTAATTCCCATCTCCAATAGGAAAAGGCACAAAGCGCCTTTAAAGATAAAAACAAACAAGTGGTTTGGGCCTTCTACCACATGAGGATCACTTAGGGCTTGATAACCACTGATAAAGCCTACAATAATCCCACCAAACAACATGTAGAGCCCAGGGTTGAGGAAAACTTCGTGGGCTATTTTCCAATCAAAGGCAGGTGGTGTTTTCGCAATGAATCGACTGCTTTTAATTCCAGCATCGGGCTTGTGGAACATGGATTGAGACTCAGGTTTCGCCAAGACATCAGGGGAATCGGCAGGCGGGTCCCCAATGAGAAAATCCACCTTATCGACTTTTAATGGCAAGGAATTGTATCCACTTTCACCCGGCATGTTGCCAAGATTATCCATATTTTGCTGGCGGAGACGCGAAACCAGATACAGGCCAACCAAGCAGCCTGGAATCTCCATGACAGCAAGAAGTACAGGCATATAACTATCGTGTAGAATTCCTAGAGTTGCCAAAATACCGAGGCAAGTCACAAAAGTTCCCGCCGAGTCAGAGCCGTAATATGCACCGACGGTAATGGCATCGATCTTTCGCATTGGCGTAAACCATTCTAGCAACTTCGTGGCGAGGACTCCTATAAACGCATTTACAAAAAATCCAATCACTACAAGGCCTCCGGCAATGGCTAGTTCTTCTGAAGATTGCTGGGCCATCAGTTCGCCCCCATGCCAGCCGATAGCAATCAGCAGGTAAATCGTCAGGCTTTGGTACAGTGGCTTGGGAAAGTCGAAAGGTACTTTCAGCAGGGGGACAGCAAATCCCATAAAGAAAAACAAAAGGAGCGGTTGAAAAAGATTTGATGTGAAGTTGTGCCATATCTGGCCAAACGCGCCACCAGCTACTTCTGCTTCGGATTCTTGCAAGCGGATAACCCCTTGTGCTTCGGCGACCCTAAGTGTTTCGAGTTGCGCCGCATTTACAAGCAACCCAACTACATACTGAGGGAAAATTGCATTATCGCTCACAATAGTTTCACTTGCAGCGCTCTTAGGCTTCTCATTTTTTTGAACCTCAGATACTGAGTAATTAGGAAGTGTTGTGTCGTCGGGTGCCCAATTGCCGACAGAATAGACGCTAACTTTCCGGAGAATACGATTGGATTTCGGACCTTCCTCCCCTAACGAGGTGAGCATCACATCCACCTTCGATCCGGGCTTAAGTGTTTCAGGGTTATCTACCTCTGAAAGCGTTTTGAAGATATGCATGCCAATAGGGCGAGTTGGCAGCGATTTCTCATTTGTGATAGGTGTCTCACTTCCTGCAGCTAGAATAAATGGTGGTGAATGTGTAAACACAGTAGAGTTTTGTGCGTGCAATGGTTGTACATGCCCGGTTAGTCCTGCGAGGCAGAACGTCATAGCAAACACACGCAACGGCAAAGAGAATGTCCCTGCAGTTGGTCTCGAGTTCAATGAGGGTGCTACCCTCCGTAATCGACGTACGAAATGAATTGTCCCCATTATTTACTCACAGTCTTATATGTCGTGTATTGCATTGTGCCCTGATATCAGCCTAGTACGAAGTAATCCTCGGGAAGCCAGATTCTTGTCAGGCGCAGACACGCGGCACAATTCGTGCCAACTTATCGGAGACTATGGCGGGTGGGTTGTTCCTAGCCTACTTGGGGTATGACGTGCAAGTGAATATACTAGGTTTAGTTGTTTCAAGTGCTTTAACGGGTAGTGGCTGATAGAGTCATCGCATGGTCGGTAAGTTTGGCTGCCAACATTCAGCTACTGCGAACTCTGCCTGAGATCCTGCAGCACTCTGCACTCAATCTGCAATAATTTGCAGGCAGTCAGGGTCATTTGATTCAATGGAGCTGCTGTTTATGTTTCATGATCATGTGGTTCAGGTGACTCCCGGCACGAAGTGGGCAATCGGCATTCTCGCCTTGTTGAGTTCAGTATCTCTGTGCGTCACAGCCTGGATATTAGCCGACTTCAACCGTGAATTAGAAATTGTCCAGCAGATTACCCGCCACCTGCCAGACAGTGACCTTCCTGAAGTGACGGAATTGGGGAGTGAATTGCGGTTGCAGTCTCGACTTTCGATTCTCCTCATCGTGAATATCATTGCATCTGGCGTGGCACTTTTGATTCTGGTGCGGGCCTATGTAAGCAGTGAATCGTCACTAAGAAATGTTAGAGTTTTGGCAGCAGACATTCTTGCAAGTCTCGATCAGGGCATCATTACGACCGATCGCGATGCAACAATTTTAAGCATCAATAAGCGAGGACGAGAGCTTCTGAGTTCCACGAAAACCGATATCGGACGTGCTCTGAAAGATCTTCCTGAGGAACACCAACCACTCGATGAGATTTGCCAGTATGTTCTTGATCTTCAAAAATGTATCCGGGATCGAGATTATATCGTTAAAGACAATGGTCACACTCGTACACTGAGAGCTGGTTGCAGCTTACTAAGAGATCATGATGAAAAGCTTTTGGGAACGGTCATTCATCTTCGTGACGTAACTGAGAAAACTTTTATGGAACAACGTCTACGGCGAATGGAACGTTACATGGGCCTAGGGACCATGGCAGCAGGTTTGCAGCATGAAATTAAGAATCCATTGAGTGCTCTGTCTCTCCATGTTCAACTCTTGAAGGAAGGTCTGGAGGAGCATACGCTATCGAAGTCGGTTCAGGAAAACTTAGAAGTCCTTAACTTAGAAGTTCGACGAATTACCTCGGTTTTGGAGGGATTTCGTGATTTTGCTTCAGGTGCAGAGCTCAACATAATGGAATTTGATATTTCTGAATTGATTGATAAGTTCGTGCGGCTCATACAACCCCAGGCGCAGGAGAATTATGTTCGAATCGAGACTCAATTGCCCCATACTGCATCGACACGCTTTATGGGCGATCGTATACGAATAGAGCAGGTATTGTTGAATTTGGCGATCAATGCCATTGCTGCCATGCCACAGGGAGGCGTAATGTCGATTAGAGTATTGAATAAAGATACCGGGGTTTCCATCAGTGTTTCCGACACGGGAAGTGGTATTCCCCAAGATTTGCAAGACAAAATATTTGACCCTTATTTTACAACTCGCAGTACGGGAACTGGCATGGGACTTGCCCTAAGTGAGAAGATAGTTCGCCAGCACGGAGGGACCATCGACTTCGAGACCCGGCCTGGCGAAACCATATTCACAGTGAACTTACCTCGAAACAATGAGAATCTATGAGCCTCGAAGATTTTGGTATACTAATTGTCGATGACGAGCCGAATATTCGATCAGGCCTGATGAAGGGGCTCTCTAAAGAAGCAGATCAAATAGATTCTGCTAACGATGCTGAGGAAGCACTAGCAAAATTTCGTAAGATAGAATTTCAACTCGTGATCGCTGATGTACGGCTCCCCAGTGCGATTAACGGACTTGAGTTGATAGAACGGATTCTCCAAATCCGGCCCCAGACAACCGCAATCGTGATCACGGCTCATGGTACCGTGGAGACTGCAGTCGAAGCGATGCGATTAGGCGCTTTCGACTTTGTAACTAAACCACTGGATCTCGAACTCATTCGACAGCAGGTTCGTAAGGCACGTAATCACCATCGCCTGAGGATGGAAAATCGCGAGTTGCGAGATCGATTGGCCAACGCTGGCGAAGTTTCGAGCATTATCGGTAATTGTGCCGCTATGCAGGATGTGCTGTATCAGGTTCGTCAAGTGGCTGGAACTGATGCGACTGTCATGATTCATGGGGAAAGCGGTACCGGTAAAGAACTGGTTGCTCGAGCGTTACATGATCTGAGTGATAGGGCCGATCGTCCTTTTGTCCCGATCAACTTGGGTTCCCTCCCGGAAACTCTCCTGGAAAGCGAATTGTTTGGGCACGAGAAGGGAGCCTTCACTGGTGCGGTGCGCCAAAAACTGGGCTGTTTTGATCGAGCCAAGGGTGGTTCGCTGTTTCTAGACGAAATCACCGAAATCCCCGCCAAATGTCAGATCGACTTGCTGCGAGTTTTAGAAACCCAACAATATGCCCGCGTAGGTGGCGAAAACCTTCTTACTAGCGATGTACGACTCATCTCAGCGACAAACAAGTCTGCTCTTGCCGAGACCGAAGAAGGTACATTCCGCGAAGACTTGTACTATCGGCTCAACATCGTTCCTATTGAGATTCCTCCACTTCGTCAGCGTCGAGACGACATCCCTTTACTGGCGGAACATTTTCTCACTCATTTTTGCCAGCGCCACAATCGGATAAAGAAAAAAATTGCTGGCGATGCGATGGACCGATTGGTGGTGGCCCGCTGGCCAGGCAATGTTCGTCAACTTCGCAATGTGATCGAGCGTCTTGTTGTTACAGTGAGCGATGAAGTCATCCACACATCTGACATCCCAAGTGAACTCGATCCGGTTGCTTGCGATTTACGTTCTTCAAATACGACTTCTCTAGCGGATGCCATCGAAGAAGCCGAGAAAAACGCATTGATCGCAGCGCTAGCCGCTTGTGATTATCACCGCGAAAATTCAGCGAAGCTATTGAGAATTAGTATACGTACACTTCATTACAAAATGAATCGATATGGACTCCATTAATGCAATCTTTTGCAGAGTTTTGGCACAAAAGAGATGGTTCTTCACTTTTTCTGCAAGCACTGACCGGTGTTCTACGGTTTTTTAATCAAAATCACTTTTCAAGGTGGGAATCACATGACGATTGCAAGATTAGGTTTCCGCTCAACCTGAAAGCGAACTTTTCATTATTTTACTGTTCCTCTTCCAATGCGAAGCAAAGCCGGGGTCTCACTCATGGTTAAGGGAGTTTTAATCTCCGGAGAGCGTTTTGCACTCATTGCTATCTTATCATTTGGACTCACTTTATCGTGCTGGGCAATATCACCAATAGAGACTTCCTGCAAGCAATTACCGACCAACGACAATGGGTTGACTCAAGAATTCGTTCCATTCACTTTTCCCTCAGAATTTGGATCCCCCAGTGAGCCGCTTTCCAGTGAGTCAAATGGCGAGGAGGTACTGGCAGCGGGTTATCAGAAAACGCCAGCATCCAAAGTTTCTCCCGCATATCCCACCGTGCAAGTCCATGGTTTTTTTCAGGCCGACGTGGGATGGTTTGGCCAGGACGCCGTGAATATGGCCTCGATCGCTGCCATCAATGGCGTTCCTAGTGGTGATCTGCAGGATGGGGCCGACTTTCGACGAGCTCGCTTGAGTGCCGGTGGGGACGTGGCAGAGAATGTCGGTTATTTCATGGAGTATGATTTCGCGTTGCCCGGCCGACCCAATTTTATGGACCACATTGTCGACCTTCGTCAGTTTGTCGGTGATGCTACCCTACGACTGGGTTATTGGCGCCAACCCTTCAGTATGGATGCGTTGACCAGTGCGAAGGACCTCACTTTCTTCGAACGGGCTCTGCCTTTCTCTTTTGTTCCCTTTCGGCAAATCGGTTTAGGATTGTTCAATGGCACGAAGCAAGGGGCGAGAACCTGGGCAGTGTCGGCAATTCGCTCACCTACGGATTTCTACGGAGGAAATTTGGGTGACAACGGCGGCACCGGGGGAGTAAGTCGGGTGACACTCGTGCCCTGGGCGAATGCTGACGATCGGGAATTACTTCATGTCGGTGGCAACTTCGCGTTCATTGATCCTTCGAATGATAACATTCAATATTTTGACCTGCCGGAGTTTCTCATCGTACAAACGGATATCCCTCCCAACGTACTTCCACCCAATGTGCCGAACGTTACGTTGCCGTTTGTCAACACGGGTCCAATCCCTACGCAAAACATCCAACTTTACGGTAGCGAGTTGGCACTTGTGTATCACTCGCTTTATTTGCAGTCGGAAGCAATCTACTCACATGTCAATCAGATCGGCGGCCCTTCGGTCAACTTTTGGGGAGCTTACGCGCGAGCCGGTTATTTCCTCACCGGCGAGGTGCGTCCCTATCTTCGTGAGACAGGTGTCTTGGGGCCTGTTGTTCCACTTTGTCCGTACGGTACTTATTCAGGAACAGGTGCCTGGGAAATCGCTGCTCAATGGTCGACGATCGACCTGAACGACGGCAACATTGCCGGTGGCCGAATGAATAACGTGACGCTGGGCCTCAATTGGTATCTGAACAAGTACTTCAAGTTCCAGTTTGCCCATATCCATGTCTTCTTGAATTCTCCTGGCTTCGGCGACAGCGACGCAGACATCACCGCTGCGCGAGCACAGGTGGCATTTTAGGACAGACGATACTCGCCATGTTCTGAGATTCGAGGAGTCACGGTTTAGCAGTGACTCAATTCAAAGTTATTTCTAGGTAGTTTGCGCATTATTCATCAGCAAGTACGGTATTCTGTGCAGGTAAGGGTGGCCAGTTCTGTTCTTCAGAACTAAGTTTAATAATAGAGCGATAGCGATATACCCATTCACGACCGAACTTCTCTATGCGTGACTACATCCTCATATATGTCAATGGTGTTCGGTACCAGATTCGTTTTCCACAGGCGAGAATATCGCTTTCAGATTTTCTCCGCCGGGAGTTGGGTCTCATCGGCACCAAGATCGTCTGCAGCGAAGGGGACTGTGGTGCGTGTTCGGTACTAGTTGGTCGTGCCAGAGAGAATGAACTTTGGTACGAAGCGATAGATTCCTGCATTGCATTTCTCTTTCAACTCGATTGTACGCACATTGTGACTGTGGAAGGGCTTTCCAAATCGGGCTCCATGAACGATGTACAACAGGCGCTGGTCGATTGCCATGGCTCTCAGTGCGGTTTCTGTACACCGGGATTTGCTGTGGCTTTAACTGCCTTGCAGGAAAATGGCTGCTCTGGCGACGCTGATGACATGCGAGTCGGACTTACCGGCAATCTTTGTCGCTGCACAGGATATGTATCGATCCTGGAAGCGGGGTTGACCTCGCATCTTACCGATGACCAGTGGATGGATTCGATGTACCCACCGGAGAGAATGCTGGAAGATTTCTATGCGCATTCGGCTGAAGATGTGGTGTTGGTTGAGGAGCCTAGTCCGCAGTTTTTGAGTAAGTTGGCTTCACCTGCAAGTGGCTCGACAAATGGACAGAAAGCCCCTGTTTTGCCCCGTGTATTTTGTCCTGTGACATTAGCGAGTGCGCTTCAGGTGCTGCGAGATAGTCCTCAGGCGCTCGTTGTTGCGGGAGCCACGGATATTGGCGTGCGGGTGAATAAGGGGCAGAAGCTGCCAGATACGATTCTTGATTTGAATCGTGTTCGAGAATTAGAGCAACTAGAAATTGTCGATGGACGACTTGTGATGGGGGCAAGGGCTTCCTGGACGGACCTAGAGCTGTTAGTTCGTGAGACGATTCCAGAGTATTATCGCATCGTAAAGGTATTTGGTGCCCCGCAAATCCGCAACATGGGGACCGTGGGGGGCAACATCATCAACGCATCCCCGATCGCAGATTCCTTGCCGTTCTACTTTGTGATGGATGCAGAATTGGAGTTGCGTTCCGCGGACGGTAGTCGCATGGTCAACATTAACGATTTTTACCAGGGTTACAAGAAGTTTGACTTGCAGTCTGGTGAATTGCTGACACGCGTGACGGTGCCACTACCAGAAAAGGGAGAATTATTTCGATTATTTAAAGTATCGCGCAGGTTGGATTTGGATATTTCATCGTTTACAGCGGCGATTCGTTTGCGACTTGATGGTGAGAGAATTGCCGAAGCCGCGTTGGCATTTGGAGCGGTAGCTCCCACGGTATTGCGGGCCCGAAATACGGAACAATTTCTTGTGGATCGTGAATTTAACGAAGAAACCATGCGCGAGGCAGGAGAACTGGCCGTGGAAGAAGTAACCCCGATCAGCGACGTGCGCGGCAGTGAAGACTATCGGTTGCAGCTCACGCGAAATGTATTAATGAAGTTTTACTTGGAAAATCAACCAGATGCGGTGTTTGTATAGAGTCGAGAGTCAAGCGTCGAGAGTTCTGTGCCAGCAATAGCGAATTGGCACTCTAATCTTGGCGAATGAGGAGCATTCATCATGTCTGCCATCGGAAAACCATTGCCGCATGACTCGGCGCGAGGGCATGTCACCGGCAGTGCCCTGTTTATTGACGACATTCCTGCTCAGGTGGGGGAATTACATGTCGGATTTGTGGGAAGCCCGGTCGCTTGTGGCGAGATCGTGCGGATCGATGTCAAAGGTGCCTTGAAGACTCCCGGTGTCGTCGCATGCTACACGGCTGAGGATGTCGCAGGGCACAATGTTTTTGGTCTGATTGTGGCCGATGATCCTTTTTTGGCACGCGAAGAGGTAATGTACGTTGGGCAGCCAGTGGTGGTTGTTGCTGCGGAGTCGCCTGCCGCTTTGGAACTTGGCCGCCGCGCGGTGGTGATTGAGTGCCGTGAGAATACGCCGGTATTAACCATTGAACAGGCGATTGCCGAAAATCGCTTTCTGGGACCGGTGCGAAAAATTGCCCGGGGCCGGGTCGATGAGAATCTTGCCTCGGCGCCGCATCGACTTTCAGGCACCTTCAAGAGCGGCGGACAGGAGCAATTCTATCTCGAATCGCAGGCCGCGATCGCCTACCCGGGAGAGCAGGGACAGATTGTCGTGCATTCTTCCACCCAGAACCCTACCGAAATTCAGGCGGTCATTGCCGAAGTGTTGGGACTGGGGCAACACGAAGTTGTTTGCATTTGCAAACGGATGGGAGGTGCCTTTGGTGGCAAGGAAACACAGGCGGCTATTCCCGCGATTATGGTGGCTTTGGTGGCCTCAAAGACCGGTCGCGCAGCCCGAGTGATTTACAGCAAAGACGACGATATGTGTGTCACGGGTAAGCGTCATGAATATCTCACGCGCTGGGAGTGTGGCTTTGATGAGGGGGGGCAACTACTGGCACTACGATGTGAATACTTTTCCAACGGCGGGGCGACGACTGATCTTTCGCCTTCGGTGATGGAACGTACCTTGCTGCATGGAGACAACGCATATTATCTGCCTCACGTGGAATTCACGGGCAAGGTCTGCTTCACAAATCTGCCACCCAACACGGCGTTTCGCGGATTTGGAGGCCCGCAGGGAATGATAGTCATTGAAAACGTGTTGGAGTCAATTGCCGAAAAACTAGGGATGGATGCTTTGGAAGTTCGCCGGGCGAACGTTTATGAAGTTAGCCAGCGGAATGTGACCCCCTATGGACAAGTGGTCGACAAGAACCATTTGCCCGAGATTTTCGATACACTTACTGAGGATTCGGATTACAAACGGCGACGAGAAGAGGTGGCAGAGTTCAATGCCAAGTCGCGCCTGCAAGTGCGGGGACTCGCGCTCACGGGAATGAAGTTTGGCATTTCTTTCACGACCAAGTTTCTCAATCAGGGGAACGCACTCGTGAATATCTACACCGATGGCACAATCCAGGTTTCGACTGGTGCAACGGAAATGGGACAGGGAGTGAACGTCAAAATTCGGCAACTGGTGGCCGATGAGTTTGCGATTGATCCCAGCCGCGTTTTGATGATGCCTACCAGCACCGAGAAGAACAACAATACCTCACCCACAGCAGCATCAGCCGGCACGGATCTCAACGGCGCAGCAGCCGTAGTAGCATGTCAGGAAATCAAGGCGAGACTGCGCAAGTTCGCTGCAGAGCATTTGGCCGACAGTGAGTCAGGGCTCGTTGCCTCACCGGAGCACATCTGCTTTTCCGACGGAAGTGTGCACGACGAGCGACGACCGCAGGTAAGGATACCTTTCGAGCAACTCTGCGAGGACGCCCGTCGGGATCGAGTTGACCTGGGTGCCCGTGGGTTCTTCGCCACGCCAGGGATCGATTTCAATCGTGAGACAGGTCGCGGAACTCCGTTTTTCTATTTCACACAAGGGGCGGCTGTCTCCGAGGTGGTCATCGATCGCTTTACCGGCGAGATGCGCGTGCTCCGTTGTGACCTGTTGATCGATATCGGCAGGTCCATCAATCCTGGCGTGGATCGCGGCCAGATTATTGGTGGTTTCGTGCAAGGGATGGGTTGGGTCACAAATGAATGCCTCATTTACAACGAGAAGGGCGAACTTTTGTCGCATTCTCCGACTACTTACAAAATTCCTGCCGTAACCGATATCCCCCCGGAGTTCCATGTCCGCATGTTTCCCAATTACGACAATACACAAAACATTGGCAGCAGCAAGGCAGTAGGTGAACCACCGCTAATGCTGGCTCTCTCTGTTTGGGCCGCGGCGAGGAATGCGCTCTCTTACATCAAGCCGGGAGCGGAGCTTGATTTGAAGTCCCCCGCCACAGGGGAAGAGATCCTCCGCGTGCTGACAGGGCTTCAAATGGACTCAAAGCCAGCCCATAGTTCCGAAATTGCAATCCCCAGGCGTTGAATTGGGAAGTTCGATTTAGAAACGTTGCTAGTATTCGGCTGGTGAAGTTGACATTGGTTGCCGTCGTCGATAGTTTGAAGATACTGGCTTTCTAAAGAATATACCATACTGCCGCTTTCTCTAAGCGAATCTCGCTAATGTGTGTGATGTCAATAGTGTCGCACCAGAACGATTGGTATAGGTAGCCTTATGACTCTTAAAACTGACTCACCGACTTCGATTTCTTCTAAGGGAGCCTTCGCAAGCCACATTTCAGAGGCTCATTGCTCTTTCAATTCGAATCACAATGGTGACCCGGAGCATCTTGTCCAATTTTATGAGAACGACAATTACTTGGCCGAGTCCGTTTGCGAATTCCTGGCTGAAGCTTTAGAGCAAGGGGACGGTGCTGTTGCCTTAGCGACAAGGATCCATCGGAATTCCATTGAAAAGGCATTAATTGCGAGGGGTGTGGATCTTTCTGCTTGTCAAGACCGTGGCCAATATCTGTTATTAGACGCTGCAGATACTTTGTCACAGATTATGAACGGCGGCTTCCCAGATCCTAATCTATTTTTTGAGAAGATAGGAAAGCCAATTGAAGCAGTTGCGCGAAAGTGGCCACACGTCCGGGCATATGGTGAATTGGTAACCTTGCTTTGGGATGAGGGGAAGCAAGATGCAACCTGTCGGCTAGAGGAACTTTGGAATGAACTGATCCAACAGCTTGGATTTTCACTCTTATGTTCATATCCCATTCGAAGTTTTGAAGGAGTGGGCGACGAACCCTATTTTGCGGAGGTTTGTTCTTGCCATTCAAGAGTCATCCCCGCTGAGAGCTATTCCGCTTTGCAAACCAATGAAGCGCAACGTCGGGAAATCAGTGCACTACAGCAAAAGGCAAAAGCTCTTGAGATTCAAATACTTGAAAGAAAAAAAGTCGAGCAGGAGCTTTCGGATTTCTTAGAAAACTCGCTCGAAGGTTTGCACAAAGTAGATTCTGAAGGAATCATACTTTGGGTCAACCAAGCCGAACTCGATTTGCTAGGTTACGAGCGCGATGAGTACGTAGGGCATAGCATCACTGAGTTTCATGCTGATCAGAATGTGATCCAAGAGATCATTTCTCAGCTCAAAAATGGGGAGAACATTCTGAATCGTCATGCTCGACTCATTTGCAAGGACGGTACGCTCAAAGAAGTTTTAATACATTCAAATGGTTACTATGAAAACGGGGATCTTGTTTACACGCGCTGTTTTACACGGGACGTTACCGAGAAAAAACAAGCAGAACGAGACCGTGCCCTTTTGGCTGCAATCGTTGAGTCTTCAGAAGATGCGATTTTAAGTGAGGATCTCAATGGAATTATTACGAGTTGGAATTCGGGGGCTGAAAAGTTATTCGGATATGCCGCACATGAAGCAATCGGCAAATCCATTCATATGTTGATGCCTGAAGATTCGAAGAATGAAGAGTTTCGGATTCTTGATCGAATTCGACAGGGTGAGCGTATTGCAAGTTATGAAACAATCCGTCGGCACAAGGGTGGGGCTCTTATTGATATCTCTTTGACGGTCTCACCCATCATCAATGAGAATGGCCAAGTCATAGGTGCCTCAAAGGTTGACAGAGATATCACAGAGCAAGTTGAAATACGTAAGAAGTTAGATCTTGCTCGGCACGAAGCTGAGAAAGCAAACGAGGCAAAGTCGGCATTCCTTGCGAACATTAGCCACGAATTGCGGACTCCCATGACGGCAGTCCTGGGGTTTACAGAGATGCTTCGTTCGGAGTCAAGCGCCCCAGAATACCTGGAGAAGCTGGATACGATTTCACGTAACGGGAAATACTTGCTTTCGATTTTAGATGACATCCTCGATCTATCCAGAATTGAGCTGGGAAAAGTAACGGTATCGCACCAGTCCGTAGATGTGTGTCGGTTAATCGAAGATGTAGAATCTCTAATGGGTGTTCGCGCCGATGCTGAAGGGATACCTCTTAGAGTCGAATGGAAATCTGATATTCCGAAACGCATAACTGCTGATCGTGTGCGAACTCGGCAGATACTTGTGAATCTAATCAGCAATGCTTTGAAGTTTACCAACGAAGGTGAAGTGAAATTGCAGATTGGCTTAAGTCACAACGAGTCGGGCGCGAATATTGAATTTTCTGTTGTAGACAGCGGTATCGGTATGACGGCTGAACAGCAGAGGATAATTTTCCAACCGTTCACCCAAGCAAGTCCCGAAACGGCCCGAAGATATGGTGGCACTGGCCTTGGCTTGAGCATTAGCAAACGGTTGGCTCAAGCGATGTCGGGAAAGATTGCGTTTGAGAGCGAGGTTGGGAAGGGAAGCTGTTTCACGCTCACACTGCCCGTTTCTAAGAGAGAACTGACAAAACTTGTGCGAGATCCCGGACGAAGAGTTTCAGGCAAGAAGCCGACAAATGGCAACGGTACGCTTCCTAAAATCAAAGCGAAAATCTTGCTGGCTGATGATAGGCGTGACGTCTGGCGGGTATGCAAGTTCTTTCTGGAAAAATGCGGAGCGAAAGTTACCGTAGTTGAAGATGGCAGGCAAGCAGTAGACGTTACACTGTCTGCTAGTCGGACCGAGGAACCTTACGAGTTAGTGCTAATGGATATGCAGATGCCTATCATGAGTGGTCGGGAGGCGGTTCAAGAAATTCGTGCAAAAGGGATCAAAATTCCTATTATCGCTCTTACTGCTGATGCCATGGAAGGTGAACGCGAAGCCTGCTTGGAAATTGGATGCTCGGAATATTTTGCCAAACCAATTAACGGTAGCAAGCTCATGAAGCTTGTTGCATCTTTACTTTCGAATGCCTGCTAACTATGCGATCGATTATATTTGCAATTGCTTGGTATTCGTAGAGGGAAGATTTGTGCGATCTGCTTTCTTCAATCGCACTGGTAAGCTAGAATATAGAGTCCTTTATGTCCCAATCGCACTACGTTCATTACACCAAATTTTCTTATGGCCGCTCCTCACGGTTTTGTTGAACGACTTGCCGAACTTGCGCGGAGTGGCGTGCCGTTTGTAAGCGTGACCATGGTCGAAGCCGTCGGGAGCACGCCGCAGGATACGGGCAGCAAGATGTTAGTCACCTCCGAGGGGCTTTCATCCGGGACCGTCGGCGGTGGCAAGGTTGAGCATAAGGCGATTGAGCATGCGAAAAATATGCTGGCTGACACCTCGGGCCAAGCACCGGTGCATCAATTGGTGGAGTGGAATCTGCAGCGCGATGTGGGAATGACCTGCGGCGGGGTGGTGAAGCTCTTTTTCGAGACCTACAACCACAGCGATTGGCAGGTGGTCATCTTTGGGGCAGGTCACGTCGCGGCAGCTGTGACCAACTGCCTGGGGCAAATCAATTGCCACATCCGCTGCATAGATTCCCGCAGCCAGTGGCTGTCTAAGATCCCCGACCGTGAGCGACTCACCAAAATTCACACCGACGACCTCCCTGCCCAAGTCGCGGCGCTGCCGAGCGATGCTTTTGTCTTGTGTATCACGATGGGCCACGGCACCGACCGCCCCGTGCTCTCCGAAATTTTACGCCAAGGCCGCAAATTCCCCTACCTTGGCGTCATCGGTAGCCGCGCGAAGCGCGGGGTGCTGGTCCGCGAACTGATGGCCGAAGGATTTTCTCGCGAACAAGCAGAGGCATTTCACTGTCCTATCGGTTTGCCCTTGGGCACCAATGAACCAGGTGAGATTGCGATCAGCGTGGTAGCACAGTTGATTCAGGAGCGGGACAAGTGGCGGACTAATAAGTAATTCGAAATGGCAACGCGAAGGGATTGCAATCTCTCGGTGCCCCCTGCCGTACTTCACTCCCGCTCGGCCACCAGCGGCGTGTTCACCGCGTGGATGCGTTTATCGGAGGTGATTCCTCGGAGGAGAGTTACCAGGGAATGGTAGCGCCCCATGTTGATCGTGTGCCGCGTTGAGGGGTTGGGGCTGTCGTCCGCGAGTTGGTATGCGTGTTGCAGCGAAACCGCAAGCGTGATGGTGCCATCGTTATAGAGGTATTCCCCTTCGGTGGCTTGCGTGAGTCGGTACTCTGAGCCGTCTATCCGGGCGAAGAGGCTTAGGTCGCCGTTGTCATGCGATAAGTAAAATCCATCATGCGGAATCCCAGCTTCAAAAGCTTGGCGGCTGCCGAAGAAACTCGGTTTCATCAGGTACGGCCCATCGTACTCAGGGCAGAACGTGTCACAGTTGCCGCAGTGATTGCAGTAGTCGGCGAAGTTGGCAATCTGGTCGGCCTTTTCAACACGGAACGGTTTTTCGTCACCGATCTCAACCAAAGTTCCGTCAGGTTGCGCCTGCAAATCGCGGTAGATAATATCGACTTCCTCCACCGCATAAGTAAAATTGGCGTCATTGGGGCATACCGGGATGCACTTGTCGCAGGTGATGCAGTCGAACGTCGTGAGGTGTGAATCAATTTTTTTGGGCACGGTTCGATTCTGGTCAGCATAATACCGTGGGTCTGCTTGCGTCTTCGCGACGATCGCATGCATATTTAGAAAACCTGCCAGCGAAGGATCACCACCCGCAGCCTCGCGATTGCCATGGCAATCGAGCAAATAATCATTGATTGTCGTCGCACCACATTTATCCATCTCCTTGCGAAGGTCCTGAAAATACGCTGGCAGTCGGCCGTAGCCGCCGACCTTCAAGAGATCGGTACACGTCGTGACGGGGACCATTCCACAAGCGATTGCTTGATGGGCATTCTTGCGATCAACCCCTGCCGAGAAGCTGATCGGCATCTTGTGACCGACGGCTTTGCGAAATTCCAGTGCAAGCGTGAGTGTGATCACATGCAGCGGTAGACCTGAGAGATACATCACCTTTTCTTTCTTTGGAAAGAAATCACGGTGATTGTTGACTTCGAGCGTGTTCGAAAATTTAGCCCCCAGGCCAAGGTTCTGACCTGCTGCTATCTCAGCCAATCGTTGACACATGGCGATGGATTCATCGAAAGCAAGTCCGCTCGAGTATGCGTGAGGATTTACACTAATCTCGGTATAGCCCATTACGTCGTGGAGCAGGTGTTCAAGCCGCTCCTTACCGAGCATGGGAGGATTCATTTTGACGATGACATCGGTACCGATTTCGGTGAGAAGAAACTCACAAATGCGTTCGATCTCGTCGGCGGGGCATCCGTGGAAAGTGGAGAGAGTGATACTGCGACTCAAGTTTGTGGGGAAGTCAAGATCGCGCAAATTCCGCAAGCGATGTGGCAACTGATCGCGAAGTCGATTGACGCTTTCAGTGGCGTCCATCATGCCACCAATGAAACCCACTACTTTGTCTGTCTGAATTCCTGCCAGGTCGTATCCCACCGACAAGTCGAAGACCGTCTCGCCAATCGTACCTGCCATGTCGGCCTCTCCGCAGGGGTTGCCGAACTCCTGGGGAGCGTGACGGAGCATGTGAATCAGCATCGCCCCCTGAACGTACTGGTCAAGTGATTCGTGAACCTTGAGTTCCTGTGACCACTCAACGTTGTAGCCGACGTTGGTCGCATCGATACAGGGACGCGGAATCTCCAACGCGTCGTTCACTTGGACCGTCTTGAGTTCCATGATGCGCGAACCGGCAAGCCATGAGAGCACCAGATTCTGCGCCATCTGGGTCTGCGGACCCGAAGCAGGACCGAGCGGATTTCCTGCTAGCCGACCATGGAAGTGAACCGAGAGATCCGTGTCATCAACAGGATCGGGTAGAAACCATTTGCGCCGTGGCAGGTCGAACATCGACTCGCGCGAAGCAAATTCCAAGCGCATGCGATCGACGAGTTCGACAAATGGAGTGCAATAAAGGTCGACCATGAGATAATGCTGTGCAGAAATAAGTAGAAGCCGCAGGGGCACTAGCTTCGATTCTAATCAAGAGTACCTCGCGGTACTAGCTTCTCAATAGTTGGTGAGTTAGAGTGCATAGCGTAACTAGCTGTGGGAAGGACTACGATGGTTGAAAAGTTGGTTTGCGTAAATTGCGGTGCTGAGTACTTTCCGCAGTCTGAAGATGCGCCCGTCGTATGGATGACATGTCCTAGTTGTGGTCCGGCGGAAGGGATTCTGGACTTCCGTTACGATCTTGCTGCTGTGCGTGATAGTTGGTTGGATCGTCCGCTTACAAAGCGCGAACACAACCACTGGCGTTATGCGGAACTATTGCCACTCAAGGAAACTTCGCTCCGTTTAGAGTGGAGGGTTGGGTGGACACCGATCGTTGATGCCCAACGACTGGCTACAGAGCTAGACTTGGAGCGTGTCCTGCTTAAGGATGAAGGTCGTAATCCGTCGGCATCATTCAAGGATCGGGCGAGTTCCGTGGGCGTCGCACATGCACTGGAGGTTGGCGCTCAAGCGATCGCATGCGCATCGACGGGCAATGCAGCGACGAGTCTGGCTTGTCATGCTGCGCTGGCTGGAATCGAGGCAAACATTTTTGTCCCTCACACGGCCCCCGAGCCCAAACTTGCTCAACTCTTGGTATTCGGTGCACGGGTTTTTGCCGTCGAGGGTTCTTATGACCAGGCATATCAGCTCTGCTCTTCAGCATGCGAGCATTTTGGCTGGTACAATCGAAACTGTGCAATCAACCCAGTTTTGGTCGAAGGGAAGAAAACCGCTGGGCTCGAGATTGCCGAACAAGTCGCTGCATATGGCGGAGTGCCGGACTGGGTGGCAGTGAGTATTGGTGATGGTTGCACGATCGCTGGCATCTGGAAAGGGCTATGGGAGATGCACTCCCTGGGAATAATCGACCGTTTGCCACGGTTGTTGGGCGTTCAAGCCGAAGAGGTTGCACCGATTCCATATGCCTTAAAGCATATGAAACTGCCTGAACCTGGCGATGGTAAGACGATGGCCGACAGCATCGACGTTCAAGTGCCGCGGAACTGGCGCAAGGCGGTCAATTCACTTGGTGAGGCAGATGGTCGGGTTGTTTGTGTGAGTGACGATCAGATCCTGGCGGCGATTCGCCTCTCAGGGCGTCACGGAGTTTTCGCAGAACCTGCCGCAGCGGCCGCGTTGGCGGGGGTTGTTGAAGCAGTAGATACCAGAATTATCGAGCCGCATGAGTCGGTTCTCGTGATGATTACTGGTAGTGGGTTGAAAGACATTCGCAGTTCGATCCGCGCTGGGGGTGAGCCGCAACGGATCAAGCCCGATCTGGCATCGGTCGAAGCGGCGGTAGAGAATGTGATGTGAATAGTAAAGCTTGAGGTACACTTGCCTTCGGGATGCTGTTCGCGGACCGCGTGGTGGTCCGGTTAGGAATCTGGTTGAAATTGTGGAGTGATGTCATGCAGGTGAATCAGAAAGTTTTGGACCGGACCATCAAGCGGTTCCGCGAACGGCGGATCCTGCTGCCAACGTTCGCTCAGATGCGTGATCCGACGACGATTCCTGAAAAGATCAAAATTCGCCTTCGTGAAGTTGGACTTTGGGACGTGGATCCCGCGAACCTGTTTCGCATCACTTGGAAAAACGAGCCTGTCGAGAGAGGTGGATTGTTCAACGACGGCAACTGGATCGAATTCCCATCGGCTCTCACAGGAGTGGATGCTCGAATTATCGGGCTCTTGGGCAAGTTTTTTCCCACCGGTGCTCACAAAGTGGGAGCCGCTTATGGCTGCTTGATTCCGAGGTTGGTGAGTGGCGAATTTGATCCTACAGAGCAAAGAGCAGTTTGGCCCAGCACGGGAAATTATTGTCGCGGGGGGGCGTTCGATTCAGCGCTGTTGGGTTGTACCGCCGTGGCAATTTTGCCAGAAGAGATGAGTCGTGAGCGGTTTGAATGGCTCAAGGAAATTGGTGCAGAGGTGATTGCCACCCCGGGATGCGAGTCGAATGTCAAAGAAATATACGACAAGTGTTGGGAAATCCGTCGCACTCGGCCAGATTGCGTGATCTTCAATCAGTTTGAAGAGTTCGGCAACGCATGCTGGCATTATCATGTGACGGCTGCGGCGATTCACGAGGTGTTTGAGCGGGTGGCTCAGGGTGGTCGGTTAGCGGGGTATATTTCGGCAACGGGGAGCGCGGGAACAATTGCCGCCGGGGATATGCTCCGAACGATGTATCCTGATCTACGGGTTGTGGCCACCGAGGCCCAGCAGTGTCCGACGCTCTATCAATTTGGTTTCGGTGGACACCGTATCGAGGGAATAGGCGACAAGCATGTCCCATGGATTCACAATGTGCGTAATACAGATATGGTCGCCGCAATCGATGACCAGCAGTGTATGTCGCTCTTGCGGTTATTTAATGAAAGTGTCGGCAAGGAAAGCTTGCAGAAGGATTTACCGATTGACTTGATCGAGAAATTGCCGCAGGTTGGCATTTCAGGAATTTGCAATTTGGTAGCTGCCATCAAAACTGCCAAGTATTTCGACATGACCGGTAAGGACGTGATCTTCACTTGTCTGACCGACTCCGCAGGATTGTATTCAAGTCGATTAGAAGAATTGACTGCTGAGAACGGTGCGTACACAGCAGAACGGGCTGCGCTGGATCGAGAACGTTATCTTTGTGGCATCGCAACTGATTTCGTGCGTGAATTGACCTATCAGGATCGCAAGGCGTTGCACAATTTTAAGTACTTTACTTGGGTTGAGCAGCAAGGTCGTACAGCGGAAGAGTTGCGGGAGTTGTGGGATCCCGAGTTTTGGCAGAGGACCTTTGCCCAGGCCGCAGAGTGGGACCGTCAGATCGAAGAGTTTAATCAGCAAACAGGGGTGTTGGAACTTCTCTAATGGCGACTCTCTTTCGTGATGCGACGCTTGTTGATCTCGATCCTCCCATGGTTCGTCAAGGGGACCTGCGTCAGGCAGAAGGCAGGATTGTGTCGACGGGACGAAATCTTACGCTGCAGCAAGATGATGAGATCGTCGATTGCGGAGGGGCCGTGTTGATGCCGGGATTGGTGAATGGGCACACACACCTCTATTCAGCCCTAGCAGCGGGAATGCCTGCTCCGCCTCGTCAACCTAGGAACTTTCTGGAGATTTTGGAGCTTATTTGGTGGCGGCTTGATCTGGCACACAACTTGGATAGTGTTGCAGCCAGCGGAGCAATCGGAGCGTTGGCCGCATTGCGGTGTGGCACGACAACCCTTATTGATCATCATGCCTCGCCAAATTGCATTGCAGGGAGTCTCTCAGCACTCGAAGCGGGAATCTCCTCGGTAGGATGCCGAGGGGTCTTGTGCTACGAAGTTACGGACCGCAACCGAGAGACAGAAGCCCGCGAGGGACTGAAGGAAACAGCTCGCTACGCAGAGGAACTCGCCAAACAGCGGGCTTGCCTCTACGCGGTCTTAGTCGGAGCTCACGCGAGTTTTACCCTCGAAGAGCAATCACTCAAGGAATGTGTCGAACTGGCCCATGCACTGGATGTGGGTATGCATATTCACGTTGCTGAGGATCCATGTGATGAGCGAATTACAAAAGAAAAGTTTGCGTGTGGACTATTAGAGCGATTTGAACAGGCGGGCCTTCTTGAAGTCTCTGGCACCATTCTGGGGCATGGGACACATCTGTCCGGGGTAGATTTTGCAAGGATGAAAGACTATGCGGGTCGCCTGCAGCTGGCACACAATCCTAGTTCGAATATGAATAATGGGGTGGGATACACACCAGTGGCTCAGGTGACTATGCCGGTGGTACTGGGGACTGATGGAATCGGTGCAGATATGTGGCGAGAGGCCCGCGTCGCGGAGTTCAAAAGTCATGACGCACAGTTGAATTTGCCATTTGGAAAGTCTCTTCAGTATCTGGCCGAGTCTGCGCGATTCGCATCACGTGCTCTGGGAGTCACCATCGGGAGCTTAGAGGTGGGCGCTGTTGCTGATTTAGTGCTTACCAATTATCGCCCGGCAACCCCCCTCACCAGCGATAATCTGGCAGGCCATTTTCTTTATGCGTTGGGGCCTGAATTTGTCCGCGACGTGATGATCGACGGTCGCTGGTGTCTGCGAAAAGGTCAAGTGGTATCTTGCGATGAACCTGCCGTGCGAAGGGATGCTGCAGTGCAGGCGCAAGAACTGTGGTCGCGCATGTAATAGTATTCGAGAGAGAACAAGATTAAATAAAAGGTTTGCGCCCGGGCAAGCTCGCCAGGTATAGCATCCCACTCCAGAGCAACGAAGCTCCGAAAGGTTCGGGCACCGTCTGGCTGGCTGATGGCATTGCACCCATGCCAAGTTGGCGTTGCCAAATAAGGAAGTCTGCTCCGTCAGTATCTCCATCCTGATCGGCATCAGAATCGGTATTGAGGCCATAGTCTCCTTGCCACTGAGCAAGATCGAGTGCATCAACAGATCCATCGCGATTGAAGTCGCCGCGCAGATAGCCAATTAGCTTGTAGAGAGGATTCTGGCCATTTCTGCGTATGATATAAATCTCACCGTTAAGGTCTTCTACAAAGTTCGTAATGTTCCCTATTCCAATTTCAGATGTACGGTCAATGAAGTCATTTACAATTCCGCCCGTGGGGTCAAATGTTGCGACAGTCCCTTTGACAAAGTCTGCAAAGATATAATGCCCCTCCAGGGCTGGAATATCGGATCCTCGATAGACGATTCCCCCAGTGATAGCAGTGGATTCTACACCGTGGGCATAGAAATAGAGCGGATCTTGTGCATTGGCTGGTGGAGGATCGGGAAACTGAGGCGTATCGGTGACACCTTCCAGTGCCCGCCAACCAAAATTAAGTCCGGAAGGACCCGTGGCAGGGACCAAATTTACTTCCTCAAAATGGCTTGATCCAACATCTCCGATGTAGAGATCGCCGGTCAGACTATCGAAACCAGCCCGCCAGGGATGCCGCAATCCGTAAGCAAAGATTTCTGGTTCTCCACCACCCCCGACAAAGGGATTATCTCCAGGTATGGCATAGTCTTTCAAGGGATTGCCAGGGAACTGGTCGCTATTTACGTCGATGCGCAATAGTTTTCCTCGTAGATCATTGAGATCTTGAGCTGGTAGTGCACAGTTCTGACACGTACCTGCACCACCATCTCCGGTCGGCACGTACAAATATCCATTAATTTGGCTGAAGCCGATCCAACCTGCCGCATGGGAATGAATCGTAGCGCCCGTTACATTGTGGCTGAAAGATAGAATCGTATTGGCACTACCGCTATCGACTGTGGAGTTGCCCTGCTGGCGAGTGAGTTCAATGATTTCGATGTTCGTTCCATCGTAATTGTGAACGTAAATCTTTCCGTTATTTGCATAGTCGGGGTGGAATGCCATTCCTACTAGTCCGCGTTCACCGCCAGCGTTGGACGGTACATCAGGTAAGTCGATAAAGTCTGTTATCTGATTCGTGATCAAATCAAAACGGCGAACTCTCGATAGAGTTGACTCAACGATATAGAGCCCATTGGGATCACCAGGAGTCGTAACACCGGCAACTGGAGATGACCAGGACGTCCCAGTCGAAATTGGAATCAGATCTAAAAGGACATCACTCCCAGCAGCACTTGCATCTATCCCCGGCGCAACTACCAAGGCCAAGACAATCCATGCAGACTGACGAGAATTCTTAACACGTTCACGCAAAGGGACACTCATACAGCATGCTTAAAATCAACGAAATAGCCTTAACGAGCGGCTTTGCAACAGATCGATTAGGAGAATAATTTGATATCGACTCTTCGCGAAAGGTGCCTTTTAAGCAACTCTAGCAAGGGAGCCCTAGGTTTGCAACGAAACGGTACATTGCCCTCGGAGATGAAGCCGATTTCCAAACAACCATATGACGCTTAAATGCCAGATAAGACATCAGCAAATACACCTGCAGTTCTCAAACGGCATTTGCCAAAGTTGGTCGAAATTGCGAGAAATCCTGGTGGTTCTGGCTTCTCCTTCCTGAAATGTTTGACGAGCTAAAGTTCCCTCGGTACCATTGAAGTAGCCAAATTGTCGCACTTTATGGATTTCATGCCATTTATGAGACAATTGATCGAGACTTTATTGTCAATTCACATTTCCAAGCTTAATTGAATCAATTCTGGTACTTGTTCTCATGCCGTAATACGAGTCTGACTTTCTCGCAGACCGTACTTAGTTGATCATCTAGCGGCAAGCTATCGCAATTGCTTTTTGCAATCGTGAGTTGCGCCTTTTCGTATCTCGTGGTGAGAGTGCGCTTGTAAAATTACTGACATTTGAGTTGATCCCCATAACGCATATCGGAGAAGATAATGTTTCGTAGAGCTTTGATATTTTTCATAACAGTAACTTCCCTTTCAGTCTGTTCGAGAGTCCAAGCTCAGACAATCTGGACTGGCCCAACCATTACTTTTACGAAGGCGGCTGGCACTGATCCCACGATGGCCGCAAACCAGGACCGAATTACAGACAATGTCTGGATTACTCGCGGTATTAACCAGGGTATCTACAACGCCAAAATAGAAGGTGCTTACAGTTCATTTTCCAGTCCTGCTGATACCGAATGGGCTTTTCCTTTCAACAATCCGCTGGCTTCACCTGCTGATTTGACAGCTACCAATTGGGCGGCGTTAACATTTGATGATTGGGAATCTGCATTTGGAAGTAGCGGCCAGGGTGGACCTGCGAGCACTATTAACCAACCAGCGGTCTTGCATTTGATAAGTGACAACATCTATTTGAATATAAAATTCTTAGCCCCCTGGGGCGGAAACGGAGATGCCGAATTTACTTACGAAAGATCGACGGCAGTGCCTGAGCCTGCTTCTCTGGCGGTGATTGGTTTGGGACTGATCATGGCGTCGTGTTTGAGTTCGAGATCGATGAGGATCGAGGGTGTCTAATCGAATATTTGCGCTGATCATTCTCTCCGTTGGAGTGCTGAGTGGAAGTGCATTTTGCCTGGCACAACATCAGACTGCACTGTTTTCCCCGGTGCTGGTTAATTCTGCGCTCCCGTACCAGTTGCAACTGCAGGAAACCACATTCGGCTCTGCTGTGCTGCCAACGCTGCATTCGTTCTCTGCTGCAATCCATGAGGGAAAGTGGGTGCTTATCGCCGGACGCACTAACGGACTGCATGACTTCACGAATGTCCCGGCAAACAATTTTCCTGTGCAATATCAGAATCGCGATGTGTGGGTGATTGATCCAGTGACTCACCAGTCATGGAGCCGATCCTTGGAAGACGTCTCTTCCGGTCTTAATGCTAATCAAATTGCCTCGCTTACTCCTACTAACCAGCAGTTCATGCATATTGGCGACCGACTCTACATCACGGGGGGCTACGGTGTCCCCGGCTCCGGAGCAGGTTTCACAACATTTGATACTCTCACGGCGATTGATCTGGATGGAATAGTCGACTGGGTAGTCAATGGCACCGGTCAGGCAGTCGATCATATCCGACAATTAAGCGATCCGATGTTCAAAATTACCGGTGGGGCGATGTATGAGATTAATGGACGCACCCACCTGATATTTGGACAGGACTTCATCGGTGGCTACATCCCTGGCAAAAACGGTGAGTATTCAGAGCAAGTCCGCTCCTTCGACATTGTCGACAATGGTGTAACCTTGTCCGTTGCCAATGCAACGTCGACTCCAAAAGTGCCGGCGTATCGACGTCGTGATCTGAATGTCTATCCCGTTTTGAAACCTGCAAGTGGCGGAGGGGTTGAGGAAGGGCTAACTGTATTGTCAGGTGTCTTCACTTTAGACAACGGAGTATGGACCGTGCCAGTGGAGATTGATGACACTGGTATACCTACGATGGCCGATCCCCTGGCGGCGGGGACTTTTAAGCAGGCGATGAATCAATATCACTCGGCCAAGCTGGGCCTTTACTCCACGACTCAAGGGGCAATGCATGAACTACTGCTAGGTGGGATTACACTCAAGACGTACGACGAAGGAACGGGTACTTTTATGCAAGACGATAATATGCCTTTCACGAGTCAAGTGACATCCGTCGTGGTGGACGCGAGTGGAAACTATTCACAGCATTTTCTGGGAGCATTTCCTGAGTTGTATGACACCCAGAGCAATTTACTCAACTTTGGTGCTAATGCGGAGTTTTTCTTGGCCCCGAATATCGCAACCTATGGCAATGGGGTCATCAATCTCGATCTACTTCATGGGGAAACGGTGGTCGGCTATGCGTTCGGCGGGATTGTTTCGAACGCGCCTCATGTGCGGGGTGTAGTAGGAGCCATGTCGTCTGCGTCAAATCGGGTGTTCGAAGTTGTAATCACACTGTTGGAAGGGGATTACGATCGAAATGGTGTGGTCAATGGTTTAGATTTGGCCATGTGGCAAGCGAGCTATGGCACCGCTGTGGCACCGGGGTCCTACGCCGAGGGCAATGCGAATGGCACAATCGATGGCGCGGATTTTCTGATCTGGCAGCGCAACGTGAATGCAACGTTTGCCAGCAATCGCTCGGTGCCGGAACCAGCCGCTTGGATACTCTTCCCAGGTTTATTGCTGACAGCCGTCGCCGGAAGGCGGTGGTAGCATGATCGTTCAAGAACCCCTGGCGTTCTGCCAACAGCTATCATGGATGGATTACTTATCTAGTAATGCAAGTGCCACTGCTACCCGTCAGCAGTTCGGTGAACTTGTCGAGATGGCCGATAAGGGCAACGGGGTCTGATAGTCTTGAGTTCGTGACAAAATCAATTGCTGCCTCAACTTTCGGGCGCATCGATCCACCACCGAAGTGCCCCGCCGCAAGATATTTTCGGGCTTCGACGACTGTTATCTCACTGAGCGGCACTTCATTGGGCTTGCCGAAATTGAGGCAGACATGTTCGACGCCGGTGAGAATCACCAGGGTGCCGACGTCGAGCTCGCGAGCCAGCAGCGATGAAGTAAGATCCTTGTCGATAACCGCTGCTGCGCCGGTCAATTGTCCAGCGGCGTCTCGACAGACGGGAATCCCACCGCCGCCACAACAGACGACCAACTCGTCGGCATCGACCAGTTGCCGAATCGTAGGGAGTTCTAGAATTTCAACCGGGCAGGGGGAGGAAACGATTCGTCGAAAACTGCCATCTTCCAGTTCCCGCACCTTCCAACCATCGTTGTCGCGATGCGCTTCTGCAACGATGCGATCCATGCGCGGGCCGATCGGCTTGGTTGGATTCTCGAATGCAGAATCGTTTTCATCAACGACTACTGAAGTAACGATGGTGGTTACATGCCGGGGTTGGCTGCGCTCGGCCAATTCGTTCATGAGGCATTGGGCAATCATATATCCCATGCCGGCCTGAGTATCGGCAACACAGAGTTCCAAGGGAATGGTATATAACTCATGCCTGGCGAGTTCTACACGCCGGAGAATATTGCCGACCTGTGGACCGTTTCCATGGGTGATGATCGGTCGATAGCCGGTCAAAATCGCATCGGTCAGGATACGAGCCGTTTGACGGGTGTGAGCGAACTGCTCTTCAATATTTCCTTGTTCGCCAGGAACGCTGATGGCATTCCCGCCGAGGGCGATGACGAGTTGTTGTGGAGTGACCGGTGCCATTGAGATTCCACGATTTAGCGCGAGTCAGAAGCGTAAGCGTCTGGAGCTCGTTGGGCGTTAGGAAAACGGGCGCTCGCGCATGGTGCAAGCCATGATCGCCTTGGCTGTGTGGAGGCGATTCTCAGCTTCGGGAAATACAACCGACTGAGGACCGTCGATCACGGCGTCAGTGACTTCTGAGCCCCGATCGGCTGGGAGACAGTGCATATAGACAGCAGACTTTTTGGCGAGCTTCATGCGACGTTCGTCACAGATCCAGTCCTTATACTTCGCATTCATGGCGAGGCATGCCTGCTGGTTCTCGGCGATTTCTTCCTTAGTCGTCGCATTCTGACGGGCGAGCATTAGATCGTAGACTCCCCAACTCTTAGGATAGACGATATCAGCATTCTCAAAGGCGGCGTCCATGTCGTCAACAATCTCGAACGACCCCCCCGATCCTGACGCGTTTGCCTTGGCGGCCTCAAGCGTGCGGCCCACAAGATTATAGCCGGGGGGATGAGCAAGGGTCACATGCATTCCAAAGCGGGTCATCAAGGTGATCAAGCCTTGGGGTACGCTCAGGGGTTTGGCATACGAGGGGGCAAAGGCCCAACTGACGGCGATCTTTTTACCGGCCAGATCAGTGCCAAAGAGTTCCCGCATCGTTTGCAGGTCGGCCAGTGTCTGTGTCGGATGATCAACGTCGCATTGCATATTGATGATTGGCACGTCGGCGGCCCTTGCCATCTCGCGCATGTATTTGTTGCCCTGATCGAGGATCAGGTCATGACGGATACAGATGCCGTGGCCCATCGAAGCGAGGATCTTGCCCGTATCGGCGGGAGTTTCGCCGTGGCTGATTTGGGTGACGTCGGCATCGAGAAAATGGGCGTGCCCACCAAGCTGGGTCATGCCGGCTTCAAAGGCATTGCGTGTGCGGGTTGATTTGTCGAAGAACAATAAGAACGCCGTCTGATGGGGCAGGAGTTGGGTCGGTTCGCCACGATGGAATTTTTCTTTGAGTTCTGTCGTTGTGTCCAGCAATAAGTCAAGCTCATCGCGAGTGAGGTCGTTTGTTTCGATATAATCGCGGCCTTTAAGATTTGCCATAAATGTTCTTTCTCTCTTTTGTTTTCTGATTATGTTCAACAACCCTGTTAAAGGTATGTGCTCACGATTTCTTTCTCTTGAACGTCATATTTGTTTCGTTAGGCCGACCCGCGGCGAGATCGCAGTAGTTCTGACCAAACCCAGCGTAAAACGCTGCACAGTCAACCAAGTGATCGATTGGCACCGAGTCATTCACCGTGTGGGCGACATTTTCGGGAGCAGGACCAAACCCAACGCATGGAATCCCATACATGCCTGCAATCGACACCGCATTGGTGCTAAAAGTCCAGCGATGTACGACTGGCGGTTTGCCCAAGATTTCTCGGTAGGATTTTACTGCCGCTTGAACAGGTAGGGAATCTTCTTCAAAGCACCAGGTGGGGAAGTATTTCTCGGTTTCGTATTCCAGACCAGTGTAGCTGGGGCGAGAGTAACGCAGAACCTCAACCTTGGCTTTTACCCCGGCCCGTTTGACGGCGTCTTTCACTTCAGCGACGGCGGACTGCTTGGTGTCGCCCACGGTTAGTCGACGATCGAGATGAATGTATGCCTGGCCTGGAACCGCACAAAGGCTGGGAGTCTTGCAATCAATGTAACTGACTGTGATTGTCGCTTTGCCAAGGAATTCGTCGCGAGGCAACCTTTCATTGAGGGCCTCGATTTCGCGGACTACCTTGGCAATTTTGTAGACAGCGTTGTCTCCCTTTTCAGGCATCGAGCCGTGACACGATTTACCGTCGCAGGTGACACCAATTTCCATGCGTCCGCGCTGGCCTCGCAAGATGTTGCAATTGGTCGAGTCGGTGACAACTACCACGTCAGGGCGAATCTTGTCTTCCTGAACGATGTATTGCCAGCAGAGACCGTCGCAGTCTTCCTCCATGACGGTGCAGGTGAGTAGCAGGTAATACTCGGAAAGGTCGAGCTTGAGATCTTGCATGATTTTGGCTGCATAGACCATCGCTGGGATGGCGCCTTCCTGGTCTCCCGCTCCGCGGCCCCAGACTTTGCCGTCCGCCACCTTGCCCTTGTAGGGATCATGCTGCCACTCATCACGATTGCCTACCCCGACCGTATCGACGTGGGCATCGATGGCAATGAGTTTTTTCCCCTTTCCCGGCTTGCCGACTTGTGCCAGCAGATTGCCGAGCTTGTCGGTCCAAATCTTGTCAAATGCCCCGGTGGCTTCCATTTCCTGTCGGATTCGGGCGATGACGGGGCCTTCCTCGGCCGATTCACTCGGGATGGCAATCAGGTCGCGCAGGAAGCGGACCATCTGTTTTTCGTACTTTTTCGCGGCTGCGTGCAGGGGGTTGCTACTTTTCATAATCGGAGCAATCTACCAGAAAGCATTGCCATGTCTATGCGGAGCATCCACATTCTGCTTGTCTGGCCGCTGCTTCTATGGCAAACTAGAGTCAGTGGAAGGATAGTCCGGCTGCTCGCCGGGCATGAGTTGGCCACTTCGATCCCAGACTTGGTTGGCTAGAGGCGGAATACTGCGACGCAGGTTTCTATGCACTAAAGCTAACTTGCTTATTATTAGGGAGGCCAACTATCGTGGCGACTGTCACCGAAACTAAAAATCTTGAAGGCGGGCAATCGCTCGCATGTCAGATCAATGGGGCCGACGTCGAGGTCCTGTTACCTGCCGATGATGAGTTGACGCTGCTCGACGTACTGCGAGACTACTTGGGGATTACTTCGCCCAAGAACGGTTGTCAGCCCCAGGCCCAGTGCGGTTGTTGCACAATCCTGATGGACGACAAGCCAGTACTTTCGTGTGCAATTAAACCCGCCAAAGCGGCTGGCAAATCGATCACCACGCTTGAAGGACTCGAGGAAGAGCATCGCCAGCAAATTGCCGAATCGTTCGTCCGCTGTGGAGGGGTCCAATGTGGTTTCTGCATTCCAGGCATGGCAATGCGAGGTGTGGGCCTCTGCAGTAAAAATCCTGAGCCTTCACGCGATGAGATTGCTACGGCACTGAAACCTCATTTGTGCCGCTGCACGGGTTACGCGCAGATCGTCGATAGCATCGAGCAATACGCCAAACTGCGACGAGGGGAGAAGATTCCTCAACCGACCTCAGAAGAAATGTCGGGCAAAGTGGGAACCAATCTCCCTCGCTACACAGGCCACGATGCTGTGCTGGGGGATCGTAAGTTTATCGACGACATGACCGTGCCAGACATGCTCTACGGGGCGGTGCGATTGACCGATCATCCTCGTGCCAAGATCTTGTCGATTGATCCCAGCCGTGCACTTGAGCTCGAAGGTGTACATCGCGTGGTGACCGCCGCAGACGTGCCGGGTGATCCGCTGGTAGGGCTTATTGCCAAGGACTGGCCGGTGTTCGTGGGCATTGGCGACGTGACCCGCTGTACCGGTGATGTGATCGCGGGAGTCGTTGCTGAAAATCAGCGACTAGCTCGGCGTGCTGCGGAACTGATCGACATCCAATACGAAGTGCTGGAGCCAGTCACAAGTCCCCGTGCTGCGCTGGAACCAGATGCACCGCGAGTTCATCCGCATTTGGATTCGAACTTACTTAGCAAATCGACTCTCAAAAGGGGAGATGTCGAGGAGGGCTTCCGTAAGTCGGCGTACATCATTGAGGATTCTTACGTTACCCAGCGGATCGAGCATTTATTTCTCGAACCTGAAGCATGTTTGGTAATCCCACAAAAGTCGGAAGATGGAGAACGCGGATTGTTTGTTTATACCCAGGGTCAGGGGGTGTACGACGATCAACGCCAGATCTCGTCGGTTCTGGGAATCGACCCGGCACGAGTGCAGGTTGAACTGGTAAGCAATGGCGGGGCGTTTGGTGGCAAAGAAGATATGTCTATCCAAGCCCAAACTGCTCTCATGGCGTGGCTAGTGGGTCGCCCGGTGAAGCTCACACTCACCCGGCCCGAGAGCTTTAGGATTCATCCCAAGCGACATCCTATCGAATTGGATTACAAGATTGGTTGCGACGCTGAGGGCCACATTATGGCCGTTAAGGCGCGGATTATCGGTGACAAAGGCGCATATGCATCGGTCGGTGCCAAAGTGCTCGAACGGGCTGGCGGACATTGCACTGGTCCCTACCGAGTGCCTGCTATCGACATGGAGTCGCTGGCTGTCTACACAAACAACCCTCCCTGCGGCGCGATGCGGGGCTTTGGGGCCAATCAAGCCGCTTTCGCTATCGAGGGACTCCTCGATCGACTGGCCGAAAAAGTCGGCATCGACGCCTACGACATGCGCGATCGCAACATCCTCGAGCCCGGGGAAGCATTTGCTACCGGGCAGATTCTTGACAAACCCTTTGGCTTGCGAAAAACCCTCGAAGCGGTGCGTGACATCTATAAGAGTGCCCCGTATGCGGGAATTGCATGCGGCATCAAGAATGTCGGCATCGGCAACGGAATGCCAGACATTGGTCGCGCGGCCCTCACGGTTGAAGAGGAAGGAATGATACACATCCGCACGGGTTTCACCGAAATGGGGCAGGGGCTCTTTACCCTGTGTATCCAGTTTGCGGTCGAGGCAACCGGGTTGCCGCCGGAATACTTTACGGTGTCGACTGACACGACCCTACAACTCAATTGTGGACAAACGACGGCCAGTCGGGCAACGGTCTTAGCTGGCAATTCGATCGCCGCGGCGGGAGAAATGCTCAAGAAAGCACTTGATAGTGGAAAAACTCTTTCGGAGCTCGTCGGCCAGGTATTTCAAGGTGAGTGGGTTTGCGACTACACGAGCAAACTGGGATACGACGTGGACAAGCCGGGCGGGCCGAAGACGCATTTAACCTATGGATTCGCCACACAGGTGGCGATTCTCGATGAAGACGGTCGGCTCGTGAAAATGGTTGCTGCCCACGACGTGGGTCGTGTGTTGAACCCGGTGCAACTCGATGGGCAGATGTATGGCTCGCTGCACATGGGAATCGGCTATGCCTTGACCGAAGATTTCCCCAGCGAAGGTGGTGTCATCCAGGCCAAAAAGATGAACGACTGCGGTGTGCTGCGGAGCCATCAAATGCCAGAGATGGAACTGATTTATATCGAAGAACCCGACCCGGAGTGCCCATTTGGTGCCCGCGGTGTGGGAGAAATTGGTCTCGTCCCCACCGCACCTGCCATCGCGGGGGCTCTCTATAAATACGACGGTATCGTGCGGAGAAGTCTGCCGATGAGCGACTCCCCGGCAGCGCGGGCCATTACCAAACCGCAAGCGAAGCGCAATGGCCGAGCTAAGTAACGTGGCCAGTTCTCAGCCGATCGGTGTGTTGCTCGCAGCGGGTCGAGGTCGACGGATGAATGGAGGCAAACAGTTTCATCCTGTGGCCACAGAGTCAGGTGAAAAACCCCTTGTTGCATCGGCGTTCGATTCTATTGCTGCCGTGTGTCGCTCAATGATCGTCGTCGTAGGTCATCGAGCTGAGGAAGTCTTGGCGGTGCTGGGAGACCGCGATTTTGAAAGCGTGGTCGCTGATGCCGACGCCCCGATGTTTCGCTCGGTGCAGGCAGGCCTGCGGGCAGCCCAGTCCTGTGATCAAGAAGCCAGCGCGCTCTTACAATTGGGAGATCATCCGCAGGTTGCCCGGGCGACTCTTCTATTAATGATGGCTATCGCTACCGATAATCCTACCAAAGCGGTCATGCCGGAGTATCAAGGGGAGGGGGGCCATCCGGTCTCGTTACCCCCTCAGTTGATCCGCGAATTGCTTACCACAGAATGCCCCGACGGACTGCGGGGATTCTGGAATGCATTCCCCGAGAAGTGTATGCGAATCGCTGTCAATGATCCGGCCGTTGTCCGAGATATCGACATATTGTCATGATTTGAACCGGGGTCTTCAACAAAAATCGGGCTTTTTGGCTCGTCTTTGACATATTTCCGAATTTCTGTAGGTTGCATGTAGCTTGGATGCTACCTGAGAGGAATCGGAGAGTTTTTTTCTCCGTATAGGTCGAGCGCTAAGATTCTGCCAGGCACGTTTTGAGAAATCGGAGCGCAACAGCATGTTCACAATCAAGCGATTCTTATTAGCACTTGCTTTTGGGTTGATCTTGGCAGCGGTTGCGATCGCGGTTCGTACACATTATCGCTACCAGGTGGCAGATGTCATGGATGTACCCCTTCAGGAATTTACCAACGCAGAGTATCCCGAGGACCCTGCCGGGCGTAGTGAATACCTGACCGAGTATCAAGGGCGTCGCCTGCGGCTGGTTCGCAAAGACGCCACGCATTTCGACTTTGTCTTCGAACCGTTGCGCGAGGAAATTGCAAAGGTGACGGTCAAGGATGTCGACGTCAGCTTGATGACCCCCAGTTTACCCGAGTGGACCAAAGAGGATGCAGGCCTCCAGCGGATCGCACTGACCGACCGGCAATGGAATCGCCAGCAGGTGTATTTTGGTGGTCCCGAAGATGGGCGCGTGGAAGTGAGTGGTGGAAATGGCTGGGAGGTTGAAAATCTCTACTCGGTTGCGCTGGCCAAGAACTGTCTCAATGCAGGGTTGTGGGAACTGATTCTTACCGTCGAGGAGAACGGTCAGAAGAAGATGTACTACCAAGGTTGGTTCACGTTTCCCTTAGGACTCTACAGAGAAATCTTCGAACACAACACGGGATTGGCATACTGGGATCACTGGTATTATTTAGAGCATTGGTTTGATCCCGCTGGGATGGTGATGCATCTGGATAAATTGCGCGAAGTCGAGCAAGAATGGCAACCGACCTCCAAGTTCGATCCCCAGGAGCCATTGATGTTTGCAGGAGAGCAGGTCCGCAAGCGGAGGACCACCGTAGCGGAAAACATCCGCACCTGGGGCGACTTTTATCGGCCCCAGCAGGTGCGCTTTGCCACCTTCATTCCACCTGGGCGCTATTCGGTCAGCCATCCTTGGAGCAACGAATACCAGCGTATGGAAGAGTTTGAAGCGGCGATTCTTCGCAAGGTGCGCACCCCTGCCACCGACGCCTTTCGCGATGAAGTGGAATTGGTATTTTCCAGCAGGCAGCATCCCGGCAAGGTGCGTTTCTTAGTCGGCGGCATAGATATCGAGTCCTTGCCCCAGCTTTCAACAGAGGAATATCCCAAAGGTCTCTACATGCCCATGGGCATCGGTGTGCCGCCTTTTTATCAGGACTACTCCGACCTGGAGAGCAATCCGCCCCACGAGACGGGCTACTTCAGTCTGCTGTTGGATGATAAAGACCAGTGGATCGATCACCATAGTTTCGCCATCGATGGGCCGGTAATGCATCGCGACGAGACGGATTCTAATTTAATACACATGTACTTGCTCTCCTACGAACGTCATTCGCTCATCGGACACTGGGTTATTGATGTTTCTCAACCGGAATCAGATAATCCGGTGGAAGATCTGGCGGCACGTTGAGACTTGAGCCATTCAACTCACGATTTTGAAATCATTCGATGGAATCCCAGTTCGAATCGGTCGTAGGCATCCGGGTGGGTTCGTTCCTGGCCGTGTTTGCTGCGATGGCCCTCTGGGAGATTTTTGCGCCGCGCCGGAAGCTAACCCTCTCCCGAGGACCCCGCTGGGGGAGTAATCTGGGGCTGGTGATTCTTAACAGTGTGATGCTCCGGTTTCTCGCGCCGGTGGGAGCATTGAGCGCGGCGTTCTGGGCCGAGACCAATGGTTGGGGGTTGTTTCATTCCCTGACGGTTCCCTATTGGCTGGCCGTCGTCTTGTCGGTGGTGCTGTTGGATCTGGTGATCTACTGGCAGCATGTGATGTTTCACTATGTGCCTTTCTTGTGGCGGTTCCATCTGGTGCATCACGCCGATCTGGATATCGACGTCACCACCGGCCTGCGATTTCACTCGATTGAGATTGTGATCTCCCTGGGAATCAAGGTCGTGACGATCTTGCTTTTGGGAGCACCTCCTATGGGGGTGGTTGCCTTTGAAGTCCTTTTGAACGCGACCTCGATGTTCAACCACAGCAATGTGCAGCTTCCCTTACGGATAGATGCCGTTCTCCGCTGGCTGACGGTCACCCCCGACATGCACCGCGTGCATCACTCGTGGCATAAGCGGGAGACGAACAGCAACTTCGGCTTCAATCTCCCCTGGTGGGATCGCTTGTTCCGCACCTACCGCGATCAACCCCAAGACGGTCATCTCGGCATGACCATCGGACTAAAAGAGTATCGAGATGAAAAACAGACCGAGCGACTACACAAAATGCTGACGCTGCCGTTTAGCAAGGAGTAAAAAAATGGTCGGCAAGCCGTGGCCTACTGGCCCAAAGATTCTTGTAGTATTTGTGCCAACATGACCAACATGACCAACATGTGTGGCGGGTGGCGGGTGGTTAGTGAATGGTGAATGGCTTTGGTGTGTAGTCGGTTTAACAGACCCATTTGTGGGCTGTCGATAGGATCGCCTGATCGTTGAAGTCAGCAATCGCTCTACAAACGTCTGGACGATAGATATCACCTCGATAGGAGTCGATCAATGAGCATGACTAAAAGCGGCAACACGCTGCCACTTGTAGCAATGGCACTCCTGCTTGTGAATTATCCAGAGCCTTCCTACGCTGCATCGACCGTAACGCTGGGTAGTGATATACCCGCCGCCGAGCGAGTCCCTGTTGAAAATATCGGCCATGGCTCTTGGGATGCTTTGCTGAAGAAATACGTCGATTCTCAGGGCATGGTTGACTACACCGCTTGGAAAAATAGCCGGGACGATATGCGAGCGCTGGACCAGTATCTCGATCAGCTCTCGAAGGCAGACACGGCGGCAGACGCAACGAAAGCCGACAGACTCGCCTTTTGGATCAATGCCTATAATGCCGTCACCGTGAGAGGAATTCTGCGGGAATATCCTACGACAAGTATCCGCAATCACACGGCCAGGCTGTTTGGCTACAATATCTGGGACGATTTGCAGCTATATGTGGGAGGCAAGTTGGTTTCGCTCAATCAGATGGAGCATGAAATACTGCGTAAAATGAATGAGCCGCGAATTCATTTTGCCCTGGTGTGCGCTTCGATCGGTTGTCCACGACTCTTGCAGGAAGCATACGTGCCTGAGAAAATTGATCAGCAACTGACTGCCAATGCGAAAGCCTTTTTTGCTGACCCGGCGAAGTTTCAATTCGAGGTACAAGACCAATTAATTTCTGTCTCGCCGATTCTCGATTGGTATGGGGAAGATTTCGGCAAGACAACCGCAGCACAACTTCAGCAGATCGCCCCCTATCTGCCGGAGGCAGCACGTGAACTGGCCAAGAGCGGCGAAGCACGTGTCCGCTATCTCGATTACGATTGGGACCTGAATGACCAAGCCAGAGAATAGCGGCAGTCGAAAAAAGATCGTGCTCTTTGTGATCCTGGCAGGGGCGATTGGTGCCGGTTCCTATTTTCTGCGCGACCTGCTTACTTTAGAGACGCTTGTTGAGCAGGAGGCGCGACTACGAGATTTTCATCAGGCGAATCCTCTGTTGTCCTATGTGGTGGCCTTCTCGGCATATGTGGCCGTCACCGGTCTCTCATTACCTGGAGCCACTGTATTGACTTTGGTTGTCGGTTGGTTTTTCGGGCTGGTGCGGGGAGTCATCTTGGTGAGCTTCGCCTCGACCACTGGGGCCACGATTGCTTTCTTGCTAAGCCGCTATCTATTTCGCGACGCGGTACAAAGCCGCTTTGGCGAGCGACTGACAAAATTCAATGAGATGCTTCAACGCGATGGTGCATTTTATTTATTTAGTTTGCGGTTGATTCCGGCGGTTCCATTTTTCGTGATCAATGCCGTAATGGGACTTACTCCCATCAAAACCAGGACATTCTGGTGGGTAAGTCAATTGGGAATGCTGCCAGGAACGTGTGTGTACGTCTATGCCGGTTCGAGTGTACCATCTTTGCAAATGCTGGCGGAAAAGGGCATTGGCGCGGCCTTTTCAGGGGGTCAGCTTTGGCAGTTAATCACCGCATTTGCCCTCTTGGGTATCTTCCCGCTTCTGGTGCGTTGGATCATGCGATACTTCGGCAAGGGTATGCCTGCCGACACACCCGATGCAAATTAAGACAGGGAGCCATCATATATGACTTATCAATCTATATTGGAGCCTTGTGGTCCCTTTAACGAAACATTGGAATCGAATGTCCACCCGCGTGACTGGCAAAATCCGAAGCCGGCAGCTCGTTACAACCTGGTGGTCATTGGTGCAGGGACCGCAGGGCTGGTAACGGCAGCGGGAGCTGCAGGGTTGGGTGCGAAGGTTGCCCTGGTGGAACGTGGGTTGATGGGAGGGGATTGTCTCAATGTCGGTTGTGTACCCTCCAAAGCCGTCATTGCCGCCGCAAGAGCGGCAGCATCCGTACATACTGCAAACGAATTCGGCGTTCACAACACGCTGGAGAGCATCGATTTTCCCGCCGTCATGGAGCGGATGCGGCGACTGAGGGCAGAGATCAGTCCCAATGATTCAGCCCGCCGGTTTCAGGAACTGGGGGTCGACGTGTTTTTTGGACAAGGAAGCTTTGTCGATTCCAGCACTTTGGAAGTCGATGGCCAGAAGCTCTCCTTTAAACGAGCAGTGATTGCTACTGGTGCCCGCGCCGCAGCACCCCCGATCCCCGGGCTCGATACCGTTGACTATCTCACGAACGAAACTCTGTTCTCGCTTACTGAGCTACCCGAACGGCTGGGCATCATCGGTGCTGGCCCTATCGGCTGCGAGATGGCTCAGGCGTTTGCCCGTTTGGGTTCGCAAGTCTTCCTGGTTGAGGCCGAGCACGGCATACTCCCTCAGGAAGATCGCAAGGCGGCAGAAATTGTTCAGCAGTCATTGGCGAACGACGGTGTCACTCTGCTCTGTTGTGGCAAGCAGCTCCAGATAAAGGCCGAGAATGGTAAACCACGCCTGACCGTCGAGTCGCATGGCCAATCTTATGATCAGCCGTTGGACCAATTGCTCGTAGCGGTGGGGCGCAAGCCCAACGTGGAAAACCTCAATCTGGAAGCCGTCAATGTCCAGTACAACCAGAAAGGGGTACAGGTCAACGACTATCTTCAGACGACCAACCCGCGTATCTACGCAGCTGGCGACGTTTGTTCGCCATATCAATTCACCCACGCAGCCGATTTCATGGCAAGGATCGTGATCCAAAATGCATTGTTCATGGGTTGCGCAAAGCAATCGAAGTTGACCATTCCCTGGTGCACCTACACTTCGCCGGAGATCGCCCACGTGGGGATGTATGAGAAAGACGCTGGGGCAAAGGGGATCGAGCTGGACACGTTCGTCCAGCAATTGGCTGAGGTGGATCGGGCGATTCTCGAAAGCGAAGACTCCGGATTTGTCAAAGTGCATGTCAAACGAGGGACAGACCAGATTGTCGGTGCGACCATCGTCGCTCAACACGCTGGCGACATGATCTCAGAGATCACTCTGGCGATGCATGCCGGAGTAGGCCTCAAAAAAATTAGTAGCGTTATTCACCCTTATCCCACCCAGGCCGAGGCGATCCGCAAGTTGGGCGATCAATACAACAGAACGCGTTTGACCCCAACAGTGAAAAAACTCATGAGCACCTGGCTTAGCTGGACGCGTTGAGCGAAACGACCCAGCCGGACCGCCACGCGGTCCGGGGGGATGACAAATCTCGGAGGCAGGTGTGCCTCCGGCTAAGTGAACTCGCTGGAGCAGACTAATGTTTTCTTGCGACGCGTTTGCAGGGCCATTGCTCCCAATAGGAGTAAGATACATGTCGTGGGCTCAGGCACGGCAGTCGTGGCAGCCACGAGTGGCGTGCCGTAGTTGGCCTGCCAGTCGGCTAGATCACTGGCACTCAACGGATTGGGCGAATCCCCCCGCTGCCAGATGAGAAAATCACGGCCATCGACGTCGCCATCCATGTCGAAGTCGCCGGGAAGTGCCGCGACGACCTCCAACTGGGCAATCGTTGGGAAGTAGTTGACGGTGAACTCTAGGCCCGCTGGCATGGTGGGAGGCTGCAGAATCGTGTCGAAAGTTCCCACAATGCCTGCTGTCGCTGAGAGAAAGTTAAACTGATCCCCTAGAACAGGCACATAAGGCGCGAGCAAGGAGAGATCCAGGGTGCCAGCGAGCGAGGCCGCACCGGTCAGATTCAAGCGGTCGAAATCGTTGAGGCCGGTGCCCATCATTTCGATCTCCAGAATGCCGGTGGCCGAGTGCTGGAAATCGGTGGCCGCCACTTGCCCGGGAGAAGTTCCTATCACGAGCGTGCCATCGTTTTCCAACAGCACAGCCAGGTCGGTGGCGAGGACACCGTCGACCAATGTCAACGTGCTGCCCGCATCGTTGACCAGCGATCCGGTGCCGGTGAAACTCGCCCCCACTGCAATTTGTGTGTTGCCATCAAGATGAAGATCATCGTTGAGAGTGACTGCTGCCGAAGAGAAGAACCGAGAATCGGTTTGCAGCCGCGATGGATTTGCGTTGACCGTCACGGTTCCAGCAATGTCTTGCGTGGTATTTGAACGCAATCTACCACCTGTAAGGGTGATGGTTGAACCGCTGCTGAAATCTAGATCGAAGCCGTTGATGAAGAGCTCGCGCGTATTGTTGATGTTGACCGTTCCGTCAAAGGAGCCAAAATTAAAAATGCTGACGATCTCAAGATTCCCGGCAAGTGCATTTAATTGGCCCGTTTCTGCGGAGCCGTCCCAATCGTTGGAATTGTTGGTCACTCGTAACGTTCCGCCATTTTCGGCGTCAATGCGAGTATTGTTGTTCACCTGTGCTGTGATAAGGCCATTACCATTAATACCTTCCGCACCATCATTGGTGATGTCCCCGCCACGGAGTTCGCCGCCGTTGAGGTCAACGAGGTCAGCGACATTCGTGTTCCAGGCGTTGCCGACATCAAGGATTCCGTCGTTGTCGGCGGTGCCGATGGTTCCGACGTCGATGATCGCCCCGTCAACATTGAGCACACCATCGTCGGCAAGCAGTCTCGCTGAGCCGAAAAAGCGCACAGGTGCATCAATCGTACCGTTACCATGCAATGAGGTCGAAGTTGCGGCAAGCTCGCCTGGCCCGTTGACCGTGCCACCTGCGATGATATTTGGGTCGGCTAGGCTACCGCCTGTCATTCGGAATTGCCCCCCCACTCCAGTAAGAATGTTCATCGAGCCGCCGATTTCGACTCGTGCGCTGCTGATAGCAAACCCGGTCACATTGGTGGTTCCGTCTAAAATGACGTCTGAACCTGCTAGTAAGTTCGTACCGGAAGTTTCATTGATAAGATTCAGCGTGCCCGTAGGAGAGAGGGTCCATGAATCATTGGGATTGTCGAGATTCACGGTCAAGCTTCCCAAGTTGCCGGCATTTAGATTGTCGATATCGAGAATCTCCAAGCCATCGCCAAAGCTATCGAAACTCGCAGCGTTGACTACGACGGCAGCATCAACATTGATCAGGGCCGTCGTATCGCCATCCGTGCCGTCGAAGTCGACTGTGCCGCCGGACATGTTGAAAGTGACGGCTTCATTAAAATTCACCGTGGTTTCACCCAGGCGAAAGGTTCCAGTACCGGTGAACTCGGCGTTGTTCACACCATTGACCGTATCGAAGTCGACAATACTGGTGAGTTCCAGGATGGCCCCGGCAGCTACATTGACGTCGGCATCAGAGTTGAAGTCCACTAAAGCAGCAATTTGAGAGATGCCCGTGCCTCCCACGTTCAAGTTACTACTACTGCTGCCAGCGTCGTCACCAAAATCAATCCCCTCACCCGACCAGATGGGGACCACACCAGTCGTGTTGTTGAGGTTAATGGTACTGGAATCGAAAGTAGTCGTGACATCGGCGGTAGTCAGATTCATTGAACCGCTGTTGAGAGTGGTGGTAGTACTAAGAACATTACCTCCGTCGTTAAAATCCGGGTCTTGAACGGCGATCGTGAGCGTTGCCCCGGCATCAATGGTCCAGATGCCTCCATCGTAGTCCATGTTGTCAACGCTGACTGTGGTACTCGCCGAGACAGTTATACTATCATTCTGATCCCAAGTTCCCATGCCAGTGATCGTCCCGCCGTCAAGAATCGTGTTACCCGCGGCGGAATTGGTATCCAATTCAAAACCAGCGTCGATGTCGACCGTACCGCCGTCAAGGGTAAAGGGTGCGTTGATGGCAGTGTTGCCGTCCACGTTGAGCGTGCTGCGCAATACAAATCGTGATGCACCGCTGATGGCGACGCTACCGGTTCCAGAGGAGTTGGCGGTGATCGTGTTGGTGTCCTGAATCCACTCCGATGAGCCATCGACAATAATCGTGCTGCCGTTGCCCACAAGCGTAAACGGATCATTCATCGAATTGGTGCCAGACTCCTCGAACATGCCGTTGACGATTGTCAGCGTCACCCCGTCATTAATCGTATGAGCACTGCCGACGCCTCCGCCGTCCATGTCAAAGACAGCGGTATCAATGGTGGTGTCGGCAACGACAGTCGAAGCTCCAGCATTGCGCAGCGTACCTGCCCCTGTGAAAGTGCCCCCGCTATATTCAGCACCACTTCCCATCGATACCAATCCGCCGGCAGCGATGTCGATATTCGTCGAAGTTGTGGTATTCGGACCACCAGAGGTGTTCACGTTGAGGATGCTGTTGGCGGCGACGTTGACGTCTCCAAACAGATTGAGTTCGTCGCCACTGATGGTCGATGTGCCGCCACCAGCTACATTGATCGTGCTGGAAGAGATAAACTCCCAGGGAACCGCGTCGGCCGCATTCGTTACCGAGAGTGTCCCACCGTTGAGGTTGACAACGTGATTTATGATGTCGTCGGCAGTAGCGTCATTATGATTTATATCGAGCAGTCCACCAGCATTGATCGTGGTGACATTGGTAGAAAATCCACCCCCATCGAGGTTGAAGTTGGCATCGTTGATGATGACCGAGGCCCCAGCCCCAACCGTGAGCGAGGCGGTTGATCCGGGCATCTGAAAATCAACACCCGCATTGATCGTGGCGTCGTCGTTGAAGACAATCAGATTGTTGTTTGTAATTGTGCCCCCGCTGGCGGTCACGGTGCCGTCGAATTGGAGCGTAGTACCGGCGGCGACCGTCGCGGTGCCGTCGGTCATCGTAAGATTCGACTCGATCACGCCCGTGCCGGAATTAACATTCAGCAGAGCACCACCGCCTGCCGCCATCCCCCAAGCGGCACCTGAAATTGTGGCGGTGCCAGAACCACCATTGAGATTCAGAGTGCCGGGAAAGGTGGCACTGCCAGCAAGATCCCAAGCAAAGTTATTTTGGATCTCGCCATTTAGTCCCACCCTAATTTCACCATTGAGATCATCGTTGCCGTTGGGGATGTCTATGATGAGTGTCGAGTTGCTGAGCGCTTCGATGAGTGCTGTGCCGGAGCCGCCACCGTCCCAGTCGAAGTTGCCAGTGCTCAACCCGAAGCGATTGATGGTCAACGTACCCCCCGCAGCTTGGACGTTGCCGTCGTTACTAAAGTTCGTATTCCCAGCGATCTGAACGACACCGTCGCCGCTGATGCGACCCCCATCGTTATTATCCAAAAAGGCATCGACCTGCAGGCCACTGCTACGGAGATCGACCAGGGCGCCGTCGTTAATCACCAGGTTGTCGGTATCAACTTCAAAAGCGCTCGCGCCGTTGTCGATAAATAGCGAAGCATTACCTCCTCCTTCGAGTGTGATCGTCCCAGAATGGGTGCCTCCATTGACTGTCAAGTTGAATCCGTCGGTAAAAAGATCCCCAGCAGATGCGCCGATGGTCAGGGCACCGATGGTTCTGTTAGCGACAAGTCGAGGGTCTGGATTGGTGTTAATAAATGCTGTGTCGCCAACGTCGTCAGGGATGCCTTGAAAATCCCAACTAAGTGGGTCGTCCCAATCGCTGGTACCGGCACCCGTCCAAGTAAAATCGACCGCATTGGAAGAATGGGGAATCGACGCCAAAAGCATTAGAGTGAATAGCGTGTTGAAGATCGAGCATGTAGTGTAGAAGCGGATGAAAAAAGCCACGGTGTTCTCCTTTTCGTAGAGAAGATGAGCGCCAACGGTGATTCGCCTGCCGACGCTAGAAGAGAGAGGTCGAAGGTGCGGTAGCTGATTCTGAGCGCGCTAGAAAAGCCGTTCGCGCTCAAACACTGCAAAGAGCCAATTTGTTTCATCGTATGCCCTCCAGCAGCTTCGCAGAGATTCCTAATGAGGTTGGACAGGCAACGACCGCACCTTACAACTGGTAGTCAGGACTGACAACCTTTTTTCTGAGAAAAAGCCGGAATAACTTTTTTTCAGTTAGGTACAAGGATTGCGTTATAGTGCCAACACGATAATTGAAAGTATCTAGGAGGATCTCTCTCATTAATCGTGTCAGAATGGCGTTACGCTGAAAAAGATTTTCCGACAGAATGTTGGAGTCAGCACTTTAACTTTGCGTGAGAAGCCGATTATTCCGCAGATATAATGCCCCGTCGTGAGGAATATAATTACTGATCGTGTGCTGAGATCTGAGTTCCAAGAGGTATCCGATTTGACTTTTGGCTCTCATCATCCCATCTAGATTTCTCGGGTCGCCGTGGCATTTCTTTTGGGAAAAGAGTTCACGTAACAGTTCCACGACAAACTCTAAATATCTCATATCAGGGTTCCGTGGCTCACCCAAAGTCGTTTCGCGAAGTACCGCCCTGTAGATTTACAATGTATGGTGACTTAATCCAGGGCAATCAGCAGTTCCAGTCCGGCATCGATCTGCACCGTTCGTTCCAGGTCTGGCTCTAAATACTGTGGTGGAATCTTGCCCTGTGACTTTCCCTGTGTGTTTGCGACTTGAACTATAGAGTAGGCGTATTTTCCAGGAATCATATCTCCTTGGAATGTGCCGTCGGCTTGCACATGGAGACTTTTCATGTGGCCAGCATCCAGCGGTTGCAAAGAAATGGCCACATTCCTCACGGGTTGCCCCGCCAGCACGACCTTTCCTTTGACAGGAATAGGTGTACTCTTCATTCCTGGTGGACTGGCCCCGCACCCCAGAATCGATACCAGGACCAGTGCATACAGTGAATATCGCATTTGAGAATAACTCCTTGAGAGTCTGTTAAAGATCAGCATTGATTGTTTGTCCATCTTCTGCGCCGATCATCCATTTCAGCACGATGCCATCGATCGAATCCGAAAGAAAGTGAACCGAGCCGTCTCCCATGGCGGCGTTGAGACCACCTGGATGAAAGGAGAAAGGTTCGTCATTAGGACCACAGTTATTGACAGACCAACGACACCCAGGGGGACCGCCATCTGGGGATGCATTGTTGTTCAGCTTCGCAACGCGGGATGCAGGACTTATGGCGTTGCTAGGGCCGGAGAAACCATTACCCACTGCATCGGCATCTGCCCAAGCGAATACTCGGCGTCCGTTGGGGCCACTCGACATATTGATGGGGTCCGCCGCCCCGGAAACGGGAGTGAAGCGATTGGATAAAGCGCCGTAGTTTTGTACATCCGGATGCGAACGGCCAGCATCTTCAATCCACAGAATTGTGTTGCTGGCACCGTCGGTCACACGTCCATAACCACCACCATCACAATTCAACATCGGGGCCACCACCTGACTTTTCCAATCATCGGAACCACTACCCGGGGTCCTCATCCCATAGGTTGGCGAGCCCTCGCGGGCATCCACGTCCGACAGGGCAACGATCATGTAATCGATTCCACCATAACCATGCATGGGATCTCGAGAACCATTGTCGATCGGTGTGGTAGGGCACAAGAAAGTGTCGATCTTGCTCTTGGCCGCAACCTGTCCCTGAGGGTGTGACGGGTCGTCATAGTTTCGGCCCCTAGCCTCGGGATGTAGCAGACACCCCGTGGGGGTGGAGAGCGATGTTCCCGAACCACTGGGGGTGGCACTGTAAACGACCTTGGGATCAGAGGCATGGTCGAACATGTCGTAGATTGCCTGCTGTTCGATATGAGGCAAAATGTAGGTCGCCGTGGAATGAATCATGTAAGTAGTCGATGCGCCACCAGTTGAATCGCACTGGCCGCTAGGAGGCAGCTTTTTTCGCGCCGATTCAAAATTGACGGCCCCTAGACCAAGCTGCTTCACATTGTTGCTGCACTGCATTCGTCGTGCCGCCTCGCGGGCTGCCTGAATAGCCGGCAACAACAAGGCCACGAGAACGCCAATAATTGCAATTACGACCAACAATTCTACGAGTGTAAAAGCTCGTCTGTCCGCTTCCATTTTTTGAAATGTCGTATACATAGGGCTCCTTTGCGATTTAATCCAACCAGACTGCAAAGCTTCTTACCAATGGCCTCCAAGACCCAAGAATCAGCTTTCCGTGAGGCATTATGAGAGAATCTGTTAAGATTCAGTGAACGGTAAGAGAATTATTGATGAAGCAGGCTTCGTCAAACCTCTTAGCAGGGTTTGTTCATCATCCGAGAGTGCGTTAGCTCCCAGTTTGCTGCGCGTTGGCGAAGCTTCTGGTCGCACGCGCGATTGGACTGATTTAGCAGCGACTTAGGATGGTCACTTTTGGCTGGCTGATCGAGAGAGTAACTCTCTATTGTGTTCCGTGTAAAAAGAGTTCATCGACATACTGAGGCTTCGATCCACTGAACTAGTGACCACTGTTCGGGAGAAAGGTGACTCAGAGTGCGCATTTGCTTGCCGACAACGAGCAGGTCTTGTAACTCGTCGACATCGGTCAGTCGAGGCAGTTCTTCAATCTTTCCCGTCTGATTTAGTTGTTTCGCCAGGTCCTCTGCGGTACTTCTCACACTGTAGGTTAGGGAAGTCCATACCTGGCGCGAAACTGGTACGTTCGACCCTGCTAAATAAAAACCCCCATCATGAGACCGACCTAACACATGCTTGGCGTTGCATCCATTTTCGAGCAGCAATGAGATTGCAGATTGTAACAGTGGCGGAATGAGTTGAGGTGAATCAGCTCCGATAGCGATCACGGCAGGATGATTCGAAAAGAGCCTATCGAACACATGATGCAAGCGCTCACCAAGTCCGCCGACCCCTTGTGAGATCCGGGCGAACTGTTGCCACAGTGAATCTTCAAGCGCCGCTTTTTCAGCGACTGCCCAATAAGGTGTGGCCCCTGTCGCTTGGGCTGTCGCGGTTAAGGTCGCAGCGACGGCAGCCACGGACAAGCGATAGAACTCCTCTGCCATTGCTTCTCCGATTTCTGCAGCCAGGCGTGTTTTGATCGGTGAGAAACCAGGTGTTTTGACGAACACGGCGATGGCGACAGAGCGTAATGTCATCGCAAGCGACTTCCTAAAAGGGCCACCAGTTGGGGCAAGCTCTGTGCCGCCGTGCGCCAAAGGTGACGTATTGTTGTTCTGAACCAACCATCTGAACGATACTTGCGGGCACTCGTAGTGATGGTTGCGGGAATTGCTCGCAAAGGAATACGCTGTTTATGCGCTTGCCAGACGAGCAGATGGTCTTCGCCATAGGGGACATTCTCAGGAAAGCCACCTAGCCGCTCAAAAGTTTCGCGACTCATGCACAGTCCCTGATCGCCAAAAGGAAGCCGCAACCAATGGGATCGCATCCAAGCACCCCACTCATTCAATCGAGTCGCTGTAGGGCCATCGGTCTCGAATTTAAGATTAAAGAAATAGATCGAGTCATGGTCTGACTGCAATGCCGTGCTCAAAGCGGAGATTGCATCGTGTGACAGTCGACTATCGGCGTGAAGAAACCAGAGCCAGCTTCCTTTCGCGAGCCGAGCACCGGTATTGAGTTGGTGGCCGCGGCCGATGATAGTGTGAACCCAATGAATTATTTCTGAATCTGAGAATCGACGAGTCCAGCATTCGAAGTCAGCAGAATCAGTGCTAGTGGTGATTAGCCAAATCTCTGCAAACCAGGCTTGAAAGAGAGCAATTTGCTCCAGCAAAGAATTCCAGGATGAGTCGTCTGGCCCTACAGGTATAATAAGAGAAATCTTGGCCGAATTGACCGGTGCTGCTTTCTTGTGGCAGCAAAGTTTGTCAGAATCAGTGGTCGCGTGATAGGTTGCCATGAAGTTACGTGCTAGTAGCGGTTTCAAAATGTGATTTAAGTTCTTGTGAGCCGTAGGCGTTAGCCTCGGGTGACGTCAATTCTTAGCCCAAACACATGTTCACCCAATGCTGGTGCATTCGACTCACGATTTTGAAACCGGTTCTAGTCATTTTCGTCTCAATCTGTAGTCAACTTCACGGAGCCGACAGGCATGAGTGATTAGAAACTCTCATGGTATCGAATATTTTCAAGGTCCATAGTAGGGCCTGATTTTTTTAGATTAATCTTTGCCAGAAAGGCGAACACAAAGTGAGTTTTGCCGAACATCAAGCCGTCGAGGCTTCCGTATATGAACGTTATGCAGAGGCCGCCAATCAAGTGGAGCCAGCCCTCTGCTGTCCGATAGAATACTCGCCAGACTTCTTGTCGGTGATTCCAGACGAGATTTTGGAGCGCGATTATGGCTGTGGCGACCCCACTCCCTACGTGAAAGAGGGAGAAACGGTTCTCGACTTGGGCTCAGGAGGTGGAAAGCTTTGCTACATTCTCGCGCAAGTAGTTGGACCACTGGGCCGAGTGATAGGAGTTGACTGCAACACCGAAATGCTGTCACTTGCTCGCCGCCATCAACAGGCCGTTGCCGAGCGGCTTGGTTTCGGAAATGTCGATTTTCGCTATGGGTTAATTCAGGATTTGCGTCTGGATCTGGACCTGTTGGGCCGCGAACTGGCGCAACATCCGATTCACAATCCCTCGGATTGGCTAGCGCTGCGTCACCTGGAAGATCGACTCAGGGGAGATCAACCCATGATCGCCAGTGACTCGGTTGATTGCGTGGTTTCCAACTGCGTGTTAAATCTGGTCCGTCAGCAAGACCGTTGCCAGTTGTTCGAGGAGGTTTTTCGAGTTCTCAAGCGCGGAGGCCGGGTTGCAATCAGTGATATAGTATCGGATGAAGACGTACCTGAGCGTATGCAGCGAGACGGGAAATTATGGTCAGGATGCCTTTCAGGCGCGTTTCGCGAAGATCGATTTCTAACGGCGTTCGAAGCAGCCGGATTTCACGGAATTGAAATTGCCAAGCGACAACGTGAGCCATGGCAGACAGTCGAAGGGATTGAATTTCGTTCGATGACGGTGGTCGCATATAAAGGAAAACAAGGCCCTTGCCTGGAGCGCAAGCAGGCGGTCGTTTATCGAGGTCCCTTCAAAAAAGTGGTCGACGACGATGGACACACTTATTGTCGGGGCGAGAGAATGGCAGTCTGCGACAAGACATTTCATCTTTTGCAAGCTCAACCTTATACCGGGATGTTCGATCCCATTGTGCCACTTGAAGAGGTCCCTCTTGCGGAGGCGACGACGTTCAATTGTCGTCCAGCGGCGTTGCGCACTCCCCAGGAGACGAAGGGAAGCGGTTATGCATCGACAATTGAAGCACAGGGTGTTTGCTGCGGCGACGGGGAGCCCTGTTGTTAATGGTCACTACTCAGAGGCATTAGACCACTGACAACTGACAGTGTTGAGGAGAAACTAATCATTCAACTTTCACTATTGCGACAACACAGTCCGCTGGCCGATCCATCACGCCAAGTTGCGATACTTGAATCGGAGGAGAACCGAGCGCTGCCAACCTTTCATGGTATGCTTGCAAGCCACAGGCTTCTTCCGCTTAAGTCCGAGGAAATTAAAGTCTTGCAGGTAAACGTCGGCAAACTATGCAACCAGACCTGCCGACATTGCCACGTCGATGCTGGCCCTGATCGCCGTGAGAGCATGTCTCGGGATACCGCCGAAGCCGTGATTCGCGTCTTGAAAGACAGTGAGATTTGCACGCTGGACATCACGGGTGGTGCTCCGGAGATGAACCCAAATTTTAAGTGGCTCGTCGAGCAGGCACGCAAGTTGGGTCGTCACGTCATCGACCGCTGTAATCTGACGATCCTGGTTGCACAGAGATTCGAATACTTGCCCGAGTTTCTTGCAGAGAATCAGGTAGAGGTCATCGCCTCTTTGCCTTGTTATACTGCCGAGAATTGCGACAGCCAGCGTGGCGACGGAGTATACGAAAAATCGATTCAAGCACTTCGTCGTTTGAATGAACTTGGTTATGGGAACGCAAACAGTTCTTTATCACTTGCACTCGTATATAATCCAGTTGGCCCCTCGCTGCCGCCTTCGCAAACACAGCTTGAAGCAGATTATCGCCGTGAACTCCGTGAGCGGCACGGTATCGAATTCACAAAGCTCTACACCATCACTAATCTTCCAATCAGCCGGTTTCTCGACGACCTCCTGCATTCCGGTCGGTACGAAAGCTACATGCAGAAGTTGGTCGAGGCATTCAATCCTCATGCTGCAGCCGGCGTGATGTGCCGCTCGATGCTTTCGGTTGACTGGCAGGGGAGACTTTACGACTGCGACTTCAATCAGATGCTGGAGTTACCATTGGCAGAAGGAGAATCGCAGACCATTTTTGATGTGGATATGGCTCTGCTCAGCAAACGACGCATCACAACGGGTCGCCATTGCTTTGGCTGCACCGCAGGCGCCGGTTCAGGTTGCCAGGGGAGTCTGGTGTCCTTGTAAATAAAGCTGCTGTTGCCAATGGGGACCCTGTTGGGTACCACGGCGTTTCTCGTCATTTGCGCAATCGGACACTTCCCAAGATTTAGTCATTAATTTTGGTTGAAGACCTCTGTCTCTGGATGCATTGCATACCACGCGAACCAGAAGGAATACATCCATTCGACACCGTGATCGGCTTCTGCAACCCGCAGGCTCTTGGTCTCGGGATTGTATTCGATGACAACTCTCTCTTCGGCAAAGTGATCTTCAATCTTCGTCTTATCCTCGCTGAACGCCGATTCGGGATAAGCGCGATAGGTGTCGCCGATCCACACACCTAAGATCCGTTCTTTGGCGGGTAAGCGGTCGCTGGTCGGCTGAGCGGGAAACATTAGTGCGGGCGATTGAAAATAGCCTGAGTACGGACTCCGCGTATAATCACGTGGATGCCCGGTGTCGTGAGAAAGAACTAGCGTCATAGGATGCTTTTGACTCCATTCGCCCCAGGTCACCAGTTCCAAGGGGAGCGAATCGAGTTCTTTCTCGGCGCCGGGGCCTGAAACGCCTGAGGCTAAGATTTGTGACCAGAGACTCTCGGTTTTTTTGTCTCGGTCGTACATCAACACATTGCTGTTGTAAAGCAGCCCGGAGACCCCAAATTCGCGCTCCCCAACGGGCGTGCGCCGATCAAACACGGCCGCCGAGTCACAGAGCGGACAGTAAGTAACGGCCACTGGCACTTTCCCCACTCGGTCGTTAACGATTTCATGATAGTTTAGGATCTTCAGGGGATAAGCGCGGGCCTCGCCGGCTACTATAACTCCGATTACCCTATCGGCCGCCTGCATGAACGACGCCTCCTTGGTGGCAAGGAAGCGGGCGTTTGTCAGCGCGGGGATACCGTCCTTCGGAGGTCCCCCGCCGAGAATTTGATTGCGATGAATAGTTGTATTGGTGAGATCAAACGCCGGACCATTGCGATTGGTCGAACCTTGAGCCAGCAAGAGATTACCGTCGATTTGCTGACCAGGTTTGAATGGAGAGAACCCGCTCAACTCCATATAAACAATCAACAAGAGCAGAACTCCTAATAAGGCAGAAATCGTCAGCGTAACGCGGCGCCAAGAAAAGCTATGGGGCGAATGGCACGGCATATCTTTGGCAATAGAACTAGATGCCAAAGGGATATCATTAGGCGACTCAGGTGGCATGGAACTCGCTCCAAATTCGTCAGCCTTTCCTGTGATTTAATCGTATCCTATCGATAATTATAGCAGACCACTGGGGACAGAAGTGTGAACTAGCTAACACCTTTGATTATTCATACAGCGGTTTGGAATGTAATTAGTTTCACAGATGGACCCATCGAGTAAACCGTAGAATCGTCGCATCGGCTCACAGTTGCGAAGATTGGCTGAGCGATTTATCAATCTCAGAGACGATCTGCCAGCTAAGATAAATGTACTGAGAGTCAGCTGATTCAGCAACCAGTCACACAGCATTGTTGGAATCGCAAAAAAGGTAGATGAGTCCAAGCCAGCGCCGAAGTTATCTCCGAACTAAGTGATGGCTTGATCGCTGCTGATGAGAGCGGATGCTGCTAAAAGAACCGAGCTTGACGAGATCATGGCCGGCACCGCTGGAGCTGAACTCGGCTAGCATGGCTCGGCATTGCTTACACTTATCTAAATGCGCTTCGATCTGTAGGGTAATTTCTGCATCGAGTGTGCCTGCAAGATAGGCTGTTCGATTTTCCTGGACTACTCGGCAGGGGATGCCGGCATGGGTGCCGGGGTCAGGATGCGCTACTCGGCTAATACCCCAGGCTCCCAGGCCTACAGTGATCAAAATAAAGAGCAGACCTAGTCCCTTGCTACGCATGGCCTGAGAACGACGAGCAACTTGCACCTGCTGACAAATCCCGGATAAATATCCGGCTTGCAGCGTTTCCCAGTCATCGGGTACCCGATTCTTTGGATTATTATGCAGATGGTTCATTGATCGGAATTTCAAGTGGAAAAAAGGGAGGCTTCAATGGCGACAGATCATGTTTTCTTCAACAATTATCGTTAAAAATTGATGACTATTTCTGTTATGCAAAATACAGTTCCCTGTCATTTTTTGAGTTTCGCTCCTCGGATGAGGAAAAATGCCGGTCTAGGGCCTTCGGATCTAAATAATGCCCTTTAAGATTATCTCTGATCCTGCAAATTCGAAGGGAAGTAAACTGATGGCAGAACTTCAAAGACTCCCTGGAAGTTTATTGAAATCTAGAAGTCCTCTATTAGTTGGTTCGACTCTTGAAATTGGCACGCGGTGTACAGCTCTTGCAAGCGCATTGACATTTTTCAGTACGAACTTATTGCGTTTGTAATCTATGGTTCCTTCGGCCCGCAACTGCCCCAAAAGGCTTGTAACCGTTTCTCTGGTAGCCCCAATGAGATTACCTAAATCCTGATGAGAAAGTTTAAGCCGAAGTCGTACACCTTCCGAAGTTTCCTGACCAAATTGCTCCTCCAGATCTAATAACAAGTGAATGAGTCTGTCACGCGCCGATTGGAACATCAAATTTCGAATCCTGCGTTCAATTCTCACCCGTCGCAGTCCTACGAGCTTGGTAATCGCCAAAGCTAAGTCGGAGCGAACTACTAACAACTCTTGAAATACCCTACTTGGGATCATGACCACAGTTGAGCGTTCGATCGCTTCAACAAACTCTTCGCGTTGGGATACATCCAGGAGAGCCATCTCACCAAACAGCTCTCCTTGATCAATAAATGATAGTATCGACTCTTTGCCATCGTTAGTAATTGTAGAAGCTTTGACCATCCCTTCTGCTACAAGAAACACATGCTCCGCTTTTTCCCCTGGCAGATATATGGGGGCTCGGGCTGGGAACCTGCGAAATTTGCTTGAGATCGCTAAATTCTCACATTCCTTGGGGGTAAGGCTGTGGAAAAGGTTGCAGTGCTTCAAATGCCATAGTGAATCAGACATAAGGTGTTACATTGGATTATTGGTGCCGTATGAGTCTCAACTGTGGCCTGATTCGAGGAAGCCAGGGAGGATAGCAATATATTGAGTATTATCAAATTAATTCTTCTGTAGCTGAAATTAATTATAGTATAAGCACTAAGATGAACAGATACCGAACGAAAAGAATGTAAGCATGCTTACATTTCAATCTGGGTACGCAGTGAATAGGAGTGCCGAGGATTCGACCATTATTTGTGGCCACTCTATTACGTCTACATCTTAAAAGTTAGAAAACTAGATGCAGATCGACAAGTGAGTTTTTGCCGACTTACTAAAGGTTTTAGCATGGCTATCAATTTTCGATCCCGATTTTGTTACAACCAAACATTGCTCATATTCATCAGGAACATTTCTGGTAAGCCCAGAGTGGCAGGGAAACTCTCCTAGAATTGAATTGTGAGTAAGCACTTAATGAACATGATCTTACCGCTTCGTTATCTCCTCTGGATCGCTGTGATTGACGTCGCTTGGTTTGCTCCTGGACTGGCTGTTGAACCATCCACTCTTTGGAAGCCTCACGTCATCGAGTCGTCTTGGGATGACCTGACAGAAGGCTTGGAAACACCAGTACAGTGGCAGCAGAAACGGCGGATCTTGAAAAAACGCTTTCTTGAGTTGATTCGTGACCAATTTAAGCCCGAGCGAGTACCGCTTGAACTGAAAATCCACGAATCGGTTGTTGTCGATCAAAAGTACACAAGAAGATTAATCAGCTATCAGGTAGAAATCGACGAACGGGCGCATGCTTATCTTGGCATCCCGCTCGAACTTCCAAGCAAGGCAGCAGCAATCGTTGCTCTCCATGGTACCTTTGCGGAAGGGGCACAACGTGCTGCGGGACTGGTCGATAACCCGGATAAGGCGTACTTGGACCATCTTTGTCGGCGCGGTTATGTGGTGATCGCGCCCGAGCATTTTGTCTCTGGGCACCGTCTACCGCAAGAGGGGGCTTACGATACCGAAGCGTTTTACAAGAAACATCCAGATTGGACGGCGGTCGGCAAATCGACCTGGGAGCATTCCATCGCCATCGACGTCCTGACTGAACTTAAAGAGGTCGACCCGCAGAGAATCGGAGCACTGGGCCATTCCTTGGGTGGACAGGGAGCCATCTTTCTGGCAGCGTACGATGAGCGAATCAAAGTGGCAGCATGCAACTGTAGTGCGCCACCATTTCGCCACAATCCTGAGGTATTGTCCTGGGCTCGCGATCGCTGGTATTCCTACATCAAACATGCCAGGCCGGGAATGCTTCGTGGAGAGCTTCCTCCCATAGATTTTCACGAGATCATGGCGCTGATCGCGCCTCGTGCTTTTCTCGACGTATCAGCCATTAACGACGGCAATTCTGAGGTGCAGCGACAACGGGTGTTGATGCTAATGAGTGTGATGAAGATTTATCAATTGTCAAAGGTGCCAGAAAACTTTGCCTTTTTCATTCATGGTCGCGGCCACTCGGTAAGCCATGAATCGAGACAGCTTCTCTATGGCTGGATGGATACCCACCTTCTGCCTCTTGCAGCCACTGCTACCAGACGAGTCACTCAGCCATGAATTGAATCGAAGGAACATGTAGTATGCACCATCTTGTTTTTCTTGTTATCTATTTGCAATTGAATGCGATTGCTACTGCCGACCGACCAAACGTATTATTCCTTTTTGCCGACGATTGGGGGAGGCAGGCGAGTATTTATGCGGAGTTGGAAAACGAGCCTGATATCAGTGATGTTGTGTGCACACCGAATTTCGACCGCATCGCCAAAGAAGGTGTGTTGTTTCGTCATGCCTTCGTGAATGCCCCCTCCTGCACTCCTTGCCGTAGTTCTCTGCTGTCTGGTCAATATTTTTGGCGGACTGGCCGGGGTGCGATTCTGCGTGGCGCGGTCTGGGATTCAAGTATCCCCAGTTGGCCCCTCTTGCTGAGAGAGAGTGGTTACCACATCGGCCAGAGCTGGAAGGTGTGGGGTCCTGGCACACCTGTTGATGCACCCTTCGGTGGACACGAATACTCTTACGAAGAAGCTGGTGGAAGGATCAATCAGTTTTCTCAAAACGTCACCAAGTTGATTTCCGCCGGCAGATCGGTCGATGAAGCGAAACAAGAAATCTTGGAAGAGGTTCGAGAAAACTTCAGGAAGTTTCTCACCGACAACACGCGCAACCAGCCATTCTGTTATTGGTTTGGTCCAACAAACGTTCACCGCAAATGGGAAAGAGGTTCGGGAAAAACGTTGTGGGGAATCGAACCCCAATCACTCAAAGGAAAACTGCCCCCATTTCTCCCTGACGTACCTGAAGTCAGAGAAGACGTTGCAGACTATCTGGGAGAGGTCCAAGCTTTCGATGCGGCGATGGGTGAGCTCATCGAGGAATTGAGACAAACAGATGCATTTGAAAACACGTTGATCATTGCGACCGGCGATCACGGTCCTCCAGGTTTTCCGCATGGAAAGTGTAACCTCTATGATTTCGGCACACGCGTGTCACTTGCGATCGCTGGACCGGGCGTGCATGGCGGTCGGGTCGTGGACGACTTTGTGTGTCTACCCGATTTGGCACCGACGATTCTGGAAGCGGGCGAGATACCAATTCCCGACTTGATGACTGGCCGCAGCTTATGGCCGATTCTTGCATCCGATCGAAATGGACAAGTGGACCAAACTCGCGATGCCGTGGTGATGGGACGCGAGCGTCATGTCGAAAATGCCCGGGAAGGATTTCTGCCTTATCCACAGCGGGCCATCCGTACGACAGACTATTTGTTCATTATTAATTTCCATCCGGAGCGGTATCCACTTGGCGATCCCTATGGTCTGAAGGGAAGCAATCCCCCTCCCGAGGAAGCGATTCGAGAGAATACGCGCGTCACCCTAGCTGATGAGGATGCGGGACCGACCAAGGCTTGGATCGTCAGTCGCCGTGATGACCCCAAGTGGAAAAATGTTTTCGATTATGCCTATGGCAAGAGGCCCCGTGTTGAGTTGTTTGACCTCAAGAAGGACCCAGCCCAGATGCACAATGTCGCGGCCGATCCACACTATACAACGGCAATCGATGATCTCCGGGAGCGGTTATTGGCAACGCTACAACAGACCGGCGATCCGCGACTGATTAACGATGGCAAGTATTATGAAATGCCACCGCTAGCCGGACCGCTGCCTGAGGAAGCGACTGAATCCAAGGCGAGATAGTATTGGATTACACGGCAGCTTCTTGTCGGATCGCGCAGGCACTACAGGTAGCTTGTTCTTGGCCGATGATGTGTAGCCTGGTAGCCAATAGGGCGTCGAGTTGCTGTTTGGGAGGGAGTTTGACCAGCACTTTGTCCCCTTCGACCTTGATGGGGAAAACCTTCACGGAATAATCCTCACCAGACAGGCTCTCACCGCTCCTGAGCGAGAAGGGCTTCTTGTGCAGTGGGCAGGCGACCTTGGGTTCTTCACCCGCACTCCCAAGGATTCCACGGGAGAGCACAAAGGCGTTTTTGTGCGGGCACATATTTTGGCAGGCGTACCATTCGCCGCGGCTGGTAAAGTTGAACACTGCAATCTGCACGTCGCCATATTTGATGGCAGCTCCCCCATCCTGAGGAAAATCTGCGACGCTCCCGACTTCGACCCACTCGGGTTTGGGAGCGGGTGGCCGTTTAGAGGTTCCGTCGATCTCGTGTTTTGCTTTCGGCGTATTAATCTGCACGAGATCACCATCCTTGGGCCAGTAGACTGGCCGCTGTTGACCCCTTTCGTCGACGAATTCGATGTCGCGCTCATGTTCCTCGGTGTTAATGAACTGGCGATAGAGTTTGCGCTTCTCAGGATCCTCGACGACGGCTTTCCACTCACATTGGTACGTGTCAACCAAATGCTGCATCCTCTGCTCCAATTCGTCGCAAATTCTCAACTTGTCGTGGATAACAACATCTTTCACATGATCGAGCCCCCCTTCGAGTTGTTCGACCCAGGTGGCAGTCCGGGTGAGCTTGTCGGCGGTGAAAATGTAATACATCAGAAACCGGTCGATGTAGCGAATTGCCGTCGCTTCATCAATGTCGGTGGCAAAGAGGTCGGCATGACGTGGCTTCGCACCACCGTTGCCGCAGACATAGAGATTGTAGCCATTCTCGGTGGCGATCAATCCGACGTCTTTGCACTGGGCCTCAGCACACTCGCGAACGCATCCCGATACAGCAAACTTGATTTTGTGCGGAGCGCGAATCCCGCGATAGCGTTTTTCCACCTCGATCGCAAAGCGGACGCTGTCTTGCACTCCGTAGCGACACCAGGTCGTGCCCACACAACTCTTCACGGTTCGCACCGCCTTACCGTAAGCGTGGCCACTCTCGAATCCGGCTTCGATCAATTCTTCCCAGATGTCGGGAAGCTGATGAAGTTGAGCCCCGAAGAGATCGATTCGCTGGCCACCGGTGATTTTTGTGTAGAGACCATATTTCTTGGCGACGTTGCCCAAAACAATTAATTTTTCCGGAGTGATTTCGCCACCAGGCACGCGGGGCACTACCGAGTACAATCCCCCACGTTGCATGTTGGCCAGGAAACGATCGTTGGTGTCTTGCAAGGTTTGATGGTCGGCGTTGATGATTGTTTCATTCCACAGCGAGGCAAGAATCGATGCAACTGCCGGTTTGCAAATTTCGCACCCGTTGCCACTGCCATGGGAGGCTATCAACTCGGCGAATGTTTTGATTTCTATGACTTTGATAATGCTGAAGAGTTCTTGACGCGAGTAAGAAAAATGTTCGCAGAGGTTGTTGTTCACTGCGACGCCAGACTTTTCGAGTTGGGCTTTGAACACGTCTGTGACCAGCGGCATGCATCCACCACAACCCGTCCCGGCCTTGGTGCAGGCCTTTACATCTGCGAGTGAGGTAAGGCCCCCTTCGGTGATGGCCGCACAGATGGCTCCCTTTGTAACATTGTTGCAGGAGCAGATTTGGGCATTCTCCGACATTGCATCTGGACCTCCCAGTGCCGCTGCCACTCCTCCGCCGGAGCCCCCCAATAGTTCGCCCGGCTGGCAGGGCAGCGGATCGCCACTCTTAGCGAGGATCGACAGCGTACCGTAGTCGGAGGCATCACCCACCAATATTCCACCCAAGAGACGCTTTCCTGCCGGATCAAAAAACAACTTCTTGTAGACTCCGCCGATTGGGTCTTCATATACCAATGGGGTAGCTTCGTGGGCAGAGAGTTCATACTGGCCGAAGCTGGCTACGTCGACGCCCATCAATTTGAGCTTCGTGGAGAGATCGGCACCAGTGAAGGTGGCTTGGCTGCCTGTAAGATTCATCGCCAGAATCTCAGCCATTTCATATCCGGGCGCGACCAGGCCATAGACCAAGCCGCTATGGAGGGCAACCTCGCCGACAGCGTAGATATTCGGATCGGATGTCTGCAGATAATCGTTGACCAGCACGCCGCCACGTTCACCAAGTTCCAGGCCGCTTTCGCGAGCCAGATCATCGCGCGGGCGCACCCCACAGGAGACAATAATCATATCAACTTCCAACTCTTCGTCGTTGTTGAACACCATCTTCTCCACCTGCCCGTTGCCGAGGACCACTTTAGTGCCCCTGTTCAAGTGAACGCGAACGCCCATTTCTTCAATGCGTTTGACCAGAATCTTTGAGCCTTGATCATCGATCTGCCGTGGCATCAGTCGCGGGGCGAACTCGATGACGTGTGTTTCCAGACCGAGGTCATAAGCTGCTTTGGCTGCTTCCAAACCCAGCAGGCCGCCACCGACGACGGCGCAACGTTTGGATTTTTTACCGAATTCAATGATCCGCTCCAGGTCCTCGATGGTGCGATAAACAAACACGCCCCGCTGCTTGAAGCCTTCCACAGGGGGCACGAAGGGATACGAACCTGTGGCCATCACGACGTGATCGTAGGCGATTTCGACACCCTTTTCAGAGCGAACAAGTTTCTTCTCGCGGTCGATCGTGCAGGCCCGATCGCCGATGTGTAGTTCCACATTGTGCTCGTGATACCAATCGAGGCGGGCGAGCATCAACTGCTCGGCATCGCGATGGGCAAAGAACGACGTGAGTCCTACGCGGTCGTAGGCAGCTCGAGGTTCTTCACAAAAGGTCACGATTTTGTATTGCTTGAGGGTGTCGAACTCGACCAGTTTTTCGACAAACCGGTGTCCAACCATTCCATTACCAATGACGACGACTGTTTGTTTGGAAGTGTTCATGTTCGTAGAGTGGGCACTGCCCACAGAATAGTTCACAAAGATTTAGGGGAATTGAATCGAACTTGTGGGCGATGCCCACCCTACGGGCCGATCACTGGAACATGTGCGGGGGATATTCGTACAGCACAGTTTTTGTAGGAAGGTTGTCGGGAATAAGGGTCAAAATGGGCGTGGGTCAGTTGGTTAGTTTCTTTATAGTGCATCGGGATGAAAACCTGTCCGGCTTGCACCGTGGGGGTCACAAATGCCTTGGCCTGCAAACTACCTCGCTGCGAAGTGACGGTGACCATGGTATTGGGCTGGATCCTCTCGCGGCGAGCATCTTGCGGATTGATCTCGACATAGGGGGAGAGTGGATAGAGTTGCTTGAGCACACTGGATTTGGAGGTGCGCGTTTGCGTATGCCACTGGGAGGCACTTCCCCGACCTGTCAGCAGCAGATAGGGATAGCGTGGATTAGGTGGCTCGGGCATTTCGCGCGGGTCTTCAAACAGAAGACGTGCGCGTCCATCGGAATGATAGAACTTTCCGTCCGTGAACAAACGCCGCTCATTTTCCTCATCCTGGCAGTCCTCAGGAAAAGGCCATTGGATTCCGCCACGGACGTCGAGCATGCGATAATTTTCAATACCGGAAATATCGCAAGGCTGGTCTCTCGAAAGTTCCTTCATCGAGTGAAAGACATCTTCCGGCTGTTGCCAGCGGGCGAACATTTCCTCGCAACCCCAGTAGTGGGCGACGAGTCGAAAGATGGAAAAATCGGAGAGCGCCTGCCCTGGCGCCTTCGCTACCTTCTTGATAACTCCGATTCGGCGTTCTGAATTGATAAACGTTCCATCTTTTTCGCCCCAACCAGCAGCAGGTAAATACAGGTCAGCTTCCAACGCCGTCTCGGTCGAGTGATACATATCCTGCACGACCAGATAGTCGAGCCGCTCGAGAATCTCGCGACAGGTGTTCTGATTGATCCACGAATGAGTGGGGTTGGTGCAGATCACCCAAAGTCCTTTGATTTCATCTCTGAGAATTCCTTCGATAATGCGGTCATAGGCCCAGCTGCTTTCCGTAGGAATCAGACTTTCATCGATGTCGAGTATGGCAGCAACCTTCTGGCGATGGGCAGCATTGCTAAAATCGTGGCCACCAAGCAAGTTGGTGGTATTGCTGAACAACCGCGAGCCCATGGCATTGCATTGGCCGGTAATCGAGTTGGCCCCCGTTCCGGGGCGACCAATGTTGCCAGTTATCAACGCTAAATTGATAATAGCCTGCGCAGTACGGACTCCCTGGTAACTCTGGTTGACTCCCATTGTCCACCAGAAGCTCACGCGAGTGCCTTTGTGAATCGAACGGGCTGCGAAATGGAGACGTTCCTTCGAAATGCCGCTTATCTCTTCGACGAAGTTCGGAGTGTAGCTCTCCACATGGCGGGCGAATTCGTCAAAGCCTTCAGTGTGCTGGTCAATGAAATCTTCATCGATCCACCCTTCAGCAATAAGAATATGAGCAAGACCATACAACAGCGGAAGATCCGACTTTGGCTTGAGAGCCAAGTGCTGTGTGGCGGCGGCGGCTGTCTCGGTCGTGCGAGGGTCGAGGACAATGATTTCAGGCTGGTGGGGATTGCGACACACCCGCTGCCACATAATTGGATGCGCGATGCAGAGGTTTGACCCCACGAGGACGATCACGTCGGATTCCTCGAAATCCTGATAGGTGTAAGGCGGTGCATCAAATCCAAACGCCTGCTTGTAAGCAACGACCGAGGTGGCCATACATTGCCGAGTGTTTCCATCCCCATGAAGCATCCCCATGCCAAACTTTGCGAGGCTGCCCAGGTAGGCCATTTCCTCGGTGGGGATCTGACCCGTACTCAGAAATGCAACAGAGTGCTTTCCGTGACGCTCCTGAATATGTTTGAAGGAATCGCAAAAAGTGCGCATCGCGATATCCCATTTCACCGGTACGCGGCGACCCTGGTCGTCTCGCAACAGTGGTATCGTGCCGCGGTCGGACGATTGCAACACGGAGAGTGCTTCCCAGCCTTTGGGGCAGGCCATTCCGGTGTTGACGCTGTAATCGACCGTGGGTGTCAGGTTAATTGCCTCGCCCTCTTTAAGATGGATGTTCAATCCACAGCCTGTAGAGCAGTAGCCACATACCATGGTCGTGGTGGCATCGGGCTGCTTGGTAAAAGGAACCTGGCCGAGGCCGAACTTCCCTGGTGCGCGTAAGAGTTCTTCGGTCTGTGGGCCATGCCATTGTCGCAGGAGCGAACTGCCGGATGGGTGTAAAGTGGTGATCATGGTGCCCCCGGCATACTTGGTGCGACCGAAGCGGCGAAGAACAGGTAGCGTTCGATCAGTTCACCGATCAAAAGCAAGAGGGTAATCAAGACAATCACGAATCCCATAAATAAAGGCTGATAGGCATTCTCTCCGAAAGCAGTTGCTTTGTCGGCTAGCAACACCAGCGGGAGAACGAGGCCTCCCATGATTCCGAAGAAGTACCGCAGCATGTTCGTCATGCTGAGTTCTCCCGTGAGCAACAGGGCTGTGCGTTTGAGCGGGGTAAATCGGCGTTGTTTCAGTCGGGCCAGGATGGCTGTCTCAAACAGGAGCTTGAGTGCCACGACAAGCATTAGCATCTTGCAGAGCGATTGGCCATAAATCTGCATAATTGAGTGAGCTGTCAGTTGCTCGTTCCAGTAACTAGCGACCAATGAGACCAAAAGCGCGATGGGGAGTCCCAGCACGAGGCAGGTGAGCAGGAATTTGCTTCCGGTGCGTGCGCCACTCCAGAACTGACGCTGTGTTTTGACGTAGATCATCACGGAACAAAACACGCCGACTGCTCCAGTGACTGCCGTTGCCAGTCCCAGGCGATCAGCCCAAGGAACGAGACTGGGACGATCAACCGCCAACCAAACTGCGACGGCATACGCCAGCGCAGCACCAGCAAACACACCAAACGCGAGAATCTCGCGGCTCAGCCACGAGCTTCGGAGTCCCAACAAAGCACGAAACGCATACAAAGGTCGACCCAAATGCAACACGGCAACATTCATTCCCAGAAGCCCCACAACCAAACCGGCAATAGCATAGGCAGGGCGAATTGTTGTCAGCATGAGTGGGTCGGCCCACGGGCCGGAAACCAATGCTTGGCCTACTACAAATGCCCCTACCGAAAGTTGAGTCAGTACCAGCATGAACACCAATGCCAAATGGCTATGTTGGCGATTGGCGGAGTAGTAGTCGGCAGGAAGCAGATTGCGCGGCAAGGGTTTGTTAGATTTGTAAATCGTCGTTGGCAGCGTAATATCCGGTTCTGGTGCCGTGGGCAGAAATTGATTGGACTCACAATCAGTGATTACAGAATCAACTGATACGTTGCGAATTCGAATGGCTCCATTGGGACAAGACTGCACACAGGCCGGTGCTTCCCCAACAGTCAATCGATCGTGGCACATGTCGCACTTGCGAACGATTCCCCTGGTAGGGTTGTACTGCGGCACGTCGTAGGGGCACATGAAGATGCAATACTGGCAACCGATGCATTGATCGTCTAAATGGCGGACAATCCCTGTGTCAGGATCTTTATCATAGGCCAGGACAGGACATCCTGAGAGGCATGCCGGTTCGATGCAGTGGTGGCAGGCCGTGGTAATGTGCTGCAACACGGGATGTTGTTCACTGCCACCGTGCAGCATGCCCACACTGCGCCATTGCTCAGTTTCATCTAAGCCGTTGAGGTTGTGGCAAGCAACGACACATGCTTTGCAACCAGAGCATGCATCGAGGTCGACCTCAAATGCGTATTGTTCTCCTGGTTTCGGCTTCGAGAGGGGAATGAAATCTTGATAGTGCCCAGCAAGGAGCGGCTCGGTAGCGGAGGCATGACGTTGCGAGAAACGCTCGACAACCGTCGTACGATTCTGTTCGTCCAACAGGGCTTGGACCAAATATCCATTGGTACCTGTGGTGGAAGATTCTGCGACAACCGCCATTAATGAAACTTTTCATGCGAGTTTAACTACGGGCAAGATGTAGGCGCACCGCCCATTGATTTAGCTTGTTGCAAGTTCTGCGCCGGTCGCTCTTACAGTTATAAGATTGGCTGTGGTTCTAGCTGATTTAGGTCGAAATTGGATGATTCAAAAGGTGTAGATTGCTTACCATACAGGCAAGACGTGCATAGAAATGTTGCTGGAATCATTTATGTCTCGGTAGTAACGCGGAGACGCAGAGATTTCCTTATTTAGTTTGACTGCGTCTCCGCTCCTCTGCGAAAGATTCTTCTTAGCTTGATACTGTGGCGGCATGACATTTGCAATTTGGTATTACATAGGCGGAATCAGTATCAGCTTCCAATCTACCGGAATTGTGACACCACCAACCTTTAAACCCACCTAGCCGCCGTCGCAGGCTTGCTGAAGCAAGCCCGCCGTCTTTGCTGTTTATTAACCCTTAACTCGATAGCGTCTGTACTGAAGATACGCGCTTAGAGAACTAGCTGAGAAACTGAATGGAAATTAAAAACAAAACGACAACACTGTGGGGCAACTTCTTTAATCTCGGTATGCCTCAGATCAGGGCGTTTCATATGTCCTGGTTCGCGTTCTTCTTATGCTTTTTTGCGTGGTTTGGCATCGCTCCTTTGATGGCAGTGGTACGCGAGGAACTCTCCCTCACCAAAGAGCAGGTTGGCTGGTCGATCATCGCTTCAGTGACAATTACGATCTTTGCGCGGTTGGCGATCGGCTGGTTGTGTGATCGGTTCGGTCCGCGGCTATCGTATACCTGGCTACTGGTGCTAGGGTCACTGCCCGTGATGGGGATTGGTCTGGCGCATGATTTTCAGACATTTCTGATTTTCCGCCTGTTGATCGGAGTAATCGGCGCTTCGTTTGTGATTACTCAGTATCATACCTCGATCATGTTTGCCCCGAATGTAGTTGGCACTGCTAACGCCACGTCAGCAGGTTGGGGTAATCTAGGTGGTGGGGTCACGCAGTTTGTCATGCCGCTCCTCTTCGGGTTGTTCGTCACGACTCTCGGATTCAGCGATGCCGTCGGATGGCGGTTGTCTATGGTCGTGGCTGGAACGGTCTGCTGCCTCACAGGGGTAGCCTATTTTCTACTCACCCAAGACACTCCCGAAGGAAGTTTCAAGGAACTTCGTGCCGCCGGCAAACTCCCTTCGACTAAGAAAACCAATGGTGCTTTTTGGGCCGCTTGCTGCGATCACCGAGTTTGGGCTTTGTTCGTGATTTACGGCGCATGCTTTGGCATTGAACTGACCCTCAACAACATCGCCGCTCTTTATTTTATCGATTACTTCGATCTCGGTCTGGCAACCGCCGGTATGATGGCGGCATCATTTGGATTGATGAATCTTTTTGCCAGGACGTTGGGAGGCGCATCGGGTGATTTATTCGGCTCAAAGTGGGGACTGCGTGGCCGTGTCACTTGGTTGTTCTTTGCGTTGTTTTGCGAAGGAATCGCACTTATGTTTTTCTCGCAAATGACCGCTCTCACAGTTGCCATGCCAGCACTGGTTGTGTTTAGCCTGTTTGTGCAGATGAGTGAAGGTGCGACCTTTTCGGTTGTTCCTTTCGTCAATAAGAAAGCACTTGGTGCAGTCGCAGGCATCGTCGGTGCCGGCGGCAACGCGGGTGCGGTGGCTGCAGGATTCTTGTTCAAGGGATCACTGGAATGGCCAACAGCACTTCTGATTCTCGGTGGATTGGTCACGGCCGTATCGTTCCTGGCGTTTGCCGTGCGCTTCGATGAAGCTGCCGAGTCGGTAGCCAGGGAAGAATACCATGCCGCCGTGAAGAGTCTTCGCCGTCCTACCCGCCCAGAACCGGTGGGGGAACTCGAACCAGCCTTCAACGCATGATGGCTACAAGGTAAGTTTACTCGGCTCGAGGTGGTTCGACCCCTTGCTCTGTCAGTTTGGCTAGATACTCGCTCGGATTGGCATGAAGTAACTTGGCACAACCTGGGCAACACAGGTAGACAACCTGACCGTCCACAATTGTCTTGTAGGGCTTTCCCATCCCGCCGAGTGGCTCGTCCATCACCGGACAAATTTTTTGGGCTGCAATGGCATCGGCATCTTCCTCAGTGGTTGGTAAGGCGGAGGGCTTCGCGGGTTTGCTGTTCAAGTATTTTTGGGGATCCCTTTTTACCGCGTCGATACAGCCTGCACAGCAGACGTACACTGTTTGATTGCCGATGGTCACAGGAATGGGTTTGCCCATGGAGCCGAGCTCTCCTCCACTCACAGGACACACCCCTTGTGCCTCAATGGCTGCAGCAACCTGCTGGGCCTCGGTTAACGGTACTTTTAAGTGAGTGCTGAAATCTGTGCGACGATCATCTTCCGAAATACCGACGAGTTGCACACTGAGCAAGACCTCTTGGCCAGAAAATTGGGACAGGTCGACGGGCGCAATGAGCGAGTTCGCAGGTTGATTCTTCTTTACCTCTGGAAAGAGATCGTAGCGATACCGCTTTGGATTATTCGGCGCTTGGACTGTTGCCAGTCCCTTTGCTGACGGTGTTTCCAATGCTTTCCCTGTCAAATCATATGTAAACAGTGAAATACCATCAGGTGTGACGAGGGTTTCTACCTGAATCTCCCCCACCTTTTGCAAGATCCCCCCATGAATCCCTTGCACGGAAGAGGATTCATCCGACTTTTGGTTTGACACTTTTTCTTGTGCGGTTGCAGTAACAGCAATTAACGCACAGGCGAGACAGAGTACGGTAGTGATGCGAAGTATCATTGAAACCATCCTTTCTTGAATAATCATTAAGAGAATTACAGTTCTGCAGGGATATACTGCCATTCCTCCCATTTCTTTATTCCCCCATTAATCCAATTTCCTCCACCCCTTCCCAGCGTGCATCCTCAATGCCCATCTGGAATTTGGATTCCATGAATCCACAGTAGAAAACAGGAACCACAAATAGCGAAATCAACTCAAAAAACATACCAGAGAATACGGGAAGAGCCATCGCGCGAGCAACGTCAGCTCCGCGCCCCGTGGCAGTCATCACAGGCAAAAGGGCTGCAAAAGTCGTGAACGCGGTCATCAGGCACGGGCGAATTCTCCGCTTGCCGGCATCGACGGTTGCTTCGCGCAGGTCCTGAATGCTGGTGATCTTTCGTCGTTTGAAGATCTGTTCCATGTAGGTGGCCATCACCACGCCGTCATCCACAGAAATACCGAAAAGGGCAATAAACCCTACCCAGATAGCTGTGTTCATTTCGATGCCGAAAATCCCCAGCCCGATCATGCCCCCCGCAAACGCCACAGGGATTTGTGAGAAGACGATAAGCGTCAAAGGCAAACTGCGGAACTGTAAATAGATTAGTCCTAAATTGGCAAGCACAACGAGAGGTATAATAACCAGTAGTCTTTCATTAGCTTCGATCTGATTGCGAAACGAACCGACCGTCTCCCAGGAATACCCCGTGGGGAGGTCGAGTTGCCCGGTTTCGATAGCCTGGCTGAGGTGACGCTCGACAGCGCGAACAGTTTCCAGATCACCGGTTACTCCCGCAGGAGCAAACGCGACGTGGGCAACCAGTCGGGCATTTTCGCTATTGATGGCTCCTGGTCCCCAGGTGGTTTCCAACGACGCCAATTCTTCTAGCGGAACAATGGCACCGCTATGGGTAACCACTGGCAACCTAGCGAGTTGATCGATCCGCTCTCGTAAGTCACGCCTATAGCGGAGACGGACTGGATACCGCTCCCGTCCTTCCACAGTTTTTATGAGGTTCATTCCACCTAATGCAGTTTCGACGACTTCATTGACCATTTGTACTGTCATTCCATATCGAGCCGCCGCTTCGCGATTGACGGTAAATTCGACGTAGGGTTTGCCCAGTACGATGTCAGGATTAACCGTCCCGGAATTGACATAAGGCGATTGCTTTAGTTGATCGGAGACGGCAATAGCAGCATCGGCGAGGTCGCTCAGTTTGTCACCATAGATCCGAATTGCCATGGGTGCCTTGATACCGCTTTGCAGCATCACTACCCGACCCTCAATTGGCTGCAGCGGACTGGCTGGGGTTACACCGGGGAGCGTAGCCACGGCATTGATTTCATCCCAAATGTCACGCTCGGTGACCCCTTCACGCCACTGGTCGCGAGGTTTTAGCATCACGTAAGTTTCCACCATTGCCGCTGGGGCGGGATCGAGTGCCGACTCGGCACGTCCGATTTTTCCCAGCACGTCTTTTACCTCTGGAATTTCTCGAATCAGCACATCTTGCGCCTGTAAAACCTGCATCGCCTGGCTAAAACTTGCTGCTGGATAGAGCGTGGGCATGTAAAACCAGCTTCCTTCGTCCAGTGCTATCCAGTCGTCGGATTCCAAACCAGTAAAGATGTGCTTAAACCCGACGTAGCCGGGCAGCTCGTTGGGGCGAACTCCCAACTTCTGAGCAATTTGTTCCAGCGGTCTCAACACTGTGGGGAGGCCGATCCACGCGCCCAGTCCCAGAAGAACGATAACAATAGGTGCTGCTGCAAATGAAAACTTGTGTCGCAAGAAAAATCGCAGGGTCGGTTCATAGAAATAGAGGATCAATCGACTTGTCGGATTCTCTTCGACGCTACGTAGCCGCTCGCGTGTAGCGACCAGCGTTATAAGAGCGGCAAACATTGAAAGGGTAACTGCGGCCAGTAGACGCGAACCCGGCAACAACTCGCTCAACCCCCAATCCCATGCTCCTGCGACTGCAACAAAACTAACGATTGCCACGCCACCCGCCACTGCCAAACACTTCTTCCATGACCAGTGAAAACTTCCCAGCAACAAGCGACACATGGCTGGTACGAGAAATACGGCAGCCAACAACGCGGCGATCATGGCGAAGGTTTTTGTCCAGGCCAGCGGAGCGAACAGCTTGTAATCCCGCCCCGTGAGAAAAAACACCGGCAGAAAACTGAGGATTGTCGTTGAGACCGCCGTGAAAACAGCCGGCGCAACCTCTGCAGCTGCCTCATAGATCACCTCACTCCGTGAGGAAGAAAGGGGAGAATCAGGGACACCGGTTTGCGTACTCTTATTTCCCCCATTCCCCCATTCCTTCATTCCTTCTATTTCTTCCCCGACCAGGTGCTGATAGATATTCTCCGAGACGATGATTCCCAGATCTGCGACTTCTCCGATAGCTATCGCAATACCTGCAAGGGACATGATATTGGCATCGATCCCAAACACTCTCATTCCGATGAATGAGCAAACCACGGCAAAGGGCAACGTCACGGCCACCACCACACTGGAGCGAACGTGTAGTAGGAACAGCACGATTGCAATTAAGGTTATGAGAGTTTCTCCACGAAGTGCTTCGGTCAGTGTACCTACGGTTTCGTCGATCAGTTCAGTGCGATCATACACTCCTTCGATGGTCACGCCATCAAGCGCAGGAGTGATCTCGCGAATCCGTTCTTGCACACGATCAATCACTGCACGGGGATTCTCGCCGTAGCGCATTACCACGATTCCCCCTACAGCTTCGCCACCGTTGAAGTCGAGTGCACCGCGACGAAAGTCGGGTCCTAGTTGTACACGGGCAACGTCCTTGATTCGCAGGGGAACCCCACCACTTTGATCGATCACGGTTTGTTCGATGTCGCGGATCGCCTTTGCGACGTCGCCACCGGAACCTAAGAATCCCTTGCCGCGTACGATGAATTCCATGCCCGTGGTCTCGATAGTCTTAGCCCCCACATCGAGATTGGAACCCTTGACCGCCATCATTACGCGATCGAGCGGAATCTTGTGAAAGCGAAGTTTGTCGGGATCGACTTCGATCTGGTATTGTCGAACATACCCTCCGATTGATGCGACTTCACTCACTCCTTCGACCGCCTGCAATTCATATTTGAGAACAAAGTCTTGTATTGAGCGAAGTTCAGCGAGACTCTTGCCCTCCTTCGGCGGAATCAGCACATAGTAGAAGATTTGGCCGAGACCAGTGGCATCAGGACCGAGTTGCGGCGTAACCCCGTCCGGCAATTGGGCTGACGCCGCACCAAGCTGCTCGGAGACTCGACTGCGAGCCCAATAGAAATCGACACTATCTTCAAATGTGACTTGCACAAAAGAATAGCCAAACATGCTCTTGCCACGGACACTTTCAGCACCAGGTACAGCCAAGAGCGATACACTCAAGGGATAGGTCACCTGATCCTCAATATCCTTTGGCGAGCGGCCTGGCCATGGGCTGAGGACGATTACTTGGTTTTCACCTACATTGGGTATCGCATCGATGGGTATCGTTCGATAGCAATACCATCCGTAGGCTACGACCCCCACTGCCAGCAACACAACCAGCACGGCTTCTTTGACGCAGAATTTGACAAGCTTAGTGAGCATGTTGCCTCTCCGGCGCTGAAGTTTTCGCGTCGGTCCTCCCGCCTCTTGTCGGATCGAGAAGAGATGGCTTGCCGCCTAGCTGCATTTGCGAATCGATGAGAAAATTGCCGTCAGTGGCAACCGTTTCACCAGTTTTGACTCCGTCAAGAATCACGGCTTGATCGTCCGTCATTGTGCCAAGCGTTACTTCCCTGATTTCGAAGACTCCAGGTTCTGTTTCGACATAGACCACCGAGTGATCACCTGCCATTAACACCGCGCTTCTGGGGATGCTCACTATCTCTTGTTCTGGCATTGGTTCATCTACGAATCCCAAATCGCTGGTGGGCACCAGATCCATTCCGCAGATTGGACATTGCCCCGGTTCATTCCGGATAATTTGCGGGTGCATGGGGCTGATCCATTTTCCTGCGAGGGCGGAATCATAAATTTTTTCGCGTGGCACGGCAGGCACGCGAATTGTTGCCGTGGCATAGTCGCCGGGTTTGAGTCGGCCATCGAAGTTGGTCATTTCGACTCGCACATCGACGGTGCGAGTGCTGGGATCGACCATGGGGTCGATGAACGCGATGCGACCCGTATAAATTTCTCCAGGAAGCGATTGAATTTCGGCCTCCACCTGCTGCCCGAAGCGAACTGCTGCTGCATCGCTGGGATAAAGCTCAAGCATAAGCCAGACGGTCGAGAGATCGGCTACGCGATAGATGGTTTCGCCCGTTTTTACGTAATCTCCCTCTACCTTGAGTTTCTCGATCACCGTACCGCCGATCGGCGAGGCAATCGGCAAGCGCTTCTGCGCCTTACCTGTGGAGCGGAGAGTCTCAATCTGTTTTTGAGTCATGCCAAATTCGGCGAGGTTGTCTTCAGCCACTTCGCTCAGTCGATCACGTTCGCCCGTAAGTGTATTGAGGATCGGAGTCTGGCGACTGGCGATATATTCCACCTGAGCTGAGTAAAGCTGCGGGCTGTAGAGCACTGCGAGGTGATCTCCCTTGGCAACCGTTACACCCACATACTCGGCGAACATTTCTTCAAGACGCCCGTCGACATAGGCTGCAATTGAAGCGACGCGTTCTTCATCGTAGGCAATCTCACCTACGGTGCGGATCGTGCGAAACACTTCTCCTGATTTGGCTTTGGCGGTTCGGATGCCGAGAATTCGTCGCGCGTACGAGTCAATCACAACCGACCGTTCGCTCCCACCCCCCGAATCAGCCTTGACCAAATCCATCGCACAAACAGGACATTTGCCCGGTTCGCTCTGCGGCGGCGTACACATCATGGGGCAGATATATTGAGCGTTGTTTCCTGAGGGTTTAGTGGGACTACTGGCATGCTCGTGCCCAGAAGATGTTTTCGCGGAAGAGACAGGCACAAGTTCCATCCCGCAGATGGGGCATTTACCTGGTGACTCCTGGCGAATCTCTGGATGCATTGGGCAGGTGTATTCGGTTGCGGTGGTGGCAGTTTCTGCCGCACCGGTCGATTCGCCACTCGATGATTGGATCCAGCCAATGCGCTGCGCCAAGCCTACCAATACGATGGCGAGCAAAAAAGTTGCCAGTATTACGACACTTTGTAAACCCAGGCGTAGAAACCAATGACGATTAAACACCGGGGAGGTGGGGGTGGATTGTTTCATGATTCGTAGAACACAAAGAAGGATTGAGCAGCTGAAACGCCTCGGCTATCCTGCGCGCAGCAAAAATTTCAGCTAACAGCAATTTGCTGTGCGCGTACCGGGAGCGCAGGGCATCAAATGCGCCAGATACAAAGCAGCCGCAAAGAGTCGCGCGGCAGAAGTGCTGGCGAAGAAAAACGATCCTCAGCAATCAAGCTGAATTTTGGGTCGCATGGTGTCGTGATGAGGTCCCCACAGCCCATTGAACGAATCTGTACAAGTTGCTCCAGAATACTGCGGCCTTGTGGAGCAGGCGCCCCTGGTCGCTGTTCGGCTGCACAGGTGCAGATGCCTTGGTAGGACGGGGGAGATGGTTTACTCGCCTGTTGGGAAGATCGCGATTTGCAGCAATTGGCCTCGTCAGCGCGGGGAGCAGGTTTTTTACAGCAGCATCCGCACCGTTCGCCGGGCTCGTTGATCGAGCAATGACAGCAACGCGAGCAACTAGCAGGCTTGCTAGCATCAACAGCGCAGCTATCACTCCCAACCATGCCGCTTACGTTGCCTGGCATCAACAGTGCAACGGTCACGCAAAGATTAACGGCGATTCGGATTGATCGGGATTTTAGCACGGAGGTAGGTCGAAAAACGAATGGAAGGAATGCAGGAATTTAAGGAATGGGGGGAAGTCCGAGTGCTTCACGTCTACTGTCATTATCACTGGGCCTGCCGAGTAGTTCAAGATTAGCTTTTCCCAGGCTTCCGGGCAGGGATCGAGAGACATGGGAAAGTGCGTGCAATGAATTCGCGAATTCTGTTCAAGCTGTCGACATTCCAGATTCTCTGTGCAGGGTTTTTGGTTGTGGCCGGTGGCTGCCAGAACGTGCCGACACAGCCTTGCGAACGATCCGCGGCCAAACGAACTGTAGTGCCTGGTAGTGTCATTTCTAATTCGATCCAGGCTTCTTCTTTTTCTGATTCAAAACCAACGCAAGAAGATATTTCGCTGGTACAGCATGATGTGCCGATTCCCCTCCCCGAAGACATTACGACTCCGGAACCAGAACAGACAGATCACGTAGTCAGTCAACCGATAGAGTATTTCGTTAGCGTTGCGGTTGGAAATCACCCACGCGTTCGCGCGGCTCGGGCTCGTGTCGCGGCAGCCTCCAATCGCATTCCTCAGGCCTATGCGTTGGAAGATCCCACACTCCGCAACGCTTTTTGGCCAATCCCAGCCGCCGGCTTACAAACTGCGGATGGACGTGCAGTAAACGACCTCTCAATATCACAAGAGTACCCTTGGCAAGAAAAACGCTGTGTGAAGGAAGCCATCGCAGAGCGAGAGACTCGAATCGCTGCTGCCAAACTGGCACAAGCGGAACTCGAGGTCGAAGAGATGGTTCGACTCGCTTACTACGAATTGTGGTTTGCAGACCGTGCGATCCAAATCACCTTCGACAACCGCCAGATCGCTGCGGAATTAGTCAAACTAGCTGAAGCACGCAATGCGGCTGGGGGCAGCCAACAAGACATTCTGCGTGCTCAGTTGCAACTCGACGACCTGGACAATCGCGTGATCGAGCTCCGCCAGCAGAAGGCCTTAGCTCAAGCGGACCTCGCGGCGCTTGTACAGCAGCCTGCCCTCCAGGGAATCGAACCGTCCGCCGACATCGACGTCGGCGAGGTCCCTTCTCGACTTGATGCTCTATTTGCCGCGGCTTTGCAGTGCAGTCCCCGCTTGCGCGAGCAACGGTGGGCGGTTTCCCGGGATCGCCAGAAACAAGAGCTTGCCTGCCTGGGAAAATATCCGGACTTCATGTTTGGAGTCGGTTGGATGGGCATGACGGCAAATCAAGCCGTCTCGCCCGTGGCCAGCGGTGACGACAACGTCAACTTCATGGTGGGAGTCACTCTACCCATTTGGCGCGATCGAATTAATGCCGCCATCCGCGAAGCCTCGGCAGAAGTAGCGGCGTCGAGTCGTGAATTTCAAGATGTTCGCGACGACGCCTTTCGCCAGATTCGCCGGCTCACAGACCAAGCCTACGCCGCCGACAAGCAGCTACGCCTTTTCAACGAGCGAATTTTGCCACGATCCAAGCGGGCCTTGCAGCTTGCATCTGCTGAATATCGCGGCCGCCAGGTTGACTTTGGGGAACTCGCCAGTGGATTCACCGAAGTCTTGATGTTCGAGCTGCAAGCAGCCCGTGCCAAGGCTACCCTTGCCGGTACGATGGCCCAGTTGCATCGTGCCGTTGGTTGTGAGGTAATTGTTGATGATCCTACGTGGTCCCAGCCCAATTCGTAGTCGGTGTGTCATTCTTGCAAGAGGCGTAGAACTGATTTGTTAACTTAACTTATCACAAAAGAGCCTTGATAACGCAATAACCATGAGTCGTGAGAAAGTCGTTGAACTGAAGGACGTAAGTTTTCGCACGCCGAAGGTGGAAATTCTCCACGATGTGAATTGGACAGTCTACCAAGGCGCGATTACGGTCATTCTCGGGCCCAACGGTTGTGGAAAGACAACGCTACTCAGACTTATTACTGGTTATCTGTGGCCTTCGACCGGGTGTGTGGCTATCTTCGGCGAACGACTCGGTAACGTTGACGTTCATGCACTACGAAAAAGTCTGGGGATTGTTGATCCGAGTTCGACGGCTTTTCTCCATCACAACATGACCGCCTTGGACGTGGTCTTGACGGGGTTTTTTGGGATCCTGACGATATACTTCGACAAACCCACAATATCGCAGGTAGAGATTGCTCGCCAGGCTTTGCATGAGGTGGGATTGTGGGAAAAAGACGGCCAAAACTTTCATACTCTATCCACGGGGGAACAGCGACGTGTTTTGCTCGCACGAGCGATGGTTGGCAGTCCAGAGATGTTGATCCTAGACGAGGTGTGTGCAGGTTTGGACCTGCTCGCGCGAGAGACATTGCTCGCCACAGTGTCGAAAATGCACGCGGATCGACCTGAATTGACGTTACTGATCGTCACGCACCATATCGAGGAAGTGCTTCCCAATGCCACGGATGTGCTCTTGATGCGCGAAGGCAGCATCGTGGGAAGTGGGCCTCCCGATAAACTGCTCACTAGTGAACCAATTAGCAAAGCATTCGGTTGTGATGTTGAAGTTTCTCGAATAGGCGAGCGATGGACTTGGTCAGTTGCTCCAGAGATCTGGCAAGGACTGCTGACTGCCGGGACAAAATGAATAAACGGCAGTGCACCTCGGCGGTACTCAGTTTGCAATAGCCTTCGGGCTCTCCTCCACCGGGGCGCCCCAATCTCTTCGTCGTGGGCCAACCCAGGGGTCAACGTCGGAGCGAGCCGCCCATGCTTCCCATTGTGCTATAAGTTTTTGGGCGATGTCCGGTTGATCGTCGATCAGATCGTTTTGCTCGGTTCGATCATCCTGGACATCGTACAATTCCCAGGGGCCTTTGTGCTTCAACACCAGTTTCCATTTTCCGTCGCGTACCGCTCGATTGCCTTCGTGCTCGAAGAAGATAGGCTCATCTCGATTAATTTTTTTACCTGCTAAGACAGGAACTAGGCTCACACCTTCCATCGGTTGGATTGAGTGGCCATTGTACTGTGTTGGATATTCGGCGCCTGACACCTCGACAAAGGTGGGCATCAAGTCGATCAAGTGGGCAGGCTCTGTTCTTAATTGGCCATTGTGGTCAGAAGAAATGCCCGCTGGCCAATGAACGATTAGCGGAGTCGAGATGCCGCCTTCATGGGTAAAGTGCTTGTAGCGTCGGAACGGAGTATTGGAAAGTGTTGCCCAACATTGGCCCAGAAAGACGGTTGATCCAGGCCCACCGGGGTTCTTGCCCTTGAGCCGACCGCGCGGGCCACTTTCGGCATTACCCCCGTTATCGAAAAGAATCGCAATAAGGGTTTGATCCAACACGCCGCGCGATTTAAGTCCTTCCACCAGCGTCCCGATGCTGCGATCCAGGCGGTCGATCATCGCCGCATAGATGGCCATAATAAGGTCAAAACGATCCTTCTGTTCATCACTGAGCGAATCCCAGGGCGGCACGTCTGGAGGTAAAGGAGCCATTGGCCAGTTGGGATCGACCAGTCCCATTTCAATTTGTCGTTGATGACGCTCTTCGCGCAAAGAGTCCCAACCAACCAGGTACTTTCCGCGGTAGCGATCGATGTCCGCTTGAGGTACTTGCAGCGGAAAATGAACTGAAGAGTGGGGCAGGTAGTAGAAAAACGGCTGTTTGACCGCCAAAGCCTCATCTATGAAACGCAGCCCCCAGTCGGTGAGCAAATCGGGGCCATACCAATCTTTGCCGAGTTGTGGGTTGTCCAACGATAATCGTTTGCCGTTCAGATGCAGGCCATTTTCCCGTTGCTGTCTTTGATTGGGAAAATACAATTCGCCAACACGTGAACTGAGGCTCCGTTTGAACCCACGCGACCAGGGTGGGGTACCCCGATGCTGTCCCATATGCCATTTGCCGGTCATGATGGTGAAGTATCCCGTCTCGCCAAGTACTTCTGCCATCGTTACGCAATCTCCGCGGAGACGGCCTTGAGTTCCTTTGGAGTTTTCTCGGACAAGGCTATCGAGATAGCCCAACCCAGCTTGATGGGGATACAGGCCCGTGATGAGGGAGGCACGAGTTGGGCTGCAGCGGGCAGTGTTATAGAACTGGGTGAACCGAAGGCCTCTTGCGGCAAGTGCATCAATGTTTGGCGTCGGCACTTCGCTACCGAAACAACCCACATCCGACCAACCCATGTCGTCGATGAGAATTACAATAATATTGGGTCGTGGGAGGTCTTTTGCATGGATAATCCCTTCGTTGGCTAACCAAAGGGTAAGAACCATGGTTATCGCAAATGGATCACACGTGTTTGAGGATCTCATGGTACCTCCCATGCAAGAGCGATTTACGAAGGAGTACATATCTTATTTTTGAAGACGCGGTAAAGGAAGCAAATCAATCTGAATTGCTGCTATGTACTGCCCATCTCTTGTAATGTGCTCAAGGTCCCAACCACATCCAGAGTCCAATTGTGATCGACGCCAGTAGAACTCCCAACATAAATGCGGTCCAAAAATCGAGGTTGAATCTCTCGGCGAAGGCAAGTGGTACAAAAAATGGCAAGCCCAGAGGAACGAGAATCAGCGTCTCTTTGGCCAGGCGAGCCACAGCAGGCAGATCTTGATACTTGGTCCACGCCATGATGAAGGCGAGAATGCTGACCAGCGGTAAGGTCAACAGCAGCGCACCCCCGCGGGGGTACTTGCGAGATAGCTCAGTGACTGCGATGACGACGACGCCAGCGATCACTCCGCGACATAATGTCATCCACATGGCAATTCTCCTTTTCTAGCCGAGTGCATCTGCAGAGACTTCACCGTCGATGTTATACTTCGCTTCTAGTGAAATCCGCCGTGTGAATATACTAACATAAATGTTTCTTGTGTATCTGTAAGCAAAGAATGTTTATCAACTTCCGAGAGCCAATACGTCGATTGATCCAATGGTTGGGCGGGCGTGAACCATTGGTTCTACTGTTGCTTTTAGTTTTGGCGATAGGTACCTGGGGTTTTATCGAGATCGCAGGAGAAGTGCTCGAGGGAGATACTGAAGCGTTCGATACGTGGATGGTCCGCGCCATGCGAAAGCCAGACGACCCCGCGACGCCGATCGGCCCCGCCTGGTTGCAAGAGATGGGTCGTGATGCGACCGCTTTGGGTGGAGTGGGTGCGTTGACGTTGTTTATCCTGGTCGTCTCTGGCTATCTGTGGATGGATGGCAAACTTCGGATGATGTTGTTTCTGCTCACGGCGACTTTGAGTGGTGTAGTAGTGAGTCTAGCGTTGAAGCACTTTTTTAGCCGGCCACGCCCGGATATCGTGCCTCACCTCTCGCACGTTACCACTAGCAGTTTCCCGAGTGGACATTCCATGTTGTCGGCCATCGTCTATTTAACGCTTGGTTCTCTTTTGGCAGCCAGTGTTCCGCGAAGAGGTCTCAAAGTATATGTTTTGTCAATCGCAATCGTGCTCTCGCTTATCGTGGGAGTAAGTCGAGTTTATCTGGGCGTGCATTACCCTACGGATGTTTTGGCAGGTTGGATTGCCGGTCTGGTGTGGGCACTGGCGTGCTGGCTGGTGGCGCGCTGGTTGCAACGCCGCCACCAAGTGGAAACCGAACAAGAAACAACCGAAGACCTGAGTGGAAGATAGTGCGATTTCGCCTGTGTAGTGCGGCTAGACTCGCAACGGCTATGCTCACCTTTCGACGAGTTCTCCACTTGAGATCGTCGAAAGTGCTCGATAAGTTACTCTTGTGATCGTGTCGGAAAGAAACTCGATGTGCCCGTCGCCGAACGCGAAAAGTGCTCCCTCGGGATGTTGACTGCCGAAGGCACCATTTTGCCGATAGTAGACGTACCCATCTCCAGGAGTCGTGTTCAGCCGATTCGAAGTGGTCCTCAGGCAATCGGCGTTAGAAAGTGCATAGGTCCAGGTGTTCGAAGATTCCCAGGTGTCGGCCAGCATCACTTCTCCCACGAAAAACGTATGGGAAAGACCATCTGTCACTTGGCTTGGTTTACGGCTAGTAACATAAACGAAGGGACCGTCATTGTTGTATTTGACTTGTTCCGGAGGTCTCCCTGGCCCCAAGGTGCCTTGAACAAAAGCGTAACTGCCAGTAGCTGCGATAACGGGGCTGTAAACATCGCTGAGCCGTGCAGAAGTATCGCTTGGACAGCGATGAAAAGCAGGTTGCTCCTTAATCGCAAGGCGTTTCGACTCATCAGTGTACCAACCAAGATCGTCCACGTTGCGATTCCAAAGTCCACCTATGTCGATCGCTAGTCGGTCATAGAGTTGTTGCATTTCCATTTGGGGCAAGAGAACGACGAAGCCGCTCGCTGCCGTCTTGCGCTGGGCTGACAAGCCGGGTGGACACGCCGATATGGCCATGTGGTCTCCCGTATCATCGCAGCCAACTCGGCCTGGAGGGAACTTGCGGTGGCTTGACTCGTAAGAATGAATTCCCAGCCCAAGCTGCTTGAGGTTGTTCAGACAACTTTCGCGGCGAGCGGCCTCACGCGCGGATTGGATAGCCGGTAGCAAGAGTCCCACTAAGATGCCGATGATCGAGATTGCGACCAGCAACTCCAGGAGAGTAAATCCACGAGACGTGCTTGCACGGTTGGATGCCATCGCCAGCTCACAGGGAATCGGTGCCTTGCCTGCCCCCAAAAGTTAAAACTTGGGGAGGTATCTGCAAGGAAAACTCGGTGTCATGACAATATCTATTATAATGGGCGGCAATGAATAGTCCGCAAGATTTAAAAGCGAAATTTCCTGGGAATCTTTCTGCGCATCAGAAAGGGACGATGCTGGCTGCGCTATATCAGAGCTCGTTTCCTCAATTAACAGCTGTGGCGGCTGGAGTCTTGGGTCGACAAGAGGGGGCGGAAGACGTTGTCCAGCTTGCTGCCAGTATTGCATTATCAAAGAATACCCAATTTGAATCAGAAGCTAGTTTTCTCGCATGGATGTATAGTGCCGTGCGTAAATGTGCACTCAACGAGCGGCGCAAGTTCAGCCGCCGGCGCACCTTTGCTACGGACCCGGTCAATCTACATTTGATTGACAACGAACCAGATGTTAGCGGAGCGAAGTCTGTTGATCCTGGGTCGGGAGAGCTTTTGACAGACCAAACCTGCTTCGAGGATGACCTCCTGGCGGCTCTTCAGGAACTCGCCGACGATGCCCGCTGTTGCCTGCTCTTGCGTACAGTGCATGAGTTGAGTTATGCGGAGATTGCAGAAATTATGGAGATTCCCCAGGGGACTGCGATGAGCCACGTTTATCGAAGTCGACAATTTCTTCGGAAGCGATTATCAAGTAGCATTTAGCTGAAATCTTTGCAAAAAATGAGTAACGAACGTAAACCATTTCGAGACGATGATTTCGAGGCTTTTCTCGATAGCACGCTGTCTGAAGCGGAACGCGAGAAGATTCTGGCACAATTCGAAGATGAGGGAAGCCGTCGGGATGAAGCGCAACTGCAAAGAAAAATCGACGCGGCACTCCGCAAGTCTTTTCCGATTGTTGCTCCCCCAGATAATTTGCCATCGTTTACGGAAACCGATGAACCTGTTGCAGAGATTGACGGTCCCATCCATAGAAATCCACTCTTTCTAGGTATCTTGGCTGCCGCCGCCGCGCTGGTCGGGATAGCACTCACATTCTGGACACTCACTGGGAATAAACCTGCGCCTTACTTCAAACCCATGCCGCTTGCCCAGATCTATCGCGAAACGGTGCAGAATGGCTTTGTCCCTTATTATGAGTGCCACGACAACCAGCGTTTTGCCGACATTTTTGCTGATCGGCAGGGTATTGCTATGCACCTCTCGCCGATGCCGGAGGGAACCAGAATGCTGGGCCTGTCGTACCCCGGTGGACTGAGCCGCGATACAACCGCCATGCTCTGCATGGTCGATGAATCGCCGGTGATGGTGTTTGTGGATCGTGCTGCAGCGGACAGCGAATTGGCAGCCCAAGTTGCCAGCGATTCTGAGATAAATGTCTTCCGTTCCGAACGCGATGGGCTGGTGATGTACGAAGTATCTGAGTTGGAAACACCACGTGCGATGGAGTTTCTTGACGTCGGCCGTGCTCAATAGATTTCGTCTGACTTTCTTTGCTTGCTGCAATAGACTCTCTGTGCTCGCGACACTTTGTTATTAGTCCCACTCCATTCACGCTTTGAGATTTCTTAAGCACGAATTGGGCGATTTACCAGGAACAGTTCTCTTGCACGAAAGGGGATCATCGTGTCAATGCGCATACTATCAGGTTGTTTTGGACGGCTATTTCCGATTCTTGTTGCCCTTGCGCCAAGCTTGTCGGTTTATGCAGATCATCTCTTGCCAGCTATTACCATGGGGGATATTGCCGTCCGACTGAAACCGGTCGCAACGGGAATGGCCGCACCCCTCTATGGTACCAGTCCCCCCGGCGATCCTAGCCGCTTATTTGTGCTGGAGCAGAATGGACTGATCCGCATACTCGAGAATGACGTCTTGCTCCCTGGAGCAGCGCTTGACCTGCAGAGCATTGTTTCGCCACCCTTTAACCCTGCTAATGCGAACGACGAGCGTGGGCTTCTCGGACTGGCGTTCCATCCGGATTACTCTAATTCTGGAAGTCCTGGCTTCGGTAAGCTTTATACCTATACGAGTCAACTTATTCCAGCTGGTACAACTCCGACCTACGTGACTCCCAGTGCCGATCCGCTTAATCCCGCTGTGCAAAATTTCAAGTTGGTTGTCTCGGAATGGAGTGTATCTGCCGGTGATGCCAATGTGATTGATCCGAATTCACAGCGCGAAGTTATTTCGTTTGGCCAGAACGCCGGCAATCATAACGGGGGTACCTTGGCTTTTGGACCAGACGGGTATCTTTATCTCTCGATAGGCGACGGTGGAAATCGTGACGATGTGGGGCCGGGACATCTCGAACCAGGAGGCAACGCACAGAGTCTGACCACACCACTGGGAAAGGTTTTACGATTCGATCCGCTCGCCCCCGCCTCAACACCTGGTAGCCCTGACCCCGCCAGTGGCAATGGGCAGTACCGTATTCCGACAACGAACCCGTTTCAGGGCCCAGGAGAGGTTCCGGAAATCTACGCCTACGGTTTGCGGAATCCATATCGGTTTTCATTTGATCGCACCGACCTGGGGGGTACCGGTGACTTGATTTTGGCAGACGTCGGTCAGAACAACATTGAAGAGATCAATCGGATTGTTAGCGGTGGAAACTATGGATGGGCTATGAAGGAAGGCACATTTCTGTTTGATCGCAGCAACGGCACGGTCGTAGGGGCCAATAGCCCCGGAGTGCCTGCGGGTTTAATCGATCCGATCTCGGGTCCACTAGGTACACTGCAATACGATCACGGCGATGGAATCTCTATTACGGGTGGGTTTGTTTATCGCGGATCGGCACTACCTGAGTTGGTGGGAAAATACATTTTCGGCGACCTGGCCTTGCGAAACGCACCTCCGCGGGTGGATGGCCGCCTGTTTTACGCCGACTTGCAGATGGGTGAAATCAAGGAATTCATGCTTCCCCAGTTTGCGGCTGGCATTCTGCCAAATGGCCTGACGGTTCACGGTTTCGGGGAAGACTCCAATGGTGAGATCTATGCCATGGTTACCAACACCCCTGCGAATGGAACCGGGGGCATTGTGTACAAATTCATTCCGATCCCTGAACCGATGTCATTGGTTTTAACCGGGATCATGTTTTGTCTTGTTCCCTTTCAAAGGATTCATTTTTCAACTTAGATTTTCCAACCGAAATTACTTTTAATCAGGACACAGCCGTGCAACGACTCTATTTCGCGTGGGTGATGTGTTGGTTGATTTGCGCCGCGGTAACCCTACGCGGCGCTACTCTGCATACCGACGATTTTCAGACGGATCTTGCTGGATGGACAAGTGGGGGCGCCTCGGTCACTCTGGAGACTACAGGGGGACCTGACGGAGTTGATGACGGGTTCTTACATTTGTTGCCAGTATTTGGAAACTTCGCAACACACAACTCGTCCTCGGCGTGGACAGGAGATTTTACTTCCATTGGAGCAGCTAAAGTGACTGCCGATATGATGGCGGCAGTTGGATCGGCTCCGCTTTCCATGCGGCTAGTGTTGTTTGGCCCTGGGATCAGCCCGAGTTCTTCACCGCGATGGACTTCGACAGTCGCAGTCGATGTGCCCGCGGATGGAGTGTGGCGCAATTATTCCTTCTCGCTTTCTGAAAACGATCTCACACGTGTTGTAGGAGTGGACTCCTACCAGAATCTCATGAGTGGTGTCCTGCGTGTGATGCTTCGGCACCAGTCCGGTCCCCCAAGTTCAGGTGGTGAACCTGTCAACGGAGATCTTGGCATCGACAACATCACCTTAAGTGCTGATTCATTAGCAGGAGATTTCAACGACGACGGCATTGTTGACGGGGCCGATTTCCTGATCTGGCAGCGCGGAGATTCGCCAGATTCGCTCAGTAGTGGGGACTTGATGGCTTGGCAATCCAATTATGGACAACCATTAGGAAATGATCTGTTCACTGCAGTTCCTGAACCTACGTCAATCGTGCTGCTAGTCCTTCTAATGCTTCTGCAAAGTCGCATGAGATTTTCTTGAGCGAGTGCAATATGAACCTCCAGTGGCGACATAGATATGGTGTAGATCTCGCTGCGTCTTTCTTTACCCCCCCAATAGGGTACATCTCCAGAATCGTAGCGGATCTACACCTTTAAGCTCAGAATCAAGCGGTGAGCAAAACTTTCTGCAAATCCGTTGTTGAGTACTCCGAAGAAAGGATTGACTACTATGAAGACACTCATTTCTACTTGCCAGCTCGTGATCGTGGTGCTGCTATTGTCTCCGACAGCAGACGGGGCGACTAAATTTCGTGCCGTGATCACTTCCGACCAGGAAAATCCTCCTATTCCTGACGAGGGCTCCAGCGGAATAGGAATCTTTGAACTCAACGATACCATGGATGCTCTGAGTTACAGTATCCAATTGTTTGGACTGGACTTGGATGGAAATCAGACGGTAGATCCCAACGACGATGTTACGCGAACACACATTCATGTGGGAGCTCCAGGCACCAATGGCGGAATTGTTTTTGGCCAAATTGATACTAATCCAGCGCTTCGCAATGACCTCGACGATTTGGTAGTTGACCCCGTCAACGGCACCCTTGCTGGAGTCTGGGACAACACAGAAGGCAATGGCACAACATTGGCTGCCCAGTTGAGTAACTTACTCGCCGGGAATCTGTACTTTAACGTGCATACCTTCGATCATGGTGGAGGAGAAATCCGCGGCCAGATTCTGTTCGTTCCCGAGCCGGGGAGTCTGGCGATGGTGCTTGTCGGAAGTCTCGGGCTTCCGATTGGGTTCCGGCGAAGGATTAATCGATAAGAGCATCCAAACTCCCCTCGAGCAGCAAGCCGTCGATCTTTGTGTAGCTCTGCCAGAGCGTGCCGAGGGCATCAAGATAGTCGAGGTTCGTTTGCATCAAGGTCTTTTGGGCTGTGAGCGAATCGAGATAGCCGACCTCACCTAGTGAGTAGCCACGTTGAACCAAGTCGAAAGTTTTCCTGGCGCGTGGGAGAATTTCGTTGGCGTAGGTTTCTGCTTGGGCTCTGGCATTGGAGTATTCGCGAAAAGTCTTGGCCAGCCGGTTTTTGATGTCGAGCGCTACGCGGTCGATATTTTGTGAAGCGACGCTGATTTCAGCCTGGGCCTGACGAATCCCTCCCTGATTCTTGTTCCAGATTGGCAAAGGAATCGTCGTCTGGATGCCAGCGATGGTGTCGTCTGTACTATTGTCGTATTGAACAGTGAATTGTGTGTTGACATCGGGTACGGGTTCCACGCACGCACGAGTAAGCGCCCTCCGAGAGCGTGCGAGTTCGGCGAAGGCAGCTGCCATTTCAGGGCTTAAAATGGTAATATTGGCCAAGGTTTCGTCCCAATTAAGTTCGCGTGGCAAGACCGTGGGATCACCCGCCAGTTTCTGTGGCACAAGCTCCAGGTCTCCAACCACTGCCGAGAGTTGTTGCCAGGCGGCGGTGAGTTCGTTCTCGGCAATGCGGTGAACGATCTCGGCATTTTGCTGTTCGACCTCGGTCTGTAGAAGACCGGCCAGCGGGATCTCTTCGGCGTCCAACAGATTCTGAGACGCCTTGACCGCCTCGCCGGTGGCGTGAAGCAGTGTCTCGGCTGTTTCAATGCGTTTTTGAGCCACCAATGCACGATAATAGCTGGAGCGGACGTCGGTAAGGACTCGACGTTGCGTGGCCCTTAGCACGGACTCGGCTTTATCGATTTCAGCGGCAACGATGGCCCGGTTCTTGTCGAGCTTCCCAGCAGTAATGAACTCTTGTCCCGCATAACCACCTTGTTGTCCTGCAGTACCATCGTTGCCGATTTCGCTACCGGCATAGCCAACCGTGGGGTTGGGAGGAAGTCCCACCTGCACATATTTGCCACGTAAGGCACGGACCTTGGCTGCTGCTTGTCCAACAGCGGGATTGCTGGCGAGTGCTAGCTGCTCGATGGCTTCCAGGGCAACGCCATCGGAATTCATTTCTTCGGCGAGCGGAGTCGCTAGCTGTTCAGGGGTTTCATAAGCAAGCAACGCCGAGGGTTGTTTGACATCTGGCTCGCTCTCAGTGTAATTAACCAGCTTAATAGCGCTGGTTTCTGTTGCCGGCGTGGTTTCCAGGGAAGATGTGGATACGGCCGGCAGTATCACCGGTTCTTTGGGCGCAGACGCACAGCCAGCCAGCAGCATTAGCAGCCAAATCGCTTGCTTATTGTATTGAGTCATCCTTGACTCTCCCCCTCTTTCTATTCGTCGGCCTAAAGTGGCTAGTTTCTATTCTCGAATCCGTGACAGACAGTGGTGTGCTAGCAAGTAGGGTGGGTACTGCCTACTAATTTTTAATTGAAGACAATGATCTATATTGGTGGGCGGTGCCCACTCTACGACTTAAGCAAGCGCAAACCGTTGGCAATTACGACCAGCGAAGCGCCCATGTCAGCAGCGATTGCTGCCCACAACGAGGCGAACCCGGTGAATGTCAACACAACGAAAATTGCTTTTACGAAGAGCGAGCAGCTTATGTTTTGATGGATGATTCTAAGTGTTTTTTTAGAGTGCAGGATTAGCCAGGGGAGTTTCGTCAAGTTGTCGGCCAGCAGAGCGATATCTGCCGTCTCGATGGCGGCATCACTGCCGGCAGCACCCATGGCGATGCCAAGCGACGCACGCGCTAAGGCGGGGGCATCATTCACCCCGTCGCCGACCATTGCGACGTAGCTGTATTTGTCAACCAACTTGCCGACTTGCTTTACTTTGTCTTCAGGAAGCAACTCGGCATGGACTTCGTCGATACCCGCCTCAGAGGCAATCTTCTCAGCGGTGCCGTGATTGTCGCCTGTGAGCATAACGATATGTTCGATGCCAGAAGTATGCAGGTCTTGCAGGGTTTGTTTCACAGAGGATCGCAGAGAGTCAGCTAGGGTAATGAAACCGCACACATGGTTTTCATTGCCGACGACGACCACCGATCGCCCGGCGCGCTGCATCGCTTCAAGCTGTTCATGCACTTCGTAAGTTTCTTGATCTCGTTCTTCCAGATAGCGATGGGAACCGATCCAGAATAGCTTAGCATCCAAAACTCCTTGTGCCCCTTTGCCTTGAATGATTTTAAAATCTGCAACAGGCATGAAGCGCACTTTGCGTTCGATAGCGGCTTCGACGATTGCCTTCGCAAGCGGGTGATCACTGTGTTTTTCCAGGGAGGCTGCTCGGGCAAGAAGTTCTTCCTCGTTGTGATCTCCAAGCGGCACGATATCCACGACACTGGGCTTCCCTTCGGTAAGGGTCCCCGTCTTGTCTAGGGCGATTGCCTTCAGGTGGGCTGGTGCCTCGATGAAGACACCCCCTTTGACCAAGACACCATTTCTCGCTGCAGATGTTAAGGCAGACACAATACTTACAGGAGTGGATATGACCAATGCACATGGACAGGCAATGACCAACAGAACCAGCGAACGATAAAACCAACCGTCCCATTCTCCGTCAAAAAACAAAGGTGGCACAACCAGAACGAGTACCGCGAGTAGCATCACAGTTGGCGTGTAATAGCGGGCAAACTTCTCGACCCATTGTTCGGAGGGTGCACGATTGGATTGAGCTTCCTCGACCAATTGAATGATGTGGGCCAAAGTAGTGTCGTTGGAGGGCTTCGTGCAAACAACTTCCAGAGCCCCATCACCATTGATCGTGCCTGCAAAAACTTCATCACCGGGCGCCTTGGTAACGGGCACACTCTCGCCGGTGATCGGTGCCTGGTTTACAGCGGAAGCACCGAACTGGACTGTGCCATCCAGCGGGATTTTCTCCCCGGGACGCACAAAGAAGTGTTGTCCGATGGCGACTTCTGTGGGGGGCACTACTATGTCACTTCCCTGTTCATCGCGAACGCGTGCAGTAACCGGAGCAAGGTCCATCAGAGCGCTGATCGCACGACGCGCTCTCGCTACGCTCCATGACTCCAACAGCAACGATAGCGAAAAAAGAAACGACACCGTAACCGCCTCGAACCACTCACCGATCAACGCCGCCCCACAAACGGCGATGAACATCAAGAGATTCATGTCTGGCATCATTCGCTTGGCTGAGTGAAGGGCACGTGGAGCGACGTACCAGACCCCAGAGATGATGCCAGCGACGTACAGCACGATCGCCGGGAGGGGAACGCTTGTATGAAGACCCATCCCCTCCGAGCCAAGTGCACTAGAAATCCCACCTTCCATGACCGCATGCACGACCAGTCCACTAAACCCAAGTACGCCGGCAAGACAGGTGAGAATTGTCCTGTTTCGACTGGCGTGGTCGTGCGCGTCGTCCCGGTCATGCGCGCTGTCACTCCACCGCACGGCATTCATCCCCGTTTGGCCCACAGCTCGGATCGCCTCCTCTGAGGAAACCTGGGGTACCCCCCGGAGGATCGTAAGCTTGCGCTTGAAGATATCGAACTGCAGCCGATTCACGTCTTCCACTAACGGCTTTAATTCCCGCTTCAAGAGCGTTACTTCCTCGGCGCAATCCATCCCTGAAATCCGTAATTGGATATCTTCAACATTCGAATCAGAAGAGTTTGAAGTGGTTGCTGAGGCGGACATCACAAAGCTTTGCAAATTAGTATTTGTTAGCCACAGAATGACACTGAGGTAACAGGGTCAATTTTCGAGACCTGGATTCTCCGTGTTCCACTCCGTGCATATCCGTGGCTATGTGCTGATTGAGGAATCTACTGTACTCGATTGAATTTCAGGCATGGCGCAGCGCTGGAACGATTTCGGTGCGCGAGGCTTGCCAACCGGGGGCGATGCCTGCCAGGATGCCGACGACGATGGCTACAGCGATTCCTTGGGCAGCCAGCACGATCGATGGTTCGAATGCAATTGTTACCCCTTCAGCAGCGACTGACATGCCAGATGACGACAGTAGCAGCGCACTGCCAGCAACACCGAGGATGCCTCCTATCGTACTCAGTAGCAAGCTCTCGGTGAGAACCAGACTAAATATTCTCAACGGTCGGAGGCCCAGGGTTTGCAAGACGGCGTGCTCCTTGATACGGTCCTGGACGGCCATCACGGTGGTAGTGGCCACGAGCGACAGCACAAGTGCTACGCAGGCATAGCCGAGCCAGTGGACAAAGCCGATCAGCTCCGCCAAATCGGCAAGCGTGTCGGCTTGGAACATGCCTTTGGTACGAGTCGTTGTGGCGACGGGGCCTGTTTTGAACTCCTGATCAATTTGTTCCGCAAGTTTCTCAGGGTCGGCCGATTCGGTCAGATGCACTTCCAGTTGAGTAACCGTACCTACATCGTTGGCCCCCCGGGCACGCTGCAGGAATTCCAATTGAGTTAGGATAAGATTGTTTTCTGGGGCCAACTTAGATTGAAATACTCCTTGGACGAGGACCGTTACGTCACCAATTGTGAATTTCTCTCCAACGCTTAAACCCCTTCGAGTGGCTACATCGATTCCTACCAGAGCGGCGTCATCCTGGCTGGCAAACGAAGTGAAATCGCCGCTTCGCAATTCGAAGTCTCGCCATGCCTGGATCTTCTTCGGCTCGATTCCCTGAAAGACTATCGAGTCGAGACTCGCCCGGCAGTTGTTGGTAAACACCTTGATCGGCACCACGTCCCGCACCCCTGCCATCTTGGCAATCGTGTGCTGGTAGTCTTGGGGCAAACGACTACTTTGTGGACAGAACCGGTTTTCCTGGAAAACGATCAGCGTCCGGCCGGCGTCTTCGCTGGTAGTGAGAGCGAGTAATCCTCGTTGCACCGAACCAATGAAGCAGAACACGAGCAACGCAACTGCAGTGCCGCTCACGGTAAGTAGTGTGCGAGCACGATGCCGCCAGAGGCTTTTTAGGATATAAGGAAAGAATTTTAACACGACTAGGCCATTCTTAATTGTGCGGTTTTGATTTCTTTACCCTGTTCGAACAGGTGGCTATGTTCTAGCCGGATTTGTCGCTTGGCCCGGGCTCCGACGTCGGCTTCATGTGTGACCAAGAGCAAGGTCATGCCAAGTTCGTTATTGACACGTTCTAAAAGGTGCAATATTTGCTCGGTTGTTTCGTCGTCGAGACTGCCGGTAGGTTCGTCGGCGACGACGACCGTGGGGTTGGCAACGATAGCACGTGCGATGCCAACACGTTGTTCCTGCCCACCAGACATCTGGCGAGGGTAGTGTGAGGCTCGACTGGTAAGATCGACTGCTTCTAGGGCGATTTCGACCCGCTTGCGGCGTTCCGCAGCGGACATAGGAAGCAACAGTAGCGGTAATTCGACATTTTCGTAGGCTGTGAGTACTGGAATCAAATTGTGTGTTTGAAAAATGTAGCCGATGTGGCGGGCACGCCAATCGGCCAGCTTGCCACGTGAGAGCTTCGTTATATCGGTGCCAGCCACTTCGATTTGACCAGATGTGACCTGGTCGATCCCAGCGATTAGATTAAGTAGGGTACTCTTGCCCGAACCACTTGCTCCCATCAACGATATGAAATCACCCTCGTCGATTGAGAGGCTCACGCCATCCAGGGGGCGAATGGTCTCTTCGCCGTTGGCAAATTCTTTGGTGACGTTGGTTACGTTGACTAACGACATAGTCGAGTTTCCTATTTCTGTTGTTTAGCCGCGACCCGATGTCGAGCCCTGCTCGACGAGGGGAGCGCCTGTTCGGTTTCGCGCTCCCCTTCGGGTAGCGGCTAAACGGGTTGCATTATTTCGTACTGGCGATGCGAATGCGTTCTCCTTCGGTGACCGTCTCTCGGCCGGTGACAATCAGTTTATCCGTGGGTTGAAGACCACTGGTGATTTCAACCAATCCTCCTGCGAGTGCCTCCAGACCCACTTCCACAGACTTTCGTTTGGCGATTCTTCCCGTGAGGTCCGCCACCCACACGCTCGTTGTTCCGTCGTCTTCCATGACGAGGTTCTGAGGAATAAACAACCGCAATGGTACTTCTTTCGCGGTCTGCTCTGTCGTCGGTGGCGCTGGAGCAAGGAATGTAACTTTGCCGAGCATTTCTGGCTTAATGACTGCTGGAGGCTCGTTCACCGCGACTTTGACCTGCAAGGTATTCTTTTGGATGTCAGCCTGGGTCGTAACCGATATGACATTGCCATGGAGTGGAGACTGGATCGCTGCCGTTTCGATGAGTACTGGTTGACCGATCTGAACTTGAGGTACGTCCTCAAGCCGTACATCGACGCGGACCTGGAGGTTCTTCGGGTCGTAGAGCCCCACGACTGCGCTGGAACCCTGGCTTGAGGATGAGCCGATCCCTGCAAGCCATTGTCCGGGGCGTGCTTCGAGACTCAATACACAACCCGTAATTGGTGCACGGACCGTCATGCGTTCCAATTGGAGTCTGGCTGTTTCGACACGAAGCTGGGTCTGTTGGGCTCGCGCTTGGGCTACGGCAAGATTGGCCTCGGCTTCGGCTAGAGCACGGGTTTCCTCGGTCAGCAGTTTGAGGTTTTCCGCGAGGGCATCTCGCTTTTGAGTCAAGGATTTCAGTTGCGCCTCTAGCAGCGGCTTTCGGGCAATGAGTTCCTCCACAGCGTTGGTTGCGGTTGCCAGTTCAGCACGTGCTTCGCGGAGAATGCGTCCAGTGATTGCGTCACCGGCATCTTCCTTGCGGCGAACATTCTCCGCGGCAAGTTCTCGACGTGTTTGGGCTGCCTCCAGGGCGTAGGGCAGATTGTTTAACTCAAGATTAATTCTGGACAGCTGGGTTTCTGCATCAGCAAGGTCAGCCTGCAAATTTAGAGGTTTCGCGAAATTGGTTTTCGCCGCAGACAGAGCAGCTTCTGCCCGGCGCACCTCGGCTAGTTGCAAAGTATGTTGGGCTTCCGCCTGAGCAAGGGCTAGTTTGGCATCGGTGTCGATCAGGGTAGCGACCGGTTCACCTTTCTCGACGTGCTGTCCTTCGATGACCAACATCTCTTGAATCACCCCCGCAGCAAGCGATGAGGCCACCACGGGAGTGGGGCGAGGTTCAATCCAACCGGCGGCTTGAAATAGAGGTGTCCCTTCTTGTTTGATCTCGGCGCGACTGACCACGACTGGTATGACGGTGATCGGCTGAGCTGGCAAGAAACTATCGCGCGTCGCCCACGCAAACAGGGCCAGGAAGCCAATCAAAATCCCTCCCGGCAACACATAACGCGCGAACCAAGCTCGCTTGATCCGCATTGGTGTACGATCGGGCGGGTCACGGTTGACGGCCAGTTGGCTTAGGTCGAGTTGAGAAGCTTTGTTTCCCATGTTTCTAGATCGATTTGATAGCCTCCACCACAGGCATCCGCATAGCTTTGACTGCTGGAGGCAAGGCTCCTACGAATCCCAGCAGCACGGCAACGCCACAGGCAATGGCGATTCCGACGCTATCAACCTTGAGCATAAACGCCCCCATGGTGAAGCGAACTGCTGCGCCATCAACCAGAAAGAGGCCCACAACACAAGCGACCAATGCGCCAGCGCACGCCAACAAGGTTGCTTCTTGGATGAGCGTCAATAGGATCGCCCTCCTGCGAAAGCCGATCGCTTGCAGCGTGGCCAATTCGCGGATTCGGCCAACAACGGCTCCATACATTGTATTGAGCCCCGCGAAGATTCCTGAGCCGGCTACCAGGGCGACTACCAACCAGCCCAGCATCCGCACCGGTTTATAATGTTTTTGCAGACTCGCATAGTACGCACTTTCCGATACTGCCTTAAGTTCCAGGTCGATTCGCTCGCGGCAAAAAAGGTCGACGTCGGCGATTGCGTCGGGTGAATCCATCCGGACGGCTACAAGACTTAAGTCTTGACGCTTGAGCGTTGTCTGTAGATCGGCGAGCGGTGCCCAGATCTCCGATTCAAAGGCTGATCCCGCGGCGGTGAAGTGGCCGCTAATGGTCCAAGTTTGACCATCGAACGTCACTTGCTGGCCGATTGCAAGATCCTCTTCATCAGCACCCAGTTTGGAGTGTGCCAGACGGCCAACCATCACTTCGCCAGTTTGGGGCCAGGTGCCTTCGACAAGCTGAACGTGATCGCGCACCAAGGCGGCCGTGGTTGTCACTCCCCGTACCAAACCCATTCCCGGTTCGGTCATGTTGGCCGTGCTGATTCGTGTTCCCAGATACAATTCGGGAGAAACAAACTCCACTCCCTGCTGACGACTGACTCCTTCGACACTTGCTGAGATCAATGATGGTGTCCGCGCTGGTATCGACGAGTTTTCAACGTCTGCTGCAGATGACAGCGAATAGACCAGCACCACATGGGGATTGCCGGTTGCCGAAAGTGATTTCTCCAGCCCACGAATAAACCCAACGACAACGAGAACAAGCAGGATCACAATCGTGAGTCCACCAAGCGTGAGCGCACTACGCATCGGTCGGCGGAACAAATTCCGCACGCCGTAGTCCCAGGGCAGGAATCGTTGACTGAGCATATGAGTCCTTTAGCGGCGAACGTAAACTCCATTGGCAAGCATGACGAAGTTCCCGCTTTCATCTTTCTTTGCTTTGCCAGCGACCACTACCATATCCGACTCGGTGAGCCCCAGCAGTTCACGAGAGTCGATGGTGACCAAATGTCCTTCTGCATCAACTACTTTGACCAGCGCTGTGCAGTGAACCCTTTCATTGGAACAGCAATCGCCGTTGCAAATCTCTCCTTCTTCGCACTCTTCCCCTTCTTCGACGACAGACATGGAGGCGTCCAGCAGCATGAATGCCGCTCGACCTTCAATCCACGGATTGGTCGAACCTCCAATGCGACCGACAAGCACTAACCGCTTACCGTCTTCGGCGGTCTCACGGGCTTCGATCACTCCCATGGCGTTTTCGGGTTCTTCAGCAAGGAGAAACTTGCTGCCGTCGATGTTGATCGGTTTTTCCTGGCTAGCCGTGGCAGAAGATTCGCCGGCCGAACCACAACCAACAACGAGTGGCAGGTTAAGAAGTGCTAGAAATACAAGGGTTTGTCTCATATTTGAGTTCCTCGGTGTTGAATTAATCTTGGCAATAGCCAGAGGCAAACCTGCCTCCGGGAAATGAAACTCTACTTCCCGGACCTAGGTTTGGGTCCAGCTAAGGCTGCGCTATATTGAAGAAAGTGCTACTATTCATGCACAGAGAGCATGATCGAATTTGCCACTTAGATTCAAATCAAAAAGCGGCACAGATAGGCGCAGCGCTCGACAGAAGTTTCGGCCCGGGCTGTGTGGTCACAGATTGGATAGTGCGAAACCATGGCACTTGAAATTGGCAAAGCAATCGTCGTTCCCGCTCCGTACTCGAAACCTTGTAGTAACAACTCCGCGGGTTCGGGCGCACTTCGTGGCAATTCCAAAGGTTGCGGCGCTTGATGGCACCAACATTCTGGAGGGCAGGGGCAAGAACTATCGTGACTCTGGTCGCACTCTTCTGGACCAGTTGTCCTGCTTGCGACGCAATCATGCGTATGGCAGCAGTGGGCACATTCGGATGAGGTGTTCTCAAACTCAACTGATGCGACCGGGCAACCACCCAATTCACAGAACCAATGGGCTTGAAGGAATCCAGGCGAAAGAGCCAGCATCATCGCAAAACAGGCAAAGAAGCGTTTCAGATTATTGTGCTGACGTAACACAGGCTTTTCACATCTGGAATTTTACGGACGATCTCTCTTTCCTAATCGGCAAAGATTGCCCCAAAAGTATACCGCAACTCGGCAAAAATCTCAATGTCGCATTTTGCACCAGGGATAGCTCGAATTCCTGATAATGTGAGTCTGAGAGAAGTCAATAGCTAGCAATGTCTAGCGAATTTGAAGATTAATTCTTCAACCAAGTTGCACATCACTGAAAATGTTCGAAGTCAACCAGCGCTCTTGAGCTGCACGTACAGCTCAGTAGGTGGAGTTTCGAAATACTTCAGCAGGGCAGGGCAGAGCCAGCCCTCCATGCCTTCTTCCGTCCATCGATAAACATTGCCGTCTGATTCCTCGCGGACCCATTCCAAACGCAAGTCGGCACTTGGAAAAGCAGTTGCGGAGAACAACAGCAGAAATCCATCTTCGGGATTGGCAATCCCTTTCCGCTCGACGGCCACATCGATAAGGGTGTCCGCACCAGCCACGAATGGTTCCTTGTCTAAGCCAACTCGCTCATCGTCAAAAACCCACAGGCCTTCCCACTTGTATGGTTTAATGACGGTAATTGCGTTTTGAGGCATGATCTTGGCCAGGGGAATATGAAGAGCAAGATAGTCGGGCTGACAAGATTTGAACTTGCGACCTCTGCGTCCCGAACGCAGCGAAGCACTACATTGTTATTCCAGAATCATGCACTAACTCATTTTATTTAAATGACTTACGACAATCTACCAATTTCTCCAGTAGGTCGATGGATCGTCCTATGTAGTGCAATATTGACCACAAATGTAGTGAAGTCGGGGCGACAGGATTTGAACCTGCGACTTCATCGTCCCGAACGATGCGCGCTACCAGACTGCGCCACGCCCCGGGGTTTGTATTTTACTCTGGCATCCCCTATGCCGCATAGTGCTATGTCCGGGTAACGGCGAGAGCATGAGTATTCGAACCCGCAGAGTGAGTGCGATTTCACCCTAGAAATTAGGAGCTTATGTGCTGACCTAGCCCCTTCTCTTTATTGAAAATGCAAGAATCAACACGTAAAGAAGTCTCTCATAAAAAAAGCCCCAACAATTCCACTTGAACTATGAGCCAAGACGCTGCTCTTCAAAGAGATTCCGAAAGTTGAATGTTTCGTCGCAGTCGCAGAGTAAATTATGCAAAATACCTTCTGAGGTACTACACTTTGGTCGTTCGCGATTTTTGCCTCAACTTCAATTACTTCTCTCCCTAGCAGTTAGGCGAAACTAGCTCCACATTCTCTTAGAATTACTGGCCATACTCAACACATTTCCAATAGATCTACGCTCCGAAGTCGGTTCCACGACATGTGCCGGTCAAACACGAAACCCGTTTGGCGTTTAGGTGGCCTCCCAAATACTAAAGATTCACCAACGAAGACTTTCCCGGCAGTGGCGATTGCACACTGACAGCCTTCATATGAAGAAAAATAACCACTTGCTAGCACTTCACACGTTCTTGTCTTGATTTCACAGGCCAAATTTTTTCCTAAATTGCCTAACCGGAACATTGTATAGGAACGGGCCGATTTAGTTTGCCCAAAGGTTACAATGGAATACGTCGCTTTTAGATAACTTTCCGATGAGTATGTCAGCGAGAATTCTCAAAATGATCTTATCGTTGGAATACCCACATGCATCAGCAATTAAGACTGTTGGTTATTGGGTTGCTGCTAGCTTTTGCCAGGATAGCTTTCTGTCAAGAACTTATAGCTCCGCGACCTGCGCCAATACCATCTTCGACGGGGAAAGTTTTTACGTCTCCGCCGCATATTCCTCCTCCACCAAGCGACCTTATTTACCACGATATTTTTGATTCGCAAGTTGCCTCAGAAACCTACAGCTTAGAAGAGTTGCTCGCCTTGGCAGCGAATAACAACCCCACGCTTCGTCAGGCCAGAACGCATATTTCCGCTGAGCTGGGCAAGGCCCTACAAGCAGGGCTCTATCCAAATCCAGTTTTTTCCTACCAGGCCGAACAGATCGGGGTCGATGCACCGAACGGCACGAATTCTCCAGGTGAATTTCAAGGTGGAGTTATCGAGCAAAGATTTGTCACGGGTGGCAAACTGCGGATCAGCCGCGAGAAGTATCTCCGAAGAGCACGCGTATCAGAGAATCTTGCCATGGCGCAGCAGTTCCGCGTGTGTAACGACGTGCGCATTCATTTCTATAAGACTTTAGCCGCCGGTGAAATACTCTCCCTCCGTCGTGAAATGGTGAAAACAGCCGAAGATGTGGCTGTCACCTCCCAAGAATCCTACAACGTAGGACAATCCAATCGCCCTCAGGTCAGGCGAGCTAACGTGGCCTTGCAACGAGCGCGACTTGAGGTGCTATCAGCTGAGAACGCCTATAACGAAGAGTTTCGAAAACTCAGTTCGCTCGTAGGCATTGCTCTCGCAATTGGTTCTGTCGAGGGCGAACTTAGGACGAAATGCCCTCCGTTGAGCTTTGAGGAAGCCTACAGCCGTATTCTTGCCGAGAGTCCCGAATTAGCTGCGGCACGGGCCAAACTGTCAGTGGACCAGGCAACGGTCGCACGAGAAAATGTCCAGTGGGTTCCCGACATCGTGGTTCATGGCGGTGCGGGCTATAACTTTGAAGCCGAAGAAACGACGGCGGTGGCCGGTGTTGCCTTTGAGGTCCCACTCTACGATCGAAACCAAGGAACCGTGAGACAGGCACAGGCAGACTATGCTCGCCAACGCCAAGAGATCGAGCGCGTGGAACTTGAACTTCACAATCGACTAGCAATGATTTATCAGCAATATCTCACTGGTTTGCAGCATGCCTCCGAGTATGAACAAGTGATTTTGCCAGAATTGCAGGCTGCCTATGGTGAGCTGCTTGAGAGTTACGAAGAAAGACGAGTGGATTGGCCGGACGTTTTAGTAGCTCAGCATGATTATTTTGACGCGAAGCTCACTCAGGTGGATAATTTGCTTCACGCCAGAACCCAAGAAGTACTTATTTATGGTTATCTCTTGCACGATGGTTTGAAAGCCGCGCCGGGTATCACTCCACCTGGACATATCGACTCGGTGCCGAAACCTCGCTAAGCATTCGATTACGATCGCATATTCTGAATTGATTGAGAGCTACAATGAATGAGCATCAACCCATAGATAAGAAGAGTGAACGACGCAATTTCTTGAAGACTTCTGCCTTGGCTGCAAGTGGCGCACTTTACGGAGGGCTCGTCGGAAATCAGTCGGCTGCCGCGCAAGATCACGCGCATAAAATACCAGAAATGCAACAAGGTAATAAGTTGCCAGCGCCGCTAGGTGATCCCAATGCAGGTAAGCACTTGGGGGATCCTGAAGAGTACGATGGATACTCTCGATTCAAGCCGACCCGTGGCAATGATCCGGACTCGGATTATTACCTTGGCAAATTGATGCCTGGTTTTCGCAGTTCCGATGCTGGGCCTGCTCCTTTTGAGGCCCCAGATTTAGGCAAGTTGCCTTGGAAGATGGTGAATGGCGTGAAGGAGTTTCACCTCGTGCCAATGGCGGTCGAACGGGAGTTCCTGCCCGGTTACAAGATGAACGTCTATGGATACAACGGCTCGATGCCAGGCCCCACGATAGAAGTAACCCAAGGGGACCGGGTTCGCATCGTGGTAACCAACGAATTACCTGAAGATACTTCAGCCCACTGGCACGGATTCGAGCTGCCAATCCAATATGATGGAGCGAGTGAGTTAACGCAGAATCTGATTAAACCGGGCAAAAGTTTCGCGTATGAATTTGATGTCCATGAAGAAGGAACTTTTTTCTATCACTCTCATATTCCAATGCAGGAAGCGTTTGGCAGTGTCGGGTTCTTCATCGTGCATCCCAAGAAAGTTTTTGATCCTCCGGTAGACCGTGATTTCGGATTAATCTTCCAGAACTTCTTTATTGAACCATCGCAAACCATCGCCGATTCATGGAAGATGGACTGGAATTGGCAATCGATTAATGGACGTAGTGGACCTTATACCACACCATTGGTTGTCAAGCATGGTGAGCGTGTGCGAATCCGCATCATGAATTTCTCGCCGATGCAACACCATCCGGTACACATTCACGGTCATACGTTCTGGATCACAGGCCATGAAGGAGCACGGATTCCCAAGAGTGCTTGGGTCCCACGAAATACGGAACTGATTGGTATTGCACAGGCAACTGACTTTGAGTTCATCGCCAACAATCCGGGCGATTGGATGTTTCATTGCCACATGGTGCATCATATGATGAACCACATGACACGACAAGTTGGACCGCGCGTTCGCCCAGAGCAAACGGTCGACGCCTACTTGACAAACCTCGACCAAATACCAAGTGTGAAACTAACCAACTCAGATCCTGGATTCCGGACACCCGGATACCCGCAAGAAATGAAAGGCATGACGATGAAGCCCGATTTCTTGAAGACGATATGGAACCGTAGGGAGGTTCAGGGCATGCGCGCGATGTGGCCAATGTCCGTGATGGGACTGATGACCGTCCTTCGCGTTCTGCCCGATGATCTCTACCAAATCGTGATGGAGAGCGATGAACCAGTAGAAAAGGGGGCTGTCTTCGCGGAGATCGTTCGGCGATTTGGTGCACCTTCGGATTATGAGGCAGCTCCTATGATGAACCATAAGTCGTAACACAAACTGAAAGATTCCCCTATCGAAAACGATGCAATCTTTATCTGTGACATGACATCGTTCAAACTCCATTGGATCAATAAATAATTCGATGCTCTCTGACAAAGAAAAAGCAAGTCTGGCCAACCGACTTCATCGCCTTGCTGGGCAAGTGTCTGGTGTGGAGCGCATGATGGAGGAGAACGCTTCTTGCGTCGAAATCCTGATTCAGATCGCGGCTGCCAGCGGTGCATTAAACAAGGTTGGCCATCTTATACTGGAAAACCATATCAAGTCTTGTGTATCCGAAGCGATGCGAAGTGGAAGCAATAAGCTGCGAGACCAGAAGCTTGATGAGATTATCCAGCTTTTTCGCAAGTATACCCGTGTTGTCGATTAAGTCACCCGATACGAGACATTCACTTTGTCAGCCTCTCTCGGTCTATGCGCAGCTTTGCTTCTCCAGTCTCCTTCCCAAGCACTGCGTTCCTGTGATTGAGGCAGTTGGTCTAACCGGACTTAAGCCGGTTGACTCAATCTAATTGTCCTTGGTCGCGTCTGACGGCTTTCCAAAGCGGAAATTCATCGACAATTCTTACATTCTGGCGACTTTTTCAATAATTTTCAAAAAAACGATCCAAAATATGCTTGACTCCGTACCTAAGTACGGAGTCGATAATAGCTGCGGAGGATACTGATCATGAATGCATTCACAATTGGTAAAGCTGCTCGCACTGCGGGAGTGGGTGTCGAGACGATTCGTTTTTATGAGAAACGTGGGCTGATTTCTCAGCCCAATGCAACAAAAGGAAAATTCCGTGAATATCCGATGACGGTTGTCGCACGTATTCGTTTTATTAAACGGTCGCAGGAGCTGGGGTTCACGCTTTCTGAAATCAAGGACTTAATGCGGCTGGCTGATTCGCCGAATTCTGACCGTAAGAGAGTCAAAGAATTAGCTCAACGAAAGACAGAGTCAATTCGACGAAAAATAGTTGATCTTCAGCAATTGGAGAGCACCCTGAGTCGCCTTGTTACGGATTGTTCAGGCCATGGGCGTGTCCGAGGCTGTCCCATTATTGAAGCTATCGTCGGTGATATAATTGAAACTACTGATAACTAGAGGAATTAAACAATGGAAGCAATTTTTACTACCAATATGAAATGTCAAAGCTGTCTCAGCAAAGTATCCCCTTTGTTAGACGGTGACTCTGCTGTGCAAAGTTGGGATGCAGATCTTTCGGATTCTCGAAAGCTGTTGAGAGTCCAACTCAAGGAATCAGCGACTCCCGAACAGATCACGGAGACGGTTGCCAGGGCGGGCTTCTCCGCAACTTTATTGAAAGATTCCTCCTCTGTCGAATCCGAGGCAAAAGAGCCCTTTAATCTCTCAACTTATAGGCCGCTATTGTTGGTTCTAGCCTACGTTCTGGGTGCGACGGCATTTACTGAGTCACTTCATACAGACTTTGTATGGCAGCGAGCCATGAGCTATTTCATGGGTTTCTTTTTCCTTGGGTTCGCGTTTTTCAAACTCTTGAATATAGAGGGATTCGCCGATGCGTTCGCGACTTACGATATCATCGCTAAACGTTCGAGATTCTATGCCCTAGCCTATCCCTGGATAGAAGTGACACTAGGCCTGCTATTTGCTACCACAACTTTCCTTGGCGCAGCGAATCTTGTGACGGCTGTAATCATGGCGATAGGACTTATTGGTGTCATATCAGCCGTGCGACAAAAGAAAGCAATTCAGTGTGCTTGCCTGGGAACAGTTTTCAATCTACCGATGTCAGTTGTCACGATCGTCGAAAATAGCGTGATGCTGATGATGGCGGCCATTATGCTTATCCATAATTTCGTTTCTTGACCTACTATAGTGTCAACATGAATGGTTAGCTTGGAGCATGAAGGAACTTTAATAAGTTTGTAAAATGAGTAGGTATGTGGCCTGCTCTTATCCCTGTTCTCGTGTTTTAAGATGGAGGAAAGATAATGAAAAGGCGAAATCTGCTTGGTGCTCTTTTTGTGCTGCCACTGGTAGCTGGTGGTGTTGTCGTGGCCACAACCAATATCCCCGACGAAGAAAGCCAGTCGCAGCAGTCGAGCGAGAGTGGCTATGTCTGTCCGGTCACGGGAGAAATGTTCCCCTGCCCCAACTGCTGTCCGTTGAACCGAGGCGAATAGGTTCACGCTCGAAAGAACTCCGGACCGGGATTTCCGGTCCGGGGTTTTTGTCACCGAGCACTTCAAAGCCAGCCAGTGATGGGCGTCGACCATGCTCGGATATCGAAAAGATTTGCAATGGTTCCCGAAGTCGCTTTGATTCTGCAAATAGATTCGACTGTCGGCCAACGCTCATGGATGTGAGAACGCAATGGGAGAGGAGGAACAGGATGCCGAGTGGGTCAAATTTTGACAATTCGTTAGGAGTCACTTAGGGTTATAGCAGTTTGGCCATAGGTGATTTAAGTCGGCGTGATCGACGAATGCGCGATCGTGAGACTTCAGTTGCTCAACTAGTGGCCATGTTCATCGTGATGGTCATGACCATCATCCTCTGCGTTCTTGAGCATTTCTTTTTCTTCTGCGGTCAGATTGCTCAAGCCTTTTACTGCTTCGACAATTTTCCAGATGTCTGTATCCCCGTGCGTTGCGCCAAAGGCAGGCATTCCGGTCATGCGAATTCCATGCTTAGTAATCCAAAAGAGTTCGGCGTCGGAAAACTCCTCGCCCGCTTGCTCCAGCATTGGCGCTGGAGGATTGAGGCCTTTGGCAAATTCCTTTGGTTGGATTCCAGGACCTCCGTGGCAACGTACACACATAGAACGATAATGCTCTAATCCAACCTGACGAGCATCCACTTTATCAGCCACAGGATTCTCAATCTCGGGTTTCCGCCAATACATCGAGGTTTTTATAGCCATAGCGGCTACATTCTTTTCCAAAGAAGTCGGTTGCGTTGTCGCCCCCATATTGATTGCGCCCGACACCAAAATAAGCAGCGGAATGAAGCACATCACAAATAAGCCTGTCAGAATTCCCCACCAATAGTTCTTCATAGGTTTACCTACTTCCTAGTAATCGGTAGTTCCCAACCCAATAGAACCCCAGGCAATCACTACCTTAGCCTGTAAAATCAATCCTTATTTCGCTAGCACTAAATTATACCGCTTTGAGGAGCTGCTTTTTCCCGTCAATTCAATCAGAATATGGAGTCAAAGTGTCATACTCCTAACTGGCTGCAGAAGGAGTGATAACATGTATTGATGCCAGAAAACGCATCTTGGCCTGCGTTATATTAGCTTGAAGAGAACGCTTAACGCCCATTATGAGCATTTGCCCCATCTTGACATCGAGAACATGGATGCCATCATTGCAGAAAGCAAGCGTATTCGTCCCTTGACATTGGACTCGCATTTCTGGACCTTTTATAGCAGGGTACTGCAAGCATTATTGGGCTAGAAATGCCTTCGGTGTTTGGATCATTTCTCCTGCAGATCAGTCTCCAGACTTACCGATGAGCTAAACGGAAGAATATCTTTCCGCCAATGCGGCAAGAACTGAGATTATTCATAATGTGGATCACACAACACATCGCCGCCCGCACTCTTGTCTGGCTTGCAGCCATGGTGATTCCCGTCCAGGGATTTCCGTCGGTTGCGTGCGGATGCACAAGGGATACGACTGCTATCGAAGAATCGGTTTCTTCTCAGGCTTGTTGTAATGCCACCAGCCAAACCACTTCATCTCGTTGCCCTTGTACTGGGGCGAATATCTGCCGTTGTGGCGAAGACAGTTCCTGCAAGCGGCAGGACCGTACTTGTTGCAGTGCACGCACAGCGCTACATAGCTGCTGTTCTGGCAGTGGTTGTGCGTGTTGTGCCGAAGGGACTTGTTCCTGCGGGGCGAATTGCCAGTGCGGTAATAATAACGCCCCTACTAATCCGGTCGCTCCCCCTGTCGAGAACAACTCAAATGAGAGGATCGTTGCGGATTCCACTGCACTAGCCTCTCTCGCAACGATTTACCAACCTTGTCCGACTCGGCATCAGCTTGATGTGTCTGCCGGAACGGACGCATCGTCTTCACTTGATCGCTGCATTACTCTCTGTCGGTTCACTATCTGAATCGAATTCTACAGCACCCCTGCGCGCTTACCCTTTTGGTGCTAGCTGCGCGCATTTCTCGCTGATTGATTGCTACGCAAACTGCTAATCAAACGGCACACGGCTGAATGGTCTCCAATTTGTCCTCCACAATTTATTGAGTTGGAAATCGAGCACTCAAATCATTTTTACCAAGAGTAATTTTCAGAAAGCGAAATGATAAACCATTTTCGTGACTCGAAAGGAATCGAGGTGATCAGATGTTTAAAAGTATGTTTAGTTGGTTTGCTTTAGCAGTAACCTTGGTAGTACACACGGCTGGTTGCCAGTCGGCAAGACGAGTTTTTCCAGAATCACACCGGGCATCGGCTTTGTCAGCATCCTCACCAGTATCTTCGTCAGCCGTAACATTGGCGGATTCCAGGAGTACCTTTCCGCAGATTCCGGAAGGAACAATACTGGCAAATGCAAATACAGCGACACTTTCGGCAAATGACCCCCTTTATGGTTACTATTCCAAAGATGATGCAGGAGCATTACCTAACGCAAACAGCGGTGGGTACGCTGCGTCCGATCGGGCTTCTGAACCAACTAGATCGGAACCGATGCGCCGAACCAGTACATCGAGTTCAGGTTCGTCCGGCTGTAGCTCAGGGTGCTGTTCACGTTAGCAAGAAGAGTCTTACGATCAATACACAAAACGTCAGTTGACGAGTTGTAACGCGAGGTAGTAATGTCTGAATCGAAAAAAGAATTGGAAAGTCCTCCGGAAAACGCGGCGACTCCAGGTGATCCGAAGGCAGCCGAGTCACCAGTTGCTGGGCTCCAGAGCGAGCCTCAGCACTCATGGATCAAGCTGTTCGTTCAGCCACTTCTATTCTTGGCGGCTGGAGTAATGTTGATCGTGGCTCTCGGCGTAGCCCAAAAGCAAGGCTGGATTTCATCAGGTGGTGGCGGTACGGCTCACGTTGCCTCGACAGAAGCCTCGGATACGCGATATATCTGTCCGATGATGTGTACTCCTCCACAGTCTGAGCCCGGGCGCTGCCCGGTTTGTGCCATGGAACTGGTGCCGGCTGCTTCTGGGGGCGGACAAAGCGACTCGCGATCCGTGCAACTCGACCCAGTAGCTCGTCGCATTGCAAACATCCACACGGCTGCCGCCAAGAGGTTGCCTCTGGAACGTACGATTCACGCTGTCGGCGAACTTAGCTACGACGAAGGATCGCTCAAGACACTTTCCGCTTACGTCGACGGACGACTAGAAAAGCTCTACGCCGATTATACTGGGGTCGTCGTCAAGAAGGGTGACCATCTCGCCCTGGTTTACTCGCCGAGACTCTACTCCGCCCAAGTGGAGTACCTCCTTTCCAAGAAAGCCAATGGAAAAAGCCAATCATCGACGCTGCAGCGAGTCGTAGAGACGAGTTCCAATCTCTACCAAAGCGCTAAGCAACGACTCATTGAACTGGGCATGACCGAGCCTCAGATTTTGCTGCTGGAGGAGCAAGGAGAAGCGAATAGTCGTATGCACCTCTGTGCCCCGATCAGCGGAACGGTGATCGAGAAACTCGCCATAGAGGGCCAGTATGTCAAAGAGGGGCAGGTTATTTATCAACTCGCTGATCTCTCAACCGTGTGGCTGATGCTGGAGCTGTTCCCCGAAGATGCTGCAACCATCCATTACGCTCAGAAAGTGGATGCAGAGGTGCAATCAATGCCTGGAAAGACCATTTCAGGCCGAGTGGCATTTATCGACCCGACCGTGGATGCGATGAAACGGACAGTTGGCGTCCGCGTAGCAGTACCCAACCCTGATGGTTTGCTGCGTGTCGGCGATTATGCAAAAGCCACGATTCGTGCTCCTTTGGCAGTTAGTGAGCGCGGCGCATGGCAAATCTATGACCCCGAATTGGCTGGAAAGTGGATCAGCCCTCGCCATCCCCACATCGTAAGTTCTTCCCCTGGTCAATGTCCTGTCAGTGGCATAGACCTGGTGCCTGCTGCGGACTTTGGATTCACTGACGAGCCTGTTGCCATGGATCACTGCCTGGTAGTGCCGAGAAGCGCTGTTCTGATGAACGGTGGTCACAGCGTTCTCTATGTCGAAACCGAACCCGGAAGATTTGAGATTCGTCATGTGACCGTTGGTATGGTCAACGCTGATCAGGTGGCCGTTCTCGATGGGATCGAAGAGGGAGATCATGTTGCTACCTCGGGAAATTTCTTGATCGATTCACAAATGCAGTTGGCTGGTAATCCTTCATTGATTGATCCAACCAAGGCGTTACACGATGTCGTGGACACTCAGACTGCTGAAATCGAAGCTGCCCTCGCGATGCTTAGCACTACAGACCGGAAGCTTGCCGAAGATCAACGCGTTTGCCCGGTCACTATGTATCCCCTTGGTTCCATGGGAGTACCCCCGAAGGTAGATGTTGATGGTCAGGCAGTTTTCCTCTGTTGCGAAGGATGTCGCGAGCCGCTCCTGGAAGAATCGGCCAAATATCTGGCCATGCTGTCGAAAGGCATTCAATCAAGTTCCAGTGAAAGTGACGAGATCGAACTACCAGAAATCGGGACAATGGAATTACTGATCATGGACCCGATTTCAGAATCGCCTGTCGACGGAAATGAACAGGAGACTACACGATGATTAAGGGTTTACTCGATTTTTGCATTCGTGAGCGGTTGGTAGTTCTCCTGGCATGCGTCGGCATTGTCGCCTACGGGTGGTATTCAACGAAAAAGGTGCCGATCGATGCTATTCCCAACGTGGGCGAAAACCAGGTCATTGTCTTATCCGAATGGATGGGACGGTCTCCGAAAGATGTCGAAGATCAGGTTACCTATCCCCTCTCCGTCGCATTACAAGCTGTACCCGGTGCGAAGAGTGTACGTGGTAAGAGCATGTTCGGGTTTAGTTTCGTTCAAGTAACTTTCGACGACGACGTCGATTTCTACTGGGCTCGCTCTCGTGTCGCAGAGCAATTAACGACAATCACGGGCAAGCTACCAGAAGGTGTGACTCCACAACTTGGTCCCGATGCAACTGCGCTAGGCCAGATTTACTATTATGTATTGCAGCCACCTGAGGGAATGGATTTGGCCGAGCTGCGCTCCAGGCAAGACTTCTTTATTAAATACGCTCTGCAATCGGTCGACGGGGTGGCTGAAGTCGCCTCGGTCGGCGGCTACGTGCGGCAGTACCAAGTGGAAGTTGACCCTGATGCACTTCGCTATCACAAGATTCCACTTAGCCAAGTGATTGAGGCCGTCAAATCGTCCAACATCGATGTAGGTGCGAAGACGGTTGAATCGAGTGGCATGGAATTCATCGTCCGGGGAAAGGGGTTTATCGGTTCAGGCAAGACCGAAGCTGAGGCCATAGAGCAGATCGAAAAGACGGTAGTGATGACCCGTGAGGGAGTGCCGATTCGGGTCCGCGATATAGCACAAGTTCAAACCGGTCCTGCATTTCGCCGTGGAGCACTCGATTACAATGGCGAAGAAGTGGTCGGTGGCGTGGTCGTGATGCGCTATGGAGAAAACCCACGTGATGTCATCCAACGCGTCAAGCAAAAAATTGATTCGCTGGAGTCTGAACTCGACGGCATCAGAATTGAGGCTGTTTACGACCGCACATTGCTGATCGAGGAAACGGTCGCCACGCTCTCTAGTGCGTTGGTAGACGAGACTTTGATCACGATTGCCGTGATGGTCCTGTTCTTATTGCATGTGCGTGCCAGCATCGTCATTTCCATCACGTTACCCATGGCCGTATTGATGGCATTTATTGCCATGAAATGGTTTGGTGTAGATGCCAATATCATGTCGCTGGCCGGCATTGCGATTGCTATCGGCACAATGGTCGACATGGGAATCATCGTTTTAGAGAACATCTATGGTCATTTGGCAGATTGGCAAGCTGCAGGATCGCCCGGCGGCGAGCGCCGGCGTGTAACGATTATTCGAGACGGTGCCGCTGAAGTCGTTCCTGCCGTTATCACGGCGGTCAGCACAACGATTGTGAGCTTTCTTCCCGTGTTTTTTCTCACTGGACGCGATCATCGCTTGTTTTCACCGTTAGCATGGACGAAATCTTTTGCACTCATTTCGAGCTTGATTGTGGCGGTGGTTGTCGTCCCCATGCTCTGCCGTATCTTCCTGAAAACCTCGAAGGTGTCACGGTGGTCAACTCTTGGAGCAGCAATTGGGGGTGCAATCCTTAGCGCAGGACTCTGCTATTTTGTCTGGGGGGATCACCTTTCGGCTTGGACTTCGCTGAGTATGACTTGGGCTACGGTAGTGGCTGCCTTTTCTGGCGGACTCGCTGGATGGTGGATGAGTAGTGAGAAAATCCGCCACATGGAAGAGAACCCAGTCAGCCGCTTTGTCTTGTGGCTTTACGCTGGTAGGTTGCGTTTGGCACTCCGACGTAAAGCCCTCATGCTCTCGTTTCCTATGATGATCTTTGTGCTTGGAATAGGAGCTTGGATCGGTCTGCCAACTGTGCTGCGTCCTTTTGAAAACGTATGTGCCATGTTGGGAGCGGACCTGAATGAGGTGCCAGGCTATGTCGCAGCCAAGCACACGTTTACAGGGCTGAAATCAGACGACTGGATTGCGCTGGATGAAGGTAGTTGGTTCTATATGCCGAGCTTGTATCCTGCGGCCAGTTTTTCCCAGGCCATGGAAGTGCTGCAGACACAAGACGTTCTTATCAAAGAGATTCCTGAAGTTGCGAACGTGATGGGAAAAATTGGTCGCGTAGATTCGGCCCTTGACCCAGCCCCTGCTGCCATGGTTGAGACCTACGTGATGCTCAAGCCTCGTGAAGAGTGGCGTGAAGGAATGACCGCACGCAAGATTTGGGACGAAATCAATGCTGTGGCGACGTTGCCGGGGGTGACTCCGGCCTCCCCCCTCCAGCCTATCGAAGGTCGTGTGGTGATGTTGCAGAGCGGCATCAAGGCCTCCATGGCAGTGCGAATCTACGGAGACAATCTCAAAGGCTTAGGCGAAGCAGCGTTGGCTGTCGCCGAGCAACTCAAGCAGCATTTTCTGATCAACGCTGGAACGGTGAATCCGGACGTCGTCATGGGCAAGCCGTATTACGAATTTGAGATCGACCGTGAAGAAGCAGCCCGTTATGGAATGTCTACCATGATGGTAAATCAGATTGTCTCAGCCGGTCTTGGAGGTGTTGATGTAACAAAGACTGTCCAAGGTCGAGAACGATACCCAATCCAAGTTCGTTACGAACGCAACTTCCGAGAACAGCTCGATGAATTACGAAATGCTCCAGTCGTAACGCACACAGGCGATGTCGTGCCTCTAGGACGTCTGGCGACTGTGACGACCACTTGGGGACCTGGAATGATCAACAGCGAGGACTCTCGGTTAGTTGCGCATGTGATGTTCTCTCCTTCAGGTGCTGCGGGTGACTTGGAGACAGTGGAGGGTGTCATGGAATCTCTCCGAGAGGCGCGTGAGAACGGCGAGTTGGTATTTCCTAAAGGGAATTTTGAATTGCAAGCAGTCGGATCGTTCCAAAACCAGATCGAGGCCAACCAACGTTTGATGTGGATCGTACCAACGGTAATTCTCATAAACCTTCTTTTGCACTATCTTCATTTCCGCAATTTCCCAATTTCGCTCATTGTCTTCTCAGGAATTCCTTTCGCGGCAGCGGGAGGCATGATTGCCGCAGCCATTATGGGCGTCGAGATGAACACAGCCATGTGGGTCGGCTTTATTGCGTTGTTCGGGCTCGCAGCCGACGATGGAATCGTCATGGCTACGTACATGCGCGATACGCTCAAGCGTCGCACGATCCGCAATGTCGAAGACATTCGCACCGCAATCTATGATGCCGGCTTAAAAAGAATTCGACCGTGCATGATGACCACGATCACCACGATCATGGCCTTAGTGCCTGTGCTATTGTCCACGGGGAGAGGCGCAGATGTGGCACGTGCGATGGCGTTGCCAGTGTTTGGTGGCATGCTGGTCGAGCCATTTACCACATTTATTGTTCCCACTTTGTACTGTGCTTATGTGGAGTTCAAAATGCGTGCTGGAATGCGCGATGAATATTGGAGTGAAGAGGAAGATCTAACGTTGACGACATCGTCAGCCGCCTAGCTGTATCAGTTATTTTGAAACATTGCATGTAGACAATGTTGTTTTCGCGAGTTGTTTTATTTGAAAGGGAGTTATTGTGAAACCACTAACCATTACTTTGGCGATTCTTTTGATGCCCGTCCTTTGTACAATTGCTTGGGGTAAAGACAGTGGACAAGCTTCCGCTAAGTATTCCGAGCATGACCAACTTCGCATTGCCGTTCAAGAAATCTGTCCCGTGACGGGAGCGAAGTTAGGCTCGATGGGTGATCCGGTAAAAGTTGCCATCGGTGATGCCAAGGAGGAAATCTTTCTTTGCTGTGCCGGGTGTGCGAAAGGCAAGATCAATCCGGAGCACTGGGCGACGATTCACGCCAATATCGCGAGTGCCCAAGGGAAGTGCCCGATCATGAAGAAGGACTTGCCGAAAGGTGCCAAGTGGACTGTAGTCGGTGGCGAGTTGATTTACGTTTGCTGTCCTCCTTGTATTAAGAAGATCAACGCCAATCCTGAGGCTGCCATAACACAAGTTGACGCATATTACACTGCGTATCTGCAAGCGAAGCAACAACGCTAGATGACTGGAAATAGCTTTGTTGCCCTGGGCCGGGCACCGCATCCGCCATTTGGTGAGCGATGCCCGGTCCGTGTTTTGACTGTCTTTTTGTAGCGAAGAGTTTACCTAATCGGTATAGATGGACTCCAAATCGGGAAGTATCAGTTCTCGGACTTATACTGAGTACGACATAAATACCGGAAATGCCGATATTCGTTTTGTCTCAACGTACGATGGCACGGCTTCCGCCGTGCCCTAAAAGGGGGGCCAAGGATGGCCATTCGTCGAACAATCATATTACTGCTAGTCGCATGCCAATTCACCATGGGCTGTCGTTCTACGCGCCAGGTCCGTGATCGCGAATATGCGCAGGTCATTCAATCTGCTCACCAAGCAAATTATTCGCCGGTCGCCGAGGCAGCAGCAATTGCTCCTATCGCACTTGAGTTGGAGGGGCCGCAAGATGTCGAATGGCTCGTCCAAATCGCCCTCGACCAGAATCCTGAAGTGCAGGCGGCCCGCAAACGGATAGATGCGGCCGCCCATCAGGTCCCCGTGGCAGCAAGTCTACCCGACCCGATGTTGGGGGTCACAACGTTTCCCGCGCCAGTACAAACTGCCGCCGGAAATCAGGAACTTTCGCTCGCGCTCAGCCAAAAACTGCCCTATTACAAAAAGTTGCAAACTGCTTCTGGCGCTGCCGAGTCTCAAGCCAATGTTGCCCGTGCCCAATTGGCAACCGTCGAGCTGGCAACCATCATGAAGGTCAAGCAAGCTTACTACGAACTTTACTTCGTTCAACAAGCAACACAAGTAACTGAAATTGAACAACAGGAGCTAACTAAAATCCGTGATTTAGCAAACGCACGATATAAAACTGGGCTTACCAGTCAACAAGACGTGCTCCGTGCCGAATTAGAACTATCAAACACAGAAAATGATTTCATTCGATTGCGACAGCAACTTGAGAGCGCACAAGCACGGCTTGCCCGCATTCTCCATGTTTCACCTCAAACAAAATTACTTGCTGTCAACGAGCTGTCCCCGGAACAAGCGCCCCGAGACCTAGCTTTTCTGGAAAGACAGGCTGTCGCTTCTCGACCTGAGCTGCACGCCCAATTGGCAGCTCTATCCCGTGATCGCCAGAAAGCCCAACTCGCTCGTCTCGATTACGTGCCCGATCTAACATTGGGAGCAACGTGGATTGATGTGTCTAGCGCAGGTATTAGCCCAGTGAGGAACGGTGACGATGCAGTCTTGCTCACCGCCGGTATCAATGTTCCTCTTTATCGAAAGCGGATTGATTCTTCCGTGAAATCGATGGAAGCCCAGGCCGTTGCCACGGCACGTGATTATGATGCACTTCGAGATGGGACATTGGAGCAAGTGGCTGATTTATTTGCTCAGGCACGAAGCCAGCAGGACATGCTCCTGTTGTTTCGTGAGGATATCTTGCCGAAGGCACGGCAAACCTATGAGGTATCTACTAGCGCTTACTCAGTAGGCCAGGTAGATTTTCTGACGTTGATCGACAACTTTCGAGTACTCTTGCGATACGAACTTAGTTATCGGCGTTTGGAAGCAACACTCCGACAAACCTTAGCGGAACTCGAACGGGTTATTGGGGGTAGACTACCGCAAAACATGGAAGTTATTGCCGTACCTGATTTACCTTCCCCAGAAGTCGAGGGGCAAATAGATCAAGAAGAAATAATTCCTTCCGAGGAAGCAATCCGCCTGCCAGCGCCGTAATCTGACCAGGAATTAGCAGCCAACGAGATCATTTTTACAACCACACATCAATCCGGGGGGCCGGAACGTGAAATTCGTCAAACTATTGGTAGCCTTGGCATTGCTTGTCAATTTAGCAAGCGTGGGCTGCGCACCTGCATACCACTATTACCCAGGCTGCCGCGTTCCGTGCAAGTATTGCGCACCTTGTCCGCTACCCTATGCAGAATATTGCGGCATTCCTTGCCATTCATGCCAGGCGGAACAATACCTGGGGACGTATTCTAACCCTACAGAAATAAGAGTGCCTTGATTACTTTGTTATCAGACTGCATAAGATAGCTTCTTTTCGGGGCGCAATGAAAACAAGCCGCAACGAAGGGAGAAAGCCAACTTACATTGCTCTCTTCGCTACGGCCTATTGCCAAGTGCTTCGAGACTCGATAATCAGTTACCGTGATCGCCGTGATCATGATCGTCTTCGTCATGCTCATGGTCGCTGTGATCGTGGCCCTCGTTCTTGCCAGCGGCTTTAAGCTCTTCCACTTTCGCAAGTGTGGCGGCAGGATTTGCTTGCGCTTTGCCAGCGCACCCTTTACAGCATAAGTAAACTGGCTTACCGTCGAGTTCCAACTTAACAGGCACGCCCATTGTTCCTAGGAGGTTCTTGTTGGCCACCGCACAGTATTTCTGTGCCTCGGCATCGGCCCGCGCGTTCGCTGGCAATTTCGCCAAATTGGCCGAAACTGCTGTCAATTCCTGGACTTTCTTGAGCGTCTCTTGACCCCCTGCGATTGCATCTTCGACACATCCCTTGCAGCAGACGAAGACGAGTTTTCCTTCAACCATCACTTTGACCGGAGTGCCCATGGCACCGAGGCGACTATATTCCATGATTGGACAAAACCGTTGAGCCTCGGCCTGCTTACGCTCTTTCGACGATAAGGTAGCAAGTGCTTCGGAAATCTGTTTTTCCTCCTTCATCATGTCGTGGTCGTGCTCCCCAGATTGTTGATGACCAGGTGCATCGTCGGCATACATGAAGCGCGTGTTCAAACCGCTGACGATCAAACCGAGAGCCATAATCAATGTGAGGTGAGGTATCGCGATTTTCATTCGGAGAATCCTTAAATTCGGGAGTAGCGGGACTGCTTCATCACCATGCCAACACTGGCAAGCCCAAACTCGCTTAACAGAATCTGGACATCGGATGAAAACAGAAGCAATGGTACTGCTGGTTTAGATGCGACACGGGGGCTTGTTCTTCACAGGAATTGAGTTTTTTCTAAGAAAACACGGATTATGGGGGAAATGCCAGCACTCATGCCCCATTCGCAAAATGAAAGAACCAGTGAAAAATGCCTTCTTTCACTGCCGCATTATTGCTTCCGCAGCACGACTAGCTGGGATTTGAGGGATTTCTCCACAAGGCACACACGGTCGTTGCCTCACTAGCAATCCAAGACTTCAAACAGTACCGCCGTCATGTCGTCTTGCTGTGGAGCAGTACCCCGGTAAACATCCAAAGCCTCTTTGATCCGTTGAATCGTCTGCTCGGTTGAGAGTGCCTTGAATTCAATCAATAGCTGTATGAGCCTCGTGCGACCAAACATTTCGCCTTGAGTATTAAATGTCTCGCTTAGTCCATCACTAAAGACCATCAATCGATCGCAGCCGGTCACCTGGATGTTCACCTCTTCCCAAGTAGCATTCTCATCAATGCCAAGGAGTAAACCCGTCGAACTCAATTCTCTTGGAGTCTTGCCTGACGAAATCAGCCATCCAGGTTCATGCCCAGCGCTCGCGTATTGAAGACGGCCTCCTTGAGGATCCATTCGAAGAAGAATCATGGAAACAAAGTCCTCCAGAAGGCTGACTGCAGAAAATCGTCGATTGATAAATTCGAGCAAGATTGTAGGTGAGGTATGAGTTTCTGTTGCTTGCAATAACAGCATCTTGAGCATGGCAGCACTCATTGCGGCTGGAATTCCATGACCTGTAACATCGGCAATACAAATTACCCATGTGCCGTCCTTCAGCGGTAGGATGTCGTAATAGTCTCCGCCAATATCCTCGGCAGGTTCAAAGAAGTGTGCGATGCGAAGTGAAGGTATAGATGGGGCTTTCGGCAAGAGGTTTTCTTGAATCTCTCTCGCTTTCACCATCTGCGATTTACGGGCACGGTCTGCTGATGCCAAGGAGAGACTCATGCTCCCAATCTCACTCGCAAGGAATTCCAACTCGGCACTCTGAAATGTTTCAGGACGGATGCCGAATTGACCTGCTCCAAGTTTTTGGACGGTTGTGACGAGCCTGCCAATTGGATTGGTCACAGTGCGTAGAAGCACCACATTGACGAGCACAGCGGCAGCGAAAAACGCAACGGTAAGGCCTACCAGGCGTCTTATCGAAGCCCAGCGGACCGCGTGTCTAATATTGGTTAGTTTCTCGGCAACATAGACGACTATGTCATCGGAATCGGCTATTCCCACTATTAACTCGTGTTCCTCAAACGGCGCGCGACGGGTCGGCGAATGGGCAGCGTGTTCCAGCGCGCTGAGCATAGCGGATGATGCTCGACCGTGTGGAGTCGCCTGTAGCGTCTTACCTGAAAAATTCACCGCAATGTGATGCCCTGGTGATAACTTGGTTTGCATTTGTCTGCATACGTTATCGATATATTCTTGTATGCCAGAAAGCCCACTTACTCGAAATTGAATTATGGCTGGAAGTAGAGTCATGGCTTCCTCTTCCAGCGCGATATGCTTTTCTGCAATACGTTCGCTCATCATGCGATTGTAATCGTACCCGAGAAAGAGTGCGCCCAGCACGATGAGTGGTAGGTTGACTGCGAACAGCAGTTGAGAGCGAATCGACCGACGAAACAATTGTAGGTGTCTCGACTTTTTTTGACTGTCAGCCGTGTTTGTGCCAAATGTAGTCATTATTATCATTCAGTGCGTTTCGATATCGGGGAAACTTTCGTCTACCGCATTTCGCTGCCCTGAATCCCTCTTCATTCCTTTCTATTTGGCATTATTGATGGCCCCTCGAAAGGTGTACGCCATCTCAACCGTAGCCTGATCTTTTGCAAACCTACATTCGTCCGAAAGAAAGATGGTTTCCTGTACGCATTGGCCGTCGATATGGACCGACCGCTGCCGAGTGCGACCGGCCAGTACCCTGACGGCCCAACGATGAGGGTCAATGCCGCCTGGCACGGCATGCCGAAGAATCACTAAACCAGTTGGCGTAATGACACGTCTTATCTCTTCCAGTGCGCGTCGTCTCAAAGGGGTTCTTTCCACAATCAAGCAATCCACGCTTTGATCTAATAGTGGAATTGCTTCGGCGCGCCCCCGTATGAGTCGTGGTATCATCCTGCCCCGCTCTGATCCTTTGGTTTTGACCAAGCTAGGGTTCAGATTCCATGCCAACTGGTGGCGACCTTCGCCGCCGATATCAACCGTGAATGGGATTGTGGCTTCCCGCGAAAGTATTTGCGTTTGGACCATGGATTCTAGTGCATTCAATCTTTGGCAAATTAGTGGTGCTTATACCATCCTGCGCCGAGGATGTCGTTCCACGACGTTGTTTGGTGGCATTGGAAACATTGTTCGACACGAGCGTGTGGTTTTCCAGCCACACGAGCCGAGATCATCTTGAAATGCATCATGTAATGGCTGGGCGGTGCTTGGTGGCATTGGGCGCAGTCCATCGAGCTCGGTGATGGATGCTGAAACTCGATAATGGTCCAACGATCGGTGGCGTGACATTGGGCACAGTCGTTGCCAAAGAGTTGGAAATGTCGGTCGTCATTGGAGTGGCAAGTCGCACACTTGAGGATCATTTCCTCTGACTTAATGTGCGCGTGCGGAGGGGACCATAACTTCGATAAGTTCAGAAGTTCGCTGCCGACATCATCATTTTTCAATTGGCGGAGACCGATCTTAACAAGCATAGCATGATCCATATCTATCACACGGCTTGCTCGTCCTTGATGTTCCAAGTGGCACTCCTTGCAACTACTGATGCTAGCGTGGAATGATGTCGGTTGGCGTTGCAAAAGGGACTCGTTGTTGGCGTGACAAACGATACATTTTGACGTCTCGACGCCCATGACTGAAGTGTGACAGGCGGCACAGCTGTTTTCCAAATGGGCATGGGCCAAAGATAATTGCCCTGGACTTACAAGTCGCTGCAAGTTTCCCAATTGCTTGAACGTCGATTCGCTCGGCGTCGTTAGCCACAGCGCAATTATTGCACTGGCGGCAAGAGACAAACCGATAGCAATTCTATTGTATTTCACTCAAACCACCTCAACCCAAAATATATCCCTGCCCATACGTGCAGAGCCAACACGCCGTAAAGAACGAACGATATGATGATGTGGAACTTGAGCCATTTTCCAAACCAATTCTTAAATTTCTCATGCGTTACAATGGCATACTCTAGATCTGCGATCGCGTCGGTCATGCGAAGCATTGTCCTGGGCGACTGTGCAGCGGCTCCTCTGTGTGGCCGGGTTTCCTCCTCAAGAAATAAACCTGCGGCAAGCCGTGAAAAAAATCCTGTGAACGAACGAATCGCTAGTGCTTGCTGGGGACTTGCAGCCAGCTCGTTCTGAGTGCGGTCAAAGATCTCTTTCAAGACCTGGAGCTGAGCATTCTTCTCGCGAATTTCTGTAGAGAACTGTTGCATCAGATATCTTCCCACGAAGCCGCTGACCACGACCAGCAAAGTCATGGCGGTCAGTGCCACGCCTAGTGGGCTGTCGTACTTGTGGCCTGTATGGATCACAACTAGAATCGGTCCGACGACTCCCGCATGAATGTGCCACGCTAGTAGCGTCCGCATAGAGGCATACGTGGTCACCGCCCTTTTGAGTCTTTTGACGCGTTTAACAATCATGTAAGCTAGCGGCACGAGCATGAGTAGCGTGCCTGTCACACCGATTATGCCACCCCACAAACTACCGGCAAAACGCGGTGACTCGTGAAACGGAAAACCTAGCCAGGTGATGAGCATCAATGCCACCAAGCCAGTCACGATGAGCTTCTCACGTTCTTTCATGACAATACCTGGGCCTCACCGTAAATACTTTGAAAGGAAATCGGCTCACAGATTGTCCCGACGGATTTGCGGTATGTGGTCAACATTGTGTGGGTCTTATCCACAACAGGCTCCCGAATTATCGCTCCGCTTAGCACCGGCGGATGTGGACAGAAACTCTTGCCTACAATGGTCACTGCAGAAGTAGATTGTCTCACCATGTTGTTCGGTGTGGATCGCGTTTGCTTTGTCCACGGTCATTCCACAGATCGGGTCCTTGGTCGAAATTTTCGATTCTTGCATGGTCATGAGCCTCAGTTGGTGTTGCTACTGTCTCTTGAGCGAGGTTTGCATAGTACAGTGAGTCAATCAGAATTCGTTGTTCCCATTCTCTATCAAAATAATCATTTCCTAAGTTTTAAGAGTCGGGCGTTGATGGCAACAATCACCGTGCTCGCGGACATTAACACAGCACCCAGGGCGGGACTGAGAAGTACGCCCCACGCGTAAAGTGCTCCAGCCGCCAATGGAATGGCAACGACGTTGTAGCCAGTGGCCCAGAAAAGATTTTGGATCATCTTACGGTACGTGGCACGAGAAAGTTTAACGATGGCCACGACATCCAACGGATTGCTCCTCACAAGAATTATGTCAGCGGTTTCGACCGCCACATCGGAACCCGCTCCTATCGCGATACCCACATCTGCTTGAGCCAGTGCCGGAGCATCGTTGACGCCATCGCCGGTCATGGCAGTCAATATACCCCGAGATTGGACCTCTTTGACTTTGGCAGCTTTGTCCTGGGGTAGGACTTCGGCGAAGTATTCATCCAACCCAACTTGATCTGAAACCCATTTCGCTGTCGCTGTATTGTCGCCGGTGAGCATCATGCAGCGGATGTCGAGCGATTTAAGAGCATCGATGGCTTGCTTCGCTTCCGATCTGACAATGTCAGCCAAGGCAATCGCTCCCTTCAAATTCCCATCAACGAGTACAAACACAACTGTTTTTCCTTGGGCTTGCAGTGGCTCGATTCGCTTATCGCTCAGATCCATGTTCTTATCGCGTAAGTAACCGGGACTCACTACCTTAATGTCTTTGCCATCAACCTGACCTTCGGCACCCTTGCCTGTGATGCTTTTGAAGTCAGCAACGGGTAATTTCTTGTCTGAGGAAGCCGCGATGGCCTTGGCAATAGGATGTTCGGAACTGGCCTCTACCGACGCCGCATATTTCTGCAATGTTTCTTCGTTGATGTCTTCGCTTAAAAGCAGAATGTCGGTTACACCAAAGCGGCCTTCAGTCAGTGTGCCAGTCTTGTCAAAAATGATGGCATTTATGGCCCGGGAACGCTCGAATGCAACGCGATTTCGAATGAGCAAGCCACTGCTTGCGGCCAGGGCTGTGGAGACGGCCACGACGAGGGGCACGGCCAGACCAAGTGCGTGGGGACAGGTGATGACCATGACAGTCACAGCGCGTTCGATGGCGAACGCAAACTGTTGGTCCATAAAAACGAGCCAGATCACCAAGGTAAGTGCACCGCTACCTAGGGCAATCATGGTGAGCCACTTAGCGGCAGTGTCGGCGAGGTTTTGAGTTTTCGATTTGCTTTCCTGAGCCTGCTTAACCAGATCAATAACCTGTGACAAAAACGAATCCTTGCCGGTGCCTTTGACCTCGATAGTTAGCGAGCCTTCACCATTAATGGAGCCGCCGATAACCTTGCCGCCGATCTTTTTCGTAACTGGGGTTGATTCGCCTGTAAGCATCGCCTCATTGACTGAACTCTCGCCGTTGATGATGACACCGTCTGCTGGAGCTTTCTCGCCAGGTTTGATCAAAACCTTGTCATTCACCGCCAATTCACTGAGCGGTACGTCCTTCACATCACCGTCGGGCATAAGTTTATGGGCGTCTGAGGGCATAAGTTTAGCCAGTTCCTCCAGGGCTCTTGAAGCGCCCATCACCGACTTCATCTCGATCCAGTGGCCCAGCAGCATGATGTCAACGAGTGTCGCCAACTCCCAAAAGAACATTTTCCCAGACAAGCCAAACACGACAGCGCTGCTGTAGAGATAAGCAGTTGAGATGGCAACTGCGACCAGTGTCATCATGCCAGGCTGCCGAGACTTCAGTTCCTTGAACAAGCCATTAAGGAACGGCCAGCCGCCATACCCAAAAACAGCGGAGGCAAAGACAAACAGAAGGTAGAGGTCGCCGGGAAAATGGATGGCTTCACGCAGCCCCACCAGATTCTGGAGCAGCGGTGAGAGGAACAGAATCGGTAGGGTCAGGACGAGCGAGATCCAGAATCGGTTGCGAAAATCTGCCGCCATGTGGGCGTGGTGGTCGTGATGACCTCCTCGGTTATTGTCAAATTCATTTCCCACATTTTGTCCAGTGTCCGCGTGATGCTCTTGGTTTACTTCTGGATGTTGATGGGCTTGCTCGGCTTGGTAGTGATTCACTGCTTTGCCTCCGGCGTACGAGTGGCGTCCCCATTGGATTTTGCTCGCAGGTTGTAGAGGACAGCAAACACGGCTCCCACTAGCCAGCCCAAAATAAAGGTTTCCAGAACGCCCAATAGGGCCTCCCACCAGGGCATGTCCCAGCGCATGATGGGAGAAACGTCCCACCCGTGCAGCAAACTGTTGAAGAAGCGTATGACTACGTCGTGGGGGACGGTCAACATGACGAACACGCAGCCGAGGTACAACAATGCAGAAGTCGCTCCTAATGCAAAGCCTAATCGCTTGATGCTAAGAGTGTGCATAAGGATCTCCTTGACTAGAGTTATGGCTCTCCTCGTCGGCGTGTGTGTGTTGGTGATCACCGATCATGAACAGATGACACGCAAACATGAGCACGATGGCGATAACTAGTGTTACTCCCTCACCAAGCCCGATCAGGGGTAACAAGAACAGTAGCAGTAGCGGGACTAAGCAGCCCAACAACACTCTCAACGTGTGGTCCATTTGGATCTCCTCGATCGAGCGCAATACGCAATTGACACAATGAATTGGTTTATGAAGTCTTTCCAATATCGGTTCATGATCTATCTCAATGGGAATCAAAAATCAACTGGTCTCGCTCAGGCATGTCACGCCTCTATGGCCACGTTGCGTGTGGACTTCGCCTGACAAGCGAGAATCATACCCGCCTCCTTCTCTTCTGGTTCGAGACCGTCCTCGACTTCCATCGAAACTTTTCCCGACAAAAGTCTGACAATGCACACCCCGCACGTGCCGACTCGGCATGAGTAGTCAATGTCGATACCGATTCGTTCAGCCGCCTCCAAAATAGTCTCGTCAGGTTGCATGTCAGTCGATTTCTCAGATTCGCTGAAAGTCACCTTTCCACCCGTTTCGGCGATGTCCGTCTCGGCCCGCTTCGCACGTTGCTCGGCCCGCACACGCGGCTTCTGCTCCCCACCGAAGTTTTCTGAGAAGATGTTGTCAGTCGGCACTTGAAGTTCCGCCAGCATTTTCTTGACCGCATCCATCATTGCCGGCGGTCCGCAGATATGGATTCGTTTGGACGTGATATCAGGAATCCATTCGTTTAGCAATTCTCTTGAGAGCCGACCTTTGCGATAGCCATTTATGTCTTGATTGATGCGGCTCATTGCGACAAATACATGCAAATTATCATGGCGTTCCTGAAGCCGGTTAAGCTCAGACTCGAAGATCAGATGCTCAGGATCATGGCAGGCCACGATGAAATAGATATCGCCGTTCCAGGCCATATCTGTAAGTGCGCGAGTGACGCTCATCATTGGCGTAATCCCCACACCACCTCCGATCAATACGATGTCGTCTGATTCTGCGCCCGTGAAGACGAATTTGCCGCTCGGCGCTTGCACTTCGATCGTGTCCCCCACCTTGACCTGGTCATGAAGATAACGCGAGCCTGCACCATGCTCCTCCCGTTTAACCGTAATCTCACAATAGTAGCCTTGCGTGGGTGAGGAAGAGATGGTGTAACTTCGCCGGATTGGCTTGTCGCCGACTGGCAGCGTGAGCGTAAGAAACTGGCCTGGCAGATAATTAAAGGGGATGCCGCCCCCATGGCAGGCAACCAGCCGGAACGTTTTTACGTCGGGTGTTTCCTGGTCGATACGTGCCACCCGCAACCGGCATAGTTTCTTCTTGCGAATTGGCAGCAGCCCTGCCGAAATATTCGGCCGATCTGTCTGTTCCTCGTCACTTGGGCAAGCCTCTGCCGATTCCTCGCAACAATCATCGCTAGTAGTAGCATCCTTCTCATTTTCCCCCTTTACGGTCGCAGAAGGAACGGATTCCGCCGATGGGTCAGATGGCGGAATGGCGACAGGAGAAACTTTCTCCGCCCCTGCTCTACTAGTCGGCTCGACTGTTGCCAGTTTCTCCAGCAATGCCGATGCGCGACGCATCTTGAAGAAGTACATGCCAATCATGGAGACACTGAAGAGAACCAGCACGAGCATTACTAACGTGTGAAAGAGCGTCATGCCCCACAGCCGAAATCCTGCCGTTTCCATACCGGCGGGCGGCAGCAAATTCATCTCACGCTTAAACCACTGCAACGCGACATTGCGAGGCGATTTACCTTCAGCGATAGCACGGTGAGCGGCCAGGCCACTTTCAAATTGCGCCAGGCCCTCGCGCATCTTGGCCGTGGCAACTTGCATAGCATTGAAATTGTCGGTCGGTGCGGCACTGGTCAGTTCGTCGAGCCCTTCGGACAGTAGTTTTGCTCCGGCCATCATCCTCTGATGTGCTTCCTGTTCGATGGCAGCCCGCTCTTCCAAGGGCAGATCGGGCAAGTCCATCAAACGCGGATACAACTCCTTGGGTTTGGGCGCACCCATCTTCTCCATCATTCCGCCCATTCCTCCTCTCATCATCCCGCCAACACCCTCTGGTGGACCACCACCGACACCTCCCGGAGGCCCCGGCGTTCTGCCCATGCTGCCATCCATCATTCCGGCAGGACCGCCCCGCGTACCACTCGCTTGCTCGCTGCGCGTCCCACTCCCCTGCGATTGATTCGGGTGATGTTTGGCATGTTCTTCAGGTGATACCTGGGCATGAACCGATAGCGAAAACATGCCAGTAAGAATTGAAGCACGCAGTAATTCGACCAGAGGGCGTACTTTGACTTTTAGTCTCCCGGCCCGATCGTTTTGGACAAACTTTCTGCCTCTATATTGTTGTGACATCGGCGACTCTTGCGACAGGTGCTTGCCATACTTGGCAGATCGGTACGACCTTCTCGCTGTTAGATGTACTAGCTAGCTAGTTTCTTCACGGGATGCTGAAATTCGCTCAGAATTGCTGTGAAATACGGAGTTGACTTACACTTTCTATACGGCGTTGTGCGGCAGAGAGTGTCACAAGCACCTAAGGTTTGATCTACCAGATCCGCTAGCATGCGCACTCTGATCTCGCCAAATCCGATAAGAATCCATCAATGATACAAGAGTTATTGCACCTAGGGAGTCGTCCGCTTTTGAACTGATCAGGCATCGAATGCGTATACTCCCACGTTGAATAATGTGTATTGATTCAAACGCCAAAGACCGTCCATTGAAGTTTGACGATTGCGCTAAGAAACTGGCTTGACACATGCTCGCAGTCGGAAGTACAAATCGTTAGTTGATCTCGCGAGAAATGACGGTTCCGCTAATTCTTTATCTCATAGCAGTCGATAATTAAGAATGGAAGAATTTTTTGGGCAATTCGCCATAAACGAAACATGATGTGATCCATGAGCCAGCTGCTTTTTAACATCTCGAAGGCCTTAGCCCTACTAGCAGTCGTTTTGCTGCCGGCCGAGCAGACGTTGGCGGCAACATGTTGCTGTCGAGGCAGTCGAGTTGCTGGGGAGCATGGCTCGGAAGGATCGTTATCGAGTTGTTGCAGCAATGCCAGCACGTCGCACAGTTCTTGCTGTGACGAGTCGCATTCCCGTTCTAAACCGTGCCGTTGCCCTGCCGGAATGTGTGGCATGCAGCCACCTACGGCCTTCAGTCCCGTCACGGAAAGTTCTTCGGGAGACGATGACCTGAGAATTGCCACTCTTGCTGCAATTCCGGTGATCGCGCTTGACGTAGATAGCCTCACGCTTCGCGAATCACTGCGAATCTCGGCTACTCATCTATCGACCAGCGGCTCTGAGCGCTGCGTCCTTCTCTGCCGTTATCGGCTCTAAACTCTCTCTCCTGCAACACCTGTCTTCGGCTCTCAACGGTCGAGACTAAGTGGTTGTTATTTCGCGTTTGAAATCTATGTCGGGTTTCATGTCTTCTGGCGTTTCGTCGAGAGTTTTCAGCATTTAACCGATGCCGCGCGAGCGGTATGCACGGAAGGAGAGAGTTATGATTCTGCAGATTACCCATCACGTTGTTGATTGCCCAATTTGCGGTCGCCCCTTGGAAATACAATCGCAACTCGTGAGCCAGGAGATCGGATGTGGCCACTGCCATGGTGAGTTCACCGTGTCCGAAATGGATGATGGCTCGCTGACAACGAATCGAAAAGGCATGGACCTCATGGAGCGGGCGGAACTGTTGTTGCGAGCCACGGGCGACATCCAGATACCCGTAGCAGAACACCGCTGCCACCGGCCACATTCGTTGGTGTCTGTCTCCGAGAAGAGAGAACCGTCAGAAAACATCAGCCTCCTAACGCTCAAAGAAATTGAGTGTATTCCAGAGTCTCTGCCTACGACGTTGCTAGTCGAGCAGCGCGACGAGGTTTTCGCGCGGATTGCAACCGACCTGGCCGAATTCGGGATGCGGGTCGTCCGGGCCAAATCGGCGACTGAAGCACTGAAATTGTCTGGCAAGTACAAGCCCCGGTTGATAGTGGCCCACGTCAATCTCCAGGACCAAAGCGGCTGGCTATTGGCTGGCAAACTGGGGTTTGTTGATCGGCGTATCCACATTTGGCTTTACCAGCCGCTATCCTCCAGCTACGATAGGGGATTGGCCGGTTTCTTGAACGTGGCAGAGTTAGTGGATTACCGAGGTGATTTGTTCTGCTTGTCCGAAAAGATTGTTGAATTGATGGCCAATCTTAGTAAGTTGTCCGACGCCTCAGGGGGTACCAATCGTTCTGGGGAATCACGGGCAGGCTGAAGTTTTGAAAGACAAGGAAGGTGACCTGCCACGTAGTAAGGAGTTCCCATCCACTACCAGAGGTTGCTATTCAGACAAGCTCACCGCACCTTCTCCTGGGCTCCTCTCATTGTGCAGAAGAGAGATCAGCCTTGCTTGGAGCGGTTGTGTTTCTAGGATAGCGACTGTTGGTCGGCCATAGGTCCAGCCACCTGTTTCTCCAGGATTGACGAGCAATCTCCCGTCGCCATCGTGTCGAATTGAAGCTCGATGTGTGTGGCCGAAGACAATGACTTCACTCCCTTCTGCCTGGTCTCGCAGCAGTTCCCATTGATGGGTCACCACTATGCGAGTTCCATCAGGGGCACGAAAACCAAATGGCGGTTCCGCCAGATGGCCGACGATACTCATGCCCCCACGAATGCCAATACGATTTCCTTCGTTGTCCCCAAAGCAGCCGATGAGAGGGCAACTCAAAGCCCGCAGTGGTGGAATTGCAATCGTCGAGACTAAATCGCCCGCAAACACGACCATTTCGCAGTCATTCTCATTAAACACAGCAACGGCCCGCCGAATATTGTCCAAGTGATCGTGGCAGTCGGCAAAAATCCCAATCCGCATGTCCATCCTTTCAATTCAATAATGAAAAGGCATTTTCGTTAACGGATCATGTTCCGCTTTGTAATTCTCGGCTGACAGTTGTGTGCGTCGAGCGTACTCCTGGCACGCCGCCACTAGATATGTGCTTGATAAAACACCGCAGTTTTGTCATACTAGAGCAAGTTATTTAGCTGCTGAGTAGGCTTCTTTACGTCACATTCGATAATTCCTAAACTCAAGATATACTGGCGATGGAGTGTCATTCTATTTGCATTATTTCGATAGTGTGTTGGCTAGAAATTTCTCAGGGAGTTAAGAAAGGTTGTGGCATGCGTAAGGTTTATGGTTTTACAATCGTTGAACTCTTAGTTGTCATAGCAATCATTGGAATGCTTGTAGCTTTGTTGCTGCCTGCCATTCAAGCAGCTCGCGAATCTGCACGCAGTTCTCAATGCAAAAACAACTTGCGTCAGCTAAGCCTGGCGGTCTTAAATTATGAGTCGTCCCAAAGTCACCTTCCTCCTGGTGCTGAAGTCAATTTGGATGTTTCAACTACTGCGAACAACGGTTCTTGGGGAGTGCATGGTCGGATTCTGCCTTTCCTAGAACAGGCCAATTTGTATGAAAAAGTTGATCTTTCGCAAGCCTGGGATTTCCAAGAAGCAATTGATGGGCTAAAGATACCCATTTTCGCCTGTCCCACCGATCCTCGAAATGACGAGATTCGCGATCCCGGTGGGGGTAAGGTCCGACTTTACCCGACAACCTACGGATTTAATTACGGCACTTGGTTCGTTTTCGACCCCCGTAGGAAAATCGGTGGCGATGGAGCCTTTTATCCCAACAGTTATTTGAGGATGGCTCGCTTTAGCGACGGAGCCAGTAATACTCTCCTAGCGGCAGAAGTAAAAGCTTGGCAACCTTATACGCGTAATGGGGGACCTCCCAGCACTGAAATTCCCAGTACAATTAGCGAAGCGGAAACGATTGCTGCCAGTGGTTCCCAGTTTAAGGACACGGGACACACTGAATGGCCAGACGGTCGGGTGCATCATACTGGTATGACAACGACGCTGCAGCCCAATAGCCGCGTGAATTACTTGAATGGTGCTGCTGACGATGTTGACTATAATTCTTGGCAAGAAGGCAAAAATGGCAAAGAAGGGAATAGTTCTTATGCCATTGTCACATCAAGAAGTTATCACAAAGACTATGTTCACATAGTACTGCTGGACGGCTCAAGTCACTCTGTATCAAACGATATTGACTTAGAGGTTTGGCGTATCCTTGGCTCTCGTGAAAGCGGAAAGATCCTCCCAGGCAATTGGAGTAACTAGTAAGTGGTTTTCATTATCGGAACTCCAAGCGAACCCCTTATCCATCCCAGGCGTGAACAACGGCATCTAATTCCAGTCATGCAATGTACAGCGGTTGTATTGACGAATGGCACTGAGAAAAGCGTAACTTGTCGTCAGAACGAGATTTTTTTACGCTATCAATGCACTGCCGATAACGGTTTCAAGCGTGACACATCTGCTCAGCATACGCATCTCTCGAACAATCATCGATGCTGTGCTGAAAACAGCAAAATCAGCTCGCAGACTGCACTGATGCGATTACATTATCTAAATGTCTAGTGTGAAATGACTTATGAATAACTAAGTGCCATTACAGTTTCAGATCAATGCGTGACACGTCGGCAAAGAGCACGACAACCAAAGTCAATTCCGCCAGTAGATAAATTCCCTCGTTGGCCACTCGAAAGTTGACCAGTTGCAGACCGCCTTCACCCACTAACAACCCGAACGCGACGAAGGCCATCGGGGCTGTAATTACAGTTTGCCGCAACCGTGCTGAGATGAGACAATAGAGAATGATTCCGAAGGCGATGATCGTGACAAAGGGGACGTTCATGCTGTTATTGGCTACTCGTAACCTCAATACCTCCGTGAGGCTGGTTTACTATTTGTCACAGGACAATAGGCAGACCCGACACGCAAAGCCATTGCAAGTCGCTGTTTCCACGCAAGTTGTCATTGCGATTCTCCTGTCGGTTACATGCGCAGGCATGCTGTCCGTTTGAGTTGCCGATTAGTTGTGAGACTCCACTTTATCTAACCGCACATAAAGACGGGTCAATTCGGACCGAAGGCGTTCGAGTTGCCACTGTAGATGGTCTATGGGAGACTGCGTCACTGCAGGGTCGCGGGCCTTTTCCAAGGCCAAACGGGCTAGCTCCACAGCCGCACGTAGTCGTTCAACCTTCATTAAGGAAATAGAGCCAGGCACCTGAGTGTTGGCCTCTAACGCGGACGACAACTCCGACTCCGCAAGTTTCAATGTGCCCTCCAGTTCTCTTAAATGAATCGAGTGCAACCCGTCATTTCCAGGGTGAGTTTCATGGCGTAGCAGCTCCTCTGCGAAAGCTACATTGTTGCGAAGACGCTCGACTGTCTCGGCAGAATAGAGGTACCGTATCTTTTCATTTTCAGTCAACGCCATCTCCAGTTCGATCTCCGCAAGACGCAGATTTGCGCGGGCATAACGCACTCTCACGCTTTCGTGATTTCCACTCTGATGCGAGTCGCTCGCGACTTGTTCTTCTCCCGAGAGGGGTGCGAGCGCAATCATGAATAGCAGGACTGAAATACTCCCCGTGATTGCAAGTCGCCGGTCAATGGTCTTCATGTCGTTCCCTTTTCTTGCTTCTGCAGCACCACCAGCAAATCACTTGCGAGTTGACCGATGAGATAAATTGAGATAGCGAGTTGGTTCATGTCAAGCTTCGACTGGCACCACGTACACTGTTTAGACATCGAATACTCATTCTATTGCCGGCACAGTTGGAATTAGGAAGACATGTCAGCCTTATCTGGGAGATGTTTAAACTTGATCGCAGGCAGGATGATATCACCGACATTGGCTTCCTTTACTTGAACCGAGAAACCCTTGCCGTTTTCCAACAACTCATAGATCAGATCCGATCCGTCATAGGGACTGCGTGGCAGCTGGCCTCCAAATCGATCGGCAACGACTTCCAATTGTTCAGGAAATCCTTGTGGCGTTCGTGCCGCTGAAATGGCCAGTATCAGTCGAGTTACAGTCAATTCTGCCTCGTGGACGGCAAACAATGCGGCGACCTTCGCAGGATTCTGAGTATGAGTGTCCCCTAGCTTCAAAAGCTTTGGTTGATATTCCCCGAAAACACGTTCACTTTGACGGATAGAATTGGGCGACTGGTGGCACATGCACTGCGCTGATTCAGTTGCCATTTGTACGAAACTAGAATTCAACTCTTTCACATATCGGTCAAAAGATTCCTTGTCGTTGAACGCCTCTTTAGGTACTCCTCGTTTCGTCGCAGCTTCGATAGCTGCCTTGCGCATTCCTTCCGGGCCATCTGAAGGAAACGCCTCGCCCAGCGATTCGAGCATCATTTCCGCCCAGGGGCCATCCGGGAAAGCGTCCTGCATAGCGTCAAGCCGCATTTGTAGAATATTGGCTTCCAAAAGTAGCGTGCGGCCCGGGTCTGTCATATTTCTTGACATGGCGTTAAGTTGATCGAGTGCCTGGTCCACTAAAGATGTATCCGGACAATGAGGCGCCCAATGGCCGAGCGCAAAATAACCGGTTTCTAGTATTTCGACTCCCACCAGGGCCTCGGCTAAGGTTGTCTGATGTGTCATGTGACGCCCCATTCGCAAGGTTGCCAGATAAATCTCTACGGCCTCCTTCCAATTTTTTTTTGATTCTCGTTCCATACCGTGCAGCGTGATTAACTTGCCCAGGTCGACCATTGCCTCGGTGTAGGGTAGCCATGAGGAAACCATATAGTGCCGGATATCTAGCCCAAAATCCGCCTCGGTCTGATCGGCACCTACCAAGGCTGACCGAATGGTGTGACGGGACTCGATTAATAACTTGTCGATCTCGGCGATGGCTTCATCACTGGAATCTGGCGTAATAATCTCCCAAACCGGCTTGAGCAGCGACTCGCGCTTCGCGGGATCCACGGCGTAAAGAAAAAGAATCGCTCTTTGATAATGGATAGCCCCGTTCGTAGATGTCCTCGGCATTGGCTGCTCCAACTGCTCGCTCGCCATCAATGGGTGGGAGCCACTGAACAGCACCAGCGACGAAGATACGAACAGAAATACGACTTGACGTTTAAGCACCGGAAAAGTGTTATCTGTTGAATACATGGTGTTTTTCCAAATTTCTAAGAAACAGTTGACGGTTCAAATCTCGCATAAAAAGGGTGTTACCAGCTCCAAAGACCTCTCGATACCTCGATACGGGCTGCCTCTCGTGAACTAATGAGGGGACGAGTGGGCGTAGCGTTGGAAAAGGGTTTGGAAGCAGGTCGGTAGACGAGCGGATTGCCCCCACTCAATGAACTGCCCCCGCCGTAGTAGGCATGAATACTATGTCCAATCGGCAAGCCAGTTGGCGCTATACGATCATTGCGATACGGGTTGCCAATAAACCCGCCTACATGTCCCGAGGAAGTCGGCAATCTGGGAGCAGGCTGGCGCTGATAGGGGTAGCCTTCCCGCCAATCGATGACGTCTCCACCTCCGATCAAAGGAGCGGAATAGCTTCGGTCGGGGTACAAGGCGCCACTCCTATATTGTGCAGAGGCAACGGGGAATCTTTCCGCCAGCACTAATAGAAGTATACTTGCTGCCCAGAAAAAGGAAGTTTTCAGTGGCATGACTTTCAACCCTCCTCGCCGGGTGCCAAAGTGATATTTTCCGGCGCATATTCTCCAGTATTAGAACTGTCGCTAATGGTTGTCCTCGCCACTGCCCGCTTTCGTGGCGCAGACAAACATGGCGTCGTCACCACAATTCGAGCAGACATGGTTCACCTGTTCGTTCTTCCCTTTGCCTTTGCCGGTGCCAACGACCGTGACGGTACCGCCGCATATGCATTTGTGCTTTTCGCCGATGGTCATCAGCATGACATGCGAGCTATTTTTGGTCACATGATGAACCACCACATGCTTGCACATGCTGCAAGCCATTACGATTGCGTCTCCAGGCTTCAGAGCTTCGGCCTCTCCTTGCGTTGTGATGTGATTCATGTGTACCACATGATTCCCTTGATGCGCATCGTAGTTTTCCTCCGTAGCTTGAGCCCAAACGGGCCACCACGCTGCAAACGCCAAAGTGATCGCGAGACCTGCAGTGAGGCTAAGTCTGCTGATAAGGTCGTTTTTCTTCTTCATGATTGGCTCCTGCATATTGTGTTGGGGGGTACTGATGGGTTAGTCTCGCGTTCAACGATACATCGAGGGAGTTCTACTGGTAGTCTCTCCCTTTCGCATTTGCGTTGTGACAGTTTCACTCGACATTGACGAATCGGTTCATTGTCCCGAATTCGTTCGGAACGCATTTCGGGCATTCTGCTGACGCATCACAACCTGGCTCGCAGCACCACTGGCCATCCACGACAAACTTGAATTCGTGGCGACCTGCCGGCAAGTCGAGTTCTACTTTCCAGTTACCTTGGTCGTCCTTCTCCAGGGGCGTAGTATCCGTTTTCCAATCGTTGAATGTGCCGGCCAGAAACACCGCATTGGCATCTGGTGCGTGGCAACTAAACTCGGTCGATCTTGAGTTCCGTTTTGACATGAGGTTGGTCCTTTCGAGGTAGATGACGTTTTCGAGATCTACTTGATATACAGTGCCTGCTGCCTTAAAGTGCTCCGATTTAATCACTGCCCCCGTTTTGTTTAATGGTGCTGCCGCCAGGCGTTGTATGATCTGGGGGCAGCGATCCGACGAGTGCCTGACGTTGCTCATTTGTTAGCAATTGGGCTGCTTCGCCTACGGCACGGATGAAGGCGATTCGCTTGTCTGACCGCAGTTTCTCGACTTCATGGATTTTCGCCTCGATTTCTGCGGCGTTGGGAGCGTCCGCGCTCGTTAGCCTCCACAATTCCTGCTCGGCCTCGGCAATCCAGCGGTCATAGGTAGCCTGACTCAACAGCGTCTGTTGCTTGATCTGGTTCAGTCTCGTTTTTTGCTCTTGCGATAGGGCGATGTGTTGCATGTGATCGAGAAAGAAGTTCGTTGATCCGACATGGTAAATGTGCGACGCGCCAGGGAAACCCGGGAGTGCCGATGGCATTTGCATTTGCCCCATGCTCGGCATGCGACCCATCATCGCCATGCCTTCGCCCCCCATCATTCCCATGGCACCCATGCCCATACCCCCCATTCCCATGCCACCGGTAGATTGGCCGGACTGCATGGAGTTCATCCCGGACATCATGCCCATTCCCCCCTCGCCCATCCCCGACATTCCTTGGCCCATGCCTCCCATCCCCATTCCCATGCCAGGGTCTGATTGCATGCTGTTCATGCCCATTTGTTTACCCTTCATCATCCCCATGCTCTGCATGGAAGCATCTTGCGCCGAAGGCGACGACATTTGATGGTTCTGCTTGAGAGTCGCTTCTAATTCAGCGACTTTGGTTTGCAGTTGGTGCAGCTGATGCGTGAGCGAAGCGTCGCTATGAACAGATTCGCCGACACTCTCGTTTCCCAATTGCTGATCACGTGCCGTTTCCTGAGCGATACTGTACGAGGCCAATAAGAGCGTGATCGAAATACTGAGTGCGGGCCACAACATGTTCGTGTCCCTTAATTGAAAGAACGGATAGAGTTTCATCGAACATCTCCTTACAGTTGTGTTTACTAGATCGTTTTGATTTGCACATATTGCGTGGGATCGTCTTGAAACCTCGCGAGGCAGTCTTTAGAGCAAAAGTAATAAGGATGACCGTAGTACGAATCGCTGGCAGCAGCGGCAAAGCGAATAATCTGCATACCACAAACGGGATCTGTAGCCACTTCTTTGGCTAACTCGTCGCTCTCGCCATCGAGTTGCATATAGCTATCGATGAATTCTAACAGGCGCTCCTCAACCCAATCGGCAACTTCTGATTCATCCACCGAGTCCAAGGAAAGCGGCAAGTTATCTTGCCCAGTAAAAGGAACGAAGACTGGTACAATACTTATACGCGAGCGGACTATCAGCTTCTCATACCGCACGTCGTGTTCCAACGAAAATCCCACGCTAGTATACGCAGGAAATCGATCACAAAATTCGAAATCACAACACGACGCATGCAGCCGTTGCTCGTCTGACATCGTCGCGTTAGGGAACAGTTTGGCTACGGTTTCCAGTCGTGGTTTTACGATGGTTTCGTTTATCCGATACGCCCATTTTTCAAAGGACCGCCTCCGAATTGCGATGTCCGCCATATACTTCGCTGCTTCCGCTGCCGTCCAATGCGGCTCTCGAAAGCCATCACTCAATACATCCTGCACATGCTTGGCGAAAGCGCTGAGGTCAGACATGCCTTTTCATCTCCCATGTAATCTGCAACGACTCCAGAAAACCAGTATTAGACGCCGAATAGTGCGCGATCAGTTTTTCAACTTGGCTAAATACACATCTGAGTTTTCTAGCAACTCTTTTCGGCAACCTTCACAGCAGATCCACAATTGCTGTCCCCTCACTTCAACCTTGATTGGAGCACCCATCACACCTAGCATCTCGCCACTTACTGGGCAAACGTGTTGCTTTTCTGCCGACGCTGCATCTGCGGGGGAAAGCTTGGCCAATTTGGCCTCCATCTTCTCCATGTCGGTCAGTCCAGAATCACTGTCATGGGCAGGGTCGCCGTGGGCGTTATCACCATGGTTGTGCTCACCATGGCCATCAGAGGCTGATTGTGAACCTGGTTGAGTCGTCGAGTCGGACCCTGCTGGAGCACCGCAACCATAGAGACCCAACACGAAGCCAATCACAGTAGCGTAAAAAATAGTGGGATTCATAGCTAATCTCGCTCAATACAACATTAATAGGCAAACAACTTCAACTCATACCTATCATGAGTAGTTGTGCTCTACCTAGTGACAAACGTATTCATTTCCCTCTGCGAGACATCGCAAAAACTATTCCGATGTTTTCATTTCCATAGATCGCATCAGGGCATCGTGTTCTAATTGAGCCTTGTCAAGTTCCTGAAGGATCGTGTTGCAGCAGGTCATGCATGCCTTACCGTCGACCGCTTCTTTGCCGCACTCTTCATGAAGCATCTTGTGGTGCTTCGCAGCGGCTGCGAGATGTTCGTTAATCGATTTAACTGCCGCAACTGCATCTGGGTCGTTACCCACTTCGTTAGTTGTCGTTGCCAATTCTTGTTGGCTCTTATTGATATTCCGTCCCAATTCTTCTGACTCAGCCTTCATAATAGCTGGCTCGATCTTTCGTGCTTGTTGCGAGTATCGGTAGACGTCTTTCGAATAGTCGCAGGCGTTCCGCATGCGACGCACGGCACGCGCACTGGACCAATAAGCTCTACTTTGGCGAGGTCTATTTCGCGTTGTAGATGGCGATTCAACGGGGAACCCATAGTCGTCAGAGGTATATTGTTGCGCCATGGTGGTTGGAATCTGACTCAATGTTGCAGCCAGCAATCCTGCTACCAGAACTGTAAGATTCATCGTGTTCGTCGAAACCCTTCCGTTCTCAAATCAGGTGTCAGAAAACGTTCATAGATGACTGAGGCAATCGTGCTATCATTGTTTTGCGGCGAGAGGAGTGACGGATGGTGTAAACATCCGTCCCCCATGCGCTTTGCAGTGAATTGGGATTGCGTAGAGGCAATTGATTTGGCAATGCTGTGTATCTTCACAACCCCGCTTGCTACCTTATCATTTCGACTTGATTTCCATAGATCGCATTAACGCATCATGCTCCGCCTGGGCCTTGTCAAGTTCCTGAATGATCGTGTTGCAGCAAGTCATGCATACCTTTCCGTCGATTGAATCTTTGCAGCATTCTTCATGAAGCATCGTGTGGTGCTTCGCAGCGGCTGCGAGATGTTCGTTAATCGATTTAAGTGCCGCAACTGCATCTGGGTCGTTACCCACTTCCTTACTTACCGTGGCCAGTTCCTTTTGGGCCTTCGTGATGTTCCGTCCCAATTCTTCCGACTCGGATTTGGCAACCGCCGGCTCCATTGTTTTGGCGTCTCGGGAATAGCGATAAATGTCCCGAGAATAGTTGCGAGCGTGCTGGACGCTGCGGGACGCCCGTTGATTCGACCACAATTGGCTAGTAGGACGCGTGCGCCGCTCTATCCGATCTTGCTGGGCGAAAACAGAAGAAGGAACTGCCAAGGATGCCAGTACGGCAAACATAGCACACAAGTTTACTAATACTTTACTCTTTCGTAACATGGCTCAAATTCTCCTCATTAGAATGCTCGGCTATTGTAGACTTCACCGTGAGGTCTGCATGATCCAAGCGGTTATCTGGTTGGCGGTGTGTCGGGTCCGTCAATCTGACGGACTCACCCGCTTCTGCTCTCTTAGATGCCGGGTTAGTTCGATTTCTTCGGGGGTGCTTACCGACTAGCAAAAGTTGCTGAAAGTAGCTCTCTGAGCGTTGGAAATGGAAAGGAACTGGGTAAGAAAGTTTCGCTATTGTCAACTACTAGCCCGCCAGATGAAAAATCCTCCTATTTCCCACCTCCGCAGAGAGTAAACTAAAAGGAGTGGATTTCTCGCAGAACAATTAATTTGTCAGCGGTTATTGTCACGTAAGTCTTTATGTCTTCCCTACTTCGGGAGGCAATCCTTAATGAAATCTGCCTCAACGCGAAGAATTGAGCCTCTCGCTGCATCTAACAGTGGTGAAGGAATGCTGGCTTGGGTAGACATGCAGGAAGCTGCTGCGGTCGCCGAGGCTTGCCAGCAAGGTGATCCGGTTGCGCAACGTCGCCTGTACGACGTGTCGCATCAGAACGTGTATCGCCTTATAGTGCGTATGGTCGGCTTACAGGATGCTGCAGATGTCACTCAGCAAGCGTTTCTTCAGGCGTTTCGCAAGATCAACCAATTTTCTGGGCGTTCTCAAATTGGCACATGGATATACCGAGTGGCAGTGAATGAAGCTCTCCAGCACCTTCGCAAAAGGAAGCGACGACACTTTGAGGCTTTGGAACATGAGCCGATGGACCGTTCTGCAGCTAGCCGAGAGAATATGGATGACAAAGAACTATTGGAGCAGGCACTAGCACAGTTAGATCCTGAACTGCGATCTGCCTTTCTGCTACGTGAAGTGGAAGGGTTGTCTTATCGAGAGATAGCGGACGCATTAGAGATTCCTGAGGGAACAGTCGGCTCTCGCCTAAACCGCGCTCGACTGGAACTTAAGCAACACCTTTCTGAACAAGGTTGGGGGTCGTAACGTGAATTGCTCCGAAGTCCATGATCGACTTTCCGCATATCACGACAATGAGTTGTCGTCTGATGAATCTGCGCTAGTCTCAGCCCACATAGCAGAGTGTTCGTCTTGTGCGGTAGAACTGGCATCCTTCGAACGGTTGTCTGCCTTGTCGCGAAGACTAACGGATCCTCCGGTCCCCAAACATATCTGGGAGGAATTACAGCCAAAGCTTGCCGAACCGACAGAGACTCTAAAACTCCCCACCTGGTTCCTCTCAAACCATCTGACCTCAAAGCACCTTGCTTTGGCCGCCACGGTTCTCATTGCATTTGGAGTTGGCGTTCTCTCATACTTCAATCTGACTTTGCACCTGGATCATGATCAACATCTAGCAATGAACTTTTCACAATACCTGGAGGAGTTTTCGGAGCAGCCAGATACGGCACAACAAATCCTCCTCACTAAGTACGACGGGCGGCCTACCACATTACAGGAAGCCACGCGCGTCCTCGGGTATGAGCCGGTCGCAGCAAGAGGACTGCCAGAAGATTGCGTTTTGGACAAGGTGTATTTGCTGAACATGCCATGCTGTACCTGCGCTCAAGTTATGTGCAAGAACAAGGAAGGCCAATCGATCGCCATCTTTGAGCACGCCATCGATCAACCTGTTTGGTTTGGTGACAAACCCAAGGTCGAATGCCTCTGCCACGACACACCTACCAGCGTAACACAGATTGGAAACAGACTTGCTGCTACCTGGAAAGAAGGAGAGCGATACATCACTATTATCGGGGCCACAGACCTGGACGAGGTGACTGAGTTCGTAGCTCATTTCCAAGAAACAAGTCCTGCTAAGAGTTTATGAACATCTCTGAACCTAAAGGGAATTCTTAGCTCAGACTGTGACTGCCTAACATTCGATTACACACACGACTATCCCTTCGCAGAGTCAGAGAAACATGAACTTCACAAAGACACTGTCAGATACGCGATCGCAGGTTGTCAAACGCCCTTTCCATGCTGCGCTACTTATTCTGCTGGTTGGCATCTTGCTCGGATTCATGATCCGACCTAGCAACGAGCCTTCGACAACCCACCCTTCTGAGATGGAATCGTCTGACTCTGGGCAGGAGCAGCAAGAAGCAAGTATTTGGACCTGTTCGATGCATCCACAGATTCGTCGCAATGAACCTGGTAGTTGTCCCATCTGTGGAATGGACTTGGTTCCCGTCAAGAAGTCCGTGGGTGGCGTTCGTACTATCTCGATCAGCCCTGACGTTTTGAAGCTGATGAATGTCCAAACGGTTCCGGTCGTTCACAAGTATGTGACCGCCGACGTGCGGATGGTTGGCAAGGTCGAATATGACGAAACACGACTGGCTCATATCACTGCGTGGGTCGCGGGACGTTTGGATCGTCTCTTTGTTGACTTTACTGGAATCCAAGTCAAAAAAGGCGACCACATGGCCTTAATTTACAGTGAAGAACTTTACGCGGCGCAGGAAGAATTGATTCAGGCACTCCGATATGCTCGTGACCGTTCCGCCACAGTGCCGCGATTTGGCGCAAGTGAAGTCAACTTGGTCGAATCGGCGCGCGAAAAGTTGCGTCTCCTCGGCTTAACCGACCAACAAATTCAAGACATTGAACAGCGATCCACACCTGCCGATCATCTCACCCTCTACTCTCCGGTAAGCGGAATCGTCATCCAAAAACTGAAGCAGGAAGGAGATCGAGTCAGTGTGGGCGATCGCATATACACTGTGGCCGACTTAAGCCACTTGTGGGTCCAGATGGATGCCTACGAGTCGGATCTTGCTTGGCTGCGTTATGGGCAAGAAGTCGATTTCACGACCGAGGCTTACCCCGGAGAAGTCTTCAAGGGACGCATTGCGTTCATTGATCCGGTGCTGAACGAAGCAACGCGAACGGTCAAAGTACGGGTAAACGTCCCCAACGAGGACGGGCGACTCAAACCAGAAATGTTCGTCAGTGCCGTCGTGCGATCACAGATCGCGGAGGGAGGTCGTGTATTGGATCCCTCTTTGGCCGGTAAGTGGATAAGCCCGATGCACCCAGAAATCGTCAAGGATGAGCCGGGAACTTGTGACATTTGTGGAATGCCCTTGGTGCGAGCCGAAACGCTTGGCTACGTGACTGCGGAACCGAGTGACAACCCTAAGCCATTAGTGATTCCAGTTTCGGCGGCCTTGCTGACAGGCACGCGTGCAATAGTTTACGTTCAAGTTCCTAATGCGGAAGAGCCCACTTACGAAGGGCGAGAAATCGTACTTGGTCCTCGTGCTGGCGACTACTACCTCGTTAAATCTGGATTGGAGGAAGGCGAGTTGGTCGTAACCAACGGGAACTTCAAGCTCGATAGCGCCCTGCAAATTTCTGCTAAACCCTCAATGATGACACCAGAAGGAGGCGGTGGAGGTGGCCACGATCACGGAGGTAATTCCAAGCCGACCGCCGACGGTGAGACAATGCAAATGGCTAAACAGACAGGAATGTCTCTGCCGCCTGAGGTGAAGGAGCAACTGCATCAAACGATCGCAGCGGTTCACGAAATCGGCCAAGCAATCAAGTTAGCGGGCTTGGATCGGATTCGTGAGGCGTTCGGGCAGCTTGGTGAGCAGATTGCGGCCATCAATGAGGATCAATTATCCGGAGACATGAAGGCGCAATTGCAAGAATTCACAATGCTATTGCGAAACGATGGTGTTGAAGGGCAAGACCTTAAGAGCCTTCAAGACGCAGATCGAGTCTACCTTGTGACTAAACGGCATGCTGAACGGCTCCAAGCGATGTTCGGACTGTCGCATGGCGAACACCAGATGGCCGAGGTAAGCCTCGATGTCCCCGCCGAATTCCGGGCACAACTCACCCAAATCGTTCCACCCTATCTGGCTATAGGACAAGCCTTAGCAGCTGACGATGTCGCCTCCGCTATGGCGGTTGTGCCCGCGCTGCATCAGGCTGTGAGTTCTATCATTTCGCAGTCTCTTTCTGGCAAAGCGGCTAAACGTTGGACGGGGGAACAAGAAAACCTGTCCAAAATCACGGCAACGCTATCCAAAGCAACCGATCTTTCATCATTGCGATCTGCTTTTGCTCTGCTGTCCGAAGAACTACTTTCTCTTCAACACACATTCGGCTTCCCGAATAGCGATCAGCTGTTTGAGTTGCATTGCCCCATGGCGTTCGACGGGCGTGGCGCAAGCTGGATTCAGACCGATGAGCAAGTGCGCAATCCGTACTATGGTGCGGCGATGTTGAAGTGTGCCGACCGCGTTGAACTCCTTGTCAAGCAGGAAGCGGATTCAGCCGTCGAACACCCAGGCCATGAGCACAAATAGGACGATGACTGAAACTTCCGAAACGATTGCCCCCGATATTGAAGCTGGTCGTCATACGATTCTTGGCGGTATAATCTGGTTCTGCCTACAGAATAAGCTGGTCGTGTTCCTGCTGATCGTGGCGATTCTGGCTTGGGGTGTCATGGTTGCGCCTTTCGACTGGCAAGTTGGTGGCCTGCCACGCGATCCCGTTCCCGTCGATGCAATTCCGGATATCGGTGAAAACCAGCAGATCGTCTTTACCGAATGGATGGGCCGCAGCCCGCAGGATGTCGAGGATCAAATTGGCTATCCGATGACGGTGGCCCTGCTCGGAATTCCGAAAGTCAAAACGATCCGTAGCTACTCGATGTTCGGATTCTCGACTATCTACATTATTTTCAATGAAGACGCCGAATTCTATTGGTCTCGTTCACGCGTGTTAGAGAAGCTCAACAGCCTGCCCGCTGGCACGCTCCCTGAAGGGGTTCAGCCAACCTTGGGGCCAGACGCTACGGCCCTGGGCCAGATTCTTTGGTACACACTCGAAGGACAAGACCCCGATGGCAATCCCACCGGAGGTTGGGACTTACATGAGTTAAGGACGATTCAAGATTGGTATGTCCGCTATGCGATCGCATCGGCGCAAGGCGTAAGTGAGGTCGCCTCAATTGGAGGTTTCGTTCAGGAATACCAGATTGACGTCGATCCGGACGCAATGCGGGCTGCGAAAGTCTCACTAGCCGACGTGTTTCAGGCTGTGCGGATGACGAATGTGGACGTTGGCGCGAGAACCATCGAGCTGAACAAAGCAGAATACGTCATCCGTGGTTTGGGCTTCATCGAAGAAATCGAAGACCTGGAAAAGACGGTCGTCAGAGTTACCGACAACGTACCTATTACGATCAAAGATGTTGCCACTGTGACACTTGGCCCTGCTCTCAGACGCGGCGCGTTGGATAAGGCAGGTGCTGAAGCAGTCGGCGGAGTCACGGTTGTTCGCTATGGATTTAATCCCCTGGAAGCGATTAAGAACGTCAAGAAGAAGATCGAAGAGATTTCACCCGGCCTGCCCAGCAAGGTCGTGATTGACTATACCCAAGTCGCCAGCGAGCAGGTAGACGCCTATTCGAAGGCCCATGACCTAGAGCCGATAACCGGTACGCAGCCCAACCATGAGGCGTGGGTCCAGCATCTTCGCACCACATCGCGTGATGAATGGCCAGTATGGATTACAACCAGCCAAGTTCGCGTCGTCCCCTTCTATGATCGTACGGGAGTCATCTACGAAACCTTGGGCACGCTCAACACGGCCCTCTCGGAAGAGATTCTCGTCACGATCATTGTCATCTTGGTGATGGTCCTGCATCTTCGTAGCTCGATCCTTATCAGCGCACTGCTACCCCTCGCGGTACTGATGTGTTTCATCGCGATGAAGACCTTTGGCATCGATGCAAATATCGTTGCCCTATCGGGAATAGCGATTGCGATAGGCACCATGGTCGATATGGGGATCATTCTCTGTGAAAACATCCTCAAGCACTTGGATGAAGCAGATCCAACGGAAGATCGTGGACACGTCATCTTTCGAGCGTCAAACGAAGTTGCCAGTGCTGTGCTAACCGCCGTTTCGACTACGGTCATTAGTTTCCTGCCAGTGTTCACGATGATTGCGGCAGAAGGTAAACTGTTTCGTCCTCTCGCTTTCACGAAGACGTTTGCACTCGCAGCTTCTGTCATTGTAGCTTTGACAATCATTCCGCCAGCAGCACACATTCTGATGGGTGGTCGGATGAAGTCAGGCCCACTTCGCCGCTTTCTTATGATCGCCTTGATTGCTGCTGGTCTCGTGGCGATGTTTTTCTTGCCCTGGTGGGTCGGAGCCATTGTTTCAGCTTTGGGCTTATACAAGCTCTTGGAAGAACACATTCCAACAGGCTTCCAGAAGTATGGTCCCTACACTGCCAGCGCAGTAGCTGTATTGGTCGTTGGTGTATTGCTGACGGATCATTGGTTGCCACTTGGCCCGGAAAAAGGTCTGCTGCGAAACTTCATGTTCGTTGGCATGCTGATTGGAGGCTTGCTCGGCTTCTTTACACTTTTTCAACGGTTTTTGTACGAGCCACTTCTTCGCTGGTGTCTTGGACACAAATTACTATTTCTTACGGTTCCTGCCGTAATTCTTTTATTTGGCGGCTCTGCTTGGCTGGGCTTTGATCGAGTATTTTCGTTTATCCCTAAGTCGGCTTCATTTGTAGGGATATCCGGTTCGACGGTGCGAGAATCTCGACCGTGGATGGCGGCCAGTTCCACTCTGCCCGGACTGGGTAAGGAGTTTATGCCTCCTCTCGACGAAGGTTCGTTCCTTTACATGCCGACAACCATGCCTCATGCCTCGATTGGTGAATCGATGGATGTCCTGGAGCTGCAAAATAGGATGCTCATTTCGATTCCCGAAGTGGATTCGGTAGTTGGCAAGATTGGTCGAGCAGAAAGTCCTCTCGATCCTGCCCCCATTTCGATGATCGAGACATTCATATCCTACAAATCCGAGTACAAGACGGACCAAAACGGCAATCGACTAGACTTTCGCTATGACGAAGAGGCAGCCGATTTCGTCCGTGACGAGCACGGGGATCTCATTGAAGACCCGAGCGGCAGGCCTTTTCGTCAGTGGCGGGACGAAATCAAATCCCCCAATGACATCTGGGAGAAGATCACCGAGGCCGCAGACATCCCCGGCACGACATCGGCACCTAAACTGCAGCCCATTGCCGCTCGAATCGTCATGTTGCAAAGCGGAATGCGGGCTCCCATGGGGATGAAGATCAAAGGTCCTGATTTAGAGACAATCGAGCGAGTGGCATTGCAAATCGAAGGACTTTTGAAACAGGTCCCCAGCGTCAAGGCATCCGCTGTTATTGCCGATCGAATCGTAGGCAAGCCCTATTTGGAGATCGACATCGACCGAGATGCGATCAAGCGTTACGGACTACACATTCGCTCTGTTCAAGATGTAATAGAAGTTGCGATTGGCGGTCGCCGTATCACCACGACAGTCGAAGGTCGTGAACGCTATCCCGTGCGAGTCCGATACGCCAGAGAATTACGAGACGAAGCTGAATCGCTGGAGCGGATTCTTGTTCCCACACCGACGGGACAGCAAATCCCCTTGGAACAGCTTGCAGAGATTCGCTATGTCCGGGGTCCTCAAGTAATTAAGAGTGAAGACACATTTTTGCTGGGTTATGTCTTGTTTGACATGAAAGCGGGGGAAGCTGAAGTCAATGTCGTCGAGGATGCACAAGCGTACTTGCAAGAAAAGATTGACAGCGGCGAATTGGTACTGCCTGCAGGAGTGAGCTATACATTTGCGGGCAATTACGAGAACCAGTTACGGTCCCAGAAAACCTTAATGGTTGTGCTTCCATTGGCACTTGGAATCATCTTTCTAATTCTATACTTCCAATTCAAATCTGTCATTACGACGTCGCTGGTATTCAGCGGTATTTTGATCGCTTGGTCGGGGGGCTTTATCATGCTGTGGCTCTACGGCACCGATTGGTTTCTGGACTTCGACCTGTTTGGCACGAATATGCGGACCTTGTTTCAAGTCCACACGATTAACCTTAGCGTTGCGGTCTGGGTTGGTTTTCTCGCCTTGTTCGGCATCGCGAGCGACGATGGCGTTGTAATCGCATCGTACCTCGATGAAAGCTTCAGAAAGGACCGTATCACAAATGCGAAACACGCCCGCGAAGCCACCGTCACCGCAGGCATGCGCCGTGTTCGCCCGTGTCTAATGACCACTGCCACAACGCTGCTCGCCTTGATTCCGGTACTTACATCGACAGGACGCGGCAGTGACATCATGGTGCCTATGGCAATCCCCAGTTTTGGCGGAATGACTATCGAGATCATGACGATGCTCGTCGTCCCTGTGCTTTATTGCTCGGCAATGGAATGGAAGCTCAAGCTGGGCATCGACGACCCCAGGTTTGCGGAGAACGCTTAACAAAGGAGGACGAAATGGCCAATCCTCATGATTCACTGTCGTTTGGCGAACAAGTCCAACAGCGGCTCGATATTGCCCAAGCGAGAGTTGAGCAAGAGCGTGAAGCGATGGATCACGTCATGGTCGATTTGGAGGAGAATGAGAAACGGTTTAACGAAATATCTGAACAACTCCTTAGAGAGATACTTTGCCCGACCTTAGAGACATTAGCAGCGCATTTCGACAATGCAAGACTCGATGACACTGCGCCGCAACATTGCGTGAAGTGTCAGCTTGATCGTTCTATTCGCTTCCCCGCTGTGGCAAGTGTCGGGTTTCAGATTTCTCATAGCGATATGATTGAAACGATTTCCATAAATTATGAAGCTGAAATCCTTCCTGTCTTTTTTCGCTTTGAGCGAAACGACGTACTCGACCTGAGTATGGAGGAGTTTGACCTAGGCCTTGTACGCCAGTGGGCCGAACAGAAGGCACTAGGATTTCTTGACTCCTATCTGCAGATAGAAACCCATGAACAATACCAACGGGACAACGTTGCCTTGGATCCAGTATGTGGTATGAGAATTGCGAAACCAAAAGGCTTGACCTATGAGCACGATGGTCAACTCTATTACTTCTGTGCCCAGCACTGCCTAGATCGCTTCATTGAAAGTCCTGCTGACTTTGTGGACTCTCCTAAGGGATGAAGCTTGCCTCTCACTCTCGCAGGTCTTTAAGTGTAAGTAGTCATTACGGTAGATAGAAATCGATTTGATCAAGAGCTTGCCCAGCAGTTTGCCCGAATACGTATGATATGCGAAAGAAGTATTCGTTAATTAAGTTAGATCGATCGGTGAGGTCGGCTATGGCTTTGAGACTGCCTCCAATGCGCAATGGTAGCAAAGTAGCAAGCAATGGTCTAATTCGCCCTTGTTGAAGGACCAATTGCAGCGTATACTTACAGGATTATCTAACGTTCTCCTGCGAAAAATACAACCCCCAATATGTTTCGTCTGGCCATCATCTCGTTCATCGCACTTCGTGTGACTATGTGCCCGCTCTTTTGTGCGGTTAGCAATGGTGATGCTTGTGTGTTTACTGAAGAGATAGCAGTCACTTGCACTTGTTCGGCGGCTCACAATGAAGCGTGCCAAAGCGACGAGGTTCCGGCACCTCTTCCCATTGATTCGCCTTGCGATTGTCCAGTTCCCTGCGATACCGGCTGCGTTTGTCAGGTTGCGTTTGAATTTAGCGGTCGTACAACTGCTGCTTGCATCGAGTTGTCGCTCGACTTCTTGCCATTGTGCTTCGACACGGCGGATGTCACGGAAATTCTTGCGTCGCAATGTAAAGAACACCCACATCGACTTGACTTGCTAAGCGGTCGCTCGATTCGTCTCGTCTTCGCGTCTCTCTTGATCTAGGCCGCTGCTGGCCATCGCTCGCTAACCAGCGAACTCCGTAACCAATTGCGTCTGCTGTTGCGCGTCGAGTTTTTCAGTCTGGTTCGCTTGCCCCTTGGTAAACACTCGGATTGCGATAGTCGTGATCCGTGATTGCCTTGTGTTCCACCAGCAGGAGTTCTGTCATGAGTCACTCAATTATTGATGCGCTAGATAATCCACAGAGCCGCCCTCCCAACCCGTTATCTGCGAACGGACGCTCGGATCAAAGGTCGGAACAAGGCGCGAATGCCAAGCCTCGTAGTCCACTCCGGCGAGTGCTTTCGATTCTCTTAAAAAGCATTGGACCGACGTTGGTCCTCGCGGGATTCGTGTCAATGTTTTACTTCGGTCACCACAACGACTGGCGTATCCCAAAATTTGCCGCACTAACCAGCGATCTTGAGCCGGTCGTCGATGACTGGTGCGAAGAGCACGCGGTACCGGAATCGATCTGTGTCGAGTGTGATCCGACATTGATGCCCAAGGGGCCCGACTACGGTTGGTGTTCGGACCACGGTGTTCACAATTGCGTGCTCGATCATCCCGACGTAACGCAGCTCAAACAGTCTCCTTCGCAAGGGGAACTTGCGGCGGACTTGCAGCGGGCAGCGCGAGCACTGGCGATTGCCCCACGCAAAGAAAACAACAGCGGCTGTGCCATCTACAAGACACGGATTCAGTTTGAATCTGTCGAAGCCGTGCAGCAGGCGGGCGTTGATGTCGAACTGGTGGAGCGACATCCAATCGTTGAATCAATCGTCGGCAATGGTGAGATCGTCTACGACCCGACGCGTCAAGCAAGTTTGGCCTCTCGCGTACCGGGTAGTGTTTGGAGAGTTTTTAAGAACGTCGGAGACGAAGTCGCTGAAGGTGAAGTGCTGGCGATTATCGATGCGACCGAAGTGGGCAACTTGAAGACCGCTTTGTTACGTTCCCTTGCTGAAGAAAAGCTTCAGAAGCAGAATGTGTCGCGCCTTACAGCGGCTCGCAACGCGGTCGCGGGTTCCCGGATTCTCGATGCCGAAGCGGCTCTGGCCAAGGCACGGGCGGATGTATTGAGCGCGGAGCAATCTTTGTGGAATTTGGGGTTGCCCGTGGACGTCAACCGGCTTCGTGGGATGACCGAGCAACAGGTGCTAGACGAGCTGCGTTTTCTCGGCATTCCATCTTCGATTCGTTCGCAATTCGACTCGCAAAGTGGCACCGCCAACCTACTTCCTGTCGCCTCGCCAATGGACGGGGTCGTGATCGAGCGAACCGTGACACCCGGCGAACTGGTCGATCCGTCGCGGATGCTATTTCAGGTCGGCGACACTAGGCAGATGTGGCTGCAACTGAGCGTGCCGCTGGAAAATATGGATCAGCTTGCCCTCGGACAACGGATTCGCTTCACGCCCGATGGCAGTCGCCAAGTGGTGGAAGGTGTCTTGGATTGGATCAACACTTCGGCGGACAAGGACACCCGCATGTTGGAAGTGCGGGCGGTATTGGCTAACAACGAGAGACGGCTTCGCAACGAAACGTTTGGCATGGGGGAAATTGTTCTTCGAGAAGAATCGGATGCGATCGTCATTCCGACCGGGGCATCGCACTGGGAAGGCTGCTGCCAAGTTGTGTTTGTTCGTGACAAGAACTACTTCGACAGCCCAGACAGCTACAAAGTTTTTCATGTCCGCTCGGTTCGCCTGGGAGCGGTGAATGGTGATGTCACGGAAGTTATCTCCGGCGTGTTGCCCGGCGAAGTCATCGCGACATCCGGCAGCGACGTGTTGAAAGCGCAGTTACTGAAGAACAACCTTGGTGCAGGCTGCGACTGCGTCGCTGAATAAGGAGAGCACGGATGCTTAATTGGCTGATTGATTTTTCGCTCAAGCACCGCGCGTTGGTGATTTTGGCAACGCTGTTGTTTGCGGTTGTCGGCGGTTTCTCGCTGCAACAACTCGACATTGACGCATTTCCGGATACGACTCCAGTTCAAATTCAAATCAACACGGTCGCGCCGTCACTGGCCTCAGAAGAGATTGAACGCCAGATCACCTTTCCCGTTGAGCAAGCCATTAGCGGTTTGCCTGGATTGCATGAACTGCGGTCGATTTCCAAGTTTGGCTTGTCACAAGTTGTAGTCATTTTTGACGACGGCATCGACATCTATTTCGCTCGGCAATTGATTAACGAGCGGCTTTCCACGGTGGAATTGCCGGATGGCATTGCAAGACCACAGATGGGACCGGTCTCCACGGGACTCGGCGAGGTGTTCCATTACGTCGTGGTCTACGACGGCGTTGACCTCTCTGAAGTTTCTCGTGAGCAACGAGTCAAGCGACTGACCGAACTTCGCACCATTCACGACTGGGTAATCAAACCACAACTTCGCTCGGTTCGCGGTGTTGCCGAAGTCAACAGTTGGGGCGGATACGAAAAACAGTATCAGGTACGAATCGACCCGGACCTTTTACTCAAATACGGATTGACGTTTGAGCAGGCCAGTGAAGCCATTCAGGAGAACAACGAAAACGTCGGTGGCGGCACGGTGACCGATGGCAGCGAGATGCTGTTGGTCCACGGTGTCGGCCGAACGGTGAACATTGAGCAGATCGAAGAAGTTATCGTAACGGCCAAAGACGGCGTTCCGGTGCGAGTCCGCGATGTCGCCGATGTCGAAATCGGCCATGAGATTCGTCGCGGGGCGGTCACGGCCAACGGGCAAGGCGAGGCGGTACTCGGTCTCGGATTTATGCTGATGGGAGAGAACAGCGACGAGGTCACGTGGGCGCTGAAAGAAAAACTCGAACAGATCAAGGAAACCCTGCCAGCCGGTGTGACGATCCAAACGGTCTACGACCGGACCGAACTGATCGACCATGTTATTCACACCGTGCAAAAGAATTTGTTCGAGGGTGGATTGCTCGTTATCGCCGTGCTGTTTATTTTCCTCGGCAATTTGCGGGCCGGACTGATTGTCGCCTTGGCGATTCCGCTTTCGATGCTCTTCGCCTTCTCGGGGATGCTGAAGTTTGGAATTGCCGCCAGTTTGCTCAGTCTTGGTGCGATTGACTTCGGATTGGTGGTCGATAGTTCGGTCGTGATGATCGAGAATTGTGTGCGGCACTTGGCTCACAACCGAGACGGCAAGAGTCGTCTTGAAATCATTCGTGAAGCGGCGGTCGAAGTTCGAAAGCCCACGATGTTTGGCGAACTAATCATCATGATCGTTTATCTGCCAATCCTCACGCTGGAAGGCATTGAGGGAAAGCTGTTTCGGCCAATGGCCCTGACTGTAATTATGGCCCTTGCCGGGTCGATGGTCCTATCACTGACGCTGATGCCTGTCTTGGCAAGCATCTTTCTTCCCAAGAACATCAAAGAAACCGAGCCTTGGTTGATCCGCCTTCTGAAATGGCTTTACGCCCCGGTGCTACGATTCACGATGCACCACAAGGCGTTTGTCATCGGTTCAGCCCTACTGCTCTTAGTCAGCGTTTTCAGCCTCGTCGCCCCCAACCTCGGCAGCGAGTTCGTGCCTCGGCTATCCGAAGGTGCCATCACACTGAACGTCGTTCGTCTAGCGGGCACCCCACTTGAAGAATCCATGCGCTACAACACCCGGATAGAGCAGGTGCTGCTGGAAAAGTTCCCGGACGAGGTTAATCAGGTTTGGAGTCGAATTGGGACCGCTGAAGTCGCGACCGATCCGATGGGAACCGAGTTGACTGATCTGTTTATTACGCTGCATCCACGTGAACAGTGGACGCGAGCGGAGACGCAGGAAGAGTTAACGACTCTAATTCATCATGAACTCCGCGATTTGCCGGGTCCACGTCTGGCGTTGTCCCAGCCGATCGAGATGCGAATGAACGAGATGATCTCGGGCGTTCGTTCCGATGTTGCTGCGATCCTGTATGGCGACGACCTCGACTTGATGAACGAAAAGGCCGTTGAGATTGAGCGGGCTTTGAATTCAATCGCCGGGGCCGAGGACGTGAAGATCGAACAGATTACCGGACAGCCGGTTCTGCAGATTCAAGTCAAGCAGGATCAGATTGCCCGCTACGGAATTCCCGCAAGTACCGTCATGAATATTGTCCGCTCGTTGGGCAGCAACTACGTCGGCGAAGTCTACGAGGGACAACTGCGATTCCCGCTGGTCATTCGATTACCGGAAGAAGCACGGGCTGACCCGAAAGCAATCGGCGATATCTTGGTGGCAACACCATCGGGTCAACGGATTCCACTCTCGCGGCTTGCGTCGATCGAACGAGTCGAAGGATTCAACACGATCAAACGTGACTGGTATCAGCGGCGGATTACCATCGAAGCGAACGTACGTGGCGGCCGAGACCTTGGCAGCTTCGTCGCCGAAGCTCAGCGAGTCGTCGATGAGAAAGTTCAGTTGCCTCCTGGCCGCTATCGCGTCGAGTGGGGTGGTCAATTCGAGAATCTCGAGCGCGCTCAAACGAGGTTGATGATCGTGGTGCCGATCGCCCTGCTGCTGATTCTGTCACTGCTGTACATGACGTACCGCAACTGGATTGACTCGCTGCGAGTTTTCACGGGTGTCCCGTTCGCGTGGATCGGCGGAGTACTCGCACTTTGGATTCGTGATATGCCGTTCTCAATTTCGGCTGCCGTTGGCTTCATCGCATTATCGGGCGTTGCCGTACTCGACGACATGTTGCTGGTTTCAACCATTCGGCAACTCCGGCGGCGCGGTCGTTCGCTGGATGAAGCGGTCGAGGAAGCCGCGATGACCCGATTGCGTCCAATCCTAATGACCACGTTGGTAGCGAGCCTTGGTTTCGTGCCGATGGCATTCAGCACGGGCATGGGAGCGGAAGTGCAACGACCGCTGGCAACGGTCGTGATTGGTGGCGTGTGTAGCGCCATGATTATGAGCCTGCTCGTACTACGAGTGCTTTACGTGGTCTTCAATTTGCCCACGGAAAGCCACGACAAAGATGGAGGAGACGATGACGGTCATCGTCTTGAACCGGAAGAACCGACCGACCCAGAGGCCGGACTGGAGTTTGACTCTGCGACAGAGCGAGAGTCACGGCAATGGTCCGAACCAACGACGGTCACAACCTAGAACCTCGGCACTGAGCCGAAGGAGAACGAAATGAATTGGAACCATATGTCACAAGGCCTGTTGTTTGGGCCGTTTTTGGCAGTTGTCTTGTTGTCGTTTGTCCTGATTGCCCTCAATGGCTGTGGAAAAAGCGAGACGGCATCAGATGGAACTGCTGGATCACCCTCGGTGACCGATGTTGACTACAGTCATGGCGGTTGGTGGTGCGTTGAACATGGCGTTCCGGAAGGCGAGTGTGCTTTGTGTGACAAGTCTTTGGTGGCAAAGTTCAAAGCAGATGGCGACTGGTGCGAAGAACACAATCGGCCCGAGTCGCAGTGCTTCATCTGCAGTCCCAAACGCTTCGACAAGTTTGCGGCCACCTACGAAGCGAAGACCGGCCACAAACCGCCTCAACCCGAATAGCAGTAAATGCTCTAACCGTATTGACTGAGCAACATATTTTGCGCGATTACCAGCCTGCAAAGTCACTCGCTGCCATTCGCGCTGTAGCCCTTCCCCCAATCCCAAAACTTAAGGAGATAACCATGTAACATTCATCCCCCTCCGAAAGGACTTACTGTTTGGAAGTTTTGTTTTATAAGAAAGGAATCTGAAAATGTACCGTACCTCTCTATGTATTGCCCTGACGTTTACTCTTGCCTTCTGTATGACCAGCCAAAGCTGGGCAGCAGCATCTAAGTCGAAGACCACCATCACCTTGAAAGTTCTTTCCTGTGAGAACTGCGCCAAGAAGGTGGCGGATAAGTTGTGGGAAGTTCGCGGCGTTGGTGACGTAAAGACAGACATCATGTCAAAAACTGCGATTGTCGAACCTGAAGCCGATGCAACCTTGTCGCCGCTTCATTTGTGGGAAGCGGTTGAGCAAGCTGGCAAAGAACCTGTGAAGCTCGAAGGTCCGAGTGGCACCTTCACGTCAAAGCCACAGGAGTGATTAGCGGACACAATGAAGAAGATGCACACTGGTGTGTGATTTTCTCAACAATGGTGACGTTGTCCATTCTCCTCTCCCCTGCAACCCGTGGGGGAGAGGGGCTTAATTCAGTGGTTGGTAAGGACTTGATAACTCAACAGAGACACCCAATTTGAACCATTGGTCATCAATCAAGTTGATTGCAATTCTTGCGCTCACAGTTATCCATGTGGGTTGTCGCAATCGTCCGATGTCCCCCAACCCCACGGAATCGACGATAGCAGGTTCCAGCCTAGTCCAACTGACCGACGCCAACTTTCAACGCGAGGTCATCGAAAGCGAACTCCCCGTGCTGGTCGATATGTGGGCAACCTGGTGTCAACCCTGCATCGCAATGAAGCCTACCATCCGCGAAGTCGCTGAAGATCTAGCCGGCGTCATGAAAGTCGCTGAACTAAACATCGAAGACAATCGGTTCACCCAACAGAAATATAAAATCGATAAATATCCATTGCTGCTGGTCTTCGTTGACGGCACCGAAACACAACGAATTGTCGGATTGCAATCGAAAAATGAACTGTTGGAATTGCTGCAAGTTCACACTAGGGATTGGAGTAAAGCTCAGTGATGGATGAAAACTACAAAGATGAGAAGTCCGAACGGCGAACGCTGATCTGGGTCTTGCTCATCAATTTCTCACAAGCATTGCTTGCAGGTATCATAGGTTTTTTTGCTCAATCAACCGGTTTGTTGGGTGCAGGACTCGATAATCTCAGCGACTCGTTCGTCTATTTCGCAAGTCTGTACGCGGTGGGCCGTTCCAAGACCGCAAAATCGCGGGTCGCGAAGCTCTCGGGCCTTTTACTAATTGCGTTGGCAATCGGTCTACTGGTTGACGTCGTACGGCGTTTTGTAACAGGTTCCGAGCCAGTCGGCTGGGCAATGATCATCGTGGCAATCATCAATGCCGCCAGCAACCTGCTGTGCCTTCGTCTCCTACGGTCACATCGCGAGGAAGGCGTTCATCTGAAGGCTTCGTGGATTTTCACGACCAATGACATGATTGCCAATCTTGGCATCGTCCTATCTGGCATTGGAGTGATGTATTTTCAGTCCCAACTCCCCGACCTACTGATAGGAATTGTAGTCGCCTGCATCGTCATTAAAGGTGGATGTAAAATCCTGTACGAGGCTCGCAAAGCCCGCCGTGACGCAGCTTCGGCATCGGGAGATGTAGGGATCTGAAAAAGAAACGCGGCATCGACAACACGTTGGTCGTATTGTGCGAATATGCAAGTATTGTTCGTCCAGCCCATTGGTGGGTCCGCAATGCTTGCATACACGGCAATGCTAGTACGATATTCTGGCTTTGCCCGTAAATGTAGAATCGTCTAAGCTAAACGACTAAACTTTGCCGATTCATATAAAGGTCTAAAACCTTTTTGTGCCGTACGGAGTTTGTGAAAGTGTTTCGCCATTACGACAACTCGAAGCGAGCCATTGCCCTCTTGGGGGTGGTGCTGGCATTGTCGTCTGGCTTTCAGCAGGCACATTGGCTCTGTGAACTGGGTGGTTGCAAGGCCGCCTCAGTGGCAGACAAAAGTTGCGAACATGACTCAAAAGTGACTCATTCATGCACCCACTCGCATGGATACAACATTGGTAAGCCAAGTGCCTCGGAAGATTGCGATCAGAGTCAGAAAGGCTCTTGTCCCTGTCCTCCTGAATGCTGGTGTCATCAGGCACCACAACCATTGGAATTACCCCGCAGTGCTCCCGAACCAGCGGAGTTGTTGCTCCAAGGTTTCGTCTGCGGATTTGCGAATGAGAACGCAGTAGCAGACAGCGATTCGATTTGCCTGCATATCTCCGCCTGGGCAAACGAGGCTATGGTTGAAACGTCATCCGAGCGCTGCGCCCATCTCTGCCGCTTTCTGATCTGATTTGCGGCGTACTCCAGTCGTGCTCTTCCTGCGCGACAATTCTTAAAGGTTGCTATCGCACCAAACCCTGTGCGTGAAACTACCTTCAACTACATCGACATCACCAAGCTGTCGCATTATAGCATTCAATCAGACTGCTAGTGGTGCGCATCGCTAAATGAATTTCTAAACCCCGTAATGGATGGAGAACGAACGTCATGCGCCAAATGAAAATCTACTTACTGTGTATTTCTCTGGCAGGGCTCATGGGGAGCAGCCATGTCTTGGCAAAGGTTCCTCAAGGAAGTTATCAAGTGCAAATCATAGCAGCAGACATGTGCTGCAAAGGATGTGTACAGAAAGTGGCTGGCCAGCTTTATGCTGCCCCAGGTGTGACAGACGTGAATGCCAATCTGAAAGACAGAACTGTCGCAGTAACCGTTTCACAGAATAAGGGTGCGACACTCGAACAGCTTTGGCAAGCAGTGGCTGCTGGCAAGGGTGGCCCCACCAAACTCACCACCGGCGGAGCAACCTTTACACTCGTGCCCCCCGAAAATCTTGACTCGAATCAAAAACTGTCAGCGTCCACGAGCCATATTATCATCGAGAACCTTAACCATCAGGGACGGGCTCAGAAAATTGCAAACCAACTTTATGCAATGCGTGGAATAACGAAGGTGAGTGCCGACGCCCAGCCGGACACTTTGGTGGTCACCAGCGAACAAGAGATTTCGCCTTGGGCATTGATTGGTGCAGTCACAGGTGTCCAAGAGCGTCCCAAGGCCATTGTGGGATCCTATGGACGCTTCGACATTGAGTGGTCAGCGCCCAGCCCATCCAATCCGAATCAACAAGCCCAGCAATTAAACAATGGAGGAATTCAAAGATGAAATCTAGTTATGCACTGACAATATTGGCGTTACTAAGCTTGCCATTTGCAGTCGGTTGCGGAACTTCCGCAGACTCAGTTGCCACAGCAGCACACACGCCCGCGGTCAATGTGGACGGCAGCAAGTTTCTGCTTACGGAAGAACCTGAGGGTGCCGTCGGCGTGATCGCGGCCCGGGAAGAGGCTGAGGACGGCAAGCCGTTGGTGATGGTAGGTCGCATCGGTGGTGCTGCCAATCCCTGGATCGAAGGACGTGCCGCATTCACGTTGTTGGATGCTTCGATGAATGTCGTCGCTGTGGGAGAGGACTCGGTCGAGGGTGAAATTTGCACCGGCGATTGCTGCGCGACCGAGCGCCTTGCTTGCACCGCTTTGGTCAAAGTTGTAAATGCCGAGGGCCAACTAATCGCTGTCGATTCCCGGCAACTATTGGGCGTTAAGGAAGCGGACATGGTCGTGGTCGAAGGGCGTGCGCAAAAAGACAAAAGCGGCAACTTTGTTATGCTTGCCAATCGCCTATACATCCGTCGTTAACCAACTACGTTTTGAGTTAGAAAGAACCTACTATGCTTGGACAACGACTCTTGCCGTGGGACTATGGAGTGCGGAATCTATTCCGCCGACCTTCCCGAAGTGCGCTGACGTTAGGAGGACTCACGATTGTGGTGCTCTTAGTGCTCGTGGTGGTGGGTTTTATCAGAGGACTTGAAAAATCACTCTCCGCCACTGGGAATCCGAACGTGGTGCTGGTTTATGCTTTGTCCTCCGCCGCTGACATCGAAAATTCTTCCATTCCAGGTCGAACACCTTCGTTGTTGGCAGCGAGTGTCGATGGAATCCGCCGCCAGTACGGTGTCGAATATGTGTCACCCGAACTCTATTTGGGGACGCGCATAAGCACTTCCAACATGACCGAGCCAGGTATGGGACTAGTACGTGGAGTAACAACCACGGCACCTTTGGTACGCGGGCAAGTGCAGATTATCGAAGGTACTTGGCCGCAGGCGGGCGAAGTGATGGTCGGTCGCCTGGCCCACTCAAAGCTGGGTGCTGACAAGGAAGACCTTGCAATTGGAGAGCAAGTTTCCTTTGACGGTCGTGCATGGAAGGTCAGCGGCCATTTCACTGCGGCAGGCTCGGCATTTGAATCTGAGATTTGGGCCCCGCTCTCTGACCTGCAAACAACCCTCAAAAGGCAGGACATGAGTTTGGTGGCGGCCAGCATGGACTCACCGGAGAGAGTAGCTGATGTCGACTTATTTTGCCGAGAACGAATCGACTTGGAACTCAAGGCTGTTTCAGAAAGCGTGTATTATGCAAGCCTCCAAAAACACTACAAGCCCGTGCGGATGTTGGGTTGGGTGGTGGTCGCTTTGGTGGCAGGCTCAGGGATTTTCGCTGGGCTGAACACGATGTATGGAGCAGTCGTGGGTCGAATCCGTGAGTTGGCCACTCTCCAGGCATTGGGCTTTCGTCGTCGCGCGATTCTCCTGACGCTCGTGCAAGAAGCGACCTTACTGGCCTGCGCGGGAGCACTCGTGGCATGCATCGTGGGTCTTGTGCTGGTCGACGGTTCTGCAGTTCGGTTTACCATGGGAGCCTTCATGCTGTCGGTCGATAGCGTTGGCATCGCTGTCGCCTGTAGTGTGGCGGCTCTGCTAGGTGTTGTGGGGGCGCTTCCTCCTGCAGTAAAAGCAATGCGACTACCCGTAGTCGAAGCAATCAAATCAATCTAAGAAATCCGAGAAGATCATGTCAAATAGTGCAACTCAACTTGACCTTTCTCAACTGGCCGTCAATCGTGAACAGCCAGCGAAGACATCCGTCAAGATTAAGCGATCTTGGTTGACGCGATATGTCCTGCCTGGAGGAATTCTAGCGGGCTTTGTAGGTCTCTTTGCCTGGTCGACTCGCGACAGTTTTCTGCCCGCCCAATCCATCACGATCACTCCCGTAGTTGTGAGTCGGGCAGAAATCAAGCAAGAAGGGACACCCTTGTTTCAAGCAGCCGGTTGGATCGAACCTCGGCCAACTCCGGTGGTTGCCTCGTCACTTGCCCCAGGTGTGATTCAAGAAATGCTGGTCATCGAAGGTCAACATGTCAAGAAAGGGGAGCCGGTCGCGACCTTAATCGATACGGACGCTAAGCTTGCCCTCGCTCAGGCCGAGGCCCAGCATACATTGCAACTAGCCGAAGTCCGCCGGGCAGAAGCGGTTCTGGCAGCCGCGAAGACCAATTTTGCCAAACCGTTAAGCTTGCAAGCCGCTCTGGCCGATGCCGAGACGCTCCTGTCCAAAACAGAGCTGGAATTGGGCAACCTTCCCTACGCCCTGGAAGCAGCCCAAACTCGTCAAGAACTGGCCTCCGTAAATGTCCGTCGTAAGGAGAACGCAGGAGAGGCGATTCCTGGACGGATTCTCCGTGAAGCGCGTGCCGAAATGGCGACAGCCACCAACAATGTGAACGAACTCAGGGCGCGTGAACCACTGCTCCACTCACAACAACAATCATTAATCCAAAAGCGGGACGTCCTGGCTGAAAACCTCACGCTCCTCACCGAGGAAACACGTGCCCTAGCCGAAGCTGAGGCTATTCTGGCTGTCGCTAAAGCCCGAGCCGATCAAACCCGCCTGAAGGTAGAATCTGCCCAGTTGCAATTGGATCGTATGACCGTCCGCTCACCAATTGAAGGTTGTGTGCTAAGCCTCGACGCACGTCCGGGCCAATGGCTCACAGGCGTTGGCAGTTCGACGAGCCAAGGTTCTAGTGCTGTCGTGGGGCTCTATGATCCCAAGAATCTTCAAGTTCGAGTCGACGTGCGGCTGGAGGATGTACCGCAAGTGCAGATCGGACAGCCTGCTCAAATAGAAACAGCAGCTCTTGCTGCTCCTATCGAAGGGACAGTGATTTCTGTCACAACATTCGCTGACATTCAGAAGAATACGTTACAAGTGAAAGTAGCCGTCAAGGAACCACCTCAGGTAATCAAGCCTGAAATGCTGGGCAAAGTGACGTTCCTGGCACCCCCATCGCCAGTCGTGAACGAGCAACCAGGTGAGTCCCCTTTGAAGCTCTTTGTACCACAGTCGCTGGTTACAACCGGCGAAGGTGGCTCAAGCGTCTGGGTGGCGGACCTTACCGGCGGCACTGCCCAACTGAAAGCCGTGGAAGTTGGCCGTGGCGCTACTGATAACGGTCTTGTTGAAATCGTTAGCGGACTTCAGCCTACGGACAAATTGATTGTTGCTGGCCGTGAGTCAGTCGTCGAGGGGTCGCGCGTGCGCGTCACCGGCGATGATCGTACCCTCTCGGGCGGCAGTTGGAATCCCCAAAGCGGTCAACCTGCCGCTCGTACCGCCCAAGCCCCTAATAGCTAGCCTCCCAAGGAGCCAGAACATGTCCTTAGTTACAGTATCGCATGTCACCAAAGAATACGCTAACGGCGAAGAAACCATTCGTCCACTCGACGAAGTCAGCCTCTCGATTAACGAGGGGGATTTCGTATCGTTAATGGGGGCCAGTGGCTCAGGGAAAAGCACCCTGTTGAACTTGATTGCTGGAATCGATGAAGCAACATCTGGCGAGATCGTCGTGGCCGACACTGACATCACCAAGCTTTCTCGCGGCAAACTGGCTGACTGGCGGGCCCGCCACATCGGGTATATCTTCCAAACACATAACCTGATTCCGGTCCTCACAGCTTATGAAAACGTGGAGTTGCCATTGTTGCTACTTCCCATGTCGGGGGCCGAACGGCGCAAGCGGGTCGAGATCGCGATGGAAGCCGTTGATCTTACCTCTCGTGCTACCCACTACCCTCGCCAGATGTCGGGGGGACAAGAACAGCGAGTCGGCATTGCTCGTGCCATCGTTGCCAACCCAACTGTGGTTGTAGCCGACGAACCGACCGGTAGTCTTGATGATGAGACCACCGAACAAATTCTCCAACTTTTGGAGCGAGTCAATAACGAACTCGGCATGACACTGCTGATGGTCACACATGATGCAGACGCTGGGTCACGGGCCCGACGTCAAATTCGTCTCGAACGGGGACGACTGATGGAAAACGGCAAAGAAACGCAAACCGCTCACCTAAGGACCGCATAGATATGCTTAAATTTATCCCCTACGTCCTGAAAAGCCTTTGGCGACATCGTGCCCGCACGCTGCTCACTGTAAGCGGCACAGCGGTTGCTTTACTGGTATTCTGCTTCATTGGAGCGGTGCAGCAAGGATTGCTCGCGCTCACGGCTGGTGATGATGCAGGTCGCACGCTCATCGTGTTTCAGGAAAACCGCTTTTGCCCGCAAAGTAGTCGATTGCCTCAAGACTACGAGCGTACTATTGCCAAACTAGCAGGGGTCCAAGATGTCGTACCGATCAAGGTGTTTACCAACAACTGCCGAGCGAGTCTCGACTCCATTGTTTTTCAGGGGATGCCTCCGGAGAAAATGAAGGCATGGCGCGACTTGAATCTGCAGTCCGGTGCTTTCTCTTCTTTTGCTGCTCAAGACGACGCAGCACTTGTTGGTGTGGATGTCGCTACTCGGAGAAACTTGGTTGTGGGGGACAAGTTTACCATCGGCGACGTGTCAGTCGTCGTGCGCGGCATATTTCAATCAGCAGTCGCCGCAGAAAACAATCTCATTTTTACGCAACTTGAATTTCTACAGCGCGCCCGAGGAGCAAACGAAGTCGGCACGGTTACCCAACTTGAAGTCCATCTCAATGACTCGGCCGATCCCGATGCAATAGCAAAACAAATTGACCAAGAGTTTAAGGCTGGCCCCGTTGCCACAACCACTCGCACCAAAGGGATGTTCCAGGCCGACACGCTGGCCGACTTGGCAGAACTGATCGGGTTTGTGCATTGGCTAGGCTACGCCTGCGTGGGACTGGTATTGTCGCTGGTGGCAACCACCACTGTGATGGCAGTCCAGGATCGCATCAAAGAACACGCTGTCTTGCAAACCCTGGGGCTGCGACCATTGAGGGTGTTCGGACTGGTTCTTACTGAGAGTCTACTTCTGAGTACGTTGGGCGGCATCATGGGAGTCCTAGGGAGTACATTGCTGTTGTCATCTTCAGGGATGTCGGTAGCGGCCGAAGGAGTAACAATCGCCTTCGAACCATCGCTTGTTCTCGCCATTCAGGGGGTTGTCGTAGCTATCTGCGTCGGGATCCTGGCTGGTATCGCTCCCGGCTGGCAGGCTTCGCGGACGGAAATCGTATCCGCCCTACGGCACGCCTAGTGATCCAGAACAGCTTGGCGAGAATCGCTAGCTGTGACCGATAATTAGAATAAGGAGGAGTCAAGGATGACCCACTACAATAAACAATCAGCTTGGTTGCTGGTACTGCTGGCGGGCTGCGTGTCTGCGCCAGCCGGTTCTGCACTACCCATTACAGCAGCCATGGAAACAGAGGCTCAAGATTCCGTTCAACTGGTAAACTATACTGAGGAGGAGCCTGTAGTCAGTCAACCCGACTCACTACTTGTCGACGAAGACTTTGAGTTAATCCCAACCCCCCCGGTTGATGGTTTTCAAACCAATGGCTTGACGGTTGAAGCCATCGAGCAGCTAGCACTGGCAAACAATCCCTCTTTGGGACAAGCGTCGGCAAGAGTCCGTGCTCTACGCGGAAAGTACGTGCAAGTGGGTTTGGCACCCAATCCCACGGCTGGATATTCCGCCAGTGAAGTTGGCCAAGATGGTCGGGCAGGTCAACAAGGGGGATATGCTGGTCAAGAGTTCATTACCGGCGGCAAACTTGACAAAAATCGAGCGATTGTAGCCGCCGAGATCGACAAAGCAGAACAGGTACTGCGCGCTACCCAACGCCGTGTCCTCACAGATGTCCGCAGCAGCTACTATCGCGCCTTAGTCGCTCAGCAACGCATCGAAACAGCTAAAACGCTCCTGGAGGCGATGGGCGAAGCAGTCAATGCCTCGAAGAAACTCTTGGACTCAGAAGAGATCCCCCTGGCAGGACTCTTGCAAACAGAAGTAGAGCAGCAAAATGCCCAGATCGTACATCGCATGGCTGAGAACGAACTCTCCGCAGCATGGCAACAACTCTCTGCCGTGGTAGGGGATCTTGATCTCCCACCTCAGAAACTGGTGGGCGATCCGAAAGCCTTGCCAAGCGAACTCGATTGGGACGAAACCCTTGCGCGAATTACCACCCTAAGCCCCGAGATGGCAGCCGCGATGGCGGAACTCTCGCGTTCCCGCCGGGCTCTAACACGGGCCCGCGTCGAACCGATTCCCGATGTCAACACGCAATTTACTGTCCAATACGACAATAGCACTGACTACACGATCGCCGGAATCCAAGCTACGATCCCATTGCCAATCTGGAATAAGAACCAGGGTGGCATACGCCAGGCCCAAGCAGAAATATCCGTCGCCTCGCAAAACATTGACCGCGTAGCCCTCGATTTGAAAAACCGCTTGGCATCGACCTTCCGCGAATACTCCAATGCCAGAACCCAAGCCGATACCTACGCCAACGAGATCTTGCCACGCGCCGTACGAACCTTTGATCTCGTTGAACGCGGCTATTCGCTGGGTGAGTTAGGCTATTTAGACCTGCTTGCCGCTCAAAAGACCTACATGCAAACGAATCTTGCTTACCTAGACTCACTCAATGCCTTGTGGCAAAGCTGGACAGAAATTGATGGTTTGCTTTTGACAAAAAGCCTGTCTACACCAACAGAGTAACTTGCCTAAGAATCTAGAATAGTACGAACGGATGGCTTGGTTCCGTTAGATTTACCGCTTCCCCTTTTAATCGAGATCGAAGGAGGAATCCCATGTATCACAAACTAGTGTTCTATCGAATCGCGTTCTCCTTGGTAGGAATAGCCATCGTGGTTGGCTGCCGTAGTACCAAAAAGTCGTTGCCGCCAGTAGCCGCCTTGCAGACGCCGACCCCAGGAAGTGTCTCAGTGTCTTCGATGAATGAAAATTCTCCGCAGATGGACCCGAAACTTGCGGCATACTTGCGGCCTGAAGATGAGAAGATGGAGTTGAGTGAAGAATATCGACCACAAACAAGTTCCTACGGTGCTTCGTCTGGCTCGGGTTATTCATCCCCAAGGGGTTCTTCCTCATCGGGCTGCTCATCTGGATGTTGCCATTGATAGCATTTTCCAGAATCCTCAGTCCCAATACACAAGTTGTCGGCAAATTGAGGTAGACTTCCAAGACTTACTGAGCCAATAATAAACACATAGTCAGCAGACCAACATTCAAAAGTCATGAATAGATTCCTCGTTATTCTTACCGTTCTTAGTGTATTCGGACATGCCGTCATGGGATGCTGCGCTCATGCGGATCACGATCCAGCTTGCCAGGCAGGTTCGATAGACCAGTTTGAACACGACTCCCACGAGTCAACTCATTCGCATCACCACGAATGTGATAATCCAACTGCCCCTTGTAACCACGCTCCTGGCGAGGAGCATGACTGCCACCATGCAAATTGCCATTGGTTGGCTTCGTCGAGCAGTTTGGATCTCTCCATTACGTCTCCGTTCGATAACGCCGTTCTCGTTTGCGACGAATTCTCTCAGCAGGTCTGTGTTAATCTCTCTCGAACACTCTTTTCTTCAAACTCTCAGTCGCCTCCACGGCTGCCGATGCGCACGCACCTCGCGCTGAGCATTCTCTTAATTTGATAGCGGCGACTCTCGCTCCTCCACTATGGTTTGTTGCGTAAGGCAGCGATCCGTTGTGATTCAATCCTGCGTGGTGTCATACCACTCAGAATTCTCTCCAGTTAGTCATTCTTTTGTCCTCGACAATGTGCCGTCACTGGCTTACTTCGAGGAGGAACACACTCGTATGTCCAAGACCACAATCCAACAACACACAAACTACAGGCCATTCGTTCTGGGTATCCTTCTGATTGGTGTCGCGATTGCCGCAGTAGTCACGCGGAATCAATGGTTGCCACTAATTCAGCGATTGGGAATTAAACCGGCGCAGCCGACGGCGATTGCCGCAGAAGAAGATGCACACGAGGACGAACATGACCACGGCCACGCTGGTCACAACGAGGCAGCCTCGATCGAATTGAGCGAGAAGGGTCTCAAGAATATTGGATTTGAGCCCTTCACTGTCAAGCCAACTCGATACGACAAGAAGCTCTCTCTACCAGCTATTGTCGTCGAGAGACCAGGACGTTCTCAGATCCACGTCACGGCTCCATTGACAGGAGTTATCACCGAAATTCATTCCGTTGAAGGAGAGGCGATTGAGCCTGGACAACCGCTATTTGAAATGCGTCTCACCCACGAGGAACTTGTCGCCGCGCAACGTGACTACCTGCGTACGTCCGAAAACCTTGCCGTTGTAAACCGTGAAATCACACGGTTGAAATCACTTGATGAAGGAGTCATCGCTGGGCGTCGCATTCTTGAACAAGACTACGAGAAACAGAAACTGGAAGCTTCCTTGCGTGCCGAAGCACAGGCAATGCTACTGCATGGACTGAGCGAAGAACAGGTCAATGACATTCTTAGGACCGGACGCCTCCTTCAGATGATAACCATACGATCTCCTAAACACATCCACAATGGAGACAGTTGTACAACCGATCACCCCTATCAGATTCAACGCCTAAGTGTTGCCCAAGGCGAGCAAGTAGATGCGGGGCGTGAATTGGCAGTACTCGCTGATCATTGCGAACTGCACATCGAAGCCCTCGCCTTCGAGGATGATGCACCACTGATCCGACGTGCCGCTGAATCAGGCCGCCAAGTTGCGGCAAATTTACTTGTCAACGATTCGCCGGGCGCTGAAGTTATAGATTTAGAGGTGCTTTATGTCTCGGATCAGATCGACCCCGAGACACGTGCCTTTAAGGTTTACTTGCGTCTTCCTAATAGGATTGCTCTCGACAAATCCACTTCAACTGGCAAAAGGTATATCGAGTGGGTCTACAAGCCCGGCCAACGCATGCAACTCAAGGTGCCGGTCGAGTCGTGGGAAGACCAGTTGGTATTGCCCACCACCGCCGTTGTCGATGAGGGGGCCGAGGCGTATGTCTACCGTCAAAACGGGGACCACTTCGATCAGGTTTCCGTTCAGATTCTTAATCAAGATCAAGATTCGGTTGTTGTTGCGAACGACGGTGCACTGTTTTCTGGCGATGTTATTGCTGGTAACGGTGCCTACCAGATGCACTTGGCTCTCAAGAACAAAGCGGGGGGTGGAATCGACCCCCACGCAGGTCACAACCATTAGGCGGGAGAGTCGAGTATTGAGAAACACGAACCTTACAAAAGTTGGAGAGCATCAGATTATGTTCACTTTTGAAAACCTTGACGTGTGGACGAAGTCCATCGAACTGACAGATGTAATTTACCAAGTGATCGAAGACCTTCCCCATGATGAGATGGATGGATTGTCGAACCACCTGTACGAAGCAGTCGTCTCCATCCCAACCAACATTGCTGTGGGTTGCGGAAGAGCAACAAACAAAGATTTTGCTTACTTTGTTTCGGTGGCTTATGGCAGCCTCATGAAGACTATTTCACTATTAGAAGTGGTACGTCGGCGAGACCTGGTGTCGCTAACCGCGTTCGCTAGTTTGTACGCATTGTGCGAAGAAATGGCACTCAAGCTAAGTGACCTAAGCTCATCACTCGAAAAACCTTCGAAAATCATTCCCCCTAAAATCTCAACCCCCAACACATCCCTATGCTAAATGGAATCATTCGCTTCGCGCTGCTGAACCGAATGCTAGTAATCGCGGCTTCAATATTTTTACTTGGCTACGGTGGCTGGCAAGCCTTACAGCTTCCTATTGATGTGTTTCCCAATCTCAATCGCCCTCGTGTGGTGGTTATGACTGAAGCTGCCGGCATGGCCCCGGAAGAAGTGGAAACACTCATTACGTTTCCGATTGAGACGGTACTCAACGGAGCAACTGGCGTACAAGCAGTGCGGACTTCATCGGGGATTGGCCTCTCGGTGGTCTATGTGGAGTTTGATTGGGGTACGGACATCTATAATGACCGGCAGATTGTTGCCGAACGATTGGCGATTGCGACCGACACCTTGCCGCCGGGAGCCAAACCGCAACTGATGCCCATTTCATCCATTATGGGCCAAATCATGATGATTGGCATGACCGCCAACGGCGACACATCACCAATGCAATTGCGCACGATTGCCGACTGGGTGGTGCGGCAGCGACTTCTAACGATACCTGGTGTCTCACAAGTGATTGTCATGGGGGGAGATCGCAAACAGTTCCAGGTGTTGGTCGACCCGGACCTGTTGTTGCGGTTCGGAGTTTCGCTCCATGAAGTGAAGGCAGCCCTACAGCAAAGTAATCAAAACACGGCGGGTGGCTACCTCGACGAACAAGGTCCAAATGAGTACCTGGTGCGGTCGCTAGGCCGAGTGAATACCGTCGAAGAGATTGGCGACGTCGTGGTCAAACAACGGGAGCGTCAGTCGGTGACGCTTTCGCAAATTGCCCGGATCGTCGAAGGTCCCCAGGTAAAGCGAGGCGATAGTTCCGCCTACGCTCGCAACGACGAAGGCGAGATGACCGGCGGAACGTCAGTCGTTCTCACGATCCTCAAACAGCCGCAAGGGGACACGCGCGAGGTAACCAATAGGGTTACCGCTGCCCTGGAGGAGATGCAAGCTTCCCTCCCTGCAGATGTACGGATATTACCAGAACTCTACCAGCAAAAAGAGTTCATTGATCTGGCTATTGAAAACGTCGTGGAAGCGCTTCGTGATGGTGCCATTTTGGTCGTCATCATCCTGTTCTTATTTTTGATGAATTTGCGCACCACCCTGATCACGCTCACGGCGATCCCACTATCCATTGTAATTACAGCAATGGTATTCTCGGCATTTGGATTGTCGGTCAATACGATGACGCTGGGGGGCTTGGCTGTCGCCATCGGTGAGCTGGTCGATGATGCCATCGTCGACGTCGAGAATATTTTCCGGCGACTTCGCGAAAATCGCCACTCGGCAAGCCCTAAGAATCCACTTCTGGTAGTCTTTCAGGCGAGTGTTGAGATTCGTAACTCGATTGTCTACGGAACCATCATCGTCATGCTAGTGTTTGTGCCGCTCTTTGCCCTCTCAGGCATGGAAGGCCGACTCTTCACACCACTAGGCATCTCATACCTCGTTTCAATAGCCTCTTCGCTCTTGGTTTCGCTAACGGTGACGCCAGTCTTAAGCTACTGGCTCCTAAGTGGTTCGAGTACCGCTGGCGAAGAAAGAGACAGCTTTCTCCTCCGCTGGCTGAAAGTTATCGCCGGCATGTTCATTCGCATCAGCCTGCGATTAACCTGGCCGATCCTTGGTGTAGCGATGATTGCAGTAGTAATTTCCGGCTGGGCCTTACTGCGATTGGAGAGCGATTTTCTACCCCCCTTCAACGAAGGCGCAGTTCAGATCAACGTGCTCTTGCCTCCAGGTACTTCTCTGGCCACGTCCAATCAAGTGGCACAGCGTGTTGAACAACGACTCGGCCAACTTGAGGATTTGACGGCCTTCGTCCGCAAGACGGGTCGAGCCGAACTCGACGAACACGCCGAAGGAGTTAACGTTACCGAAATCGTCGCGACCGTGAATCCCCATACGGAGCGCTCCCGTGAAGAAGTGATCGAGGAAATCAGTGAAGCGCTAGCTGATATCCCCGGCATTGTGACAGCGGTCGAGCAGCCGCTGGCCCACCTGATATCGCACATGCTTTCAGGCGTAAAGGCCCAGATCGCCATCAAATTATTTGGCGATGATCTCGACGAGCTGCGCCGCCAGGCGCAAGGCATGCAGGCTGCTATTGCCGATATCGAAGGCATCCGTGACCTCCAGGTCGAGCAGCAGGTGATCATTCCCCAACTAAGAATCGAAGCGGATGGCCAAAAACTCAAGGCGTTCGGACTGCGGCGCAGCGATGTGAATGAGTTCGTCGAGACTGCTATGCAAGGAGAAGTTGTCTCTCAGGTGCTCGACGGACAGCGGACGTTCGATCTGATGGTGCGAATGGGGGAAGAGTTTCGAGAAGACATGGATGCCCTCAAACGCCTCCAAATCGATTTACCTGATGGAGGTAGCGTAAAGCTCGAAGACGTTGCCCGTGTGTACAAAGCTGGCGGACCGAACACGGTCAATCGCGAACAAGTCCGACGCCGGATCGTTGTGCAATGCAATGTCTCAGGGCGTGGCCTCGTCGACGTGGTAGGAGATATCAAGAAACGACTTCAGCCCCTCGTCGCTGAGTTGCCAACGGGTTATTTCGTCGAATATAGCGGCCAGTTTGAGAGTCAACAGTCGGCATCGCGTCTGATCGGCATCCTCTTTGTTGTATCGCTAATCGGGATGTTCCTAGTGCTCTACAAAATGTTTCATTCGGCTAACCTTGCCTTGCAAGTCATGGTCGCACTTCCCATGGCATTTATCGGCAGTGTGGCGTCTATTTATCTCACCGGGCAGACACTCAGTGTTGCCAGTATGGTCGGATTTATTTCGCTTTGTGGTATTGCTTCTCGAAATGGAATTCTGCTGATCAACCATTATTTACATTTAGTGAAATACGAAGGTGAGGATTGGACTCGCGAGATGGTAGTTCGGGCTGGCAAGGATCGCTTAGCACCGGTACTGATGACAGCACTTACTTCGGGCATCGGTCTGGTACCGCTGGCCCTCGCCGCTGGTGAACCGGGGAAAGAGATTTTGTACCCGGTAGCCACGGTCATCATCGGCGGACTGATATCAAGTACGCTCTTGGAATTTCTGGTACGTCCAGCTTTGTTCTGGACCACAGGCATCGGTTCTGCACGCCGCGTCGTGGGAGCTGGTCAGGAGCAAATCGCCTTGGAGGTGGAAGAAGACTCTGCTTGATGCAGAAAGTTTGAACAGGTTTTACAATTTTTTGTTATTTAGTTTGTAAGGAGTATGAAATGAAGAAATTAGGAATTGTTTCTCAGGCAGTTGTGATTATTAGTTCGTCACTATGTTTTCTGGCGATTAACGGATGCAGTAAGTCAGCACAACATACTGATTCCCATTCGACTTCTGGCCCACCCGCCACGGTGGCAACGGCCCAAGATGAACATGCCCATCCCACCGAGGGCCCTCATGGTGGTGGACTGGTTGAACTTGGCAATGAGGAATACCACGCCGAAATAATCCATGACGAGGCAACCCACACAGTGACGGTTTATCTTCTCGACTCGGCAGCAAAGAAACTCGTGCCAATTTATGCAACGCAAATCTTGGTAAATCTGAGCCACGATGGAAAAGCGGAGCAGTTTGCACTCAAGGCCACCCCCCAGTCCAGCGATCCAACGGGCAAGTCGTCACGATTTGCTTCAACCGAAGAAGAACTTGCCGACGATCTCGACCATGAAGATATAAAAGCACAACTTGCTGTGGAAATCGGTGGAAAACAATATCGTGGAGAGATTCACCACGACCATGATCATGAAGGGGGTTCTCACGAAGAGCACAAACACTAGGTCAATCAGCCACATTATCGAGTGATAGACAATTTGTGCATTCGCAATAGCTATCCAAATCTTCCTAGCGGCTGATTGAAAGCGATGTTTCCATCATGCACCTTTGCGCTGTTAGTCGATAGTTGTATTTACAGACTTCCTATTGGACATTATCCGAGCTTCAGCATGTTTCATCGAGCTAAAAGTATTCGAAACGTCGTGGCGGTTTGTCTCGGCTTGTGGATGCCATGGACAGCTACGCTTGTTGGTCAGTGCTTCTGTTCCGGATGCCAAGACCCGAGTAGTGGCGGAATCTCGACCACAGCCACTGGTGAATCACTGTGCTGTACCGCATGTGTCAGTAAATGCTGTGGTAACGAGTGCGAAAATCAATCAGCTCCTAGGCAGCCTTGCAGGTGTGCGTGTCATCAAGCTCCGTTCACTGCTCTCGCTCGGTCTGGACAAGCTTCGCTATCTCTAAGCGAATTAGTCGACATTTCCATCTTCGATTGTTTCAGTCAACCGATCATGGCAATAGAAACGAGGTTAGGCATCCATGCTTCTTCTACTTGCGCAACCTGCCGGTTACTACTGGTAGACGCATGCATTCTTTTATGCCGCCTGCTGATTTGATTGCCTAAGGGCTCGCTGAATGAAGCGGAGCATTGTCGTCGATTGAACCGCTTCCTTCGCTAGTTCGCTAACAGAACTACATACGCATAATCTAACTGAGATGCGGTTCTGTGGTAATCATTTTCCAACGTAGTCGAATACAGCTATCAAGTCACACAATTCCAAACCTTCAAGGTATCAAAAGGAGTCTATTATGTATATTTCCAAAACTTCCCTATGTGAGTTAGAAGTAAAAGCCAGAAGTCTGAGTTTCTCACGGCAATGCAGAAATCGGCATTCAACTTGTCCACAAATGGCAAGTTCGAACAGATCGATTGATTCAGTTGTAATTGCAGATTTTCGTGATGAAGTGTATGCCTCACTTGCCTCTCTCTTGAAGCAGCTTGGCCTTGACATCTATCGGGCAGAAAATGCAACTGAGCTAGCAACACAGGTGGTTCGTAATAATCCGGACCTGGTACTTCTCAGTGCGACACAGCCTGATGAAAGTTCTTGGCTGACGTCTGCCAAACTTCGACTTGTCGATTCGACCCGGCCAGTTTGGATTTATGCACCCAAGCCTGCAAGTGCGCTCGATCAATGGTTGAGCATGGCAGGCATTGATGAAGTCATCGTTTATGGTGGAGTTCTCAACACGCTCGTCGACAGTTTAAGAGATCGCATATTGCAGAAGGTCTCTCTAAAGTCAGATGTAGTTTGAACAACTCCCGCCGTCGCACGACAATCCAAAGCCTATTTCATCGCTTTCCTGGCGGAGCATTTCAACACTTTGGAAATGCTGCTCGCTACTATGTATTCTTCAGGACAATCGAACTGATGCGTTGCTTATCAAATTCCATGGTGTGTTTATCACTTGCGAGCATACTTGTGTATGCAGACTTTATAGGAAATTCTCCTGGTCAAACGTCATTAGGATCAGAACAATTTACACAGCACCCACAAATGTTGAGCGACTGTTTTCGCCAGACAGTTCAATCCGTGCTTCCCACTGTTGTGACGATTGAGGTGTTGCGCGGACCTCGAAATCTGCCCAATTGGCGTAATCATCCTGAGAAATCGTCTGCAGCAGAGAACGCTTCTGAGTCTTTGGAATCGACCTTCATCCCTCAAGATGGTTCGGGAACTGGGCTGATCATTGACCATCGAGGTTTCATACTCACATGTAATCACGTCGTTGATTCAGCAGAGACTATCTTTGTGCGATTGTCGGATGGTCGTAAATATGAATCGCTCAAAGTATTTTCCGATCCCGTAACCGATTTGGCAGTCATTCAAATCCCCAAGGAAGAATCCTTACCAGTAGCGCAACTTGGCAACTCCGATGACCTGGAAATTGGAGACTGGGTAGTTTCTATTGGTAATCCCTATGAATTGGGACTATCTGTAAGTGCAGGCATCATCAGTGCAACGGATCGACTCTTACCAACAGCTCCTCGAACGCCCTTGCTGCAAACCGACGCTGCTAGTAATCCAGGGAACTCTGGCGGTCCGCTTATTAATCTTCAGGGGCAAGTCGTGGGGATTAGCGAAGGGGGTTACGGTAGCCACGAGGGATTTCAAGGCATAGGATTGGCGATTCCAATCAATACGGCCAAACAGATTGCCCAACGACTGATCGAAGATGGTAAGGTTACTCATGCTCATCTTGGTTTTGACACCGAACCTATAGAACCCAGGGTAGCGGAGTATCTTGGCCTTAACCATAACGAAGGCCTGTTGGTGTGTGCCGTCAAGCCTCAATCTGCAGTGGCAAGGGCAGGAATACAAGTCGGCGATGTGGTGACACGTATGTCTGACGTACCGATTCGAAATAGTCGTGATATTGTCAGGGCAATTGAGAAAGCAACTCCGCAAAAACCTTTGTCACTGCAAGTTTTCCGAGACGGTTCGATCCTCAAGATAAAATTCATTCCAGAACTTCTCGATGTCAATAAACATAGTGCTCCCCAGCAGAATACACCACATCAGACGTCAAACGGGTTTGTCGATACCAGGTATGGAATGGTGATCGATGAACTATCTACAATTGAAATTGGAAAACTTGGATATGGCGATGATCTCAGTGGAGTAGTCGTAACTCACGTCTTTCCTGAAGGAGTTGCTGCGAAACAGGGTGTTCGTGCCGGTATGGTTGTGCTACGGGTTGGGAAAACGAAAGTCAGTAGTGTGTCCCACTATCAGCAAGCAATGAATGGTGAGTCCGTCCAACGAGGGGCATTGATTTTGTTTGCAACACCTGAGCAACAGCATTTTGTACTGTTAGACAATGCCAGACTCGGTGGATCGCTCCCCAAACAGTGAAACGCATGTCATGAAAGTCTAAATTTCCTATAACCTTGCCCCCAAGTTTGATCCACCCGGATTGCTACAGTAGGGATCGTGACGTACTGCTGACTTTCTACGACTTTCCCGCTTAGAACTGGGGACAACTGCGAACCACCAACCCGATCGAATCAACGTTCACGACGATTCGACTCCGCACTAAGAAGACCAAATGCCAAGGCAGTCGCCAAGCAGCGCTGGCCATGGCCTTCAATTGGCTCAGTCGGCGAGCAAGGGTTGGCGGGCCCTCAACGTCTCCGAAAGACTACCGGACGTTATTCGGGGCATGCCACCCTATGTCAATGGATTATTACCAAGGGTAGTAAGCAGATTGCTGCCGTGATACACGCTAAGCCCACGCCATTTACAGCAGGTCCAGCCCAGTTAATTGTGCTTAAGTGCCCTTCAACTCAGTCACAACCTGACAGCTTGCAGATTTCTTTTGCTTCCGACATTTTTCCAGAGCACTTTTCAAGACCTTCCGAACCTGTCGTAGGTCTTTGAGCCGTTGCTCGATGTCGCCAAGCCGCTCCTCAATCAATCCCTGCACGCTTCCGCAGGTGGGAGCGTCACCAGCCTCATCGCAAAGCAAGGCTCTGACGTCATCGAGCGTAAAGCCCGTCGCCTGAGCAGCACGAATGAACTTCAGTTTATCGAGCGATTCGTTGCTATACAGCCGGTAGTTCCCGTGGCTGCGGTCTTCGGGTTGGACCAATCCAATGCGTTCGTAGTATCGAACGGTTGTGGTGGGAATGCCAGCAGCGTTAGCCAATTGGCTGATTGTGTACTGATTTGACATGCCGCACCCTCCATTATGTGAGCCATCTCACACTCGAAATACCCAGCAAATAGATTTCGTAGAAAAAGGCCAAATCCGCCTTGACGTTGCACTAAGGTGCAAGGTCGATAATACATGAATAGAGAGTCTTCAACAACCCGAAGCGAACGACCACCGATGAGGGAGCGAACCCATGCCAAATAAAACGACGACCGCCAAGCGGGTCACCTGTCCGTCTTGTAATAAGAAGGCAAAGCGGGTCAGCACGGTTACTCTCGGAGCGTTGCTCAACGATGAGTTCGCCGAGCAGTTCAAGATGGACGACCACTCCTGTTGTGACTCAAACGGCGAGGGTTGCACGCCTGTCAAGGGAGATACCGGTTGGCGGTTTTGTGATTCGACGGGTTGCGACGTGGTGTATTTTTCCGAAGAAGGTGACACGACGTTTAACAAGTCGCAACTGAAAGTGTCGTTTGGCGTCAAAGAGACAACTGGCGACCGACCGCTGTGCTACTGCTTTGGCCATTCCGTGGGCAGCATAAAAGACGAACTTCGCACGAAAGGGAGTTCGGTCGCACTGGTAGACATTCGCCAAAAGATGAAGGACCCCGGTTGTCGGTGCGAGACCGAAAACCCGTCTGGGTCGTGCTGTCTGGGTAGCGTTACAAAGGGAATCAAAACCGCTCAGGAGGAGCTTGGAATGAGTGATACAGTCGTTGTTCCGACAGGTGGAACTAAGCAATCAGCTTCGAACCGTGGTGAAACCATTGCAAAGGTAGGCACAATCGTTTCGGCAATCATAGCCTCCAGTTGCTGCTGGTTGCCGTTGGTGTTATTGGCCGTAGGAGTGTCGGGAGCGGGTATCGCCTCGACAATGGAAGCATACCGCCCGCTATTCATGGTTGTTACGTTCAGTTTCCTGGCGGCGGCATTCTACTACACGTACCGCCCCAAGAAATTGGCAGCCGGTGGTGGGCACGATTGCTGTGCCACCGAAAAGGTCGAGGATTGCTGCTCACCAGGCAAGGGGCGTTTCAACATGATGACGATGAACAAGGTCATGCTTTGGGGAGTTACGGTAGTGGCCGTGGCTTTTCTGCTCTTTCCCAGTTACGTCGGAGCTGTTCTTGGCGGAGATGGCAGCAAAGTGACTGCAAGCATGAACCGCTCGGTGTTTGCCATTGAAGGGATGACCTGCGAGGGCTGTTCAGCCATCGCGGCCAAGGCGATTCGCGGCGTACCTGGCGTACTTGCCGTGGAAGTGAGCTACGCCGATGGGCAAGCTGTGGTCGGCACGGAAGTAGGTTGCACTGTCCCCAATGAAAAACTTCTTGCAGCTATCGAGAGTGCCGGATACCACGGCACGCTTATTCCGTCTGAAGGTAATTTGGCGGATGCTGGTGGCAATGCATCGGCTTGTTGTGTCCGGCCAACTGATTCGTCTGGAACAAAACCTCCAGCAGTGCTGATTAGCGGTCCCTTGTCACGTTTGGACTTCAAGGTCGAGGGCATGACTTGCGAAGGTTGTTCTGCCGGTGTCGCCAAGGCAATTCGTAACGTATCAGGCGTTGCTGATGTTGAGGTCGACTTTGATTCAGGCAAGGCGGTTGTCACTGCAAGCACTACGGTTCCTGCGGAAGAGATACTCGCGGCGATTAAGACCGCAGGTTTTCAAGGTCTGACCCTAGAAAACAGCGATGAGGATTCAACGCAGGTCAAGTAGAGCGAGTGGTCCATAAGAGAAACTTTATTCCAGCGTTTTAGGAGATAGAAACATGTTTAAGAACGGATTCTGTCGGATGAGTGTTGGAGTCGCGGCAATGTTTTTGCTCTCAATGACCGCGTCGGGGCAAGGAACCAATCGCACCGAGCAAAAAGGCGTTACTTATTCAATCAACGTGGCCGGGATGACCGACGGCATCAGCTACCCACAAATTAAGCGAGTCACGGATTGGCAGCTCTCCGAGGACAACCAACGGTCGGCGTTGGCCGATGTCGTTCGTCGCCGATAACTATGCCCCGTTCTACAGCACACCCATCGAGTGCTCAGACCGGGACGCCGCTTTCGTGCTCGACGGCCTGCTCTACAACGAGAGCGACCTTGACCTTGAAGAGCACTACACCGACACCCACGGCTACACCGAAATCAACTTCGCCGCGTTCGCGATGCTGGGAAAACGGTTCTGCCCGCGAATCCGCAGCATGCATAAACAGCGGATTTACCGCATCGATAAGCAACGTGACTACGGATGTCTGAACCCGTTGGTGTCAGCATCCGACCGGACCATCAACTTGCCGCTTATCCGAGACCATTGGGAACGGATGGGACACTTACGCGCTCCACGCATGATACTATGCTTCGCTTGAGAGCGGTCATGCAACGGCATCGGTGGCTCTCAAGCGATTGGCTGGCTACAGCCGCAAGAATCTGTTCTATCGGGCCAACCGAGAACTGGGTCGAGTCTTCAAGACCGAGTTCATTCTGCAGTACATGTCGCAGTCGCCGCTGCGGCGGAGAATCTGACGAGGATTGCTCAAGGGCGAGCAGCTGCATCAGCTGGCCCGTGATGTCTGCTACGGGAAACGAGGCCGGATTTCGGCTCGTGACCTGCAAGAGCAGATGAACACTTGTAGTTGCCTGACGCTGATTCTGGCCTGCATCATCTACTGGCAGGCCCGCGAAATTGAACGGGCAATCGCCACTCAGGACGCCACGGTAGATGGGGTCGATATTGCGATGCTGGAGTTCGTCAGCCCCATCGAGTGGGAAAACGTGCTGCTCTACGGCGAATACGTCATCGACCGCGACCGCATCGAACCCGCTTAGCGTGTATCACGACAGCAATCTGCTTAGCACCCTTACCAGGGAAGGAAGCAGCGTAGCCTCGAAGGAACTCTCACCCCGAGTCGCACAAAAAAATCTCATCCACAACTATTGACGATATCTCCTGCCGCCAATCCAACCACTTATCCATCGTCGCAGCACGCCTTCCATTCTTGGCCATCGCTCAACGCCGGTAGTTTTTAGACAACCCTTCTAAATCGACGTTTGACGTCACTTTGGCCATAGTCGCTATCATCTTTGCGACTGCATGGAATCAGAGCACAACTTTGCCTTGGTATTAAGCACAAGCGAAGGATAATTTCCATTCGGCCATTTATTAGGCAATCGTAACATCTAACTGTCACTAGACTTACGCCTGAGAGGGTTTTGCTTACCAAATCGTGGAATGAAGGTTGCTTCTGATGCAACATCTCTCCCCATTCTTCGATTTTACGCGAGTCCATGTACAAGCTCCTGGTTCGAACCTTCCTGCTATTTTCGTTTTTGATGGGGATCTCATTGAGTAGGATCTTAGCGTGTGACGCCGCCTCCTGTACCTGTCAAGAGACACATCGCCTAACTCACTCGCGTCAGCAAGATTGTTGGATCGTATCGAGCACTAATTTCGAAGTGTTCTCATTTCAAAGTGCTCATGAGGCTAAGCAGGTTGCCTTAAACTGCGAAGAACTTCGCGATTCGCTTTCCAAAGCCTATGGTTTATCGAAGAAATGCCCATCTTGGACTCCGAAGTGCGAAGTTTATCTTTTCTTGAGCAAAGAAAAATATGGTGCTGTCGTAGGAAAGGATGCCATGGAAACGCTGGGCTCCTCATTAGTAAGGCCCGAGACGGGGTTTGTGAAAAGTCGGCGAATCGATCTGCGTACCGACGTACCAAATTACTTACAGGAGGTTTTAGCCCATGAGCTGACCCATGTCCTCATTGCGGATCGCTTTCGCGATGGCCCTCCCCCCTTGTGGTACGACGAAGGGTTGGCCCTCTTAGCGGATTCACAGTCCAAACTCTCACTTCACCAACGTGATCTCCGTAATGGATTGAACCAGGGTTTGGCATTTTCCCTCAATGCCTTGCTGACGGCACAGACATACCCCGCTCCAGAAAAGGTGGGCGTTTTTTACGGACAGTGTGCGTCTTTGGCTCACTGTTTGTGCCAAATGGGACCACCCGCAAAAATCCATGATTTTGCACAACGGTGTCAACAAATCGGCGTAAACCTTTCTTTACAAGAGACTTATGGAATAAACGGTGTCACGCAATTAGAGGCCATCTGGCTAAAAGGCCTCGATTCACAGGTCGCAATGTCTGCGGTACATTTTTCGCATAGCAAGGTTTCCAATTGAGTTTACCTTGTCGGTCTGCCGAAGATTCCAGATAGGTCAGTCTAGGCTGACATTTCCCCGTGACCTATAATCTAGTTATGAACACCCCCTCCCGCTACTTTCGCTGGTTTCTAGTGGCTTGCCTTTCGCTGAGCCTGATTGGCGGCGGGTTCTGCTCACCAGCAGCATTGGCGATTTGTCCTATCGGGAACTCTGACCCTGAAGCTCCCGCGCATTGTTGCTGCGGGGCCAATTGCCAATGCGGTCCCTCGTGCTGTGGAAAAAGCACTCCACCGAAGAGCCAACAGGTACCTAGGACCGCCGAGCAAGATTTATGTGAACTTGTAAAGATCAATCAAGCGATCTCCTCTGAAGTTTGTGAACTTCCACTTGGACAGTGGCCCAAGCCAGTTTTCGTTCTTTGCGGCATGTTCCACTATCCGCAAACTCTTGTCTCGCAGCACACCTGTCTTCGGATTTGACGTCTGCGCTCATAGTGCGCGCTTAGCGTAACCATCGCTAAAGCATCTGCGCACGTTACGCTTGAGTCGTAGTTGCAACATTCGTGAGTTGCACATTTCAAGAAAATTCCTGTCACGAAAGTTTAACAACTTGTCATCCCGTTGGGTGACCGGCTTTCAGTGGCAACTTTTAGGCGGAGGTGTATGATGAACGCACGTAAAATATTCCTATTGATTTTGGCTATTGGTCTTGTTATCCCAAGTGTAGGACAAGCGGGACAAGCCCTTGGCCCCGCAAAAGCTCGGGGTGATTTCAGGCCGTTCAGCGAAGCCCAGCAGTCGGCAACTCGTTCCCCACGACGATCTCGACCTACCTATCGGTACAGTGCACCTCGGAGCGCCCCGGTGATCGTTGAATCACCGACCGTTCGCGACGTGCCGGGGCCGGTTGTGGCGGAAGCCCCAGCTGCAGAGGCTCGCAGATTTTCGCAAGCTCCTGCTGTTGAGAAAGAGGCTGCTGGGACTACAAGCAGCACGCCTTGCCCGCAGAATTCCGTGACTTCAGCTCCTCCAAGCTCTGGTCGTCGTTATTCGTATGCCCCAGCACCTCAGTACTCGGGAAGTCCAGTTCGGAGGTACTCAGGGAATTCTGGCCACACCAGTCGACCTACTTGGTCACTCCTGAAGACTGATCCTGGCAAGTACAACACTCGTTAATCGTTGTGTCATTGCTTGAGTCGCCCTGGTCCCAGATCTCTGGTGGCCAGGGCCACGTTGCCTCCACAATCGTCCCCTTCTAAAAGACATAATCTTGCCGTCTTGTCGCATCAAAACCTCTCCACATCGCTCGCTCTTGTGCGATTTTGATGGTCTGTGATTTTGGTCAATCACAATGTGTATGAATCTGACCAGTAACTCACCTCTATTTCCATCATGGTCACATCAGTATGGCTGGCCAAGCAAGCATGGCAAGCAAGCTCAGCCTAGTCATCAAGCACGGCACTGCAAACTTCATCGGACTGCATAGCCAGCCAAGCCAGTTCAGACCGCAATTAGTATCTTGCCAGGTTGGCCAGCCACGCGCTACTGTCAAAGTCATGCTGATTGCTTTCACGAATACAAAGGGCGGGGTAGGGAAGTCGACACTCGCATCACACTTGGCTCTGTGGCTGTTCGACAAAGGCTATCGCGTCGCGTTGCTCGATTCCGACGAACAGGAAACCGCAGCACGCTGGGTTCGAGCTGCCGAACCAACAATGACTGTTGTCACGGCCACAGAGATGGAGGTAATCCACAGAGTATGCACTGAGCTTCTAGCGATTCATGACATTCTTGTCGCGGATACGCCAGGGCAGGAAAGTGACGCTGCCCGCACAGTTACTTTACTTTGTGATCTTGCTATAGTGCCACTTCAACCGTCCAAACCTGATCTTCGCGCAATTAAAGACGCACTCAAGAATATTCGCCTTGCTCAAGAGATTAGCGGCACCGGTCGACCGGAGGCACATATAGTCCTCAATCTGACTGCGAAAATCGACGTCCAGACGAAGTCGCTCAAAAAACAATTGCAAGAAGCTGGGTTTCCTGTTGCAAATAACAAGGTCCGCAGACTCAATGCCTTGCGAGACGCATGTGATACCGCAGTTACACGAATGAAGGCTTCCGTGGGAGGGGAAGCGGCCCGCGATTTGGACGCTTTGTTCACAGAGTTGCTTGGCAAACGTCTGGAAATCATTGCTCGTCCCAAGAATGCCGAAATCAATATAGGGAAGGCCGCCAATGAATAAAGCCAAGGACTTCTCAGAAGACTTAGCGGATGTCTCTAATAAGGTCAGCAATGATGTCGATGCTATTTTGAAAATTGTTCGTCAAACTGATGGGAGCGGAGACAATTCAGCCCACCACTCTTCCAAGGCGGAAAACCACACAGCAACTTCAGCCGATGCCAAAACGTCGCCCTCTCTGAAGCCCAATAAGCCCCGCAATGCAAGAACTCGACTTAATTCTGGGTCTCGACTCGCTGACGAAGTAGTCCGTGAAAACGTAACCACGCGCCTTCGACGGAATACCAATGAGCTGCTTACTGAAGCAGCACTGCGTCAGAAACTCAAAAAAGAGGAACCGTCCACGCGCCAGGATATCATTGAAGTGGCACTTCAGGATTGGTTTCGGCGCCAGGGCTATGCAATATCGAAAGAGTAGGGCATCTGTCCAATCTTCGCTGCGCAAAGCTGCCTGCCTAAGAACAATTCAACTTCAGAGCGGACCGCATTCGACTAAAGGCTTCGCGAACATCGTCACCAGAGACTGGTTTCGCCAAACAATCATTTGCTCCTTCTTGTAGCAACACGTGGGGAGTATACACTTCGGGCATGGATGTGATTGCCAGGACATAGAGCTGCCGTCCCTCAGGAGGGGAGTGGCAAAGCCAATCCACCACATCCAGAAACGCTACATCCGGCAGTGGGCACTGGAATGCAACTGCTTGAATTAGAAATTCATTGAATCGAGCTTTCGCCTCATCAAGCGTTGCTGCTTCACAACCAGCCATATTATGCTGTTGCAGATAGTAGAGAAGCACCTGTCGTGAAGGCTGATGGGGGTCTAGGACGAGCATCCGGATGTATGGTTCTTGGTAAGGCACTTCCTCTCGCTACGAACTCACTTAGTAATGAGATGCAGCACTTGCCGGAGAAGTGCCAAGAATCCTCGTAATTTTTTACCGCAATAAGTTACCTGACTGGGCGACGAGTCACAGACCCGTAGTATCGGGCTGTTAACTGTGACGGAGCAACAGAGATAGAAAATTGAAACGAGCGGAATAACGCCCTATCGCATTAGCCATGAACGACCTTCGATATGGTTGCCGCATACTTTGGCCTTGAGCTGTAAGCCGAAACGGCTACCAAAATACGTAGTATTGCTCGTCGCAGACGGCCGCTATTTGTCCGTCGCTGAAGTCATTCGTGAAGGACTTCGCTTGCTTCAGGAAGAAGTCAAATGGCGTGCCGACATTCGCCGCAAAGTTGCCGACGGGCTCGCTCAGGCTTACGCTGGCAGCCCTAAGCAAGAGCTGATTACCTTTCATGCTTTTGACGATAAGCTGGTTAGGCTTGCCCCGTTTACTTCCGACCCTTACCGCCACTTTGCTTTTCGCAGGGTCTCCGCGGCTTCGCAGGACCCGTCTGAGTCTCACTTGACTCTCGACAAGAGCCCGCTTATTGCACACAATATGAGCAGTAGCCCTTAGAACTGAAACCCGGAGACCCTGGCCTCATCGGCCCTAAGCTTTAATCGCAGCGCCCTTATTCGGGATTTACTGCCATGCCAGAGCACAAACCTCGACTCACCGACAGTCCTTCTCATCTCCAATCCCCTTTTCGTCTATCCGACAAGGCACCACCACTTACTTTTGTCGGCGTACGCCTCCATGGCAAGGCTACGATAGCCTGCAATGGCTCGCCACTCTCTATTTACGAACCAGGCTTTGGCAGTTTCGATAGTTTTGAATGGGGTCCTCTCCCTGATTCCGAGTGGGACCGTATCCGATTCATGGGGTATGTCTTTCTTGCTCGCGCGATGCTCGAAGAATTGCTTTCTCGCGGGCGTTTCCACATTGACGAATCCTGCACATCCCAGCTCCCTCCATGGTTTCATAACCATCGAGGCTTCTTGGTACGCTGGTTCGAGACACCCCTCGCTTGGGAACTTACAAACCTTCCCCACGATAGATTTGAAATCAGCAGTGCCGACTTACAGACATGGCTTTGCGAACACTTCAATCACATGGAAAACTGGTCCTCTCTCGAAGCTCAGCGGGAAGGGCCAAAAATCGAAGCTGAATGCCGCAAACTCGGTTTAATTCCTGGCCCAAGATGGACCCTTTATTGGTTTCAAGTTGCGCTAGTCCTCCTTATTCTTGCCACCATTGCCATTTTGATCGTGGGAGGCCTTGCCTGGCTAGTCTTCTCCTTCCTCTAAGCATTCACCGAGGTCATGCTTTATGGCCGAACACACACCTCGACTTAGCGACAGCCCATTTTACCTGCAACAACCGTTTCGACTAACCGGGGAAGGTACTGCCAAACAATTCACCGGTTGTCGCACCGCTGACGGCGTATCTGTCCTGCTCAATGGCTATCCCCTATTCCCGCTCAATGCCCCTGATAACGACCATTCTCCCTGCCCAAACCTAACCTTTGATTGGGGCCCCATTGACTGGGACGACCCAGCCAACGAGATCAGGATTTTCAACTATTACGAATTAGCCCGCACCCTTCTGACTTACACCCTTACCGCCAGTAAGTACCCAATCGAAGAGTTGTTTCACATCGACAAGTCGTTTCTGAAAAAGCTCCCGCGCTGGCATCGCACCGAACTTGCCTTCATTGTCCAATTCTATCAGTACCCGCTTGCAAAGGCCCTTACACGACTTCCCCGCGAAAACTTTGTGATCACCGACCGCGACATCCAAACATTGATCTGTGAGTTCATGCTCGATGAGGCGAATTGGCTCGAACACAGCTCGTGGAGCAAATTAGGCCAATTCATCGAGGCGGACTGCATTTCCGAGGGCAAGATCCCGCCAACCTTTCGCCAAATTGCGGCTCACATCGCACCCTATGCTATCCTAGCTCTCATTGGTTTGTTCCTGCTTGCCATCATCATTCGCCTGCTCTACCGCCCAGTTGGTGAACTAATCAAAGGCATCTATAATACCTTTGTTTAGTGAAACTGCGGCCCTCTCTCCGCTTAGGGCAGAATAGGCCGCCCCCTCAGACTCAGCAGCGGGAACGACTCGATGTAGCCCATCACCGCCACGCCCTTTCCTCTCCCTTCTCCGATTTACTCGAAGAGGTTGATGTAATCGCTACCCCAGACATCGTCTGTCGGCCAAAAACGCTGCGCTCTCCTCGCCTATGCGGCGTGCTCTGCGCGGGATGTAGGAAGCAAACAAAGCCAATACCCTGTTTCCAGGCTGTGACTATTCCCTGCGCATCAGGCATGCAACAGGCAACGAGCAGGATTGGGTATGTCCCTCATAGCCGATGTGGTTCCAACAGCCCCGGCGGGAGACTCCATTCTACGGCTCGGTCAAGGGCCGCATCCGGCTGCTGCTTGAGCACTGGGCCCTGCGGGTGGCTATCGCCATCGACTATTTCAGCCTCCATGCTGAAATAGTCGACCCGAGCACTCAAGACTCCTCCTGGACTTGTCGCCATGCTAAATATTGGCCGCCGGCCGGTCGAAAAAAGGTCTGAGGCCCAGTTGAATATACCGTCACGGTTGCCTAAACTTCGCAGCAGGTCCGGCCTACGCTTCGCGTCAACTTCGTAACGGCCGGACGTTTAAAGATGCCTGTGACAACTAAGCAATGAAAGCTGGCTAGCAGGATTTCTCTCCCAATTTCGCGCAATTACGGAACAAGGAAAAGCAGCGGTGGATTCTCAAGCGGGTCTGCAGTTGCTATCCTTAATTTGCTCGCAAAAAGCCAACAAAGTCGTCCTTTGGAGCATCGATATGGACGATCCTTCACCTCATCACACGTCCGAGCGCAAGCAATTGCTGAGTTATCTGCTCCTGCCACCTTGCGTTTTCCTATGCGGGTACGCGTTAGCCATTGTCTTCTCCTCCCTTGCTAAGTTAGCCGATCAAAGTTGGCTCGACCCTGTCTCCTGGGGCTGCGTCCTAACTCTGGTGTACCTGGCCCAGTCCCTCCCACTCTCCCGCAGCAATCCCTACTACAGCTTTGGACCAAAGCCGCCAAGTAGCCGAAAGTCGGCTGTCGCGTTTGCTGTTTCGACTGCAATCTATGCGATCATTGTTTGTAAATTGCTCCTCTTCTGGCAGCGAGATTCTATCGAGAAAGCCTTTCCCAGTTTTCCAGTTGTCATAATTGTAGTGCTCGCTCCAGTAGTGATCTGCTTCGGTTGTTATCACAGCTACCAAACTTATCAGGTCCCGAAAAATGATTGAGCGCATAGTCAAACTTGCAGTAAGCTTCGTGAAAGTCGCGGTCGCCCGTGATATAGGAAACTGCTCTTCTGCAGGAAGCCGTGACAATAGCTGCACGCCTATATTCATCGCTGCGGCTATCGTCGCAAATATTTGGCATAGTCTGCGTCGAGGTCAAACTTCACCCGCGAAAAATGTGCGTTCGCCACTCCGCACGGAATTCGCGCACGCGGGCATGTCGCAGCCTGCACACGCATTCAGACAAGCGTATTCTGCGAATTGTGCGCACCCGTTCGCCACCTCGCGGTGTTCCATACTCCCCTGGAGTAGCTCTGTGGACTATCTTCTCAGTTGCTGCCGCAGAAACTCGCTTCGTGAAGCGAGCTACTATCATGCCGAAAAGCTTTGAACTTACCGACCAGCACTGCCAAATCCTAAAGCCACTTACCAGCAAGGTGCGTGTGCTAACCTACACACAAATTGCCCGCACCCTTTTCTCTCTACATAGCCATCAAGATGAGCAACTGCAAAGAATGGTCACAGAGCTTGAAGAAAGCGACTTCTTAACTTCGTTCTCTGCGATGGTGCATCCGGAAATAGTTCTCGACGCTCCGCTTTGTCGTTACTCGCCCGGGGATCGGCAACCCGATTTTTTGAAGGTCGCTAGAGAGACACGCGGTCGCTGGAAGAGAGCCCCCGTAATGACAAAGATTGTGTACGCCACCAAGCGGGCACAACGTGTTTTCGGCGGCTACCTGGGTGGCAAAAAGCCGCGCCCCAGCGAAACGCGGCATGACATTCATGTGGCTCAACTCTATCTGAATCTCTGCCAGAGAGATCCAGCAGCTGCCGCTGCTTGGATATCCGAAGCGCAGCTTCGCCAAGAGCGAGGTCCCCAAGGTGGCCCACTACCCGATGCGGTGATTAGAACAGCAGAACCCGTTATTATCGAATTTGGTGGTGCCTATTCTCGCCAAAAACTGGAGGCTTTTCATGTCCAGCAAAAAACAAAAACCTACGAAATCTGGTAGCGGCGAAGTTCGCCCACACGACGAGCTTAAGGATACCGATTGGGCCATCCTCAAACATGTGTCGCTCTACCACCTCACTATTCGTCACGCCGTGGAATCCTTTTGCTTTCCTTCTAACCCTGCTAAAGCAGGAACGGCACTCGATGCGCTTGCTCGACAAGGTTATTTGAAGAACCAAGAGGATGGCACTCCTTCACTGCCTACAGAATCTGCTACGAGTAAAGTGACAAAAAAACAAGGAAAACAGGCGACCGAAAGTTCACACATGTTCAGAATAGGAAACTTAAAATTCTACCTACTGGGCGCGAGAAGCTATCTCTTGGCTCCCTATGGATTCCGATTTCCCAAGGAACGCTTAGTACCACACAATACGGAAAAAAGCCTCTACAAGCATCTGGCAGCGCTTTGGTATTGTTTCTTTGACGGCCCACGCCGCTACCGGCTCGACCAGGAGGAAATCACCTCGCTGTGGACCAAGTCGATTCCCTCCAATAGAAAGGTGCCTCATCAACCGGCTTACTGCCTGGCTCATGAGGATCAAGGACCGGTCATCTATCGCCTTTATCCCACGCAGAAGTCGAATGCAGCTCAAATCATCGAAGAAGTGCGAAAGAAAGTGACAGCTGATATCGACAACCTTGGTCTGCAGCGCTGGCTCGATTCAGGTGAGTACGGCTATGCGATCATTGTCCCGTCGACCGAAAGACAGCAACACGTGCAGCGCGAGTTAGCGAAGCTCCGCATTCAGAACTCGCCATTGGCCAAGACCCGTCTAACGGTGCATTACGCGCCCGCGCCACCGCTACTTGCTAAGGCCTTAAGAGACAGAGGCGATGGCCGTCAAGGGATGTTCGCCACTACCCCGGCACCTTCGCCAAGCGGTGCGAGTTCTCAAGAAGCTCAAGTGACCTCAACAGATGAACCACCTGATCTCACTTCCAGCACCTACTACGCATAGCCGATTCGCGAAAGACTCGGTCTGAAGGCAGCAAATCGCCATGTTTAAGCCGTTAGACAACGATTACTTTTCGCCGAGTGAACATATTCACAACTTTACAGTATCCTAATCATTTCATGAATACAGTTTGGTGCGAACGATGTCAAAACTAGCTATCCTGAGAAAGTCCCTCTACAATCGGTTTATCGGCCAACGAGTATGGCCTCGCTACCGTATTGCTCCCTCCCCCGGGAACCAATGGGCCAACATTTCATCACGGCCACGACCTGCCGTAGCGCTCAACATTGTTGGCCTTTTCTCCATCCTTTTCATAGTCATCTGGTATGCGGTGCTCACACCAACTCTCACGAGCATCGAGCATGACCCCAGAGTCACTTCCGAAAGCCTCGGTCTCTGGAAGCTGGTTGTCGGTCTAGTTCCACTCTTGTACTATCTGCTACTTACAATTGTATTCCTTTATCTGGCAGTAGATGCCTTCCTTCTCTTGAGAAGCGAAATGAAACTATTATCAGATTACATCTACCTGAAAGACTTGAGGGAGATAGCTCCAATTGCAGCCCGTCAACTTCTTCATCGACGTCTAGCGTATGCTGCCATCTTTGTTCTCTTATTGTCTCTTCTCGCATTCACTGCCTATTCAACATTTTGTGCCTTAGATAAACATAGCGCGGGATTCAGCACCGGATGGGTCATCTTCAACGAAAGCAAAGGCGTTTTTGTTTTCGACCCATACCGTGACGCTATCTCATACACACTCCCTGCAATTGTGTTCGGCTTGGCCTCATTTCTCCTTATTACGACGGACCACTTGAAGTCACACATCTTTCTTGCACCCCATGGCGAAAACGCTCAAGTTAGAACGGCTACCCCGGCCGGGACCCCCATCCCCCCATCAAAGCTTTCCGAGAACTGAGTCATTCAGGCCGTGCCATTAGATACCTGGAACTCACAACTGGTAACCGCGTTAAGAATCTCCACCAGGCCATCGAGTGCTGTCGGGCAGCTCTTCGCGTATTTACCTACGACAACTTCCCAAAGGAATGGGCCATGACCAGCCGCATAATCGGCGTGGCTTATCAAGAGCTTGCAAACGTTGCCTCGGACGCTTCATTTCTTGCTCTTGCTCGGGATGCCTATGCCAATGCTGAGCGGGGTTACCGCAAATATGGATTAGATGCGAGTGCGGCTGATGCTCGCCTGGCGCTCGATACACTTTGTACAGACAGCGCCTTTCACTCAGTGACGTACCGATGCGCTGCGACGCAACATCCTTTTCCGAATCCGCCTCACGAGGAATGAGTCAATCATCTCGGGTCCCCTTCCGAGCCAGCTCGTTCTTAGAGCAATTCACTATCGCATTTTCCGCCAGCAATAGGTTATCCTATTTGGAGTTTTGCAGGGAGGCGAATTCTCAGGAGCTAGTGTGATGGAAGCCTATTCGCTTGACATGCGGAAGCACGTGATGATGGCGGTAGAAGAAGGAGTTCAAACGCGAAAAGAAATCGCTGACACGTTTGGAGTCACGACCCGTTGGATACGGATGTTAGTGCAGCAGTATCGCGAGAGGGGGTCGATTGAACCATTGCCACATGGTGGCGGGCGAGAGGAGAAGTTTACGCCAGAACGTTTGCGGCGATTGAAAGCTTTGGTGGATAAGAAACCATCTGCCACGCTGGACGAACTACGGAAAGCTAGTCGCGTTGCTTGCTGCAACATGACTGTGGCACGCGCCCTGAAACAACTGGGCTACACGCGAAAAAAAAGACGCTACGTGCCAGCGAACAAGATCGCCCCGAAGTAAAGAAACAACGCGTTACCTGGAAGCGGAAGCTGGCGAAGATCGATCCCAATCGTCTGGTTTTCTTGGATGAAAGCGGCGCCAAGACCAACATGACTCGACAATACGGGCGTGCTCTGCAAGGAGAACGGCTCTTCGACGCGGTGCCCGGCGGACATTGGAATACGACAACGATGATTTCGGCGATTTGTCTGGAGGGAGTTGCCACAGCGATGGTCACCGAAGGCGCGACCAACACGTTGGTTTTTCAGGGATTCGTTGATCACTTCCTGGTTCCCGTTCTTCGCCCAGGCGACATTGTTGTGATGGACAATCTCTCCAGCCACAAAGCCAATAGCGTGATCGAGGCCATCAACGCGGTCGGGGCGGAAGCTTGGTACTTGCCTCCCTACTCGCCCGACTTCAATCCGATCGAGCAGATGTGGTCCAAAGTCAAAAGCTACCTCCGCCGCCTCGCCGCCCGCACGAAGCGCACGCTCCTTACCGCGATCGGAAAAGCCTTGAAAACCATCACAGCCACAGATGCTGACGGCTGGTTTAATCATGCAGGATACCGGAATACCCAAAAGTGACTTGCTCTAGAATACCTATTCGGTTTTTCAACACAGCCCGCCAAGCTGTGCTATGCTAAAAACATTCTTTTTCGACTTATTTTGTCCTCCGCCATTCAATCCTGAGTGACGGGGGCATTTCTTGTTTTGCAGAGAGGTTGTGTGAAAGACGATAAGCAGTCACTTCTTCAGTGGCTAAAGGGACTCAATCCTCGCCATCAATTGCGCGTGTTGGAGATGCTGGTGGGGACAAGTGGCGGTGTCGTTAGTGCCTTAATTCTCCATTACTACGTCATACCGGAAGATTGGCCGATCAACGGGCCGATATGGATTCTTGTCGGCCTGGTGGGCCTCTACTTCGGGTACGCCCAATGGCGCGATAGCTGGTAAAAATGCGCAAAAAAAAGGCGCCGACATACAAGTCGATGCGCCCAGGATCTCAGAGAAATCCTTTTAGTCGAGCAAGGCCCAAAAGAATCACAATGATCGGTGCCCAGAAGCCAATTACGTTCTTCTTGATCCACTCGATCAGATCATCTAATGGGTCTCTACGTCGATTCCTTTTCTTGCTCATTGTGTCCTCCAATAGTTCGATAAACCTCATCACTGAACACGCCGGTCCACTGAGCAGGTCATCGTTTGGAGGTGAGAAGAAAAAGGCTTGTGGGATTTCACTCAATTCACAGGCAGTGAATCGAAGCGAAGACCCGGTTTCCGTTACTTATGGCGAACGGACAGCACAAAATCATTGTCTGGAATTTTCCTTGGAAACGAGCAGCGGACGGCGGCCTGCGACAACGCCGCTTTGCCCAACCAGCTATTCTAAGTGCTGATCACCTGCTCGTTAAGAAGGGAAAGCCCAGGATTTTCCAATTCTGGGAAGGCAAAAAAGGCGAGGCTGCCGCCCCCAACAGGGAGCAGCAGGCCTCGAAGTCGGCAACGCGAACCTCTGGCTCAACGGCGGACGTCAAACGAGCGAAGCCAATCTTCGATGAGCCGCACGCCCCGCATGCGGTTTTCGTACGAAAGGTCTGCCTCCTCATCTGAGATGCCGCAAAGCGCTACATCGGCCTTGAAGCACTGAGCGAAGTCCTCTTGGACCCAACTAATGCAATACTCGATGGCATCGCGCACTTCCTGTGAGGGAAGTCGCCCCGACGGCGGCTCAATGCCCGCAAACACTCGATACAGCACTTCGGTAAACGCATACGCGGCTTCATGCGTTGCGAACTCAGCGAGCGCTGCTCCGGGAGCATCCACGTTGGTGCCGTCTTCGGTTACTGAGTCGTATTCTTCGATGTCAAGCCAGACTTTGTAGGTCGTCGTCATAGCTGTTTCCTCTAACTGCTGCAGCACATAAACCCGAGGGGGGAGCTGCAACCGTGAAGTCCCCTCGCTTAGCTCACAGCTAAGCCAGGAGACGCACGCAGAGGAAATGCCGGACCAACCGACGCATTGCCAATAAATTTATTGATTGAGAACGGGAAAAAGGGCCCTGCCACTTCCGAGGAAGTGACAGGACCACGAGTGAGGCCAGGCTACTACCGTTTGAAGATCATTAATACGTCGTGAAGACGCGGAATGAACGCGTGTGCGTATTCCTTCTTCGTTGACGTTGCGCCGTGCTGCAGCCGAATGATTTCCGGTGCCGCAAGGTGCAATCTGTGGTGTAATGTCGCCACTTGCCAGGTCAGAAACGGCAATTGGTAGCATTTGCCATGTCGAGTGATGTCTCCAATAAGAATCGCCAGATGTCCGTTACGGGACAGCACTGCCAGGCAGTGCCCGATCACAACGAGTAGTTTCTCCACGAAGTCGCCAAGCGAAAGAGCTTGCGACAGACAGCGCGAGTCGTCGTTGTACTTGAGCAGGTTGTAGTACGGCGGGTGCAGCCACACAAAGTCGTACAAGATGCCGGGCCCGAAATAGTTTTCCAGGTCCAGTGCATCGAATCCGCCTGACAAATCAAACCCGTCGTAATGAATTCCAAGCTCCTCACAAACATCGCGGCATGTGCCGGAACCCTGCATTGGGTCTAAGCACGTTTTAACTTGAAAATACTCAAGCACGTCTCGTATCAGCGCACCCGAACAGTTACCCCGAAAACCCGGATCCCCGTATTGGCCACGGCCATCGGTTGCATGAACCGAACAGAGGCCAGGTACGGGCGAGCCCGTCTTTGGAATCTCAAGCGATACGTCTATTCTTGGCATAAGGACTCTCTTCTGAATGCCAAAGCCCAATAGACCCGGAAGGACGGGCAGGCTTTGACGTTACCCTTCGATCACAGCGGTGGCTGTCACCGAAGGGCTCACCGAGAATCGCCAAGCAGTAGCAAGTGCCTCAAAAGTTGATTTATACTTCACGCGGCTTCTTCCGCGTCTTTGTGGTCCACAAAGTATTCTCCGTCAGTGAGGTAATCCACGAACTCCAAGAGCGCCTCCCACTCCTCTGTTGATGAGTAAATATCCCAAGTCACCGCAGCGTCGCAGGTACACGATTTTCCAGTTCCAAGCGATTCGTCCGAAACTGCCGACACCGCGAAGCAGTGCCCGCCAAAGTGCACATGCCATCGCGTCCAAATTTTCCCTTGCCACGGTGACACTTGGGGTTCGCCCAACCTCTCATGCAAATGGCAAAAGTGGCTTTCCAACGTACAAACAGTCTTCATAATCTCCTTTCGCCGACTCTTGGGGCTTTCATGTCGGTAGCCGGAAACCATTGTTATTGCCAGGGACCGAACCTCAGTGACCTAATTCAAAGATGAGGCCGCCACTCCCCAAGGGAAGTGACGGACCTCGATGATGTTAGCAAGTGTGAGCTGCCTAACTGTGTTGAGCAGGTCAGTGTTCTGACGGCAGGTAAAGCGTCCAGAGCTTCCCGTCAAAACCAGCCCAGATCTCAACGGAATCCAGCGGAAAATCCGTATATTGGATTTCCTGCGTGATAAAGGGCTTAACGCCTGAATCAGCACGGGCCGAAAGCAGAGCACTGCTATCGTCTCGCACATTAAGACGCCAGAATTGAAGCCAACGCACACGATCATCGCGTTTCATCGCCTGGTTCATCTGGCGTGAGCCGAAATAGGAAGCGATGGCATCGAGTAGCCAGTAGCACTTCCCTTGCTCAGCCAGGTATTGAACACCGGGCGTGTAGATGACCCGCGGATTTAACGGATGGCGGTATCGGTCAAGGTCACCGCTAAACCCGTCTAAATCAGCTTTTGTGATCGGCCGCTCCTTTTGTTCTGTCGTAGTCATCGCTCATTCCTCCATGTTGCTACAACCCAATACCCGAGGGGACTTCTGGCTGCAGCGGTTACTTCCCCTCGCCTTTTGCCAAGCGGCAAAAGGCCAAAGAAAGCCCGCGCGGAGGATGCGACTTTCGACATCAACGCAATGCCAACATCAAATGTGTTTGAAAAAGTGACCCGGAAACGAATATTTCCGGGCCGTGATTTGAACAACTCTTGGTGGCCATCGGCCCTTCGAGTTTTTTGCCCTTGGCTCTCCCTAAGCCGCGCGCCGAGGAAGTACAATTCCGCGCTCGGCCATACCATAGAGCTTGAGCAAGTTGCCCTGCAGCTCATCGATGCCCTTTTCCAGCCAGTCCATTACGACGCGCGTCATATCGGACTCGCCGGGCATTTCGGCGTAGCCGCTTGCAACCACTCGCACAAGTTCCAGTAGCCCAAGCACGTCGGCTGACGACAGCAGCCCACTCTCGTCCCGCGACAGGGCAGTGAATTCAAACGACTCACGCTTGTTCTTGCGGTCAAAGACCGGTTCTACCACCAGATCGATTCGACTTTTTGCAATGGGGTGTCGCTCACACGTTGGCTGCTTTCGAATTTCATTCGATAGTTTGCCATTTGCGGGATTTTCAAGAAGTGCTTGTGCAAGCAGTTCTACCAGGGTCTTTTCAATTGTTACGTCCATTGCCATTTCTCCAGCAAAAGGGGCCAAAGCTCGCGCTACGAACTTTTGGGAACCTCTCCTTGGCAAGACAACTGCCTCGGGAATGGCGGCCTCAAATGTGTGTCTTCCCGCAAACGCCCACACGCAGTGTGCGTCGGCGCGAAGACATGGGCTTGGCATCGGGACTTGTGCTCGAAGTGAGCCTGTTCAAATCGGAAAGTGATTGATTGGTTTTAAGTTAAAGGACCGCGAGGCCGAATGGCTTCGACCTCGCGGAAAGGGCGGAAGGCCTTTGAGGCTTCGAACCACATGTCGGGTTCCGGCAAACCGTACAGGCGAACATGCCAAAGCATGTGAAAGGCGCCTGCCGATTCCCCGTTTCACACATCAAAGACGCTCCCAGATAAAGGAGAGGCCGCTGCTCCGTTTCGGAGCAGCGGGCCTCCGTGTTGCCTACGCTAACGGCAGACCTCCCGTCACTGCCTTGAGTCCGGCCAGCACATCGGCCAGCATCCAAAGCGTTTGATTGAACCTGGTCGAGACATCAATGCTTTGTAGCGCTTTGGATTTCCGCCGCTGTCCCACGCGATTTCGTGTTTCAACGCCGCCTTTGATCAGGTTTTCCTGGACGCGATTTAGGGTTGTCCAAAGATCGTGGCCATCGTCTCCGTAGGACCGCCGCTTTTGCAGCACGTCCTGCGGAGCCACAGAAAACCTGTCGCCATCGAAGCGAAGCTCAATTGCAGCTTTGGCAAACGCTCCTCGCTCCTTGTCGCTCAAGGGGATTGCCTTGTAGCGCTCTACGGTCTGAAGCGTCTTCGGAACGCCGCGAACAATGCCTTGCAGCGCCTCATGCACCAATTGATCGGCATAGCCGACATGGCGCACGCGATGCACTGCCACGATTCCGCTTGGAACACAGAGCTGGTTTGAGCAGATGCAACGGTGGAGCCCAGCCATAAGCACGAACGAGCCTAAGCCCATGTGGCTGTTTTGGAGCACGATTTCCGGGATTTCCTCTCCCACCTCGAACTCGCGATTCAAAGACGAGCTTCTAAAGCGAATCTCGTGCATTTGGTAGCCCCGATGGTCGCGTGATTTGTTTTCACGAGCACCTACGGGTACCCAGCCGCTCTCTTTCAACACGTTCGCCGCTTGCAGGGTACTTACGAACGCATAACGCTCGCTCGTTTTTCCTGCATGCCTTTGGCTTTGCACAATGGAAGGATACTGCCTTAGGTCGATTTCTCTCATTTCCATACTACACTCCGTGTGCAGCTTCGTTCGCAGAGCGGATCAGCTGCAACAATACCGCTCGCTCACCAGCCGCAGCCGGTCAGCGAGCAAGTACCGCTAAGAGCAAGTCGGAATCGGAAACGTCGACACAACGCGGGCCAACACTTATCCATGCTCAAAGAATGTGCTTTTTGATTGCGGCCGGTTAGCCGCACTTGTTTGCTAAAAGGAGAACCCTACTGCACACTTTGGGTGTGCAGCAGGGCCTCTGAGGTTGCTTTGATCGACGTGACTTAGAGTTCACATGGTAGAAGGACTTCGGTGAGCTGGCGCTCAAAGTCGGTGTGGATCATAAAAATGGTGCCACAATTCGCCCGATAGATGGAGAGCACCGGTCGCCTGGCATCCAGAGCGAAGTCGTTCGCTCTCCAATCGGATGGACCGAGCATACCCCAGGAGCCGTTGCCGTGCTGCTGAATGGCATGTTCGATGTCAGCTTTGGTCAGCTTGGCTGCCACCAGAGGTGAAATCCAAATCTTTCCTAACTCAAACATCGGCCAATACTCCGTCGCTCGGAGCGTATCAATGCCGATGTTTGCCAGGTGAAAGGATTCCAGTGCTCCTTCTTCTCCTACAAGGTCGCTAAGTTTGGTATGCATTGTGTTTAACCTCCGGCAGCCTCGGTTCAGTCATGCTGAAGGGAGCGGCCGCCAAAACGTAAAGTCTTCCCTTCAGCCGGCTACACGCTCGGGTGCGCCGACTCAAGAGAAGCGTGCGGAGGAAACGCGAATGCGATCGATCAAAGTCAACAAATGGTTTGTTTAAAAGGGTTGCGGCCTCTTAGCCGCTCTTGGATTGAAAGAGGTGACCAGCCGCACACCACGTTGTGCGACTGGTCACGAGACATTGGCTAGCTAGGCAGCATTCATAAGCTTTCGACTCTTGTCGGTGTGAACCACGAAGCCCGAAAGGTCCTCGCGGGCAACGCCCTTAGCACTTAGCCCAACGATTACCCCCTGGGGGTCAAGAAAACGCGCATCGTGCGCATCGCCGTCGATAACGGGCAAGTTAAGCCACGTCCTGGGCAATTTCGGCCAGAAGACAACCGCCACGTTGCCCCCTGCAGCTAGGAGATTTATAGCCTCGACCTGGTTTGTCTCACTCATGGAAAAAGTGAGGTGGTAGTTATTGGACCACGGCCTGTTGCCGATATTCCCGTTCAAAAACCGCCACATCCTCGCATCGATCTTCGTGTAGTCGAAGAACCGAATGTCCGAGAATTCCTCCAAGATCTCCGGGTGCAGCTCTTCCCAGGGGATATCACTGGTTCCATTGAGCCTGGCGGCCGGAACCATCCCTAGGCATCTGGCCTCTTCCCGAAGCTCCGCCAGGTCTGCTCTCAGGAGCCGCAAGAAGTGCTCCTGATCCTCCTGATAGAGTGCTGCCCGACGGTCGCGAGCCCTGGTGCTCGTGGGCATCACCATGCGGCCACTGGTGTGGCCGAGGCAATTAGCCAGGCAACCAGACGTTGCCCGCACACAAAAGACACCGGGCGTTAGGTACATCACCTTGTTGAGCACCCCAACCTTGGCGCTCTTTTCTGCCTTAGTGGATGAGCTTAGCAGACGCCTTGGCACGCCATACATCTCCAAGATCTGTTGCGGAGTGCAGGTGTGAAAGGCCGAGCGTGGGTCACCCGTGCGAAGTATCTTTAGCGCTGAACGCTTTTTTTCGCTGTGCTTCATGGACATTTTCTCCGGCGGCTAAGTTCCCCGAGGGGTGCCGCCGCCAAAGCTCCCCCTCGCCTAAAGCAAGTGCCCTAGGCCAAGGGGAAAACTCGAATTGGAGGTCCATGAGCGAAGACAAAATATCGCTTCGCCAATGTTTTTTATGCGTTTTCAAAAAATAGAGGTGCACGGCTCACTGGCCGCAGTGGGCTCGACTGGCCCAATTCAAGTCGGGTCAGCCCATCTGGGAGCCGTGCACCTGTGTCTTGTTGCAGTCAGGGGCTGCCACACGACGTGTCGCAGCCCCCCAAACTGTCCTATCTCAGTGATTAGGCTGCGTTCTGATCCGCTGAGGACTCATCCGCTGCGGCCTCATTCTTGCGGTCGCGCTTCGACTGCTCGTAGATCCAGCTGTTGGCTTCCTGGGCCACCCGCGCTACGACAAGAAGTTGGTCGCGTGAAAAACTGGCACTGGTCTTCCAGTCTTTTCCCTGGCGGAAGAGCCGCTCCAGGGTGGTGTTGTAGAACATCCCTTTGGAAGTTTCGTTCCGCCAAATCGAAGCCTTCACGACGCCGTTTCGAATCTCATGCACCGGACCATTCTTTGTCATTCATCGTCCTTTCTGTTCTGGGGATAAACTCAGCTAAAGTGCTGCCAATCGCAATTCCTTCCGGAGCGGAAGGACGCGCTGTTGTTACTTAAATGAAAAGGGGCCGGGGGACCGAAGTCCCCACGACCAGTGATTTGGGAAGGTGTCACAACTTACGCCCGGGCTGCGAGCGCTTGAATCAGACTGGTTAGGTCCCCTTGGCCGTTGACCAGGCTGCCAATTCCCGCAGCTTCGTGATCGCCACCGGCAAACGAGCCAGCAAGAGTGCTGACTACCTGCTCGGCAACCTTGCGGTCCTCCTCGGCGAGCGAGATCAGTTTGTTTCTGTCCCGCTCCAGGGCCCGCTCACAGACTCGATACGTTGCCTCGATATCGGCCAACGCCTGGGTGAGTCGAAAGCTCTTAAACTCCCTGGATCCTTTGGAAGTCTCGGACACTCTGGGCTTGGTGTAGCCAATCGATGTCAGACCGGTATCCTTTACTGGATTTTCCCAATACCGGGCCTCCACTCGATCGTTTTCTCCTAAGCTTAAGGTAATAATCCCGGCAGGGTCTTTGCCCTGCTGTTGATGACTACCTTGTCCGCTCCCTCGGTTTCCTTGACCAGAAAGGGCTTGCGTCAGGGCTGCCAGTAGTTGTGTCGTATCCATATCGTCCTCGAACGTGTCAGGGTTACGCCAACAAACACGCGAAGGCGAATTCCTTCGCGTAGGGAAACGGCGCAACACCACAGTTTAGTTCCTGCTTCCCCGTTCACGTACACAACGCGGTACACGTCCCCGGGAAAGCCTGGACAGTGGGATACTTCAACTCCCACCCAAATCCTCAAATGCTTGTGTTGAAAGTGCTGGTATTTTCGTCGTTGGCAGGACTACCTAGGCAGAAATCCGTCCCGAAGGCAGCTCATCATCCAACCGGATACCTGCTGGGGTTGCCACAAACCGTGATTCGCCTAGGGCCTCCTTAAAACGAAGTGCCAGCCCCATGCGGCTCTTACCGCTGGCCAAGACTCTTCGCTCCACTTCCTGCCGTAGCGCATCGCGTCTGAGCGGCTGCCTTTCAGAAAGTACGGCCGCAACCAGTTCAATAACGTTTTGCTTACTGGCAGCTGGCCGCCGTGAGCGCTGCGATTTTTCTTTGCCTCGCAGGGCTTCTAGCGCCCCGTTGACGCGAGCCAAAGCCGCCTCAATTGCGGCAAGTTCGGTCTGAAGTGCCGTCACACGCTCCCGGAGCCTAGCTTGCTCACGGGTCAGTTCTGCGACGATTGTTTCAACTTGAATTTCTGTCATCTATCCTCCTGCGGCCTCCAGACCGCCAATTTTCAAGAAAAGTTTTGATATGCCACGTTCCTACTTGCGGAACCTACGCCGCTACGCTTTCTTCAAGGCATTGCTGGCTACGCAAAATCGGCCAGGTCCGGATGAATTGGCAGCGGGGATGGCTTTTCGCGGTTCTTGAGCCGCGACTGCTCCCACCGTTCCACATCGCAACAGCGCGCGTAGCGGATTCGTCCACGCTGTTCAAAAGGAAGTTCACCGCTAAGCATCGCGGCAATGACTGCCTCACGACGCATTCTTTGTTGTTTCCGGATATCCTCGACCGTAAGCCAGCGAATCGGGTGCAATCGACACCCGCCAGAAGCCTGTCGGCTCATCGACGCTCCGGTCTAGGCAAGGCTCTGTTACTCCACTGGGGTTTTCTGGTAATTCGCACCTCCGATAGTCGTAATAGAAGGTCACATTGAGAGCCTGGGAAGAAGTCTTTTCCGCACTTGGCACAATCAAGATGACCAGGAGATAAAACGTGAAGAGTGCCGGAGTCCGGCTACCCATTGAGAATGGAGGCGCCTTCTTGGTGCCTCTATGATGATAAACACGCCAACGAGCGATTTGTTACATCCGGGGGGCTATCGCTTAGCCGCAGGCTCCTCGACGAGCCACTCGCAGAGCTCAGAGACAAACCGCTCTTTGGCAGCCAACACGGCTTCCACGTTGCCTGCCGGCAGCTGCCACACCCAACAAGTTTGGCCGACTCGCTTCGACTTGATCTGCATCACCCGCTTTGCCCGGTAGAGCGTCCGCTTGGCAATGTCCGCCTCTTTGGCGAAGGTGAGCACTTCGCGCTGCGGCTTCTCACCGCCAACCAAGACGCCATAGAGGAAATCCATGGCCCGTTCTAGTTCCGAGTAATCCGCCGCCATATCGCACCCGGTGGTTATTGCTTCGGTGGACTGAGTTGCGTGCCTCAGCCAATTGACGGTGATGGCATGATTGCCGGTCTTTTCGGTCCGGTACAAGACCGACTTGGCGTTTGCCAAATTCGACTTATTCAGTACGAGCATGTGTTGATGCTTGTCGTCACTCGACGGGTCCGCAGCTACCATCAGCGATGAGCGGGCCAAGCCGATGATGCTCACACTCCCTAGGCCCCGATAAATTGCCTTTCGGGAGGATGATTTGCCCAGATGCCGTACCAGCACCACGGCAATCTCTAATTCCTCCGCCAAGGACGCCAGTGGCCCCAGCGCCTGCTGTGTACCGCTCGAGCTATTGAGATTGGCGTCGACGAACTGGGGAAGCGGATCGATTACGACCAGCTTGGCCCCCACCGCTTTGACTCCCTGCCGGAGTACCTCCAGGTCATTGGGCAGGCGAAACGACTCAACACGGTCAACGGCCAAGACCTGCTTGAGATCGGCGCCGGCCGCTTCCAATCTGGGCCGCACCACTGCAGTAAGGCTCTCTTCGCCGCGTAGCAAAACGGCTCCGGCAGGTGGTGACTCCAGATTGTCCTCCGCAAGCGGCATCGGCCTTCCCGCAGTGAGCCGTGCCACCAGATCGTCGGTCAATGTGGATTTTCCGTGGCCCGGATCCCCCTCCAGCAGCGTGATGCCGCCAAGAGGAATGCGGTTCTCCCATAACCACCGTGGCTCTCCGGATTTGAGATCCGCCATGGATAAGAGCTTCGGTCGTGCTGGGATTGGTAGGTTGCCAAGGTTGCCATCCTGTGGCTTGGCTACCTTGGCTAAGTTCATCTCACGCAGCAGCGTTTCTGGGCCCTGCCAGGGAGCCCCTTCAAAAAGCGGCTTTGCTCCAGCCGGTGCCCTCGCAATTACGTCCTGGCTTTGGACTTTGGTTTCACACAGAGATTCCTTATTCACTTACGACTCCCGTAGAAGAACTTTTGGGTTTGGCAAGCCAGTCGCTTGCTTAAAAACCTAATCACGCCCGAATAGAGAATTACAGATTGGACGGGGCGCTAAGATCGGCCGCTTAGACGGCTTCTAAAGTAATAAACACGGAAGCCAAGAATTTGTTACAACTTGGCAGGCCGTCGCTGCGCAGCAGCCTCCCGAAGCGGCTTTGTTTTGCGCGAGAAGTGATTGCCTTGTGACTTCAGAATGCAAGCTCTCAAATGACACCCCAGCAGCGCGGCGGCTTTCAACGGACTTGCAATAGTAGCACTTCGTCCCGGTGCAAGTCTCAGCTACCAAGCCACTTATTAAACTGGCCTACGGCGGCCTCTAGGATTTCAATGATTTCTGGGTGCGACAATCTCCGCCGGGCTTCCTCGACACCCAGCCATTGGGCGCTCCGTAGCTCCGAGGCTTGGACTGTGACGTCCTTAGAAGGCACCCGTCCCAAGAAGTAAATCACTTCCTTCTGCACAGTCTTCCCGCCTGCTTCAAACTCATAACGTTGCCTTAGGCGAAAATCTTCAAGCACCTTGAAATCGGTGATTCCCACTTCTTCTTGCAGTTCACGCGTGGCGGTTTCAAAATCTGCTTCACCACGCTCCTGACCCCCTTTGGGAAAGCCCCAGTGCCCACTTACATGCTCAAGCAGTAGCACTTTCACTTCTCCACCTTCCACGAAAAAAGGAATGACACCACAGGATTTCCGCATCGTCATCATCAGAACCCTTTATAAATTACTTCAACACCGGTTGCCATAGTGCAAGCGCTCCCAAGACTCTGCACAATATTGCGTCCTTTCTACCGCTACTCCACTTCACGACTCTCTAAGCTCCCGAGCCGTAGGGGTGTCCCTTAGCTTTCCTTTAATATGCGTTTTTGTCCGCCGAATAGCACCGTGGGATTTCTTAAGTTCTTGGGCAATTACGCTATCCGCCAGTCCTCCAATCCAGGCCAACTCAAAGACAGCACGCTGGTAGTCCGTCAGTTGGGCCTCTGCGACAATCTTATGAAGCACCCTGCGCGCTGTTTCCGCTTCGGCCTCTCGTTCCTGCTCGCTTTCCTCTCGCTCGATCAACTTTTGCAAGAGGCTTCGCTCTCGCTTTCGCCGCGCTCCCTCTCGGGCTAGGTAATTGTCCCTCTGCCACTTCCGCTGCCGCCAGACGAAGGCCCAAAAGGCCTTTGCTGAGTGAAAACGCTTCCCCGATCGCATCACTTCCTCAAAGACCTTGCTCGTCAGGCGACGTGCCACATGATCGTCAATCGAAGACTGTTTGCCAGAGATGCCTTCAAACAGCCGGTCCCAGGCAAGCTCAATCACCCGGTCCCACTTCTGCTTGTCCTCTGGTGCCCCGTTAAGTCCCGTGACCAAGGTCTCCAGTTCCCGGTCCAAATCCACAATGTTCATAGCGTTCGCCGTCTGCGGGTCCGAGATCGTAATGCAGACTTTCTTTGGAGCCGTATTCACTGACTGCTGCGAATGCTCGTTAGACGGTTTGGCTCTCTTCGGCGCAACCTTTGTGATTACTTCTGCGAGTACTTCTGCATCTTCATCAAAACCGCTTCCCGCCGGAATCAGCCCCCCAATGAGCACATTTTCCGTAATCCCCGAGAAGGTATCTCTTCGCGAGCAAAGGGCTGCCTCACGAAGCACCTGTTTTGGCTCTCGAAAACTTGCCGCTGCCAAAAAGCTCTCTGATGCGAGTGCCGCCCTGGTGACACCCAATAACTCCGCCTTCGCCCTTGCCTGCTTAGCACCAGGGGGAAGTGCTGCATTCACCATGGCAAGCTCACGACGCTTAATGAGTGTGCCAGGAATAAGTCTGCTATCTCCCCCGTCGATCACGCGAGCCTGTCCCAGCATTTGAGCGATGATGACTTCAAAATGCTTCTCGTCGATAGAGACTCCTTGCGCGCGATAGGGTGCGATGAGTTCAGCGAGCAGATGCTGCCACACTCCCTGAGGACCTTTCTTGGCAAACAATCTACGTAGCACAGGACAGCGCGCTTCAAACAGCTGTTCCACCCGCCGCAGGCCCCCCGTCATATCGACCCCTGCAATCCCACCCGTATGTTTGGTTTGCATGGTAAGCTGAGTTCCTGGCTCACCGATACTTTGCGCCGCAATCACCCCGACTGCCGTGCCGACTTCCACGAGTCGGCCAGTCGACCTGTCCATGCCATAACACTTGGCACACACACCGCGTGGCGCCTCACAAGTCAAAGGGCTGCGAACACGGAGTCTTTTCCGGGAGCTTTTGTCTAATTCTCGGCAAATTGCCCGCGTGACAAGCTGGTTTTTGCCCAACCACCCGTTCCCGCCGCGGCGCACCGCTTCCAGGTTCGTGCGGCCAGCGACCGCTTCGCTCAAACTCTGAAACGCGGTTGCATGTTTGAAGATTCCCTTCGCCGTGCCGCAATCATACATCGTCACCACAACAGGGCTCGCAGCATGTACCAGCCGCCGGGTCAGATACCCTCCTTCGGCCGTCTTTAGCCCAACATCAATGAACGATTTATGGGCACCGTGCGCGGAGACAAAGAATTCACCGTTAGTTAGTCCTTCCCTCAAACTGGCGGTAATCGGTCGCTCTGCCACCTCTCCTGTGGCCCGTGCCATGAGCCCCCGCATGCCGGAAAGCTGCTTAAGCTGCGCGATGCTGCCACGCGCACCCGATTCAGCCATCACAAGCACCGGATTCACGCAGCCTGCCGGCCGCATTTCCTGCCTGAGGTCGTGAAGTAAGGCCGCCGCCACCTGCTCTGTAGCACGGTTCCACGTTTCTACATGCTGTGCCTTCCAGGCAGAAAAACTGAGTGTGCCCTGCTTGTGACTTTCGTAGAGCCGCTTCGCACGCTCGCTGGCATTGGTGACAATGGAATCTTTCTCCTTCGGAATCAGCAGGTCTGAGACTCCCAACGACAACCCACTACGTGTCGCTTCCGCTGCACCCATCAATGCGATCTCTTCGGTAAGCCTGAGCGTTTCATTTGCTCCCAATCGTTCAAAACAGTCTGTTAAAATCGTATGCAGATGCTTTGCACTTAACGGCATGTTGTAATAAGGCAAGCCTTCAGGCAGTAAGCGATTAAACAATGCTCGACCGATGGTTGTAGTAATTCGTCCTCCACTGCCTCGTGTTTCTCGACCGGAGTCTTGCGGCATCACTTCGCGATCTGCCCGCATTCGGAATGCTATCGGCTCGTGCACGCATGTCTTACCGATCTCGCGGGCGAGTTCCACTTCTGCAAATGATGCGAACGCTTTCTGTGGCGTCGCTGTGTCGGCTCCAGCCATCGTCAGGTAGTAAAGCCCCAGCACGATATCCTGGGTCGGCCGAAATAGAATCGAGCCGTCAGCCGGGCTTAACAGGTTCTCGCGGCAACTAAGCATGGTCTTTGCTTCCACCTTCGCATCGATTCCCAGCGGAAGATGCACCGCCATTTGGTCACCGTCGAAATCGGCATTAAACGCTCTGCATACCAGGGGATGCAGTTCAATGGCATTGCCGCCCGCCAGGACCGGAAAGAAGGCCTGCACATTCATGCGATGCAGCGTTGGTGCCCGATTCAGAAGTACTGGATGGTCCGCCATGACCGTTTGAAGATGCTTGAGTACTAGCTCAGCGTTCTCAGCAAACAGCCGATCAACGTTATCCACCCCAGAGATGCGTGACTTCCGAGTGGCAAACGGTTTGAAAAGCAACTCCGAAGCAAGCTTTTTCGGGAGACGACACTCGCTCTTTCGCAGCTCCCGCAGCACAAAAGGCCTGTAAAGCTCCAAGGCAATCTTTTTAGGCAGCCCACATTGATTGATCCGTAGCTTGGGATTGACCACAATGACCGCACGCCCTGAGAAGTCCACGCGCTTGGCCAAGAGCGACCCTCGAAAGCGCCCCGTTTTGCCCTTCAAAAGCCCCAGAAGTGATCCAAGTGGTCTTCCACTCTCCGTCCTCACAGGATTTTTCAAGCTCTCGTTTTCAAAGAGAGCCACCACTGCACGCTGCAGACTTCGCTTGCGGTGGCGAATTAGCTCCTTAGACCCGGCTTCTTCCAGGAGCTGTCTGAGGGAGTTGTTGGTCCGAATCACGCGCCCGTAAAGACGGTTGAGATCTCCAACTTCCATTCGACTCTGCCCGGTTTCATCCCCCACTTTCAGCACGGTCGGATCCCTGGAAATGGCTGGCACGACGGGCAGCACCTCTAATACCAGCGATTCCAGTCGATTGCTTCCTTCTGAGCTGACGAACTGAAGCAGCGCAGCCAAAGTTTCTTTTTTTCGATTCGACTTTGCATTCATGAGGGCTTGCTCAAGCAAGCTCTTCAGGTCGTATGGTTCGAGCCTTTCGAGCAATGCTTTGATCCCCTCAGCACCCGTTAGCTCCTCACCTTGCTGCGTCTGTTGGGGGTCTTCAATCACAAAGCTTCGCTCGTGAAAGATGATTTGATGGACAAGCTGCGGCGTAAGCTTGACCTCGTTAAGTGTCGCTTCCTTTGGCATGTCCAAGGAGACATATTCCCCATTGCCTCCTTCCTCCACCGGTTCAAACCGCTCGCGGGCCGTTACCGCTACAGAGAATAGCTCAGCAAGCACACTGGGCAATCCCTGGAAGAAAAACGGATGCACGACCGGAGCAGCAAGTTCGATATGTCCCATCCGCTGGCAGCGCACCTTGCGGTCGGCCACGAGTACTCCGCAATGCTCACAGACCGTACCTTCGCTTGCTTGAGCCCGCTTTCCGCCGCGATACTTTCCGCACGCGCAGCGATAGCTTGATATCGGCCCAAAGATTCGCTCGCAAAGAAGTCCCCCCTTAGCGAGTTGCTTCGAGGTGATGGACCCGCCACTTGTTGGGACGCGGGCATTGAACGCCACCGGAAGTGTCACTTCACCCGAGGACCAACTGCGGATCTCTTCCGGGCTCGCGACAGCAATGCTCACCGCGCAAATTCGCTCAAGCCCCCGCTTTCTCTCATCGCAATTGGATGACTCGACTGGGCCAGACATGGCATGGTTCTCTCCAGATCGCGGAAAGTTCCGAACAGGTACCAGGATTCGCCCATTCTAGCAATTTGACTTTGAAAACTACCAGCAGCAGAGGCGGCAGTTTTTTCCCGCTTCAACCCCAGCCCGGCCAGATTGTGCAGCTACTTCCGGAGACGCTACGGGCTGGCCCGATTGTGGTACACCACGGACTAGGTCCCGCAGGGAGCTAGTCCGGCAGGGTATCCACAAGGGCCGCCCTAGCGTCGCAGGAAGTAGGTCTGAGATCGCGGCCGGGTGTGCCGCACCATCTACCGTATACGGTCCCCTACCAATCTTCCGCCATCCAGCTGCCTCAAATTTTTGCACCCAGTGGCTCCCAATCTCAGATTCTCTTAGCTACACTAGGAGGAACTCTCTTTACCCGACTTCTTCCGCAGATGACGTCCCCGGTAAGGAACTCATTCAATGGCAATTGACGCCACACTCCCAGTCGAGCGAAATCGAGATCCGACTAGCCTCTTCTCTCGTCATTCCACTGGCGAACTACCCATCGCAATCACTGCTTTAAAGCCCGAGCCGTCTCGCGCCCGCTCTCGCAACTTCGCTTCGCCAAACCCTTTTATTGACGAATGCGAAGTTAATGAACCTGTGCCACTGCCAGCAAATCGCTGCCTCCCACACAGAAATCGTTTGCTGCAGTGGCTCATTTGCCGCGCAGTCGTCCATTGTATACAGCCTCTGCGAATAACTGCCCCGGTGAGCTTGCGCCCTTCTCGTTACTGAGCAAAAAGGAGTCTTCCTATGTCCCTTCGTACTGCATTGCTAGAGGCACGTGCATGGGGCGCGGAGACTAATCACATCGTCTTTGGACTTCAGTGCGATGCACAAGGGACACCTCTTGATGATTACGAGCATGCCTTCTCTGTCCCTCGGGACATTCTCAAGGAAGGCCACATTCATATCCGGGGTAGAACGCGCAGTGGGAAGACATCCCTGGCCATTGCTCCTCTTATCGAACAACTTATCAAACCCTACTCCTATTGTGGACCCGATGGGGAAGTGATTGTCGAGCAGATGAAAGACCCCATTTTCATCTTCGATCTGGGGGGAGACCTCGCCCTGTTTAATTTTGTGAAGAAACGACTCTGTGAATCCAAGTCCAGGGAATTGGACGAACGGGGACAGAGGCGAAACGCTCGCAAATTTCGCTTCTTATCACTCAAAGAGGATGACGACTGGGATTATTTCGACCCATTTCAGATCGTTCATACTGGCGAGAAGAACATCATTCGCTTGGCGCAGGTTCTCATCGAGGCGTTTAATCAAGACTATGGACTGCTCTATGGTGCCGCTTACTATTCAATGCGTAGCCTATCAGCTTTGATCCGTGTCGCTGAACATGTCGTGAAACAAAGCGAAGCAGGCCAACATTTGGATTTTAAGGCAGTTGGACGGTACTTTCAAAAACCTGGAAACTCCGATCGCGACGAAGCTCAAATCCGGATGGCTTTTGACTTCTTGATGAAGTATCCCCAATTGCAAAACCCTCCTCCCAACGCCCCCCACCGACGTCAAATCGATATGCGTCGCGCGTTAGACCACAGCGAAGTTGTGTACTTTTTCTGTCCCTCCATGGGACAAGCAACGACGGCTCGTCAGATTGCCGGTCTTGGACTTTACACGCTTCTGGCTGCCGCTCAGCTTCGCAAGGATCAAGGCCATAACAAAGGCCAAGGACACCGCCATGCCTGGGTCATCGTGGATGAATTTCATGAGTTGGCAGGACGATCCTTCGCATCGCTGCTTGCTCAGTCCAGTAAATACGGCATTTCGCTCATTCTCGCCAATCAAACCACGACTCAGCTAGAAAACCGTGACGTAAATCTCGCCCATGTCGTACGCGATAATTGTCTGGCCAAGATGTACTTTACCGTGACTGGAAAACAAGATTTCGACGATCTTCAAGGGTTTTCAGAAGAGGACCGCGACCTGCTAAGGAGCGGGTCCGAAAGGCATGATGTTGGGTCTGGCTACTCCCTTTCTGAAGGGTTTTCAGAGCGCATCACCACCAAGCTAAAACGCGATGAGATCCTGGCAACCAGTGCCTCCGGCAAGCAGTTCTACATGGTACTCGACGATGGTGCTGGCCATCGAGAACCCTTACGGTTGGTCTCGGACTACACCCTTGATGGAAAAGACTACCTGGATCTCAAGAACGAACCTGTGCCAGTAAGAGAATCCCAGGCAGGGGTCGATCCCATCCCTAAACATCTACAAATCAAAGCAACGGCTCACACGGTTGCCCAGACCGAAAGTAAGCCAACAAACAATACCTCTGCGTCTCATAGTCAGGCACTATTACAGTTGCTCGAAAAGAAGAGATTGCAGGAACAACCTGCTTACGTTCAAAAGTTTTATCGAATCCAAAATGTAGGGACCCGCTCATCAGAATATTCCCATTGACCAGGGATTGACTCATGGCACACCGCATTAGCAAAGGCTCTGCACGCCAACAGACAGCTCAAGCACGTCCAAAGGCTACGCCGTCGTTTAGCCAGATCGAGCGACTGACAATCGACGAGGCCTCTGTTACCCGTTATGTGCGTTCCGATGGTGTGGAAGTTTTCACCTATAGTGATGGTCGGTTTGAAGTCCACGGCATTACGAAAGATGGTCTCGTCTTGGTCGGCGACTGTCATACAGACCGACTCTCCCCAAGAATCATATCTCCGCCTCCTAATAGCTGGTATGCAGACTGCAATGACCGTGGTCCCGCACGAACCCTGAGGCTCTACCGGAAATCGAAACTGGGCGCTCCCATGGACGTCTGTCTGTTTCAATATCACTCTGAAAATTCTCCCTGGGAGGTCGTGTTTGCCAAGGACGACGGTCCTGCAGCCCTTGAATATAAAGAAGAAAGTCGCTTGCGGCTCCCTTCACTGCTGTCTTGGCTACAGAGCCTCCTTGCTCTTCTTCTGCGCTTGCTTCGCCTGCTGCTTTCACCTCTGGCAGATAGAAATTGGAGACAGAAGATGCTTGTGCGGCAGTTCCGCTCGCGCCTGTCGCCAATCGAAACGTTCGACATGCCCCTGGAAAACAAACTGACTCTCATGGGAAATCACCTGAATTCCTTACAGCTGCGCAATAATGGGAAGGTGCGCATCAATCAAGCGGTTTATGGCCTAAAGGACACGAATATAGTCGTCATGCGGAAGGGACTTCGGGAGGATAGGCCGTTTGTCGAATGGCATGGAGGTATCCTGGTCGTTCATGACTTCCCGGAGAAGGCCTATGTCACGTATGAAAACGGTCTCTGGCGTCAGTGGCAACTGGTATCGCCAGACGTCTCGACTGCCATGTTGGCAGACTTCTTTACTACTGTTGACATTGGTCGCAGGTTCAACCGACGCGCATTTATCAGCTTAGTCATCCTTGGTATCACTTTGTTTGTTGGCCTGCTCATTTTGCACTTCAGTTTTGGAGCCGGAAAAGTTCAGTAAAAGGAGCATTTGTCATGCTCTGCTAATCCAACAGTCCTTGTCGCACAGACTTCCACGGGTCCGCTCATCCAAATCGTTTTAGCGATCGAACCCTCCTATGGAACTTACCATCTACAAACTGATTTCGCTCGAGCATCCGGAGAATCAGCGGGCTCATCGTATAGCAAGAAATCTGTTCACGCTAAAGCTGCTGCTCATCCCAATCCTACTTCCCTTCTACATGACATTATTCTCCGAGTTGTTCCAAACCTCAGAGGATTATCTTCCTCCGATCTTGAACTTCGTATCATCCTACATCATACTCCCGCTATTCTGTATCACGGCAGGATGGCTTTTGCTTTTGCCATTTATCCCAGGAATTGGACTTCTCGCAATTGTGCCGGTGCGATGCTTTCAGTATTTCGTTGGTATCAATCTAGAGGTTTTCTACATTATCCCCAGGATCTTTCTGGGCTCGATTGTAGACCTTCTTCAGCCGCGAAAGACTTCTCAGAGTGCGCCTGTACTTTATTCAGTTCCGGTCGCTCTATGCTTATTGGTCCTTATTCCCCTGGCTACGATGGCCTCCGGATCCGCTTGGCTCCCCTGGTATCGCTCCCGGGTCGCGGCCGGGGAACGCCTTGCCCAGGAGGCAGCAATGGTTCGTTTGCAGAAACTAGAAGTCGCAAAGGAACGTCAGCACCAGGAAGAAAGTGACATCCGACAATTCATAACCGTGTTAAAACAAGCACGACTAGCCGAAACAATATCAGAAGCCAAATCGCAACTGCTATATGCCGAAGACTCTCTACGGAAACTTCCTTATCGACAACAACAAGACGCCAATCTTGTGCTCAGGGCGGCCTCTGCAATTCTAGACAAATATGAGTTGCACGAGGACGAGAAAGTTGCAGGGAAACTCCGCTGGCAGCGCGAATTACGACCCCTCCTCAATCGTCATATCGATCTATACCGTTATCTCTTTGAATAAACGGCGGTGGTCGCCCGTCTTCCAGAGGTGGGCTGCCCCTCTGGAACGTCTCCTTCATAGCAGCAAGAAATCCTCCGGAAAACCAATCGTAACCTGACAAATCTCTTTTACCTTCCGCTCGAACCGCTCCACCCGCAGCGTTTTGCACTCAGGTGCTCGCTCACAGGGAAGGTACATGCTGAAATTCGCTGCCACAGAGCCATCCCTTTTCGTTTGCGCAAGCGACTGGGCGGCCAGCCACAATACGTCGTTTCTCCGCTTACCAAGCTCTTGGGGCTCCCCGTTTCGCCTTCGCACATAGGCTTGCAGTAGCGTGTCCCATAGCCTTGCCGTCAATACGACGCGCAGCCGATACCCACCCTCACCAAAACCAATGTCGGGCACCACCCACTCGGTCACCTCCACCACAATCCCCCGTACCAACGCCAACTCGATGGAGAAAGGCGTCACGCTGTTAAAGGATTCAGCGGCCAGGTCAATTGCCGCAGCATTTTCGTTTTGATAAGAGTTTTTCATCAGGCAGTACCTCTCGGTTGGACCCCGCTGCCCACGAAACACATGGGGGAACGGGGTGAATTCTGTTGTCACGGCGAAGCCAGCAACAGAATTCAGTCGGCTCACCTCACAGTCTCAACTGAGGCAGTGGTCCGAAAACAGGAGGTACGCCCATACGTTCTAAAGACTAAGAAGTAGCGCCAAAGGCTGATCTTGTAAGGTCACATCCCGATGGCATCCGGACATAACGAGGGAAATTGATCGTTGGATAAGAATCAAAAGATTACGAGAGGGATAAACTGTGCTACGAGAAGTCACCCCAGAAACGATTGAAAAGGATTTGCAACTTGGTCACCTCGTGGACCTATCTGAGTTTGCCAGTGGCTCGTCGAAACGCGTTGTCGCTACAGCATCGCTCTGGAGAAGCCTACTCTGGACGTATCCAACTGCTCAGACATCCGACCTTATCGACCCGTCCAGGCTTCTTAGCGATCTTGGCCTCACCCTTGCCAATCCATTTGACACTTCCGCTGAGCCAACCATGCTCTTTCCTTACGTTCCCAGCCACAAGCCCACTTGGCTTCCTAAGGATTTTGCGATTGTCGTCTATCAACAACCGTTTGCCACGTTACTCAAACTGCCTTCTGACGGTTTTCCCAACTCCAGCTTCAAATTACCAGTGTTGCCTGCCGGGATTGTCATCAAACTCATTCGACTACTCACTCGTCTCAAACAGGTGGCCCGCAGCCACGACCGCCCGGTGGTTCGTACCATGACTACGACGATTGAAACGATTAGAAGCCGACACCCACTTCATCAGGAACTGTTGAAGGCAGGCCCGACCCATTCGCCCACCTTTCCCAAAGATCTCAAGCAAGATGAGTTCCGCAGGCTTCTCATTAGCGATCTGACCAACCTCTTAGAGGTGGCCCTGGCCTGTGGACTTAGCCCTGAAACTGGAGCCCAGCTCGCTACTTCCATTGATAAACTGCGTTCGCCCTTATACGAGCTGCTGCACGTCGTTCGTTCGCTGATCTTGCTCGCCGCTGCGGTCCCTGCGCCCTCGAACCATCTTTCGCCGATCGATGACCTGCTGACCGCCTACCAGTCGCTCAGCAAACTCTTGGACCAGGAGCACCCCAGTATTCGCCCCGAGTTCCTGGAAATGCTCGATACCGATGCCTTCGTGCTCTCTCAGATCTTGCCCCCCATCTACGCAGAAGAGTTTGCCCAAATGCGGCAGACGCTCGCCATCCTCCAGTCCCTCTCCTGCACGTTTGCAGTGGGGACGACCTATCCACCCCAATATCATATCTATCACTGAATTTGCTCCCAAAGAAGACAACCTCTTATGAAGTAGCGTCCGCTACCTCCAATAGCCATCACAGAAAAAGAGAAGCCCTGCGGCAGCGCTGCTGCCGCAGGGCTTCTTGGTTCATGTTGAAGTGAGCACAGTAAAAAACCAACAGCAGTCTCAGGCAGCCATTGTCAATTCTGCCGAGTTCGTCTCATCCTCTAGCGCCTGGGCAATCCCCAGCACCGTCTCCACATCTCGCTCAATCAGCTTCCAATTGAAGGCCGACAGGTTCTCTCCCGAACTGGCCACCGAGAACATGCCCAGTAAATAGGAGAGTCCCTTTTCCAGTTTTTCGGCGAGACTCGACGCGCGCGGCAACTTCCGCTCCCCGCCTCCAAACGTCTCGTCAAGGTCACGGATGCAGGCCAGGTCCTCGACCACGACTTCCAGCAACCCACAATACTCAGCGATGAGTGGTACGGCACGTTCTCGGTCCGCCTTCAGCGCTACGTCCAAGGCGTCCAGCATCTCCGCGACCTCTTGAGCGAGCCGGGAAAGCCTCTCACGCTGTTCACGCTTCCGCAGAACAGCCGCATAGGTTGGTGCCTCATTGTCAAATAAATCGACCCTGGCACCCCCTTGATTGTCTCTCATTTGTGGTGAAGTGTATTTCATAAGATGTCCCTCCATGTGGTTTCAAAATCCATGTTCGCTCTCATGCCGCCAAGGGCAAGACCTCCTCAGCGATTGGCTCGAAAGGTTTCAGTACGCGTCGTTTGAACCGCAGGCAATCCTTTGGTACGGGCCGCAGTCCCGCCGTCTTACGGGCCCTGTTGACGGCCCGATGAATCGAAAGCGTTTGGCGATACACGCCACCGTACGGTTCAAAGGGAAAGCGACGAAACTCCTGTTCCAGGACGTTTGTGGACGGGCTACTGGTGGCCAAACATAAAAAATGGCTCTTCAGATCCCGGTAGGCGGTTCTGCTCATGCGGACCGAGACCCGCTCCCTCCAACTGATGGAGTAGCCGCCGTAGCAAATCGGTGATTCCCTGATGTCACGGTATTGAGGCTTTCCATTGGGATCGTTCTCACACGGTGCATGCTCTTCAAAAAACCGATGCGAGCCTCTCGTCGCCAGCAGTACCCAAAAGTCGCGGTAACGCAGGTATTGGACGTTCGCTAGTGGTCTTCCGTCGGGACCGTTTCGTTGTCTGCGGCGGTAGCGCGACCACTTACTCCGGGCAACTTCGTACTTGGCCAGCAAACGCCGGTCATGCTCCTCGCTAGTCAATCGCTGGGAAACAAATCCCGTGACGTAAAAGAAGTAGCGGCGGGCTACGTAGGCAACTGCCAGTTGTTGGATGAACCCCTCAAGCGTTGTCGCTTCGCATTTGTAACCCCCGCAATGTCGTTTCACAGAAATCCCCCTTCGTGCCCACGACGACATTTCGCTTATTATGGCGCGATGCTGAGAAGTGTTGCACAAAAAGTGCCAACTTTGGCCATCTCGGTCGACAGTCATGTACCTGCTTATCGCCTCGCGCATGTATGTTCTTGGTTGGAAGTAGCCTACGTAGATGAGGTAGCGGCTCGCGGAGCGAAACCATTTTTTTGTTCGTGCCCAAAAAATGTAGAAAAAATTCTTAGATTGATGTCCAAAGGTTTCCTAAACAACGTGAAGTCGAAGGAAACTTGTTGATAAACTTCCACTCTCGGATGAGAGAGGATCGTTTTCGCACGACTATTGCCAAACAGTGGAAATAAGCAACACAGTAAAGTATCGACGACATACCATCCTCTTTAACTCATCTTCGACGGCTTACCACTTCTAGAGGTAGCGGCTGAGGAAGTGTCGCTGGCAAGAGGGGATGTTTGATTACGACGCCAAAGCAAACAGTTTGACTGGTAGCAGAAAACAGAGGCATCCATCAGACCCAGACTCCGCTATCCAACTCCTGCTGAATTTTGATGAGTCGGCCACACTTCCGTCTACATTGGGAGATGCTGACAAAGACGATCCCACGTCGCGCTTTGCACTCCGCTTTGCAGCCCTCTTAGAGACCGACCCGGAAGCCCGCTTCAACAATGCGGCCATCTCTGAATTGGCGCGGGAGATTCTCGGCAGTTCTGCCGGGAATGCCCGCGCAGCGTATGACGCCGCCGAGGCAGGTTTTAATCTTTACCTTGCTCGCGTCGCATTCGATCTGTCCCAGCCGCACGTTGTTCTTGAACGACTTCTGGCTGAGCAAACTCACCTCCCGCTGCAAACCCGCCGTGACCAAAACCAGATCGACTTCCAGCAGTTTAGCACTCCTCCTGCCCAGGCATTTGTCGTCGTGATGGCAGCCGCCCTGCGCGCTGGGATGAGCGTGCTCGAACCAAGTGCTGGTACGGGTAGTCTCGCCACGCTCGCTCGACTCACAGGCGCAACGGTGGAGACCAACGAAATCGATCCTCGCCGCCGCAACCTCCTCGCACTGCAAGGTTTCGAGACGACCTCTTTCGATGCCGAGCGACTGAACAATCTGCTCCCGGTCGAGAAAAGATACGACGCGATTGTGATGAATCCACCTTTCTCGGCAACCGGCGGTCGCGTCGCAGGTCACCGTACCGCTTTTGGAGCGCGCCATATCGAACAGGCGATCCTGCGCTTGAAGCCGGGTGGACGCCTAGTTGCCATAGTTGGTCGCGGCATGGCACTCGACCGGCCCGCATTTCGTAATTGGTGGACCGACATCACCAGCCGCTATCACCTTAGAGCAAACATTGGGATCAACGGCAAAGAATACTGCAAATTCGGCACCACGTTTGACAACCAGATTCTAGTCATCGATCACGAGGGACCGACGAGCAGTTTTTCGACAGTCATCACGGCAAGTGGACTCTCTGTCCGAGAAGCCTTGCATACCCTTCGAGACCTATCGGCAGAAGATGTCTATGGGAGAGTTCTCAGGAAAGAATTGACTGCAAGTAACCAAACTACTCCCACGCGTCCATCAAAAGGAGTTTCCCGCCACGAGCTACCACTTAATACCTCGAAACCTACTCCTGCTCAAGAACCAGGAACAGCTTACTCGACACTCAATGGAAAGATTCGGAACGGAAATACGAGCACATCTCTCACTCAACATAGCACTACAGATCAGAGCAGTTCCACTCCTTCTCAACCGGCTGGCAATGACGTTGGTCAGCTTGAATCAACGGTTGCCCCTCAGGCGGTCGATATTGAAGAAGGATCGGTCTTTGCCACCTACCGTGTGCAGAAAGCCATCGTCCGAGGTGCAGTGCCCCACCCAGCCAATGTTGTCGAATCGACGGCCATGGCTTGCGTGGAGCCACCCGATGTTACCTACCAACACCATCTTCCTGCCGAAGTGATCGCAGAGGGGCGTATTTCCAATCTTCAATTGGAAGACGTTATCTATGCCGGTCAAGCCACCAGCGCGCTACTCCCCCATGGAGCCCGCAAAGGTCATTGGAACGGCGACGGCACCGGCATTGGCAAAGGTCGCGAGATCTACGCCTTCATTTACAATGAGCTACGTCAAGGTCGCAGCAAGCACGTACACATCTCTGCCTCGCATCAACTCTGCGCCGATGCCGAGCGAGACCGCGATGCGGTAGGACTACCACTTGCTCTTGTGCATCAGGCTCAGTTCAAGACTCACGAGCCCATTCTGGCCGAGACCGGAGTCCTTTTTACGACCTATACCATGTTGAGCACTGATTTTGGGGGGAAGCGACTGCGGTTCAAGCAGCTCATCGATTGGTTAGGACCCGACTTCGACGGTGTCATCGCTTTTGATGAGGCCCATCTCATGAAGAACGCCGCCGCAACCCCACATGGCGGCAAGGCCACGGTCGATCACGGCACACTGCGCGGCAATATGGGGATCGAATTGCAACGCCTGTTTCCGCAGGCCCGCGTACGCTACTTCAGTGCGACCGGGGCAACCGAGGCCCGCCATATGGCACCTTACGAACGGCTAGGACTGTGGGGAGCGGGCGCTCCGTTTGCAGATTTTGCGGCGTTTCTTGTGGCCATGGAACGTGGCGGTGTCGCTGCCATGGAAATGCTCTGCCGGGACCTCAAGAGCGTGGGAACCTATCTCTCACGCACGATCAGTTATGGCCCAACCCGCCGTCCCGATGGGACGGTTGTGCCCGAGAGTGCCGTAGAATATGAGCCGCTGTGGCATCGACTCTTAGAAACTGAAAGGGAGCAATACAACCAAATTGCGGACCTCTGGTCGGAACTGCTCGTGGCCTTTGAGTCAGCAGAACAAACGGCCTGCCAGCGCCGAAATGCCAGTCGCTATGCCCAGTTCTATTCGGCCCAACAACGCTTCTTTCTGCAATTGATGTTGGCCTATACCCTTCCCGACGTCATCCCGGCTATCGAACAGGACCTTCGCGAAGGGAGGTCGGTCGTGTTGAGCCTCTTTAATACGGGCGAGGCCCAGGCCGACCGCAAAGTACGGGATGCCCGCTCTCAAGGCGTAGAGCTTTCGGAGCTGGATGCCACTCCCCGCGAGATGATCGTGCAGCTCATCGAAAAACAGTTTCCCATCTTTCAATACCAGGAACAAACCGATCCACTGACCGGCAACGTCGTTCGCGTGCAGGTGAAGGACAGTGCCGGAAACCCGGAGATCAATCGCGAGAACCACCGCCGACAGCAAGAACTGATCGACAAAGTGGCCGACTTGGATTTTCCCCAGAATCCGCTCGATGCGCTGCTTGCTCATTTTGGCGCAGACCGTGTGGCCGAAATCAGTGGACGTACCCACCGCTTTGAGTACGGCAAATACGTCCGCCGCAAACTGAAAGGTGTCCCTCGTCGCCAACTCAACGAATATGAGACAAGGCTTTTTCAACGAGGCCAAAAACGGCTGGCGGTCATTTCGGGAGCCGGTTCTACCGGTATTAGCGTGCATGCCGACGTGGATGCGAAGAACCAGCAGCGGCGCGTCTTCTACGCGTTTCAATTGTCCTGGTCGGCTGATCAGCAGATGCAAGCGTTCGGTCGGGTACATCGGTCGAATCAAACTTCCGCGCCCATCATCCGCCTGGTCTTACTTGACCTGGCAGGTCAGAAACGACTGGTGAATGCCGTCTCCAAACGACTGGCTGCCTTGGGAGCCCTCACCAAGGGGGAACGGCACTCCCTCTCCAGCGATCTCTTTCGTCCCGAGGATGTGACAGACGAGTACGGCAAGGCAGCCCTGGCACGACTCTATCGAGAAATCCAGACCGGCTCGCACAGTGAAGATGGTATCGGGCTGGCACTGCTCGACCGCATGGGGGTGCTCAACAAAGAAAAGACCGCCGTGCGTGACAATTACGCCAGCAATGTTGAGCAATTCTTGAATCGCATCATGGTACTGCACTTCGGCCAACAGAACCGCATCTTTGACCTCTTTTATGAACGCTACCAAAGCGCTGTCGAATCGGCAAAGCAGCAAAGCGCGTTTGATTTTGGCGTGGAGGAAATTCGGGCCCGCAACCTCAAACGGATTGCCGAGCCGGAGACGCTTTTTGTGGATGCCACATCGGGTGCCAGAACGATGCTGCACGAGTTGGAGGGGGAAGTCGATGTGGTCCGACATTCGTTTGGTACTGCCGCGCAAGCAGCAGAGCTTGGATTCTATCGAAACGTGAGAAGTGAGCGGATCTATGCTGTGGCCCCTCATTGGGACCCCGACCAAAACTCGCTTCTGCTCACAGGGGTCAAAGGGACTCGGCGATCCCTGGAGCCGCAGGAGCTTCACCAAAAGTACCAGCCTGTTCCTAAAGAAGCAGCTCGCCGGTGGTGGGAAGCGGAATACGCCAGGACCCCTGCCACAGAACCACGCCGGTACTATTTATTGAGTGGTGCCCTCTTTCCCATCTACGATAAAGTCATGGGTTCCACCGGCATAAAGAGCGTAAAGATTGCCAGGGCTAAGCTCGTAGATGGACAGTCGTTAGTCGGCCTGAGCTTGAGCGCTGCCGATGTCCCCCAAGTAAAGCAGCGGCTGGGCATCGGAACCCCTCTGGGAGAAGCGACTGACGATGAAATCCTGGAGTTGGTTGTCAGTGGCTCCGTGATCGAACTTGATAACGGTTGGAGGTTGGCCACTTCGCGAATCGCTGGTGACGAGGTGCTGGAATTGAAGTTGAATGGAGTCCCAGCCAACCGTGACGAACTCGTAGGCTATGGCCTGCTGGAGGAAATCGTCCAGTTCAAGAGGCGGTGGTTTGTGGTGCTTGAGGATGCTCAGCCAATGCTGTCTCTGCTACTCAGGCAGCGAAAGCCAGTCCGAGATTTGACGACGGGTGAACCTGGAAACGTTTAGAGTGCCAATTTGTGAAGTGGCATGACTTGAGAGACATCGGTGCCTCAGTGCTTGGCCGGATCAACACACACAATTTCAAAGTGCTGGCCACCTACCTTTTGGACGCGGGGACTAATTGCGCCATTGGGCTTCTGCAAAGACCTATTCAGACGGGGCTTCGACTTTCAATTGACTCGACTTGTACGTGAGTAATTAACCATCGGAATTCTCCTGATGAGAGGAAGAGGGCAAACAAATCTCCCACAACATCTCAGATTGCAGATATTTCCCAGATAAAGATCTCTGGGAGACTAAAACATAATACCTGTGTCGGGCCGACGCAGGTTAAACCAATGCCGAGCTGACCCAGGACACGCAATCATGTGTTATTTGGTTTGCTGGGCTGTTTGGGTGTGTCGCAACAGGGAACGAGCCAGCCGGGCACCAAAAGCTGGAAATAAATCGTCATATGTCGAATCGAAGGGCGATAGAATACAGACCTAGTGTTTCGGTATACTGGCCTGAGAAACCTCAGGCCCCTATTTCAGAAAAGACAAACATCTCGATCTCAAATGCCTTCAAAGACCTGCTCTCCGCGTTCTTTTCTTAAAGGCCGACGGCCGTATCTTTTTTCAGATACCCTTCATCGGGTAGAGCCCGTCTTAGACCGCTCTGTGCTGGAGTATCACTTAGACAGCCTCACAAGTAGGAGTCAAGAGTACGACTTTCAGGAGTTTGCGCGTCGGCTTGCTGAAGCAGAAATCTGCCCGAATCTCCTTCCGCAAACGGGTCCCACCGGAGGAGGTGATAGTAAGGTTGATTCGGAAACCTTCCCTGTCGCTGATTCTTTGGCGCTCGCCTGGTACACAGGAATTGGACGTGAAGGGGCTGACGAACGCTGGGCTTTCGCGATGAGTACAAAGCGCGAGTGGAGGGCCAAAGTTCGCGAAGACGTTGAAAAAATTGCCAAGACAGGGCGCGGGTACAGCAAGGCCTTCTTCATAACCAGCAGGTATGTGCGGGACCGCGATCGAGCGACGTTGGAAGATGAGCTACGCGATAAGCACGGAGTTGATGTCCGAATCCTCGACCGCACTTGGATTCTTGATCGGGTGTTCCAGAACCGCCGCGAAGCCCTCGCCATTGAATACCTTAGAATGGATGTGCCTGCTCAACAGTCAATACAAAAAGGTCCACTTGACACACATCGCGAACAGCAGTTAGCGGAAATTGAGGCGCGGATCGAAGAACTAACCCAAAATGTACAATTCGTTCCCAACCTCGTCGACGATTGCTTGGAAGCGGCCAAGATTGCCCGTGGACTGGAACTTCCACGCACGGAGGTAGAGGGGCGGCTTCTCAGAGCCGAACGCATGGCAGAGCGATGCGGAACGCCTCACCAACGTTTGCTGGTTGCATATACCTGGGCGTGGACTGCCTACTTCTGGTATGAGGACTACTTGCTCTTTGCGAAACTCTATCAACAGGTTGAAACTCGGGCTGAAGGCAGCACAAATCCGCATGAACTCCAACTTCTGACCAATCTGTGGCAAATACTTCTGCCAGCCGTGAAAGGGCTTGACATTGATGCAGCACTCGTCGACTTCGATGCCCGCACCAACAAACTACTAGATGAGCTGGATCGCCTCGCACAGGACGAAGAGCGCGCAAGTGCATCCATGCAGGCAAGATCCGCACAGCTGCTTATGCAACTCTTTCTTGCGGCGACCTGTGACCGTGATGCAATACTGCATGAGTTGAAGGCATTGGTCGCTCGGGTGCAAGTCCTTATAGGGTTTCCCTTGGAACCCCTAATTGAGAGTCTGATGGTCCTAGGCGACGCATTTGTCGACTCTCAGCCATACCAAGATCTATTCGATTTTCTTGTTGAGACGACGGCCTCGCGTCGGAGCGAGACCGCTGCGGCCCGGATGCTATTGCGCAGGGGAATTCAGCTACTTGAAGCCGAGAAACCATCAGAAACAATCCGAACAACGGGGCGCGCGTTAGTAAAGCTGTTCAAGCATGAGAGCCGACACGAGCTAGTCGTGGCGCTTTATCTGCTTGGAGTCAGCTATGAGCGCCTGGGCCTGATTTGGGGTGCGCGCGGGATGCTTCTTGCAGCTGCGTCGATTGCAACGCAGGATTTAATAATCCACGGAGACGTTCTGCCTGCGCAGCCAGCCTGTTTCCACAGACTGAAGTGGCTGGAGCTTCAACTCGGGCGCATACCCCATGCCCTCGCCTGGCACGAGCTTGACATAGCGACGATAAACGCCCTCGCATCGAGTGGCTATCAAAACGCCGCTCTCGAAGAGGGCGAGGAGGAATTTGACCTCATCCTCGGAATTCTCCTGCTCCGCGCCAGACTGGTACAGCTTCGGAAGCTGGGCGGCTTGGCTGCATCGCTAGACAATCTTGGTTTATTCGCGGCGTCAGCTGCGCTCATCTATGCACTGGGGCACGAAGATAAACTTCCGTCAGAGCTTGATGTAGACGTTACTAATGGTGTGGCGACGCAACAGTACTTTTTGTCATGGCGTGACCAGCTCGCAGCTGAAGACCTTCCGAACGATCCTTCGCTTTGCGATGAACCCGAAGTAATACTGGGATCGGTAATACTTGGATGTGCCTTCGTCGTTAAAGCGCAAAATACGCCAGGTTGCGTGGCAATGGGGGAGTCGATTCTGGCTGTGACTGAGTGCTTACTTGCAACTGGTGTAGCTGACCGACTCATCGCACTTGAACCCAGCATGTCCATCCTGGTGCGCGCAGCCAATCGGGATCAACCCCTAGTCGAGTTCAGCCTTGGTGAGAAGGCAGGGCTACCTCAGATCGAGGTGAGTTGTGCTCCGTTTGACCCGAATCACTTTTCTCAGGATGCTCAACAAGAAATCAAATCCAAGCTGGTTGAATTGCTCTTCACGATAATGGCGCGCGTGTTTCCCACTGAGAATGTCGAAAAACTGGCCGCCAAAATGTTTGGTGAGGAGCGAGCATTAGAACGATCGGTCAATTTTGCGTGCAGCTTTGTGGTTATGGGAAATGTTCACGGCGATGCTCCACGCACTGAACTAGCGTCCTGGCTAGATTCTTCGACTCCTCAACTTTCACTCAATCGCCAGACCGATTGGGACGCGGACGCTCCCCCGCGCCAAGATGCCACAGTCGACGCGTCTTCCAAGCCAAAAGTCGGAACTGGGCCGCGTCCCGCTGGCGTCTTGGACGCCACTAAGACAAAGCATTCCGAGGTGCGGACGATCTCTTTGATTCGACCACCGCTTTGGGAGAGGGCGAACTGGATTGGAACAGGATACATTCGGACCGGTCGCCCAATCGACCCACCAGTAATGGTGCTCATTTTCGAAAATGAAGAGGCAGCTGCTGAGATATTTGCCCACTTGCGGGAAGAAGTAGGCGCGGACGATAAGAAAGAGCGAATTAGGGTGACAATAGTTCGTGGAATCAGCAGGGAGGCTCCGCAGGCATATCGGGTTGTGGTCGGCACCAATCTAAGCGCGGTTCCGGCTGACGGATTGCGCTATGTGGCCGTGGGAATTAGAGTGAATATGATGACGCCTACATCAAGTCAGAACTTGGACGCTTTCCTTGCGAACTACACTAGCAGCGGTATGTACGGCCTTAGCTATGCGATTGGCGAGGGTGAGAAGTTAGAACCGAGATTCTCAGCCACGATTGCTAAGCGCCAACTGAATGTGCGGCAAGCATGGGAGGTGGGCCTGAATGATTTTGATGGCGTAGGAATTCGCGAAGATGACGATCCAATAGTGCCGGCTGGACAAACCGATCCACCTGTCCATAGACTTTTGGAGAAGAAGAAAAAGAGATCGATAGAATGAGGCGAATTTACCGGGTTTTCCAACAGCGTCAATTCTGGCCTGTCCGGCCAGCTCAATCAGCGCTGCAATAGAGAGGACGGGGGAACTGCGAGACCAGCGTCCGACTGAGAATTTAGCGCCAGCACCGGAATTATCCCTGAAGTTCGAGATTCAGTCCGAGTCGATTCATTCCCTGTCACACGTTACGCTTTGGCCCGACAGCTCCACAGCTTACCGTCATGAGGCTAAGCCCTATATGCCCAAACACATCTCAACACCAAAACAGGGAGGCGGTGGTGGATACACTTTCGAAGACAAAGTATCCGCCTCCTTTCTCGTAAAGATGCTTTCGGGGGAGCCGCCACTGACCGCTGGTGATGGCGTAATCGAGACGATTCACTTTCAGAAGCGAGTTGATGGCTGGTTTCTTGACGACCTAGTGTTGAAACTTGGCACTGCACGCGGAGGCGCTTCCAGTGTTGGTATCTCCATAAAAAGCAACAACCAACTTACAGTGAATGGCTTTCCGGAAGAGTTTACGACTGCCGTGTGGGAGCAGCGGCTTCACGTGGAGAGCAATGTATTTGATGTCCGAAGTGACTATCTGGCACTTGCAACATCTACGGTTGAAATCGAAGTAACGACCGCGTGGAATAGTTTGGTACGAAAGGCACTTGATGCCGATTCAATGGCATTTGCAGACAGGATCGCTACTCCGCAATATGCGAATTTAGCTGAGCGCCAATTGTTTTTGAGCCTCCACTGTCCAGTGTCTTTGGGCAGTAGCTCCCCCGCAGATACTGCAGAGCTTCTAAAACGCCTTCGGCACTTTCAGTTCGACTTCGAGAATGTGCCGTCCGAAAGCGAAAACGCTCAGATTGGCAAATGTCGCGAACTGCTGAATGACGCGGACCTCTCTGTGGCAGAATCGCTTTGGACAAGTTTGAAGCAGACAGCCCGTGAACTCGCAACGAGCGGAGGCGATCTAACTCGCAAAGGGCTAGCTAGTCGCCTTCGGCCGCATTTCTCGCTCAAGGAATTTCCCGACTATGCTCCAGACTGGTTGCGAATTGCTGAAGACTTTGATGTTCGCACTTCGCTAGTCCGAGACAACCTTGGAGGCTCACTTTCGCTCGATCGAGACGAGCTTAAAAAGCTATCTCCAGATGACACGATAACAGTTCTCGTTGGTGCGAGTGGCTCCGGGAAAAGTGTCTTAGCAAAGCAATATGAATACTCCATGCGTGGCGGGAAGCACAGGATGTGGCTGAATGCAACCGATCTTAATTCGGCGCGGCCCAACACCCTTCTTAGTGAGCTTCGCTTGTCCTATAGCATACTGGAACTTGTCTCTGGAACCTTCGCAAAAGGTGGAACGATTGTTATTGACGGTGTTGAGCGGCTAAACGGTGCAGGGATTGACTCTCTCACGGCCGTACTCAAAGCGGCGCATATCGAGAGCGGAAACTCTACATGGCATTTCATATTCACCTGTGTGTTCGAGCGTTGGGATGTAGTGAGCCGAGCCATTCAGAAAAAGCTTGGCAAAGCACTTAGCGCGAAGGTGGTTTCAATCGAGTTCGACTTTGGAAAGCACCGAAGGGTAATCATTCAGGCCTTCCCAAATCTGACAGCACTCTTCCAGAGGCCCCAGCTATTACAACTGTTTAAGAACCTGAAGGTGCTGGATCTACTTGTAAGTAACGCCGCCCTTGTCTTGAACCCCAATACTTGGGTCGGAGAAACTGACTTTATAGATTGGTTTTGGGAACACGTAGTATCTCAGTCTGAGAATGGTCCAGCATGCTCTCGCTTCGCCCAAAAGCTTTCTCGTGAAGAGGCTGATCGATACCTGTCGCAGATTCCTGTGACAGAATGTGAAAGCGACGAATGCAGGCTAGCTCCGGAGCTTGAGGCGAATGGCGTTCTCTCAATCACTAAAGACCAATTTCAGTTCGCACATGACCTTTTGGGAGATTGGTCGCGTAGTCGCTTGATTGCAAGCCAGGCTACTCTCGCCACCTCCACAATTCACGCCAAGGCGGAGAATCCTCGCTGGCACAAAGCCATTCGACTTTACGGATTACGCTTGCTAGAAGACCGTGCGTTTGGGCTTGATACTTGGAGCCAGCTCCTTGACGAGCTTTCAGCAGGTGGAAAGTACACGATAGAGCAAGACCTGATTCTTGAATCAGTGATCTTTGCAGCTAATGCGGATGAGCGGCTCTCTCAAGTCTGGCCCATGCTTACGGCGGATATGGGGGCTCGGCTTACTCGCCTTCTCAGGCGGTTTCTTCACGTCGGGACGCTGCCCGACCCACTCTTTGTCGATGGATCTACAAGTGCTGCGGCCGCAGTGCTTCACCGCTACCCGTTTTGGCCACTTTGGGGTCCAGTTCTAATACTACTGCACAACAACCGAGCAGAGGCGATACCTCTTTCAGTCGATGAAGTAACGCAGATTGCAAGACTTTGGATTGAGAATTCCGCTGACGACTGGCCTCTCAGGGAGGAGGCAGCGGCGATACTGCTCGATGCTACTGCCTGGATGATCGAGCGAATGCGACTGAAGTCGTCATATTCCGACTTTGAGCACTCGGAGAAAGTGTTTTCTAGGCTATTAGTTGCTGCGTCAGTGAGACCTGACGAAGTGGACAAATTGGCTCTAAGTCTCTCGGAACGGTGCGACGAGTCGCCCTTTAGTTCAAATGCCTACAACGATGACGATTCTGAAGAAGATGACAGTTCTTCGGAAGATGCAAGCGCCATTTCGAAGCGCACCCTACATGACCCTTGGCCTCTTGGACCTCGCCGTAGGGTGAATCACCATGTTCAAAATGGCTTTCTTACTTTCAGCAATCCACTTAAAGAGTTGTTTCGCGAAAAGCCAGACGCGGCAATCGAAGTACTACTTGCTTTGCTTATTAAGGAGCCTCTCCCGGTTAGCCCCTACGGTGATAGCAGGCGATTTGGCGGGTACCATTTTAGTCTGGACTCGTCGCTCGACCGTGATTGGCGGCCCGGGATGTTCTTCCATGGCCCATTCCTAGACTTTCTTCGCATCAATCCAAAGAAGGGTATTGAGGCAATCGTGGCGCTCGTGAATTTCGCAACCGAAAGGTGGCGCGATGATCACTTAGATGAGGAGCCAGTGATACTTTCAGTTGCTGGTGAGGAGCGACCGTTCTTTGGATCTAACGAAGCGTACTTCTGGTATCGCGACTCAGTCTCTTCAGAGGGAGTGCTCTCATCAGCACTTATGGCACTTGAAAAGTGGCTCTATGACCAGCTGGACCAGGAGTTGCCCGTAGCGGAGGCGATTGACCAAGTCCTTGAGGCGGGGGCGAGTACAGCACTCTTAGGCGTACTCGCAGCACTTGGACGACGAAATCCATCGCTTCTCAAATCAGAGCTTCGCGCGATCTTGCCCGCCTGGGAGCTTTTGGCATGGGAGGAAAACTATCGTCTGCAGCAACTGGATTCGCTTCTAGGCATGACCATGATGCAGTGGGTGCGATGGGGAGAGAAGAGTTGGGAGATAGTTCAAAAGTGGCACGCACTGCCACATCGACAAGTGACTCTTTTGGACGTACTGCTTCGCCTCTTTGTAGGTGACCAGGAAATGCGGAAGTATCTGCGAGGAGTGCGAAGTAACTGGCAGGAACAGCTCGAGAGCCTTGAAGGCTCCCAATCAGCCATCTATCTAGAGAAGTTTGTCCGCGGGTTCGATGAAAACAATTGGCAAGAAACACGCACAGAATCAGGGGTGCGTATTGAGTATGTCGAACCAAGAGATCTGCAAGAACGCCTTGCTCCGGGGAGGGCGGCGAGCGAGACAAAGGTAGAACTACTTAGGTTTCCGTATGTATGCCGCACGATTATCGATGAACGTAAACAGTTAGAAGCTGACGAGCTTGAGGAGTTCTGGACATCTCTCCAGAAGCTTGCAGCGCAGGTGGCAACTGACGATGAACAAGCAAGCACGGTTGCAAGCGCCACCTTAGGCGGTGTCGCAGTACTAATGCTTCAACATAGAGATTGGCTATCGAATCAGCCAGACAGGGAGAAGTGGTGTTGGGACAAGGTGGAAAAAATCCTCACTAATCCGCCTCCCTGTCCTGCCTTTCACGTACCTGACTCCATAAGCAACTATCTTTGGAATAACTTCGCAGCACTACTCTTTCCAGTGCTGTTGTCGGAAGACCCCGATGCTACCGGAGTGCGGGCGTTCTGTGCAGACTTCGTGCTTGCGTACAACTACTCGGTGGTACAGGACCTGATGCAGTCGGCGTTTGAACATCGCTTTGCTTTAGGCGATGACTTCTACCGGTTGCAGCACTTGGTGTTGCTTTGGAGCGGAGTGCGAGAGATTCACATCGTTACTCATGGTGGAAATAGCGTCTGGGGAACACCAGACGTTCCGTTCGACATAGGCAGGCACTGCGATGGGCTTGTGGACCAGTTTGTCAATCGATCACTTTCAACTGAGCTAACTTCTCTCAGTGACGTTGCCACTTCGACAAATGCTCGCATTCTGGCAATGGTAAAGCAGCAGGCAAAGGTTCGATCCGAAAAAGACTGGGACGACGACGTAGAGCGATCGATCACAAAGCGCATCATGCGGTCCCGAGGATTCGATGCAGGGCTACTTCGTGCGGCCTTTAGTTGGCTTACAAGAATAGACGAAGAACCGGACATAGCGGCTCGTCAGAAGTGGACTCACTGTGTAGAGGACTTCCTAAGAGCGTTTCTTCGACCACTTGGAGGAACCCAAGAGGCAATCGATGACGAAGAGGACTACAGTTCTTTCTACAGCACGCCTACTGATTACGAGAGGTGGTTCTTTGAGGTCGTTGCAATCCTGATTCCAAAGCTTGAAGTCGATGAGCATCCAGAAAGGCTATGGCAACCAATCCTATCGTTTGGATTAGATCGAATGCATTGGGTCGATTCCTTCCTATCGCAATGGTTCCTCCGTGGCTCTCGCGTTCAAGGCGTCGAGGACTCCTTTTTTCGAGAATGGAAGAGAATGCTTGAATTTGCGATCGGAAGCGAAACTTGGCGAAAATCAAATGTCAGATCGCACCATCACAAGGAAGAACTTCAATTGCAGTTGCTTGGCATCAGTTTCGGAGAATTCCTGCTCAACGATGCCCGCTATTTGCCTTACGTAACGGCGATAAAGCCGCAGGTTGACTCATGGATTGATAGACTGCTGCCAAACCCTGAAGCTGCTTCGAACTATGCCCGATTCCTTACGTGCCAATCAGCGGCAAATCATCTTCGCGATGGAATGAAGCGGCTTGCAGATGCCTCGGCAAACTTCAAGGATTGGTATTGGCAGGATTTTTACCACTTGGACAGTAGCTTACTTCACCTGCTGGAGTATGACTGGAAGCAGAATTCAAGACTCATCAAGGAAGGCGGTGCCCCTAGGCAGCATTTCTCGACACTCCTAAAGCTCCTTGCCGACCGCCAAATCCCTGGGGCGCTGGAACTTCAGGATCGCATAGCACTATCTCATTAGATGCGAGTTGCTATCATTACCTGATTTCGGCGCCGCTGTCACCTCACCTCGGCCTTGGGTGACAAGGACTAGGAAAACAGTTCCTCTAGCCACTCAAGCCACATTCTCTGTCTTCGTGGAATTTTTGCTTTAAGATATCTTGGACTTGTGTGATGCCAATTTACCTACTCAGGACGAACCACCATGAGTTGCCTAGCAGGCCTCCGAACTTGCGTCGAATGTAAACTCCTGCACGGGTTGAGACGTAGGATCTACTCTTTTGTCCGGCTAGACAGTTAATTCCGTAATTACCAATTACGGCATCAATAATTAAGCGGATGATTTGTCTCAAGGAAACCCTTGCGGCACAAACCATCCAAAAAGCCGCCAAACCTTTGAGAGCAACCTGGGCGTGAGCCACTTCCCCAGGGAAGTCGCCCGGTGCACGGCTCCCAAAAGTTATCGCGATACAACCGCGTTAAGCCAAAGACGACCAAGTCTCTCGCGTAACGTCCGTTTGCACCTTACAACCAAGTAAGAAACCGCGTGGACCGCCGAAGCGGCCCAACGCGGGTGCGATCATTCTTGGACAGGCAATAAGCCCGTCGCCACTTTCGTCGTTGATTGTGCCGATTCGGCACCCAGGTGGTTACCGGCCACCTTCATCAAACGAGCCCGCACTGCCTTGCACGGAAAGTCGCCATTGGCGACCTCGAAGGGCCTTCGCCCTTCGCATCGCTCCGCCCGAGGGCAGACTTTCTACTTGTGGCACACTCCCACTCTTGCGAATTTCAAACACCTGGTTGACCACTTCAACGCGTGCCTACAACGCACGCATCGCAGCACCAGGCACCGGGAGCTTGTCCCCGGCCTCGCAAGAGCTTCCCTCTTTAGTCAGAGACATCGATCATAGAGTCACGTCGGTCAGCGGCACGTAGCCGCAGCTTCTCGAAGGTACGTGCCCGCCGCCAGGCGGGTCGCAGTTTCCAGCCGTCTTGAGAACGGCTGATTTCCCGGTACGAACATACAAGCTCCCGGTATCCCTCACTCGAAAAGTTGTCCCAGTTTGGCACCGTCTCTCTATCATCTTACGAGCAAGCCCTTACGGGCCTTTCATGGTTGAGCTATTTGCGACCGATCTTCACCGGATCCCGAGGCTGGTCTATCCCCGGTACTGCGTGTCACCACACAGCAACTCCCCACGCTCGCCAAGTTGCACCGTCCGCCAAAAGCGGAGTCAGGCCCCATGGACGGGATTTTCACCCGCTTTGTCCGTGACAGCCCACCTAAGGTGGGTTTGTCAGAGTCGCCCGCGCTCCAACAAAGCATCGGATAGAATGCCAGGATTACTCGTTCTCGTTCGTGTTTCTGCGTTACAAATGCAGCTTACACAAGAAAACGGATTACTCTGACAAGCCTCCGTCGAACCGGACAAGCCACTCGCGCGGCATCCGGCTCTACGGGCAGGTAGCGTGAAAGAAGCGACTCTTTCCCTTTAGCGTGGTTGGTAAGTCCACGTTTCCCAGGCGCTACCTCCTATCCAAGAAGTCGCGTTGCAACGTGTTGCAACAGCGATGGCTCTCTTATGCGTACATTTCAGTGAGGTGTGACTTTTTTCAAAACATAAGTCACACGGCTAGACTATCGCCTCATAATACGCAGAACTTCTTGGCACCTGGGCAATTGCTTCCGATAGTTCCAATATCGGAAAAGCATTGCTCGCTCTTGCAATAGGGATGCCACATCTTTTTAGGAGACAACACTATGGCACAACAAGCATGCAAACGATTTTGGGAAGGAACTGTAGGAATCGCTATCAAGCCACAGAAAAAACGGGGCGGTGGCTACTTTTGGACTTTTTCCTTTGTGCGGGCCTTTCGACGCAACCGTGAATCCCAGTGGGAGTATGCCCAGCACTATGGCCAGCAGCACGCCAAGGCGGTGGGACTCGTCATGACCAAGGCATTCCAGTTTATGGAGCAGACCGATCCGGCTCAGTTCCTGGAATCCGCCATGAAAAAATCCGAACAAGATACTCCATCGGACAAGGATCAGGACCAGGAAATAACACTCGATCGCGAACACTTGCCCGCTCAGCTTCGCTCGGCAGCCTAACTGGCTTTGTGTCTTTGACAATACGGTTCGGGTAGTCAGTTCTGGCTACCGGTCTCGCCACTTGCGATTTCGTTGGTGGCGGGACCGGTGGTGCATGAGCCTCAAGCGATGGTTTCTATCCACGCACTCTTTCCCAGTAGAAAGGAGAGCTCTTATGGTGAATTTGACCAAAGCAAGTCGAGAGTTGTTTAGCCGCACTCCCGACGAGCGGTTTGATTCGTTCGACGCCTTGCTCGACCACTGTCAGGAACGCAAGTTTCAGGCAATCGAGCATTGGCAACCTTCGCAAAGTATCCATATTGAACGTGACGCAGGTCAACTCGTCATGCGACTGGATCAAGCGGAGGATATCCAACTGTCTCTTTCGGATTGGAGTTTCTCGCAGCTTTGTCGGCTGTGCGAAGTCCACAAGGAGACAGTCAACAAGCTTACGACCGAAGCGGCAGAGTTCGTGTTTCGCGACACCCTGCCGAGTTCTCGTAAGCCCTTGCAAGTGTACGCCGCGCATGACACTGCCTTGGCAGTGCACAGCACGACGTACTCGCGTCTCTATGACGCCGAAGTGCTTCAGGCGGTACGCGAGGCCGCCCCCGATTTCACGCCACCTCCCCCAGGGATCGGTGGTGCCACGGGACTCTATGCCGGTGAACAGGACATGTTCGCCTTTGGCATTGACCCCGATGGCTGGGTGGAAATCGAGGGTGAAAACTTCGCCCCCGGCTTCTTTGTGTGGAACTCAGAAGTCGGCCGCCGTTCGCTCGGTGTTCAGACGTTTTGGTATCAGGAGATTTGCCAAAACCATATCGTCTGGGACGCGATCGAAGTGGTGGAGCTGAAGCGACGCCACATCGGAAACGTCCAGGAAGCCCTGGACGATGTTCGCGAGGTGATCTGCCAATTGGTGAAGAAACGCGACGAACGTCGCGATTCCTTTGCCAGTGGCATCCAACTCGCGATGCAAACCCCCTTCGGCGAAGATGCCGAAGAAGTCCGCAAGTTGCTTGGCAAGCAAGGCATCAGCTCCCGACTCGCGCAGAAGATCGTCGAGATTGTCGAGGAGAAGGCATCGTATTCGGTGTTTTCGATTGTGGACGCAATGACACGGATTGCCGGGCGTTATGAAAACGCCGGTGATCGACTAATTGTAGACCAGAAGGCAGGCTCGCTGTTGAGCCTGGCTGTCTAGGTCTTTTTTTGTTACCTACTTCAGTGCCCTCTGTGGCAAGAAAGGAGATGAGACGATGGCCGAAAATAATCGACCCGTTCATCAAGTAAGAATCGGACGTATCAAAGCCGCTGTGTTTGAGAATGGCGACAATGCTCCCAGCAAGGTCCAGTTCACCGCCCTCTACAAGGACGGAGACGAGTGGCGAGGTTCAAAGAGTTTTGCTCGCGAGGATTTGCCGCTCCTGATCAAGGTGGCGGACCAAGTCCATTCGTACTTGTACGAGCAGAACACGGACAATGGTTCTTCCGAGGCCTTCTAAAGGTTTCTTGAGGCCGCCCATGCACCACCGGCCTCCATTTTTTTCCCAGACTCTGAAGAGATGCAACAGCAAAACAGGCACATTGACAGTCAGGACCCTAAGCAAGTACAGCCCTCTTTGCTAGAAGTGGAGTCCACCGTTGACCTTGCCAAGGAAAGACTCCCCGCCATCGGTGCGATTGCACCGTGGTTTGGATCCGCCCGACTACTAGGACCCGCAGTCGGTAAACTACTGGCAGGCGCGAACTGGGTGGGAATTCCATTCGCGGGAAGTTTGGCAGAGATTCCCCACATTAGGGCGCGTACAATCGTTGTCAATGATCTACACAAAGGCGTCATAACACTCGCCCGGATTGTTTCCGATGAGAGGCTTGGACCCAAGCTGTATCGTCGACTCCGTCGCCACGCTCTTCATCCTGACGATCTTAGCGAAAGTCAAGGTATCTGCCGAGAGATGGAACAGCGAGTCGACGGCGATCAGCCACTGGATGAAGAAACGACCCTGCGCTGGGCTGAGCATATGTTCGTTGCCTCGTGGCTAGCGCGCAGTGGCTCAGCGGGCACCAAGACCGAATTTGACGCCAAGCTCGCACTTCGCTGGTCCGCAGGGGGTGGTGATTCAGCCGTTCGATTCCAAAATGCCATTCGCTCAATCAATGCCTGGCGTCGATCACTCAGGCTCGCGACTTTTTCCAGCATGGATGTATTTGAGTTTCTCGCAAAGTGCAAGGACCACCAGCAGCATGCCATCTACTGCGACCAACCGTTTCCAGGTGGACCAGGCGCCAAGTACAAATACCACTTCACCAAGGAACAGACTGAGAAGCTCAGCCAAGAGCTATTAAGATTTAACCATACACGCGTGGTATCGCGATTCTATGACCACCCCATCGTCCGCGATCTCTATCCCCGAACCTATTGGACCTGGCATCACTTCTCTGGCCGAAAGCAGACGAATGAGTCCGCTCCAGAAGTCTTGTTGGTGAGAAACTGGAGCAATACCTGATGGTGAGCATTGCTTCTGAGTCCGTGAAAGTTGAGAATGGAGGAGTGGATTGAGGTGTCAGTCTCACCGGATTTCCAAGGTATCATCATGCACAAGCCAGAATGGTTTGTAGCCTACTCGGATTGGCCAGGTAGATACTCTGTCGTCTCTTTGAAGCATCCGCGGTGGCTCTATATCTTCGACCACATCCAAAGAGAGGGCCATTGCCTGCTTGAATCTCGAGCGTTTCAATCCCTTGCCCTGGACTTTCCCTCGAAGCAAATCTACTCAGAAGGATTTGCAGACCAAGCCTACGCTGTCTTGCAGTCTGTTGTCAGTTGGTTTGAGCCGCTGCCAATCTGCAACGCACCCGAGTTCATTGCCCCGATTCCTCCCTGGCTCTTCGGTACCTCTCCTCAAACTTTTAGAGAACATAGCACGCTACTTGCACTCCGTATTTATCGAGAAGCCCATGAGATTGCCGTTCTCAGCTTCGACCAGGAGGGATTCCTCGAAGACGTGGAGGCCTCAAACGTCGACCTCGCAATAGAGGCCGAGGAAGCCTTTCAATTATGGACAGGCAGGCACCCCACCTTGGAAAGGTTTATGCCCTAAAGCGGAACCGGTTCTTGCCCTGCTCTGAGGATCTCTTGCCATAACCGCCAGAGTTTCTCTCACAAGCCCCGAAACATAACCTGGTGACAACTCTACTTTGAGCCTGCTAGGGTAATTCCGACTACCTAACACTTGAGGCAGATTGGCGGACTTCGCCGCTGCTCATTTTAAGTGGGATCAGGAATGAACTAACGGCGAAGACAAGTCAAAATAAGAAAGCAAGCCTCTGACTAAGCTGGAATGAAGGAACTAGCTGTTCCCTGGTGCGCAAACCAACGGTAACAGCAATCCCGACAAACAGTCAACGGTCAAACGACAACGTCGTGCAGGTTTTTTGCGGCCTGAGATCGGCTGTCTTCGCCCCTTTCAAGGGATAGAAACCATGTCACAAACTCGACTAGACAAGCGAAGCATTCGTTATCGACAATTCTCAGGTGGCTATGCCCAAGTACCCAAAGCTGAGCTACTGGCAGTCCTAGAGGGCTATCGCCGAGGCCATCTTCGTAGAAATGAAGTGCGCGTGTTCGCGGGGCGGCTAGAAAAGGCTGCGCTGCACCAGGACAGTAAAGTCTCGCTCTATCGCATCATCAACTGCCAGTCGCAAAGAAAGGGCAATCGTAGACTCTCCGAGGGTGAAATTCAAACGGCGGTTGAAAGGTTGGATTGTTTTTTGCCGGACATCATCAATACAATCGAAGCCACCTCAGATCGAAGGGAGCCACGGTCTCGACTCAAGCCGGTGGCGAGAAAAGTACTTCGTCACATCGCCCGGGGCGGCGCTACGACCGTTGAGGCACTCCTCTGCTTTACCTACTTCCTCCGTCGCATTCCCCAGCGAAAACCCATGCAGCGACTTTTGGAAAACGAGCATTATGCGCGATTCACCTACGCAGAGTTTCAGGGGTTGACTGGTGTCCATCGCGGGACCGCCTCCCGTATTCTCAACCGGCTCATTGATCGTGGTTATCTGAACACGCTAACCGTCTCCAAGCAGAATCAAAATCGATATGGCCAACTTTACATAGATGGTCCGATGCTATCCCTAGTCCGACCCCGTCAGACAACGGCTCGCCGAAAGCAGCAAGTTCGTCCACCTAGCCCAGTTGTGGATGCTGCAACCAAGGGGAAAAAATCAACACCCTCTCAATATTTGATCAACTCCCCCCTTCAGAAAAGATCAACGCTAATAAACACAAATCCCAAAACAGAAAACCAAGAAAGAAAAGGTTTAGTGTTAGGTCTTCGAGAAGGATACCTCAGCCGTCACGGCGACCCAGAACTGCAAAGGATTGCCTTGCGAGCCGCACAAATGGTAGAAAACGTGTTGGAGCAGGCTGCGTAGCGGATGCCGCTGCAACAATCTGTCAAAAAACGGCGAATTTTGCAGTTGCAGGGCTACAGCCGATTGGCTTGGACGAGTACGGCAGAGGCAGCTTGCTACAGGATGTTGCGTCGATGCGATGCAGCCACTTGGTTTGATCGAGAATCCAACATCGCCTCAAGCTTACGTCTCATTTCGAGTCTGTCCTCCCAGTATGAGACATGCTTGAGCGTTGGTGAGCTACTAACCAATCCGGATGTTCTTCATTACAAGCCTATCAGCGCTACAAATGCAGAGTAGCCAGATTAGGCACGCGGCTTGCTGGATACGTTTGCGGCGGGGAACACCCAACTAGGTGTCACGCGCCAGAGGCCACGTCCTCGGCGACCGTATTCGCCCAGACCACTGTTGCTATTTCAGGAACGGTTCGGTTCAGTCAAGGGAGATGCGACAATGGCTCAATTGAAACTGCTGTTTCAACACTGTGCAGCGCGCTTAAGCGCTCTTACCTCCTGGATTGCAAAGCGTCTCAACATTTCCAAGACACTGCAATACTTCTGGGTGATCTCTTTGGTGTGTGCTGCGGTGCTGGGATACGCATTCTGGTACCTCAGTGGCGATCCGCGCTACGCACCGTATACCATAAGTGACGATCCGTTACGATATAGCGGGCTTTGGAACGGAATCGCCCGTACTATTGCCTTTTGCTACTCTATCACCGCCTTGCTTTTCAGCGGTTGGTGTGCGAAACAGACGACGAATCTGTGGGCATGGTTAGGAATCGGAATTTGTTCCATAGCATCGATTGGAATTTCGCTATTCGCATTCATGCCGGACTCTGAATTGCTTGGCGGATTGACAGCACTGTTGCTCGGCCAAATCGTCTTCGCAGTTGCTACTCCGGCGCTCATCCTCGCTCGTCGGTACGACAGATTTCAGGAAGCCCAGCAGGTAGAAGGCCAGCAAGCTGTGGCGAACTACCTACAAAGTCTTGGGAATCCAAAGTGCTCGCACTGTGGACACCCACTCGACAATGTATTGACCATCAAATCCGGGCCGCCGCTATGTATGAAGTGCTTATACCTCTTTGCTACGGGAAAGGTCTCAACGAAATGATCTGGAAGGAGATTTCATAATCGGACTCTGCCGTAGTCGATTCGGCCTCCGTCGTATCGAGTCGGCGTGAAATCCTCGCCGCTTCGGGCCACGCTCCATTCGTTGTAGCGTGGCTCACCGGTCGTCCTGCTACCCACTCGTTACTTAGGCTTTTTTCTTTGCTTTCGAACAATATTGCTAGAACTTCGCCCGGCATCATTCGCAAGGTGAGCCTTGCCCGTCAAAAGCGCCTTTCGGACCCACTCAATTAGCTTTCGCTGCTCTGGGGCAACCGGCCGCATGTAAACGTCCGCAATCGTGCTCGTCGCCGTGTGTCCAAGCCATCGCCGCATGTCAGCGAGCGAGCAGCCGGGGCGCGATCCAAATTCAGTCGCGCCCAAGTGTCGTAGAATGTAAAAGCCGCTAAGCGATTCTTTTGATTCCTTAAGCTCCTCGCGAAGCCTCTCCCACCAGAGCCGAATGGCGTCACAGCGATTGCCGTGCACAAGCGGCTGCCCCCGGCGGGTGACAAACAGCAGCTCCCCGTCAGGCCGTGGAGTTTCTTTCAAGTACGCAGAAATCGCCTTCCAAACCATAGGTGGCGTTTCGCCATAGCGCTCAATCTGAGTCTTGCCGCGTCGCAAATCGTAGCCTTCCCGATCAATCTGCCCGGCGCGGATAGCCGAAATATCGGATTGACCAAAGCCAAGTCCGATTCCAATCCATACAATAGCCTGCTCCCGCTTGTCAGAGGCGCGAAGGATGGCTTTTAGCTGGTCGAGCGTCGGAAGTGAGCGAGTCTTGGCCGCCTTCCCGCGAATGACGTCACGTGAATCCCAATTCCATGAGAGGGTCTGACCGTTATGCTCCGGACGGCCAGCCCGGTCGATGATGTCTTTGACCACACTCATTTGCTTGATGACGTGCTTGGCTGAGGTGCCGTTTGCGGCCGTCAACCGATTAAAGGCCTCGACATCGTGCATGGTCAAATCGGCGATCGTGAGGCGAGTAACGGCGTCTTTGCCGTAACGCTCATTTAGGAATTGCAGAAATTGCCTGATAGCGTGCTTTCGCGTCTCTAAGTGTTGCCTCGAAATGGTCCCTTTGCGGCGAGGTTCTCCGTCTTTTCGACAGCGTTGCTCATCGAAACGGATAACGCTAGAGGAAACCAGTAAGAAGCTTCCGGGCAAAGCCTTAAGCTTTGCTACGGTGGAATCAGAAGTCAGGTCCGGTGCCGATTCCTTCTTCTTCGGAGCGGGCACCTGGCCGCTCAAAAACTCAACGAGCCACTGTTGATACCGCGTTGACGCTTCATCGCGAGAGACGTTTCCGAAGCGGTACTTCTTGGGCGTACCCGTCTTTGGGTCGCGATACGAAACGTGCCAGCCAATGTTTCGGCAGTTCGTGAACTTGAGCTTCGGGATGCGCTTCTTCTTGCGCTTGTACTTGGCGGCCGCCATGACTGTCTCGCACTACCACGCAGCAGAAATAAAGAGAGTTCGCCTGCGAAACAATTGTAGTGCAAGAGGGGCGAGAAAAGTAGTGCAGCGAGCAGAATGTGCCGTTTTCTTCGGGATTTACGAGGCTCTTTCGGCGTCCCGAACGCAGCGCTCTAGCCAAGCTGAGCTACAGCCCGATGGGCGGCCTCTGTGGGCCGTCTGCAAGCTCATGAGTGTATCAAAGCAGCTTGTGGGTCACAAGAACCGCTCCCTACCAGGGAACTTAGTCTCGCGGAAAACCCCCTAGTGCTCTTCCCGATTGCGAATCGTCAGGTAGGATTGAGCTTAGTTGTTTTCAGTTCTAACCCACTTGTCGGTGCGAATCTTTGTACGCCTACCTCACCATTCAAACAGGCAATCAGGCTGGCACCAACTACACGTTGGATCCTGGCACTAAAATGCTTTTGGGGCGTGGGACCGATTGCCACATCTCGGTGCCTGACCCACTCTGTTCGCGAGTGCATGCTGTCATCAACTATGAAGACGATCGTTGGGTGGTGAGGGATCATGGCAGTCGCAATGGCACACTTGTCAACGGCCAAAAAGTGGAAGAAGCCACCTTGGGAGATGGCCATCAAGTGCAGATCGGTTCTTATGCCTTTGAGTTTCATCTCTCCGACCAGCCTGCTACAGCTGAAAACGATGAGTTGAGCCAAACACAGACTATTGTGCAAGACAAACCGATCGCAGTGCATCAGACCAACCAAGAAGTGCTTGCCGCTTTACCAACTCCGGAGCAGGTCCAAGAGTTGGTCTTGCTCTATCAGTTGAGTATCCATCTCTTAGGCTGCGAAGAACCCGATGAAGTGGTTCGCATTGCCTTGGAATTACTCCGCGAGCGTACGAAAGCGGCGGTGGTTGGCTATCTGTGGGTTGATGATGAGGATCAACTCAAGCCCAAGATGGTGATTCCTAAAGACGGGGCTGATTGTGTCCGACTGAGCAAATCGCTGACGGAACTCGTCTTGCGACAGGGGCATGCCGTCTGGGTGGCAAATCAATCGGCCGGGGATTCTCCTAAGAGCAGTGTCACTTTTGCGGATGCGGTCTGCGCCCCTTTAGTCCGCAAGCAAGCCAATGGAGACCGTCGCACTTTAGGTGCGATTCATGTCTATCTGCGCGATGGTAGATTCCGTCAATCGGATTTCGATTTTGTTATCGCGGTTGCCAATCTTTTGGCAATTTCCCTGGTGCGAGCCCGGTCTCAGGCCAGTATGCGGAGCGATTATCAACACCTGGTGAGTACTTCTCCGGGATATGACGAGCTTGTCGGCGAGAGCCGTGCCATGCAGGAGTTACGGACCAAGATCGAGCGTGTGGCAGCCGCGTCTGGTTGTGTACTTATTCGGGGAGAGAGCGGATCAGGGAAAGAACTGGTCGCGCGCGCAATCCATCGCTCCAGTCATCGAGCAGATCGTCCTATGATGTCAGTCAATTGCGCCGCAATTCCTGAGGAGTTAATGGAGAGTCAGCTCTTTGGTCATCAGGCCGGCGCATTCACGGGAGCTGACCGCGATCACATAGGCTTTTTCGAGCAATGCGACTTGGGCACGTTGTTCCTCGACGAAATTGGCGAAATGTCGTTGGAGGGACAGGCCAAGCTGCTTCGCATCCTGGAGGGGCATCCGTTTTTGCCCGTCGGTTCGAATCAGGAGGTGCAGGTCGATGTGCGCGTAATTGCTGCTACAAACCAGGATTTAAAAGCCTATGTAAGGGAGAAGCGATTCCGCGAGGACTTGTATTATCGTTTAAGCGTTTTTGAATTGCTGATACCTCCGCTACGAGATAGAGATGGCGATATCGGGCTGTTGATCGATTTCTTTCTCGACCACTATCGTAAGCAACGGGGGCGACCACAACTGAAACTTAATGAAGATTCCCGCGATCGTCTCTTGGAGTATCGCTGGCCCGGCAATGTCAGGCAACTTCGAAATGTGATCGACAGTGCTGTCGTGTTGGCAGATGACGATGGCATTCGTCCCCGTGATCTGGGCCTGCACGACGTGGGAGACCAGGAACTCGATACGCTGGAAATCGATCGCTGGGAACGCAAATTGATCGTCGAAGCATTAAAACGCACAGATGGCAATGTCCCGGAGGCTGCAAAGCTGCTCAATATCGGACGGGCGACACTGTATCGTAAGATTGAGCTTTACAATATCCAGCGCTAGTCGACCGTCGCCATCGAAAGAGGATTCATGTCGCACACAACTGCCGAAGAGCGTCGTCGTCTTGAGCGGCTGAACCGTCCACAACTTGCGAAATACCAGTTAGCTCGGTTGAATCAACTGCTCGCCGCGATAGTTCCTCAAAACTCCTTTTACGCCGAGAAGCTAGCCGACATGCCTCGGCAACTTGAGTCTCTAGAGCAACTAGCTGAATTGCCGCTGACTACCAAAGAGGAACTCTCCGAGAATTCAGATCTTCCAGCAAATCTGACCTGGCCAATGGAGCGCTATGTACGTTATCACCAAACTTCTGGCACGCGCGGTCGGCCTCTTGCGGTGCTCGACACCCAGGAAGATTGGCAGTGGTGGGTTGATTGCTGGCAATATGTATTGGACTCGGCGAAGGTTTCAGAAAGGGATCGAGCCCTGTTGGCATTTTCTTTTGGTCCTTTTATCGGGTTCTGGAGCGCACATGATGCACTTGTTGACCGCAGAACGCTTGTGATTCCGGGGGGCGGAACGAGCAGTGTGGGACGCTTGGAACTGATTGGGCGGACCGGCGCGACCGCACTTTTCTGTACTCCGACATATGCCTTGCATCTGGCCGAAGTGGCAGCCGAAAACAAAATTGATCTGGCGTCAAGTTCTCAGGTCCGTAAGATCATCGTCGCCGGCGAGCCGGGGGGATCAATACCTGCGACTCGTTCTCGGATTGAATCAGCCTGGCGAGCACGAGTCACAGACCATAGCGGTGCCAGTGAAGTTGGTCCCTGGGGATTCGGCGATGCGTCCGGCACGGGATTACATGTGCTGGAAAGCGAATTCGTGGCTGAGTTTATCTCAGTTGAAACCGGCAAGAGTGCCGAGCAAGGGGAGTTAGCTCACCTGGTTTTGACCCCGCTGGGAAGATTTGGCATGCCCGTGATTCGCTATCAGACAGGCGATCTCGTGCGCCCCACTTGGCCGACCGAGGGAGAGAATCATTTCGTGCTGCTCGAGGGTGGCGTGCTCGGTCGGGCCGATGACATGTTTGTCGTTCGTGGGGTGAATATCTTCCCGAGTTCAATCGAAGAGATTTTGCTTGGCTTTCCTGAAGTGGTCGAGTACCGTTTCACACTCCGCAAACAAGGCGAGCTGGACGAAATGCTCCTTGACGTGGAAGACCAACTAGAACAACCCGCGCGAATCGCGGAAGAACTGAACCTGCGGCTAGGATTGAAAGTGGAAGTTCGCCAGGCGGCTCCTCATTCTCTGCCTCGAAACGAAGGTAAAGGACAACGATTCATAGACTTGCGAGGAGGTGTCGATGATTGCCCAACCGACTGAATTGAAACTACTCAATTCTGACACCCTGCAAATTTCCTGGAGCGATGGGCTGGTGAGCCGCATTACGATCGCGGAGCTTCGGGAGAATTGTCCCTGCGCCACTTGCATCGAAAAGCGGAGCAAGCCACAACCGGCTACGCTGTTGCCGATTCTCAAGCCGGAAGAGACCCAGCCGTTAGCAATTGCCAAGATGGAGCCGCAGGGACGCTATGCTTACGCCATCGATTTCAGTGATGGCCACAACACGGGGCTATTCACTCTGGATTTATTGCGCGAGTTGGGGGAGGTCCAAGAATAGCAAACTATTCTGGCGCGCCCGTTCCGAGAGGGAGGTTCGGCAGCCCTGAGACACCCTCTTCCGTCTCGTCATCCGCGGATTCGTCCTCGCTCTTCTCTTGCTTTTTGACGACTTTATCTAAACCGACGTGGATTTTTTCATAAACGTCGTTGGAGATGACGTAGTACCAGTCTCCAAATCGCTGGTTGAGTTCCGCCACACGTTCCTTGCCTTTCTCGATCTTCTCCTGGTATTCGTCGAGCTTGCGCTGGTTCTCTTGTTCGATGGACTTGCGCTTCGCGATTATCTCTGCGAGTTCATCGGAATCGGCTTGATCGTCGGAATTGGGTTCTTCGGTTTCGGAAGTCTGGGAATCGGTGTTATCGGACTCAGAATTGTCGAGGTCGGCATTTTCAGATTCCGTGGTCTCGGGATCTGTATCCTCGGAATCCACGGCTGCTGAAGCAGCCTCGCCGTCGGTGGGTCCGTTTTCAGGAGCTTGTTCTTCTGAATTTTCTACTGTTGACTCCGCAGGTTCTGCAGATGCCGAGTCTTCGCTGGCTTTATCTTCTGTAGTCTGATCTTCAGATTCTTCCGGAAGGGCGGGAAGCTCTTCCAACTCGGGTTTCTCGATCATGTTTTCGTTGAACTGAGCCATGACAAACAGGTAGCGATGAATATTGTCTCCCTTAGGTGCTTCGCCATCGGCACTTTCAGCAGGCTTACTCTCTCCTGACTCGGTTTCCATTTGCAAATTGCCAAAACGGAGGACATATTCGACACCATCCTGCAAAGAGCATTTAACCTCGCCCTCGGTTGATAGAATGTCCGACTCTTTGTTCGGCCCAATGGCCACGGGAGCAAAACCGCGCATCATCAGACTGCGTACTCCTGCGTCGTCCTTCAGAAAATCTTCACCCGCTTTCAGATCGGCACTCAGCCCAGCCGGTTTGCGCTCCACGTCCACGATCAAGAGATCGTCCAACGCATCGGCAAGGCCCTTGAGGGCATCTTGATTCAGCTCTTCATCTTCGGCCAACTGGTAGTCAACGAACTGTTTGCTACCTTTGTCAAATTTGGTGAGCGACTCCGCTTCCCAAGTGGAGGAATCATTATCATAAGTCAGCGTCATTTCCGCCCGACGATCCCAATCCATTTGGATTCCCGACAAGGAAAGCATCATTTCGGCGGAGTAATCTTTGATGACCAATTTACGAATGTCGAATGAATTGATTTTCAGCAGATCATCTTCGATCCAGTCTTCGAATTGGGTCGTAAGTTTTTCTGGGTCGAGCTTTACAACGTACACAACGTCCTGATTCGCGCGGCGGACAAAATACTGGTCCTCGGCGTCTTTCACGGGATTACCGACGATCATGTCCGTGAGCACGTCGTTATTGTTATCAGACATCACGACTCGGATGCCGACTCCTTCGGCACGAGAATCGAGATCCGAGGAAGTGGGATCGACGACCCCCAAGGCGGCGTGTTGGCTGGCGTCGGATGCCGCAATGCGGAGCACCTCGCGATCGATCAAACAGGTAGCAGCCTCGGCCATCTGGCGGGTGGCATCTGCTGGATAACCTTGCTTAGAGGGTATCGTCCATAGCCCATTGTCCTCAGCGACTTCAAATTCGCTTTTGGAGGCAGTTTCAGGATTAAACTTAACGATCTTGAGACGCTTGGGAGCATCAATATCGAAATCGTTGAGCCTCTCTCCAACGAGTGATTCCACATCAAAGGTATCTTCTCGTGGAGCCACTACAAAAGCAGCCAAGATCGCCAGGACACCAGCGGTCACAAATGCCAGAGTTTTTGCCGTTTCAGTCATGTTGGTTTTTTTCTTAATTGATCGAATGACCGCGGGCTACTGCCAGCGACTGTTACTTGTCTTTCTAACTATCTCAATCTTGTTTTTGCAATTCCCTCTTGTTCTGCGCCGCGGCGGCGGAAGAAGACGTATAAGGCTACCAAAAGCGGCGGAATCGGCGGTATGAGAATCGCATAAAGTTTGTAAAGATCCTGAACCCCGCGAACTTCCTGCTCAGTAGCATAGCTGATTTGCTTAAGCTTGCGACTGCGACGCGACTCGATGGATTTCATTTGGGCCTCAAGGCGTTCTTGCTCACGGAGGCGGACCACTTCCTTGCGTTGTTCTCGAGCAGTAGGACTCAAACCTTCGATCTTGTCCACTGCGGCAAGCTTCTCTTCAAACCGCTTCTGGGCCTCGTCGATTTCCTTTTGGATTTCGGCTACAAATTCTTCTTGCTCTTGGAGCGATTCGTCGCGATATTTTTGAGTCGCTTCGTCTACCTTGGCAAGAGTGCGATGCTCGCGCGTCTTTTTGCGGATGCCAATAAAGCGGTCGTCGCCAGCCAGGGCGTCGATGATATTGAGGATGAATGTCACGTTTTGCGTGGCTGGCAGAATTTCGCCGTCGCCACTCTGGCGGATGTAGAAAAAGTCGGGAATCATCCAGTCAATGTCTGTGACGATAACGGCATTGATCTCACGCTCCTTGATTTCGGTCGTGTCGATGTCGTCTTCTTCTTTATCGCCTACATCATTATCACCTTTTTCATCGGCCGTTGAACCGGCCTCGTCGGCGTTGGACTCATCGTCCTTGGGAGCGATGACACCGGCCAGTTCCAGATCGTCGTCTGTGAGTTTGCCGAAGACATGGGTCGCCAGGATGTAAGAATTCTTGGTGAGTTGTCGGCTGAATACTTGCGAATTCTGGGCGCGGCGTCTGACGGCCAGGGCGTCGACTGTGCCTGCGTTGCCGCTACCAGTCACGGCCAATTGCTCGAAATTGAGCTTCGAGCCTTCCGCCTTGGTGATTGAGCCCGGATAGATCAGTAGCAACTGATTAAGCCCGGAAGAAATAATGTTTTCACTGTTGAAGGGTTCTTGGGCTCCGTTGCCCTCATCAATGAAAATCCATTGGGGATCTGCGTAAGCCTTCACAGTTTGGTCGGGAGCATAGTCTTGCCAGATCACTTCCATCGGGTCGACGTTTACCCCCAACAACCGCCAAAGTTGCTCGATGTCCCCCTTGGGAAGTGGCTGACCGCCACCAAACATTCCCATCATCCCCGGCTGTTGCTTCGGTTCGGCGGTGCCGGCGATATCCTGGGGAAAGAAATGGGGATGGGGGTCTTCAAGAATTGCGGTGGGGATGCCACTACGAACGGCGTCGACCAGATGGTCCATTTCCTCGGGACCTAGCATCGAAGGCTGAATCACTAGTAGCACGTCGTAGTTGCCCTTGAGTGGTTGGGCAAGATCGATCGCCCGGTCGTCTACGTCGTATTGTTTGCGGAGTTCGGTAATTAAGGGCCATTCCTGCGAGCGATCGCCGCCCGGATTGAGAAACGGAATACCTGTATCAACAATGCCTACCTTGAGCATCTTCTCCTGAGTCACGGTCGCAATCGAACGCACAAGTTCGTACTCTACCGGGACCCCTTTGTCCATAAAAGGGATCACCACTTTGCCCAAACCAGACGTGACTGCTGCACCGAGGAAAAAAGATTCTTGCGATCGTTCGCGTCCGCTGGTGATGACCACGTCGCGGGGTGTGATGCCGTATGTCTGCTCGGCAAGGACTGCCTCGGGTCCGTAGTTTTCGATTTCGTGGAGAGTGACCTGTACTTTGTCTCCGCTGAGCGCTTCGAGCTCGGAGAGCGTGGTGAGTAAGTTGAGCTTGGTCGAGGCATACTCAGCGGGCACCTGTGGGCTCACGTAAGCATCGATCTTGATAGTGTTTGCCGACGGATCATTCTTGATCTTTTCCAGTAGGGCAACGGTGTCGGATGAAAGCGAACTGAGTTTCGCACTGCTGACATCCGCCCGGAGAAAGTTCCGATTGTTGGCCAACTGTGTTAGACCAATGGCAATGGCCAATAAGGCGATTGCCCGTACGGCATAATGAGCGATCAGCGAACTGCCTTCCTCTTGAGAACTCCAGTGCCGCCTGCCAATTAGCACCATGCTGATGTAAATCATCACGACCGCGAGCATGATAAAATAGGTGGCTCCACCTAGGCTGATGACTCCGCGCTCAAAATCTTTGAATCGTTCTAACGCACCCCACTGCCTCACAGTTTGGGCATAAGCAGGATTCTTAATGAACCAGTCCGCCACGCCAAACAACGCCAGCGGCATGTTGAACAATGTGCCGAGGATAAAACCTACAGTGAGATTCTGGGTTAAAAACGAGGCGACCATGCCGATGGCGATCATGGCCAATCCAATAAACCAGTAGCCTACATACGTGCTGATGAAGAGTCCCCCATCGGGATCTCCCAGGCCCCACTTGAAGACCAGAAATATTGAAAATGCGGAGAACAGCAGCGAAACGGTGAAGATTGCCACACCCGCCAGGTACTTTCCCAGGACCACGTCAAAATCGCTGGCTGGGGAAGTGAGTAGCAATTCGTCGGTCCCTTGCCGACGCTCTTCCGCCCAGATGCTCATTGTGATCGCTGGAATGAACACCAGCATTATAAACGGCAGCCAACGGCTAAGTTGGTCGAGGTTGGCCAGATTGCTGGAGAAGAACTCAGGAGGCCAAAAAGTTGCTAGTGAGCTCAACACCACGAAGACGCAGATAAAAACGTATCCCGTTGGGTTGGAAAAGTAGCTCACAAAATCGCGTTTGAAAATCGATTTCAACACGTTCCAATTCATAGCGATCAAATCCTGTACGTTCGGTCACGAAGGAAAAATGCAAATTATTCCGCGGGGAGCTATCCGTTAACGGTCAAAGCAGCGAAGCGCGCGTCGAGGTTATGGTCTTCTTGGGCTAGTTCCTGTGGGGTGCCGTCAAACACGAGTCGGCCTTCGTTGATAAACACGACTCGGTTACACATGGCTTCAACTTCTTGGAGAATATGCGTGGATAGCAGGATCGTCTTTGTTTTGCCAAGCTCACGAATCATTTTACGGACCTCACGTATCTGGTTAGGATCGAGTCCCGCGGTCGGTTCGTCGAGGATCAACACTTCGGGGTCATGCAGCAGGGCTTGAGCCATGCCAACTCTCTGGCGATAACCTTTGGAGAGCTTGCCGATCGGTTTGCCGATCACGGCAGCAAGATTGCACGTCTTAACGACCGAGTTGATTCGTTCATCCAGTTTTGTTTGACTCATCCCACGCAAGTTGCCGAAAAAAGTCAGTAAGCTGCGCGGCGTCATGTCGGGATAAAGAGGGCCGTTTTCTGGCAAATAGCCCAGTCGCTCGGCTCCCTTCAATCGCTCAGAAGCCATATTAAAGCCAGCCACTCGAGCAGTCCCTTCTGATGGGGCCAGGTAACCGGTAAGGAGTTTCATGGTGGTGCTCTTACCGGCACCATTGGGACCCAGAAACGCTGCAACTTCTCCTTTGTTGATGGCAAAGGAGACATCCCGGGCAGCCGCAAAGCTCCCATAAAACTTCGACAGCCCGATGGCTTCGATCATTGGCTCAGAAGTACTCAGCGGCACCTCTGACGGATTGGTCATGGTTTGGCTCATCAAGTTCTCACTGTCAGAGTTGAGGTCAGTAAATACGATTCAACACGAACTTCAACATCACGGAGGCCTCCTTCGCCAGGCTGAACAAGAGGCGAAAGAGGTAGAGGTAGCCGAGGTGGGATTCGACCCTCTTAGGAGGTAGGTATCCGCCATTGGGTTAACTTGCAGCAGTCGCTCCCGCCGCAGGTAATCGTAAGAGGTTAACCCGTATTGCGGGGATTTGTCTAGTCCGCACCTCCTTTAGATCGCTACGACCGGGGCTAGAGGGGGGTTCGCTCGTGCATGGGAAAAACTTGAAAAACAGGGAGTTTCTCACATTTATGCCCCGGCAAGCTGTTCCAAGGCATCACACGAAGCACTCATCGCAGCGGGGGTATCAAACTCGCCTGCCCAATAGGAGCATTTTTCTCGGACACGGGGATTACCGAGCAGCTGGCCCAACCTGTCAGCCAGATTCGACCCAGTGAAGCGATTGGGGCGAAGAATGTCAGCGACCCCCAAGTTCTTGAGCCTCAAGGCGTTGTCCAATTGGTCGTAGGCCATTGGCATGACGATCTGGGGCAATCCCGCCGCCAGACCTTGGCTACTGGTGCCAATCCCACCGTGGTGCACCAGTGCGGAGCAGTGCGGAAGGAGACTGCTCATGGGCACGAAATGACAGTGTTTGATCGACGCTGGCAACTCGGCGGGGAGTTGATCGGGGTATTTCGTGAGGAGAATTCCCCGGCGATTGAGTCGTTGGCACGCTTCCACAGCCGCCGCAAAAATCTTATCCCCAGCCGTCATGGCCGACCCGGGGGCAAACACGATCGGAGGATCGCCCGTTTGCAGGAATTGCTGGACATCTGTCGACAGCGATTGCTGGCTTGACTGATCCCACAGTGGAAACCCTGTGAGTCGAGTCTGAGGTGGCCAGTCGGGTTGTGGTGGTGCGAACCAATCTGGAAATAATCCCAACACCAATTGCGGCGAGAAGTACCACTTGTGCATGATCCGCTTTACCGGCGCGAGTCCCAATTCGCTGCGCAACGAATTGATCTCCGTAGCTACTAGGTGGTCTATCATTTTGTCGGCCAGCCAGAACTGAAATCGACGCAGGAACCCAGGGATCCAACGCTGCATGAGCATCCCAAACATCTGGGGTGTTTGATGAAAGCTCCTCAGTGCGATTGGTGCGAAATGGACACTCGCTAGTGGCGTGTTGTGCTTCTCCTGATAAATACGGCTGGCCAGATCCAGACAGTGAGCAACCAAGATGGTTTCACCTTGTTCTACATTCGCGGAAATCGTGTCATAAAGATCCCTCAAGCTATCAGCGAAACTCGTCCGCACGACCAGCAGGGGGCCTCGCAAAGGATGCCACAAATCGGGATGATGAGCCAACTCGTCGTACTCGGCAGCTGTCCCAATAGGCACGAACTCGATACCCGCGCACTCGACGACCCGTTGGAAGTGAGGGTTTGTAACAAGCGATACTTGGTGACCGCGACTGCGCAGCACTGATCCAAGAGCGACCATTGGAAACACGTCGCCATAACTTCCCAGGGCTGTGATCAGAAATCGCATTTGACTCTTACTCTCGATTCAAATTCTCGCAAACCACGTAATCCAATGGGGAATAATCTAAGATATTAGCCGCAGATTGACACTGATGGCCACGGATTTAATTCCGTCTTTTGACTTATCAGTGTTTCGTCCGTGTTCATCCGTGGCTAAAATTTCAACAGATTAACCAACACTGGAGTCTTGCCGGACGATACGAAAATTCTTTCGGAACAGAACCTATGGCTGACTCAACTACCCCTGACGACGACGAATTCGAACTCGAAGAGGTCGATCCGGAGATACTGGAACTTGGTCGACGCCGTGCGGCACGGCAAGTTCGCGAGACCGAGACGCGGGCAGCGCAGCAGGAACTTTACGAACAACCGGCCGCGAGCGATCCGTTCACACTTTCCGATTTCAGCGATTTCCGCTTTTCCACTCGTCACCTGTTGATTGCCACGGCCGTGCTGTCGATTGTGATGGCAATGATGAAGATCATCGGCGAATGCAACGGTTTGTTTTTCACGGGTTTGGCTGCACTGGGCGGAGGTTGGTGGTGGGTATTGCGAAAAGAACACCAGGCAGCTTTGGAACGCCGCAGACGCCTGGAAGAGGTCGCCGCACGTTTGGCCGCAGAGACAAATGAAGATGGTGAGCCGATCACAGCGCCAGTGCGTTCTGGATCATCAACGTTTGAATCAGCCAAGGATATTTCCGAAAATCCCGCACTGAGTTTTTCGTTCTCGATCAAGCAGATCATGATCGTGATGGCTGTGGCTTCATTGATCCTGACCATCGCAACGTTGATGGGTCCCGATCAGGCCGCACTCCTGCTGGGAACCATTGCGGTCATTGGCTTGGTGATTCAAATCATGGGCGTCGAGCTACCAGGTATCATCGTGTTCGGCTGGTGGATTTTGTTGGTGCTTTATCTCGTGATGAGCGTCTGGGCAATTTTCTTCGCTACGCCGAATGTGATACCGTGAATGCCATAGCTCTTAGCCGCACCACCACGTGGTCCGGGAGCCATGCAGGCGCATCAGGCGCGTTGGCGAAGATGGCAGGCTGCAACTCCAGCGGTAACAGCGTGCTAATCTATTTCAGTTGCCTGGATTGTGCGAATGAAGAATCACGCATCGAACAAGCGGGCGGTAAAATTCATCGCCCCAAGATGTCGATCGGCCCATACGGTTTTATCACCTTGTTAGTAGACACCGAGGGCAACATGTTCGGGTTGCACTCGCGCGAATAATAAACTTTGAATCTTGCAAATTGGGCAATTTATTACGAGTATTTGGAATTGCTGTAGGATATACTTAGCCTAAGTTCGTGTGATTTCCAGTGTAGCGCTTCCGTTATGGGTTGTAATCAAGTATGAGGAATCTACTAGAAGTGGTTTTAAAATTGGATTTCAGCTTTTGTGAGCCGTAGGCGCTGGTCTCGGGTGACTCCAATTCCAAGACCAAACGTAGGTTCGCTCGATGCTAGCGCATTCGGCTCACAAGTTTGAAACCGATTCTAGATTCTTGTAATAGAAACATGCTGTAGTAGCGAACGATGTCTTTCTCGGGGAGTAATCTCATGAAGAAATTTGCAAATCAGGAACTGGCTTCTGGCGTGGTGTTCTTTACGTTTTGCGGCTGGCTTATCATCGACGCTGTACTTTCGACTCCGAAAGCGCCGTCACTGTGGCCACTCATCCCTATGTTTTTAGCGACCGTTTGGTTCGTCGCAATAGAACACATAAGATCGCGTACTAATAGCCGATGAGTACCAAACTCCAGGGGATGACTTATAACCTATCAGGCGTTAGGGCATTTCATGCTCTTTGTGGCGTTTTTTTCTGAAATCCCGACATTTAATTCACTCATCTAACACAGCATTTCGATGGAACACAAATCTTAACTTTGGGCTCATAGCTCAAGGTTCAGCCATGAAGAGAATCTTAAAAAGTGCTCAGCCATTAATTTTTTGGATGCTTTCCTCCGCATTCCTTGCCACACCTGCGCTGGCTCAAGTCTCTATCATCGAGCAAGAAGCTCCCGTTACGGCCCGCGCCTCCTATCCCCACGCTCTGGAGCCAATCGGCTCGGTACGTGAAATCTACTCAGGCACACTTTCGCCCGAGATGGCGGTCAATACGTTTCGCAATATTGATCGGCTGTTTGCCACGCGCACGGTGCCGAGGTCGCTGACGCCGATGCCATTGCCCCCCGCGGGGGAGCCACTGGTGAATGTGAGTTTCCAAGCAGATGGCAAAGCATACGATCTGATCGACTACGTCTCTCTCAACAAGATCTCTGCACTGTTGGTACTGAAGGAAGGGAGGATTAAGCTGGAACTGTTTCGCTTTGGAAACTCTCCACGGACCCGCTGGATGTCGATGTCGGTGGCCAAGTCGATTACCTCCACGCTTGTCGGGGCGGCACTCAAGGAAGGGTACATCGAGAGTCTCTCCGACGACGTGACCGAATACGTCCCGGCGCTGGCAGGGAGCGCGTACGACGGGGTCACTATCCGCGACGTGCTGATGATGTCCTCAGGGGTCGGCTGGAGTGAAGAGTATACGAATCCGGAGTCCGATCGCCGGCGGCTCCTCGAAGCGCAGATCTCTCAGGAAGCTGGCTCAGCAATGGATCTGATGATAAGTCTCCCGCGCGTGGCGGAGCCCGGCACCGTTAATAACTACAACACGGGCGAAACCCAGGTGGTGGCCGAAGTGCTGCGGGGGGCAATTGATAGGCCACTGGCGACGTATCTCTATGAGCGCATCTGGAGCAAGTTTGGCATGGAAGCCGACGCAAACTGGTGGCTTGAATCTGAGGACGGCATCGAGATCGGCGGTAGCGGATTCAGCGCGACCTTACGCGACTATGGCCGCTTCGGCCTGTTTCTGATGAACGGCGGCCTGGCAGGCGGGGAGGCGATCCTGCCGGAAGGCTGGATTGCTGAGGCAACCACTCCCAAGAAACTCAAAGACGGCACTCCATTGGAGTACGGCTACCTGTGGTGGACCGGCACAACACCCGCTTCACGCGAGGATGGTTCTTACATGGCGATGGGTATCCACGGTCAGACGCTCTACGTGAACCCCGCCGCGAAAGTGGTGGTCGTTGCCTGGGGGGCTCGGCCCCAGCCAATAAAAGGATTAGTGATCGACGACTGGGTTTTTTGCGACGCCGTGGCGGAGGCACTGCAGGGGGAGTGAGCGATTGACGTTCAACATAGCCGGACCACCACGTGGTCCGGGAAAGAATGAGAACGCGTTTTGTCATTCCCCGGAGGACGTGGTCCTTTGGCTAGAGTTTGCCACCCACGCCCGTACATTCTCTTCAAGAATATCCATCGGCACTCCACCCGCGCTGAGAACCACGTCGTGGAACTCGCGCAGATCGAAGTTTTCTCCCAGTTGCTCTTCAGCGTGCTGGCGAAGCGCGCGAATCTTGAGTTCGCCGACTTTGTATGCCAAGGCCTGGCCGGGCCAACTGATGTAGCGGTCTACCTCGGCCTGGATGTCGTGCTTAGCGAGGGCAGAGTTCTCAGTGAGAAACTCAATTGCCTGCTCGCGTGTCCAGCCGAAGTAGTGCATCCCTGTGTCGACCACCAGGCGGCAGGCCCGCCACATTTCCATCGTAAGCCGGCCGAAGTTGCTGTAGGGGTCTTCGTAGAACCCGGCTTCGAGTCCCAGCCGCTCAGAGTAGAGTGCCCAGCCTTCGACGAACGCGGTGAAGTCAGTGAAGCGGCGGAACTCGGGCATGTCTGGCAGTTCCTGCTGCAGAGCCAACTGCAGGTGATGTCCCGGCACGGCCTCGTGCAAGGAAAGAGCTTCGATGTTAAACAGCGGCCGACTCTTCAAGTCGTACGTGTTTACATAGTAGAACCCGGCCTTGGTGCCATCGCCAGTGGGTTGCTGGTAGTACGCCGCCGTTGTGCGGGGGGCGACGTAGTCGGGCACTGGGCGAATCCCATACGGCATCCGTGGCAGCTTGCCAAACAGTAGCGGAAGCTTGCCATCCATGCTCTTGAGCACATAAGAAACCTCCTTCATCAACTGTTCTTCACTGGTTGCATAGAACTGCGGGTCGGTCCGCAAGAACTCGACGAAAGCGGCAAAGTCTCCTTCGAAGCCGACTTCGCGAATGACTTCGTCCATCTCAGCACGGATTCGCTTTACTTCGGCAAGTCCCAACTGGTGAACTTCATCGGGAGTCATGTCCGTGGTGGTGAAACTCTGCACGCGATGGCGATAAAACTCACGACCCTGGGGCAATGCGGCTGCGGCGATGGTGTCGCGGGCATGCGGCACATACTCCTCGGCCATGAATTTGCGGAGCTTCTGATAACTGGGTACAACCTTCGTAGCAATCGCACCGCGGGCATCGTCACGCAATCGTTCGTGTTCCGAATCAGGAATCGTCGTAGGAAACACTTTGAACGGTTCGTAGAGTGTGCTCTGCTCGGGGTCCGTGACGATCTGCGCATCGATGGGTGTTTCCCATCCTTCTAGCACCACTGCCGGTAGCACGTACCCTGAGCCGATTCCGCCGCGCAACAGTTCCAGATGTCCATTGGTGTATTCAAGAAAGGCCCGCAACCGGGCAAGATAATTTTCATAGTCGGTGAGCGATTCCAGAGGAACGTTCAGGTAAAGTTGAGGAAACTCGATGTGAAATCCGTTACGCTGAGTAATGGGCATCAGGTGCGTGCCGAATTGGTACTCGGCGAGTTCATCACTTAAAACCCGAGAGAGAATGGCGTGATTGACTTGATCCGCCAAGGAGAGATTTTCCGATTCAACAGCGTTCAAACGACTCGAAAACTCTTGATTTGCCTCGTTGCGGCTTTTGCTATCAGCGAGTGAGACTGATCCGAGCCGATCGTTGTAGCGATGATCTCCCGTAGAGGTGGCAAATAGGGGCGATTCGCGCAAGCGAAATTGCCAGTAGTCTTCAACAAACTGATCGAAAAGGGCTTGATCGGTCTGGTCAGCAAGTGATGTTGGTAAATCGGCCAGCCAGCCGACACAAATGCAGAAAATTAGTGAGCGAGTCATGGAGGAATCTTAGCCCAACATGGCCGTTGGGACCATGGTGGACTTGTTACCCTGCCCAGATCGCCACGCGACTCGGGATTCGCAATGAAAGCGGTCCATTGGCTGAGGGGTGACCTCAGTCGATGTTGCTGCTGAGCCCCCGTTCGCGGCGCATGGTCAAACTGTTGCTGATTTGCTTGTCTGCGAAGAACAGGGGTGCTACCCAGGAATTCGCATTGATGGGCACCGAGACCGCGACCGTCACGTTGGTAGTGTCCTCAGTGATCACGCTGGGGGTTACGGTCACATTAGTATCTGCAACCAAAGTTGCATCAAGCACGAACTGGGCTGCAGTAATGACGTCGCTAGCAGTAGCACCAGGGACGATTCCTCGTCTACAACCTTCGTAGACGGAGTTTTCTACCGTTTGCCGAATCATGTTCACCCGTGCAAATTCAAGTGAAGCAAAGGTGAACAAGAAGAGAACAGGAGCACATATCGCAAACTCCACTACTGTAGCTCCATATCGGCTACTTGCTCGTTCTCTTGGTCTGTTTGTTTTTCGCATGATTTTCATCAGAGGTAGCTTGTTTTCGCTCGCTCCGCCAGTTAATCGGTAAACATCACAGGGAGGGTCAATGCGATTTCTTCAAAGATGTTTTGTAAGGCGGCCGCGTCTGGGGCAATATAGTGATTGCCCCCCGTGGCGTCGGCGATTGCCTGCATTTCCGTGGGATTCGCTTCGCCAAAGGTGATCGTATGGATCACGATGTCCTCAGCAGCAGCCTGCGGGGCAACCGTACTCGGCTGAACACCTTGTGTGTAAGCACCGTCGCTCATCAACACCATGGTCTTCGCTGCATAGGGACGAGCAGTGGCGGAAGTCAAAACTTCAATCCCCTTGAGGATGCCGGCCGAGATGTCGGTCATGCCATTAAACTTGGAATTCGAAATGGCTTGCATGGCCGAGGTCGCATCCGTGTAGTCTGCACTCAAAGACTGATTGATTGTTGCGGCGTAGTTGGTATGGCTGCAGCTTGTGTAGTTGCTTCCATAGGAAACCAAGGCTAAGTGCTCCGTCTGCGGAGTTGTCAGGAGGGCGCTTGTAAAACGATCTACGGCAACGGACAAGGCCCCCCAGCGGCTCTGAGACATGTTTGGCTTCTTGCAGAATCGCGAATCGCTCGTCGACATCACTGGAGCGGTATCCGTAAGATAGAGTTTCATCGAACTCGAGCGATCCACCACCAGACAAATATCTCGATCCAGGCGCACTACGGTAGCAAGCTGCGTGGGCTCGAAATCGAACACACTAAAGACTCTCCCGAACAAGGTGGGAACACTCCCAGAGGGGGCCGTGCGGGTCCGGCGGCCATTGACACGAACCGCATTGATCGGTTCCTCGCCCGCCTCAAAGTCCCACGCACCACCTTCTTGCTGTTCGGAATGGCCGAAGATGATATCCGAGTCATCCAAAACAAGAGGTACCCCAGCAACCAGATTGGCCTGGGCAAGGTTTTTGGCCGCTTGACGCGAAGCATCAAGGTCTTGTTGCCGGGAAAGCGCTTCGCCCGCAGCCCGGGCGGCAGCATCAGTCGCCGAGCGAAGTCTCGTGCGGCACAACTGCATATAAGCCACGTCGACCGACAGGACGACACTCGCCAGGAACACAACCATCAGGAAACAAGCCAGGATTGAGATGGTTCCCTGGCGACTGGTGGGACAGTATTTTTCAGTGCGAATTATTGGATTTGAGACGAACATAGCTGGGGCCTCGAGAAGGGACTATGACACTATGGGAAGTTCACTCCTTGACCATCGTTGTCGTGACAGACAACGTTCTTCCTCCAAAAAACCAAGGGGGTAACAGAGCATTCGCGTCGCAAGGTGCAGTGGCGGTCAATGAGATTTGTGTCCCCCGTGGTACTGTGGCAACATTGGGCGCCGAAATGGCAAGAGTTGCTTTTTTGACATTCCGGGCGTTGACGAGCAAATCGAACCTATCTTGCACCTCCTTATTTGTCGAATCGAAGTTGATCGCTACACGGACCGCTTCATAGCTGGCAATCGAGAGACTGTGATTCAAAAAAACCATGCTGCACGCCTCGATCGAGGCCATCACCAGCATGGCGAACAAAGGAAGAACAAGTGCTAATTCCGTAGCGGCAACACCGCGGCGTGATTGCAGACAGCCTGCCAAGCTTGCTCGTCGACGATACAGTGACATGACGAAACTTTCAGCAGAAGTTGATCCGAAAAGTAGGGCCTACATTCGGCCGCATACGCTTCGTATAGATGGAACTCTATTGAAAGCCTAGGTCAGATTTCAGCTTCTCATGGAAATGCGACCAAGAGTGGTTTGCAACAGACGTCCGCATTTGACTTCTCGTTCTGCTTGTAACGAATATGTCGAGAAGTGTGGCATTTTGACGAACCTGGCTTCTTTGCAACGAGGCCATCCCTAAAACTTCGTGGGGTGCCGAGGCTCTGACCCTTCTACAGTAAGGTGGGTTGTTCAAAACTTTCAGGGACTTCAATCCTCTTCTTCACCTGCGGTGGCGGTTCCTTTGATATAAGCTCGCACCTTGTCGGCATACTCGATAGGCGTCTGCCCTCGATAGGAATCTTGGATCTGGCGAAGTTTCTCCTGGATCGTTTGAGATTGGAAGCCGCGATCGCCAGGTCGCAGACCCAGACTTCGCAAAGCGTCGTTGAGTTTCTCCTGCGCTTCTTCACCAGCAGTTCCTTCCTGTTCGGCAGCATCCATCAAACCTTTCCATCGCTGCACGAACTTGCGCAGATCGTCTTTGCTCCATCCGAGTTTGTCCAACAACTCGTTGTCGACTTGATCTTTGTCGAGTTGGTTTTCGAGGCGGTCAAGGACCAGGTCGCTCTGCTTTCGGGCGAATTCCAAGTTCGCCTCATCGCCCGGCTCTAGTTCGCCCGCGGGTGGCGGGGTGTTCGCACCTCCGGTGCCCCCGCTCGGAGGCTGTTGTCCTGCCGTTGCGGATGGGTTGGCCTCTTCTGAAGATTCTGGCTGGCCTTCGCTCCCCGCACCTTCGTTAGCTGGTTGCTGACCTTCCTCACCTGCTGCCGTTTGATTTCCTTCTCCACCCGGCTTACTGCCAGTGCCTTGATCTGCTTGCTTGCTTCCCTCGCCGGGCTGATCCTCACCCGGTTGACCGGTTGGTTGGTCGGCGGTGGCGTCGGTTCCGGGATTGGCAGAATCTTCACCAGCGCCTGGTTCGCCAGCCTGACCGGCCCCTTCATCGGCGGCTGTGTTCTCGCCTGCAGCACCCGTTCCTTCCGCATCTGCTTGTTGTCCGGCCCCTTCCTGTCCTCCTCCGGAGCGATCACCCCCCTGACCCCCTTGAGAATCTGACTCTTTATCTCCGCGACCCTGGCCGGGGGCTTCTTGATCGTTTTCCTGTGGATCCTGAGGTTCTTGGTCCGACTTATCACCAGGTTGTTTGTCCCCTGCATCGGGTGATCCTTGTTCCTCGCCGGGGTTTTCGCCCGCGCCTGCCTCACCTTGCTCACCCGACATTTCCCCTTCAGGGGACTCACCATCGGATTGCTCGCCCGATTGCTCGGTACCGTCCGGCTGTTCGCTTTCGCTCGGTTCGCCCTCGGCACCGGCTCCCTGCGACTCGCGATCTTGTTGTGCACCGTCCGATCCGGCCTCTCCCTGCTGTGCATCTTCTCGATCGGAAGGATCACCCGCCTGATCGGCATCGGGCTCACCCTCTGCTGTGCCGGACTGATCTTCTTGAGCATCGCTAGTGTCTTCGCGGGACTGATTCTCTGCACCAGCTTGACCTCCTTGCTCCTGATCGTTGGCATCTTTCTCCGCGAAGTGGTCTGAGATTCTTTCAAAGGCCTCGCCGTCGTCATCTCCTTCGGTCGACACCTTACCCGGTTGTTGCTGATCGCCCGGCTGCGACTTCTCCCCACCACCACCCTGAGGGTTTTCATGTTGGTCGCCAGATTCTCCCTCGTTCTCTTGCTGCTCGCCGCTGCCTCCTTCACCTCCTAGCTGCTGTTCTCCCTCGCCTCCCTCACCTTGTTCCCCTTGGCCGCCACCTTCCTGAGATTCGCCTTGCTCGCCATCTTCGCCAGATTGCTCACCACCGGCGCCACTTGCTTCTCCTTGTTCTCCGCTTTCGCCGGATTCTCCTTCGTTGGACTCACCGCCGCCGTTCTGGTTTTGTTGGCCTTCACCGTTAGGATTTTCCTGATCGAACTGCGGAGGACCAACGACCCGAATTCGCTGCCGAGGAGTTACGGCCAGATTGGCTTGGGGGCGGCGGTTGTCATTTGCCGTGCCCCAGTATTCCAGAATATCACCCGACTTGAGTTCCAACTCAGCAGGGGTAGCGGTAAAGCGCCCGACGTAACGCCCTTCATGTTCGGTGCTGAGTAGCTTATGGGCGAGTATTGGCTTCCCGCCAAGTTCGCCTAGCAGCGAAACATTGCTCAGCAAGAAATCGGGGTCACGCGCCTCGATCTCGATGCTGAATTCTTGGTTGACTGGCACGTCGAGTTGTTCGATCGGTTGATCCTCTTCGTCACGCGGTGCGAGGATCTGAATCTCTGGAGCATAATCGGGCGTTACATCGATGGAGTACTTTGGTGGCAGATCGTTCGTGCGGCCGCTCTCGGTTTTGTAACGGAGTACGTAACTCTCGTATTGTGGTGTGCGGCGATCTTCTTTCAAAGAGAGAGTGAACTCGGCATTGGCTTTATCCCCCTTGGCAGACATCGCCAGGTCGTGTCTCCCGTCGGCTGCGAAATCGACGTGGGCACTGGCAATTTCATGGTTCGCCTGGGCATAAAGAATGACCTTTGTGCCTTCCAAGCCAGTGATGTCACCGGTCCCTTCGACTTCGCGTGAAGCAAGCCCTGTGTAGGCAGGGTACTCGTAGCGAATCCGCTCGACGACCAGAGTCGGCTTGGCAAACACGGTCACCCGAAACTTGGCAGAGCGCGCATCCCCGGCCGTAATCCAATAATCCAAATCCTGTTGCACCCCGCCGCCGTCTGAGCCCGCAAAGCGATCGGGGATTTTTCCCTCAAACCGCAATCCTCCAGGGCTTCCCGCCAAGGTTACGACTCGATCTTCGGCCTGACCATCCAGCGAGGAGTAATGCACTTCGACTGTTTCATCTTCATGGAGACCATGAACTTCGGCAGAGATCGACAAGGGCTCGCCACGAGCGACCGAAGTATCCCTGGGAGAGACGTCTAAAATCTCTACACGGCTCGGCACCGCGATCTCTGACCAAGGCATCAAGATCCGCGAAACCGAGGTCGTAAGGTTTTTGGGAGACAAGACGCGATAGAGGGCACAGAGGGCTACCACTGCGACCAGCACATATCCGAGTCTCAGGATTGCCGAGCGATCGATCACCGAGTCGAGCGAGACTTCAGACAACCGCTGGGCCGCCTGATGCTCGATCGCCTGATAGACCTGTTGCGAAAGTTGACGTCGATGGGTGCGGAGCAGGAGGAAATTCAACAGACTGTTTTTCAGTGAGGGAGTGTTTCGCTCGATGAGCTGCGCGGCATAGGCAGGATTAATCGACCGCGACAATAGCGGCCAAAAGGCATACCAACTGTACCAACCGACGCCAATGACAAGCACTGTCAGCAGGATTATCCGAGTGGTTTCATTCCATCCCCCAGGGATGACCCACTGATCCAGCACCGCCACGGTCAGCAGATAGCCGAGTGTGCCGATCACTAGCGTGATCAAGCCGGCCGTAAAGTCGAGCAGTTTGAGCGATCTGAGCGTACGGCGAATCTGTTCATCCACCAGACGTTCTTCCGATCGGGAAAGGGTTGGCGGAGAAGTTTCGGAGACACTAGCCATGGCAGGTGGGGAGATTCTAGATAGGTTCCGATACGAAAGGGACGGTAACTGCATCTATTATAGAGGTCTGTTCCCAGCGGTCAGGTCGGTAGCAGGATATTTTGCCGAACCTGGGGTAGTGACAAGCCCTTTTTTTCCGGAGAATCGGCAATCAAAGAATGTTCCAAGAAAGCTGCTAGATAGTGCACTTTTAGCCTAACCGCCACGCGTTCCGGGAAAGCGACTACAATCTCGCATGCTCAACCCCTCGACATTCCGTAAATTGGTGAGTGGCCGACAGGCTGGCATGCGCGCTGCGCTGCTGCGTGGAGTACTACGCCTGGCAGAGACGCCCTATGCCTGGGCTATGCGGTATCGCAACCAACGCTATGATTCGGGGCGCGCGGAATCGCATTCGGCGAAAGTTCCCGTGGTGAGTGTCGGCAACCTCACGCTCGGAGGAACGGGGAAGACACCTTTGGTGGAGTGGCTTGCTCGCAGGTTGAGTGATTTACAAATTCGCGTCGTGATTGTGAGCCGAGGCTATGGAAGTGAAAAGGGTGCACCCAACGATGAAGCTCTAGAACTGGAATTAGCACTGCCCGGTGTACCCCATATCCAAGACGCCGATCGTGTAGCGGCAGCCAACCTTGCCGTTGCAGAACATGGTGCACAATTGATTCTGCTCGATGATGGATTTCAGCACCGGCGTCTTCAGCGGAATCTCGACATCGTATTGTTGGACGCCACAGAGCCGTTTGGGTTCGACCATGTATTCCCTCGGGGAACACTTCGTGAGCCGGTGACTGGACTGACGCGTGCTGACGTGGTCGTCTTGAGCCGGGCGAATGTCCTGACCACGGCCGAACGCGAAGCGATCCGTAGGCGAGTTTCTCAGTTGGCTCCTCGCGCGATCTGGTGCGAAGTTCAGCACCGCCCCACCAGACTGTTTAATAGCGATGGTCATCAGGTCGAATGTAACTTGCTGGCCAGCAAGCGTGTCGCGGCTTTCTGCGGTATCGGCAATCCTGCCGGTTTTCGGCATACCCTTGAGTCACTCGGTTGTGGAGTTGTGCAGTTGCGTGAGTTTGCCGATCACCACAACTACACTCGCGAAGATATCGCCGAACTCAGCGCGTGGTGTCACTCGTCAGAGATTATACTCACCACTCGCAAAGATTTGGTGAAAGTCCGAGTGCCTACGCTGAGAGGCATCCCGTTGTGGGCCGTCGGTTTAGAAATCGAATTCCTCACCGGCCAGAAAGAATTGGAAACGACACTGAGAGAAATAGTATAGCGAGGCTAAGCCCAGGGATTGCAATCCCTGGGCGTGCGAGTGACTATTATCCCTTCAGAACGGCCAGTTGATTTACAAGCCGCTCGTAAGTGAGCACTTCCATCGCCACGTGTTGTGCGAGTTGCTTGGTGTAGTAGGAACTGCATGCGCCGGTCAGCACAATCGAGTTTTCAGCCACGCTAACCTTGAGTTGCCGAATGCGGCCAGGAAGATGAAAGTCGAGTTGTTCCCTGACGAGCTGGGCGACTTCATCTCCAACTAGTCCGGTGCGCAGTTGGCGATGAGGATTTTCCAGGGTTGATACTCCCGCAACGAAACTTGCTTCGAATTCCCGATTGGGATGGCCTTCAGCAGTTTTGCTGGGGGGAACTTGAGTGAAAAGAGTACCCATGTCCGATCCTCCGTGTGGTTATTTGAAGAGCAGAGACTCCACACCTTTGTGCAATCTAGTCCTCTCAGCAGCACAAGGTCAATGTCGAAAGCATTTTTGCTATGGGACCGCTATCACTCTGCAAATCACGGAGAATTGTGAGCAGCGAGTCGCTAGTCCCCGATTTTTATAAGCTCAGAAAACTGGCAGCTGGGGGACAGTTTTTCGCTATTTCACTTGGTTTTCAAGAAATTGATCTCAGACGCGGTTACCCAGTCGACTCAAGTTTCCCTGCTTTCTCCAAATATTTGATGACCTGCCCGGCGAGTTCTGCGGGGGCGCATCGATCGGAGTCGAGTACTAATTCGGCATTTTCGGGGGCCTCATAGGGAGAACTGATGCCCGTAAAATTTCCGATCTCACCTGCCCGGGCTTTCTTGTATAGCCCCTTGGGGTCGCGAGACTCACAGGTCTCCAGCGATGCGTTGACAAATACCTCGATGAAATCACCTTCAGGCAAACTTGCTCGAACACTGTCGCGATCAGCCCGGTAGGGACTCACAAAGGCCGTGAGCGTCACTAGACCGGCGTCACTCATCAGCCCCGCAACCGCTCCCACGCGGCGAATATTCTCTTCGCGGTCTTGTTGGGAAAATCCCAAGCCAAATCGCTTGCCGAACTCTTCACCGAATCGCTTGGCGAGCATTTCCGGAGTTGCGTTAAGCCCATGTCGCACATTGTCGCCATCGAGCAAGTAGCTGTGGATTCCCCGCTCGTGAAGCATTTGGTCCGCGAGGTTGGCTACCGTGCTCTTGCCACAACCACTCAGGCCCGTGAACCAGACTACGCAACCGCGATGGCCATTGAGATTTTCACGGTCCGCACGAGACACACTATGCTCGTGCCAAACAACAATCGGTTTCTCTTGATCGGACATTAATTTTATTCCTGGCTGCCGCCGGAAGGCGGTGGTCGAACCTTACAAAACCATCACCTTCCGGTGAAGGGTGAAAACAATTACTCTGCAATCCCCGCCAGCTCACATAGATTGGCATTTACGACCGGTTGGGGGCAACTCCATACCAGGAAGAACAAAGCCTCGCGGCACCAGCGGCCAACGGGATGTCCTTGCACGTAGCCGGCACCCTTGGCGGTGACCAGGGCGGCTTGAGTAGCCCGCAACACGAGGCTATTGGCACGTTGCCGGAGGGTCTCAGTCGAACAACTCGGCTCACCTCGCACGACGGCCAGCAATGAAGCATAAACTTCGTCGTAATCTTGCCGCAGGGCATCGAGTGGGACGCCGAGTTCGGCACGTCGTGCTGACTCGGATTCAATGAAATCGATTGCCGCTCTGGCCAATCCCACCGCGAGGGTCGAAGTCTGATGCCCTCCGGTTCCCGCACCCGAGCCGAGCGACATCACATTTTCGATCGGTCCTGCGAGCAACCACTGCTCTTCGACGAATACGTTATCACAGATTACCTGGCCTGTGTGGCTAGCAGACAGGCCGACCAACTGTGCCGGATCACCTGCCGACGCCCCCGGCAAGTCCATCGGCAATGCCACCAGCAGTTGCTGCTCGGTTGGATTACGGTTTTCCATGAGGGTTGCACCTGTGACGACATGCTCAGCATGCGCAGCTCCAGTCACCCAGGGGCTGAATCCATCAAGGACAAATCCCCCTTCCACGCGTTCAGCCTGCAGCACGGGAGTCGCCAAATGTCTACGGCTCGTCGTGAGATGCGAGATTCCAACTGTGGCAAATCGTTCTCCACTGGCCAGTTCAGGCAACAGCAGCGACTTGAGGTCGTCATTTTCACCGCTCGCAATCCGGCGACAGGCACCAGATCGTTGGGTGATGATAAACGTGGTAGTCAGGCAAGCTTTGCTCAGTGCCAGGTATCCCCGCAGGATCGCCTCCTGATCCCATGACTGTCCTCCCCACTCAGGTTCGAGGAACCATTCGAACACACCATGATCACCGCACAACTGCAACTGCTCCGCAGGCCATCGGCTGGTGACATCGGTTTCACCGGCGAGCTTGTGAAGCTTTTCACACAGCAACGCTAGTGCGGGGTCGTCAGGGGAAGTAATGGAAGGGGGCATAGGGTGTATTTATGGGGAGTGAATCGCCAGAGACGAATCACCATTGTACCCCCAAGACATCTGCCTCGCCATCGACTTTAGCCGGAGGCACACTTGCCTCCGGGTTTTCCCGGACCGCAGTGGCGGTCCAGCTGAGGGGCATTGCTCTCAAGCTATCGCATGTTCATGTCTGAACTCAAACCGCCCGCGGCGACCAGATAGGCCTTGGTCACATAGTCCATCACCATGCGATGGGCACTAAAGCGGGCAGCCAGGGATGCGATCGAATTGGTCATGCGACCAATCCACTGCTTGGGCAAGCCGTCGACGTCGCGATCATAGAATAGCGGGATCACTTCGTAGCGCAGCACACGCATCAAATCCTCGGCATCGCGTTGATCGCCCTGAGCGGTATCGACGTGTTGCTTGCCCAGCCCGATGGCGAAACCGTTTTTGCCGTTATAGGCTTCGGCCCACCAGCCATCCAGCACAGAGCAATTGAGTCCGCCGTTGAGGACCACCTTTTGTCCGCTCGTACCCGAGGCCTCCAAAGGTCGCCGGGGATTGTTTAGCCAGACGTCGACCCCCTGGGTGAGATGCCGACCGACGTTGATGTCGTAGTCCTCGACAAACACGATCTTCCCCGCCAGGCGCGGGTCGTGTCGTAGATTGGCAATACTTTGAATCAGCCGTTTGCCGGGTTCATCCGCAGGATGCGCTTTGCCGGCGAAGACAAATTGGACCGGGTGATTGGTGTCGTCAACCAGTTCGATAAACTGATCGAGATTCTTCATAAACAGATCCGCCCGCTTGTAGGTGGCAAAGCGCCTGGCGAAACCAATCGTCAAAGCACTCGGGTCAAGCACCGTGCGGGCTGCCTCCACAGCGGCTTCATCTTCGTTACGGCGGCGGCATTGACGGCTCACGCGTCTGCGAACGAATTCCAACAGGCGGCTCTTGAGTGCATTGTGGGTTTCCCACAATTCACCCGGATCGATGTCATAAACCCTTTGCCATGTCTCGAGGTCACCCACATTGGCCAGCCAATCGGGCCCAAGATAGCGGTCGTACAACAACTGCATCGGATGAGCCAGCCAACTGGGGACATGCACGCCGTTGGTAATGTGACCAATGGGAACCTCTTCCTCTACCCGCCAAGGCCAGAGATTCGACCACATGCGTCGGGAGACATAACCATGCAGAGAACTCACGGCATTGGCTCGGCGTGATAGCTTCAAACCGATCACAGTCATGCAGAACAGTTCTTGCTCGTTTTGAGGTTCCACTCTGCCGAGCCCCATCAACTGTTCGTAAGATATTCCCAACTGTTGCCGCAAGGGGCCCAAATGCTCTTCGATAAGTTTCCCTTCAAAGCGATCATGTCCAGCTGGTACAGGAGTATGGGTAGTGAACACGGTATGCTGAGCCACGTCGCGCAGGGCATCGTCGAACGCCACTCCATCATCGCTCATGCGCTCTCGGATCACTTCCAGCGGAGCAAAGCCACTGTGTCCCTCGTTGAGGTGATAGACTCCAGGATGAATACCCAATGCACGCAGAGCTTTTACACCACCGACGCCCAGCACCAATTCTTGACGAATGCGTGTGCGGACGTCACCGCCGTAGAGGCGACTGGTTAGTTCACGGTCTTCGGGGCGATTGCCTTCTACGTCGCAGTCTAGCAGGTAAAGCGGCACACGTCCGACTCGCATCAACCACACTTTAGCCAATAGCTTGCCATCGAGCGTATCGATCGAGACGGTGATCGGCTTGCCGTTCTTGTCGTTTGCTGGCTCCATTGCCAGGTTTTCGACTTTCGTATCCAGGTACTCTTCGTGCTGGAAACCGTCGCTGTCAAGTTGTTGTTTGAAATAACCTTGATCATAGAACAAGCCGATAGCCACCAGGGGAACTCCCAATCCACTAGCGCTCTTGATGTGGTCTCCAGAAAGTACTCCGAGACCACCTGAATAAATCGGCACCGATTCGTGAATGCCAAACTCAGCGGAGAAATAAGCGACCGGCATCGAGCCAAGGACGCCTCCCTCGCGCGCGCCCCACGTGCTGTGGGTGTTCTTCAGGTAGTCTCGCAGCCGCCGGTGGGCCTGATTGATTCTCGTGAAGAGCACCATTTCCGAGGCCCGCTGAGCGACCTGGTCGGGAGTCATTTCAGCCAACAAGGCGACCGGATTATGATCCAATTGCCGCCACCGCACCGGATCCAAATCGCGGAACAGACTGACCACTTCAGGGTGCCAACTCCACCAGAGGTTCCTGGAAACGGCTACAAGTTTATCGTACATCGCTTGGGGAGTGACCTCGGTCCAGCTATCACGAGCGGGTTTGGATGTGCTGTGAGGAATTTCTGTTTGACTCATATCGGTTCACCTGGGTGTTTCGAGACTGGGCGTGCCGTCGCCTACCAGCAGCAGATTATAGCGAATTACAATCCTGTGGGGATTGGAAATCTGTTTGTGGCCTGAAGTTGGCCAGAATCATAGCATGGAGTGCACCCAATCGACGGCCATGGTAGTATTGCGAAGCACAGATACAATGGGTCAAAATGCTAACGTCTTCGCATTTAGCCTAGATTATCGCATATATATCTTTCATTTCGCCAGCACTTGAAAACCTTATGGAGAAATCCCTGTTGACGACCCTTGCCCAGGCCTATGGCCGCGATCGATTTGGCCTTTCCTTTGAACTTTTCCCGCCAAAGACCGATGCTGGCGTTGAGAATCTGTGGTTTCATGTGGATCGGTTAGTTCAATTTCAGCCTAGCTATATCACGTGTACTTATGGAGCAGGAGGGGCAACTCAGGATCGCACTCTCGAGGTGGTTTCCCACGTTCGCCGTAAATATCAGCTTCCCGTGGCAACACATCTCACTTGTGTGGGAAACACGGCCGCCCAGCTTCGCACCTATCTGGAGCGTGCCCTGGAATTGGAAATCAAAAATGTCGTCGCGTTGCGTGGTGATCCTCCCCGCGGCGAGACTGCCTTCCGCAAGGTAGAGGGAGGTTTTGCCTATGCGAATGAATTGGTCACTTTCATACGCAGCGAATTCTCAGACATGGGAATCGCCGTGGCAGGCTACCCTGAGACCCACCAGGAAGCCACGAGCCCCGAGGTCGACCTCGCGAATCTCAAACGCAAGGTGGATGCCGGCGCAGACATCGTCATCACTCAACTTTTTTACGACAACAAAGACTTTTTCTCCTTTCGGGAAAAGTGCCAGGCCGTGGGAATTCAAATTCCTATCGTGCCAGGGCTATTGCCGGTGACCAACGGGGCACAAATTCAACGAATCTCGTCGCTTTGTGGAGCGAAACTTCCTTCCGACTTCCTCGCCGCGCTCAGCCAGCATGAGGATGGATCCGAGGGCCAATTCGAAGTGGGGGTGGATTTCGCGACTCGCCAGGCCGCCGAGTTGATTGCCGAGGGTGTGCCAGGGATTCATTTCTATGTATTGAACAAATCAGAGGCCACCGAGCGCGTGCTCCGCGACGTTCAGCTCCCCAGGTAAACCGATGAGCGATTCGCCGCCACTCGCTACCGATTCTGACCTCACTGGTCGAACACTGGGTGGGTATGTCGTGCTTCGCAGAATTGGCTCAGGTGGCATGGCCGACGTGTACCTCGCAGAGCAAAAATCGCTCGGCAGGCAGGTTGCCCTGAAAGTGCTCCAACGGCGGCTGGCGGAAAACCCCAGTTATGTACAGCGTTTTCAGAACGAAGCCCGCGCCGCGGCTTCGCTCCTGCATCCCAATATTGTGCAAATCTACGAGGTGGGTGCTGCAGAGGGCTATCACTTCATTGCCCAGGAATTTGTCGCGGGCAAAAACCTCGATCAGATCCTCGAGCGGCAAGGTACCTTGGAACCGGGGACCGTGCTGGAGATTCTTCGCCAAGTCGCCTTGGCACTCTGCCAGGCTGAAGAGACGGGAATCGTGCACCGCGACATCAAGCCCGCCAACATTCTTCTCAGCCCGTCGGGGGTCGTGAAAGTCGCTGACTTCGGTCTGGCGCGAATGTTGAGCGTGGATACCAAGACGCTCACCGAAGTAGGTGTTGCACTCGGAACACCCCTCTACATGAGTCCCGAGCAAATCGATGGTCGTCCAGTCGATGCCCGGAGTGATATATATTCCTTGGGAGTCACCAGCTACCAACTGCTTGCAGGCGAGCCACCCCACTCGGGAGAGACCGCCCTGGCGATTGCTATGCAGCATCTCAATCGCGAGCCCACACCACTGGGAAACATTCAAGCGAGCTTGCCTGCAGAACTGGTCAGGGTGGTGCATCGCATGATCGCCAAAAAACCTGCAGCGCGATACGAACACCCCAGCGAACTTTTGCGCGAGATCAAACAGCTTGTAACAACCGCCAAACAAGAAGGATGGGCTGCGGACTCAGAGGAATGGTCGCTGCTGGAATGGATCGCCTCCGACGGCAACCGAACGGCAGTCAGCACGCAGTTGGGGCAATTGCTACGCGAGCAAGCTCAGTTGACAACGGCACGGTGGAATTGGAAACGTATTGCGATGCTCGCTGCGATCGCCCTATTAGGTGGTGCTGCGCTTGCATGGGTGAGCCGACCGCGATTCGTTCTCGAAGGAAGCCAATCGGCAACGATCCCCAAACGAGACTCTCCTGCGGCGCAGCTCTTTCATGCTAAGATGACCGAGAGCGAGGCCGCCTGGCGGGCCGTGTGGGAGTACTTTCCCGAAGCCGACGGCTACTATCAGCAATTAGCCGAGCAAGGGCTCGTGCGACATTATTTGTTTGACTCACCACAGTATGGCCAGGCACTCTCCTTGGCAAAACAACTGGCTGAGGAGGCGCAAACCAACGAATCGCTGCGCGCTTTCGCCCTGGCCGCCCAACTGGTGAGCCTCGAGCAGCTTGGCCAAGTGGGCGAAGCCCGCGAAGTCTATTCGCAATTGACTCCCGCGATGAAGGACCATCTCAATCGCTTCGAAAATCAACTCTACCTGTCAATGCAAGGTTCCCTGAGCCGGTTGGGGGAGTAATAGCTCCCAACGCTCAGTTTGTCACCGCCCATCCTGCTTCCGGAAGGAGGGACAATTCCTTTTAAATATCGTTCTCTTCTTTAATCACACGCCTATTCTTGTCCTGTGCCGTCCAGGAACTGCCTATTTCCCGAGGATTTCAATAAACTTGAAAGAATTTTGAAGATTGTAGTGATTTTACTGTTCATAGGAGTTGTATTAGTCCGACGAATTATGAGGAGACTGCGATGCTGTTGCTAGCTTTCGATTTCAGTCCACTACAACAATACTTTCGAACCTTCTGTAGCGTTTTTTTAGGGGGATAGTTTCATGTTTGCTAGGCCAATTAGTCACGCCGTATGCTGTCTGGTAGTCGTTATTTCGCTTCCGGCAATCAGTTTTGCTCAAAGAACGAGCCACATGACTTATGACAGCATGGGTCCCAATTTCCAACAGTCTAGGTCTGGTTCTCAGGCTCAGCGCGATGGGATAGATCAAGCTTCCTACATGTTTGACGACCAAGTATCTCAAGTCGGATGCGATAACTGTGCTGGCTGTGATCTTGGATGTGGTTCCGGTTGTGGTTGTTGCTGTGGTTCCGGTTGTGGCTGTGGTGGTGGCTATGGAGGCGGTAGCTATGGGGACGGGCTCTATGTATTATACGAAAGCGTAATCGTTCAGCCATTTTTCACCCGAAATGCAGCATACTATCTCGTCGATCCACTTCCATTGAATGATGGATACCGGGAAGTTCCCTTTAGCTGGGACTTTAGCTACTCTCCTCGCATCGAGTTTGGTGCACTCGTTGAAGGTGGCGTCGGCGCTCGCGCTCGCTACTGGTACTTCGATGATGATACATCATTGACCGCCAACGACCCGAATGGGGACATTTTTTCTTATTTCGCAGAGGATTCAATCGGTGATGACATTGGCCTCGACAATGCAACCGATGCAATATTTACGCACAGCCTAAGAATGCATGTACTCGACCTGGAGGCAGTCGCCCAACGATCTAACGTGATTTACTCCGGTGGCCTGCGTTACGCACAAATGAAACAGCTTTACACGGGAACTGAAACGGCTCCTGGCTCTGATGCGTTTAGCTCGGGACATGACTTCGAAGGTTGGGGCTTGACCGTAGCAGCCGAACTCCGAAAGCGGGTGCACGGTGGGATATCGGTGTTCGCAAAAGTACGTAGTTCCTTCATTTTTGGTACTTCAGATTTCTTTGCAGCGCCTGAGAATAATGGTTCCCGTTTAGAGAACTACAATAACGACGATTTGATCTCGGCTGGAGAGATGCAGATTGGCCTCGACGGTCGTACCAATCTCGCATCCGGTTCCACAGTCTTCTTCACTCTGGCTGCGGAAGCCCAATACTGGAACAATGCAGGAACTGGGGGACCCACGAATAATGCTCCATTCGATGAAGGGAACTATCAGAATGCACAACCTCAGGACGCCGATCTAGGCTTCTTCGGAGTAACGACTGGAGCAGGTATTCTCTTCTAGATCTGGGTCGATATAGAAATTATGTTCATCCGCTTGGAGAAGATATTAGTAGCGGAACGCTCAGAAACCTGTTGATGATCAATTAGGTCATCACAGGTGGACGACGTGACCAACCTAAGGGTGCTAGTGCGACTTATTCGCCTAGCACCCTTTTCTACATGATGTTCTCCTTGAAGATGCACGCAGCTTGCTGGAATTTCGTCCAAGAAAAAATGCTTTGCTGTTCTTTATTCCGAAAGTTGGTTTGAGCTGCGATCCACGTTGATTCTCTTAGCTACCAGCGCACTCATCAGGCCAGCTATGAGAATGCCCAAATACAACTGCCCGACTACTGATTCGACCCAAGCCAAGGTCCGGGCAACTTCTGTGCTAGGAGTCAGGTCTCCATAACCCACCGTGGTTAAAGTGACAAAACTATAGTAGACGAATAAGTTGCGAGTTCCCTCGGCCTCGTCCAATTGATGTTGAAGCACCTCACTCATGTCAAACGCTTCGGGGTCGGTAAACTGGACTACCGTGTAGGCAAGGCCCCACGCCACGCCGATTAACAAGTAGCCGCAGACCGCACCGTAGATGCTATCGAGCGAGATCTCTCGCGTCCAAATGATCGTCGCAATGATTTTGCCGGCGACCAGGATGAAGAACAACGCGGCCAAGCCTTGACCAATTGATAGACCAATGTTTTGATGGGTCGTCGACATCAGGTGTCCACCGAGCGACAGTGCAGCAGCTGGCACGCAGAAAAAGACTGCAACAAGCCGCCAACCCTTTTCATTGGCCATGGCAAGCACCAGCACAGCCAAGACCACGACAAGCAATATGTCGAACATCGATTGCAGAATGCCATGCGAGCTAACGATTGGCTCGATGACCAACAAGACAATTAGCACCCCCAACAAAACCTGGTAACGCCGATTGAGGAAGAAATCTAACCTTTTTTCGTCCATTTCTAAGCTGTGGGGACCATTGTTTGGCGCTGGGAAATCAATGTAACAAGGCTCTGATTCTACTTTACCAAGTTAATCAATCAAACTACCCGCGTGGACGGTGCAGTGCGCTGGCCATTTTGTCGAAAACTTTTTTTACAAAACAAAACTCGATTTCCCCTGGTTTTATAGTGTTTGTCGGAAACTTTTGTAAACATAAGTCGCACCGTGAGCGTACAAAAGTGCGAAACGCTGCGAGGGCCTACAGGAAGGAATTCAATTGTCAAAGAGCGTTGCAGCATTAACATATGCAACAAGGAGTCTAACCAATCGCGCGGCCAAAAGCTCGCGCAAAGTTTTGAGAGAATTCAAAGAGACCGATGTCATTTAACTTCTGACTCTTGATCCGGTTTCTCACCATAAATTTTCGGGAATTTAGTGAATGACACTTTGAAGTATCAAGAAGCTCGATGCGCTAATCCCTATCCCGAAGGGATATCAGCCCATAGCCCCGGGTAAGTCCGCTTTCGGCGGACGCCACCCGGGGTAACAATCAAAAGCAGAGCCTCGTCCGAGGTATCGGCTTTGTGTACCAAGAGAATATTATCGAGGACGAATTGCAGCGCGTTTCTTTCGGCCTCGGCGACGCGATCTTGGTACATCTGGCGTACCGCTCGACCGAAGAAAGAGAAGAATTAATGAACCCCGGGTAGCGGTAAAGTTCGCGGAACTCACTTTCCCTGACCCGGGGCTAGAGGCTTGAATCGTTTCGTGATAATAGATTCGAGAATCAACGAAGTACGGCAACATACACCCTTCCGGCGGCGCAGGCGAGATAAGCCGAGTCTTTAGAATGACTTCTGGAAAGATTGCGGAATTCTCGCAGGGGGGGTGTCCCCAGCATTTGCCTTCAATCGCTTCCTTTCGGGTTCCAGCTAAACCTTTTCCGCAGCTTGTCTAGGCGGAAATTCAGGCCCCAATTCCCAGAGAAAAACCCCTCCAAAAAACCTACCCAAAATAGTGTACATACGTATAGTTTTTGGCCACCCTTTCTGCTAGGTTCTTGTCTGTCTGGCGACGCTATTGGTCCTGCCGGTTTTGGGCAGAGGGCGTCTGCACTTTAGTAATCGGGAGGGCAAACACCGTGACAACAGAGCTATCGTTTCGTGGCGATCACCCACAAGTTCCCTCCGAAACGAATCCCTGGGACGACGATCCCTGGGAGGTTTTTGTTCCCGACGAGGACCAGCTCGACCCGCTCCCCGAGTCGGGTGATTTCTGGACCGATGACGATGGGGCCGACTACTGTGGCCCTCGGCTTGACAGGAGGGAATCGCAGCCATGTTGCCATTAGCAAAGGTGTTGGAGGTGCGTCGGCTACTCGACGAAGGGGAACTCTCTCAGCGTAAGATCGCCACCAGGCTGGGCATCAGCCGCGGGGTCGTCAATTCCATTGCCAATGGTCGCCGCGGGCTGCACGGTCGTGAGACAAAGGTCAAATACTCATGCGACGATCAAGAAGCGGTCGCCGAGCGCTGCCGGGGTTGTGGGGCGATGGTTTACATGCCGTGTCTGTTGTGCCGAGCACGGCAGTATCGGGAGCGCGAGCAGCGGTCCAGCGAACAGGCAGTTCGGAGGCCAGGGGTTGCGTAATCATTGCAATAAGTCAGGGGCTTGTCCCGGACCGCGGGGGGGTCCGGCTAAGAAACTTGGGTCTGGCAATTGCTGGCGATCTGTTCGACAATGAAGCTCATGGTCCCCACGATTCCCCGATATCTTGTTTCCTTTGACCCCAAGCGGATTCCGCATCACTTTGTGGATGTGCTCGTGATCGGTGGAGGGATTGCCGGGTTGCGGGCGACGATGGCGATTGATCCTCGGCTGTCGACATTGGTGGTCACCAAGGATCGTTGGAATGAATCGAACTCGGCCTATGCCCAGGGTGGCATTGCCGGGGTGCTTGCCCCGGAGGATCGGTTTGAGGATCACATCACCGACACGATGATTGCAGGTGCTGACCTTTGCAATCGCGAGGTCGTCGAGATGGTCATTCGGGAGGCCCCCGAACATATTCGTCAGCTCATCGAGTGGGGCACGGTGTTCGATCAGGAATCCGACGGCGAGCTTCTCTTGGGGCGCGAAGGGGGGCATAGCCATCATCGCATTGTGCATGCCTTGGGAGATGCGACCGGCAAGGAAATCATGCGGGCGATGATCCAGCGGGCTCGCGAAGAGCTTGGCGCCCAAATGTGGCAGGATACGTTTACCATCGATCTCTTGACCCACGAGGGAGAGTGCCGCGGGGCATTGGTGTGGCACCAGAATCATGGCCGCACGTTTGTGTGGGCGAAGCAGACAATTCTCTGCACCGGTGGTGTCGGGCAGATCTATCGCGAAACGACCAATCCTCAAGTGGCGACCGGTGACGGTCATGCCATTGCCTATCGTGCCGGTGCAGAACTCCGCGACATGGAATTCATGCAGTTCCACCCCACGGTGCTCTACATCGCTGGCAGCAGCCGCACGCTCATCACCGAGGCAGTGCGTGGCGAGGGAGCCATTCTCGTCGATGGTAATGGGGAGCGTTTCATGCCGAGCTACGACGAGCGGGCTGAACTGGCACCTCGCGACGTGGTGAGCCAGGCAATCGTAGATCGCATGAACAAAACGCATCATCCGTGTGCTTATCTCGATTTGACAGCGCTCGGTGCCGAACGAATCCGGAGTCGTTTCCCCGGCATCACCAAGAGCTGTGCGGAATTTGGGATTGATGTGACTCGGGACCGAATTCCCGTGCGCCCTGGTGCCCATTACATGATCGGTGGTCTCACGGTCGATCATCAAGGAAAAACGACACTGCCAGGTTTATGGGCCGCTGGAGAAGTCACGAGCAGTGGTCTGCATGGAGCCAATCGCCTGGCATCGAACAGTCTGCTCGAAGGGTTGGTCTATGGAGCTCACGCCGGCGAAGCTGCTTCAGCAGCCGCGCTAAACATGCCCGACAACTTCCAAGCCATCCCCCTGACCAACCCCGAGAGCGAGCCGAGCGGCGAGCCGCTTGATTTGGTCGACATCCGCAATTCACTTAAGAGCTTGATGTGGCGTGCTGCCGGGGTCGTTCGTAGCGGAACCGAGTTGTTGAACGCCGGCAAAACGATCGACGCCTGGTGCCAATACGCCTTGAGCCGTCAATTCAGCGACCCGGCAGGGTGGGAACTGCAGAATATGCTCGTGGTCTCGCGAGTAATGATTCAATCGGCACTTGAGCGAGAGGAATCTCGCGGGGTGCACTTGCGGAGCGATTTTCCAGAGAGCGGTGGTGAAGCGTGGCAGCGACATCTCTCAATCGCGTCGTGCGCTAGCGGTTGTTAATACCGCACATTCGATTGCCATTGCTGCACCGTGCGAGTCCCATCGGGAGGTGTACCGTTCATGGGTGCTCCTACGGCCTGATTGGCTTGCAGAGATGCAACGCGGGATTCGATGGCTGGCTGGAAGCGATTAATTGCCAAGGAGCGTTGATAGTTTGCCAATGCCTGTGCCGTGTCTCCCGAGGATTCTCGCAGACGGCCCAGGGCGGTGAGTGCGCGGCTGTTGTGGGGATCGATGGTGATTGCTTCTTCCAGTTTTGCGGAAGCTAGTGGTAGATTGTTGTTCTCTTCGTAGATGCGTGCCAGTTCAATGCGGGGGTCAGCCAACCTGGGGCTCCGCGCGGCCCAGCCTTCCAGCAATCGATAGGAAGCGTCTTGCCGACCCGTTTCGGCAAGCAATACGGCAAGTCCTCGATAACACTCGGCGTGATTGGGGTCGTAGTCGAGGCATTGGTTGTACAACTGTTCCGCCTGTTGCAGGTCCTGCTGTCGATTTTGGAGTTTGCCGTTTTTGTGTAAAGCGGAAGCAAGGTTGTAATACGCGCTAGCCGACTGGGGATTGCTGGCGATTGCGCGTTGGAATTGATACGCCGCCTGCTGATAGTTGCCGTTTTGATACAGGCGCACCCCCTCGGAGTTGAGAGCCTGCGAGGTCATGTTGTTGCATCCTGTTAAAAGAGCGAATGCAGTAAGTATCCAGAAGCGAGAAAAGTGTGCGTAGTGCATGATAGGTGCCGCACGTGAGTGCGTTCCTCTCGAGCATGGTATAGAGAGTCTGACCAAGTTGGAGCTTTCGGGTTCCGAGAATTCCGGGGCGGAAAAATAGCAGTCCTGGCTCCCCGACGCAACCCAAAAGCCAGATTATCATGGTTGTGCGGTCGTGGGCTGGGGCAGTTGCTGGCATGGCTGGAAAGTTTCACCAAGCCGGAAAATCCGCACCAACCGCCATCTTTATGGAAATCGGTTATTTTTCGTGGTCGATTTATATTGCCCAGCCGGCATTCCGATGACTGCTAGCGTCCCCTTCCACTTAGCGACCTGCCCTACCACAGGGCTACCTAAACAGGAGCAGTCTTCCCCATGCCGACTAAAACAAGCCCTTCCGCCAAAAAGACCTCGAAAGCGAAACAATCCAAGTCATCCCCCAAGAGCCGCGCGGCTAAGACTACAAAAGCTGCCAAGTCTGCAGAAGAAATGGAAGTGACGATCGACCGTCGTAAGGAAGATCGCCGTGAAGACAGCACTTCCCCCGTCAAACTGGAACGCCGAACCAAAGTTCAACGTCGTCGACAGATCGATCCCACGACTTGCGAGCGTGACTACTCCGAAGAGGAGGTCTCATTCATGAGTGCTCTGGATGAATACAAGCGCAAGAATGGCCGCATGTTTCCTACCTGTAGCGAGGTGCTGGAAGTCATTCGTGGGCTGGGATACGTGAAGCTTTCCCCAGCGGAGTTGGCCTTGGTGCGTCCCGAGAGTGAGAATACCGAAACGGTAACGGAGGACCCTGCTTCGGATCTAGAGGCTGAAGAAGAACTCGACGTTGAGACGCTTTAATACTGATATTGGTAAGGCTCGTCACTGGCAAACGGCAGTGGCGAGCCTGTCACCTTATTTGTGAATCTCCGTGACGATGTCACGCAGTTCGTGCAGAGAAACCTCTGCAATGTCTTTGCCTCGGCGGGCCAAATGCTCGTTGATCTTGATAGCAGTTTCTTGCATTTTTCCATGCGTGTCTTGAGAACCACCTGCCAGCAGGAAATTGGGGCCACGTGTGATGCGTTTAAGACCTTCATCGGCGTCAAAAGCCAAGCCCAACAGCGAGGCCTTACGTTTTGAATCTTGGGGGAGGCGAGATTTCATGGCAGGGGGGGAAATTGGTGGGACGTGGACTCAACGAACTTAGCGACGACGGCTCCAAGAGCGAAGGGCGTCTGCGGCTGCCTCCACGCTGTTCTTTGAGGTGGGCTTCTTTTCTATGGGTGGTAGTTTGCCGGGCTTTTTCTTCTTGCTGGAGGATTTTCCTGAGTCCTCGGCAGATTCTTCCTCAAGTTCTTCGGTTTCTTCCGGTCCGTTGAAGACTTCACCAGCCTGAGCGCGCATTTCATTGACTGCGTCTTGCAATTCGCTCGCCTTCGTGTCATCCAGACGAATTGTCTGTGTATCGGTCACATCTTCTTCAGGTTTGGTCGTTTCCAATAGCCACCGGGAGATGTCTTCATCTTTGATGTCGCTGCCAGAAGCTTTTGAAGCGGTGCGCTCGGCTGCCTCCGCGACGGATTTTACCTGGGGCTTTTTCTCATTGTTCAGACCTGTTGTAAGCGTGATCAAAAACTCCAGATTGCCAATATTAAGTGTGTCGCCGGAGGACAGTTCTACCTCTTCGGTGATCTTGCTTCCATTGATGAGCGTCCCATTGCGGCTACCTAAGTCGACGATGGTTACTTTGTTTCCTTTACGACGGATGGCACAGTGTTTACGGCTGATCGAAGTGCTACCAGAACAGAGGTGACATTCTGGACTCCGCCCGATCAAGAACTCATCCTTCTTGACAGCAATCTTGGCTCCAACCTTCGAGCCCTTCATGACTTTGAGAATTACGTCCATCAACTAGCCTGTTAAATCGATCCGAAAAGTAATCAATCCCAAAGAAGAAATAGTATTGCACGCGAGTGCGAGGAGAAAATCACAAGTTCACCCAGACCACCTCACCGAGGGCTGTGATGATAATCCCATATTCCTCTCGCTACACATGCACAAGCAGTGATTTATGCTTAGAAGGATTCCCCCCCAGGAGTCCTTACTAGGCGCAGGATAACACGGGTAAGCCACGAGTCCAATATAAGGATTTTATGAAAAATGGCCCCGATGGCTCACGAAATTCTAATTATTGTTCTCATAGGGTTAACCCCTCGGTGGAGGGGGTAGCTGATGGCACATCTTGCTAATCGAGCAGGGTCGATTTACAAGAACGAGCCATCCCCATTATCGGCTCATAGGACGCCATGCGTGAGGTGCCTCTTCGTCCAAAGAGCGTTTCCGTACTTTCTATTATAGCAACGGTGGGCAGAGGGGTAAACATTTGGGTTTATCTCGCATAAAGAGTCGTAGAGGTATAGGGCTTGAAGCAATTTCGTCCGTAACTCTTCGATCAAAGCGGCACGGGTAAGTGAAATGCCAGAAAGGTCATTCAACCCGGGGAGCTCCGGGCTAAAAAGCGATCGCTCCAAGAGAAGGCTGCCGTGCTGGAGGACAGCTCCGCGGCTTCGACGTTGTGCACTACCTAATATTTTCTTGGCGGCCATTGGAGAATCGTCTTCGATGAGTTGATAAACAAGATCTCCACGAGCTCTCCTCTGAAAACAGAGAAAAGGTTCTTCATTGCCAGCCGCTAAGTCTTGCTCAAAAAGACTTACCCTATGACCTTGTGGCAAATGTCCTTCAAGGATCGTAGCTATCGTCTTATGCACCGTGTTGTAGAGCGACTGAGCATCCTTGGCCAGAGGATGCATCTTGGGAAGCGAGATACTATAGGTGATCTCGCGATCGTGAAGGATTGCGCCACCGCCACTTTGCCTCCGCACGACAGCCGCTCCGAGACTTGGCGGATGATTCTGGCGGTCTTCATATTGTTGAAAATAACCCAGTGACAGAGTAGGAGTTTGCCACTGGTAAAACCGCAAGGAGGCGATTCCCTCCTCGGCAGCGAATTGGAGCAGTGCCTCGTCAAGGGCCATGTTCCATGCACCGTCGGCGGGAGGATCGATAATCAACTGGCAGGGAAAGGCTTCGTTCACATGAAGACTCAACTAGCCTCGGCAAGGGCTGCCCAGGTCAACACGGGCTGTCGGGCTGCGCGAACCTCGTCCGGACGACTCACCGAGGTTGTGTGCGGGGCATCGTGCAATAGTTCGGCATCTTCTTCTGTGATTCTGAAAAGGACCTCAGCAAATGCATCAAGCGTTTCTTTGCTCTCAGTTTCAGTGGGCTCACACATCATGGCTTCGGGCACGGTCAGGGGAAAGTAAACCGTCGGTGCGTGAAACCCATAATCCAACAACCGCTTTGCAATGTCCATCGCGGAAATTCCTTTTTCTTTCTTCAGAGTGCTTGCCGAGGCGACGAACTCGTGCATGCAACGATTCCCCTGAGGAACCGGCAATATATGTTTCACACGACTGAGCAAATAATTGGCATTGAGAACGGCATTCTCCGAAACTTCGCGTAGTCCGTCTGGCCCATGGGTGCGAATGTAGGCATAGGCCCTCACCAGTACGCCAACGTTGCCAAAGAAGGAGCGAACTCGGCCAATGGATTTGGGAAGATTATAGTCTAGAGTCAGGAGTGGAGGGTCGAGAGCGAGATTTTGATTGCTGTACTTCTTCTGGCTCTTGACTTTTGACTCTTGACTCTCGACTTTCCTCACAATCGGCGTTGGCAAGTAAGGTGCGAGCTTCTCGATGACGCAGATGGGACCTGCGCCGGGGCCGCCGCCGCCGTGCGGGCCGCTGAAGGTCTTATGGGGGTTGTAATGTTGCATGTCCGCGCCCCAATCTCCGGGGCGGGTGATTCCCAGGATGGCGTTCATGTTCGCGCCGTCGAGATAAATGAGTCCTCCACGGGCATGCACTTGGTCAGCGATCTCGCGCATGTGGGGCTCGAACAGACCTAGCGTGCTGGGGTTAGTGATCATCATCACGGCGACCTCGTCGTCGAGTTTGGCTGCAAAATCTGCCATATCGACAAAGCCAGCGGATGTTGTTTTCACGGTGATGGATTGGTATCCAGCCATCGTGGCGCTGGCAGGATTTGTGCCGTGGGCATTGTCAGGGACAAGCACCTTGCTACGTTTCTCGCCCAGGTCTTTAAAATACGCTGCCGCCACCAACAAGGCGGTCAACTCCCCATGCGCTCCTGCAGCTGGTTGCAAACTGCAGGCGGGGAGTCCCGAGATTTCCTGAAAGTACTCCTGCATCTCATAGAGCAGGGAGAGCATTCCTTGGATCGTTTCCTCTGGCTGGTAGGGATGCAGATCGGCAAATCCCGGCATGGCAGCGGCCCGTTCATTCCGTTTGGGGTTGTACTTCATCGTGCAACTTCCCAGCGGATAAAAATGTGTATCGACCGACATATTCTGAGTCGAGAGGTTTACGAAATGCCGTACGATCTGTGGCTCAGTAACCTCCGGCAGGGCAGGGGGTGTCTGAGCGATCGCTTTCGCAGGAAGCAAGTCTGCAATTTCGCGCTCCGGCACATCACAAACAGGCAGCCGTGCCGCTCGTCTACCGGGTTTGGAGAGGTCACACAAAAGTTGGGTGTCACGTATATTTCGCATAGATGTAATACTATTCTGTTTCCCTGTTCTTTGAGTATTGCTCGGAGTATTCTTCAAACTGCTCCAGCGTCATCACATAATACCGAGTGACATCGCTCCACGAGATGCCTACCACAGCATTCTTGTACCACGAGCCCTCATAACCTTTGGGTGTGTGTCCTTTGCCTTGAATGAAATAACGATCACCTATTAAAAGTACCTGAGCGTCCTTCAACACGGCGTGGTTGCTCTTGCTTTCCAACGCACTGGAACGGTCAATTTCAATCATGACAATTTTTCCGCGGAAGGCCTCACTGATATCACTCATTGAGGAGTCCTCAGAAATTTCATTAGCCAACAAATACTCCGAACAAGAAGCGATCAGCACCATTGACAGGGCCAGGCGGTAATTGAAGCGGTGAGTAAGAGCGCGCATGGTGTCCTCTTAAACAGCTAATTCTTTATGAGCTCGACCCAGATTACATTCGGCCAGAGCAGCTACCAATCCGTCGATCTCTGTCTTGGTCCGTTTCTCGGTAACGGCTACCAGAAAGCAATCTGCTAGTTCCGGGTACCAACGCCCTAATGGCAAACCTGCCAAATAGCCCCTCTGGAGTGCTGCCTTTAATAGCTGCTCCACTTGATTCTCAGCATCGCGGATTACAAATTCCTTGAAAGTCGGTTCGTCGAATGCCAGGGAAAATCGATCGTGCCCGCAGAGTTGTTCCGCAGCGTAGCGAGATTTCTGCAAACAGAGGTTGGCCGTCTCGTTTAAACCCTGGGGTCCAAGCTGAGCGAGGTAGGCCGTGGCACGCAAGGCGAATAGTCCTTGGTTGGTGCAGACATTGCTGGTGGCCTTCTCGCGGCGAATGTGCTGCTCACGAGTTTGCATCGTGAGTACATAGCAGGTGTTGCCTCGGCGGTCGACCGTTCGTCCAGCGATACGGCCTGGCATGCGGCGAACCAGACTTATGTCGCATGCCATGATCCCCAGATAGGGGCCACCATACGACATCGGCGTGCCCAGGGTATGCCCTTCGGCCACGGCGATGTTGGCCCCGTAGTCACCGGGCCGCTTCAACACGCCCAAACTCACCGGATCGAATACGGCGATTAAGAGTGCTCCAGCCTCGTGCACGACTTTGCTCACTTCGTCGGCATCTTCAACACAGCCAAAGAAATTGGGCTGCTGCATCACAAACGCCGCTGTCGTGTCATCAATCGCCTCGGCGAGCACTTCGGAATCGACTACTCCTCCAGGTGTGGAGATTGTGACAACCTCCGTAGCAAGGTTTTCCAGATAGGTCTCAATGGTCGTTCGATACTCGGGATGCAGCGACTCAGGGAGAATCACTTTGCCAAACCGACCAGTAGAGCTTATCGCCATGAGGACGGCCTCGGCGGCAGCACTTGCCCCGTCGTAAAGGCTGGCGTTTGATACGTCGAGCCCTGTCAACTCGGTAATAAGCGACTGATACTCAAACATCACCTGCAAATTTCCTTGACTCGCCTCGGCCTGGTAGGGAGTGTACGAAGTATAGAATTCGCTCCGGGAGCCGATCGTATCAACAACCGCCGGGATGAAGTGGTCGTAGCTCCCGGCACCGAGGAAACAAATCGCATCACCGGCTGCGGTGTTCCGCGAAGCGAGTTCACGTAGGTGCTGGTCGAGTTCCAATTCCGATAATGCTGGCGGCAAATCCAGACCACGGCCTAGCTTCAACTCGGCTGGAATCGAATCAAACAGCTCATGAACCGATTCGGCGCCGATAGCGGCAAGCATTGCTTGCTTGTCTTCAGGGGTATTGTAGTGATAGGACATGATTGAGTTTCGAGTTTCGAGTGGTGAGTTTCGAGTGGTGAGTTTCGAGTGGTGAGTTTCGAGTGGTGAGTTTCGAGTTAAGAAATGCTTAATTACATGGGCTCGCGCTTCGAAACTCGCAGCTCGTTACTCTTGGCATTGTTTTTGATATGCGGAGTAGTCGAGCAAGTTTGCCAGACCCGCATCGTTGGTGATCTTGATCTTAGCGATCCAACCGGCTCCGTAGGGGTCGTTGCTTAGTGTCTCTAGCGCATCGGGGAGAGCCGTATTTACCGCCACCACTTCCCCATCAACGGGCGCGTAAATGTCACTGACCGCTTTAACGGATTCGACTTCACAGAAAGGCTGCTCGGCCTCTACCTGTTTGCCCACCGCGGGTAATTCTATGAACACCAGATCGGTGAGCGCTTCGACGGCGAACGCCGAGATGCCGACTGTGGCAATTTGAGTGCCCCCCTCCTCGGAGACTGCGACCCATTCATGAGTCTTGGCATAGCGCAGATCTTCTTGCTTCACGATAGTTTCTCCATTTAAGTAATTATGTGAGTAAGATCGTAAGAGAGTAGGTTTTCACAGGAACACTTATTCTCACTTACCCATCTACTCACGTACTCATTTTCCCCGTTCGTAAAACGGCAATGGCACGACCTGGGCGGGATGTTCCTTGCCACGCACATCGACTGCAAGAGGAGTTCCCGGTGCGGCTGCTGATGAGCACACGTAGGCCATCGCAATGGGGTGATTGAACGTCGGTGAAAAGGTCCCACTGGTGACCGCACCCGCCTGTTGATCCCCCAGCAATATTGGTGCTCCCTCGCGGGCTACACGTTTTCCTTCCATTTGGATTCCGACTCGCACGGATTGCTTGTGATCGCGTTGGAAACCGAGAATCGCCTCGCGACCAATGAAATCCCGATCGCGGAGGTTGACTGCGAAATCAAGCCCCGCCTGGACCGGATTAATTGTTTCGTCAAGCTCATGGCCGTACAACGGCATGCCTGCTTCGAGACGCAGCGTGTCGCGGGCACCCAGGCCGACTGCCCGCCCCTCGACAGTCGCAGCAGCCTGAATTATTTGTTCCCACACACCCGTAAGTTGTTCAGCTGGGCATACGATCTCGCAACCGTCTTCGCCAGTGTAGCCAGTGCGACTCACAAAACATTCGACTCCACAGACCTGTGCGACTTGTCCCGTGTAGTATCTGAGCGAAGTTAACTCGCACGAGACGTATGGATCTAGGATTTCAATTGCCCGTGGACCTTGGGCGGCAAACATACCGTAGGTGTTAGTAATATCTTCGAGCTGGACATCGAAGTCCGTCTGCTGCGCTTCCATCCAAGAAAGTATCTTATGACGGTTTCCGGCGTTAACAACCAAACCATAGCCAGACGGTTCGCCGTTTTCGAGCGTCACACGGTAACAAAGTACGTCGTCGAGGATTCCCCCCGTTTCGTTGCAGATGAGTGAATAGCGGATCTGGTGGGGTTTCATATCGACCACCGCTCGCGTCAACAGGCGATCTAGATATCTCGCCGCATCGGGCCCATTGACCAGCACCCGTCCCATATGCGAAATGTCGAACATGCCCACTGCGGTACGAGTCGCCTGGTGTTCTTCGACAATGCCCGTGTACTGTACAGGCATGGACCACCCAGCAAATTCCACCATGCGTCCGCCATGTGCACAGTGCCAATCGAAGAGAGGTGTTTGGGCGAGTTGGTCGTTAGACATGACAAATCCGTTCAAGAGTGCCAGTAGGAAATCGTATTCTACCGGTTTATCACAGCGCTGCCAGGGGTCGAGACGAGAAGGCTCACCTGGAGAACTCTCCAGGCGCTAGCGCTTCTACTTGGACATCTATTTTCGCTTGCGTTTCGCTTTTCTCTTGTCCTTGCGGGGATTCTGTGCTCGAGCTTTCTTGTCGGGTTTTCGCTTCGCTGCTCGACCCTCTTTGCTGCCGCCAGTTTTTTCCAATAGACGCATGTCGAGTTCACGTCTTTCGACGTCCACAGCAGCGACCGCCACACGCACAGGGTCGCCGAGTCGATAAGTGTTGCCCGATCGAAAGCCTCGCAAGATGTGCCCGGCGCGGTCAAATTTGTAATAGTCATCCGCTAGTGATGTAATGTGGACAAAACCCTCAGCCGGGAGATGGGTTCCCATCACGAACAGACCAAAGCTTTCGACGCCCGTGACGATGCCGTCCATCTGCATCCCCACTTTGTCTTGCAAAAACAAGAGGAGTTTTACTTTCTTCAGTTCCCGCTCGGCTTCGGTGGCTCGTTGTTCACGGTCGCTACAATGATCTCCCAACGCGAGCAATTCTCCCAAGTGTTGATCGGGAGTTTTTCCACGGCTCACGGACTCCACCAGGCGATGAATCGTCAAGTCGGGATAACGACGAATCGGCGAAGTGAAGTGACAATAGCACCGGCTTGCCAGTGCATAGTGGCCTTCTTCATCGGGGCTGTACACAGCGCGCTGCATCGAACGCAGCACAGCGTAGTTGACCGCGTGTTCGCGGGAATCTCCTTTCACCTCTCTGAGCAAATCCTGCAATGCAAACCGACTCTCCAGGCTTTCGGTTTTGAGTCCCAGCTCTTTGACAAAGTCGGTAAGCGCCTTGAGTTTGCGTGGCTCGGGGGCACCATGCACTCGGCGTAAGAATTGAAGGCCCTTGTCGGCCAGCATTTCTGCTACCGCCTCGTTGGCAGCAAGCATGAATTCCTCGATGATCTGATGACTCTCGGTATTTTCCTCCACATGCGCACCAGACACATTGCCATCTTTATCCAGATCGATTTCCAGTTCGGGCATGTTGAGCTCAAGCGACCCACGCTGCATTCGTCTGCCGCGGAGCGTCATAGCAAGTTCGTGCATGCGGCTCAGTAGGCCATGTACCTCCGGAGCGAGTTTCATTTTCCAGAGAGAGCGATCGGCTAGAAAAGAGTCGACTTCTTCGTACGTAAAACGCCGGCAACTCTTGATGGCACTTTTAAAGACGTCGGTGCCGATTCGCACTCCTTCCGGGCTGAATTCAATCCGGGCCGTGAGGGCAAAGCGAACTTTCTCCGGCTGCAAACTGGCGAGATTATTCGAGATGATCTCTGGCAGCATCGGAATGACCTGATCGGGGAGATAGACGCTGGTGGCTCGGTCGCGAGCTTCTTGGTCCAAAGTTGACTTGGGCCGCACAAAGTGAGAAACATCGGCTATGTGCACGCCGAGTAACCAATGGCCGTTATCTAGCCGTATGAGCGAAATTGCGTCGTCGAAATCCCGCGCGGTCGCGGGGTCGATGGTAATGACCGTTTCAGCCGTGCAGTCCTGGCGGTGTTTGAGATTGTTCTCGTCGAACCGTTCTGCTTGTTCACGTGCATCCTCCAGGGCGGCTTCGGAAAAAGCTCCTGGAAGGTTGTACTCCCGAATGATAGAGAGAGTATCAACCCCGGTTTGGCCTCGCTTGCCAAGAATCTCGACGATGACCCCTTCACCATCACGCACGTGCGATGGGAAGCGGACCATTTCGACCACTACCTTGTCTTCAGGCTGAGCTCCTTTGGCACCAGGGTCCCCTACGAAGACAGGATTGGAAAACAACTTGCCATCGATCTGCACCAGCCCCATACCGCCTTGTACAAAGTAAGTGCCAACGAACTGGTTGGTCGCACGCTGGACAATATCAATTACCCGGCCTTCGCTTTTTCCCTGGCGGCCCACTTTGCCACTGAGTCGCAAGCGGACGATGTCGCCGTTGGCTGCGTCGCCCGCCCCGTTTGCGGGGACGAAGATGTCGGCTTCGCGACCCGCTCCGGCGGGAGTCCCCTCAGGACGCACAAAACCAAATCCTCCTTCGGCGCGGCGAAACGTTCCAATCAAATGTTTCTCAGATTTCTTTTTCTTCTCCGGAAGGAGCAGATCACCATTCTCGGCGGCAAATACCAAGTGGCTCGGACCGAAGGCAAGCTTCCCTTGCTTGACTAACTGCTTGATGATTTTCTTCGTTCGTGCAACGTCATCTCCCTCCAGGCCAAGACGTTTGGCGATCGTGGCCGGCTTGATCGGACGATACTTCGGCTCGGCAACATAACGGAGGATGGCGTCTTCAATGTCGGGCATAGAAGGTAGTGTGGTTCGTTGAACTAGGATGCGAGATAGCCGCGACTCAACGAGTCGCTGGGAAGTCATCTGCCTATTTTGTCATTTTGATGAGACTTGTGAATTACAAGAACGGACGAAACAAGCCAAATTAGATGAACACCTACGATTACCAGAGTTCCTAGCCATGGCTTGAAGTAATTCAAGCAGATACCTAATGCAATTGCTACGATAGTGCCTATAAGGGCAATCAGGAGCAATGATGGTCCATCGTAGAATGATCTGCCTCTTCGAAGATTGTCGAGTTTGCAGTATAGGCACAGTCCCAACCAAAAAAGGCAGACGAACAATTAACAGTATTCTGTTCGGCATTAAATAGCCACTTTTCGTTGCGTGGATCGATAAATGTTTGCTGCTCAGTTTGCTCAGGTATTACTCCATGGACAGTCAATAGTTCGAATTACCTTTATCATCCCAGCCTCACAAGACTTCTGTCCGTAAGTAGCTCTTCTAAGATATTCCAGAGAATCGAGACGTTCTGCCGGAGTCTTGGTAGCCCAGAAGGCGCGGTCATCACCCTCTTCTTCCAGCGAAATCACTCGCAGATCAGTCCTATCTAGTCGAGGTCTGTTCTGCATAGCGAGAAACCTGATTAAGGGAGTAAGTTCTTACCCCTATTTTACTTCATAAGAGCACTCGGTCGAAGAGGAAAACCGACCTTCACATAGCCTTTCTCGATCAAGGTTCCTTCTCAGGCTTGAATAGCTTTCGTCCAATCTGGGTAAAATACTGCGTCCAATTGCTGTCGGTATTGGGACAATCGGCCATCAGTTGACTGAAGCTCGCTACCTTCGCGTCGAGATTATCCAGCAGGTGCAGCACGATTGCTTCGAGTGTCATCGGGAGTTTGGGGCTACCAAATTCGTATTCGCCATGATGGCTGACAATCAAATGCTTGAGTTCGATAAGCAGGCGTTCAGGAAAAGGCTGACCATCTTGCTGGACAATCTGGCGGACTTTCTCATCGAGTAATGTGACGCCGATCACCATGTGACCAAGGAGTTGACCTGCGTCCGTATATGCGATGTCGCGCTCGTAAGAAAGTTCATCCGTCTTGGCGGCATCGTGGAGAAACGCCCCCAACAACAGTTTGTCTTGTGAGACTTGTGAATACCTGGGAGCTACCACCAGCACCAGTTCCATCAGGCTTAGCACATGTTCCAGCAGACCCCCCTGGTAGGCATGGTGGTTCTTCATGCCCGCTGGAGCCCGGCAGAATTTGTTCATGAAGTCATCATCTTTAAGAAAGCCTTTGGCGAGTCGGGCTAAGGGTACCGATTGAATCTGGCCAAGGATCTCGGTAAGCCGCTTGCGCATCTTGTCGATGTCGGCCGATTGCAATGTGATAAAATCGGACTCATCCACTTCGTCTGGCCGGGCTTTGCGGATGTGTGTGGCGATCAACTGCATGTTCCCCTGGAACAATTGCGTGGCACCCTCAACGTGCACGTAGTCACCGTTCTCGAATGCCTTGTAATCACCATCGGTAGCGTTCCACATGCGGGTATTCACCGAGCCGCTGCGGTCGGAGAGGTCCACTTGCAGATACAAATTGCCATTGCGATTGGGACGAAGTTGCTTTTCGGAGGCCAGGAACACCTGGCTCACGGATTCGTTATGCGTAAGCTGGCTAACAAAGCGGCGTGTATCGGAGGACATGTGTGAGTGGTTCGTGGTTTGTGGTTCGCAATTAGCGCAATGCAACATGTATGATCCGGCGTGTCAGACATCGCAGGGTATGAGGCAATATCCTATCAGATTTCCGCGTGTGCCGCTGGGGCCTCAAAGTCGGCAGTTTTTCGGGTGCGATTCTCTCTGGGGACTAATTGAGCTAGAATGTGGCCTTGTTATGTACAAATAAACTCTGCGACGTCATGCGTTGCGGTGATTCTCTAGCTCTCCAAAACCTATGCCCAAACCGAAAACTGCGATTTCGCCGACCCGTGCTGAAAACTACCCCGAATGGTATCAACAGGTTGTGAAGGCTGCCGACTTGGCAGAGAATTCTGACGTTCGTGGCTGCATGGTCATCAAGCCTTGGGGCTATGCAATTTGGGAAAACATCCAACGGCACTTGGACGCGATGTTCAAGGCCACAGGGCACGAAAACGCCTACTTTCCGCTCTTCATTCCCATGAGCTTTTTGGAGAAAGAGGCTGAGCACGTAGAAGGGTTCGCCAAGGAATGCGCAGTGGTGACTCATCACCGATTGGAGCCCGATGGCCAGGGCGGACTGCAACCAGCGCCCAGTGCGAAGCTTGAAGAGCCCCTGATCGTCCGGCCAACAAGTGAGACGATCATCGGTGCCACGTTTGCCCGATGGGTGCAGTCTTATCGTGATTTGCCTATCCTTATCAACCAATGGGCCAATGTAGTACGGTGGGAACTCCGCACGAGGATGTTTCTCCGCACGGCGGAGTTTCTTTGGCAGGAAGGTCACACCGTGCATGCCAGCGAGCAGGAAGCCCGCGAAGAAACTCGTCAGATGCTCGATGTCTATGCCGACTTTGCCGAGGGGGTGATGGCCATGCCGGTAATTAAGGGGGAGAAGACTGCTGGTGAGCGTTTTCCGGGCGCGGTCGCTACGTACAGCATTGAGGCCTTGATGCAGGACCGCAAAGCGCTCCAGGCGGGAACTTCGCACTTCCTTGGTCAGAATTTTGCCAAGGCTCAAGACATCAAGTTTCAAAATGTTGATGGCGAGTTGCAATTCGCTTGGACAACTTCGTGGGGTGTCTCGACCCGCCTGGTGGGTGGTTTGATTATGACACACTCCGATGATGATGGCTTGGTGCTGCCACCACGGTTGGCTCCGGCTCAGGTGGTAATCCTGCCGGTTTATCGCAATGAAGAGGAGCGCAACTCGGTCATGCCCTATTGCGAGACACTCAAAATGGAATTAACCGCAGAGCAATTTGCTTCTGAGCCTGTCCGCGCACGGATCGACGACCGCGATCTGCGGGGTGGTGACAAGCGCTGGCAGTGGATCAAGCGGGGTGTGCCATTGGTTCTGGAAATTGGTCCGCGTGATATTGCCGAGGACAAAGTTTTCCTCAAACGCCGCGACGTCGATGGCAAGGGAGATCCCGTACTCCGAAAAGAGCTGGTGAGCACGGTGGCCAATCGACTCGCCGAGATTCAGCAGTCACTATTCGAGCGAGCTGCAGCGCTACGAAGCGAAGCAAGCGTAAAAATAGATTCCCTCGAGAAGTTCGAGGAGTTTTTCGCCGAGAGTGCTCCCGGTGGGTTAGCTTATTGTCATTTTGTTGATAGCCCCGCGATGGACGCCAAGCTCAAAGAACTCAAATGCACGGTGCGGTGTGTGCCGCTTGATGCACCGTCAGAATCGGGCAAGTGCATCTTCACTGGTGAAGCGAGTAATCGGCGAGGAGTGTTTGCGCGAGCGTATTAATCCCCGGAGGGCAGTAGTCCTCGGGCTAATAAACCCTCAGCCGGATCGCCACGCGATCCGGGACTCTATCATCATGGGCATTATCGTTCCTCCTAAGCCGGTCCTGCTGCTCGTTGCCATGAGCAGTCGCTACGATACGGCACTTGAATGGGCACGTGCGAAAATCGCTAACGAGTTTGGTCCCGTGGGGGCGACTAGCCCCACCTTCGATTTTAGGGAGACCGACTATTACGCCACGACCATGGGAAGTGAGTTGAAAAAACAGTTTGTCGTATGCGCGTTGCCAATCGACCCGGGTCGCCTCGCGGCAATTAAGTGCGTCACCAACGACTGGGAGTATGAGTATCGTGATTCCGCAGAATATCCCGAGCAGCGTCCGCTGAATCTCGATCCGGGATATTTGACGCAGGCGAAGCTCGTGCTTGCCTCGACCAAGGACCACGCACATCGTATTTATCTGAGCGACGGCATCTATGCTGAAGTGACGCTCAGTTACAGAGCAAAGTCCTGGCATGCCTTCGATTGGACCTACCCCGATTATCGCCGAAGTGATTTCCAACAATTTTTCACTGCGTGCCGCGAGCTACTGCGGGCTTCTCCCGCAAATTGACGCACCCTGCCAGTGGCTTACAATGAAAATGAAAGCGAATCCCGCGCGTGCGTGTGTCAAAAAGCCGTGTGTTGCGTTGTGAAACGGCTAGAATACAAGAGAAATCCTTATGAAAAGTGTTTTGGGTGTAATTCTGTTTGCTGCGTTGAGCGGTATCGGACTAGGGGCTGCTTTGGGATACCTCGAGGGGCGACTCCCCTCGCTCCCGGTAGACCAGCCCAACGCCGCCGATTCTGCTGATGTCCCGCTCAACGCACGGGGTCCTGTTGCTGAGATAGGGGAAACGGTTTTCAATTTCGGCCGCATGGAACGAGCAACGTCGAAGACTCATGTGTTTAAGATCAAGAATGTAGGCGACGCTCCGCTTCACTTGGAGGTCGTCAGTACAACTTGTAAGTGTACGGTCGGCGATCTCTCCAATGAGGAAGTTCTTCCTGGAGATGAGACCGATATCGAGTTGGAGTGGGTTGCCAAAACGGCACCTGGACCATTTCGCCACGGAGCGACCCTCGCGACCAATGACCCTCGAAGTTCTCGATTCGAACTTACCGTGGAAGGGGAGGTGGTTGAATCGACCACACTTCAGCCACCCGAACTGCTATTCGGCAAGGTTCAAGCCGGAGAAGCGAAAGAAGCCTTTTGCTATCTAGTCTCGAACATTGAAAAAGATGCCAAGATTCTTGGCTATGAGGTGAGCGATCCTGAGGTTGCCAAGCAGATCGACATTCAACTCACTCCGGTGGACGAAGCTGAATTGAAGGCGTTTTCTGCAATCAGCGCTATGAAAGTGACGGCTACTTATCAGGCGGGCAAGACTCAAGGTCCCTTCTTTTCCTGGCTAACCTTGGAGACAAATCTCCCTTCGGCAGAGAAGCTTACCGTCCCGTTGACTGGAAACGTTGTGGGAGACATCTCTATCTACGGGCCAGGTTGGGTCGCCAGTCAGAATTTGTTGCAGCTCGGCTCGGTTGATAGCACGAATGGGAAGAAGGCCCGTCTGCTGATCGCAGTGCGTGGTACCAAAGCCAAGGACACGCAACTGAGTGTAGCTAGCGTTGAACCTGAACAGTTGAAGGTCACACTTGGCGAAGTCAAACAGATGGGCGAAGAATTGATCCATGTGCCGCTCTTCGTTGAAATCCCACCGGGAACACGTCCCATGGTGCGTATGAGCAATGTAGGAGAAAACGAAGATACGACCGGGGGAGATGGATCGATCGTGCTCACCTCGAACCACCCCACCACGTCAGAAGTGCGCCTGAAAGTACGCTTTTCCGTGGAGTGAGGCTTTGTCGAGGAGCAATTCCGCTGGTCATCCAGGAGTTTTGCGGCTACGATTCTCTCTCATCCATTCTGTTTTTCCCATTTTACCGGATAGAAGTGAATAATCATGGAGTTCATGGCGGAACACTTTTTGGCAAAAAGAAAACTTTGCGGAATTGCCCTTCTGGCAGTGGTGGTGTTGATCGCTGCTTTGCCTGGACAACTTCGCTCGGCTGTGCAAGAGGGTGGAACCCCCGATCAAATTGCAGATGCCATCGAAAAGAATGGGGAGATTTTTGTTGATTGGCCGACGCCGCTTTTCACGCTGGTGTTCTCTGGTGAGACTGACGGCTATCTGGAACCTTGCGGCTGTGCGGGGTTGGAGAACCAGAAAGGAGGCATGAAGCGGCGGCACACGTTTCTCAAGCAGTTGACCGACAAAGGCTGGAACCCAGTCGCCTTCGACATGGGAGGCCAGGTCCGCCGCACGGGACCTCAGGCGGAGATGAAGTATCGTTATATCTTGCGAAGCCTCATCGACATGGGATACTCGGTCGTCACCTTTGGTCTGAAGGATCTGCAACTTTCCAGCGAAGCTATTCTTTTCGTACTTGCCAATCTGAATCCAGAAGATAACCCACTTGTCTCAGCCAACGTGGATCTCTACGGCATGGCCCAACCGATGAAAATCGTGGAAACGGGAGGGAAGAAAATTGGCGTCACGGCAGTCTTGGGAGCCAAGGCTGGCGATTTGCTCACGGGCAATACTGAGATCGAAATTAAGGATCCCGCTTTAGCACTTCGGGAAGTTGTCCCCCAGATCGAGGCTCAGAATTGTGATCTGAACGTGCTTCTGGTCCATGGGGCTCCAGACGAAGCAGCAGCGATAGCTCGGCAGTTCCCGCTTTTTGACTTGGTTGCCACAACGGGAGGTGCGGAAGAGCCACCCGATCGGTCCCGGCCGATTGAAGGGGCTGATTCGTACCTCATCGAGGCAGGCCATAAAGGGCAATATGTGATCGCCCTGGGAGTCTATGACGATCCGCAGCAACCGTTGCGCTATCAGCGTGTTCCCCTCGATCATCGCTTCGAAGATTCTCCCGAGATGCAAGATTTGCTCGTGGAATATCAAAAGGAATTGGAGACAACCACTCTCGCAGGCTTGGGCCTCACCGGGATACGCCATCCGGAAGATTCCTTTGCTGGCAGTCAGGTTTGTGCCGACTGTCACACGACGGCATTCGAGATTTATGAACAGACTCCCCACTTTCATGCGACCGATACTCTCTTGCATCTGGAGCCCCCTCGGCAGTTCGATCCTGAATGCTTGAGTTGCCACGTGACGGGCTGGAATCCCCAAGAGTATTTCCCTTACGAATCCGGCTTCGTTGGAATCAAGTTGTCTCCTCTGATGCATGGCAACGGCTGTGAGAATTGTCATGGACCGGCGGCAGCTCACGTGGCCGCTGAGTCTGGCGAAGAGACGCTCAGCGATGCTGAGATCGAAAGTTTGCGAGCGGCGCTTCGACTCAAGATCGGAGAGAACGAGGGAAATGTCGGTGATCAGAAACCAGGTCGCGTAGTCGACATGTGTGTCCAGTGTCATGACCTGGACAACAGCCCCGACTTCGACTTCCAAGAATACTGGCCCCAAGTCGAACACTACGGGAAAGACTAATTACTACTCGGTCTAGGCGGACTGGTCGCTTGAGCGACCAGTCCAAACGGGTTTCTTAACTTTCCAGTTCCGCCATCGCCTCATCAGGAATATTGAAATTCGCCGAGACGGTCTGCACGTCGTCGTGATCGTCGAGCGCTTCCATCATTTTCAATACTGCGCGGGCTGTCTCGACATCTAGATCGACTGTATCCTGAGGAAGGCGAGTAATTTCGCGGGACTGCGTGGCAATCTCCGCTGCGTCGATCGCTTCGCAAACGGCACCGAAGCTGTCGGGATCGGAAATCACTTCGTAGCTGTCATCGTAAGTTTTTACATCCTCGGCGCCAGCATCCAGGGCGAGTTCGAGGAGCGATTCTTCGTCGATCTGCCCTTTGTCGATTACGATGAGGCCTTTGCGGTCGAACATCCAGGCGACGCAACCGGTTGCTCCCAGTTTGCCACCAGCGAGTTCAAAAATTTTGCGGACTTCGGGAGCAGTACGATTACGGTTGTCGGTGAGAATTTCGCACAGCACTGCTACTCCTCCCGGACCGTATCCTTCGTACAACACCGAATCGAGGCTCCCACCCTCGATTTCCCCCGTTCCTTTCTTGATTGCCCGTTCGATATTGTCTTTGGGCATGCTGACGGCTTTGGCATCGTTGATGGCGTAGCGCAGCCGCAGGTTCATAGCTGGGTCGCCACCTCCATCGCGGGCCGCAACAATGATTGCCTTGGAGAGTTTGCTCCAAAGCTTGCCACGCTTGGCGTCGATGACAGATTTTTTGTGGGCGATATTCGCCCAATGAGAATGGCCGGCCATATACAGTTAAATCGAGGTAGGGGTTCTTAGCCAAGATGCAATGGATCGCACGGAACGAATCATCGAGGTTTTTTCTTTTTCAGCTTCTTATTAGAGGTCTTTTTCGCCACTCGGCTGGCTGTTTTCGTCTTCTTTTTAGGCGCAGACTTCTTTGCGCCGCCTGCTTTCTTCGAGGCAGTTTCCTTCTTGCTGACCTTCTTTTTCTTGACGGTCGCGGCAGGTTGAGATTTCGCAGAAGTCTTCTTTTTCTTTACCTTCGTTGTTTCCTCTACAGGGGCTGTCTCGGCGGACTCCTCAGCCTTCTTCGGTTGGCGCTTGGGAAGGCGATCTTTGCAAGTCGGTTCAATTTCCAATAGCAACTTGCGAATTGTCTGACCGTAGGGACTGCGGTGCAGTTCCACTCCAAGTTGATGAAGTTGCGTGCTGATTTCAGTTGCCTTTGTTTTGGGGATTGCCCTTTCCAGCCCAGGCACCGTGCCCTTGGCGGCTTCCTGATCGGAAATTACTCCCACCACATGCATAGCCTCGAGAAGTCCCCGATTGATAGGGATCGAATGTCCGCCCAAGCCATTCTGAGTCACATAAGAGATGGTGAACGGAGTGGTGCCGTGAAATTTTTCCAACTGCTTGATGGATTGACCGATATTCTGCTTCTTGAGCGGTTCCAGTTCGAAGGAATAGAGGGTCTCGAATACACTCTGCAATACTCGCTTGACGCGCGTGGCGGCTTCCTCAGAATCATTCAGTGGCTTCACGAGTTCAGTCAATTCTCGGACTGAGGAAACGCGAACTTCGTTCCAATCAAAGTAATCGCTCTTGAGAGAGGCAAAAACCTTCTCGGCATCTTCATGGAGCGAGTTCTCGAGACAACAGGCAAAGACCAGGTGTTCTAACACCGTACGTTCGCCGACTGGCTCTGCGGGTTTGTAGGTTTTTTTGACGACCTTCAAAACTTTGTTGATTTGTGTTGCGCGGTTATTGCTTGCCATCGATTGCGTTTCTAAGCCAAATAGGGAATGAAGTTAGATTGAATAAACCAGTTGAGATTAATCTTGTTCGGTACGTGACTCTTCGACGGAGAAAGACACATCTTCTTCGCCAGAAGTCTCATCCTCTGGGAGTACACTGCCGAGCATCTTAGCGATTGCGATTGATTTCTTTACACCCATATCTAGCTCAAAACGAATGACCGGGGTGTAACGTGTATCGATACGCTTGGAAATTTTTTTCTGAAGAAAACCAGCAGAACTTTGCAGGCCTTGGATGCAAAGCTTTTGGGTAGCTTCGCTCCCCATTACTGAGACATGCACCTTCGCAATGCGCATATCTGGAGAAACCTCGACAAACGTCACGGTTACCCCTTGAATTCGAGGATCTCGCAGATCGGTGAGAATGGCCATGCTAACCACCTCCCGAATCGCCTCGGCAGCTTTTAATACTCGTCTGGAAGTCATGAACGCTTCTTTCGCACGCTTTGCTATGAGTCTAAGGACTCCTCAAATGTACGGCCCACTTCTTCCACTTTGTAAACTTCAAAGAGGTCACCCTCCTTGATGTCGTTATAGTCAGCCAGTTTGATGCCGCACTCCAAGCCTTCACGCACTTCCTTGGCATCGGATTTTTCACGTTTCAGGGTATCAATCGGATAATCTCCGATGATCGTATTATCGCGAATGATCCGCACACGCCCGTTACGAACAATTGTGCCGGACAACACGCGACAACCGGCAATTGTACCCACACGGCTGATCTTGTAAGTCTGCTGAACCAGCGCTCGGCCCAGATCCACTTCGCGTTCTTCTGGTTTGAGCAACCCTTCCAGGGCGGCCTTAATGTCTTCGGTGATCTTATAAATGATCTCGTAGCGACGAATCTGTACGCCACGCTGCTCGGCGAGGGCACGGGCATTTTCGTCAGCGATCACATTGAAACCGATGATGATCGCATCCGACGCATCAGCCAGCGTGACGTCGGCTTCCGTCACGCCACCCACCGAGGATTGCAGCAATTTGATCTTTACTTCGGGGTGCTCCAGCTTGCCGAGTTCTTTCTGAATCGCCTCAATCGAACCACGCACGTCGGCTCGCAAGATGAGATTGAGTGTTTGAACATCGTTGGCCCCTTCCAACCGGTCGAACAAGGTCTCCAGCGTCACGTGCTGAGCCCCACCACTTAGCGATATATTGCGCTGCGAATCCGCGCGTGACTCAGCAATCGTGCGGGCATCGGCAATGTCGTCCAGCACGTAGAAATGCTCACCGGCTCCTGGGGCTATATCAAATCCCGTCACATTGACCGGTGTGCTGGGACCAGCCTCTTCATAGCGACGAGTTGGAACGAGCGTATCGTACATCGCCTTGATACGGCCATAAGCTTGCCCGCAGACAATCACGTCACCAACCCGCAACGTGCCATTCTGGACAATAATCTTTGCTACGACACCCCGTCCTTGTTCCTGTTGAGCTTCTAAACACGTTCCCATTGCGGCCCGGTTGGGATTGGCCGTGTACTCATGCAGTTCTGCAACTGTGAGTAGGGTATCCAGAAGTGTGTCGATGCCGTCGCCAGTGATTGCACTGGTCTTCACAACTTCCACGTCACCACCCCATTCGCTGGGTAGTAGGCCATTAGTCGAGAGGCCCTGCATAGCGCGATTCAAATCAACACCGGGAAGGTCAGTCTTGTTCAAGGCAACTACGATCGGTACTTCAGCGGCACGGGCATGACTGATCGCTTCTTCTGTTTGGGGCATGACGCCGTCGTCAGCTGCTACGACCAATACGGCGATGTCGGTGACATTGGCTCCGCGGGCACGCATTTCGGTAAATGCTTCATGGCCTGGCGTATCGACAAAGGAAATCTTGTTACCATCTTTTTCGATGGTATATGCCCGAATGTGCTGAGTAATCCCGCCGCTTTCGCCGCTGACGACGTCGATTCCGATGATGCGGTCCAAGAGCGAAGTCTTACCATGATCGACATGCCCAAGGAAGGTTATCACAGGAGGCCGAGCGACCAATTCGGACTCGGCATCCTGACGGTCTCGAATGTCGGCGAGCAATTCATCTTCGATGCTGACGGATTCCTTAAGTTCCAGGTTGACTCCCAGTTCGGCAGCAATCAATTCTGTCAGGTCGGCATCGATCAAAGCATTCATGGTTGCCATCACCCCCTCTTCCATGAGGATTCGCAAGATTTGACTCGCGGGTACACCGGCAGCCTCGGAAAACTCACGCACCGTGCAAGGAAGTTGCAGGGAGACTTTTTCCTTGCGGGGAGCGGCCGTGCTCACACCCGTGCGCCGAGGGCGTCGCAGTGTGCGCCGGGGGCGATATTCATCGGTCGCGCTATCACGTTCTCTGAGGGATTGGCGTTGCCGACTAAGCTGACGTTGTTCGCGTCCACCGAGCATGGGGGCATCTTCAGAATCGATGGAACTCTTTCCCTTGCCACGTCGCCCCTTCCCGGTTGTGGGAATGTCGTCATCTAACAGGGGACCATCTTTGCCTTTTCTCTTGGCTTCCAGAGAGTCTTCGTGCCTCTTGAGATGAGCTGAAAGTGGCTTTCCACTAGATTTGCCGGGTCGTAACGCCTCGGCTGGTAACCGGAGATCTGGTTTCTGGATCTGCTCTTCCTTGCTTTTAGAAGTTTTCGGTGGAGCTTCTGTGGCAGGAATGGGAGCGAGCTTAATGGCTGGCCGACCCCGTTGTGGGCTACTGGTACTAGGTTTTGTTTCTTTGCCACGATCTTTCTCTTTGGTACCCCCGGCACCGATCGTGGGTAGTTTGCCACCGACATTTCCTGGACCAATGTAATCGTCTCTGCGCATTACGTCGGCCAGTGGGCCATAACCTTCTTCGGAAACTTCCATAGGAGCTGCGGCGGGCTCAGCGTGGGGATCGCTGGTAGCGGTCGATTGTTCTTCAGAAGCCTCTTTACGTTTCTTACGCAAGTTGGCCAGTGGAGAGGAGGGGCGGGGCGTGGTGAGAACGGGCATCTTGCCCTCGCGCACCGGTTCTTTGGGACGCTCAGGGGCCGGGGCTATCGGCTTACCTGGAGAGGCTGGCTGAGTGCCTGAGTTTTGAAAGTGTTCCTTGAGTTTGGTGACTTCTTCGTCGGTCAAACTGGCCAGCGCGGAGCCTTTGCCTCGTATGCCAAGACGTGCGCAGACATCGACAAGCTCTTTGCTGTCTAACTTCAGTTCCTTCGCTAATGAATAAATGCGGACCGCCAAAATCAATTTCTCCGTGCGAGCTCAAAGTGTTGCATAGTAGTTTGTCGCAGTTCTCAATGCTCGCGGTTAGTGTCTAGAAAAACTTAGGAAACCATCAGTTACGTCCTCCTCATCCTATGACTCCCCTACCAACCCAAGGTTGCTCGGCAGCCTTGAGGGTCGTCAGGGCAACAAATTACTCCGGGCCCTTTGCGGGCTCGGGCGACTCGTCAGGCGTGCTGCCGTCTAACGAGGCAGTTTCCTCGGAGGGGGCCTCGTCGGAAACTGTCTGACCATCTGTGTCTGACTCACCTTCAGACTCGGCTTCAGCTGCTTTGCGGGCTGCATCGGCCTCTTCTTCCATGGCCGTCGCAGCGGCAATACGCTCTTCTTCTCGCTTTTGGCGACGAGCTGCTGCCGCTGCCGCTTCTGCTTCTTCGGCCCGTGCCTCGGCTTGTTCGACGACTATGTCTACCTGCTCTTCTGTCAGTCCTCCCATTTCCATCAACGCATCAGGCTCAATAATCGAGAGGTCGTCGTAGCTCAAGAAACCTTCTTCCACGAGCCGCTCGGCCAACTCTTGGGAGACTCCTTCGAGCGTACTGAATCCTTGAACGGCGCGATCAATCGATTCGGCCAGCTCGTCCTGGGTCATGATCTCAATGTCCCATCCTGAGAGCTTGCTTGCCAGGCGAACGTTTTGTCCTCGACGACCAATCGCCAGCGAGAGTTGATCCTCGCGCACCAGCACGATTGCACGACCCAACATGCGGCAGAGAATCACTTGCTCGACTTCGGCCGGTTGCAGGGCGTTTGGAATGAGCACTTCCAGGTTGTCGTCCCAACGGACGATATCGATTCGCTCGCCTCCAAGTTCGTCGACAATGTTCTTTATGCGATTACCCCGCACGCCAACGCAGGCTCCCACGCAATCGACACGTTGGTCACTGCTCGAAACGGCGACCTTGGATCGGTAACCAGGCTCGCGGGAGATCGCCCGAATCTCGATCACGCTGTCGATGATTTCGGGAATCTCTTGTTCGAACAACCGTTGCACCAGATGGGGTCTGGCCCGGCTGAGGATGACTTTGATCCGACTACCACTTTTGCGAACCTCAAACACGGTGGCTCGCACGCGTTCGTTGATATGATGCGTCTCACCGGGGATTTGTTCGCTACGGGGGAGGATTGCTTCGACGTTCGAAAGCGTGATAGTCGCAGCTCCCCCTTCGTATCGTTGCACGACCCCGCTGACCATCTCGCCGATCAGATCGCTGTACTCATCATAGAGGGCATCCCGTTCCGCTTCGCGGATCTTTTGAATCATCACCTGCTTGGCAGTTTGGGCCCCAATGCGACCGACGGTTTCTTCGGAGTCCAGCACCTCGCCATCACAGGTGGCACTGATCGCACCGCTCTCGCGGTCGATTTGGACAACTACATCGGATTCCTCGCCGTAGTATTTTTTCGCCGCCGAAACCAGCGCAGCCTCGATCCCCTCGAAGACAATTTCCTTTTCAATATTTTTGTCACGGTGGATCGCATCGACGATACGCAGTACTTCGCCAGCATTCATATTGTTTTCTCCGCGGCGTATTCGCCCACCGCCAGGCAACCAGGTTGTTCGGATTGTTTTCAATTTGTCGCGTCAGATCAGGCCGGATTTACGCCAGCCCGGTCTGGTCGCACTCCAAGCGACGCCGCATGTCGGTGGACAGGCGGTTTGACCAAAACCCTTTTACCAAAGGGACTTAGCTCAGAAGGTAATCCCGTAATGATACTCTACTCATTCGAGGTGTCAACCGGCTGAAAACGGGAGTTGATGCCTTAGTAGCAGTCGGCGGAAGCACGATGGTTGAGGACCGAAGAACCATTGGCTGCCGCCGACGGCTGTGAATGATCGCGTCAGATTACGCGGGAAATGACCAATGAGGGACCGTCCTACAAACCTGATTACTTCTCCCAGACTCCGTCTTCGAGAAAGTTGAGGCAGGTTTGAGTTCCTGAATCTGCTGGCGATGTGTCCCTCCGACACACTGTGGAATTGGCTCGAAACTGCTGAGGTTGTTTCCACCGATGCGCCGAGGGCCGAATCCTCCCAACCGTCGGATGATGCAACTGCCAGCTGGAAGAAAACACTGTTGGCTATGGCGGTGTACCTGACCTCGGGGAAGTAACGCCGCCGACTGTGGAAGCTTCTTTCTGAGATGCAAAGGATGTTTTTGGAACTGAAATGCTCCTGCTGACATTGGGCCAACCTGCAATAAGTTGCCCGGTAGATATAGTCGTAAACCACCGATTTGATCATTCCATCTGCTGTGAATTCCGCATTCTGAAGGACAGTCTTTTTCGGCCGTTTGGACATGTTACAATTTCCCCATGTCCAATATCACGGAAATCTTGTCGCAGATCGACTCGGGGAACACGCATGCTGCTGAGCGGTTACTTCCCTTGGTCTATGACGATTTGCGCCGCCTGGCAAATGCAAAACTCGCGCAAGAGAAGCCTGGGCAAACTCTGCAGCCGACCGCGTTGGTACACGAGGCGTACCTCCGGTTGATCGATGCAAAGGATCAGCAACACTGGGAAAACAACGGCCACTTCTTCGCAGCGGCTGCGGAGGCGATGCGGCGGATTCTCGTGGAAAACGCTCGCCGGAAGGGACGTCACAAGCATGGCGGGCGATTCCAGCGAGTGGAACTGCAGGATCACGACGACGCAACGTCCGTTGCTGACGACCGTTTGATTGCCGTCGACGAGGCTCTCGATCGCCTGGAGGTGGAAGATCCCGAATTGGCCAAGTTGGTAAAGCTCCGGTTTTTCGCCGGATATTCTCTCACCGAGGCCGCAAAGTTGCTCGGTTTTTCGCGTTCAAAAGCTTATGAGCAATGGGCTTACGTCCGTGCGTGGTTACAATGTGCCATCGGCGACGACGGCTGAGTCGCCAAGCCTATCGACAATTTTCGCCTGATACTTTGGACGATTTCGGTACGACTGTCGCATGACCCTGCGACGTCTTACTGTCAATCGTACCTGCGAGGTCCCAATGCGCACCCCTCAACAACATGCCAAAGATGTCTTCGTCGAGTTGATTAGCAACGTTGATCCTGAGCACTGGACCATTCGACTGGCGGAGTTGTGCGGCGGCAACACTGAAGTTCGAAACCGCGTGGTGGCGCTGCTGCATGCGCATCAAAACCCGGATAGTTATCTCGAGAATCCGGCGTTCGACCCCGACAGGACGGTCGAACAGTGCGGCCCATTCATGGAAGTCGCTGGCGCACAGGTGGGATCCTACAAACTGCTCCAGCAAATCGGCGAAGGGGGCATGGGCCTAGTGTTCATGGCAGAACAAACGCTGCCTGTTAAGCGTCGTGTGGCTTTGAAGATCGTCAAGCCGGGGATGGACTCGCGGCAAGTGATCGCGCGGTTTGAGGCCGAACGACAAGCGCTAGCTTTGATGGACCACCCCAATATTGCCAAAGTTTTTGACGCTGGAACGACTACGGGTGGCCGTCCGTACTTTGTGATGGAACTGGTCAAGGGAGTGCCGATCACCAACTATTGCGATGAGTATCGCTTGACGCCGCGCGAACGACTCGGACTTTTCTTGTCGGTCTGCCAAGCAGTCCAGCACGCTCATCTTAAGGGAGTTATCCACCGTGATCTCAAGCCGTCGAACGTCCTGATTGCCGCCTACGACGGCAAGCCAGTGCCCAAGGTTATCGACTTTGGTGTTGCCAAGGCGACCGGCCCAAAGCTCACCGAGAAGACTATGTTTACCGAGTTCGGCTCGGTGATAGGCACGCTAGAGTACATGAGCCCCGAACAGGCGGAACTCAATCAGCTGGACATCGATACACGCAGCGACGTTTACTCTCTGGGAGTGCTGCTTTATGAGTTGCTGACTGGCACGACGCCGCTAGAGCAAGAGCGTATCAAAGAATCGGCATTTCACGAAATCCTACGCTTTATCCGTGAAGAAGAACCGCCCAAGCCGAGCACGCGACTGAGCACTTCAAATAGCCTCCCCGTGGTGGCTGGAAATCGAGGCACCGAAGCAACTCGGCTCATAAGAGTTGTCAGAGGCGAACTTGACTGGATCGTGATGAAATCGCTCGAAAAGGACCGTAATCGGCGGTACGAGAGCGCAAGCGCGCTTGGTACTGACCTGGAGCGCTACCTGTCCAGCGAAGCGGTTCAGGCTTGCCCGCCATCGGCGTGGTATCGCTTCCGCAAGATGACCCGGCGCAACAAGGTTGCAATCGTTACCACCGGCTTGGTCGCAGCGAGTTTGCTGATCGGGACCGCGGTCAGCCTGTGGCAGATGACTGCAGCGCTTAAGGCTGAAGCGCAGGCACAGAATAGTCTTGCCGAAGCGGTGGCGGCGAAAGAACGGGCCACCGAGGCAGAGGAATTGGCAACGGAGCGGCTCGCAGCGGAGCAAGCAGCGCGTGAAGAAGCTACCCGTGAGGCGAAACGTGCAACGGAAGTGAGCAAGCTACTAAAGCAAGTACTTGAGTCGCCAACTCCAGATACTGGCCATGGATCAGACTACACCGTCCACCAAATGCTGAGGGAATTCGCCGACACACAGTTGCCAAAACTTACTGATCAACCAGAACTGGAAGCCGAACTACGCAGCATCCTTGGTATTTCGTATCTGAGTCTCAAACTTCCTGATGAAGCCAAGCCCTTGCTGACGCGCGCACTGGAAATACGCAAGGAACTTTACTCTGACGATCATCCTGCGGTCGCGGAGTCACTCCGAAACCTGGCTGTCTATCATTTGGGTACCAACAACTTGGTTGAACAAGCCGAATACGCCAAGCAGTCGGTGGAAATGTACCGGCGTTTGGGAATTGAGAACGAAGAACGCATCAAAGCATTGCACATTTTACAGGTTGCCTGGCTATTCTTGGAGCAACACGAAAGAGCCGTAAAGGTCTACAAGGAGGCACAACAGGTCGCCGAGAGCATGGACGAGATGCCTCCTGCGATGTCCGAAGTGATGAGTAATTACGCAAATGTTCTGACGCGTCTCGGTCGACTCGACGAAGCGAAAGAACTTGCTTTGGAATCGCTGCAGTTGCTCCGCAAACTGCGCGGCAACCAGCACCGCCAAACCGGTTGGGGACTCCAAATCCTCGCCATCGTCCACATGCATCGTGACGAGATGCCAGAAGCCGAGGAGGCAATCAGCGAAGCAATCGAGATCTTCAGTCGGTTCTACGACGACGATCATTCGAGTATCCGGAGTAGTGTCCGAATACTTGCCACGGCGCTTCAACGGCAGGAAAAGTACGATGATTTAGCGGCACTGACTTCGCGTTACGAATCGCTGTTTGGCACTAAAGACTTCGCACCTATCGCTTGGGTTTTCCCCGCCGAGGTAGCATGTGGAAAAAATGTCGTTTTCTCCGGCTGGATTAAGACCGAGCACCTCGACGGCTGGGCAGCGTTGTGGTGGGACGCCAACAAAGGCGACGAAACGATAGCATTCGACAACATGAAGGAGTCGGCACCAGAGGGTACGACCGACTGGAAGCAGTTCGAGATCAAACTGGCGATACCTGTTGAGACCGACAACATCAATTTCGGCGTCCTTATCTCAGGCAAAGGTCGGGCATGGTTCGATTCGCTCAAGGTGACGATCGATGGTGAGGAATATATTGACGATCAACTCGGGCTGGGCTTTGAATCACCAAACGTGGAACACTACCACGGGCGCGATAACCCACTCTATCGTAAGTTTCTTGACCGGAACGTTGTGAAAAATGGCCTGCAAAGCCTGCGGATGGAATCCGTTACGCAGCCGTTCCTGGTTCCTGCGGAGATCCTCGAAGAGTATGTCGGTCAATATGAGATGGAGTATGGTGTCCTGGCCACTATCAGACGGGAAGACGAGAAGATATTCGCACAACTCACCGGGCAACCGCAAGTACAAGTTTATCCAGAGTCTGAAACGAAGTTTAACTACCGTGATATAGAAGCGAGTATCCGCTTCGAGCGGGATGAGAAAGGCGACATTAGCCAATTCGTATTGCACCAGAACGGAAAAGACCACATCGCCAAGCGTCGAAGGGTGGGCGAAGAACCGGTTGAGATCGAGATCAATCCTGAATCGCTCGACGCTCTTGTCGGGGAGTACCGCTACGACGATGATCTATCATTCACCGTAACCCGAGAGAGAAGCCAACTTTGGGTGCGACTTACGGGACAGAGAAAGATGAAAGTTTATCCAAAGTCGAAGTCTCGCTTTTTCTATAAACCGGTTGTCGCCGAGATCGAGTTTCACGAGAACGAGAGCAGCGAGTTCGATGCCTTGACATTGTATCAAGGTGGCGCGGAGGTTCGGGCAGAACGCATCAACGAGCCCAGCTTGGACGACAACGATTTATCCGAAGAGTAGCGCTCTAATAAGGGTGAGTCATCTCCAAGTCGCTGGGCCTCGCCCGGCGCCTTTCTTCGTATTCCTGGCGCTGTTGTTGTTGCCTGGCGAGGCCTTGGAGTTTTTTCTCTGCTTGCTGGACGATTCGCGTCTATTTGTCGCATGACTGGGTGACGGCTAGCAAATCGAGCATTTTTTCGCGTGCCGTGTCTTGCAAAGACTGCTCACCGCGATTGGGTAAGTGAGGGACGTTCCCTCGAATCACCGTTTGAAATACCGTATGAAGTGAGGAGAAGATGATGTTCAAGTCAAAGAGTGTCTAATGCGTCGTTCTGTCCACAGCAATGCTTGCTCTTGGACCGATTACGGCTTCAGCAGCCTTGATTGCCGGACCAAGTCAGATTGTCTCGGTGACAACGAATGCAACACTCACCACAGTCAACGGCGGTGCCACAACACCTAATCCCACACTCCGTGATGGAGTGGTCTCAGGTGTGGGAGGAACGTTTGTTGAGTTGGTTGCTACCGACGAGCTGCCAGGCGCGATACTTTGGATTGGAATGTGCACAAGATAGGCCCCTTAGCTTCCTAGCCGATGGTCCTAAATAATCGTGTCTATTTATGCGGGAAATGACTAATAGGGGTCCCTACTTGTAAACCAGACATTTTCTCCCAGAGTCCGTTATGCAATGAAGCTGAAGCAGGTTTGGGTTCCTGAACCTGCTGGCGGGGTGTCCCTCCGTCGCGGACTTGGTGGAGGTTGGCATCAACTGAGGTCGTGAAGCCTGACGCAAACCGGCCCCGAGAGCCAATCCGCTGTAGTCGATTCACCCGCTACCTATCTGAAGAAGGCGAAAGTCGCGTCGGTCTCGTTACCTCAGTCACTTGGAGGCCGAGTCATCGTTCGTTGGTAACGACCGCAATCCCGCAGGGTTTAGCGTATAATACCTTGCGTGCCATTTCTGGAAGAGCGAACCAATTCCACTGGGGCATTTCTTCATGACCGGGCTCCGCACTCACTTCTGGAGAAAATAAACGTGACCATAAGCCCATTGATTCGTGCTCGAAGCCATTACTTCTTGCTTTTGGCAATTGGAGGTATTGCCTGCGTTTCCGGCCGGTCCAATGCGCAACCACTCAACGGTGACGCCCCCCAAGCCGCTACGAACGCTCAAACGACCGAGCAACAGGCAGCGGCCCTACTCGACAACGCCGGCCAAGCTATGGTCCAGATCGTCGATGAGGACAAGACAGTTGGAGTTTCTATAACAGGCGTTACGGTATCGGCCGACGGCTACGTATTGAGTCGTGGGATACTTGGATCGGGAAACCCCGTGAAAGTACGCTTCGGCAATGGGCGTACGGTTTCCGCAAGGCCGTTGGGGTGGTCCTCGGAGTGGGGGATCGGCGTGTGGAAGATCGTTGACGAGGGAGTGTGGCCTTACGTCGAGTTGGGATCGACCGCCGACGCGCAAGTCGGACAACCCGTGGTCGTCATTGACTATCGAACGGACGAGGAATCTGAGCAAACTCGTCAGCTTGTCGTTCGCAATGCAGCGATTGAGCACCTTGATCCTGCGAAGTGGTTCGTGACAACCGGCGTTGGGGCCGAATTTGAGCATCCACCCCTCTTCTCCGTGGACGGTACACTGCTGGGATTCACAACCATGGGATACGGGGGCGACACGAGAAAGATCGCTACTGCTGTTGAGGTATTCACAGAAAATTGGAGGGACCTGGTGACCGGCAAGAATCTGGATTGGGTGCGGTTCCCACCTCGTGAAGGTTCTGACTGGCGCCCTGGTTATGAATCGATTGAGCAACCCGCGGCTGGCGAGGACGAGGGACAATCACCCGATCTTGCGGCCGCAAAGAAGATCGCTCACGACACGACCGTGCGGATCCTCTCCAAATCTCGCCTCGATTTTACTGGAACAGCGAACGAGCGTTGGAGCGGCGTCATCGTCTCCGCAGACGGGTACGTCCTGACATGTGGGCACGCAGAACCGCTTCCCGGTGAGCAGGTGACGGTGCAACTGTCCGATGGACGAGACTTCAACGGCGTCGTGCTCGGCAGCAATTGGATTAGTGATATAGCTATGGTGAAGATTACCGATTCAGGGACGTGGCCCTTTGCGAAGATGATCGACTCTTCCGTGTTAGAGGTTCGCGACCCGCTCGTCACTTGTGGGTACCCGGCGATGACGCCAGAACGCAAAGTCAGCACCGACCGCGACCCCGTGGTCAGTGCCGTGCGCGTGCGATCACGCAGGCCGTATCGGCTCTGGAGGAGCGAACTCCCCATGACCTTCGACGGGATTCGCAGGGGCGGAATGTCGGGGGGCGGCGTCTTCGACTCCCAAGGTCGCTATGTGGGGATATTCCTGGGGTCAGAAGCTACACGATCCGAGATAGCGAGAGTGCAATGGGATCACCTCGCTGGCAATAAGTCATCTCGAACGCCCGAAACGGAGGGTGTCGAGCCCGGTGCGAACTGACACCTAAGGCGTCGTCCTAAACAGGTTCGATCCCACTAGCAAGTACGATTTGTTGGACCAACCGCCTTTTCGAAGGGCTTCCAGTAACCGCTGTCTCTATACAGCAGAGGCCCCTCAGCACGTTTGCCTCGCTGTTCATCCACTGATGACGCATCAGCCACTATGATTACGGCTCTTCGAAACCTGCCTCAACCTGAAACGCCGACACTGAAACACTGATTGACTTTACGGCACGATTTCCGGCAAAGCCCTTAGCTTTCTAACCGTTGGCGTTAGGCCAAAGTTTAACCATCGGCTAATAAAGAATCTAAATCTTCGCCACAACCACTGCCGCTGCTTGCGCCTGCGGTGTGACGCTGAGCTTCAAGAAGCTAGTGCCCGCGGGGCGATCTCCGGCTGCCGACACGCTCACGGGGCAGGCAGGATCGGGAGTCGCGTAGTTGAGCGTGCCGAAGAGTTTGCCGTCTTGCATGGCCAAGGTGCTTGCTACCAGCTCCACCATTCCACTGCCGGCACCCAGATTGCCAAAATAACTCTTGGCCGCCACAACCGGCACGGTCGCTGAAGCGTCACCGAAGCAATCGCCAATGGCGGCAGCCTCTTCGGCATCCGCCTCGGTTGTCGCCAGTCCATGGGCATTGATATGACCACATTGATCGGCACCTAGATTCGCCGAGTCGAGTGCTGCACGTATGGCATTGGCAAAAGCCTGACGACGGTTTCCTTTCAGCTTTGAGCTGGCCACTATGCTACTGCCTGTGCCAACCACTTCACCATAAATCGTGGCACCGCGTCGCTGGGCAGATTCCAACTCCTCGAGCACAATCGACCCGGCCCCTTCGCCGACGACCATGCCGCTGCGCTGAGCATCGAAGGGACGCGACGCTTCGGCAGGGGGGCACTCGGCATTGGCCAATTGCTCTGTCTGAATGGCGTGCACTGTTTTGAAGGAGTGAATGCGCGTCCCCGTCGAACCGGCGAGGATCAGATCAGCGTGACCCCGCTGGATCGTTTGCATCGCTTCGCGGACCGCCATCAGGCTCGACGCCTCTCGCAACGTGAGTGAATTGTTGGGTCCACGAAGATCGTTGAGAATGGCAATGTGGCTCCCTGGCATGTTGGGTAGAAACTTGAGCATCCAGAGGGGGTTCATTTGCTCCAAGCCCTGATCACCCCACTCGCCATAGCGAAAACTCCCTTCGCGGGCACCACACTTGACCATGCCATCCACAAAATCGTCTGGCGGGCTGAGCATGTAGTCGCTGCCGAACACCACTCCGCAGCGCTCGGGATCAAGTCCCGCAGTTGCAAACTTGGCATCGGCAAGCGCTTGCTGAGCCGAGGCGATGGCCAACATTGTCTCCCGGCACATCATCTTGAGTGCCTTACGGATCGCTTTCTTGACATCCTTCTCGAGTTCACCAAAGTTCTCAATGTCCCCTGTGAAGTCGCGGCATTCTCCGCCATAGGTGACACGGTCGTGGATGGGAGGCAGAAGTGTGAGTGGTTGGACTCCGCTTCGACCACTAACAAGGGCAGAGTTCAAAGCTTCCACGGAGTTTCCCAATGGAGAAACGACACCCAGACCAGTAATGACGACGCGACGTGGAGTGGAAGGCGAATTCATACATGCAAAGTGAGGGGTGAGCACGGAAAATGGCAAGCCTTCAGGATAGCTGCCACATCGCGCCAGGGCTACCCACAATAAGATAGACCCCCATAGGCGCCGGACCTTCACAAGGCCCGGAAAACTGTTGATGACGCGTTCCTATTGGCTCCCGGACTGCGTGGGGGCACCGGCTAAGCAACCAGTGATCGGGGACTTTAGAAAAACCGGCCACCACGCCGGGGTTCGAGACCTCGCTCTTTCAATCGATCATTATACATCTGCATCGTCGTCTGAAATTTAGCGCGTTGTTCGGGCGTGGTCCAGTCGAGCATCTTTTTCCGAAATTCGTCCATCTTCTGCGGTGTAGGTGGGCCACCCGGCCTGTCACCACGCGGTCCACCACCTGCAACAGCTCCGCCCCTATTTTTTTCGCGGGCTAAGGACTCGTCGATCCTTTTGTCGAGTTCAGCCCGTTGTTCTTCTGGCGACAACGCCAAGAAGTGATCGAGCCTTGCTTCCATCATTTTCATGAAGATGGGAGCGCTACTCTCAAAGAAGGCGAGCCGCTGTTCTTCTGAAAGTCCTTGCATCTTTTCACCAAATGCCTGGCGACCCGCTTGCCGCTCGTCTTCCGTCATTTCATTGCGCTTCGCGAATTGTTCGTCACGAAGCTGCTCCAGCTCGGCGATTGCCGGGTCCTTGCCTTCGCCAAACCAGCCAAGGGCCCACCCTAATGCGGCCAAGACCAGAAGAATTGTTGCACCTGCGAGCGAGTGTTTCTTATTCATTGCAAGGTTCCTTGTTAATCCTCAGGGACGACTACTGCATCCACGTGGCCATCCAGATAGGCGAAATTTCGCGCGCCATCCTGGCCGGGTGTTCCATGGAATGGACCAAAGTCGTAAACAATCCACACCGTGCTGCTACCACCATAGGCCCGTCTGGGATCATCAAGTACCTCGGGCCGCGTCTTGCCCGCCAAACCGAATGTCGGATACTCGTAGCTCAATCCTTCTCGATCAAAGTACGAATGGTAGCCCGACAGCAGGGCATCGTCATCCGTGTCGGAAGCTTCCGGGTCGTGAACGTAGTAGTCGCTCGGGCAATGAAAGATCTCTCGGTTCTGCTCGCAGTAATCTGCCAGTACGTCGTAAAGTGAGGGGAGATTGGTGGGATTGAGCGTTCGCGGTAGTTTGGCCACCTCGGGAAATTTGCCACGCTCCCCCTGGCGGTCGAGGTATTGGGTTAGTGCCAGACCAATCTGCCGGAGATTGTTCTTGCAGTGAGTATTTCGCGCCGCACCTCTGGCGGCCTGAACTGCCGGGATTAGCAGCGCTATCAACACCCCAATGATCCCGATCACGGTGAGCAATTCCACGAGCGTAAACGCATTACGGCGAATCATGGCAGGCAATTCTGGACAAACTATTTCGGCTTATTCATCTCTACGCGATCAATTAGATCGAGATTACAACCGATTCCATTTTATCCCCAGTACAGGTGGGGAGGTAGACCGGAAACAGCTTGTTAGCCGCGACGCGGCTGCGCCAACCTCAGATATTTTGTCACGAGGCTATAGGGGAGCGAGTTCTCAATACCGCCCATGAAAAGTCGCATCAATGCGACTAGCGGTCTGAGGTGGCGGGGTGGTTTCGCCCGTCGGCACTGAGGGGTTTGGCCCGCGGCTCTCGACAAACAAGAGCGCATCAGCCCGAGGGGGCGATTTTAGCATCGGGATCGTGTCGGTGATAATGTTTGGCTTGGCTGGGCCTGGCTTGGCGACCACCCCCATGCTCAAGAGCAGCACCTGGTCTGTCGGCCAACGAAACCGCTCGTGCAATTGCACCATCGTCATCTGCGGTACCTGGCACTCGGTTCGTTGATTCTGGGCGACCGGAGTGGGTACCTCCAGTTGAACAGACAACATCTTTTCTACCTGGGTCAACTTCAGCTTCAACACCGCGTCGACCGTGCGGGTGTCGAGTGACAACAGGGGACTGAATTCCAGGCTGAACCCTTCATCGAATTGTCCTATCTCAGGCTGATAGCCGGGCCAGGTCTGGTCGGTGCGGATGATGCCTTTGGTATAGGAAACGGGACGCATCGTCGAGATCACCAGCGATGAGCCATTCTGCACCATTTGATGTGGCGCATTGTGTTCGTGATAGTCCGTACGACGCTTGAGTTCGGAGATCAATAGTGCCGCATCTTCCTTGGCCAAAATCCACCCTTGCACACCAGGAGACTGCACGGGAATCGATTTGATCAAGGGGAGGGCACGGGTCCGCCAGTTCGGGCTGCCAATCGTAACGATGCGTAGTCCAAATCCATGTTGTTCGGCGCTGCTGCTGACGAAGCGGTCCACAATGTCGGCGACGATCGCTTGCATTTGAGGTGTGTGGTAGACCCGCAAGGTTCTTTGGTCGGCACTCAACAGTCCGACGGGTTTGGAATGCCACGCTTCGTAACCTGTCTCGCGCAGAATCCAATCTACGATCGCCTGCTCTGGCGCAGCTGTGTTTTGCACACGTAGCGTGTAAGGACTGATGTCATATTCTCGCCACACCTGTCCATCTTCATTTGGCAGCGTGCCGCTACCCTTGGATACCTGTGCATGACTTGTGCGAGCGTAAGTACCACCTGCAGGAACGCTACTCCCTGGAGTTACAGGACTCTCCTCGGCAACGGTGGGCAACACCGAGTCGAGCGGAGTGGCATAATCTTCTGCGCTTGAGGCTTGCCAACCTGTCGCGCCAGGTCGAGCGGGATCATAAGCCTGTGCGATGGTCTGGCAAGAACCAGCGAGGGTGAATAGTGTGACAAGTGCGATGCGAGTTAGCATCGGTGACCTCCTCAGCAAATTAGGCGATTAGAAGCGGTCGCGGAGTATAGGAACCGGCCCCAGCGGTCACAAGTCCACGCTGCCACTCGTTCCGCTAGCAAAAGGCTTGAAGAAACCTGCAGGCTCTCCTGTTCAAAACGGAAACTCCCAGATTCCGGAAAGCTTTCCACTCACTGAGTAATTCGAGAAATTCACAGAAATTGTGATAAAAGTGGCCCTGGCTTGGAGTATCTCTAGGGGACGCTTCTTAGGAATGCTCCCCATTTGAGGGCGGAGCACGTTGTTTCCCTTCCACTAGGGTGATATGCTATCAGTAAAGAAAAAGGCTGGATTTACAGTCGACTCTCGCCTGATTTTCATACCGGCACTCGCCCGGCGCACCGTTCCCGCCAAGATTACCATGCGATCTTCGACCACTCTCAGCAGACTTGCATCTGGCTTTGTGTTGACCCTCATATTTGCTTCGCAAAGCTTCGCTAGCGAATCCCTGCAATACAACCGCGATATACGCCCGATCCTGTTTGACAATTGCATTGCCTGCCATGGCCCCGATAGTGCAGCCCGGGAGGCCGATTTGCGGCTCGACCAGCGCGAGGAAGCAATCGCCGCCGGAGTGCTCTCGCCTGGAGACCCAGAGTCGAGCGAATTGATCCGCCGAATTCTCTCCGAGGATCCAGATGAACGAATGCCTCCGCTGGAGACCAAAAAGTTTCTCACTGAGCAACAGATCGCCACGCTCAAACAATGGATCGAGGAAGGTGCCGAGTATGAACCTCACTGGTCATTTATTCCCCCAGAGAAGCCGGCTCCGCCCGAAGTCAAGAATTCCTGGTGGGTCCACAATCCTATCGACAATTTCGTAGCTGCCCGACTGGAAAGCGACAATCTCTCGCCGTCACCCGAGGCAGATCGTCGTACACTTGCCCGCCGTCTGAGTCTCGATCTGACAGGACTGCCACCCACCCCAGAGTTGGTGGAGGAATTTGTAAACGACACCTCGTCAGATTACTACGAGAAACTGGTCGATCGCCTGCTGGAGTCGCCGCATTGGGGTGAGCATCGCGGTCGTTATTGGCTCGACGTGGCCCGCTATGCCGACACGCACGGCATCCATTTTGACAACTATCGCGAGATGTGGTCGTACCGCGATTGGGTGATCGACGCTTTCAATGACAATATGCCGTTCGATCAATTCACTATCGAGAATCTTGCAGGTGATTTGTTGCCGAACGCTACGCTTGCGCAGAAGATCGGCTCGGGATTCAATCGTTGTAATATTACGACCAACGAAGGGGGAGCCATTAACGAAGAATACCAGGTGCTGTATGCCCGCGATCGCACCGAGACAACGGCCATCACTTGGATGGGACTCACGGCGGGCTGTGCGGTTTGCCACGATCATAAGTTTGATCCCCTTACACAACGAGAGTTTTACCAGCTTGCAGCCTTTTTCAACAACACGACCCAAGCGGCCATGGACGGTAATATCAAGGACACCCCCCCAATCGTCGTCGTGCCACAGGATGAAGACCTCCCGCGGTGGGAGCAGGTGCGTAAGTCGCTTGCTGATACGCGCCTCGCTATGGAAACCCGACGCCAGTCGGCACGCCCAGAGTTCGATGCCTGGGTAGTATCAGGAGATTCCCTCGAATTGACAGATGAAATGCCCAAGCAGGGATTGCAACTTTCCGTGCCACTCGACGACGGCAAAGAGAAGATTTCTTATGTCGCCAATGGCGAAAACCGCGAAGCCGTAACTCCACAGAATCTCAAGTGGCGCGAGGGCCCCCTTGGTAACCATGCAGCTTACTTGGAGAGTGGCCAAATCCTGGAAGTCGAGGACGTTGGCAAATTCAAAAATGAACAGCCCTTCAGCATCAGCCTGTGGGTGAAGCTCCCCGCCAATGACGGGGCAGCGGCCCTGCTGGCCCGTATGCAAGACGGCGTGCGGCACCAGGGCTGGGATCTCTGGATTCAAGCAAGGCGCATCGGATCACACTTCATCCAGAAATGGCCGCAGAATGCCATCAAAGTCCTGACCAATGAGCAAATTCCTGCCGACGTGTGGACGCACGTGGCCGTGGTCTACGATGGGAGCATGAAGGCTGCAGGCTTCAAGGTGTATCTTAATGGACTGCCTCAAGAGTTGCGGGTCGAAGCAGACACACTCGTCGACGATGAGAACACAAAGACCGATGTACCATTAAAAATTGGCCAACGCGACAAGGGTTCGCCTGCCTCGGGGGTGACTCTCTCCGACGTGCGAATCTACGACCAGGCCCTCGCCGCGCGTGACGTGACGACGCTTGCCAGCCGTGTAATCTTTGCCGTGTTGGACAAACCTGTCGAAGATCGCAAAGCGGCGGAACTTGATGCCCTTTACGCATGGTGGTTAGGCAGTCGGGATCGCGAGTATTCGCAGTTAGTAGAAACAAGCGAAGCCCTTCAGCGAGAAGAGCAGGAAATCACTGCTCGCGGGACAGTGGCCCATGTGATGCAAGATCGCGATGAAGCGGCGATTGCCTATGTACTCAATCGGGGGGAATACGACCAGCGTGGTGAAGAGGTGCGTCCGGATACGCCAGCTGTCCTCCCCCCATTTAGTGACGATCTGCCTCGCAATCGGCTTGGGCTGGCGAAATGGCTTCTTGAACCCGCTCACCCACTTACAGCTCGAGTGGCAGTCAATCATTTCTGGCAGGAAGTATTTGGAATGGGGCTGGTCAAAACTTCAGGTGATTTTGGAGTCTCGGGTCAACTTCCCTCGCATCCTGAGTTACTCGATTGGCTGGCCGTGGATTTTCGCGAATCAGGATGGGATGTGAAGCGATTCTTCAAGCAATTGGTGATGAGTTCCACATATCGTCAGAGTTCAGCCATCACGCCGGAGAAACTTAGTCGAGATCCTGAGAATCGCCTGCTTTCACGTGGTCCGCGTTTCCGCATGGATGCCGAAATGGTGCGTGACTACGCCTTAGCAGTCAGTGGACTGTTGGTCGAAAAGATTGGCGGGGCGAGCGTAAGGCCCTACCAGCCACCGGGCGTTTGGGAAGCTGTGGCAATGATCGGCAGCAACACGCGTGATTACGTCCAAGATGAGGGAGACGCCTTGTATCGACGCAGCATGTACACCTTCTGGAAACGCGCCGCACCTCCTGCTTCGATGGATATTTTCAATGCCCCGGCACGTGAGCAGTGTACTACCCTCCGTGAGCGGACGAACACACCGCTCCAGGCGTTGGTGACCTTGAACGATCCGCAGTTTGTCGAAGCGGCCCGCAACCTCGCCGGCAGGGCGTTCCAGCAGGCAGGAGAACAGTTTAACGAACGCGTTCAGTGGATCGCCGAGCAACTGGTGAGTCGCAGCTTCCGTGACGACGAATTAGCGGTCATCCGAAATTCCTACGAACAACTATCGGCCCACTACCAGTCGCACGTTGAAGAGGCGAAAGAACTCGTGGCGGTCGGAAAATCTCCGACGGACGAGTCGATTCCTGTCGCGGAATTGGCGGCTTGGACTATGACAGTAAATCAATTGATGAATCTCGATGAGGTGTTGAACAAGTAACTTGTTAGCCGCGACGCGATTGCCGAGTTTCACGTGGCATGGGCGGAGCGCGAAATGACGAGTAAGAGCCGAGAAGCGAAAATGACAAAAACCATGTCCACGTTTGAAGAATTTCGCAATCAAGTCACAAGACGGCATTTCTTTTCCCAAGGAGCCAACCTGCTGGGCACGGCTGCGATGGCCAGCTTGGGGACCCAAGCTTGGGCGAGTTCAAAATCTGCGAGCAGCCTGGCGGGCAAACTCCATCTCCCTCCCCGCGCGAAGCATGTAATCTATTTGCACATGGTTGGTGGTCCATCACAGATGGACCTTTTTGACTACAAGCCGGTCATGCAAGAGTGGTTCGACAAGGACTTGCCAGATTCGGTGCGCATGGGGCAACGGCTCACCACAATGACTTCAGGTCAGGCTCGATTTCCGATTGCTCCTTCGATGTACAAGTTTGAGCGTGTAGGCCAGGCTGGTATGTGGATGAGCGAGCTCTTGCCCTGGCTGAAAAAATCGGTCGACGACATTACCTTCATCCGCAGTATGCACACTGAGGCAATCAACCACGAACCGGCCATCACGCTCATGCAAACGGGTAATCAGGTCACCGGAAGACCTTGCCTGGGGGCCTGGAGTTCCTACGGCCTGGGTTCGCTAAATGAAAACTTGCCGACGTTTGTCGTCATGGTGGCCCGATCTACCAATGTCGAGCAGGTGCAGGCCATCTCAGCCCGATTATGGTCCTCGGGCTTTTTGCCGGGGGAACATGCAGGTGTCAGTTTCCGATCGGCGGGGGATCCAATTCTGTACATCAACAACCCGCCAGGAGTTTCCCGTGAAGTTCGTCGGACTACACTCGATGGTATTCAGGCCCTCAATGAGATGAACTATGAGCAATTCGGCGACCCTCAGACCGAAACGCGAATTCAGCAATATGAGATGGCCTACCGCATGCAATCGAGTGTGCCAGATTTGACCGACATCGCGCAAGAATCCGAGTCCACTTTCCAGTTATATGGTGAGGCGGCCCGTGAGCCGGGCACCTTTGCTTATACCGCGCTCATGGCACGTCGCATGGTTGAGCGCGGTGTGAGATTTGTGCAGATTTATCACAACAATTGGGACACCCATGGGAATGTCGCCGGTCGGCTTCCGGATCAATGCCGCGACGTGGATCAACCCTGCCATGCCCTTATCCAGGACTTGAAACAGCGAGGCATGTTGGAGAACACTATTGTGATCTGGGGCGGCGAGTTTGGCCGCACGATTTACTCCCAGGGGGGACTTTCCCACGACAATTACGGCCGCGACCATCATCCTCGGTGCTTCACGATGTGGATGACGGGGGGCGGATTCAAGCCAGGTGCTATTCATGGAGAAACCGACGACTTTTCTTACAACATTGTCAAAGACCCAGTCCACATCCGTGATTTCCACGCCACGGTGCTGCACCAGCTTGGCTTCGATCACGAGCGGTTTTCTTTCAAGAGCCAGGGTCTCGACCAGAAACTCACCGGCGTTTTGCCAGCGCACGTCGTAAACAATATACTCGCATAATCGGCAGCCGCGATGCCATGTGCCAGCATTGCAGATCGCGATCCCTTTTCAGTTACCGCACGATCGCCGACACGGCATCCCGGGCAAAAGCTCAATTGTCTGCCCAGAACAATTCACCTAGACTTTGAGGTGAAGCATCGCTCGCACCTCACAATATCCAGGGATCTCTGATGGCCAGCACTGTAGAGTTAGAAACCTCTGCCAAACCGAAATCAAATACTTTGGTTTTCCAACAATTTGATGCGGTGATGACCTCGGTGTTGTCGAGCATTGCTCATTCCGCAGGTGTTCGAGTCGAAGAACTTCAGGTCAGGCAGTGGTTTCGAGAAGCTCGTGGGGATATTCCAGGCAGCATCGAAGATCACTGGTGGCAATGGCTAAGAATTGCTGCCTCTGGTTTGGGTCTCCATGAGCGCGTGGTCGATTTGTCTCTCCAGCAAGCCGTGAATTTAGCTCGTGATGGAGTCGCATTATTAACTGTAATCAAGCATGGTAATGAAATTGCATCTCTGGAGATCAAACAGCACAAGAAAAAAATCCAGGCGAAGTGCACAAAACCAGATGGTGTCACCATTCTCAATGAGCCGGAAGCCATCGCAGCAATCGAGGCAGAATCTGTTGATGGCCGAGTCCGCTGGGTGGTAACCGATGCCGTAGCTTATCAGACGAACCTGCTTCCTTCGGGGAAACCCTGGAGGCGATTCTTGAACTTGATTCAAGCCGAATCAAGCGACATCTGGATTGTTGTGCTCTTTGCTTTTATGGCAGGCTTACTCAGCCTCGCAACGCCTATCGCCGTGGAAGCATTGGTTAACACGGTCGCCTTTGGGCGCCTCTTGCAGCCCGTGGTGGTGTTGGCCCTGTTACTCTTCGGCTTTTTGGCCTTCAGGGCTGGCATGAAGGCCTTGCAAACTTATGTAGTCGAAATCATTCAGCGAAGAATGTTTGCCAGGATGGCAACCGCTTTGAGCTATCGCCTTCCTCGAGTCGATCATGAGGCGCTCGACGCGGCCAACGGACCAGAGTTGGTTAATCGCTTCATGGACATCGTCACCGTGCAGAAAGTGATCGCGCATCTATTACTGGACGGTGTCGCGATCGTAATGACAACTTTCTTTGGGATGGCTGTACTAGCTTTCTACCATCCTTGGTTCCTAGGATTTGATATCATGCTTTTCGGCATGGTGGTTTTTGGGATCGTGCTCTTAGGCCGGGGAGCGGTCCGAACGGCTGTGGAGGAATCCAAGTGCAAATATCAGGTCGTTTCCTGGTTTGAAGATACGATCCATTCCCAGTTGGGTTTTAAACTGGGCGGTGCTGCGGATTTTGCCGCGGATCGATCCAATTTTTGGACGAGTGCCTATCTTAACGCGCGGCGTGGACACTTCCGAATTCTGCTCCGTCAAATTCTGTTTGTGCTATTTCTCCAGGCGGTTGCCGCTACGGTCCTGTTGGGCTTCGGGGGTTGGTTGGTTATCCAGGGCCAGCTTTCTTTAGGACAGCTGGTTGCTGCGGAACTTATTGTCACGGCTATTCTAAGTTCCCTCACTAAACTAGGTAAACATCTGGAAGGTTTCTACGATGCGCTTGCTGCGGTTGACAAGCTAGGTTACCTTTTTGACCTGCCACTGGAACCAACTACCGGTCTGATTCAAATTTGGCCACATGGTCCGATTGAGATCAAACTAAAAGATGTCAATTATGTGCTCCGTGAGAAAGCAGTTTTTCCGAACTCTTTAAATTGTACTTTTCGCTCTGGGGCGATTACGGCCATCACGGGGCCTTCGGGCAGCGGCAAGAGCATCTTAATGGACTTGCTCTATGGATTGCGAAATCCCACTTCCGGCCATATCACGCTGGCAGGATTTGAACCGCGAGAGGTTCGCCCTGAGACCTTGCGTGAGAAGGTAGCTCTCGTGCGGGCGGATATCTTTCTCACAGGCACGCTTGCGGAGAACATTCATTTGCATCGCCCTCAGGTGGAGACCGCTCGACTCAGGGAAGTGATCGCTCATGTGGATTTGGTAGAAGAAATAAGGCTTTTGCCAGAGGGAATTCACACCGAGATCACGCAATATGGGGTTCCCCTGACGACTTCCCAGCAGCAGCAGGTGTTGCTTGCCCGCGCTTTGGTGGGTTTGCCTAGTTTGCTCCTAGTGGATGGTTCGTTCGATCTGCTTCCTCCAGAGACTCTTGAGCACATCATGAAATCTCTCAAAAATCAGGAAATGACAGTTTTGGTGGCAACCAACCGACCCGATGTGATGAAATACTGTGACGACAAAATAGAGTTGAGGCCAATTTCAAGTTTTTGATGCATTTCGGTGAACCCATTTTAAGAAGTCGCGAGATTTGGAAGGATTTCTCATGAGCACAATACCAGCTGGCTGGGTGGAAAGCCCCGAGAAAACTGAATCCTCCCAACAAGTGGAGGAAATGTTTCCTAGTTTACAGCTCGTAAGGCTCTCTCGCTCCGTCCGCATCTTCTCTAGGTTGCTTTTTGTAATGCTGTGTTTTGCCTTTATTGCCATGATTTTTGCACCTTGGCAGCAAACGGTGACCGGCAGCGGGGATGTTGTGGCCTACAATCCCATGGATCGTCGCCAGATCGTCGAGGCCCCTGTGAAGGGGCGAATTATTCGCTATGGAGAAGGGATCCAGGAGAACTCCTTCGTGAAGCAGGGCCAGTTTATTTTGGAACTCCAGGATATTGACCCCAACCTAACTGCTCGCCTGGAATCGCAATTGCTCCAAAGCGAGCGAAATGTTCAAGCCGCCAGGGATCATGTTGATGCCTCTGTTCGGCAACTCGAACTGACTCGAACCATCGTGGAAAACTATGATTCCCAAGTGAATGCGTTTGAATCGGTCAGGACCGAAACGGTCGCCGCAGCGGATGAGTACATTCGGATGGCCGAGAGTAAAGTGGTTGCGGAGCGAACCACATTGGCCGCGGCGGAGGCTACTCTCCGTCAAGCCGAGGCGGATTATCTCAGGCAGAAAGAACTCTACGAAGAGGGATTGGCCTCCCAGCTGAAGATGCAACTGGCGGAACAGAAATTTCGCCAGGCTGAGGCGAAAGTCGAGCAAGCGAAATCCTACGTGGATGCAGCCATGAGCGAGGTCGTTGCGAAACGGCGCGAACGCGACGCCAAGGAGCGCGAGGCCCAAGCCAAAATCGATTCCGCCAGCGCGATGCTCCGCAAGGCGCGTAGTGATATCGCCAAATCTGAAAGTGAAGTAGCCAAAGCCAACTCGGAATTATCCAAGGCCGAAAAGGAACTCCTCGACTCCCAAGTGAAGCTTTCTCGTCAACGCAGCCAAAAAGTCACGGCACCCCGCGATGGATATATCGTTCGTCTGGTCGCCAACGAAGGGAGCGGCGTGATCAAGGAAGGCCAGGCTCTGTTCGAAATCGTTCCTCAAGCGGAGAAGCTAGCAGCTCAAATCTGGGTCGATGGAAATGATGTTCCTTTGTTGTCCGAAGGACGGCACGTGCGTCTGCAGTTCGAAGGTTGGCCTGCTGTGCAGTTTTCCGGTTGGCCTTCTGTAGCAGTAGGAACTTTTGGAGGCAAAATTGCCCTGATTGACTCGACCGATACCATAGATGGCAAGTTTCGAGTTTTGGTAGTGCCTGATGATCATGATCCTCCCTGGCCAAGCCATCCTTATCTTCGGCAAGGTGTTCGTACCAACGCTTGGATTCTGCTCAATCAGGTGCGGCTCGGATATGAGGTCTGGCGACGGATGAATGGATTCCCCCCCTCGCTCAAGAGCAAGGGAAGCAAGCAAGATAGCAAAGCCCTCAAAATCAAGGTTTGAACACTCTCGGGCCTCGTTTGCATTGCAGTCCCCGCTCTCGACAAACCGATCCTAGAGAAGTGGTGGTGGCTCGATTTTTCGACGAACCAAGGTGCTTTTCTGGCTGCATTTGATCGGTTATCGGTTTCGACCGTGAATCTACACGCTCTTTTCTCGTTGCTAGCACTGTGTCTGCTAGGCTTCGGATGTGCGAGTCCGCGCTCCGCCATCCCTGCTAATGCTACGCGCCACAAAAGTGATGTGGTGGAGAATATCGAGTCAAACCGCGCTGCCAAGCTAGCTGACGGTAATGTCGAACCAATGACAAGCGACATCTTGGATTCCGAAGTGAACCCCGCCGCTCAGGATAAAGTCATACCTACTAGTTTTACATTCAGCGCAGATTCGAACCTGGCCATTCTCGCGGCAGTTGAAGAATTGCCAGCGGTCGATCCACAACCCGAACCACTTAATGCGACACCAATTCCTGAGCAATTGCAGCGGATCGAACTGGAGACCGTGGTACAAGCCGTCTATCTTCACTTCCCCTTGATCCGCGCCGCTCAGGCCTCCCGAGGAATTACGGCTGGAGAAGCCCAGAGTGCTTGGGGAGCTTTCGACAACAAATTGCTAGCCGCTTCTGAGAACGAGGCATTAGGGTTTTATGAAAACTACCGACAAAAAATAGGAGTTAAGCGAGACACAACCTGGGGCGGTCAGGTGTTTTCTGAATACCGCATTGGTCGGGGGAACTTTGAACCGTGGTATTTAGAACGCCAGACTAATGCGGGAGGAGAGTTCAAGTCAGGCCTGGTTGTTCCACTGTCCCAGGATCGCTGGATCGACGCCAATCGAGCTGAACTGTGGCGAGCCCAACTGGAACGTCGCCGCATAGAACCGGTAATTCAAGCCGAGATCCTTGCGAGTGTGTTGGAGGCAAAAATTGCCTACTGGAACTGGATTGCCGCTGCCGAGAATCGACAAGTCGTGCAAACTCTACTGGACTTTGCGCTTGCCAGAAATACAGCCTTAGAGAAGCAGGTAAAGGCTGGCGACCGGGCCGAAATCGAATTAGTCGACAACCAACGATTGATCGTCTCACGCGAATCGAAGCTTATCGAGGCTGAGCGAAAACTTCAGCAATCCAGTATCAAGCTTTCACTCTTCTTACGCAGCACCGATGGTGCCCCCTTGATTCCCGGTCCTTCTTGGATTCCTGGAGGCTTTCCGAAGTCAATCGCTTTGATTGATCATCCGGTGGATGAAGATATTGTAGTGGCCCAACAGAATCGACCCGAGACCCGTGAACTCGATCTCGTCCGCAGGCAGTTGAACATAGATCTTTCCCAAGCAAACAACCTCTACCTACCTTCAGTCGATGGATTTGCAATCGGCTCCCAAGATGTCGGTCAGCCAACAAGCTTCAAGCGAGACAAATCCGAGTTTGAACTCACCGCTGGAGTCCTGGTCGACGTGCCCTTGGAACGAAACAAAGCGCTCGGCAAGATTCGCGCTACGCGTGCTAAGATCGCCCAGGTGACCGCCAAACGGCAATTTACGGCGGACAAGATTTCCAACGAAGTGCGTTTTACCCGCGCTGCACTTCAAGCTGCCTACGAGCGCGTGGGGAAGATCAAAGAGAGTGCCGACTTGGCAGTCCGCATGGAACTTGCCGAGCAGAAAGCCTTTCAACTCGGTTCCAGCAATCTGCTGAACGTGAATCTACGAGAACAACAGGCCGCCGATGCTGCAGCAGAATTAGTAGGAGCCAAATTCGATTATTTCGTTGCCCTTGCGGAATATCAGGCGGCCCTGGGTTTCTCGGAGGTCTCTGCAGTTATTCAATCCGACGAAGAAAACGAAGAGAATCTCGAAATCCCTGAGCTACCAGCCGAACCCTAATCAACCCCGAAGGCAACGCTTATGGAGCTCAATCGCTGCAGAAAGCGATTCTCCTTCGATCATCGCACTACCCGCGCCCCGCCACCGCTCATCAGCTTCTCAACTTCCTTCACCGTCGCCATTGAAGTGTCGCCCGGCGTGGTCATTGCCAGGGCTCCATGAGCAGCGCCATAATCCACTGCTTTCTGCCCGTCGCCGGTGGTCATCAGCCCGTAGATCAGCCCGCTGGCAAAACTGTCTCCGCCACCCACTCGGTCAAGGATTTCCAGCTTGGGATAGGCCCGCGACTCGTAGAACTTGCCGTCGTACCAGATGATGGCACTCCAATCGTTCACTGTCGCGGTATGGACCTCGCGGAGCGTGGTTGCCGTGGCCACAAAGTTGGGGAACTCAGCGACGGCTTTTTCGATCATCCTTTTAAAATTTTCGACGTCGATGTTGCTGAGATTCTCGTCAACCCCTGCGACCTCCAATCCCAGGCAGGCTGTAAAATCTTCCTCGTTGCCGATCATGACGTCGACCGACTTGGCGATCCTGCGATTCACTTCCTGCGCCTTGGCTTTGCCGCCAATTCCTTCCCAGAGGGAAGGGCGGTAGTTGAGGTCGTAACTCACGATCGTGCCGTGCTTCTTGGCACACTCCACCGCGGCGATGACCGTTTCGGGCGTCGTAGTGCTGAGCGAGGCGAATATGCCCCCCGTGTGCAGCCATCGCACTCCGAGTTCTCCGAACAGGTGTTCCCAATTAAAATCATCCGGCTTGAATTGACTGGCGGCCGTCAGGCCCCTATCGCTACAACCCACCGCGCCGCGGACGCCGAAGCCCCGCTCGGTGAAGTTGAGTCCATTGCGGACCGTGCGACCGATCCCGTCATATTTCACCCACTTGATGAGCGATGTATCGACGCCCCCCTGCATGATGAAGTCTTCTACCAGGCGACCGACTTCATTATCTGCAAACGCAGTAACCACCCCTGTGCGGAGGCCAAAGCATTTTCGCAGCCCACGCGCGACATTGTATTCGCCGCCCCCTTCCCACGCGCGAAACTGCCGCGTGGTGCGAATGCGTCCTTCCCCCGGATCGAGTCGGAGCATGATTTCACCGAGCGACACGAGGTCGTACCGGCAGGCGTCGGCAGGTTTGACTTTTAATTGCATGATTTTTACTCTTATGGATTACGTTTAGCCGCGATCCGCTGGGGAGCACTTATTCACACAATTTAACTCCGGAGAACGAGATAACAAACCCCTGACGCCAAGTGCTAACGCTCTTACTCAGATAGCTAAAACTAACGCACTTTGGCCGAATTTGTTGCGGCAGCTTTGATCCATGCGTTCGTGTGTTTACCGATTTCCGCGACCGCACTTTTCCGGATCATACCAAGCGGCGTCAGTGGACGTTTGAGCGTATTAGCCACACGTCGTTTCACGCTTTGGTATTGAATCCCGCCATTACGGCCAGCTTTTGAGCATGCCGAGCGTGCGAGATAGCACGTTGCAAATCTCAAAATACAACGGTGTTGTCGTTGTTTTTGGCACGCGAAGCTATGCTCAAAGAAAAAGAATAGCGACCGAAGCTGCACTGCCCTTGCAGCTCCAGTCACTATAAGTCTTGGAAGACAGTATTCCAAGACGATTATCTAGCTCGTTGTCCACGGTTCACTACGCCGAAAACTCCTAGTCCGAGTAGGAGTATTAAAGAGTTTGGTTCGGGCACGGCGGTCGTTGCTGCCGTGAGCGGCGTGCCATAGGCACCTTGCCACACGGCCAAATCTCCAGAATCAACTGAAACTCCTGACGTGCCGTTTGGTGAATTGCCTTTTTGCCACTCAAGAAAATCTCGCCCGTCCACGTCATTATCAGAATCAAAATCGCCGGGCGATCCGGGCACGACCTTGGTCGCCGAGATATTATCAAACCACATTGGGTGATTGGCGGAGTTACCAAAGTCAACATTCAGCAGAAGAAAAGCCACGGAAACGGTACCGGCAGGTGCGACTCCTTGGGCCTCAGTGAAAACCCATTCGTTCACGGGGCTGTCGCCATTCAAGAATGGTAGAGATTCGACGCCTGGAAAGCTTGCGTTAGGTTGACCCACGCTTACCGACGCAGGGTTAAGGTCAGTGCCAAACTCGTCTTCAAACACGATCTTAAGGAGGCCGAATGTTGCTCCGGTGCCAACCGGTGGCAGTGCGACCTCAGTCAACATGTAGCCAGAGAGATAGAACTCATCTCCAGGACTTGCAGGAATCGACGTCGGCATGCCAAAGATCCCTTGACTAACCTCAGGAACGCCATCCGATGGAGCAGTCAGATTTACTGCAAAAGCACCACTTTGAGCGCCAATTAAAGGGGCGCCGACGGTTTGACTACCAAAAGGACCTACAAGGTCCCAACCAGTCAAATCACCGGTCTCAAAATCTGGGTTTGTGAGAAGATTCTGGGCCGATACCTCGGTGAAGGGCATCAATGCCAGCGCGGCCAGAACGAGTGTGGCAAGTCCAATTGAGTTGTATTTTGATTTCATAAGAAGCACTCCTGTAGTGGTCGGATTACTACCGATCCTGGGTGGGCAGCAAAATGGGTGATGAAACAGAGCCTCTAACTCTGCGCGGCTTTTGGTTGCATAAGATTTCGGAAATAGTTCAGTTGACCCCTATAGAATCTGGTCAACATTAAAATTGGTAAGTAAAAGATTGTCAGAAAAGGCGATGAGAAACAGTTTCAGTAACTATTTCGCTCGCGTTTTCAATATTAACTGCCGGTTTATTCCCGTCAAGCACTTTATGCCAATTTCTTGAAAAAATCGAAAAAAACACTTTTTGACGCAACATCCGGCAATAACCCACCATTACATAAGCTTCACTAGTTCTCCCAAGGCTGCCTGGCGAGTTGCCCTCGAGAAGAAACTGTTTCTTCTCGTCCTTTAGCTCTTCCAATAGAGCAAACAAAAGAGGAGTGGGCCGAGAGAAGAATTTGGTACTCTCAGAAGCCTGTGTTGTTTTCTCGGCCGAATGGCAGACATCTAGCCACGGGGAGTCGGCACGACACGGCAGTTTGTAAAAGGGATCTATCAGGGCCGAAGAGTTGCTTCGCTTTCAGGGACACCCCCAAGGGGTGCTACGTTGATATTTCTCCCGACGGCAAACCACTCGCCTCCTCAAGTTGGGATGGCACCGTAGTGCTGTGGGATAAGACTCGCTCCGCTAAACCTGATCTGAGGCAAACTAAGCCGCCGCACCGATTCCGAATGCAACCAAAACAAACAGTACAATTGCAATCAGGACGAATACAGTGAATAGAACTTTAGCTATCGATGCAGCACCGGCAGCGATCCCTGTAAAACCCAAGGCTCCTGCAATAACAGCGACGATTGTGGCAATTATAGCCCACCAGAGTAAATTCATGATAATACCTCATATGTTTGTGTGGCACACTTTAGTTTTGGACGAAGAACCTGCCCCACGCGATCAGATTTAAATTACCAATTCCAATCGCGTGGGGTCTGCTGTGGTGTCCCTCAGTAAGCTAATTCAGAGGGTTGAGCAAAACTTATGAACCGGATTTCGATTTCATTCTCATAGCAGTTCGCTCAATCTTTGTTTTTTCGCCATTCTTAGTGAAAGACTTGGCGAGAATGACGGATCGATCTTTCACTTTGACCGGGATGCCCGTGACTTGAAGCTGATCACCTTCAGCAACTTTCTCGTCTAATTCATCAGTTTTACCCAGATCAATCAAAGCCTGCTTTCCAGAATCCAGGTCCAGTATGACCATTTGAACCTCATGGCCCCGTACCTTGGTGTTTTTGGTCTTTGAAACCTTACCCGAGACGGTTCGGCTGGAACGATTGATTGAGTGTTCTTGCTCGCTACCGATTTTGACGGATTGTGCTAGTAGAACTTGCTTGTCACCTACTTTCATCATGGGACCACTAGCTGAGATCCGATCACCTTCTTTCACTTTGAGCTTCTTGCTAGTCTGCTGCTGATTTTGCTCCTGATCCTGTTGGCTGAATTGATCGGCTCGCCCTAGATCCACGATGTAGTTGTTGTCCTGTTCGCCTGAGACCTGGGCAATCATACGCTGAGGGCCATTGCGGACCTGCATTTTCTTAGTCTTTTGAACTTCCCCGGAGACTTGAAATTGCTTTGAACTGGCTTGCTGACGTTTGCCGGCCTCTTGTTTTGCCTTATCGCGGTCTTGAGAACTTTCCGGGCTACCATTCTGGTTGGTAGGGGAATCCTGTCCAGAGTCGAACGTGCTAAAGCGATAGTATTCGAATCGGTCGTAAGTTCCGTCATTATCACTGTCGTAATACGTCGAATAGGCATCATACGTTCCATCATTGTCGTAGTCCTGATAGTCGTAGAAATGTTCGTAGATTCCTTCCCCGTTGAGAGCGTAGTAGTCTTGATAGTCGTTGTTGTCGTAATAGTCATAGTACCAATCGTCGCTGGTGTCATACTCGTCGTAGCCGTAGCCGTAGACGTCGTCATCGACATCACTATCGTTGGAGTCCCAATTATAAATCTCGTCGTCCCACTCTCCTATTGTCTCATCAGTGGGATTGTAATCATTGCCGTCGAGCCATTCACTGACGTCGTACCAAGCATCATCTTCGTAGAGGACCGTGTTTTTTTCCCACTCGTCCCCCGTGGACGCTAAAATTCCAAATGCGAGGGCAACGAGAGGGGTTGCCATTGCCAGAAAATAAAAGGATAGGTTTCTCATGATTGTCTCTCCCTTGTCTATGGTTTCAGGTTATTCCATGTCTACGATGAACTCCCCTTCGCCAGGCAAGTCGCACCTCGCGAAATAATTTTCGCAAATTTTATACCGATAACTCATCTCATAATCTGTTCTTCAAAAACACTAAGGAGTCCTGTTTTTGGAGGAACGATGCTTTTATTGGTCGGTCACTCATCTGCCAAGTTGGGTTGAATTCCACCGCGTCAAAATCTCCTTCGAGCAAGACAAACTGTCGTCGACGCCGCGGCAGAAGACTGTAGATGTGGGCATCTGGGGGCTCTGTAACAGCATGATGAATTTCTCGCTTAATTGTGTAGCAAACAACCAACGCTCCCCTGCTTTAGGAGATATTCCGATGAACCTTGCCGCCGTCCTCAGTTCTCCGTTCTTGCCGACTGCCAGCCCCCGCGTTACCTGGTCGCAGTTGACCATGGCCCCCGCGTCGGCGAGTATTCATGCCGTTTCCACGCGTCGCGATGTGGCCGACTTCATCGATCTCCCCAAACGAATTTACGAGCACGACGCCAACTGGGTCGCCCCGCTCGACATGCAGGTCCGCGAATTTCTCGACCCGCAGCGCCATCCGTTTTTTCGCCATGGCTCGGCACAAGCGTTTGTCGCTCGCCGCGATGGGCAAACGATCGGACGGATCATCGTCAGCGATGATCCAGCCTACAACCAGGTCCACGGCACGAACGTCGGCTGCTTTGGCATGTTTGAGTCGATCGACGACGTCCGAACCAGCCGGGCCCTCTTAGACCGGGCCAGCGCGTGGCTCCGCTCCCGAGGCCGCACACAAATCATGGGCCCCATTGATTTTTCGACGAACTATCCTTGTGGCCTTTTGGTCGACGGCTTCGACACTCCACCTGCTGTGATGATGAACCACCACCCACACTATTACGAGCGGCTGCTTACCCGCTATGGTCTTGAGAAAGCCAAGGACTTGTATGCCTGGTGGTTTGATCGAGAAAACAATATGGATGCCCAGTGGAGTGGTCGTGTGCAAAAGCTCTCCAATCGGTACGGAGTCACGGTTCGTCCCATGAATCTGGCCGACTTTGCCGGCGAGATGGCCCGCTGCAAGGCGATTTACCACGAATCGCTCGACCAGAATTGGGGATTTGTTCGCATGAGCGATGCCGAGTTCGACCACCTGGCCCACAATCTCAAGCGGCTGGCGGTGCCCGAATTGGTGCAAATCGCCGAAGTCGCAGGAGAGCCCGTGGGCGTTTCGATCATGCTGCCGAATCTCAACGAAGCGATTCAACCTCTCGGCGGTCGGCTCACCACGGCAGGGGTACCGGTGGGGCTGATGCGCATGGCTTACCGACTGCGAAATATTCGCACAGGTCGTTTGGCGGTCCTGGGCGTGGTCCCCGGCTATCGCAAACGGGGCGTCGCCGAAGCGCTCATTCAGCAAACTTTTCAGAGTGGCGTGGAGAAACTCAACTACCAGGGCGCAGAACTAAGCTGGACCCTTGAAGACAACACGCTGGTGAACCGCATGATCGAACGCGTCGGCGGTCGACGGTACAAGACCTATCGCATATTCCAGAAGGATTTGTTGCCGGAGGGGAGGGTAGGGACGCGGCGGTAGCTAAAAGGAAACTACTGAGAATTCAGTTCCTTTCCTTTTGTACTATCCAGCTTGCTCCCATTTGCTAGAAAGTCCTCATATAGTCGCTCGAACCTATTCCACATCGATGCTCCCCAAAAGTAGCCACCGATTGGGAACATGACGAGTGCAATTAGGAGATATATGAGGAATTGCTCCCAGCCCTTCCAAGCTGCCATCCAGCATGACCAGAATAGCGCAACGAACACTCCCCAGCCAAGAACTCCGTGAAGCCAGATGAAACGTTTGCGTCCTTTGCTTCGAGTATTTGCCAACCGCTCGAATTGCTTCTGAGTCAATTGAGCCACGGACGCAATCCTATAGCTTCCCCACCAGAATCGACGCATTGTGACCGCCGAAGCCGAAGCTGTTGTTCATCGCGCAGCGGATCGAGCGTTCTTGGGGAATGTTGGGCGTGTAGTTGAGGTCGCATGCCGGATCGGGGGTTTCGAGGTTGATCGTCGGTGGGGCGATCTGGTCGCGGAGCGCCAAGAGACACATTACCATCTCCACGCCACCACTGGCCCCCAGGGTGTGACCGAGTTGGCTCTTTGTGCTGGAGACATTCAATTTGTAGGCGTGGTCTCCGTACACCCGCTTGATAGCGATCGTCTCTGCCTTGTCCCCCAGCGGAGTGCTAGTGCCGTGGGCGCTGATGTAGTCGACATCCGAGGGATTAATTTTTGCATGCTCAAGGGCGTTGCTCATGGCCCGGGCAGCACCGGTCCCTTCGGAGTCGGGCTGGGTGATGTGACCGGCGTCGGCACTAACCCCATAGCCTAGCACCTCCCCATAAATGTTTGCTCCACGTGCCTTGGCCAGTTCCAATTCCTCAAAAATCAGGATGCCGGCCCCTTCCGAGAGAACAAATCCATCGCGATCTGCGTCGAAGGGACGACTGGCCCCAGCTGGGTCGTCGTTTCGCATGGAGAGGGCCTTCATATTTGCAAACCCAGCAAGCCCCATCGGGGAGACAGCCGCTTCCGTACCCCCGGTGACCATGATGTCGGCATCGCCGTGACGGATCGCTTTGAAGGCATCTCCCATGGCATTAGTGGCACTGGCACATGCCGTGGCAACGCCCTGATTGGGGCCTCGCAGCCCAAAGCGGATCGAGATATGTCCGCTGGCGGCATTGAGCATCATCTTGGGGATTGTGAAGGCGGATACCTTGTCAGGCCCTTTCTTGATCAACCGACCTTCCTGTTCCTCGATTTCATTGAGCCCCCCGATGCCAGAGCCGATAATCGCTCCCGCACGGAAAGGATCGTACTTGGAAAAATCGATTCCCGAATCTTTGACGGCATCAATGGCCCCAACGAGCGCAAACTGGGTGAATCGGTCGAGCCGTTTCTCTTCCTTGGGATCGATGTAGCCATTGACCGACCAATCGGCTACGTCGCCACCGAATTTCACTTTGTAGTCGGTGACGTCGAAAAGAGTCAGATTGTGGATTCCGCTCTGGCTATCTAATATTTTTTGCCACAGCTCCGGAACTTTCCACGAAAGTGAGGTGACAGCACCAAGTCCAGTTACGACAACACGTCGATTCATCACTCTGACCTAATCGCTGAGATGTCGAAATAAAGGAGTTGAAAGAAAACCAAATGTACTGTCGCTAGTTACGACCAGCGCAGAAGACAATTCTATGGTGACACGTATCCGGGGCCAACTTCACAAGGCAGAGGCCGCTGTGGCTCGCTGCCTATTTGTTTTGTTCTATGAACTCAACTGCCTGGCCGACCGTTTGAATTTTTTCTGCTGCGTCATCAGGAATGTTGATGTCGAATTCTTCCTCAAGCTCCATCACCAATTCGACCGTGTCGAGCGAGTCGGCACCGAGGTCGTTCACGAAGGAGGTTTCCGGAGTGATCTTGTCTTTGTCGACTCCGAGTTGCTCTGCCACAATGTCAGTCACACGTTCCAGTATTGAGGCCACTGAAATGGTCCTCCATTAACCCTGTCATAAAAAATATGCCCATGTGCCTCAAGATATGCGTGTCGGCTTTACCCACGTGAGCATACTCGAAACATCAACTAAATATGTTTGTTTTCGCAGTGGTACCTCTCGAGACCAGAGCAGGATGACTCTTCTTATCGTGGTGCAGTAACTGCTGGAGGTTCACAATAGACCGTCCCTGCGAAGTTGGTCAAGATATAGCGTTTCTCCAAGTGGTTGTCTAGGTCGCTCTTTGCGATTCGGTCTTTAGCAAACTCAATCAGGCTAAGCAGTTAGGCCGCCGTCGATCACCAGAATCTGCCCCGTCAAATAGGCCGCCGAGTCACTGGAAAGATAGAGTACTGCGTCCGCGATCTCCTCAGGATCGCCCTGTCGTTGCAGGGGAACAGCCGCCTTGATTCGCTCCATCACTGCCTCTTCCCCGGCAGCTTCCACCAGGGCGGCAGTCATATCGGTAGCGATAAAACCAGGACAAATGGCATTTACTGTGATCTTTCTGCGTTTACTGGCCAGTTCGCGGGCCACGGTCTGCGTGAAGCCGATCACGCCCGCCTTCGACGCAGAGTAGTTGCACTGAGCTGGATTGCCCATGATTCCTGAGGTGCTGGAGATGTTGATGATCCGGCCCGACTTGGAACGCATCATGACACCTGCCGCCCCACGGGTGAACAGGAATACGCTCCGCAGATTTGTGGCGATCACGTCGTCCCATTCCTCATCGCTCATACGAGGTATCAATGTATCGCGAGTGATTCCTGCGTTATTGACCAGGATATCCAACTGTCCCCAGTCGGCGACGACCGCATCGATTACCTTCTGCACGGCTGCCGCATCGGTCACGTTGCACGGGTAAACGGCCGCAGTTCCCCCCGCGTCGGAGATCTCTTTTGCCGTCTCGGCCAGTTTGTCCTCACTGCGGGCCACGCAGGCCACCTTGGCTCCCGAGGCTGCCAGCGCGATCGCAATTGCTTTGCCGATTCCCCGCGAAGCACCGGTGACAATAGCCGTCTGGCCAGAAAGGTCGACTCTTATTCTTCGATTGGGCGTCTCACTCATATTGTATTTCTCACAATAAAAATCTCAAAAGATCCCTAGCAGGAGGTAGCAATACCTCCGGCGAAGGACACACTCCTAAGCTTCAACACTCTCACACGGCAACTTGCGCGAAATTCGTTTCAGCAATCCTCGCAACACTCGTCCAGGACCGATTTCGTAGCACTTCTCGATGCCAAACTCGCCGATGAGCCACTGCATCGAGTCTTCCCACAACACTGGTTCGACCACTTGGCGTTCTAGCAGATTGCGGATCTCTGCCGGGTCATCGTGCGGGCGGGCGTCTACATTGGAAACCACTGGGATTCGTGGGGCGCTGATCTCAACCTCTGCAAGGGCAGCTTTCAGGCGGTCGACCGCAGGCTGCATTAATGGGGTATGGAATGCACCTGCCACCGTGAGCGGGATCACTTTCATCGCGCCTGCAGCTTCGGCCAGCGGGGTGATTCGCTCGCAGGCTGATTTGCTGCCGGAGACCACAATGTTGCCCGGGCAAAGAAAGTTTGCCAGTTGCAACACCTCTCCATTTCTCGCCTGTTTCACCAATTCTTCAATTTGGCCTCGCTCCATTCCGAGGATACTGACCATACCACTCGGCTCGATATCTGAAGCATCCTGCATTGCCTGGCCACGAACCTGGACAACTCGCAGAGCCGTTTCAAACTCAAGTGCTCCTGCGAAGACTAGAGCTGTGTACTCACCTAGACTTAACCCGGCCGTTGCGGCACATCCTTCCACAACCTCGGGTGCATCTTGTTTCAATTGTTCCAAAGCAGCCAGGCTGCTAACAAAAAGCGCGGGTTGACTTATAACCGTCGAGTTAAGCTTCTCAGCTGGGCCAGAGGTACACAGTTCCAGGAGATTGTAACCCAGTACCTCGGCAGCCCGGTCGAAAAGCTGACGGGCCGAAGGGAGAGAATCGGCCAGGGCAGCACCCATTCCCACAGACTGGGCGCCTTGGCCAGGGAATAGAAATGCAGTTTTCGACACGACGGCTCTCGATCAGATATTTTTACGCAGGAGCGGGTCGCACCAGGGGAGAAGAAACGCGAGAATTATTCTTCGGTTTCGACCATCACCCGGCCCATGTACTGTCCACAGTTGGCACAGATCGTGTGTGTTGGTCCCTGTGTGCCGCACTTCGGACAAGATTGCAACTGACGGGCAGTAAGCCGATCGTGCGAACGACGCTTGCCACTTCGGGAATTGGAATGTTTACGTTTAGGTACGGCCATAACTCACGGCTCCAACGAACCAGTAATTACTGAAGGGGATCGTTATTTATGAAGCCCCTCAATATACAGCCTTGAAGGGGGATTGCAATGGTCGGCTAGAGGCAAACCTGGGTGATTTATAGAGTTTTTGGCCGAATAAAGCCCCCGTTTGACATCTGGACTTAGCAGGTAGAACCACTTCCTCCAGGCTTCCCATTCGGTGATTTAGCTAAACTACTGGTTAGGGAAAAAGTCTGTCAAAGGAGGAGAATAGAAGTTGAAACCCACGATTGGTAATAAAATCGGCCTCCGCCGCTACCAGCCTTCCGATGTGGATGCAATTTGGGAGGCTGTCCAAGAGTCTAGAGCAGAGCTGTCTCGGTGGATGGCCTGGTGTCACGAAGGCTACTCCCGTGATGACGTCAGAGCGCGGGTAGAAGGGCGACCCACAGCCTGGGAGAACAACGAGGAATGGGATTTTCTCATAGTAGATGAAAATGAACGCCTCTTAGGATGTTGTGGAATCCATCGTATCGATTTGTTGCATCAGGTTGGCGAACTTGGCTATTGGGTGCGAGCATCGGCCACTGGACACGGAGTAGCGACCGAAGCCACACGCCAACTCTGTGAGTGGGCTTTTAAGGATAAAAGCCTCCGACGTATTGAGATTCTCACAGCTGTGGAAAACCTGGCAAGCCAAAGAGTAGCCATCAAAGCGGGAGGAGTCTACGAAGGAACTTTGCGAGAGCGATTAAATGTTCAGGGTCACCCGCACGACTGTATGCTGTTTGCGGTGCTGCGTGATGGCCTCGTTCAACCGGTTTGAGGCAGACTCGATGGGGAAGCTATGTTTGTTGCTTTTATTAGGTTGCCGCGAAAAACTCAAAAAGTCACAAAAAGGGGAAGTGGTTTTGCTCGATGCTCTTTATGAGTTATTGTGCTTTTTTGTGGCTATCTCTATTCTCCTCGCTCGCTTGAACGGGTTTTATGAATATCCTCGCCCAGATCAAATCCTTGCAACAGCAGGCTAATCAGCTCGAATTACAGCTTGCGGATCTTGAACAGCGGTTTCGCGACACTAATAGGATGTTAAGAAATGCCAGGCTTAAGGCTCTCTATCTACGCTCCAATGAGGCTTTGAGAGCACCGGCTGAGAAGTACTCCCTCTGGCATATAGGAGTAAGGATCGTCGGTTCCGCGATTGCGGCAGCAATTGCATTTGTCCTGCTGTTTCTCTTAAATCTTTCTGTGTCGGGAATTGTAATTGGTGCTATGCTGGCCGCATTTGTAATGTTCGCCTTGTTGTCCTGGGCGATGGTCAATCCAGCCACTGCATCACTGCCAAAGCTTATCGCCGAGCAAGAAAAGTTGAAGGAATTATCAGAAGAGGAACTCTCTCGACTTAATAAAAAAGTTGAGAATCTTCGTGAGCAGATTCTCACAACCAACGCAACGATCAAAGAACTGACGGATTCGAACCGCGAAAAACGAGAGCAATTGCTCAAGCAGAACTGGAAAACCATGCAAGGGGCTGATTGGGTCGAGTATCTAGTTCAAGTTTTCGAGGCGCTGGGAGCGAGCGCCCAAACGGCACGTATGAAGGGTGTTGACGGGGTTGATCTCATCGTACGCTTTGGGGAAGTGATGATTGCCGTGCAGGCCAAGGGATACGTCGGCAGCGTAGATAAAGAAGCCATTGCACAAGTGGTTGCCGGCAAAACACATTATGATTGTGATCGGGCAGCAGTAATTACCAATAGTCGCTTCTCCGCCCCAGCACGTCCTTTTGCAGCTAGTCGCTCCTGCTATCTGATCGGCGAGAAGGAATTCCCTGCATTTGTCATGGGCAGCAACTTGGAAATGTTTGAGTGAAAGAGGGTTATGCAAGTTAAAATTTTCTACGAGATTCTCCATGTCTGAGCAAATGATAGTCCAGTTGATCTCCCTGGCAGCCGCCGGATTAGTTGCAGGGTTTGCAGGTGGACTCTTTGGGATTGGCGGGGGTGCGATACTCGTTCCCACGTATTTGACGCTCTTTCCACAGATGGGAGTGAGCCAGGAAGTCGTGATGCATTCAGCGGTCGGTACTTGTTTGGCATTGGTTGTACCTGCGGCTATCATGTCTACAAAAACGCAAGCCAAGCTGGGAAATCTGGATGCTCGCATGGTGCGTACCTGGATGCCGTGGATCCTGCTGGGTACTTTGGCAGGTGTTCTCACGATTCAATTGCTCCATACGCATGACCTTAAAGTCATCTTTACCCTCTATCTGTTTACCAGTGCCATCTATGTGGCTGTCCGTCGTGCCTCTGAAGAGTCTGGTGAAGGAGAACCACCGAGCCTTGCCAAGGCTGGTGGAGGTTTCGTGATCGGAATGCTGTCTGTTTGGTTGGGCCTGGGAGGGGGCACGTTTACCGTCCCCTTTCTGCGTGCCTTCCATTACCCGATGAAGAAATCCATTGCGATCTCGTCCGCTACGGGACTCGTAATTGGCCTCGGCGGTGCCATTGGAGCCACTATCCACGGATGGCACGCACCCGGGCTTGCAGACTACTCGCTCGGCTATATCAACCTCATCGCGTTCATCGTGATTGCCCCGATCGTGATGGCCATCGCTCCACTCGGCTCGAAGGTAGCATCCAAAGCACCCGAACGCGTGCTTAAGTGGATGTATGTGGGACTACTTGGCGCGATCAGCTGCTACATGGCAGCACGGACTTTTTTCTAATAGCGGTCACTCAAACAGCCGCTCTTGAGATGTGTCGATCGGCACCGAAAAGTCGCTCCGGAAATCTGGTGGCGGAGTAGCACCCAGATGCTCATAGGCAGCGGCGGTCAGTTTGCGGCCGCGGGGGGAACGAACGACCAGTTCAGCACGCAGTAGAAATGGCTCCACCTCGTCGGTGAGAGTGTCTGTTGCTAAGTTGAGTGTGTGCGCTATCGCCTCTACGCCGACTGGGCCACCGTGGAAGACTCTCATGATGGTCTCTAGATACTTTCGATCCTGCACGTCGAGTCCCAACGAGTCGATACCTAGCATTTTTAGCGCTGTCTGGGCGACCTCGAAAGTAATTTTCCCCCCAGCGCGGCTGGTGGCATAATCGCGGACCCAGCGGAGGCGGTTGTTGGCCACGCGAGGCGTTCCCCGACTGCACGAAGCAATATTCTCCGCAGCCGCTTTGTCGATCTCGACGCGAAGTTTCGCGGCGTTGCGACGGACAATCTCGGTCAACTCCTCGTTGCTGTAAAACTCCAAATGCTCCCGCACCTGGAATCGATCTCGTAACGGTGCCGAGAGCAAACCACTCCGGGTGGTCGCGCCAATGATCGTGAAAGGCCGCAGCGTCATATTAATCGTACGCGCGGAGACCCCTTCACCCAACGTAATATCGACGCGAAAGTCTTCCATCGCCGGGTACATGAACTCCTCAACCGCCTTGGGCAAGCGGTGAATCTCGTCGATAAAAAGAATCGAACCTTCCTCGGCGTTGGTCAGATAAGGGAGCAGATCTTTGGGGGCCATCAGAGTGGCGCCACTGGCGATCTGCAGTGGCACATCCAATGCGCGAGGAATGCAAGTGGCAAAGGTAGTCTTGCCAAGTCCCGGAGGTCCATCCAAAAGAACATGCCCCAGCGGCTCTCCGCGAATCAGTGCCGCATCGACGGCGATCTTTAGCCGTTCGTAAACTTCTCGCTGGCCGACCATGTCTTCCATACGCTGAGGCCGCAAAGCGACGTCTTCCTCACGCATTTGAGAATCAAAGCCGCTCGCAACTCCAGGGCGAGCAGTGTCGTCGGCGGAGAGTATCGGTTCGCGAGCCATAGCTAAGTTAGGTGAAGTAGGTGGCAATCTGGCTGAACACATGTATGCTAAGAACGACACTATAGCAAATCGCATGTTTGCGAGGAAACCGCGAAATGCGATAATCTCCAACATGACATGGCAGCACTATTTGCGTGTGAAGACTCGCGATCCGGCATTTCTCTGGCGGATGGTGCTCTCGATCCTTGCTCTTGGCGTGCTGGTAGGATGGGGCGTCGAAATGTGGCAAGGTGGTGCCCCGGAGTTCGGCTTCAGATTCCACGACCTCAGTGAATGGGAAAAACTCGAATCGCTTGCAGAGGGTGGCCACTGGTGGCAAGTATGGTGGGAGGTGCCCCGCGAGATCTTTTCAGACTTCTCGCGGCCTGGTGTTGTTGCCTTGGCGGTGCTTACAGGATGTTGCTGGCTCGTCTTTCTGCTACAAGCCATGCGCGTCAATCGATTCTCAGACTGGCGGCTCTGGGGGGCGCTTGCGGCAATCGGCCTCGGAGTGCTGAGTATCTGGCCAACAGGTTTTCTTATTCTTTGGCAAGAGTACGCTTGGAATCTTCAGGAAAGCCAGGAACTTGTACCTGGGCTGCGCTACAACATCCTGGGCATCGGTTTGCGCGAAGAGGTTGCCAAGTTAATCTGCCTGTTGCCATTGATGATCGTCATAGTGCCCCGACGTGATGAATCTGCGGCTTTGCTGCTCTCAGCTTGTGTAGGATTAGGATTTGCTATTGAGGAAAACATCGGATACTTCACGCATAGCTTGGGAATGAGCAGTCTTGGCCGTTTCCTGACTGCCAATCCGCTGCACATAGCCATGACGGGTTTAGTAGGACTGGCCGTATATCGCGCCATTCGCGATGTCCGCTCCTGGGGACCCCAGGCATTAGCTGTGTTTGGTCTGATTGTGATAGCCCACGGTCTGTACGATGCAGCAATCACCCTCCCTGACCTGGCGAAGCATGGTCTGCTGGGCACCATCGTCTTTGCGCTGGTTGTTTTTGCTTTTTTTCACGAGCTTCGCACGCTGCGGACCAAAGGAAGTGAAACGATCAGCCTCACTGCGACATTTCTGGCTGGGGTGTCGCTACTGGCGGCGGCGACGTTTGTGTATGTCAGTTCCGTAGCAGGAGTGGCTGCCGCTGCCAACACGCTCATGACCGACGTACTCGGACTGGCGGTGATGGTGTATCTGTTTTTAAGAGAAATGCCCGAGTCGATGGTGCGTGTGTGAATTAAGAAAAGGCGAACCCCTTTCACTTCTCAGCTTTTTCCACCTCCGTCAGAAAACGGTCCACAACTTCACAAAAGCTCTCCGGTAAGGGGTCGTTGTGTCCGCCATTGGGGATCTCGATGAATTGCTTGTGATTGTTTCCCACTGCGGCGAAGAGCGGTCGCGAAAATTCGATGGGGATTAATTCATCCGCTGTGCCGTGAAATTGTAGAACCGGACCGTCATAATGCTTCATTCGCCCTTCTGATCGGAACGGATTTCTCATCAACCATCGCACGGGTACAAAGGGATATTGCCTGGCCGCGATATCGTCCATATTGGAAAAAGTACTGTGTAGAATAAGAGCTTTTGCACCAAGTTGTTCGGCGGCGGCCACTGCTGCGCCACCTCCCAACGAGCGGCCGAACAAAATGATCTCACCGGGATTGAGATTCGTTTTTTCTGCCAACCATTGATGAGCGGCAATGGAATCGCTAATAATTCCTTTTTCACTGGGAGTCCCTTCACTATGACCATAGCCTCGATAATCAAATACCAACAACGAGGCATTCAAGCACTTGCGCAGATAGGCTCCCAAGTAAATATTTTGCTCGGCATCTTCTCCATTGCCATGAAGATAGATAATCGCTCGGGTGGATTCAGGCTCTGGGAAAAACCAGCCGTGTAGCTTGGTGTTGTCTGCAGCATGAAACCAGGCTTCCTCGCCTCCTAGTTCCTTTGCCTCGGTCTCAAGATTTTGAACGGCAGGGGGCAAATAGATCATGCTACTTTCCAAAGCCATCAGCATGAGGCAAAAGAACAAGTAGCCAAGCAACACCAAGCGGGCAACTCTTGTAAGGGTTTTTGGCAACGAATTCGATGTATTTTGATCTGAGGTATTTTGAATCACTCTTTACTCACCTACTCACCGATATCCATTCCCCTCGGGTTCGAGCGAATCAATAAACTCCTCCAGTGCCACATAGCAGTATTCTGGGAGTGGTCCGCTGTGGTCACCGTCAGGGACTTCAATGAACCGTTTGTTTTTACCCGGGGCCGCGTCGAACAGTTGTTTTCCCATGGCGAAAGGGACGATGTGGTCGGCTGTTCCATGCGCTTGCAATAGTGGTCCATGATAATGCTGAATTCTTTCAAGCGAAGAAAACCGGTTTTGCATGAGCCAACGCACCGGCAGCCAGGGATAGTTATGCGCAGCCGCATCGACCAGCGATGCAAACGTGCGGTCGAGAACCAGTCCGCGAACTTGAAATTCCACGGCCAACTCTACCGCCACGGCACCTCCCAATGAGCGGCCGATCAAAACGATATCAGACGGACTAATTCCTGTGCGTTTGGCAAGCCACATGTGGGCAACTCGTGCATCGGGGATGACATTCTTCTCATGCGGTTTCCCCTCGCTATGGCCGTAGCCACGATAGTCCCAGGCAAAAACCGTTACACCGATGCGATCGTGGAGCACGCGAAGTCGATTGGCAAGCTGAGCCACATACTCACCGTTGCCGTGGCAGTACAAGACGATAGCCTTGGGTTCAGGATGAGGAACAAACCAACCATGCAATCGGGTACCGTCTTCCGCATGGAAACAAATATCTTCGAAGGGTAAGTCGGGAACGTCCCAGTCATCTTCATTCACCGGCGGAATAGGAAAAACGAGTAACCGTTCGAGTATGCTTAACATGGGCTTGTAAATTATTTTCTCGACGGGGAGTTTTAACCTGCTTAGCGATTTCTATTGTAGTAACGTTTCTTGCCAGTCGTCGACTGCTGCGACGGGAGTAAAACTAGCGATTTTCGAGTACTTTTATGGGGCGAGACTTAATGGAATCCTCTGGATTAATATATATTTGTCAGCGGTAATTACTTGGCGCGGTACTCCAGTAATAGTTAACATAAAGATAGCTGTCGTGAGCTAATCGAGGCCTTTAGTCTTCTCACCGGCGCAAACTCTTCATGCGGAGGGCAAGTCATGCGAGTTCTTATAAGCGGATTGATCGGTGCTGCAGCAAGTGCGGCTGTCTGGTTCTATCTCGAAAACGTTACCGGACACGAAATGGGCTGGCTCGCCATCGCTGTAGGGCTCATCACGGGTTTATGTGTGAATGCAGCAGCAGGCCCGTCGGCCGGAGAAAGTACAGGTCGGGCGGCACTTGCTGCTATTCTTACGCTCGCAGCGATCGTCGGTGGGCGGGTTGTCTACGCTAAGGTGATGCAAAACATCAGCCAGGTGAAAAACATCGAAGTTGTTGCCCAGGTGGAAGTTGAAGCGGAAGACGACGAGGGGGACGAAGCAGCCGAAGTTGCTGAAGTCGTTGAAGAACCCAAAGTGATAGATGTTCCCACGGGGAAATCACCTAACCCAATAGGGCCCATAAAGAAGCCTACTCTAGACTCCGATACCAATGTCGCCTTCTTGTATATGGGTATCGCCGCATTGGCTGCCTATATAACCGGTAAAGGTCGGAACAAGGTGGTGCCTGAACAGGCCGAGACGAACGAGCCAACAACTGACTCCGCTGGTGACGCAACAACCAATTAAACCAGGTTAAGCAGGTTAGTTCTGGCGATTCTCGTAGACTGCATGGAGTAGTTCTTCGACGTCTTTGTACTTCTTCTTGCGTGAGAGCGCTTCGTCCATGAGTCGGCGTGCATGGGTTTCGCTATGCCCTAGCGCACGCAATACATCATAAGCTTCACTGACGACGTCACGCGGCACGTCGGCGTCGGTGGGCGTATCTCTTCTCACTAAGAGTGCGAACTTGGGAACTTTGCGGCGCAACTTGGCAATGATCCTATCTGCCGTCGCGGGTCCCACACCGGGAAGTGTGCTGAGCCCCTTCGCATCTTGATCTTCAATTAATTGGGCTACGTCCTGCACAGGTCTCACCATGGCTCTGAGTGCCTTGCGTACCCCGACACCGTCAACCTGACAGAACAGTTCAAAAAACTCACGCTCAATTCCACTCAAGAAACCTATCAATCGAGGCGTCATGCGACCCTGCATGGGATTCCCCTCGAGATACTCGATGGTATACAGACTTGTCTCTTTGCCGATCTTGTCCTGCAAATGCAGCCGCGCGAATTCCGGGATGAGCACTTCATACTCAAAAGCCCCTACTGCGAGGGTGAGTGTGTCGCCTGTGACCGATAGTGGTTTGCCGGTAATTTTCGTGATCATGGAGTGTGATAAATTTGCGTGGTGAGATTGCGTCTGCCGAGATCTTACGAATCTCAAGATTGGTTGGCAACGTGATGCCCTTTCCAGACGCAATAGTGACAGAATGCAATCGCCAGTGCATCCGCCACGTCGGCAGGTTCAGGCAACGTGGCAAGCTGGAGTTCATGCTGAATTGCCAACTGCATTTGCGATTTGGGGGCCCGACCGTTTCCGGTAAGCGTCTTCTTTACCTGTGTAGCTGCGTAGTCTTCGACCTCCACTCCGTGCGCTGCTGCAGCCAGGCAGATGACTCCGCGGGCATGTCCCATCAGAATTGCCGTCGTAGGACGTTCGTAATGGGTGTAAAGCTTCTCGAGTGCCAGCACGTCAGGCCGCATGGACTCGATCGTTTCCGTAACGCCATCGTAGATTTCTTGAATTCGCTCAGGTAGCGAGCCACTAGGCTTGCTTCGGATGATCCCTGCTTCTACAAGTCGTGGTCGTCGATCCAGAATCTCCAGCACGCCGTATCCGGTAGTGTTCAGGCCAGGATCAATGCCAAGGATACGCATGTGGATTCATTCACGTGAAGACCGGACCGCTTAAGCGGCATAGCCGTATAGTTTTTGTCGGCCGAGGTCGCTTAAGCAACCCGGAACCTTTGCGAGCTCTAATGGATCATCCCTTTGTCCACTCCGTGCCACCCGCACGATCTTCCAAGATGACACCCATTGCAGCGAGTCTATCTCGGATCGCATCGGAAGTGGCAAAATCTTTGGAACCTCGGGCTGATTGCCGTAATTCGATCAAGAGTTGCATTACACCATCCAGGGTGTCGTCTCCACCTCCTGACCATTCTGTCCCTCCTGCTCGATCTTCCAGAACGATACCTAGCGGACCAATTCCATCGCGGATCGCATCGGCGGTAGCAAAATTCTTCTTGGCGCGCGATTCGTTCCGCAGGTCGATCACAAGCTGCATGACTTGACTCAAGAGTTCGTCATTCTCTCCACTTGCGGTTGCAGGAGGCTGAATGAACAGTCCCAAGACATTGGTCATTTCTTTAAATATCGTGAGCGATTGTTCCAAGACGGCAATTCCGGCACTTTCTTTTTGCCCTGCCTTTTCGAGTTGGCTCTCATCGCAATGTTTATTAATGATTTTGGCCAGTTCAAACAATTCGCCGATGGCTCCACCTGTGTTGAAATCGTCGTCCATTGCCGCCAGGAATTTTTTCCGGCAATTTGTTGCGGCATCGAGAACAGGGTTGCTATCTAATGCTTTCTCTCTGTCTTCACGTTTGAGCGGTGCGGCGATGTCGTAAAAACTCTTACCGGTAATCCGCTCGTAGCGCTTGAACAGGCGATAAAAGCCGTCGAGTCCGCTTCCCGCCTCTTCAATGGCAGGCTCGTTGAAGAGCACCGTGCTGCGATAGTGAGTGCGGAGCAGGAAGAAGCGGATACGTTCGCCCCCTTGGCGTTCGATTAATTGTGCGAGACCTCCGGCACCCTTGGAGCGACTCATTTTACCGCTGACTTGGTCTTCTCCAGCCGCCGAAGTTACTCCGCCTTCGCGTTCGGAGCGGCCACCTACTTTTCCGGCGGCACTGGATGCACGCAGCAGGCCGTTGTGGGCCCAATAGGTGACCATTGGCTTTCCGTGGCAGCATTCACTCTGAGCGATCTCGTTTTCATGATGCGGGAACACTAGGTCGAGTCCGCCGCCATGAATATCGAAAGTCTCACCGAGCAGCTTGCGGCTCATGGCTGAGCATTCAATATGCCACCCAGGTCGCCCTTTGCCCCACGGGCTGTCCCACGCGGGTTCGCCCGGTTTAGCTGTTTTCCACAAGGCAAAATCCGCAGGTCCCCTTTTGCGGGCCGCCGTCTCACCTCCTTCGCCTTGCATCTGCTCGACATTGCGATTGCTAAGCTTGCCGTAGCCTTGATCCTTGGCTACTTCAAAGTAGACATCCCCTTCAGACTCGTAGGCAAATCCTTGATCAATGAGCGACTCGACGAAGGCGATGATTTCGTCCATGCAATCGGTTGCCCGGGGAAAATGGTCGATAGTCTCGACACCTAAAGCACGCAGATTGAAGTTGTAGTCGGCGATGTTCTCCTCGGCCACCTCAAGCATGGTAATACCACGCTCATTGGCCTTTTTAATAAGTTTGTCATCGACATCAGTGATATTGACTACCCAGGTGACCTCGTATCCACAGTACTGCAAGTAACGTTTCACACAGTCAAATATGACGGGCCCGACCATGTGTCCAATATGAGCCTTGTCGTACACCGTTGGGCCACACAGATAGATGCTCACCTTGCCAGCTTCGACCGTGCGAAAAGGTTCCTTCTTTTTCGAGAGCGTGTTGTAGACATGCAAAGTAGGATGTGGCGCGGAGAGTGCAGGAGCTGCTGACTTCGATTTAGTCATGGTAGTCATGGTGGTGTTTGTCGCTGAGTTGAGGAAGGCTCAAGGAGCCATCGGGGTTAAGCTTGCTGCAGGAGTGCTACGCAGCGCGCCTGGATAATCGATTGTTCGCCGACGGGGCCAACTCCTTCGCCGGTCTTCGCTTTCAGGTTGATCTGGTCAAGTTCGAGTGAAAGAATATCGGCCATGCGTTGCCGAATGGTAAGTTTATAGGGTGCAAGCTTCGGTTGCTCGGCTGCTACGACGCAGTCGAGATTGACCACATGATAGCCCGACTGCTGTACCTTTTCGTAGGCCAGTTTCAGCATCTCGGACGAGTCTCGGTTGCGATTTTCCTCAGCATTGTTGGGAAACAGCTCACCGATATCGGCCAAACCCGCCGCGCCTAGCAAGGCATCGGTCACCGCGTGCAGCAGGACATCGGCATCGCTATGCCCCACAGCATGTTTGTCGTGTGGAATGTCGATCCCTCCAAGCCGCAAGGGCCCTCCCGCCGAAAGTGAGTGGCTATCCTCGCCCAGACCAATGCGTAAGTTTGTGAGATTGACTGCTGGTGGCATGGGGAAGCCGTAGTGCGCTCAACTTGGTAAATTGCCTATCTTCGCGCGGATTATACTTCGACCCTTCTCGATAAACAACGCGAGTTGTATTTCGCAGTGAAATTCAGTTCTCGGGAGAATTCGGGCAGCGAGCTGCCAGATCCACCAGGACCTGCGTGGGGCTGTCAGAAGTGGTCGCCAGTTTCAGGTCGATTCGTGCCCCATGTGAAAAAGCCTGCACGACTTTCAGTTCAGCCGCAGGACCTTCGTAAGGATCGGCTTCGATGATCGGTTGACAGGCAAGCGGTGGACAGAACCCTACGTAGGCCGACGCGTAGCGCTGTCCGACTTCGAAATCGACTTGGAAGCTTGCATAAATGGCTTCCCGGCCATCCGCCTCACGCACTCGGAACACTTGCTGAGTGCAATCAGGAATCTCTGGGGGGAGAGTGAGTGAGTCCCCAGAATTATGGCGGTAAAAGTTTTCATCACCGGAAACTGCAAATGGAGGGACGATTCCCACCTGGTAATCGGTATGACCGCCGTCGAAAAAATCCTGTCGCCAAAACTGGTCCAACACCAACAACGGCAGCCAAATCAACCAGTCGCTGATTCGCTCTCCTGGAAAACACGTTCCTATCATCATCAAGAAAGGAACAGAGGAACTGCCCCAACCAATGAATTGATCGCTCCAGGAGAAGTAGTGCACGTTCTCGAAATCAAGAGGAAACATTTGACGCCAGACTCGACGAGCCGAAGCCGCGACCGAAACCGAGACGAGTGCCGTCAACAACAGCGTGGGGCGAGGCAAGTCGGCCGTAAATGCGCCACTCAGCCTCCGAACGGTCAACAGCAGGCCGATTGCAATCATGAGGCTAACCACAGAGACAACCGTAGGAACCAGCAATCGAGATTGATGGCTAGAAACGTGGAGTGGCTGCCAGGTTTTGATAGTTGGCGCGGACATTTCGCAGAATCATGGGTGCAGCGCTAGAGGTCTATCCAAACCTACCGCAGAAACTCCCGCGCGTCCAATTGCAATTGCTGCATTTGGACGCGCCGATCCGAAGATTCACCTGGCTTACTTGGCCGCAACGGCCGTCTCCTTGACAGCAGCCTTGAGCTTGCTGGCGATATCAGTTTTTTCCCAGGTGAACTCCGGTTCGCTTCGACCAAAATGCCCGCCCGCGGCAGTCTTGCGATAAATGGGGCGACGCAGGTCCAGATGCTGGATGATCCCCGCTGGCGTGAGCGGAAACAACTCGGTGACAAGCTCGCAGATGCGGTTGTCGTCGATGATCCCGGTCCCTTCGGTGTCTACATTGACACTCACCGGCTCGGAAACCCCAATGGCATAAGCCAATTGCACTTCACAACGCTCGGCAAGGCCAGCCGCCACAATATTCTTGGCCACATAACGGGCCATGTAGGCCGCACTCCGGTCTACTTTGGTGGGATCCTTACCACTGAAGGCACCACCGCCGTGACGGCCCCAGCCGCCGTAAGTATCGACGATGATTTTGCGACCCGTCAGACCGCAGTCCCCATGGGGCCCTCCGACCACAAATCGACCCGTGGGATTAATGTGATAGATGATGTCGTCGTCGACCAGGTCTTGAGGGAGTTCGGGCTTGATGATCTTGTCGATAATGAACTTGCGAATCTCCTCGTTGTTCACATTGGGGCCGTGTTGGGTGGAAACCACGACGGTGTCGATTCGCACGGGGGTGTTGCCATCGTACTCGACCGTGACTTGGCTCTTGCTATCGGGACGGAGCCAATCGACTTCTTTCTTCTGGCGTGCCTCGGTCAATCGATTGAGAATCCGATGGGACAAAGCAATTGGCAATGGCATCAATTCGGGAGTGTCGTTGCAGGCATAGCCAAACATTAAGCCTTGGTCACCAGCGCCGACGTCTTTCCCCTTGGCGGCATTATCATCGACTCCCATGGCAATATCAGGAGACTGTTCGTGCAAGGCAACCATCACAGCACAATGGTCGGCACTGATACCCATGTCGGCTTCCGTGTAACCGACCTCTCGTACCACCTGGCGAACGACTTCCTGCATGTCGACGGTGGCTTGGGTGGTCACTTCACCCGCTATCACACAAAGACCAGTCGTAACCATGGTCTCGCAGGCAACTCGGCTAAAAGGATCTTGAGCAAACAGCGCGTCCAGCACGCCATCAGAGATTTGATCGGCCAGCTTGTCTGGATGCCCCATGCTGACCGCTTCACTAGTAAACAGATATTTGCCTGATGCCACGAGAAAACTCCTGAATTGTATTGCTACCCTTAGCCGCACCGATTCCCGCAGAGCCAATCCAAAAATATTTTAGGATTGGTCCTGAACTGCCCATTGGCAGTGGGAACATCAGTAGCGGACCCGAACCTGCCAGTATATTCAGAGACTATGTCTTTGAGCAACTGCTACCAAGACTGAAGAAATGACCTAGAACCAATGTCCAATTGTCTATTTAGGCACGGGAACTCAAGGTCATCGGTCTCTGGGCATTGAAAACTCAGTCATTTCAATTAGCACTAGCCAGCTATCGTCCAGGCTTCGATAATGCTAGTTTTTCAGCCAATAGACCGACTTAACTGTGATGAATCTCTGATGGCACGCTGGCCTCGTCACGTTTGGACCTCACTTTTGACCTACGGGATCATCTTCCTTTTGTTTCCGGCATTGTGCCTGCTGGCTTATGCTTGGGTGCAGCAGTGGATTTTCTGACGGGGGGCATTGAAGAATGGCTCAGCAAACAATCGACAAACAAGAACTCGCAGCTCGGCTCCAGCCATTCGCCCAGCAGCATCTGTTGCAGTTCTGGGAGGAGCTTTCTCCCTCCCAGCAGCAGGGGTTGGCTGCCCAGATTCAGGCCGTGGACTTTCAGCTCGTCGATTCGCTGTTTCACGGCAACGAAGAGCAACCCGATTGGGACGAACTTTCCCGCCGGGCCGAGCCTCCCCCCGCAGTGCGACTTAGCGAGCAAACCCCTGATTGCTCCTCTGCCGCCATTAACGAGGGAGTGAAAGCCTTGCGCGCGGGGCAAGTGGGTGTACTTATCACCGCCGGAGGGCAGGGGAGCCGACTCGGTTTTGATCTGCCCAAGAGCCTCTATCCCATCGGACCGATATCGGGCGCGACCCTCTTGCAGATTCACATTGAAAAAGTAAGGGCGATCGCCAAGCGGTATGGCGTTCCGGTGCCGCTCTACCTGATGACAAGCCCGGCCACGCACGACGACACTGTTCGTTTCCTCAGCGAGAACCAGCGATTTGGTTTGAATGAAGAAGACCTGTTCGTTTTCTGTCAGGGAACCATGCCGGCAGTGGACATCCAAACGGGTAAACTCCTGCTGGCTGAGAAGGATCGCTTGTTTCTAAGCCCCGATGGCCATGGAGGAACAGTAGCTGCGTTAGGCAACAGTCGTGCCCTCGAACACATGCAGAGTCGCGGCATCGAACAACTTTTCTATCTTCAGATCGACAATCCCCTGGTGCCGATCTGCGATCCGTTGCTCATTGGCCACCATCTGCTTGCCGGTTCGGAACTGACCTCACTCACCGTGCAAAAGAAGCACGCTCTTGAGAAATGGGGCAATTTTGCGATGATCGATGGCCACATGCACGTCATCGAGTACAGCGATTTACCCGATGACGTGGCCCACGAAAAAGATGCTCAGGGAAATTTGAAACTCTGGGCTGGTAGCCTGGCGATTCATGTCTTCGAGCGAAAGCTGTTTGAACGCGCCATGGAAAAGACGGATCTGCTGCCGTTCCACGTAGCGCGAAAGAAAGTCCCCTACATCGCCGAAGATGGCTCGCAAGTAACACCATCCGAACCGAACGCCTTAAAGTTTGAACGATTCATTTTTGATCTGCTCCCTGCGGCTGAGCGGCCCTTGGTGGTGGAATATCATGAAGAAGAGTGTTTTGCCCCCTTGAAGAATGCCTCCGGAGCCGAGATTGATACGCCCGAGTATGTGCGGCAGATGATGCTCGCCCAGTACCGGCGTTGGCTCACCACCGCAGGTGCAGTGGTATCACCGGAGATTAATGTGGAAATCAGTCCGCTGTTTGCCATGGATGCGGCAGAAGTGGCCGCGTCGATCAAGCCGGGGCAGAAGTTTGAGAAGTCGCAGTACCTCGCTTAACGCCCAGACAATTAGCTTGAATACAGCCGATCCCGGGGGGTTGTAGAAGATTCAATCATGGCTTTTGAAGTCGAGCAAAAATATCGCGTTGCCAGTCACGCCCCGACCGTTGCCGCCTTGGGGGCGTGGGATGTCGCCCTTGGCGAGCCAATCAAGCAAGTCGATTGTTATTACCGCCATCCTCAACGCGACTTCGCCCAAACCGATGAAGCCTTACGCATCCGCACCGTGGGCGAGAAAAACTTTTTGACCTACAAGGGCCCCAAACTCGACGCCGAGACTAAGACCCGCCACGAAGAAGAGGTCCGCTTTGCCGATGGGTCCGAAGCTAAAAAGTCTTGTAAACTGATCCTCACTCATCTGGGGTTCGAATCGGTCGCCACGGTCATCAAGCACCGCATTGTGGGAAAGTTCGAACGAGATGGCTTCCATGTTGAAGTAGCCCTCGATCAGGTCGAACACCTCGGCCATTTCGTAGAGATCGAAATCCCCGTCCCCGATGTTAACCGCGACGCGGAGCGCAGCTCAGCAGAACGCGTCGCAGACCAGAAAGTTGAGGCCGCCAAACATCTCCTCGCGACCCTCGCCAACGAACTAAGCCTCAGCCAAGTCGAACGCCGCAGCTACCTGGAACTCCTTCTCGAGAACCAATCGCCATAAAGCCTCGACCGCCGGTCGGGCTCTCTGCGTTGGGCTCATTCTCTCAGCTCTCCCCGATACAACTCAGCATCCTCCTCTCCAAAACAGCAAAACGTCACCTCGCGCGGTAGCTCGTGCTCTGCCAGCCACTCTCCAACTACCTTCACAGCCACCTGGCATGCCTCGCGTTTCGGATAGCCATACACCCCGGTCGAAATGCAGGGAAAGGCAATCGACTGCAGGCCATGCTCCTCGGCCAGCTTAAGTGACTCTACGTAGCAGGAGGCCAACAGCGCCGTTTCACCTCGCGAGCCATCGCGGTAAACCGGCCCCACGGTATGAATCACATGGCGGGCCGGCAGCCGATACCCGCCGGTGATCTTGGCATGCCCCGTTGGACATCCCCCTAGCGTGCGGCACTCGGCCAAAAGTTCTGGCCCCGCCGCTCGATGGATCGCCCCATCCACTCCGCCGCCCCCCAACAGCGTTTCGTTCGCTGCGTTGACAATCGCGTCGACATCAAGCAGGGTGATGTCGCCTTGGGTGACGAAGATTCTAGAGAGATCTGGATGAACCATTCGATCCGATCTGAAGTGCTGCTTCGCTTGCTTGTTTAAATTAACAGTCTGCCTTTAGCCGACCAAAAGTATCATTGCGAATATGAACAAAACAATTGGAACAATGACAATGAGACCAGATAAGAGAATGTTTCCCAAACCCTTCCATGCTGAACGATACCCTTGAACTTCAGCTATTGTATTGCACAGTAAAATGAAAGCCCAAATTCCAAGGATCATTTGAACTGTTGCTATGATCACGAGCAGTAAAAGAAGTGAAAGATTTGCCTCGACACTTGGCATCTCTTCAGTGAACATTTCTTTGCCGAAGGCGAGCAATAAAGGGATCCACAGTACCAGACCTGCAACAGTAGGTAAGGCAGCCCAGGCAATTGCAGCTTTAATCTCTAAATATCCTCCATGTCCATCAATCCACTTTCCTGTAATGCGAATGAGATGGGAATAAATCCAGACTCCCAAAAGGCTCATAATCGGGCTAATGATCAAAATCAAAAAGATAATAGCCCCAAGACTTAATTTGTCTCCGGAGTTCTTCGTAGAAGCTCTATCGAGCGATTCAGAAATACCCGCCAAAATGACCAACAGGTTCGCATGGAGCTCAGGATCGACATCGACAATGCGACGGATAGTAATGCGTGGACTTGTCCAGATATTTTTGAACGGCCAAGTTCCTAAATCGAACTCAGCTTTTGGAGAGAGTTCCTGCGCATGATCGTTTGGCGTTCCATTTCCTGGAGAGTAATCAGCGAAGTTGTCCATAGAAGCACTGATAGAATTAGAAGCAGGCCGAAGAGGAAATAAGATTCGAGGAAGTATAGCTGGATTTTGAGTTTAGATAAGACTCAAAACGTAAGAGGAGAGTATAGCGAGGAGATTGAACTTCGTGGATTCTCAACGAATTCTTGTTAACCAAAGCGACTTAAAACACTGCAAGCGTAGATATATCAAACTTTTTAATTGAACTTCCCCTCCTTTACCCAATCTGCCATACTTCGCCCCCGTTTTTCCTCCTAGGTGATTGTATGCGAATCTTTTTTTCCGTTGGTGAGCCGAGTGGCGATCTGCATGGGGCGAACCTCATTCGTGCCCTCCGCGCGCAGCATCCCGATTGGGAGTTCGTTGGCTATGGCGGGCCCAAGATGGCCGAGGCGGGTTGCTATTTGCACGCCGATCTGACGCAACTGGCCGTCATGTGGGTTGCCCAGGTGTTGATCAACTATGGGAAGTTTCTGGGACTGCTGGCGGCAGCCGATCAATACTTTCGCGATCATCGGCCCGATGCGGTGGTGCTCATCGACTACCCCGGCTTCAACTGGCACATCGCCCGCAAAGCCAAGGCACATGGAATCCCGGTCATCTACTATGGCACGCCCCAGTTGTGGGCCTGGGCCTCGTGGCGAGTGCGCAAGATGCGCCGCTACGTCGATCACGTGCTCTGCAAACTGCCGTTCGAAGAAGCATGGTTCCGCCAACGGGGCTGCCGGGCAACTTTTGTGGGGCATCCCTACTTCGACGAACTTGAAGCCCAGCAACCCGATCAAGCGCTAATCCAATCGCTCGCGGACGGGGAGATTCCGTTAGTAACCATACTTCCCGGCTCTCGTACCCAGGAAGTAACTAGCAATCTGCCTGAGTTTCTCAAAGCAGCTCGATTGATCCGCCAACGAGTGCCGCGCGTACGTTTTGCAGTCGCGGCGTTTAAAGAGAAGCAACGCGCGTTGGCTCAGCAGATCATCGACGAGAGCAGAGTCGACGTCGAACTGTATGTCGGTCGTACCACTGAGCTTGTCCGTGCTGCCAGATGTTGTCTGGCCTGCTCTGGTTCGGTATCCCTGGAACTTTTGTTTCATACAAAACCGACGGCAATCCTGTACCAAATCTCCCGGTTTGGGTACTTGGTTCAGCGGATTTTTCGCAAGGTGCGGTACATTACTCTAGTGAATCTTCTCACGGTCCAAGATCCGTTTGCCGACCGCAGGGCAGGGCACTACAGCCGTTTAGAAGAGAGAGATAGTCACGTCTTGATGCCTGAGTATCTTACCTGTGGTGATCGCACTGCCGAATTGGCCGACCATATCGTCGAGTGGTTGTCCTCGGACATCGAGTTTGAGAGAAACATCAAGGGACTCTCTGCCCTTAGAGACCGTATAGGTCAGGGGGGAGCCTCATTGCGGGCGGCGGAATATATTTCCAACTTGTTTGGGAATTCAGCACAAGACCCGAAGGAAATGAATTCGGCGGCGTGATAAGATGTTTCTCCAAGGCACAGTCTACCTAAACCCTCGACATAAGGTTCTCGATGTTCTTAGCTGAACCACCCCCTAGCCAAGGCGATTTGCATTTTCGCATGGGGGAAATTCCTGTGAGGATCCACCCCTTCTTTTGGCTCGTGACCCTGATTATGGGGATGCAAGGAGATCCTAAGCCCGGGGCCGTCATCAGTTGGATGTTTGCAGTTGTCGTTTCAATTCTGGTGCATGAACTTGGGCACGCCATGCTGCAAAGGATATACGGTGGGCACCCCCGGATTGTACTTTATGGATTAGGGGGACTGGCAATCTGCGAGGATTGCAACCGATCTACCTGTGCACAAATACTCATTTTCCTGGCAGGTCCCTTTGCGGGATTCCTGTTTGCGTTGGCAATCATGATGCTGATCCGCATGGCAGGTCATGGGATAGGAATGCTCCTGGGCGGTGGAGTCAGGTTGACCAGTGGCATGATTTCTGATCCGGCAGGGCTAAGTATGATGGGTTTGACCCTGTTTTGGGAGCGGTTTTCCTCACCCCCTGTGAATGGAATGTTGCTTGATTTACTGTTTATTAACGTGCTTTGGGGGGCAGTGAATTTGCTTCCTATCTACCCCTTAGATGGGGGAAGAATTGCCCGTGAAGTCTGCCTGTCGGCTTCGGCTCATCAAGGAATTATCCTCTCGCTGCAGATCTCAATGGTCGCCGCGGGCATGATGGTCTTGGTGGGCATTTCATGGCAATCATGGTTCGTGGCTATCTTTTTTGGTTATCTGGCCTATTCAAATTACCAAACGATGGCCGCGTATCGTGCAAGTCGGTGGTAAGTTCGACCCGTAGAGAGAATTTATTAGGTAGCATATCTACACAACATCTAGCGACTAACTCCCTTGAACCAAGAACTGAATCAACATATATGGTCTCAGTTTGAGACCGTTCAGGCTAAGAATCGTGTCATCTTCTTAGGTGCGAGCAACCTTTCGCGATCCTTTGCAACAGCCGTTTCAATAGCGCGATCTACACTCGGCACATCGCTATCAATTCATTCTGCAATGGGTCCTGGACGCGCTTTTGGAGTCGATTCGGGTTATCTTGGGAAAAAATTTTCAAAAATTTTTTCTTGTGGCATTTGGGAGGCGTTGGAGCGCGATTCAGTAAACCCAACCATTGCCTTTGTGACCGATGTTGGCAACGACCTGGCCTATGAAGCCCCTCCTGATGCGATCCTCGAACGGCTTAAGACCTGCCTTGAGCGGCTTCAAACACATCATGCTCAAGTGGTGATCACTGCCTTGCCGATTGATCCGCTCAAGCGGCTTAAACGAATCCGATTTCAAGTGCTGCGCAGTCTTCTTTACCCTCAAAGTCGTATGAGATTTGTGGACTTTCTCGACCGTGCACAGGAGTTGAACGAGGGACTCGTCAGTATCGCGGGAGATCAAAAAATGACTATTTTTACAGTACCAAATGAGTGGTATGGATTGGATCCCATTCATCCACGCGGCCGATTTCTTAAGCAATTGTGGCTTGAGCTTTTTGCTTTGAGCAACCTCACTCCATCGAATCAATCACGAGCTGATAGTTCGTTGGCGCTTTCATGTTTTCTGCGCTGTTTGACGGCGCCGAATACTCGCCGCGTTGGCCTCAATAGGTGCAACTTTATCCGGCGCGTGCAACTCTTTGATGGAACGCAGATCTCGCTCTATTGAACTTGCGTGTTGTCACGAAGTGATCGCTTCTTTGAACCGGCTTGGAGTTGAAAACACCAAACGGCGACTCAAAAAAATCCTCAAACTTCAAAATTTTTTCAAAAAAAGTGTTGCACAAATTTTTATGAGTCCGTACAAATACCAACAAAGGAGTACGAAGGCCTTATAACTTTTTTGGTTTTAATCAACGCCCGAATCGTCACTGCGACAGTTTTCAATCATCCGAATGGGCAAACATCCAAAAGGCGTGTGACAACGAAGTCAATTAACAATTGTGTATGTCGTGACACCCTGGAAGGGTGACATGTTTTCTTTCGGGGTGACTATAGTTCTGTGTTCAACTGAAGCTGAATAGAACTAGTTACCACTGACCTTTGTGTTATGGAGGATTTATTGTGGCTAAAAAGAAGAAGAAGAAAGCTGCTACGAAGAAGAAAGTAGCTAGAAAGAAAGCGACGAAGAAGAAGGGTACCAAGAAGAAAGCGACGAAGAAGAAGGGTACCAAGAAAAAGGCCGCTAAGAAGAAGACCGCCAAGAAGAAGACGGCCAAAAAGAAAACGGCGAAAAAGAAAACCGCCAAGAAGAAGACGGCCAAAAAGAAAAAGGCCAAGCGAAAGACCGCGAAGAAGAAGTGAACAGGAGTACTTCAATTCTTTCGCTCCAGCAAAACATCATTTGCTGGATGAGGTCACCTCGAGCCGCTCTCTTTTCAAAGAGGGCGGCTTTTTTTTGGCTGATTCCTACTGCCCCATTGGTGTGCTAGCGAGCAAGCCGCTTTCTACAAACCTTGCTGACCCCACAGGTTAGGTCAAGCTCTCTTCAGGTTGTCGTACAGATTATCGACAGGTTATCCCCACCCGAGGTAAATGCAAACTTAGCGTGAGTGACACCTCAGAGTATTGAGAGGCTTGGCAGAGGTGGGTTGGCTGCTTTTTGCATAGCCAGGTTCTTTACCAGGCTGTAACAAATCCGTTCGAAATGTGGCGCCGCTTCTTGGTCAGCAAAGTTGCCAAAGGAGTCCCCGGCGTCTCCGCGTTCTCGAATTGGGATTTGGATCGGCACTTCACCGAGGAAAGGAACTGTTAACTCTTCTGCTTTCCGACGCGCACCTCCGGAGCCAAAAATATCGTAACGCTTGCCATTATCGGGGCAAAGAAAGTAACTCATGTTCTCCACGACACCCAGGATGGGGATATTCACCTTGTTGAACATGGCAATTGCCTTAACGGCATCTAGCAGAGCCACGTCCTGAGGCGTGCATACGACCACCGCTCCGGTGAGCGGCATCAGTTGCGAAAGTGTGAGCGAAATGTCGCCGGTTCCGGGGGGCATGTCGATGATCAAGTAGTCCAGTTCACCCCAGTTCGTATCACGCAGGAATTGTGTGATCGCACCGTGCAACATTGGGCCCCGCCAAACAACCGCTTCTCCTGGAGGAACCAAGAGCCCCATACTCATCATCTTCAGTCCCCGAACCTCGATCGGTTGCAGCTTTTTATCAGTAGCGACAGGTCGTTCGGTCACACCCAATAAATGGGGAACGCTGGGGCCATAGACATCGGCATCCAAGAGCCCCACTTTACAGCCTGCCTGTTGAAGCCCGCAGGCCAGTGCGACCGCAATGGTGCTCTTGCCGACTCCTCCTTTACCCGAACCGACCGCGATCACACTTTTTGCCGTGAGTCCAATCCCGCCGATGGGCTCCGCCGGCCGATCCAAGGTGGTTATCTCTACCGTGATTGCTGGTCTCCCAGGCAGTACGCTCTGCAAGTGTTCGATGATCTGCTCACGCGTGTCTTGCCAAAGGGGGGCGGCATAGCTCGTCAATGCAATCGAAACGCTGATTTCATTGCCATGAATCTTGATGTCACGCACCTGATCCAGCTGCCAGAGCGATCGGCCTGTTTCGGGATCGGATATCGACTTCAGGACGTTTTCAACTTTTTCACGATCAATACTGGCTGCGGACATAGGGCTATTGCCTTGGGTGAAAGGGTAATCTTCGGCCTAACTAGCGAAAGGTGGGAAGGATGTTTTCGGCAGGATGGCATGCAACTCTCAATTTGCGGCATGCCCTCTACTAAACCATATCGCTGCCAGATTGATTGCCAAGGCCACACCAATGCTTTATTTCATGGATTCGCGCGCAGTTTATGACATTCCACCTCAAGTGGTAATTGAGCGAACTGCCCTAGATGAACTTGTTGGAATTGCGAATGATCAGCAAAGCCGAAAAAACGGATATTTCACAAGTTTTTTCAGGAAGCTCCGCTGATTCTCCTAGTAGCTCGATCTGGCAAAATACCTTAGAAACTAGAATAGAATCTGCAGTGGGAAGAACCCAAAATGCGCATAAAAAATCCCCCTGTGGGTGGGGCAGCAACCCACAGAGGGCGAACAACGTAGGAAGCCTACGCATAGCCCGATTCTAGCGTTGCTGAGCGAGATAATCAAATACATTTTACTGAATTTCTTCTTGATTTTTTAAATATTTCAGTTCCCAGGGCTATTTCCCTGTTTTAGCAAGCCTCCTTGAATATCTGTATGTCCCTATCTGCTAAAGACTTACTGCGAAAGTTGCTGAGAATTCCCAGCATAAACCCGGTTTTCACCTGCGATGGAGTGCCGGGACGTGGCGAGGCGGACCTCACCGACTTTCTTCAGCGGGTCGCTGAAGAGCAAGGTTGGGGGTGGCTCAGGCAGGAAGTCCACCCCAATCGAGAGAATTTGGTGGTCATAGTGCCTCCGTCACCAGAGGAGACTGGGGTTCCCGTGACCTTATGGGAAGTTCACCAAGATACTGTCGGCGTGGAGGGAATGCGAATCGATCCCTGTGAAGGGTTCGAGAGTGATGGGAGAATTTACGGTCGCGGAGCCTGCGATGTTAAAGGGGCCATGGCGGCGATGATTGCCGCACTCTCGTGGGCGGCTGAACAAGGAAGCTGCCACGGGACGACACTGCTCGCGTTTACCATCAACGAGGAATGCGGTTTTACAGGTGCCAAGGCGCTTTGTCGGCTATGGAGTGACTCTCACAAGACGGCAGAAAAAACTCATGGCACGCTTTCCCTGGACGAGCTGAAGCAACTTCGACCTCAACGAGCTATCGTGGCCGAGCCCACGGACTTGAAAGTGGTGGTGGCCCATAAAGGGATTGTGCGTTGGAAATGTCACACACGTGGAATCGCCGCCCATTCCTCGCAACCGCAATACGGGAAGAACGCCATTTATGCCATGAACGAAGTGGTTCGGGCAATCCGCCAATTTGACGAAGAAGTGTTGATTAGCCGTGGTCGAGAATGCATCTGCGGCAGGCCTACCGTATCGGTCAACACGATCCAAGGTGGCACGGGGGCGAATGTTGTCCCGGATCATGCCCAGATTGATATCGATCGCCGACTCATGCCGGGGGAAGTTCCTCTGGATGCCTACCATGAAATGATCGACTTCATAGCATCCCACATTCCCTCGACGTTGGAAGTCGAACACGAACCTGCCTGGAATCAAAGCCATGGTTTGCAGGCCGGTGAGAACCAACAGTGGGCTGAGGAAGTGGCGAAGATTGCCCGCAGCACGGGCATCGCTAGTGAGATTGTAGGTGTTCCCTACTGCACCGATGCCTGGGTGATCGCCTCACACGGCATCCCCACGGTGGTGTTTGGCCCTGGTAGCATCACCCAAGCCCACACGGATGACGAATGGATCTCAGTAGAGGAGTTGGAAAAGGGTGTGTGGGCGTATCGAAGATTGGCGGGGAATGCTTGAAATTCTTCTGATGAGTTAAGAATGGCCCAACTAGCGATTGCAATTTTTTGGGTCGCAAAAAACATTGAAGAGAGCAAACCACATAATGCGGTTGCCCTCTTCAATGTCGAGGCGCGCAAGCAGGAGATGATTCGATCTTAACAGCGATTCTTGCGCTGTCGGTCCCAATCAAAACACGTCTAGGATGAAATGGTGGCCGCTGTGATACAGCCGGCGATTGGGGTAGTAATTGTGCCATCGCTGATTGTAAACCGGGATCCGCATCTCAGGCGGATAGCGGTAATACAGGCTGTCGGCACTTCGATAGTACTCGTTCCCGTAGAAATTCTGTGGGTAATATACGTACGGGTAATGATAGAAGCGTTGCCAATCCTGGGTCGTATAGGTTTGGCCCCAGGAGCGCCCATAGGCCTGTTGGGCCGAGGCAGTCTGGGATTGGGCCAGGCAGCAGGCAAGTGCCCCTGCGCAGCAAAGTGCGAATGTAATCCGGCGAACCATCGAATTCCCCCCTCGATCGTCGTGCGCGTGTTGCGGGTACCCACGGCGCAGCTGCCGCGAGCTTGTTTGTCTCTACGCTTTTAGATTCGGCAGTCGGGAAACTCGATGTTGAGGGAATATCCTGCAGAACCGTCAGAATTGGCACGACCGGATCAAGATTGCAGCATAATGGATGCCAGCAGATAGCTCATGCTGTCATTTTCACAATAGCTTTTCTCAAGCGACCATGGCTATCAAAGCCCCGCAGAAAATCCAGTTCCTGCCTCCCCCCTTTGGCCCGTATGAGCCGCACCAAGGCCTCCTGATCAGCAGAAGGCCAACGTTGAAGATTGTCGATCAACGCGACAATCGGCGACCAACGCTGCCAAGCAAGCCTTTCGCCGGCTGACCATCCTTGGAAACTTGTCACACCCAAGTTGCTGGCAGCCTCCGCGGCTAATGACTCCTCACCCTGCTCCCGATTCCAGCCGAATCGGTGAGCAAAAAGTTTGGTGATCTTCAATCCCACTCTTGCCAAATCTAATCTTCCCAGCACGTCGTCCCGCTGGATTTTCAAATCCAGAATGAGATTATCGGTCGCCAGTTGCTTGAGCACAGTCAATGTCGAACGATGCTTAGGGAGCCGCTTAATGGTCGAAATCTCTTGCTCCATCAGCTTCAGAAGTTTCTTGTTTCGAGGTCGATAACCTAATTTCTGGTAAAACCACCAAGCCCCGGATTTCAGCGCGTCATCATTCTCCTCACCTAGCTGATAGGGAGTGATTGTGAACGTATCGCAACCGAAGACGTGGTAAACCATCGCCAGGGTTCGCACGTAAATTCGTGCCGATTCGCCCCCGCGAAAGCTATCAAGAATCGTATAGGCGACTTCGGCAGAGTTGAATAGGCAAGTGATTGCTCCGTAGCTAATAGGCACGCCGTTTTTCAGTACCAAGAAGCCGTAGAGTGTTTCCAGCAGAAACCGGCGTTCGGGCAGTACCCCTAAGAGCACAAATTGCAAGTCTCCGTCACCAAGCACGCTTACGTCGTTCGCATCTGCGTAAGAAAAAGCGTCCAGATCGCGCTGACGCGTGACCATAGCGCAGCGGGCCATGTCAACAAAACGCATCCCCCCAGCATGACCGACACGCTTGGGAGGCTCTAAAGGAAGTTGGATTTCATCCGCAACCACAGGGCGCGTCCGAACAAGTGGTTGTGATTGATAGTGAATAGGAGCATGGTCACATTTAGCTACCGTGCGACTGGGGACGCCCAGTCCAGGAGAGAGTATCAAGGGAATATCGAGATCATCGCAGAACTGCTCGTGCAGGAACTCATTAGAAAATAGTGCCTTTAACCGCTTGATAACAAACAGGGCATCCGTTTCAAGGGGGCCTTTGAAATAATCAATACACTCAGGCAATTCCATGGCGATGGTATCAATTCCTGCCGCTTCGCTATAGCTAACTAAGAGACTCAGGTAGTCTTCCAGTTTCTCTGCGTTTTCGAATTCATCCCAATCGATGTGTAAATGATCTGGCCAATGGTCGGCCAGCCAGAGAGCGGTGTCGGCGTAAAAGCGAAAAATGATGCGGGTTCCGGCAATTCCGGTGTTGATGAGCTTATCGGCGTGTCGAATCAAATCACGGCGCTTTTGGAATCGGCTGAGCATCTTGTCCACTAACGAAAGAATTGCCTCGTCGTCGGGCCAAGCTTGCATGAAGCAAAGAAGTTCATGAAGTCGGGTCACCTGTTCGGGGCTTCTAAGCTGTGCCGTTTTTAGCACCTCTAGATGTGCCTTTTTCTTTTGAGCCGAAACAGAGTCGAATTCACAACGAAGCGACTCGAGTTGCTTCAGGGCAAGAATAGGATTAACCATTCGGCTATCTCGGCGTCTTCCCCACCACAAGTTCCTTTTCCCAATCGTCCATAAGTGGCCAATCGAGGGCGCAAGTGCCAAAATCGGCCATGTGCAGATAGCCATCCAAGCGGGCAATGGTCTTGTCGATCATGACGTTGTCTTTGCGGAAGGCAGGGCCGTGGCTGGGGAGCAACCACTCGATGTCACTCTCCCGAATCCGCGTGAGAGATGCAATGAAATCGGGGATGCTGCTGCCATGATGTGCATCGATTGCGCCCACACAACCATCGCGAAAAAGATTGTCACCAGACAGGAGCAGATTATCCAGCCGCAGTGAAAGCTGGCCGTCGGTGTGTCCTGGTGTGTGCCACACCTCTAGTTCCAAGCCCCCCAGCTTGATCACGTCGCCGTCATTCACTTTGTGATCCACCTCGACTGCAGGCATGGCCATGTGAATGTCCTGGGCCGCGATCTCGGCAAAGGTAGCCAGTTTGTCTCCTGATTCCAAGTGCTTGGCAGACAGGGGATGACACGTAACCGTGGTTTTGAGGATCTGCTTTGCCTTGGCGAGCCCTTGGATATGGTCCACATCGGCGTGCGAAGCAACCAACGTCTGACATTTGCTGAAAGGAAAATCGAGCTGGCGGATCAATTCGATGCAGTCGTCAACAGCATCTTCATAACCAATATCCAAAAGGAGCCAATCGCTTTCATCGTAAATCAAGTACACGCAACAACTAATGCGTCGGCGGGCCTGATGATTCAGCTCAATGACATGCGGAAATAGGGGAGTCCGTTCAATCATGATCGACTGCCGGGGAGTTGTTTAATTTGGGGCTAAGGGGGAGAAACCGAATTCTTGCCAGCAGCGCAACATCGGCTCCGCACAGGATTCTAAAGGTCGCGGCTATCACAATGCAACCGAGTGCTTCGACGATGCTTCAAATTTGCACTCTATCCCCAGCCGGAGCATATCTGCCTACAGGAATCTCACAAGAGTCACCTTTTTTACAACAAACTACAAAACGAGAATGAATCTCAACAGGAATCAGCCACCGAGAATCGACGCCAAACCTTCACGGTATGAGGCATACCGCAGCGTAACGTCGAGCGACCGCATCATCTTGAGATTGTTAATCCGCTTGTCTGAGCGGGCCCTTAAGGCCGCTGGTGTATCGGAAGCAGGATCGATGAATTCCGGCTCGGCAGAACCTATAAGCTGTGCGACTTCGCGGTAGTAGTCTCCCCGTACCACTGGACAACCATCACTGACGCAGAATATTTCTGGCCCTCGTCTGGAAGTGTGGCTGCTTATCCATCGCTCGGAGGCCAAAACGATCGCTGCTGCATCGTCGACGTGGACCAAGTTGAGCCACCCTTCGCTGGGCACCGCCAATGGCTCGCCTGCACGGAGCTTGTCGAGATAGGGAATTCTTCCCGGTCCATAAATCCCCGCCAGGCGGAGAATGACCGAACGTGAACCAAGCGGGTGGGACGCGAGCACCTGTTCGGCGGCCAGCGATGCGTGACCACCTGCGCGTTGTGGATTAGGGGGTGTTTGTTCATCCACCCAACTGCCGTTGGCTGGCCCATAAACTCCCGTGGTGCTGATGTAAATCACGCGACCCGTATCATCTGGCAACGCCGAGAGTACATTGGAAAGTCCTGGTGCATAGACTTCGTCGATCGACACGGATGAATTACGATCGTAGCCTACTGCGTACAAGACCGTGTCGACCTGAGGTAGAGTAGGCAGAGAATCCTCTTTCAGGATGTTGCCAACCAGCGGCACGAAGTTTTGCGATGCAAAATCCTTGGCTCGCTCTTCGCTGCGCGTGACGACATACACCTCAGCCCCTGCGCCCTGCCACAGAGCAGCAACACGCGCACCCAGATACCCACAACCAACGACGATAGTTTTCATTCCAAGCCCTGCGGGTCTATTTGACTGCGGGCACCCGATTCCAGGTAGGCCGTGAGCATGATTTGTGCCGCGAGCTGGTCGAGACGTGCTTTTCTTCGCTTCTTGGTAAAATTCGCCTGACCCAAGATTCCTTCGGCTTCAGAGGTTGTAAACCTCTCATCGAAGTAATCGACGGGCACCGCGGTCAGTTCTTCGAGCCACTTGCCGAACGCACGCGCCTCGTGTGATTTCTGGCTTTCATGCCCATCGAGATGCACGGGAAGCCCCACCACGAACCGTACAAGCCGTTCCGAGTTGGCCAACTCCTGGAAGTACCTGGCGTCGAGTTCTGCGTTGCGACGTGTGTAAGTCTCGTAAGGCGAGGCGATGCCGATTTCCAGATCGGCCGTAGCGATGCCAATTCGCACCGTGCCGTAGTCGATCCCCGCGATGCGTCCTGTGGGTCTGTTCATGGAGGATATCCGGAACCCTGCGATGCGTAGCATCGCGGCTAATGATGTGTCACTCCGCACTCCGCAATCCGAATTCCGCAATCATAAATATTCCGTCATGCCACGCTGTTCGAGTTGCTTGACGATGTTGCGAATTGATTCCTCGTCGTTCTTATTGGCAACCAATGTCGCGTCCGGCGTGTGCACAACCAGGCAATCCTTGAGCCCCAACGTGACAACCAGGTGATCGTCAGTCGAGCGAATGATAGAGCCCTTGGTATTCATTCCCAGGTGTTTGCCCACGATGGTGTTTTCGTCGCGGTCTGTGCCCAGAAGTCGCGCCAGCGACAACCAACTACCCAGATCGTCCCAGTCATAAGGTGCCACGATCACCGCCACGTTCTTAGCGTGTTCCATCACTGCGTAATCAATCGAGATTCCCTCGATGGCCGTGAACTCCTTTTTAAAGACTGCTTGCTGATCGTCCGTTCCCCAGGCAGCGACGATTTTTTTAAGGTGCTCAAGCATTTCTGGTTGTTGTTCGGTGAGTGCATCCAGAATTGTTTTTGCTTTCCAGACGAAGATGCCAGAGTTCCAGAAATAATCACCAGAAGAAACATACTCAGCGGCTGTCGACGCGTTCGGCTTTTCACGAAAGTGCTTCACCATGTAGGCAGGTGCCGAATCGCCGCGCGTGTCGATGGCTGCCCCGCGATGGATGTATCCGAAGATCTCTGCGGGATAAGTAGGTTGAATCCCAAAAGTCACGATCTTTGCCTGGGACTTGGCGACCATCTCCACTGCCTGCTTTACTGCCGATTGAAAGTGACCATGGGAACGGATTACATGATCGGCTGGCATGACTAGCATCGTGGCGTCTGGATCCTCGCGGCTTACCAATAATGCCGCCAGGCCAATGCAGGGCGCTGTATCCCGCTTACAGGGTTCCCCCACAAGTTGCGCTCGGGGCAGTTCGGGAAGCTGCTCCGCAATCGGTTCCACCAGTTGTTGATTAGTGACAACCAGGGTTTGTTCAGGAGACACAAGTCCCGCAAGGCGTTCATAAGTCTGGCGGATCATGGTCGTCTTGCCTACCAGCGGCAACAGCTGTTTGGGTGTTGCTGCGCGACTTGCGGGCCAAAATCGTGTGCCGGTACCACCGGCCATAATTACTGCGTGTAACATGGAAAATCAACTTTGGATTTGGGGATTATAAGAAGGCGAGCCGGAAGCGTTTGCGCCCGGATTGTAAACCTGCCCGTTCGGAGGCGTAAGCGACCGGAGTTCCTTGATCCTACCCGATTCCACTCACCGCGTGCAGGGTGCAGCAAACGAGACAAAATGACAGCCTCAGTGTGATAGTAGTTCCGAAAATGCTCGTGCCATGGCAGCAGGATCCTCCGCCCCCAGAACCGCCCCGCTCACCGCCACACGTTTGATCCCCGTATCCAACACTTGCGATACGTTCTCCAGCGTAATGCCGCCGATAGCAAATACTGGCAGCGAAATCTCCGTCGCGACTTGAGCAAGAAAATCGGTTCCGGAAAAAGCATCAAACGATTTTGTCTGCGAAGGAAACGTTGGGCCCACACCAATATAGTTCGCTCCGTCGAGCACTGCCGCGCGGGCCTGCTCGATGCTGTGGGTCGATACGCCAATCAGTTTACGGGGACCAAGAATCTCGCGTGCCGCCTTCACGCTCAAGTCCTCTTGACCAAGGTGGACGCCGTCGGCCTGCGCGGATGCAGCAATATCCGGCCGGTCGTTGATGATCACCAAAGGGGCGCTTTTACATGAACTCGCTATCTCACGAAGCAGCCTTGTACGCTCAACCAACTCGCGGTCGCTGATCTGCTTGTCGCGGAGTTGGAGCATGCCGACTCCTGCTGCTACCAATTGCTGAGCAAGGTTCTTAAAGGCATCAATCGACGCTCGGGCATCGATGAGTACACAGAGAGTTACCTCGCTCAGCTGCTCTCGGCTGGTTTGGGTTGTGGTTATGGCTTTCTCTAGTGTGTACCATTGGTAGCGGAGTGCCTCAAAACGAGTGGCAATTTCTGCTCGAATCGTTTTGCTAAATTCCTCCAGACTCCGCAGCGATTGCTTCACCCGCTCGGAACTGGCCTGGCAAACGTCCCAGGAATCAGCTCGCGTGGATTCGGCTGGAGTCGAAATCTTTGTGCCGACGTCCTGCTGCGTCTCACGTAGGGCATGGCGGTCACTACGGGGTAGGGAACCGATCACTGCCGCCAACTCATGCCTGAGCTCTTTCCCCTGCCGCGTCAGATGGGTGTCGTCCAGCATGAAGCGACAATAATCCTCCACCACGCGCATCCCCTCGAATGCTCGATTGGCGGCGGCGTCGATAACGCGATAGTTATTGTGATCTCGCATGGGACTGAGCCAGGTGATGCTAGCAACTTGTGAAATCTCTATTATGGCCGGTATGCCTCAATCGCCCAGATGTCCAGTTTACGGTATCGCGTTCCAAACCGCCCTCGTCGTCGCCCCCTATTATCGTTATCTTCCCCACTAGCGAAATGTCCTGGACCAAATCCGGTGCCGGACGCTCTCACAATCAGCCAAATAGAAAAACCTGAGTCGCCTTAAATGCAGACCACATTAGAGGTTGCCTTGCTTTGAAACTGTTGCGGGCTACACTTTCGAGTCTGCTCATTACCGGTGCACAACACCGTAAGAGCAGTAAGCGAGGTATTGGATAGATTCATGGTGCCAACACGAAAAATAGCATGGATAGCGTGTTTTTGGCCGGGACTACCCCAACTGTGGAATCGGGGGTCTTGGGTAGGACTGGCAGTGGCGGTAGGATTTACAGCATTGGCCAACACGCTCCTGCTGGCAACTTGCGTATTTACCGAGTGGATGCCAACTCGACAGATACTCCTTGGAACGGGTTTACTTGCCTTGGTCTGGCTAGTTTCTTGGTGGCGAAGCCACCTCGAATTCAGACGCAGCGGGAATCGGCAATTCATCGGCGAGTCGCTCGATGATGAACCGACAGATGACACGGCGGTTGCCTTGGAGAGGGAAGTCGGAGAACAATTGTTTCGAGATGCCCAACGGTTTTATCTGGCGGGTGACTGGGTAGCGACAGAGCAATTGCTATTGAAGCTGCTCAAGCAGGATGCTCGCGACGTAGAGGGTCGTCTGATGCTGGCGACCTTGTGGCGGCGTCAAGGAAGATATGGCGAAGCCACGCGCCAATTGGACAAACTCGCTCGATTGGAAGCCGCCGACCAGTGGCAAAATGAAATCGAGGCTGAGCGACACCAGATCGCCACTGCAACAACTGAAAATCAACAAATACTTGACGAAAACGACCAAATCGAACACACCACGGATATTTCAATCGCTCAGCAGGAGACGAACAACGAAACCAACCGGCGACTAGCAGCGTAGACAACATTTAAGATAAACTGTTGGGAGTCGAAAGGCTTAATATAGCAACGGGAGAGGACCCATGTACGAACGTTTCACCGACCGCGCTCGCAAAGTGATGCAATTGGCCAATCAAGAGGCCCAGCGCTTTAATCACGAATATATCGGCACCGAGCACATCCTTCTGGGACTTATCAAGGAGGGAAGTGGTGTTGCTGCCAACGTGCTGAAGAATCTGGACGTTGATTTGCGCAAGATTCGCCTCGAGGTAGAAAAGCTCGTGCAGAGCGGCCCCGACATGGTGACTATGGGTAAGCTGCCTCAGACTCCCCGCGCTAAGAAGGTCATCGAATATTCGATGGAAGAAGCCCGCCATTTGAATCACAACTATGTTGGTACCGAGCACATCCTGCTCGGGCTATTGCGGGAACAAGAAGGGGTCGCTGCCCAGGTTCTGATGAACCTGGGTCTCAAGCTGGAAGACGTTCGCGAGGAAGTGCTCAACCTGCTCGGTCACGGTCTTGAAGGGGAAGACTCCCCTCGGGGCGGTCGTGTGGGCGATGGTGGCGAAGAAGAACGCGAGAGCCGCAAGAGCAGCAAGAGCAAGACGCCTGCTCTGGACAGCTTCGGTCGCGATCTCACAGAACTCGCGCGTCAGGGCAAGCTCGACCCTGTGATTGGCCGCGAGAAAGAGATCGAGCGCGCGATTCAAGTACTCTGCCGCCGCACGAAGAACAACCCCGTGCTCTTGGGTGAAGCTGGCGTGGGCAAGACCGCCATCGTGGAAGGATTTGCCCAGCGCGTGGTCGATGGGAATGTCCCTGAACTTTTGCTCGACCGGCGAATCGTCGTGTTGGACTTGGCGATGATGGTCGCTGGCACCAAATACCGTGGCCAATTCGAAGAGCGAATTAAGGCGGTAATGAACGAGGTTCGTCGTGCTCGCAATACAATCCTGTTCATCGATGAACTCCACACCCTGGTGGGTGCCGGTGGTGCCGAAGGTGCGATCGATGCGTCAAACGTGTTGAAGCCTGCACTCGCGCGAGGCGAAATTCAGTGCATTGGCGCGACCACCCTGGATGAGTATCGCAAATATATCGAAAAAGACTCCGCCTTGGCCCGCCGTTTTCAGGAAGTGCTGGTCGATCCCAGCAGTGCCGAAGACACGATTAAGATTCTCGAGGGCCTCCGCGACCGCTACGAAGAACATCACCGTGTGCAAATCACCGACGATGCCATCAAGGCGGCAGTGGAATACTCTGACCGCTACATCACTGGCCGCTGCCTGCCGGATAAAGCAATCGACGTGATCGACGAGGCGGGTGCTCGTGTACGGCTTAAGACCATGAGCAAGCCACCCAATCTTAAGGAAATCGACGACGACGTCGAGCAACTCAACCGCGAAAAGGAAGAAGCAGTTGCCAACCAGGATTTTGAAAAGGCCGCCGCCCTCCGAGATCAGGCTGATAAGCTGAAGAAGAAGAAACAACAGATCACCAAGGACTGGCGCGAAAAGTCCCGCGAAAACGGGGGCGTTGTCGACGAAGAGGTGATCGCCGAAGTGGTCTCGAAGATGACGGGCATCCCGCTCACGCGGATGACCACCGAAGACACTTTGCGCCTCATGAAAATGGAAGAAGAGCTGCATCAGAGCGTCATTAGCCAAGACGAAGCGATCAAGGCGATTGCCAAGGCCGTGCGACGCAGCCGCAGTGGGCTTCAGGATCCCAAGCGACCGACGGGCTGTTTTGTGTTTGCTGGCCCCACGGGTGTGGGTAAAACGCTTTTGGCCAAAGCCCTTGCCGAATTCATGTTCGGAGATCAGGACGCGCTTATCCAGATCGACATGAGCGAGTACATGGAGAAGCACAACATCAGCCGTCTGATCGGTGCCCCTCCAGGATACGTGGGCTACGAAGAAGGAGGGCAGCTCACCGAGCAGATCCGTCGTCGGCCTTACGCCGTGGTGCTGCTCGACGAAATCGAAAAGGCCCATCCGGAAGTCTTCAACATGCTCTTGCAGTTGATGGAAGAAGGTCGACTGACAGACAGTTTCGGCCGCAACGTCGATTTCCGCAACGTGATCTTGATCATGACCACCAATGCAGGTGCTGACGCGATCAAGAACGAAGCCGCCTTTGGTTTCCAGAAGCCTGACGAAGACGCATCCTACGACAGCATGAAGAAGCGTGTTGTGGAGGAGATCGAAAAGGTATTCCGTCCCGAGTTCATCAATCGAGTGAACGACATCATCGTCTTCCGACATCTGACCCAGTCAGACTTGAAGGAAGTCGTGGAATTGGAACTAAGCAAGATCCGCGGGCGTCTCAAGGAGCGTGGTCTCGTGCTCGAACTCTCGGAAGATGCCAAGGAATTCTTGGTCAAAAAGGGTTCCAATACCGATTACGGGGCACGACCGCTGCGACGTGCCATTGAGTCGTTTGTCGAAGACCCCCTCGCTGAGGAACTCCTCAAGGGTGAGTTCAATGGCAAGGACGTAATCCGCGTGAGTGTCAAAAAGGTTGCTGGCAAGAAACAACTGGCCTTTGATGGGCGTCTCGCCAGCGAGCCCGAGCCGGAGCCTGTAGGAGCCGTCGCCGAAGGTGGCGACGACGAAGCGGGCGACGCTTAACCACTACGAGCCGGGGCGGCCTCGCCCCCGACTATGGCCAAGACCCGTACCTTCATCGCCGTGGAAGCCGTCGATGGCGTCCACGTCCAGGCATTGCAGGCCATCTCCCGGCTCAAGCCCCATGCAGCGAATGTGAAGTGGGTCGAGCCGGAAAACTTGCATTGGACCTTGCAATTCCTGGGAGACATAACGGACGAAGAGATCGCCGAAGTCTGCCGTCGGGTGAAAAGGAGCGTGCGCCGAGTAGAGCCATTTTCCGTTATAGCGCGCGGTGTAGGTGCTTTTCCCCAGCTAGATCGGCCGCGCACCCTCTGGCTGGGAGTTGACGAAGGACTCGATGCCTTTTGCCAGTTACAGCAAGAGATTCAGCGTAGCCTTGAAGATCTTGGTTTCCGCGCCGAACGTCGTAAGTTCGTGCCACATCTCACATTGGGCCGGGTGGGTGCTACAAGCGGGGACCAATCAGCACTGGTGAATGAACTGAAAAAGCTCTCAGACTTTGATGGAGGAGCAATGAGCATTGACGAACTTGTCGTTTATGCCAGCCGACTCTCCCGCTCAGGGGCGACTTATGTCCCCCTCGCCCACGCCCAATTGGGCAGCCCCTAATTAAGCTGCGGGCTATGTGTTGATCGCCCCCACCTATCCATTTCCTCCTCCACTGTTTCCATTTACTGGCAAACTCTGCGGCTTATTCCGCTTCTGCGGTGCACGCGTTTTCGTTGCTTTCGACACAACCGATACCACCCTTCCCGCTAGCATGGAATCTTCGTGTCACCCACTGCAATCGACTCAATCGGTGTGACTGGTCCCCCGATTGAAGATTCTAGGACGGACACGCTCTCCATGGATGGAGAGTGCCCGTTAGCCAATTTCGCGTGAGTCCAGGGAGGGGCTTCGACGATGTTCGATTGCAGACGTTTTCGCACAAGCAGTGTTGATTGGGTGGCGGTCATAGTTCTTTGTTCACTTCCGCTCGATTCAATCGTGGCGGCTGATTATCAGACCGATTGCCTTCTCGGAGATCCAGCCAGTTACTGGTCACCCGTTGTGGTTGATCAAGCAACCGAGGAACTGCACGAGTTGCCAGTCATCGAAGACAGTCTAGTAGAGCAAGTGCAAATGCTGGCCCCGCAGCGCCGGCCCGGTGTGCAGTTGGCTCAAAGACAACAATCCTCTAGCGATACCTCTCGCGAATCGGGCCTGGCCAGCGTTCCGTTCATGATCGGTGACACCGGGGCAGGCACCTGTGCATCCTTCAGCGGTTTTCTGATCGATGCTGAATTGTCTCACCCTACGATGGCGTGTGGCAGACTCAACATTGCAGAAAACAACTCCCCGCTCCCCACCGATCGGCTCTACGTAAGTTACCGCCACTTTCACAATGCAACCCCCGTGCGGGTCTTCCAATTTGAGAGAGATTACAATCTCGACCGTATTACTTTCGGCGGCGAGCATACTTTCAATAACGGTCTCTGGTCGATCGAAATGCGTATGCCACTCGAAAACCGCATGACTTCAGACTACTTTACGGTTGACCGTGCGTTGGGAGACGGCACCTTTGATATTTTTGACGGCAAGCGTACCGAATTCGGCAACGTCTCTTTTATCATGAAGGCTCTCATGGTCGAACGTAGCGACTGTGCCGTCTCGGCAGGCATGGGGGTGACTCTACCAACCTCCCGCGATTTTCATTATTCCGCCGAAATCGTCGATTTCATTTTCTTTCCATCGTTACCGACATTTATCACCACACGATCAATTCTGGTCGATGTCGTTGCCTCGAATGAAACGGTGTACCTAAACCCATTTTTGAGCTGGGTTTGCCAGCCCACCTCCCGCTTCTTCCATCAAGGCTTTTTGCAAGTTGAGGTCGCAGCGAATCCTTCTCATGTGAAAGTCACAGGTGATGGATTCAATACCTTCGACGACGGAGTGAATCCTCCAGTTGACACTGTAACGGTTGTTCCTGCTCCCGGTCGCGCAGAACTGATTCCCCAAACCCTGTTGAGGCTTAATCTGGGTTGGGGATACATCCTTTGTCAAAACCCTCAAGCCGATTGGATTAATCAACTTACGGCTCTGTTTGAAGTGCATTACACCACGACACTCAACGATGCCGCAATCAAAACCATTCCCGAATTTACGTTTGATCCATTTGGAGGGATTATCGTTACCGATATCACAGTTGGCAATCTCCATAATCGCGTCGATATAGTTAATCTGGTGACGGGTCTTTCCGCCAACATCGGCAACTGGGTAGTTACCAACGGTGTGACGGCCCCAGTCACGACGGGCTCCAATCGCGGTTTTGACTTTGAGTACAACCTTCAAGTCCAACGCATTTTCTAGTCCCTCAACGCCGAACATCAAGCCCAACCCGTAGCCGCGATTTTACAAGTCGCTGGATCGGCCTTTGCAACTCCATGCATTGCTTCGTACACTACAGTTCGTATTGTAGAAATCGTCACTTGTCCGCCGTGAGTCGCTGCGATGGCTACCGCTTCCGCCGACCGAAATCTGCTCTTTGGCGTGCTGGCGGTACAGCTTGACTTTGTCTCCCGCGACGATCTGATCGCTGCCACCAGTCGCTGGATTCTCGACAAAGAGACCCCTCTGAGCGAGGTGTTTGTTGACCAGGGGATGCTCAGCCGTGAGGAGAGCCAACTCATCGATGGGGTCGTTCGCAAGCATCTCGAGCGCAACGGCGACGATGCCAGGCTAAGCCTCCAATCGCTCGAAGCATTCGAAGCGGTGAGAGACACACTCAAGGAAATTGATGACACCGACGTTAAAGGATCCGTTGAGTTCGAAACACTTGCAACTCCCTGCGTGGATCAATTCTCAACCCAAGCCCCCAAAAAACCAGAGTTCGCAGACTCGAAACAACGGTTTACCTTTCTACGCGTGCATCAGAAAGGGGGACTGGGATGTGTTTCCATCGCGCTTGATGAAGAACTGCATCGTGAAATCGCTCTCAAAGAAATTCTGCCAGCACATGCAGACCATGAAGAAAATCGCAATCGATTCATTAGGGAGGCTGAGATTACCGGCGCGCTGGAGCATCCGGGCGTAGTCCCCGTTTATAGTTTGGGGCAATTTGCGGATGGCCGACCATTTTATGCCATGCGGTTTATTCATGGCATGAACTTGCAGGCTGCCGTCTACGATTTCTTCAGAGACACAGCACCGTCTGCCGAGAAGCAACTGCGATTTCGCCAGCTCGTAGCCAAGATCATCCACGTCTGCCACGCCATCGAATATGCTCACAGTCGCGGGGTCATCCACCGCGATATCAAACCGAGCAATATCATGCTGGGAGACTATGGCGAAACTCTGGTCGTTGACTGGGGACTGGCCAAAACAGTTGACGATCCGGCGATGACCGACGAATCGATCGCTCCGAAAGTACAAACAACCCATCGAGCCAGCTCGACAAGCACCCAGATCGGTCGCGTTGTCGGCACTCCCTCTTTCATGAGTCCCGAGCAGGCGGCCGGCAGGCTCGACTCGCTCGACGCGACCAGTGACATCTATAGTATTGGGGCTACGCTTTACTACGTGATGACCGGCGCACCTCCTTTCAAGGGAACCGAGGATGAGGTCTTAGGCAATGTCCAAATGAGCCGCTTTCCGGCGCCCCGCCAAATTAATCCACACGCACCCCGAGCTTTGGAAGCGATCTGCTTGAAGGCGATGGCCCGTCTGCCGAAAGATCGGTACCGGTCAGCACGGGAGATGTCTGACGACCTGGAGCGTTTTATGGCCGACGAGCGTGTATTGGCCTACAAGGAGCCTTTGCCTGCCCGCACCTGGCGATGGATTCGCAATCATAAGCCTCTCGTGCTAAGTACAGCCGCTGCCCTTACAGTGGCCGTCACGGCCCTTACGATCGGCGTTGTGCTATTGAGCGCAGCCAATGTCAGAGAACGAACCGCACGCGAGTTAGCGCAAGAAAACTTTGCCGAAGCAACTCGGCAACGCGAACTTGCAGAGCGAAACTTCGATTTAGCCCGGAGCGCAGTCCATGGTTTCTTGACCGATGTCAGTGAAAACACGCTCATTCAGCAGCCCGGGATGCAAAGCCTGCGTGAGGAGCTTCTTCGCCGCGCACTGGTCTACTATCAAGACTTCCTCGAGCAACGACAAGACGACCCTTCATTGCAAGGGGCCGTGGCTGAGGCACACTACCTGGTGGGGACCATCGTGCAACTGGTAGATTCCCCCAAAGAGGCCTTACCTCATTTCGAGCGTGCAACTCAGTTGCAAGAACAACTCTTAGAGAGCTCTCCTGATAATACCGAAGTACAGCGCAGCTACGGTCAAACACTCAATGCCATGGGTGGGGCTCTTTTGCGGTTAGGTCGTAGTGAAGAAGCACGCGACTATTTTCAGCAATCGGCACAGGTGCGCGAAAAACTTGCCAGTGCTGCACCAGAGGATGTCGAGTCTGCTCGCATGTTTGCCAGTAGCGTGATGAACATCGGCAACACGTATAGGGCACTCGGTGAATGGGAATTGGCTGTCCCTCTGTTTGAGCGTGCCCAGATGATCCGCATGGCCCACGTCGACAAGATCGACGCGTCCGATCCCAAACTGCAACGCGACCTTGGCATGGGTTATTACAACTTGGCTGTGGTACGGAATGTTCTTGGGGACGATGCCGCTGCGGAAGCCAATTTTCTTGCTGCGATTGATCTCTTTTCCAAGCTTCATGCGAGCGAACCCCACGAAATGAGCCATCAACGCAACCTGGCGCTGTGCCTTCGGGGAGTTGCCGATCTCAAGGTCGCCCAGCAAGATTCAGACGCAGCCATCGATTATTACCAGCAAGCACTCGAACTCTTGGAGGAGTTGAAACTACGCAATCCCGAGGTCCACAGTTATGCCTTCGAGTTGGCGGGAGTGTATATCAACCTCGCCAGCCTTTGGGAAACTCAGGACGATTATACCCTCTGCATTAATTCGGCCAGACAGGGGGTGAAACTACTGGAAGAATTGACGTCGCTAGCCGACTCGATGCCAACCTATCGTCGCGACCTGGGAATCGCTCGCCGATTGCTCGGTGATTTGCTGCAGGCCAATGGAGAAACAGAAGCCGCCGAAGAGGAATTACTCAAATCCAAAGCCGTATTCTCGCAACTCCTCTCTGAGAACCCGTCAAACGAAATGTACGCCCGCGAGCTCGGCCTCACGATGGACCGCCTGTCTGCCCTGGATGCTAGCCGCGACACGCAGCAGAGCGATGATTCCTCAACACCATCGCCGTAAACACGTTCAGCACTTGTATGGCCGGAACGAACGGTAATCCGCCGCGGTGGAGTCCGGCAGAGCGAATGTGTCCCCTCACCCCCATTAATCACACGGTGAGTCATACTGCCTTACGACGCTTCCTCAGATCCCTGACAAATGGCTAAAATTACGTCATTATCGAGAAGAAACTCCGATGAGAGTTGTCTTATTGTGAAATCGCTTTCATAATACATGTTGACCATAGCTCAGATTTGCCACTGATTGATCTTTATCGATGGCGCAGCCTTTTGGCGATATCCACTAAGTTTCAGGAATTCGAATGCAACTGTCGGCTGGCAAAATATTGAAGGTGCTACGAAAAAGGATTCTCAGTGCCGAACCCGCCGGGGTCCCGCGCCGGCACTCGACAAAACTGCTGCGCATGGAGCACCTTGAGCCGCGGATTGCGCTTTCGGTTCAAGCGGTCTTTGCAGAATCCTCCGTTGCGCTTGGGCTTGGTGGACTAAAAGGAGGTTCTGGCGAATTTCACGCCGGTGGGCTCAGCTTTACCGATCTCAACAAGGATGGCTATGCCGACTTGTATCTCATTGGGCCCTCGAGCCACGGCAATCGACTCTACGTCAATGTCGATGATGGCAGCGGCGGAAGAAGGTTCACCCGGGTAGCAAGCGACGGCGGAATGTCTTACACGGCTGGAGATTCCTCGGGCGCCGTGGCGGCAGACTATGACAACGATGGCGACCTGGACATCTATCTCACCAATTTTGGGAACGGTCCCCACGATCCGAATGGAGCCGACAACATCCTGTTCAAGAATATGTGGATGGAAGATCACCCCACAGGGGTGGGCGATCCTCTTTCATTGCGATTCATTAACGTGACGGCATCGACGGATCCGACCCCCACCAACCCGGCCGGCGATATTCAGCACGGATTGGCAAAGGCCGAGTTTCGCAATCCCAATCCCCTGTTCAACACGCACATCTTGAACCATACGATATCGGCAGCCTGGGCCGACGTGAATCGCGACGGTTGGGTCGATATCTACGTCGGCAGTTGGGACGGCACTAACGGCAATCCGGCCGAATCCCACGATGGCAAACTCGGCGAGCGAGATACGCTTTACTTGAACAACGGCGATGGGACCTTTACTGACGTCACTATGGGCGACTCTCCTACCTCAACGCCAATACTGCTTATCGATGACGGAAGTTTCGAGAAAGCCACTCAAGCCAGCACCACCAGCAATAGCCAGTGGACTTTGAATGCGCCAGGTAACTCTGCCCAGTTCCAAGCTGCCTCCTGGGCATCCAGCGACGGTGCAAAAGGAGTATGGTTCAAGGGATTTATTGGCAGTCAGCAGAATCCCGTTGATGCGCAGGTTACGCAAACCGTGACTGCTCCTACCTCTGGAGACTACACCCTAAGATTTGATGCACGTGTCGAAGCAAATTTTCCAGCGGCGATCGGTGGCTTCCGCGTTACGATTTCTTCCGATGGAACGGGTGGCTCCGACACGATCGACCTCTTGGCTGCCGCCACAAATACTAGCTTCAACACCTACTCGCTTTCTCTCGATGGGGTCACTGCCGGTGACAAGCTCACCATCACGGCTGAAATGATCGATTCGATAGGGGGCTCTGGCTCGGCGCGCTCGGGAATGGTTGACGCCTTTATCCTTGCGGGGCCAAATGCCGACACGGGTTGGGAACAGATCGGCGGTTGGGCCTATTTCGATGGATCCTACAACAATCCCAGCTTGCCGGCTGAATTCAGTGGGCACAACGGTTTACAGTTCGCTGATTTTAACAACGATGGCTGGCAAGACTTGATCGTAGCCACGATGGGGGGCGGCGGCGTAGGTCCAAGCCGGGATATGCTCTATATCAATCGCGGTGTCGACGCCAGCGGGAAATGGCTCGGCTATCACTTGGTCTCTTATGAAATTGGCTTTGGTGGATCGGAAAGCAGTGATATGGGCGTCACGGTTGCCGACGTGGATAACGACGGCGATCTCGACTATTTCTCGACGTTGCTTCCCGTTGCTCACCCCCTGTGGATTAACAACCTTTCGGAAACCGGCAGCTTGTCGTTTACCCGCACGACGCTCAACAACGAATTCTCCTGGGGAGCAAACTTCCACGATTTCGACAACAATGGCCGTGTGGATCTCCTGGTAGGCACCGAAATCGACCGGCGTTCGTACCTGCATCTTCAGGACTTGAATGGCAACTTCTTTGAAAAAGCAGTTGCGGCCGGCATGACTTCGCAGTATTCCACTCGCGGAGTGGCCGTGGCTGATTACAACCGCGACGGCTGGAGCGATTCCGCCATGTGGCTGTGGAATGGCGTTAACCCCGGCATTCAGTTCTACAAGAATAATTCTGCTACGATCAATCCGGGATTGCACTTCTTGACTCTCGAATTAGAAGGTGATCCAACTCTTCCCGGTCAATTCAAATCCACCCGTGATGCGATTGGTGCTCGCGCATACGTCACGGCCGATTTTGATGGAAGCGGCGTGATTGATCCGGATGAAACCCGGATGGAAGAGGTTCTCTCCGGGCATTCGAATGCGGCCACCACAAGCAGCCTCGCGTTGGAGTTCGGGCTTGGCTTGGCCACGTCTGCCGATGTGCGAATCGTCTGGGGAAGTGGTCGCGAAACGCGGCTCGAGAACGTGGCTGCGAATCAGTTTTTGCAGATCAAGGAGCAGATCGGCAATGCCGATTTCGACGACGACGGCGACGTCGACGGACGGGACTTCCTCACCTGGCAGCGCGGCTTTGGGCTCGTCGCCCCCAACGCGACCCACGCCGATGGCGATGCCGACGGCGATCAGGACGTGGACGCAGCTGATCGGGATGTATGGGCCGCGCAATATGGCGGAACATCGCCGATCGTCACAGCATTGTCTGTATCGGACGAGCCTAAGACCTCTGCATCGTTGCTAGAGCATGATGAACTCGTCGGTGCCGCGATGGCCGTGTCTTTCTCGAATCAAGCGACCGCTACCACCAACGATCTGGCAATTGAGGAACTCTATCAATCGGAGGCCAAATCTCTGAATTTGTCCGATAGCCTCATCGACGCCCTGCCAGCAGTGCGGCCTTCGAACAGGAGCTTGGCAGACCAGGTTGCTTCGGAAGAAGAACTCCTCGCAGACATCGCGATTGAATTTGAAAATTTCGATCTGCTGCTGGTAGAGAAACTCTTTGATTGAGTTCCATTTCTTCCCTATTCCGCTCCCCGTCGTCCGTCCACGCGGGGATCGGCGTCAGGTCCGATTTTCTAATCGACATCTGCCGCGACGGGTCGATGATGTCATTCAGAAACCAATAAGCCGCCCGGCGTCGACCGCTGCCGGGGACATACTCCACGCCATGCACCATCTTCCCGCGTGTTGCCAGCCGTCGGGCTACGGCATTGATGGGCCTCGATCAGGTCGACCGTCCCATCCTCCAGCGGATTGCCGAAGATGTCGCAGGCCACCAAGGTCGAGCGGAGCGCGATTTCCTCCTGATCGCAAAAACAGAGTTCCCCATCGGGATCGCATCGCCGGGCGTCTTCGCTTTCCTCCCGCCACCACGCCTTCAGGTCCGCGTCCAGCGACGCGTCACCCGTCTGCGGGTCGTAGGCGAATCCCCCTTGGAGTTGATTCTCAATCGCGCGATCGGTGATCGAGCCGAGCGCCATGTTATTGCGAAACAGATCCCAGGCCAGCTCTCCCATCCAGAGCCAATCGCTCTCATTGCGATAGTGATAATCGGCGTTCGCGCCCCGGCTGGGGATCCCGCGCCTGGCCCGCACTTGCGGCCCCGTCCGCTTGGCCATGTGATAGTCTGAGCGCGCTCGGCCCACCTCGACCATGGAGGCCATCATCCGATCGTGGGTTTTTACTTTCGCGGCCATCAGCGGAGGTCGTCCGTAGTGACGATTCCCACGGGACGTTGGGCTTGCAGCAGCAACATGCCCCGACTCAGGCGGGCCAGCTTGATCCCCGTCTGCAAATCGCGCGAGCGGAACCGCTCCCCGGCGTGTTCCGCCTCTTCGGGAACTCGCCGCCAGAGCATCCCTGCGGCGCGCAGGTAGAGGTCACACTGCTGGACAGAAGCGAACGGCTCGCCATGTTCATCGACGATTTTGGCGAGCTCGTCGTAGGTCAGATCGGCGGTCAGGTCAGTTGCTAACACGCCGCAATCTTAGCGACGAACAATAGCGGCAGGTTGGGCAGCAGCTCGGATCGAGCGTTTTGTCTGGCAGAGAATACCAGCCGCTAGGTCAGGCCCTGTGCGCGCTGTGAGAGAGCGCGCGAGTGTTTAGAGAACTCGGAACTGTGAACGCGGCCAAACCGACCCGTACTTTATCGCTCCACTGCATCGCGTGGCTATGCATCGATCGTACCGTTCGGTTTGTCGAAGCACGCGTATTGATTCGACCTAAGCCCAACTCCATCGAAGAAAAACAGCGGGCAAACAGCAAACAATCAGCGCGAGAACACTTGGTTCTGGCACCACATCTATCGAAATCGCAGAGCCATACAATGAAAAACCAGCAGAGTTGTCTATTTCCCAGTCAAACACCTGTGTTGTTCCGCTGATGGAAAAAGAACCCCACGGTGGTGAATTGTTGTTGCCGACTATCGTGATGACGGAACCGCTGTTTGATACGGTGGCGTCTTGTGAGCTGAGTAAAGTCCACGTACCAGATGGCATTGAAAACGTGTTCTCTTCAAAAGCGGTGAGGGTTTCGTTTTCGTGGATTTTCAACGCCCTCACCGCGTCAAACGTGACCTGGAGTGTCAAAGGTGATAGATTTGGTGAGCCTTGAAGAAGGTACAAGCCTGTTGGATCGGGGGCATCTCCGGGTTGGACGCTGTCAATGTCACCCGACAGCACCCGGACATTTACGATGCCTCCTGATGGACCAGCACCGATTGTGTAACTGAAGTCTTGGCCGGTGGCAGATAAGATGGATGCTAGGTTGACGCCTGAGAAGTCAATAAGATCCCCTTTTGCCGAGGGGGCTGTAAGTGCAACCAATATAACAAGTAGGGATGGCATGAACGATCGTTGCGTAATCATTAGCTTTTTCCTTTCATATGGGGAGATTACCATCAGTGTCCTAGCTAGCGAGCATGGTAATAGCAAGTCGCGCCTGTTGCAACTGGTTTCGGGCAATTCGTCTTAGCCGAGGTGTTCGGTTCAACAGGGTGAGCAGAGATCAAATCGATCCAACCCGTTCAAATATGACAACGCGTTTCGAGATGCATAACAAGAATTCTACGGCCCCGGGTGCCACTGGCTGGCTTGCCCAGCAGTGTCTTTCTCCCGAGCCAACACCTTGCGGGTAGTCACTTGGTAAACTGACAAATACCCACCAACTTTGCCACCTGCCACCTGCCAACTCTCCCCCGTACCCTGTCCCCCGTTCCCCAATTCCTCAATTCCTCAATCTGTACGCGCCCACCGGTGCGAACACGGCAGGCCGTGGCCTAGTACTCCAGGCTCTCAATCATGGCGGGATCAAGATTCCAGAGCCCTTGCTTCCCCTGGATTTCGGGAGAGCTGCGTACCCGGCGGATATTATCTAAGAGCCAGCACCATGGACCCGTGGCGAACGGGGAAGCCTGCCACTTGGCCCGGTCCCCCGTCCCCGGTCCCCCGTCCCCCAACTCCTCAATCCTCACGCAATCCACCATCCCCTGGCACGCGAACAGGTACTGCCGTTCTGTCAGCACCTTGCGATCCTTGGCAAGCCGCACCAACCAGCGGAGTGTTTCGACCTTGCGATTGGCGTCGGCCAGGAGGGCCGCCTTCGTGCTGCTGTACGATGCCTCGACGAGTGTTTCCAGTACGTCGAACGCGTGGTCGGCCAGCCGCGTGCCGAACACAAACCGCTGGCTCTTGGGGAAGCTATCGACCTTCTCCAGGATCCAGCGCGTCAGGTCGTACCACTTGACGAGCAGGACTGGAGGCTCGCGCCCCGGTCCTGCCAGATCCTTGCGTCTCATCGTGAGACTCCGTTCTCAACAAAATCGCGCGCCGTTGCGCGGCGAAAAGGTAAAGGGTAATAGGGTTAGAGACCCAAGGGTGATCTTACACGCTTCTCCGCAACAATAGTCCCACGGCTGCCAAGGCTCCCATCAGCACTGTACTGGGCTCAGGGACGGTTGCCACGCGAAAACCAATGTTGCCGCTCTCGCTCGTGGGGCTGAAGCTGTTCCGGAAGGCGGCGCGCAGGTCGAAGTCGTCGGTGGACCACGAACCACCCCGCAAGCCGCGGAAGGAAGGACTAATGACCGTTTCGTTCCACTCCCACACGTTGCCTCCCTGGTCGAACGTGCCGTAGGGGCTCTCCGAGAGGGCATACGCGCCGACGTCGGTCATCGGATAGGAAGAATCGCCGGTGGTGTATCCGCTGTCGAAGAAGTTGGCAGAATTGCCGGTGTCGGCTGAGGGGAGGTTGTTGTTAGGCACACCGTTGGTCGATGTGGGGTAGCAATAATAAGCGCCGCTGCCGCCGCCCGCATTCGGGTCGTAATAGGCCGCCTTGTACCACTCGTCCTCGCTGGGGATCCAGTACTTCGCATCGGCCGCGCGGACTTCGCTCAATCCATCGCTGATATTGTAGACGCCCGTTTCCGTGCCGCCGCTCCCCTGGCCGTTGTGGAGCCAGTTGGTAAACCGCATCGCGTCGAAGAACGATACGTAGACGACCGGTTTGTTGGCATACGTGTAATCATCGCCATCTGCGCCGCCCGGGCCTGCGCCAACTGCAGCGGGCTTCACCGAGTAGGTGTAACTGCCCGCCGAACCGCTCCGCAGGATGCCACCCCATGTGCTGGAACCCATGCTGGTGTTGTAGAGCGTGGGGTCACTGCCGCCGAAGCTGTCCGTCGCGGCCACCGCGTTGAGGAACTCGGTGTACTGCGCATTAGTGACTTCAGTCTTGCTAATGCGGTAGATGCCGTCGACGCCGCCGTAGCCTGCGCCGTGGATGTCGTCGGCGTTGCCCGGGTTGCCGACGGTGGCCCAGTCGAACGTGACCGCCGCGTGGGCCGGCGCGCAGCACAAGGCTGCCAAGAGGAGAGTGAGCATTAGGTGGCGGATCATTAGTCGGTCCTTTGCGAGAGACTTGATGTTGTGGTGAATGGCATGGGAGCAAAACTATTTGGCGATTCGATTATAGCAGAAAACGCCCCCCCCCCTGAGTAGCGCATCTTGAAGAAATCTGGAATTCTCCTGGGAGGCAGCGACCGTGAAGGCGTTGCGATCTGAGATACAAGTGGTTGCGCAGCATGTGATTGCGCAACGCCTGGGTTCACATCCAGCAGCGGGCCCCCAATAAAGGACGGGCTCGCCTTTCCCGTTCTGCGTCTCAGAAGCCACCGGCGCAGGGGCGTGTCCTGTTCGCCGCAGCGGTCGGAACACCGACAGCAATCCGACCCCTCTGGAACTGAGCGAAGATGCATCGTCTTCGCTCAGACACCTATTTCCCTTCAGCGCAGCGGTCTTGACCACTTCAGTGGATTCCAGCCAACTCGGAGTCCCGACCCCTGCCCAGCCAACGCGAAGTGCGCAGATTCGCATGGTAGTGTGAAAACGGGAGGCTGTGTCCTAGTACGCCAGGCCACGAATCGTGGCGGGATCAAGGTTCCAGAGCCCTTGCTTCCCCTGGATTTCGGGAGTGCAATGTACCCCTAAGCCGCGCGTGGTCGGAAGCGAAGCCTGGTCAACACTGTAGCACAGATCACCAGCAAGAGTGTTGCCGGTTCGGGTACTGCTACGAGTGCGCTCGTCCCGTTGAAATTGCGCTGCCAGGTGAGGAAATCGCGGCCATCCACCACGGGGCTTGCATCGAAATTGCCGTCGCTCCAGTCGCCTGCCAGACCGTATGCAGCCTGCCAGCGGGCGAGATCCCCTTGATCGACCGTGCCGTCGCGATTCGCATCGCCGGCAGTCAGGCCAATGATGCCCGCAATACGCCGGATCGTGAGGTCTTGTTTGCTGAGAACGTAAATCTCGCCATCAGGCCCTACACCCCAGCGAAGGTCGGTGCGACTGATTGACTGATTGTTGTTCTCATCCCGGAGAAATTGGCGAAAGTCTTTATCGCCGCCATCACGAATCTCCACTTCGACATAAGGCGCCAGTCGCCCCCCATTGAGACTTGTGATATTGGAAAAGTCGTCGCGCTCGACGAGATCATCAACATCCACGGCAAAAATGGGGCCTGGATTGGTAGCAAAATCCGCAAACAGATACATACCCGTTAGTTCCGGAACCTGGGTCCCCCGGTAGACCGTGCCGCCGACGATCGCCGAACTCCCGGAGATGCCATTCGAACCGCTGTGGTCGTATTGGGCCACCGGGTAGGTAAACGAATCACTCGGATGATTGGCCGGCAAGGGGGAAACGCTTCCCGTGCTGGTATATACGTAGGCTCCCTCGCGTAGGTTCCAACCATAGTTGCCTCCGGCGTGGCCAATGCTGATTTCCTCAACGACGCCTTGACCGATATCAGAGATAAACATTTTCCCAGTGGACGTATCCCAATCGAATTTGTGCGGATTGCGGAATCCATAGGCCCAGGTTTCCGCCACGCGATTCGTGATTCCGGCAAACGGATTGTCGGCTGGAATGGAATAGGGATTTGCTCCCGAGGGAAGCGGATCAATGCGGAGAATCTTACCGTGTGGATAGGGGGCCGGCGTGGCATCGATGTCTTGGGACAAATTGAAGGGCCCGCCGCCACTGCCGCCGTCCCCGACCGCAATATACAGCTTGCCATAATCAGCACTGCCAGGACTGGCCGTCGGGTTAAAACCGATATGTCCGCTGTTGTGATTGCTGAAGGGTTGTTCGATGCGCATCAGTTCGCGGTACGAACTGGTATCCACGCTGAAGTCGGGATTGAGTGTCCACTCGCCTACGACTGTGTAATGATTCGTCGAACCAGGAGAATCGAAAATAACGGGATTGCCCACTGGAGAGGACGAGCTGGTGCGGCTCAGGGTGGTGTACATCTTGCGATAGCCGCCGGAGGCGGGGTTATCGACATCAGGATGAAACGCCAATCCGCGAACCCCCGCTTCGCCACCGTTAAACAGACTGCCTACCGTTGAATCGAAGTCGAGATACGTGCTGACGACGGGATTTGCAGCGGAAGGGTCGAAGGAATAGATCGAACCCAATTGATTGATTACGTAGGCTTGCCCATTGGCCGGGTTGTGAGTCAGGAATTCTGCCCTGCCGCTGGGAATCATCGCCACGTCCTCCAGCAGAAACGACCACTGGGCAATTGGTGCGGAGCCACTAATCGGATTGCTCGTTGCCTGGGCGTGACCGTCGGTTGTTACCAAGAGAGTTGAAAGCAGGGAAACAAGGGCGCAGAGCGCGGCAAGGCGTGGACCTATCATGGGAAGCATTCTCCTGATCCGTCATTAAGAGACATCGAGAGCATTAACTGTGCTACTGATCATTCTAACGTAATAGGAGCTTGCGTGCGAACAGAATATTTATCTCAAAGTTGGAGCCGTCAAAGCCTACGAAGCCACTGCGTATACTCGGTCTTACGCAAGCTGGCTGACATTTTGTCACCGAGTTCTGTAGATCACAAAATTCATAAAACAGTTGAGTTTTGCAAAAAGGTTTGTAAGCACAAACTTACTCACTACTCACTAGCTACTTACCACTCACCACCTACCACTGTCAGTAGATAGGTAACTGCAATACTTGCCTCTGGGTCCTCGATCTGGATATCGCATCTTGTGTGAGAGCTTTAATCACCTCCTGTAGATGAGTTGCAGTTTCGCCAGTGGACAGGCACATTCACTAAGGGTCAGTGAGTACCAATCTGACTCGTGAGACGATGTATCTGTCTCGTTTTTTGCGTTTCAGAAAGTGGCAGATTGAAACTGAATAATGATGTTTGGAACAACGTTTGCACCATCGACAAGAGGAGTAACGAATCGTGCGAAAGATGCCACGATGCGCGTAAGAATGGCATTGGGTGTGCGGGAATGCACGTTGCTATTCGAGGTAACATCGTGAACGAATGCCTGGGGAGATCAAAAATGAAGATTCTTATTAGTCTCCTACGATCTGTTTTAAATACCTTGTTAATGTTGTCGTTTATTGCAAGTGCTCATGGAGCTATAGTGACGGGCGACATTCTGGTAGCCGACCCAGCCGCCAGTAGACTCTGGCGTGTTGACCCGGCCACGGGTGAGGAACAGGCGTTCGCTCAGGTGTCAGGAGCCCGAGATGTCGCGGTCTCCGCGACGGGAGAGATTTATGTCCTTGGGAGAGGGGTTGGCATCTCGACAAACGTCTTTCAGGTCGATCCGAAAACCGCTGCCGTGACCCAAGTTAACACTACACCAATTAGCTCGTTTGCTGGACTAGGAATCGGTTTGGGGCCCGATGGAAGCATCTACGTAGTGGGAGGAGGCAGTGGTTCCATTTCAGGCGTTCACAAAGTGGATCCAGGGACAGGCGTGGTTGTGAATGTGACGACTACTTGGAACAGCCCCAGTATCCCAACCGACGTAATTTTTGAGTCGAGCAGTTCATTGCTGGTGACGAGTTTGAGTACTGGTGGCGGAGTGTACCGTGTACACGTTGATACCGGGAACCAAGTGGCGGTCAATACAGGATCGCCATGGGTAGGGCCAACCGGGATCACCAATGCAAGTTCCGGAGGGTACATCGTCACCGATATCCACCGTGATGCAGTGTTCGGTTGGGACGGCACGGCTACCGATCCCCACCTGATCAGTGAGAACTTCCCCGGTGCAGATCCTAGACAGAGCGTAGTCGACTCAGCGGGGATGATCCTTGTGGCAGATAGTAACGGGCCATCCGGAACAAGGGGTTTCGTCATTAAAGTGGACCCCTCCGACGGCAGCCAAATCATCCTGGCTCAAGGGCAATCCTTAGGATTGGATAGTCCTGCAGGTATAGCGATCTATCAAGCAATCCCCGGACCCGATGGCGACTTTGATCAAGATGGTGATGTGGATGGAGCAGACTTCCTCGTATGGCAACGTGATCCAACTATCGGGGCATTAAACGACTGGCAGTCCAACTATGGAACTCCCTCGCTGCTCGCTGGCAGCCGGATAGCGGTGCCGGAGCCCACGACCGTCTTGCTGTTGCTCACGGCAATCGTCGCTGCAGGCTTGCAGGGACAACTGTCGCGCCAGCTTCAAACTAATCGCAAAAAGGAGTAATACATAAGAAAGAGAGGATTGAGATGATGCGGCATCCGATAATCAACGACATCGTCATATCCAAAGAGCAAGTATCAGCGCGCACCGCATGGGGGAGGAGTTTCGCAGCGGTCTTTGTCTTGGCCGGTTTGTTCATGGAGATGTCAACGGGAGCTTATGCGGCCCCCATAACTGTTCCGGAGGGCCTCAATCCCAGCGACGAGTACCGGCTCGCCTTCATCACAAGCCAGACACGAAACGCCACCTCGGGCAACATCGCGGATTACAACAGTTTCGTGACCAACGTCGCCAATACGCATTCCGCTCTAAGCAACCTTGGTACCACTTGGAAGGCGATCGCCTCTACGTCGTCCATCCACGCTAAAGACAACACGGGGACCAACTTCATCGTAGATTATCCTAACAACATCGGCGTGCCAATCTATCTTCTCGACGGGATCACCAAGATCGCCGATGACAACGTGGACCTTTGGAACGACGGGACGATTGATTCCCCCCTTGATGTCAACGAAGCGGGAGTTGAAGTTCGAGCCACGGATGTTTGGACGGGATCCAACCAGTTCGGGAATGCTCTCTTTCCATTGGGGGTTATAGCACCTAGCCCGCGTGTTGGCAGGTCAGACACAGCTGGAACGCAATGGATGTCCCTGGGGCAAAGTTCGGCTTCCCTTTCCTACCCCTTGTATGCATTGTCTGAAGTTCTGACCGTGATACCTGAGCCATCGAGCCTGCTGCTGGTGGGTTGTCTTGGGAGTTTGATAGCTTGCGGTCGTATACGACCGCGGTGGCGAACGTAGAGCAGCAGTATGCTGACTAACGCCAAGTCAGCTTGAGTGTCGTGCCGGACTATCGACTTCATTTCGGTTTACTGAAGTCTCAGCGTATCCTTCACAAAGTCTTCTGCATGTGCCAGTGTAGAACCGTCACCTCAACAAACGGTTCTCCGATCGTTTGGTAATCCAGTTTGTCGTAGAAAGACTTCGCCGTGTCACGGGCATTGAGGGTCATGGTCTTGTAGTCCTGCTCTCGGGCGAATGCTTCAGCAATCTTGACGAGTGCGCGACCGATTCCCTGAGATTGAAAATGCGGTTCAACTACAACTTGCCTCATTCTGATTGTTTTATTCTCAAGTGGAACCAACACTACGCAACCGAGGACTTTTCCATCTTCCACGCAAACCAAGTGATGATACTCAGCTTCCCGCGCTAGCTCCTCGTCAGAAAATTGAAGACCCAACGGTTTGCGGAGTACCTCGTCTCGAAGCGCAAGACTTTGCTCGTAGGCTTCCGATCCGTGTTCTATGACTGAGAAGGTTCGTTGCGTCATGGGAGACTTGATCCTGAGAAATATCGCAATCCACTCTAAGTTTCGGTCAGCGGGTTTCTTACAATAGTGCTTTGACACTCGCTTGCGGTTTAACGCTCCTCCCCCTCAGCGATCCCTCCCGCTCCAGTCACTGACGTTCGTGGCTCGCCTTGAACTTCCGAACCTCAAACACCCCTACACCATATACAGTATCAATCCGGTCAGAAAATCGCTAAAAAACACAAGATTCCTCCGGGAACTCACGATTGATCAGGCCCTTGGGGAAATCCGGCAGAAAGGCCTCTTGAACCGACTAGTGAACACCGATATACTATTCGTGCGTACAGTAGTTGTCGCGCCGCCCGGCGGCTTGCATAAACGCCTATTCTGAAGGATAAAAAGGAACCCAGTCATGGTCTCTGCCTTAGCTAGCAAGAATTCAGCAGCCAAAACAAACACGCCAAAAAACAACGCATCTTCGAGAAACTCAATGGCCAAGAAAGACAAGTCGAAATCCGCGAAAAAAGCCGCCTCCTCCCCGGTGAGCAAGCTCTTTGGCGATAGCCCCGAGCTACGCAACACGGTCGAAGCCATCGAAAAACAGTTTGGCGAGGGATCGATCATGCCCTTGGGCGCCGAGCATATTAGCCGAATTGAGGGCATTTCCACCGGTAGCCTGTCAGCCGACATCGCGCTGGGGGGACAAGGAATCCCGAGGGGCCGCATCATCGAGGTCTACGGCCCCGAGTCGAGCGGCAAGACGACGTTGGCACTTCACGTGATTGCCGAGGCCCAGAAGTCGGGCGGAATCGCGGCTTTTATCGATGCCGAGCACGCTCTTGATCCAAGCTGGGCCAAGAAATTGGGGGTCGATCTGGAAACCCTGCTAGTCAGCCAGCCGGGCAACGGCGAAGAGGCCATGCACATCACTGAGATGCTCATCAAGAGCAACGCGGTGGACGTGATCGTGGTGGACTCGGTAGCAGCCCTGGTGCCCAAGAAGGAATTGGACGGCGAAATCGGCGACTCCCACGTCGGACTGCAAGCTCGGCTGATGAGCCAATCCATGCGAAAGCTCACCGGTGCGATTGCTAAGGCCAAGACCTCGGTGATTTTCATCAACCAGATCCGCGAAAAGATCGGTGTCATGTTCGGCAGTCCCGAAACGACGCCGGGTGGTCGCGCACTCAAATTCTATTCATCTTGCCGAGTCGACGTGCGACGCATTGGCCAACTGAAAGACGGCGAGGAAGTCGTGGGCCAACGCGTCCGGCTCAAAGTGGTCAAAAACAAAGTGGCTCCGCCATTCCGTACCGCTGAGTTCGATATGATGCACAAAGACGGCATTAGTTACGAAGGAGACATTCTCGACCTGGGAATCGAGCAGAAAGTGCTCTCCCGCACAGGCGCCTGGTTCAGATATGACGAGATGCAGCTCGGACAGGGCAAGGAAAAGGCACGCCTGTTCCTGAAGGAGAACCCCAAGATCACTGAAGAGATCAAGCAAAAAATCCTGGCCAAAGGGGGGTTCGACGATCTGCTGACCAGCAATGCCAAGAGCGAGGCAGAAGCCGAGGAAGCATCTGCAGACGATTTTTAGACCTATCAAGCAGGAGTCATATCTGGCGGCGGAAGTTGTCCCTCGCGGCTCGCGCCTTGCTGGTTTGTTTGCCAGATTCTTCCCGTTTCCGGTTCGAGTGCTGTAAGCCAACCGCCGCCGTGACAGAAGGTATCGATGCAGATCAAGTAGCCAAGGTTGAGGATTTCACCTCGCTTATTTGAAGTGTGTCCCATGATGGCCGTCTTGCCCGATACGTGGCACTTCGGGAGCATATCCCGCAAGGATTCCCATCGCATCCATTCCCAGGGTTGGTCAGAAAGCTTGACATCTGCCAAATAGTTTCCATGGACGAAAAAATAGGCGGGCGTCTCATAAAAGTCAGACCAATTGCGTAAGAATTCGACATGCTCCTGGGGTAAAATATTAAGGCTCGCCCCTTCGCCATAAGAATCGAGAGTTTCACCGCCACCATACGTCAACCAATCCTGAAGCGTCATCTTTCCGTCCACGGTATCAAGCAACATCTGTTCATGGTTGCCTAGTATCGAAATTAAATGACAACTGTTACGCAATTGCATCAAACGCTCAATTACCTGGCGGCTTTGAGGCCCGCGGTCTACAACGTCTCCCAATATGATAAGCTTATCATTTTTCTGCAGACGTATCTCTGAAAGCAATTTGTCGAAGGCACTGTAGCATCCATGAATGTCGCCAATGGTGATGATGCGAGAGGGAGTCATGGAAGATGATCAGAAAATAGGGAAAGAAACGACAAATATCGAGTGCAGAGCAAGTATCGCTAGTTTGTTAGACTACACGAAATGGCCTGAATGCAACAACATCCACTTTTCAGCAGTGTGTATTGCTAGATTGACATTCCTCCGTCGAGTAGTAGGATGAACCCTGCGATTGATCCCGGCAATTTCAGGATTAACGAAACCGCTTGCCGGCTTCGAATAAACGTATGAGCAGAGCTTTAGGAGGTATATCTTCCAGATGTCAGAACCGATCACCCAGTTGGAACATGCACGTGCCGGGACCATTACCCCTGAAATGGAGTTCGTTGCTCGACGCGAGCAGCTAGAACCTTCGGTCATACGCGAGGAGGTGGCTGCCGGACGCATGGTCATCCCAGCCAATCGCATTCACTTGGAGGGCAGACTTGAACCGATGTGCATCGGCATCGCTGCCAGTTGCAAGGTGAACGCAAACATCGGCAACTCGGCGGTAACCAGCGATGAAGAGGGCGAGCTGGATAAACTGCACACGGCGGTCCACTACGGGGCCGACACCGTGATGGATCTTTCCACTGGAAAGAACATCGACGCTATTCGCCTCTCGATTATCGGTGCTTCGCCGGTTCCAATCGGTACGGTGCCGATCTATCAGATGCTCGAAGAGCTTGGTGGAGAGATCGAAGAGATGCGGCCACAGCACTTTCTTGACATGGTCGAGCATCAGGCCAAGCAGGGCGTCGATTATATGACGATCCATTGTGGGGTGATGCTCGAGCATCTGCACCTGACAATGAATCGTGTGACGGGAATTGTAAGCCGCGGCGGATCGTTGATCGCAAAGTGGATGATGGCACATCGCAAGCAAAATCCGTTATATGAATCTTTCGACGATTTATGCGACATTATGCGCCAGTACGACGTCACCTGGAGTCTTGGCGATGGGCTTAGGCCTGGCTCACTTGCCGATGCCAGTGACGATGCCCAGTTTGCTGAACTGGATGTGCTAGGCGAATTGACCAAGCGGGGATGGGAACGGGGCACTCAGGTGATGGTCGAAGGTCCCGGCCATATTCCAATGGATCAGATCAAGATGAACGTTGATCGGCAGATCGAGGTTTGCGACGGCGCACCGTTTTACGTTTTGGGTCCTCTGGTGACCGACTTCGCACCAGGCTACGATCACATCACCAGTTGTATCGGGGCTTCGTTGGCCGGTTGGGCGGGTGCAGCGATGCTCTGCTACGTCACACCCAAAGAGCATCTGGGTCTTCCCGAACGCGAAGATGTCAAGCAGGGCCTCATTGCTTACAAGATTGCTGCCCACGCTGCCGATATTGCCCGGCATCGCCCGGGAGCCCGAGACCGCGACGATGCGCTGTCGCGTGCTCGTTTTGCTTTCGACTGGGAAGAGCAATTCCGACTTTCGCTCGATCCCGAAACCGCCCGAGCCTATCATGACCAGACTCTGCCGCAAGATACCTTCAAGAGCGCACATTTCTGCAGTATGTGCGGACCAAAGTACTGCTCCATGAAGATCACCGAAGATATCCGGGAAATGGCGGCTGCAGGGAAACTCGAATTGCCGGTGGTGTCGAGTTAGTGTGAGATTTAGGAGCCAACCAGAAAGAGACCACTAAGAGTTCCTGTTATGCGAAGGCCGCTCATTTCAATTGGTAGACTATCGAACACGAGAAAAAACATGAGAATTTATTTCTTTATTGGTTTGATGCTGGTTTTCGTTTCAGGCTGCCAAGATGTTAAGAATACGGTTACCGACATCGAGGCAGTTGCCAGCCCTGCAGTCTTCAACGCCGCTGGCGCACCCACTGTCGAATTCAAGGTTCCCGATATGATGTGTGAGGAGTCTTGTGCCAAAGCGGTACATGATACGCTCGCTGCCCAACCTGGTGCTGTGGAAGTGCAAGTCGATTTCCCGAAACGTCTGGCGACAGTAGCCGTCGATGAGGAGGCGTTTGACCCGCAAGCCGCTCTTGATGCACTTCTCGATAAGCAATTTAGCGAGGCGAAATTGGTGGGAACAGAGGACAGCGACTCTGCTACCGACAAAAAGCTATAATAGTCAGCGGCGCTAGGCCCGTGGTTCATGCCCACTCATTCAATGCTCGTGGCTTAGGATCTCGTTTTTCGGATGATAGAACAGCGCTATGGGCAGCATCAGTGCGGCGATGAACAGGAAAGTCGTTGACCGTGGCCAGGCAAGTGCTGAAATGATCGCAGCAAAGACGTTGTACAGGACTCCGGAGATTGCAATGCCAACCCAGTTGGCTTGATTCATGACGGCAATCATGCGCCCCTTTTTGTCGTCAGGTGGTCTGGTCTGCATGAACACCTGGAGTGGCACGGCAAACAGACCGGTAAATGCCCCAAGCAACAGCAGAATGCCGAGGCTTCCCCAGTAGCCCAGCCACTGAGGGCTTTCTCCGATGCCTGGAAACCGCTCCAAGGTTCCGTCAGGCCCGATTAGCAAAGAAATATCACCGTGGGCAGGTATTGCCAATACTCCTAGGCAGCACATCATACCGATCGCTCCTGCGCGCAGGAGGCGAAAATCGACGTTTCCGCGGGAGGCTATTCCGCCAATTACACAGCCTAGCGCAATGCCAATACTGATCACGCCGTTGAGATAACTCGTATACTTATCGCCAACCTGCAATTCGATGACCCCCAGTGCATTTATCGCATTAGGAACCATGCCTGCCAATAGCCAAAACATGCTTGATACCCACAAGGCGATATGCAGCGGCTTGTCGGCCAGCAACATGCGAAGCATGTCGGGAGGCACTGTAAAGGAGGAGGCTTGCAATTGAAGCTGAGGATTCGCAGGGGGGACTTTCCGTACGAAAAGCGAGGAGAGTGTGCCAACTAAAGCGATAATTACACAGGCGCTCGATCCCACCCATAGCTTGCCGGGAAAATAATCCAAAATTAGCCCCGCCACGACTGTCCCCATGATGATGGCGATAAACGTAGTCATCAGGATCAACCCATTGGCGCGTGGAAGGTCCTTGTCACGAAGCATCTCTGGCAGGATGCCGTACTTTGCAGGTCCAAAAAATCCGCTCTGGGCTCCCATGAAGAAAAGAACCACGTACAGAAATGCCAAACTGTTTGTTTTTCCATAGACCAAAAACGCGAGTGCCCCCAGGCCCATAACCACGATTTCAGCGACCTTACAAAGAATAATAATCGGCCGTTTGGGAAAGCGATCCGAGAGGTATCCAGCAAAGCCGGTCACCAGCAAGAAAGGAAGCGAGAAGATGAAAGTTGCCGTGCCTTGGTTGTCGCTCTTGGTCCCATCAGCCAGCACGACTATTGAGAGAAGCAAAATGAGTTGCTTAAACAGATTGTCATTGAAAGCCCCGAAAAACTGTGTAATCGTCATCCCCCAAAAGCTACGGTCTGCGTAGAGTGAAGGGAGGGTTGCAGTGTCGAGATGTTCAGTGATGGCTTCAGAGGTCACTTCGGCGCTGGACATGAGTCAGATTATGGGAGGTTCGACTCGTTGCGACAAGATGAGTTAAGAATATAGACTCCTGTATAGATCGAACGCGAGGAAAGATATACACAGCTAAGCTACATTGGGGTAAGGCTGCCGAGTCCACGAGTGAAATCACTCGCTAAAACAAGCTTTTGAGACCATCGCTCTCAAATTCTTCCCAAGACAAGTCGAAAGTCGATTCTTCAAAGTCTATCATGACCTTGTCAAAGTTTCTCGGAGTAGGAACCAATGGCAATGCACTCGTATAGATTTGTTCTAGGGCGCGATCAAGTATCGCTAACGGCTCATTTTCCTGATATGGCTGACTACTGCGAAGACTTGTCATACCCATTTTATGGGATCTACTGGGAGACCCTTCGCTGGCAAGGCTTGCTAGATCAAAGGGACTCAAGTCGTCGGTCGATATGCTACTAGAAATCTGTTGTTGACTTGTGACATGTGGGATGGATGATGCATCGATTATGCTAGAGTTCAAAGAGTTGTTGCCAAATCCATTTTGCCAGATCCCTAAGTCACCAATCTCCACAATGCGGTTACGATTGCCATCGGCGGACAGGTCGGTGGTTGAATTGAGCGATCGCTGCCACTTCAAAAAATCTCGACCGTCTACGTCACCATCGTAGTCATAGTCTCCGGGTTGCTGGGCAACGTAACGCACTCGAAAGACCCGAGCCCCTGCCTCAATGGGAGATGATGCATCGAGGTCTTTATAAAGTTCAGTAAAATAGAGTCCGTCGGGACCAGCGGCGAGACCGACAACTGTAGCGCGGCCGCTACCGGTGTAATCCACCAGTGTGGTTGGACCTTGGATCAAAACTGCATTGGTATCAACATTGAATTCTACTATTCGCTTGCCCCTCGACTGTGGACCCAATGCATAAGTCGGCCCCGATTCGCTGACAAATGCTCGATCCCTCATCGACAAGGGAAACTGGCTCCCCCCGAAGGTCTCGTTTTGGACAAAAGTAATGTTCACAGGTGCATGCGCAGGAAACCAGGTATAGATTGCTTTAATGGACATGGATGCATCGGTGCCGTTCCAGCCATAACTTTGGCCGCGAATTATCCTGGCAAAGCGGTCGGTGCTCGGTCCATTTTCGACTTCATAATGCTCACCGTCTGCAGCACGCCAAGCGCCTCCAAAAGGGTTGCGAAGTCCATAGGCATAGACATAATCTCGAGCATTGATCCCATTGCCAGCGTTGTAAAAAGGATTGTCAGTAGGTGCCGACCCATCGAGATTCATCCGTAGAATCTTGCCACGATATGAATCGAGGTTTAGGGCAGTACTTGCATCGAAACCATCTCCGTTGTGCACATACAGTAAGCCATCATCAGGCCCAATTGTCAAATTCGAGATTTGATGAGACTGTCCTTGAGTTTCTCCGACCATGTCACGGATGACGGTACTGCTTGCAGCAGTGCGCCCCCCATCGTTGCTCGTGAATCGCACCACTTGAGGGTGATGTGCTCCGTTAGGATTGGCGGGATTGGTAGCAGTGACACGAGTGACAAACACATCGCCGGTCAAAGGATCGACTACAATGCCTGTTAAACCTTGTTCCCCAGACCCAGGGAAGGAACCTGTAGGATTAAAATTCAAAAGATTGGTCGCATAGTCGCTTACGGTGAAGTTGCGTGAAACAACCTTGATTGTTCCATACAGTTCCGTAACGTAGAAATAAGGGTCCGTGGGATCGGGGCCTGGGTTTGGCACAAACGCGATGTTGGTGGGTAGTTGGAAACCTCCTGCGATCGCTTCCACCACAAAGCCAGGATGCATTGCTGTGAACGGAACGCTGACAGCGATTTCACTAGGACGTGCGAGATTCGAGAAGTCGGGTTCGGATTGGCCCGCTGTGCCATAATATGTGGAGCCATCACTGGAGACCCAGAGGTCGAGTCGTTCGTTGACTCCCAAATTTATGGCCGGTAAGAAGATTGTGTGTGGTCCCCCATTCCCTTCACTGAATGCAAGATTGGAGCTATCAACTGAGAGGCCATTGGAACCCGCCATGATCACGACACGGACATTTACGTGCTGACTCAATGGAGCAGGATTCGTAATGGTATTACTGACACCGTTGTTCCCTGCAATTCTCAAGAGAAGCGCGCCCGCTGCAGATTCAATCCGCAATTCTGACTGGTTGGGAATAGCACTAGGGAGTATCACGTCGGCCGGGGAATCGGAATCCAGCCATGTAGGAACAGGAACTTCAGCTACGTCCGCCAACTCGAGAGGAAAGGTCGTCGATGCAGAGCCGGTTTGGAAAGATTTCACCGCATAGCCGCTCACAGAGCCTGCATCGTCCCGGAACCGCACTCGAACTTCGTAATGCGAATTAGGGCTTAGTTCGGTCTCTCCTGCAAGAGAATTGATAAAAACACCATCACCTAAATGAGTATGTAGTCGCTCGACTCCTTGAATACCGAGCGTTTGCCAGACAATTTGCGGCGTACCGTCGGTACTCCAAATTTCCCAGTCCGTGGATTTATGGAGGTCGCCATCTACGTCAAAAAAACTGACTGCTTCGAGGTGAACGTCCGTAGGATTGACGACTTGTCCTTCAATTTCAGGCTCAGTTATCGTCGGTGTCGCAGGAGAATTATTGGGTCCGTTGGGTAGCCCAACGATGTGGACATAATTGATGCGAGTTGCCTTTTCGATTGCAGATCCCTGGTCCAATGTAAGTCGGCCATCGGTGACTGTGATCTGCTGGCTTTGCTCGCGAAAGTCATTCGTTGCTAAAGCCAAATTGCTCCAGTAATTCACGCCCTCCACATTGAGTGTGTGCGAGCTAGCGAATTCAGGGTCCCCAATCGATACTGTGACTTCATAGGTTCCATTAGGTAGACCAAACTCCCATTTTTGATTTTGATGAAAATGAATCAGGGTATCGAGGCGCTGGTCGGGATTGATACCACGATCGCGTGAGACGTCGGTATGATCACTGGACCAGCCGTAGAATAGGCCTCCTCCCTGATTACCGTAAACGGCCCCCACGTCACGCATGTAACGGGTAGGTGTGGGAACTTCATCAAACTGAAAGTTGATAAGATAGGTATCTCCAGCCAACAAACAACGGGGCTCGAGAAACTCCATCTGCAAGCGACGGTAGAAGTCTTCCCTTGAGCGACTCATTGTCGGCTATTCTGTATCTCTGTGCGAGAAGAAAAAAAACCCAAGTGGGCGAGTACCAAGAGAACCAATGAAGTCGGTTCCGGAACCGCCGCGGAGGCAGCCACTAGCGGAGTGCCAAACTGAGCGTTCCAGACAGTCAGATCAGCAGGCCCCACAGTTCCATCATAGTCGAAATCTCCGTCTGCAACCGTTGGCGATCCGCTTTGCCCGAAGCCTTTTTGCCAAGACAAGAAGTCAGCACCATCCACATCTCCGTCGCCGTCGGCATCGGCATTGGGTGTGAGGCTTAAATTCACGAAGCTCACGTCGTCGATATGAACTGCCCCTCCCTGATTATTTGGTTGAGTAAACACGAACGAAAGCCGCGCTTCAACTGCTTGAGCAGGTACGGTATCCGTGAGCACATGTTGCAGCCAGGCGTTGTTCGAAGTAGAGCCATCGGCAATGGTGATCGATTTCGATCCAAGATAGTCGCTGCTCCCATATTTTCCATCTACCATCTTGTAATAATCAAATACCATAGCAACTTGGTTCTGAGTCCCGAATATGCTATCGGCAGAACGAATGTAGGCACTTGCCGAAGCAGAAATCGAATCACCAGGTGAGACAGAGATTCCTTGGCTTGCCCCTGAAAAATTCTGTTGGCCGTTGAATTGGCCAAACAGTTTCAAGGCTGCAATTCCCTCCTCGACAGCTTCATTGTGTATCTGGACGTTCGGGTTCGGTGGCGTATTGCCAAAGGTACTCCAGCCCGCTAGCGATCCACCATTGTCTTCGAATCCGCCGTTCTGGAAAAAAATTGTAGATGGTATTTGACTCTTTTCATAAACCCGTACGTAGTCGACCAGCATCTGTTGCGGCCAAACACTCGACCCGTCGGGTTGAGCACCTCCCAAGAAATCGCCACCAACGGCAACGTTCAGATTGACTTCCATCGGAGCTTGATTGCTGATGTAACCACCGACATCCTGATCATATAAGGTATAGTAGTTTACTTCATCCACAAAGAAGCGAATCTTGGAACTGTCCCACTCCACGGCGTAAGTATGAAACTCTTCATGGTAATTATCCAGTTGACCAAGTTTCGAAGTCATCTGCTCGTTAAATTGGAATTGATTGTTGGGCCAAGGGGGGCCGTAGTGAAAAGCACTACTCGTAAGATTCGGCTGGTTGCCGCGATTCTCCATGATGTCGATCTCACCCTGCGTAGGCCAAGTGTACATGTTGGTATCAGGCAATAACCAGATGGCTGGCCATGTGCCTTGTGTGCCAGGCAACTTGGCTCGAATTTCCCAGCGACCATACTGGTTGGCTATCCTGCTTTCGACTTTTCCCGACGTGTAATCCTTTCCGCCATTGTTGGCATGGTCGGCTGTAAGCACTAGATTGCCCCCGGAGACAGTTGCTCTCTCAGGGCGATAGGCTTGCTGCTCATTATTGTGTGGGGTGTTCCAGAAAATAGGGTCCCACTTTGTGGTGTCGAGTGAAGTACCCTCGAATTCGTCACTCCAAACAAGGTCCCAACCGGGAGGCGCGGCGTGGATAATTGCCGAGCTTGCTGCCACAAGAAAGATTGCTAACAGTTGGTAAACGAGGGACTTTTTAGTCAAAGCACGGCTGGAGAAATTCATGACAAATCGTTTGGTGTTTGGCTCTTCTTGCTTATGGCCAAAAGAGAAAACTTGAAAACGTAATCTTCTCTTTAAGTGCCGGCGTTCAGACCTTCTGAAGAAAGCTCGATGTTGATAGTGTTACTTCCCCGATCAACATTGAATTGAAGGCCAGACGTTGAATCAATTGCATATTTACGTGGTGTGATATACGGGCCAGGCATGGGAGGGCCACCCTGGGGTGGGACGATACCCGGTTCACGCGAGACTACAGTTACCTTGTATTCGCCGGTTTCGAGTCCTGCATCTCGATTCGTGCTGAGTGAGTAACTCCCGTCACTCTGAATTTTTCCCGCAGCTCTCATTCCCCCATTCACTGGAGCAAAGCCCACCATTCCCTTGTCGAGTGGCTTACCATCTAAAGTGACAATTCCGGAAACACTAGCAGGTTTGCCGCCGCAACCAGCTAACCAGAATAGCGACATAACGATCCACAGCCCGAGGTAACCATGCCCGAAATTAGTTGTTTTCGTTCTGAAAATACTTTTCATGGTAAGAGATTCTCCCATAAGTCAGCCTAAAAAAGCCGGAATACCATATTCCATTTAGAAAAGAAGCCGGTATTCATTATGAGATACTTTTACTAATTGTCGAGACTTGTTGTCTCCCCACCATCTTTGGTAGACAAAGCCCGATAAATAGTATGATTGATTCCTTCATTGAGGAAATGGACCGAGGCGTCTGCCAGGGCAAAATGGACACCTCCAGGGTGTAAACTTCTAAAACCACGTACGTCATACCAGTTGGTACGAATGTCAGATAAATCGCCAGGTTGGAAATAGTTCAACTGCATATTGCAAGCGGCCCAATCGCCATCGGAGAAGTAAGCCATTGCGTGTAAGTCCTGATCTGCAACAGCTTCGCCGATCATTAGGGTATTGCTTAATCCGTCGCTAATGCGTTTGAATGGAATTGGATCGTAATAGCTCATCTTCCAAAACAACCCATTGCAACCAAGCGTTTCAAAACAATCAGGAAGACTTCCCCACTGGTCATTGCTCCACAATCCACCTGCACCAAAGACATGGCCTAGTGCCGTGTCGCCCGCGACTCCCTTATAACTGGTTACCGCGGTCAAAGCGGGTTCCCAATGAAAGTTGCCCTCACGAGGCTTTGCCGAGGCGTCCGAGGGACAAGTCAACACAGGTAATTGCCGCTCCATGAATTGACGGAGTTCCGGCCGACCCATACCACGGCCATTCGTAGCAGTGACGACAAATCGATTGTCAGAATTGGAAGGATCAAAGCCAGGTTTCATGCCGTCATACATCGCTTGTTGTTCAAGTTGTGGAAGGACATCGACAATCCATCCCTTACCGTTCGTATTCCTGCCGGTTACGTACTGGGAAGGAGCGGCAGGAATATCCCCACTCGATTCGCGAAAAATCTCTCTACCGAAGGCAGTGTTGTAGTTGATGCCAAACGGCAGATGTTTCTTGCTGTCATGAAAATTGTGAACTGCTAAAGCAACATTTTTCAAGTTGTTCGCACATGTCATGCGCCGTGCTGCTTCGCGGGCCGCCTGAACGGCAGGCAGTAGTAAAGCCACCAATACTCCAATAATGGCAATGACAACCAAGAGTTCTACCAGGGTAAAACCAATTGGGTACTTAGAAGAACGTCGCAAAGCATTCATTGATTTGGTCCTTACTGTCCTGCGATCCCAGGTGCAATGATCATCCTGTGATCTAAGTTGTAACGGATTAAAGTAGAGGCTAGCTGCCCCGGCGACGAATCGAGTCCTATCTATAAAGAGAGACTGAGGAATGCCACCGAGGGTGGGGGTGACATCCCCAGTCGCCCAAAGATGACTAACGACGCAGCCGCGTAGCCCCTCCAAGGCAAAGCATGCTAGCCAGGATCAGGATTACTGAAGATGGCTCAGGCACAGCACCGATGGCGACCAAAGGTCCTGTGTTATAGTTGTTTTGCCAGATCGCGAGATCGTCACCATCAACGTCTCCATCGAAGTCCGCATCTCCTTCGAAATTCTGTGTCCCAATGCCGAAACCACGTTGCCAAGCTAAGAAATCAGCACCATCAACATCGCCATCGTCATCGAAATCTGCCTTTTCACTAACTTCACTTAAGGCAGGATCGGGGTTTGTGTTCGGAGTGACTGCAGCCATGTTCGGGAAGACCTCAACCAAGGCGTTATCAAGCCATAGGCTTCCCGAGGAACCTCCCCCTGCGAATTCTCCAAAAAACATAACGCTACGGACCTCTTCAATGTCGGCGACTTTGTAGACGTCGTCAGCGATGCCAAACCAATCCGAATCATTCACTTCGTACAGAACTTCGATTAAAGTCCAAGCCGTAGTTGAGATCTGTCGAGTACGACCTTCTGAAAAGGCAAGCGGATCGATAACGGAATTGTTTTTATCGAGGTCAATCCAGATACCCTGCCCCAAATGCTGATCGGTATCAACAACCTTGTCAGCAAAAAAAGGCTGAGCACCCCCATTTGTGTCAGCGAAAGTGCTGAGGGCTTCCTTCCAGAACTCAAACTTGAAGACAGGCTCAATCTGGGGAGCACCCACGAATGGATTGTTGGGATCTTCGCGAACCCACACGGAGTAACGCAAAACATTGCCATTGTTAAGACCTACTCTTGGGTTGGGAGAGCCGGTAACAGGATTTGGGGGGGTCGGATTGGCCGGAGGAATTACGTTGCCGATGGTTGCCCAGACTGGATCAGGGGGAGTGGCGTTATTAACGTCGGGATTAGCAACATTGTTAGAACCAGGCATTCCCGCTGTATCATCGAAAGTTACTGTGTAGCCATTCTCGCCGTTGGAGAGTGGAATAGAGAGGCCAGCCCCACCGTTCGTGCCAAACTTCGTCTGGACAAGGATGTCATTGCCCATGAACGAAGCTCCATCATCTTGCCCAAATCCCGCATCAAAGGCAAAGGCGTCGCTCAGCCCAAAACCTAATCCGTCGGCGTTGATATCGGTATCCAGTATCGTGGCATTGGCTGCAAGTACTGCCGATGGCGTCAGGACGAGCATGCACCCGATCATTAGAAATTGCGTAATCTTTTGATACTTCTTTTGAGGCGTTAATAACATGATTATCTTTCCCTTACTACAAGTCCCCTGAAGAGTTTAGTCGGAGGATCTTAGTTCACCTTTAGACTTTATATAAGTGATTTTAGTAAATTCTCTATTCACGTGATTTGTTGGCAACAACAGCTGTCATGAACAGCAGTGTTTGCCCGCCCCTTTGGACGGGCAAACACTCGATCTTTAAGCCAAAAAACTAAATGCGACGTCGCATCCCAACCAACGCCAAGCTGGCCAGACCCAGCAGTGCGAAGGAAGCTGGTTCGGGTACGACGTTAAAGTTAACATCGTCGACAAAAACCTGCTGGCTTACCCCAGCACCAAAGCTCTGAATTGCATAAACAACCCGGGCAGTATCAGCACCAGCGGGGATTGTAGCGCTGAGGACAAACTCCTCATAGGTGCTTCCTACTGTCGGTGTGAGGTTAGGCGTTCTTGAAACCTCGACATTATTAACAGAATCTCGCCATTCGATGCGAATCTCAGAACCCCCGGCCACACCAAGCGACTTGTGCCACCCACTGAACCAAGCCATGTTGCCAGCTAAGCTCGAGCTAAACGTCGCATCCTGAAATGCACCTGCAAACCCATTTACATCACCCAAGTTTAGTTCCATAGCCTGAGGGCCCGTTAAAGGCATCGTCGTGGTAAATTCTGCAGTGCTTGGCGGGGTAGTACCGCCGGTGTTGCTAAAGCCTTCCCAAAAACCAACAAATGGGGCGCCGTCATAAGTCAATGTGCCTTCAAAACTAGGATCAGCCAATCGATTAGGATTAGCCAGATGGGCCGCCATCGCTGACGAACCACACAATGCAACAACCGCCAAGGCTGCTGCCACCAAACTACAATTCAAACGCTTCATGAGCTGAACCCTCCAAAGAGCAGGAACGAAAAAGGACCCCATTGCTGGAGTTACAAACAGACAAAACAGAAAGCCAAAATGAGCAACAAGTGGCATTTCTTCCCTAGCTTCTATTCTATGCGACGCGTCTAAATCGATACGCCGAATAGAATGCTGCCTGCGAGAATCTAGGGGGAAATTATCTTGTAACTGTTTCAGGTACAGTTTCAGTATAATCGTTACAACTACCCTGTCAAGCAAAATCGGCTAATATTTTCCGGATTCTTTGGAAGGGTGGTTTTTCGTGCTTTTCAAGCCGAATCCAGTCTAATCCTGGTACCGTCAGGGAGCACTCGAGTTAACTCATTTGGAACTCGCCCAGTGGTCCCGTTGATTTCAAACCAGCTCGTGGCGATCCGATTATCAAGGCGTTGGCTCATTCCCGCCTCTACCATCTTTGCGAGCTGCATAAAGGCTTCGGCGCCGAGTTGTCTTGCGTCTTGGCAGACAGAAGTCATTTTGGGATACACAAAGTCACGCATGTCTCGATCATCAAAGCCAACGACAGACAATTCGCGAGGGATGTCGAGTCGCATGCTGTGCGCTTCGTTCAGCAAACCAACGGCAACCGAAGGGTCCGTTATATACACCGCTGTAGGAGGATCAGGTACTGTCATCAAGCTGCGCAACAGTTGTGCCCCATCGGGCCTGTGGGCGGGAATGCGAAAAATAAGGCTATTTTCCAGTGGTATTCCGCTATTTTCTAACACCTCCACGTAAGCGCGATAGCGGTCAACGTGGTCCCCATCGTCGAACTCATTGGAGGCAAAGGCTATCCTGCGATGTCCCAGCGAAAGTAGGTGTTCGATCGCCCGTTTGCTAGTTGAAAACGAGTCAGCGTAGACGAAATTTAGTTTTGGATGGTCAAAGTGGTCCCCCACGACAATTGCGGGAAAGTTTTCCTCGGCAATCTGGCAGCATACAGATCGTCCTTCTACCGTTGATCTCAGAATAACTCCCCGAATGCCTTTGCGCAAAAAATACTGGGTGTATGTCTCGTCGGCTGCTCTATCCCGGGTCGGGTCCAGAATGACTAAATCAAGGTCTACGCCCGTCATGGCCTGACCCATTCCCTCGACGAGTGCCATGTCGTACGTGGAACCCAAGGCAAAGGGGCCGGTGTAAATAAGCCCTAAAAAAGAAGTGCTACGGCGAGAAACGTTGGGGACGTAGCCACAGCGATTTACGGCTTCCAGGACCTTGGATCGAACCTCCTGGGTTACCGAAGAACTGTTGTTAATTACCCGAGAAACGGTCGCAATAGAGACATTTGCATGCTCAGCAACTTGTCGAATGGTAGGCACTGTAGTAGTATCCTGTAACGATTCAGAAACTGTTTCCTTGTGCTTTTCATCATAATCCACTCAACGAGCTTGTCAAACCAACTTTTTTAAAGAACCCATTCCGACGTGACTATTTCTCCATATGTTCTCCATATGACTTACACCAGTCTAATCTGGTGGACAAATTTGAGGTAACTCGTGCGACACTCAGAACATCATCAGACACGCCCTGAGGATCGGATTTCACTCGCTCAGAAATCCGCTTATGCAGTAGGTATGTTGGTCAATAATCTGCAGGCGGCTGCGCTGCCGGCGATGGTCGTTATCCTCAATCTGGGTCTCGGCATGAGCCCCGTGCTTGTTGGCATCATTGGATTTGCCCCGCGAATTTTTGATGCAATTTCAGATCCAATGATGGGGTACATCTCAGACAACACGATGACACGTTGGGGGCGGCGACGCCCTTACATTTTCGGGGGCGCTCTACTTGCTGGAATTGTTTTTGCTGCGATGTGGCAGCTTCCCCCTGGACACTCTGAAAGTTTCTATTTTTGGACTTTCCTAATCGCTTCGATTTTTTATTTCCTGGCGTATACCATCTACGCTACTCCCTTTGTTGCCTTCGGCTTTGAAATGACTCCCGACTATCACGAGCGGACCAGATTACAGGCCTTTGCCAATACAGTGGGCCAGCTCGCCTGGTTGGGGGTGCCCTGGTTCTATGCGATCATGGCAAGCAGTTTGTTTGACGACACAGTGCATGGTGCACGAGTGTTGGCATTGTGGGTAGGCGGTGCGATCTGCGTGCTGGGCGTCTTTCCTGCTCTGTTCTGTCGAGAGAGACTTGTTTCGCTCCCGGGTGATGTGCCAGCCACTGAAGCTGGAGCAGAGAGAGGATTTTTGGATCATTCCAAAGACTTCTTCATGGGAATCTTCACGGCATTGAGTTGTCGTCCATTTGCAAAGTTATGTTCGGCAACTTTTCTGGTGTTCAATGGCTATCAGTTGGGAGCGTCGTTCTCCTTGTATGTAATCATTTATTACGTTTTCTCAGGAGATAATGAGCAAGCGGGAAATCTTTTTGGATGGTTTGGTACTCTTACCGCCGTCAGCACACTGGGCGTGATCCCGCTGACAGCTTGGATCTCGACCAAGATCGGGAAACGCGAAACATTTTTGTTGACTATCTCACTTTCGCTAGTTGGTTACGCTTTGAAGTGGGTCGGCTACAATCCCGAACATCCCTATTGGCTACTGGCATCGTGTCCCTTCGTGGCCTTTGGTACGGGTTCGCTATTTACTTTGATGGGTTCGATGGTTGCCGATGTTTGCGACTACGACGAACTCGAAAGTCACCAACGTCGTGAAGGCGTTTTTGGAGCGATTTACTGGTGGATGGTAAAGGTTGGAATGGCGCTAGCAGGCCTTTTGACTGGAGTCATGTTGGAAGCTTCTGGCTTTCACGTCGAACTCGAATCTGCTCAATCCGATCGCACCTTGATGCTCTTAAGAGTATTTGATGTTGGCGTACCCCTCGTAAGTTCTGCCATCGCGATTTGGATTATCGCGACATACGAGATAACGGAAACCACGGCATACGAAATTCGCGCAGAGCTTGAACGCCGGCGAGGAAAGCCGGAAGACGTCGAGGTAGGCCGGGGGGAATGAATTAATCCAAAACTTATCCCGATACTTGATAGAGTCCCCTCCGTGCCTTAAAGATTTGAGGAGCAACCAAGTGCGCATAAGATTCTTAGTACTTGTAGCTATAGGGAGTCTGATGATTGCATTCCCAGTTAAAGGTGCCAACGCTTTACTCAGCACTTCGAAGATCCTAGTAACATCTGAAGCGGGCGACAGACTTGCCGAGAAGGAGAACGTCCCGTTTCAGGTTGGCCGGGCCAGCGGGACCGTTATCCAGGTAAATCCCGACCGAGTTAGACAGTGCATTGATGGGATCGGGACGTCGTTTACCGAGTCTTCAGCCTATGTCCTTGCCCACTTGGAACCATCGAAACGCTATGAGGTGATGCAGAATATCTTCGGATCTCAAGGCGCCAATTTCACCCTTTGCCGGACTCACATTGGCTCCTGTGACTTCACCCTGGAAGGCCGCTATTCCTATGCCGAAGTTCCCGGAGACACAACCCTGGAACACTTCTCGATCGCGCCCGACAAACACGGTTTCGATCCTGCTGAGCATCCCGGGATTAAGGATCCAGCTTATGATTTGCTTCCCATGATCAAGGAAGCGTTGGCAGTCAAGGCAGAACAGCCAGATTCGGAACTGCGTATAATCGCCTCAGCCTGGACCGCCCCTCCTTGGATGAAAGATCTCGAGGACTGGTACGTTCCCGGCTCTCCAGAAAATAACTGGCAAGGGACTGGCGGCCGGTTGAAACCTCATCACCAAGCTACTTATGCCGACTATCTGATCAAGTACCTTGAGGCCTACTCCTCCGAAGGTGTTCAACTCTGGGGTATGACGCCCGTGAACGAGCCTCACGGCAATAACGGCCAGTGGGAGAGCATGCATTTCAGCCCAAGATCTCAGAACGAGTTCTTAAAGCGACACCTGGGGCCAGCGTTGAAGAGTAGTCGCCATGGCGAGACCCGTCTGCTGGTCTACGACCAAAACCGGGACGGCTTGGAACAGTGGGCCGATGTGATCCTTGCGGATAGTGAGACCGCTCCACAAATTTATGGCATCGCCGTTCACTGGTATGGAAGCACCTTCAAGGTTTTTGAAGACGTGTTCGATCGCATTCAAGACAAGTACCCCCAATTCAAAATCCTGCACACCGAGGGCTGCATCGACGATCTAGGGAAAAAAGCCCCTGCAGGGATTAGGGATCCTGTGCTCTTTAAAGAATCTAACTGGTTCAATAACGACGACTTCTGGTGGAACCACAACGCCACAGACTGGGCATATACAGCTACTTGGGCTGGCGAAAGCGTTGCCGACCACCCCGTCTACACTCCGGTTCACCGTTATGCCCGGAACATTATTGTCAGCCTGGATCACTGGGTTACTGGTTGGGTCGACTGGAATATCGTCTTGGACGCTCAGGGTGGTCCCAACCACGTGGGAAACTTCTGCGGCGCCCCAATCATGATCGACACCAGCGAGGGTATGATCTACTACACCCCCGTCTACTATGTCCTGGCACAATTCAGCCGAACTATTCGGCCGGGCGACAAGGTCGTTGAAACTCAAAAGTCCTTGACCGATCTGGGTGCCGATGATCTGCACGCCTGTGCTACAGTCAACGCAGATCAACTCCTGAGTGTTCAGCTTTTGAATACCACTAAGAAGCCCATCACAGCCAGCTTGCAGATCGGAGACCGGTTCGCCAAGATCAAGGTTCCTGCGAACGCAGTTCAGACGGTGAGGATCCAACTCTAATATGCCAGTAGGCGGTCACGCTCACCTTTTGATATCAGTTCACTTGTAGCGGACGAGTTGCTTTCGTTTTTACTGTGCGATACAGACTGCCCTTTCTTAGCAATACGCATCTAATGAATCTACGTGCAAGAGCACCTGGAAATAGAATACCAATCACGGCTTCTTCATTTATGCACGAATTACTTGTTTCTCGGGCAGAAGCACGTCGAGCCTGGTAATTTCGTTTGTTCGCTCGAAGAGCTTCCTGCTCAATTCGGCATCCAGAAATTCTTGCCGAAGGGATTTCGTCTGGCCATTAGCAAAATGAACTTCAATCGAGAACTTTGTATCAACTAGCTGATACAAAACCGGAACCTGACAGACCGTGAAAACCAACCCGCGAGATGGAATCTCAATCGAGCGGGCTTCGCCTGCGAGATTGAAGTAGCAAAACTTGCTGGCGCTCTCCGAGAATTCACGTCGACGAATCAGAACCGGCTCAAAATGGAGCCGACCGTCAATGATTCTGATGCCCAATTCTCCCTGTCTGGAAAGTACCTCTTCTTTCACTTGGCCTGTCATGCCAGGTTGCTGGGCTCCACTATGCTTTGGAGTATGAGAATAGGGATCGGTGGGGAATGCACCATATTGGCTTGGCGTTTTGTCAGAACTCAGACCTGCTCGCACCAGATAGTAAACATCTGCCAAGGCATCGATAACAGATTTCGATGCTTGTCCAGCAATGGCTTGATAAACGTTTTCCTGAATAGCCAGCAAAAGTTTTGAAACCATGTGCCAATAAATACATCCTAATCCCTCATAGCCATACATAGTTCCCGACCTACCAGTATAGGTCTTGTGAGAAAACACTTCTTCAAAGAGCTCAAGCACATCCAGGCGGTCTCGAACGACCAGATCCGCCCACCGAGGATCACGTGCGAGTCCATCAAGTCGCTCGATTAGATCGGCTTGCCGCTGAATGTAGGCAGCAAAGTGAAACTCGCCAAAGTCATCTCGGACAATAATTGATCGATCTTGTGCTTCAACCATTTCGTGCAATAGGGGTATCGTAGTCGCTCGCTGGGCAGAAATCTTGTTCCTATGCAGGAAACCATCCAGAAGTCGATCCGGGTAGAGCAGAAAACTACTTTGATCCGGACGGAACAACTTGCTGTCGAACATCGCATCGATCAGTTCAACAGCTTGAGCGGCATCGAGTAACCCGCTACTCAATGCAGCCACCTGTCCTTCAAGCATTTCATAGAGATGTCTCACCTCAGCGTTATGGTCGCCCGCCCGCATTTCGAGGAGATTATAGGAATGATACAAGCAATCGGTCCGTCGATTCGCTCGTATCGAATGATCCAAATATTCGATGGACAGTCGGAAGAATTCTGCAAGTTCGGTGCTTCCGATAGTATGTTTACCTGAAAACCCATTGTCGTAAACCTTGAGACGGTAATCAGAAAATGCCTGACCTGCCTTTTGAAGGATGTGCCCGCGCGCGTCCTCGGCAATCACAGGTTCATGGAGCAAATGGTGGTTATCCTGAAGTAGTTGTCGAATATTACGAAACCACTGTTCGACTTCAATCGAAATAGGAAGTCGCCGTTCACCGATTTCTCGAATCAACCCGATGAGCAAGTTCAAGTGGCGGCGCAGCTGGCAGACAGTCACCATCGACAAGCCATTGCCTACGAGCGCGTTATTAGCATCATTCCATTCAGGGCGTTGAGTATTCAGCCAGATCCCGCCATCGACTGCAAAATTAGACAGCTTGGTTAGTACAGGGACCAACAGTTTCTCGATCAAGTTCACATGATAAACTTCGCCTTGAGAATCAAGGACAAGTTTTCCATCGGCACCCAACTTTTCGACCTGGCGTGCGATTTCTTTTGCCGTGAATTTGTCGTAGTCAATCGTCTCACAGCTGTTGGCGACAATATCTTCGTACGATCGGATTCGATAAGGGACATTGGCATAGCAGAAGATCTGATCTTCTAGCAATCCTTTTACCTGGCCCGGGAAAAAGTTATGTAGGGCTTCCAGGAGCCTGGTTAAATAGACAATCTGGTGATCTCCCCAGTAGCCAATATTACTCCAGGGGTCCTCTGGATCAGGCGATTCCCAATCGATGCCATCACGCGAAATCCGATAAGGGTTGAAACCGTCAATGGTGGAAGCATTCACAAACTTGGCGATCATATTCGGCAGAAATACAGGAAAGCTTTGAGCGAGGGCTTCCCAATTCTGAAAGATGTCTCGCCAATTGCCTTGATAATTATAGATGCACGATCCATCTTCGTTTCGTACATGGATCTCAAAGGCATTCCATGGCCGGCTAGGATCTCCATGTCGTCTCCCAAAAGTCAGAGGCAAGTATTCCAGTGCAAGTCGCACAAGATCGGCGTTGCATTGTTCGCGGGTGAGCTTTAATAGTTCGGTAGATTCTATCTGTTCTGGCAAGGCACGAAAAAAAGCTTGCATTGCATCCGCCGTACGTTGATTTCGTGAAGCGACAAATGCTTTGAAGTCTTGGGAATCTATCGAATAATTAGCCGCAAAAACTCCACCGCGCATGTTGTTAAACATCACATTGGCGAAATGATGTGTCGTGGCAAGTTGACTCCCTGTCGATTGCAAGCCATCCGCGCTGGCGACGTTTCGCAGTAACTCCCGATGATCCTGCTCGACGGCATTCTCCAGCGTCTCTTCAAGTTGAATTTCATCGAGCAACCGTCGTCTTATTTCGGCAATCTGTTTGTGATCTCGGCCCACATCAGCCACCAGATACCAGCGGTGTGATTGGCCGGGCGCTAGCTTCACGGTGGAGAAAGTGAAATAGTTTCCACGTTGGCCCGTGCAAAGGGTCTCGGCCTCGGGTATAGCCCCTGCACAGAATGCATGCAAACCTTTCGGTGATAGAAAGACTTTTTGATTGGACAAGCCTCGACACCAGACAGTTGTCGCTCGCAAGACTTCGGCAGCCTCTGCGCGGTCGAGGATTTGAGACGTAAGGCTATAGATTCCCAAGCCGGTTGAAGCCTCGTATTCATTGTGCTTGTATGCGTCCACCAGGCAACTTGCCCGTTGGTAGGTTGAAAGAGGAACACCATAGGGAGCCAGATTCTGCAAGCCATCAACCAATTCGATCTCTATCTCTTCCGAGCCGTAGTTTTCTAGTGTTGCCGTTCGAACAAAGCCAAACTCTGTAGAAGTTCTCCAACTGGAACTGAAAATTATTCCCAAGTGTTCGTTCGCTTCCTGGAAGATGAGTTGATCGCCGGCAATGTGTTTGATCAACTTGCGTGAGCCTTGCTGATCGCGCGTCAAACTCATGTCAAAAGGCTGCCAAAAGCTGTATCGATCTGCTTGATCGCGACGATGCCGAATGAGCGTAAGCGGTCCGGTATGCGCCTGGCTGTCATGTAGCAGGTCGACCGTTCGGTAGGGAAATAAACAGACCTCGGCAGACACTCGCCCCGCCGTGAGTCCTCCCGTGGAAGAAACGTACATCCATAGGTCACCGACACTCACCAGACTCATGAGAAAGGGAGGCATTCGGTCGTAGTTTTCTATCTGGTAGAAGTCTTGTCCATCGATTTCGACAAACTTACCACTTACTGATTCCAGGTGGGTTGGAGTTGCGATTTCTGGCACAGTACAATTCCTGGGTTTGAGTAATATGATGGTGGGACTTTTCTAAGATTCTGAATGACAAGCTATTGCTTGGAACCGGTCATCGCTTTTTTGGGAGTACGATCGACTCGATACAACCCCCAATGTTTCTCGACTTCGTTGGGATGCGGCCCTCCCTTCCAGGGCTCGTCAAAGGCCTCGAAGTAGAAAGTGTAAATCTTATTGTCGCGGGCCCAGTCAGTGAACTGTTGGTAATATTGTGCTTGCTCTGCCTCCCCTGCTTTCCCTTTGATAAGTTTTGCCTGCTCACCTTGGTCGTGGACTTGAGTCGCCCAACCTGCCTCGCCAATCACCACCTTTTTATCAGGATGCATATTGCTAACTTCGTCATACCTCTTTTCGGTCCACTCCATTGCATCCGGCAGCTGCAATCCTGCCCAGAGTGCGTGGATGTGGGTGACGATAAAGTCGATTTCATCGGCGATCTGTTTGCTTTCCGGCTTGTTCCAAAAATTGAAGTCGTCTGCTGTCGTCACGGGCACGCTGGTTGCAGCACGGACTTCTCGAATATGCCGAACCAGTTCTTCGGGAGAAGTGCGGTGATCCGACCAATACACTTGCGTCTCATTGCCCACACTGACGGCAATGACTTCGTCGGGATAGGAATTGGCCAACCGGATAGCCGAGGCGATTTCCCTCTCATTCGATGCTTGTGCGAGCAGCGGATTGCCGGAACCCTCTTCAGGAACAATCCACGCTCCCACCATCACCTTCAGGGGAAGCTGTTTCTCGTGGATGATTTTCAGCACTTCCTCTGCTGTTTCTCCCGCACCATACATCCGGATCAGATTCCAATGCTGCATGAGTAGATTCAGGTCTTCCTGCAATTCCGCGCTCGTCGGCTGCAGGCCGTCGGGTGACTCTTCTTCCCGATAGGGTCCGTAGGAGATTCCTTGACCAATCCACTTGCCATCGAGCGTGGGAGAAAACTCTCGCTGGGTAAATCCAGTTCCCTCGGCTTCGTTGGTGGTCGTCTCAGCCAACAATGTGAGGGACGAGAACGACCAGATGCAGGCAACACCAACCAGTAACATGAATTTTGACAGTTGATTGACCATAGTAGGATTCCTAATGTTGGTGACAGGAGAAAACCAGGAAGATTGAGATCGAGAGTAAGAAGTGAGTAAGCGCTCTCGCTGGATCAATTGTGGTCTCATGCGGCGCGACTTACAACAGGTAACAAAGTAAAGTCATCAATTCATGAGTACATGACGTTGAGTTGAGCCGTCATGAAAATTTGTTTCAAGATGATGTTTTTGTTTTGGTGAATCACGTTTTGCTCTCAAAACAGAGGGTCCCAATTGGCGGTGCAAAACTTGCAAAGTTTTGCGCGCCCGCTACTCGCGATCACTTTGAAAATGCTGGGTACATCGCGCCTGCAGTCGCGCAGAACCTGGCGAGTTAACTTTCCCAAACGACCGGTTTGGTTTTTCTCCAGGTAGTCCGTGAACAAGCAGCGCGTAGTTCCAGCAAGAATCAGGCAAAATAGTGAGCATGAGAAAACAGAGGAAACGGAGGAAGAATGAGTTCTGAAAGTTGATGTATGACTCACCACCAACCACCAGTGGCCATATCGTTAAAGAGCGCGCAGACGTTGCGGCAGGCGCCATTATCGGAATTCGCGTGGCCAATTGCTACAAGGATTTTTGGGCCAGTGGGTCTAGCATGCCAAGAAGGAGTTCTAGAAATATGGCCGGTCGTGATTGGGGCAATCCATCGTTCTCCAATTCCTTTCATCCGCCATGCCTTCATCTTCCGTAGCCTAAAATTCTGACTACCGAATTTCAGAGATGCGAACAAGCCTTTGACTCGTAGCGAAGTCACAAGTCTTTTCACTTTAACTAATTATGCTATTTCGGTGATTTAAGAACTGCTCGTTTGAGCTTGTCGATTATTTAAAAAGAGAGAGAAGCAAACAAAGTTTGAAAATTTTTGAATCATTTCAGGTTAAACCGCTACAATGAGCTGTAGTTGCGACTAAATGCTGGGCAGGTTCTCACCCGCGTCAGCAGTTGGCGAAATGACGCTTGATGCTTCGTGAGTCCTTGCCCTGACAGCGGCTGGTTGGGTGCACTTAAGGAAACTTATGGGAGTACGAATCATGTTCAAGAGTCATTTTTCCATCTGCGTTCATTTCCACATCGGGTTGATGTGTATATTCTTATTCGCTGGGTTTGCCGATGTAGGAACCACGCTGGCCAGCAGCGGTATCAGCTTTACCGGGATGGAACTTACGGTGATCGGCGATGTTGGCGGAGTAGGGGGGCCGCATACGTTTCGGTCCGACTTCGCCACAGAGAATCCGCTCACAAGTCCGACGATTGTCACGAACCCTGATGCGCAAGGGGTGCTACCCAGTGGCAAGGCATTTCTCGGCTATGCGCTCGATCGTTTGACCCTTACTGATGGTACCAACCCGGGCGACACATCGGATCCTTATGAAAACGAAGTTGCTCCCGCCGATCCCTCAAATGGCGTTGCCGGCGTATCGGGAATGTTGGTCGCATTCGGTGAGAATCGCGTTGCCGACACGTCCGTCACTGCGGGCGATGCGCTCAATGATGCTAGTCGTGCGTTTATCAAGAAGCTCAACTATTCGTTCGAGCCACTCGTTCCCGGCAAAGTCGTCGAAGTTCGCCTTGAGGGGGGAAACGGAATCGTTGCCACAGTATCCCTGTCGACATTTGGCCCTCCCGAAGCGGTAGTAGCTGATTTTACTTTATTGAGACAGTTTTCCCCGGGCGGTTCTTTCATAGGAAGATCCCACTTTCTCGATACGGCCGATCTTCTTGCCTACCAGAGAGGCATGATTGTGCTCAGCAAAGATAGGGGATTGAGTGGTGATACGAATTCATTCATCTCGGCGGAATTAATTACCGACGACGCTAGTCAGAGCATCAATTTAGGTCCACTATCGAATACATTCATCGCGGGATCGATGAAGGACCCGTTCCTTGCCGGAGCTCCTATAATTCCGGAGCCTATCGCACTTTCCTTACTCGCGTTGGCATTTCTCGGCTTCCCTTCCTCGGTGCGAAATCACATCTGAACGAGATAACCGCTGGAAGGGGAGAAGAGTCCTCGGTGGCCGAGATGTGTCGGCGAAGAGACCAAACTTTATCAGTACCGGAGGAGGGACTTGAACCCTCACGACCTTGCGGTCACTGGATTTTGAATCGCCGCTAGTTGCTCCTCGCTTCGCACTGCCCAACCCCTCTTTTTGCGGAGTTTCGGCAAGATTTCTCGGGTTTTTCTAGGGCAAAATGCTCTCTACTCGCTGCGGACGCAATGCCGCTGCAATGCGCTTGAAATGTGCCTCGGTGTGCCACAAATGTGCCACCGAATCCAACTGTCCAGTTCCCTGAGGCAAAGCACCAAAGAAGGTGCGTTTTGTAGTTGGAGGCACCAAGGCGATGGCAACACTCAAACTCGATCCACGAAACGGCATGTGGCTCGTTCGTTTTCGATTCGATGGTCAGCAATTTCAGAGATCGTGTCGCACCAGCCGAAAGGCTGTGGCCGTCCGCGTGCTGGCGACAGTAGAAGATACCATAGAGCTACTCAACACTGGGAGGCTCGCAGCTCCAGAGTGCGAGGATCTTGGAAAATGGATTCTCTCCGGGGGCAAAAGCAACGGCAGCAGAAAAGCTCAAAGAGCTCCTGCATCGAGGTTCGGAGCTGTGTGCGATGCGTATTTTGCAGACCAAAAGCAAAAGGCACCGGCAACACTTCACCAGGAAACCACCCATATCGGGCACCTAAAGCGTCTCCTCAAGACTCATACGCCCCTCCCCGCCATAACGCTGCAGCTGCTCAAACGCTACTCAGAAAAAAGGAGCAAAGAGAAGTTTCGGGCAAAGCATGTAAGCTCTAAGACGATTCGAAAAGAGCTCACCACGTTTCGCCAGATCTGGATCTGGGCTCAGAGAAACGGTCGCGTCGAGCGGACTTGTCCCCTACTTGGCCCCGATGGGCGTTGGGAAGTGCACTTAGAGAAGCCCAAGCAAGCACTCAAGTTTCAGACTTGGTCGCAAATTGAGCGTCGCATCACCCGTGGTGGTCTCACAGAGGCTGAAATTTGTGAGCTCTGGCGCTCGCTGTTTCTCGATGAATCTGAGGTGTCAGAGCTTCTCAAGTACGTCAAAGACAATGCAAGCCATGCATTTCAGTATGCCATGTATGTATTCGCTGCCTACACCGGGGCCCGTAGGAGTGAGATTTGTCGCTCACAAATTGACGACTTCGACTTCGAGCAAAATCAGGTGCTAATTCGCGAGCGAAAGCGAAGAAAGAACCTCTCGGGCACCGTTCGCTTTGTACCACTTCACCCTAAGCTTCGAGCGGCGATGGAGGAATGGTTAGATGTGCATCCCGGTGGGGCGTACACCATTGCAGCTCCACTTCGGCTCAAAGGCCAGAAGCCGAAGAGTGAGCCGGTTCAGCTCAAGCCGGACAGTGCGAGCGGCTACTTCAAACGGGCCTTAGGCGAGAGTAAATGGAGTGTACTTGGTGGGTTTCACGTGCTTCGACACTCTTTTGGCTCGAATCTCGCACGTTCCGGGAAAGTCTCCTCCAGCACCATTGGAAAATGGATGGGCCACTCAACAGAAGAAATGCGAGAGCTCTACCAACACCTCTTTCCGCAAGATGGAGTCGAGCAGATTAGTGTACTTCGCTAACTAAGCGAGAGCTTTGCTGGGCAAAAGTCGCGTTTAGAGGCGTGCTGGGTAACCACGACCGGAAACGGTCGTGCACTCGATTTCCCCCAAATTGAACAGGGCGGACCCGATTCGTTAGGGCGAGAAATTTGACCAGATCTGCCCACTCACCTGATGCAGTAGCGACTTAGCTACATGTTATGGAGCAGTAGTAAGGCCAGTATGCTCGTTTCCATTTTCACTCTGGTGGAAACTTAGCAAGCTCCCTCTGACGTTTAACTTGTTAACAATCAGTGAGATTTCAATGAAATTCGAAATTCCAACCATCCGTCGAATCTGCGAAAAATTCGACATAGCTACGCCCCAGCAAGCCATCGCTGCAGCACTATTGGAAATCAAAGGGGATCAGCTTTCTGCCAAACCAACCGTAGACGATATCCTAAACGCGTGGCGCGTGTGCGAAGAAGAAGTTGGCCCTGAACAGTTGGCGAACCTGCTAAAGGAGATAGTAAGGGCAGCCAATGACGCAACACTTTGCGAAATTGCCGACAACTTAGATCGTGAAGCAGCAAAGAATCTTTTAAACGAGTATGGCGAAGTGCGGCACTCTATCTTCCTTGGGATCTCAGCACCAAGAGGAATTAACATTTTATTCATTCCACATTTGTTGGACAAACTGGAGGCTCGGAAGAAGCTAAAAAGCTGGAGAAAAGTCATGCGGTCGTCGGCGCCAACTTCCTAAATCTCTTGCCTAGCGACGATTAGCAAGACAGCAATAGTCCTAAGACCTAGCCAAGAAACCAAAGTCGCACTTTGCTGAGAAGTTACCAGCTTGCTTTTACCACTCTCATTACGGCTTTGTTATTTGATCACCGCAGAACCACCCACAGCACTCTAGCAGAAAGGGAATTCTATCAACAAAATTCGTTAGCTTGGCTGATCGCACTCGTTGCGTCTGCCTCCCAAATTCATTGCGTCCTGGACTGAAGCACTTGCACCAGTCGAGGAGTGGCAACTTGCTGCAGCTCACACTCCTTTAGTTTGTTGAGTTGCAGCTTCTTAGGGAGAAGATGCAATGAGAAAAGAGCAACAACAACGTAGAACTCGGCTTAGAACACTAAAATCGGGCGATCCGAAGACAGCTTTCCATACGTGTTCTGCGTCTGAAATACTCGCTCTATACGGTCTGCCAAAGGGACTGCTAAGTACGTCAAAGAAAAGCGAGAAGTGTGGCAAGGTTGGAGTCCTCAATCGAGTACTTTACCTAACTCCGGGTGTTTTTTGCCCGGCTGCTACACCGGGCTGCCTAAAGGGGTGTCTTGGCCACACAAGTGGCTTAATGCAACTTCCAAGCAGCACAATAGCCAGAGATCGCAGGACAGCATTGTACTTGGAAAGTAATGACCTTTTCATGCAAATGCTTAGGGTCGAGATCGAACATCTTCGTGAGAACGCAAGGCGACTTAAGCTAACTCCAGCTGTTCGCCTTAACGGAACAAGCGATATCCCTTGGGAGATTCTTCACCCAAGGGTGTTCGATCAGTTTCCAGATGTGCAGTTTTTCGACTACACCAAGCTCCACAAAAGGGTGAGACAATTCCTTTCTGGAAGTCTCGGTAGCCGAAAATGGCCTGCGAACTATCACCTAACCTACTCAGCCGATGGAAGCGACAGAGAGACTTCAAGAGAAGTTCTCTCTGCTGGTGGCAATGTCGCCACTGTCTTTCACCCTGTGATTCCCACAAAGTGGTGGAACACTTGCGTTATTGACGGTGATGAGCACGATGCACGCTTCCTCGACCAAAAAGGCGTGATAGTCGGACTACGTGCCAAGGGTATTGCAAAAGTGGATACTTCAGGCTTTGTCGTACGACCATGTCCAGTTTGCGAGGTCGATGCTCCTGAAATGGAGATTGAAGCCAGAGACAGTGGAACGCACCGCACTCTGCGGCAGTATTGCCGCCGCTGCGCAACGTTTCACGAAGCACGCTGGATGCTACCGCAAGCAACTCAGCAGATCGCAAAAGCAGCTTAGTTAACGACCATGGGCCTGCCGCACAGTTTGTGCGGCGGGTCCTCTTTTTTCAGGTCGATAGTCTTCCCCACCCTTTATCCGCTAAGCCCTAGTTGCTGTTCCAAATACTACTTTATCTTGTCGCCACTCAATTTTCTCAGATGCGATCTTAGTTGACTTAGTCGCCTCATCCCGTTGCATTTCTAGGGTTATGAGGCTCTGCTCTGCACTAGTGGGGCCAAGTTCCACTCGAAGATAGTCAAACAGAGATCGATCGTGAACTGCCACCACAAGCTGACGCCCTGCCTCTTGGGTGATCGATTTTAGCAGTGCCCCTAGATTTACTACGTGAATGTCGTCCATGTTCTGCACAGGGTCATCGAGAATGAGAACATGGTGGCGAGGCTGTTCTACAATATTTAAGGTCAGGAACAGGCTAAGTGCTGCAGTGTTCAAGTTTCCAGAACTAAGGACTGATGCTAGGTCATGAAATGACATTTGGCCGTCGATTCCCGCACTGAGCCGAGTCTGCAGGCGTCCTCGGGTGACCTCAGGTGAGGGAAGGTGTGGATGAAATGTTTCAGAGACGACTAGTCTTTCAAACAAGTCACGCCACATATTATTCATGGTGCCACTAAACACTCGCTCAATCACTTGACGCTTTTGTTCCGCAGCAGATCTAGAGACTTTTCTCGCCTTTTCGATTATCTGATTCACAAGGGTAGATGCGCGATCGTACTGTTCGCGGTTTTCTTTGCACTTGCTGATATCGTTTCTTAAAGCAGATACAGCTTCCTTCGCTTGCCTTAATTCTGAGCGACGTTCCGCAAAGTTCTGAAGTACCTTCAGTCTATTGCTGGCTGCTTCTTGGATTCGCTTTGCAAACTCAATCGAGGAAGTACTGTCCTCCTCTTTCTGCACGCTTAGCCTGTTGGCGATAGAATCAAGCCTTGCCATTTCTTCGTCGCGCTGTTTAGCGGCATTTTGGAACTTGCTTATATCTGCCCTTGCTGCACGTTGTTTTTGCTCATTGGAGACCCACGTGTTTCTTAGCTCAGTGAGTTCTTTGTGCTTCTGCGTTAATTCGCGTCCTTGTTTAATATCCTCTTCGGCTTGCTTGGCTTGTGGGGCAAATTCTGCAACATTTGATTCTGCGTCAGTGAGTCGGCGGCGCAGTTCATCTCGCTTTGACTGCAATTGCAGTGAGTTTGCCAGCAAAGATTGCTTGTGCTCCAAAGTTTCCAATTTTTGACTAATGAATTCTCTCAAAGGTCCTTTAGAAACTTCGGAAAAATCGCGCTCACACACCGGACAGTTTTCGTCCGTAACATGCTCAAGTATTAGAGATAACTTCTCTGTGAAGGCTTGTGTGGCAGTTTGGTCGGACTCGATTTGCTTCGAAAGAGCAATCCATTCCTTATCGAGCTCTTCTTCCTGGCTCTTAAGAGTCGTCACGTTTGCAGTCGCCTTCGCGTGCGTATCGACCGTTGATTTTGATTGTGCCAATTTGCGATCCAAGAGAGATTCATTTTCCAGCCAATCTTCTCCAAAGTTAAACTGGTCATCGGCTTCAGACTCTGTTTCAGTATTCACTCCAACAAATCGTCTGATCTCTACAAGATGGGATCGAAGCGTCTTTGCAAGATCTTCCTGTATGCGGACTCGCTCTTGAATCTCCTTTTCCAATGCCGAGAGTGAGACTGGTGGCTCAGAATCTTTGATTGTTTCCAGCACGGCTTGGGCTTGTTCAATCGCACTTACCTCTGTGCGAAGGACTACCATCTCTTGAGCAGCGTCAGATTCAGACAGCTGCACCAATTCCACGTCAACTTTTTGCGGTGTAGCAGATTCCTCTGTATTGTTTGCCTCTGTAATAGTCTTAACTGTTTCTAAAGCTTTCCGAAGCTCTGTTTGTAGTTGCTCTTCGCGCTTGGTTAAGTTCTGCCGCTCTTGTTCAAACGTTGCGAAGCGTTTTACATCGCGTTTAACTCTACGCATGTCGCCAACGACTTGGAGGCCAGTTGTCAAGTTTTCAAGATGTTCTAAACCGAGAAGCTCGCGCACGAAAGTCGCTAGTGGCGATTCTTTTCTGTCCTTGTCCACCGCCTGATAGATTTCCAGTAATCTTGCTAGCCTCGATTGCGACAAGTAGCATCTGTCCAGAAAGTTTCGTTGAGCAGATCGCGACAGAAGCCCGCTTGTTGGGGACGGCTTCTCGTTCTTGCGAAGGACTATGGTGCCTTCTTTTCGACTGCCAGACTCATCGATGTATGCCAAGTTTACAGAGGCGTCACCTTCGTAACTGCAATGGCGCAGACAGTCGGGATAACTGTCAGGGAATACATCTAGATCTGCAACGGTTCCTGTAAGGCAGAGCTCCAAAGCATGTAGTAAGCTCGTCTTACCACAGCCGTTTGGACCATGAAGAAGCACCACGTCGGCATCAAGCGGAACAGTTTGCTCTTCGCGGAACACTCGAAATCCGCTTAGCGTTATATCGGTTAATTTCCGCATCAGCTGTCGACCTCATCCAGATTGTCTGCAATTGCGGCAGTAATCGCCTTCTGCACCTCTTGTTGAACAGCATCTGTGTCACGCCTAGCAGCTGCAAGGAGAGCGCCCACAAAAGGATCAGAGGTCAAGTCGCCCAAAGCACTTCTCAGTAACCTACCAGCGTCAGCCTGAGGTGTTGTTGGCTCAGGCAATTTGAGAGGCAGAAGAGCTCGCAACTCGTCTGCAACGGCATCGCTGCTTACTCCCTTTACCTGGATCACACGACAAATAGTGGCCAATTCACGTAAGGAGGCAGAATCCGATTCTTCTGTGAGCAAAACCAATGTCAGTGGACGGGTTGAGCCACTGCGGAGCATGGTATGGCTAAGCGCTCGCATTCTAGATATTGCAAGTGGAATACGACTCTCGTCTCCGTCCATGACAATTACAACGCTCTCACCATCACCAGGACCACGGAGAATTGCGTCAAACTCAAATTCAACATCGGCTACACTCACCAATCGAGGCTGGATTGCATATCCTGCCTGCGTGGTAAGAACGTCGACAACATGAGAAAGTTGTTCTGAACTCATACGCAAAGTAACTCACATTTCAATGCATCTAAAAGTGCGTCTGGGGCAGGATGTATTGCAGCAAGCTCTTGCACCCATATTTCTGCTGGTTCCGAAGATGTCGTGGTATACGGCAAGGCATGTTGAGGTGAGTGCTTCGGAGTTTCAGGGCGACGTCCACTTACATAAAGTACTGCCGATTCTCGATAATTTGCGGGATCCATTAGACTGCGTTCAATCAGTTTTCCTTTTCCTGTTCCATAGTCAGCTACTATGAAAACCGCTATCTGCTTGCCACTCAACTCCAGTTCAAACTGACCGCAATCACCACCTTTGCCAGCCGCTTGTAGTATCGTCCAAAAGCCGCGACGCCTACCTTCATGAATTGCTGCAATAATGAACAAAAACCAAGTCAATTCTGGGTGCTCTTCTCCATCTAAACGACGAGAGAGTTGAGTCACAGGCTCAGGACAAAGCGGATAATACTCGTCCTGGGCGGTTGGAAGTTCGTATTTTAAGAACAAACGTGTGGTCCTTGAGATAAATGCTGGCACCAGAAGTGCTAGCTGCCGCCATAACTCGTTGTCATCAGATGGCGAGGCCAAGCCATCAAAGTAACCGCAGACATCTTGTTCAAGATTCTCGACTGCCTGTTCAACGAAGGTCTGCCATTTGGGCGTCAGTTCTGAACTGCCCGCTGCGAGTATCAAGTCGACTTTTGCTCGAAGAGAGATCAAGTACAGCGCGCCAAGAAGCGGCTTTGAATATAGGCCGAGGACGGCCTTCGTCTCGATTTTCTGCCGATCACGATTATAGTCCTGATCGGCAATCATATGTCTCAGCACAGTGCGCTGTGAGGGCTGGAGGGAGGGCTCTGCAAAAAGAACCTTTGAGACGTCGGGCAAAGGGCCAGCAAGATCTATACACGCACCAAGAATTTGAGATTGTAAATTCCAATCTTGGGCAGAGAGCCCCATAAACACAGAAGGTTTTTCACGTAAAATAGTGCGCACCAATTCCCGAATTGGTTCCCGCTCTTGTGACTGTTCCCAGCCTTGGAGCTCACGGCGGGTAGCAACCATCAGAGATCGCTTTGCTGGGTCACCCAAACAGCGGCATGCACATCCATGAATCTTTGTAAGGCGTGCATTGCCATGATCACGACTTCCAGGGATATCACCAGTTTCTACTACGATAGCTAGTTTGTGGCCGTTTCCATTGCAGCACTGATGGTGTGCCTTCTCTATCAGCCCATCCCAGTTAGTGGTGACCAATTCGTCAAACGCACCCTCTGCAAGTAACACCGCAAGCAATGTGTGGTCTGCATCTGGTTCGATGGTATCGTCGCCGTACACATTGTCTAGATGTAGGATGTCCCATGTCATTGAATGGAGCGTTGTGCCATCTTGCACCTCTTGATCCAGGGCATCACAGTAGCAGTCAACCAACCGACGTAGTAAGTCTTCAATGTCGGTCCAACTGCTAGGAGGTGCCGAGGTTCTAGTGCTATCTAGATTGACATGAATGAGTTGTAGAATATCTGTTAGGCACAGCGTCCAAGGGCACGTATTGTTAGAAAAGTCGCACCTGTCATAGACTTCGTCGAGGAGCTTGAGGACAAGGCTCTTTAGACCTGGAAAGCGGAATAATGAGATTCCCGAACCGAGCCAACATGCGTAGCGTCCATCCAATATCGCCTTTATCTCGTCTGGAAAGTTGCTGCGCAAATGGTCTACCGCAACCGTCAGACTGGCGTCTGACGGGCCAAAAGCAGTAGCTGTGTTGTGCGCCGCGCCTGTAGTCATTGGTCCTCACTCTTGTCCATGAGCAAAGGCATCTCCAGGCCTTCAATCTCCTGCAATGTTTTTCCAGCAATTCCTTGCAAGTCACCGTACAATCCAGCCGTTGATTCAACGACACATCGAATCTGTTGTTCACGTTTTGCCCAGAGCTTTGTCATGGTTTTTCGCTCCTTATCAAGGTCAGCATGCATATCAGCGAACTTCTCAACGACTGCCGTAATGCGATGACGAAATTCAGGACCTGTTAAATACTGATAAACAAGTTCCATCTTTGTTTGCTGGCCGTCACCGGCTAGGCGAGCTTTCGAAAGTTCGGTTAAGGAGTGTCGCAGTGCAATTGCCACTGGCAAAGCGCACGCTACGGATGTTACCCAGACGCCATCGATATGGTTAAAGGAATTAACATCTTTTGGGAGCGCCTGCGATACGATCACAGCAATGTCGGCCTTTGCTGCTCGTTGGTCTTCGCGAAGCTTTGGAAGCCAGCCGTCACTCCAGTTCTTAGTACGTTTTGACTCCCAAAGAATCTTGCCACACTCTTGATTGAGAGATCCAATTACCGTTTGCAATACATCTCCGCCAAACTCACCTTTAGGAACAGGCTCGATGGAATCCGTAGGAAAATGGGCCCGAAGCCCTGTCTCCAAATCAAGTTCTTGGACTTCACCCTGAAGTTGTTGAGACCCTTGCTCAGCCTTGCGTTTGAGTTCCTCGATTTGCTTTTGCATTGAGGCGATAGTGTGTTCTCTTTCTAGTACCTTAAGCTTTAGCCCCTCTTCAGCTTCTGTTTTGGCTTTTTCTCTTACTTCTGTGAGAGAATCTTGGACTCGCTTCTCAATTGTTAGCTCCATTTCACGCTTTGAGTCCGCCAGCTCTCGCTGCATCTTCAAGACCTCTGCTTGAGCCTTCTGCGCCTGTGCCAGCTTCTCATCACGTTGTTTGAGAATCTCCTGCAATTCACCTAGCTCTTTGGTCTTCTGGTCCAAATCGCTTCCAAGCAATAATCTGGCTTTTTTGGCTTCTTCAGATGCAATCGCCGTCCGTTCTGTCTTTAATCGTTCGGTGATTTGCTCATCCAACGTTTCCTGAGATTTCTGCAGCTCCTCTTTCTGCTTCTTTAGCTCGGCCTCACGCGCTGCGACCTTTCGGTCCTTCTCAGCCATTTGAACTTGAAACTGCTGTCGGGTTGATTCAAGTAGTGGTGCGGCAAGCGACTCTGTTAGTTTAATCTCGCTCTTACAATTCGGGCATGTGATCGTAGGGTCGCTCATAGTATTGCTAACAGTGTCCATGCTAAGTACGGTTCCTGTCACGCTGTTGTGCCTGTTGGGTTGAGGCACAACACTGATTCTATTAATTCATACCCAATGCCTTGAAGGCAGCGGCCTTGGGGTCGCCATAAAATACTGGATCGACATGCTCCATAATGTCGCCGCTTACTTCAAGGAATTGACGCTTATTCTCAATTGGCACGAGGGCTCGCTTTACTCCGTTGTCTCGTGCAAGTTGCAAAGGCTCGGTAAGTGACCTGACTTCTTTGATGTTTCCCTGGATACTCATATCACCCAGCACGAGCGTTGCAGCGGTAACTGGTGAGCGGCGAAGTGCTGAAAAAGCAGCGACAAAGAACGCTACTCCAACTTCCGCTTCAACTCCATTGTTTAGCAAGTCAATTGCTTCTACATGAAAATCAGAGTTGTCGAGTTCACGCCCCAGCCCAAATTCAACTTTCTTTGAGGCAAAATAGCTAAATGCACGCGAAATGGACTCTTTCATCGTGCCTTTCACGCCACCAGCTGCTTTTAGTTTGCCAGTGCCGCCTGTAATAGTCACTTCAAGCCGATAGAGACCAACAGTACCGTCTGAACCCACAGCTCCCGTGTAGACAGAGCCCGGAGCGAGTGGATCGGCTGCCACAAGATCCCTTCCGCCTTGCTCGGGTACGCCAACAAACTTCTCTTCGCCAAGCTCTCGGTCAGAATAGCTAAATGACGTTTGGTAGTACTCAAAAGAGCCCATCTTCTTGAGTTGCTCTTTGACGCGTCTTCGGCCTTCAATTGCAAACTCAACAAGTTCTGCGAGCTCCTCGCGGGAAACCTCACCGTGTGGGTAGATGACTTTCATAAGCCCTGAAACGGTCTTTCGCACGGCTTTCTGATCTCGCGTATTGAGATGATTGCCAAGTGCAAAACGCTTATCCAGAACTTCCGTGAAGTTGTGCTTTCTAAGCGCCCTAAGGGCTTCAGCAAAATAATCTACTACAAAGCCGTAGTGACTGGTAAAGAGATCTGGACGCATCTTTGGCACTTCCCAACCGGGCAGGTAGAAGTGAAGCCTGTCGATAAATGCCATGTCGTCACGAATCACATCCGGCATAGGTGCAAATAAATGACCTTGCTGCACCATGACATCAATTGGCTGATTCGTATTGCCAAACATGGCAATGCTCGCATCACCCGTGTCTGACTCCTTACCACGCTGGAATGTGCCAGATTCACAGTAAGTCTTCATGGTCGTGATGACTTCTTTGGGCATCTTTTGGAGATCGGCAACCTCGTCAAAGGCCACTACATCCCAAATAGTCACCATGCCCTTTTGCTTGCCAGACATATGGCCAAACATGTTGGCCACAGTTGTTGGGCCAGTAAGGAGTGCACCGTAAGGTGAGAGCTCCTGCACTGCATAGCTTTTGCCCGTCCCTCGTGGGCCAAGCTCAACTAGATTGAAGTTTCGCTCTGTGAGCGGGATAAGGCGTACAAGAAAGAGCATCTTTAGACGCTTATCCATTACATCGGGCTCATAGCCCATCGTACGAATAACAACGTCAATCCATTCGTCTGACGTGAAAGCGGAGCGGCCACTTTGGTATTCCTGAAGGTCAAAAGAGGCGATCTGGATGGGTTGAAGCTTCTTAATCCAAAATGGATTCTTTCCGCGAGTATCCTCGTCGTACTCAAACTTCATATCCACTTGTGCCCACACACCACCTGTGAGTAGCCGGTCGTAGTCACGAACGTACTGCGGAGAGATATGCACGTACTTGTGATTGAAATTGACGAGTTCTGCCCAATACTCAGAGTCAGCAAGACGAACTTTGACCTTGTCAATAAAGGTATGACTTTCGCCCTGGAGTTGTTCGACCTTCGACTGGGCTTTCATAAACTCATCAGGGCGGATGTAGTTCTCAGCCAACGTATCATTAACGACCTTCAGGCCCATCTGGATGGCCATCTCGTCTGAGGAAGCGCAGTACTTGCCAAGCAAGAATTCAAGCACAAACACTGGCACGTTTGCGCCTACCTTGACCTTCCGCACCAAGTCTTTGCGGACAACCTTTCCGTCGAAAGCTTGCGTTAGCTTCTGGTCAAGTGCGTCTTGGCTGATGGCTGTTTGTTCTTCAGTCATAACGTTACCTATCTCTCTAGATTCCAAGTTTGACTGGAATCTTGGTTGACTTAGCAAGTATTCGGTCGGTGTCTGGGTCAAGGACAACAATCTCAACACTGTCTACATCATCGCGAAGCAACTGCACTCCCACCGTGCATGTGCCACCTGGGCTCATCCGTACACAATGCGTAAGCTGATCGTGCTCGGCATCGAGCACCATGCCCACATGTCCTACGTGCTGACCATTGCTAAGGAGTACTGGACGCACTGAGAACGGATCCTGAGCGAAAAGCGATGTATCGGCCACAATCGTGAACGTAACAATTCGATTGGCGATCTTTTCTGGGACCTTCGTAAGCGACAGGCTAATCTCAGAAGACAGCTCCTTGGCCTTTGAAGGCATTCTGATCGACAGCACGGGCACAAGGAGTTCCTGCAGACTTAAGCCACCATGATAGTAGGCAAGGTCGCCTCCCGCCTTGAAGACAGAATTATTCGTTGGAAACACGAAATCGAGGTCAGAATCATAGCCTAGCTGAGTTGCAGAAATGCGGACGGTAGAGGGCGGAGTTGAGCCGCCTCGTCCTGCCCAGCACCTTCGGTGAAGTGAGACTTGATCTCCTCCAGGTTTATCAATTCGCTCAGATTCATCTCGTTCGTGGATAAATAGGTGTCCATGGTCGGCAGCAACCACAAACTTTGCGATTCCCATCGCAGCAAGCCGTTTTATGGCACGAGCAACATTGTTAATAGCTGTATCCATTACCTGCCTGGCTAGGAAGGTGTTGCCCCCCTCGCCCATGGCATCGATCTCAACGCTTCTGACGACAACTAGCGGTGCTCCGGAGATTCGCCGTTCTAGCTGCGAGTTTGAATGACTAAGGACCTTATCCAGGTCCAAGTCAACGACATCTGGAACGCGACCTTTCCAAAACTTCTTTCGATCAGAAAGGCTTCCAGAGGAGGAGTCTGCAATGTGTCCTCCCAAGTCATTGCCGCATTCAACAACTGAGAATGACTTCTCAGCTCCAGGCATCAAAGCTGCCATTCCAATTGGTGTAATAGTTGGAATGGCCGCGATAGCTGGCTCAATACTTAACTGCTCTGCAGCTTCCAGCAGTCCCTGAAGCTCAACGCCCATTTCGTACCTAAGAGCATCAACCAGAATGAAACACACAGGCTCAGCTGGGCTGTGGACTTGCTTGCTGTAGATTGCTGTCTGGTGCAGTACACCCGGTATGCTCCAAGACGACTCCTTAAAGGCAGAGACAAATCCGCTTGTCATCCAATCCACGAGTGTCTCGTAGTCTTTGCGTACACGGTGGACCACTTTTTCGGAAGAAATGGTGTCTGTCATCGCCGAGAGTGTTGACTCAAGCCTACGATGCAGCAAATCAGCTTTGTACCAACCGTTCTTGGCAACGTAACCCTCGATCCAATGCACTGCCGTTTTCTTTGCGCTTGGCAGTGACGCTTTCACCTCCTCGACTGCCAATCCAAGCTCGGCAGCCAAACCATACGCTTGCCACTGCTCTTGCCGTTGAAGTTGGTGGAGGGCCCAGAAGCTCAGGCGTCTCGCCCTTATGACCTTGGAAGCTTCTTCGAAGCGTCCTTCGATGATGAGGGCTCCGACATAATCCAGAAGCGACTCTTCTTCGAAGCGAAAAGTGTCAATGCTGCCAAGTTGCTCGGGTGAGATGCCTTGAGTTGCAAGATGCAGCTCCACTTCAATTGCATCAGCAATTGTCACGTATTCAGCCGGATGTCTTTCGCGGAGAGCTTTGGCGACTTGCAGCACTAAATCAAGCTGCTTCGCCGATGGCTGATCTACAAGATTTAGAGAGTCAGGTGGATCACACCGTAGGTCATTTCGAAACTCACCGAGTAGAACGTAGCGGCTGACTTTCTTCCTAGCATCATCAAGCTCGGTATTCTCTGCTAGTTCAAAGCCACTGCGGGATGCTAAGAGCTGGAAGAGTTCGGTCTTGGCACCCTTCTCGATAACTTGCGAGTCAGCTTTATCACTGGAAAGCCAGGCAGCAATCAATGCAGCATTGCTTCCTCTTGCATTTGGATAGATGACTTCAAGCAGAGAGCCAGATGCTGTGCCGGTCGAGCCTCCCTCAAGCAAAGCAACAATATCTTCATAGCTGACGCTAGGTGATCCCAGGAGTTGGTCGATTTGACCATCACCGAACTGCCTCTTTAGCACACGCCTTGCTTCTCTCTTGAGCTGCGGTTCCCAACGGTCACCCCCCGCTTCAAGCTCCATGAGCACAGCGGTGTCGTCATCACGGCTTTTCTCAGGCACGTACAAGAGAAGTGGATCTGGAAAGTCAGACGAAATCAGTTCCTCAACAGCAAATTTGGACTCGAAAAAAGAGTCTCGAACGACACAAAGAGAAGCTTTTTCGTTCTCAATTTTAATAGTGTCGACCTGGCACGTGACTGGAACCTCGGCACCGACTAACTCGGAAATGAATCCATTAAACTCACCCCGAGGATCGTACCAAGTGACAACTCGACGCTTAGTGAGCTTATCTCTCAGTGTTTGTGCTAAATGCTCATGTAGTGGGTTCATGGCTGCTCTTCCTTAAGTCCTTGCCGCTCTGCGACGTCTTCGCGTCGAAGTGCTAGAAGGTGCTGGTGCATCGAGTAAGCTCTGGAGGGCAGCCTTTACGGCGGGGCTTGTACGCTCCTCAACTAATTCAGCAATAACGGGTTCCCAACCTCCCTCAGGTTCTTCCTTCTGTTGGTAGCGGTCGCGATCATCTTGCTCCCAGAAGACGTCTTCGAGGCCATGAGCTATTGCTATGCTTGCGTCTTCAACGCACTTGGGAACTACCCGCTCTGGCCAGAGGTGCATTGCCAAGTGTGCCCAGTCGTAGTCGCCTTTGACGAGTTTGTCCCAGGTTTTCTTGCATTCCTTTTGCCAAGGCTTGTTTTGTGGTACCAGCCGCCAGAGTGGTGCAAAATTGATAATCACACCGTCATCGAGGCTAGGATTCCAGAGTGGTGCAATTCGCTCAATCTCTTCGTCCATCGAGGTTAACTCAGTGACAAATGTCTCCTGACTTTCAATCTCCCTTCGCCGTGACGCATTGAGATCACCTTCGGCGTCACCACGCAAGCGTTGTAGGCGTCTTTGCTCATGTGCGAGTTTTGGCCCTACATATTCATTTCTGATCTTGAACAGTGTGTCACTTGTCAGTGCTTGGTAGTAAAGCCACACAGAGAACTTTCTCGAAGGTGTCGATAATTGCCAATAGATGGGTGCGGTACGCTTACATCGCGTGTACTGGGAACAGTGAATGTCGAAGAAGTTCGAGGAAAACCAGTTGCGAGCGTCTGACATCCAGTTGAGCGTCTGGTCGAGATAATGATGGACTTCTTGCCCCGAGCAGCTCGCGATCTCTCCTAGCTGATTCGTCACAAGTTCAACAATATCATCATCATGGCCTTGGTCATCTACGAGAACCCTTGTGCCCCGACAGTTTGCATCGTCGATGTGTGGATCGGGTAGAGTTGCCAATGGATCCAAATGGCTATCTGGTGGTGATGCGGGATATGTCCATCGCCCGAAAACCGTACCTACTGCATACGATACAGCAATGATTGCCAACGTGGTGGCCCTTCGATTCCGACAACTAGTTGCTGCCAGGCCAAATCCTAGATCGTCATTGAGCCAGCTTCCGCTATCATGGGGCGCTCCCGTTGACTCCCGAAGTGCACAAAGGTCATTGAGCTCAAGTCCAAAAGCGTGTGCAACACATTCGTCAATTTCTCGTGAAGCTTGCCTTACGTCCTCAATAGCCTCTTCCACACGTATTAATAGGCCATTGAAGTCTATCGAAAACTCGGGGTTGGTCTCATCGAGTGTGCGCAAAAAGAGTGTATTGGACCAGCAGCGGCCCCCTAGCTCGTCCAGATTTGTGTGCTCTAACGTGTCGGGCGGACTCGGTAAAGCAGCAATGATTCCTGCCTCATGTTTTCTATCTGGCGTTAAGGCCCAGATGAGCGTGTCTATGACAGAAGAGTTAAGGTAGGGCATCAATAGTGACTCGGCGACCATAGGTCTAAAGTACCCACGACACGAGTTGCTAATAATATGCCCGCGCCGAAGGAAACTGCAGCCAAGCCCTCGTTCAGAAATATAGGGAGATACTAAGCCTTGGGAAAAGAAATCATCCGCGCATCGAAGGCGCGGTTTGACATTTCCTTTGCTGTCTGTCACCGCAAGTAACTCTCGGCCCCTATCTCTCCAGTTTAGAACTGCATATGTCGGGGCGTAGAAGCGACAGAACCCGAGAGCATGCGAAAACCACGCCCACTCTCCCGTTCGCAATGTTGTCGGCGGCACCTCCCAGTGGCAACGAACGAACCTTGAGTCATCAGTCGTAGAAGCTCCGACGGCGACGGAGACTGTTGATTCTTGTGATCGCTCAAGTCGAACTCCATCCAAATACGGCCCCTCTGCTAACAACTCGATGAAGTGTTGAGGCAACCAATAGGCAAAGGGTTTGCCGGGAATTCGTCGAAAGGCCTCTAGCTTAACGTGATATCCAGATCTATCGACGATCTGCTGCAAAAGCACATCAGCGCGGTCCTTCTCGTCAATGCTTCGCAAATCCCAAAAGGAAACAAAAGGAGGATCGTTATCGGTTTTATCAGCTACCATAAAGGCAGCACGCACTGTAGCTTCGTCAAGAACACCTAAGCCACATTCCACTCCCATCCTGAAGCGAACAGAGGAGGTAAGCGTGTCTCTCAACTTCTCGAAAGATGGAAGCGCCAAATACGTCCGCGATGTAATCGCTCCAAGACTGCCACGGTCACTTAGTAGCTCTGCTGTCCTCTGAATAAAGGCCGCATAAATATCAGCCCACAAGGACGGATATTCATTACTCAAGAGTGACTTTGACGCTGTGCTAGGACTTCCAAATGGAGGGTTCATGAGAATGACGTCGTAGCGTTGGCTGGAAACATCGATAAAGCCAAGTCCCTGCGAGGCATCATCCACAAAGAGCCGGGTTTCGTAACTTGCTGAATTCAACCGTCCAAAGTTTCTAAGCTCCTCATAAATGCGTTCTTCGGCATTACTCCAGAACTCTGCGTCAGTAATGCCAGTAGTGTCAAATCGAAACGACTTCTGTTCTTGTGTAGGGTCGCAATCGAAGAGAGCCTGCTGAACTGGCGCTTCCTGCGAAAGCCATTCCGTCTTTGCGGTATGAACCGCATCTGACAATGCATTCTCAATTCGTAGCAACGTACCGGCTTCGCCAGCAAGACGCATCGCGTCAAAGACTTCTCGAAAGAGCTGGCCAAGCAGACGTGTTTCTGGAGCTCCCGACAATCTCGTTGCTATGAAGTCGCGCAACAACGACGACTCACCGGGCATAGGCTCAGCGGCGACAGCGTTCGTCCGGGTAATTCTAGGACGCTGATCAATTGCAATGCCTTTAGTCTTGTAGAAGTGTTGGCTGCGGAGCCACAGGGCGAACGCACACAGCTGAGCTGCACGGGAATCAATATCAATGCCATACAAGTTGTGACGAAGAATAAGTGAGGGAAGGTCCCTATAAAGCTCTTGGAGGGTAGCGTAGTCTTCTTGTAGAGATCGTCCTGTTACTTCTGACAGTGGACCCTCATTGTCGTGCCAGGCTTCTTCGTAAATGATGGCAAGTAGATCAAACGCGTAAAGTAGAAAGTGACCGCTCCCACAAGCGGGGTCTAGAACTCTAATGCCTCGGGGATCCTTCTTAGGGCGATAAGGCACGACGTAGACATCTTCTGTGGTGTCGATCTTAACTGCGTCTAGATCTTGAAAATGTGAACTTAAGTGGTCGGGTTCTCCTTGGCTCTCAAACCGTTCGTTCGGGTGGACTACCAAATAGCGGCAGACGTCAGAAATTCGAGTACTACCACCTCGCATCTCATACCAAAGGCGTCCAAGTGTGTTGTCTCCGAGAAATGAAACGACATAGCGGGGCGTGAAGAATTGGTTACGAACGGCCAGCTCGTAACTATTTTCGGGCGGTTTCGGCTTTCCATTGTCTTTGTAGCGGGCCTTTCTTCGATCTTCATCGCTATTGAAGTATTGATATATCCAGCCTAATGTTTCGTCTTCCTTCCACGCGATTGCCAACTCGTTCTGTCCGAGTAGTGCGAGCATTTCGAGCAGTGCACTTCTTCTTGGCCACAAAAGGCTTGCTGAGCTTCGACGGTCGAAAAGTACTTTGACCTCGACACTTAACTCGTCACAGAGTGATTCTAGATAAAGCCTATAACCGTCATCCTCCGAAGACGACAGACCAGGTGTCAGGCCGCAGAACTCCTTAAAGCCACTCGACTGGTCACCCTTAGATACGCATTCTTGCAGCAACTCCCGTGCTTCAAGCATCCGAAGAGCAACGAATCGATTGAGAAATGTAAATGCTGCTTCTCGCGTATACTCTTCAACTGCTTCTGCGGGCTTTCTTCCTACTGCTTTGATGTGTTCAATCGCCGCTACAAGCTTCTGCCGCGTTAGTCGCTGCTTCGCATCAAGATGCTTCCCTGGCTCTGAAAGAACAGTACCGTCAGACAGAATGTCAAAGGTCCCCTCCAACTGCTCAGCAAACTCATGCTCCAGCAACTGTCGAATTTGTTGCGTGGCCCGCTGCAGTTTATTTCTGGTGTCTTGATCCATTGTCCCTTTGTATTCCTTCCCTATTGAATCAAGATCCGTTTGTTTTTGGCGATGTGGTGCAAACACTCTTCTCGAAGAGAGCCGATCGCCGAATCGAGCTGCTCTTCGGTATCGATCCCGCCAGAGAAGTGCGTGCCAACCTTCACGCATACGACGCGATCACCTTCAATGAGGCGATGCACTTCTGCGATTGCATCCGAAAGTCGCTTATCACAGGCATCGATATCAGCTCGAAGCTGCGGAATGGGTGTGCTCTTAGAAACATCACGCGATGTGCGAGTCGAGAGCGGTTCGGCAATTCGTTCCTGGCGGTCCTCATCAAGCTGCTCAAAGCCGGGTGTAGCCTTGAGCAGGTCCACTGCAGCTGTGTAGGCATCTGCCCGCTTTTCGACTGCTCCTGAGAAGATGGAGTCGTAGAGCTTACTTAACGTACTGGTTGCTTGATCAATCTTTGGGATCTCTCGGTAAAACGTCTCTCGTTCTAGTAGGTCCGAAAGCTCGTCGGCTACCTTCTTGTCTTCTTCCGATGTCGATGACTCAGAGGATAAAAACGGCCAGTGATGATTCAGGACCTTATGTGCTTTGGCTAGAATCTCAAGCTGCGGCTCTGCGATTGACTTGCTTATGTCCGCTGCGCGTGTGAGAGCATCCTTTAATGTCTGATGCCCTCCAGCAAAGCTAAGTATGGTCTCTTCCTCATTAGCCGTTGAAATCTGCTCCATCTGACTAATGGCGGCACTGAGAAGATCTCCACCAGGTAGGTGGTGGCGCTCCAACATAGAAAGCACGTTACGCTGATCACGCTGACAGCTGATTGCTTTCTCGCGAATTGCTCTCGCTACTTCATCTTGAGTGAGGTTTGCTATCTTCTCTCCGAATGTGTCCTCAAACGCAGCACCTGCTTTGACAATCTCCTGGAATTCGAGAACCTTCTTCGGTCGAAACGTACATGCTCGAAACTTCGTGTTGTTCGTAAACGCATCTACCGCCCCAAGGTCAACAACCGACTCAATAGTTACACCCTGGCAAGTGGCAGTTACTTGGCCACTTCGAAGTAGCGACAAAGCAAAGAGCTTTACAACGTCTACCTCCCAACCATAGGGAGTGCCACCAAACTCAGCCTCAAGTGCCTTGCCGGTTGGATTGATTCCATAGTCACTCTTATTGGTAATCCAAGTAAGCATCTCAGAGAGCGGCCCAGAATCTGTCTCCAAGACAATTGCCCCACCCTCATTTCGAAGGAGCTTTAGGTCGTTAAAGACAGCAGGAAGTCCTCTTAGATCCTCACTATCAAGAAGAGCCTGAAGGTCCTTCTTACTCACTCGTGCAGCACCTTCAGAAAAACGCTCAAACACCTCCGGCAATGCACGGGCCATAATGCCTTCAGCCGCCTTGATTACAGTCTGATCATTTTCATCGGGACTTCTATCATTTCCTTGGAAGTAGACCGCTGATATAAGTGCTGATCGCTCAAGCAATCTACTCACTTCATCACGATGATTGTCGCGTCGCCTGCCCTCTTCAGAGAGGAGTCGTGTCTCTGCAGCCGTCTGAGCACCGCGTTCCTTCTTGGTGATCATCTCCTTGGAACGAAACACCTCAGTAACTTCTCTATCAATTCGCTCAGAGACTGGAATGATCCAGAAGATTGTCTCACGCTCAACTTGGCTTCGCTTCCTAAGCTCCTCTTTTAGACGCTCGAAGTCTTCTTTATCGTCTTCTGCAAGGCGCACCTCAAAAGTGATATCGCCTTTGACTCGCTCACGACCGTCAAGAAAAAGAGCCCCCTTAAACACACGTGTTGCAAGCAGTGTGTGTACGGGCTGGGGCTTCCAAAGCTTCTCCATCGCCTCTCGGAGAATCTGGTTGGTATCAGCTCGCTTTGGTTTTAGAGCGGCACGCTGCGTTTCCCAGTCATCTTCTGTGGGAGTTGGAATCCGGTAACCATCGTCCCCGAGTCGAATCTTGTGAGCATCAAGCAAGGCCTGAAGTGCTTGATCAACATTTGCCCGGACAGAATCTCCACCAACGGCAGGGTATAGCGTGGCTGCGATGTTTTCAGAGTTTCGATGGATACTCTTTACAAACTGAAGCAGGCAGATCGCTTTAGCAACCTTTTGAGAAAACGGATGATTTACTTCCGAAGGGAGCCGGTCAATCTTCTCTCGAATTGTGCTGTCGATGTTATCCCGCACAAGGTCGTAGATGTGCTCTGATGTGACAAGCTGGCTTAGCTCCTGGTCGCCAAGGCCAACCTTAGGGTGTGCAAGGAGCTGCTGTGCAAGCTTAATGACTGTTCGGTTGGCACCACCTACGTGACGGCTGGCACCACCTTGTGTGCGAAGGCCTGAGACAACGTGGATTACAAAATCCACTTGATACGGGAGCATTGGATAGAGGTCGATGAAGTTCTCACGGGCAATCTGTGGCAGACGAATATCAGCCGTAAGGTTCGTGTTCGCTGTGAGACTTCCTCGATTGGACTCATATAGGTCAGCAAGTGTCTTTTCAGCTTCTGCCTTTTTGGCAAGCACACGCTTACTGGTGACTTCAGATATGTCGCTTGGCTCAAGGTGAACCTGAAGAGGAAAGCGATCCATAAGCCGGGCGAGCTCCACTCGCGAGTCATCAAGCCCACCGACAAGTTCATTGAGCTTCTCCTGTGAGGTTACTACAACCCAAAACTTACCCTGCCCAACGCGACCTAGTGCCTGTACGATGCCTTGCAAATCAAGCATCTTGTTTACGGTACGAGCGACAAACTGTCCTACTTCGTCAATGACGAACACCAGACTGCGATTCTCACCACGACGTGCCGTTAGCTCTTTGCAACGCTCTGCCAGTTGATTTGGGCTTATATCGGCCCGTTCTTTAGCGCCCCGAATCCACGAATCAGGAGAAGAGTACGTGTCAGGCTCAAGCTCATGCATCACACGGCTTGCTTCATTCATTGCAAAGGCAATGAGATTCTTGCTCTTGTCCCAGTCCTTGGCAGGGAAGAGCTTCTTGTAGGTCTCCTTAAACTCATGTAGCCTTCCTTCGCCCTCCAGCGTGATTTCCAGCTCCGCGAGATCTAAGTCGGAGGCGTACCCAAGATGTTCCAGAAGCTGTCGGTACATGATTTCTGTGAGCATCTGGTTGCCATGCATCACACCCCGCTCCGTGGCAACATCGAAGATGACCGCCTCGGTAGGGATCTTCTCAACGACGGTCTTAATCAAGACCTGAACCTTTGAGTCACCAATGTGCTTTGCAAGTAAATCACTTGTTGTATCTGAGCCCAGATGGCGATTGGCGAGGGCGAGGCCAAGAAGTTTTGCAAAGCTTGACTTACCGGAGCCGAAGAACCCTGAGACCCACACTGCCATACGGTCACTTGGCTTGTTGGGTGACTCACTGTAGGCCTCAAGGATCTCAATGAAATTGCTGAGTATCGTCTTTGTGACTATGTATTCCCCAATTTCACTGCGGATTACTTCCTCATCGGTCTGATCGACCTTAATCACCTCGCGAATATCGCGGTGAATGTCTCTAGCGAAAATATCTTTGATATAGTTCGAAGCCATATGACGAGATCCTCAAAGTATCTTTGCCCGGTAGTTATGCTCTGCCTCATGCACGCCCATAAAAGAAAGGCCTGCAGGTGGTACTACCTCCCCTGGATAAAACAGCACGCCGGGTATGGTGAGCCTTGTCTGGAAATGCTCAATAAGCGTCGAGGTGCGGTAGCACGGATAAAGTGCCCCGGCTCGCGTGATCCAAAGAATGTCTCGGTGTGGGTCACCACCTGGCGGAACTTTGCTTAGCACAAGCTGGTCAAGTGGAGCGTATTCACTGAGCACTTGGTGCACGGTCTGTGCGACCGTCTTGTGACCATTTCGGCCAAGCATCTTCTCATTCTCAGCGAGCCCCTCAGGTGTGACACCGGCATTTTCAAGTGCCTCTCGCATACAATCCATGAGAGAGATTCGGAGAACGCGTTTTCCGTTTTGCTCAAGGCGGGTCTTAAGCAGTGAAAGCTCTTGCCGCAGAGCAAACTCAGCTGTCGGATCGTAGAGAAAGATACAAAGCGGCATGTCGCGATACGCGCTGATATCGGGCCTAGGATCCTCCTTCATCAGAATCGGCTCAAGTGTTTCTCGCAGTCGAGTCTTCCAATCCTTCATATGGCCGCACTCCTTACATACTCACGCGTACTTTCACACGGAAGAGTGAGCTCAAGAAAACTTCCCGCTCGTTCAAAGCGAAGCTTTCCAAATTGATGCAGCCGAAGCAGCTCTTCTTCAATCTCTGTTGGTGTCTGCAAGAATAGTCTCCAGTCCGTTGCATCAACCATTTTCTTTGTGTTTCCGTAACGCTCCATCAGTGCATGAAGAAGGTAGATGAAGCTGCGTTCTGGGAGTCGGTAGGATTCAAATTCACGACTAACTCGACCGCGCATCAAGTGGAATTCGGTTGCAGTCTTTAAGAGACCGCTTCCAACTCGACGATAGGTGTTTTCCTTCCAGGCATCGATTGATCCCAAGTGCTTCTTAACAAGCTGATGCAAAAACTCAACGACTGCATCTACCGTGATAACTACAATTCCCTCCTCGCGCCTCTCATACAACCAGTCCGAAAGAAACAGTCGAAGCAACTCATCGCCTTGAGCCATATGCCACAGTTGGACCGGACGCCATTCGTCGATGTGCCATCCCTTTTGCACAAGTTCGATCAAGGGCCTATCTTGCCCACCTAGGTCGTAGCGTCGCTTTGTGACCTTTGTAAATTGCTTAAGCCATCCAGAGGACGAAGCGCCCACAGAGTTTGTGTCTTCAATTTGCTGGAGATTCTCTTTTACAGAAGCAGAGAGATTCCAGCCTTGGAAAGCTCTGTAGGTAGTTTCTACAAAGGGGCCCTTAATCGCGAGAAAGGAACTGAGCAGTGGTTCAGTGGATGTCATTTGGGAAACTCCTCCTCTCTTACGAAAGGCACAGCGAGTTTCCCAGATTCAGAGCATCCGTGAGCAGCGGCGAGTAGTTCAACTGTTTCTTGAGGACTTTCGCCATTTAGCTTGATTGGCACAGAGCGAAAATCATCAGCTCTGCGAAGGTTTGCGGCGCGATCAGCTGTGACATCAGAGATTAGCCCAAGGTTTTTTAGGGCCGGGAGAAATTCCTTTTGTGACTCCCCGTCAACTGCAGCTAAGAATTCCTTCCACTCTTCGGGTTGCTCAAGCCAATTGGCCCAGGCATCTGCGATCCAATCTTCAATTTCAACCGGAAGTCGCCAGAGGGTGAAAGAGTCGGGAGGATTGAATACTTCTTCAGAGCGAGCAGAGGCAACTGCAAACACAGCCCGTGCACGAGCGAAGACGTGCGTCTTGGGAAAACCGCGAGAGATCGCTAGCTCACCTACATGGCCAAGCATACCTTTTGTGTTCCACCACTTGCTTCGGTCCATTTCACCGAAACGAGCGACGGTCATTCGAAGCTTAGCAACCTGTTCTACAGGGAAGTCCATTCTCTACCTCGGTTTTCCACCGCTTGAAGCGGCTATTTCAAAGCACGTCTCCCTTGATCATCGGAGTCACTCTGGGACTCCAACCAACGGTCAATGGCTTCCTTGCGAAAACGCCAATGACGACCAACTTTTTGTCCTGGCAATCGCCCCTCCTGTGCCAGCTTGTAGAGGGTTGAGAGCGGGATCTTCAAATACTCGGACAGCTCAGCAATGGTGAGCACGCCTTCAAGCTGCTTTGCCATCTCAAATGCCTCTTACGGAAGCCAAAAAATCGGTTACACCGAACTGTCGACTCCACTTACGTAATTGTCAGTTGTTGGCAGTTATTGTGGCTATTTGAGGCTTGAATGTCCAGCCGCGAGATCCGCCCCTGTTCGACTTAGCCTGGAAGGCGCTCACTGTACTTAGCGAGCAGGTCACCCCATGCTTCACTCGCCAAGTCCTGTAGCGTTGGCTCACGCCCAAGGTCTTTCTTGGCTTCTTTTTTGAGAATGAAGAGCAGATCGTCGATTAGCTCGCGCATGTCTTCTGGAATTCTGGTGCTGATATAAGCTAAGCGTCTCGACCACTCATGCTGCTCATCTGCGGCCTTTTTCGGATTGTCGGACTCAATCAATTGCTCGACAGTGCCAGAGAGTGTTGGCTTTGTGGGAGGTGTAGCACCTGCACCCTCACTGGCAGATTTCTTGGGCGGTTTGCTTTTCTTTTTTGACTTGGCCACCGGAGCGCTATCGACTTCCCCACCCTCTTCTTCTTTTTGAGCGGCAGCGATCGCGCGAAGCTGCTTACTTCTGTCTGCAAGAGTTTGCATGTCGTTAGAGTAGTCTGGCTTAGCCATTGGCGGCCCTCCGCGTTTGTCGTGGCAAGTAGTCCTTTAGAATTTCTCGAAACAGGGCTGTCATTGCATCTCGATGCCGCCTTGATCGTTTATCAGAAAGACGTGTGGCAACAGTGCCGAGGCCTCCGGCATCACGGTAAGCATTCACTCGCTTTAGTGTGCGACGAGCTGTTGGAATTCCATAACTCTTTCCAAGTTGTCGCACTTCACGACCAACAGAGTCTTTCTCGGAAGTTTGATTGAGAATCAAAAATGCGTCGGGTTTGCCGTCGTTTTCTTCCTGCGACACAACTACTGCTGAGAGTGTGCTCTCAAGCTCCCAAATGTCTGGCCCTGAAGGCTGAAACGGAATGAGAGCAAGGTCAGCCATAAGAAGAGCAGCGTCGGTAAGAGTGGACGCCTCCCCTTTTGTATCGATCACAACGAAGTCATGCGCCTCTCGAAGCTCACGCACTTTTTTCCTGAGATCGCGAATTCGTTGGTGTTCCTTGTGGCTATGCTCCAGTGATTCAACTGAGATGTGGTGCTCAAGTCGACCAAGCCACTTAGAAGAAGTGAGCTGGTTGTAGTCAGCGTCGACGAGTGCTACGCGGTACCCCAAATCATCGAGATACACCGCAAGGTGCACGCTAAGCGTTGACTTCCCTGAGCCGCCCTTACTTCCTGTAACGGCCAATACTTGTCCCATACTGGCACGGTAGATCGAAGAAGTGCTAACTGACAATACAGTAATTTTGATGATGCGATGCTTGGCGAACCCGCCCGTGGATTGCGTTTGCAGTTAGTGCGACAACTTCAGAGTAGGTTTGCAGAGTGGAGTGCGGGAGAACTTATGTGCAAGAAAGACAGCTAACTTTAATGAGAGCTGCCAGGCGAGCGAGCAAACTCGGCTGCATGCTAAAGAGGCATGGTGGCTACATGCTATGAAGTGCTGCTACTAAATGGCACTTCTTGCGCTTCGCACGCAAACTTGCAGCCGCACTTGTGCGCATGTGCACAAGCACACAAACATGTGCACAAGTGCACACACAAGCGTGCCAACTACCAGGCTGCAGGGCTTACGAACTAGACAGCACCGCGCCTTTGGTAGCCAACCGTACTTAGTAACTTGCTGAACCGAGCAGCGTATGGTACGGCTAGATTACTTTAAGCTTGTTAAAGCACGAAAGGTGCAATCTGAAAAGAGGCAAATGTCGACCGGGAGTGGGGCAGCTCAGCAGCAGCAGGAGTCGCCGGGCAAAAAGAAGCCCTTTAGAATTTGGACTCGCGCCGGACGCTGGTCGGGCCTCACTCAGATGACAGTGGTTGAGTCGGCACTTTGTCCACTCGATAGAAAAACCTCTCTTCAGCGTGGGCTTCGTCACGAAAGCCATTTTTACTTTCATACTACTAATGGGCAGCGGAAAAAGGCCAAGGTTGAGGTAACATCCGCCTATGGGCTCTCGCCAAACGATGAGTTCTACCTCTGGGGGCTCCTTGCGCTGACCTTTGCACAGGAGAATCCTGAACCAGTGTTTTACGCAACGCCGCACTACTGTCTAAGACAGCTTGGCGTTCTCGATGACACGAGTAAGCGGGGAGGGAAGAACTACCGCGATTTTCGGCAAGTGCTTAAGCGACTAGGGGGGGTTACGTACTGGTGCGATGCGTTCTATGACCCAGTTCGTGCTGAGCGAGGGGAGCGAATCTTTCACTTTTTAAGCTGTGATAGACCGCTTGACCCAAAGAGCTCCAGGGCGTGGCGAATTGTGTGGGATAAACTGTTCTTTGAGTTTGTAGCGTCTGATGGGGGACACTTTGCCTTTGATCTTGCAACGTATCGGGAGCTAGACCCGGCATCGAGACGACTCTTTCTCTTGCTTAGAAAAGTGTTTCACAGAAGGCGTCGCGTACGTTTTCGCTTGCGAGAGCTCGCCGTGGACCAACTAGGCTATGCCTCTGATAGACCTGATAAGAAGCTAAAGGCGAGCATCAAGCAATGTCTTGAAAAACTCATGGAGCGGGGGATTGTCTCGCTTGGAAAGGCCCAAGATATCAACAGGTTATTTCGAAAGAACGGCTCCACCGACTGGGTCTCTTTGCACCGTGGTCCATATTTTGAGAAGAAGTCTGCCGGGCGTTCGTTTCAAAACCTCCAAGAATCAGCCATTTACGAGCCTCTTCACGCAATCGGATTTGCAGATCCAGATATTGGATTCCTAGTTAAGCAATACCCTGCATCACTCCTTCAGCAATGGGCAGACATCACGCTTGCAGCGAGGGAGAGATTTGGAGAACCCTTCTTTAAGAAAAGCCCTCAGGCTTACTTTCGCGATAACATCAACGCTGCAGCAGCTGGAAAGCGTACGGCTCCCGATTGGTGGATTGACATCCGACGTGAAGAAGAGAACCAGGCTTGGGCAAAGGCAGCTACTAAAATGGCAAGCAAAGATAAAACGCTGTCACCCGATGAGCAACGCGAGGCGTTCATAGCCTTTCTTCGCGGGGAGGGGAGAAGCCGTTTCTCAGAGCTAATCGGGGTAGCCTTTACAGAGTACCGTCAATCGGGCCAAGCAGACCACGAAGCGCGCCGCGAGGCTGAAAAGTATGCCAAGTCCAAACTCTGGAAAGAGTTTACTGAAGCCGGTGTAGCGGATATTGAAAGCGTTCTTCGTTTCGCAAAAAACTGACCTTTTCTGATTCCAAGCCAAGAATACTTCTCCCACTAATTTCTAAAAGCAGTATTCTCTTTGTTTTCGTGTGATCTTTGAACTCTTTGAGGGACTGCCAAAAGGAGCTCTCGCACTGACTCAGTCGGCGATACATTTGGCGTGGAAAAATTGCGTCATTTCAGCTATTTGCGCGGCACTCCATTAGAATTAACAGTCCGGCAGAGTCCACCTTTTTTAACTTTTCATGGTCCGGGCAAGTCCACCACGTGGTCCGGGAAAGTCCACGCCTAAACCCCCTAAAGCGGTCCGGATAAGTCCACCAAAGTCTTGGTTCCCTTGGACCGGCAAAGTCCACTGCCGATTTACTCCTTTGGAGCATTCTTACTCATACGTGCGATATGCCATCAGTTAGAGCGCGTATGATGCGTCCTAACGCTGCCTGTAGCAAGATGCCACAGGCAAACCTTCAGTCGAGAAACACGTCCGTTAAGTGAGGTCTAACCAGCCTCATTCAGGGCGCAGGAGTTTGCCACCTGCTATAAGTGTTTCGCCGGTCGAGCTGGGTTGCCGCGAGAGTGGCTCGCCCAGATCAACGAGGGCTCACTGGAGTAATCCTTCTGTCCACATCCGATTCAAGCTGCCTTTGTAAGTGCAGAAGTGTCGGTATGTGACAACAAGAGTAATCCCAGTGTTCGACTCGATAGAACGAAGTTGCACTAACCTGGTGCAAGTCTTTTGAGCATCCATTAGTTGTGAATTGCGGGCGACGCGGAAAGACTCATGCTTTTTGATCAAGCATGAGCCGTTATGTCCAAAGTAGGTGAGTAGGGCGTATCAGCACTTGATGCGTCCCACAAATCCTCCGGGGGGATTCGGGCTTACTACGTGTGAGTTCGTTTAACCCTAGCTGGAGCGGGGAGCCAGAGGCTGGCGACAGTCCTCTGCCGAATCAAAACTAAGTTCGGGGTCCACTGGCAAATCCAGTGGTCGCAAAAAGCTTAACCGTAGAAAGGCGCAAGGGATGCACCACGTGTGTGCATACCCAAGTGCTTTCCAGTGAGTCATCTAGGAGACGAAGCCAAGACCTGTGCTTAGGAGGATTCCTTGCACTGGGGACAACCTGCTTGCTGTTCGGTAAGGTGAGCTTCTGTTTTCGTAGCCTGAAATGTTCGCCACGGAGCGGATGAAAGTATGGACGCCCCGACGGGCGTTACATACAGCAAGTGGGTCGGAGGTAACACCTCCTACTTACCCACGTGACCTAGATGATGATGGACATAGCTAACGCGGGAAGCGCTTAAGGGGCCGCCTTGGCAAGGCGGTGCGAACCAGTAGTTCGGTGCGTGTTTGAAACCCTTTAGCGTGGGAGTGTGGCCCAAGTAGAAGTTGGAAACGCCTTTGTGTGTTTCCAAACGATGGCCAGAGCGAAGGCTCTGGCACATGCTTTTGGCCGTTTCGGTCAGTGGGGCATGTGTGCGGCAAGGCAGTCGCAACTCGTTTGCGGCCTGGGTGGTCCCCAGGCCAAGTGCAACAACGAAAGGGCTGACTGGCAATTTGACTGAAGTGAGTTGCTAGGGCGTGCCGGGTGCAAGAGGCACTCGGCACGTTTTCTGGAAAGAAGTTGGCAAGATTCGTGGCTAATGCGTTTTGGAAGAAACGCATTAGCAGCGATGCTACAAGCTGTGCAGCAAAGATTGCTGCGCGATTTTCATTAGATGCGAAACGCCAATGGAATTGGCGACGTGCTACTGGAGAAAACAGTAGTGTAAGAGGTTTCGCAGCAAAGGTTCTTACGAAGGACTCGGCTCAGGGGGCAGCCGGATATGCCCCCACTTTGTATTCTCTTTCGTGTTGGCCGGTAGCCCCGCTTGAGCCGAGTGCTAGGCAATGTTACTTGAAGATCTAATCACCGAGTGGCGCATGCAGAATTTCGCAATTCTGATGGCTCTGATGCCGCCTGATGGCACATCGCTTTTATAAGGTTCATTCATTTGCGAGTGACATTCTCGAAGTCCCAGAAGAATTCTAGTTGCACGAATCTTGCTAAATCAAGAGTCTCAAAGCATTCAGAGACTTATCTGTATTTGCTTGGGTAAGAAGTAGATACCGGTTCTGTAGAGTAACACCTTATCGGCGTTTCATTTTGGGTTCTAACTAGGGAAGCAATCATTGCCTGGGTCCGGATGTGAGGCCAGTTACAGAGAGCATATTCTCTGCAGCTGTTGTCGATGCTCAAGGACACTCGGGCTGGGGCTGGCCCTTAGAAAAACAGCCCCTTTACTCGGTCCCGGTTCGTGAGCATGTGTAGGACATCAAGTGATGATTTCAAAAGATCTTACTTTTCAAAATCCAACAACCACCTGGCGTTGCCTAGGCACTATGGGAGGAGGCTACGACTGTAGCCCCCTCTTTCTTTCACTACTGACTAGCTACCATCACACAGAACTATGAATTATCGCTGCGAGACCACCTCGGAAACCGGCTTCGTGCAACTGCTCGCCTGCAACTACCTTCCGCATGGATACTGGTTCTACGTAACTGGAGTAGTTCCTGAGGGTAAGGATGTACGTGAACTCGACGCCAAACTGTTAAAGAAATATAGGATTGATGTGTCACGCGCAACTCGTTGTCGGCGAAAAGCTGCTGGCAGAGCCAACGTGCACTATTTGCGGCACCTTCGGTTTTTCGTTCTTCTTGCAACGCACGGCAAGCACCGCTTTTTTGCAGACGAGAAGGGGAGCATTCGAGATGTTCGTGAACTTCCGATTCAATTTGCAGGATACTCAATAGGGTGTAAGCAAGGAGAGTACTTGCATAAGCCAAAGGGCAGTGGAAAAGCCAGAAACGATGGACGCTACCGAAGCCGCGTTCAAGTTAGTCGGCAGGTGTATCTGGATTGGAAAGCCTATTTTGAAGAGCTCGCAAAATCAGCTAGCGAGAAGCGTCTGGCCTATGAGCTTTATCATTTTCCATACGAACCCTACGCACCTGTTCGAAAGCAGCTACTTGAAATAGTGCGACTGGTTAACCGTGTTCGAAAAGATTGTGGAAAACCCATGCTTGATGCCAAGCAAGTGATTCGCTTTAGGCGACAGATTGTCCGCCCATTTGAGCCCCTTGAAGTCGATACACAGATACCGCTCGTTGCGTAAGTTGAAGAAGGGGGGAGTGCGGCTTAAGAACTACCGCAGGGACTTAAACGAACTTCTCAAATAACCTGCTACCAAGCACGAGGCAATAAAACCTCCCGAGCACGCGGAAACCAAAGCGGTGGCGTCGGCTAATGCGGGTGTTAAGTGTAATGTCTTCGTACCATTCCATTTGTTCCTTCGCTCCGGAAAGTAAGTCGTTTTGTTCGGTGGTATGTAGTTGCTGTATGGATTGAATTCTGTGATTCATTGAAACCTCCATGATTTCGCAAATGAGGGGTAAAGGACTGGTCGCACGCGGCGACCAGCCTGTTTCAGGCAGCAGCTATCGGGACTTCACTTGCTTCCTGGGATGGCACGTCTTCAGCCACAGGTCCGTTGGCTCGAACGTAATTGAGAGCCCAGACAATCACATTGCCAAAAGCTTCAGCGTGTTCTTCTGTAAAATCGTGGGCGTACTTCATCTTGAGCTCTCCACCGTCTTTGATGCGAAAACTGCGAAGAGGTTCAAAGCTATAGAATGGTCCCCGTTTCCCGTCTCTAAGCTTGACGCAAACGCCGACATTGGGGCGTTGTTCGTCCCAGTAGTAGATCCTATTTGATTTGCTGTTTTCCGTTTTCTCAGTCTCTTCCTTCATTGTGCTTCTCCTTCTTGGGTTCATCAAAACGCTCGCTGCTGGCAGCAATCACATGCAAGCAACAAGCCCTCATCATTGAGGATAGGGAGGCCGGTGGTGCAAAAGGGGACCTCCCAGTAAACCTTTGAATGATTCAAGAACCTTCTTGAGTCTCTTCAAAGATTCGGGTGTGAACCAGGTCTGAGACCTTGGCAACCAGTGGTAGATCGTCTCGACCAAAGCTGGTTGAGGACTTCCACTGATCGTCTTCCCGGTACAACCGGGATAGCTGCACGTTAAAGCGTGAGCCGTTTTGCGTCTCGTTTTCCCAGACCACTGCCTTGATACGACCAAGGCGAACTTCGAATGCTGGCTGTTGTTTAGCCATAATCAACCTTCCTTTCTCATGCTAGTGATGAACAAAAATGGTTAGACCAGAGGTTTACACTGCCAAAGCCAAAAGGCTTGCAGCTACTTGGTCTGCACTTACTCGCGATCCCGCATTTCGCAGTTCGCGAGACTTTCGAGTGAGAGCGTCCACGGCTGTAAAGACTGTCCAGTCTTGCCAGGGTGGAATGCTCTCGACGGTTTGCTTTGCAAGCGTTGCAGGAATGCCGTTTTGGCGAAGCACCTTCTCGACTTCCTCTGCATCGTTTCCAAGCTTGGTATCCATGGCACGGTCGATGAGACTGGCAAAGCCATCTACTCGCTCATCACGCTTTGTGATGAGCTGCTCGATCATGCGTCGGATTTCGCCAAGAGCATCGCGGACATTTGCCGTGTGCTTTCGAGTAAACTCGCACACATCAGTTGCGTCCCACACGACATGGTTACCGCATACTCTTTGATACCAAAAAGTGGTGATTCCGATGCTGCGCCTGCCTACTTCGCTATTGAAAGCAAAGAAGCCAGGAGCAAACACCTCGCCTCGGATGTTCGTCCAGCCATCAGGGTCTATAAGAAAGCAAAACACATCTTGCTCTCCTGCGTAGAGCCCTGTTGCGCCGTTGAAGCCAGCAGGAGGCGGAGAAAAGTCACTGCTAAATTCCTGGATGACATCAAGTAGCTCTGCGTCATAGAGCCGCGTGTAGCTGGCTGCATGTACTGCACGTACTTGGTCGCCCTGGGTTAGCACCTGTAGTGGTTTGGTGCTACCCGGTAGCGTTTCTCGAAGCACGCTTGAGGCAGTGTCTACCGAGAGGCGATTAACTGTACCCTTTTGCACTCCAGCAAGCCGACAGACTTGACTAAAACTCCAATCGTTTAGCAAAAACGCTCCATCACTTCCAAGTGACAACGAAAGTCCGTTGTCACTGGAACTTGCCTCCTTAGGCTCGATGTCAAACGGTGGATGCCACCGCTCTAGGGATTCTGAACGCTGTTGACTGCAAAAGTCGGACAACGACTCAAGTGAATCAAACCACTGATCAGGCGAGCGAGAGAATAGCTCTCGCGATGCCTGCGTGAGATTGGTCATCTCTTAACCTTCCTTTCGATCTAGGGATTGTTTGCAAGAAAAATGGGAAAACCTTTCTGGGAGAGACTCTCTATAGAGAGAGATTTGCACCACCGGACCTCAACGGACGGGCAGAATCTTTGCACCGACTGTTTAGGCCCAGTAGCTTTCGACTACTCGACTTTGGCTTATAAGAGAGCGGAGCACAGGGCTCCGCAGCCTGTTATCGATGCTTGAAGTTGACATGTCTGCCAACTTCTTGTGGTGAGATATGGAAGAGTGGGGGAGTCGTGTTGCATAGAAGTTAAAAAAACAGCCTTCACAGAGATCATACGGACGCATCGAAGTGATCCTGTTCTAGCTGCATGCGATGTACTCGACTCAGTAGATTTGAGATCCGTTTTGTTGGGAGGCTTGCGCTCCTGGTGACAACAAAACGTTTCTCGCATCTCCTAGGCACCTCGCTCAGGAATCAGGTGAGGAACTAACTGATGGAGGAATCGCCAAGTGAAGCCGAAGTATCAGCCACACACAAACACCGAACTAGATCGCGCAAGTTTTAGCCCAGGGGAGGCGACGTACTCTTTTGAAGAGCTCATTGAGAACGGAGCCCTCATCAAGGTGACAAGCTGGGTAACGCGAGAGATGGGCTTTGCCAAAGGGCATTATCGTGTTCACGTTGCTATGACCGTGAAACTCTGGCAAGTGCTACATCGAATCCCAAAAGAGCTTACGTTCTTTCAAACGGTCAGGGGTAGGGGACACGATGTGCTCTGGCTAGCTGGCTGGGCGCTTCAACAGGCACGGCGTAACGGCATGGAACACGTCAAGTACCTGGCTGTCTTACCAACTCATGAAGACGAGGAGGATGTAAAGCTGTTGCGAGTAGAGTGTGGTGAGTCGGGAGATCGCCAAGCACCTGTTGTCATTGGATTGCCGGAAGAGTTTCCGGTTATTTACTAGTGTCGTATTACTTGCTATCCGCAATCGCATCGGCGCAATAGGCTTTGGCAGTAACGGTGCAAGTTGGAGCATTGGGTAATGGCGGCCACCACCCAGATGGCCCCCCTGCAGATCTTTCCACTACTCGATATACGCACAACCAGCTCTCTCTTCCAAAAGGGCTTTTCATTGTGTCGAACGACTGAACCCTAACATCTGCACATGGCTCACAGGAGCCACCAATAACTACCTTCCCTGAAGGACACACGGCTTGGGCACCAATTATTGCATCGACATGGGCGTTCTTAGTAGCAGCTGCTTCAACCTTTTCTATACCAGTAAATGTCCGTGTTGAGTTTACTTGCTCTGTAAGTGCCGATACAGCTGCAATTGCATTGGCTAAGTGAAGTTCGAGCAAACGCACCCGTTCCATTAATCCGCTCTCATGTACGCTGTCTTGTTCTTGGGCATTTTTCAACTGTTTCCCGAACATAACGTCGTTGAGTGTCCTAACTGACTTCCTCATTCGCTTTATCGGCGTTCCAAAGTTAGATGGCCGTGCTTGCGCAAGCGCCGGTATCAGCAATAAAAGAATTAGTAAACACGTTCGTCTCATATCAATGTCCTCATAGCTTACTTAAATGTGATGATCTTGCTTTGGATGTAGATTCCTTCTGCTTTGGTTGTCTTGCTAAGTCTTTGTATTGCATACACGTTTAGGCTGAGACGCACGAACTCGAAAATTTCTAGTAGATTCACATTTATTTTAGTGTTAGGTGAATGTGCTTAAACCTACATTGCTTTTGACAAATACTTTATGGGAATTGACACATGATGGAAGGAAGAGGATTAGTTCTTGGTGCGGCGCTCATGGCAGTCACGCTTGTCGTACGGTGTTACGCACATGCCGATACATTGTATGTGGAGTCAACCGGTATTGGTATCAATGACCCTTCGCCATCATTTGATCTAGATGTTACTGGAAGTTTTCGTGTAACAGCTGGATTGTTTGCTGACAGTAGTGTGACTGTGGGTGACGACCTCGAAGTTTCGGATCAGACGGAACTATCTGGTACTTTGGATGTGACCGGAGAAGCGACGTTTGATGATGTGGTGGGGGTAGGGACGAGCGCACCAGAAGAAAAACTCCATGTAGTTGGTGTAACACTTGTGGACTCCAGAAGCGTGACGGGTGGTGAACGGGCCACGCAGATTATGCGTCATAATGGTTACGATGCGAGTGGAGGATATCTTGAGTCAGAGATTGTGTTTCAAGGAGAAACAGGAACCGCCAATGAGTTTCGGGAAGTGGCAGCTATAAGAGAGGTGCAATATGGAGGTGGTTCTACTCATGGTGGGCAAATTGAATTCCACACGAGAGACAACGGCACTGGTAAAGATTCGGAGCGTCGCATGTTTATTGATGGAGATGGAGAGGTGTATTTTGAAACTTATCCATCATGTACAACATTGGGCACAAATGGCTCCGGCAAGCTAACCTGCACAACATCCTCAGTCAGATTCAAAGAGAATATATCTGACTACGATGGTGGCTTAGATGTGGTAATGGGACTTAACGCAGTAAGTTACGACTTTATAAGAGAGTGGGACTCGGAAATGAGCAAATGGCAGAGTCCGTACCCAGAGGGGCGACAGATTGGATTTCTTGCGGAGGAGGTTGAGCAAGTAGAACCGCTGGTCACAGGGAGGAATCGAGATGGCCTAGTTAACAACGTTAACTATCAGCTATTAACAGTTGTTCTTGTGAACGCGATTCAGCAGCAACAAGCACAAATTGAAGAGCTTCAGCAACTACTGGGGCAGTAGTGTAACAACTACAACAGTATTGTGTTGATTTACTGCTGAAGACAGTGCTAGGCGAAGACAAGGAATAGAAAAGGAGACATATGGGTATGTTGCTCAGTTGTACTAGAGAGTCTATGAAGGTAAACAGGACACTTATGAAGACTTTATTTAGCGTTGGCTGGTTAGCGCTTGGAGTGGTTCATCTTGCCCCCGCTGCTAGTCTAGCTGACCCTGGAACATCATTCTATCGGTGGGATACGAACACCTTCTACATCTCAGACACTGATGATGACCAATGGACGGATCACGAGAATCTGGCAGATACGTTATTCGGTGCCAAACTTGCTAGCGTCAATGACGCAGATGAGAATCTGTGGATCCAGTTGAACATACGAAATACGAACGGTTCACCCAAGATGGAAGAAGGCTGGATTGGCTTGGATGATGAAAGCACAGAAGGTACTTATGTTTGGCAGGATGGACATTCCTATTCATCTGGCTACAAAAACTGGGCGTCTGGTGAGCCTAATGATGGTGGCGGAGGTTTAAGCGAAGACTTTGTGGTTTTTCGCTGGTACTCAGGAGGCGTGTGGAATGACTACCAAGACGGATTCTTTGGAGCGCTATATGAATGTCCTGCGTCCGCTGTGACGGATAGTGTTTGTGATCAACTTAACGACGGTGGTGCGCCAAACTGCAACGTCGGAAGCTTACTTTTACAGAACGCCACTTTCTCGACTGGCCAGACATTCAAGAGAGAGAACTTTATTCAAGCAGGCAATAATGTTGATGGTGACACTCCAACCGGTGACTTTACACTTAGTGGAGGTACGACTACTATGTGGGCCGAAAGTTATATCAAGCTCGACACTGGGTTCTCGGTTACGTCCGGAGCAAAACTTACGGCAACAGTAAGTGACATACAATGCAATTGACCACCGAATTAAACACCTGAGACTTCGGGATCTTCCAAGACGCGATTGAGAGCTACATCCAGAAGCTCTTGGTTCAACATATGCTCACGATATCCACCTACTTTGCTTGTATGAATGGCTACTGTGTCTTCTGAGAGATTTGGGAAGTGGGTTGGAACTAAGAGTCCGTTCACAGGATGAATAACGAAGAGTAGGTAACCAAGCGACGTTAGCAACTCGTCACATCTCCGAATCTTCTCGTTGTCAAAGCATTCCAATAGCGTTTCGAAGACAATGATGGGTAAGCTTTGCTTTAACGTGTTTACGGAGCCCAGAAGGACGTCGTACTCCATACCTTCGACGTCGATTTTGATAAAATCGATGTGTTGCCCCTGAAACAGGTTGTCGACTGTCTCAACGGGACATGTTTCGAAATCGTACTCACCACCACGATTCCAATAATTAGCCTTTCGACTTTGGGCCATGTAAGCGTTGCCGGGTTTGTCACCTGCCTCGAAAAGCTTGAGACTTCCGCGTCTATCACCTAAACCACATTTGTGGAGTCGAATGCGATCGTGGAGTGAGGGATTGTGGTCAACGTTTCGCTTTAATCGAGGAAACATCACGCTGCTGGGCTCAAAAGCGTGGACCTCGCCCTGCGTGCCAACTTGGTCTGCAATGGCAATAGTAATCAAGCCGCAATTAGCGCCGATGTCGATACAAGTATCCCCTTTATTAACATAGCTCGATATGCAGCGAAGAACTTGTGCTTCCCAAACCCCGTCACGTATCAATGCGTCTTCGATACTGAAGTCTGGAGAAACTGTTAGGGTGTACTTGCCAATGTAGTTGTTTACTTGTTGCTCTCTCATTACGGTCGCTCGTGACTCAACATGCCTTTGCTTGATTAAGATGCAGGGTTGGGGTAGTTGGTAGCGAGAGCATAGGCTTATTGAGTTTGGTCTGATTTTGTCAAAGAATTCTCATCAACTAACGTTCATTAGTTCAAAAATTTCAATAGGTTACATTACGAGAATTAGATTTCTCGTAAAGTAAAACTACTACGGGGGAGAGGTTTACTACCGCCATATCGGAGGGCGGTACATCTCGCTTCCTCAGAAGCACAATCTGATTGAGCGTGGATGAGTGGCAAAAGGAGATCTATGCCACAAGTAACGCAGCGTCCGCAAACAGAGCATACTGCCGTCGAAAGACTCGCTAAGGAACTATCTGCCCTCTCGAATGAGCAGCGCGAGCGGGTCCTTGAGCTTGCCAATCGACTCCCAAGTGGCACGACGCAGGATGTCTTATCGCAGTCGATCAAAGACACCTCTTTGGATGACAAACGACTTCCCCGACTGGAAACGCTCGAAGAGTTAGACAAACGACATGAGGCAGAAGTCTTTGAGGCCATGCAGAGATTCGTTTTTGGAAATTCGAAGCCAAGCGTAGAGGGATTGCAGGCGTTCGTCGATTCGACGAGAGACCGAGGAAAGATCGAGTATCCAGAGCAGCGGTCGATTACCCGAGCACTGAATTTTTTTCGATCTTACCTGGGGATACAGTTCTATTACCGAGGCGAACTATGCAGACTTTCATGCACTCCAGCTGCCTATTCAACGGGCAGTTTTCGTATCCGAAGGCCGGGAGCTCACGGAAAGGCGGGCAGAGACTTTGCAAGCACTAATGCCTTACCCGACATTAAATGCCGCAAGTAATGCGCTGCAAATGACTTACGGCGCAGATCTGGAATTTCACTTGAACTTCTGTTCGCCCTGAATACAATAAAGGTGGATAACTCTCCTGCTAGACCCTGGATTCGGTCCCTTAGCTATGTAGCAATACAGCTTCTTCGGCCAATAAATGGCCACCTTTGAGCACCTACGCTTGCAGCACGTTGTGTGTTTGTGAGTTGAGTTGCCCATTTCGTAGCCTGAAACCTTATTTCGCTGGGTATAGGTTTCACTTCAACAGGCCCCCAGTACCCCCACCGATTGGGCTGCGCAAGAGCCGTTGCGTTTCGCGATCCGCTCTCGCAGTCCGTCGATCGGTGCCCGCAAAGCGGGAGAGTTGTTCCTTGACAATCGGAATAAAGCCTCGCTCGTCAGAGCCTGTACAGCCGGAGCGAGGAAGTGTTGTGGTACTCTAAATGCTGCAGCGCGATCGCGAATAGTTTCTTGGAATCACACAAGGCGAGTGTTTCGCCTTTTTACACAATAGGAGACTACATTCAATGTTCGATAATTTTGAAGCGATTGCGGCTTGTATCTACGTTACAGGCTTTGTTCCACTTAGTGCACTCGGCTTACTTTGGGCATTTCCAACGGAGACACGAGTGAGACCCTGGTATCAGGCAATCGTGGCGATGGCCGTGCTAGGCGGTGCCACTGGGCTTTGCCTCTTGGTCGAGTCAACTGTCGAAGAAAACTTCCCGAATCTTTTAGAGCATTTTACAAGCAAACAGATCGAAGCGATTTTGGTGTTTTTGGTTCCAACATTACTAATTGGTGTCGTTGCCTATGGTGCCAACAGGCGTGGCTTACTGTTTCAAAAAGGCCTTTGGAAGGCGTTGCCGCAGCAAACAAGGCAGGCTCATTTGTGGTCCTTACTCATCATGGCAGGCGGTTTTACATTTTGCATTTTGGAACTGAATTCAGCAGAAGAGGCAGCACCACGAGCGGGCTGGTATACCTACGCTTTTGGTGTGGCAGCCTTGGTGCTTGGCATCTGTTTTATCGTCGCAAAGCGAACCTTAAAGAATCGCGAGAAACCAATGTTGTGCGAAGCGGATGGCGTATCGGAGCGGCTCTGCACTTTTATGCTTGGTTCGTGCGTTCTCTTTGTTGCCGTGACGAATGTGGTACTTAGCGTGATCCTCTTAAAGGGAGCCCTTCCCGCGTGGATTGTGCTTGTGCCAACAGGAATTCTGTCGGTGGTAGTGCCACTGATATTCGTAAGTGCGATTGCAACCCTGGCAGAGGAGAAGAAGTCGAAAGGCAAGGGAAAGAGTGGAAACGACAACCAAGAAGACTTCTCCCGTAATGCGGTAAATCAGTGGAGCTATGAACCGTGCGAATCGACAAGAGTTGAAACCCATACCCCCTCGCCAGTTCCCATGAATCAAGTGCAACCTCTTACCAACACCAATTCGGATGGACATATGGATACTTTGGGTGCCAGGGACCAGCACGAAAAGAATCAACGATAGCCCTCAAGTATCAAAGCAACTTTTGGTGCCCACCAACGAGTTTTAAGACAAGCTAAGCAATAGCACGTTGGTGGGTTTGTCGCAGACATGCGTCAAATCGCGTAATAAGCAGTGAGATGTTCGTCAATATCGCACGCTTCAAGCGCATTTCAGTAGCCTTGGGTCGCAGTTTCACTGGGTAAAACGACCCCTTTGTAGTCATCAGGCCTCCCAGCCCACTGTCAGGTTTGTACGATCAACGATCGTACTTTGCCGCTCGCGGTGCGCTGAGTGCAAAGCATCGAGTCGTGATCGATCACAATCCTCCCTACTCAATCACCGCATGTGCCAAATATGGGAGGCATAAACGATGCAAATAGAAGACGACACTTGGGAAATAGAGAATCCCAAGACAACCATAGACAAAATGATACGTAAGGCCCTGCGAGGCAAGCCAATCCCAAGTGACTATACCCCACTAGAGTGGTTCCAGTACGTCGAGTACGAGGTAGATCGCGAGCTACAAAGACGTTGTGACCGCAAGTTTGACGATGGCAACTACCTTAGCCGCCTTGGAGAAAACAGTTGGACACTAGGATACGCAAAGTTAATCATCCGGGGCCGCATTTCTGAACTCTACAAAGAGGAATGTGGTAGGCCAAATCGAATGCTTCTGTGGAGCGACGTAGTAGCACCTTTGGATGAAGATCTGACGCTACAAGAAAGCGCTACATCCTTTCCTGAAGTGTCCGATCATGAAAGATCTACCGTTCGACTGAGCCAAATGGAAGAGTTGATTGCGAAGAGTGATCATATGTATGTGAAGGTTTGGCAATCGTTGTACGAATATGGCAATGAAATGGCGTGGGACAGTTCTATGCAGAACGATAAACACGCAGCTGGACCTACTCAAGCTGAAATAGCTCACTTGCTGGAATTGTCTCGGGCAACATTGCAGAGAGCTCTCTATGCCTTACGAGAAAACTCTACGGAAGAGTAGTTGGCGATAGTCTAGTATCGCTTTACCACCTCTCCACGAATACCAACATGATACCAATAGTACAAAGGATACGAATACATGATAAATCAGCGAAAATGGAGGCGAGCCTATGACAGTAAGAGGCTCGCTATTAGCAAGCAGTTGCGAGTTGTATACGCCAGCCGGAGTATCTGGCGAATTGATCCGGCTCTACGCAGATGCACAAGCCTCCGGCAGGCAGTCCCCACTCTGCTGAGTTCAACTCTTGTAAAGCGGTCACCCAACACAATGGTGCGTGTGCGAGATGTAGTTCGGCAGCTCTACTACCAGTTGCCTTCTTGGGTAGAAGGCGATCCTAGGGAAGTCAAAGCGATTCTTTTGCAAGAGGCATCAAGGGCGTTCTCTTACCTGGGTATAGTCATCGGGTTTGTCGATGGTCTGGCAGCCGACTGCGTTGGGAACGTATCGGTTGCAGGGTGCGAACTCTGGCAGTATCGATTGATGAGTCACGAGCTAGTAATCGATGAACAGGGGTGGTTGGAACCAACGCCTGTGAAGAGTATGTCCGACTTGGCAATACCAGCTTAGTTTCTACCACGGTGGCGCGGGCGGCAGAATTGGCTGCCGCCCGCTTGGACCGAACTGGGATATTGTGAGGCAACTTTTGTTGCAGTGTCCGTTGTAGCCTACGGGCCGCAGAGTGCGGCTACTTCAACAAAACGTAGGAGACTCACAATATGAAAACGAATGTCAAACGCAGTGCTGGTAAGGTTTGTAAGGGCGATATCATTGATGTCGCCGTGAACTTGTGCGTGGAAGTCGTTGAAAGTCAACTGAACGGTGACAATGAAGTCGAGCTAACCGTTCAGCTGGAACCAGAACGTCAAAAGGCGTTCGTCGATGGACAACGTCGATTAGTCCCTGACTCAGTGGTCACGGGTAAACTTACCTTCTCATCTAGTAAGCGCCTCGGGCACTTGGGCAATGTTGAAGTACTTCGTGCTGAGTGCCAGGGTGCACTCCAATTACTGAAGAAACTGCAAGGTCCATCTGTAGACCGAGCCACCTCTTCGCAGACGCCTGTCTCCCCTACCCGCGAAGCTGCAGGAGTTCTGCCGCACGGTGCAGAGCCGCGTGGTACCTCACTCGAAGAGCCAATTACGCAGAACTAGCGCCTCCACAAAGACTTACGACTACCAGAAGCAAAGTCGTTTTGTGCGCCATACCCGCGTCACTAGCTGGCGCAGCTCGCTTGCGCAAGCGGTAGAGCTCTTCAAATTCCGGCGATTCAAATGATGCAATTTGGAATTGCAGGGCGTTTGAGAACGTGGGGACAGAGGAGCTTCTGTCCCCACAGTTTCGGACAACCATTTAGAACAGTAGGAGAAATCCATGTCCAAGTCCCCTATTAAGGTATTTCGGTCGGGTCGAGTTGCAGCAAGTGTCTGGAAAAATGAAGGTAAGTATGGACCGTTTTTAGCTGTTACTATCAACCGACGCTACGGAGAGGATGGTGACACGAAGTACACCAGCAACCTGAATGCAGATAGCTTACCCCATGCAAAGAAAGTGCTGGAATTGGCAGAGCGATTCATCGACGTCTTTCGAGAGCAAAACTCCTTGGATACAGAATTGGATGCCAAGGATGGTGCGCTAGATCCTGCCTCTGAGGTCAAGCCATCGAAAGCGAAGAAGCAAGCTTCCGCAGACACTAAACCCGTAGAAGTGGAGGCTGAAGACCTTGACAGCTACGTTTAGTCTCATGGGCATACTGGGACGCTTGTTGGGGGCGCTAACAAGGGTGTTGACCCACCCTTTCACTCTCTTGGTTTGGATGCATCGAGAGCTCGTTGAAACGACCGTCCACTTGGTCGGTTTGCATATCGTAACTCTTAGCAGACAGTTTGTGGATATCTTTGCAGCTTACCAGTAGAGACAGTGAAGTACTAAGCGTGCTTACTGGGCGACTGCGCGTACTATCAGTATCGCAACTAGCCAAGACCTGGTTCGCAAATACCTCATCACCTGTTCGTCAAGCGAGAAAGCGCATCCGACGGCTGGTTGCCGGTGGTTACCTTGTGCGTGAGACGCTCATGGCACATAGGCCACTCAAGTTGACAGGCCCAGAGCTTTCCTGGCGATCTGGTAGAAGTAAAGGGCCAGAACTGGGAAGGCTTGCGTACCGCCTTAAACGCCGCTGGCGTGAGGCTGTCCAGCCCATTGATACCGTTCGAGCAACACCGCTATCACATCAACTATTTGGCGGGTACGTGCGAATAGGTCCGCTTCGTCGCTCCGAAACCTCGCATGAGCTCAGTCTAGCGGAGGTGTACTTGTGGTATCGAAAGCACAACCCCGAACTGGCGGGGCGCTGGCGACCTGAATGTGAACTACTCGCAACTGGCTACGATCTAACATCGCACCTGCCAGATGCTGTTATTACTGGAGGCGCTGACGGGCAAGATCTGCTAGTCGAGTTTGGTGGTGCCTACCGAAAGCACAAACTCCAGCGACTTCATAAATCCTATCTAAACGAATCTTATGAACTTTGGTGAAACTCATGCAACTACGCGAAACGGACACACCACTCATTCAGAGTGTATTTCAGTATAAGTTGACATTTAATGAGCCAGCCCAGCGACAGGTATTCCCTGCTGACAAGTTTGCCAGCCATGCCGATGCATTAAAGGCAACGGGTGAAGCTCTCTCAGCATTGGCAAGAGCTGGCTACTTGAAGGACCAGCACGAGGGAAAACGCCTCATGCTTCCTGGTGGCCGTAAGTATTACATACTCGGTGAGAAAGCTTCGACAATCGTTGGTCCGCTTTCAGGCACCGCTACCAAGCCTCCAGGCCCTCAAGCACTCGCACTGAATCTCGGCGTTCTTTGGTTCTGCTCCATGAAGCGGCGGCATGCCCAACGACTGAGCCGCCAGAAACTAGAAAGCGTGCTTCCGGACGCTTCAGCACTTGCCAACAATGTTGTGCATTGCGTTAGGCAAGAATCAGATTCCTTGGTTCTCTATCGTATTTATCTCGCTACAGGGCGCGACCCACGACGTTCCGCTGAGCAGGTCGTCAAGCATTTGGAGACGGCATTGGAGCACAAGGGCAGTCGCCGGATGGTCCATTCTGGCGAATATGGCATTGCTGTTTTGGCCCCCACCGGCGAGGCATCCAAAGGCATCCGTGAAGCGGTCGCTCAAACGCTTAAGCAAAACGATGTGACTGCCTCTCTTGGCGTGGTTCCTAGAATCACCGTCGAACCAACGCCGGTGCCGGAAACACTGGGCCTTGCCCTTGGAGAGTACAAACGTGCTCTCTCAAGACAGACCGCAAATGGCAATAGCGTTATCGAACCTCACAAACAAGTAAGCGGCAACAAACAATGACAGACGATCAAATTCTCATCGGTACACGTTTGAGGACAACTGAGGAAGGGTTTGCCGGTGATCCCTACTACTGCTCACGAGAAAAGCTCAAAGAGACGGGCATTCATTTTCTAGGTGGGCCAGGGTCCGGAAAAAGCTCCTCGATCGCCTCATTGCTCAGCGAGCTGGGGCGCGAGTACATCACGCCGGAACAAAGCCAGAGGCGGGATTGTATTGCCATCATCGATCTAGGCGGCGATCCTGTCCTATTCCAGAGCATGCGTGAGCTTGCAGAAGCCACTGGACGCAGGTTCTATCAATTTCATCCTGACGCGGCTCGCTCCTACGAACTGGATCCGTTTGCATGTCTTACGGACAGAAACAACGCGGCCATCAAGGTGTCGAACATGTTGCAAGCGGGGCTCAACCTCGGAGGGGGCATGGATGGCGGTGAGCGGTTCTGGGCTGATGGAGCTCTTTATGCCATTCATCGGTTATCTCAAATGATCATCGAGCGAAGGTCGCGAGGTGAAAACGTTGGCCTTCACGAAATCTATAGCGATTTGGAGCGACGTAATAAGCGTGAAGAACAGAGCGTGAAGATGACGGTTCGTTTCATGTTGGATTATCCTCAGCTGCATCCTCATCCAGACAGCAGGCGCATCGTTGATCTTGGTTCAGCCCTCGAACGTGGAGATCTTCTCTACTTCTTCATTCCGACACTGGGGGAACAACAAACGACGCGAATTATTGGCTCGATTGCCATGCAGATGTTGCTATTTGCTGCCACGCAACGAAGCCAGATTTCCAATCACCTGTGGTTAGTCATCGACGAATTTCAGGAAATTGTTGGACGCGCAGTGGCAGAAGCAATTCCTCAGTGGCGTAAATTCGGCGTAGACCCAATTCTCGCGAACCAAGCAAAGAGCCAACTCAGGACACACCATGTCGATTTGGAGAGATTGGTAGATATCTGCACCAATCTCAAATTCTATTACAGCTTTGAGAGTGAGCAAGACATCAAGGATATTCTCAACTATTCCAAAGATGCTGTCAGTTCTCTTGGATCCCATTCGACAAGTTTCGGTACATTCACAGAAACAACCCGTGAGTTTATCGAGAGAAAACTGAAGCGGGACGAAGTCTTAGAGGTGAACGCCCAACAAAATACCTGCCTACTGATCGACCAAACAAGAGGCAAACACGTTGAGCCGACTGCCTTAAAGACCCATTACGCGATCTCGGAGGCGACGTTTCACGAGTTTAAGCAAAGAGACATTCCCCAGATTGAAGTCTCTGACAGCAAGACAAGTGGGTCACCAACATCAAACGATCGGAAAGAAAAACAGCGATTTTTTCACGAACCCGAACATCAAGCGATTCTCCGAGAACTCTGGAACAAGGCATAGTCACTAGGCTCTTTTTCGCCCACAGCCGCCCCACCCACCCCTGGTGGCGAGGACGAAAAAGGGCCAATGGTCCAGTCACGGGAAACAGATCCCACTGTAGGCAAAATCTTTGATGCCGACTGCAGCCACACTCCAGTTAAAGCGTGTGAGCAACATAGGGAGAGCGTCAGTTCGCAATATGAAACAAACCGCTCCACCTAACAGAATACGTTTTTGCTTTAGAGGGTAGTTTTCATCCAGTCGCCTTGTGCTGTTTGTCACAAGACAAAGAGCACAGGGGCAACTGAAGAGGTCGCATCGCATGGAAAGAGACGAGTCTTGCCAAGTCGAGCTCCTGGCGAAACGAGTTGTTTCGCGTGACCACTTAACTGGAGAAAACAACCATGAGAGAACGCAACCAAAACCGCTCATCCAGAAGAGGTGAGCAACGAAACGGAAACCTTAGCAACTATCGAGGTGGTAGAAACGAGCGAAACAACCAGCATGCCAAAGGCAAGAATGGCGGTGGGTACGGTGGCGTGCCGCCTGTCATCCTTGCTGTTCCAGGGACAGACCTTGAGTTTGGGGTCTGGCCAGGATCTGGATGCTGGGGACCGGCCTTAATTACGCCCGACGAGAAAGTCCGCAGGAGCTACGATCCTGAGCACCTGCTGGACTATCCAGAGCTCGTACGGACGGGCATTCGCTTCTACCTTGATGAGGCAGACCGTTATCGCATTGACATAGACGATCGACTCCGATCGGACCTTGAATCGATGGCGGTTAAGCTAGAAGAACGTTTCGACCTGGCTGCGTAAGCCTCCGCTAAAGCAAAACGCTCGGGCGCTTGGAATCAGATGATTCCAAGCGCCTCTTTTTTTGTAGCGAGTCCACACACTGCTTGATGCACCAGCTTTGGTCCCGCCCGTTAAGACACTAACCGACAGAAGTTTTCGCTTCCGCAGCATTAAAGCGGGCTTCGAGGAACTGTCAGTTACTCGTTGCAAACTATCAAGGAGGAACTATGCGTCAAGGAAATGGACACTTGGAGACCGACAGTGATCGTCTGTTGGAATGGGTGCTCAATGACTACCTTTCAGTCGTTGAGAGAGTTGTTCGATTGGAATGTCAAATCCAGTCGAAGGACCGCTCACTTCCTACACAAGGCAAACAGGGACAAAGACTACAGAGAGCATCGCTTCTGGCAGGCTTTGGCGTTGTTTGTTTCACAATTGGTCGATTTGTAGGTCTCTAATTCAGGTCTCATTGGGCTTCTCTACAGCTGTAGAGAAGCCCTAGGGCCGTTCCCTTGCCTTCTGGTTCTTTTGTTCGTTCACAAACAACTCCTTCGCTTCAGTTAATCGCCAATGCTTTGGCGATTAGCTGGGGAATCAACCGGTTGTAGACACCCCAGGCGAAATCGCCGTTTCAACCGCTTTGGAGGAAGTACCATGTTGCAACAAACAACCCAGAAAGTCGCGGAACAACCGTTGGATCGAGTTGTCGTATCACTCAAACCTTGGGCCAAGAGCCAAAATCGCTTTTCGCTTGGCAGTGTCGCAATCAGCGGCACTGCTGCGGCGATGCTCGATGCCGATGAGATCGGCCTTGCACTCAGCCGTCACCTAGTTGGCGATTGGGGAGAAGTGAGTGACATTGAAAAGCTAATCAACGATTGCTGCGTTGAATTTGGTGGCAAGCTAAAGTCTGCCTACCTCAGTGCATGCGGTAGTCGATACCTGGTCATAACCGACGATGCTCGGGAGACTACAACGGTCTTAGCTGAAAGTAACCATTGATCCAACATCTGTGGCCTCTCAAAGCTCATATCTATGAGTGAGAGAGGCCCTTTTTTTCGTTATGTTTCTGTTGTCCAAAACAAGGACGAAGCATGAACTCTTTTATTAAACGTAAACAAGCTTAAGAGACAGATTGAATACCCAACTTACTATGTTCTACGCAGGAGACATTCCTTGAAACCTAACAATTCGAAACAGCTTGATCCTGAATACTGGATACTCCTATGTCCAGGCTTAGTCGCCGGAATAATACTTGGCCTAAGCCTTTCAGAACTATGGGTCGCTACTGGCAGCGGCTACAATCTTTGGCTCTCCGCAGCATTTGCGATAGCGGCGACGCTACTATCTCGCTCACTGACGCTGGAGGCAGTTGCGGCCTTTAAGAGTATCACAGAGCGTAAGGGTGCTTTGTGGAAGCTTACGCGAGTTCAAGTCCCCATGCTGGTAGCAGGCGTAATTCTGGCCCTCTCACTAAGCCTCTTTATTGCAAGTCTCTCAGGCCACGCGCAGTTTGCCCTAGTTGCAATCTTGGCGGCACAAGTCGCACTCGGGCTAGCCATGAGCATTGACGGTCGTTTCGCTAGAGAGACATTGATAATAAATGGGACTTTGTTGTTTTCGATTTGTGAAATGATCTTACTCATCGAAAGGTTTGGGTATTTGGCAAGCTTCATTGAAGCACTGTAACCATGATTAAGTGAGGCTACTTTCGCATGAAGCAAGACATACAGTTTCTGTTAACACCAGAGGCGCATCCCTACCCCTGGCTTAGTCTCGATGAAGACGGTTTCGTTCAGTTCGGACATTTGCGTCCGACGAAGTCACCAACGATGCTCTACAAACATTGGCGACCAACACCGTACAGTTACCGTTGTGGTTTCGAGATGGAACATGTGGTGTCGGGTGTTGTCGAGCGATTTGACTACCACCCACCGAGTAAGCAATGGAAGCGCACAATCCAGCTTGAAGAACTGACCGGTCCAGAGGAGGCAAGAAACGGAGTCGTGCTACAGCCAGACGGCTCAATTCTCCTTGAGCACAACCAGGTCGTGTTTCGCCATCGTCAAGTGTTCAAAGTTCGGCATGAGGCGTCCGGCAGAACCTTCACTCAGACTAATGCTGTTCCCGCGACTGTTCATATTCAGCAAGATAGCGGGCTTAGCTGGGAATACACCTACGAAGAAGGCTACTGGCATCGCGTACTGCCCTACCAGCCTGCGAAGTTACGCCAGTTCATACCACCCGAAGATGACAAGACCGATGACAATGCCGTCCTGGCACCAATCTGTGAGCCCATACCAAGTTCTGGTGAACTACAAATTGGCCCAGTCACACTCTATGGGAATGGAGGCGTATTGTTCGGTGATACGCTGTACAGCTGGGGGGATGCCATTCCGATGCACGAACACCTTGGTTTTACGGCTACGAGAAAAAGCGGGCTAAGAACACTTTTAACGATCCAGCAGCCTCCTATCTCGGGCGGCAAGAACTTTCCCCTATTGCTCCGCTATGAAGGCTTTATGTGGTATCGCTACGTAAGCCGTCCGCCAACTTTTTACAATCGACTAAGACATGCTTTTGACGATGCACGTCGACCACTGTTGAGTGTTAAGGATTTTGTAGTGTTCACTGTGGTAATGTCGGTGTACTTTTCCTACGTGCTGGGCCTGCTGATTTTTGGCTGGATGCTTCTCCAGTGTCTCGTTGCTATGGGCTAAGGCACTGTATGTTCCCATGGCGCACCTAAACCGGCGAGTCCCAAGCGTCGCAAATGCGTGGGTTTTATGAGCTTACAGCTCAGGCCTTGGCGAACCTTGGTACCAGGGGACTTGGAAGAGTTGACCAGAAAATCAGGTTCAAAGGCGAAATGGATGAGCAATCAGCATGGAAATCACCAGCAAGCTCTAGATATCGGAATCGCCATGCTCCATGGGGATGGAATGATATCTCTTCCCAGGGTTGGTGTTGTGCAATCACTCCAGGAGGACGTGCCATTTGATGATGGTGTGTTTGACGTTCAGCCTGGGCGTATAACCGTTCGGTCCACAGCCAGAGGAGAGCGGACTCTCTCCTATTGCAACGGTCGATGGGAACTAGACGCAGCCGAGACTTCTAAAGATGTGGCAGGAGTTCTGGCTACAGCAGGCGTCATGCTCTTTGTCCTATGCTTCATCTCTGTTGTGGTCGTGCTTTTTCGAGCAATCTTTTAGCACCAACGCCAGTCATTATTCACCAACGACCTGCTGAGTCATCAGCAACGAGAAAATGCGCACGACCATGACCGAAACTGATAGTTTAGCGATAATCCGAGCACTTAGTTCGCTGGAACAACAAGTGGTGGCACTTTCCGACCAGGTTTCCGACATGCATTCGGTGATCTCTGAAATCACAGGTACCAAAGATTGGTACACGACCTCTGAAGTGGCGGCGATGATGAAGGTCACCCGTCACACCGTACAAGAGCGATGGTGTAATTCTGGGCGCATTGAGTGCGAGAAAGATCCAGCTACCGGCAAATGGATGATTCCTGGGCACGAATTCGAGCGGTTAAGGAGAGGCGGAAGGCTAGATGATGCAATTTGCTAAAAGAAATGTCAGAGCCAACTACGGCCATCCAACTCAGTGAATATCAGTGGAAGAGTATTCGGGGCGAGGCACCACTAATCCAATACTCAGCCGGTATTGCCGGTAGCTGGATCCGATTGGAATAGTCGCCTACTATATTGCATTCCCTTTACCCCGGATAACTCATATATGGCAGAAGTACAAGCCACCCAAGAAGATCATCGTGCACGTTCCGATTTCGTTCGTGAGTTGGTGCAATGCTCTCGTGAACAGAATGTCATAGCTGCTGAACTACACACGGAGCCTAAAAGAAGAATCGTTCAATACTGGGACGATTTGAAGCAACTGCCGAGCGATGTTAGTTCATGCATTGAATCATGGAGTCTTTTGGAGAAACAAGGATTCGAGCTACTACTGTTTGATGCAGAGAAGGCAAGAACATACATTTCAGAACTCTTAGGGCCTCGTTACGAAAAGGCCTTTGAAAGCTGCTATCACCCTGCGATGCAGTCTGATTACTTTCGGCTCTGCTATATTTTTTTGGAGGGAGGTTGCTACGTAGATGCCGACGATGTCTACCATGGGCCTGCAATCGACTATCTGTTCAATGATGGTCGACTGCAGATTCAACCACTCTGCTATGATGTCGCCACCAACGAGATGGTTCCGCCATCGGTGTTCCTTGAGTCAGGTGCCTACTCTTCTAGCTGGATATTCTATTTCAACAACAATCCGTTAATTGCTGCTCAACGACACCCAATCGTCGAACGGGCACTAGCAAGAGCTACCGAAGCGTTGGAGTACCCGCTGGAAGCTGAATTGCCCGAGATCCAATCAGCAACAGGCCCCGGAAACCTCACAAAGTCGATCTTCGACCATGCAACTGAGTACGGTGAGATAGAGGAAACACTAAACGTGTTGCATAATTGGGAAGATGTGGCCACTAGCAATTGGCAGCTCAGTTATAGACACGACACAAGGAACTGGAGGCTTTCTAACCAGAGAGAATACTAAGAATGAAGAATCAAGCATCTGACAAAGGTGGTGAATGAATCTGTCAACACCTCTGATGGCACCTACCAAGGTTCTATACAAACTCGCCTTGAAGTCACGCATTTTCCTACCTAGGCAAAGGTGTCACACTTTTGGACGGGCACACGCGAATTTGCAGCCAACTATAGAACGCATTTATGTAATAAATCTAGATCGCCAAACTAAGCGCTGGAATGAGATGCACCGAGAATTGGGGCGTGTCCTAGATTCAACAGGTACTAAGCTCTCCCAGCTCGCTGTGCGTTATTCCGCCGTCGATGCCAGGAATTGTGAAGAGCCGCTTTGGGACAATGGCGAGATTGTTCCGGCCTATACCCTTAGAGACCAATTGCTTGTTGAACCTCAGCCGGACGCACTACCAGAGCGAGTCGATTTCGATAGAACAATCCCGATGAGTCGCCCCGAGATTGCGGTTGCACTTTCTCATGTAGGTGTGTGGCAGCAAATAGCAAATGGAGAGCACGCTTACGCCTTAGTAGTCGAAGATGACGTCTGGTTCCAACGAGGTTTCGCACGATATCTCGATCGTGCGTGGAGTGAAATACACACAGAATGCGGCGACAATCCACCATTCGACATTCTGTACTTGTCGTACAAGGAAGTGAAAAACGGTGCCCAAAAGACGCTTGTTTCTAACAGCGTGTTCCGGCCTGTGCGTGGGCTGTGGTACATGTCGGGATACGTTTTGTCGCGTGATGGTGCCAAGAAACTGCTGGAACTTCTGCCCTGTCGAGGGCCGGTGGACCTATGGATTAATCATCAATTCGATGTGCTAAATGTTTGCGCGACAAGAAGGTCAATCATTAGACAGCGACACGATTTTGGGTCCTCCAACTCCTACTCAATACTCCCTGAGCTGACGAAGATTGGAGTTCTCGATTGTGAAGGCGAATCGTTGTTCCAGATTCGCCCAAACGAGCGTCCAGTGTTCGCCTTTGGACCAGAGGGCTCCGGGCTCTCATCACTTGCAATGGCACTGTCTATGCTTGGCTACAGGTGCTGCAGCGATCTTGATGAACTTCCAGAATGGGAGCTTAAGCAGCTCCTTGCGGGAAGTGCTGATCGGGTGTTTGACGCATACGTGAACATCGGGTCCTTAAGAGGGATGGCAAAGACGTTACTGGCAAAGTATCCCAGAGCAAAGTTTGTCATCACCACAAATGATTCGCTGGATAACAACGGCTGTGCGATTGATTTCGCAGAAGAGATGAAGGACTGCGATGCCGCCGTGCTAAGCAAAGCCATGGTCGACAAGTGGAAAGTAGTATGTGAGCACCTAAAGTGCGCGCCGCCTACTTGTTCCTTTCCAGACGTTGATGACGTTGGACAAAGGCAGCTCTTGAGCACAAACGGGGAAGCATGCGGACCTGCGGTTAATGGTTCCCCAAGGCACGACCCATCACCGTGGGTAGTAGAGCACCGAAAGCAATGGAGCGGAGTTCGGTGTAAAATTGCGTGCAACGGCTCGGATGAGGCATCACATGTGAACTTCGAAGACAAGCTTGAGAACCTCGACAAGAAGCGATGGGTGCTTAGGGATGATACTTTTTCGGGCAACTTGGCACTGTTCTGTCCGTCGAATGTCGAGCTACTTACGGGAGGTGGCGCTGAGCTCAGCGTGAAAAGCGAGCCCCTTGGTGTCAGGAACTACAGTGCGGCTTCTATCTCCAGTCGAGACAAGTTCCTCTTTGGGAGGTTCGAGGTGGTCCTACAAGCAAGTAAGGTACCAGGCGTGGTCACGGGATTCTTCTTGCACCGCGACTCTCCAAGGCAGGAAATTGATATTGAGATTGTTGGCAACCGCTCAGACCACGTCTTGGTCAATGTCTTCTATAACCCCGGCGGAGAAGGAGCAAGGTTCGATTATGGCTACAGAGGTTCTCCAAGCAGCATCAAGCTTGGCTTTGATGCAGCGGAGAGCCCGCATCGCTTCGCAATTGAATGGGATCCTTGCGAGATAAGGTGGCTGGTTGATGGACAAATTATCCACCAGAGGGCCAATTGGGACCCTACACCCATCCCTCAGCTTCCGATGACCTTGCACGTCAACACCTGGCCAACTCGCTCCAAAGAGTTGGCGGGACGACTGGCCCGCAGACGCCTTCCGACATCAGCAGTCGTGAGGTCGATAGACGTGCGTGCAAACCGAGCGGCCCAACTGGACCCCTCCTGGGGTCATGCCAATAATCACTAATGGATGTTCCCTGCAAAGAGAAGACGTTTCGGCAGTGCAGAAACGACGTCACCTGAGGGGTGTGCCACAAATGTGCCACCGAGGTAATGCGGCCTATTTTCGGGCCCAAGCGACAATCGACGTAAGTCGTTGTCAGTTAAGAGTACCGGAGGTGGGACTCGAACCCACACGACCTTGCGGCCACTGGATTTTGAATCCAGCGCGTCTGCCAATTCCGCCACTCCGGCCAATAAAGCTATTACCTGCTAGTCGTTTGCTGTTAGTCATAGTTAGCTTACGCAAAATCCTGGGGGCGTCAATTGGCTTACTTGGATGGACTTGCGAGGACGGTTACTCGTCGGATGGGTTTTCGCAATGGTGCTCACGCGAGATTCTTGGGGTGTCCGGGAATTGCCTTACAGGCGTTTCTGTGCCATGCTCAAATCAAACACGTCGTGAATTCTGGCTGACTGATTTCTTTGAAGGGAAAGATGCAAAATGCGCGACTTGGCGGTGTGGTTGGCACTGGGATGGATTCTGTGCCTTCCTTTCCAGGCGAATGCAAAAGATGTCGATCCGCCCAATATCCTCCTCATCTACGGAGACGACATCGGCTACGGCGATTTGGGTTGCTACGGGGCCACAAGCATTTCTACTCCGCACATCGATGAACTTGCCAGCAACGGACTCCGCTTCACTGCGGGTTATGCTACCTCGGCCACTTGCACTCCGAGTCGTTATAGTCTTCTCACAGGGGAGTATGCTTGGCGCAAGAAAGGGACAGGAATTGCTCCGCCCAACGCCACTGCATTGATACAGCCAGGCAGAACGACGCTGGCCTCGATTCTGCAGCAGGCCGGCTACCGAACGGGAGTCATCGGCAAGTGGCATCTTGGTTTGGGAGAAAAACCAAAGCCCAACTGGTCCGGTTTGCTAAAGCCCGGACCCTTGGAAATCGGATTCGACTATTGTTTTATCATGCCAACAACGAATGACAGGGTACCTTGCGTATATGTGGAAAATCATAAGATCGTCAATTACGATCCTAAAGATCCTGTCGACGTGGTTGAAACCAACCCAGACGGTCAATCCACGAAGAAGACCCACCATGAATCGCTCTAGCTGGATTAGTCACATGGGCATAATAATTCGATTGTGAATGGTATAAGCCGAATCGGTTTTATGACGGGAGGGCGAAGCGCTCGTTGGATCGACGAAGAAATGACCGATGTATTCACGAGTAGAGCTTCTGCCTTCATTACCCGTAACAAGAATCGTCCTTTCTTTTTGTTTTTTTCTTCGCAGAATATTCATGTTCCACGAGCACCTCATGCGAGATTTGTCGGTGCGACGTCCCATGGCGCCCGAGGTGATGCGGTGGTGGAATTCGATGCCAGTGTCGGGGTTCTCATGCAGGCGCTACGTGCTGCCGATCTAGTCGACAACACTTTGATTATCGTGACAAGTGACAATGGTCCCGTGTTGGACGATGGCTATAAAGATGAGGCGGTAGCAAGAATAGGCCAGCACAAGCCAGCAGGCCCGTTTCGGGGTGGCAAGTACAGCATTTTTGAGGCTGGAACCCGAGTGCCTCTGATCGCTCACTGGCCCGAGCGGATCAAGCCTGGGGTTTCAGATGCCATGGTTTCACAAGTGGATTTTGCAGCCAGTTTGAGTGCATTGGCCGGCGCGTCGACAGAATTACCCGAGGGGGCCATACCGGACAGTCAGGATCTATCTGCCGCACTGTCGGGGCAATCTGCCACGGGCAGAGAGCAGCTTGTCCAGCAGGCCCAGGTCCTCGCTTTAAGAAAAGGCCCCTGGAAATATATTGAGGCTTCCTCGAAGCCGAAAATGAATCTCAACACAAATACAGAACTTGGCAACAGCTCTGAGCCCCAACTCTATAATTTAGAACTTGACCCTGGTGAGACAGATAATCTTGCCGGGGAATATCCCGAGCGACTCACCGCTTTGAAGAAACTCCTAGAGCAAACTCGCAAGAGCAAGTAACCGACTTTGAATTCTCCTGCAGGTTGAACCCTTTGTGGTGCAATCTTCGGTTGTACGAAACGGCATACGCAGCAATAGCATCAGTCCGCTACGCCGCGGTCGCGCTGGAATGCTTCCACGTACCAGGTATCGATGGCATTTTCGTGCATGCGGATACGGATAATCAGGACCAGGGCTTCGCCAGTGACTTTTGGTAGCAAGTCCTCCAACTCCCCTTCGTCGCGTTGCGGAGCCTCTTCGGCGGCGTTGACCAGCTTCTTCAGCTTGGCAAATGCTTCGCCAAGCCGATCGATCTCCTCGAGCAGCGAAGCGTCTTCCTCGCGGAATTTTTCCATGCGCGTGATCTGCTCAGAATCCTGCTCGATGATGGCCTCATACTGAGACTCGTGGGAAGATTTGACGTGGGCGGCATACGTCTCGGAGAGTTGATTGAGATCTTTCTCGCCACGTTCCACCCAATCGTACATCTCGCCGGGCACGACCGGGGTCTCGAGCTGTTTTTCCAACTCAGCCAGGAATTCGACTAGTTCTTCATCACTGCCAGTGTTGTTCGTCATGACATAATCCCATGGATTTGATGTGAGACACTGTGAGTTGAAATTTTAGAGTAATAAACGGCCACTGAGGAGGTCTCCTGATCAGTAGCGTAGGATGGCGGCCAGCTCCGGTGAATTGTCTTCTTCCTTGGTAGGAATCTCATCAACGGCAAACACTTTGCCACCGAAGTTGAGTGTCTGATAAACAGATTCTTCAACCACAGGATTCACCTTTGGCACGGCTGATGAAGTTGTGGACTGGCCGTTGGAATGGTTGGGTACGAAGATTGTCTCAACTCTACCATTTCGAGCTGCTTCCAGGATTGCTTCCTCGTCGGCAAGCGAGCGTTCGCTGCCTAACAAGTCACCATATTTTTCTGTTGCCTGAGATTCGGCTTTGCGAAAATATGGTTCCACGCATTTCCATGCTTCAGAGAGCAAGTCTTCTTCACTCATTTCATCGGGATTCCCTGCAACGTGTTCTTCGAGCAGATGCGGATAGGAGTTTGCCTCATGATAAATCGGCGCTAAGTAGTCCACGCACGCCAAAACAAGAGGGATGTTTTGATTTTGTAGCTCCTGAGTAACTTGTGGTTCAACGCGTCGTTTGAAGTAGTTAGTAATATCAACCTTCTCGCGATCATCAGGCGCCCCTTGTGCATGGAATATGGCTTCAGCGACACCCCCCTTGCCTTGTGTAGGGGCCTGATGCGAATGCAATTGCAACGCCTGCTCCCCATCGATCTCCATAGGAGTGGGAATCTCCAACTCGCAGGTAATTCTCGAAAAGCGAGTGGCTTCGAAGAGTTCTGCGGAATCCTTGGTGAGACACAGCAGATAATAATTTCCGTTGGCTTGCAAAAGAGAGAGCAAGGGGCTCAAGTGAAATCGTTCGTCTACAGATGCGTATTCGGGCATCGCCATCGGCAGAATGTGTGTGCGAGAAAATTCTGGAGCGACGAAGGCCGCCAGACCGGCGCTGCGATGGCGCCAGAGGGAATCGTGGTCCGGTATCTCAGCTAATGGGGTCAGCAACTTGTCGATCAACGTCTTGTCGAAATCTTGCCGAACCATCTCTGTTTCGATTTTGCGCAGGAGATTCTTGTGGCGAATTTCGTCCTCTTGTCTTTCACGACCAGTCGCATGTGTCGGCATATAAAGTGAAATAGCAGGGGATTTATTCTCTTCGGTGAGTTCTCTTAAATCTTTCAGTAAGAACATGCTCTAACTCCTTTTCAAAATTTTAAGTTTTATTGAGGGGGAGAAGGGCCCAGTCGCCGGACAGCGGTTTGCCAACCCGCGGGTGGTTGCGAAGCGTGATTTGGAACAATGGCGAACATCGCCAGCAAGAGCCCCAGAATGATGTGATTTTGTTCGGCAGCTGAGAGAGGCGGGGTAGACGTGAGGCGTCCGAATCCGATCAACCAGATTGCTATTGGAATCAAGAGCCAATGAGCTCCGCTCGTCGGCCCCCAATAAGATATCAAGGACAAGATGATGATTGCACTTCCAACCGCCAGGTCGTTGTACCACCACGCGCTGGCTTCGGCTGGATGCCCAAAGTTAAACGGGCTCATTAATAACCAGCATCCCAACATGCATTCGACAACTCGTGCCCACATTAGTTGACCTCTTGAATTGATTCATTGCCGACCTTCAGGGAAATTTCTGTGGGAATCCCACAAAATGCCCAGGTGGTTTCTTTCATGCTTTTCGATTGTTTCCAGACCTGAGAGAGGTATTTCAACGAAGAAAAAACTTCGTCGTATGCCCAATAGGCAAGGATAAGTGAGATCGCAGCCGTCGCGAGACAGAGAAAGCACCAATATCCCACAACAGCTCCTTGGAGGATTACGAGGATGCTACTGACTATTCCCAACGGGATCACGTCGATGCCGAAGAGGATGACAATCCAGGGGCGGTATTGCCATCGTCGAGTCGATCCGGCTAATCCCAGAACTGCATCTCCCAAATAGGCAAACGCTCCGAGTGCCGCGTCAGGAATGCCAATCCAACGATCCATGGTTTGAGCAACATTGGAATCCAACACTTTCTCCGAGCTGTCTCCAAAGACGGGATCCCACACCGAATCGATCAGACGCCATTGGTAGAGTGCCATGTAACTTGCGATCAGCGTGGCGACGGCTGCCAAGATGCATATGGGAATACGCTGACTCCAGGCAGAGGGATTGTAGCTCCAGGGTGCAACCTTGACCTGATGATTATGTGCGGTGCTGATTGATCGACTGGACATAGCGTCTCTTGTTGGCATGGATTAAGTTTTCTCTGCCAGCGTATTGCCAGAGATTTGCTCAAGCAGTTCTTTGGAAGGTACTTGCAGATTATTCAACTCATACCACTTGCGTGGGTTTTGTTTTAAACCGGCGATCATGGCGGGTAACGTGGTGGAGAGGGATCGCGATGGCTGCCACCCCAAGAGATCTCTTGCGCGACTATTGTCGACGGGATAATGGGCATCGGCCAAATCAACCATCCAGGGCTTGATGAAAGGCTTTTCTTCTGCAGAGTCCGCAAGTTGAACCTTGACCCACGCACCAGCTTTGGCCACGAACTTCGGAATGCGAATCGTCGGCCAATCCTCCTCTCCGTAGATCAGCTCTCCGATTCTGTCTTGAAGAGTTTCGTAACTGAGACATTCATCTTCTGCGATGAGAAGTATGAGACTGTCATCAAGTTGAGTGCGTTTTTCGACGACTTGTTCCACGCAGATTGCGATGTCGTCCAGATGGACAAAAGTCTGGCCGCGGTCGGGGTCGCCGGGAAATACATAACTCTCCAGTTGTCTCTCAGCTATGCGACGAATGTTCTGAGTGATAGGTGGGGATTGGCCCGACTCATCGTAGGTGCCGGCAAGGCGTAGGATCACTGTAGGAATATCCTCATGTTCCTCCTGGATTACCCGCTCTGCGTCGAGCTTGGATTGCGGATATTCCCATTCAGCTTGCGTGGGGGATTCTTCTGTAAGTTGCTGTCCTAATTCGCAGGGCTTCATCACGAGCAAGCTGCTGGAAAAAACAAATTGGCCCACGTGTTGAAAACTTTTTAGGCCGCTCAGCAAGCGTCGCGTTCCTTCGACGGTCAGTTCGTTATACAACGGGCTGGGTTCGCCGGAAAAATCATAATACGCAGCAAGATGAATCACGCTTGCGAGGCTATCCCCAAATTGCTCAAGGGTCTCGTGCAGGGCTGAACGTACGCTGGAATCCTTAGTCAGGTCACATTGAATCCATTTATGTACGTTCTTTTCCACTCGAGGAGGATGAAGATCCATTCCGACCAACGTATAGCGATCTTGCAATCGCTGACAAATGCGGCTTCCGATCAATCCACTGTTGCCCGTCATCAGGACAACTGGGTTTTGTTTATCTTGGGTCATATGAATTCAATTCCTTGCCTAAAGTAAGCGTGCCGAATTTTTCATTGGGTAGAGATAGAGAAGTATTTGCAAACTGCGCGCCGCTTTCACACGTTCTGCAGCGAGTTGCGAGGAAGTAGAAAGTGCCGATGAAATGGCACGACAAAATGTCGAGTTCCTCTGACAAATTGTCAGGGTCTCGCGTTGAGATGACAGTTGGTCAATTAGAAGCCACCAAGTGAATGCTCTAAATATGTTATTCGATCATTCAAAGAGTGGTGAAACTCTAGGGACACCGGTGATGGGCCTTGCGTTGCGCAAGTGGCCGGTGGGCTGGGGACGGTTGAGAGTAAGGGGTTCTGGTGTTTGGAACGTCGCAACGTTGCCGGCGGTGTCGCGGACTTCCAGTCGCACGAAAAATCGGTCGGGTACGTGACGCTCGATTCGCCAAGTGTAACTCCCCGTGTTCTCCAGACCAGCAGCGATGGCCGTCCAAGGGCCACTTGGCTGGGAAGAGAAATACAATCCGACCGGCCGCGACTCGAGATTATCATCCTCGGCGGCCCACCTGATCAGGAGATGATCGCTGAGATTTCCGCTGCCCAATTCGGCCGAGAGTAATTCTGCAGTTGGAGGTTCCAGATCAACGGCGACGACCAGCTCCGGTTCTTCACCGGTTTGTGGAGGCGGTGACCCTGCACCGTTGGCTCCGTCGACAAGGATGCGAAAACCGTAGACACCGGCACTGGGCACCCGAGCGCGTATGGGACTGCGGTTGTCAGGATCGACACCGTAGCTTTGCCACGTAACACCCCCATCCTGTGTACCCCACAATTCTACTTTGGCAACACCCCATGGTCCGACAGACTGCAAGTCGTAGTCGACATCGAAAGTGCGTGAATTCACGAGCAACGGTTGGCCTGGTTCTCGACCCGTGGAAGTCCAATCTGGATTTGACTTTGAGTCTAGAGCCACTCCTCCCATGGGAAGTTGTTCTTCGCCGTTGAGCGAAGGTGCGAGTCCACTGCCAAGAGTGCGTTCCGCTTGCTCTGCTTCGGCGGCACCATCCACAGCAAATTTAGCCGGGGTGCGACGCTGATTGTGTTGCTGGGAAGAATTGGAATAAGGATTGAGTTGTGGCGGAGCGAATAGGCTGTTGTCTGGTTGAGCAGCGGATTGGGTAGGGAGTTGGTTAGATGTTGGCCAATCTTGTGCTAAATGTTTAGGAGCCGTTTGTGCAGTGTGGAGCTCGGTGGAAGTCGTCGGAAGCGAGTTTTCGGGCGTGCGATCTGGCATGTTCAACGATGGACCTGAGAGCGAGAGCATGGTGACTGCTTGTCCCCGATTCCCCGCGCGATCGGCAATCACCCCACGCACTTCGACATCGTTGCCGTTGGGAGCATTCCATCGTACGCGCCCCACCAGGCGATCTGGTTGGATGAGATCGGGAGAAGTGAGGGGCACATTGGTCCAGAGGCCATCAGCCGTGCGGGCTTCCACGATAAGCGACCCCGGTTCAAGGTTCTTATCGGTGGCATCGTATCGAATGACAATGTCGCCATTAGCACCTCGCGAGGCAGCAAGTTCCAACTTGGGCTGGGTAGTGTCGATGACGATTTGGAGTTGGGCAACACCTGTTTGTGCATCGAGCGACTTTCCCTGCTCGTCCAAGTGGCGAAGGGCAAACCAATAGGTCCCCTCTTCAGGCGCGTGGTAACTGAAACCCAGCACATTCGCCTGCGCGGACTGTAGGGTTTGCCAATCATTGGTGCCCGTACGCGAGACGAGCAATTGTACCTGGGCGATCTTGTCGGCACCGGGAACCTGTTTGTTAAGCTGGTAGGGAATGAACAAAAGAGGCTGTTGCCAGTAGATAGGCTTTACAGCGGGATTTGTGGAAGTCGTTTGAGCCTGGGCGAATCCCTGGCCTGCAAGAATCCAACCAATCAACAGACATAAAGTCCAAACGTGCATCCTTGCGATGAATCGGCCATACCAGGTTTTTGGAGTGCAGTTCATTTTGACCTTCGGATCAGTCCAACGCGGCTCATAAGAAGTGGTTACACTCCGTGAGAGGACGACCATTTTGTCAGCGCGTAGTTTTTCCCGTCCAAACAAAATTTGCCCCTCAAGGGGAGTATCGGAGATGCTGGTAGCTCCGCTTGAAACGCTTGCAAAAGCTGTTCACCCTGCTGAAAATGGGGCGAGTTTGTTCGTTTGGTTGAGTATTCCATCTAGGGGAAACGGTGCGATTCCAGATCATTCTGGACGAAAGCTAGCAGTCGGGACATAATAAATGTTGGAACATGAGCTAGTTGGGGCACAGGGGATCGGCAAGCGGCTTGATTGGTCAGTTTGAAGGCGTGATGGACGAAAGATGGCATTCGCTGACAGAGGCCGCCTTACTATTCGCGGCAGTCTTCGTGGTCCTTGCAATCGGCATAGCCGTCGTGCGAAGGTTTCGCGATGGTAAGGTTGACGACGTGCAAGAGAGCAGTGAATTGATGTCAAAGTTCAGAGACTTGCATGACCAGGGTGGGCTAAGCGATGAAGAATTCCGACATATAAAAACAAAGCTAGCAACCAAACTGAAAGCAGAGCTTGGCGAGACACCTCGATCGGGCAGTCAGCAAAGTGCTCCCAGTCCGACCGAGAACAGAGTAACGTAATCGGCACATGTCCTTGAACGATCCTCTGGCCTTCAAAGGATATTTGCCGAGAACGGGGAGTTTGTCGAAAGTGCGGGTTGGCCCCAGTAGGAGGGTCGCTACAAATATCGAAAAACACTCCGGCTGTCGCGGTTGTTCGGCACTGGTGGGTGCTAGTAAACCCCCCAGTAGCGGAAGACCGATGAACGACTCTCGTTGGAGCTACGTATGGTACCACAGAATTGGTGCTCGGACTGAGCGGACATGGAAGCCCCGCGAGGCATGATAAGTTTGGCTCGCAGATCGGATTTCGGTGGGTCGGATTTCGATTAACGAGTTGACTCCCACGAGCGACACCCTTGATGAACTAAGCGACCTCTCAGAACGGTGATGGTCTGAGAGGTTTAGCATCCCTCGGAAGGAGATTTTCATGCCTACGGGTAAAGACATCGGTGGACGGCGCGGAAGCACTTCGAAAAAGAATGCTTTCTGTTCATTCTGCCGAAAGAGCTACCGCGACGTTGGCCCCCTGGTCGAAGGACCAGGCGATGTTTACATCTGCGGCGAGTGCATCGAACTCTGCCAATCGATTCTCGATCAGGAACGCAAGCGGCGCGGGTCGAGCAAGCAAACGTTTGCCAAGGTCCCCAGCCCTCGTGAAATAGCACTGGAACTGGACGAATACGTCATCGGTCAGGAAGCTGCCAAGCGGGTGCTCGCCGTAGCGGTTCACAGCCACTACAAGCGATTGATGGTGGCCGAGGAAGAGTCTGATATCGAGATCGACAAGTCCAACATCTTGCTTGTGGGTCCCACTGGGTGTGGAAAAACGCTCTTGGCCCGCACGTTGGCACGTAAACTGAATGTGCCGTTTGCGATTGGCGATGCGACCACGCTGACCGAAGCCGGTTATGTCGGCGAGGACGTGGAAAACTTACTGTTGAAACTTCTGCACGCTGCCGACTTCGACATCGAGGCTGCACAGCGTGGAGTTCTTTATATCGACGAGATTGACAAGATTGGGAAGACAAGCCAGAACGTTTCGATCACTCGAGACGTGTCTGGAGAGGGAGTTCAGCAGGCACTGCTGAAGATGCTTGAAGGGACCACGGCCAACGTGCCGCCCCAGGGAGGACGCAAGCATCCCGAGCAGCAATACATCCAGATTGACACCACGAATATTTTGTTCATCGTCGGCGGCACTTTTGACGGCATCGAAGAAGTAATTCGCAAACGAATGGGTCGCCGCACGATGGGTTTTGGGCAGCAAGGAGACTTGGCTTCGGAAATGGACCTCGGCGAAACCCTTGCTAATATCACGCCCGACGACTTGATTGAGTACGGCATGATTCCGGAACTCGTAGGACGCCTGCCAGTAGTAACTGCGCTCCAACCTTTGGACGAGACCTCACTGGTCCGCGTGCTGACCGAGCCGAAGAACGCCCTCACGAAGCAGTATCAACATTTGTTCGCGATGGAAGAGGCCGACTTGCAGTTCACCGATAAGGCACTCCAAGCCATTGCCCGCCGCGCTGCCGAACGAAAGACGGGGGCGCGCGGCCTGCGATCCATCATCGAAAGTGTGATGCTCGACATTATGTACGACCTGCCAGACCAACCGCGGGGCAATCGCTACCTGTTGACCGACGACGTCGTTGACGGCCGCGCGAAGCTGTTTAGTGACACACCTCAGACAAAAAGTGCGTAACGTTCAAGCCCGTGGTTGAACTTCGGTTCGCGGCGGGGGTTAAGTTACGTACAAACTACGAACGGGCCCGGGTGAATACTCGGGCCCGTTTTTTTAGGTTCATCATTTGATATGGAACATGAGGGAACAGAGGAACGGAGGTCGGTTTGTCAGGTTCGTTCAGAATCAAAAGCTTCATAAGTCATTGGTCCTCTGATAGTTGGCGTAACGCAAAGGATGACTCTTGTGCCAGTGTCGGTGTCTTCGGCAAGAAAAGCAGTTGATAGGTTGCCGACTCCTAGGTGGTCAATAATTTTGTAGTTGTCCCAGAAGAATCCTCTGAACTTACCGTTTCGGAGTTTGTCTACTTGCCACTGAGTAAGTGATCCATTTGCCACAAGGTGTGAGCAAACTTCTTCGAGGTTACCTATTCCTCTCCACTTTGTTCTGTGAGCTTTGCGTACTTCGCCTATCTCGACTTCATCGATGAGGCCGCTACGCAGAAGTAGTTCCTGGAACTTGTCGGTTTCGGATTTCCGAGTGAACCACATCTTTTGAGTTTTGTTTAATAAACAAAGTTTCGCACACACGAATCGCAACAACTTGAATTATCCTCGCATTATATTTCAAGAACCTCTCGTTAGAAAAGTATTGAGAGAATTCAAAGTAAGGATAGGCTTTCAAGCGTCATCAAAGGTGAAACGGGATGCAATTCCCTCTCATGATTCACCAAACCTTGAAACGAAGGACAAGAACGATGGCACGAATTCAACCTGTTCATAAAAACGCTGCAGATTCGGCTCAACAAGAGATTCTCGACTCTGTGAAAAAGAAAATGGGTATGGTTCCCAACTTGATCTCGACGATGGCCAATTCACCGGCGGTGGCCAATGCCTATTTGGGATTCAGCCAGCAGCTTGCTTCGGGACTGCTCATGCCGCGGCTCCGCGAGCAGATTGCGCTTTCCGTGGGTGAGGAGAATCGCTGCGACTATTGTCTGGCGGCTCATACAGCACTCGGCAAAGGGGCAGGGCTCTCGGAACAAGAGACCTGCGATGCCCGGCGGGCGGAGGCTGGCAATGAGAAAGTGCAGGCGGCCTTAGAGTTTGCCCAGAAGATCGTCCGCGAACGTGGTGTAGTCTCCGATGAGGATCTTCAGCAGGTCCGTGAAGCTGGATACAATGATGGAGAGGTTGCCGAGATTGTGGCGAACGTAGCGCTAAACATCTTCACCAACTACTTTAATCACGTCGCTGGCACCGAGGTCGACTTTCCGGCAGCACCGGTGGTGGCAGAGTGTTGAGGAAGCTGTGGGCCGCAACTGCGCATGGCATGTTCCGGCCTTCGTTTTGCCGTTGTATTAGGACATTGAGAATCCTCTATGGGCCGCGAAAACAAACAGTGGTTGAGAGATTTGCGAGGTGCCGTTGAAGACCGTGAGTCGGCTCTCACCGATTTGCGAGATATAGTGTTGCGCAATCTCCGCAAGGCGCTTGCCGGTCGAGCGCATGTGGACGATTCGTTTCTCGAAGACTCAGTCCAGGATGCGCTCTTACGGATACTTGATCGGCTTGATCAGTTTCAGGGGCGTAGCCAGTTTGTGACCTGGGCGACGGCGATCGCGATCCGTGTTGCTTTGGGAGAGTTGCGCCGCAGCCGTTGGAAAGACGTGTCGCTCGACACCGTGTTGGAAGGGACCGATCATGTCCCTGATCGAGCGATCGAAACAGCTCCCGGTCCTGAAGAGCGATTCGAGCGGCAGGCACTTATCGACAAGATGCTTGAGTTGATCGAGACTGACTTGACTGAAAGGCAGCGGACCGTGCTTCTCGCTGAGTTGCGTGGGATGCCTCAAGATGAGATTGCTCGTCACCTGGGAAGCAATCGTAACGCCGTTTACAAACTCACCCACGATGCCAGGAAGAAACTGAAATCTGCTCTGCAAAAAGCTGGTTATCAAGCCGAAGAGTGTGCGACTACGCTTCCCCATTGAGAAAGTGCGATGATATTTACCAAAGAAGAAATTGAAAACTTGCTGCGTTTGGTGAGCCTCACCAACGATGCCGAACTCAACTGCGAAGAATGTCTCGCCTTAGTTGCAGAATTCGCAGAGCAGCATCTGGCAGGTAAGTCGGTAAGCTCTGGCCTGGAGGCGGTGGAGCGTCATCTGGATATCTGTGATGAGTGCCGTGAGGAATTTGAAGCATTGAAAAAAACGCTATCTTGACTCCGATTAAACTCTTTTTTTCCTGTGTGTGAGCTCATTGCTTGAGTTTTATCGCTTAAAAGGATAGTGTCGTTCATATAGGGGCGACGTGTTTTCAGATGGCGATATCTCATGCGGGTGAAGGAGGGTTTGTGAAAGGTTTTGCATTTGATCTTAGGCTATATGCCAGTTTTGTGGTTGTAGTTTCAACGCTTTTCGTCGACCAATCTACGGCTGCACCGAATCAGGAACAAAAGACTACCATTTCTGCGAATCGTTATCCCGGTTTCTCTGGATATTCGCGGCGGATCACCACGCGTTCACCCAAAGCACAAGCCTGGTTCGACCAGGGAATACAGCTTCTATACGGTTTCAATCATGACGAAGCGATTCGGTCCTTCGAGAGGGCAGCCGAAATTGATCCCTTGTGCGCGATGGCATGGTGGGGGTCGGCGTACGCCCGCGGGTTGCATATCAACAATCCTGAGATGAAAGAAGAGCAGAGCCGTTTGGCTAACCAGGCAGCCCAGAAAGCGGTCGCCGCCTTAGATGATGAAACAACGGTTGAGATGGCGCTCGTCCGAGCGGTTAGGAGGCGCTATGCCTGGCCAGCCCCAAAGGATCGGTTGCCACTCGATCAAGCCTATGCGAATGCCATGGAAGGGGTGTGGCATCAATTTCCTAATGATCCTGATGTGGGGGCTCTGTTTGCCGAATCTTTGATGAATCTTCAGCCGTGGGATTTGTGGACCGCCGACGGAGTACCCAAAGGTCGAACTTTAGAAATCCTGGCAGTTTTGGAAGCGACGTTGAATAAAACTCCCAAACACCCGGGCGCTAATCATTTTTACATTCACGCCATCGAGGCTTCTCCCTGGCCGGAAAAGGGGTTGCCTTCTGCGGAGCGATTGCAATCTTTGGTTCCTGGCTCCGGTCACTTGGTGCATATGCCTTCGCATATTTTCATCCGCACGGGCCGTTACGCAGACGCAACCACATCTAACCAGCGAGCCATCACTGCCGATGAGAGCTACTTTGCTAAAGCTCCTCCGCCGGATTTCTACAGTATCTATTTTTTACACAACATACATTTCTTGGCATATGCCGCCATGATGGAGGGGCGATATCAGTTGGCCATCGATGCGGCACGCAAGATCGAACAGAGTGTGCCTGAGAACTTCCTTCGCGAGTATGTCACCTTAGCGGATGGTTTCATGACAACCCCGCTGCACGTGATGATTCGCTTCGGCAAGTGGGACGATATTCTCGCCGAGCCTGAGCCACCCGAGTGGCGATTGTTCACACGTGCTGAAAGACATGCTGCTAGAAGCGTGGCATTCTCTGCGCTAGGGAAGACCGAAGAAGCGCAGAAGGAACTACGGTTGCTCGACGAGGTAGCCGCCGAGTTGACGGAAGAGTGGGAAATGGGCAACAACTCGGCACAAGAGGTAATTGCTATCGCCCGAAAAATGGCCGAGGGGGAATTGGCTTACCGCACCGGTTATCACGAACAGGCTTTTGCGACTTTGCGAGAAGCGGTCGAGATGGAAGAAGACCTCAGCTACGACGAGCCACCTGGTTGGATGCAGCCTGTCCGTCATGCGTTAGGGGCATTACTACTTGCTGATGGTCGTTTTAGTGAAGCAGAGGAAGTTTATCGAGCCGACTTGGTGCGTCATCCGAACAATTCATGGTCTTTGCTTGGACTTCAGCAATCCCTTCAAGAGCAGGGCGAGTCAGAGGAGGTCAAATTGCTAGCTTCTATGGTTAAAGCAGCGTGGAAAAACGCTGACGTTGCTCCGGTGGCCAGTTGCTATTGTCATCCCGATGCACTCAAGCAGGGAAGCGAAGATTGCTGTTCGCAACCGAGTAAAAAGTGATACAGTTGTCGCGTCTTCATAAGACGTGAAACCCATAATTAAAGTCAGCGCGAACCCTGGGCTTCCGCCAAGGCTAGGAAGGAATGTCCATTTGCTGCCGGCCGAAGCGGTATTCGCTCAATCCGTATGCTCTGATTAGAATAGGGATATCAATTGATCAGAACCGGAACAGCTCTTGCACCAGATTATGTCGATTGCCGAAATCCATCGATTAGGCTTACGCCCAGGCCGCGCAGGCGCCGTGTGGTTTGCTTGTTGTCCGCTGTTATTAGCCCAGTGGTTTTCGGTAGTTCAGCTGCATGCGATTACTATCGAAGTTCGCAGGATGTGTGACCATATCGGAGTATGTGCCGCAGGAGATTTTTTTTCCGATCATCCCCAGGCATTGGACACCCTGCGATTTGCGACGAAGGCATTCGAGCCGTTTGCTGACAATCTTCTGGCAATTCCTTCGAGTCCAGGCTGGACGGCGACTTTTACAAATCCAAACACAGGCAAAAGTGCTAGTCTCATCAATCTCTTTGTGCCGTCAGATACGTTGATTATTTTTGCGGGGGGGCGAGATTTCGATACGGATGATACCCCAGCAGTTAATCAAGTAGGTGCTGCCGGCCCAGGTCAGGCAAATATTTCGCTCAGTCGTGGGCAAGGTGTCATAGTCGGCTCAAGTGCTATCGATTTTTCTACTTGGGGTGGGGCAATCGCCTTCGACACGTTAAGCAGTGGCAGTCCGCGAAACTGGCATTTCGATATTCACACACCACCCGCGCCAGGGCAGACCGACTTTCTGACGATCGCACTGCACGAGTTGGCCCACGTTTTTGGTTTTGGGACCGCACCTTCCTTCGACAATTTAGTTTCCGGTGATCAGTTCCAAGGAGCCAACACGATTAACTTGACCGGTTCGACGGTCTCTTTGGGGCCTAACGAGGACCACTGGGCGTCGGGAACGACGAGTCCTCCCTATGCAGATCCTCCCATTTCTGCATTAGCGGCTCCGCTAGTGTTAGGGCGGCGTAGGGTTCTGACGCCACTGGACTACGCTGCGCTGGCAGACATTGGCTGGGAAGTCCCAGACAAGCTGTTAGGTTTACACGGTGACATAGACGCCGATGGAGATATTGACGGACGGGACTTTTTAATTTGGCAGCGCTCCGTCGGAACTTCTGGGGTTGGCTTATTGGCGGACGCCGATGGCAGTCAGATGGTTGATGAGTACGACCTTTGGCTGTGGCAGTCCAATTATGGTCGGCAGGTGGCTGGGAATCAGCCACTGGCAGCTGTACCTGAACCAGCGACAATTATGTCTACAGGCATGGTTGCTATGGCACTTTTGGCTTGCCGTATACTGAAGTAGGTTTCTCCCCGGCATGCTGCCCAGACTTGCCTTAAGGGAGTTATCTGGATTGCGATTTTTTTCCTGGTGTCATCCAGAGATCTCTACGTATCACTCTACGATCCGCTTAGTGTTACAATCTAGTCAATCATTACAATCCAACCTGGTGCAAGCATTCGGGAGTGATTGAAGTGATTAGGGAATGCCTGAAAAAACGTTACAGTCGAATAATTTGCCGATCTCTGTCACTTGTGAAGTATTCTTGATCATCGCAGATCGCGGCGAGAAGTGGGGCTCAGACGAGAATCGTTTTGGCCGGCGCTAGAGCTTTAATCTGTTGCAAGAGCCCTCAATAGAATTTCAGGAGTCAATTGGATCATGTTGCTTCCACTTGGTGTGTCACTGAATTACATACTACTTGATGCTTCGCTGGCGCTCACTGCATTTATCGTGGGGTTTGTTGGAGCCTATTTCTATGTAAGTCACGGGTTATCAAATAGATCCGACCATCCATCCAGTAGTGAGGGCAACAACCCCTACGATGCTGAACGAAATGCGATGGCGATTCAACAGTTGAGAGACCTGACCAATCATGTGGCGTCGGATGTGGGTGCACACAACCAGTTGGTGAGTGGAATTACCGCGCAATTGGGTGCCATAGATAAGAATACTGGTGACAACTCAGATCTTGTTGCCGAGGCCTTACGTCAGATCATGGCTGCAAATGAAAAGCTGCAAGCTCGGCTAGAAGATGCTGAGAATAAAATCCAGTCTCAGGCAGAAGAGCTGAGAACAAGTCAAACGAAAGCTAAAACAGATTCGTTGACCCAATTAGCCAATCGCGGGGCCTTTGATGAAGCGTTGGCAATAGGAATTGAAGAATTTCGCCAAAAGGGGCGTCCCTTTTGTTTACTGCTCTTCGATGTCGATCACTTTAAGAAATTTAACGACACACATGGGCACCAGGCAGGGGACGATGTGCTGCGGCAAGTGGCCGTCACCTTAAAGAGAAACGCCAAGGCAACGGATCTTGCCTGCCGCTATGGTGGGGAAGAATTCGCCTTGGTCATGCCCAATACAACGATTAAGCAGGCGGGCGTGGCAGCGGAACGGATTCGCAAGGCCCTCGAAGCGACAAAAATCGAATTTGAAGGGAAAACGCTCAGTGTTACGGCCAGCATCGGGCTTTGCGAAGCTAGTGAGGAGGATGCCCCTGCCACTATGATTCGTCGTTCGGACGAGGCTATTTATGGGGCCAAGGGTGCAGGCCGCAATTGTAGCTACTGGCATGACGGGGAGGGGTGCTTACCGATCGAAGACTTAGAAACTTCTACGAAGGAAAAAGTAAACCGAAATGCAGTCGAGAGCCTCAAACATGCTGATTTGCCAAGTCGGGATGCGTTCGGTGCAGAGTTGCAGAGAAGAATCTCTGAGAGTCATCGAACTGGGACTGAATTGTCGGTCTTGTACTTAAAAGTGATTGGCTACGGAGCGTTGGAACGAGACTACGGCAAAGCGGTGACGGAATTGGTGCTAGATTCCGTGGGTCAGTTTATTGGTAGCCGGTTGCGTGACATGGATCTATTGGGACGACTCGAGCGTGGGGAATTTATCATTATGTTGCCAGGGAGTTCGAAGCGAGAGTCCACGATCGTAGGAAACCGCGTGCGGAGCGCTTTGGCCAATTGTCCCATTCCATTGGGAACCACCCAATTGACGCTGCAACTCAGTCAGTCCGTCGCCACCGTTGCCGCCTCTGACACCTCTGAAACTTTGATTGATCGAGTCACCGAAGGTACTGAAGTGGGGCAAAAAGCCGACGCATTGTGCTAATGCTATGCGGCTTCCTTTTTCATTGACGGTGCTATTCAGGGCCCTGATGTGCTAGCATGGGTGTCGCTATGACTCTAACATGCTATTTAGGGGCATCAAAAAAGTGAGCGAACCCTCTGGCCCATCCCGCCACTTCTATTTCAGCTTGCGGTCCTTAATCATTGCAATGACCGCAATTGCGGTGTTGTGCACTCTTGCGTTGATTTTGCCAGGGTCTCTGACGCATTTGGTGATCGGAGCCATCTGGATCGTGGCGGCTGGAGTTTTTATTACTGGACTGTTCTTTGCTGTGGGAGATGAAAGGGCTTTTTGCATAGGTGCAACCGTTGCCCTCTCGTCGATGTGGACAGGGCCGGGTGGCAGATTCATGATGGGCGTCCACTCCATAGTTTCCCCTCTGAATCTCCCTCAATCAGTCAGTCTTTGGCTAGATTTGGCCGTCCACGCCTTGCTGGTGTTTGTTCTTGGCCTGCTGTGCATCCGTGCCCGATTCCATTTCCAACGAAATCGGTTCAGTGCCGAAGAGGCGGTTTCTGGGGATTAAATGGGGTCGGTATAGGCCATGACGCGCGGAGTTTAGGATTCTCCTGAAAAGGGCTCGCTAGCCCCTTGAAGATTTGCCGAACATCTCTAGAATTCGCGTTCCGATTGAAGTCATGCCAGGAGCAATAGTGAGTGGATTCCTCTGGATTTCACCCCTTTGACAGCTTGGCGGAAACTGCTATGATTTGAAGTTCCCCCTGAAGTGGACAAGAGCCCCTGGAGAGGTGCTCCGGAGGCTCCTGCCCACTTGGCTGAACCCCACGATCTTTAGTAGATTCGATTGGAGACGGCAGGGTGGCAGGTTGGCCGTTAGGGCCACGGTTGATCGGAGGTTTTCTTTTGAGAGAACCAATGTCGGCCGCGAGATCTTTGACAATTTGGTGAAGTAAATTGTAAGAGTGGCATCTGAAATTCGTTCAGGTCTGCTCGAAAGTCAATGTCCTTTTTGCAGGGGGCAGGGACCGTCGAGCAACAACAGATCTGTTCGGATCTCCTTTGCTCTTAGATTACAAGAATCAATCGAGCGTTACTTAATAATAGCGTCATTTATTCAAGACTTAGCGAGCCGGGTCGTCCTCGACCCCGTTCATCAAGAGCGTTGGATAAATGTGGCCAAGCTATTAAGGGCGTATGGGGGATGTCTTGGCATCAGGAGGCGATGAAGGGCGTGGAAGTCTGCGAAAAGCTCGGGGGAGTTGACAAACAAATGTTGATCCCGGGATTCCCGAACTGGCGTGTAGTGAATTCATAGCTGCACGTGGCGAACGTGGGGAACTGAAACATCTAAGTACCCACAGGAGTAGAAAGAAAAATCGATTTCGTCAGTAGCGGCGAGCGAAAGCGAAACAGCCCAAACCGCGAGGGTTTCCCTTGCGGGGTTGTAGGGCCTTTCAAATGAGAGTCACAAAATTGCTTGCTAGTAGAATCCTTTGGAAAGAGGAACCACAGAGGGTGACAGTCCCGTACACGAAAGCGAGCGATCTCTCGAAGGGTACCTGAGTAGGTCGGATCACGTGAAACTCCGACTGAATCTACGGGGACCATCCCGTAAGGCTAAATACTCCCTGATGACCGAT